>Ga0335074_10000001_pt1 | contig 829527 bp, 761 predicted proteins | sample Lox_Sample_23_FD_206715 | JGI IMG/M metagenome (GOLD analysis project Ga0335074, IMG submission 206715) | Soil microbial communities from Loxahatchee National Wildlife Refuge, Florida, United States - Lox_Sample_2.3 | ecosystem: Environmental > Terrestrial > Soil > Wetlands | place: USA... | reverse complement strand
GGGCAGTCTCTTTCCCAAGCCCCGCATTTGCTCCGGTGATCAAGATACTTTCGATCATGTTTTGTCCTTAATTCGGTCGTTCATTGCGCGCGGAGTGGAACAGCCCGACAGTCAGCTGCTGCCGGGAGGCGGACGAGGAAAAGCCTAAGCTTCGGGTCCCCTTGCCATTTTCGAACCTTTCTGTACAATAATCGATTAGACGGGCCAGGGCAAGGAGTTTCAAACAAAATGATTCAAAAAGCGGCGCGGCCACGCGGACGGCCGCGCAGCTTCGACGAGAACGCCGCGCTGGCAAAAGCGATCCAGGTGTTCTGGCTCAAGGGCTATGACGGCGTGACGATTGACGATCTGGTCGCCGGCATGGGGGTCGGGCGCCCGAGCCTGTACGCCATTTTTGGGGACAAGCGCACGATCTTTTTGCGCGCCCTGCGGGCGTACGCGGATGGGAAGGGCGCGGGGACCGCAGAGGCACTCCTCGCGCCCCAGCCCCTGCGCGACTCGATCGCGAGCTTCTTGAGGTACGCCGTCACAACGGCGACCGAGGAAGGCAGCGCCTCGGGCTGTCTGCTCATGTGCGTCGCGCCGCTCGTGGATGACGCTGAGGTCCGGCAATTCATCCAGGAAGCTGCCGTCGGCGCGGTGGCCCTCGTCGAAGGTCGTTTCAACGACGGGATCCGCGCCGGGGAAATCCCATCGGACTTTCCGGTCACCGAACGCGCGATCCAGATCGTCGACCTTGCCCGCGGTCTGACGATGCGTGCGCAGATGGGCATGGCGCGTGAGACGCTCCTCAAGGACGCTGAGGCAGCGGCAGACGTGATGCTCCTACCGCCCAGCTCTTGAGTTGCGAGTAATCGTGGTCCACGGCGCTGCCGTCAACGGCGCAACGTGGATACCGCTCGAGCGGATCGTACCGGCCTCCGTCGAGGTGATCGCCGATGACCTACCCGGGCACGGCCAACGCCGCAATGAGCCGTTTGATTTCGCGTCCGCCGTCGCCGGCATCATTGCTGCTGCTGGCAGCGCAGGCGCGCGCCCGTCGATCTCGCGCGTCAGACGCGCGGGCGAGCTTCCAGCGTCGCCGTCACCTTGAGCGATCAGCCGCGTCTCGTAGTACGTTTGGAGGACCGCAGCGTCGAGGTCTCCTTCCCGGTCTCCCGGATCGACAGCTTCCGCCGGCGTGTCGCGCCGCGGCGCGCGCTCGCCGGCCGCACGGCGGCCCTGGTGAACGTCGTCGCCGCAGACGGGGGGAGCACGATCGAATGGCCGGACCTCGACGTGAGCTTCTCGGTTGCGGAAATGCTGCCGGAGTACCTCGGACTGAGCGCCGTCGTCAGGTCCACGGCCGCGCGGAAGGCCGCCAGCACGAGAACTCCTGCCCGGTCGCATGCGTCGCGCGAGAACGGCAAACTTGGCGGCCGTCCACGGAAGAAGGCGGCTTGACCGTTACGAGGTTCCGCGCCTCTTGAGTAGGTCCGGGGGCAGTCCGATCATGTGGTCGAGGCAGTGGTCCGGCCGATCCTTGCGCGGAGCGTTGTTACAGGATTCCGCGGTTCCTGAAGGACGCTCGGATCTTCGGGATCATGTGGTCGAGCGCGGCGTGCGTACGCTCGTGGTATGTCGGCAACGCGTCGGCGCACGCGCGCCGACAATCAGAAGTGCTCCGCTACAACCGAACACGATCCGTTTCAAAAAGCGTGTGAGGTGGCCGATTGGCTTCGGTCGAGGTGGCGACTAGGGGCGACTCACGGTGAAACTCTCGGGGGCGTCCGGTGGCCGGTTTTTTGTAAAGGATGCTGCCAACAAAAAAAGCCCGGCGCGCACGATTTTCGAACGCGGCGGATATGCCGGCATCACCTGGTGGAGCTCCTACGGTCCAGACTGGTCGGTACCGCTATTGGGGTTAGACGTGCGGCGCGGTGTCGTCGAAACGCACCATCTGCGCGACCGATGGTTTCCCCCGGCAATCGACGTAGAACATCATGTAAAACGCCGGCGGGATGTTCGCGCGTTGGGCGATCGGTGCCGTGAACCGGATTCGGTTGGCAGCGGTCACGTGGAACGGCAACGAGACGAACTGCTGGCCGGGCTGCCAACCGTGTGTCGCCGACGGGAGCTTGATCAGCACCAGCGACGCACCCGCGGACGAACACGCCGTCGGCAATCCGGTGAGGCTGACGTCGTACGTCACGCCGCTGCGCATGAGATAGAACGTCTTACCGCCGATCACGCTGCGATACGGATACGACGCGTCGACGGGTGCGAGCGCGTCGATGACCGCGCGGCGTCCGGGATCGATGAAGAGATAGGGCGGACTGAACGTCTCGGCGACCCAGTCCTCGGACGGCGTCGTCAGTTCTCCCGGCTGACCTTTCCCTTGCGGCCCGTCGGCGAAGAAGTATCGGTCGAGGTCGACCTCGCCGAGGTTCGGCAGCGGCTGCCCGGTGCGTGTCGGATCGGGCGTCGGTGGCGGCACGTCGTCGCGAAGCAACGCGCGGGTCGTGTTGCCGCCGGACACCAAAATGCGACCATCCGGCAAAAGGACCGCGTTGTTGTGATAGAGCCGCGGCTCGACGCCGTCGCTCATGCGCTCTTTTCGGTATCCGGTGAAGACCGTGCCCTGAAAGATCGGTGTGAGCAGAAGCGGGGCGTGCACCGGCCCGTAGAAATCGTAGTTGCCGCCGTTGATGATGAGGATCTGGCGCGTCGGCAGGACGATCGCGTAATGCATGGTGCGATCGTCGTTCTCGCTGGTGCCCAGAAAGTTCGGATCGAGCGTCCAGGAGCCGCCGCCCGGCTGCGCCGTGTTGAGATGCAGCGTTTCGATTTTGCGGCTGCCCCGGCCACCGGCGAAGTGCGTGACCGGCGGCAGCGACGGCGGGCTGACGCAGTTGCGTGCGAGTTCCGCCGACGAGACGGAGTTCGGCGGCAAGAACGTGCCGGCCGAGGTCGGCTGCCCGCCAATGATGGAGATCATGCCGCTGTTTGGATCGAAGAGCGAGGTTCCGTACGACGAGACCTCGTCGGGACGATCGGGACCGGGCGCGAACTGCACCGTCGGCTGATCGCGGGTTCCGCCGATCCGCGCCCAATACGTGCGCCGCGTGCGCCGCATGAACGCCGCGTCGCACGTGCGCGCACTCACCCAGTCGCCTTCGCGCGTGAGAAAGATGCGGCCGTCCGGCAGCAGATAGTTCTCGGGATAGAGCTTGAACTCGTCGTACCGATTGTCGCGCACGCACCGCGCATCGCACGCGACGCCGGGTGTCGGCCGGAAACCCGGATTGATCAGCGTCGCGTACGGGCTGTGCGGCAGCGATTTGACGTCGACGTTACGCCACGCCGCCTGCGGGTGCAGCGGATCGAAGCGCGCCGGATCGAAGAAGTCGACTGTCGAGTTCATCTCGAACGTGTACATCGGCGGGTAGCCTTCGTCGAAGCCGACGAAACCGCCGAAGATTGCCAGACGCCCGTCGAGCAGCGGGACGGCGCTCGCGTACCACCGTCCGCGCTGCATGAACCCGGCGAACGTCCACGGATCGTTTGCCGGTGCCGGAATCGTTCGCCAGTCGACCGACGGCCAATTGATGGTGAGCTCTTTCTTCCAGTCGAAGATGAACGTCGAGTTGTTGCCGGTTCGATACGGCGCGTAGTACTGCGTGCCGCCGATGAACAGCACGTTCCCGTCCCGCAACTGCTGGTGGCCGGTGCAGAACAGATCGTCGGGCGCGAAGTGGCCGGGATGGTGCGGATCCGGGACCGGGACCGGATGCGGGATGCGGTAGAACGTGTTCGCTTCCGGATCGTAGATCGCGACGTTGTTCACCATCCGGTAGTAGCTCGCGAGCTTCGCGTTTTGGAACGGGTCCTGCGCGCGGTCGAAGAGTCCGGTGCCCGCCTGCGGATTGCGATCGCGCGGGTACGCCTGCACGGGTGCGCGATTGCGCCAGCTGCTCCCGCTCGCGAAGAGCACTTTCCCGGACGGCAGCAGCACGGCATGCACCGTCTGCATCCCAAGTATCTTGCCGACGGCGGCTCCATCGGCGCGCGGGATGACGGTGTCCCACCTTCCGAACCGGCTCGGATCGGTGTTGCCGTACACGTCGGCCGCTGCCGGTGAGGTCGGTGCTGCGCGCGGTGCTTGGACGGTAGCGGCGGCGCCGAGCAGCACGACGGCGGCAAAAACGAAATACGTCACGCGATTGACGGTCATTGCAGCTCCCCCGGTAAGCGCATGCCCGAACGGTGGTCGGTTGACCGGACTATGCTCTAGGACGAGGCCCGAGCGCAACAAGCAAGCACTCGGTGCGTCTCGGCCCATCACCGGGGAGTCGGGGACTCGCAGTGGTGCGGTGAAAGAGAAAGCCGCTTGAAGTCTAAGCTGCCGAACGAGCCATCAGTCGTTGGGCTGCGGTCCGAAGCCTGAGATGCGCATTGAGCTGCGCGAAAGCGCACCGCGACATTTACTGGTGAGCGCGGCCTGCGTGCGCTTCCGGTACGTCGGCCACGCGTCGGCGCAGGCTTGCAGCAGCGCTTCCAGTTCCGCCTTCGCGGGGAATTCGTCGGAGAGCCGCAGCACGCGAGGACCGAACCCGGGCCCGCGCAGACGGCTTCCGGTGAGCAGTCGACTACCTCCATCCGGATCGCTGCTTCCCGGAGGCGGCGGACCCGCTGATCGCCGCGGCGTAGTCGGCTCTTCCCAAAAGGGCGTCGGAGAAATTCGGCGCCCTTTTCGTTTTCCGATTTATGGTGAAAGTCGTGCGCGCGTCCCTGGCGCGGGCTGAATTTGTGATTCATGGTGAAACTCTCGGAGACGTCGAGCACGCCCGTTTTCGTGCGGAGTCCGCCAACGAAAAAGCCCGCTACGGCGGGCTTTTTCGTTCAGCCGAGTCCTCGCGGACATTTCATCATGAACGCCGCGTTTCACCATGAATCGGCGAAAATGCCGATTCATGGGGACACAGCACTAGAACGGCGTTGACTCCCAATTTGGGACTTTCACCATGAATCGCCGTCGCCATGATCATTTCAGCATGATTCCGCGGATACGGCCGGACTTCATGTCGGCGACGTCGACGACGGCGGGAAAATCGTCCTCGGCCACGATCGGCTCGTCGGAGATATCGTCCTCCCAGGGCTTCGGCTTCGGCGCGGCCTTCGGTTTCTCAGGCGCCCGCGGTTTGTCCCACGCGCTGGAGTGGCAGCGGGCGCACATGCGGGGCTTCCTCTCTCCGCGCGCCGGCCAGACGTGGCCGCAGCGCGTGCACTCCCAGGCGGGAATCTGGACGCGAGGCATTGGGGGTTCTCCTCGCTCGGGCGTGAGCAAAACCCGGCGCGCCCGTCGTAGGCGGACGCGCCGGGTGGGGCGACCGTTGCGACGGTCGTGCGATTCGGCGGCGACGTCCTTTCGTACACGTCATCCGGTCATACGCGGGCCGGACAGGCTGTACGGTCAGAAAGGAACGGTGCCGGATGAAAAAGAGCGTCGAGGTCTACATCCTCGAAGCTCTCCTCTCGCTGGCCATCTCGATCACGGCCAACGTGGGTCTGCCCGATGGTTCTGGTGAACCGGTAAGAGGACGGGCTACGAGAAAGCTCATCCGCCTAGTTCTAGGGGTGTGAATCTCCCGGGTCGTTCTCTTCTTTTTGCCGTCGGGATATCGTCCGGTGACGCGCCCGCCGACGCCGGAGGCGGCGGGCGCGGCAGCGGCGCGAGCGGACCCGAAGCTCTGCCGTAATAGTGCTCAGAAATCGCTTAGCGGGCGAACTTCTGATGGGTCCCCCTTGCACTGGACCTGGTATTCTTGCCGCATCGAGGTGAAGGCGGCGGAGTAGTCCGTACTCATCCGGTTTAGCGACGCTCCGAACATCGCATCGAACGTGGCCGTTCCGCTAACACCGGGCTTCGTTTCAAAGGCGATGAGCCGATTCACCAGCCCTTCGGCGCCAGGAACAGGTGCCGTTCCCCACGAGCCATCTGGGCTTTCCAGTTTGGTATCCCCGACTTTCCTAATGAATATCGCGATGTCGGTCCAGAGGTCGTTCATGTGCAGTTCGACAGAAGGGACGGCTTCGAACGCGGTCGCGTTGATGCTCGGCTGGGCCAAAATTGCATCGATGATGTCCGGGCTGACCTTCGCGATCATGATCTGATTTGCGTCCTTGGTCGGTTTGGACTCTGCGACCTGATTGCGAAAGGCCGTCGTCTTCTCGCTGTACGCGGCGTAGAGGCTCGAATTCTTGTTCCAGTCATCGATAAGCCCGTTGCAGACCGCTGAGGACAGATGTGGCTTGCCGGAGCATGCCGCTAAGAGAACGGCAATGCTCAAGCCGACGAGCCCGGGCAACTGGCGAAGATGAGAGAATTGAACGCCGAGGATTCGGTCGCTAACGCCATCCGGATCTGTCACTGAAGATGCCCCCCATACACCACATCGTCTTCGTGAATGAGCTTCGCGCTGACGCCCGGGCCGGGATCGCACACCGTGACGTCGTCTGTGGCTAGCCAGAGGGTTGTCATGTACCGGTCCGCGTCTTGGATCAGAAACTTGCGGCCGTCGAGCAGTTTCACCACGGCGCCGTCATCGCTCACTGACTCAATGCTCTCCGACGTGCAGTCGGAGTAAGGGTCGGCCGCCGCCACGGTCTCGCCGGCCCCCGTCGTGTCGTGCACCGGGTTCGAGTGACTGGCAGCCGCGGTCCCCGAATCGCCGGCGCTAGCGCTCGGCCGATCCGGCACGAATCTGGGCGGAGCTGTCGGAACCGAAATCGTCGCAATGGACCACCCGAGATCTTTCGTCGGGATCCATGCGTACTTCGTGCCCTGAACCGTGAAGGTGACCTTCCCGCTGTTCGCGTCGTACTGGCTGCCCGTTGTGCTCATGTGCGGGAAGCCGGGCAGGTCGATAGAGTCGATCGTCTTGCCCTTGACCGAGATCGCGTCCAGCAGCCAAAGGCCCGAGCCGTGAGCGAACGTCCACGTGTCGTGCCGGGTGAAGTGGAACCTGGCGCCGCTGCCCGAGACCAATTGGTACGTGGTCGTCACGTCGGCGACGGGACCGCGGACGTCGTCGACGCGGCCCTGCATGGACTTCGCGCCGAATAGCTCCAGGATTCGCAGACCCATCTTGTCGTTGTGCGCGAACGCGGAGGAGAAGATCGGCGGCCCCTGCTTGTTCGTGCCGGGCTGTCCTCTCTCGATCACCCGCTGGACGGCCTGGGCGATTTCGGTGCGCGTGGGCATCAGCGTCGGCGTGGGGCTCGTCGTTGGCGTCACGGTCGCTGTGTCGGTGCTGGAGCCCACGAATTGCGTGAGGTCGTCATCTCCGGTCGTCGCGTTCAGGTCGAGAAGATTGGCGTATCCGTCCCGTCCTTTGAGCGGGCCGCTCAGCACCGTGACGGCGACGTAGGTCGTGGGCGAATCGGGGAATACCTGCCGCACGCGGACCCGGGTATGGTCCTGCATCGTGCCGATGGTGTTTTCTCTCTGGTCGACAAGTTCGGGCGTCGTATCCCGCTGATCATCGGAACCGTGCGAGATGTCCATGACGACGAGTTCGGTATCCGCCGGGATATACGGCGACAAGTCCTGGGCGCCGACGTACTGAAGTGCGGAGTTCTTCCCGCCGGTCGACACGGCGAGGATGTACTTCTGCTTCCCCTGCGCGTCGACGCGCTGTATCTCGAGGAGCGAGCCGGGCTTCGTCTTGCGGCAACCGGCGGTGGCATCGTCGTCGGACTCGTTGTACTGCTGAAAGGCGGCTTCGCTGTCGCACGCGATCACATCGTGGAGGGGATTCGGGTAGGCCCATCCGCCCGGTGCGAGGACGAGCCAGTTCGGTGGGTCCTGACCGAGATCACGGCTGTCTGCGGCGTAAAGCCACGTATGGTCGGTCGGCTCCGACGAGCCGCAACCGGTCAAGGGGATCAATCCGACCGCGACCATCGCGATCGGGCACACGATTCGTTTGTCGAGCATGCCCGCTCCGATGCGACGGTGAAACGCCCGGCCGTTAGGCGGTCGTCGCGCTCACGTATTTCGGCGCGGGCTGGCTCTGACGCCTACAGGATCCCGCGGTTCTTGAAGTACGCCCGAGTCTTCGGGATCATGTGGTCGAGCGCGGCCTGCGTGCGCTCGCGGTACGTCGGCCACGCGTCGGCGCACGCGCGCAGGAGAGCTTCCAGTTCCACCCTCGCCGGGAAGTCGTCGGAGAGCCGCAGCACGTGAGGACCGAATCCGGGCCCGCGCGGACGGCTTCCGGTGATCAGCCTCTCTTCTTCCAGCCGGCGCAGCGCCGTCTTCACCACGACGCGATCGTAGCCGGCGGCGACCTCGACGCACAGCGCTTCGTACGTCCAGCCGCGCGCGGCGATCGTCATCAGCAGCGCCATCGGGACCTCGTTGCCGAAGATCACGTGATGGTCGCCGCTCCACGGCCGGCGCGTCGGCGGCTCGGGAGGCGCGCCGGGCGCGAACGGCCGGAGCGGGTAGGTCTGCTCCAGCTTGAGCAACAACCTGCGCAGCGGCTCGTGCACCGGGTAGTCCGGATCGAGCGTCGCGTAGGTCGCCTCGCCGACGCGCCACGTGCGGACCTGCGAGCCCCGCCCGAACGGCGCGTTGCTCGCGTTCTCGTCGACGATGTGGTCGCTGCCCGTGATGCGCGCGAGGTCGTCGTACGAGAGGATGCCGTGCTTGGAGAGCGCCATGAACACGCGCAGCCGGATGTCCGTGCCGAACAGCCGCGGCGCGCCGTCGCCGGCGCGCATGAAGGCGGCGGGCGCCGGTGCCGCTCCCGTCGACGGCGGCGCGCTCTCCAGGACGTCGGCGACGCGCCGGACGAGCGCGACGTACGCGTCCGGAACGCCCGGAGCGAAGCGGTAGCGCCCGAGCGCGTCTTCCGCGAGCACGCCGACCTCGACCAGCCTGCGGATCGCCTTGCCCGCGCTGTCGCGCCCCATCAAGACGGCCTGGAACAGGTCTGCGCGCGAGACGGGACCGCCCGCTCTCGCGATCATGCTTACGAAACGTGAAGTCGAATTCCGAGCGCTGGCCGAGCGGCCGCATCCGGTCGATCTGCGGCGGCGGACCGTCCGCGGGCTCGGGCTCGACACCCGGCGTTCCCGTCAGCGCGGCCAGGGTCCGCGTAGCTCCCGATACGCCGGATGGTGCCGGTTGAGCGTGACGTGAAGGGGCGATCGCGGGTGGCGGGCGACCAGTCCGTAGCTGAAGATGCGATCCCGCACGCTCGGTACGTCGAGCACCGAGAACCCGCGCAGGTGCATCTCTTCGAGCCTGCGTTGGAGCGTGCCGAAGAGTTGCGGCTTGGCACGCATGGACGTGGACATGGGTGACGGCGCCCAGCGTTCCTTTGCTCGGGTATCGTTCGGGCCGCGAGCCGCGCTTTCGGATTGCCAACGGATCCGGACCTTCATTGGGCAACGGAGACGTGATGCTCAGGGACTACGCGGGGGCTTCGATATCGAAGTCCAACTCCTTCGGCTCATCCGACCGGCCGGGAAGGCGTTCGAAGTGCTCAACCTCCCAGGACACCTCGTCGGAACAGCGTTCCGGACGAGGCTCGATCTCTCGGCCGAGCCACGGGATGCGAAAGACCGGGTACGCGAGGGTCTCGCCCAGCGAGCGGTACTCAGTGATGTACTTGTTGCCGCGGATGTCGTACGCGCGGATCCGAATCATCTGGCACCAACTCGCGCTCGAAGGCAGTACGAAAAACTCAGGTACCTGAACCCCTTCGGATGGATCGATTTTCTGAACGAATACGCTGTGGAACTGACTGGCTGAGTCTCTCCCGGTGACCTGGACATACGACGCCAATGCTCCGGAGTTTGACAACTGCATGATGAAGCGGTCTCCGTTCGCGTTCAGTTTCATGCTCGCGGTGATGCGAGGCGCGAGAGACCTGTCGCGGTCGACGTCGGCTTTTTGAAGATAGCGCAACTGACCCTGACCAAGCCGGAGCGTCTCTTCGGTCTGCTTCGTCGCAGCGCGCGTCTCGGAAAGCTGGTCACTGGCGAGCTTCAGTTCGTCCTTCGCCGCCTGGAGAGTGTCCTCGGCCAACTTCGTCTGACTACGCGCCTGGTTGAACGCGTCCAGAGCGACGCGCATGGCGATGACGCCGACGATCGCGGCGACGATCGCGGCGATGGCCGCGACCACGGACCACGGATCGGTCGGCAGCGAGTCCACGACGACGTGAGGTGAAGGTGATTGCAGCATGGCTTCGGCCCTCATCGAGGGACGGGAGCCCGGCGTAGACCGGGCTCCCGTCATCGGACGCTAACGAACGGTCTTAGGCGTTCGCAGTCGTCTTCGTTGCTGCGAGGCTGGCTCGCAACGCTTCGAGTTCAGCCGCTTGGAGCGCGTTGATGCGGTCCTTGCGTGCTCCCGCGACCATCTCGTCGACCATGGGCCAGTAAGTCCGCGACTTGCCGAGCGCGTTGAGGACGTAGCCGAGGCCGTGCAACTGCGTTTGCGCGGTCTCGACGAGCTTGGCCGAGATGGAGTGCCAGACCTCAAGAATCTGGGCGAACGGTACTTCCCATTCGTAGTGCGTTTCGAGCTTCTCGGTGCCCGGGATCACCTTGCCGTCCAGCGTCGGCGGTCCGTCGCGCTCGATGACGAACTGGCGGAAGGCGCCGAACATCGCCCACGCCGCCTGGGGCAGTAGGATCTGGTCGACGACCTTGCCGGTGAACGGCAGGACATGCGGTTCACGCTTACGCGTCTTGCCCTTGCGGTCGACGATGGTCGTGCCTTCGACGATCTTCAACGCTCCGTACTTGCCGGAGTAGTGGGCCCCCGCCGTCGCGCGGATGGTCTCTGACAGGGTGAAGGCGTCTTGCAACAGCCCGGCGGCTTTGAGATAGGCGGTGGCGTCGTCGCCGTACTCCAGGATGTACTGCTTGCGGTAGGCGTAGGAGTTGATCGGGGGCCGCGGGTCGGGCATGACGCAGCGGAGCACCGCAAGCACGTAGGCCGAATCGAGGTCGCCTCGTTGCGGGCCGCTTTCTTCGTCAATGTAGGCGATGCCCGGGCCCCAGTCGATCTTCCCGTCGAGGCGCGTCCCCTTGAGGACGTACTTCAGCGGAGCGAACTTGCCCTCAAGGTTGACGATCGCCGCCTCCGGGACTTGGACCGAACTGTTGAGCGCGCGCGACACCTCGCTGACCGCCTCGGGGGGAAGCCCCACGTAGACCTGCATCAGCACGTAATTTTCCGGCATCCCGCTCGAATCGGTCTTGCCGAGGAACTTGCGCTGGATCTCCAAGATCGCGTCCTGCGTGTGACCGCCGTTCACGAGCCCGTCTCCCGGGAACTCCGGCAGAGACGGGGGCCGGAAGAACAGGCGCACCACGCCGTCCTTCACGCCGTCGTCGGTTACGTTCAGTTGCGCGTCGCGCAGCTTCAGGTAATCGTCCGTCTTGTAGAACTCGGTGCGCTGCGCGAAGATGTACTCGCCGCTGTTCTTGTACATGAAGATTCCGGGCGTAACGTCTTCCTCGACCGACTCCGTCGTGGGGGACCGGCCGTCGAGGAGCGAGACGCGGACGTCGCGGTAGACCGCCGCGTTCTTCTTCGCTTGCGGGTCGCGGGCGTTCGGCCAGTTCACGACCTCGCGCCACTCGCGGACGTCGACGGCCGCGAACAGGATGTAGCGTCCTTCGGCCTCGGTCGGATGGGTCTTCGTGTACGGGTCGGGCATCTTGCGATACCGGGCCACCGGAACGTCAAGAAAGCGCTGCGTATAAGACGGCGCTTCGAACTCATCGTAGTTGTTCATCGTGGTACCTATTCTGCCAGCCTATCCGGGCTCGGCGTTTTTCTGTGGGCGTCGGATCGCGCTCTATCCGGAGCGGCCGACACGCAAATAGTACCCCAGATCAGCCTGGCGTTCAAGACCTCCCGTCAGGTCGATCTCACAGGCTGCTCACCCTCGCGGTCGTGCGCGATCGCGAGCACCGCGACGCTGGAGGAACCGGCGGATCGTCAGCCAGCCGCCTCCGAAGACCGCATTCTGCGGCTTGAGTCCGTCGGATCTCGTCGGCGACCGCCTGACGACGCGCGCGCTCGGCCGGCGACAGCTTCGCGATCTCGCTCGGGATGAGCATCGTGACGTCGATCTTGCCCATGTGCTACGGCAACGTGCCGAACTCGGCGTCGAACCACTCGGAGTTCGCCGGCGCGCCGGCCTGCGTGTCCGCCACCAGGCCCAGCCCGATCCACGTCGAGGAGGCGTTCCCCACCGGCCAGTCCGGACACGTCGCGTAGGTCGGCGGCTGCGGGCACCCGGCCGCGATCGACTGCCACCCCTGCACGACGCCGCCCCAGTCGGCCGCCAGCGACCCGCCGTCTTCCGCCACCGAGTAGGCACCGCCGACGGACTCGGCCGCGGCGGGCTCGCCATGCGCGGTCTCGTACGCGGGGGCGGTGACGCACTGCGGCGGACCCTGGCCCGACGGGCACTGGTCCGGGCCCGCGCCCGGGTTCGCGTCGACGAACGCCGCCCACTCGCGCTGGGCCTCCGTCTCGATCTCGTCGTTGTCGAGAGCGTCTGCCAACTCTTTGCCTTGCACGAACTGGATCTTTTCGTCTTTAGTGACTCTCACTTCGAAGCCGCAGATCGCCCACGTGAGTCGGTTCAGGGCACTGATAACGCCCTCGTCCTGGGTCATCTGAACGTGCAGCCAGAGACCTTGGGCGATCTGTCCCATCCCGGGCCAGACGCCTTCCGCCCATCCTTCGATGAAGGCGCCCCCCGTCGGGATGTTTCCTGACCACGCTCTTCTCGTAGAGATTCCGGATGCGGCTGAGCCCGGCTCGGGCTTCGGGGAACTCGGAATTGTAGGGTGCTCCACGTCCAGGATACATTATGTCCTCCGCTATGGCGGATGCGATTGGTGACGCTTCGGGCTAAAGCGGTGGCACTTCACCAGGTGGACTCCATCGGCCGGGGACCTCGTCGGCTGACGCGGTCGCCGACGCCGAAGGCGGCGGCCGGGTCAGCCGCAAGGGAAAATCACTGCGATCTACGTTGCCGGAAAGCGACCTGTACCATCCAGGCCGTAGCGAACATCGACCCAGGTCAACTCGACCTGGACGTCGTCGCCTCCGACGTGTCGAGAGGGGTCGAAGGTGAAAAGCCGGCCGACAATTTCTACCTCCGATCCGTAGAGGTATAGCCGGTCTCCGATCAGCGGGATTGGTAAGCTGGCTGGCCAGTCAACCTCGTTGCTGCGGAGATGCTCCTCACCGTGGATGCCTTGGTCTGGATGCGCCGAGAAAGCCAGCTTCATTGTCGGCAAGTTCGTCGACGGCCACGGAGGGTTCTCCTGATACGGGAATCACACCGGTTCCATCGTACCTTCGGGCATGGGGAACGGTGAAGAACCTGACTACGCGAACGACCTCGACGCGTTCGAGGATCTGATCAAGTCGAGTACCGCCGAGAACCTCGGTCGTTTGAAGGCGGATGCGCTGTGGCTCGTCTCTGAGGTTCGGCGGTTGCGGGCATCTCAGAAACCTGCCGAGTAGCCCTCCGTCACGAAGGTCAGATCATCCCGCGCCGCTCGAAGTACGCCCGGGTCTTCGGGATCATGTGGTCGAGCGCGGCCGGCGTGCGCTTGCGCTGTTTCTGAACGAGGCTTTGATCGAGAAGAGCAAGACCAAAGGGCTCTTCCGTGAAGTCCTCGGCGCAATCGGCATAAATGACCGCAGCTACGTGTGGTGTTACGCCTTCGTGCTCGGCAAGGCACGTGCAGTAGCCGACTGGCTTCGACCGAGATGGCGCGACTAGCGGCGTTCATGGTGAAACTCTCGGAGGCATCCGGTGGCCGGTTTTTGTAAGGGATGTCGCCCACAAAAAAAAGCCCGCCGTAGCGGGCTTTTTCGTTCAGCCGAGTCCTCGCGGACATTTCCTCATGAATGCTGCGGTCAACACTAGAACGGAATCTCTTCCTCTTCCAGCGGTTCCTCATAGCTCGATCCACCGCCGACGTTGGATGCGCCGGCGTCGGCGGCCGGGCGTGCGGGACGCTCGTACGAGCCGCCGCCTTCGCGGTTGGGGCGATCGAGCATCTGCATCGTGTTGACGACGACCTCGGCGGCTTTGCGCTTCTCGCCTTCCTTCGTCTCGTACGAACGAATCGAGAGACGGCCGTCGACCAGACACGACATCCCCTTCTTGAGGTACGTGTTGCAGGTCTCCGCGAGCTTGTCCCAAGCCACGCAGTCGATGTAGTCGGTCTCTTCCTGCTGCTTGGCGCGCCGGTTCACCGCCAGGGTGAACTTCGTGACGGCCGCACCCGAGCCGACGTAGCGGATCTCGGGATCGCGGGTGAGGTTGCCGACCAGGGTGATGCGATTGAAGCTGCCAGCCATCGTTGTCTATCCTTCTGCTGCTCTCTGCTCTGCTCGCTTTGCGCAGCTGGCGTGATATGGCGGGGCGAACGCCCCGCACAGCGTTACGATTGCACCGCGTCGTGCCAGCATCGTGGCACGGTGGAGATCAGGTATCCTTGCGGATGAGGATCTGGCGCAGCACGTCTTCGTTCAGGCGGAGCAGGCGGTCCAGCTCCTTGGCCTGAGCGGCGTCGGCCTTGAAGTGCATGGTGACGTAGTAGCCTTCGCGCACGTCGTCGATCTCGTACGCCAGACGACGCTTGCCATGCTGCTCGAGCTCACCGACGACCTCGCCGCCGCGGGTCTTCACGCCCTCGGCGATCGCGTTGGAGCGCTCGGCGACCTCGGTCTCCTCGAGGCTCGGGCGCAGGATATAGGTGATCTCGTAGTCGTTGGTGGTCGCGGTAGCCATGATGCCCTCTCTGGACGCCGGCGGGGCCGGCGGCCCGGCACGCGGCCGGGCAGTGGGGAGATACCCGGCGCCGGAGGCACCGGGAGAACCCCCGGATTCTATCACGCGCTCCCGTCCGGCGACAAGGCTTGGCGGATCGGGCCCGCCCCTCGTCGGCGGGCGGCTTGGCCATCTGGAGAGCGGAGGCCGCCTGGCGGGTAGGAAGGCAATCGAATGCGCTCGATCCTCGACCGGTACGCTCCGGCGCCGGCGTTCGACGAGTTTGCAGCCGCCGACGGACAGCCCCGGGATCACTACGCCCCGTTGGCCGCGACGCTGGCGGGCATCTCGTCGGCCGACTTCCGCCACCGCGTGACGACCGTGAACTCGGTGCTCTTGCAGCGCGGCGTCACCTTCACGGTCTACGCCGACGCGCGCGGGACCGAACGCATCCTTCCCTTCGACCTGATCCCGCGCATCATCTCGGGCGCCGAGTGGGACGTCATCTCGCGCGGCGTCGCGCAGCGCGTGCGCGCCCTCAACGCGTTCCTGGTCGACGTCTACGGCGACCAACGGGCGTTGCGCGAAGGCATCATCCCGCGCGAGCTCGTGTTCTCCTCGCAACACTTCGAGCGCGAGGCGGTCGGCGTGCGGCCGCCGCACGACACCTACGTGCACGTCTCGGGGATCGATCTGGTGCGCGACGCCGACGGCACCTACCTCGTGCTCGAGGACAACTGCCGCACGCCCTCGGGCATCTCGTACGTGCTCGAGAACCGCGACGTCCTCAAGCGCGCGTTTCCGCGCCTGTTCGCCGGTTACGATCCGCTGCCGGTCGACGACTATCCGCGCCGGCTGCGCTCGGCGCTGTTGGCCAGCGCGCCGCGTAACGCGCTCGAACCGACCATCGCGATCCTCACGCCGGGCATCTACAACAGCGCGTACTTCGAGCACACGCTGCTGGCGCGGCGGATGGGCGTCGAGCTGGTCGAGGGCAGCGATTTGTTCGTGCGCGACAACGTGGTCTACATGAAGACGACGCGCGGGCCGGCGCGGGTCGACGTCATCTACCGCCGCGTCGACGACGACTACCTCGACCCGCTCTACTTCCGCGGCGACTCGGCGCTCGGGGTGGCGGGGATCTTCGACGCCTATCGCGCCGGCAACGTCACGCTGGCCAACGCGGTCGGCACCGGCGTCGCCGACGACAAGGCGATCTATCCGTACGTCCCGACCTTCATCCGCTACTACCTGGGCGAAGAGCCGATCTTGCAGAACGTGCCGACCTTCGACTGTTCGGACGCCGCGCAGCGCCAGCACGTGCTGGGCCGGCTCGACCAGCTCGTCGTCAAACGGACTGCCGCATCGGGCGGATACGGCATGCTGATGGGACCGATGAGCACGGCCACCGAACGCGCCGACTTCGCCGACGCGATCCGCGCCAACCCACGCGACTTCATCGCGCAGCCGGTCGTCACGCTGTCCGCGCATCCGACCGTCGTCGACGAAGGGCTGGCGCCGCGCCACATCGACCTGCGCCCCTTCGCGCTCTTGCACGGCGACACGGTCGACGTCCCGCCGGCCGCGCTCACGCGCGTCGCGCTGACGGCCGGATCGCTGGTCGTCAACTCCTCGCAAGGCGGCGGCTCCAAAGACACCTGGGTGCTGGCCGACTGATGCTCAGCCGCGTCGCCGAGTCGCTGTACTGGATGGCGCGCAACGTCGAGCGCGCCGAGGACCTCGCCCGCCTGCTCGACGTCACCGCGACCCGCTCGTTCGACCGGCTCGAAGACGCGTTGCCGCGCTGGCAGGCCATCTACACCGTCGCCGGCATCACGCCTCCGGAGAACGCCGCCGACCGCCTGCAAACGGTCGACGACGTCGTGTTCGACACGACCTCGCGCTTCTCGATCGCGGCCTCGGTCCGCATCGCGCGCCAGAACGCGGTCGGCGTGCGCGCCGAGCTGACGACCGAGGTCTGGGAGTGCATCAACGGGCTGTACCTGTTCGTCGAGGCGCAGTCGGCGCGCGCGGTCGGACCGGACGGCACCTCGACCTTCCTGCGCAGCGTGCGCGACACCGCGCAAGCGTTCGGCGGCATCTGCGATGCGACGCTGGCTCACGACGACGCCTGGGAGTTCTTGCGCATCGGCCGCTTTCTCGAACGCGCGCGCATGACCTCGCGCATCCTGCGCGCGGTCGAGGACGACGACGTCGCGCCGCACGTCTGGCAGCTCACCCTCGAAGCGTGCTGCGCCAGCTCGCCGTTCGCGCGCGCGCGCCGGCAGTCGGCCGACCCGGTCGAAGCGCTGGCGTTCCTGGCGCTCTCGCCGGTCTTCCCGCGCTCGCTGCGCTTCTGCGTGCGCGAGATCGACGCCGCGCTCCACATGCTCTCGGGCGCCCCGGCCGGCACCTTCGCCGACAACGCCGAGCGGCACTCGGGCCGCATCGCGGCCTCGCTCGACTTCGCCGGGCCGTTCGACCTGGTGCGCGAAGGAGCGCGTCCGTTTGCGGTGCGGCTCGCCGCTCAGCTCGACGAGCTGGGCAGCGCCATCGTCTCGACCTACTTCCCCGCGGTGCCGGTCGGCTGATGCGCTACACGATCGTCCACCGCACCCGCTACCGCTATCCGGTCCCGGTCCACGAGAGCCACACGATCGTCCACTTGCAGCCGCGCAGCGACCTCTCGCAGTACTGCACGCGCTACGAGCTGATCGTCGTGCCGCGCTCGCGCGTGTTCTCGTACACCGACCGCTACGGCAACGACGTCCAGCACTTCGGCGTCTTGCCCGAGCACAAGCTGCTCGACGTCGTCGCCCGCTCGCAGGTGGTGACGGTGCGCGGCGATCCGGTCGCGCCCGAACCGTTGCCGCGGCGGCTGATCGACGAAGACCCGACGCGCGACGAGCTGTGGGACTTTCTGCACGAGAGCCGGTACGTGCGCTTCTGTCCGGAACTCGACGCGCTGGCCGTCGAGATCGGCGAGCCGGGGCCGGACGACGACGTCGCGGCCTGGTTCGGACACGCCTCGCACCACGTCCACCAGACGTTCACCTACGCGACCGGCTTGACGTCGGTCCACGCGACCGTCGCCGAGTCGATCGCGCTGCGCCGCGGCGTCTGCCAGGACTTCGCGCACGTGCTGGTGGCGCTGTGCCGCCGCGCGGGCATCCCGGCGCGCTACGTGAGCGGCTACGTCCATTCCGGCAGCGGCGACATGCTCGGCGCGGAGGCCTCGCACGCCTGGGCCGAGGCGTATCTGGGCTCGCGCGGCTGGATCGGCGTCGACCCGACCAACGACACCTGGATCGGCGACGCGTTCGTGCGCGTGGCGACCGGGCGCGACTATCGCGACGTCAGCCCGGTGCGCGGCGTCTACCGCGGCGCGTCGGCCTCCACGATGTCGGTCGACGTCGCCGTCGAGGCCCTCGCCCACACGCAGAACGAGATCTACGCCCAGATCGAGGACGAGCACTACCAAGAGCAGCAGCAACAGCAGCAGTAGTGCCCGTCCGGGGACGGGCTAGGACGCCTTCGTGCTCGGGAACAGCTGGTCGAGTGAAGGGACCATGGCGCGCTCGGCGATCCCGGTGACTGCCGAGCCGCCGATGCCGCCCATGTCGGCGTCGTCCGCACCGGTCGCGACGAGCGCGCCGCCGCAATCGAGCAGCCCGAGGTGCATCGAGGCATGGGAGCGTCCCGTCTTGTCGGACTGCTCGATGCGCACGTTCGGGACGATGATCCCCTGCGCACCGGCCGCGGCGCACAGTTGCGGAGCGGTCGCGATCGCGGTCAGGTGATCGATGGGCGCCCCCAGCACGACGTTCAGGTTTCGCTTCTGCAGCTGCAGGATGAACGAATGGGTGACGTCGTTGACGTGCGGATCGGCGATCGTCGGCTGCGCGAACGGCAGCACGAGATACTTCGCGCCAGGCGGAATCGGAGCGCCGGGTTGCCGCGGCGCGGCGGGTGGCGCCGATACGACGGTCGCGCCGGCGAATGCTTTGACGGCACCTTGGGCGGCGATTCGGTACGCCGCGTCGACGGTGGCGCCGAGGTTTCCGACCGAGATGAAGCCCGACACGCTTTGGTCGCCGGTCGCCGTCGTGGTCCAGCGCACGGTGCCGTCGCAACCGACCTCGTCCAGACGCAGCTCGACGTGCGTCGGATAGGTGATGATGTTGATGAACGGATTGTGCTTGCCGGTCTGCTCGTAGCGGCCCTCGGGAATCAGGAGTCCCGTCGTGCCGGTATCGGCGCAGATCTTCGCGGCCGTCGCGACGGCCTCCAGATGGTTGACCGGCGGGAGCGGGACGATCGCGACGCCGGCGGCGGCGAAGTCGTCGGTCAGGTCGCGCGACACCCCCTGCGCGAAGGGATCCGTGCCACCGGGCTCTTCGTACGGGACGAACGCGAGCTTCGCCGCCGGGCTTGCGGCCTGCGCCGATATCGCGGATGTGGAGAAGCTCGCCAGCACCAAGACGCCGGCCGCGAGCAGTGCCTTTCCGTATGTCATCGCTGTCCCTTCCGTGTTCGCCGTTCGCACCCGAGTCGTGCGAACATAGCGAGATAGGCCCCGTCGTCAGAGGCGCCGCCGGGTCGTCGCGCTCTTGACAGAGGTTGGCGGCGATCCCTCTCCGCCTATCAGTTTCGCCAAGCACGGTGCCGGAAACGTGGGTTCTCCCGGCAGAGGTAGCAGCCCAGACGGGACCCTATTCGCCCAGGTAGAGCCCCGCGAACATCGCGTCGACCTCGTACGCGAAGCCGGGCATCAGCGCATGCGTCACGACCTCGCCCGGACCGAAGCGCGTCGTGCCGTCGCGCGCGTGGGCGATGACCGTACGCCGCGGCGGATCGACGACGAACACCACCAGCGCCCCGGCCGCGAGATAGGCGGCGATCTTCCAGGCCAGTCGCCGTTCGTTCTCGCCGGCCGAGAGGATCTCGACGGCCACCTCCGGTGCACGCGGCGGCGACTCCGCCGCCGCCTCACCCAACTCGTCGATCGCCGCGCGCGAGAGATACGCGACGTCGGGGACGAGCGAGGCAAACCGGTAGCCGGGGGCGTGGAACTCGTGGCGCCACTCGTGATAGGCCTCGCCGTCGCCCCAGGTGCGCAAAGCGAGCATCCAGCGCACCTCGAGCTCTTGATGGCGGCGCTTGGGGCTCGTCTTCTGGACGAGCTGGCCGTCGACGAGCTCGAGCGCGGGCTTCGTCGCCGGAATGTCGACCCGATCGAACATGGGCGTCTCCTCACGCCATGCTATCACTCCGGCGGGTCGCAGCGTCAAGGCGGGCAGGCCCGCCGCGCCGCTCCGCCCGAAGCCGGACCGATGCGTTCTTGGTCCGCCCTCGTCGCCTCGCTGGCCGTGCTCTCGCTCGCTACGCCGCCGGCGCTCGGCGCGAGCGCGCCGCTCCCGCGGCCCGCGCACGTCGTGGTCGTGATCGAAGAGAACCACACCTTCGCGCAGATCGTCGGCAACCCGCACGCGCCGTTCCTCACCGCGCTCGCGGCGCACGGCGCGGCGTTCACCAACGCGCACGGCGTCACCCATCCCAGCTTACCGAACTATTTCGCGCTGTTCGCCGGGCTGACGAACACCAACGGCGACGGCTGTCCCGCGCACGCGGTCCCCGCCGACGCGCCGAATCTCGGCAGCGAGCTGGAGGCCGCGCACCTTTCGTTCGTCGGCTACGCCGAGTCGATGCCCGAAGAAGATTGGCACGGCTGCTGGGCCGGCCCGTACGCGCGCAAGCACGTCCCGTGGGCGCAGTTCGCGAACTTACCGCGCAGCGCCAGCGAACCGTTCACGGCCTTTCCGTCGAACCTCGACCGGCTGCCGACCGTCGCGTTCGTCGTCCCGAACGTCGACGACGACATGCACGACGGCACCGTCGCGCAAGCCGACGCGTGGGCGCGCCGGAATCTCGGCCCGCTGGTGCGTTGGGCCGACGCGCACGACACGCTGGTCATCCTCACGATGGACGAGGGGTACGACAGCACCAACTCGATCCCGATCATCTTCGCCGGGCCGATGGTGCGGCCGGGACGCTACGCGCAGCGCATCGATCACTACAACGTGCTGCGCACGCTCGCCGACATGTACGGGCTCACGCCGCCCGGCCGCGCGGCGCGCGTCGCGCCGATCACCGACTGTTGGCGTGTGCGCTGACGTCGCTGAGCGCCTGCGGGAACCGCGTGAGCGCCGAGTAGCGATGGATCATCAGCAAGTTGTCGGAGTCGCCGGCGTTGCCCCAGTCCTCGGTGAAGGCCAGCTCGTACCCGTTCTGCGCCGCCAACCGCGCGACGCGCACGTCGTAATGATCCTCGGGATAGACGAGGGCCCAGATCTTCACGCCCAGCCGGTGCTCGAGTGAGAACCGCGAGAGCACGTACTCGTGCACGACGTCCTTGTCGGAGAGCACGCGCAGGTCGGGCGGATGGTTCGCGGTCTGGCTCTGGATCGTCATGATCCCGCTGTGCGCCATCTCCAGCAGTTGCGGCCAGGTGTTGTGACGCTTGCCGTGCGTGGTCAGTCCGACGAAGTTCGAGTGCACGAACATGGTGGCCGGAAAGCCGTACTGCCGCAGCAGCGGGAAGGCGTTCTCGTAGATGCCGTGACCGTCGTCGTCGAAGGTGAGAACCAAGGGCTTCGTCGGCAAGGGCGCGCCGTGTTCGAGGTGCTCGCGCAACGCCTGCAGCGTGACGACGTGATAGCCGCCGCTCTTGATCGCGGCCAACTGACCCTTGAAGGTATCGAGCGGGGTGTCGAACCAAACTTCCTTCGGCCCTGCGACGACGTCGTGCCAGACGATGACGGCGACGTAGGGTGAGCGGCCGCCGGGCGCGACCTGCGGCAGCCCGTCGTCGGCGATGGCGGGCAGCGCGACCAGCGACCCTAGGACGAGAGCGATCGAGGCGAGGATCCGAGTGATCATCGAGAGCGGTGTTGCGCCCAGGCGGGCGTCGTTCCCCCGTCGTTTCCCGAAGCGGACCCTGACCATCGCGCTGATCGTGCTCGTCGTGCTCGTCCTCGCAGCGCTGGTGGCGCGCGATGCGATCGAACGCAGCTACCTCCAGTGGCAGCTCGGGCAGACCGTCGGCGGCGACGCCAGCATCGGGGACCTGCACCACGCCGACGGCGCGACCGTGCTCGACAACGTCCACCTCGCGAGCGAGGGCGGCGCCGTCACCCTGGACGCGGCGCAGATCACGTTCACGGTCACCGGCGGCGTGCTGCACCTGCGCGCGAGCACGCCGCAGGTCGCCATCGCAATCGACCTCGCGCGCGGCGACGAAGCCCGGCGCGCGCGCGACTTCGCCGGCCGCTTGGGCGCGCACGCGCTCGCGCTCGACGTCCAGAACGGCACGCTGACGATCGCTCGCAGCGCCGGCGCGGCAGCGCCGCTGACGTTCGCGGCGATCGGCGGCAGCGTGCAGCTCGACGCGAGCGGCACCCTCGACGGCGACGCCACGCTCGCACTGCGTGACGGCACCGCCAGCTACCCGATCACGCTGCGGCCGACGACGACACCCGACGGCACCGCCGCCGAGGAGCTGACCGCGAACGCACTGCCGTTGGCGCCGCTGGCGGCCGTGTTCGTTCCCGACCGCTTCGCGCCGCTGCGCGGCGTCGCGCGCACGGTCGACCTCGAGTTCGAGAACGGAGCGCCGCACGGCACGTTCGTGCTGAACGACGCGGCCGCGCGCATCGCCGGCGCCGAGCTGCAGGGCGTGAGCGGCGAGGTCTCGCTGGCGCCCGACGGCATCGGCGCGGCGCTGTTGAGCGGCGCGGTCGGCGCCGTGCCGGCGAACTTTTCCGGCGAGGTGCACGACGTGCGCTCGTGGGCCGATGTGGTGACGAACGGCACGCCCGACCTGCGCTCGCTGGCCTGGATGTTCGCGCAGGTCGCCACCAAGCCGGCCGTCTCGTGGATGACCTTCGAGACGACGGCGCCCGGCATCACCTACGGCCAGTACGGCATGACGCTGGACGACATTCCGCGCGCGGTCTCGCTGCTGCGAGTGAATCCCGACGAGCCGACGGTGCGCTTCGACACCGCCATCGCCGAGGACCACATCATCTCGCACGGCGAGCGCACCTCGCAGCTCGCCGACCGCACCGGCGCGGTCGCCGGCGTCAACGGCGACTACTTCGACATCGGCCGGACCTACGAGCCGCAGGGGATGCTCATCAGCCACGGCCGGCTGCTGCGCGGGCCGACCGATCGCGCCGCGCTCATCATCGACAAGAACAACCACGTCACGTTCGCCGACTTTCACATGGACGGCAGCGTCGTCGACGGGAAGCACCGCTACCGGATCACGCAGGTCAACTCGTGGCCGCTCGAAGACACGACGATCATCACGCCGGACTACGGCGCGCCGCTCAAGCCGGCCGACGGCGTCACCTTCGAGCCGCTGGAAGACCTGGGCGATCACCGCTATCGCATCACCGGCTCGATGCCGGCGACGCAGCCGATTCCGGTCCAGCTCGGCGTCGCGTTCGGGCCGAAGGCGGCGCTGCCGCTGCCCAAGCCCGGCGACGTGGTGACCATCCACTACGACATCGAGCCGCACGTGCCGGACGCGGTGGCGGGGATCGGCGGCGGTCCGCAGCTGCTGCGCAACGGCGAGTGGTACGAGGACCCCAAGGCACCGGCACCCGCCGAGCGCGACGTGCGCTGGGCCGTCGTCGCGCTGGGCACGCTCGCCGACGGGAATCTCTTGCTGGTCACCGTCGACGCGCGACATCCCGAGCGCTCGATGGGGATGACGCGACCCGAGTTCGGCGACTTGCTGCGCAGCTACGGCGTGGTCGACGCGATGGCGCTGGACTCCGGCGGCTCGGTGACGATGGTCTCGCGAGCGCCGGGCGACACGGAAGCGACCCTGCGCAACGTGCCGTCCGACGACAGCTGGGAGCGCGTCATCTCCGATGCGCTGCTGATCTACAGCAGCGCGCCGCGCGGCACGCTGGTGACGACCCGGCCGCCGCCGCTGCCGCAAGCGCGCGTCCTGCCGCCGGGCACGAAGTGATCGCGCTGCCGGCTACGCTGGCACCGCCCGCGCCGTTCCCGCCCATCGTCGCGCAGCACGCGCACAGCGAAGCCGTCGCGCCGGGCATCGTCCGCGCCGACTACCGGCTGACGACGAGTGACGGGCCGCTGATCGTGCACGCCGTCGCCGTCGACCTGCGCGAGCCCAGCGTGCGTCTGCGCGTCGTCGTGGCGCACGACCGGCTCGTGTCGAGCGGCGAGACGGTCTCGTCGATGGCCGTGCGTACCGGCGCCGTCGCCGGCGTCAACGCCGACTACTTCGACATCGGGCAAACGAACCAGCCGCTCAACGCGGTGGTGCAGGACGGCGCGCTGGTGCGCACGCCATCCGCGCGCGCGGTGCTCAGCGTCGCGCGCGACGGCAGCGTTTCGTTCGGCACGCTCGGCTTCGCCGGCACGGCGTCGTACGGCGCGACGCGGGTGCCGTTGACCGGCGTCAACGTCTGGCCGCCCGAAGGCGGCGCCGCGCTGATCGACGCCGCGTTCGGGCCGCTGACCGCCGCGCCCGGCGTGACGGTCGCCGCCCTCACGCCGCTCGACGGCGTCGCCGGCGCACCCGGAACGTATCGCGTCACCGCCGTCGGACCGGCCGCCGCCGGACCCGCGAACGGCACGCTGCTCGCGCTCGGGCCTGCCGCGCTGCGCAGCGGCGCGCCGCCGGCGGTCGGCGACACGGTCGCGATCGCGTACGACACGACGCCGCCGCTCGCGACCGTGAGCGCGGCGGTCGGCGGCGGTCCGCTGCTCGTCGCCGGCGGCGCGCCGGTCGACGATCCCAACGCGCCGGCACCGGAGGAACGCAACGTGCGCTTTCCGGTCTCGGGCGCAGCCGTGACCGCCGGCGACACGCTGCTGCTGCTGGCGGTCGACGGCCGCATCCCCGCGCTCTCGATCGGGCTGACCCGGCCGCAGTTCGCGGCGCTGATGCTCGGCTTCGGCGCACTCGACGGGATGGCGTTCGACTCCGGCGGCTCGGCCACGCTCGTCGCGCGCGTGCTCGGCGACGCGCAGTCCAGCGTCCTCAACACCCCCAGCGACGGCGAAGAGCGGCTCGTCGCCGACGGCCTGTTCGTCTACAGCGATGCGCCCGGCGGCGGCGCGTCGCACCTGATCGTGCGGCCGACCGGCTTCGCCGCGCTGCCGGGCGCCGTCGTCGCGCTGCGCGGCGCCGTCGTCGACGCGAGCGACCACCGCTTGCACGGCGCGACGCTCGCGCCGCTGCACGTCGACGCCGCGCCCGGTGCGCACGTCGCCGTCGTCGCCGACCGCGACGGCTTGCGCGCCGAGGTGCCGTACACGACGCTGGCGCGGGCCGCCACGCTCGCGGTCACGCCCGAACGGCCCGATCCGGATCCGCACGCCACCGTCGCGCTCAGCGTGCGCGCGCTCGACGCGAACGGCGATCCCGTCGTCCTCGGCCCCGACGTTCGCTGGCGCGCCGACGGCGGCACGCTGGCGCCGGACGGCGCCGACGCCGTCTACCGTGCGGGCACGCGCGACGCGCACGTCACGGTCGCCGCGGGCGGCGTCGAGACGAGCGTGCTGGTGCACGTCGGCCGCCACGAGGCAGCACTGCCGGAGTTCGCGGCTGAGCCGCTGACATACGACTTCACCGGCAACGCCCGCGTCGCGCGCGACGCGGTCGCCGTCACGCTGCCGGGCGAGCCGATCGCGGTCAGCCTCGAGGTGCGCGGCAACGGCGACGGCGTGCCACTGCGCGCGACGTTCGTCAACCGTTTCGGCGAGCTGCGCGCGCTGACGCTGGCCGCGCACGTCGATTGGACCGGCTGGCGACGCGTGACGCTCGTGCTCCCGCCCGATCTCAACCCGCCGGTTCGCCTGACCTCACTCTACGTCGTACCCTCGCTCGGCGGCCCGCCCGTGCACAGCACCGGCACGCTCGCCTTCCGCACTCTCACCGTCACGCTGCCCGGGAGTCCTTGATGCGCCCGTTCCTCGCCGCCGCCCTCGTCACGCTCGCCGCCACCTGTCTCGCAACCGCTTCGCCCGGCAGGGCCGCGGACACGTGGGCCGGCGTGCCGGTGCTGATGTATCATCACGTCAACGCCAGCGTGCCGCGCGACCCGGTCGGTGCCGACCTGACCGTGACGCCGACTGCCTTCGAAGCGCAGCTGCGCTGGCTGCGCGACCACGGCATCCACACGCTGACGACGCGGCAGCTGGTCGACGCGCTGCGACACGGGCAGCACCCGCAGCATGCGGTCGTGCTGACCTTCGATGACGGCTACAGCGACGCGGCGACCGTCGCGACGCCGCTGCTGCGCAAGTACGGCGACGTCGCCAGCTTCTACGTCTCGGCCGGCTTCATCGGCGACGGGCGACACGCCGACTGGAAGCAGCTGCGCGCGATGCGCGCCGCCGGGATGGAGATCGGCTGCCACGGCACCCACCACCTCGACCTCTCGACGCTCGACCGCGCCGGGACCGAGGCTGAGGCCGGCCACTGCGCGATCGCGTTGGCCCACTACCTGGCCCCGCCGGTGACCTACGCCTACGCGGCGGGCAAATGGAAGGCCGAGACGATCGCGGTCTTGCGCGAGCATGGATTTTGGGTCGCGCTCACCGAACGCCCCGGCGTGGTGACGAACCTCGACGACCCCTACGTCCTGCAGCGTCGTCGCGTGCGCGGCGCCGCGAGCGTAGCCGAGTTCGCGGCGGTCGCGACGCCGTGAGACCGCACCACGTCGCGCTGGCCACCGCCGTCCTCGTCGTGTTCGCCGGACCCCCGGCGCAGGCGGCCACCACCGCCGGCACGCTCGACGCCTGGACCGCGCCCGCGAAGGTCGCCTCGATCATCGGGCCGTGCGCGAAGCCCGTCGGCGACGATCCGCCCTCGAAAGCGACGCCGTGTTCGACGAAGTTCGTCGACGCGTGCTCGCACGCCAACGGCGACTCGACGTTGTCGATCAGCCAATGCGCGGAAGCGGCCGCGGTGTATTGGCGCGACATCGTCACCCAACGCACCGCCGCGCTCGAGAAGCTGCGCGTCGCCGCGATCACGAAATACGTGCAGTCGAGCGACGCGGCGTGGAAGCGCTACCTCACGACGCGCTGCTCGATGTACGGTCAGTTCGAAGGGACCATCAACGAGATTCTCTCCGCCGAGTGCGTGCTCGACACGACCATCCAGCGCGCCGACGACCTCGACCGCTACGCGTCGCACGCCTCCGCGCAGGGCGTCCAGTAGCGGCGGCTACATCCCCATCGTCGCGCTGGCGTTGACGTAGTCGATCCAGGCCACCAGCGCCCAGGCGATCACCGCGCCGGCGAACAGTGCGACCGGGATCGCGATCGGCAGCACCTTGCGCGGGCCGTGCTCGGCGATGAACGATTGGGCGACCATCATCGTTCCTCCGATACCGATGACCACGCCGACCACCGCGAAGAGCTGTTGCTGCGACACCCCGGTCGCTTTCCCGCGCGGGAGCCGCGACCCCCGCCGCGAAGGCGCGCAGCGATGACGCGTTCGCTTCTGTTGACGGCCGCGCTCGCCGCGGCGCTCCCGTTCGCCGTCGGCCCGCGCCCGGCCGCCGCCAACGTCTTCTGTCCGGCCACGGTCGGCTCGGTCGTCGACCTGGGCGCCGTGGGACGCGCCGGGACGTACGGCATCCTGCTCAACGTCGACCGCGGCGACACGCGCTCGGTGCGCGTCCGCCTCGACAGCGACCGCAATCGCTACGCGCTGGACGTCAACGACGTCCCGCTGATGACGTTCAGCGGCGTGCGGGTGACGCGTTACTTCACGCTGCCGCCCGACGAGCACCTGATCGGCGCGTGGGTGCAGGCGACCGGCCTGGCCGCGAACGAGCGGCTCGACTGCCCGCTGACCTCGCCGTGGAGCCCGGACTTGCCGCCGCCCAGCAGCCCGTCCGCTCGCGAACAGGCCGATCGCGACCGCCAGGCGGCTCTCGACGGGTACGGCACGCACACGGTGCTCGTCGCGCCGATCTCGTTCGGGCCCAACACGCCGCCGGCGTGCGCGCAGCCGTTCACGCCCGCCGTCCCGGCGCAGCCGATTCGTCCGCCCTTCCCGCCCGAAGCGCGCGCGGTCAACGCGACCGGCGTCGTCGAGATGCACCTGGACGTCGACGACACGGGGAGCGTCGTCAACGCGCTGATCACCCGCTCGAGCGGCTTCGCGCCCCTCGACCGCGCCGCGATCGCCGCCGCACGCGCGACGCACTTCACCCCCGCCACCTTCGCCTGTCACCCGATCGCGACGACGCTCGAGCTCCAGACCGGCTTCGGCGTCTAGCTAGCCGCTGACGCGGGCTTCGCGTTTGGTCACGCGCCAGACGTTGCGGACCTCCTTGACGCCGCCGAGCTTGCGCAGCAGCGTGTGCAGGTGGTCGAGGTCCGTGATCTGGGCGGTGATCGAGATGAGCGCGCCCTTGTCGCGCTTGACGCGCGCGTTGACCGAGCTGACTTGCGTCTTGAGCTCGGCGGCGACGCCCATCACGTCCTGCAGCAGGCCGGGGCGGTCGGCGGCTTCGATCTCGATGTCGACCGCGTGGGTGAGCTGCGAGCGGTCGAGCCATTCCGCCTCGAGGATGCGCTCGGGCGCGGCGTTCATGTAGGCGGTGTTCGGACAGTCGGCGCGGTGCACGGAGACGCCGCGGCCGATGGTGACGAAGCCCATGATGGGATCGCCCGGCACGGGGCTGCAACACTTCGAGAGGCGCACCAGCACGTCGTCGACGCCGGCGATGCGGATGCCGCTGGAGTTGCGCGCGATGCGGCGCGTCGACGTCGGACGCGTGAGCGCCGCGATGTCGACCACGTTGTCGACCTTGGTCTCGTCGCGCAGCTTGGCGGCGACCGTCGCGGCGGTCGCGTCGCCGAACCCGATCGCGGCGAACAGGTCGGTCGCGCTCTGGTAGTTCATCTTGCCGGCGACCCGCTCGATGGCGTCGCCGCGGGCGAGGTCGACGCGCAATCCGGCGCGCGCCAGCTCGGCCTCGACGGCCTCCTGGCCGGCCAGCGTGTTCTCTTCCTTGCGCTCCTTGCGGAACCACTGCTTGATCTTGTGCTTCGCGCCGCTGGTCTTGACGACCGAGAGCCAGTCCAGCGAGGGGTGCGCGGACTTGTTGGTCAGGATCTCGGCGATGTCGCCGTTCTTGAGCTGATAGTCGAGCGGGACGATCTTGCCGTTGACCTTCGCGCCCACGCAGTGGTGGCCGACGTCGGTGTGCACCTGATAGGCGAAGTCGAGCGGCGTCGCGGTGCCGGGCATCGAGAAGACGTCGCCTTTGGGCGAGAACACGAACACCTGCGAGTCGAACAGGTCGAGCTTGAGGTTCTCCATGAACGTGCGCGAGTCGCGCATGTCGTTCTGCCACTCGAGCAGCGAGCGCAGCCAGGTCAGCTTCTGCTCGAAGTCGTCCTTCTTGCCGCCCTCTTTGTAGCGCCAGTGCGCGGCGATGCCGTACTCGCTGGTGCGGTGCATCTCCCAGGTGCGGATCTGGACCTCGAGCGGATCGCCGCCCGGCCCGACGACCGTAGTGTGCAGCGACTGGTACATGTTGGGCTTGGGCATCGCGATGTAGTCCTTGAACCGCCCGGGGAGCGGCTTCCACATCGCGTGCACGACGCCCAGCGCGCCGTAGCAGTCCTTGACGTTGTCGGTGATGACGCGGACCGCGGTCAAATCGTAGATGGTCGAGAAGTCGCGGCCCTTCTGCATCTTCTTGTGAATCGAATAGAAGTGCTTGGGCCGGCCGGTGACGTCCGCCTGCAGGCCGACTTTCTCGAACTCGGCGCGCAGCTCGGTGATGACCTTCGAGACCGCTTCTTCGCGCGCGGTGCGCTTGGTCGCTACGCGCTCGGCGATGTCGCGGTAGGCGTCGGCGTCGAGATAGCGCAGCGAGAGATCTTCGAGATCCCACTTGACGCGCCAGATGCCCAGCCGGTGCGCGATCGGCGCGTAGATCTCGATCGTCTCGCGCGCGATCGACTGCTGCTTGGCCGGCGGCAGGCTCGAGAGCGTGCGCATGTTGTGCAGGCGGTCGGCCAGCTTGATGATGATGACCCGGATGTCCTTGGCCATCGCCATGAACATCTTGCGCAGGTTCTCGACCTGCGCATCTTCCTTCGATTGATAGGGGATGCGGGTCAGCTTGGTGACGCCGTCGACGAGGGTCGCGATCTCGACGCCGAACTGCTCGGCGACTTCCTCGTTGGTGATGACGGTGTCTTCGACCACGTCGTGGAGGATGGCCGCCGCGATCGTCGCGCGGTCCATCTCCAGGTCGGCCAGGATGTCGGCCACCGCCAGCGGGTGGGCGATGTAGGACTCGCCCGACGCCCGGCGCTGCCCCTCGTGGGCATGGTCCGCCACGTCGTAGACGCGCTCCAGCCACGCCCCGTCCAGGCCCGGGTCGTATTGCTGGACTTTGGTGACGAGGTCGGTGATCGTCATGCGGATGTAGGGCCTATCGTATACATAACAGGCCCCGCGCGCAAAGAGTTTGGTCCGCCCGGTCGCTAGTAGCGGATGAAACTGCGAACCTCGACGCCCGGCAGCGCGGCCCGGCCGTTGAGGGCCTCCAGCTCGACCAGGACCGCGGTCCCGACCACGTTCGCCCCCAGCTTCTCGAGCAGCCGCAGGGTGGCCGCGATCGTCCCCCCGGTCGCCAGCAGATCGTCGACGACCAGCACCCGGTGCCCGTGGCCGACGGCGTCGGCGTGGATCTGCAGGGCGTTGGTCCCGTATTCGAGGGCGTACTCTTCGGTGTAGGTCTTGCCGGGCAGCTTGCCGGGCTTGCGGACGGGGACGAAGCCCGCCCCCAGCTGGTAGGCGACCGGCGCGCCGATCATGTAGCCGCGCGCCTCGATCCCGACCACGTAATCGACCTTGGCGTCGCGATACGGCTCGACGAACAGGTCGATCAGGGCCTTGAACCCCGCTCGGTCGCCGAGCAGTGGGGTGATGTCGCGGAAGAGGATCCCGGGGATCGGAAAATCGGGGATGGCTCGGATCAGGCTTTGGATCTGGTCGGTCACGGCTCGCCCGGTTCGCGCTTGCCGGCCGAGCGCCTGCGGCAGAGGAACCGTGCGGAACGGGCGGCACGTTCCCACCAGGTGAACCTCCAGCGCTACCGGACGCGCCTGATCGTGGCGTTCGCGTGCGCGATCGCGCTCCACGAGATCGTGGCCGGCTTCGTGCCGGCGCCGGCGGCGCCGCGTGCCGACGAGCGCAACATCGAGGTCACGCTGCTGGACGTGCGCACGCCGCGGCCGACCCCGCGCCCGACGCCGCGCGCCACCCCACGCCCGACGCCGACGCCGCGGCCGACGCCGGTGCCGACCCCGCCGCCGCGCGTAACGATTCCGCCGCACGCGACCCTCGCGCCCGTCCCGCGGATCGCGGCCCGCGCCCACGGCACGCCGCAGCCCCGTCACGGCGGCGGCGCGCCGCGGCGGATCGTCCTGGTCACGCCGGTCCCGGCCGCGCCGGCCGCCGCGGAAGGCGGCGCGGGCACCGGCAGCGCCAGCGGAACGGGCAGCGGGACCGTCGCCGGGACCGGCGGCGGTGCCGGCGGCAACGGGACCGGGATGGCCGGGAACGGCAACGGCGCGGTCAACGCGCAGACGCCGTGCGGCACGGTCGACCTCGAGGCGCAGGACGAGCCGCACTGGAACGGCACGACGATCAGCGAGCAGGTCGTCGCGACCGTGACGTTCCCCGACGGCCACCACGAGCAGGCCGTGTTCCCCTACCGCTGGGTCTACCAGAACGGCGAGGAGACCGATCCGTGGTCGTCGACGAACTTGCGCAAGCCGCAGTACGAGATCGTGCTGCAAACGCCGCCGCCGGGAGCCGACGTCGCCAGCTACTCGCCGTTGATCCAATACATCATCAAGCACACGCAAGCGAACGGCACGACCGATCTGCCGCCGTGCCCGCGCGGCGTCCGCTCGTGATCCACGTCGCCGTCGACGCGCGCGACCTCGACCGCGACTGGCGCGGCATCGCGCGCTACGTGCGCGCCGTGCTGACGCGCTTCGCCGCGCGCGACGACGTACGCGTCACCCTGGTGCGGCGCGGTCCGTTCGGGCAGCGCGCGCCGCGCGACGCCGACGTCGTCTGGCATCCGTGGAACGGGACGTTCTTCACCGCGCGCGCGCCGTCGGTCGTGACCTTCCACGACGCGGTGCCGTTTCGGTTTCCACCCGCCGATCCGCGCCGGCGCGCCAACGATCAAACGCCGTGGCTGCGTTCGGCCGCGCAGGCGCGCTCGTTCCTGGCCAACTCGCACTTCACCGCCGGCGAGGTCAGCACGTATCTCGGCGTCGCGCCGGAGCGCCAGACGGTGACGTTGCTCGCGGTCGAGCGCGACGTGTTCGCGCCCGCGGGCGAGGCCGCGCGTCTGCCCGACGGGCGCCCCTACGTGCTGTTCGTCGGCGCCGACGAGCCGCGCAAGAACCTGCGCACGCTGGCCGACGCGCACGAGCGCGCGTTTCCGAACGCCGAGGTCGCGCTGGTCGTCGCCGGCGGCGCGCCGCCCCCCGGCGTGCGCGCGACGGCGCTGGGCGCGCTGGACCCGGCCGCGCTCGCCCGCTGGTACCGCGGCGCGCTGCTCGTCGCGGTGCCCTCGTGGTACGAAGGCTTCGGGTTCCCGCTGCTCGAGGCGATGGCGTGCGGTGCGCCGGCGGTGGCGTCGCGCGCGACCTCGCTGCCCGAGGTCGGCGGCCAGGCCCCGTGCTGGATCGACGACCCGCTCGACGTCGCGGCGTGGTGCGACGCGCTGCGCGCGCTGGCCGCCGATGCCGCCGCGCGCGCGCGCTTGCGCGACGCCGGCCTGGCGCGCGCGGCGACCTTCTCGTGGGAGCGCTGCGCCGAGGAGACGCTGGCCGTGTTGCGGCGGGCCGCGCGATGACGACGCCGCTGCACATCGCGGTCGACGCGCGCTTCGCCGTGCTCGACGATCGCGGCATCGGGCGCTACACGCGCGCGGTCGCGGCGCGGCTGCGCGACGATCCGGCGCTCGCGTGGACGTTCGTCGCCCCGGGTCCGTTCGCACCGCGCGCGCGCATCGCCGCGGCTCTGAGCGTCCCGCGCGCGCAGGTCGTCGGCCGCGTCCCGCGCGACGCCGCGGTCGTCTGGAACCCCTCGAACGCCACCGACCTCGCCGCCGCCGCGCCGCAGGTGACGATGGTGCACGACCTCGTGCCCTTCGCGTTCCCCGCCGCCGACGCGCGCGTGCGCGCACGCGAACAGGATCCGTTGCGCCGCACGGCGCGGCGCGCGCAGCGGATCCTCGTCAACTCGGCGTTCACGGCAGCCGAGCTGACGACGTACCTCGGCGTCGCGCCCGAGCGCATCACGGTCACGCCGCTGGGCATCGAGCCGGCGTTCGCAGCCGGCGGCCCGCGCCATCGCCTGGCGGACGGGCGCCCGTACGTGCTGCACGTCGGCGCACACGATCCGCGCAAGAACCTACCGACCCTGGTCGCGGCCTGGCGCCGCGCGTTTCCCGACGCGTCGGTCGCGCTGGCCTTCACCCGCGCGCCGCGCGATCGCATCGCGGGGAGCGTCACCGTCGCGCCGGCCGACGACGCCGCGCTGGCGGCGCTGTACCGCGGCGCGGCGCTCGTCGCGGTGCCCTCGCTGCACGAGGGCTTCGGCCTGCCGGTGCTCGAGGCGATGGCGTGCGGCGCGCCGGTCCTCGCCTCGCGGGTCGCCGCGCTGCCCGAAGTCGGGCGCGACGCCGTCGCGTGGATCGACGAGCCGCTCGACGTGGCGGTCTGGGCGAGCGCGCTTTGCACCGCGCTGTACGACGCGGCGGTGACGCGCGCGCGCGCCGAGCGCGGGCCCGCGCTGGCCGCTGGGTACACGTGGGAGCGCTGCGCGACGCTGACGCTGACGGCGCTGCGCGACGCCGCGCTCAGCCCCGAAAGATATCCAACATCCGGCTGACGTGCGTCTCCAGGCGCCACAGCTCCGAGCGCTGGTGGGCGGCCTCCGCGTACTGCGCCCAGTTGGCCGGATCGAAGACCTGCTCGATGGCGCGCGCGAGCGCGGCCGTGTCGTTGCGCGGCACCAGCACGCCGGCGTCGCCGAGCCAGTCGCTGATTCCGCCGACGTCGAAGGCGACCGCCGGACGCCCGCGCGCCTGACCTTCGACGCCGGTCAGCCCGAACGGCTCCGGCCACGTCGACGGCATCGTCACCGCCGTCGTCTCGTCGATCGCCTCGCGCAGCTGCGCGACGTTCAGCCAGCCGCGCCAGTCGACGGCGACGTCGAGCCGCTGCGCATCGGTGCGCGCGTCGCGCTCTTCCTGCTCGCCGCGGCCCGCGACGACCAGCAGCGGACGCCGCGCCGCCGGGATGCGCGCGAGCGCCGCGATCAGCGGACGCAGCCCCTTGTTGGGAACGAGCCGTCCGGCGAACAGCAGCGCGTCGCGCGCCGGCCGCGGCGCGGGGACCGCGCGATAGGCTTCGCGCCGGAGCGCCGGCGAGATGACGACGATGCGGGCCGGATCGATGCCGTTCATGATCGCGCTGCGGCGCATCATCTCGCTCGCCACCGTGATGACGTCCGCGGTGGCCAGCGCGTCGCGCACGGCCTTGCGGCGCGCCAGCGCGTGCTCGCTCGAGGGGCGCGGTCCGTGCACGCAACCCCGCAGGACGGCGTTCACGCGGCACGCGTTCCCCATCGGGTGCGTGCAGATCGCCGGGAACTGCGGAAAGATGCGGTCGCCGGTCGGGCAGAACGCGCGATGGTCGTGCAGGCGCGCCACCCAGCGCTTCGCGACGGCGCGAATCGCGCGCAGCACCTCGGCGTCGAAGATGCTGGCGCTCGCGACCGTCGACGCGCCGGTCGCGCGGACCGCGTCGGCCACCGCTCGCGCGGCCTCGGGCGAGGGATCGTGATCCTCGTCGGACCAGCGGATCTCGGTCGCCGGCACGCCGAAACGGTGCTTCTCGTCGACGATGCGCCCGAACAGCCGCACGTCGACGCCCGCGTCCGTCAGCGCCGGGACGACCGTTTCCCAGTACCGCTCCGCGCCCCCCACGTCGGCGACGTGGTCGTAGAGGATGGCAAGCGGCTCGGTGAGCGCGGCGGGCATGGACGGCGGAGGAGGTTCATCGGACCGAGCGTTCTACCTTCGTACGGAATGCGATGGCCGTGGCAACCTCCCGCGTGGTATGCGCAGCACGGTGAGGATCGAACGCTTGCTATGCTCCTTGGGCGGCGACGCCGCGGCTTTTACATCGACGTCGGCGCGTGGGACCCGGTCCAAGACTCCGTCACCAAGTACTTCTACGACCGCGGTTGGCACGGTATCAACGTCGAGCCGAATCCCGCGTTGTACGCGCGGCTGTGCGCGGCGCGACCGCGCGACGTCAACCTCGAGGTCGCGCTCTCCGACGCGCCGGGCGAGCTCGAGCTGCACGTCATCGGAACGACGGGACTTTCGACGTTCGCGCCGGAGTTCGCCGGCTCGAGCACCGCGTGGGCGGTCGAGAACCGCGGCGTCGACGGCGCGCACGCGGTTCGGGTCACCGTCACGACGCTGTCCGCGATCTGCCGCGAGCACGTTCCCGCCGGGACGCAGATCGACTTCCTCAAAGTCGACGTCGAGGGATGGGAAGAACGCGCGCTGCGCGGCGGCGACTGGTCGGCGTATCGGCCGACCGTGTTGTGCATCGAAGCCGTCGAACCGCTGAGCGACCGTCCGAACTGGGCGTCCTGGGATGCGTTCGTGCGCGCGCAGGACTACGACTTTCTCGACTTCGACGGCCTCAATCGCTGGTATCGCCGGCGCGAGCGCTGATGCGGGTTCTGTTCGTCGTCCGCCCCAATACCCCGGAGCGCCGCGGCGGAGACACCACCGTCGCCGACGGCGCCGCCGTCGCGCTGCGCGCCGCGGGCCTGGAGGTCACGATATCGGCCGACCGGGAACCCGATCCGCGCGGCTACGACGTCGCGCACCTGTTCGGCATCTTCGAACCCGAGACGCAACAGCCCCAGATCGACGCGCTGCGCCGTCACGGCGTGCCGCTCGTCATCTCGCCGATCTGGTGGGACCGCAGCGGACTGTTCGCCCTCGGACCGCGCCTCATTCGCGTCTTGAACGACCGTGATCCGCGGCGGATCGAGCGGCGGATCAAACGGTTCCAGGACGACGAGCGCAAGCTGACCGCACGCGTCGGGAAAGGCGCGGAACGCCGGCTGGCACGCCAGGCCGCGATGCTCGCGGCCGCCGACGTCGTCGTCACCGCCAGCGAGCTGGAGAGCTTCGTGTGCGCGCGCGGCTTGCGCGTCGTCGAGCCGCCGTACGTCGTCGCGAAGTACGGCCTCGAGCGCGACGCCTTCGTGCCATGGGCGACGCGGCGCGCCGGCGTCGTGTGCGTCGGCCGTATCGAGCGCCTCAAGAACCAGGCGATGCTGCTCTTCGCGCTGCGTGACCTCGACGTCGACGTCACGCTGGTCGGGCGCTCCTACGAGGACGAGTATCTCGCCGTGACCCGCCGTTGGGCAACGGCCCGCACGCACTTCGTCGACCGCCTGCCCATCGACGAGCTGCGCGACTTGCTCGCGCGAAGCGCCGTGCACGTCTTGCCGTCGTGGGCGGACTTGCCGGGGATGGCGTCGCTCGAAGCGGCCGCGGCCGGCGCGCGCATCGTCGTCGGCAATCGCGGCAGCGAGCGCGAGTACGTGGACAACGAGGCGGAGTACGCCGATGCGCTCGATCCCGCGGGGATCCGGGCGGCCGTCATGCGCGCACTCGAGCGTGGCCCGCGCGAACCCGGCGACGCACTCGAGCAGCGGTTGCGTGCGACGCGGTGGGAGGACTATGCCGCCCGCGTCGCCGCCGCCTACCGGCTCGCTAGTTCGGCGCGCGCTTGATGTCGTCGATCACCCACTCCGCGCCGTCCCACGCCAGTGAGACCTGCTCGTACTCAGCGAGGTGCTGCGCGGGATCGTGCGCGTCGGTCCCGGTCAGGCGGACGTCGACGCTGCGGTCGCCGAGCTGGCGCACCAGCACGTCGGGCGAGTCGATCGTGCTGTAGCGATCGATGAAGTCGTCCTCGCTGAACCGTTTGCGGTAACGCGCCGAGAGCATCCCGTAGGCGAACGACCAGTGCTTGCCCTCGATCTGCTGATAGAAGTTCTCCATCATCGCGCTGAAGTCGGGATCGCTCGGGGCCGGTGCCGGCGACGCGGCCGAGGTGGACGACGACGAGCCCGAACAGCCGCCGGCGCACACCGCCGCGGCGAGTGAGACCGCGAGCAGCACGAGTCGAACCCGCATCGCGGCCCCCTTGGCGGGCCGCGGGCGGTCGCCCTGTCGAGCCGTCGAGGAAGGGCAAGCGGCTCGTCGAAGCGCGCCGCCATGCAGCCGACACGCGCGATCGTTCCCCTGCTGAGCTTCGTCGCCGCCGCGACGACGGCACTCGGCGCGCAGGCGCCCACGAGCGGTGACCGCGCGGGCAGCGTGGTCGTCGGCGGCGTCACGCGCACGTACGTCTACCACGTCCCGCCCACGCTCGGGAAACGCGTACCGCTGATCCTGGTCTTCCACGGTCACTACATGACCGGCGAGCAGCAGTCGAAGATGACGCACCTCGATCCGCTCGCCGACCGGCGCGGCTTCATCGTCGTCTACCCGAACGGCATTCGCCGTGGCTGGAACGACGGCCGGCGCAACAAGGGCGTCGACGATCTCGGGTTCCTGCACGCGCTGATCGCGACGTTCGCGCAGCGCTACCCGATCGACCGCAAGCGCATCTACGTCACCGGCTTCTCGAACGGCGCGACCTTCTCGGAGATCGTCGGCTGCACGCAAGCCGACACGATCGCGGCGATCGCGCCGGTGTCCGGACCGCTCGCAGCCGACATGCTCTCCAGCTGCCATCCGCAGCGTCCGATCTCGGTGCTGGCGATCGAAGGCACCGCCGATCCGCTGGTGCCGTACGGTGGCGGTCAAGTGCACATCTTGGGGTTCGCGCGCGGTGCGGTGCTTTCGATCCGGCAGACCATCGACTTCTGGAAGACCAACGCCCATTGCACCATCGGACCGCGAGAGACCGCGCTGCCGCCGATTCCGCCCGGCGACGGGACGCGGGTGACGCGCACGGCCTTCGCCGGCTGCACGGACGACGCGGCCGTGCAGCTCTACACGATCACCGGCGGCGGGCACGCGTGGCCGCAGGGGCCGCAGTACCTGCCCAAGGCCGTCGTCGGCATCGCCAGCACGCAGCTCGATGCCGACGGCGCGATCGTCGACTTCTTCTACGCGCACCCGCTGCCCTGAGCGACGCCTACGGAGCGCCCTCGACGACGACGTTCAAGCTGACGGTCTGCGAAGCCGCGCGCCCGCGCACGCCCGTCCGCGCGCCGATTCCGACCTGATAGGTCAATTCGAGCGGATAGCTGCCCGCGCGCACCGCCGGCGGCACGTCGACGATCAGGTCGACGCAGTGCGTTTGCACTTCGTGCGCCACCGGCGAGGTCCAGACGGTCTGGCCCCGCTCGCCGCCGTTGTAGAGCGTCGTCTTGGCGCCCGAAAGATCCGGCACGGACCACGACACGGCGCTCTTCGCGGGCGCACGATAGGCCGGGAACGTGTCCGTCGTGTTGGCGGCGAACCCCGCCAGGTCCGCGTACGCGAGCGCGCTCGGATCGGCCGTCGTGATCTGCAGCGCGCAGGCGAAGGTGTTCGTTCCCTGCTGCGCGATCAGCGTCGGCGTTTGCACGGCGACGCTCAGATACTCATCCAATCCGCGCGTGTCCGGCGACGGCGTCGGCGATGCCGTCGGCGTGGGCACCGGCGTCGGTGACGGCGTCGCGGTCGGCTGGGGGCCGCCACGGGTTCCACCCAGTGTGCGATCGACACTCGCACCATCGGCGCTCGGCGTGCGGAGCGACGGGATCGTCGTCGGCGTCGCGCCCGAACAGGCGGTCAGCGCGCACGCCGAGAGCGCGGCAAGCAAAGCGAAATACTTGCCGTTGCACACGGCCATCTCTATTACACCCTCCGATAAAGTCGGCCGGACACTGTGCCGCTTGACGGCACAGTGCTACGTCCCTCTCCGTACCGGCCAGGTTAAATATCGGTTTGTGTTTTGCTTAGTTTAGGTACGGAGCGTCTTATTTTGCGCGGTTATCAACACTGCAACGCGACGCCGCTTGGGTAGATTGGCCGATCGATCAACGATTCGAGCACGTCCGGCTTCGCGGTGAGCACGACGTCGCAAAACGCGGCGAACGCGGCCCGGATCGCTTCACCCTCCGCGAAGCGCTCGGTGGCGGTGATGTCGACTTTTCCGTCAACCGCGAGGAAGCGCACGAACCGACCGTCGTCGTCTTCGTCGACCGCGACCAAACCCGCGTCGGCGAAGATGCGAAAGGCGGCGTTGACGGTCGAGCCTTCGACCCGCTCGAGGTCGACGCTGGCCGCGATGTCCGCGGCGGTCATGCGCAGCACGCCGTCGGCCGCGAGGCGTTTGGTCGCCGCGTACAGCGCGCGCAACGTCGGCAGCGGCGGCGCGTCGCGCGCGATGATGTAGTCGTTGATCGCGCGGTCGCGCTCGCCGAAGAGCAGGTGGATCGAGGCGTCGGCGCCGTCGCGGCCGGCGCGCCCGGCCTGCTGGTTGAACTCGGTGAAGTCGAAGTTGAGGTGGTAGAGCACGACGTGCCGCACGTCGGGCAGGTCGATCCCCTCGCCGAACGCCGAGGTCGCGACGACGATGCGAATCGCCCCCTCGCGGAACCAGCGCTCGACCTGCAGCCGCTCGGCGCTGGCCACGCCCGCGTGGTAGAAGGCGACCCCGTCGCCCAGCCGCGCGCGCAGCTTCTCGGCCACCTTGGTCGCCTCGGCGCGCGAGTTGCAATACACGATCGCCTTCGCGCCGTCGGCGCACACCTGTTCCAGATAGGCCAGCTTGTTGGTCGTCCCGCGCGCGTCGACGACGTGCAAGTTCTCGCGCACGGTCGGGTCGATGACCCAGGAGTCGATCCCCAACGCCTCGCGAATGCGCTCGAAGGCTTCATCGCCGGCGGTCGCGGTCAACGCCAAGACTTGCGGCGCGCCCAAGCCGCCCAGCCACGCGTCGATCCGCGCGTACGCGGGGCGGTGGGTCGAATCGAACAGGTGATGCGCTTCGTCGACGACCACCAGCGCGGGCCGCGAGCGCTCGCGGAACCGCTCGAGGTGGTACTGGACGAACTCGGGCGTCGCGCAGATGACGTCCCACTCCCCGGTCTCGAGCGCGGCGAGCAGGGCCGCCCGCTCGCCGGCGTCGATCGCGCCGTTGGCGCGGTGAATGCGCAGGCCCAGCGGCCCCAGGCGCCGCTGCAGCGCCTCGTACTGATCGTTGGCGAGCGCGCGCAGCGGATACAGCACCAGCGTCTTCTCACCGCCCTCGAGCGCCCGCACCGCCGCCGGATACTGGAAGCACAACGACTTTCCGCGCCCGGTGCCGAGCACGGCCAGCGTGTTGCGCCCGTCGGCCAGGCGCTCGAGCACGGCCTGTTGCGCCGGGCGCAGCGGCCGCTCGCCGATCAGCGCCCGCAGCACGTCCTGTGCACCGGCGGCAACGGCGTCGCGGGCGGGCGCGACGGCCGCGGCGCGCGCGCGGCTGACGTAGATGTTGATGCCGAACGAGCGCGCGCCGCCGCCGGTCACGGCCGTCACCTCGGCGGTGTAGCGTTCGCCGGCGTCGAGGTTCGGCGCGATGCGCGCCGCGATCTCGCGCTTGACGAAGCCCAGCTGCAGGCTGCCGTACCACACTCCGATCGCGTTGGGATCGAAGGCGTTGTCGGCGTGCCGGCGCAGCTCGAGCGCCTCGCCGGCCCGCAGCGCGCCGACGACGTCTTGGCGCCCCTCGAAGGTGACGCCGACGACCTTGGTGTTGAAGCCGGTGGCCTCGCCGATCGTCGCGTAGGGGTCGCGGTCGAGGAACTCGCCCGCCCGCGCGTACAGCCCGTCGAGAAACGCGCGCGCGTCCGGCGGAATCTCCGCGGACGCGCGTGGGGTACCGAACTCGCGCAGCAGCCGCTCGAAGGCGGCCTCCGACGCCGTCGGCGGCGGCAACTTTCCTTTGGGCGGACCGGAGCGCAGCGAGGACCGCGACGGGTTCGGCGTGCCGAACCCTCTAAATGTGCGACTCGTGCTCGGGCGCGGGTTCGCCATCGTCACCGAGGTTGAGCCGGATCTCCTCGTGGCCGAGCTCCGCCGCCTCGTCGTGCAGGCCCATCGTCTGCGCATCGAGCGGGTCGACGACGTGCTCGATGTGGTTGCGCGCGAGCTCTTCGTCGGCGATCTCGGACGGCGTGCGCTCCGGGACGCCGAAGTTGCGCTGCTCGTACTGGCTCAGATCCTGATCCTGAGACTTGCGTTTGTAGCGCGCGGGCTGCGTCGTGCGGCGCGAGGCCGTCTCGCGGTTGCGCAGCTCGCGGCGCTCGCGGCGCTGCGCCAGCACCTCTTCGCGGTCGCGCAGCGCCTGCGCGGCGGTGGCCTTCTGTGCCCGCGCGGCCGCGACCGTGCGCGGCTGCGAATCCAGCCCCGAACGGTGGAACAAGCCGCCCAGGCTCGAGCCGCCGCGGCGCGAGCGCTTGTGCAGCACCGCGACCAGCGGGGCCGAGAAGAAGATCGAGTGGTAACCGCCCGAGCAGATGCCGACCAGCAGCGCGAAGGCGAAGTTCTGCAGCGACGCGCCGCCGAACGCCAGCAGTGCGACCAGCGTGATGACGACCGTCGCCAAGGTGTTGACCGAGCGGCTCATCGTCTGCAGGATCGACGTGTTGACGATCGTGTCGAACGGCTGCCCGTCCATCAGCTTGACGTTCTCGCGGATCCGGTCGAGGATGACGATCGTGTCCATGACCGAGTAGCCGATGACCGTCAGGACGGCGGCCAAGAACGCATCGTCGACGCGGCGCCCGGCGATGGCGTAGATGCCGATCATCATCAGCGAGTCGCGCACCAACGCGACCACGCAGACCCAGCCGAAGATCAGGTTCCAACCGAAGCGGAACGCGATGTAGAGGAACTGGATCGCGATCGCGATGACCAGCGCCTTGACCGCGTTGAGCAGATACTCGTGTGAGAGCGACGGCCCGACCGCCGAGATCGACGACGCGTTGCGGTCGACGGGCGCCACGGAGTTGAGCGCGGCCCACAGCGGGTCCGAGTCGTTCCCGAAGTCGTGCTGCGTTTCGACGGTCCAGCCGAGCCCTTGCGTCTGACCGGCCTTGGTCAGCGTGTTGACCTGCGCGTCGGCGACGTCGATCTTGGCCAGCGCGGCTTGGATCGCTTCCTGCGTCGCCGGCTTCTTGAAGGTCACCGTGACGTCGGTGCCGCCGGTGAACGAGAGGCCCAGCCGCAGCGGCGCGCCGGTGTGGACCCAGTTCCACACCATCATCGCGATGCCCAGGCCGATGATGACGTACGAGATCGCCGAGACGGTGCGGAACCAGCCGACGACGTTCCAGTTGAGACGACGGAAGAACATGCTAGTGGGCCTCCGCCGTCTTCACGGGCGGCAGCACGGTGCCGCCACCGGCGCCGTACGCGGCCTTGTTGGTCACCAAGTCGTTCTCGACGACCACGTCCATGAAGAACCGGGTCACGACGACCGCGGTGAAGAGCGAGAACGCGGTGCCCCAGAAGAGCGTGTACGCGAAGCCCTTGACCGTCCCGGTACCGAGCATGTAGAGCACGCCGGCGCCGACGATGGTGGTGAAGTGTGAGTCGAAGACCGAGCTGAACGCGCGCTGGAAGCCGATGCGCACCGCGGCGCGCAAGCTCTTGCCGGCCCACAGCTCCTCTTTGAGGCGCTCGAAGATCAGGACGTTGGCGTCGACGGCCATACCGATCGAGAGCACGAAGCCCGCGATCCCCGGCAGCGTCAGCACCGCGTGCGCGACCGAGAGCAGCGCCAGCAGCGCCAGCACGTAGACCATCAGCGCGACGTCGGCCAGCACGCCGGGCAGCCGGTACACGAACGCCATGAACAGCAGCACGATCACCAGGCCCGCGCCGCCGGCCCACAGCGACTTGACCAAGTCTTCCTTGCCGAGCGTCGGGCCGACGTCTTCCTTCTCGATGATCGTCAGCGGAACGGGCAGCGCGCCGGCGTTGAGCTCGTTGGCCAGCGTCGAGACCTGGTCTTCCGTGAACTGACCGTGGATCATACCGTCGGTCGAGATGATCCCTTCGATCGTGGCCGAGCTCATGAACTGGCGGTCCAGGAAGATCGTCAGCTGCTGACCCATGTGGTCGCGCGTGAGCTTGGCGAACTTGGTCGGGTTCTTCGTCTGGAAGTCGACCTGCGGCTCGTTGCCCTGTTGGCTGAAGGCCGGCGTCGCGCTCTTCAGCTCCGCGCCGCTATAGACGACCGGGCCGCAATCCTTGTACGCGCCGTTGGGGTCTTGCGCGTATTTCGGGTTCGATTCGGCCTTCGTGACGATTTGCGGCGGGCAGATCTTGAAGTCGAGCACGGCCGCTTGTTTGAGCAGCTTCTCGAGCTCGTCGGCGTTGGCGACGGCCGGCAGCTCGACGAGGAGCCGGTTCGACCCTTCCTTCGAAATGATCGGTTCGGACACGCCGGCATTGTTGATGCGGTTCTGGATGACCAGCTGCACCTGATTTTGGACGTCGTCCGTGATCTGCGGCACGTCCTTGGTCGTCTCCATCTGGAGCAACACGCGGGCGCCGCCTTGCAGATCGAGGCCGAGGCGAATTTTTTTCTGGATGGGCGTGATGGCCCATACGCAGAGCCCGACCAGTGCGAGCAGGAGCACCGCTTGTAACGGCCGCTTGAGCTTATTCCACATACCGGATTCCGGGGAAGGGGAGAACCCCCGGATCGTAGCATGGGGGGCGAACAGCGTCAAACGACGTTGCGGTCGTCCGGGATCGCGTGGGGGTAGGCCCGGGGCAGGCGGAGGTCATCGATGATCGACACCAAGGGCGTCGATGCAGGACTCCTTCAAACGCGATATCGTCTTACCAAGCAGCGTGCCGCCGTGTTACGCGCGCTCGAGGACGGTGCGCATCTCACCGCCGAGGCGATCCACGAACGGGTCCGTGCCGCGCTGCCCGCGGTCAGCCTGGGGACGATCTACCGCACGCTCGACATCCTGCGGGCGATCGGCCTGGTGCAGGTGTTCTCGCACGGCGGCGCCGCGCGCTACGAGGCGGCGCTCGACAAGCACCATCACCTCGTGTGCACCACGTGCAGCGAGATCGTCAACGTCCCGGCGCCGCAGATCGGCGCGATCGCGATGGCGGTGGCCCAGGATCACCGCTACTCCGGGGTCGACGCCGCGCTGGTGGTGACGGGGCGCTGTGCCCGTTGCGCCGGCCTGGCGCGCAACGGAGCGGGGCCCTCCTAGGTGGGTTCGCCTTCGGGCGAACCCTTCGCGTTCGGCCGGTGGCCGATCCGCACCGCCCTCGTCCTCGCTGCCGCCCTGACGCTCGCTCCGCTCGCGGCCGGCTCGCAGGTGACCAACCCCGCACCGGGGCCGAGCGCGAGTCCGGCCCCGCTCGCGTTCGCGCAGCCGCGGGTGGGCGTCGTGCCCGGGGGCACCCTCGCGGTCGGGCTCACCGGCGGGACGCCGCCGTACACCCTCACGGCCTCGTTCGCGGTGGGCGCGGCCTACGATCCGGCGCAGAACGCGGTCGTCTTGAGCGGACGAGCGCCCGGCGCCGGGACGGTCACCGCGACCGACGCGAGCGGCGCCAGCACGAGCTTGGCGGTGCTGGTCGCACCGGCGGCCGGCGTCGTCCCGGCCGATACCGACGTGCGGCTCGGCGGGACGGTCGGTGCCGACTTCGCCCAGGTACAGACGCAGACGCTGATCGGGGCGGTCGCGCAGCTACGGCCGGGGGCGACCCTCGCGGTCGGGGGGCTGAACCTGCCCGCGCAGCTGCCGCCCGGGACCGTGCTCGACCTGCCCGCCCCGGTCACCATCGCCGGCAACGGCCGCTGGGTCGACGTCAGCGGCACCACGACCGTTCACCTGCGGGTCGACCGGCTCTCGCCGCTGGTGCCGACGACGCTCTTCTACAGCGACGATCCCGAGCGCATCACGGCGGCCATGCAAGGCGTGCTGTTTCGCGGCACCATCGATCCGACGCATCCGGTGCGGCTGTACGCCTACCATCTGGCCGACCGGCCGCGCCGGCTGGTGCTCGTGCTGAACGCCACCGGCGGCATGGAGTCGGACGTGCAACTGGTCGGCGCGGCCGCGGGCCCCTCGCAAGAGTTCGCGTACGTCGGCCATCTCTCGACCGTGCGCTATCTGCTGGCGCGCGCGGCACAGCAGAGCGTCGTGCTGCCGGTGACGCCCGACGCACCGTTCTTCCTCGACCTGGGCATCCTCACGCCGGGTCAGCTCGTCGCCGCGGTCGACGACCTGCGGGTGCTCGACGGCAACACGCTCGACGCGATGATCGTCGCGGTCGATCCCAACGTCGATCCGGCCAACTACCTGCGGCAGCCGACCCTGGCCGGCGACGGCCACGGCCGGCGCGGCGAGTTCTCGCTGGTCGACGTCCCGCCGCTCGCGCTCAGCTACACGGTCGGTGCCGCGGAGCCGGCGCCGTTCGTCATCGGCCGCCCCACGCTCCCGAACCTGGTGCCCGGGGGTCGCGCGCTGGGCGGCGATTACGGCATCATCCGCCGCGTCGCGCTGCACCTGGTCAACCCGACGCAGCAAACGCAGAACGTCTATCTCTACGAGCAACTCGGTCATACCACCGGCGGTACGACCACCACGATGTGGTTCACCGGCGACCCCGCGCCGATCCAGGTGCCGTGCATCGGCCACCCGGATACGCGGTACCTCGTGCGCGGCTTCGCGCTCGCGCCCGGCGCCGACGAAACGGTCGGCGGCGACTACATGACCGACGGCACCTCGTCGTTCCCGCTGTATTTCGGGCTCACCTCGACGCCGCCGGTCACGCTGACGAAATCCGCCTGCTAGCGAGCATATCCTGGGCTACCGGCACGCTTCGTGCGAGGGGCGCAATGAACAAACAGGTACTCGTCGTCGTCTACGTGGTCGCGATGGCAGCGATCATCATCGGTGTCGATTTCGCGTTCTTCCGCGACCGCTTCACCGAACGCCTGATCGTGAACATCGGCATCGTCTTGGTGTTCGCGGCGTTCTACTTCCGATTCCTCAGATATCCGTGAGCGGGAAGCACGACGATCGCGGCCGCGCACACGAAGGCCGCGATGCAGCAGCCGAACGCGACGGGGTAGCCGAAGCGGTCGACGGCGCGACCGACGAGCAGCGGCCCGAGCGCGCCGAGCAGCGCGATCGGCACGCCGTGCACGGCGATGATCGCGCCGTACGCGCGTCGCCCGAACAGGTCGGCGATCACCTCACCGCGCAGCGGCGAGAGCGCCCCGTACGCGGCACCGAACGCCAGCACGTACGCGAGCACCGCGATCGTCGCGCTGCTCGCGATCAGCACCGCCAGGCCGGCCGCCTGCAACAGGAACGCGATCGCCATCTGCTGCAAGCGCGGCACCCTGCCGGCCGCGTACGCGACCAGCGAACGCCCGGGCAGATACGCGACGCCGAACAACCCGACCAGCGACGCCGCGCCGGCCGGCGCGTACCCGCGGTCGATGAGGTACGCGACATGCTGCACCAGGACCGCTGAGCTGGCGCCCAGCGCCAGCGTCAGCGCGACCGTCACGGACCAGAACGCCGGCGTGGTGAGCGCCGCGCGCAGCGCCATCCCGCTCTGCGGGCCGGCATCGCGGGCGTGCGCGCGGCCGTCGGGGACGAGGCCGAGGTCTTCCGGATGCCGGCGTACGAGCGTCGCGTGCAACGGCAACGCGATGCACAGATGGATCGCCGCGAGGACGGTCACCGCGATGCGCCAGCCGTAGGCCGCGATCAGCAGACCGGAGAGCGGATAGAAGATCGTCGAGGAGAACGCGCCGAAGAACGTCAGCACCGCCAGCGCGTGCACGCGGCGCGCCGCGAACCAGTTGGCCAGGACGGTGAACGAGACCGGATAGTAGGTGAGCGCCGTTCCCACCCCGAGCCCGAGCGCCCACACGAGCTGGAATTGCGCCAGCGTGCGCACCTGTGCCAGCGCCAGCAGCGAAGCACCGGTCACCAGCGAGCCCGCGCACAGCACGAGCCGGGCACCGACCCGGTCGAGCACGCGACCGATGCCGATTCCGACCAGCCCGGCCACCAGGATCGTGCCGGAGTAGGCACCCCCGATCGCGGCGCGGCTCCAGCCCAGCTCGCGCACGAGCGGGTCGACGAGCAAACCGATGAGGTACTGGGTCGTCCCGTACGCGACGATCGTCGTCACGCCGAGCGCGGCGACGATCGTCCAGCCGTAGTACCAGCGCGGCGCCGCGCGCGTCACCCCGCGCGCTCGACGAAGGTGCAGAACGCCGCCGCCGCGCGCAGCTGCTCGACCGACGTGCACGGCGTCGCCAGAATGCGCGGCGAGCAGACCAGCACGGCCAGCGCGCGGCCGCGCGAGACCGCGACGTTGAAACGATTCTCTTCGAGCAAGAAGTCGGCGCCGCGCGGCGCGTCCTCGGCACTCGATGCGGCCAGCGAGTAGACGACCACCGGCGCTTCCTGACCCTGGAACTTGTCGACGGTCCCGACCCGAACGTCGTCGCCGAACCGCTCGGTCAGCGTGCGCCGCAGCAGGGTGACCTGCTGGTTGTACGGCGAGACCACCAGGACGTCGGCGGCCGTCAACGGACGGTCTCGTCCGGCGCAATCGGTGAAGGTGCTTCCCACCAGTTCGTCCATCAGCGCGACGACCGCGTCGGCCTCTTCGGTCGACGCCTGACTGTTCCCGGCGTGCGCGACGGGCACGTAGCGCAGACCGGCGCCGCGCCAACGCGGCGTGTCGATCCGCTGCGCCGCACAGGTTGGAGCCGGCGTCAGCCGGCCGTCGTACGAGAGGTCGGACACGAACCCGCACAACGGCGGCGCCATGCGGAAGCTGCGATCGAGGAACACCCCGCGATCGGGCGGGACCGTCGCCTCCTCACCGAGCAGATGCGCGAGCACCGAGACTCCGGTCCGATCCGGGTGGGTCGCGACCGAGACGTGCGCCAGCTGCATCGGATCGCCGAGCAGCACCACCGATCGCGCGGCGGTCGCCATCGCCAGCGCGTCGGCGAGCGACACCTGCCCCGCCTCGTCGATCACCAGCACGTCGACGCGCTCCAGCTCCGCGCGCGAGAAGAGCCACGCCGTTCCCGCAACCAGGTCGTACTCGCCGAACGCGCCGTTGTCGGTGCTGGAGGCGATGAACGGCGTGACCAGCCGCGAGACGAACGGATTGTCGGCGGCGCTCTTCTTCACGCCGCGGAACGAGGCGTCGCGAGCGGCGACGACGCGTTCGACCTCGTGCAAGAGGTTGTGGATCGCGTGATGTCCGGTCGAGGTGACGCCGACGCGCTTCCCCTCGGCGAGGAGATCGGCGATGACGTGCGCGCCGGTATAGGTCTTGCCGCTGCCGGGCGGCCCTTGGACCGCCAGAACCGAGTCGTCGAGCTCGCGCACCAGCGCGGTCACGTCGGCCGGGTCGATGGCCTGCGCGCCGGGCCGCACCGCGGGCTGGACGTCGCCGGCGAAAAGCCGCCCGCGCAAGCGCGGCGCCGCGCCACGCAGCAGATCGTACGCGGCACCGTAGACGCGCGCGGCACTCCCGTCGAGTACGGCCGCGGCGAAGCGGCGCAGCGCCCCCTGCTGCTCGTCGGTCTCGAGCGGCCATCCTGGTCCGAGCGCGCGCGGGTGGGGCGACTGCTCGGCGCGCTTGAGCTCCAGCAGCCCGTCTTCGTCGTCGATGCGCACGATCTCGCCGGGCGACTTGCGCGTGCGCACGTCGACCGGCTTGCGGCCGAGCTTGTGCTGCTGCGGCGGAAAGCGGTAGGTGTAGATGAGGTTCTTCGCCTTCGGCTTGTCGGGATCGCGCCGGGGCGGAACCTTCGCGCAGAGCTCGAGGCCGCCGAGCGCCTCCGTGTCGTCGGCCACGAAGTCGAACGCGTCGTCGCGCTCCGAGCGCTCGTAGACGGCCCACTGGACCGGCTTGGCCTCGCGGCGATGGTAGCCGAGCAGATGGGCCAGCGTGCGGCGCGGATCGTCGGCCGGTGCGTTCGCTTCGAGCGCCGCCTGCAGCGCGGTCCGCTCCGCCGCGGCACGGCGCTCCTCGTCGGTCGGCTGCCTCGGGTCGACGACGGCTCGGTAGGCGATCGGGACGCCGAATCGCGCCTCGGCTTCCTGGCGCAGACGCAGCAGCCAGCGGTGAAGCGCGTGCGTCGAGACGCAGTCTTCACGATTGTAGGCGATGATGTCGTCGCGCGTGGCGTCGTCGCGCTCGGTCAGATACCGCTCGAAGGCGACGATCGAGTCGTCCCCCTTGCGGACGTCGGCACGGCGCACGAACCCGTAGAGCGGCTCGAGCGTCTTGATCGAGTAGCTCTCGCCCGACTGCGCGAGTGCGCCGCCGACGACGGCGAACAGATCGACCAGCGCTTGCGCGCGGAGCAGCTCGTCGACCTCGTCTTCGCGCGTACCGTGCCGCATCGCGAGGTTGCGCAGCGCCGACTTCTCGTACGACGCGTAATGGTAGACGTGGGCACCCGGATGAGCGAGGCGATACGCGGTCAGCCAGTCGACGAACGCCTCGAACGCCCGCCGCTCGTCGTCGCGCGTATGTCCCCAGAAGTGGCGGTAGCCGCCGTCGGGACCGTCGACGTACGCGCCGAACAAGTACTCCAGGCCGACGCCCGGCTCGTAGAGCGGGTCGCCCTCCATGTCGAAGTACACGTCTGCGTCGGTCGGCGGCGGCAAGAGGGCGAAGCCGCCGCCCTCCGTTGGTGTCAGCAGCTCGTACGAAGGCCGGCCCGTGACCCGCTGCGCGCGCTGCAGCGTCGCCTGGCGCTGGAGCTTGAGGAACGTCGCGGCGGCCATCCGCGCCGGGCGCTCCGCGACGCCCGCGCTCGCCAGCGCCGTCAGCGTGGGGATCGCGGCCTCGCGCAGTCGCTCGACCTGCGCGCGGCGGATGCGCGCGACCAGCGAGAGGTGGTCCTCGGCGCGTCGTGCGCCATCGCACACGGCCGACCACGCGCACGTGGCGCACGCCGTGAGACGATCGGGAACCACGTCGGGATCGAGACCCGCGACCGCCGCTTCGAAGCGCGCCCGGGCCGCGCGCACGTAGGCGACGAAGCGGGCCGTCGGATACGCCGTGTCGTGTCCGTCGCCGAACAAGGCGCGAATCGTGCGCGGCAGCGTGCCTTGGATGCTCGCCACCAAGTCGGCGTACACGCACAGCTGCACGACGAAGGCCGCCTTCTCGCGGACGGCGAGCTTGGCGTCGCCGACGTCGTACGACCACGAACCCAGGTCGCTCGGAACGTCCGTGCGGTACAGGAAATCCGCGCGTCCGAGCCAGCGGCCGTCGGTCAGCGTCGCCTGATAAATGACCGGCGCGCCCGCGCGCATCGCGGCGCGCGTCCCTTCGGCCGCCAGCCGCAACGCGTCACCGCTGCCGTCTCCCTCGGCGATGCGCGCGACCTCGACCCCGGCGTTCTCGAGCCGCCGCAGCACCGCATGCTCGTGCTGCTCCCCTTTGCGCGCGATGATCTCGAGCGTCGGGTCGTCGGCCGGCGGGGCGGCGCCGGCGGCGCGGGCGCGACGGTTCAAGGCCACGCGATGCTCGCAGGCGAGAAAGTCGTTGAGGTCGGTCGCCGCGTAGAGGAGCCGCTGATCAGCCAGCAGCACGGGCGTGTTCCGGGCGGGCCACGCGGCGAGCGTAGCAGGGACGAGTGCCAGCGGGGTGGCCGCCTCGTCGCCCGACGGTGGTGTCGGGACGGCGACGTTGCCGAGTTCGCTCACCGACCGCTGCGTGCGTCGCGCGCCTCCGTCGGGTACTCGCGCAACGGAGGTATTCTCGTTCCATGACACCCACCACGCTGTTTCGCTCCGCCGCCGTCGCCGCGCTCGTTCCGTTGCTGGCCGCGCCGGCACTCGCGCAGAGCATGAGCATGGGCGCCTACGGTTACGCGCCCGTGCACGCCGATCCCGCCTGGCACGTGAACCTGACGAACGCGTCCGGCAAGCTCGTCAACGTCTCCCCCGTCGCGGCGCGCGTTCGTTTCGCCGACGGCCGTTCGCGCATCTTCGAGATCTCGCACGGTCAGTACGAGCGCCTGCGCTCGATGCGCGGCGCTTGGATCTCGTTCGACGTCCGGCACGACGTGCTGCGCGACGTCAACGACATGGCCTGAGCGCCGGCACGCGGGCTAGGACGGCAACGCTCCCGGCCCGCTCTCCGCGGCAGGCAGCTCGGTCAGCTCGCGCCGCGTCGCCAGGTACTCCTTGGCCTTGCCGACCTCGTCGCCCAAGGCGTCGACCGTCTTTTCCATCGAGGAGAGCGCGCGAATGCGGTAGTCGCTCATCGAGTCGATCGTCGCCCGCACGTTGGCGAACGCCTCTTTGAGCTTCTCGACGTCGATGGTCGCGTTGGTCGCGCCCTCTTGAATGCGCCCGGCATTGGTCTTGAGCATCTGCGAGGTCGAGACGATCAGGTTCGAGGTCGTCGACTGGAGGGCGCTGATCTGGTCGAGCACGAGCTTCTGGTTGGCGACGGCTTGGGCGGTGATGACCGCGGTGCGCAGCGCCGCGACGGTCGTCGTCGTCGCGCGGTCGACGCCTTTGACCAGCTCGGCGTTGTTGCGCTTGATCAGGTCGAGCGCCATGTAGCCCTGGACGTTGACGGCCAGCTGCGTCGCGATGTCCTGCTGCTTCTGGCGCGCGGTGAACAGGATCTCTTCTTGCAGCGCGCGGGCGCGTTCGGGATCGCTCGCCTGCAGCGCCGCGACTTCCTGGTCGACCGCGTCGCCGATCGCGCGCGCCAGGTAGCCCGCCTTCTCCAGCTCGCCCATCAGCGACCACATCGTCGCCTTCTCGGTCTCGATCGAGGCGTTGTCGCGCAGCAGCTCGTCCTTGCCGTGGCGCAGGCTCTCGATGATCGCGTTGAGGTGCGTCTGCGAGGACTCGTAGCCGCGGAAATAGTCGCGCAGCTTGTTGCCGAACGGGATGACGCCGAGCAGCTTCTTGGCGCCGAACAGGTCGCCGCGGGCCGAGGGGTCGAGCTTCTCGACGGTGCCGCGCAAGTCGAGCAGCGTCTTGGCGACCGGCGAGCCTTCCGCCAGCGTCGCCATCGCGCGGGTCGGCCGATCGATCAGCCGGTTCGAGACGTTGGCGGAGCGCGCGATGTCGGCGTTCGCCAGCGACTCGAGCGATTGCAGCTGCGCGCGATACGCGGCGCTGCGCGGATCGAGCCGCGCGACCTCGCGCGCGATCTCCTGCGCCTGCGCGTCGAGCGTGGCGCGCTCGTCGGTCGGCACCGGCACCTTGCCGATGGCGTCGGCCGGCGCGACCGCCGCGACGGGCTCGGGCGCCGTGAGCATCGGGGGCTGCAACGCGTCGTCGGACAAGAACCGCTCCTCTACTGGTCGTTGACGTTCAGGATCTTGCGCTGCCCGCCCAAGACGCGGTCGTACGTGCTGGTCATGTCGTATCCTTCGCTGCCGCGTCCCTCGCCCTCGCCGCCCATGCCGAACATCCCGAGGACCCCCTCGACCGCGCCCTCGGCTCCGCGCTCCGCCAGCGCGTCGCCGATCAGCCCGCCGAACAAGTCCCCCAGCCACGACATGGCGCTAGTCGTTCAACCCGACTTGGAAGGTCAGCGGGACGGTCTTGGGCTCGCCGCGCTTCTCGACCGAGGTGCCGATGGCCATGAACTCGATGACGTGCGGGCTCCAGATGTGCGTCTTCTCGACGATTTGCATGCCGATGATGCCGTCGGCACCGTGCGACTCCGCCTCGCCCTGCATCCGCCCCATCGCCAGCTCGCGCGCGTCGTAGATCGCCTCGGTGTAGTTCTGCAGCTCGATGTTGTTGCCCAGCGTGCGCATCGCTTGGGCGAAGCCCTGGTGCGCGATGTGGTAGACGCAGTTGCCCAGCACCAGCTCGCGCGGGACATAGCCCGTCGAGGTGACCAGCTTGTAGAAGTCCTGCACGCTGAAGTCCGAGGTGAAGGGCTTGTTGTCGCGCGTGCGCCACGGCTTCTCGGACGCCGGTCCTTTGACGGCGGTGCCGATGGCGGTGAACTCGAGCGCGTTCTCGGCCCAGGCATAGCCGCCGACCTCGAGCCGCACGCCGACGACGCCGTCGGCGCCGAGCACGTCCGCCTCTTCTTCCATGCGCGTCATCGCCAACTCGCGCGCCTCGTACAGCGCGGCGGTCAGGTACTCGAGCTCCTGGTTCTGGTAGAAGTTCGCGTACTGGATGCCGACGTGATAGATCGAGCTGCCCAGCACCAGACCCAGCGCGCTCCACCCCATCTGCTCGAGCAGCACGAACTCCGAGACGGACAGGTCGCTGGTGAACAGCGGCTGACCGCCCTCGCCGCGCATGCGCCGCAGGCGCGAGATCGCGTCGAGCGGGACGCCGCCCTGCGTGGTGCGCACGGTCGACTGCTGCTGCTGGTTGCGTCCGAAGAAACCCATCGTGTCTCCCTAAAAGAAGCGGGTGAGCGTTTCGCGCGCGCTGCGATCGCGCTCGGCGTAGTCGCTGAGATCTTGCATCAGGCCCGCGATCCACTCGCCGACCTCGGCGGTGACGGTCTTGTTCTTGATGCCGCGCAAGAATCGGGTGACGGTCGCCTCGACGCCGCCGTAGGCGGTCCGGGCGAGCGCGTAGCGCAGCATGTCGTCGCGACGCGGGACGTCGAGCGCGACCGCGTCGACCGGACCGCGCCCGAGGAAGCCGCTCCGGTGGACGGAGACGATCGCCGGGAAGCGCCGCGCGACCTCGCCGGCGACGTTCTCGATGAGCGCGACCGGACTCGAGCCGGCGTCGGCCTGCAAGCGGTCGAACATCCGCCGGACCAGGATCGCCGGCGGCGCGGTGCCGGCGGCGACCGCCTCGACGGCCGACGCGTCCGGCAACGTCTCGAGCGCGCCGAAGCGCTCGGTGAGGAACGCGCCGTTGGCCGAGAGCTGTGTTTCCGCGCTCTCGCTGAGCGTCGCCAGCCGCTGCGCCGTCGCTCGCTCGAGCAGCCGCAGCTGGTCGACCAGCATCGCCTGCGCGGTCGCGTCGCGCCGCGCCGGCGGGATGTCCGTGTATGCCCGCAGGGTGTCGGGGAGATAGCGGCGCTCGGTCTCGCGCAGCGCGTAGGCCGCCTCGTCGGCGCCGCCCTGCGCCAGCAGCGGCTCGGCCTGGGCCAGCAGACCCTCGATCCGCGCCACCAAGGTCTCGGCCTCCGCCGGCAAGCCGTCCACGTCGCGCATTACCAGCGGCCCTTCCCGATGTTGCAGCCGAAGCCGCTTGCTCGGGCCGTCCCGGCCTGCTACCATTCCATCGCGCGGGCGGCCGACTGTCTCGGCGCGCTCGCCAGCACGCGTTCCGAGGGAGTTGACGCAGCATGGGTCCCATTCCGCCGTACGGCCCCGCCATCACCCAAGCCGCCCAGAGCGGTGACCTCGCTCAAATGCAGGCGACCGCCAACGCGGCGCGCATCGCCATCGCCCGGTGCGGCGGTGAAACGCTGAACTTCGGCGGCGCTCAGGGTACGGGCAGCGTCGAGTTCGTTGCATGCACCCCCGATCAGGTCGCCGACGTCGCGGCCGCCCTCAAGACGCTCGAAGACGCGATCGCCAAGGCCGAAGCCGCGCAGCAGAGCTCGTGAGCGCGGGCGCGCTGCGGCCGAACCGGTTCCTGACCGAGCTCGACCGTACCGCGCACCATCCCGTCCACGTCGTCTGGGAGATCACGCTGGCCTGCGACCTCAAGTGCGGCCACTGCGGCTCCCGCGCCGGCGCGCGCCGCCCCGACGAGCTCTCCACCCAGGAGTGCCTCGAGGTCGTCGACGCGCTGGCGGCGCTGGGGACGCGCGAGGTGACGCTGATCGGCGGCGAGGCGTACCTGCGGCGCGACTTCGCCGCGATCATCGCCGCCGTCACCGCGGCCGGGATGCAGTGCACGCTGCAGAGCGGCGGGCGTAACCTGACCGACGAGCGCATCGCCGATGCGGTCGCGGCCGGATTGACCTCGGCCGGCATCTCGCTCGACGGGCTGCGACCGCTGCACGACCAGCTGCGCGGTGTCCCCGGCTCGTTCGACGCCGCGGTCGGGGCGTTACGGCGGCTGAGCGCGAGCGGCGTGCGCACCAGCGTCAACACGCAGATCTCCGCGCCGGTGCTCGACCAGCTCGAGGCGCTGCTCGAGGTGATCGTCGCGAGCGGCGCGACGCACTGGCAACTGCAGCTCACCGTCCCGATGGGGCGCGCCAGCGACCACCCGCAGCTGATCCTGCAGCCCTATCAGATGCTGGCGGTCATGCCGCAGATCGCCGCGCTGTTCCGGCGCGCACGCGAGCGCGGCGTGCTGGTGCAGATCGGCAACAACATCGGCTACTTCGGTCCGCACGAAGGGATGCTGCGCGGCTACGGCGTCGAGACCGAGCACTACGGCGGGTGCCTGGCCGGCGACAACACGATGGGGATCGAGGCCGACGGCGCGATCAAGGGCTGTCCTTCGCTGCCGACGGCGTCGTACGTCGGCGGCAACGTGCGCGAGCTGGACCTCACGGCGATCTGGTGGGAGACCCCGGAGCTCTCGTTCGCGCGCGAACGGCGGGTCGAGCAGCGGGGCTTCTGCCGCAGCTGCTACTACACCGACGTCTGCCGCGGCGGCTGCACGTGGATGGCGCACAGCCTGTTCGAGCAGCCCGGTGACAACCCGTTCTGTCACCATCGTGCGCTCGAGCTCGACCGGCAAGGGTTGCGCGAGCGCATCGAGCAGACGCGGTCCGCACCCGGCACCTCGTTCGACCACGGCGCGTTCGCGCTCGTGCTCGAGACCAGCGCGGGGCAACCGTGTGACGCCGACGCCGTCGACCGCACGCCGCGCGATCCGGCCGCCGAGCGGGACACGCTGATCGTCTGCTACGGGTGCCGCCGCCACGTCTTCGCCGGCACGACGACCTGTCCGTTCTGCGCCGGCGACGTCGCCGCGGCCGCGCGGCAGCACGAGGACGACCTCGACGCGGCGCGCCGCGCGGCAGCCGCGCTGCGTGCCGTCCTCCAAAGCTGAGGCGCCGCCGCCGCGGCCTTGCGGTCCGCGGCGGCGTTCCAGGCTCGACGAAACGACGGTCGCGGCGCCGCAGTCCTAGCGTCGCGGCCGTGGTTTCATCGCCCCGGTCCTTCGAGCGTACGGGACGCCGCCTACGCGGCGCTTACGCGCGTGCCTGGGCGAGAGCGATCAGCGAGCGAAGACGCGGTCCAGGCCGTACAGGGCCAGCGCGTCGCGCAAGGCCTGCGTCGTCGCGTTGATCGCGATCGCGCCGCCGACCTCGCGCAGCCGGCGCAGACTGGCGATCAGCGCGGAGACGATTGCCGTCGGCAGATGCTCGCCGTGCAAATCGATCACCAGCTCTTTGCTGCGATCGCGGCGCGCCAAGAACGCGCCGACGGCGGCTTCGAGATCGGTGGCGGCGTCCGGACTGTCGACGGACAGCCAGATGCGGGGCAATTCTTGCGGCAGTTCTCGCGTCATCGCTCTTTCTCTACAACGCACCCGGCCGCACGATCGTAACCGCTGGGACTAACGAAGCGCTTACGGCGGCAGCGGGTGCGATCCACGTCATACCGGCGCGAGCGCGCGCGGCCCGGTCGTGGGTACGGCGGACGCGTCGAGCACGCCGGCCGGCGTCAAGCGCACGTCGGTCGGCAACTCGGCGAACGCGTAGACGGCGACGCCTGGCGCGGTTCGCGCGAGAAACTCGGCCAACAGCGGACGTAGCGGCGCGGTGACGACGATCGCGTGCGGCGCGGCGGCCGGATCGGCCAGGTAGGCGGCGACGCGCTCGCGCACGTGCAGGGCGGTCGCGGGATCGGGCGCGAGCCCACCGTCGGGCGACCACATCTTGGCCAGCTCCGCCTCGAAGGCGGGGGCCAGGATCAACGGCCGGATGGCACGCACGCCGTCGCGGCGCAACTGCTGCGGGATCACGACCCGGCGCGCGGCCTCGGCCAGCTCGCGCGGATCGCGCGCGGCCGGCGCGGCGTCGACGAACGCTTCGAACACGCCGATCGGATCGCGGGGCCACGCGCGCTCGCGCAGCAGGTGGCAAAAGGCGCGGTGCGCGAGGCCGACCGGGAGCAGGTCGGTGCCGACGTCCTTCACCAGCGTCGGCACCGCAGCGCGCAGGTACTCGAGCAGCGTCTGGAACTCTTGGCGGCCGACGAGCTCGGCGGCGTAGGCGCGCGCCAGCTCCGCCAGGTGCGAGCCGATGATCGAGATCGCGTCGAACGCGAGCGCACCCGCCGCTTCCGCCTGCGCGCGCGCGGGCGGCGCGATCCACCGAGCCGACAATCCGTACACCGGCTCGGTGGTCGGCTCACCGGCGATCCGGGCCAGCGCTTCGGGCGCGCCGACCGCGATGAGCCGATCGAGGCGAACCGTCCCTTCGCCCGCGACCCGGTCGCGCACGCGAATCGCATAGGTGTGCGGATCGCGCAGCGGATCGTCGCGCAGCCGCACGCCGGGGATGACGATGCCGATCTCCGCCGCCAGCGCGCGGCGCACGTCGCCGACCCGGTCGAGCAGCGCCTCGGCGTTGGGAGCGGCGAGCAGCGGGTAGAGCTCGGCGCCGACTTCGATCGCCAGCGCGTCGACGCCGACCAGCCCGAAAGCCGTCTCCGGCCGCCGGACCGCTTCGCGGCGCGCGCGCTCGCGCGCCGCGGCCTCCTCGCCGGCGGCGCGCCGTTTCGCCCGCTCGGCCAGCGACGCGCCGCCCAGCGCGACCAGCCCCAGCGTCGCGAACAGCGCGGCCGGAAAGGCCGGCACGAAGGCCAGCGCCAGCACGAGCAGCGCCGCGACGCGCAGCACGTCGGGGCGCGCGAGCAGCTGCGCGGCGAGATCGACGCCGAGCGCGCCTTCGCCCGCGACGCGCGTCACCAGCAGCCCCATCGCGGTCGAGATCAAGAAGGCCGGCAAGGTGGTGAGCAGCGCGTTGCCGATCGAGAGGATCGCGAAGGTCTGGATCGCGTCGAGCGGCGCCATCCCGTGGTAGACGGCCCCGACCAGCACGCCGCCGAGCAGGTTGAGCACGACGATGACCAGCGCCGCGATCGCATCGCCCTTGACGAACTTCCCCGCGCCGTCCATCGCCGCGTAGAAATCGGCCTCGCGCTGGACGCGGGCGCGTTTGCGGCGCGCGCCCTCGGCGTCGAGCACGCCCGCGTGCAGGTCGGCGTCGATCGCCATCTGCTTGCCCGGCATCGCGTCGAGCGTGAAGCGCGCGCAGACTTCGGCGACGCGCTGCGCGCCGCTCGCGATGACGACGAACTGGATGGTGACCAGGATCGCGAACACGATCAGCCCGACGACGACGTTGCCGCTCACCACGAACGCGCCGAACGCGGGGATCAGCGCGCCGACGCCGTTGGGCTCGTGCCCGTGGGTGAGGATCAGCCGGGTCGCGCTGACGTCGAGCGCCAGCCGGAAGAGCGTGGCCAGCAACAGCGAGGGCGCGAAGGCCGAGAACTCGAGCGGCTCCTCGACCCGCAGGCCGAGCAGCAGCACCAGCGCCGAGCCGAACACGTTGAGCGCCAACAGCACGTCGAGCAGCGGCGGCGGAAGCGGCACGACCAGGATCGCGACGACGCACAGCACCGCCAGCGCGAAGGCGGTCGTCAACCGCGCGCTCACGCCAGCAGCCCTGCGCGGGCGAGTGCGGCGACGATCTGCGCGACCGCGACGTACGTGTCCGGCGGAATCGGGCGGCCGTTCTCGCCCGCACGGTACAAGAGGCGCGCCAAGGCGACGTCTTCGATCACCGGGATATCGTGCTGCCGCGCGAGCGCACGCACGCGCAGCGCGACCTCGTCGAGCGCGCGCACGAGGATCTCGGGCACCGGGACGGCCGGCGGCGCGTAGCGCAGCGCGACCGCCACGTGAGTCGGATTGGCGACCACGAACGACGCCTCGGCGACCCGCGAGATCGAGCCGCGCACCAGGGCCCGGTGCGCGCTCTTCCGGCGCGCCCGCGCGTGCGGATCGCCTTCGTTCTCCTTGGCGTCGCGCCGCGCTTCGTCGGCCGACATGCGCAAGCCGGCGCGCCAGCGCCGCCGCACTAGCGCATAGTCGGCCAGCGCGAACGCCGCGCCCACGCAGAGCGCCGCTCCGCACGCGCGCAACGCCGCGCCGGCGACCAGCGCGGCCCCCGCGGCGGGCGAGCCGAGCGTCGTTCCGGCCGCCAGCACCTCGCGCACCAGCGGCACCAGTGCGATCAAAGCCAGCGCGAGCGCGGCCAGCGCGCGGGCGCCGGCCACCGCCGCCTCGGCGCCGAGCATCCGTTTGAGCCCCGCCGCGGGCGAGAGCCGTTTGACGTCGAGGTGCGGCGCGGTGACGTGCAGCCCGCCGCCCTGCAGAACGCCGGCGCCGGTGCCCGCAACGGCAGCCGCCAGCGCCGGCGTCATCGCGGCGCACGCGAGGACCAGCAGGGCCCGTGGCGGACCGCCGAGCGGCGCGCGAGCCGCGTGCGCGAACGCCGCGACGACCGCGGACGCCGCGAGCGGAACCGCGCCGGCGGCGGCCAGCGTCGCGCCGGCGAAGGCGGCGACCGTGCTCACCTCGTACGAGCGCGCGACGTTGCCCTCGCGCTTGGCGCGCGCGATGCGCGAGGGCGTGGCCGCGTGCTGTCGATCGCTCACGGCGCGCTCCAGGGGACGACGAGCCACGGCCGCGCGCCGAGCGGTGCGAGCAACGGCACCAACACGACCGCGACCAGCAACGCGGCGCCGAAGACGACCGGAAACGCCAGCGTGAAGCTGGCCAGGCGCGGCACAACCCGCGTCACCGCCGCCAGCGCCAGCTGCAGCGCCGCGGCGATCGCGATCGCCGGCGCCGCGATGGCAAAGGCGGCACGCAGCGTCGTCGCCGGTAACGCGAGCGCGAAGCGCAGCCACGCATCCGGCGCGACGATCGCTCCGGCGCGCACGTGCGCGAACGATCCGGCGAACGCGTCGACGACCGGCACCCAGCCGTCGAGCAGGACGAACGCGGCCAGGAAGCCGTACGACCACAGGCGCCCGAAGGCTTGCGAGCTGGTCACGCTCGCGTTGGGGACGCTGCCGTGCACGCCGAGATAGTCGTCGATCGTCCGTCCCGCGAAGTAGGCCGCGTCGTACAGGAGCGAGGCGCCGAACCCGATCGCCGCGCCGAGGGCGAAGTCACCGACGATCGCCAGCGTGAACGCCGCCAAGTCGAGCCGGCCGACCGGCACGACGTGCGGCGCGACCACCAGCGCCAGCGCGAACGCCATCCCGGCCCGCACCATCGGCGGCACCGACGGATGCGAGAACGCCGGCGCGCGCGCCACCATCCCGGCCGCGCGTGCGAACACCAACAGCCCGGTCTGCGTCATCCGCGGGCGAGCAGCGGCATGCGCGCCACGACCTCGTTGAACAGCTGCGCGCACAGCCCGAGCCCGAAGCGTCCGAACAGCGCCAGCACGACGCCGACCGCGACGACCTTCGGCAGCAGCGTCAGCGTCTGTTCCTGAACCTGCGTCGCCGCCTGCAGCACCGCGACCGTCGCGCCGACGGCGGTCGCGGTGACGAGCACCGGCAAGACCAGCAGCGCCGTCACCACCAGCGCGTCCCGCAAGAGCGCATCGAACGTCTCCACGCGACGCAGACTACACGCGCGATGTTACCGCCGCGTGTCCGCGGTGCTACGGCGCTACGGTCACCAGGCGCGCCGAGCGGCGAGGACCGCCGAGACGACGGCGCGCGTCGCGGGCGAGCGGTTGAGCGTGTAGAAGTGCGCGCCGGGGGCGCCGCGCGCCAGCAGATCGGCGACTTGCAGCGTCGCGTACGCGACGCCGAGGTCGATGACGGCCTGCGGATCGTCGCGGCGCGCTTCCAGCTCGGCGCGCAGGCTGGGCGGGATCGTCGCGCCGCACTGCCGCGTGAAGCGGTCGATCTGATCGTAGTTGGTGATCGGCATGATTCCCGGTAGGATTGGGACGCGAATGCCCCACTGCCGCGCGCGCTCGACGAACTCGAAAAAGCGCGCGTTGTCGAAGAACAGCTGGGTGACCAGGAACTCGGCCCCGGCGCGCACCTTGGCCGAGAGCGCCGCCAGATCGGCGTCCAGGCTGGCGGCCTCGGGGTGCTTCTCCGGATAGCACGCGCCCCCGACGCACAGCGCGAACTCGGACTTCACCAGCGTCACCAGGTCCGCGCTGGTCCGCAGGCCGTTCTCGGCCGGCACGAAGGTCGTGCTGCCGCGCGGCGGATCGCCGCGCAGCGCGAGCACGTTCTCGATCCCCCCGCGACGCAGATCGCCCAGCACGCCCCGCAGCTCGTCGACCGAGGCCCCGACGCAGGTCAGGTGCGCCAAGACGTCCAGTCCGCTCTCGGCGCGCAGCCGTTTGGCCAGGTCGACGGTCCGCGCCCGGGTCGACCCGCCCGCCCCGTACGTGATGGAGACGAAGCCGGGGTCGAGCGGCCGCAGGGCCGCGATCGTCGCCGCCAGGGCGTCTTCGGCCGCGTCGTCCCGCGGCGGAAAGAACTCGAACGAGAAAAACGGCCGCCGGGTCCCCAGCTTCTCGGCTATGCGCACGCCAGCGGGCGTTGTCCGTTCCGCCCAAGATTCCGGCACACCCGAGTCCAACGAGTCGCATTCGACCCTTCGTGGACATTCAACGAAGCGCAGTTCGCCGTCCTCAGTCCGCCTCTGTCAGCGAAAGCTCTGGACGACGCCGGTGCAGACCAGCGCCCAGCCGTCGACCATCACGAACAGGAGCAGCTTGCAGGGCAGCGCGATCACCGGCGGGCTGAGCATCACCATGCCCAGGCCCATGAGAATCGCCGCGACGGCCAGGTCGATCGCGACGAACGGCAGATAGAGCGCGACGCCGATGGCGAACGCCGAGCGCAGCTCGCCCACGACGAACGCCGGGATGAGCACCGTCAGCGGCACGTTCGCGGCCGGGGTCGCGTGCGGTTGACGCGCCAGCTCGGCGAACACCGCCAGATCGCGCGATTTCGTTTGCCGCAGCATGAACGCGCGCAGCGGCGAGGAGGCACGCCCGAGGAACGCCGATTGCGTGAGACGACCGGCCGCGTACGGGCGGATCGCGTCGCGTTCGATCGCGCTGAAGGTCGGCGTCATGATGACGCAGGTCAGCACCAGCGCCAGGCCGGTCAGCACGGTGTTGGGCGGCAGCGTCGCCGCGCCGAGCGCCGAACGCACGATGCCAAGCACGACGACGATTCGCACGAACGAGGTCGAGAGCACCAGCACGAACGGCGCGACCGAGAGCAGCGTCAGCGCCGCGAGCACGTCGAGCGGCAACGTGCTGTGCGCGTGGTGCGCGATCTGCAAGACGGCGTCCATGTGCCGATCGTGCGCCGCCGACGCGAACGCGACGTGTCCGCCGCGTTACGACGCGGTTACCGATGCTTCTCCTTGGCGCCGTTCTGAACGGAGAGCTCCCAGCGGTACCCGTCGGGATCGTGGAACCACAAACCCAGGTGCGGCGAGCCGGGGCCTTCGGGGCCGATCTCGTCGCCGGGATCCTCGAGCTTCACGCCCCCTGCCCGAAGCGCGTCGAGCGCCGTGTGCAGCGCCGTCATGGTCGGCAGATGGAACGACATGTGACCGAACGTTCCGGGATGGGGGACGCCGCGGTGCAGCGCGATCGTGACGGCGTCGTTACTGATCGCCACGCCCTGGTCGAACCGGAAGATCTCCTCGAGGTCGAAATGCTCCGTCCACCACGCCGCGCTGGCGTCCGGATCGCGCACGGCCAACCCGAAGTGGCCGACCTGCCCCAGCTTCACTCGCATGCCGGGCATCGTACCCGAGGGGCTCGGGGCTTACGGTTTTTCGATCAGCTCGGTGACGCGGACGCCGAAGTTGTCGTCGATCGCCACGACCTCGCCGCGGGCGACGAGCCGGTCGTTGACCAGCAGGTCGACGGGTCCGCCGGCCAAGCGGTCGAGCTCGACGATCGAGCCCGTCCCCAGCTTGAGGATGTCCCGGACCAGCATCTTGCACGTGCCAAGCTCCGCCGTCACCTTCAGCGGCACGTTCATGAGGAGATCGAGATTCTTGGCGGACTCGGACATGATCACGAGGGGACTCCCGAAACGACGCTGTTGACGAGGAAAGCCGCACGCACCCCGAGGTTACCTGGCTCCCCGAAGGCGCAACGTCGCCCTTCGATGTTCAAGCATGCCGGAGCACCGACCTTGGTGTCCAGCTTCACGATCGAACCCGGCCGAATCTTCACGAAGTCCGCCGCGTCCAACGACCCGCGCGCGAACTCGATCCGCGCTTCCACGGTCACCGAGGCGAGCGCGTCGGCGGTCAACGCGCCGCTCGGCCCGGGGTCGGGCAACTCGCGGACGATCCCGACCCCGAGGAGCAACGGGACCGGTGCCGCGACCCGGACGTCGACGTACGCGACGCAGGCCGGGACCTCGTGCGCGGCGATCGCGCGCGGGGGGCCGACCCGCTCCGCACAGAGCGGCTCGCAGGCCGGCGCGCAGCGCCCGGCGATCCGTTCGAGCGCGTGCAGCTCGAGCGCCGAACAGGCCTCGTCCGGGGCCGCCTCGATCTCTCCGAAGGCGCGGCGAACCAGCCGACGCGCGTCACGCTGCGGCAACACCAGCACGACGTCGGTTTGGCGACCGCGCATGAGAAATAGACACGCCTCGCGCGCCAGCTGTGTCCAGGTCGCGGCGTCGAGCGCGGCCGGCTCGCCGAGCTCGAGCTCGCAGCGCTCACCGAACAGCTCGCGCAACGTCTCGCGCACGCCGTTGGCGACCAGGCACGCGGCTTCGAGCGGGATCGAGCAGCGGCGGACGAAGCGCGCGCGGCGCACCCCGCGCGTCGGCGCGGTGAACGCCAGCTCGGCGATCACTTGACCAGATCCAGCGTGGTCTTCTGCAGCCCGGCGCGCGTGCGCACGACCGCACCCAGCGCTTCGAACGCGCGATACGCCTCGTCGAGCTTCGCGACCCCTTCGAGCAGGTCGACGCTGCCGGCGCCGCGGCGATACGGTGCCAACGCCGCGAAGCCGCCGTCGCCGGGCGTGCCCAGGTGCGGGACGACGCCCGGCGGCGCGGCGCTGCGCGCGCCCTCGCGGCGCAGCGGCTGCGTTCCGGCCGGGAAGCGCGCCAGCGCGACGCGGCCGAGGACGACGCGTTCGCGCCGGCGCACGCCGGTGCGCGGATCGACCGCCAGGCGCGTATAGGCGAAGGTCCCGTCCGGCCCGACCTGCGCATCGGTCGTACGGCCGAGGATACGATCGGTGTCGGGCAGACGCAACGGAACGGGAACGGCGGCACGGGCGCTGCCGCCCGGATACCCGAGCACCGCCGCGCCGTCGGCGGTGCGCAACACGCCGTCCTCGACGTGCAACGCCCCCGCGCGGCTGTAGGCGCGCGTTCCGTCGGCATCGGTGACGACCAGCCATGCCTGCTCGGGCAGCGCGACGCTGAGCGGATCGGCGGCCGGCAACGTGCGCTCGGGACCGCGCACGTCGTCGAGCGGCTGCGCGCCGGGGCGGAACGCCTCGCGCAAGTCGTGGACGCGCGCGGCGATGCGCGCCAGCGCTTCGGACGGTGCCGGATCGATCACGGCTCGACCTCGCACCGCACGCCCCGCGCCGCCAACGCGAAGCGCGCTTGCGCGAGCGCGCGCTCGACCCGCGCTCGCAGCGGCGGCGCGCACACGGCCACCACGCGCGTGCACGTTCCGTCGCTACGCAGCAGCACGTGGACGCGACCCTCGCCGGTGCGCACCGCGAAGCTGGCCGGCAAGCCGCGGCGCACGCGCCGCGCGATCGCGCGCTGGAGCCGCCGCGCGAGCTCGCTCTGCGGCACGCGTCGCTCGGCGAGGTGCGCGGTCCGCTCCGGCTGCGGGACGCGAGCCCGCGGCGGCACGATCCCGGCGCGCGCGGCGGCGGCGTGGGCCGCCGGCTCACCGGCGAGCCGACTCGGCGGCAGCGGCGGCGCGTCGGGGCGGCCCCGGCGGACGGACGCCTGCGGCGCGCGCCCGTCCCCGCCGGCCAGCCGCAACGCGCTGTACCAGGCTTCGGAGAGCGCGCGGCGATCGGTCAGCGCGAGCTGCGTCGCGACGAGCGAGAGCGGAACGGTCTGCGGCATACGGTCGAACCTCCGCCGCGAGCATGACGCCGGGCGGTGTCGACGATGTTGCCGGTGTGTGAGCGATTCGCGCTAGCGCGAGGTCGCGCCACTCGGACCGGCGACGCCGCTGTCGAAGCTCGCGCCGGGCGTCAGGTACATCGACGCGTTGGCCAGGTCGAAGGTCGCCACGAAGTTGCGCAACACGCCCAAGCCGACGTTGCCGGCGTCGACGCGATCGGCGAAGGCGCCGGTCTGCGCCAGCACGACGTCGACCGGCCGGTGGTAGAGCTGATAGCTCGCCATCTGCAGCTCGTCGAGCGAGGTGCGATAGATCGCGTTCGAGCCGCCGATGCCGTAGTTCCAGGAGCCCGCGCCGGTCGTCGGCACGACGCCGGGGTGTTTGTCGAGGAACGGGCGGTAGAGCAGCATGTCCTCGCTGTTGCCGGTGTCGACGATGAACGGCGCGTCGAGCCGGCCGTTGACGACGAAGTTCGCCTCGGCCAGCTCGCGGTCGACGTCGAGGTCGACGCGCGCGCCGGTCGGCACGAACGAACCCGGCGCGCCGAAGCGCAGCTGCCCGTGCGCGAAGTCCATCTCGACGATTGCCGACGCGAAGAACGGATAGCCGAGGATGCCGTCGATCTTCATCCCGCCCAAGTTCGCGCCGATGTCGAGCGAGGAGACGATGACGTCGCTCATGGTCGCGCCGTCGATCGAGATCGACGGCAGCGTCGCGGTGCGCAGACCGCCGCTGCGCGCGGCGCCGCGCACTTCCATCGCGCCCTCGCCGGTGACGCCGGCCGCCTTGAGCACCGCCGTGTCGACCAGGATCGACTGCGCGCCGGTGTCCAGCAAGAAGAACCAGTCGCGGTTCGCGATCCGGACCGTGACCCCGTAGTGGCCGTCGCTGCTCCGGATCAACGGGACGGTGTGCACGCCGTCGCTCTCGAGCAAGCGCGGGACGAGCGGCACGAACGCGCTGCGATCCACCGGCTGATCGATCTGCACCGACGTCGTCTGCTGCACGGTGTCGAAACGGTGGTCGCCGTCGGTCATCACCGCCCGGAACGGGATCCGGCTGGCGCCGACCATGCGCCAATCGCCGTAGTCGACGTACGAGGGACCGTCGCCGTCGAGATACTCGAGCCGCACCGGCAACCCGCTGTCGGGATCGATCCACAGCGTCTCGGGCTCGCCGCCGACCGCGTCGACCTCCAACCGCCACACGCGCTTGCCGTTGAACGTGCTCCAGCCGACGAAGCGCGCCAGCTCGGGGTGCTTGACGAAGTCGCCCGAGTCGAGCAACTCTTCGGTCAGCGCGCGGCGGTGCAGATAGCCGCGCAGCTCGCGCACGTTGCCGTTCGCGTTGCGCACGAACAGCCGGTCCCCCAGCCGCAGCGTCGTCTCGTGGCGCGGGCCGAGCACGTCGTCCTCGCGTTCGTCGGTCTGATCGCGCTCGACGTGGAACGAGCCCTGCAGTCCCTCGCCCGCGAGCGTCCCGTCGGCGACGAACGTCTTGACGTCGTCGGAGCGCGTCGCGTTGTCGTAGGCCGCCAGGATCGTCGCCACCGGCACGTCGGGGTCGCGCGGAGTCGATGCGTTCGCGGGCAGCGCGAACACGGCGAGGAATGCGACCAGGGCGAGGCTACGGCGTACGGTAGCGGTCGGCCGAGGCCAAGACGTTCTGGACGTAGTTTTGCGTCTCGGCATAGGGAGGAACCCCGCCGTACTTCTCCACGGCCTCGGGTCCCGCATTGTAGGCGGCCACCGCGAGCCGCGAGTCGCCGCCGAAGCGGTCGAGCAGGCTGCGCAGGTAGCGGGTCCCGCCGGCCACGTTCTGCACCGGGTCGTACGGGTTGCGGACGCCCAGCGAGGCGGCCGTCTCGGGCATCAACTGCATGAGCCCCTGCGCCCCGACCTTCGAGGTGGCGGCGGCGTTGAAGCCGGACTCGTTGGCGATCACGGCCTTGATCAGGGACGGGTCGACCTGCCAGGTCGAGGCGTTCTGCTCGACCAGCGCGTCGATCTGCTCGGGGGGCACCGGTGCCGGCGCCGCGGCCAGGACGGACGGGTCGACCGTTTGCGCGTCGCTGCCGCCCAGCGCGCTGGCCAGGGCGTTCGCGAAGCGCGGCGCGCCGACGGACGCGGTCGTGACCGGGGCCGGAACCGCGCCGGGCGGCGGGGCACCGGAGATCTCCGCGATCCGGCTCTGGACCGCGGACATGTCAGCGAGGACGTCCATCATCTGAGGGTATCGGCCAGGAGCTCGAGCCGCCTGAGCGTCTCGGCCGGCGGCGCGGGGGCGTCGTCTTGGCGCAGGAAGCGGTCGAGTTCCGCCTCGGCGCGCAACGAGCGGGCAAGGAACGGGTCGCCGCCGGCGACGTCCAAGCCCAGCGCGCGGGCCTCGCGCGATTCGGCCAGCGCGGCGACCGCGGCGCGCACCAGCCGCCCTGCCTCGCGGTGCTTGGCGCTCGCGGCATCGGCCGCGGTGCGGCTGATGCTGCGCGCCAGGTCGAGGGCGGGAAAGTGGCCGGCGCGCGCCAGCCGCTCGGAGAGGACGAGATGGCCGTCGAGCGCCGCGCGCGCCGCTTCGGCAACCGGGTCGTGCTCGTCCGGCCCCTCGCCCAGCACCGTCGCGAGCAGCGTGATGCTGCCGCGGCCGAGCGCGCCGGCACGCTCGACCAAACCCGTCAGGTGCGCGAACGCCGAGGCGGGATAGCCGGCGCGTCCGACCGGCTCGCCGGCGGCGACCGCGCGATCGCGCGCGGCGTGGCAGACCCGCGCCAGCGAGTCGAGCACCAGCACGACGTCGAGCTCGCGCTCGCACAACGCCTCCGCTTGCGCGAAGGCCAGCTCGGCCGCGGCCAGACGTTCGGACGGATCGCGGTCGGCGGTCGCGCAGACGATCGTCGTGCGCGCACCGACCGCGCGCACGCGCCGCTCCGCTTCGCGGCCGCGCTCGCCGATCAGCGCGACCACGATCGCGTCGGCGTCGACGCCGCGTTCGATCGCTTCCACCAGCGTCGACTTGCCGGCGCCGGCCGGGCCGAGGACGCCGATCCGCGCGCCGCGGCCGAACGGCAACGGCCCGTCGATCGCGCGCACGCCCGTCCAGCACACCTGCGTGCACGGCCGGCGCTCCAACGGCGCCGGCAACGGCCGCGGAAACGCGCGCACCGCGCCGCGCGGCGCCGGGCCGTCGTCCAGCGGTGCGCCGAACGCGTCGACCGCGCGCCCGAGCAGCGCCGTGCCGAGCACCGCGCGCGTCACGTGCGCGCCGCGAGCAGTGCGGCGAGGCGCACCCCGAGCCGCGCGTCGATCGTGCCGCCGGCCAGCTCGACGATCGCATCGCCGGCGCGCAACGCGGGATCGACGGTGACCGGCAACCCGAGGTCGATGCGCGCGTCGTCGGGAGCGACCCGCACGCGCACGACCGGCGCGCTCGAACGGTGCCGCGCCACGATCGCGGCCAGATCGCACGGCGCCAACCGCAGCTCGCGCGCCAACACGTCGGTCGCCAGCTCGCGCAGCATCCGCGTGGCGGCCGCGTCGAACGCGTCCGCGAGCCGCGCGCGAAACAACCGCACATCGCGCAGATGTTCGTCGAACGAAGCCGAACACGGTGACGGACCGAGCGCGGCAACATCGAGCCCCGTCTCACACCCCGTTGCGAGGTCGGACCGGGGGGCCTGCGCGTCGCGCGGGGGGCGCGCAGGGGAGGCCGGAGCGCCCGCCGATGCGCGCAGCGCATCGGCCATCGAAACGAACTCAGGCACGGATGAGCTCGTCGACGGGTGGGACCAAGTCGGCGTGGCCGCGCGCGAGACGCCGCACGATCGCCGCGCGCTCCTCGGGCGGATACAGCTCGAGCACCGCAGCCGCCGTCGCCGCCGGCAGCGCGGAGATGATCGCGGCGGCGACGTGCGGCGGCTCGCCGGCGAGTGCCCCGCGCACGCGCGCGGGCGGAACGCCGATCGCCTCGCGCGCGGCGTGCCGCGCCGACGCCGCCTCGACCGCACGCACGACGACCGCCGCCGCCGGCCGTGCCGCGAACGCGACGACCGCCACCACCGCGACGGCCGTCAGCAGTTGCGGCGCCAGGCCCGCGAACGCGAGCAGCCAGCCCGGGGCCGGCGCCCGCGGCAGGCGTGGCGGGCTGCCGAACGCGACCGCTTCGACCTGCAGCGCGTCGCCGCGCGCCGGCCGCAGGCCCACCGTGGCGGCGGCCAGCGCGCGGATCGCCCCGACGTCCAGACCGCGCGCCGCGTCGACGAAGATCGCGACGCTCAGCCGGGCGGTCGCGTCCGGCGCGCTGCTGCGCCGCTCTTCGCGCGTCTCGCTGCCGCGATCCTCGCTGCCGCCGCTGCGTGAGTAGCGCTTCTGCGCCGACGCGTAGCGCTCGTCGTCGCTGGTGCGCGCGATCGTTCCGCCCAGCGCCGAACGGCGCACGTCGTCGAGCTCACGCCGTTCGCCTTGCGCCTCGCGGTGCACGCGCACGATCGTCGCGCCGGCCCCGAAGGCCGCGTCGAGCGCGCTCTGCAGGGCCGCCTGCACGTCGGTCGCGTCGTCGCCGGCGTCGGCAGCGAGGGCGAAGCCGTGATCGTCGAGCACGACCACGCGTTGCGCGTCCAGCCCGGGCACGCCGCCGGCCACGAACGCCTGGATCCCGGCCACCGTGCGCGCGCCCAGGCGCGCGCCGGGCGCGAGCGTCACGCGCACGCTGGCGCTGGCGTCGCGCCGCGGCTCGTCGGCATACATGCCGCCGCTGGCCGGCGCGATGACGACTCGCGCGTCGTCGATCCCGTCGACGCCGCGCAGCGCCAGCGCGAGGTCGGCCGCCAATGCGTCGCGGGTCTGCGCTTCGAGGACGGCCGGCGGCGTCAGCGCGCCGACGTGCGCCAGCGCTTCGTCGCTGCCGGCCAAGTGCGGGTGCGGCACGCCGGCCAGCGCCAAGCGCAGCAACAGATCGCCACGCCGCGCGCGCTCGACGCGCACGTTGTCGGCGAGCGAAACGTACGGCACGCTCCAGGCCGCGAGCCGCTGCTCGACCTCCGCCAGCTGTTCGGGACGGAGCGGCGTCGCGAACAGGACGACCCGCGTATCGCGCGTCGCCACCGCGGCGAGCACGCCGAGGACCAACGACGCGGCCAGGGCCGCGACCGCCAGCAACCGCACGCGCGGCGAGAGCGAGCGCACGCGCTCGAGCGCAAGCCGGGCCGCGTCGCGGCGAACCGGCGGCGCGACGTTCATACCTGCATGCCGAGCACGGCGGCGAGCGCCTGCGCGGCGCGCTGCGCGCCGGCGGTCGCGATCTGCAGCGCGACGTCGGCGCGCGCGCGTTCGACGATCATCTCTTGCAGGCCGCCGCGGTGCGCGACGAACGCGTCTTCGGCGCGCTGCGCGCCCTCGAGCAGCGTGCCGGCCGCGTCGACGAGGCGGCCGAACGCACCGGCGTCCGCCTGCGCGCGCGGCGTGGTCGTGTCCGGCGCGAGGTCGGGGACGAGCACCTCGACGCGCATCAGAGCCGCCCCAGGTCGATCGTGCGCTCCGCGAGGCGTTTGCCGACGTCGAACACCGACGCGTCGGCCTCGTACGCGCGTTGCGCGTCGAGCACCGCGATCATCTCGGTCAGCGCGTCGGGGCCGGCGCCGCCGGCGAGCGTCCGCACCAGCGGCCCCGGCGCGCTCGGGCCGTCGTCGTCGCCGTCGTCCTCACGCAACGTCACCGTCGGATCCTCGCCGTCGGACTGCGCCGGGACGACCTGCGCCACCAGCCGTTGATACGGATGCGCGGGCGTCGAGGCTTGCGCGGCGGCGACGTTGCGCGCCGCCACGTCGAGCAGTGCGCGCTGCACGTCCATGCCGTCGGCCGCGACCGAGAGGAGGTCGAATTCGCTCGAACCGGACACGTGCTGATGCCCGCTCAGCGCGCGACGCCGCGCAGCTCGGTCAGGCGCGCCTTGAGCGCCGCCAGCAACGCTTCGTCGAACAGCGCCGCGCGCGCGAGCTGAGCCGCGGCACGCTGATCGTGCGCGGCGGCCGGGGCGAGGCGTGCGACCTGTGAGCGCGCGGCCGACGCGGCGTCGGCCGTCGAGAAGAAACCGTCAGTACGCATGTCCCGAGTCTGCACGAATCGTATGTCCGGCAGGTTAACGCCGGATGGCCGCCCGGTGAGCGGGACGGCATCGGCCCGTAGGGAAGAACCGGATGTGCTGTTCCGCCGAACGGTGCGACGTCGGTTGCCCTCCCCCCGGGGTGCCGCCCTCACTCCGGCAATCGTGGCGTCGTGAACGTTCCCGAAACGGGTGTCGACGCGCTCAACCTGCTGAGGGCCCGGATCTCCGCCTTGGGAGACCCGGCCTTGCAGGCCGCGCTCGCCGACGCGGACCGGGCCGTCGAGACCCTCAAGCTCGAGCGCGCCTCGCTGCAGTCCAAGCTCGCCGCGACCGCGACCAACGCCGAGCGCGAGTTGGCCAAGCTGCACACGCTCGGGCGCGTCGCCGAGACGGTGAACTCCTCGCTCGAGTTGGACGTCGTCTTGCGGCGCGTGCTCGACACCGCGGTCGAGGTGATGAAGGCCGAGCGCGGCTTCGTCATGATCGCCGACGGCAACGACGAGCTCGAGCTCACGACGACCTACGGCATCGATCGCGCGACGGTCGAAGGCGACGACATGCGCCCCTCGCAGACGACGGTGCGGCGGGTGTTCGAGACCGGCGAGCCGATCGTCACCACCGACGCGCAGCAAGACCCGCGCTTCAACATCAACCTCTCGGTGCGCGCGCTGCGGCTGCGCTCGATCGTGTGCGTGCCGCTGGCGATCAAGTCGCGCATCATCGGCGTCGTCTACCTCGACTCGCGCGTCGCGCCGGGTTTGTTCTCGCCGGCCGACCCCGATCTGCTGACCGCGTTCGCGAACCAAGCCGCCCTGGCCATCGAGAACGCACGACTCTTCGACGCGATGCGCGCGCAAGTCGTCGAGATCAGCCGGCTCGAGCAGCTGCAGGCGCGCGTGCTGGCTTCGATCACCAGCGGCGTCATCACCGTCGACGGCGCCGGCAACGTCGCCAGCTTCAACGACGCCGCGGCGCAGACGTTCGGGATCGAGAGTGCGATGATGCTCGGCCGCCCGGCGCGCGCCCTCGACGCGCTGATCCCGGGCATCACCGGTCTACTCGCCACCGGCGGCCTCCCCGCCAAGGGCGAAGAGATGGAAGCGCGCCATCCCACCCGCGGCGCGCTGGCGCTGCAAGTGCGCATCGCACCGATCGAGCTGCCCGAAGAAGACAACGCGCGCCACGGCTGGGCGATCGCGGTCACCGATCTCACCGAGCGCCGGAACCTCGAACGGATGCACGCTGCCGACGTCGAGCAGCGCCGCGCGATCCGCGAGGCCTTCGCGCGCTATCTCGCGCCGCACGTCGTCGAGCAGCTGATGAGCGCGCCGGGCGGCGTCGCGCTGGGCGGCGAGCGGGCCGCGGCGACGATCCTGTTCGCGGACATCGATGGCTTCACCGAGCTCGCGGGCCGGCTCGACGCCGAGCGCGTCGTCGAGATCCTCAACAGCTTCTTCTCGGCGGCCGTCCAGATCGTCTTCGACAACGACGGCCTGCTCGACAAGTTCTACGGCGACGGCTTGATGGTCGTCTTCGGACCGCCGCGCGTGCGCGAGGACGATGCCGCGCGTGCGCTGGCCGTCGCCGGCGCGCTGCACAAGGCCGCCGCGACGATCAACGCGGACGGTCATCCGCTGCAGCTCGCGATCGGCATCGCGACCGGCGAGGTCGTCGCCGGCCACATCGGAAGTCCCAAGCGGATGGACTACACCGTCATCGGCAACGCGGCGAACCTGGCCAGCCGTCTGCAAGGCGCCGCGCCGCCGAACCACACCTACCTCGACGACCGCACCTACCAGCGCCTGCGCGACAAGCCGAAAGCGGAGACGCTGGTGGCGAAGATCCGCGGCAAGGCCGATCCGGTAACGATTCACGACGTGACCTAGCGACGGCCGGGTTCCGACGCCCCATGCTGGCCGCGCTGGCACTCGCCTACGCGTTCGGCGCGGCGATCGTCATCCCGCACGCACTCTCGTTTCCCGACGCGCTCTTTCACGGTGGCGCACCCGGCAACAGCCAAACCTCGATCTGGCTCTGGGTCGCCTGGCACGCCGCCTTTCCGCTCTTGGTCGCGCTCGCGCTCCTGGCACGCGATCTCCCGCCGCTTCCGCGCCGCCGGGTCGCGCCCGCCGCGATCGCCGTGATGGCGGTCGGCTACGGTCTGGTCGCGCTGTGCGGAGTGCTGGCCTTCGACACGACGCTCCCGACGCTCGTCGTCAACGGCAACTTCACCGCCGGCTTCGCCAACGGCACGTGGGAAGCGGTCCTCGCGATCGACGTTTTCGCCCTCGTCACCGTGGTCGCCATCGGTCGCACGAGCAGCACGCTGAGCCTGTGGCTCTCCGTCTCCCTGGTCGCCGTCGTCGGCGACGCGACCCTCACGCTGCTCTCGGCGGCCGCTTCCACGTCGGCTGGTACCTCTCACGCGTCTACTCCGCACTCGGCTCCGGCTTCGTCCTGGCCGCGCTGCTCGCCGAGTTCAACCGCATGTACCGCCGCTTCGCGCGCCTGGCGACGATCGACGGCCTGACCGCCGTCGACAACCGGCGCGCGTTCGACGAGCACCTCGAAGCCGAGTTGCGCAACGCGACGCGTCACGAGGAGCCGTTGGCACTGCTGCTCATCGACGTCGACGACTTCAAGCGCTACAACGACACCTACGGCCACCTCGCCGGCGACGAAACGCTCCAAAGCGTGGCCGCGATCATCCGCTCGACGCTCGCGCGCCCGAGCGACACCATCGCCCGCTACGGCGGCGAAGAGTTCGCGGTCCTCCTCCCCCGCACGAGCGCCTCCGGCGCTTTCACCGTCGCCGAGCGCATCCGCACCGCCGTCGTCGCCGCTCGCCGCGACCACAAGACGAACCGCGCCACCCACGTCGTCTCGATCAGCATCGGCGTCGCCGTCACCACCACCGGCACTCCGGACGCCCTCATCGCGGCAGCCGACGAAGCCCTCTACCGAGCAAAAGCGGAAGGCCGCAACCGCACCGCTATCGCCGCAACCGCCTCTCCGGTGCCCGCGGCGGCAACCCCACAACCCCCAACGCGGTAAGCGCGAACCCAACGAACCCAACGATCGCCCACCGGTCCGCCACGGCCCCGCGATGATACGCCGCCGCCAACGACCCGCCGACGGCAAACATCACCGCCCCGACCGCATACACCCACGGCAACCGCAACACGACCTGCCGCGCATTGATCGCCGCCACGACGAGGACGCCAACCATCCAAACCACGGTCCCAACCGAAACCGGACTCACGCGCACCCTTTAGGCGCGTCCCCTCCGCATCCCGCCGTGTCGCGTCGAGCGGCACCACCCTGGCGGACCGTCTGAACGAGCGAAGCGCAGGATGCGCGAGAGCGATGTGAAGACAGAGCGGCCCCCGGCAGGAAGCCGGGGGCCGCGTGTCCGCCAGGGTGGTGCCGCTCGACGCGACACCGCCACAAAATCAGATCGGATTAGCGCTTCGAGAACTGGAACCGCTTACGCGCGCGCTTGCGCCCGTACTTCTTCGACTCTTTCTCACGCGGATCGCGCGTCAGCAACCCATTGCGACGCAGCGGCTCACGCAGCGACTCGTCCATCTCGAGCAGCGCGCGCGCGATGCCGTGACGGACTGCGCCGGCCTGCCCGGCGACGCCGCCCCCGGTGCACTTGACGTCGACGTTGAAACGCGTGAGCGACTGGGTCACGTCCAGCGGCTGGCGCACGATCTGCTGCAGCGAGGGACGCGGGAAGTAGTCGTCGATCGGCTTCGAGTTGACGGTGATAACGCCCTGACCGAGCGAGAGCCGGACGCGGGCGATACCGCGCTTGCGGCGGCCGGTACCGTGGAAGTTGTCGGACGTCTGCATTTAAAAGAGGGGCTCCGGCTTCTGCGCCGTGTGCGGGTGCTCCGCGCCGGCGTAGACGTTGAGGCGATTGAGCAGCACGTCGCGCATGCGGTTCGTCGCCAGCATGCCGCGCACGGCGCGCTCGATCAGGCGCTCCGGGTACTTGTCGCGCACTTGACCGGCCGTCTCGGTTCGCAGGCCGCCGGGGAAACCCGAGTGGCGGTGGTAGACCTTCTGGGTCCACTTCCGCGGTGCGAGCTCGACCTTGTCGGCGTTGAGGACGATGACGTGGTCACCGTCGTCGATGTGCGGGGTCCAGGTCGGCTTGTGGCGGCCCGAGAGGGCGCGCGCGATCCGCACCGCGAGCGTGCCGAGCCGTTGCCCGGTCGCGTCGACGATGTACCAATCGTGCTTGGTCTCGGCCGTCTTCTGCTGATATGTGCGCATGGAGTCCGTCGGAACGTACAGAACGCCACGGCGAGCGCCGCGGCAACCTGAGGAGTATACCGGCCCCGAGGGTCGGAAGTCAACCGCGGCGACGGCCCCGGGCCCTGCCGGTTGCTCTCCTAGGAGGGCCAGGGGCAATCCGACGAAGACAATTTTCGCTACGAGGAGACGCCCATGGATTCGGCTACCGTCGGACTGATCGCAGTCACCGTCCTCGCCGTCGTGGTCGCCCTGGCGTTCGGCATCGCGTACGGGCGCGCGCGAGCCGGCTGGGCGGCGCAAACGAAGGCGCTCCGCTCGGCCTACGACGAGGCCGGGGTCGACTCGCTCGCTGAGGCCGTCCTGGCCCTGGGCGAGGCGCGCCGACGGACCGAGGCGGTCGCGGCGCTGGCGCCGGCCGTCGACGAGATTGCCGAGCGGCACCAGCGCGCCATCACGGCGATCGTGGCGCGCGACTCGGTCGGAGCGGCCGCCCAGGACAACCTCGAGACGGCGCTGCGGGCGCAGGACACCGCCGGCGAGCAGATCGGCGAGCTGACCCGCGGCGTGGTTGAAGCCGGCGCGGCGGTCGAGGAGACCGTCAGCTCGATCAGCACCGTCTCCGACAACATCACCGGCATCGCCGACAACGTCACCAGCGTCAGCTCGGCCGTCGGCCAGCTGGCGGTTTCGGTCAACCAAGTCGCCGGCAGCGCGCGCGACGCCTCGACGCTCTCGCTCGAAGCGGATCGCAAGGCGAAGGACGGCGGCGTCGCGGTCGAACGGCTGGTCCGCTCGACGCGCGAGATCGCGGACGACATCCAAGGGATCGTCGGCAAGATGCAGGAGCTCGGCACCGCATCGGATCGCATCGGCGCGATCGTCGAGGTCATCGACGCCATCGCCGACCAGACGAACCTGCTCGCGCTCAACGCGGCGATCGAAGCGGCGCGCGCCGGCGAGCACGGCCGCGGCTTCGCGGTCGTCGCGGACGAAGTGCGCAAGCTGGCGGAGAGCTCGGCGCAGTCGACCCGCGAGATCGGGATGCTGGTGAAGGACATTCAGGCGAAGACCAGCGAGGTCGTGCGCTCGACCACGACGTCGGGCGAGAAGGCCGCCAGCGGCTTGCAGATGGCCGACCTGGCCGGGCGCGCGATCGGCGACATCTCGACCGCGGTCGCCGAGGCGAACCGTTTGATCGAGCAGATCTCGATGGCGGCGCGCGAACAGGCCACCGGCGCGTCCGCCATCGTCAACTCGGTCGAGCAGATGAACGGGCTGATGCGCCAAGCCGCGCGCTCGCTCGAGGAGCAGAACCTCTCGAATCAGCAGATCGTCACCATCATCACGGCGATTCAGCGCAACGCGTCGGGCGTCGAGGACGCGATCTCCGCGCAGCGCACGGCCTGCACGACGCTCTACGAGAGCTCCAAACAGCTGGCCAAGACCAGTCGCGCCGCGCGCGACGCGGTGACCGGTCTGGACGGCGTCGCCGACGCGCTGCGCGAGCGCGTGCTCGCGATCGGCACGCCGGCGCGGAACGGCTTCGAGAACCAGCTCACGGGCGATCGCGAGCAGCGCCGGTTGACCGGCAGCTACGGCGCCAGCTCGACCGGGCGGTAGGAGTCGAAGCCGGCGTAGCGCACGCCGGCGAGATAGAGGCCGTGCGCCGGCGCGGTGACGCCGGCGACGGTCCGGTCGCGCGCGTGCAGCGCGCGTTCAGCGTGGTCGGGCTCGCGATAGCCGGTCGCCGAACCGACCAGCGTACCGACGAGGACGCGCACCATGTGGTGCAGGAACGCGTTGCCGCGCACGGTCACGCGCACCAGCTCGCCGCGACGGGTGAGGTCGAGCGCGCGCAGCTCGCGCACGGTGGTGCCGCGCTCGGGCGGCTCGCCGCAGAACGCCGCGAAGTCGTGCTCGCCCAGCAACGGCGCGGCCGCGCGCGCGAACAGCGCGTCGTCGATCGGGCGCGGCACGTGCCACGCCCGATGCGACCAGACCGCCGTCGGCGTGCGCCGGTTGAGGATCAGATAATCGTAGACGCGCTCGAGCGCGTCGAAACGAGCGGAGAACTCGTCGGCGACGACGGCGGCGTCGTGCACGACCAGATCGGCCGGCGTGTTGCCGTTGATGGCCGGCGTCAGCCGCCCGGGAGCGAATTCGCGTGCGGCGGTGAACGAGACGACCTGGCCGGTGGCGTGGACGCCCGCATCGGTACGGCCGGCCGCCGTGATCTTCACCGGCTCGTCGAAGATCCGCGTGAGCGCGGCTTCGAGCGCGCCCGCGACCGTTCGCAGCGTGGGCTGATACTGCAAGCCGTGAAAGCGCGAGCCGTCGTACTCGACGACGAGCCGATACGTCGGCACGCCCACCCGTTCCCGACAACGACGAGACCGCCCCTCTCGGGACGGTCTCGTTCGGCGGCTCGGGCGTCAGCCGGAACGCTTAGGCGGGCACGCGCTGGGGAACGGGGCGCTTCTCGTCGAGGTCGAGCAGGTCGACCCACTCGGTGACGTCGGTGCGGTCGGGCGCCACCTGGTTGCGCAGCTCGAGGAAGTACTTCTCGCCGTCGCTGCCCGGGGCGGGCTTGCCGGCCAGGAACGTCGCGTTGAACTGCGCGATCTCGGCGGCCGACTTCTTGGCGATGAAGGGCTTGAGGTAGTTCTCGACGTCGGCTTCGCTCTGCGCGGACTTGATGACGTCCAGCACCGCGTTGCCGTCGACGCCGAGGAATCCGAAGACGCCTTTGTCCATCGGGCAGTCGAAGCTGTACTCGCCCTGCGTACCGTTGGCGGTCGCGATGCCCTTGTCGATCGCGCGCGGCAGCTGCACGACGCCGTCGAGCGTTTCGCGCGCGGAGCGCGGGTAGGACGTGGTCAGATCTTTCTTCAGCATGGCAACGGTTAGGACGCCGCGCGGTCGCGCGCGGTTGCGCCCGGCTCGGCGTGGACGAAGTAGCGGGTGACGCGTTGCCCGCGGTAGGAGGCGGTGCCGGCCGGCACGGCGCCGATCCGGCGCGCGACGGCGATCGAGGCGCGGTTCTCGGCGTGCAGAATCACCGTGAGCCGCCGCAGCTGCAAGGTCGCGAAGGCGTAATCGCGCAGGGCAAGCGCCGCCTCGGTCGCGTAGCCGCGTCCCCAGGCGCTCGGTGCGAGCCACCAGCCGATCTCGACCTGCGGCAAGTCGTCGACCTCGCAGCGCAGCAAGCCGGCCTGTCCGATACGCTCGCCGTCAGCTCTGCGGGTGACGATCTTGAACCCGTCCCAGCGCGGGTGCGCCGGGTCGCGCTGCATCGCGTCGATGCGTTCGTAGCGTGCCTCGACCTCCCGCCGCCCGTAGATCGAACCGTCGCCGATCCAACGCATCACCTGCGGGTCGGCGTACAGCGAGATCAGGAACTCGAGATCGTCGGGCGTTCGGTCCAGCAGCCGCAGCCGCGCCGTTTCGAGAAACGGCGTGCGCAGCTCAGTACTTGACGGGACTTCCGGTCGGGGTCGTCGCGGTTGGGGCACTGGAGAGCACGAAGGCGTACGTGTCGAGCGCGTTGACCGTGAACGTCCCCGTCGCCGCGGGTGCCGCGAAGGTGAGATCGTCGTTGGTCACGGCCGACGTCGCGAGCTGTCCGTACGACACACCGGACGAGATGTCGTAGATCGACTCGTAGAACACCAGGCCGGTGGTGCTGAAGCCGTTGGGCAGCATCATCTCCGAGACGTACGGCGTGCTCCCGAAGACCCAGCCGGAATTCAGTTGGAGCTCGAACGCTGCGAGCGCCGTGCCGGTCGGCGCGGGGCTGGGCAGCGTCGGCACGTTGGTCGTCACCAGCAGCGTCCCGGTCACGGTCCCGCTCGACGAGCTGGTGGGCTCGGCCAGGATGCCGCCGAGCGAACCCGGTCCGCCGGAGATTCCCTGGCTGCCGCCCGCGTCGGTCACCGTGATGCCGGCCTGCGCGCTGGTCGGCGGGAGCGTCGGCGCCGGGGTGGGCGTCGGGCTGGCGGTCGGCGTCGCGGTCGGGCTTCCGACCGGGCTGGGCGTCGCGGTCGGGCTGACCGGCGGGACGACCGAGTCCTTCTTGTGGCAACCGACCGCCACGACCGCGACGGCGAGAGCCAAGAGCCACGGACGCAGCCCGGAGGGAACGCTCATGCGCGAAGCGTTCCAACCGGGTATCGCCGGCTCCTCGGGTTCCCCACTACCAAAAATGAGCGTTCGATGAGAGTCGCTCAGGGGGCCGGTTCGAGCTCCTCGTCGTCGTCCTCGTCGGCCACGTCGGGCGGCAGCGGCCGCTGCAGCGGAAAGAGCAGCACGTCGCGGATCGAGGCGTTGCCGGTCAGCATCATGACCAGGCGATCGACCCCGATGCCGATCCCGGCCGTGGGCGGCATTCCGTACTCGAGCGCGGCGACGAAGTCCCAGTCGGGCGGCGGGACCTCTTCGTCGCCGGCTTCCTTCTCGGCGACCTGCAGCTCGAAGCGGCGCCGCTGGTCGTCGGGATCGTTCAGCTCGGTGAAGGCGTTCGAGATCTCCATGTGTGCCGCGAACAGCTCGTAGCGCTCGGTCAGCTCGGGATCGTGCGCCATGCGCTTGGCCAGCGGCGAGAGCACGACCGGATAGCCGTACACGAACGTCGGCTGGACCAGATGCGGCTCGACGATGCGCTCGAACAGCTTGTCGAGCGCGTGCGCGTGCGTGGGCGAGTCGGGGACGCCGTACGCGCGCAAGAGCGCGAAACACGCGCCGGGATCGAGCAGCTGGTCGCGCGTGACGCCGGCGTACTGCTCGAACGCGCCCAGATAGTCGATCCGGCGGAACGGCGTCGCGAACGAGATCGTCTCGTCCTTGAACACGAACGACTCGCCGCCGTGCACGCTGCGCGCCAGATGCGCCATCAGCCGCTCGTTGAAGTCCATCATGTCGCGCACGTCCCAGTAGGCCGCGTACAGCTCGAGCATGGTGAACTCGGGGTTGTGGGTCGCGTCGATCCCTTCGTTACGCCAGATGCGCCCGATCTCGTAGACGCGCTCCATCCCGCCGACGATCAGCCGCTTGAGGTTCAGCTCGGTCGCGATGCGCAGCACCAGCGGGATGTCCAGCGCGTTGGAGTGGGTGTAGAACGGGCGCGCGGTCGCGCCGCCGGCGATGTTGAGCAGCGTCGGCGTCTCGACCTCGAAGAAACCCTCGCCGTCGATGAAGCGCCGCATCTCGGCGACGATGCGCGAGCGCGCCAGCATGACGTCGCGGACGTTCGGATTGACGATGAGGTCGACGTAGCGGCGGCGGTAGCGCTTCTCGACGTCGACGAGCCCGTGCCACTTGTCGGGCAGCGGCCGCAACGACTTACCGATCACGGCGAACGTCCGCACGTGCAGGGAGAGCTCGCCCATCTTGGTGCGAAAGACCGTGCCGCTCGCACCGACCAAATCGCCCCGCTCGAGCTCCTTGAACAGCGCGAACTGCTCCTCCCCGACGTCGTTGCGGCGCACGAAGAGCTGGAAGCGCCCGGTGCGGTCGTGCAGGTCGGCGAAGATCACGCCGCCCTGGGCGCGCACGCTCATCAGCCGGCCCGCCAGCGACCACCGCTGTTCGTCGTCGCGGCCCTGTTCGCCCAGCGACGCGTAACGGGTGGCCAGCTCCGCGGCGTGCGCCGTGACGTCGTACCGCGTCGCGGCGAACGGATCGACGCCACGCTCGCGCAACGCGGCGAGTCGAGCCCGCCGGGCTGCGACGAGATCGCTCATGGCGTTACGAGGCTTTCTTGGTTTTCTTCGGGTCCTTGTTGATCGCTTCGATCTTGTACTTCATCTGGCCGCGCGGCGTGGTGACGTCGATCGTCTCGCCCTTCTTGCGGCCCATGAGCGCACGGCCCAACGGCGACTCGTTCGAGAGCCGCGCGTTCTTCGGATCGGCCTCGGCCGAACCGACGATGGTGAACTCGTGCGAGGTGCCCGAGCCCGTCTCCTTGACCTTGACCGTCGCGCCCAGATGGACTTCGTCGGCGACGTAATCGCTCGCGTCGATGACGCGCGCGTTGCGGATCATCCCTTCGAGTTTGAGGATGCGGCCCTCGACGAACGCCTGCTCTTGCTTGGCGTCTTCGTACTCCGCGTTTTCGGAGATGTCGCCGAACTCTTTGGCCTGACGGATGCGTTCGTTGACCTCGCGACGATGCACGGTCTTGAGCTCGTCGAGTTCGTCTTCGAGCTTCTTGAGGCCGTCTCGGGTCAAAACGATTTCTTTGTCGTTCAAAAGCGACTCCCGGTGGAATGACCGACCCCCCCGGTTCCCCCTGCGCGGCGGAGGACCCTGCCGCGCCAGAGCGCGAGGGGAAGCCCCAGGATTGCGGCGCCCGCGATGAATCCCCTGGTCGCACCGTCGTCGCGGACCAGCGCGATCGCCAGAATGCCGGCCAACGCGAGGGCCGCCAGCCCGGGCAGGATCACGCCCGACCAACGGGCGGCCGGGTCGGCGACGAACGTGCGCACCGCCGCGAACGCGCTGAGCGCGAAGAGCAGCCCCAAGAACCACGACGTCCCCTGCAGCGCCAGCGCGAAGGCTCCGTTGGCGGTCGGCGAGAGGGCGTCGACCAGGCAGAACGCCAGCGAGATGCCGGTCACCAGCGCGATCGAGAGGGCGGGCTCGTCGCGGTGATCGAGCGCGCCGAGCGGGTGCGGCAAGAGTCCGTCGCGGCCCATCGCGTACAGGCTGCGGCTGAGGTAGACGAGCGTCGTTTGGAGCGAGGCGGCCAGCGAGATCAGCACCGTTACCGCGAGCACCGGCCGCCAGCCGCGCCCGAGCAGGTCGCCGACGTACGAGAGCGCGTCGGCCTGATGGGCGTCGTAGCCGGCCGCCGTTCCGACCCGCAGAAACGCCGCGATCGCGGCCAGCATGACCGCCGCCGTCAGCAGCAGGCCGACCAGGCCGCCGGAGCCGGGCCGCGAGGCGTCCCCCTCGGTCTCCTCGGCGGTCGAGGCCGAGACTTCCCACCCGTCGAGCATCCAGATGCCCACCACCATCGCGCCGATCAACCCGGTCCAGGAGAGCGGGGGGCCGGCGAACGCGACGGCGTCCGGATGCGGGTGCGCGGCGGCGACGATCGCCGCGACCGTCAGCACGAGCAGCTCGGCGACCAGCAACAGTCCGGCCAAGAGCGCCGTCGGGCGCAGCCCGTACCACAGCAAGAGCGCGCTGGCGGCGGTCCAGCCGCAGGCGACCAGGGCGACGGCGAGCGCGTTCCCGGCCAGCGCCGGCGCCAGCAGATCGAGGGTGTACGCGCCCGCCGGCAGCGCCGTCGCCTGGACCGCGAACAGGTTCGCGACCAACAGCACCCAGGCGCCGTACGCACCCGTCGTGCCGCCGAGCGCGGTGCGGATCCAGGCATACGACGAACCGGCGTCCGGCATGCGCTCGCCCAGCTTGCGGTACCCGATGGCGACCATCGCCATCACCAGCGCGACCAGCGCCAGCGCCAGTTCCGTCCCGCGACCGGCGGCGGCGATCATCGCCGCCATCGTCGTCGCCAGCGAGAAGGCCGGTCCGATCGCGGCCGCCGCGACGACGATCAGATCGCGCAGCGCAAGGACGCGCCGCAGCCGCGGAGCCCCGGTCACGGCCGTGCGCGCAGTTGCGAGCGGTGATAGCCGTAGGCCGCGTAGATGCCCAGGCCCACCAAGAACCAGACCAGGAACCGCAGCCAGGTCAGCGGCGCGAGCCCTTCGACCGTCAGCCAGGTGCACAGAACGATGCCGGCCGCCGGTACGACGATCGGTCCGAACGGCACGCGGAACGGACGGACGGCGTCGGGCTGCGAGAAGCGCAGCGCCATCACGCCGGCGCACACGATGACGAACGCCGAGAGCGTGCCGATGTTGACGAACTCGAGCAGCACGGTCAACGGAACCCCGAGCGCCAGCACGGCGATGACGGCGCCGGTCGCAAGCGTCATGACGACCGGCGTGTGCGTGCGCGCGCTGACCGCCCCGAACGCGCGCGGCAAGAGCCGGTCGCGCGACATGACGTAGAAGATGCGCACCTGACCGAGCAGCGAGGTCAGCATCGAGGCCGTCGTCCCCGTCACCGTGCCGATCAGCACCAGCCCGAACAAGAGCTTGTTGTTGCCGGCGTGCACGACCGCGTCGAGCATGCCGGAGTTGACGTCGATCGTGTTCCAGGCCACGACGCCGACCGCGACCGCGGCGACCGCCGAGAACAGGATCGCACCGATGATCAGCGAGCCGACGATCGCGCGCGGCACGTCGCGGATCGGATCGTGCGCTTCTTCACTCGCGACGGTGACCGTATCGAACCCGATGTACGCGAAGAACACGACCGCGGCACCGGTGACGATGCCGTGCACGCCGTGCGGCGCGAACGGATGGAAGTTCGCCGGATGGACGACCGCCGCCAGACCGAGGATGAACGCCACCAGCGCGACCAGCTGCACGACGACCAGCACCGTGTTCGTGCCGGACGACTCGCGGATGCCGATGGCCAGCACGATCGCGATCGCCAGCACCGACAAGCACGCCAGCACGTCGACCTGCGTGTGCGCGAGGTCGATCCGGCCATGCGCCATGACGACGTTCGCCGTCTGCGCCCAGCCCGGCAACGTGATGCCGATGCCGCCGAGCAGCTGCTGCAGCGAACCCGACAGCGTCGCCGCCAGCGGCGCGACGCTGATGCCGTACTCGAGGATCAAGTCCCAGCCGATCACCCAGGCCACGATCTCGCCGAGCGCGGCGTAGGCGTACGTGTACGCGCTGCCCGCGACCGGCACCATCGACGCCAGCTCGGCATAGCAGAGCGCGACGAACAGACAGGTGACGCCCGAGAGCGCGAAGGCGGCGACGACGCCGGGACCGGCCGCGTGCGCGCCGCTGCCGACGGTGGTGAAGATGCCGCCCAGCATCGTGCCCAGGCCGACCGCGATCAGCGCGCGCACGCCCAGCGCGCGGCGCAGCGGGACCCCGTCGGGCAGGCGTTCGCGGTCGTGCGGCTGCCGCGCGAAGAGTCGGCCCAGGAGCGACAAGCGTTACGCGGCCTGGAACTCGATGACCCGCGGGCGCAGGTCGAGCCGGTGCAGCAGGTCTTGGTAGTCACCCTCGGTCACGTCGGCCCAGCGTTTGCCGAGCAGCGCGACCAGCGCCGCCTCGATCACGTTCGTCCCGAAGGAACGTCCGCCGAAGTCGGGCGTCGTCGTGATCAGCCGCGCGATCCCGCGCTCGCGCAAGAAGTCGACGTCGCCGGCGGTGACGGTGTTGGTCAAGATGGTCTTGCCGTCGAGCCGGTCGGGCATGAACTGCCGCATGAAGTGATAGTCGCCCGCGATGATCTCCGCATCGTCGTAGTACTCGGGGTACTTCGGCTGCGGCGCGCGGTCTTGCTTCTTACCGGTTGGATAGAAGAACTGGAACGGAAGCTTACACGCGTCGGGGAGATACTTGCGCGCCATCTCCTCGAACTCGTCGAGCCCGCGCACCGGCCGGTCGAGGTCCAGCGCGAAGATGAAGTCGCCGAACACCACGTCGCTGCCCGCCTGGACCAGCGCTTGGGCCATGCCGAACCGGTCGAGCGCGCTGACCATCAGCACGCGCTTCCCGTCGAGCTGCACGCCGAGCCTCTCGGTCAGATACGCCACGGCGTTGCGCTCGAGCGTGTTCTTCAAGCCGCTGCCGTCGACGACCGGCGTCTTTTTCACCGCGTCGAGCAGCTTGAGACCGTCGCGCAGCGCGTAGCGATCCTTGCCCGCGTACAGATAGACGTCAATCCCGCCAAGTCCCAGCGCGTCGACGGTTCCGTCCAGCTCGTGCAGCCGCGCGATCGCCTTGTCGAGACTGCCGTCCGTCCCGACCCGCGCAATGTCGAACTGCTCACCGAGCAGCTCGACCTGCGCCCGATGATCGCGCGACGACGATCCGAGCGAAACCGAAACGACCCGTTTCACACGCTGGCCTTTCCAGCCCGGTGTTGCGGTATCGGAGTAGGTTTTGTAGGATAGTCGGGTCGGGGCTCTTCTGTTGAACCGCTACGGGCATCGTGTCCACTGGACACGGTGCCCGCCGCATTTCCGCGCATCACGCGCTCACCGCGCGGCGGTCGGCGGCGGCGGCGCGGATGCGGGCGATCTGCTCGCGGGTGATGGCGGCGTCGAAAGCGCGCATGTCGGCCAGCGTGAAGCCGGCGCGCTCGGCCAGTGCGTCGATCTCGCGGACTTTGGCCAGGTCGATGCCGCGGCCCAGCGTGTACGACTCGTTGCGATTCTCGAGCGCGAGGACCATCGTCTCCGACATGCACGCCAGCGCGGTGCCTCGCGGGAGGTTGAGGTCGAACTCGGTGCCCGGCTCGCGCACGCGTTCGACGAACATCGAACCGGGGACGCGCATGTTGCCGCCTTCGAGGACGAGCACGTCGGGACGCTCGCTCGCGACCCGTCGGCTGACGTCGTGCGGCAGCGAGAGCTCGCAGACGACGGCGCCCGGCCGCAAGTCCTCCGGCTCGATGACGTCCTGGGTCGAGGAGGTGGCCGTGAGGACCAGGTCCGCCGACCGTACCGCCGCGGCCAAGTCGGTGCTCGCCGACGAGCTGCACGGCAGCGTCGGCGCGATCTCGGCGTGAAACTTGCGCAGCCGCGTCTCGTTGCGCGCGACCAGCACGACGTGCGCGACGTGCGGTGCGATCAGCGCGACGCAGGCCGAGCCGATCGAGCCGGTCGCCCCGACGACGACGGCCGTCGCCCGCGCGGCCTCGATGCCCATCTCTTGCGCGCCGCGGAACAGGCTGCGCACGCCGGCGGCGATCGTGAGCGAGTTGCCGGTCGTCACCGGGATCGGCGAGCGTTCCGCGACGGTGACACCGCCGTCGCCCACCACCCCGGTGAACGCGCCGAGTCCGGCGACCTGCGCGCCGAGCGACGCGCCGACCTCGATCGCCTTGACGATGCGCTCGTATACCTGCTCGCGCGGCAGCTCCAACATCTGCTCCGGCAACAACGGGGCGGCGACGAACCAACCTTCCGTCTCGCGGCCGTCGGGCGTTTTGATCCCCGTCACATGTGCCGCCGCGTACGCGGGCATCCACTCGAGGATTTTCGCGATGATCGGCTTTCCTTTGCCTTTTGCACCGGGCTCGTACCGCACCACGTCCTCGAATGAGAGCGGGTGGATGACGAAACAGAATTTGGACATTCCGGGGGCCGTTTCGCCGGTCCGGAGCCGGGAGCCCGCGGCCCCGGGCGGGAAACACTCCCGGGCATGAACTCCACCCTCTCCGAGATCGAGGAGTGCCTCCGGATCCCCGCCCCGTGCCCGGCCCCGTTGGGGCTCGCGTGCGACGGGACGGACCTCTGGATCGCCTCCAATGAGACCAACCGCATTTACGGCCTCCGGGCCCAACGAGGAACGGTTTTCGAAGAGGCGATCGCACCTGGTAGGCCATTCGGGATCACGGTGACGGGCGACGCGTTGCGCGTCGTGACGGGCGAGGGAGACGATGACGACCGGTACATCCGGCGGTACATCATGGGCAAGGACTTCAAGTCCGAACGCATCCCCACGCCCGAGCACACCGGTTCGTTCCTGGCCTACGACGGCGATCGGCTATATCTCAGCCAGCGCGACAACAAGCTCATCCTCGAGCTCGACGAGAACGGGAGCGTGCTGCGCACGATTCCGGTCCCGCGCCAGGTCACGGGGATGGTCGTCGTCGCCGGCAAGTTCTATCTGGTCACGACGGAAAGCCGCGACATCGACGACTACCGTTTGCTCTGCTTGGACGCGCGGCGCGAACGGCCTGAAGTCGTGGAGCTCGCCGCGATTCCGTTCGCCGCACGTAGCTTGGGCTTCGACGGGACGAAGTTCTGGACGAACGCTCGTTCCGAAAACACCATCGTCGCGTTCGCGCGCCCGGATTGACGCGCGCGTCGTCGCCCCTCCGCTGAAAGGCGCACGGGGATGACGACGCCGCGCTATCGCCGGTCCAGCGTACGGTCCGTGCTCGAGGCGGCGGTGACGAATCACGTCCTGTCCGCCTCGATCCACGACGCGTTGTGGGCGGTGCTTTGGAACCGTCGCCACGACGACGTCGACGAGCCGGTCTGGCTGCCCGATTCGGGATACGGCGGCGTGCTGGTGTTCGCGCGCGCGCTCGACGACGAGCAGAGCCTGGTCGGCGTCGACACGACGGAGTCGCTGATCGTCTTTCGCATCAGCGGGAGCGTCCCGGCGCTCGGCAGCCGCGTGCGCGTGTTGCCCGCCGCGCGCGAGCTGTGGCGGCTGAGCGACGTGCACCCGCTCGGGCTGGGCATGGTGCTGGAGTTCGACGATCGCGGCAGCACGCCGGACACCGCCTGGGTCGCCCCCTTGCGCGAGGCGGTCGGCGGCTTGCGCGCGATCTTCGAGGCCCGGCGCGACCGGTTGGCGGCGCGTCGCGCCGAGCTGGGCGCGCTCCAGGAGCCGCCGAGCATCGACGCCGTCTGGCGCGACCAGATCGCCGGCATCGGCGAGCGCGCGCAGATGGAGACCGAGCTGACGCCGCAGGAGCACACGGCGCTGCAACGCGCCCGCGCGCGCGGCGGCCGCGTCGCCGCCGAAGAGGAGCGCCGCATCAACGCGATCCGCCAGAAGCGCTTCGCCGAGCGCGCGAACGCGGAGATCGCGCGCTTTCGCGAGACCGATTGGCCGGCGCTGCGCGACCGGGCGGCCGCCGATCTCAAGCGCTACACCGACTATCACGCCGAGATCGTCCGCCTCGAGGACGCGCTCTCGCGCATCCGCGCGCTGACCGACCGCGCCGCCAAAGCGGTCCGGTCGCTCGATGCGATCGAACGCGCCGAGTTCCGCGTGCGCACGCTCGCGCTCGACCCGGCGCGGCTCGAGGAAGCGGCCTACGCCGAGGAGCTGTTGCGCACCGTCGAGCTGCTCGACGCCGCGATTCCCAAGCGCGGCAGCGCGTCCGCGTCCAGCTTCAGCGCGTACCGTGCGCCGACTGCGGGACCGTCCGTGATTCCGCCTCGGTTTTGAGCGCCGCCAGCATCATCTGCGAGTTCTCGCGCACCTTCTTCTCGAGCGTCGGGCCGATCAGCTCGGCCAGCGTCGGTACGCCGAAGTCGTACTCGACGCCAAGCACGACGGTCGTGACGTCGCCGTCTTGGGTGAACGTCCAGCTCCCCTGGAAGGTGTCGAGGTCGCCCTCGATCAGCGCGTAGTCGATCCGCAGCGCGGCGTCGTCGAAGCGGTCCTCCTCGGTCCACTCGATCGGCGCGTCCTCGACCAGCGTCTTCCAGCGGGTCACGACGGCGTCAGGACGGCGCTCGAGCACGACGACGGTCTCGACGTCGGGCATGAAGTCGGGGAAGCGCTCTTGCTCTTTGGCGAGCTCGTACACGACCGCCGCCGGAGCGGCGATCGCGATCGTGCACTCGACGGACGGCATCAGTCGAGCGTTCCCAGCTGTTCGAACGCGGCGCCGACGGCTTCGTCGAACGCGCGCAGGGCCGTCGCGACCTGCTCGGCGGTGACGATCAGCGGCGGCTCCAGGCGGATCACACGCTGCTCGTTGAGGGTCCAGGCGGCGGTCACGCCGCGCTTGAGCAACTCCGGGATGATCGTTCCTCCGTACCCCTCGCGCCGCAGTTCGACGCCGACCAAAAGTCCGATGCCGCGCACGTCGGCGACGACCTGCGGGAAGCGGCGCTGCGTCTCGCGCGCGCCCGCCATCAGCTGCTCGCCCCGCGCACGCGCGTTGGCGGCCAGGTTCTCCTCGATCAGCACCTCGAGCGCCGCCAGCGCCGCCGCGCAGGCCAGCTCGTTGCCGCCGAAGGTCGAGGTGTGCAGCAGCGGCGCCTTGCCGTAGGCCTTGTTCCACACCGACGGGCGCGCGACGTACGCGCCGATCGGGATGACGCCGCCCGAGAGCCCCTTGGCCAGCGTCATGACGTCCGGAACGACGTCCTCACGGTCGCAGGCGAACAGCATGCCGCAACGGCCGAGCCCCGTCTGGACCTCGTCGGCGATCATCAGCGCGCCGTGCTCGTCGCACAGCGCGCGCACCGCGCTCAGGTAACCCGTCGACGGGACGTTGACCCCGCCCTCGCCTTGCACCGGCTCGACGATCACCGCCGCGACGGTGTCGTCGAGCGCGCCGCGCAGCGCGGAGGCGTCGCCGAACGGTATCCGGCGCACGTCGGCCAGCAGCGGCGCGAACGGCGCGCGAAACGTCTCGCGCCCGCTGACGGAGAGCGCGCCGAACGTCTTGCCGTGGAAGGCGGCGTCGGTCGCGACGATGGTCGGGCGGCGCGTCGCCGCGCGCGCCAGCTTGAGCGCGCCTTCGACCGCCTCGGTCCCGCTGTTGGCGAAGAAGCTGATCGTCAGATCGCCCGGCGTCAGCTCGGCCAGCCGCTTCGCGAGCCGCCCTTGCAGCGGGTTGAACATCGTGCGGCCCGAGAGCGCCATGCGGTCGAGCTGGTCTTTGACGGCCGCGACGACGCGCGGATGGCGGTGGCCGAGCGTGAACACGCCGTAGCCGCCGGCGAAGTCGAGGTACGCTTTGCCGTGCTGGTCGACGATCGTGACGCCGTCGGCGGCCACCTCGACCGGCGAGCCCGAGAGCTTCATGACGCGCGCCAGCGGCGGGTTCAGATACGCGCGGTAGTTCTCGAAGGCTTCCTGCGCGAGATCGGTGTCGGTCGTCACGCGACGGCCAGCTCGGCGGCCGCGCTCTCGAGCCGCGCGATCGTGTCGTGCAGGATGGCCAGCGTTTCGGCCGCGGTCTCGGTGCGCATCAGCCGCTCGCGCAGCGCGCTCGCGCCGGCGAAGCCTTTGAGATAGTAGCCCAGGTGCTTGCGCATCTGCGGCACCGCGCGCGGCTCGCCCCACTCCGCGACCATCGTCTCGTAATGATGCACCGCGAAGCGCAAGCGGTCCGGCGCCTCCGGCGTCGCGGCGGGCTCCTCGCCCGCCATCAGCGCGCGCAGCCGCGAGACCAGCCACGGGTTGCCCAGCGTGGCGCGGCCCAGCATCACCGCGTCGACGCCGCTCTCGCGCATGCGCTCCATGGCGACGTACGGGTCGGCCAGATCGCCGTTGCCGATGACCGGGATGTCGACGGCGCGCTTGAGCTCGGCGATGCGCGACCAGTCGGCGCTGCCCTTGTAGAACTGCCGCGCGGTGCGCGCGTGCAGCGTCACCGCCTGCACGCCGACCGCCTGCGCGCGCTTGGCGACCTCGACGAAGACCAGATCCTGCTCGGTCCACCCCAGCCGCATCTTCATGGTGACCGGACAGTCGACGGCCTCGACGACCGCTTTCATGATCGCCTCGCAGCGGTCGACGTCGCGCAGGCACGCGCTGCCGCCTTCGGTCTTGGTGACCTTGGGCGCGGGGCAGCCGAAGTTGATGTCGACGATGTCGGCACCGCACTCGCGCACGACCTTGGCCGCCAGCGCCATCACCTGCGGATCGTTGCCCCACAGCTGCGTCGAGACCGGCTTCTCGACCCCGTGCTGGTCGATCATCTCCATCGTGCGCTTGGCGCCGTACTGCAGCGCGTTCGAGGAGACGAACTCGGTGACGGTCAGCCCGAACCCGAACGGCTTGTAGAGGGCCCGCAGGGTGCGGTTGGTCACCCCCGACATCGGCGCGAGGACGATGGGAGGCCAGATCTGGTGCGGGCCGATCCGAAGCGGCGGGACGGGACGGGTCACGACCCCAGAGTCTACCACATCCGGAGGGCCCGAGAGAAACCGCCCGCATTGGTCGTCCAAAAACCTGACCTCTGACAGGGTCGTTTCTCGCGAAAGAATCCAACCCGAAGCCAGCCCGATTGAGATCGACGCACCACGAAGCAACCGAGCTCCTTCGCGAGCGTTCTCCGCGTCAGAAACGGCACCCAACGATTCTGGCTGCTCAGCCCTTCCGGAGCAACGATCGCCGAATTTCATGGCGGGTGAAGTCAGAGACGAGCACCCCGTCGTAGACTTTCTTGAGGAGGTTCTCGCTACACCGCGCTTGCTTCACGAACGATCCACCGGCGAGATTGCGCGCTATACGCTTCGACGACATAAGCTCAGCGTGCTGGTAAGCGACAGCGCTCCGAGTTTTGATAAACGGATGCTCCCCGGGATTGCAAATCGTCGTCGGATCCGTCCAATCTTGCGCCGTAACGAAGCAAACACAGACGACCTTCTCGGCCTCGTCAGGGTTTGTTAGCACGACCCATAAATGGCCCTTGCCATCTACCGAAGGGTCGACGCGAAATGTGTCTCCTGGCTCTAACAAGACGCGGCTTAGTCAACGAGGAGGGCTTGAACCCTTCTCACACTCTCAAGCTCGCGGACCATCTCCTCGCGCTGCTTTGCGCCAATGCCTCCGGCTTCTAGAATGTCGTCTATCTCGATGGACGTACTACTTCCGTTTGGATGCTTCCACTCCGGCAACTTGTGGCTCTTTTCGACGAGTTTCCAACGATCGAGGCCGCGATTTTCTGAAACGATTTCGTCGATCAGTCGCTCTTCAGCTGGCGAAAGCTGGTCGTTCCCTGCCTCATCGATCAGTTCGACTCGGTAGTTTGTCGGGCTCGATATATGATGCGACCAAAAACCCGGTGCCGGATCCTCTTCGGTCATCAGGTCTTTGACGCGGCTCAATACCGGTCCATTGTCCATTGAAAAGTACGCGTCGTTTGTAAGAGGCGTTCCCCAGCGCAGCAGTGCCGCGCGGTCAATAAAATACATCAGCTTCATGAGGCTGAGGTAAGGCATACGACCGCCGACAGAGGCGAGGATGCGAGCGGCTACCTGCGTAGCCTTTCGCTCGTTAAATCGTGGGCGGCGCGCCATCGGGTTAGAAGGATTCTCCTGGCGGGATTCAGAGGCCTCCGCCGGCCCGCGAATGCGCGACTGGGCGAAGATCCTTAAGAGCGTCATCGGCAGCATGCGGGTTTCATCTTCAAGCCCTAGGCGTGCCCTGCGATCGCCTCCGCAATCACCGACCAGTCGCTTTTACGCCCACTCGAATCCGGCACCCCAACTAGGCGCCGTTCCCCGACAGCCCGTTCTTGAGGTAGGCGAGCCGGAGGCCGTGCAGCACCAGGTGCGGCTCGACCATCTCGATCGAGCGCGACTCGGTGGCCACCACGGCGGCCAGGCCGCCCGAGGCGATGACCCGCGCCTGCGGCCCCAGGACGGTCCGGAAGCGGGCGATCAGCTCCTCGGCCTGGCCGACGGCCCCGAAGACGAGTCCGGCCTGGATCGAGCCGACCGTCTCGCGGCCGATCGGCGAGGCCGGAGCGACCAGCGGAACCTGCGGCAGCTTGGCGGTGCGCCCGACCAGCGCGTCGAGCGAGACCTGCAGCCCGGTCGCGATCGCGGCGCCGACATAGGCGCCCTCGCGGTCGATCGCGCCGAAGGTCGTGGCGGTGCCGAAGTTGATCGCGATCGCGGGCGCGCCGACGAATTGCACCGCGCCGATCGCGGCCGCGATCAGATCGCTACCCGCCTCGCGCGGCCGATCGGTTTTCACCACGATCGCCTTCTGGTTGGCGGCGGTGAAGAACTCGGGCTTCACGCCGAAGTACTTCTCGCAGCCCTCGCCGAGCGGCCGGTCGACGACCGGAACGACCGACGAGACGACGATCGCCTCGACGTCGTCGATCGCGAAGCGCGCCGTCGAGAAGAACGCCGAGAAGAGCACCCCGAACTCGTCGGCGGTGCGCCGGTGCGCGGTCGTGATGCGCCACGTGCCGACCAGCACGCCGCTCGCGTCGAACGCGCCCAGCTTGGTCTCGGTGTTGCCGACGTCGATGCAGAGCAGCACGACTAGGTGCGCCCGTTCGCGCTGCGCAGCTCGACGATCGCGTCGAGCAGGTGCGCCGCGAGCTCGCGCTTGGAGCCCTGGCCCAACTCGCGGCGACCGTTGGTGCCCCACAACAGCGTGAGCGCGTTCTCGACCGGACCGAAGCCCTTCTGGCCGCGCACGTCGTTGACCGCGATCGCGTCGAGGTGCTTGCGCACCAACTTCTCGCGCGCATTGCGCTCCCAGTCTTCGGTCTCGGCGGCGAAGCCGACCAGGAACATCCCCGGTGGTTTGCTCGCGCCCAGCCCGGCCAAGACGTCGGGGGTGCGCTCGAGCGCGAGCGCTTGCGGTTCGTCGGTCTTCTTCACCTTGTGCTCGTGCGCGACGGCGGGCCGCCAGTCGGCGACCGCGGCGGTCGCGATCGCGATCGTCGCCTCGGCCGCGTGCGCGCGCACCGCGGCGTCCATCTGCTGCGCGGTCGTGACGCGCACGGTGTTCGCGCCGGCCGGCGGCTCGAGCCAGGTCGGACCGAGCACGAGGTCGACCTGCGCACCGCGCGCCAGCGCTTCGCGCGCCAGCTCGATGCCGGTCGAGCCGCTCGAGGCGTTGGAGAGGAAGCGCACCGGATCGATCGGCTCGCGCGTCGGGCCGGCGGTGATCAGCACGCGTTCGCCGCGCAAGTCGCCGCCGCGCGAGAGCGCGGCCTCGATCGCGGCCAGCAGCGCGTCCTCGTCCGCGAGCCGGCCGGGGCCGTGCTCGCGCTCGGCGAGAAAACCGACGCCGGGCTCGACGATCGTCGCGCCGCGCGCGCGCAGCGTCTGCAGATGCGCGAGCGTCGCCGGGTGCGCGAGCATCGAGCTGTTCATCGCCGGCGCGATCACGAGCGGCGCTTGCGTCGCGAGCGCGACGTTGGTCAGCAGGTCGTCGGCGAGCCCGAGCGCGAGCTTGGCGATCGTGTTCGCGGTCGCCGGCACGATCGCGAGCACCTCGCACTCGCGCGCGAGGCGAATGTGCGGGATCTCGTCGACCCGCTCCCAGAGCGAGGTGTGGACCGGCCGGCGCGCGAGCGCGGCGAAGGTCGCGGCGCCGACGAAGCGCAGCGCGTCCTCGGTCATGACGACGTCGAGCTGCGCGCCGCGCTGCACGAGCCGGCTGGCCAGCGCGGCCGCCTTATAGGCCGCGATGCCGCCGGTCACGCCGAGCAGGATCAAGCGGCCGTTCACGCGCCGCCCTCGATCGGCTCGTTGTCGATCAGGCGGGTTGTCCCCAGCCACACGCTGCCGACCGCCAGCGTGTGGCGCGCCGACTCGGCCGGGACGAAGCGGTCGCGGTCGACCACGTCGAGGTACGCTTCCCGCGCCGGCGGGACGAGCAGGGTCCGTCCCAGCGCCACCGCTTGCTCGCGGCTCTCGCCCGCCCGCACCGCGTCCGCGATCGTGCTCAGCGCGCGGTGGAGGGTGGGCGCCACCGCCCGCTGCTCGGGGTCGAGGTAGACGTTGCGGCTCGAGAGCGCCAGGCCGTCCGCCTCGCGGACCGTCGGCAGCACGACCAACTCGACCGGCAGGTTCAGGTCGGCGACGACCCGGCGCAGGACGGCCACCTGCTGAGCGTCCTTCTGGCCGAAGTAGGCGCGCTCGGCGCCGACGGTCGAGAACAGCTTCACGCAGACCGTCGCGACGCCGCGGAAGTGCCCGGGCCGCAGCGCGCCCTCGTAGCCCGCGGCCACCGGCCCGGCGTCGATCGAGGTGCCGAAGTCCGGCGGGTACATCGTCTCGACCGCCGGCGCGTAGAGCAGGTCGACGCCGGCCGCCTCGAAGGCCGCCGCGTCGCTCTCGAAGGTCCGGGGGTAGCGGTCGAAGTCTTCGTTGGGGCCGAACTGGAGCGGGTTGACGAAGATCGTGGCGACCACGGTCGCACACTCGGCGCGAGCCCGCTCGACCAGGGCGAGATGCCCGGCGTGGAGGGCCCCCAGGGTGGCGACCAGACCGACCGGCCGCGGCAAGTCGGCCAAGGTTTTCCGGACCTCGGCCGGGGTACGAAGGACGAACATGGTCCGCTAGGCCTGGACGACCCGTAGGGTGGTGCGGCCCACGACGAAGGCCTGGCCCAGGTCGATTGGCTCGGGGTCGCCAAGAGAACGCCCCCCTACTCTGGTCCCATTCCGGCTGGCGAGATCGGCCAATCGTAACCTTCCGTCAGGTTCCTCGTAGAGTCTCGCATGTTTCCGGGAAATATACCGATCGATGGTGATGCATGCGGTTGCTACCGCATCATCACGGCCGATGGTGATCTCCCGCTCGAAGGTCCAGGTCTTCCCGTCGAGCGGGCCACTCATCACCTCGAGGACGTACATCGCCGGTCCGCCTTCGCGCGGGTCGGACGGCCGCTCCTCTGCGAAGGATGAACGAACCGGTGGTAAATTCGGACGAACAGGACCTCCTCGACATCGAACCCGACGCCTTGCGCGCCGCCGAGTTCATGCAGGCCCGGGACATCCTTCACGGCATGGAGGGCCGCCGCATCGTCGCCGCCCGCCTAGGCGAGACCCGCATCGAGATCGAGACCGACGACGGAGCCGTCTACTATTTCTACGGCTTCATGGGCGAGCAAGCGCCAGGGCAGTAATAGCCTAAGCTGACCGAAGTCGAGGCTTCTCGCCTCAGGTTGCCTGCGCGGGTCCTAAAGGCAAAGATCGACAACGATCTTGCTTCCGAGCCGCGCGGAAACATCAATCAGCCGCCGGGACGAACTCGCCTTCAGCTACCGCCGCGTTGCGTCCCATGCGGTGCAGGCGAGTGGATAGCCCCCAAACGCTTTACAAGCGCCGCTGCGGCATGCGCCTTCCTAGCGCGTTTTAGGCTCGCATCACCGCGGCCTGAGTAATAAGATCCCGCGCTGCTGTGATACGACGACGTTCGTTTCAGGGGTCGTCATCACGCCGCAAATTTGCACATAATCGCGACATCATTTCAAAGAGGAGTCTAGGTCATTTGCACACAGTGAGCGCGCTCTACTACGCAACTGAGGACATCGATATGGGACGCGATTTCCCAATACGATGAGTCAAAGCAAATCAGTCTCAAAGGATGCGGAGGTCCAATGCCGACTATGGCTCTTCCGGTGATGTCGCAGTCATAGACTTGGAAGAACTGCGCCATCAGCTTCTCAAGTTCTTCCCACGTCATCGGCGAATCCGTCGACTCACTCTGCTGCTTGTATATTTCGTCAGCCCGCCCGACAAACTCAGGTAGAACCTGTCCCTCTAGGGCCAAGACCGCCCAACACCGTCCTAGATCAACAATATCGTTCAAGATCTCTGCGATTCCGGCGAACCCTATGAGCACGCCTTCGGACTTCTCGTCATAAATTCGCAGTGCTCTCACGGATTAGGTACCTCTGGGATGGCGCGGCCACGCGGATGATTGACGCGGTCCGGAGCGCGGATGATAGTGCGGGTTGATCTGATCACCCCTACCATGATCGGACCAGTGAACATCGTTCGTAGGCCCGGTGTCCCCTTCGCCCACTCACGCGCTACAGGGTACTCGTTCCCATCACTCCCTGTACGCGTTGGTCCGACCTAACCGCAGTAATAGTGCCCCTAGGGATCGCGCTTACTTCCTTGACGTCTGTCCCTTCGTTCTCGTTCGCTGTTCTATCGGCGGGAAAAGAAATTCAGCGCGGCTCCAATAACGAAAAATGAAACCGCGGCGACTACGACAGCATTACGTGAATCGCCGGCCTGAGGAAGCCACGGCCACGGCAACCTGACGAGCGCGATCAGGACGAGCGTCCCGACCGCGCCGCCCAACGCCGCGTAGACACCGAAGTAAACGCTTCGAATAAATCGGCTCGCAACGAAGGTCAATTTGGGCATAGATCCTTTCTAAGCGCAGCAAGCTATTTCGACGATTTTTTCACCGATCGAACTCGCCGTCTTCGTGGTCAAGCGTGCAATAGACATCAAATTGCAAGTTAGCACCAAGGCACCGATACCGCTGCATATCTCGCTGGACAGGATGGGGCCATCGCCGCGGTCCAGAGAATCAGAGTCCCAAAATACCCAAAAGAATACGTTCGAGGTCTTGGCAAGATTACGAATGATATCCGCTCGAGGCAGCGTGATCTCGAGCAAGACGCGAAGATGATCTTCGAGCTCGCTCGACGTCACTCGTGCCTCTGAGGATAGCGCCCATCGCGTCTTCCGCTTCCTGCCAACCTCGAGCCCGGTCGTCATACTCATGCCCGGGTCGCCTTCGCTATACGACCGGTCGGCGGGAAAACCCAACAGCTCCGAGATCTGAGCGGCGGACATCTCCCTTGTCAAAACGATGAATTCAGCGTTGGCTGACATCGCACTGAGAGCCCTTTTGGGCAACGTACATCGGCAATTGTGTCTCGGAAATGTCGAACAGCCTGTTTTTTCGATCGGAGACGATCTTTGGCCCTTTCTCGACGAGCAACTGTCGGGCGCAGCGAGACGGGGGGGGTTCATTTCTTAAACGGATGGATCAGGAAGTATGCGATGGCGAGCGGCAGCGCCAGAACGACAAGAGCGCCGAGCCCGCGGATGAGCGACCACTCGAGCATCGCGAGGACGCCGTAGCTTTCGCCGGTGACGCCGAGGATAACGGCCGTACTCGCGAGCGAGCACGCAGCGTACGCGATGATGCCGCGGACGACGCCGACGCTGGCGATGTAGGCGAGGACGATCGCAATCAGAGACGGCCCGAGCTGTTCCACGAACCACAATAGACCGAAATCCCCCCTCTCCAACACAGCCTCGGCCTCGCTTGCGATCGCCGTGAAAGCCGCGACGATGAAGACGATGAAGACGATGGAAACGGACTTACGGTTCACGCGTACGATCATTCGAAGCGGCAGACCGCCTGGGCGGCCATGAGTGCGCCGAGGGCGGTGTGCTCGGCGGCCAGGCCGCCTTGGAGGTAGACCTCATATGGTGGACGGAGCGGGGCGTCGCACGAGAGCTCGATCGTTGCGCCGCTGACGAACGAACCGCTCGACATGATGACGGGGTCGACGTAGCCGGGCACGGGGCCGGGTTCGGGTGCGAAGCGCGCGTTGATCGGCATCGCTTTTTGCAGGCCGCGCGCGAACGCGATCAGGCGCTCGGGCGTGCCGAGGCGGATGGCTTGGACGATATCGGTGCGGGCCTCGCCAGGAAGCGGGTCGACATCGACTCCTAGCTCCGCGAACAGGGCGGCGGCGAAGTCCAGCCCGCGCAGCGTCTCCGCGACGACCAGCGGCGCGTAGAACAATCCTTGCACGAGCGCGCGGCCGAAGCCCAGCGTCGGCCCAAGGCCGGCGCCGATGCCGGGGGCGAAGACGCGCGTCGCGATCTTTTCGATCGCGTCGGCGCGGCCCGCGAGATAGCCGCCGGCGGGTGCGAGGCCGCCACCGAGGTTCTTGATCAGCGAGCCGGCGATGACGTCGGCGCCGACCTCGAGCGGCTCGCGCTCTTCGACCAGCTCCCCGTAGCAGTTGTCGACGAACACCATCGCCGGTGCATGCGCGGCGCGCACGACCTCGACGATTCGCGCGATCGCGTCGATCGTCAGCGAACGACGTGCGGCGTAGCCCCGCGAACGCTGCACGAAGACAACCGCCGGCCGCTGCGTGCGCGCGGCCTCGGCGAGGGCCGTGAGATCGGTGTCGCCTTCGGGCGTGCGCGCGACCTCGGCATAGCGCACACCGCGCGATGCGAGCGAGTACGGTGCGTCCGCGATCGCGTAGCGCAGCGTATCGTACGGCGCGCCGTTGGCCGCCAGCAGCGTTTCGCCTGACGGCACCAGGGCGTCGAGGCCGGCCACGATCGCGTGCGTTCCGCTCACGATCGAGAGTCGCGCCAACACGCGCTCCGCGCCGAACAACCGGGCTAGGAGAGACTCGTACCGTTGGCGCGCGGCGTCGTCGTAGCCGTAGCCGGTCGTGCCGGCGAGGTCGCTCTCGGCGATCCCCTCGTCGAGGAACGCGCGCATCACGCGCGTGCGCACGCGCGCCGCGCGCGGTTCGCGGCGTTCGAGCCACGGTGCGGCGGCCTCCGCGGCGGTGCGCACGCGCGGATCGACGGTCAGGCCGTCCAGCAGCGCGTCGATCATGCGAGCTCCGCCTGCGCGCGCTCGTAGACGCGCACGAACGGTTGCCAGATCGCGCCGGCGATCACCAGGTTCGCCACCGCGAGCGCCACGGCGCGGCCGTCGAGCGTCGCCAGCCCGACGTTGAACAGCACCGGCACCGTCGATGGGATGTAGAAGATCGGCCGCCCGACCCAGCCCAGCGCAACGGCCGTGTACGTGATCGCCGCCAGCACGACCGGCGCGAGCACGAACGGCACCGCCAGGACCGGATTGTAGATCAGCGGCAACCCGAAGATGACCGGTTCGTTGACGTTGAGCAGCGACGGCACGACGGTCGCGTAGGCGAACTTGCGCAGCCGCGGGACCCGCGAGCGCAACAGCAGCAGCACCAGCGGCAGCGTCGCGCCGACCCCGCCGGGGAAGATGAATAGGAACGTCGAGACCACGACGATGTGCGGGAGCGGCTCGTGGTGCGCGTAGGCGGCCGTGTTCGCGAACTGCAGACTGGTGTACGCCGGCAGCACCAGCGCCGCCATCAGCGCCGGGCCGTGGATGCCGACCAGCCACAAGACCGACTCGATCGCCGCGAGCGCGGCCAGCGCGACAAAGCCGTCGCCCAGCGTCGCCAGCGGCGCCAACGCTCGCGCGAGCGCGCCCGCGACGGAGACGTGTAGCGCGAACAGCACGCCGAACCCCGTCAGCGCACCGAGCGCGCCGACCAACGTGCCGACCGGCGGACCGAAGCGCTCACGCCCGTAGTGCAGCGCCGTGGCCGTCGCCAGACAGACGACGATGGCCGTGAACAATCCGCTGGCGCCGAGCGTGCGCGCGAAGTCGTCGAAGGAGCCGAGCGCGGCGCGCGGCAACGAGAGCGCGAAGGCGATCAGCGTCGTCGCGACCAGCGGGATCAGCGGCAACCCGGTCCGCCGCGCGAGCCGCACCGAGAGCACCAGCACCGTCGCGACCGAGGCGATGGCGAACGCGGGTGCGATGCCGCTCAGCAGCCGGCGCGGAACGAGGTTCCAGGCCTGCGGCGGCGCCAGGGCCAGCTGGGCGAGCAACGCGACGACCGCGACGGCGAAGGCCACCGGCAGGGTCTCGCGCAGCGCCAGCACGGCCGGCGCTTGCGCGAAGCGCTGGGCGTAGGGCGCGACCGCGCGCTCCAGGCGCGCGACGACGCCGTCGCCGGCCGGGAACGCGAGGCTGCGTTCCGGCGGGTCAGAGTCTTCGGATGACCGCCTCGACGCGACCGACGATGGTGACATCGTCGGCGTAGATTGGCGCCATCGCCGCGTTCTCCGGCTGGAGCCGGAACCGGCCGTCCTCGCGGTAGAAGCGCTTGACGGTCGCCTCGCCGTCGATCATCGCGACGACGATCTCGCCGTTGTGCGCCGTCGGCTGCGGCTCGACCACGATCAGGTCGCCGTCCAGGATCGCGGCCTCGATCATCGAGTCGCCCTTGACCCGCAGCATGAAGCCGCCCTTACGCGGCGCCCAATCGGCCGGCAGCACGAAGTTGTCCTCGAGGTTCTCGGCGGCCGTGATCGGTACGCCGGCGGCCACGCGGCCGACGATCGGCAGCGTCACCGACGGCACCATGGGCGGCTCGTCGCCCGTGCGCGGCGCCACGAGCGCGCGCGGCTTGGTGGGATCGCGCTTGAGCAGCCCGCGCCGCTCGAGCGTCTTGAGGTGCGATTGCACCGTCGAGGACGAGGAGAGCCCGACCCGCTCTCCGATCTCGCGCACCGACGGTGGGTAGCCCCGCTCGGCCGTGAAGGAACGGATCACCTCGAGGATGCGCTGCTGTTTCTCCGTCGTGGCCCGCTCGGCCATCCCGACCTCCTCATGCAGAATGCCACCCAGTAGGCATAGCGCTCTGCGACGCTGCCATCGGCGGCCACACCCGTGACCGTCGCCATTGCCGCGATCCTACCATAGGTACGGCCATGGAAGCAAACATACGTTCGAAATACTCTTGACGGAAGGTCCCTCGTCTTGGTACCATATGGGGGACGAACGAACGTTCGCCGCTATATCTAGGGATTGGAGCGAAGCTGACGATGCGCGTGACCACTCGACGGAAGCCGACCCTGATGCCGCTGGTCGCGCTGGCCGCACTCGGCCTCTCGGTGACGCTCCCGGTCCTCTCGACCTCCGTCCACGCCGCTTCGCCCGTCGCGTACACGAACGTGACGGTCCGCCCCGGCGACACGGTCTGGTCGCTCGCCGAGCGCCGCACGGCTGCAGGCGGCGACGTGCAGAGCACCGTCGACGCGATCCTGACTGCGAACCACCTCGGCGCCGCGAACCTGAGCGTCGGCCAGCACCTGCGGGTCCCGCAGTAGACTCTGGCCCGGCGCCAAGCCGGACGAGCCCCGCGATATCGCGGGGCTTTTTCATGTCCACATGCGCCCCGCGTGTCGCGGGCAACAAAAGAGGCGCCCGGCCGAAGCCGGACGCCTCTCGCGTCGTGCTACGCGACTCGGGTCAGACCTTGACCCGCGCCTCGAAGTACATGGTGAACGGGAAGCCCGTCAACGGGAACCCGCCGAACGACGGGGCGTACGGGTACTTCAACAGCGGCTGAATCACGTCGCCGGGGTTGTAGTTGTTCCCGATCGGCTGGATCGCGCCGCCACCGACGACGCCATAGCCACAGGCACCGGCGACCGCCCACGGCACCGACGACCCACCGAAGCAGTGGGTGTAGATGTTCGCGAACGTCCCCACGAGCGTCACGCGCGGCGAGACGTCGTAGCTGGCCTGCAGGTTGAGGCTGACGTAGTTGGGGTTGACGTACGACCCGATCCCGTCGAACACGCCGGTGTACGTATCCGGGATCGGCACCGTGAACGTGCTGCCACACGTCGTGACGTCGTAGCGGGTCGTTCCGGGGAGCGCGCCCGTGCACGTGTCAGGCGCGACGCCTGACTCCGTCAGCGGCGCTCCGTACCGCTCGCCACCGACGAACTGCATCGCCGGGGTCAACGCGAGCCGATTGTGCTTGTACTGCACCATCAACGTCGCCACGTATGGAGCCCCGTACGCGTCGTACGACGACCCGATACCACCCGGGAAGATGTCGAAGGTCGGGAAGTCCGCGTTGTCGTTGATCAGCGACTGCACCGGGCTGTTCCAGTACGGGTTCGCGACCGAACCCGTTGGACATGCGCCGCCCGCTCCGGCCGCCACGCCGACTCCAGCAAGGTAGCACGGGTACGCCACGGAGGTACCGGCGCCGCCATCGGTCAGACCGCCGGCGCACTTCGGCGACGTCGGATTGGCCTGGCAGAACGAAGTGTAGATGTTGTAGTTCTTGATGTTGGCGTTGAGCTGCGAGAGGATCGTGCCCGCACCGTTCGGCAGCTCACCGTACTGGATGTAGCTGTTGGTGTAGGTGAAGCTCAGCCGCCCGGCCCAACCGTTCCGCGCGAAATCGCCCTTGTCGATTTCGAGCTCGATCCCGTCCGACGTCTGATGACCGACGTTCAGACCGGAGACGAAGCCCTGCTTCTGGTTCAGGAAGAAATCCTGAATCTGGTTCTGGGTGCTGCGGTAGAACGGTGAGAACTTCAACGACCAGCCGGTGCTGCCGAACTGGTGCTCGATCGAACCGTCGATGTTGTTCGAGACTTCCGGCTGCACCGGGTGATCCGGCGTGTCGAAACCGAGCGTGTTGAAGCCGTAGACGTTGTACAGCGAGTTCGGCGCGTCCGGCTGCAGGAAGTTGTACTGCTCGAACGCCGTGTTCGGCGCCTGAGCGTACCGCCCATAGCTGACACGCAGAACCGTGAGGGGATCGAGCGTGTACGTCGCCCCGATGCGTGGCTGGAGCTCGTTGTACGAGGCCGTCGACGCCGCCGAGGCGGTGAAGTTGGCGGGTACACTTCCGGCCGGACACGCCCCACCGGCGACCGCCCGCTGAACGAGCTGGTTACCCGGCGTCGTCACGCAATACGACTCGTTGAACGCGTTGTAGAACAACGTGCGCGCGCCGGACCCGAGCGTCGACGGGAGATCGAACGTGAAGTCGTCGTAGCGCAAGCCGAGGTTGATGTTCAGCCGCGAGGTCGGCGTCCAGGTGTCCGTGATCGAGAACGCGCTGAACTTCGGCACGACGGTGTTGTAGGTTGCCGTCGGCCCACCGGCCACGACGACGTATTGGCACGGACCCGTGCCGCACGTCCCGGTCGCCGGCGTCACGGTCCCGCCTTCGGCGTCACCGATGGTGAACGCGTTGAACGCGGGCACGCCGCCGACGACGTTGCCGGCACCGAAGTTGCAGCCCACGTAGGCAACACCGCCGGCGCCGTAGCAGGTCCCGTTATACGGGTTGCTGCCGTTGACCATATAGCCGGCATACGTGCCGGGTTGATTGGCGTAGAACGAGTTGTTGTCGCGGACCGACGTCGCGGTCGTGTAGTTGCCCTGTACCGTCAACAGGTGCTGCGAGTTGAGCTGATCGGAGAACTCGAGGCTCAGACCACGGGTGTGGCTGCTCAGCTCGTAGTCCGGCGACGCGACCCCGAGGTAGTCGTCGTACGTCGTGTCCGGCCCGTTCTCGAACCAGTGCGAGTAGTACGTGTAGCCGTACACGCGCAAGAACGCGCTGGTGCCGAAGTTGTGCTGGTACTGGACTTTGACGATCGACTGATCGTTGTCCAGCGTGTCGGACTCGTTCGGCGGAATGTTCGAGAACTCGTCGCGACCCTGCGGCGAGGACGGGAAGAGGTACTGAGACGCGCCGCCGCCGGTGTACGTCTGCGGGAGGACCGTCCCGTACGGGATCAGCATCTGCTGCGCGTCGATGAACACCGGCGGGATGCCGATGTCGGTGAGGTAGTTCGTACCGCCCAGATCGTCGGGGGCGTCGTAGAACGTGCTCAGCAGGTGGCTGTTGTCGTACAGCACCTGGACGTCGTCCTTGTTGCCGTCCTTCTGCGGGATCCCGAAGTGGAAGTTCAGGACCGCGTCACGCTGCAGCTGTTCCTTCTGCGCGTAGCCGTTGAATGGCCCGAGGACGTACGCCGGGGTCGTGCCGCCGTTCGTGTAGTCGGCGCCCCCGGGCCCGTTGCACGTCGCCGCGTAGAAGTAGCCGGCCGACCCGGGCGCCTGGCACGGGGCGAGCTCGGGGCCGTAGTTTTGGCTGAGTCCCGCGCCGTTGAACGGGTCGACGTAGCGGAAGGTCTGGTCGTAGCCGCCGATGCCGCCGTAGTACGAGAACGTACGCGACGGGTTGACGCCGCCCGTCTCGAAGGCGAGGCGGTTGTACAGGGTCGGCGTGCCGATCGCCAGGTCGAGCGACTTGTACGGCGGCGCCGTACCGGTGCGGATGACTTGGTTGATGTAGCCCGAGAGCGAGTCGCCTTCCGAGTTGGCCGGCGGCGCGCCCGTATAGACCTGGACTTCTTGCTGGCCGAGCGAGGACAGCGAGGTCGACGGATAGTTGTCGAACGAGCGGTTGATCGGAACGCCGTCGAACTCGTAGCCGATCTGGTCGTAGTCGCCGCCGCGGATGCTGAGCGACGCTCCGGCACCGATGTAACCGTTCTGGTTGGGCGCGACGAACACGCCCGGAACGGTCGAGATGGCCGACCAAGCGCTGTTCAGCGTGCCGCCGCCGTTGACGCCCGACGCCTTGTCTTGCAGCGTCGAGTTGATCGAGTACACGTCTGCCGTCGTACCGGGCTTGACCAGCGCGGTCGAGGAGCGAGAGGTGACGGAACCGATCGTCTTCAGCTTAAGTGGCTGACCGAGCGTGAGCGAGATGGTCTGGTCCGCTTGGACCGTGATCCCACTTTGGACCACCTGGTCGCGCGAGGACGTCGCCTCGACGCTGACCGCGTACGTGTCCGGTGCGAGCGAGAGGAACACGAAGCGTCCCCCCGCGTCGGTCGTCGTGGTCGAGCTCTGCGACGGGCTCACCGCGGTGACGCGTGCGCCGGCGATGGCGCTTTTGGTGACCGGGTCCTGCACGGTCCCCGAGATCGTCCCTGTCGTACCTGCCAGAACGCTTGCTGTTCCCTGGAGGACGAACGAGACACCCACGAGGAGGGCGAGGAGCGCCCGCTTCACCCGATTGGGATAAGCCATAGGCACCCATTCCTTTCGAAAGGGCGAGTGGAGCCGTCAGGCCTTTGCCCGCGGCTTGCCAGCCATTTCTCAGGGTCCCCCCTGGTGTCCCCCTGTGCATTTAGTTAAAAGGTCGGCCGCTACCGTTGGCCGGCCCCCGCTTGCCGCTTCCCCGACAAAAGTCGCAAGACAGGAAGGGCCGGCGCCGGAACGCCGACCCTCCCCCTGCGTCCTGGGGCCGGGTTCAGACCTTGAGACGGGCCTCGAAGTACATCTGGAACGGGAACATCGTGTTGGCCGAGTTCCCGAACGTTGGGATGTACTCGGTTTGGAGGGTCGGCTGAACGACCTCGCCCGCGTTGTACGCGTTCCCGATCGGTGAGGCCAGGCCGACGATCGGTTCGGTATAGCCGCACGCGCCCGCGACGTTCCAGGGCTCCTTCGTCCCGCCGAAGCAGGTCGAGTAGATGTTCACCAGGCTGGCCACGAACGTCAGCCGGGGCGTGACGTCGTAGCTGATCTGCATGTGCAGCTGCATCGCCGACGGGTTGACGAAGGCGCCGATCCCGTCGAAGATCCCGGTTTGCGGATTCGGGATCGCGACGTCTTGCGCGCAGGTCGCGGCGTCGTACGCGTCGCCGCCCGCGGCACCGTACGGGTAGAGCGGCGCTTGCGGAATGCCGCTGCGCGTCACCGGCCCCAGCCCGGTGGTCGCCAAGCAGCTGGTCGGATCGATGCCGTCCGCGGCGATCGGTCCGCCGTACCGCTGGCCGCCGGAGAACTGGAGCGCCGGCACCACCGCCAGCTTGTCGTGCTTGTACTGCACGAGCAGGGTGGTGACGAAGGGCGCCCCATAGGTCGGGGTGGTGAACGAACCGACGCCGGCCGGGAACAGGCTGAACGTCGGGAAGTTCGTGTTCAGCGAGAGCAGCGGCTGCTCGGGCGCGTTGTAGTACGGGTTCGCGACCGTGCCCGCTCCGCACGGCGTCGCAACGCCCGCCGCCGTCGCCGTGGCGACGCTGTAGCAGGGCGCACCACCACCGGCCTTGGTGAAGCCGTTGTACTGCGAGATCGCGGCGTTGATCCCGGTGAGAACCGAGAACGGGCCGCTCGAGCCTTCCTGTTCTTCGTAGTTGATGTAGCTGGCCGTGTACGTGAACGCCAGCTTGCCGGCGAAGCCGTTGCGCGCGAAGTCGCCCTTGTCGACCTCGAGCTCGACGCCTTGCGAGCGCTGCCGCCCCACGTTCAAGCCGGAGACGAAGCTGGTCTGCTGGTTCAGGAAGAACTCCTGGATCTGGTCTTCGGTCTGCCGCAAGAACGGCGAGATCTTGATCGCCAGATCGCGTCCGAACTCGTGCTCGAACGAGAGGTCGTAGTTGTTCGAGACCTGCGGGCGCACGTCGTGCATGGGCGTGTTTCCGACGCCGTAGGCGGCGAACTGGCCCAATCCCGCCGGGAAGCCGATCGGCGCGTCGGGCTCGGTGAAGTCGTATTGCTCGTAGGCCGTGATCGGCGCTTCGGCATAGCGCCCGTAGCTGGCGCGCAGCACCGAGTTCGGATCGAGCGTGTAGGTCACGCCGAGCCGCGGCTGGATCTCGGTGTACGTCTCCGTCTGCTGGACGACGTTGTCGAGCGGCGCGTCCGGGAACTGCGCGTTGTACGCGTTGTACCAGAAGGTGCGCGCGATCGAGTTGTACGTGTTGCCGCCGACGAACTGGAACGAGTCGAAGCGCACGCCGAAGTTGACGGTCACCTTCGTGTTCGGTTGCCAGTTGTCGGTCAGCGACGCCGCCATGAAGTTCGGCTTCACCGTGTTGTACTCGTTGAAGGCGCCGTTCTGCGCGACGAGGTACTCGCACGGCCCCGTACCGCACGTGCCGGCGGCCGGCATGACCGTCCCGCTCTCGGCGTCGTTAAGCGTGAAGAACCCGACGCCGGTCGGATTGGTCGTGCTGTAGAGGTTGAGCCCGACCCCGTACGCCCCGCTCGGGTTGGGCACGTAGCACGGCGTCGCCACGCCTTTGGGCGAGTAGCAGACGCCGCTGTACGGCGCGCTGCCGTTGACCAAGACTCCCACCACCGGCAGCTGTGAAAGGTTCGGCGGCAGCCCGGCAACGACGTCGTCGGGAAGCGTGCCCAGCGCGTTCACGCCGTTGATGTAGTAGAAGTTGTTGTTGCGCAGCGAGGACGCCGTCGTGTAGTTGGTGTCGAACGTCAGCAAGTGCTGCGAGCTGAGCTGATCGGAGAACATCAAGCTGACGCCGCGCCCGTGCGAGTTGAGCTCGTAGTCGGGCGAGACCGGGCCGATATAGTCGGTGTTGTCGTCCAGCGGCCCTTGGTTAAGCCAGTCGCTGTAGTCCGTGTATCCGTAGATGCGCAGGAAAGCGCTGGTGCCGAAGTTGTGCTGGTACTGCAGCTTGAAGATGCTCTGATCGTTGACGAACGCGTCGTCGACGTTCGGCGGAATCTCGGCGTTGAACGCGCGTCCCGACGGCGTCCCCGGCGCCAGATACGGCGTCGTTCCGCCGCCGGTGTACGTCTGCGGCAGCACCGTTCCGAGCGGATACCCGGTGAACATGTACGAGTCGTCGTACGTCGTCGCGAGCCCCAGCGAGCTCAGCAGCGCCGCGCCGCCCGCGTCGTTCTCCGAGTTGTAGTAGATGTTGTTCAGGTGCGAGTTGTCGTAGAGCACCTGCACGTCATCTTTGTTGCCGTCCGCGCGCGGAATGCCGAAGTGCAGGTTGACGATCGTGTCGCGGTCCTGCACCTGGTTCAGATCGCCGTAGTTGTACGGTCCGAGCGCGAACGAGGGCGTGTTCGGCCCTCCGGTGACGGCGTTCGTGCCGTTCGAGTACGGCAGCCCTTGCGGCGAAGAGCAGCTGGGAACGCCCGCCGGTACCGGAATCGGACACGGCGCGAGCGGCGTCCCGTAGAAATACGAGAGGCTGGCGCCGTTGAACTGGTCGGCGTAGCGATAGTCTTGGTTGTACGCGCCCAAGCCGAGGTAGTAGCTGAACGTGCGCGACGGGTTGGCGCCGCCCGCCTCGAAGGCCAGCCGCCCGTAGCCCGACGGCGAGCCGATCGAGAGGTCGAGATCCTTGCTCGCCGGCAGCGTCCCGGTGCGGATGACCTGATTGATGTAGCCGGAGAGTCCCTCCGACTCGCCACTGGCCGGCTCCGCGCCGGTGTAGACCTGGACTTCCTGTTGTCCGAGCGAGGACAGCTGGCTCGACGGATAGTTGTCGAAGGAACGGTTGACCGGCACGCCGTCGAGCTCGTAGCCGATCTGGTCGTAGTCGCCGCCGCGAATCGAGACGCCGTCGCCGGCACCGATGTAGCCGGCTTGTCCCGGCGCGACGTACACGCCGGGAACGGACGAGATCGCGGACCAGGCGCTGTTGAGCGTACCACCGCCGCCGAGGACCGCGGCTTTGCTCTGCTGCGTCGAGTTGATCGCATAGACGTCGGCCGTGGTCCCCGGTTTCACCAGCGACGCGGCGCTGCGCGAGGTGACCGCGCCGATCTGTTTGAGGTGCTCCGACTGTTGGAGCGCCACGGTGAGGCTCTGGTCCGCCTGGACGGTCACGCCGCTCAGGCTGAAGGTGTCGTACTGGCTCGTGGCCGCGACCGTCAGCGTGTACGTGTCGGGCGCGAGCGAGGCGAAGGTGTAGTGACCGCCCGCATCGGTCGTCGTGCTCACGGTCTGCGAGGGACTCGCAGCCGTGACGCGGGCACCCGCGATGGGGTGACTGTTGTTCGAGACGTCGACGACGGTCCCGGTGATGGCCCCGGTCGTGCCTGCCAGAACGCCGATCGTTCCCTGGAGCACGAGCCCGAGGCCCACGATGACCGCCAGAATGCCTCGCAACAACGGGTTCCGGATGCTCACATCCACCCATCCTTTCGAGGTTCGAGGTCATGGTTTCAACGCTGCCGGAGGCACGCTCGCGTGCTCGGCTAAGCGTGCGCTCCTAATTCCTTAGGAAGACCAAGCGATCCTCCTAATGATACCGGAGTAGCAGCCTGCCTAGCGGCCGCCGGTGACGACGATGACGCTGTGCCCGTCGTGCGCGTCGATGAAGGTCAGGCCCTCATCCATCCAGGTGTCGAGCCCGGCGCTCAGATGACCGCGGACTTCGCGCACGACGTGGACGCGCGACAACAGCCAGTGCAGCTCGGCCCGCGTCGTGGCGAGCCACACGGCTATCTCACATTCCTCGCAGCGCAGGCCGACGCGCATGCGCTCTAGCGCGCAGCCGTCGCGAGCCGCTCTCCCAGCAGGCGCGGGATGTCCGACGGGCGGTCGGCGACCGGGACGCCGGCCGCGGCGAACGCCTTGACCTTCGACTCGGGAGTGCCGGTGTTGCCGGAGATGATCGCGCCGGCATGACCCAGGCGCTTTCCCTTGGGGGCCGAGCGGCCGCCGATGAACGCGACGACGGGCTTGTCGGGCAGATGCTCGGCGATGAACGCGGCGGCGTCCTCTTCGTCCGAGCCGCCGATCTCGCCGGAGACGACGACGGCGTGCGTCTGCGGATCGCGGGCGAACTCGCGCAAGCAGTCGACGAACGTGGTGCCGATGATCGGATCGCCGCCGATGCCCACGCACGTCGACTGGCCGAAGCCGGCCCGCGTCAGCCCGTCGACGATCTCGTAGGTCAGCGTTCCCGAGCGCGAGATCATCCCGACGTTGCCTTCTTTGAAGACCTGCGCGGGCATGATGCCGACCAGCGACTTGCCGGGCGAGATGAGGCCGGGGCAGTTGCCGCCGATGATGCGCATGCCGGGCGTCGTGTTGACGACGCGCAGCATGTCGGTGGCCGGGATCCCTTCGGTGATGCAGACCGCGAGCTGGATCCCGGCTTCGTGCGCTTCCCACAGCGCGTCGGCGCCGGCGAACGGCGGCACGAAGATGATCGAGTGGGTCGCGCCGGTCTGCGCGACGGCTTCCTTGACGGTGTCGAACACCGGAATGCCGCCTTCGACCGTCTGTCCGCCCTTGCCGGGCGTGACGCCGCCGACGATGTTCGTCCCGTACGTTCTCATGCGCCCGGTGTGGAACGCGCCCTCGCGGCCGGTGATCCCCTGAACGATGACCTTCGAGTTCTTATCCAGGAATATAGACACGGTCTAGTTGCTCCCGTTCGCGAGCGCGACGGCTTTGGCCGCGCCTTCGTCCATCGTCTCGACCGGGAAGAACCCCGCGTCGGCGAGGATCTTGCGGCCCTCTTCCGCGTTGGTGCCGGTCAGCCGGATCACCAGCGGGACCTTGCGCACGTCGTTGCCTTTGAGCGCCTCGACGATGCCCAGCGCGACTTGATCGCCGCGCGTGATCCCGCCGAAGATGTTGATGAACATCGCCTTGACGCGCGGGTCGGAGGTGACCAGCTTGTAGCTGTTCTTCACCAGCTCCGCTTGCGCGCCGCCGCCGATGTCCAGGAAGTTCGCCGCACCGCCGCCGGCGATGCGCACCGCGTCCATCGTGCCCATGCCCAGACCGGCGCCGTTGGCGATCGTGCCGATCGTCTTCGCCGGTTGGCCGGGCTCGTCGGCGAACTTCGCGTAGTTCGACATGCCCAGCCCGATCGCGACCGCCGCGGCCTGATCCTCATCGGTCGGCTGCGCCTTGTTCCACTGCGCGATGTCCGGGTGCTTGTAGAGCCCGTTGTCGTCGAGGTCGACCTTGGCGTCGCTGGCGATCACGCGGCCGTCCTTGGTCAACACCAACGGGTTGATCTCGACCAGATTCGCGCCGTAGTCCATAAACAGCGTGTAGAGCCCGGCGAGGATAGACGGAAACGCCTTGCGGAAACCTTCGGGCAGCTTCGAACGGAACGCCAGCTGACGGCCGATGTAGGGCGAGTAGCCGGCGGCCGGATCGATCCAGAACTTCTGGATCGCCTCGGGATCCTTCTCGGCCACTTCCTCGACGTCCATCCCGCCTTGCGCGGTGACGAGCACGACCGGCTTCTTGGCGGTGCGATCGATCGCGATCGAGACGTAGGCCTCGCTGGCGATGTCGACCTTCTCCTCGACGAGCAGCGACTTGACTTCCTCGCCCTCGGGATTCTGGATCGACTTGAGCACCTTGCCGATCAATTCGCGCGCCAAGGTCTCGCCTTGCGCCGCGTCGTCGGCGAACTTGATGCCGCCCGCCTTGCCGCGGCCGCCCATCAGCACCTGACTCTTGAGGACCCACGAGCCGGGGTGACCTTCGATGAAGGTCTTGACCTCGCCGGGCTCGGTCGCGAAGACGCCGCTGGGCGTCGGGATGCCGACGCGCCGGAACAGGTCCTTCCCCTGATATTCCATCAGTTTCATGGCGGGCGTGGCGTTCCGCGCCTCGTCACGGGAGCCCTGGACGACACAAGTCGCAGAGAGGCGGCGCTCGCCGCCGGCGGCGAATCCGAACCCCAGACGCAAGGAGGTCGTGATGAATCTACGCTCGCTCGCCGCCCCCGCCGCCGCGCTGGCGTGCGTGCTCACCGCCGCCCCCTGTGCAGCGGCGGGCGCGACCAAACCGCTGCGTACCCTCGTCTACGACCTGCACTACACCGCCTTCAACCGCAGCAACGAGCAGACGTCCGGCTTCACCGGCGGCGGCGGGGGAGCGGGGACCGGCGGCGGCGACGTCGAGCGCACCTCGGACATCGACGATCACGGCACGCTGACGATCGACGTCATCGCCGCGACGCAGGACGGGGGACTGGTCGTCGACACGACCTACAGCGGACAGAACTCGATGCAGCCCAAGCTGCGCGTCGCGATCTTCTCCGACGGCCGGTTGGGGATGGACCCGGCGGCGCTGCCGTCGGTCGCCACGCTCTACCTCGCCCCGCTGCTGGCGCGCGGGTTGGTCGCCGGCCGCAACCTCGACACCGGCGTGACCTGGACCGAGCCCGCGCAGCCCGGCGTCAAGGGCGACTGGAACTACAAGGTGACCGGGATCGACGGCGACGTCGCCACCCTCGAAGTCGACGCCACGCGCAGCGTGGCCGGACCGCGCGGCTTCGACGAGACCGACAGCGAGACGACGCGCTACGACACGACCAAGCTCTGTCCGGTCGCGGTCGACCTGACTACGACCTCGCATCACGTGGTCGCGACGCAATCGCAATACGTCATGACCAAAGCGCATCTCACCGCGACGCTGGTGAGCGACACGTTTGCAAACCGCTGACGGCGCGATTCTCGCCTTCGACGGCGTCTGCACGCTGTGCAACGGCCTGGTGCGCTTCGTCGTCGCCAACGATCCGATCGGGCGCGTGCGCTTCGTTCCGCTCCAATCGCCGCAGGCCGTCGCGCTGGTCGGCGGGCCGGTCGACGACTCGGCGACGGTCGTCCTGCTCGCCGGCGGTCGGCGCTACGAGCGCAGCGATGCGATCCTGCACCTGCTGCTCGAGCTGCGGCCGCCCTGGCCGGCCGGGTTCGCCGCCGTTCTGCTCCCGCGCGCGCTGCGCGACGCCGTCTACCGCTGGGTCGCGCGCAACCGCTACGCCTGGTTCGGCCGCACCGAGAGCTGCCTGCTGCCGCCGCCGGGAGTCCGCCGGCGCTTCCTGGACGTCGGCGGCTGACGGAGGCGCGAGCGGCCGCGCTACTCCAGCCGGCCTAACAGGTCGCGCGCGATCACGATCTGCTGGATCTCCGAGGTCCCCTCGTAGATCTCGGTGATCTTGGCGTCGCGGTAGTATCGTTCGACCGGGAACTCGGTCGTATAGCCGTAGCCGCCGTGGACTTGGATCGCTTCGGCGGCGTGCTCGCGCGCCTTGGTCGACGCGAACAGCTTCGCCTTCGAGGCGGCGACGGCGAACGGCGCACCGGCGTCGGCCAGTGCGGCCGCGCGATACACCAGCATGCGCGCCGCGTCGAGGTCGGTCGCCATGCGCGCGAGCTTGAACGAGATTCCTTCGAAGGCGCCGATCGGGCGGCCGAAGGCGACCCGCTCGCGCGCGAACTTCGTCGACGCCTCCAGGCACGCGGCCAGGATCCCGGTCGCCTGCGCGGCGATCCCGATGCGGCCGCCGGTCAGCGTGCGCAGCGCCGAGGACAGACCCGAACCGGGCGCGCCCAACATCGACGACGCCGGCACGCGCGCGTCGTCGAACAGCACGTCGACGGTGTTCGAGGTGTGGATGCCGAGTTTCTCGGTCGTGCGCTCGACGACGACACCCGGCGTCTCCATGTCGACCAAGAACGCGCTGATCCCGCGCGGGCTCTCCGCCTCGTCGCGGAACATCGCCATCACGACGCCGGCATGACCGCCGTTGGTGCACCACTGCTTGCGGCCGCGCAGGACGTACGAGGTGCCCTCGCGGCGAGCGGTACCGCGGATGCCGGCGGCGTCGGAGCCGGCGTCGGGCTCGGTCAGCGCGAAGCCGGCGATCATATCGCCGCTGGCGAGCGGTTCGAGCCAGCGCCGCTTCTGCTCCTCGGTACCGAGCGCGCCGATCGACGCGCAGATCATCGAGTGCACCGAGACGGTCACCGCCGTCCCCGCGTCGACTTTCGCCAGCTCCTCGATGGCCAGCACGTAGGCGACGTAGTCGGCGTCGACCCCGCCGTACTGTTCCTCGACGCGCATCCCCATCAGACCGGCGGCGTTGAGCTTGCCGTACAGCGCGCGCGGAAAGACGTGCCCGCGATCCCACGCCGCGATGTGCGGGGCGATCTCGCGCTCGGCGATCTCGCGCGCCAGCGCTCCGATCGCGCGCTGCTCGGCCGTCGGTTCGAACGCGATCGCGCGTTCTTCGATCACGACGCTCCGGCGGTCGCGGCGGGAACGGGCGCGCCGTTCGCCGCCGCACGGTAGTCGTAGAAGCCGCGGCCCGTCTTCTTGCCGAGCCACCCGGCGGCGACGTACTGGCGCAGCAGCGGCGACGGGCGGTACTTGGTGTCGCCGAAGCCTTCGTGCAACACCTCCATGATGGCCAGACACGTGTCCAGACCGATGAAGTCGGCCAGCGTCAACGGTCCCATCGGGTGGTTCATCCCCAAGCGCATCACGGTGTCGATGTCTTCGGCCGAGGCGACGCCCTCGTAGAGCGCCTGGATCGCCTCGTTGATCATCGGCATCAGGACGCGGTTGGAGATGAAGCCCGGGAAGTCGCGCACCTCGACCGGCGTCTTGTCGAGGCTCAGCGCGAGGTCGTGGATGAACCGATACGTTCGCTCGCTGCTCTGCAGGCCGCGAATGATCTCGACCAGCTTCATCACCGGGACGGGGTTCATGAAGTGCATGCCGATCACGCGATCGGGCTTCGAGGTGGCGGCGGCCAAGGTCGTGATCGAGATCGACGAGGTATTCGAGGCCAAGATCGCTTCGGGCGGCGTGTTGCGGTCCAGCTCGCGGAAGAGGGCGAGCTTCGTCTCGAGGTCTTCCGAGGCGGCTTCGATCGCCAGCTCGACCTCGAGGTCGCGCAGGTGATCGCGCGCGTCGATGTGGGTGAGCACCTCGCCGCGCTGCACCGGGCTCATGCGCCCCTTCTCGACCTCACGGTCGAGCCGCTTGGCGATGCCGTCGATGCCGCGCCGAATGCGCGCCTCGTCGACGTCGTGCAAGAGCACCTCGTGCCCCTTGGCGGCCAGCACCTGTGCGATGCCGCCGCCCATCTGGCCCGCGCCGACGACCACGACCCGCACTGATCAGCCGACCTTGACCAGCAGCGCGTCGCCTTGGCCGCCGCCCGAGCAGATCGCGGCGATCCCGTAGCCGCCGCCGCGCGCGCGCAGCTGGTGGATGACCGCGCCGACGATGCGCGCGCCCGAAGCGCCGATCGGGTGGCCGAGCGCGACCGCGCCGCCCTGCAGGTTGACGACCTCCGGGTCCAGGCCCAGCTTCGTCGCCGCGGTGAGCGCGACGGCCGCGAACGCCTCGTTGATCTCCCACACGGCGATGTCGCGCACGCTCAGCCCGTGACGGTCGAGCAGCTTCTGCGACGCCATCGCCGGCGTGAGCGCCAGGTACGGCGGATCCCACGCGACGCCGGCGTGATCGATGATCTCGGCCAGCGGTTCGACGCCGGTCGCGCGGGCGTATTCGGCCGACGAGAGCACGACCGCCGCCGCGCCGTCGTTGACGCCGGGCGCGTTGCCCGCGGTGATCGTCCCGCCGGCGTCGAGTGCCTTGAGCTTCGTCATCGCGTCGAGCGAGGCGTCGGCACGGACCGGCTCGTCGCGGTCGACCAGGGTGGCCGGGACCTCGCCGCTGACGTACGGCGAGTAGACGGCCGGATCGGCGACCATCGCTTGCGGGGCGACGTGGTCCCAGACCGACGGGGCGCCGCCCGCCATCGCCGGCACGCGCGCCGTGGCCGTCGCCGGGACGGCGTCGACGACGATCTTTCCCTTGGCCTTGGCGGCCACGCGGATCGGGGCGATCTCGGCGTTCAGCTTGCCGCCTTCGTGCGCCGCGTGCGCGCGCTGATGGCTGCGCAGGGCGAACTCGTCTTGCACCGCGCGGGTGACGCCCAGCTCGGCCGCGACCCGCGCCCCTTGCGAGGCCATCGCTTCGTCGAAGTACGGATCCCACAGCCCGTCGTGCACCATCGCGTCGACCAGCACGCCGTCGCCGTACCGATAGCCGCTGCGCGCGTTGGGCAGCAGGTAGGGCGCGTTCGACATCGACTCCATCCCGCCGGCGACCACGACGCGGTGGTCGCCGTCGGCGATGACGCGGGCGCCGTAGGCGACGGCCAGCAGCCCCGAGGCGCAGACCTTGTTGACGGTCTCGGCCGTGGTCGTCTTGGCCAGCCCGGCTTTGAAGGCGGCCTGGCGCGCCGGCGCCTGCCCGACGCCCGCTTGCAGCACCTCCCCCATGATGACGTGCTCGACGTCGGCCGGATCGATCCCGGCCCGCAGCAGGGCGTTGCGGATGGCGTCACCGCCCAGGGTGGTGGCGGAGAGCGAGCTGAGCGCACCGCCCAGCCGCCCAAACGGCGTGCGTGCGGTGGCGAGAACGACGGTACCAGGCTTCATAGCCCGCGAGACTTCCATAGACGCGAGTTCCATGGCCTTCTTCCGGCCCAAGGATCATCACGCCGGCCTGCGAACGCGAGGCGCCAGGTGACTGTCGATCGTGCCGCGCGCCTCGGCCGCATTGCTCCATTGGTTTGCGCGGTCGCGATGCCGTATGGCGTCCTGGCGTTGATCGTCAAGTATCAGGTGAACCTTCCGCTCATGGACGAGTGGATGTGGGCGGACTTCGACTATCATCTGCATCGCGGAACGCTCACGCTCGGCGAGCTCTGGGCGCCGCACAACGAGCATCGCATCCTCGTCCCCAACCTCGTGATGATCGCACTAGCACGCCTGGGCGGCTGGTTCATCGTGCGCGAGGAGCTCGTCGGCTTAGCTTTTTTCATCGCCTGTCAACTCTTGCTGTGGCGCTTGATCAGCCGCACCGTGGTCGAACGGTCCGCGCCCGTGACGTTCTTCTGCGTCTCGGCGCTGCTCTTTTCGCTCGGGCAGCACATGAACTTCGGCTACGGCTTTCAGCTGGGCTGGCCGTTGTGTACGCTCAGCCTGCTGATCGTCGTGACGTTGCTGAGCACTTCGACGATCCCGCTCCGTCACGTCGGGTTCGCAGCGATCGCGGGGGGCGTCGGCAGCTACAGTTCCGCGCAAGCCTTACTCGTTTGGCCGCTCGGCATCGGGCTGCTCCTCCTCGCTCGGCGCCGTTCGGTGACGGCCATCACGGTGTGGCTTGCAGCCGGCCTCGTCGTCATCGCGATCGATCACCTCGGGCGCGGCGCCCCCTCCGCGCAGACGCCGTTCGACGTCGGCGCGCTGCTCGGGTACAGCCTGACGTATCTCGGAAGTCCGCTTGCGGGTTGGGCCGGCATTCTGCCCGCCGCGACGGCCGGATTCGTCTGCGTGGCGGCGATCTGCGGTCACGCCGTTGGAGACGTCGTGCGGCGCGATCGCGTCACGCTTGATCGTCGCGCGCCGTGGTATGCTCTGGCCGCCTACGCGATCCTCGCGGCCCCGATAACCGGAATCGCACGATTGGACAGCGGCGGCGGCGTGCAGGCGCTTTCGAGCCGTTACATTTCGATTTCGTCGTTGTTGACGATAGCGCTCCTCGTTCTGCTCGTCCAAGACGTCTCTGCGAGCCGGCGTGCGATCGTCCGCGCTCTCGCCGTCGCGTCTATCGCGGTGCTGACGCTCCTGGTCGTTCCGGAGAGCCAAAGCGGTCTCGCGTACTGGCAGGCGAACGCGGCTCAGCTCGAGACGGATCTTGCCGAAATCCGCAGCGGCAACACGGCCGCCGTGACGGACATATACCCTTCCATGACGATGCTCGAGAAATACGTTCGCCGACTGCGCGAGATCGGCGATGGGCCCTTCCATCCATGACCAACGCCGAACCGTCAGTGTGCAAACGCAGGATCGTCGCACCAGGTTGCGAACGTCGAGCCGCCACGTGACCCTCGACCGTCCTGCACCCCTTGGTCGCACAGCTTTACTCGTCGGCGCGCTCGCGATGCCCTATGCGATTCTGGCGCTGATCATCGCGTATCGAGTGAACGTCCCATACATGGACGAATGGCAATGGACGGATTTCGTCTACGACTTGCATCGTGGGACGCTTACGTTCGCCGAGTTGTGGGCGCCGCACAACGAGCATCGCATCTTCGTTCCCAACCTGATCATCGTCGTGCTGGCACGGCTCGGCGGCTGGTACATCGTACGCCAACAGATGGTCGGCCTGGCCGGTTTCGTCGCGTGCCAGTTCCTGCTCTGGCGTCTGATCCGACGGACCGTGCCCGTTGTCGTCGTTCCGCTCACGTTCTTCTGCGTGTCGGCGCTGCTCTATTCGCTCGGTCAGTCGATGAACTTCGCCTTCGGCGATCAGCTGGGCTGGCCGATCTGCACATTTGCGGTGCTCAGCGCCGCACTGCTGCTCACGAAGCCGGACGTCTCGGCCGCCGACGTCGCTCTGGCCGCGCTCGCCGGCGTGGTGGGCAGCTACAGTTCCGGCCAGGGATTTCTCACCTGGCCGGTCGGCGTGCTGTTGCTCTTGTTTGCACGGCGGCGCTCCGCAAGGCTGCTTGCCGTCTGGATCGCCTGCGGCGTTATGGTCGTCGTGCTCGATCGGCTCGGGCGGCACGCGACCGGCGCCTACCCCCCGGTCGGTGCCGGCATGCTGCTCGAGTACAGCTTGGCGTATGTCGGCAATCCGCTGGCAGGTTGGGCCGGCATCATGTCCTCAATGGAAGCCGGTCTGCTGTGCGTGCTTGCGATCGTCGCGTTCGCCGTCGACGACGTGATCCGGCGCGACCGCAACACATTCGACCGCCGGCTACCGTGGTACGGCCTGGCGGCGTATGCGATCGCAGCGGCTCCGATCACCGGCTTTGCCCGGTTCGGCAGCGGCGGACTGGCCGAAGCGCTCGCCTCCCGCTACGTCTCGATCTCCTCATTGCTGACGATGGCGCTGGTGGTTCTCCTGGTGCAATACGCGGTGACGCACCGTCACGTTCTCGCGCGCACGACGGCGATCGCCGCGGTCGGAGTGATGATGCTGCTGCTCATCCCGACGAATGAAGGCGGTCTCGCGTTTTGGCAGGGCTTCGCGATTCAGCGCCAGGCCGACCTCGACGAGATCCGCCGCGGCGACGTCGCTGCCGCGACCGACACCTTCCCGAACATGACGTTGCTCTTCCGCTACGTGTGGGAGCTGCAGCAGACGCACGACGGACCCTTTCGGCCCGGCGGATGAATTCGGCTAACCCGAACCGACTTGCGTGCAGACGATCGTCGTATCGGGGTCGCAGCTCTCGCACTCGAACTGCACGGTCACGTGGCTGATGGCGAAGTCGTCGTGCATGGCGGCGTCGATCGCCCGCATGATCGCGCTGGCCTCGCTGAGCTTGCGGTCGTCGAGCACGACGTGGGCCGAGAGGGCGTGGGCGCCCGAGCCGATCGTCCAGACGTGCAGGTCGTGCACGTCGACGACGCCGTCGACGACGGCGATGCGCGTCCGCACCGCCGGGACCTCGACGTGGCCGGGGACGCTCTCGAGCAGCACGTCGGTCGCTTCGCGCGCGATGCGCAGCACGCCGACGACGATGATCGCCGCGACCAGCAGCGAGAGCAGCGGGTCGATCCAGGCCGCGCCGGTCACGGCGATCGCGATGCCGCCGACGATCACCGCGAACCCGCCGAGCACGTCGCCGAAGACGTGCATCAGCGCCGCGCGCACGTTGAGGTTGCCGCGCGCGCCGCGTGCCAGCGTGATGCCGACCGCGGCATTGACCACCAGGCCGATCGCGGCCACCCCCGCCATCAGCGCGGCCGCGGGCAGCTCGGGGTGCATGAAGCGCTTCACCGCTTCGATCGCGATCAGCACGGTGACCGCGGTCAGCAGCGCGCCGTTGGCCAGCGCGGCGAGGATCTCGTAGCGCGCGAACCCGTAGGTCTGGCGCTGGGTCGCCGGCCGGCGCGCCTGCACCGCGGCCGCCAGCGCGATGCCCAGCGCGACGACGTCCATCGCGACGTGCGCGGAGTCCGAGAGCAGCGCCAGCGAGCCCGAGCGGATGCCGCCCAGCAGCTCGACCACGAACACGGCGGCCGTCGCCAGCAGCGCGACCTTCAGCCGGCCCGGCGAGCCCGTGCTCGGACCGTGCTCGTGGCCGGCGTGTCCGCTCACGGATCGTTCACACGCGCGCGGCCTTGAGCGCGAGCACGCCCAGCATCGCGGCGAAGGTGGCAAACGTTCGGGACTCGGCTTTGGCGATCACGTCCGGGTCGTACGACCCCTGCTGGGGCTCGGCCGGTTCCACCAGCGGGACGATGCGCGGCACGCGCGCCACGTAGTCGTCGAACGCCTGACCGAAGGTCTGCCGCAGGTAGTCTTCCTCGTGCGGGACGATGGTGGCGTACACGGCCAGCATGGCCGCCAACGAGCCGCCGACCAGCAGCGCGCGGGTGCCGGCGCGGTTGCGTCCGGTGAAGGCCCAGGCGAAGCCGGCCGCGGTCAGCAGGTTGCCGACGTAGAGCGGGTTGCGCACGTAGGCGTACGGCCCCGCCGTGATCAAGCGCGGCGCGGTGACCTTGTCGCCGCGGGTCGTCACCCCGCTGTAGCCGACCGCCCACATCCGCACCGCCTCGCCCAGGAAGGCCAGCGGCAAGCCGGTCGCGATCGAGAGCGCGCTCGGCTTGCCCAGCGCGGCCAGCACGACGGCGGGCAACGCCAGCAGCTCGCCGCGACGGCCGAAGACGAAGGAGCGGAAAGTATCGTCGTTCACGAGTGCACCAAGCGCGTACGCGCGTCGTCGTAGACCGCGCGCAGCGCGGCCTGCAAGGGAATTCGAGGAGCCCAGCCCGTCGCGCCGCGCAGCTTCGCGGCGTCGCCGACGCTGAGCGGGACGTCAGCCGGGCGCATTCGCTCCGGGTCTTCGCGCACCTCGACCGGGACGCCGGCGATCGTGATCAGCGCGCGCAGGACCTCGCGGATCGTCGTCGCCGTGCCGCTGCACACGTTGTAGACCTCGCCTGCCTCGCCGGTGCCTTCGAGCAGGTCGGCGTAGGCCTCGCAAACGTCGCGCACGTCGAGAAAGTCGCGACTGGCCTCGAGGTTGCCGACCAGCAGCTGCGGCGCGCCGCCGGCGGCGATGCGGGCCAGCTGCGTCGCGAAGGCGGTGACCGCGAAGCGCTCGTCCTGCCCGGGTCCGATGTGGTTGAACGCGCGCGTGATGACGGCGTCGACGCCGTACGAGTGCACGTAGCTCATCGCGAGCGCTTCGGCGGCGACCTTGCTGGCGGCGTAGGGGTTGCGCGGCGCGCACGCGACGGTCTCGCGCAGCGGGTACGCGCCCGGCGGCTGCGCGCCGTAGACGTCGGCGCTGCTGACGACCAGGACGCGCGGCGAGCGGCCTTCGTCGCGCAGCGCGCGCACGGCGTCGAGCACGTGCAGCGTGCCGAGCGCGTTGACCGCGAAGGTCGCGTCGGGGTCGCGCTGCGCGTCGGGCACGAAGGCCTGGCCGGCCAGGTGCGCGACCGCGTGCGGCTGCGTGAGCTCGAGCGCGCCGCGGACCGTCAGCGGATCGGTGACGTCGACGAGGATGCCGTCGTCGCCGGCGCGGCGGTCGGCCGGAATCACCTCGTGGCCGCGGCCGCGCAAGGTCGCGACGAGGTGGCGTCCGACGAACCCCTGCGCGCCCGTCACGAGCACGCGCATCAGCTCACGCCCGAACGAGCGGGCGCAGGCGGTCGAGATCCGCCCGGACCATCTGGTCGACGAGCTGCTCGAACGAGACCGCCGGCACCCAGCCCAGCATCGTGCGCGCCTTGGCCGGATCGCCGACCAGCAGATCGACTTCGGCCGGCCGGTAGTAGCGCGGATCGACGACGACGTAGCGTTCCCAATCCAGGTCGACCGCGGCGAAGGCCAAGCGCACGAAGTCGCGCACGGCGTGCGTGCGTCCGGTCGCGATGACGTAGTCGTCGGGACGGTCCTGCTGCAGCATCAGCCACATCGCGCGCACGTAGTCGCCGGCGAAACCCCAGTCGCGCTGCGCGTCGAGGTTGCCCAAGCGCAACTGGTCGGCCAGTCCGAGCTTGATCCGCGCGACGCCGTCGGAGATCTTGCGGGTGACGAACTCCTTGCCGCGCCGCGGAGACTCGTGGTTGAACAGGATTCCGCTGCACGCGAACAGGTCGTACGACTCGCGGTAGTTGACCGTGATCCAATGGCCGTAGAGCTTGGCGACGCCGTACGGCGAGCGCGGATAGAACGACGTCGTCTCGTTCTGGGGCACCGCCTGCACCTTGCCGAACATCTCCGAGCTCGAGGCTTGGTAGAAGCGGATCGTCGGATCGATGACGCGCACCGCTTCGAGCACCCGGGTGACGCCCAGCGCCGTGAACTCGCCGGTCAGCACCGGCTGGGTGAACGAAGCGGGCACGAACGACTGCGCGGCCAGATTGTAGATCTCGCACGGCCGGAACTCGGCGACGATCGTCCCGATCGAGCTCTGGTCGAGCAGGTCGCCGGAGACGATCTCGACGCGGTCGACCAGGTGCTCGATCCGCTCGTGCACTTCGGTCGACGTGCGGCGCGTCATGCCGATGACGCGATAGCCCTGCTCCAGCAGCAGCTCGGCGAGGTACGAGCCGTCCTGGCCGGTGATACCGGTGATCAGCGCGGTCTTTGGGGGCACGCGGGGCCTTTCAGTTCAGGATCTGGACGTGCTGGCCGTTCTCGTCGAAGACGAAGCGGGTCTCGTACAGCTCGTCGCTCTCGGGTCCGACGACCTTCGACTGGATCACCAAGCGGTGCATCAGCTTGTCGTTGTGGCGCACGATCCCCGAGTAGAAATACTGCACGAGCGGCGTGACGCGCTCGTCGAGCGGAGCCAGCCGCCGCCGGTCGACCAACATCTGCAGGAGTCGCACCTGGAGTTCCTTCGGAAGCAGGCGGGCCGTGTCGTCGGGCGTCATGCGCACCGTCGTCAGCTCTTCCTGCGCCTTGTTGGACTCGGCCACCGGCTTGTCGGTCGTGTAGCGGATGATCGCGTCCCAGTCGTCGGCGGGGATGCCGGTGAATCGCATCCCGTAGCGCCAGACCGTCCGCCCCTGGTGCTGGACGTTGTCCTGCCAGACCGTCTTCGCACGCAGCCGCACCTGGCGGTCGTCGATCTGCGCTCGGACCTCGAACTCTTCGCGCGGAACCTGCTCCTGGGTCAGAATGCACAAGCCGCCGCCGCTGATGTCGAGCCCGATAGCGGCGCGCGTCGACTTCCCATCGAGGCTATAGGCAGCTCGATAGGGCTTCTTCTTGCGCGGGAACTTGCGCCGGTTTACTTCCTTACCGGTAAACCAAGCAAGCAGCTCGGGGAGCATTCCCTGCTAGGGTTGGCGCTCGGCCGCGGGAAGTCCCTGGCCACGTACGAACCGTGACCGAAACGTGACCGTCCGCCCCGACTCTGCCGGTCGACGGGATCCCGAAAAGCACCGCATGGCACAACCCTTCGTCGGCGTCCACTTCCCGAAAGCTGGGGGCAGCTCTCTCTCGGTCCAGCTCAGCGAGCATCTCGCCGATCGAGTCGAGTACGATTACGGGCACGACCCGCTCGGTCCGGCCGCCTTTGAGACGGCCGGCCGGTTGCCGCCCGGCCGGACCGGCGTCTACGGCCACTTCCGGCCCGAGCGTTACGCGCAGGTTCCCGACGTGCTGCGCTTCACGTTCCTTCGCGAGCCCGTCGACAACCTGATCTCGATTTACTTCTTCTGGCAAACCCGGCCGGAGCAGCCCAACCGTCCCGTCCTCTCGCGCTTTCTTCGCGAACGCCCGAGCATCGAGGCGTTCGCCGCTTACGAGCCCATGCGGCGCTTGCTCTCCGAGACGTACTTCGGCGGCTACGACGTGAGCCGGTTCGACTTCATCGGCTTTCATGACTCGCGGGCCGGCGATGTGGAGCAGCTGGGCAGGATGCTGGGCCTTCCGCTCGTCCCGGCGGTGAAGGTCAACGTGACCGTGCACGGCGCGTCCGAGCGAGAGGCCCTGCGCTCCGACCCAGCCCGGCTGCGTGCGCTGCAAGATCTGCTCGTGGACGACATCCGTTTCTACGAGCGCCTGCGCAGCCGGCGGTGACGTGAGACGGGGCTACGGGCTGACGACGGGATAGCCGAGCAGTTCGAAGTCGTCGCGGAACAGCTCATTGATCCGGCGGATCGACGCGCTGTTCATTCGTGAGGTGTACTTGTAGTCGCCCGGTCGAAGCGGAAAGGGCGCGACGTCGACGTTGGCGCTCGTCCGTTCGGGAATCGGGATGCCGAGCCGGCGGCAGAGGAGCTCGAAATCAGCCTCGAACTCCTCGACCCGGCCGACGAAGTCGACGGCCTGTGCGCCCGCATAGTGCGTCCAATAGTGAGCCGGGTGGAGCGGAAGACTGCTGTTGCGCCCGATCTCGTAGACTTGGTGTTCCTCGAGGCTCGCCATCCAGGCGTCGAAGTCGTAGCCGGCGGCGATCAGCTGAGCGGCGTTCTCGCTCAGCTGCCGCACGACCAGCGATCGAACCCACGGTGTGCGGAACGGGACGAGCGGCTGCTGGTCGCGATCGCGCAGCAGCTGACGAAAGCCGGAGTATGCACGGTCGTACGGGTTGCGCACGAAGGCCGCGGTGAAGTAGCCAAGGCTCGCCTCGGGCAACGCGCGATAATCCGCGAGGGTAAGATGGCGGTGAACGACCCGCTGGAGCGCCGCATTGAAGTCATAGAACCGCTCGTGCTCGCTCTCGTCGTATGCGACCAGACGCGTCCAAACTGTACTGCTCGCGCACTTCCACGGTACCAAGAGCACGAACCGGTACCGGTGTGAGACGATCATCGAGACGAGAGCGCGCCCAGCGCGGGCGAGGCTGCGGCGCTCAACCTACCCGGCGGCGATAGCGCGCGTCGCGCGAGCAGCGAGGAAATCGTCGAGCGCGTCTTCCCACGCCGGGAGCGGTGCAATTCCGGCTGCGGCGAAGGTCGTGTTCTCGAGCGGCGAGTACATCGGCCGCTGCGTCGGGTTGCCGAACGAGGCGTACGTGATCGGCTCGAGCCGCGCGTTCGCGAAACCAGCCTTGCGAAATGCGCATTGCACGAACTCGAACCACGAGCAGGCGCCGGCGTTGGTGACGTGGTGCGTTCCGTACGCGTTCGCGTCGATGAGGTCGCGCATCGCGCGTGCGACGTGAGGCGCGTACGAGGGCGAGAAGATCATGTCGGCGACCATGCGCGTCGGCTCACCGCGCTCAGCCTGCTGCAAGACTTTCTCGATCAGCGTGTAGCCCTTGTTCGAGGTGCCCGCCGCGCCGAAGACGCCGCTCGTTCGCACGATGTAATGCCGCGGCCCGAGCCGGCGCGCCAGCAGCTCGCCGGCGAGCTTCGAGGCGCCGTAGGCCGTGCGCGGCTTGGCTGCGTCGTCCTCCCGGTATGCGCGCCCGAGCGTTCCGTCGAAGACGTAGTCGGTGCTGACCGTCGCGAACGCGATGCCCCGCTCCGCGCACGCTCGGGCCGCGGCGTCGACTGCGAGCGCGTTGATCGCGAACGCCCGCTCGGGCTCGCGTTCACAGATGTCGACGTGGTGGAATGCCGAGCAGTTGACGAGCACGTCGGGGCGCTGCTCGTCCAGAAATCGCGCGATCGCGGTCTGGTCCTCGAATGCAAGCTCGGCGTGCGCGGGCGTCACCAGCTCGCGCCCCGCAAAGGTCTCGACGAGCGCCGACCCCAGCTGTCCGGACGCGCCGACGATCGCGATTCGGCGTGCGCTCACGTCGGCGCCAGCTTCCGCTGGCGCTCCTCCGCCACCAGCTGCGCGGCACGGAACAGCGATTCGAATTGGCCGGCGTCGGTCCACCAGCCCTCCAGCTCGTCGAAGTAGCAGTCACCGGCGGCGATGTAGGCGTTGTTGACGTCGGTGATCTCGAGCTCACCGCGCTTGGACGGCTGCAGGTTGCGCGCGTAATCGAAGACGCGGTTATCGTACATGTAGATGCCAGTCACCGCGTGGCGGCTCTTGGGTACCGCGGGCTTCTCCTCGATCCCGACGATGCGGTCGCCGGCGAACTCGGCGACGCCGAAGCGCTCCGGGTCCTCGACCTCCTTGAGCAGCAGGCGGCATCCGCTGGACTGCCGCACGAAGCGCTGCACGTGCGGCGTGATGTCGTCTTGGATGATGTTGTCGCCTAAGATCACGATGATGCTCTCGCCGGCCGCGAAGTGCTCGCAGAGCTTGAGCGCGGCGGCGATTCCGCCCTCGCCTTCCTGGTAGGTGTAGGCGATGTGCGGCAGGCCGAAATCACGGCCGTTGCCGAGCAGCCGCAGGAAGTCGCCTGCGTTACTGCCGCCGGTGACGATCATGATCTCGCTGAGCCCGGCCTTGCATAAGGTCTCGAGCGGATAGTAGATCATCGGCTTGTCGTAGATCGGAAGCAGATGCTTGTTGGTCACCTTCGTCAGCGGGCGAAGTCGCGTGCCGAGGCCACCGGCGAGAACGATTCCCTTCACGTCAATCTCCTAGCGGTGCGCGTACTGACGCTCGTAGTACGCCCGAAATTCACCCGACTTGATCGGTCGCCACCACGCCTCGTTGTCGCGGTACCACGCGACCGTCTGGGCCAAACCTTCTTCGAACGGCACGCGCGCGCTCCAGCCGAGCCGACGCGCCTTGGCGCTGTCGAGCGCGTAGCGGCGATCGTGCCCGGCACGGTCGACGACATGACGCACGCTGGTTTCGAACGAGCGACCCGTCAGCTCGAGCAGCCGCTGCGTGATGGCGAGGTTCGTGCGGCTGTTTCCGCCGCCCAAATTGTAAGCGTGGCCGGGGCGCCCGTGCTCGAGCACGTGCGCGATGCCGCGCGCGTGGTCGTCGACGTGGAGCCAATCGCGCACCTGCAGGCCGTCGCCGTACACCGGGACCGTCTGATCGTCGATCAGGTTGGTGACGAACAGTGGGATCAGCTTCTCGGGGTACTGATGCGGCCCGTAGGTGTTCGAGCCACGCGTGATCAGCACGGGCAGGTCGTAGGTGGTGTGATACGCCAGCACTTGCAGGTCGCCGCCGGCTTTCGACGCGGCGTACGGGCTGCGCGGCCGGATCGGATCGTCCTCGGTCGAGGCGCCGCTGGGCACGTGCCCGTAGACTTCGTCCGTCGAGACCTGCAGGAAACGCTGAATCCGGTGACGCCTGACGGCCTCGAGCAGCACGTGCGTCCCCATCACGTCGGTGCGGATGAACGCCTCCGGATCGAGGATCGAGCGGTCGACGTGCGTCTCGGCGGCGAAGTTGACGATCGCGTCGACGCCCTCACCGATCGCTTCGTCGACTGCATGCGGATCTGCGATGTCACCGCGGACGAACCGGTACCGCGGATCATCGGCGACCACCGCGACATTGGCGGGATTCGCGGCATACGTCATCGCATCCAGGACCGTAATCGCGACGTCCGAGCGCTCCTGTAGGCACCCTCGCACGAACGCGGAACCGATGAACCCCAAGCCTCCGGTCACCAGCCATCTACGGTACGTCACGGGATTAGCCGTTCTGAGCCCGGTGCGCCATCTCCCGTTTCAGGCAAGCGTGCGCGCTTCAGCGGCGAATCTTCCCGACGATCTGGCGCAGCGGCGCGGTCACCTTCCAGGAGTGGGACGCGAGGACTTCGCGCAAGAACACGCCGTCGCGGCGCGCCTGGTCGAGCTCCTCGTTCAGCGCGGCGATCTGTGCCCGCGCCGCCACGCCCTCGGCCTGTGCTTGCGCGAGCCCTTCGCCCAGCGCGATCACCTCGCCCTCGCGGGCGGTAAGCCGACTCTGCGCCTGCGCGAGCGACTCACGCAACGCCGCCAACTCGTCCTCGCGTACGGCGAGGCGGCCGCGCGACTCCGCGAGCGTCGCGCGGAGCGCCGCCGATTCGTCTTCACGCGCGGCCAGGCCGGCCTGGGCGGCCACGAACGCGTCGCGGAGTGCCGTCGACTCGTCTTCGCGAGCACGCAACCCCGCCTGCGCCGCCACGAGCGCATCGCTGAGCGCCGCCGACTCCTCTTCACGCGCACGCAAACCCGCCTGCGCGGCGGCCAGCGCGTCGCGCATCCGCGTCGATTCGTCTTCATGCGCCGCGATGTCGACCTGCGCTGCCATGAGCGCGGCACGAAGCGCGACGGCTTCCTCTTCGGCTAAGCCGCGGTCGCTCTCGGCCGTAGCGAGCACCGCGCGGACCTCATCCACCTCCGCTTCGCGTCCGGCAAGCGTGCCTTGCGTTTCCGCGAGCTCCGCCTTCACACCCTCGGCGACCGCTTCGAGCTCCGCCCAGGCTGCGGCCCGCGCCGCGATCTCCCCCTCGAGTGCCGCACAGCGCGCGGCGAGGTCCCCCGGCGCCGCGTCCTGATCGGCCGGGAGCGCCGGCAATTCGGCCGCGTCCGACGAGAGCGGCAACGCATTCGCGGTAGCCCCGTTGAGCCGCTCGTGGCGCAACGTATTGAGTTCCGTCCAGATAGCGTCGAGCAAGTCGTCGGCGGGGTCCAGATACGCCGAGCTGACGTCGACGCTCAGCCGTTCGTCCGAGCAGATGGCGACGAAATAGAGCGGGTTGGTCAGCGTCGGCAGAACGTTCGCGATGCCGTCCCGAGCGCCGCTGTGCCAGGTCGGCGACTCGCTGACGGCACCTCCCAGCGGATGCACGAGCGAGAGCGCAGCCAGCCGCTGTCCGTAGAACGCCACGTGACGGAAGCGCCGCACGAGCAAGTCACGGAACTCGTCGAAGTAGAGCTCTTTCTCGTGATACGGATTTGAATATTGCGGGAGGTCCGAGTAGGTCAGCTTATTGGGCGAGGAGATGATCAGCACGCCGCCGGGGACGAGCACGCGCCGCAGCTCGTCGAGCATGCGCTCGTGCTCGGTGAGGTGCTCGATCGTCTCAAACGACACGGCGACGTCGACGCTGTCCTCGCCGAGCGGAATCTGCGTACACGAGCCGTAGAGAAACCGCACGTTCGCGGCGTAGTAGCTGCGCCGCGCATGGTCGACCGAGCGCGGATCGACGTCGACGCCGGTTACCTCGGATGCTACCCGGGCGAGGAGCGCGGAGCCGTATCCCTCGCCCGAAGCGATGTCCAACACCCGCCGGCCCGCGCAAAAGCGCGCGGCGAGCGCGTAGCGGTGGAGATGCTCGTAGTGAATCTGTCCGCCGATGGACGGAACGTATCGTTCGCCGGTAAACTCCATCATGCCGCGGCCCTCAGAGCAGATCCATGAAGTCACGCCGCAGCGCGCGGAATAACGCGTGCCCGACGCATGCACAGACGATTGCGACGGCCAGGAAGCCGCCCACCAGCGAAAAATCGATGGGACCGTGGCCCAGGGTGACCTCGCGCAGCGCTCCGATCGCCATGCCGACCGGATTCATCGTCAGGTACGGGCGGATCCCGGCCGGTACGAGCGCGGCCGGGTAGAAGACCGGGCACGTCATCCAAATCACGAAGCTGAACACGCCCCACAGATAGAGCAGGTCACGGAAGAACACGTAGAAGGCAGCAAGCGCCAGACCGAATCCGGCGCACAGGAGCAGCACCCCCGCGAAGACGATCGGCACCAGCACCGCGCGCAGCGGATCGTGGGTGAGGACCGCCGCCAGCACGAGGACGACGGGAAAGGTCGTCGTCAGCTGCTGGAAGGCGTTGGCACTGAGTGCCGCGATGGGAAATATCTCCGGGTCCAGCGCGATCTTGTTCAGCAGTCCGCCGTTGGCGACCACGGACGAGAGCGCTTCCGTGGTCGCCTGCGAGAAGAACACGACGACGGTGACGCCGACGAAAGCGGAAAACACATACCGCAGGATCGACCCGCCGTAGTATGACGCGAACGCGGTCCCGAAGATCGTCGTGTAGAGCGCCGTCATCAGGATTGGGTTCGCGAACGACCACAGGACGCCGAGCGACGTGCCGCGGTAGCGCGTCTTGAGCAAGCGCAGCGCCGACATTCTCACTAGCTCGAGATGCCGGCGCCAGCCGGCCGGCACGGCCGGCATCGAGCCGCGCGCCAGTGCACCGATCACAGCAGCGCTTCTCCTTCGACGATTTCCATGATCACCGCGTCGTCGACGATGAGGACGTCCTGCGGGCCGTAGTGGCTCCGCAAGATCCAGTTGATCGTGATCGCGTGCCGCCGCCCGTCTTGGATCAGGTACAGCGTCTCGTCACCCGAACGCCCCTTGACGACGATCTGGCCGCGCGGATCGTGGTGCGCGAGGTCGACGAGGTCCTGACCGCGCCGGAAGCTCGCCATGGTGGGAATCGTCGCCAGGTACGCGTCGGCGGCCTCCGAAGCCGCACCGTCGAACCGCACCTTGCCGTGGTCCATCCAGATGACGCGGTCGCACGTGCGCGCGACGGTCGCCATGTCGTGGCTGACCAGCAGGATCGTGCTGTGCTCGTCCCAGTAGTGCTCGATGCGGGCCGCGCACTTGCGACGAAACCGCTCGTCTCCGACGGAGAGCACTTCGTCGACGAGCAGGATCTCGGGTCGAAACTCGGTCGCGATCGCGAAGCTCAGACGCGCAGCCATCCCGGAGGAGAGCGTCTTGGTCGGCTCGTCCCGGTGCTCGCGCAACTCCGCGAAGTCGAGGATGTCCTCGATCCGCTCACGCACGTCCCGCTCGGAGTGCCCGAGCAGGACGGCGTAATAGACGATGTTGTCGACCAGCGAGAGCTCCGCGTCGAAACCGACGCCGAGCTCGATCAGGGGTGCGACGCTCGCGGAAACGGCGACGGAGCCGCGGGTGGGCTCGAGGATGCCGGCGATCAGCTTGAGCAGCGTGGACTTACCGCTGCCGTTGGGCCCGATCAGGCCCACCTTCTCACCGCGCTTGATCTGCAGCGTGACGCGTTCCAGCACCGTCCGGCGGCGGACGCGGCGAGAGCGCCCGGAAACCAGCCGCAGGAAGCTCCGCTTGAGGTCGTAGTGGAGCTCCTCTTGCGTGCGCCGGATCAGGGTGACCCCGTCCAGGGCGATCGCCGGGGCGGCTGAGGTCTGCGGAGACACGCGCTCGGCTTGTTTGCTAAGGGTCGAGTGCATCGAGTTCTGACCCTGTGGTTTACGGCCCGAGCGCGTAATCCTCGGTGAGTCGCGTGAGGTTCCGGTTGTAGTGCGGATCGATGACCTCGGCCGTGCGCCAACGCTCGTGCATGACCAGCTGCTCTCGCAGGAAGCGCGCCATCTTCTCCGGCGTGTCTTCATGCCCGCGGCTCTTAGACTCGTAGTGGAAGAGTTCGACGTGCGGGAGGTAGACGTTGAAGTAGCCTGCCGCTCGAACGCGCAAGCAAAAGTCGACATCGTTGAAAGCGATCGCCAGCTCCTCGTCGAAGCCACCGACCTCCTCGAACACCGCGCGGCGTATCATCAAACAAGCGGCGGTGACCGCCGAGAAGTTGTTGACCGTCTGCAGCGTCGCGAAATACCCGGGCGCGTCGCCCGGGAAGTACTTGTGCGAGTGACCGGCCACGCCGCCGAGCCCGATGATGACCCCGCCGTGCTGCACGGTCCCGTCCTCGTACAGCAGCTTCGCGCCAACGGCACCGATCGAGGGACGCTGTGCCTGCTCGACCATCGCCTCGAGCCAGTCGCGCGTGATCACCTCGGTGTCGTTGTTCAAGAACAGCAGATACGTGCCCGAGGCCTGCGTCGCGGCGTAGTTGTTGATCTCGGAGAAATTGAACGGAACGTCGTGACGGACGAGCTTGACGCGCTCCGGCTCACGTTCGAGCCACGCGCCGAACACGCGCAAGGACTCTTCGTCCGTCGATCCGTTGTCGAGCAGAACGACTTCGATGTCGGGATACGTGGAGCGCTCGAAGATCGAGCGCAGGCAGCGGTCGACGTCGTCGCCGTGGTCGCGGGTGGGGATGATGATACTGACCCGGTCCTTCGTCCGCAGCTCGTAGCGGACGGTATAGGTGCCGGGGACCGCGTCGCTGTGCACGATCCGGCCCGGCTCGCCACGACGCTCGAGCGCCTCGAGGATCGCAGCTTGCGCGGCGTCGTAGGCGTAATCTTTCTGCGAGCGCGAGGACGCCACCGAGCCACTGTGAACGCGCCAGTGGTAGAGCAGGCGCGGGATGTGCTCGACGCGACGCGCGAGCTCCGTTGCACGCAGCAGCAGATCGTAGTCCTGGCTCCCTTCGAAGCCCGTCCGGAATCCGCCGATCTGCTCGACGATCGAGCGCCGATAGATGCCCAAATGCGAAACGTAGTTACGCGAGAGCAGCGAATCGGGCGACCAATCGGGCTTGAAGTACGGGTCGCTGCGCCGCCCGGCATCGTCGATCTTGTCCTCGTCGGAGTAGATCACGTCGACGTCCGGAAAGCGCGTGACGACGAGCGCGTTCTCGAACAGCGCGTCGGGTGAAAGGAGGTCGTCGTGATCGAGTAGGGCGACGAAGTCGCCGGTCGCGAGCTCCAACGCGCTGTTGCTCGCGGCCGCGATGTGCCCGTTCTGCTGGCGATAGACGATCTTCACGCGTGGATCGGCCGCGTACTCGTCGAGAACTGCACGGACGTGCGGCTGTCGCGAAGCGTCGTCAGCGATGCACAACTCCCAGTGCGGGTAGACCTGCTGCTGCACGGAGTCGATGGCCGCGCGCAGATACTTCTCCGGCGTCTCGTAGACCGGCATGATGACACTGAAGACCGGCCGCACCGGGAGCGGCGGGAGGAACTCCCGCATCCGCTCGATGTCGGACGGCCGAACGCGGTGCTCGTTCAGCCACCGTTCATAGTCGGCGTTCCGCTCGAACACCCCCTCGTCGTCGTCGACGTCGGGCAGCCAGTACGGCAGCGGGCCCGTGCCGCCGCGCATCCTCTGCTTGAGCGCGAACCAGGCGTTACGGGCCTTCCAGAATTTGCTCGTCTGTATCGACGCCAGCAGCATGCGGGCGCGCCGGAGCATCGGCTGCGTGCGCGCGATGTGCCCTTGCATGCGGGCCAGCTCGGCACGGATCCCTTGGCGTTCGCGCTCGGCAGCCCACGCGGAGATCAGCGCTTCGGTATGCCGAACGGACAACTCGCGCAGACGCTGCTCCGCGTCTTCTCGCGCGCGCTCCGCACGGGCGGCTTCGGCGCGCACGTCGTCGATTTGCGACCCGAGCTGTTCGCTCAGCAGCCGCCAGTGCTTGGTTCGTTCCCCGGCCGCGGGCGCGGCGGGGGAACCCTCCTCTGCGCTCGACGTTTCATCAATATCCATGAACACCGCACCGGGAGGCCAGCCATTGCGTAGGGTGAAACAAGCGCACCGGCCTTCTCGCAACCGCAGAGGAATTCCCGTCACTATCGCAGAGCTCGATCCACATGTCCTCGTCCTGCCGACGGAGGGGGCATTCGACCGCTTCAGCTGGATCGACGGCGTGTGCGACCTGATGCCGCACATCGGATTCGCGCGCGTGCCGCAGGGTGCGCCGCTCGTGGTGTCCGGATGGGCGGTCGACCCGTCCTCCGCCGATCCGCCCCAGGCGGTGGCGATCGTCGTCGACCGTGCGCGCGTGCACCACGCCGAAGCCGGGCTCGACCGTACCGACGTGCGCGCTTTGCTCGGACCTGAGACCGCGCGAGACATCGGTTTCCGCGCGACGGTGCGCATCGACGACCTCCTGCCGGGCAACCACGAGCTGCGCGCGTACGTCCTGGGCGCCGACGGCACGTGGTACGAAGCCGCGTACACGCCGTTCTCCGTGTACGCGAGCGTGCAGCCCGCGCTGGACGTCGCGAGCGGACGCTCTCGCATCGTGGTGGACTCCGTCAGCGACGTGTCGCTCGACGGCAAGGGGCGCGGGCCGTCCGACGGGATCGTCGCGCGCGGTCACCTCGCACTTCTCGCGGGCTGGGCACTGAACCTCGAGACGAAGACAGCGCCCGTCGGCGTGTGCGCCATGGACGGGGACGGGAACGCGTGGAGCGCGTCGTGTGACCTCGCGCGCCCCGACGTGCGCGCCTCCGCCGGCGCCGCCGCCGAATACCTCGGCTTCGAGCTCCTCGTCCTCACCGAGCAGATGCGCCTTGGGTCGCAAGTTCTCAGCCTGCACGCGTTCGACGCGAACGGACGCCGCTACGGAAGCGCGCTGGAGGTCGAGCTCGACGTCAGCGCGCCGATGGAGGCATTTCCGGGCTTCGCCCCACTGGTGGACGGCACCGTCACCGCGAGCGTCGTGGCCGAGCGTGGCTCGCGCGTCGAGGAGCTGGACGGCACCCGCGCGCTGACGCGCGCCGTCGGGGACTTCGTCCCGATCGAAGGCTGGGCGTTCGGCAACCCGACGGTCGGCTGGCGCGGCGAGCAATTGTACCTCGAGCTGCAGCCCGAGGACCTCGTCATGCCGCCGATGCGCTACCAGCCGCGGTACGGCTACACCGTCAAGCGGCCGCGAAAAGAGTTGCGCACGCCGCCGCACGCGAACGGCTGGTTCGCGTACCGACTCGACACCGCCAATCTCGTGCCCGGCTCGTACGCGATGCGCTTGGCCCTCGTTGCTCGAGACCGCTGCTCCTACCGCACGATTCCGCTCGGAACGCTTCGGATGACGCAGCCGTCTTCGTCCGGCACGCGTGCGGGCGCCTGAGGGACGCCGTCCGCGCTCGTGTTCCACGTCTCATTCCTCGAACGGGGAGCGGGTGCCGTGCATTCGCACTAAGAAGTCGTCGCCAGGGCTATGGTAGAACCGCATGCGCAACCCGCGATCGTCCACGTGGACGTGCCTTTCGGCGGGCTGATCAAGTCGCCGTCGTCGCTGATACGCGGCTGGATTTCGCTGGAGGGCGATCGACCGATCGAGCGGCTCTGGTTGGCGAACCCCGCCGGGCGGGTCGTCCCGCTCGCGTTCGTCGACCGGCCGGACGTGCGGCAAGCGTTGCCGGACCGCACCTCGACCGGCTTCTCGGCCTGGATCGACGCCCGGACGATGGCGAACGGCCCGTGGTCCGTCGGCTTTCGGCGCGCGGGCGAAGACGCGGCGGCGCCGGTGCCGTTGCGCGTCGACACGACGATCACCAGCGAGTTCAGCGACGCGAAAGCGCGTAAGCTCGCACGCATTCGTCCGCTCTTACGCTGTCCGAAGTGCGGCGGAAAGCTGACCGACGACGAGCAGGCCATCGAGTGCGCGAACGGACATCGCTTCGGCGTCGGCACGAACGCGTACGACTTCCTGGACGACGCGACGCGCGAACGCGTCGGCGCGGTTCCGACCTCGAATGTCTCCGCGCACGGATACGACGAGGTGCTGCGCAAGCTGATCTCCGAAACGAGCGGACCGATCCTCGACGCCGGCGCCGGCTTGCGTCCCGATTATCGCGAGGAAGTCGTCAACCTCGAGATCGTCGCCTACCCGACCACCGACGTCGTCGCCGCCGTCGAGCTGCTGCCGTTCGCCGACGACTCGTTCGATCTCGTCATCAGCGTCGCGGTGCTCGAGCACGTTCGCGACCCGTTCGCGGCGGCTCGCGAGCTCGAACGGGTCGTGCGCCCGGGCGGTCGCATCTTCGCCGCCGTCCCGTTCCTGCAGCCGTATCACGGCTATCCCGACCACTATTACAACATGACCTCGGGTGGTTTGCGGAACTTATTCCGCAACTGCGAGGTCGAGTCGCTGTTCGTGCCGCGCTCGGGCAGCCCGATCTTCGTGCTCACCTGGCTCTTGCAGTCGTGGCGGAACGCGCTGCCGCCGGAAACACTGCAGACCTTCGACACCTTGCGTGTCTCCGACTTGGCCGTCGATCCGCTCACGCTCATCGACGAGCCGTTCGTCACCCAGCTGCCCGAGCACGCGAACGTCGAGCTCGCGGCGCTCAACGTGCTGATCGGCAAGAAGCGCTAGGCGCTACTCGGTCACGGTGAAGCGCACCGGTGAACCCTCCGTGAAGTAGCCTTTGTCGTCGTGCGCGACGACGAGGATGGCGACGGAGTGGACGCCGGGGCTGAGCGTCTTGGCCGGAATCGTACCGATGTAGCCGACGTAGCGAGCCTTGGGGGCGTTCAGCACGCGGGCGACGTCGGGCCGATCGACACCGTAGAGCGCGGCGATGCGACGCGACCCGTCGATCAGGAGGTACACGCCCGCCGAGGGCTGACCGTCATCGAACGCCCAACCGGTGAACGAGAGCGGCTGCGACGCGGAGAAACCGAGGTTGACCGGCTGGTGCTTGCCGATGACGACGACGCTCGACGAGCCTTGCACCGCGGAGTCGAGCGAGAACGGGGCCTTCCCCCAGTGCTCGTGCAGGCCGGCGAGCGACGGCGGCCCGTGCAGCGCGACCGCCGCCGCTTGCGGACCGGCCGCCGGCGGGGCAGCCGCGGGTGCTGCGGGCACCGACCCTCGGAGCTGCGGATACACGACGGCACCGCACAGCAGCACGACGAAGACGGCGGCGATCGCGGTCTCGATCGGGTACTTGCGCAGGAACGTGGCTAAGGTCATGGGTCCCTTCTTGGGCGGAGTCGCGCGCACGGCGGCCGGCGGAGCCGCCGGGGCCGCCGGCACGTCGAGCGGAAGCCGGCGGCGATAGTCGCCGCGCGAGAGCCATTTCTCGAGCAGCGCGTAAAGGACGATGAAGAGGTACCGGCTCCCCATCTCCTTGATCTTGAACTTCGAAACGCCGCCTTTGCGGTTATACCAACTGGTCGGAACGACCGTCCAGGAGTAGCCGCGCACGATCGCCTTGAGCGGCAGCTCGACGGTGATGTTGAAATGATGCGCGAGGATCGGCCGCACGCCGTCGATGACCTCGCGCCGATAGCACTTGAACGCATTGGTGACGTCGTTGTACGAGATCCCCATCAGCGCGGCGACGAACAGATTGGCGATCCGGTTGAGCGCGAGCTTGAGCCAAGGATATTCGACGACGTTCGCGCCGCGCATGAAGCGCGACCCGAACGCGCAGTCGAAGCCCGCCTCGATCGCCCGCCAGTATGCGACGACGTCGCCCGGATCGTCCGAAGCGTCGGCCATCACGATGCAGACGGCCTCGCCGGCGAACGCGTCCAACCCGCTGTGGATCGCGTTTCCGAAGCCGTTGGCGCGCGGGTTGTCGATGCAACGCACCTGCGGCCAGCGCTTGCCCACCCGCGAGACGACCGCAGCCGTCGCATCGGTGGAGTGATCGTTGACGACGATGATCTCGAACGGAATCCGCTCCGCGTCGAGTCGTTCAGCCAGCTCCGTCAGGGTCGGCTCGACGGTCGCCTCCTCGTTGCGGGCGGGGATGACGACGGAGAGCATCAGACGCCGGTGCGCTCCTTCTCGGCGTCGCTCAGCCAGCGGTCGACGTTCTTGTCGTACATCTCCCTGACGAGCGAGCGCAGGTCGTACTCCTGCCGCCAGTCGGGATAGTGCGCCCGGAACTTCGCCATGTCGCTGATGTACCAGATGTGGTCGCCGATCCGATTCGTTTCGGTGTACGCCCAGTCGAGCTTGCGGCCGGAAATCTCCTCGCACAGCCCGATCGCCTCGAGCATCGAGCAGTTGCTGAAGCGCGTGCCGCCCGCGTTATAGACCTCGCCGCAGCGCGGGCTGCGAAAGACGTGATCGAAGGCAGACACGAGATCGTGCGAATGGATGTTGTCGCGAACCTGCTTACCTTTGTAGCCGAAAACCTGATACGGAGCGCCGACGACGGTACACTTGAGCAGATACGCCAAGAAGCCGTGAAGCTTCGTCCCCGAGTGGTTCGGGCCGGTCAGACAGCCGCCGCGGAAGACGGCGGTCGGCATCGAGAAGTAGCGCCCATATTCTTGAACCAGCACGTCGGCGGCGACTTTCGAGGCGCCGAACACGGAATGCGTCGATTGATCGATGCGCAGGTTTTCGTCGATGCCTTCCCAGTACGGGTGATTGCGCGCGATCTCCCAACGCGTCTCGAGCTCTTCGAGCGGTAGCTCGTTCGGCGCGTCGCCGTAGACCTTGTTGGTCGAGGTGAAGATGAAGGCGGCCTTCGGCGCGTGCTTGCGGGTCGCTTCGAGCATGGTCAGCGTCCCGTTCGCGTTGACCGTGAAGTCGGTCGGTGGATCGCCGGCGGCCCAGTCGTGCGAGGGCTGCGCGGCGGTATGGATCACCAGCGCGATCCGTGCACCGTGCCGCCCGAAGATCTCGTCGATCGCGGCGGCGTCGCGGATGTCGGCGGCGACGTGCGTGTACTGCTTGGGAAAGCGCGACTCGAGCGAGAGCCGGTTCCATTCGGTGGACGCGTCCGGACCGAAGAACCGCTGGCGGAAGTTGTTGTCGATGCCGACGATCTCGTAGCCGCGCTCCGCGAAGTACGCGACGGCTTCCGAGCCGATGAGACCGGCAGAGCCGGTGACGATGACGACGGACATGCGGTCCTCGGGTTCTCCTCGCTGGGCGATCAGGACCACAGCGGAGCGACCATGCGCTCGTGCTCGCGGATCCAATCGTAGATCTGCTGAAGGGTCTCTCGCGGCGACTTGCGCGGCGCCCAGCCGAGATCGGCGTGAACGCGCGCGTTGTCCGTCACGTACAGACGGACGTCCGCAGCGCGATTCTCCGCGATCCGGCGCATTTCCACCTGGTTTCCGGTGATCTGCTCACACAACTGGGTCAGTTCGAGCAGCGAGAGGCTCGAGGCGAGGCCGCCCCCGACGTTGTACGTGCGCCGGGGCAGGTCGTCCATCCGGTCGATCTGCGAGAGGATGAGATCGCCCAGCTCGTCGACGGCGAGGAAGTCGCGCACCTGCTTGCCGGTGCCGCCGTATCCGATGAAACTGAGCGGGCGCTTGAAGTAATGCTTGCCCATCCAGAGCGCAAAGACGCCCTGGTCGACTTTGCCCATTTGCCACGGACCGGTGATGACGCCGCAGCGGTCGATCACGTAGCGCAAGCCGTACATGTCGCCATATTCGGCGAGGATCAGCTCGCACGCGAGCTTGGTGGTTCCGTAGAGCGAACGCGCCCCCTCCAGCGTGAAAGCCTCCGAGATTCCCGCCGCGCTGACGCCCGGCAGCGTCTGCCGTTGGGCGATCCTGAAACGCGTCGCTTCCTCTTCGTACGCGATCATCTCGATGGCCGCGACCGGATAGACGCGGCTGGTCGAGAGAAAGACGACGTCGGCCCCGTCGCGCCGCGCGACTTCGAGCAAGTTGACGGTGCCGACGAGATTGGTGTCGATCACGTACGACGGCCCCTGCTCGTACGCCGCGAGAACGGCGGGCTCCGCCGAGCAGTCGACAACCAGCTCAAACCGCGTCTTCGGAAACGTCAGATCGTCGGGACGCCGGACGTCACCGTGGGCGAACTCGACGTTCGCCGCCGCCAGCCGCGGCAGGTTCCACTCCGACCCGCGTCGCTTGAGGTTGTCGACGACGACCACACGGGCGTCGGGATAGCGCGAGCGCAGTCGCAGCGCGAGGTTCGATCCGACGAAACCCGCGCCGCCGGCGACGAGGATGCTGCTATATGATCCCACCTCTATGCCCGCTCCCGGTCCAGGTAAAAAGAGGATTCCCCTCCTCGCGAGCAAGCTCGCAAGGGTTTCGCGTTCAGCGCGACAATGAGAGGGCCTGCCATTACAGCCGCGTGCGCACTCATCACTCGTCAGCGCGCGTTCGATGCCGCGAGGAGCATACTACGTGAACCCGAGATTCCGCCTGCTGATGATTGGTGCGATGTACGAGAACGGCGGAAACACGACACATCGTTTTCTCGACGGGCACCCGCAGATGTTCGTGTACCCGTTCGAATCCCAGATCGGCACGGCGCTGGTGCACGACTACCTGAACTCGATGTTCCCGCTGAAGTACCGCTGGCCGGCGTTCTCGCTGCACGCCACCCCGCACCAGGACTATAAAGCGATCATCGACGAGGAAGGCAAGGTCCGCTCGCGCACGCCGAACGTGAGCAAGTTCCGGCACGAGCCGTTCGACATGAACGACGACGAGCGCTGCGCGATCTACGAGCGGATCATCGGTGAGATCGGCCGCTCGCGGCCGAACAACGTCGAAGCGTTCTTCCGCGCGACCTTCGAGGCGTGGAAGGACTATCGCCGGACCGGTCGCGAGCAGGTCTACGTCGGCTACAATCCGATCATCGGCGTCGACGCGGACAAGATCTTGACCGACATGCCGGACGCGCACTTCCTGCACATCGTGCGTAACCCGTGGTCGGCCTACGCGGATACGAAGAAGCGTCCCGTTCCGCTCTCGCTCGAGCATTACATGCTCGGGTGGACGCTGAACCAATACTACGCGCTGCTGTTCCAAAAGAAGTTCCCGGACCGCATGCACGTGATCCGCATCGAAGACGTCCTGGCGGATCCCAAGAAGACGCTCGGGGCGCTGTGCGAGAAGCTCGGGCTCGAGGCTGCGGACTCGCTTCTGCACCCATCGTGGAACGGCAAAGTGCTCGAGGAAGTGTATCCGTGGGGGACGATACGCAAGGCGACACCCGACGCGAATCGCGCCACGGCCGCCGAACTCGGCAAGGCCGAGGTCGAGGAGATCCGGCTGCGCACCGCCCAGTACCTCGACCACTTCGGATACACGGACTTCCTCTAGCCGATCGCGAGCGATGTCGGCGCGGCGCGTCCTCATCACGGGCACGAGCGGTTTCGTCGGCGCGAACGTCGCGCGAGGGATGCTGCGGCGCGGACACGAGGTGCACTGCCTGGTCCGCGCCGACTACCGACCGTGGCGGCTCGAGGAGATCGCCGGCGACGTGCGCCTGCACGTCGCCGACATGCTCGACCGGGCCGGTATCGGTGCGCTGTTCGACAGCGTCCGACCGCACTGGGTGTTGCACCTGGCCGCGTACGGCGCCTACGAGACGCAGGCGGACGTGACGCGCTGCGTGCGCACGAACGTCGAAGCGTCGGTGAACATGCTCGACGCCGCGGCCGAACGCGGCGTCGAGCGCTTCGTCAATACAGGCAGCTCGTCCGAATACGGCTTCAAGGACCATCCGCCCGACGAGAGTGAGCAGCTCGAGCCGAACAGCTTGTACGCGGTGACCAAGGCGGCGGCGACGGCGTACGCACAGCATTTGGGCCGGTCCGGAAAGCTGTCGGCGACGACGCTGCGCCTCTACTCGGTCTACGGGCCGTACGAGGAGCCGACGCGGCTGATCCCGACCGTCGTGCTGCGCGGGCTCGGGGGCGCGTATCCGCCGCTGGTGTCCCCGGACACGGCACGCGACTTCGTCTACGTCGACGACGTCGTCGCCGCGTACGACGCGGTGCTGCACGCCGACGTGCCGCCCGGAGCGGTCTACAACGTCGGGACCGGGACGCAAACGACGCTGCGTGACGTCGTCGCGGCAAGCCGTGCTTACTTCGGCATCGGCGCCGAACCCGGCTGGGGCACCATGGCGCAGCGGAAGTGGGATACCCGCACGTGGATCGCCAATACCGGCCGTATTGCGAGTGAAGTGGGTTGGAGAGCATCGACTCCCTTTGAGGCCGGGTTCGGGCGCACGGCGGCCTGGATGTCCGAGCCTGCTCGTCGCGCGTTTTACGAGTCACACCGCCGGCCGCCCGAGTGAGAGCCGATGAGCAGCACCGTCGAGAGTGAGCGCATGGTCACCGGTCGCCGCATCCGCGAACACGTCTTGCGGCAGTCGCGGCGCGCGAACGTTGGCCACATCGGCTCCGCGCTTTCGATCGCCGACATCCTCGCCGCACTCTACGGCAGCATCCTGCGCATCCCCGCACCGAGCGATCCCGACCGCGACCGTTTCGTCCTCTCGAAGGGCCACGCGGCGCTCGCACTCTACGCGGCGCTGCAGCTGCGCGGGTGGCTGAGCGAAGAGGAGCTCGCGACGTACTGCGGCGAGGAGAGCCTCCTGGGCGTGCATCCGGAAGCCGAGCTGCGCGGGGTCGACTTCTGCACCGGCTCGCTCGGACAGGGGCTCGCGATGGCCGCCGGCAGCGCGCTCGCGGCGCGCAAGTCCGGGTCGGCGCGCCGCACGTTCGTGCTCCTGAGCGATGCGGAGCTGAACGAAGGCTCGACCTGGGAAGCCGTCATGTTCGCGGCACAGCACCGCCTGAGCAACCTGTACGCGTTCGTCGACGTGAACGGACAGCAAGCGCTGGGCTATACGAAGGACGTCATCGCGATCGAAAACCCGACCGAGCGGTTCGCGGCGTTCGGCTGGGACGCCCGTGAGGTCGACGGTCATGACGTCGGCGCGATGCGGGCGGCTGTCGACGGTGCCTCCGCGGACCGCCCGCACGTCTTCGTCGCGCGCACCGTCTTCGGGCGCGGCGTCTCCTACATGCAGAGCCAGATCAAGTGGCATTACTGGCCGATGTCCGCGGAGGAGTTCGAGCAGGCGATGACCGAGGTCGCGCGCACGTGAGAACGACCTTTGCCAACACGCTGACCGAGATCGCGCGCGCCGACCGGCGCGTGCTGCTGCTTACGGCTGACCTGGGCTACATGGCGCTCGAGCCGTTCGCCGAGGCGAATCCCGATCAGTTCATCAACGTCGGTGTCGCCGAGCAGAACATGCTCGGGATCGCGACGGGCTTGTCCGACGGCGGCTACCTCCCGTTTGCCTACTCGATCGCGCCGTTTGCCTCCCTGCGTCCGTACGAGTTCATTCGCAACGGGCCGGTGCTCCATCATCTGCCCGTACGCATCGTCGGTGTCGGCGCCGGCTTCGAGTACGGCACGGCCGGCCCGACGCACCACGGGATCGACGATGCCGCCGCGCTGCGCCCGCAGGCGGGCTTGTTGATCGTCTCGCCGGCGGACGCGCAGCAGATGCGCACCGCGCTGCTGGCGACGTGGGACTACGACGGTCCGATCTACTATCGCATCGGCAAGGACGAGAAGACGTTCGTGCCCGGCCTCGACGGCCGCTTTCGCGTCGGTCGCGCCGAGACCGTGCGCGAAGGTAACGATCTCGCCTTCGTCGTGATGGGCGCGCTCGCGGCCGACGTCTGCGCCGCCGCGGACGCGTTGGCGGCGCACGGCCTGTCGGCGAGCGTCGCGGTCGTCTCGACCTTCAACCCCGCGCCGGTCGCGGACGTCGCCCGACTCGCCGAGGAACACCGCTTGCTGGTGAGCGTCGAGGCGCAGTACGTGAACGGCGGCTTGGGGTCGTTCGTCGCCGAGACGATCGCCGAAGCCGGCAGCGGCGCACGGTTGCTGCGTATCGGCGTCGAACGGCCCGCGCAGGGCCGCAGCGGAAGCCAGGGCTACTATCATCGGCTGCACGGCCTCGATCGCGAGGCGATCGTCCGGCGCGTTCTCGCCGTGACGGCGGGAGAGCCCGTTTGACCGATCCCGCGTTCTCGATCATCCTGCCGGTCTACAATCAAGCGGATCACATCGAGGCAATCGTCGCCGGCTACGAGCGCGCGCTGGCCGGAGCGGGCATCGACCACGAGTTGCTGCTGATCGTCAACGGGACGCAGCGCGACGCCTCGCTCGAGGTCTGCGGGGCGCTCGAGGAGCGCTACCCGGCGGTTCGCGCCGTGCACGAGCCGCACGGCGGGTGGGGCCGCGCCGTCAAGCGCGGTATCCGCGAGGCTCGCGGTACGTCGATCTGCTACACGAACTCGGCCCGCACCACCGATCAGGACCTCACGCTGTTGCTGCTCTACGCGCGGGCTTTTCCGGCGGTCGTCGTCAAGGCGAACCGCAAGATCCGCGAGGGCGCGCAGCGGCGAATCGGCTCGTTGCTCTACAACATCGAGTGCCGCACGCTGTTCGATCTCTCGTGCTGGGACATCAACGGTACGCCGAAGATCTTCCCACGCGCGTGTGACGCGCTGCTGGCGCTGCAGTCCGATGACGATCTGATCGACGCGGAGTTCAACGCGATCTGCCGGCGCCGGGACTACCCGATGATCGAGGTCCCGATCTTCTCGAGCCGCCGGCACGGCGGGACGTCGACGACCAACTACGGATCGGCGCTTGCGATGTACGTTGGCGCGTATAGGCTTTATCGCAAGCTCGGCCGTCCGACGTGAGCGACGCTCTCGCCGACCGCTTCGAGTCGCAGGGCCGGGAGTGGCGCGATCCGCTGCAGATCGTCTCGCAGTGGTCGGACGTAGCGGCGGCGGACGCCGGCGATTTGCAGGCCGAGGCGACCGGCGCTTGGTGGGACGTGCTGGCGGCGACCGGAACGACGCTGATCGTCTCGCGCGAGTACGAGCATCTGCTGCTGGCGCTGAACGCGACGCGTCGACCGCGTGTATCGTACCTGCGCTTGCCCCATCCCTCCGGCGTCGCCTTCGCACCGGACGAAGACCGCCTGTACGTCGCCTCGACGCGCAACCCCAACCAGCTCTATGCCTTTTCGCCGCTGGCCGGGATGCTCGAACGTGCGGACGTGGCGGAACACGCCGCGCCGATCCGCGCGCTGTTACCCGAGCGGACGTGGTACCTGCCGGGCTGCTCGTACATCCACGATCTGGCCGTGATCGGCGGCACCTTGCACGCCAACGCGGTCGGCCAGAACGTCGTGCTCGCGATCGCCGACGGGCGGGCGCGTCCCGTCTGGTGGCCGGCCGCGCTCGAGCGCGACGGACGCCCGCGGACCGAGTGCAACTACATCCAACTCAACTCGATCGCCGCCGGCGCCGATCTGGCCGGCTCGTACTTCTCGGCCTCCGGTGAACGGCCGGGCGAGTTGCGGCCGGGCCACGAGCGGTATCCGGTGGACGGACGCGGCGTGATCTACAGCGGTGCGACGCGCGAGCCGGTGGTACGCGGCCTGACGCGCCCGCACTCGGCGCGGTTGCACCAAGGCAGCGTCTGGGTCGACAACAGCGGCTACGGCGAGGTCGGCGTCGCCCGGGACGGCCACTTCGACGTGGTCACGCGGCTGCCGGGGTGGACCCGCGGACTCGGCTTCGCGGGCGGCATCGCGTTCGTCGGGACGTCGCGCGTCATTCCGCGCTTCCGTCAGTACGCGCCCGGACTCGACGTCGATCGCAGCGTCTGCGGCGTCCACGCGGTCGACCTCGCCGGCGGTCAGGTGCTGGGCTCACTGCTGTTCCCGGCCGGGAATCAAATCTTCGCGATCGAACCGGTCCCGGCGAGCTGGACGCCGGGGTTTCCGTTCGACGAGACATCGACGAGCGAGCTGGGGCCCGCGCTCTTCTACGCCTATCGCCTCGCCGGGGATACGTCGTAGCGCAGGCGAAAGCGCAGCGTCGCGACTACTGCGCGAACGTCACCGTCCCGTGCGCGCCTTCACGGTAGTAACCGGAACCGCCGCTGCTGACGACGAGGACGCCGATCGTGTGCGATCCCGCGGTGCGGAAGGTGTTCGAGGGCAGCGTGGCAGTGAAGCCGACGTACCGCGCATCCGGAGCGCCAAGAACGCGCGCGACGTCGGGCCGATCGACGCCGTAGTAGGCCGGGATTCGCGTGGTGCCGTCGATCAGCACGTAGACGCCGCCGGCTTCCTTCGAGCCGTCCACCGCCCAGCCGTTGACCTGCATGGGCTGCGCGCGCGAGAACGTAACCGCTAGCCGGCCGTTCTTCGCGGTCCCGAAGAGCGCCGAAGTGGAGCCCTGCGCGATCGAGTCGAGCGAGAACCGCGTCTGTCCCGGATACCTCTGCAGCTGCGAGAACGGCGGCGGCTCACGCAGCTGCGCTTGGACCGATCCGGCCGGTTGCTGGCCGTGACTCAGGAGCGGGTAGATGAGCGCCCCGAGCAAGACCACGACGAACGTGATCGTAATCGCAGACTCGATCGGATACTTCTTGAGCAGTGCGGCCATCGGCATCCCGTTCGGCGTCCTCTCTGGGCAGGCGGGTCAACGATAGTCCTAAGGGGGAAAGCGGCTCGATTCCTTCAGCGGAACGGTGCCCGCGCAGCGCGAAGCCGGTCCGAAGATGCAGGCTTCTCCCCTCCCCGTGGAAGACGAATCGCGTTCCGCGGTTCGTCCGCTTCACATGTTGGGGGCGATCCTCGGCGCGCTGGCCGCCGCCGCCTGGTTCGTTTACCTGGTTCGCCCGCGACCGGCACTCGGTGTGGGCCTGGACGCCTCGTGGCAACACGCGCTCACGCTTGCCCTGCACGACCATTTGCGCTTCGGACACGACATCGTCTTCACGTACGGGCCGCTGGGTTTCGTCCTCGCCGGTCCGGCGGACGCGACGCTGGCGATCCCGCAGCTCATCGTCAGCTCCGTCGTCGCGTTCGTCGTAGCGGCCGCGGCGTTGTTCGCACTCGGCGGACGATCGAGCGTCCTGCAGAAGACGGTCGCGGCGTTGGCGCTGCTGGTCTACAGCAGCAATGCCGGGCTCGACTACGTCTCGTTGGCGGGCGCGCTCGCGCTGCTCGTGCGCGCCTCACGCTTCCCCCGCTGCGCGGTCGCGACCGGTGCGGGCATCGGCTTGTTGTCGCTGTTCGGCTTCCTCTCGAAGTACACGGTCGCGATGGACGTGTTGGGGGCAGCGGCGGCGGTGTGGATCGTCGATCTCGCCACCGGGCCGGCGGAGCGGCGTCGTGCCGCGCTCACCGCGGGCGCCATCGCCCTCGCGACGGTGCTGGTCGGATCCTTGGTCGCACTGCGCAGCCCGGCCGCGCTCGTCGAGTATGCACGTGGTGCGCTCGCGATCACCGACGGCTACTCGGCGGCGATGGCCCTGCCCGGATCGTGGACGCAGGTCCTGTTGGCCGGCGCGGTCGCGCTCGCGCTTCTCCTGGTCGGCGTCCGGGCCGCGCGCGAGCGCCAGCCCACGCTGCTCGCGATGTCGGCCGTCACGCTCTTCCTGGCGTGGAAGCACGGCTACGTCCGTCAGGACGGGCACTTCGTCATCTACTTCGGCGCCGCGTTCGCCCTGGCTGCGATTCTCGTCGTCGCCGTTCGACGGCGCGGCACCGTCGTGATCGCGCTGGCTGCGTTCGCCGTCGCGACGTTCGCGTACGTAGTCAGCTTTCAAAGCGCGACCAACGAGCTGCCGCATTTCTTCGTCGTCGAGCGCTGGCGGGATGCCGCCCGCTTTCTGGTCTCCCCCCGCCAGGTGACGGCCGAGAATGCGGCACAGGAACCGACGATGCTGGCCGATGACGATTTGCCGCCGGCGTTCCGCGCGCGGCTCGGCAACGGAACGGTCGACGTGCTGCCGGTCGAAACGGCCATCGTGGCAGCCAACGACCTGCACTGGGATCCACTGCCGGTGTTTCAGTCCTACAGCGCCTATACGCCTTACCTGGACGAACTCAACCGAACCGCGCTCGACGAGCACGGCGCCGACACGATCCTCTACCAATACATCGCGATCGACGGCCGGCTGCCGTTCGGTGAAGCGCCGGCGACGACGGTCGCACTGCTGTGCCGGTACCGCGGCGAACCGGTCCCGCTCGGGGTCGGAACGAACGCGTTTCTGGTTCTCCACCGCGCCCCGAACGCAACCTGCGCGTCGGCCGACGCGGGAACAGTCGACGCATCGATCGGGACACCGGTCGCCGTTCCGGCGCCGCACGGGCCGCGCGAGATGATCGTCGCCTCGATCGATCTGCGGCCGACGCTGCTGTGCCGCGTCGCCAACGCGCTGTGGCGGGCGCCGTTCGTCTTTCTGGACGTCACGTACGGCGACGGCTCCACCGCGCGTTTTCGAGCGGTGGTCGCGACCCTGCGGGACGGCATCGTGATCGCACCCGCGCCGCGGAGCCAGGACGAGGCTGAAGCGTTCATCACCGAGCGGTCACAAACGCCGGTGAAGAGCGTGACGGTCGTCGCGCCGGCCGCCTTCTACAGCCTCTCCCACGTCACGTTCACGCGCGAGGTACGCTCCCGCGCCAAGTCGTAGCTTCGCCCGATGACGCTCACGCCGCCGCTGCTGTGGATCAGCCAACATAGTGCGGCCTACACCATCACGGCAACGCTGGTGCTCGTCGTCTTTCTGATTTTCGCGCTCTGGCCGGAGCGCACGCTCCCGCTCTCGCCGGTCGTGCGCGAGCGCCTCGTCGTGCTCGGCATCCCGGCGGTGCTGTTCGCCTGGCGTTGGCCGGTCTTCATTCCGACGTACGCCTTGAACCCCGACGAGGCACAGATGCTCGCCAACGCGCTCAAGGCGACGGTCGACATCGTGCCGTGGCACGGCTTCGACCCCGCCAGCAGCGGACCGCTGAACTCCGACGTGCTGACGCTGCCGGCGCTGGTGGGTGCGCACATCGACTTCTTCTCGGCACGCGTGGTCGGACTGCTGCTGGTGGCCGGTGCGCTCATCGCGCTCTATTTCGCCGTACGGTGGACCTACGGCGCCGCCCTCGCGCGCGTCGCGGTCGTTCCGCCGCTGCTGCTGTTCGCGTTCGTGCGCGACGCTGACTTCGTGCATTACTCGAGCGAACATCTCCCGCTGTTCCTCAACGCGGTCGCACTGGCCGCAGCGATGTACTTGGGTCTGGCCGAGGGTTCGGCGCGCAAGCGCGTCGCAGCCGCCCTGGTCGCCGGACTGTGCGCCGGCTGCGCGCTCTTCGCGAAGCTCCAGGACGTGCCGATCGCGGCCGTCCTCGCGCTCTGTGCAATGGCCGCCATACTCACCGCGCCCGTGCGCACGCGAACGCGCGAGCTCGTCGTGCTCGCCGAGGGAATCGGGTTTCCGGTCGCGCTCATTCTCGGCGCCGTCGTGGTGAGCGGCGTGTGGCGCGACTTCGTGATTTCCTATATCCTGGGCGCCACGGTCTACGTCCAGAGCCCAATCAGCGTCGGGCCCGACTTTTTCTTCCACTCGGTCGCCGTATACGCGAAGTTCTTGGCGGTGTCGGCCGCGGTCTGCGGCGCTTCCCTGGCCGTGCTGATCGTCATGCGCCGACGAATCACGCTGCCGCCGGCGATCGCGCCCGCATCGGCCGTGTTGATGGTGCTCGCCGCGCTCTTCGCCGTTTACGAGCCGCACCATCCGTTCCCTCACTACCTCCTGCTCACCGTCATCCCACTCGCTTGGCTGACCACGAACTCGTTCGCGCTCGCACTCTCCGCCTGGCGCACGCCGGCTCTGCGCGAAGCGGCTGCGTTCGCTTTCGTGCTGGCCTTCGGCATCCCGCTGGCGCCGCACATGCCCACCACGGACGATCCCTTCGTTCAGGCGCTTGCGTCAGAGGCGACGTTTCCGCTCGGGCCCGTCGACATCGCGATCGAGAAGCTCATCCCGCGCGGAGGCCGGATGCTCGTCTGGGGCTGGATGCCGCAGTACTACGTCGACACGGCGACGCTGATGGCGACGCGGGACGCGAACGCCTATTTTCAGATCGAGCTGCTTCCCTATCGAGACTACTTCCGCGCGCGGATGATGCGCGAGCTCGAGGCCGCGCCGCCGCCCGTCGTCGTCGACGCCGTCGCGCCGGGCCAGTTCGGCTTCACCGACAACGTCACGCAAGGCATCGACAGTTTCCCCGCGCTCAGCGCGTTCGTGCGCGAGCGGTACGTGCTCGCAAACGACATCGGCGGCGTTCGCATCTATCGGCTGCGCGAAGGGCACCTGTAACCGCGCCCCGAACGGCGTCGCGTGCTCGCGCTCCTCACCGGTGCCGCCGGATTCATCGGCTCGCACCTCGTCGAACGTCTCCTTCGCGAGGGCTGGAACGTCGTCGGCGTCGACAACCTCGCGACCGGTGACGAGCGCAACTTGCAGGGCGTGCGCGGCCACGAGCGGTTCACGTTCGTGCGCGCCGACGTCAGCGCGCCGTGGGACGCTTGGGTAGCGGCACTGCCGCCCGCGCTGCGCCGGCCGAAGCTGGTCTTGCACTTCGCCTCGCCGGCGAGCCCGGTTCACTACGAGCGACTCGCGCTCGAGACGCTGGCCGTCAACGCGCTGGGGACGATGCATGCCGTCGCACTCGCCGCACGAATGTCGGCGACGCTCTTGTATGCCTCGACCAGCGAGACCTACGGCGATCCGCTGCAGCACCCGCAAAGCGAGACGTACTGGGGGAACGTCAACCCGATCGGGCAGCGCTCGTGCTACGATGAAGGCAAGCGGTACGGCGAGGCGTACGTCACGACGGCGGTACGCAAGGGCGAGGTCGACGCGCGCGTCGTGAGAATCTTCAACACTTACGGGCCGCGCATGCAGTCCGGCGACGGCCGCGTCATCCCGAACTTCTGCGTCTCGGCTCTGCGCGGCGAGCCGCTGACCGTCTACGGCAACGGCAGTCAGACGCGCAGTTTCTGCTACGTCGACGATCTGGTCGAAGGCATCCTCCGGCTGGCGACGGGCCGCGGCCTGACCGGCCGGGTGGTGAACCTCGGCAACCCCGACGAGTACACGATTCGCGAGCTGGCCGCGACGATCGCGCGGCTCGCGGGCGTTCCGCTGCAGGTCGAGGACCGCCCGCTGCCGCCCGACGACCCGACCCGGCGCCGTCCCGACATCACGCTCGCGCGCACGCTGCTCGGTTGGCAACCGGCCGTCCCGCTCGAGGACGGCCTGCTGCGCACGCTCGAGTACTTCCGCGCTGCGACGCCCGTCTAGTCGCTTTCGCGTGCGCGCACGAGGTTGCCGTGCGTCGCCGGCGCGCTCGTCGTGCGCTGCAGCTTGATCCGGCCCACGCCCAGGTAGCGCAGGCCCGCCGCGCGCACCTTTTCCGGCTCGTAGATGTTGCGGCCGTCGACGAGCAGGTCGCCGCGCATCGTCCGCGCACAGCGCGCGAGGTCGAGACTGCGGAACTCGTTCCACTCGGTCGCCAACAGCACGGCGTCGGCACCTTCCAGCGTCGCGTACACATCTTCGCAGAACGTCACGTGCTCACCGAGTGCGCGGCGCGCGAAGTCGTTGGCGATCGGATCGTGAGCGCGCACGACGGCATCACGGTCGAGCAGCCGCTGAATGATGGCGAGCGCCGGCGCCTCACGGATGTCGTCGGTATTCGGCTTGAACGCCAGGCCGAGCACCGCGACGACACGGCCGTGCAGACCGCCCAGCTCGCGTTCGAACTTCATGACCGTGCGCTCGACCTGGCGACGGTTGACCAGCTCAACGGCGTGCAGCAGCGGCGCCTGATAGTCGCGCTCGACCGCCAGCTGCTCGAGGGCGCGCACGTCCTTGGGAAAACACGAGCCGCCGTAGCCAATGCCTGGATTGAGGAACTTCGTTCCGATCCGCTGGTCGTAGCCGATCCCGTTGCAGACGGCACGCACGTCGACGTCGAGCAGCTCGCAGATGTTCGCGATCTCGTTGATGAACGAGATCTTCGTCGCCAGGAAGGCGTTCGCGGCGTACTTGATCATCTCGGAGGTGCGCACGTCCGTGACGACCACCGGCGCCTCGAGCGGCGCGTAGAGATCACGCATCACGCGTTCGGTCTCGGCGTCGGCGACGCCGATCACGACGCGGTCGGGCTTGAGGAAGTCCGCGACCGCCGAGCCTTCGCGCAGGAACTCCGGGTTGCTGACGACGCTGACGGGGTACTCGACCGGCGCGTGCTCGCGAATGATCGAGCTGATCATTTCACCCGTCTCGACCGGAACGGTGGACTTCGAGACGACGATCTTGGGGCCATTGAGCGCCAGACCGATCTCGCGCGCGACCGCGCGTACCGCGCTCAAGTCGGCGTGGCCGTCGGGTCGCATCGGGGTGCCGACCGCGATGAAGATGACCTCGGCGCACCGGATCGCCGCGGCGAGGTCGGTGGTGAACGAGAGTCGGCCCGCCTCGATGTTGCGCGCGACCATCTCCCCGAGCGAGGGCTCGTAGAACGGAATGTTCCCCACTTCGAGCTGGGTGATCTTCGCTGCGTCGTTATCGACGCCGACGACGCTGTTGCCCAGCTCGGCGAGGCACGTCGCCGTGACTAGCCCCACGTACCCGGCGCCGACGATCGCTATCGATCTCATCGCCCGCTTACTTCGCCTCGGGCGCCGGCGCTTTCCTCGGCCGGCCGGGTGGGCGCGCCGCGGCGCCGGCCGGCGAAGGCAAGTGCGCACACGACCAGCGCGCAGGTGTGTCCGACGGCGATCGTCTGGAGGAGATCGGCGGCCGAACGATGGCGCAGCACGACCGCGGTCACCTCCCCGAGCACCACGCAGCACAGCGGGACCACGAAGCCCAGCCGCCCGCGCGCGATCGCGTAGGTCGCTGCGATATTGGCCATCGACATCGCGCCGATCGCATACACGTAGGTCGTCAGAAACGGTGCGCCGGCGGCGAAGGAACGTCCGGCGATCGTGGTGATGACGAACCGTGGCAAAAACGCGTAGAAGGCGATCGCGGCTACGACGATGAGTCCGCCGGCACCGACCGCCTGCAGATAAAGGTCGCGCGTGCGCTCGCCGCGCGCCGACCGGGCCGACGCCTGCGGCAAGAGCACGGTCGGGATGAACGCGGTCACCGCGAACAGCGCGCGACTCGCCAACGCCGCCGCACCGTACAGTCCGGCGGTGTACGCGTCGAGGTACCGCTTCGCCAACACGACGTCGTAGAGCAGCAGGACGTAAATGCAGAACATCGCCAGCGCAACGCCACCGGACGTGCGTGCGACCGTGCGCAGCGAGAAGCGCACCGCGACGCCGCGCCGATGCGGGAGCGCGGCGACGAACGTGTACGCGGTCGCGAGGCCGTAGCCGATAACGACGCCCGAGAGCGCGCCGCGCAGCCCCAGCGTCGCGCCGAGCAACGGCGCCGCGACCGCCTTGCCGAGGTTCTCGGCGACGTTCGAGAGCGAGAAGGCGCGGAACGCCGAGAGCCCTTGCAGCAAACCGCGCAGGAACGGCAGCGGGATCGCGGCCGCGAGTGCGCAGCCCGCCGCCGCGACCAGCAGCGGATCGCCGACGTGCAAGAACGCGGCCAGTGGAACAGAAGCGCAGATCAGCACCAACCCGGCGAAGCCCGCGACGACGAAGGCGACGCGGTCGACCGCTCGCGCAAGCCCGGCGAGCCGGTCGGGATCGAGCGTCAAATCGCTGGCCAGCTTCGCGACCACCATTTGCGCGATCAGCGCCGGCGCTTGTACGATCAGGACGACCGCCAGCAGCGCCGAGAACGTGCCGTACGCCTCGACCCCGAGCGTCCGGCTGACCAGGGTGTAGAAGACGTAGCCCAGGACGTTGGCGACCATCAAGCCGCCGAAGGTGATCCCGGCGTGCGCCGCGACTTGGCGACGTACGCTCGGCACTCGCGCCTCGGCGACGGTTTCGGCAGTAGTGGATTCGATCACAAGCGCAGTCCGAAGTCCTCGGCGTCGACGGTGAGGTTGGGGTTATAGTAGGGGTCGTGCGCCGCCCATTGCGGCCAGCGCCTGCGAATAGCCTCCACTTCTTCCATCGCTCGAGCAACCTTTGCCAGCGTGTCGTCGGTGCCACGGCTCTTCGACTCGTAGTGATGCAGGCGGGCGGCCGGCACGAAGACGTTGCGGTACCCGGCCCGGCGCAGCTTGAGGCAGAGATCGACGTCGTTGTACGAGACCGCGAGCGCCTCGTCGAGGCCGCCGACCTCCCAATACTTGCGCCGCTCGATCATCAGACAGGCACCCGTCACCGCGAGATAGTTCGTGTCGAAGCGCAGGCCGCCATGATAGCCCGGTGCGCCGGCCGGCAGGAAGCGGTGCGCGTGTCCGGCGAGCCCCAGGATCCCGAGCACGACGCCGGCGTGCTGCACCGTCTCGTCTTCGTAGAGCAGGTACGCGCCGACCGCGCCGATCGCCGCGCGACGCGCCTGGCCGAGCATCGCTTCCATCCATTCCGGCGAGAGCACTTCGGTGTCGTTGTTGAGGAGCAGCACGAAGGGCGCCGCCGTCGTGCCGATCGCCTCGTTGTTGAGCCGCGAGTAGTTGAACGGCGCCGCGTCGCGCAGCACGCGGAAACGCCCGGGACGCTCGCGTTCCCAGCGCGCGAGCAGCGCCAGCGTCGCCTCCTCGCGGCTGCCGTTGTCGATTACCACGACCTCGAAGTTCGGGTACGCGGTTCGCTCGAACACCGAGGCAATGCACGGTCCGAGCAGATCGGCGCGATCGCGCGTGGGGATCACGACGCAGACGCGCTCCCCGGCGGTCGCGAAGCGCACCTCGAGCCCCCCCTCGGCCGGCGTGAGGGCGGCCGTCTCACCGCGTCGGCGCAGCGCACTTTCGACCGCGATCTTCTGATCGGCCGGCGCGACGAGGCTGCCCGGGCCGCGATGGACGAGCACCTGCGGGACGTGAACGACCCGATCACTCGCCTCGGTCGCGCGCAGCAGCGCGTCGTACCACGCCGCGGTCTCGAACACGTCGCGCACGCCGCCGACCTTCTCGAGCAGCTCGTGCCGCACGACGCAGAGAGCGCCGACGTAGTCGCGCGTGAGCAGCGTCTCGGGCGACCAATCCGGCTTGAACCAGGGGTCGCGCGGGACGCCGCGCTCGTCGAGCCGATCCTCGTCGCAGTAGACGACGTCGACCTCGTCCTGCAGCGCCAAGGCGAACTCGAACAGCGCGTGCGGTTCGAGGCGATCCTTGCCGTGGAGGCCGCCCAAGACGTCGGCATCACCGAACCGCTCGCCGCCCGGCGCGACCAGGACGATGCGTGGATCCTCGGCTGCGAGCGCCTGCAGCTCTTCGAGCTCGCCGACGTCGGGCTGCTCCGCGACCTGAACGCGCGCGATCCAATGCGGATAGACTTGCTCGCGCAGCGAGCGCACGACCGGAAGCGCACTGCCGCCGTCGCGCGCGTCGATCACGAGCCCGAAACGGGTCTGGCGCGGCAGGAAGCGCACCATCCGGCGCATCCGCTCGACGTCCTCGCGTCGCAGGCGATGGTTCTCACGAAAGAGCTGATACGGATCGCCGAGCGCGGCCAGCTCGGCCCCACGGTCTTCGCCTTGGGGCCGCGCAACCGGATCGACGGTGGGTCCGATGCCGAGGCGACGCTTGGTGGCGAACCAGCCGTCGCGCAGCCGCCAGAAGCGGCTCGCGCGCATCGCTTCGATCGTGCGGCGCTGCCGCTGCACCAGGGGGTAGAGGTACGCGACTTGCGCGACCAGTGCCGCGCGCGAACGGTCGTCCTCGAGTGCGGCGAGCGCATCAACTGCCTCGGCCGTCCGTGCCGCGATCCGCCGCCAATCGCCGGTGGCTTCGAGATATGCGGCGCCGCGGCGCGCCAACAGCGCCAGCGCGTCATCGAGCGGGAGCGCCGAGACAGCGGCCGTCCAACCGCCGGGGGGAACGACGATCCCGCCGCCGGTCTCACGCACGAGCGCGGCCGCGCCCGGCGCGTCTTCCGCCGCCAGCACCGCCTTCCCGTACGCCCACGCCTCAGCCACCTCGGGGACGAAGCCGCGCCCCGTCCCCGTCACCGCGACGGCCCGCGCGGCGGCGAAGAACGCCGGCCGATCGCGCTCCTCGACGGCGTCGAGCGCGACCGCGAACGCTCCGCCGGCCACGATCTCGCCGTGCGCCGCCACGTCGTCACCCGTCACCAACACGTACGGCTCGCCGCGGGTCACCCGCCGCACGCGCTGCGCGTGCAGCTCCTCGAGCGGTACCCGATCGACGCCCAGGCCGAGCACGCGCGTGCGGGCGCGCGCCAGCGAGCCGAACAGCTCGCCGATCAGCGCCGCCTCCGCCTCGGTGGTACACAGGATCATCCGGCTGCGGGCGACGGTCTCGACGACGTCGGGCAAGCGCGCCGCCGGAGCGTCGTCGAGCAGCGGGACCAGGATCGCGCGCTCCGCGACGTCGGGCAACGCGTGCACGGTCGTCGGCACGCTGACGTCGACGAAGAGGAACGCGTCGTAGCGAGCCGCGGCCGCGCGGACGTGCGCGCGCAGGTCGGGGCTGCGCAAGCGCTCGTCGAGCAGCGCGGCGCGACGCTCGCCGCCGTTGCGCGCCGCCAGGACGGCCTCTTCGTACGCCACCCGGTCGGGTGCGTTGACGCGAAAGCGTAGCACCGGGAACGGCTCGGTGCGGTCGACGCCGGCGGTGAAGAAGTTGGCGTCCGGTGCGTCCTCGCGCGCCGTCGTCGTGAGGACCTCGAGATCCATCCCTTCGAGCGCGAGGTGGGTCGCGAAGGCGTACGCGAAACGCTCTTTGCGCGCGCGCAAGTCGCCGCCGAAGAACGGCGCGACCAGCGCGACGCGCTGGCGCGTGGCGCTCACCGGGCCGCGGCGGCGGCCGCGGGATACGTGGCGACGCGCCGGCGTTCGAACAGGCGCCGGGCGGCGATCTCCGCGACCGCGACGCCGGTCACCAGCCAGTACGCGGTGGCGACCTTCGGAAAGAAGAACACGTCGTCGCCGACCTGGTGCACGGCCAGCGCGACGGTCGCGCCGAGCGCGCCGACGATCAGCGGCCGCCGCACGGCACTGCGCGCCAGCGTCCAGATCGTCGTCGCGAACAGGCCGATCGTCGCCAGCAGGCCGACGATGCCGGTCTCGGCCAAAGCCTGGAGGTAGATGCTGTTGGCGTGCGTGCGTACGCCGACCAGCCCGACTTGCGCCAGGTCGAGCTCGTAGTTGCCCGCGCCGACGCCGACGATCGGCGAGGTGCGCCAGAGCGCGATCGCCGCGTGCCACAGCTGCGCGCGGTTGGCGAGATGATCGAGCGTCTGCGTCTGCTGGTCGAGCGAGAAATACCCCGGCGGCACGCCCGCGCGCAGCGCCCACGCGCCGCCCAGCACGACGACGGCGACGACGAGCAGCGCGAAGCGGCGCACGACCGAGCGCGGCGGACGCAGCACGATCAGCACCACCGCGACGCCCACGGCGACGCCCGCGATCCCGGCGCGCGAGAGCGTCAAGAGATCGGTGATCGTCGCCAAGGCGATCACGCCCGCCAGCACGCGATCGCGGTGCGTGAGCGCGCGCGCCACCAGCACCGGCAGCGCGATGCCGAGATAGCCGGCCAGCTGGTTGGGGCCTTCGAGCGCGCCGGCGATGCGTGGGAAGACCGTGCCGTGCAAGAAGATCCCGCTGTGCGCGCCGACCACGTACTCGGCCAGCGCGGAGAGGCAGACCAGCGTCACGGCGGCTTCCAGCGTGCGCCAGAACGGACGGTCGTCGGGATCAGCGGCGAAGGCCGCGATCGCGCCGGCGAACAGCAGCAGGTACTCGCCGTCCTTGAACGCTTCGCGCGCGACGTTGCCCAGATGCTGCGCGTGCAGCGCGGACAAGCCGATCGCCACCAGCGTGGCGGCGAACGCCCACAGCATCGCGCGCACCGGTACGGTGCGGAACGCGGACAGATCGGGACGCGAGAACGCCAGCACGACGAGCAGCCCGACGAGGCCGGCCTTGAGCGTCGTGATCGTCGTCGGCCCGACGTAGCGGGCCAGGTCGAACGGCGCCAACACCAGCAGCGCCGCGACGCCGAGGGCGGGCCGGCGCCGCGTCAACAAGCCGACGGCGATCGCGCAGAAGAGGTAGACGACCGCACTGGCCGGATCGACCAGCGGGTGCTCCTCCACGCGCAGCGTGACCGTCAGCGGATGGAAGATCACCGGGCACGCGCGGGGGGCATCCGGACTACGGTTGGCGTTCGACCGGACGAACTCCCGGCCCCGATCCCGAGCCGCGCGCGGCGTCGCGCGCGAGCACCTCCCATTGCGCCGGCGCCGTCCCCGACCAGTCGTAAAACGCGACGCCCAGCGCGCCGCCGGCGTGCGCGGCGCTCAACGCCGCCGCCAGCTCGGCCGGGCTCGGCGCACCGTGCGGGCCCAGCGGCGCGGTCTGCAGACCGACGTCGACCGGCACGCCGGGAGCCAACGCGCGCAACGCGCGCAACGAGCCGGCCACGGCCCGCCGCGCGCGGGCCGGATCACCGCCGCCGAACGCGTGCCAGTACACCATCGGCTGCAGAACGTCGGCGGCCCGCGCGATCGCCGGGTACGGGAACGTCGCGGCCGTCAGGCGATCGAGGTAGGGATCCTCGACGGTCGCGAGCAGCAGCACGTGCGGTCCGACCGCGCGCCGCAGCACCGCCAGATAATCGCGCAACGCGGCATAACCGCTCGCCCCGGTGCCCAGGAACTCCGGACCCCGCTCGAGGTCGACGGCCAGCCCGCTGATCCCGTTGCCGGCCGGCGTGCGGTACGCGGCGACGGCGCACGCCTCGGTTAGATCGTCGGCGTCGAGCGTGCGCGGTACCGTCCAGCCGATCACGCGCACGCCGTGCGTCACCAACCCGTCGATCAGCGCGTCGACCGTCGGCTTCGCGTCGGGCGTCGTCTCGTCGAAGGCACCGTAGGCCAATCGCAGCTCGACCGCGCGCAGGTGCGCGCGGACGGCCACGTCGACGATCTGCGCGACGTCGAGCGCCGCGTAGCGCTCGTCGTCGAGCGGGTCGCCCGAGAACGCGAGCCAGGTCGCGGTGCCGCGCACGGCCTGCGCATCGGTGCGCGGCAGCTCGGGTGGAACCAGCGCGTGCGCCGCGTGCGTCCCGCCCGGCAGCGCGACGAGGTAGCGCGCGACCGCGCCCGGCCGCACCGTGCCGTCGTCCCACGACGAGGCCGGTGCGCGCACCACGGCGGTCGGCACGCTCGCGCGGATGCCGCGCTCGTCGACGCGGTAGACGCGCACGACGCCGCGGCGGACGCGCGGAAACCAGCCGACGCGCACCAGGTGCGGTCCGATCGCACCCGCGACGACCGTCGGCGCGATCGCGCGCGCGTCGAACCGTGCGTGCGCGCTGCCGAGGCCGGCCGGCTCGTTGGCGTGCGCGCGAATCGTCACCGCCACGGCGTCGCGCACCGCGACGACCGCGGCCGGTCCGCGATAGCGCAAGCGCGTCTGCCACTGGACGCTGCCGCGGTCGACGCTGAAGTCGAAGTCGCCGCCGCGCCGCAGCCGCGTCGGCGCGTCGCTCGCGTCGCGCAGATCGGCGCGCACGACCGCGCGCGCGGAGCCGTCGGGCGAGACGCCGAGCGGCTCGACGGTCAGGGTGAACGAGGACGCCGGTGCGCCGGACCAGACCTGCGTCGGCAGCGGTGCGGGCGTGCTGCGCGCCAGCGGCGTCGGCCACGCCGTCGGCTGCGCGCGCACGGCCAGCACGCAGCCGACCAGTAGCAGCGGCGTGAGCGCGAGCGCCGCACCCCTCACAGAACGAACTTGCGCAACCCGCGCGGCGCGTCGGAATCGACGCCGTTGGCGCGCCCGACCTGCAGCGCGAGCACTTGGCCGGTCACCAGCCACGCCAGCGTGTTGAACGGTTCGGGCGTGCGCGCCCCGAGCAGGGTGACCTCGCCGCACGGTTCGCCGATCGCATAGCGCGCCGCGCCGTTGGCGACCGCTTCGTCGAGCGGCCGCGCGACGACCGCTCGCGAGGCGTCGTCGACGATCCCGACGATGGCGCTGGACGCGTCGAGCATCGCGGAGCTGCCGTGGCGAAACTCGCCGGCCGGGAAACCCTCGGCGTGCACGTAGCTCGACTCCTTGATCTTCAGCGCCAGCTCGAAGGCGACCGGGACGCCGTAGCCGGCGCCCACGACCGCGACCGAACGGCGGCCGGCCAGATCGTCGGCCGCGCGTTCGACGTCCGCGACGCCCGGGCTCGCGAGCCACGCCTCGACGTCGTCGGCGGTGCGCCGCAGCGCGGCCGCGTCGCGGTGCGCGGCGCCGCCGGCCAGCGCCGCCGCCCACAGCACGATCGCCGCGGTCGTCGTCACGCTCTTGCTGGCCGGCACGGCGTGCTCGGGGCCGGCCAGGACGTCGATCGCGAGCTGCGCGCGCGCACCCAGCGGCGAGCCGGGATCGTTGGTCAGCGCGACGACCCGGTCGGCCGGCAGCACGTCGAGCGCGGCGAGCAGATCGGTCGAACGGCCGCTTTGCGAGAGCGCGACCACGCAGGCGTCGCGATACGCGGTGTGGTCGAACTGCGCTTCGGTCGCGGCCAGCGCCCACGCGCGCACGCCGCGCCGGCGAAACGCCAGCGCGCCCAGCAGGCCGACGCACAGCGAGCTGCCGCTGCCCAGGAACAGCACGTCGCGGCCGGCGACCGCGTCGGCCAGCCGGCGCGCCGCGTCGGACGCCGCAACCCGGCGCCACGCCGCGGGCTGCTCACGAATCTCGGCTTCGAAGCGCTCGCCGAGCACGGTGGTCAGTCGGTGACGAAGTGCGCGAGGACGTGCGCGCGCACGTCGGCGAGCGCGGCCGGATCGCCGACCCAGTCGTCGACGTCGAACGCGAAGATGACGGTCCCGTGCTTGGCGTTGACGGCGTAGCCCGCCATGGTGCGGACGTGCGAGAGCGAGCCGCTCTTGGCGAACAGGTGACCGGCCGTCGGGCTGTCGCTCGGGAAGTCGTCCTTGAGCGTGCCGCGCACCGCGGCGATCGGCAAGTCGTCGAGCACCAGGTCGCGATCGGCGCCGTTCCAATCGTGCTGCAGGATCGCGACGACGTCGTGCGGGGTGATGCGGTCGTAGACCGAGAGGCCGCTGCCGTCGACCAGGGTGATCGCGTTCACGTCGACACCCATACCCGCCAGCCACGTCTTCTCGAACGCGATGCCGTTGACGGCGCTCCCGGGCGGCCCGTCGACCGCGACCGCCAGCTCCCGCAGCAGCATCTCGGCGACCAGGTTGTCGCTGGGGAACCACATGTCGGCCAGCACGTCGCTCAGCGGCTCGGAGTCGTGCGACCACACCACCTTCGCGTCGGGTCGCTGCGGCGGGACGGGCTGCGTGGCGGGAGCGAAGGTCGTGGCGACCGGAATGCCGTGGTGCGAGAGCGCGGTGTCGAGCGCGGTCAGCGCGTAGGCGGCCGGACTCGACACGGCCGCGTCGACGTGGTCGGGCGCGCCGCCGAGCGGAATCACGCCGGTGACCGCGATGCAGCCCGACGGCGTGCGCGCGACGTCGATCGTGTCGCTCGTCCCCGCCGCGACGGTGCTGGCCGCGTCGACGATCGCACACGGGGCAACCGGCGCGGCGCTGACCGCGGGCGGATCGCCGCCTTTCGCGCCCGGCGTCACCGTCAGGTGCACGACGTTCTCCTCGAACGCCAGCGCACCGACGACCGGCGCGTAATAGTAGGCGAAATCGTCCCACGTCCATCCCGGCGGATAGCCGGGCGGCGTGTCGCGGCCTTCGTCGATGACCACCGACATGACGCCGCGAATGCCCGCCGCGGCGACCGCGCTCGCGGCCGCTTCGAAATCGGCCTGGTCGAGGAACGGATCGTTGCCCGCGCGCAGGATCAGCTGCCCCTGCAGTATGCCGTCCTTGACCGGCCCGTTGGCCACCAGCGTGGTGCGGAACCGGTAGTCGGGACCCAGCCGCTCGAGCGCCGCGCTCCCGACCAGCAGCTTGAGCGAGGAGGCCGGCTGGAACGCGTCGTCGGCGTTGCGCTCGTAGAGGACGCGGCCGTCGCGCGCGTCGACCGCGTACAAGCCGACGTGCGCGCCGTGCAGCGTCGTCGCGCCGCTGAGCGTGACGTCGACGTTGGCCGCCAGCGCGGCGATCTGCTGATCGGTCCACGGCTCGCCGCTGGCGACGGGCTTGGGGACGTTGGCGCCCAGGGCGCGGTCGACGGCCAGCGCGGGCGCGCTCGCCGCCAGCGCCACGCCGATCGCGAGCAGCGCGAGCGCGGCGCGCGTCACGCCGGGACGCGCTCGGCGACGCGACGCGCGATGAAGGTCGCGACCTCGCTGGGGAGCGTCCCGCGTCCGAAGCCGGCGTCGTAGCCGAGCTCGGCCGCCAGCAGGTTGGTCACCCGCGGGCCGCCGGCGATCAGCACCACGCGCTCGCGCAGGTGCTCGGCCTCGAGCAGCTCGCCCAGCGCGGTGAAGTTCGCGATGTCGCTGCCCTTCTGGGTGACGACCTGCGAGGCGAGGATCGCGTCGACCTCGCGCTCCTTGGCGAAGCGGACGAGATCCTCGACGGCGATCTGGCTTCCGAGATTGTACACGTCGAAGCCGTGGTACCGCTCCAGACCGTAATCGCCCTTGTAGCCCTTCATGTTGAGGATCGCGTCGATCCCGACCGTGTGCGCGTCGGTCCCGATGCAGGCGCCCACGACCTTGAGCTTGCGCCCGACCCGCTGCGCGATCAGCGCGTCGACCTGGTCCATCGCCAGCGCGTCGCGCGCGGCCGCCGGGACGGCGACCGTCGAGACGTCGATCGCGACCGGCGTGCGCGCGTACACGACGAAGAACGAGAAACCGGCGGCGATGGCGCGGCCTTCGACGACCGCGACGTCGGTGAAGCCCATCTTGGCGACGAGCTGCCGCGCCGCTTCGTCGGCGGCTTCGCTCCACGCGATCGGCAGCGTGAACGAGAGCTGGACGGCGCCGTCGTCGAGCGTGTCGCCGTACGGCTTGACCAGGCTCACGGCGCGGCCGCCAGCTCGCCGGCCAGCGCGTCGGCGAACGGGTTCCAGTACGTGGGCGCCTTGGCGAAGACGCCCTCGAAGCCGCGGCCGCCCTCGCGCGGGCGGCGCACGTCGGCGAAGCTGCCGTCTTCGATGGCGGCCATCAGGCCGCGCTCTTCGACGCGTTCGAGCAGGCGCAGCGCGCCGGTCAGGACGTCCTGCGCGCGCCGTTCGATGCGCCCGCCGGACTTGAACTCGATCTCCTCGCCGAAGTGGCGCGCGGTGCCCATCACGTAGCGCGCGTTCTCCAGCGCCAGCGCGCGATCGCCCAAGAACGGCGTATGGATCGCCTCGGTCAGCATCCCGCACAGGTGGATCGTCTGGTTCGTGATGACCGAGGTCAGGTTGAAGAGCGCGTCGATCAAGTGGCCCTTGAAGATGTCGCCCGTCATGTGCTTGGTCGGCGGCATGTACTTGAGCGGCGCGTGCGGGAAGATCTGACGCGCCAACTGCGCCTGCGCGACTTGGAACAAGAAACCGTCTTCGAGATCGGGGTCGATCTCGTACGCGTCGCCCAGCCCGATCTGCGCGTCCGGCAGACCGGCGCGATGCGCGAACGCCTCGTTGACGAACTGCGAGGCCAGCACCGCGGGCGCCTGTTCGACCGCGTCCGCGGTCGTCAGATAGTTGTCCTCGCCGGTGTTGATGATGATCCCGCTGCGCGCGTTGAGCTGGCGCGAGAAGTGCTGGTCGACGAAGGTGCGCTGCATGTTGATGTCGCGGAACAGGATGCCGTACATCGAGTCGTTGAGCAGCATGTCGAGCCGCTCGAGCGCCGCGGTCGCCGCGATCTCCGGCATGCACAGACCGCTGGCGTAGTTGGTCAGCATCACATAGCGGCCCAGGCGCTCGGAGACCTCGTCGAGCGCGACGCGCATGATGCGGAAGTTCTCCTGCGTCGCGTAGGTGCCGCCGAAGCCTTCGGTGGTGGCGCCGTAGGGGACGTAGTCGAGCAGCGACTGCGCGGTCGAGCGGATGACCGCGATGATCTGCGCGCCGGCCTCGGCGGCGGCCACCGCGGCGGTGCGATCTTCGTAGATGTTGCCGCTCGCGACGATGACGTAGAGCAGCGGCGGCGGCGCTTGCGGGAGGCGCGCCAACCGCGCGGCGCGCTCCACGCGGGTCGCGTCGATCCGCGCCATGCCGCGCTCGACGTACGGCGCGAGCGCGGCCCGCAGCGCCGCCTCGGGCGTCGCGGCCGGGTCGGGCAGCGGCTCGCCGGCGGCGACCGCCTCGGCGATCTGCTGCGGCGTGCGGCCCGTTTCGGCGAGCGCCGCGCCGAGCGCGCGGGCGACGCCCTGCTCGCGCGCCGCCAGGGCGTCGACGAGCCGGTTCGCCAGCGGGACGCCGTCGGCGTCGACCCCGTCGATTCCGCACAGACGAGCGACCGCCCGCTCGACGCTCAGCGTCGAGTGGGTGGCGATGAAGGCGGCGATCGGGTCGACGATGGCGCGAGCCAGACGGCGCGCTTCCGCGACCTGACCGGCATCAATACGGAGCTCCATGGCGCTTTGCCCAACGTTCCGGGCCCCCCATCCGGTTTCCGCCCCCGATCGCTTCGTCGATCGGTCGCCGAGGGTCGCTGTCCGATCCAACGAATCGGTGCGCAATGGTGACGCTGGACACGCTGACGGCCGAACAGCACGCGTTCTGGAACGAGCGCGGCTTCCTGCACCTGCCCGGCTTCTACAGCCCGGCGCAGATCGACGACCTCGACGCCGTCACCGACTGGATGTGGCGGGAGAAACCGCGCGACGTCACCGTCGACGATACGGCAACCGCTCGGCGCGTCCAGCTCTGCGCCTGTGAGGGTCCGGAGCGCACCCGGTACCGGCTCAACGATCTGTACCTGCTCTCGGACACCGTCCGGCGCACTGCCCTGGATCCGCGCATGGTGCCGATCCTCTGCTCGCTGCTCGGCGATTCCCCCGTGCTGTGCAACACGCGCACCCTCGAGACGGGAACGGCGCAGCCGATGCACGTCGACACGTTGTTCATGACGCCGCAGACCGACGACGCGCTCATTGCGACCTGGATCGCCGTCGAGGACGTGCTGCCCGAAAATGGCCCGCTGTTTTACGTTCCCGCCAGCCACGCGTTGCCGCCGTACCGCTTTTCCACCGGCTCGCAGCACTGCGTGCCGGAAGAGATGTCGCTCTGGACCAACGCGATCGAAGCGGGGATCGCCGAGCGCGGGCTGCGCCGCGAGCAGCTCCTCGCGCGCCGCGGCGACGCGTTCATCTGGCACGCGCGCCTGGTCCACGGCGGCGCGCCGATCATCAATCCGGTCGGCACACGCAAGAGCCTGGTCTCACACTTCTACTCGCGCGGCGATTGTGAGTGGATGGGCGCCTCCGTCTTGCGCGCGGGGGCGGGCCTTTGGCTCAACCGCCCGCCGCAAGCCGTCGCGGAGGCGGGCATCCCGCCCGCGCGCCGTGGCAGCATCGACGACTGGCCGGCCTCGTCCGGCAAGGTCACGGGATCGATCGACGGCGTGCAGGTCGAGCGGAACGCGCTGATCGTGCGGGGATGGGCCTACGAGCTTCGCTCCCCGGGCCGCGTCCTCGCCGTGGCGGCGCGGGCCGACGGCTTACGGTACGACGCGCGCATCGGCTTGGCGCGTCCCGACTTGCCCGCGGTGCTGCACGAGCCGGGGACGGCCGTCGCCGGCTTCGAGCTGCGGATCGGCCTGGACAACCTCGACCGCAGCCGCAACCACCTCACCGTCGACGCAAAGCTTGACGACGGACGCGTGCTCACGGTCGGCGTCGCCCAGCTACCGCCGCGCCCTCAGTAGATCGAAGCGAAGGGCCGCTGCGAGGCGTGCGCCTCTTCGAGGATCGTCATCCAGGCGATGTTGTACCAGCGCGGGTTCGTCAGCCAGCCGACGTTGTCCAGGGGCAGTCTCGCCAGCATGTCGTCGATCGACTCGAGCACGGTGACGGCCGGCGTGAAGCCCAGCGCCTGCGTCATCTTGAGGTTGGCCATGCGGTAGTCGCGCACCAGCTTCGGCAACGGCGCCTCTTCGAGCGTGACGTGGCGCCCGCGCAGCGAGAGCGAACCGGCGACCAGCATCGCCAGCTGGCGCACCTGATAGTTCTCCTGCATCACGTTGAAGATCTGGCCGCGCACCAACTCCAGCGGGGCGTTGAGGCAGACGACGTGGGCGCGCGCGACGTCGCTGACGTCGACCAGCGGACGCCACTGCCAACCGCCGCCGTGCAGGTACAGCTTGCCGACCGTGACGGCGTCCTTGAGGAAGGTGTTGACGACCAGGTCGAAGCGCATCCGCGGCGACCAGCCGTAGACGGTTCCCTGGCGCAGGATCGTCGGCCCGAAGCGCTCGTCGGCCAGCGCCAGCAGCGCGTCCTCACCGTACTTCTTCGAGATCGAGTACGCGCCGCGCGGCTCGACCGGGGTCCGCTCGTCGAACATCCCCGGCCCGATCCCGTCGTACAGCGACGCCGAGGAGCCGAACACCAGCCGCCGGATCCCGCGCCGGCGACACGCCTCGCCCAGCCGCTCGGTCGCGATCGCGTTCATCTGCCAGTTGGCGTCGGGGTTGTACTCCGCGGTCGGGTCGTTGGAGAGGCCGGCCAAATGCGAGACGCCGTCGATCCCCTCGAGCCAGCCGTCGTCCCAGTCGCGCAGGTCGCCGGCGATCGCCGTCAGGCGGCCGTCCGAGCGCTCGGCCAGCTCGTCCAGGGCACTCGACCCGAAGAAGAACCGGTCGACGACCCGGACCGAGTCGCCGCGCTCGAGCAGTTGGCGGCACAGCTCGAGGCCGATGTAGCCTCCGCCGCCGGTGACCAGGACGTGCATGCGAGCGACCCACTACGGCCGCGCGGCGGCGGAGTCCCCCGCCCGCGCCTGGTGCCGGGCTGGGAAACTTCCCGACCGGCGGGCGAGTATTCGAGAGTAGGATGGCTGTGCAGTCAGTCCCCGAGCTCGCGGACGAAGGTCTCGTCCAGGCGGTTTTGGATGGTGAGCGCGACGCGTTCGGCGTCCTCGTCGAGCGCTACAAGCGTGGCATCGCGTCGTTCATCGGCGCCTCGGTCCGCTCGAGTTCGGACGTCGCCGACTTGACCCAAGAGACGTTCCTGCGCGCGTACGCGCACCTGGGCACGTTCAACCCCGACCTGGGCCGCTTCTCGACCTGGCTCTATCACATCGCGCGCAACGTCGTGCGCACGTTCCTGGGCCGCTCGCTGCGCCGCCCCGCGCTGGCCGAGCTGGGCGAGGACCAGACGATCGAGAACACGCTGGCCGACGTCTCCCACGAGGCCGATCCGGCCGGCGGCGTGCTGCGCGCGGAGGCCGAAGCCGAGGTGCGCGCCGCCCTCGCCGAGCTGCCGGAGCGCACGCGCACGATCCTTGCGCTGCGCTTCTACGACAACATGGACTATCAGACGATCGCGACCACGATGGGGCTCTCGCTGGGCAACGTCAAGACGCTGATCCATCGCGGCAAGCTGGCGCTGGCGCACAAGCTGCGCGAACGCGAAGCCGCCGCGCGCGGGCTCTCGCCGACGCAGGCGCTGCGCTCGACCCTCGGAGGCTATGGTGAACTGCAGCTCGTCTGAGCTTCTGTTCGAAGCCTATCTCGACGACACGCTGCCGCCGCGCAAGCGGGTGGGCGTGCGCGCGCATTTGCGTTCCTGCGGCCGCTGCGCCGGCCTGTTCGAGGAGCTGCGCGTCGTCGACGCGCTGCTGGCCGGTCCCGCCGAGCCGGAGCTGCCGGCGAACTTCACCTTCGCGACGATGGCCGAGGTGCGCTCGCTGCCGCGTCCGCACGTGTGCGCGCCGCCCCTGGCCGCGTACCTGGTCTGCTATCTCGTCGCGGCCTGGCTGCTGATCGGCGCCGCGTTCCTGGTCGAGACGGCGGCGATGCGCGTGCTCGGCACGACGGCGCTGGCGCTCAGCCGCGCGCTGCTGCGCTCGCTGGGATCGGCGGGCGTGGTCCTCTCGCGCGTGCTCGACACCTTCGGCTCGCTCGGAACGCTGGCCACCTTCGCGTTCATGGTCTGCGTGGCACTGGCGAGCGCGCTGGCGGTCGGGATCATCGTCGTACGGCCGCGGCTGACCGCGCGCTTGCGCTCGTGAAGACGGTCCTGTTCGCGCTGCTCGTGGCGTTCGTCGCGCTGACGGGCCTGGCGCAAGCGCAGACCGACGACGTCCGCGGCCAGAGCGGCAGCGTCACGCGCGTCTTCCGCGACGTCTACGTCCCGCCGGGCGAGGTCGTCGACGGCGACGTCGACGTCGTGTTCGGCAACGCGCAGATCGCCGGCATCGTGACCGGCAACTGCAGCGCGGTGTTCGGCAACTGCATGGTGGTCGACGGCGGCGAGATCGGCGGACACCTCTCGACCATCGGGCCGGGCGGTTTCGTGCCGATTCCCTGGGTCAACGGCGAGCACGCCGGCTACGGCTTCGCCGAGCAAGATCGCGCGCTGCTGTGGCGGTTCGCCTCGAGCGCGGTCGTGCTGCTGATGTTCTTGCTTTTCCCGCTACGCATGCGGCTCGCGCTCGATCGCGTCGAGCGGCATCCGGCGCTGGCCGCCGCGACCGGCGTGTTCGCGTTCTTGGCCGTCATCCCGATCGCGATCGTCCTGTGCATCAGCGTGATCGGCATCCCGCTCTTGCCGGTCGAGATCTTGGCGGTGCTGGCCGGCTTGTGGCTGGGCACCGGAGCGATCGCGCTGGTGATCGGGCGCCGGCTGTGCGAGCTGGTGATGCCCAGCACGACGCCCTCGCCGCTGTTGGCGCTGATCCTCGGCCTGGTCGTCGTCTCGGCCGCCGAGACGGTGCCCGGCGTCGGTTTGCTCGTCACCGCGCTGGTTTGGCTGGTCGGCCTGGGCGCCGCGATCCTGACCTGCGTGCGCTCGACGCAGATCGAGACGGCGGTCCACCGGGCGCCGATCGGTGGTCCTCCGATGCAAGGCTGGCGCTGAAGAGGCACCTCGTCCGGGGAAGCGAAACCGGGGGCTCCTGACTCCCTTCCCCGCGAGCAAGAGGTACGTTGTGGGCCTGGTCGTGACCGGCATCTCTCAGAACGGCGACATCACGAAGTTGGAGGGCGCGCTCAAGGCGGCTGGACTGCCGCTCGATCCGCTCCAACTGATCGGCCCCGACGATTCGACGCAAGGCGCGGGCAACGCGTCGCGCGGCGTCGTCAATCCCGGGCTCATCACCGGCGACACCGGACAGGGTACCGGCGTCCCCGGCATCACCACCGGGCAGGGCACCGCGATCGGCGGCTACGGCACGCAGTACTTCCGCAACGAGTCGCTCAGCGACCGCCTCGACGACTTCGAGATTCCGGACGACGAGGTCGAGAACTACGTCGAGGCGCTGCAGGACGGCCGCAGCGTCGTCGGTTACTTCGCCAAGGACACCAACATCGATCAGGTCGAGCAGATCTTCCGCGCCAGCGATCTGGCCAAGGTCAAGCGCTTCTAACGGCTCAGCGGCGGCGCAGCACCGCGAGGTCCTGATTGAAGACGGCGCCCGGGATCACGTCGAGTACCTCGAAATAGCGCGACCACTCTTCGAAGACGTAGCGCCGGCTGACGAAGGTGTTGTAGTACAGGCTCGCGTCGGCGCCGGAATCGTCGAGATCGCTGTTCTTTCCGGCGACGTAATAGCCGCGCATACGCCACCGCGCGTATTGCTCGAGCGGAAGCTGGCCTTCGAGCCACGCCATCTCGCCGTGGATCGTCAACAGCACGGCGGCGCCCGGCGCCGTGACCCGCTGCAGCTCGGCGAGCCACTCGTGGTGGTTCTCCTCGGTCAGGTGGGTCATCACCGAGATGCCGAAGGCGACGTCGAAGGTGTCGGAAGGCAGTCCGGTCGGCGGCCGCAACGGAACCAGCTCGAAACGCGCCCCCGGAATGTTCTCGCGGCACCACGCGACGTTGTCGGCGTCGATGTCGATGCCGGTGACTGCCTGCAGCGCCGGAACGTAGCGCAGCACGCGGCCGCAACCCGAGCCCCAGTCGAGGATCGCGGTCGCATCGGCGAACGAACGGCCGAAGTACTGTTGCAGCGCGCGGTCCAGGCGTGCGTACGTCGTCCCGCCGATCCGCCGGAACATGTCGCGGTCCGGCGTGCCGGCGACGCGCCGGCGGCGCCCCTCATCCGGCATTACGAGTCGCTCGCGCCAATAGTGGATGCCCTGATAGCCACCGAACGGCGCGCTCGTGTGCAGGCTCACGAAGCGATACGCATGGTCGCCGTCTTCATCGTCGACGCTGGCGAAGGTCGCTTCGAAGCCGAAGCGCGTGTTCAGCGTCTCCAACCCGAAGAACGCGGCGACGTCCGGGCGATCGACCGACGCGAACGAGAGCGGCAGGACGCCGTCGCGCAGCAGCGAGACCGGCATCGCGACGCCGTAGGGCGGCACGCCCCAGCCGCTGAGCACCGTCACGTCGCCGGAGCTGCGCAGGCTGTCGATGCGCCAGACCCCGTTCGCGAGCGCGCTCTGGAACAGTTCCGCCTTGGCGAGCTGTACGCCGCCCACCAACCGTTCGCCGCCGATCAACAGCGAGCCGGTGGACGTGAATCGCGCGGTCACGACGAACGGCCGCTCACGGAGCCGGCGCGGGAGCCGAAACGCAAAACCGCAGCGGCCGTCACCGAGTCCGGCGTCCGCGAGATCGGGCCGATAGTCGCGACCGCGGACCTCGCCGACGAGTTGCCCGTCAACGGCGATGCGAACGCGAGCGCTCACGCGCTGATCGACGTCGTAGGCCCAGCCGCGCACGAAACTTCCGTCGGCGACGTCGACCGCACCCACCGTGCTCGACCTCGCACCCGCGCGGCGTACGCGGAAACTAGGCAATGGGGGCGTCGCGGCTTTCCGGAGCGCTGGGGATACGGCGTTCGAACTTCTTCACGATCAGCCCCACCACCAGCGAGACCTCGTCGAGCTTGAGCAGACGCGCGACGGCGAGGAACGCCAGCGCCCCGATGCAGAGCTGACCCAACAGGTACAGCGCTTCCGCGGCGAACGGGTGCACCGGGTCGGTCGAGAACGTCGCCAGCCACTGCAGCGCGGCCACCATCGCCGCCGAGCACAGCAGTGCGCCGCCCACCGTTCGCGCCAACAGCCGCACGTCGAACCCGCCCAGCAGACGCCACACCAGCATGCCCAGCAGCACGGCCTGCAGCGACTGGCTGACGGCGTTGGCGCCCAGCAGTCCGCGCGCGCCGAACGGGCCCAGCCACAGCATCGAGAGCACGATGTTGACCACGACCGTCAGCACCGAGATGACGACGGTCAGCCGCACCTCCCCGCACGCGAAGCAGCACCGGCTGAGCACGACGTTGGCGGCGGTCGCCACCAGGCCGGCCGCCGCGATCGGCAGCAGGTAGGCGGTCAGGATCGTCGAGGCGTTGCCGAACTGTCCGCGCTCGAACAGGGTGCGCACGATCGGCGTCGCCAGCACCGCCAGCCCCAGCGAGGCCGGGATCGCGATGAAGGTCACCAGCCGCAGCCCGGTGACGATGCTGCGCCGCACCTCGGCGTGGTTCTCGCGCGCGAACTGCGAGGCCAGCAGCGGGAAGATCACGGTCGCGATCGCGGCGGCGAAGATCTGCTGCGGGAAGCCGACCAGCTTGGTCGCGTAGTTGATCCCCGAGATGTAGCCCGGCGGCAGTGTCGAGGCGAAGAAGCGGTCGAAGAACAGCGCGATCTGGCCGGCCGCCGAGCCGACCACGATCGGGCCCAGCATCTCGAGCATGTGGCGCAAGCCGGGGTGGCGCAGGTCGATGGTCGGCCGATAGCGGCCCAGCCGCAAGAACGAGGGCAGCTGCACGAGCAGCTGCGCGCACAGCCCGAGCGTCGTCCCGAGCACCAGCGCGTAGATCCCGATGCGCGAGAACAGCGTGACCACGGTCGCGATCGTGACCAGGTTGATCGCGATCCCCTGCAGCGCGGTCCAGCCGAAGCGGTGATGCGCGTTGAGCGCGGCGGCGACCACGCCGGCCAACGAGGTCCCGATGATGCTCGGCATCATCCAGCGCGTCATGCGGACCGCCAGCCACATCTGCGGCGGCGGGAAGCCGTGCGCGATCAGCGGGACGTACCACGGCGCCAGCACCCAGCCGACCGCGCAGCTGATCACCAGCACGATCGCGAGCACGTTGACGATCGTGTTCGCGAGCCGCCAGCCTTCCTCGTCGCGCCCGGTGGCCAGGTAGTGGCTGAAGACGGGGACGAGCGCGCTCACCAGCGCGCCGTTGAACAAGCCGAACAGGATGGTCGGCACCGTCGCCGCGGCGAGAAAGGTGTCGAGCTCCCAGCGCGTCCCGAAGTAGCGCGCGCTGACGAGCTCGCGGCCGAACCCGAGCAGCGTCGAGGCGAGGGTGGCGACCATGACCAGGACGGTCGAGCGGGCGACGGCCGTCGGCGTGGGCGGAGGGACGGCGTGGAGGTGGCGCTCAGTGCGCGCCGGTTCCACCCAAGACCTCCGGGATCGTGCGCAAGACGATGCGCAGATCGCCGCCGATGGTCCAGCTGTCGATGTAGCGGTTGTCCAGCTCCATCCACTCGTCGAACGAGAGCGCCGAACGGCCCGAGATCTGCCACAGGCAGGTTACCCCCGGGCGCATGCACAGGCGGCGCATCGCGACCGCGTCGTAGTGCGCGACCTCCTCGGGCAGCGGTGGCCGCGGCCCGACGACCGACATGTCGCCGAGCAGCACGTTGACGAAGTTGGGCAGCTCGTCGATGCTGGTGCGCCGCAGCAGCGCGCCGACGGCGTGCACGCGCGGATCGCGACGGATCTTGAAGACCGGACCATCGACCTCGTTGAGGTGCGCGACCTCTTCGCGCCGCGCGTGCGCGTCGCGAATCATCGTGCGCAGCTTGAACAGACGGAAGCGGCGCCCGTTCATACCGACCCGCTCCTGCACGTACCACGGCGAGCCGCCGGTGGCGGCGACGATCGCCAATGCGGCCACCAGCATGACCGGCGCCGTGATCACCAGGACGCCGGCCGCCACGACGACGTCGAAGCCGCGCTTGAGCGCGTACTGCCAGGCCGGCCGCGGCGGCGCGGCCGGCACCGGGTAGGGCAGCGCGCCGGCATCGCGCCGGCGCGCCGGCGGGGGCAGCGTCTGGACGGCGCTCACGACGGACCCAGCACGGCTTCGAACCGTTCGCCGACGTGGCCCAGCCCGTCGATGACCTCGAGCAGCGCGCCCCCGCCGCCGTACTCGACGTACGGGACGTACTCGCGGGTGTGGTCCGTGCCGGGCTGGGTAGGATCGCACCCGTGGTCGGCTGTGAACATCAGGCGGTCGCCGGGGCGAATCCGCTCCAGCAGCTCGGGAATCCGCGCATCCAAACGCATCAACGCGTCGCCGTACCCACGCACGTCGCGCCGATGGCCGAACTTCGTGTCGAAGTCGTTCAGGTTGACGAACACCAGCCCGTGCTCTGTGGCATCGGCCAGGGCCAGCGCGCGGTCCACGGCCTCCGTGTTGTCGGCGACGCGGACTGACGAGCGGATCCCGTGACCGCTGTAGATATCGCAAATCTTCCCGACCGCGTGCACGGCTACACCCGCCCGTTCCAATCGGTCCAAAACGGTCTCGGGCGGCGGGATCGCATAGTCGCGGCGGTTGGGGGTGCGCACGTAGGCGCCGGGGCTGCCGGTGAACGGCCGGGCGATGACGCGGTTGACCTCGTGCGGGGGAACCAGCATGGCCCGCGCCTTCTCGCACCAGTCGTAGAGGGTCGCCAGCGGGACCGTCTCCTCGTGGGCCGCGACCTGGAAGACGGAGTCGGCCGAGGTGTACAGGATGGGGCGGCCCGTCCGCTGGTGCTCCTCGCCCAGCTCGGCGATGATCTCGGTGCCCGAGGCCGGGATGTTCCCCAACGGCGGCTTGCCGACGATCGCGGTGAACGCCTCGACGACCTCTGCCGGGAAGCCGCTCGGATAGGTGGGGAAGGGGACTTCCGTCACGACACCGGCCATTTCCCAATGGCCGGTAATGGTGTCCTTCCCTTTTGAGCGTTCCCTCATCTTACCGACCGCGGCGAGCGGGGGGGCGTCGCCGGATATACCTCGGATGGGGGTGATGTGACCGAGTCCCAAACGCTCGAAATTAGGCATGCGCAGCCCCCCCAGGCGGGCGGCGACGTTCCCGATCGTGTTCGCGTTGGAAGCGTCGTGGTAGGCCTGAGCATCTGGGAGGGCACCGACGCCGGCGGAGTCGAGAACGAAGGCGAGAATGCGCGGCATGGCGTTCGGCGCCGTTCCATCCAGCGCAGGATCGCGCCTCCCGTGTGGCTGAACGCGTGAATCTGCTCATGCGCCTTACGGTAGCCTGCATGCTCGCGTGCGCGCTCGCGGTCGGTCTTCCATCGCTCGCGGCGGCCACGCCGACGAGGAGCCTCGACGTGCGCGGCCGGCAGGTCGACTTCTTCTACGACCGCTACGAGATGACGGCGGACGGCGACGTGCGGGTCCAGCTCTCCGACGGGACCGTGATCCGCGGCGACACCTTCGCCATGGACCTCAAGCTCAATCGCTACATCGTCGCCGGCAACGTCCACGTCGACGGCAAGACCGTCCACCTGACGGGGGCCGCGCTGGCCGGCTACCTGGACCTGGACAAGACCTACTTCTTGCCCGAGACGACCGGAGCGCCGCAACGCTGGACGTTCTTCGGCAGCGATTGGACCGACGAGCACCCCGGTCGCGCACAGCCGGGCGACACGTTCTACCTGCCCGACCTGACCGGACTACGCCCCTACATCCGCGCGCAACGGGTGCTGATCGTCCCGCGCGACGTCGCAACCTTCACCAACTTGAGCATCGCGCCGCTGGGCCTCTCGGTGCCGCTGCCGCGCTACGTGTTCGTCTTCTCAGCCAACTCGCACTATTTCGAGAACGCGTTCGCGGGCGGGCGCTTCGACGTCGGCATCCCGCTGCTCGGCGGCGAGCACAGCCTGAGCGCGCTGCACGTGCGCAACGACCCGATCGACGGCACGTATCTGGCCTTCGACCAGCACTTCGTGTGGGACAAAGACTACGTCGTCTTCGCCATCGACCCGCTCACGCAGCCGCAGAAGCAGATCAACCTGATCGGCTACAAGCGCTGGTCTCCCAAGTTCGAGAGCCGCATCTTCGCGCAAGAGACGATCGACGCGCAAGAGCCGTCGGTCACGCACGACCTAGGCCTGTTCGGTGAGCCCGCGAACGCCGCGGCGTTCGGCGAGCTCGACCTCAACGCCGGCCTGCGCCATTCCGGTCTCTCGTTCGTGCGCGACAACTATTACGGCTATCTGCTGGGGTACTACCACCCGCCCGACGACGCGGCGTTCGACCCGGACCCGCCGTACGACCCGCGCTGGCGCGAGCACCCGACGACCACCACGCTGAGCTGGACGGAGGCCGAGACGCGCGCCTTCGGCCGCTACGCGCCGCTGCTCTTCCGGCTGCGCAGCGGCGTCGGCGACGCGCACGACGTCTACGGCGAAGGCGGCTTCCCCAACGAGCAGCCGGGGCCCGAGGACGCCTTCTATCACTATCTGGGCGGCACGTTCTACACCTCGCCGATCAAGGTCGGCCGGTACTCGTTCAGCACCAGCTACGACCGTCAGCTCGAGTGGTTCAATACGCCGCACTTGCTCGACGAAGGCGACCTGCGCTTCGCGCTGGGGCGTCCGTTCGACAAGCAGCACATCAACGCGTTCCTCTCCTACGACGTCCAGACGCTCGACGACAAGTGGGGCGCGCTGCAGGACGAAGCCTACCCCGCGCCCTTCGGGAACACGATCTGCAACCCGGGCTACGGCTGCTACTCCGGCCAAGACGCGTTCGTCGGCCTGGCGACGATGCGCACCTGGTCGATCTCGGGCGTGTGGTCGCCCAGCAGCGCCTTCACGCTCAACGTGATCGCGCAGCGGCGCTACGACTTCCCGGCACCGGTGCCGGGTCCGCCGTACGGCTACGGCCGCTCGCCCGAGGACGTCACGGCAGATGTCCGCATTCGGCTGGCGCCGAACATCCTGCTCGACCTGAGCCGCACGTACTCGTTCGGGTTCGGCGGCAATCGCTGGAACCCGGGAGGGACGTTCGCACTCCTGCCATGACGACACGACGCATCTTCACGCTGCTTGCGATCCTCGCGCTGTGCGCGCTGGCGCTGCCCACGCTCGCGCAAGGCGGCCTCGTGCGCTTCACCGGCCAGCTGCTCGATGTGCGCGACGGCTACGTCTACTTCAGCACCGGCGATGCGTTCAAGCTCGCGCCCGACGTCAAGCTGCTCGACTACGTCACCGGCAAGCCGACGACGCTGCAGCCGCACGTCAAGCTCTACGCGCGCGCCGTGCTCGACCCCGCGACCAAACAGGTCACCGAGCTGGATCTGACGCCGAAGAAGGTGCCGTTCCAAACCGTCTTCGCGCCCGACGTGACGGCGGCCGCCGCCAACACCGCCACCGTCGTCGCACCCGAGCTGATCGGCGGCAAGCGCATCACCGGCAAGCAGGTGCCGGTGGAGTTCCTGGTCACCGTGCCGCCGACGACCGCGATCACCGACGTCGTCTACCTCGCGACCGACGTGAGCAACTGGAACCCGCAAGCGGTCCGGCTCGACCGCGTCGACGGCGAGCGCTACCGCACCGTGCTGCATCTGGCGTCGGGGACGAAGTTCACCTTCCGCGTCACGCGCGGCTCGTGGAACTCCGTCGCCGTCGGCCCCGACGGCCTCGAGGAAGATCCGATCACGTTCTTCGTCCCCGAGACCGACGCGTACTCGCGCAAGGTCACCGTGGCGGCGTGGTCCGACGACCGGACCGGAGCGCCGCAGGAGGCGCAGCCCGGCGCGGTGCCCACGCCCTTCAACCCGAACCCGTTCAACAACGGGAGCGGACTCTTCCCGCGCTCGCGCGCGACGCCGCCCGGCGGACTCCCGCCGACGCGGCCGGGACCGCAGAATCCCCCGTGACCGGCCGGCGCGCGGTGGCCGCGCTGGCCGCGGTGGCCGGTTTGGCCGGCCTTCCGGCGACCGCGTGGGCCCGGCCCAGCGCCGGCCTCGACGGTGGTACGATCCTCTTCTTCGCCGACACGTTGGCGCTGGTCGCGCGTAACGGCGCGACGCTGCGGCTCGACGGCGGCATCCGGGCCGGTGCCGACGCGATCGCGGTCGATTTGAAGACCGATCGCGTCGTGCTGGCCGGTCATGCCTTCATCCAGCGTGGCAGCCTGCGCGCGGACGCGGACGCGATCGCGCTCGACCTGGACGACCAGCGGATCGACCTGCTCGACCTCGCCAGCGGCGACCACCGCACGACGCGCGCGCTCGGCGAGGCCGTCCAAGCGCCGATCGATCCGGCGCGCTTCGCCTTCCCCGACGTCGTCGACCGCTACGCGTACATCCGGGCCAAGCACGCCGCGATCACGCCGCACGCCAACGTGCGCTTTCGCCCGGCGGCGTTCCCCACGTCGGTGGGGGCGGTGCCGGTCCCCTCGTACCTCTACACGTTCGCGACCTCGGCCGGCTTCGGCGCCAGCGCGCTGCCGGCGGCCGACTTCGATCAGCCCTACGGGCTGTGGGGAACGCCGTACGCGCTGACGACCGTGCACGGGCGCTGGATCGACGGACCGCCGGCCGGCCCCGACATCGGCCTGCAGGAGCAGCTCGCGAACGGCGACGTCGAGTACGCCACCGCGGCGGTCGATCAGCCGTTGCGCGGCCAGATGTCGACCGGCTTCGACGCCTACCGGCGCATGAGCCCGATCTACACGATCAGCGCGCAGGGCACCGATGCGCTGGGCATCTGGGCGGCGCAGACCAGCTTGGGCGCGGCCTTCGGCCAGGCCGGTGGACGCGTCACGCTGGTCGCCGGCTCGTTCGGAACCTCGTCGTTCGACACCAGCTTGCGGACGCCGGACCTGCCGCTCGTGGGCGGCACGACGCTGCGTCTGACCGGCGACGTCGGCTACGACGCGCGGCGCGGCGGCCTGCTGACGGTCCTGCCCGATGCCGCCCACTACGCGACCGTGTGGCGGCACAGCCTGGACGCGTTCCTGGCCACGCCGGTCGTGCGCGCGCCGCTGGGCACCCGCCTGAGCGCCACGCTGGAAGGAACGCGCACCTGGTACGCGTTCCCGCACCGCTACGACCAGCTGACGGGCACCGTCACCGCGTCCAAGCAGTTCAGCCGGGCGTTCACGATGCTGGGGACGTACCAGAACGCCTGGAGCGCCGAGGTCTATCCGTACGCGCAGGCGCTGTTCTATCCGCCCCCCAACCCGCCGCTGTTGGCACCGGACGGCACGCCGTGGTACGGCTACGACGCGTTCGCCGGCGTCGCGGTCGCGCGTTCCACGACGGTGACGGCGCAGCTGACGCCGAACGTCAACACGTCCGCGCAGCTGGCGGTGACGCGTAGCGACGACTTCTTGCAATTCGACGGGATCGGACCGCCGCCGTGGACCGTCACCGGGACGCTGCGCATGCGTCCCTTCCCGAACTTCGGGATCCAGCTCTCGCGCAGCTACGCCTTCGACTGGGGCGGCGTGCGTTGGGTCCCCCGTTGGAGCATCTCGATCACCCCGTGACCCATCCGCTGTTGATCGCCGCCGCGGCGGCCTCGCTCTTCCGTGTCGTGCCGCTCGCGTGCAGCGACGATCGCCTCGCGATCGCCGGCGGCGGCGTCGTGCGGCTCGCGGCCGGTGCCTCGTGCGCGGGGATCGTGCCCGGCAAGGCGATCGCGATCGAGCTCGACGCCGACGGCCGCGCCACCCCGCGCGCGCTCGATCCGGCCGCACATCCGGCCTCGGCCGCGGACGTGCCGAAGGCGGCGTACGTGCTGGCGCCGGTCGCGCCGGCGGACGCCGACACCGCCGACCAAGTGGTGGTCACGATCGACGTGTTCGTCCCGCCGCGCACGCCGGCCACCGACGACATCTACCTGAGCACCGATCGCAGCGACTGGAATCCGGCCGAGATCCGCATGGACCGCGTCGACCCGCGCCACTACCGGCTGGGCATCCCGCTGCGCCGCGGCGCGCGGCTCGCGTTTCGCGTCACGCGCGGCAGCTTCGGGACGACCGAGCGCGACGCGGCCCGCGCGCTGCCGCCGGCGCACGTGGTGATCGGCGCGCCGAACGTCGACGTACGGGTCACGGTCGCGGCCTGGGCGGACATCGATTGAGCGGCGACTCCCTGCGGGCGGCGCCGGCACCGCGCTTCGCGGTGCGCGACAACGCCGCCGTCAACGCGCTCTGGCTGGGGATCCAGTTCCAGGACGCGGCGATCCTGGCCATCATCGTCCCCGCGATCCTCCTGCAGCTCGACCGGCAGCACGGCACCAACGTGCACACCGACGTGCTGGCGCTGTACGCGACGCTGGCGGCGATCGCGGCGACGTTCGTGCCGATGGTCGCCGGCGCGCTCTCGGACCGTGCGCGCCGGCGCGGCGGCGACCGCCGTCGCGAGACGGCGATCGCGCTGGCCGTCGACGTGTTGGCGCTGGGCGCGATGGCGATCTCGCACACCATCGGCTTGCTCGGGCTCGAGGTCGTCGCGGCCAGCATCGCGATCGCGGCCGCGTCGACGATCTATCAGGCGCTGCTGCCCGACGTCGTCCCCAAGAGCGCATGGGGCGCGGCCGCCGGGATGCGCGGCGCGATGACGCTGCTCGGCACGGTGCTCGGCCTGGCCGCGGCCGCGCGGTTGACGCCGCACGTCGCACTGCTGGTGATGGCGCTGTTCATCGTGCTTTCGGCGACCTCGCTGTTGGCGATCCGGCACGAGCGGCGCGACGAGCCGGTCCGCTCGCACGCGGTCGTGCGCGACTGGCACGACCTGGGCATCACGCTGGTCGCGCGCGGCTGGATCGTGCTGGGCATGACGCTGCTGCAGACCTACATCTTGTACTTCTTCAGCGACGTGCTGCGCGTCCGCGACGCGTCGCTGGGGACGGGCCTGGTCGCCGGTGCCGCGCTGGTCGGCGCGATCGGCTCGAGCATCACGACCGGCGTGCTCTCCGACCGCGTCGACCGGCGCTACGTGGTCGCGCTCTCGGGCATCCCGATGACGCTGGCCGCGCTCGGCTTCGCGCTGGCGCCGCAGGCGAACCTGATCTTCTTGTACGCGGCGCTGTTCGGTCTAGGCTACGGCGGCGTGTTCTCGGTGGGCTGGGCGCTGGCGCTCGACGCGATCCCCGAGCTGGGCGACGCCGCGCGCGACCTGGGCATTTGGGGAACGCTCTCCAACATGCCGGGGATCGCGGCGCCGGCGCTGGGCGCGTGGATCATCGCGCACGGTGCGACGCCCCGCGACGGCTATCGCGCGCTGTTCGCGTTGGCCGGCGGCTGCTTCTTCGTCGGCTCGCTGATCGTGCTGCGGGTCGGCCGTAACCCGGTCGCGTCGATCTGGTCGGCGCTGTTCGTCGCGCTCACGTGCGTCTTCCGGCAACCGTATCTGCGGCTGTTCCGCCTGCGCGTGCGCTCGTGGGGGCGGCTGCCGTTCCGCCGCGGTCCGACCGTCTTGATCGCCAACCACCAGCACGAAGACGAATCCGAAACGGTCATGCAGCGCACGTTCCTGCAAGGGCCGTGGCGCGCTCCCATCCTCACCGCCTCGACGCGGCGCATGTACGAGCCGGGCTTCTTCGCCTGGCGCATGCCGTGGCTGGCGCCGTTCGCGCGCGAGCTCAACGCGGGCGGGATGTTCTACGCGCTCGGCATGCTGCCGATCGAGAACCAGCTCAACGCGCAGCCCCTGCGCAGTCTCGCGCGCGCGGTGCGCGCTGCCCACGGCAACCTGCCGGTGAACGCCGTCTTCCGCGACGCGGCGCTGGCGCTGCTGCCGCCCGGCGCGGCGACCCTCGACGACGTCCTCGCGCCGCGCAACTTCAACGCCGGCGAGCGCGCGGTGAAGATCGCCTACCTGCACGAACCCTATCGCCGCGAGACGCTCGAACGCATCCGCGCCTCGATCGACGAGGACGTCGCGCGCATCGTCGACGTGACGCGGCGCGGAGCGACCTTCTTCGTCACCCCGGAAGGCAACTACAGCACCGACGGCCGGATGCGGCCGCTGCGCGGCATCGTCGACCATCTGTTGGCGGTCGCCGATCCGTGGCTGCTGGCGATCTCGTTCGATCCGTTCCGCGGCCGCCGGCTCTCGTTCATGTACCGCATCGTGCGGCCCGCCCGCCGCGACGCGATCGACACCTCGCTCGCCGCCGCGCGCCCGTTCACGACCAGCGGTCTGCTGGCGCGTTGGCTGCTCGCGGTCGATCTGCCGTTCGAGGCCGAAGAAGCGCGCGCGGGCGTCGCGCGCGCGCTGGCCGCGCTGCCGCCCGGCGCGTTCGTCGACCCGGAGCTGCGCCGCGATCCCGCGCGCGTCGTCGACGAAGCGCTGGCGACGATGGCCCGCCGCGGCTGGCTGATCGCCGAGGGCGCACGCTGGCGGCTGGCGGACGTACGCGTCGACCCGCGCTTTCGCGGCGTCGCCGACATCGTCGCCTATCAGGCGACGTTCGCGAACGAGACGCTCGCCGCGCTCGAACGGCTGGCGGCGGCGGCTTAGCGCACGACGACGTTGGCGGCGGCCTGCGTCATGCGGCCGCGCGCGTCGTGCGCGCGAAACGTCACCGCGTACGCGCCGCTGAACGGCGGGATGTAGAACGGCACCCGCGCGTCACAGGCGAACTCGCCGGGTCCGATCTGCGCCACGCGGATCGTCCGCCCGGCGGCGATCGCGACGACCGAGACCACCTGCGTGGTCGTGTGGACCTCGGCGTGCACCAGCGTGCCGCGATGGACGACGGTCGGCGAGAGCCGAATCTCGAGGATCTGCGGCATCCCGTCGGGGGTCGCGAGCGGGCTCGGCTCCTGGGCGGCGGGACCGGCCGCGAGCATCGCGGGCTGCTGGGCCCGCACCCCGGCGGTCGCCGCCGCCAGGGCGGCGGAAAGGGCCAACCCGAGGCGAATGGCACGGCCCATGGCCGGGACCCTGAGCATTGTCGCGCCCTTGTACAACGAAGAAGGGAACGTCACCGAACTGGTGCGCCGCCTGAGCGCGGTCGCGGCGTCCATCGACGTGGACGGGTACGAGATCGTGCTGGTGAACGACGGCAGCAAGGACCGGACACTCGCACTTCTTCGGGAGCACGCGGCACGCGACCCGCACCTGGTGATCGTCGACCTCTCGCGCAACTTCGGTCATCAGCTCGCGGCGACCGCCGGCTTGGACACGGCGCGCGGCGACGCGGTCGTGCTGATCGACGCCGACCTGCAAGACCCGCCCGAGCTGATCCCCGAGATGGTCGCCCGCTGGCGCGACGGCTACGACGTCGTCTTCGCCGTGCGCCGCAATCGCAAGGGCGAGAGCGCGTTCAAGCTGTTCACCGCGCGGATGTTCTACCGCGTCATCCGCCGGCTCACCAACGTCGACATCCCGGTCGACTCGGGTGACTTCCGGCTCTTCTCGCGCCGCGTGCTGACCGCCCTGAGCTCGATTCGCGAGCGGCACCGCTTCATCCGCGGACTGGTCTCCTGGGTCGGCTACAAGCAAGTCGCGGTCTTCTACGACCGCGACGAACGTTTCTCGGGCGCGACCAAGTACCCGCTCTCGAAGATGCTGCGCTTCGCGATCGACGGCATCACCTCGTTCAGCGACATCCCGCTGCGCCTGGTGACCTGGTTCGGCTTCATCGTCTCGGCGATCGCGTTCCTGGTCGCGCTGGTCGAGATCGGCGTGCGCATCTTCACCGGCTACAACTTGCCCGGTTACACCTCGACCATCTTCGCCATCCTGTTCTTGGGCGGCGTGCAGCTGATCGGCATGGGGATCTTGGGCGAGTACGTCGGCCGCATCTACGACGAGATCAAAGGCCGTCCGCTCTACTTGTTGGCCAGCGTCGAGCGCGGCGAGACGGCGCCGGTTCGCGGCGAGGACCGCGGGGAGATCGTACGGACGTCGTGATCGGCGCGCCGCCGCTGGACGCGGTGGCGACGGCATGGTTCGTGCTGCTGGCGCTCGCGACGGCGCTGCTGGGTTGGCGCCGTCCGGCCGGCGTGCCGTGCGTGCTGGTCCTGGTCGACCCGTTCGCGCTCACGCGGTATGTCGGCCACACCACGCTGACGTCGTTCAAAGCGGCGTTGGTCGGCGGACTGGTGGGGCTGCTGGCGCACGGCGCGCTGCGCTGGCCGCGCGAGCGGACCGCACGCGCGACGCTGCTGGTGCTGCTGGTGCTCGTGGCGGCGACGGCGGCGACCATTCCCCACGCCGCGCTGCGCGCGCCGGCGGTGCGCGAAACGCTCAAGGCGTTCGAGTACCTGGTCGTGTTCGCCGTCGCCTGGGCGGCGGCGCGCGGGAGCGCCGACGCGTCGCGGCTGTTCGGCCTGGCGTGCGGTGCCGCCGTCGTGCTGGTCGGCGTCGACGCCCTGCGCGACTACCTGCACCCGCAATCGGGCCTGTACGTGCGCAACGTTCCGATCGTGCGGCTGGCCGGTCATCTCGAGGGTCCCAATCAGCTGGCGGCCTGGCTCGGCCTCGCGCTGCCGGCCGCGATCGCCGAGATCGCGGCGTGGCCGCTGATGGTGGCCGTGCTGATCGTCGGCGGCGTGGTCTGCGCGCTCACGCTCTCGCGCGGCGGGATCGCGCAGACGGCGATCGCGCTGGGCGGCGCGGTCTGGAGCCGCGGCGCGAACCGCCGCGTGACGGTCGCCGTCGCGTCGCTGGCGGTGGCGCTGGCGCTCGGCACGCTGGCCTTCTCGACCCACACCAAGGGCACCATCACGCACGTCGGCTCGCTGCGCGGCAGCGTCGACTACGGCGGCACCGGCACGCGCGCGATCCTCTGGCGCGCCGCGGTGGCGATGGCCCGCGCGCACCCGCTGCTCGGCGTGGGCGCGGGCAACTTCGAGCTCGAGCTGCCCGACTACGGTGCGCCGCCGGGAGTCCGCACGCAGGCCAACTCGCTCTACCTCGAAGCCGCGGCCGACGGCGGCCTGGTGCTGCTGATTCCGACGCTGCTGGCCGCGCTGCTGCCGCCGGTGCTGCTGCTGCGCGCGGGCACCGCGCGTCGCTTGGCGTTCGTCGCCGGCGTCGCGGGGTTGGCCCTCGCGGCGCACGGCGTCATCGACGACGTGACCTTCTACACCAAGGTCGGTCAGCTGTGGTGGGTGCTGGCCGGCGTCGCGGCCGCCAGCGCCGGCGGCTCCTCTTCGTCGCCGAGCGAGACCCCCGGCACCAAGTAGCGCCGCACGTAATCGGCGACCGCGTCCTCGAGCGAGGTCGCCGGCCGCGTCCAGCCCGCTTCGCGCAGCCGATCGATGGTCGCGACGGTGCGGTACTGATACTTCCCGCGCAGCACCGCCGGCATCTCGACGTAGCTGATGCGCGGCGGCAGCTCGAGCGCCGCGAAGACCGCCTGCGCGAGCGCGTTCCACGAACGGTCGCGTCCGGCGCCGACGTTGTACAGGCCGCTCGCGCTGGGCGTGAAGCCCAAGTAGGCGGTGATCGCGGCGGCGTCCTTGACGTAGAGGAAGTCGCGCGTCTGCTCGCCGTCGGCGATGCCGGGCCGGTAGCTCTGGAACAGCTCGATCGTGCCGCGCGCGCGGATCTGTTCGTACGCCTTGGCGACCACGCTGCGCATCTCGCCCTTGTGGTCCTCGTTGGGGCCGAAGACGTTGAAATATTTCAACCCGACGGCGCGCTCGAGCAGCCCCTCGCGGCGCAGCCACAGATCGAAGAGGTGCTTGGAGTACCCGTACATGTTGAGCGGCCGCAGCGCGTGCGGATCGAGATCTTCGCGCAGGTTCGTCTCGCGCGCGCCGTAGGTGGCCGCCGACGAGGCGTAGACGAAGCGCGCGCCGCGGGCGAACGCCCAGCGCGCGACCTCTTGCGAGCGGCGCACGTTGTTGGCGACCAGGTACGACGCGTCGCGCTCGGTGGTGGCCGAGCACGCACCCAGATGGAAGACGGCTTCGATCGTGCCGAACGCTTCCGGATCGGCGACGATGCGCGGGTAGAACTCCTCGGCGTCGAGGTACTCGGCGAAGCGGAGCGGGACCAGGTGCCGCCACTTCTCGCTCGTCCCGAGCCGGTCGACGACGACGAGGTTCTCGCGCCCGTCGAGGTTGAGCTGACGGACCAACGCGGAGCCGATCAAGCCGGCTCCGCCCGTGACGACGACTCGCGCGCCTGGGTTCACGCCGGCCTCACTTCGCCGAGCCGATGAGGTCCGCATCCCGAATGACGGCCGCGATCAGCGGACGCGGGGCGGGCGGTGCCGGCGCGATCGTGAACGCCGCCGCGACGCGGCGCGGATCGAGCGACGGGCCGAGCACCTCGGCCAGGACGTCGCCCGGGCGGACCGGCGTGCCGACCCGGCCGACGATGCGCAGTCCGGCGAACGGCCCGTCGGCCAGAACCGATTCGCGCGCCAACCGGCCGATCGCGACGGCGTCGATCGCGGCGACGAAGCCGGCTTCGGTCGCGAGCGCGCTGACGCGGTGCGGGTGCGGGGCGATCGTCTCGATCGCGCCGGGCACCGCGCCCTGCGCTTCGAGCAGCTCGACGAACTTCGCGTAGGCCGCGCCCGAGTGCAGCGCGTCCAGCGCGCGCGGCGTCAGCTCGCGTTCCGGGACGCCGCCGACCCGCAGCATCTCGTGGGCGATCGAGAGCACGCCGTCGGCCAGCCGCGGGTCGCGCTCGTCGCCGCGCAGGAAGTCGCGCGCCTCGACGGCTTCGATCCCGGTCCCCACCGCGGCACCCAGCGGTTCGTCCATGTCGCCGACCAGCGCGCTGGCGCGCCGCCCGAAGCGCGCCGCGAGCGCGACCAAGGTGCGGGCCAGCTCAGCCGCCTCGCCGGTGTCGCGCATGAACGCGCCGCGCCCGGTCTTGACGTCGAACACGATCGCCCCGGCGCCGCCGGCGATCTTCTTGGAGACCATCGAGGCCGCGATCAAGCCGATCGAGCGCACGGTGGCGGTGCGATCGCGCAGCGCGTAGAGTTTCTTGTCGGCCGGCGCCAGCCGGTCCGTCGCGGCCGCGATCGCGCAACCGATCCGCTCGACTTGCGTCACGAACCGCTCCGCCGAGAGATCGGTGTGCACGCCGGGGATCGCTTCGAGCTTGTCCAGGGTGCCGCCGGTGTGTCCGAGCGCGCGCCCGGACAGCTTCGCGACCGGCACGCCGCAGGCCGCGACCAACGGGACCGCGATCAGCGAGACCGTGTCGCCGACCCCGCCCGAGGAGTGCTTGTCGACGACCGCCGCCCCGTGGAACTCGAGCACGTCGCCCGACCGGACCATGGCGTCGGTCAGAGCGACGATCTCGGCGTCGGTCATCCCGTGCCAGTTGACGGCCATCGCCAGGGCGGCCATCGAGGCCTCGTCGACGCTGCCCTCGACGTAGCCGGCGATGAGCCGGTGCCAGGTGGCGTCCTGCAACGCTCCGCCGTCGCGCTTCGTTTCCAGGGCCAGCCGGACCCAATCGTCGGCCGGGATGGCCGCCTCCGCGCGATCGATCACCATGATCCGGCTCGGATTCGTCTCTCCCGGGCAGAAAGACCTCGGAGATGTTGTCCCTCGTCGTGCTCCCGCTGCTGATCGCGCTGGCCCAGCCCGCGCCCACGCCGCAGCCCGTCCCGACTGCGCCGGTCCCGAGCGTCCAGACGCCGAGCCCGGTCCCGGTCCCCTCGCCCAGCCCGGTCGCGACGCCGACGCCGACCCCGGCGCCGAGCCCGACCCCGGTGCTCTTCGGCTACGTCGTCGACCCCTCGCCGGCGCCGTCCGGCGCGCCGCAGATCGTCGAGGTCTCGCTCAACGACAAGGTGCTGCACGCCGGCGGGATGCTGCTGGTCAAGGTCACCACCAGCGCCGACGTCACCACGCTTTTTGCGCGCACGATGGGCCACCAAATCGGGATACCCTTGATCTCGCCGGGCATCTTCGCCGGTCAGACGCAGCTGCCGGACCAGATCCCGTTCTTCTTCCTCAACCGCACCTACGCGATCGACTTCGTCGGCACGACCGCCGACGGCCGCAGCACCACGGCTTCGCTGCCCGTCCGGCTCGAGCGCTAGCAAACAAAGAGACCGCGCGCCGTCGGGCACGCGGTCTACCGTTGCAATCACGCGGCGGCCGCAGCCGCTCGGACGTTACTGAACGACCTTGACGTCGATCTTGCGAGGCTGCGCCTTGGGGTGCAGGTGCAGTCCGAGCGCGAGCAGGCCGTGCTCGACCTTGGCGTCGATCGTCTCGGGATCGACCTCCTCCGGAAGGAGGATGGAGCGCTGGAACGAGCGCCGCTCGCTCTTGCCCGTCACCGTGAGGACGCGATCCTCGACCGTGACCTCGATCTGATCGGGCTTGAAGCCCGGGACCGGGATCTCGACCGTCCAGCCGTTCTCGGTCTTCTGCACGTCCACGCCCAGACCGTAGCCGGCGCCGTTCGCGCCGATGAACGCACGCACCGGGTCGAACCCGAACAACTCACTCACCAGCCCGCGGTTGTTGCCGCTCGGACGGGTTGCCAGACCAGCCATCTTCTCTGCCTTGCCTCCGACGTTTACCGCCGCCCCGACGAGGGACGGCCAAATTTATGACACCCCTATTGTACGAGCGACTGGCAATCCTGTCAATAGACTGCTAACACCGCCAGAATTGGGCCCGCGGTGGTATGATGGAGGACCCGTGCCGCCCGACGTCCTCGCCCCATCCCTGGTCCGCGCCCTTCCCGCCTCCTCGCGCCCGCTCGCCGAGCTGATCGAGCGCTTGCGCGCACCCATCGACGAGCGTGGGCACGCTTTCTCGCTGCACGAGACGACGCCGACGGCGCGGCCGTACTTGCTGGCGGCGCTGCACGGCGCGTTGGGCGGCCAGATCCTGGTCGTCGTGCCGACCTCCGACATCGCCGAGCGCACGTTCACCGACCTGACGTACTACTTCGGCGAGAAAGAGCCGGAGCGGGTCGCGCTGCTGCGTCCGCGCGACGAGACGCTGGGCGCCATCGAGTCGCCGTCCGAGCGCAGCGCGCGCATGACGCTGCTGGCCGACCTGTGCGCCCGCAAGCCGCAGGTCATCGTCGCGCCGGTCGGCGCGCTGCGCCAGTACGTCATCCCGCGCGGCGTGTTCGAAGGCGCGGCGCGCACGCTGCGCGTCGGTGCCACCGCCGATTGGGAAGAGACGCTGGCCTGGCTCTACCGGCTCGGCTACGCGCGCGTCGACGTCGTCAGCGCGGCCGGCGAGTTCGCCGTGCGCGGCGGCATCCTCGACGTCTTCCCCACCACCGCCGAGTGCCCGGTCCGGATCGAGTTCTTCGGCGACGAGATCGAGTCGATGCGACCGTTCGCGGTGCAGTCGCAGCGCTCGAGCGGCGCGCTCGACGCGGTGCACGTCACGCCCTGGCTCGAGGTGCTGCGCGACGAGACGCTGCGCGCCAACGTACTGGCGCGCGCGCAGGGCGAAGCCGGCGTCATCTCGGCGCTGCGCGCGTACGTGGGCGGCGGCGCCGACGTCCCCGAGCCGTGGCTGGCACTGGCCTACGACGAGCGCGCGACCGTGCTCGACTATCTCGACCCGCGCGCGCTGATCGTGCTCGAAGAGCCCGGTCTGCTCGAGACCGTCGAGCGCGGCCTCGAAGAGGAACGCAGCCGCGGCGCGCAAGCGCTGATGGCCGGCGTCGACTCCGGCGAGCTCGACGTGCGCGACGACGAAGTCGGCGAAGCGCTGCTGGCCGAGGTCGTCGCACCGTATCCGACGCTGCGCGATCAGACCGCGCGCTTGGCGGCGCGGCGCGTGCTGATCGTCACCGGCGGCATCGAGGTGGGCGAGCAGTCGTGGCTGCCCGACGCGCAGGAGAGCTTCGTGCTCGAGACGCGTCCGGTCGAGCACTTCAACCGGCGCGTCGAGCTGTTCACCCAAGCGGTTCGCGAGTGGGTCGCCGCCGGCGAGACGCTGTGGCTGGTCGCCTCGGGCGCCTCGCGCCTGGCCGAGATCGTGCGCGCCGCCGGCGTGGGCGTCGAGCGCAGCGCGCCGCTGGTGCACTTGCGCGCGAGCGTCGGCACCGACGGCGTCGCGATGAGCGCGTCCGGCGTGCCGCGCGCCGGCACGGTCTACGTCGATCAAGGCTCGATCGAGAGCGGCTTCGCGATCCCGGGGCTGCACTTGCGCGTGCTGGGCGATCGCGAGATCTTCGGCCAACCCGCCAAGCGCGTCAAGCTGCGCGCGGTGAAGGAAGGCGTCCCGGTCACGCTGGCCGATCTGCGGGTCGGCGACTACGTGGTGCACGCCGTGCACGGCATCGGGCAATACCTGGGCCTGCGCACCGAGACGATCCTCGGCGCGACCAGCGACTATCTCGACCTCCGCTACGCGGGCACCGATCGCATGCTGGTCCCGGTGCACCAGATGCATCAGGTCACCAAGTACACCGCCAACGAAGGCACCGCGCCGCGCCTCTCGCGCATGGGCGGCGCCGACTGGGCCCGCACCAAGACGCGCGTCTCCGAGAAGCTGGCCGAGATCGCCGAAGGGCTGGTCGCGCTGTACGCCGAGCGCGAGGTCGCGCGCGGCCACGCCTTCGCGCCCGACACGCCGTGGCAGGCCGAGCTCGAAGAGTCGTTCCCCTACGAGCCGACGCCCGACCAAGCCAAAGCGATCGACGAGACCAAGCACGACATGGAATCACCGCGCCCGATGGACCGGCTGGTCTGCGGCGACGTCGGCTACGGCAAGACCGAAGTCGCGGTGCGCGCGATCTTCAAGGCGATCGCCGACAAGAAGCAGGTCGCGTTCCTGTGCCCGACCACGCTGCTGGCCGCGCAGCACACGCGCACGCTGCTGACCCGCTTCGCCTCGTTCCCGGTGCGGATCGAAGAGCTCTCGCGCTTCAAGAGCAAGAAAGAGCAGCGCGCCGTGCTCGACGATCTCGCGCAAGGCAAGGTCGACGTCGTCGTCGGGACGCACCGCATCCTGCAGAAGGACGTCGTCTTCCAGGACCTGGGGCTGATCGTGGTCGACGAGGAGCAGCGCTTCGGGGTCATGCACAAGGAGCGGCTCAAGCAGCTGCGCGCGACCGTCGACGTGCTGACGCTCTCGGCCACGCCGATCCCGCGCACGCTGCAGATGTCGCTGATGGGCGTGCGCGATCTCTCGCTGATCCAGACCGCGCCCAAGAACCGCATGTCGATCAAGACGGTCGTCGTGCCGCAGTCCGACGCCGTCATCCAGCACGCGATCGCCGCCGAGCTCGACCGCGGCGGACAAGTCTACTACGTCCACAACCGGATCGAGTCGATCTACGGCGTGGCGCGCGCGCTCGAACAGCTGGTGCCCAAGGCGCGGGTCGCGGTCGGGCACGGCCAGATGCGCGAGCACGAGCTGGAGCCGGTGATGAACGCGTTCATCGACGGCGAGGTCGACGTGCTCGTCTCGACGACGATCATCGAGAACGGGATCGACATCCCCAACGTCAACACCATCATCGTCAACGACGCCGACAAGTTCGGCTTGGCGCAGCTCTACCAGCTGCGCGGCCGGGTCGGCCGCTCGAACCATCAGGCCTACGCGTTCCTGCTGTATCAGGCGCACAAGGCGCTCAGCGAGGACGCCAAGGCGCGGCTCGAAGCGATCCGCGAGTTCACCCATTTGGGCAGCGGCTTGCAGATCGCGATGCGCGACCTGGAGATCCGCGGCGCCGGCAACCTGCTGGGCGCGGCGCAGTCGGGCTTCATCGGCGCGGTCGGCTTCGAGACCTACGCGCAGCTCTTGGCCGAAGCGATCGCCGAGCGCAAGGGCGTCGCCGCGGCGCACGAGGACGCCCGCGAGGCGGTCATCGACGTCAAGCTCGACGCCTACGTCCCCGACGACTACGTTCCGCAGATCTCGCAGAAGATCGCGATCTACCAGCAGCTCGCCGCGGCGCGCACGCTGGCGCAGGTCGACGAGACCGTCGCCTCGGTGCGCGACCGCTTCGGCGCACCGCCGCCGGAGTTCGACGCGCTGGTCGAGATCACGCGGCTGCGCGTGCTCGCGCTGGCGGTCGGCGTCACCCGCGTCGTCATCAACGAGCAGCGGCTGACGCTCGGCGTCGGCAGCGGCTTCGCGCTCGACCCGGCCGCCATCCCCAAGCTGCAGTCGATCTCGAAGAACCGCTTCCGCTTCGGCGAGGGGAAGATCACCGTCGACCTGCCGGTCCGCTCGGCCGAAGAGCAGCTCCCGACGCTGCACGCGCTGCTGGAGGCGCTGGCGCCCTAACCGCCGTTTTGCCCGGCCAGCCAGTTCGCGCGCGCCGTTCCCGGGCCGCCCTGGAGCCGATTCGCGGTCCTGCCGATACCACAGAGGTGACGACCGGGAGGGACTATCAGCTCCGGTGCTGCGCCTGCGCGGCCGCGATCGAGGACGACGGCGTCGTGCTCGACTGCCCGCACGCGCACGGGCCCGCCCTCCTGCGGACCGTCTACCAGCGCGCGTTCGCGGTCGACGACGTCCCCTCGCTCCTGCGCTACGGCCGCTGGCTGCCGCGCGGGCGCGCCCTGGCGACGTTCGCCCGCAGCACGGTCTATCAGAGCACCGGCTTGGCCGCCCACCTCGGGCTCGCGAACCTGTGGATCGCCTTCAGCGGCTGGTGGCCGCAGCGCGGCGCGACCCTCGAGACGACGACCTTCAAGGAGCTCGAGGCCTACGCGGTCCTCGGCCGGCTGGCGCGCGACGAGCAGCGCACGCTGGTCATCTCCTCTGCCGGCAACACCGCGGCCGCCTTCGCCCGGGCGGCGACCGAGCTGGACGCCCCGGTCCTGATCGTCATCCCCGGCGACGCCTGGGAACGGCTGGCGGCGCTGGTCCGGATCGGACCGAGCGTGCGGGTCGTCGCGGTCGACGGCGGCCAGTACGAGGACGCCATCGCGCTGGCGCGCGGCCTGGCCGAGGAGGACGGCTACGTCCTCGAGGGCGGGGTGCGCAACGTCGGCCGCCGCGACGGAATGGGCACCGCGATGCTCGAGGCCGTCGAAGCGATGGGCACGCTCCCGGACGCCTACTTCCAGGGCGTCGGCAGCGGAGCGGGCGCGCTGGCCGCCCACGAGGCCGCCCTCCGACTGATCGCCGACGGCCGTTTCGGGACCCGGCTGCCGCGCCTGATGCTCAGCCAGAACGCACCCTTCACCCCGATTCACGACGCCTGGGTCGGCCGCAGCGCGACGCTCGACGAGCGCAGCCCGCTGGTCGCCCGCGAGCAAGTGCGCCGCATCGCCGCCTCGGTGCTCTCCAACGTCGCCCCGCCGTACGCGACGATCGGCGGCGTGCGCGACGCGCTGGCCGAGAGCGGCGGCACGACCTACGCCATCGCCAACGCGGAAGTGCGCGCGGCGATGCGGATGTTCGAAGACCTCGAAGGGATGGACGTCGAACCGGCCGCCGGCGTGACCCTCGCCTCGCTGGTGCGCGCGGTGCGCGCCGGCGAGATCGGTCCCCGCGAGCGCATTCTCGTGCACGTCACCGGCGGCGGCGCGCGCCGGCGCGAACCGGTGCGGGTCGAACAGCGCCCGACCTACGTCGTTGCACGCGACACGCAGGGCGCCTTCCCGGCGCTGACCGAGCTGCTCTCCGCTTAAACGAGGCGCGACTCCGCCAAGTCCAGGTCGTACTGGATCAGGCGATAGACCTCGTCGGGGATCTTGCCGGCGTCGCGCAGCTCGGCGATCTTCGCGCGCTCGGCATGCAGCGCGCGCATCTGCACGTCGTGGTCGAACTTGCTGGACGAGCTTTCGGCGGGCTTGCGCTGGCCCTCGTGTCCTTCGAGGTGCTCGATGCGGTGCGTGTACTCGTCGAGCTGGCGCTGCACGATCTCGCGCTGGTGCTCGTCGCTGGTGCCCGCGATGATTTCTTGCAGCTCGCGCTCGCCGGCCTTGAGCGCCGCGATGCGCGCGGCGAGGTCGCGCGCGGCCGCGTCGGCACCGTCGTCCTTCAAGCGCAGGATCCGCAAGAGCGGGATCAGCGTGAGTCCTTGCCCGACCAGCGTCACCAGGATGACCACGAAGGTGATGACGATGATCGCGTCGCGACCCGGGAACGGCATGCCGTTCGCGTCGCGCAGCGGCACCGCCAGCGCCGCGGCCAACGAGACGATCCCGCGCATCCCGCTCCAGCCCAGCACGACCAGCCACGAGTTGGGCGGATACGGATCGCGCCGGCGCACGGCCGGGATCAGTCGCGGAATCCACGCCGCCGGGAACATCCAGATCAGCCGCACGACGATCAGCGTCGCGGCGATCGCGAACGCGGCCGGCAGATAGCCCAGGGCCTGCGGGTCGTCGTGCACGATCGTGCGCAGCTGCAAGCCGATCGCCAGGAACAAGAACGCGTCGAGCAGCGAGGTCCAGATCTCCCAGACGTTGTTGCCCACCAGCCGCCCTTGCGGCGAGAAGACGACCGACGACCGACGAGCGACCGCAAGCCCCGCCACCACCGTCGCCAAGACCGATGAAACGTGCACGACTTGGCCGCCCAAGTACGCGCCGTACGGCGCGGCGATGACGATGATGTTCGAGAGCGTCGGATCGTTGAGCTCGTAGCGCTCGAGCAGCACGTTGAGCCGCACGACGATCCACGCGACCAGCAGCCCCACGGCGATGCCGCCGATGGCCACGAAGACGAACGAGACGAGCGCGCGCGGCAGCGAGAACGCGCCGGTCGTCACCGCGGTCACGGCGTAGGCGTAGATCACCAGCGCCGTGGCGTCGTTGATCATCCCCTCGCCTTCGAGGATGGTGACGATGCGGCGCGGGAGCGCGAAGCGCTCGAAGATCGCCTCCGCCGCGACCGCGTCGGGCGGCGAGACGACCGCGCCCAGCACGAAGGCCGCCGCCCAGCCCATGAACGGCATGATCTGCATCGTGACGGCCGCCGCCGCGACGGTCGACACGATCACCAAGCCGATCGCCGCCAGCAGAATCGGCCGCAGGTTGGCGCGAAACATCTTCCAGTCGGTGTTCCAGCCGGCGCTGAACAGCAACGGCGGCAGCACGGCCAGGAAGATCCAGTCCGGCGAGATGTGGATCGCCGGCAAGCCCGGGATGAAGGCCAAGAGGGTCCCGCCGAGCACGAAAACGATCGGTGGAGGCAGGGCCAGTCGCCGGGCCAGGATCGCGAACGTCACCGTCGCGGCCAGGCCCAGGACGAGCAGCAACGGCTCGCTCACGCCCCTCGTTCCGGCGTCCGGCCGCCTCCCTCCCGCCGGCCAAAATCCTGCCCGATCCAAGAGGACGCGATCCGCGAGCCCCGAACCCGCCCAAGTCGCGCGGAGGACGCATTCCCCTCCGCCTTTTCACGTCGTGACCATGTGACGGAGATCTGATGTCCCGTATTGCCCGCGCAGCCGCCGCATTCGGCACGGCCGCGCTCTGCATCTCGCTTGCCGCCTGTGCCTCCGGGGGCGGCGGCGGTACCATCGTGTCCGTCAACGGGCAGAACATCTCGAAGGCCGACTTCGACAACCGGCTCGAGAACGGTCCGGCCGCCAAGCAAGTCCTCAACCAGATGGTGCAGCAGAAGCTCATCGATTCGTACGCGCAGGACAAGCACATCGACGTCCCCCAGTCCGACATCGATAAGAAGCTCGCCGACATCAAGTCGAAGTACCCGCCCGGTCAGTTCGACACGATCGTCAAACAGCAAGGCCTCACGATGCAGGACGTCGACAACATCCTGCGCCAGCAGATCATCCTCGAGAAGGCCGTCGCGCCGAACATCCACGTCAGCGACGCCGACGTGAAGGCGTACTTCGACAAGAACCACGCGCAGTTCGACAAGCCCGAGCAGGTGCGCGCGCGCCACATCCTGGTCGCCGACCCGCAGACCGCGCAGACGGTGCTGGCCAAGCTCAAGGCCGGCGGCAGCTGGGACGCGCTGGCCAAGCAATATTCGACCGACCCGTCCAGCAAGGACAAGGGCGGCGAGCTCGGGTTCTTCGGCAAGGGCCAGATGGTCCCGGCGTTCCAGAACGCCGCGTTCGCGGCCAAGGTCGGACAGATCGTCGGGCCGGTGAAGTCGCCGTTCGGCTACCACATCATCCAGGTCGAAGAGAAGAAGCCCGCCACCAAGGCGACCTTCGCGGCGACCAAGGATCAGATCAAGCAGCAGCTCACGCAGCAGCAAGAAGCCACGCAGGTGCCGGCGTTCTTGCAGTCGCTGCGCGCGCAGGCGAACATCCAGGTCGACGACGACCGCTACAAGGATCTGTTCCCGCCGGTGCCGCCCTCGCCCGCACCGCCGGCCGCCGCCCCCGCGTCGGCAGCGCCGGCCGCGGCGACCACCGCGCCCGCTCCGGCAGCGACCAAGTAACCCCACGCGCGAGGCGGGAGTCGGAACGACCCCGCCTCGCGAACTTGGGGCACCAGCCATGATTCGGATCGTGGGCCTGGGCCCAGGCGACCCCGGCCTCCTCACGCTGGGCAGTCGCGAGTCGTTGCGCGCCGTCGGCCGCGCCGCCACCGTCCTCGCGCCGCCGGAGCTCGTCCGGTTCTTGGAGAGCGACGGCATCACCATCGAGCGGTCGCTGATCACCGACCAAGGCTTGTTCTTGCGCGGCTCGATCGAGGTGATCGACACCTTCGTCACGCGCATCGACGCGCGCGACTTGGGCCTGGCCGTGCTGGGCAACCCGCTCTCCGACTTCCTGGGCTTGCCGGTGCTGCTGCGCGCGCTCGAGCGCGCGGGCGTCGAAGCGGAGATCGTCCCCGGCATGCCGCGCGCGACGCTCTCGGCGTCGATCACGATGCCGCTGGTCCCGTTACCGCCCGGCTCGACGCACCACAGCTGGGACGACCTGGTCGAGATCATGGCGCGCTTGCGCCGCTCGTGTCCGTGGGACCGCGAGCAGACGCACGCGTCGCTGGTGCGCTATCTGATCGAAGAGACGTACGAAGTCGTCGACGCGATCGAGCACGGCAGCGACGCGGAGCTGTGCGAAGAGCTGGGCGATCTGCTCTTCCAGATCGTCTTCCACTCGCAGCTCGCGACCGAGCGCGGCAAGTTCTCGGTTGCCGACGTCATCGACGGCCTCTCGAACAAGATGATTCGCCGACACCCGCACGTCTTCGGCGACGCCGCGGTCACCAGCGTCGATCAGGTGTGGGCCAACTGGGAAGTCCTCAAGTCGCAAGAGGCGACCGGCCTCGCGCGCACGTCCAAGCTCGACGGCATCCCAGTCCACCTCGGCGCGTTGCAGCGCGGCCAGAAGATGCAAGAGAAGGCGGCCCGCGTCGGCTTCGACTGGACCGACGCGCGCGAGATCACCGACAAGCTCTCCGAGGAGCTGCGGGAGCTGACCGACGCGCGCATCAAAGCCGGCGATCTGCGGCCGGAAGATCCGCACGTGCGCGAGGAGCTGGGCGACGTGCTGTTCACCGTCGTCAACCTGGCGCGCCGCTTGGGCATCGACGCCGAAGGCGCGATGCGTGACGCCAACGCCAAGTTCGACAAGCGCTTCCGCTACATGGAGGCGTACGCGCTGGCCGACGGGCGGCAGCTGGGCGACATGACGCTGGACGAGCTGGAGGACCTGTGGCAGCAGGCGAAGACCGCGGCATGAACGAGCGCGAGTCGCTGATCCGCGTGCGCATGAGCGCGCACGACGCGCACTACGGCGGCGACTTGGTCGACGGCGCGCGCATCCTGGGCCTATTCGGCGACGTCGCGACCGAGCTGCTGATCCGCCAGGACGGCGACGAAGGGCTGTTCGTCGCCTACGACTTGGTCGAGTTCAAGGCGCCCGTGCACGCCGGCGACTACATCGAAGCCCGCGGCCGCATCACCCGCGTCGGCACGACCTCGCGCACGATGGAGTTCGAAGCCCACAAGGTGATCGCGCCGCGTCCCGACGTCGCCCCGTCGGCCGCCGACGTGCTCGACGAACCGGTCCTGGTCGTACGCGCCCGCGGCACCTGCGTCACGCCGGCCGCGCAGCAGCGCACGACGCCGGCGGAGACGTAATTACAAGCCGACGCTGACCAGCAGCGCGCCGTCGGCGAGCGAGCGCAGCTTCGCGTAGGCGATCTCCCGCTTCATCGGGGCCATGCCGCAGTTGGTCGAGCACACCAGCCGGTCTTCGGGGACGTAGCGGCGCGCCAGCTCGATCGTGCGGGCGACGTCTTCGGGCGTCTCGACCACCTCGCTGGCGACGTCGATGCAGCCGACGGCCAGCACCTTGTCGCCGGCCAGCTCGAGCACCGCGGGCGGAACGTGCGAGCCGGCCAGCTCGATCGAGATCTGCTCGACCGTGCTCTGCGCGAGCAGCGGCAGCACGTGCGCGTACTGGTCCCAGCGGTCGCCGAGGTTGGATTTCCACTGATTGTTGGCCGGGATGCCGTAGCCGTAACAGACGTGCACGGCGCGCGTGCAGTCCGCGCCGCCGAAGGCGTAGTCGACGGCCTGCACGCCCCAGTCCGCGACCTCGTCGAAGTAGACGTTGAACGCCGGCTCGTCGAGCTGCACGACGTCGACGCCGACCTCGACCAGCGCCGCGATCTCTTCGCGGATCGCGCGCGCGAACGCGAAGGCCAGCTCGCGGCGGTCACCGCCGTAGGCGTCGTCGCAGACCGTGTCGACCAGCGTCATCGGGCCCGGAATCGTGATCTTGAGCGGCCCGTCGGTGAGCGTGCGCGCGAAGCGCATCTCCTCGACGTGGATGGGCGCCGTGCGCCGGACCTCGCCGACGACGGTCGGGCAGACGGCCTCGTAGCGGTCGGCGCGGATGCCGCGCGTGCGGCGCTTCGTCGCGTCGACGCCCGCCAGCCGTTCCGCGAAGCCGTGCACGAAGTGCTTGCGATTCTGCTCGCCGTCGGTGACGGTGTCGATCCCCGCGCGCACCTGTTCGGCAATCGCGATCCGGGTGGCGTCGTGCTGGGCCTCCGCCAGCGCCGCGCCTTCGAGGCGCCAGTTGGGGAAGATGCGCTCCGGCTCGGCCAGCCATGACGGTTTGGGCAGACTGCCGGCGATCGTCGTCGAGAGACCCATGGGCCGCGCTTCGGCATGCGGTCGGCGGTTCCGCCGCGGCTATCACGCAGCGGCATGGCCGCTCCGTCGTCGCGCGGAAGCCTCGTGCGTTGCGGCTCGACAAGTACATGAAGGTCTCGCGGCTGGCCAAGCGGCGCGCGGAAGCGAAGGACGGCATCGAGGCCGGTCGGATCACCAAGGACGGACGCGTCCTCAAGCCGGGCTACGAGGTCAAGGTCGGCGACGTGCTGGTGATCCACTACCGCACGCGCTTCGTGACCGTGCGGGTGCTGCAGGTCCCCGAACGCGTGCTGCCCTCGCTCAAGCCGGCGGACTTGTACGAGATCGTCGAGGAGCGCCGGGACGATCCCGTCGACTGGCTGACGTGAGCGGCCCGCCCCGCCGCTCGCGGCTCTCGTCGGACGCCAAGGACGCGCTGGCGCGCGACGTGCCGGCCGATCCCGCCGTGCGCGCCGCGCTGCGGGCGGGGCTGGCGCTCTACGGCGGCCAGCCGGGCGCCGCCGGCGAGCGCGTCTTTCGCACCCGCCGGCCGACCGTCGCCCGGTTGGCCCGCACGCTGTTCGAGGTCCCCGGCCGGCCGGCGGCCGTCCGCCGCGGCCACGACGCCCGGCTCTACAAGTCGACGACCTTCGAGATCGATTTGGGTCCCAGCGCCCCGCCGCCGCCGCGGCCGCGCCGCCGCGAAGAGCGGCGGGCCGAGTTGCGGGCGGCGTTCCTGGCCACCGGGTCGGTCGCGGCGCCGCAGCACGGCTACCACCTCGAGTTCGTCGTCCCCGACGCGGCCCGCGCCGAGCGGATCGCCGCCCTGATCGCCGCCGAGGGCGTGCAGGCGCGCACGATGGTCCGCAAGGGCCGCCGGGTCGTCTACCTCAAGGGTTTGGACGCGATCGTGACCGTGCTGGGCGCGGTCGGCGCGTCGGGCGCGATCCTCCATCTCGAGGACGTCGCGGCGGTCAAGGACACCAAGAACCGCATCCACCGGCTGGTCAACACCGAGGCCGCGAACGTCGTGCGCGCGGCCGCGGCGGCCGCGGCGCAGCGCGAAGCGTTCGGCTACCTGGCCGACGCGTACGGCCTGCGCAACCTCTCGCCGGCCCTGCGCGAGGCGGCGCAGCTCCGCCTGGCACACCCCGACGAAACCCTGGCGGAGCTCGGCCGGCGCTGCGTGCCGCCGGTCGGGAAGGCGACGATCAACGGTCGGCTCGCCTCGCTCATGCGGCTGGTCAAGCGATTACGGGGCGAACGAGAGGAGCCGGAAGTTTCTCCCGTCTAAAGCGGCCGAGCCATGCGCATCGGAATCAACGGCTTCGGCCGCATCGGACGGAACTTCACCAAGGCGCTCCTCGAGCGCTATCCGGACGTGGAGATCGTCGCCGTCAACGATCTGACCAGCGCCGCCGAGAGCGCGCACCTCTTCAAATACGACTCCAACTACGGCGCGTTCGACGGGACGGTGACGGCCGGTGCCGACTCGATCACGATCGACGGGAAGACGATCAAGATCCTGGCCGAGCGCGACCCCGGCAAGCTGCCGTGGAAGGACCTGGGCGTCGAGATCGTCATCGAGTCGACCGGCCTATTCACCGACGCGGCCAAGGCGCGCGCCCACATCGACGGCGGCGGCGCGAAGAAAGTCATCATCTCCGCGCCGGCCAAGGGCGAAGACGTGACGCTCGTGCTGGGCGTCAACGAGGGCGATTACGATCCGGCCAAGCACAACGTGATCTCGAACGCGTCGTGCACCACCAACTGTCTGGCGACGGCGGTCAAGCCGATCGTCGACGGGCTGGGCTGGCAGCGCGGCTTCATGACCACGATCCACTCGTACACGAACGATCAGAACATCCTCGACGGCCCGCACCGCGATCTGCGCCGCGCCCGCAACGCCGCCACCAACATCATCCCGACCTCTACCGGCGCCGCCAAGGCGCTCTACCTGACGATCCCCGAGGTGGAGGGCACGTTCGACGGCTTCGCGCTGCGCGTGCCGACGCCGACCGTCTCGATGATCTACCTGGTCGCGCAGACGAAGAAGCCGACCACCAAGGACGAGCTCAACGCGCTGCTGCGCGCCGCCGCCAGCGGTCCGCTCAAGAAGTACGTGCAGTACACCGACGAAGAGCTGGTCTCGAGCGACTTCAAGAAGAACCAGTACAGCTCGATCATCGACGGCAAGCTGACCAACGCGAACGGCGACCTGATCCAGATCGCGGCCTGGTACGACAACGAGTGGGGCTACTCGTGCCGCCTCGCCGATCTCACCGAGATGATCGCCGCGAAGATCCCCTCACCGGTCGCGTGAAACGACCGTCCCGCGCCACCGTCCCCGTCGCCGCCGCGCTCTTCGCGGCGGCGACGTTCGTCAGCGGGTCCGCCGCGCCGCGCACCTTCGGCGTCGCCGACCTGCGCACGCTGGTCGGCGTCAGCTCGCCGGCCATCTCGCCCGACGGGACGCGCGCCGTCGTCGTCGTCAGCCGCATCGATTGGAACGCGGACGTCTTCGCGCGTGAGCTCGACCTGGTCGACCTGCGCGCGCACACGCACCGCGCGCTGACCCAGGACCGCAAAGGGCTCGGCGATCCGACGTGGTCGCCCGACGGCAAACAGCTGGCGTTCCTGGCGAACGTCGGCGAGGGCGAGGACGCCAAACGCGAGGTGCTGGTGATGCCGATGGACGGCGGCGACGCGCGCGCGATCACGCACGCGCCCGACGGCGTCGAGCAGTTCGCCTGGCGGCCCGACGGCGGCGCGATCGCGTACGCCGCGACCGACGCCGATCCGACCAAGCACGGCGCGGCGCGCTTTCAAGACGCGTTCGTCTTCACCACCGAACCGATCACCGCGCGCAGCCGGCCCAAGCCCGCGCACCTGTTCGTCGTCGCGGCGGACGGCGGACGCGCGACCCAGCTGACGACGGGCAGCACCAGCGTCGCGACCGGCGAGGCGCAGTCGACGCTCTCGTGGTCGCCGGACGGCAGGACGATCGCGTTCGTCGTCACGCCCAACGCGATCCTCAACGACGCCGACCACGGACGCCTCGTGCTGATCGACGTCGCCACCAAAGCGATGCGCAAGCCCACCTCCCACACCGGCTGGGAGAGCGACCCGCGCTTCTCGCCGGACGGCGCGCGGCTGGCGTACCTGCACTCCGACGGCGACAGCCAGGTCAATCCGACCGGTGCGTACGTGATCGCGCCCAGCGGGGCCGCGGACGCGCCGGTCGCGCACGCCTACGACCGCGCCGTGCTGGCCGGCGCGTGGGAGCCGGACTCGCACGCGCTGCTGCTCACCGTGCACGACGGCACCAGCGACGCACTGGTGCGCGCACCGGCCGACGACGCGGCCGCGAGCCGCGTCGACTTGGGCGACCTCTCGATCCTCTCGCCGCTCGACGGCGCGATCGCGCGCGACGGCGCGTTCGTGTTCGTCGGCAGCTCGACGACGCAGCCGCCCGAGCTGTATCTGCGCGCACCGGGCGCCGCGCCGGTGCGAGTGACCGATTACAACGCCGGCGTCGCGGCGCTGCACCTCGCCACCGCCGAGACGATCGCGTTCCCGACCTCGCTCGGTCCGCGCGGCGACGCCGTCTTGACGATGCCGCCGGACTTCGCAGCCGGTCACCGGTACCCGTTGCTGGTCTACATCCACGGCGGCCCGACCTCGGCGTCCGTGCGCACCTTCGACCGCTTCGCGCAGCTCGCCGCCGCGCGCGGCTGGCTGGTGCTGCAGCCGAACTACCGCGGCAGCGACAACCTCGGCTACGCCTACCAGCACGGCGTGCTCTACGATCCGGAAGCCGGGCCCGGCCGCGACATCATGGCGGCCGTCGACGCCGTGCGCGCGCGCGGGATCGTCGACGAGCACCGCATCGGCGTGTACGGCTGGTCGTACGGCGGGATCATGACCGCCTGGATGATCTCGAAGTACCACCTCTGGCGCGCCGCCGTCTCAGGCGCGTCGGTCAACGACTGGGCGACCGACTACGGCGTCGCCGACGACTCCGACGCCGACGCCGCGCTCTTCCACGGCTCGCCCTACGTGCCCGGCAATCGCGCCGAGTGGGAGCGCGCCTCCGCGATCAGCTATGCGCACGACGTCACCACGCCCGTGCTGATCCTCTCCGACGTCGGCGACAACCGCGATCCGTTCGCGACCTCGTCGATGTACTGGCGCGCGCTGCGCGACAACCACAAGGACGCGACCCTGGTCGCCTATCCGGTCGACGGACACTTTCCGTCCGATCCGGTGCGCACCGTCGACGTCTTCACCCGCACGCTCGACTTCGTCGCGGCCCACTTCCGATGAGCTTCAAGACGCTGGCCGACGCCGAGGTGCGCGGCAAACGCGTGCTGCTGCGCGAAGACCTCAACGTCCCGATGAAGGACGGCGCGATCGCCGACGAGACGCGCATCACCGCCGCGCTGCCGACCCTGCGCTGGCTGCACGAGCACGGCGCGAAGACGGTCATCCTCTCGCATTTGGGCCGCCCGGACGGGCAGGTGAATCCGAAATACTCGCTGCGGCCGCTCGCCGCGCGGCTGGCCGAGCTGCTCGGTACGCCGGTGCGGTTCGTCGACGACTGCGTCGGCGACGCCGCCGTGGCCGCCTCGCACGCGCTCCCCGACGGCGGCTTCGCGCTATTCGAGAACGTGCGCTTCCATCCCGGCGAAGAGGCCGACGATCCGGCCTTCGCGCGGCAACTGGCGCGCAGCGGCGACCTGTACGTCAACGACGCCTTCGGGACCGCGCACCGCGCGCACGCCTCGACGGCCGGCGTCGCGGCCTATTTGCCGGCCTACGCGGGCTTTCTGATGCAAGCCGAGCTCGATGCGCTCACGCGGCTGACGCGCGACCCGGTCCATCCCTACGTCTGCGCGATCGGCGGGGCGAAGGTCGCCGACAAGGTCGGCGTGTTCGAGAACCTGCTGGCCGACGTCGACGCGTTCGTGATCGGCGGCGGCATGGCCAACACGTTCCTGGCCGCACAGGGGATCGACGTCGGACGCTCGCTGCGCGATCCGGACCTGGCACCCGCCACCCGCATCATCGCCCTGGCCACGCAAAGGAACGTCGCGCTGCACCTGCCGACCGACGCCGTCGTCGCCGACGCCTTCGACGCCGACCAGACCGCGCGCGTCGTCCCGCTCGACGCGGTCGGCACGGGGATGATCCTCGACATCGGGCCGCAGACGGCGCAGGCCTACGCCGCCGTCCTACGCGCGGCCAAGACGATCGTGTTCAACGGCCCGATGGGCGTGTACGAGAAGGCGCCGTACCAGAACGGCACGCGGGTGGTCGGCGAAGCGATCGCCGAGGCGACGCGCAACGGTGCGACCAGCGTCGTCGGCGGCGGCGACGCGGCGGCGGCCGCGCACGCGCTCGGCTTCGCCGGCGCGATGACGCACGTCTCGACCGGCGGCGGCGCGACGCTCGAGTTTCTCGAAGGCAAAACGCTCGCGGGCGTGGCCGCGCTCGAGAGCTCGTGAGCGCCGTGAAACGCCTGGTCGTCGCGAATTGGAAGATGCACAAGACGCAGGCGCAGACGCGGGCGTTCGTCGCCGACCTGCTGGGGCGCACGCTGCCGCTGGACGCGGTCGACGTCGTGATCTGTCCGCCCTTCACCGCGCTCGACGCGGCGCGCGACGCGCTCGGCGACGCCCCGATCGGCCTGGGGGCGCAGAACGTGCACTGGGCCCCCCAAGGCGCCTTCACCGGCGAGATCTCGGCGCCGATGCTGGTCGAGCTCGGCGTCCGCTGGGTCATCATCGGTCACTCGGAGCGTCGCGCGCTGTTCGGCGAGCTGGACTTCCGCGTCAACGAGAAAGTTCAGATCGCGCTGGCGTACGGCATCACCCCGATCGTCGCGGTCGGCGAGACCGAGGACGAGCACGCCGCCGGGCTCGCGCGCACGCGGGTCGAGGCACAGGTGCGGGCGGCCTTCGCCGACGTGCCGGCCCAGCAGGTGGCGCGCTGCGTGGTCGCCTACGAGCCGATCTGGGCGATCGGCACCGGCAGAGCCGACTCCCCGCCGCAGGCCGACGCGATCCTGGCCGCGATTCGCGGAGCCGTCGAGGGTTTGCGCGAAGCACGCATCCTCTACGGCGGCAGCATGAACCTCGAGAACGTCGCCGCCTTCGTCGCACAGCCGAACATCGACGGGGGACTGGTCGGCGGTGCCAGCCTCGACCCCGCCACGTTCAGCGCGCTGCTCGACGCAGCGCGCAAAGGAGCCAGCGCCACGTGAAGCGCCGTCCCTTCGTCCTCGCGATCCTCGACGGCTGGGGCTACTCGCCCGAGACGCACGGCAACGCCATCGCGGCGGCCGCGCTGCCGTTCTGGAAACGGCTGCTCGAGACGCACCCGCACACGCTGCTGGCGGCGTCGGGCGAAGCGGTGGGACTGCCGGCGGGCGTGATGGGCAACAGTGAGGTCGGGCACATCAACATCGGCAGCGGCCGCGTCGTCCCGCAGGGCGTGGTCGTCATCGACGAGGCGATCGCCGACGGCAAGCTGCCGCAGAATCCGACGCTACTGCAGTGTTTCGCGCACGTGCGCGAGACCGGCGGCCGGCTGCACTTCCTGGGCCTGGTCTCCGACGGCAAGGTGCACAGCTCGCTCGATCACCTCGAGGCGCTGATCGCGGCCACCGTCGCCGCCGGCATCCCGTTCGTCGTCGACGCCTTTCTCGACGGGCGCGACACGCCGCCGTCCTCGGCCGAGCGATATCTCGCGCGGGTCGAGCAGTTTTGCGCCGATCAAGGACACGCCGGCGCGATCGCGACGATGCAAGGCCGCTATTGGGCGATGGACCGCGACAAGCGCTGGGACCGCACCCGCAAAGCCTACGACGCGCTGGCCGACGCGAAGGCCGAGCACGCGGCGGCGACCCCGCTCGAGGGACTGCGCGCCGCCTACGCGCGCGGCGAGACCGACGAGTTCGTCGCGCCGACCATCGTCGGCACGCCGCGGCCGATCGCCGACGGCGACGCCTGCATCTTCTTCAACTTCCGGCCCGACCGCGCGCGCCAACTGACGCTCGCGTTCAGCGATCCGAGCTTCGATCATTTCCCCGTTCACCACTACGAGCGGCTGCTGTGGGCGACGATGACGCGCTACGAGGAGAACTTCCCCAACCCGGTGCTGTTCGGTCCGCGCCCGCAGTTCGACGTCTTCGGCGAGATCGTCGCCCGCGCGGGCCTCACCCAGCTGCGCTTGGCCGAGACCGAGAAGTACGCGCACGTGACCTACTTCTTCAACGGCGGGCGCGAGGACGTGTTCCCCGGCGAAGACCGCATCCTGATCCCGTCCAACCGCAGCGTGGCGACCTACGATCTCGCGCCCGAGATGTCGGCCGCCGACATCACCAGCGCCGCGGTCGAAGACGTCTCCAAGCACCGCCACGACGTCATCGTGATGAACTACGCCAACGCCGACATGGTGGGCCACACCGGCGTGTGGAACGCGACCGTCTCCGCGCTCGAGACGCTCGACGTCGCGCTGGGACGGTTGACGAACGCCGTGCTGGCCGCCGGCGGCATCCTGGCGATCACCGCCGACCACGGCAACGCCGAAGAGAAGATCGACCCCGACGGCAACCCGCTGACGGCGCACACCACCAACCCGGTGCCGTTCGTCATCATCGCCAACGAGCCGGTGGGCCGGCTCGAAGACGGCGGGAAGCTCGGCGACGTGGCGCCGACCCTGCTGCCGCTGCTCGGCTTGGACGTGCCGCCCGCGATGACCGGCCGCAACCTGCTCGCCCCGGTGACGGCGGCGCGATGAAGCGCAAACGGGTCGAAGCCGCGGCGGACTTCCTGCGCGAGCGCGCCGGCGGCGAGCTCGACTGTGCGATCGTGCTCGGGTCGGGCTTCGGTGCGGTGCTGCGCGAACGCATCGAAGGCGCGACCATTCCGTACCGCCGCATCGAAGGGATGCCCGAGCCGACCGTCGCCGGTCACGCCGGCGAAGCGCTGATCGGGATGCTGCACGACAAACGCGTCATCGCGTTCAGCGGGCGCTTTCATCTCTACGAGGGGCACAGCGCGAGCGAGGTCGTCTACCCGATCGTCGTCGCCGCGCACGCCGGCGCGCGCACGATCGTGCTGACCAACGCGGCCGGCGGCATCAACACCGCCTACCGCCCGGGCGACTTGATGCTGCTGGTCGACCAGCTCAATCTCACCGGGACCAGTCCCTTGATCGGCCCGGAGCTGCTGCCCGGTGCCGAGGTGCGCTTCGTCGACATGATCGACGCCTACGCGCCGCACTTGCGCGAGCTCGCGCGCCACATCGCCGGCCAGTACGAGATCGTGCTGCACGACGGCGTCTACGCCGGCCTGACCGGCCCCGCGTACGAGACGCCGGCCGAGGTCGGGTATCTGCGCGGCATCGGCGCCGACGCGGTCGGGATGTCGACCGTGCTCGAAACGATCGCCGCCCGCGCGCTGGGGCGCGACGTGGTGGGCTTCTCGCTGATCACCAACGTCCACGGGGCCGGCGTCCCGACCTCGCACGAAGAGGTCCTCGCCGCCTCCCAGCGCAGCGCCGAGGACGTCGCGCGGCTGGTCGAGGGGATCGTCGCCAACCTGGCCTCGACGCCCGCCGCGCCGACCGTCTGAACACCCGACCGGCTAGCCCACCGGGGTACCGCCGTTCGGGCGTAGCCGGCCTTGGCCGGACGTGCAAGAATCCTGCGTATCTCGGCTCCTTTCCCGAAGGGTGTTTGCATGCGCTTGAAACCGTACATCGCCGCGATCGCGGCCGTCGCCGTCATCTGCGGCTGTAGCGGCCGCGGCAGCGGTCCGTCCTCATCGCTCCCCTCCACGCAATCCGGCGCGCGCCGCACGGCGCAGAGCGTCTCGACGCTGGGCAGCTACAACGTCAACACGGCGCACGTGTACGTCTCGGGCATCTCGTCCGGCGGTTTCATGGCCGTGCAGATGCACTTCGCGTACTCGGGCACGTTCAAGGGCGCGGCGATCTACGCCGGCGGCCCCGACTACTGCGGGCAGGACAGCGAGACGACGGCCGACCTCGACTGCGGGGGCGCCGGCGAGTACACCAGCGAGCTGACGCCGTCCGAGAACTACATCAACGCCAATCAGAACACGTCGGGGATGGATCCGGTCAGCAACATCAGCGGTCAACCCGTCTATCTGTGGTCGGGCACCGCCGACACCGTCGTGCCGCAGAAGACGATGAACGATCTGCAGACCGAGTATCAGAAGTACGGCGCGTCGGTCACCTACGACAACACCTACGCCGCCGAGCACGGTTGGGAATCGCCCTACGGCGCCAACGCGTGCGGCACGCTGGGCAGCCCGTACATGATCGACTGCAGCGGCTACGATTCCGAGAAGACGTGGCTGACGAAATTCCTGGGCACGCTCAACGCCAAGAACACCGGCACGCTGACCGGCTCGCTCATCAACTTCGACCAGACGCCGTACGGCGGCGGCTCGAACGACCTCGACACCAACGGCTGGGTGTTCGTCCCGGCCGCCTGCGCGCAAGGCGCGACCTGCTCGATCGTCGTCGCGCTCGACGGCTGCGAACAGTATCAGGCGGTCATCAACGACGAGTTCGTCACGCAGTCCGGCCTGGATCAGTGGGCCGACACCAACGACATCATCGTGCTGTATCCGTACCAGACGACGGGCGGCTCGAACCCCAACGGGTGCTGGGACTGGTGGGGCTACACCAACAGCAGTTATGCGCTCAAGCAAGGCGTGCAGATGGCGGCCATCTACAACATGGTCAAGCATCTCGAAGGCGGGACCGGCTCGACGCCGACGCCGACGCCCACGCCCACACCGACGCCGGCCGGCACCGCGACGCCGACCCCGACGCCAACACCGAAAGGCACGGCCACGCCGACCCCGACGCCCACCCCGAAGACGACCCCGACGCCGACACCAACGCCGACCCCAGGCTGGTCGCAAAAGGTGACGACGACGGTGGTGCTGGCGTACGACGACGGCTACATCACGCTGGCCGAGTACCTCGAGCTCGGACAAGCCTACGGCTACGACAGCTCGATCACGCTGTACGACTGCGGCGGGACCTGGACCAACTCGTCGACCTGCGGGCCGATGATCTACTAGCCACCGCAAGATTCGCCACGTTTCCGAGCCCGGGCCGTGTTATGGTGCTCGTAGTCATGACCGGCCCGGGCTTCACCATCTTCGAGACGGCGATCGGCAGCTGCGGTCTCGCGTGGAACGCGCGCGGGATCGTGGCCGTCCAGCTGCCGGAACCGACCGCCGGCGCGACGCGCGCGCGGCTCGCGCACCGCGTCCCCGGCGCCCAGGAATCGCCCCCGCCGCCGCACGTACGGCGAGCCGCCGACGGGATCACCGCGCTGCTGCGCGGCGAGCCGGCCGACCTGACCGCGGTCCCGCTCGACGTCGAGGCGATCCCGCCGTTCGACCGTGACGTCTACGCGATCGCGCGCACCGTCCCGGCCGGGGCCACCATCACCTACGGCCAGATCGCGACGCGGCTCGGCGAGCTGAGCCTTTCGCGCGACGTCGGCGCGGCGCTCGGGCGCAACCCGTTCCCGCTGGTCGTGCCGTGCCACCGCGTGCTGGCCGCCGGCGGCAAGGACGGCGGCTTCTCGGCGCGCGGCGGCATCGCGACCAAACGCACGCTGCTGCGCATCGAAGGTGCGCTGCCGCCCGAACCGCCCTCGCTGTTCGACCCGCCGGCCTGACGTGCGCGCGACCGCCCTGGTGCGCAGCGCTTCCCTGACCGTCTTCGACATGCGCTGCACGGCGCGCGTCGGTGACGCGCCGTTCACCGAACAGCACGCCGGCTACTCGATCTCCTACGTGCGCGCCGGCAGCTTCGGGTATCGCGCGCGCGGCCAGGCGTTCGAGCTGGTCGCGGGAGCGACGCTGATCGGCGCACCGGGCGACGAGTACGTGTGCACGCACGAGCACGGTGCCGACGGCGACGAGTGCCTGTCGGTGCAGATGACCGGCGCGCTGGCCACGACCATCGCCGACGAGCGCGCGTGGCGCAGCGGCGCGCTGCCGCCGGTCGCGGAGCTGAGCGTGCTGGGCGAGCTGGCCCAAGCGGCGGCCGACGGGCGCAGCGATCTCGGCGTGGACGAAGCCGCGCTGCTCTACGCGGCGCGCTTCGCGACGCTGCTCGCCGGCCGTGCGCCGGCGCCGGCATCCACCACCGCCCGCGACCGGCGGCGCGCGGTCGAGGCCGCGCTGTGGATCGACGCGCACGCGCACGAGACGATCGATCTCGAGCGCAGCGCCGCGCAGGCCGAGCTGAGCCCGTTCCACTTCGTGCGCTCGTTCGCGCGCGTGCTCGGCGTGACGCCGCACCAGTACCTGGTCCGGGCGCGGCTGCGCCGCGCGGCGGCGCTGCTGGCCGATCCGGCCCGTCCGATCACCGCCGTCGCGTACGACGTCGGCTTCGGCGACCTCTCGAACTTCGTGCGCACCTTCCGTCGTGCGGCCGGTCTCTCGCCGCGCGCGTTTCGCCAGGCGGCGCGCGGCGAGCGCAAGATCATCCAAGAGCGCCTCGCGGCGCTGCCGCTAGGATAGGATCATGTTCAGTCACATCTCCCTTCGCGTTCGCGACCTGCCCGCCAGCGTGCGCTTCTACCAAGCCTTTCTCGCGCCGCTCGGCTACGGCGTGGCCCACCAAGACGACGAGAGCGCCGGCTTCGGTCCGCCGGACCAACCCATGTTCTGGCTCACGCTCGGCGGGGCGCCGAGCGCCAACGCGCACCTCGCCTTCGCGGCCGCCGACGACGCGACCGTCGATCGCGCGTACGCGGCCGGACTCGCCGCGGGCGGGCGCGACAACGGCAAGCCGGAGCTGATCCCCGACTACGGGCCGACCTACTACGGCGGCTTCCTGTTCGACCCCGACGGCAACAACGTCGAGGCCGTGCACAGCTGACCCGCTAGGGCGCGATCGCGATCGCCTGCAGACCGTGGGCGTCGAACAGCCGGCGCAGCGTGCCGTCGGTCTTCGCTTGCGCGAGGAACGCCGACACGTACGCGAGCGCGGCCGGATGATCGAGCGGCACCGCGACCGCGGTCTTCGTCTGCTGGAACGCGCCGGGCAGAACGCGCGAGCCGGGGAGCTGCGCCGAGAGCGGGACCAGCTGGTCGCGCAGGTTGGCGAACGCGTCGATCGTACCGGCCCGCATCCCGGCGACGATGTCGTCGACCTTCTGCACGCCGACGACGGTGTTGTGCGCGAGCGCGCGCTGCGCGCCGCGCAGCGTCGTCGTGTTGGCGACGGCCACGACCTTCACGGCCGGATTGTCGAGATCGGCGAAGCTCTGCGCCGTCGAGCCCGGCCGCACCAGAAAGGTCGCGTCGGCGGAATTGTAGATCGGCCCGAACGCCATCTTCTGCGCGCGCGCGGCGTCTTCGGGGACGAAGGTGACGTCCCACGCGCCGCTCGCCGCGGCGTCGGTGATCTGCCCCGAGTTCTCGTATTTGACGAACGTCACCGGAACGCCGAGCCGCTGCGCCAGCGCGCGGCCGAGGTCGACCGGCACGCCGGTCACGCTCCCATCGGGTCCGACCGCCGACCAGAACGGCCCGCCCAGGTTGCTGATGGCGACCGCGACCCGCAGCGTGCCGGTCGGTGCCAGCTCGTCCTTCGCGGTCGGGGCGGCCTGCGCGGCGGGCGGTGCCAGTGCCGCGAGCGCGGCCAGGAGCAACGAGAGCGCGGTGCGGCGGTACAGCTTCATGGCGCCCCCTTCGTCGATGGCGGCTCGGTACCCGGTATACCAGGGCTCGGCATCCGCCTCGCATAACGTCGGGCCGTTCCGTCTTCCAGGAGGCGTCCATGAGCGAGCTCTCGCGCGGCGAATTCTTCGGTGTCACGGCGGCGACCGGCGTGGCCGGCGCGGTCAACCCGGGCGGCGCGGTCGTCGCGGCCCCCGGCGGCAACGCCACCCTGACGACGCGTTGGTACGGCGGCGGCGTCTTCGAGCTGGCGACGCCCGACGACAAGACGATCGTGCTGGTGGACTGTTGGATCTGGAACAACTCCGGCTGGAAGGCGTTCAACCTCGAGAAGCCGCCCGAGTTCGCCAGCGCCGCCGCCTACGCGGCGCACATCAAGAGCCGCAAGCCGGACGTGGTGATCGTCACGCTCTCGCACGACCACGGCGACCACATCGGCGACTACTTCGAGACGCTGGCGGCGCTGGTCGCGGCCGGCGTCGACGTGAAGACGGTCGGCCAGAGCGATCTCATGCGCGTCGGCCTGGTGCCCAAGTTCAAGGCGGCCGGCCTGGACAACACGGCGCTCGTGCTCAACAACGGCGCCGGGATGAACTTCGGCGGCCACGCCGCGTACAAAGGCGTGCAGACGTTCCTGGTTCCCGCCGTTCACTCGTGCGCGTCGGGCTTCCCGGCCGCGGGCTTCATCATCGACGTCGGCGGGGCACGCGTCTACGCCTCGGGCGACACCGACATGTACGGCGACATGGCGACGGTCGGCGGCCGCTATCACCCGGACCTGGCCGTCGTGTGCGCCGGCAACGGCGCGTTCACCATGGGCCCGGCCGACGCGGCGTACACCTGCAAGCTGATGGGCGTCACGCAAGCGATCCCGGTGCACTACGCGCACAACCCGCTGGTGCTGGGGCCGCAGGCCGCCGACCTGTTCCGCGGCGCGCTGGCGAGCGCGGCGCCGCAGGCGAAGGCGACCACGTTCGCCCATCCCGGCGAACGCCTCACCCTGACCATCGCCCGGAACCCGAACCGAGCCTAGACCGAGGGCGCGCGGGGCCGGAACCCCGCGCGATCAGCGCAAGTAGCCGAACTCGTAGCCGCGCGCGACCAACTGTGGCCGCGAGCGGGCGGAGAGCTTCGCGAAGAGCATGCGAATGTGGAACTCCACCGTCGCCGTGCTCCGGCCGATCACGACCGCGATCTCCTTGCTCTGCAATCCCTCGGCGAGACCCTGAATGATCCGCAACTCGGTCGCGGTGAGCCGCTGCTTCGACTCGCTCGACGCCGAGGGGACCGGTTCAGGTCTCGTCACCACTTCACCCAGCATGGAACCTCCGTCTCCGAAGTACCATGCGCGGCCTCGGCTTGTCGACATGGAAAATTACCTGGTTGACGGCCGGGGTGCCGGCCAGGTATGGTAATGCCCTACGACGCGTGCACGTCCGCACGCGCGCGGATTTGGTATTCCTAATGCCGGGATAATCCGAAGATCCGCGCGTCGTCCGCCTCGATGAGGTCCAGCACTCGGTCGAAGCGCGCTTGCAGCTCGGCCGGATAGAACTGGTCGAACAGCGCGCGCATCTCGCCGGTGACACGGCTGCAGGCGAAACCTTCCATCTTGGCGTTGATCGCCGGCGCGTCCAGACCGACTGTTCGTTCGGCGATCCAGCGCTCGACCTCGGCCTCGTCGGCCGCACCCGCGACGACCTCGCGCAGCTCGGTGAGATCGATCTTCGTGTAGTAGGCCCACAGCTCCGAGAACCCGACCGTCGTGACGTACCCGTTGAGGTTCCCGCCCGGCAGCGATGCGCGCAGCTTGTCGACGACGCGTGCCGTGAAGACGATGCCCGCGAGCCGGGCGTGCGGCGAGCGCGGCGGCCCCAGGGTGAAGTCCAACGGTTCCATGTCGAGTTCGGACTACACGCCCGCGGAGGTCACTCCCTGGCGCGAACGCGATAACATCCGCTGGCGTCGACCTCGACGCGCCGCATGCCTATCGACAGCCCGCGCAGCGCGTGGTCCCAGAACGTGAGCACCGTGACGACCACCGGCGTCAGCGTCGCGAGCAGCGTGCGGACGCGTTGCGAGACGGCCAGGACGTCGCGTTGCCAGGCGGGATGGTCGGGCGGGAAGATCGGCCCGATCTCGGCCGCCGAAACGTCCTCGCCGGCGTCGTTGCCGGCCCGCGGCACGGGCGACAACGGCAGCGTCGGCTGTTGCGCGCGGCGCACGGGACTACATCCGCTCCGGCGCGAGCGCCACGCGCAAGCGCTTCACCGCCAGCAGGTGCAGCTGCGAGACGCGCTGCGGCGAGATGCCGAGCGGACCGCCCAGCGAGCGCAGCGATCGTTCGCCGTAGTAGTGCGCCAGCACGATGCGGCGCTGGCGCGGCGGTAGGGCGTCGATCGCGGCGCGGATGCGGGCGCGCTCCGCGCGCTCGGCGGCGACTTGCTGCGGATCGCCGCCCGCGTCGAGCACGAGTCGTTCGCCGATCGGCAGCGCGACGTCGAGCGAGAGGGGCACCGCGCGGTGCGCGTCGATGCGCGCGCGTGCCAAGGCCGGATCGCGTGCCGCCAGCGACTGCAGGCTCGGCACGTAGCCCAGCCGCTGCGCCTGCGCGAAGCGCGCGTTCTCGGCGTTGCGCACGCGCCGGCGCACCCGCTCGGAGACGGGATCGAGCCGCCGCATCCCGTTGAGCATCGCGCCCAGCACGACCTTGCGCGCGTACTGCTCGAGCGGGATGTTGCGCGCCGGGTCGTAAGCGTCGACGGCGCGGATCAGCCCCACGCTGCCGTCGCCGATCAAGTCGTCCATGTCGGCGCCCGGCACCATGCGGTGCAGCCGCTTCGCGACCGCGCGCACGACGGGCAGCAGCGCGCGGATCTGCGCTTCGCGATCGTCGGTGCTCATCGCCGCACGCGCACGAACAGCGTGTCCGCGACCTCGCCGATCACGATTTCGCCGACCGGTCCCAAGCCTGCCGCCAGCGGTTTGAGGATCTCGCGAAAGAGCACCGCGCTCAGCACGTCCTGCACGCGCGGTGCCGGCGCCGGCAGCGGTTCAGCCGCGATGGAGGTTGTTGGCGATCCGCAGCATCTCATCGGCCGCCTGCACTCCCTTCGCGTTGGCCTCGTACGCCCGTTGCGCGCCGAGGATCTGCATCATCGACTCGACGATCGAAACCGTGCTCTTCTCGAGCATCCCGAACGCCAGCGACGGTGCGCCGCGCATCCCCGGCACGATCAGGCCCGGCCGGCCGGAGGCCTCGGTGCGCGCGAACAGCGTCGCGCTGAGCGGCCGCAGCGCCTCCGGTGCCGGAAACTCCGCCAGCCGCAGGTGTGCGATCGTGCGATCCGCTTGGCCGGGAACGTCGACGCTGACGCGACCGTCGCGCGCGACGCGCACCGCGATCGCGTCGGCCGGAATCCGCACGCCCGCCAGCGCCCAGCCGGCGGCGTCGCGCACGCGGCCGTCAGCCTGCCGCGCGAACGCGCCGGCGCGCGTGTACGCGCGCTGCCCGTCGCGCTCGACGACGAAAAAGCCCGGTCCGTCGATGGCCAGGTCGAACGGGCCGCCGCTGCGCTCGAGCTTGCCCTGCACGAACACCGGATGGCGGCCGACCGCCACCGTCCCCAGGCCGATCCCGCCGGCGCGCACGTCGGCGAACGTCTCGGTCGCGCCCTTGAAGCCGGCGACGTCGGCGTTGGCGAGGTTGTCGGCGACGACTTCGAGCTCGAGCTGCTGCGCCGCCATGCCGCTGGCGGCGGCGAACATCGCGCGGTTCATTGCACGCGCCCGATCTCGTTGGCCGCCTTCTCGCGCGTCGCGTCGAGCGCGAGCAGCGTCTTCTGCGCCGTCTCGAACGCGCGCTGCGCGGTCAGGATCGCCAGCGTTTCGTCGACCGCGTTGACCGCGCTGGATTCGAGCGCGCCGGCCTGGACGTGCGTTCCCGGCGGCAGCGGCAGCCGGTCGACGACGCGCCCGCGATCGTGGACGAGCCCGTCGGCGTCGACTCGCGCATCGGGCGAGACGCGCAAGGCGCCGCACGCGCCGTGGAGCCGCTGCCCGCGGTCGTCGACCAGCCAGCCGTCACGATCGCGACTGAACGCGCCTTCGCGCGTCGTTCGGTCGCCGACGCGAAACACGCCCGGCCCCAGCAGCGCGAGATCGAATTGCCGCCCCGTCGCGCGCATCGCGCCTTGCTCGGGGCTGACGCGCGTGGTGACGGCGAGCCCGTGCGGCGTCAGCCGAACGTCGGCGATCGTCTTGCGGAACCCGTCGCTGGCGGCGTTGGCCAGATCGTGGGTCGCCACGTCCAGCTCGGCGCGCGCGGCCCGCATCGCCGAGCCCATCCACTCCATTCCGTCCATGCCGGCATGCTAGGCCGTTGCCGTGTGCGGCTCGTTGCCGAGAAATGTCCGCTCGATGAGCGCAGCGAAGCGCGGGCTCCATGCGGCGGCTTGCGTTACGAGCAGTCCTCATCGCCGGCGCGCTCGACGTCGTGCTGACCTACGGGCTCATGTTCGCTGCGACCATCGCTCTCAGCGCGCTCACCGCAATCGCCGGCGTTCCCTCCGGCGGCGACTGGGAGTTGATGACGGTGCTCCGTATCGCCGTCTGGCTCGCGTCGCTCGCTTGCGGCTACCTGGCCGCGCGGCTGGCAGGCCACGACGCGCTCCTCAACGGCACGCTCGCCGCATCGGGTGTTTTCGTGATCGGCCTGCTGACCAGCCACGTGTGGGAGGGCTGGAGCTCGGGGTTGCTGGGCCTCCCGCTCAGTCCGGTGCCGGCGTTCCTCGGGGGCCTGGCGTGGTTGCTCCAGCAGCGGGCAAAGGCAGCGCGCGGCCTCGCGGAATCCACCGGCCCGGTGGCGTAACTCGCAAGAACAGGACGGGCGGGAGCGGTCTCCCCCCAGCAGAGGGACGGCATGAATATCGGGATCTTGGGCTCCGGCAACATCGGAGGAAACGCCGCGCGTCTGTTCGCTCGCGCCGGCCACCACGTCCGGATCGCCAACTCCCGTGGGGCGGCCTCGCTGCAGGGCTTGGCGAGCGAGATCGGCTCGAACGTGACCCCCTCGGAGGCCCAGGACGCCGTCGACGCCTCCGACGTCATCCTGATCGCGGTCCCCTGGACCAAGCGCGAGGAGACCCTGGGCGAGCTCGAAGGCTGGGACGGCAAGATCGTCATCGACGCGATGAACGCCTACACCGAAGACTTCGAGATCGAGGACCTGGGGACCAAGACCTCGACCGAGTTCACGCGCGCGCTCGTCCCGGGCGCCCGCATCGTCAAGGCCTTCAACACGATGTTCTACAAGCGGCTGGCCGGCGAGGGGAAGTCGAAGGGCTCCAAAGGGCGCCTGGCGATGCCGGTCGCCGCGGACGACCCGACCGCCAAGCGGGTCGTCATGGACCTCATCGACGAGATCGGATTCGACCCGGTCGACAACGGCGGGCTGGTCGACGGCGGCCGCACGCAGCAGCCCGGCTCGCCGATCTACAACCAGCCGCTGACCGCCGCCGAGCTCAAGAACCAGCTGGCACGGCGGTAGCCGTTCGCACCGGCTTCACGGCGCGTTCGCAGCCGCGCGCTATCGTGCGGTCATGGCTACGCTGCGCGATTTCACCAACGTCCACTGCGATTACGGCATCGTCCCGCTGCGCCTGGCGAAGGCGCTCGGCGCCCACCCCGACATGGCACTGCGCGTCCCGGTCGGCGACCTTCACGTCGAGAAAGACGTCGTCGTCCACCTCTCGCCCAAGCCCGGCTACCCGGGCTACGAGCTGTTCGACATCCACTGGGAGCCCAAGGAAGGCGGTCCGTATCCGTCCTTCGCCGGGACGCTGAGCATCGCCGACGAGGGCGCGGGCTGGAGCCGCGTCGACCTCGACGGCACCTACGCGCCGCCGCTGGGGCCCATCGGTCTGGTCTTCGACGCCATGGTCGGCCACCGGATCGCGGCCGCGACCGCCGCGCTGCTGCTGGCCGAGATCAAACGGCTGGTCACCAAGCCCGTCGCGGGCGTGAGCCCGAACGCGACGGCTTCGGCCTAGCCGAAGCCACCTCAGTCGATCAGGGTGCGTTCCGGGCTGCCGTTGAGCGGCAGCTGATCGGCCGCGGGTGCCTGGAGCGCCGGTTCCGCGGCGCCACCCGCCGCGACCGAACGGGGCGTCGGGCGCTCGAGCAGCGAGAGATGCGACATCAGCAGCGAGCGCAGCTCGCTCTTGGCCTTCTCGGCGCTGTCCTGGGCGCGCTGCGCCTCGCGGCGCGACTCGTCGATGCGGTCGCCCAGCGCCGCGATCTCGCGCTCGGCCGACAAGCGCGCCTCTTGGCGGATCAGGTCGGCCTCTTTGTGCGCCGCGGCCTTGACCTCGTCGGCGGTGCGCTGCGCCAGCAGCAGCGTCGACTGCAGCGACTCTTCCATCGCCTTGAAGTGCGAGATGCGCTCGCGCAAGTCGCCGATCTCGGCCTCGAGCGCGGCGCGCGCCTGCGCCTCGTCTTCGAGCGTCTCGATGATCTCGTCGAGATACTCGTTGACCTCGTTGCGGTCGTAGCCTTGCAGCGACCGCTTGAATTCCTTGTGCTGGATGTCGACGATCGTGATCTTTGCCATCAACGCAAATCCTTGATACCCAAGACGCCGTCGTTGTCGAGCTGTTCTTTCACGCCGGCCGAGTTGACGCTCACGCCGCTGGGCACGACCAAGTAAATCGCCTCGGCCAGCTTCTGGATGCGGCCGTCGATCGTGTAGGCGACGCCCGAGGTGAAGTCGACGACCCGCTGCAAGAGGTTGCGGTCGGCGCCTTGCACGTTGACGATGACGACCTGCCGCGCGCGCAGCGCGTCGGCGATCTCGGTGACGTCGCCGAACGAACGCGGCGCGAACACGGCCACCGATCCGCCCGGCCGGCGCGAGGCGTCGCTGAGCGGGACGACGTTGCGTTTCGCGCCGACCTCGTCGGCGTACAGCTCGTCGTCCTCTTCGTCGTGGATCGCGAACCACGATCCGATGCGCGCGAACACGCTCATACCGGGATCCTTTCTCGGGCGGGACGGGGGCCGAAGATCGCCGTGCCCAGACGCACCATCGTCGAGCCGGCCCGGACGGCGGCTTCCCAGTCGCCGGACATCCCCAGGGAGAGCGTCGTCCCGCCGACGCGTTCGAAGGTCTCGCGCGCGGTGGCGAACGCGCGGGCCGGATCGCCCTCCAGCGGGCCGATCGCCATCACCCCGTCGACCTGCAGCCCCGCCGCGCGCAGCCGCTCGGCCAGCGCCGGCGCCTCGGCCGGCGCGGCGCCGAAGCGCTCGGCCGGCGAGACGTTGATCTGCACCAGCACCCGCAGCGGGCGCGCGGCATCCGCCGCCGCCTTGGCCAGCGCCAGCCCCGCCTCGAGCCGATCGACGCTTTGCACCACGTCGAAGGAACGTGCGATCGCCTTCGCTTTGTTCGTCTGGACGTGGCCGATGAAGTGCTTCGTGCAGGGCGGCAAGTCGGCGTACTTGGCGCGCGCCTCTTGGAGGTAGTTCTCGCCGACGTCGTGCAGCCCGGCGGACAGCGCCGCCAGCACCGCCTCGCGCGGCTGCCCTTTGGTCACCCCGAGGATCGCGACCGAGCCGCGTTCACGCCTCGCGGCGACGCTCACCTCGTCGACGCGCTCGCGCAGCGCCGCCACGCGCTCGGCGACCGTTTCGGTAGCCAGGGCCATGGACCGACACCTTCACCGCGCCTCAGTTCGGGTCCCGCGCCTCGGTGCGGACGCCGCGCCGGTAGGAGTAGACGATCATCACCACGCCGATGACGACCTGCAGCACGGCGACGAACTGCCCGCCGTCCAAGCCCAGCACGGTGAAACCCGGATCGCGCCAGATCTCGGCGATCGTGCGCATCACACCGTAGGTGGTGAACCAGGCCCAACCGGTGACGCCGTCCGGCGGCCGGCGCGAGTACACGAACAGCACGATCGGCAGCGTGATCAGGTCGAGGATCGCCTCGAAGATCTGCGAGGGATAGCGGTAGTTGAGCTGATCGGCCGGAAACTGGATGCACCACGGCCGGTCGGGGTTGCAGACCTTGCCCAACAGCTCGTCGTTGATGAAGTTGACCAGCCGCGTCGTCACGATGCCGATCGAGAGCAGCGGCACGACCTCGTCGCCGAGCACGCCGAAGGTCAATCCCGGGTGCTTGCGCAGGAACAGCACGATCGCCAGCAAGACGCCGACCAGCGCGCCGTGGAACGCCATCCCGCCTTGCCAGATCGCGATGAAGTCGATCGGGTGCGCGAGGTACGCGCTCAAGTTGTGCTTGGTGAGCACGTCGGCGATGACGAAACCCGTCCGTCCGCCGATCAGCACGCCGACCAGCGCGTAGACCAGGAAATCTTGGATCTGCTCGGTCGTCAGGCCGAGCCGCCGTCGGCCCGCCGGGCGGTTCATCCACAGATAGACGCAGATGAAGCCCAACAAGTACGAGAGGCCGTACCAATGGACCGAGACCGGGCCGAGCCGGAACGCGATCGGGTCGATGTTCGGATAGACGAACCAGTGGGTCACGGGACCACAGGTACGGGCAGCGGCCGGCGGCCTCCCGTCGCCGGTGCATCCGGCCGGCGCCCGGGCGCCTTCTAGGTCACGGTGTCCGCCAACGTCAACGTCCTGACCGCCTTCCTGGCGGGCCTCGTCTCGTTCATCTCACCCTGCGTCCTGCCGCTGATCCCGGCCTACCTCTCGTTCCTGACCGGGTCGAGCCTCGAAGAGCTCAAGGCCCAGTCGGACGCCGCCAGCCGGGCCCGGGTCATGCTCCACGCGGTGGCCTTCGTGGCCGGCTTCACCCTGGTGTTCATGGCGATCGGGCTGTCGGCCAGCGCGCTCGGCTCCGTCTTCATCCAATACAAGGACTGGATCGCGCGGATCGGCGGGGTCGTGGTCATCATCCTGGGCCTGAACATGATCGGGCTGTTCAAGATCCCGGCCCTGATGATGGACAAGCGGCTCCAGGTCCGCAGCGCGAACCGCTCGGTCTTCGCCTCGGCGCTGGTCGGAATCGGCTTCGCCGCCGGCTGGTCGCCCTGCATCGGCCCGATCCTCTCGGGCATCATCCTGATCGCCTCGCAAGAGAAGTACGGCCAGGCGACCTTCCTGCTGTTCGTCTACTCGATGGGCCTCGCGATCCCGTTCCTGTTGACGGCGGCGGCGATCGGCCAGGCGCTCGGGCTGCTCAACCGCGTCAAGCGGTACCTGGGCGCCATCGAGATCGGCGCCGGCGCCTTCCTGGTGGCCACCGGCCTGGTGCTGATCACCGGCTCGTTCGGCCGCGTGGCCGGCTTCTTCTACCAGTACGTCAAGCCGCCGAGCCTGTAGGTCGGCCGAAGAACCCGTCGAACCCCGGGCCGGTGATTCTCCTCTGGGTCGTCGCGCTGGTCGTCTTTCTGTTGGACCGGTGGACGAAGTCCGTCGTCCTCACCCACTTCTTGCCCGGCGAGAGCCGGCTGGTGATCCCGCACCTCTTGTGGTTCACCTACGTGCAGAACACGCACGGTGCGTTCGGACTGTTCGGCAACTCGCCGCTCTTGCTGATCGTGCTGGCGTGCCTGGTGCTCGCGCTGTTCGCCTACGCCTTCCGCGACGCGGTGCGGCGGTCGAACCTGGTGCGGGTCGCGTTCGGGATGATCGTCGGTGGCGCGATCGGCAACATCGTCGACCGCTTCCAGCACCAGTGGGTGGTCGACTTCATCGACTTCAAGACGATCTGGCCGAACGTGTTCAACGTCGCGGACTCGTGCATCACGATCGGCGTGGCGCTGCTGATTCTGGCGTCGCTGCGGCGCGAGGCGCGCCGCTGACGCACCTCGTCGACGACGCCGATGCCGGCATCCGTCTCGACGTTCTGCTCACCCGCCTGAGCGGGTTCTCGCGCTCGCACGTCGCGAGCGCGCTGCGCGCCGGCGCCGCCACCGTGAACGGTGCCGCCGGCAAGCCCAGCACGCTGCTCGAACCGGGCGATGCGATCGCGTGGAGCATCGCCCCGCCGGCCGAGCTGATCGTCGAGCCGGAAGCGATCCCGCTCGACATCGCCTATGAGGACGAGGACATCCTGGTGGTCGACAAGCCGGCCGGGATGGTGACGCACCCGGCGCACGGCGCGGTCGACGGCACGCTGGTCAACGCGCTGCTCGCGCACGTCGGCGGTTTGCCGGGCGAGATGCTGCGCCCGGGCCTGGTCCACCGGCTCGACCGCGACACCTCCGGCCTGCTGCTGGTCGCCAAGACGGAAGCGGCGCTGGGGACGCTGGGCCGCGCGATGCAAGCGCGGTACATCGAGCGCGAGTACCGCGGCATCGTCGTCGGCACGCCCGAGGACGCCGAGGGGACGATCCGCGGCGCGCTGGGCCGCGATCCGCGCAATCGGCTCAAGTACGCGATCCGGGCCGAAGGCAAGCCGGCGGTGACGCACTACGCGCTGCGCGAGCAGCTGCGCGGTCACGCCGAGCTGACGTTTCGCCTCGAAACGGGCCGCACGCATCAGATCCGCGTCCACATGGCGGCGCTCGGTCACGCCATCCTCAACGATCCCGTCTACGGGCGCAGCGACTCGCGCTTGCCGCTGCCGGGGCAAGCGCTGCACGCCTGGCGCCTCGGCTTCAAGCATCCGCGCACCAAGCAGATGATGGAGTTCGAGAGCGAACCGCCGCCCGAGTATCTGGCCACGCTGGCGATGCTGCGCCGGTGATCGGCGCGTTCACGTTGCGCGCGCGCGACGGCGCGGCGCGGCGCGGCACGCTGACGACCGCCCACGGCCCGGTCGAAACGCCGTGCTTCATGCCGGTCGGCACGCTGGCCGACGTCAAGCTGCTCGAACCCCAGGACCTGCGCGAGCTCGGCGCGCGCATCGTGCTCGCCAACACGTATCACCTGTGGCTGCGGCCGGGCCTGGAGACGCTGGTGGCGGCCGGCGGCATCCACCGCTTCATGGCCTGGGACGGTCCGATCCTGACCGATTCGGGCGGCTTCCAAGTCTTCAGCCTCGAGTCGCGCCGCGCGATCGACGAAGACGGCGTCACCTTTCGCTCGCACCTGGACGGCAGCCGGCACCGCTTCACGCCGGAGAACGTCGTCGCGTTCCAGGAAGACCTGGGCGTCGACGTCGCGATGGCGTTCGACCAGTGCGTCGCCTTGCCGGCCACCCGCGACGAGCTGCTGCGCGCGGTCGAACGGACGACGGCGTGGGCGCAGCGCTGCCGCGCGGCGCAGCGGCAGGCCGATCGCACCATGCTGTTCGGCATCGTGCAGGGTGGCCTCGACGAGCAGCTGCGCGCGCGCAGCGCCGCCGAGCTGGTCGCGCTGGACCTGCCCGGCTACGCGATCGGCGGCCTCTCGGTCGGCGAGTCGCGCGAGGAGATGGACCGCATGACTCGCTTCACGGCGGCGCTCTTGCCGGCCGACAAGCCGCGCTACCTGATGGGCGTGGGCACCGTGCGCGACCTCATCGCGGGGATCGATCGCGGCATCGACCTGTTCGACTGCGTGTACCCGACGCGCAGCGGTCGCCACGGCCGCGTCCTGCTGCGCTCGGGCGAAGAGTTCAACGTGCGCCGCGCCGGACACGTGCGCGAGTTCGTGCCGCTCGACCCGGCCTGCGACTGCCGCGTCTGCGCGACGTACACGCGTTCATACATCTGTCATCTCTTTCGCGCCGGAGAGACGCTCGGCGCGCGCCTGCTCTCGTATCACAACGTCGCCGCGCTGACGGGCCTGGTGCGCGACGCGCGCGCGGCGATCGAGTCGGGGCGCTGGAGCGAGCTGCGCGAGCGCGTCTTGAAGGCGCCCAGCGACGCCGGCGAAAAGAACGACGCGTGAGACGCACGTTCCTCTCCGTCCTCGCGGCCGCGGCGTGCGTCGCCCTCGCGTGCTCGGGTGCGCTCGCCGACCCGCTGCAAGCGGCGTTCACGCTGAGCATCAACCCGCTCGACGGCGGTCACGAGGTCGGCAACGGCCAAGTCGACCGCGTCGACTTCGCACCGTTGCCGCTGGCCGACCTCGAAGTGCGCTGGCGCGGCGAGAGTGTGCACGTCGAAGGGCTACCGTCGGTCACCTTCGGCTACGGCAGCAACCCCGACGGCGCGCAGTCGACGCGGCTCTCGATCATCAACGCGACGTTCCGCCAACAGCTCGGGGCCGGTTTCTTCGCCGGCTTCGGCCAGACGATCTACAACCAGCGCACCGACTACGGCAATCAGATCGGCGTACGCTACTACGCCGGTCCCGGCGTCACGTCGTTCATCGACGGCGACGAGATCCAAGACTCGCGCGTCACGGGGCCGCGATTGGAGCTCGGGAAGCATTGGACGCGCGGGCGAGACAGCGTCGAGCTGGTCGCGGCGGTGAACCCGACGATGCACGGCGTCCAGTACACGCAAGTCGGCATTCTGGGCGAATCGTGCATCTACCATGTGGGCTGCCGCTTCTACGAGCCGACCTTCGCCGATCCCGAAATCGCCGCCCAGACCGACCTCTCGCTGCGCGTCGGTCACCGCCTCTCCAAACACGGCGATCTGCTCTACGGCCTGCGCTATCTCAACTACACCGCGCACTACGCGCTGCCGGGCGATCCGCTCGCCGACCGCAACGTCGGCTTCGCACCGACGATCGCGTACCGGCTGCGCTTCTAGCGCCGTTCGCGCGGCACGGGCCGCCGAAACGGGACGACGTTGGTGCGCGGCGGTACCGGCGGCGATTCACCGTCGAGGAGCGCGACCAGCTCGTCGAACGACCACGCCGGCAGACCCAGCCGCCCGCGCAGCAGCGCGCAGCCGAGCAGGATGCGCAGATAGGGTTCGTCGTCGGGGTCGAGCAGCGCCGAGACCCCGTGCGGCAGCGCCGGCGCCATGGACGTAGCGTACGCGTGCGAAGTGCCATCTGCGTGTCACTCGGCGCCGTCACGGCGCGCGGCTCACAACCTTGAAGAATCGCTGAAGCGCGGCGCGTCCGCTCTTCACGGGCGCATCAGACGGCGCGTGCATGCTCGCCGCATGAAGAACGTGTCTTTCGCGGCCGGTGTGCTCCTGGCAGCGCTCTTGGCCGGTTGCAGCGGCGGCGGAACGAGCACGCCGACGCCTCCCGCGGGTGGCGGGGCGAGCGCCCCGACCCCGACTCCGACTCCCATCGCCGCGACGCCGACGCCCAGCCCGGCTCCCAGCTCGACGCCGGTCGCGGCCGCGACGCCGCTGGGCACCGCGACGATCAACGGCTCGCCGGCCTTCGTCACCGCGACGGGCTTCGCGACCTACTTCTTCGACGGCGACACGACCGCCGACGTCTCGACCTGCACGGGCAGCTGCCTGGCGGCGTGGCCGCCGGTCCTGGCGCCGTCGGGGGCGCTCCCCTCCCCGTGGAGCGAGTTCACCCGGACCGACACCAACCAGCTCCAGCTGGCCTTCAACGGGCGCCCGCTCTACACGTTCGCCAGCGACACCTCGCCGGGCGTCGCGACGGGCGACGGCGTGGCCGGCTTCAGCCTGGCGCGACCGACGGCGACCGCGCTCGCCGACCCGACCCCGACGCCGTCGGCGACCCCGTACAGCGGCTACGCCAAGGGCACGAGCAAGGCGCGTCCCCCGCACTGACAGCCACGACCGACCAGCCGGTAGGGGCGCTCCGCACGCGGGGCGCCCTCAATTTTTGTTGACAACGCTTCGCGATTCAGGATACAACCGGGAAACGATGCTTGTGCGTCTGGTCCTCGTCCTCGTCCGCGTACTTCTTGCCGTCCTTATTGACGACCGGCGAGACGCTTTCGCATAGACGACGAACCAGGTCGCTCTAAACATGACGAAAGCCCTCGCCGGTAGCAGCCGGCGGGGGCTTTCTCTATCCGGAGGATTTCATGGAAGCCTACTACGACCGCGACATCGATCGCGGCGCACTCGACGGGAAGACGATCGCCATCATCGGGTACGGCAGTCAGGGCCGTGCCCACGCGCTGAACCTGCACGATTCCCGTCACGACGTCGTGGTCGGCTTGCGGCCCGGCTCGGCGAAGCGCGACGAAGCGCGCCGGGACGGCGTCCCCGTGGCATCGATCCCGGAAGCGGTCGCGCAAGCGGACCTCGTCATGATGCTGATCCCCGACGAGGAACAGCCCGCCGTCTACATGCGCGAGATCGTCGAGCACCTGCGGCCCGGCATGACGCTGGCGTTCGCGCACGGGTTCGGCATCCACTTCGGCACCATCGTGCCGCCGCAGGACATCGACGTGATCATGATCGCGCCCAAGGGCCCGGGGCGCCTGGTGCGCAGCGAGTACGAAGCCGGCCGCGGCGTCCCGTGCCTGATCGCGATCCATCAGAACCCGAGCGGCAAAGCCCGTGAGGTCGCGCTGGCTTATGCGTCGGGAATCGGCGGCGGGCGCGCCGGCATCCTCGAGACCTCGTTCAAGGAAGAGACCGAGACCGATCTCTTCGGCGAGCAGGCGGTGCTGTGCGGCGGGATGAGCGCGCTGGTGAAGGCGGGGTTCGAGACGCTGACCGAGGCCGGCTACGCGCCCGAGATGGCCTACTTCGAGTGCCTGCACGAGATGAAGCTGATCGTCGACCTGATGTACGAGCGCGGCATCGAAGGCATGCGCAACGCGATCAGCAACACGGCCAAGTACGGCGACTACACGCGCGGCGAGCGGATCATCACCGAGCAGACCCGCGCCACCATGCGCGAGATCCTCGGCGAGATTCGCAGCGGCAAGTTCGCGCAGGACTGGGTGGCCGAACACGCGGCCGGCAAGCCGTCGTTCCGCAAGTTCCGCGAAGACGCGGCGCGCCACGAGCTCGAGTCGGTGGGGCGCGAGCTGCGCGGCCTGATGCCGTGGATGAACGAGCATAGCTCGAACGCCGAAGCGGACGACGATCTCCGCTTCCGCGTCCTGTAGACCCGGTCGCGAAGGAGAGTACGACCATGAACGGCGCGCGTGCCGTCCTCGAGGCCCTCGAACGCGAGGGCGTCGACATCGTCTTCGGCTATCCCGGCGGAGCGATCATGCCGCTCTACGACGCCTTGTTCCAACACCCCGTACGGCATGCGCTGTGCCGTCACGAGGCGGCGGCGGCGTTCGCGGCGAGCGGGTACGCGCGCACCTCGGGTCGCGTCGGCGTCTGCTGCGCGACCTCGGGGCCGGGCGCGACCAACTTGGTGACCGCGCTGCTGGACGCGATGATGGACAGCGTCCCCGTGGTCGCGATCACCGGCCAGGTGCGCAGCGAGCTGATGGGGACCGACGGCTTCCAGGAAGCCGACGTCTGCGCGATCACCCAGCCGATCACCAAGCGCAACTTCTTGATCGCCGACGCGTCGGAGATCGCGAGCACGATCGCCGAAGCGTTCGCGCTCGCGCGCAGCGGCCGGCCGGGTCCGGTCCTGGTCGACATCCCCAACGACGTGCTCAAGGCCAAGCTCGGCGAGGATCCGATCGTGGCGCTGGTCGCGGACGGTCCGCGCGCGGTCGAGCCGCAACTCTCCGGCGCCAAGCCGCGCCCGAGCGCCGACTCGGTGCGCGAGGCGGTGGCGCGCCTGCGCGCGGCGCGGCGACCGGTCGCGATCATCGGCGGCGGCATCCGCGCCGGCGGCGTCGAGCAGTACCGCACCTTCGCCTCGATGCTCGGTATCCCGCACGCCGCGACCATCATGGCGCTCGGCGCGGCGACGCCCGGCGACCCCGCGTTCTTGGGGATGCTCGGGATGCACGGGCTCAAGGCGGCCAACAAAGCCGTGCAGCGCGCCGACCTGCTGCTGGCGCTGGGGATGCGGTTCGACGACCGCGTGACCGGCAAACCCGATCGCTTCGCGCGCGAAGCGACCGTCATCCACGCCGACATCGACGCGACCGAGTTCAACAAGATCATCCCGGCCGACGTCACGCTGCACGGCGACCTCTCGTACACGCTCGAGGCGCTGATCGACGAGCTCAAGCGCGGCCACGTCCCACGCTTCGACGATTGGGCGATGGAAGCGCGGCTGCTCGGCGGAGCGCTGCCCAGCGACCGGGTCGCGGAGCGCGTGCTCTCGGCGACCGACGCGCTCGACCGTCTCTTCGAGGTGCTGCCGCCCGACGCGATCGTGACGACCGACGTCGGACAGCACCAGATGTGGACGGCGCAGCGCGCGCGGCCGCTGGCCCCGCGCAAGTTCGCCACCTCGGCGGGCCTGGGCGCGATGGGCTTCGGCTTCCCCGCCGCGATCGGCGCGGCGTTCGCGAACCCGAGCGTGCCGGTCTACGCGGTCGTCGGCGACGGCGGCTTCCAGATGTGCCTGCCCGAGCTGGCGACGCTGCGGCGCTACGACGTCCCGGTCAAGATCGTCCTGATCGACAACCACAACCTGGGGATGGTCCGCCAGTGGCAAGAGCTGTTCTTCTCCGAGCGGTACTCGGCGACGAACCTGGCCGACAACCCCGACTTCACCGCGATCGCGCGCGCGTACGGGATCGCGGCGTTCTCCTTGAGCGACCCGGCCGACGCGCATCGCGTGCTGGCCGAGTTCGTGGCCGCGCCGGGACCGGCGCTGCTGCACTGCGCGTGCCATCCGACCGAGAACGTCTGGCCGATGATCCCGGCCGGCATGACGGTCGACGACCTGATGGAGGCCCGGGCGTGACCTGCGAGGTGACCCTGCGCGACTTCCGTTCGATCGCGCGGATCGTGAACTTGGCCCATCGTTTCAACTGCCGCTGCACCCGCATCGACGCCAGCGCCGACGCGCAGGCCACCAAGGCCAGCTTCGATTTCGACGGGCCGACGGCGGCGCTGACGCGCCTGCGCGCGCAGATCGACCGTATCCTGGCCTACGAGATCGACGAGGTAGCCGGATGACCCGAGTATGTCGCCCGTCCCGGAGAGTACGCTGATGCACCAACGCTATCGCCCCTTCCCCGCGATCGCGCTGTCGGACCGCACCTGGCCCGCGCGCACGATCGAGCGGGCGCCGCAATGGTGCAGCGTCGACCTTCGCGACGGAAATCAAGCGCTGGTCGAACCGATGGGCCCGGATCGCAAGCGCCGGATGTTCGATCTGCTCGTACGGATGGGCTTCACGCAGATCGAGGTCGGCTTCCCGTCGGCCTCGCAGCCCGATTTCGACTTCGTGCGCGAGCTGGTCGAACAGCGGCTCATCCCGCCGCACGTGACGATCCAAGTCCTCACCCAGGCGCGCGAAGACCTGATCGACCGCACCTTCGCGGCGATCGACGGCGCGCCGCGCGCGATCGTCCACGTCTACAACGCGACCTCGCCGATCTTCCGCCGCGTCGTGTTCGGCCTGGACAACGCCGGCATCGTCGACGTGGCGGTCAGCGCGGTGCGGCACATCAAGCGCCGCGCGGCCGAGATCGCCGACCGCACGCACGTCGTGCTGGAATACTCGCCCGAGACGTTCTCGGCCACCGAGCTCGAGTTCACCAAGGAGATCTGCGACGCGGTCGTCGCCGTCTGGGGTCCGACCGCGGACGAGAAGATGATCCTCAACCTGCCCGCGACGGTCGAGGTCGCGACGCCGAACATCTACGCCGACCAGATCGAGTGGATGTGCCGCAACCTCGCGGACCGCGAGGCGGTGGTGATCAGCCTGCACCCGCACAACGACCGCGGCACCGGCGTCGCAGCGGCCGAACTCGGCCTGATGGCGGGCGCCGACCGCGTCGAGGGAACGCTGTTCGGCAACGGCGAGCGCACCGGCAACGTCGACGTCGTCACGCTGGCGCTCAATTTGGCCTCGCAAGGCGTCGATCCGCAGCTCGACCTGGCCAACGTCCCCGAGATCGTGCGCATCGTCGAGGAGTGCAACCGGTTGCCGGTGCATCCGCGCCACCCGTACGGCGGCGAGCTGGTCTTCACCGCCTTCTCGGGCTCGCACCAGGACGCGATCAAGAAAGGCTTCGCGGCGCTCGAGCAGACCGACGGCGCGCGTTGGGAAGTGCCGTATCTGCCGATCGACCCCAAGGACATCGGGCGCACGTACGAAGCGGTCGTGCGGGTCAACAGCCAGTCGGGCAAGGGCGGCGTCGCCTACGTGCTGCACGCCGATCACGGCTTGGATCTGCCGCGCGGCTTGCAGGTCGAGTTCAGCCGCGTCGTGCAGGCGCGCGCCGAAGCGACCGGCGGCGAGGTGACGCCGGAAGAGATCCGGCGCGCCTTCGAGACGACCTACGTCAGCGGCGGGTCGCTGCGGTTGGTCGAGTACGTCACCACCAACGACGGCGTCGCCGGAACGCCGTGCACGATCGACGCGACGCTGACCGACGGCCTCACCCAGCGCACGATCTACGGCGACGGCAACGGACCGATCGACGCCTTCGTCGACGCGCTGCAGCGCGCGTTCGAGGTCGACCTGCACGTGCGCGACTACCACGAGCACGCGCTGCGCGCCGGGGAAGACGCGACCGCCGTCTCGTACGTCGAGACCATGCTGGACGGACGGACGGTCTGGGGGGTCGGGATCGATCCCAACATCGTGACCGCGTCGCTGGCGGCGATCGTCAGCGCCGTCGGCCGCAGCGTCCCGTCCGTCGACGCCAAGAAGGAGCACCATGCCGCGTACGCTGTTCGATAAGGTCTGGGACGCCCACGTCGTCGAGGAGCTCCCCGGCGGCAACGCGCTGATCTTCATCGACCTGGTGGTGGCGCACGAGATCACGACGCCGCCGGGTGCGATCGCGATCGAGAAGCAGTTCGACGACCGGCTCTACGCGGCCGATCGCATCGTGGCGATGATCGACCACGTCGCGCCGGCCAAGGACGCGGCGACCGCGCTGCAGGCGCACGTCGTGCGCACCTGGGCCAAGCGTCAGGGGATTCGCTTCCACGACATCGGCGACAACGGCATCTGTCACGTGCTCGTCCCCGAGCGCGGCTACGTCGCGCCGGGGATGACGGTCGCCTGCGGCGACTCGCACACCTGCACGCTGGGCGCGTTCGGCGCCTTCGCGCTGGGGATCGGCACGACCGCGCAAGCCGGCGCGATGCTGGCGGGCTGCTTGATCCTGCAGCGCCCGAAGGTGATGAACGTCGAGCTGACCGGCGAGCTGTCGTTCGACGCGACCGCCAAAGACCTGGTGCTGACCGTCATCAAGACGATCGGGTTCAAGGGCGGGACCGGCTACGTGCTCGAGTTCACCGGCTCCGCGGTGCGCGCGCTCTCGATGGAACAGCGCATGACGCTGTGCAACATGGCGATCGAGGCCGGCGCGACCAGCGGCATCGTCGCGGCCGACGCGACGACGGCCGCGTTCCTCGCCGCCACGCCGGGCAATCCGACCGGCTGGAAGGCGGAGCAAGCCGATCCCGACGCGACCTACGACGCGCACGTCGTCATCGACGCGAGCGCGGTCCGTCCGGTCATCTCGTGGGGGATCAACCCCGGCGAGAACTCGCCGATCGACGGCGTCGTCCCGCTCGACGCGCCGGCCGAGTCGCTGGCGTACATGGGGCTCGAGCCCGGGCAGCCGATGACCAGCATCGCGATCGATCAGGCCTTCATCGGCTCGTGCACCAACTCGCGCATCGGTGACCTGAGACTGGCGGCCGAAGTGCTGCGCGGCCGCAAGGTGCGCGTGCCGACGATCGTCACGCCCGGCTCGCAGCTGGTGCGCCGCCAAGCCGAACGCGAGGGTCTGCACGACGTCTTCCAAGACGCGGGCGCGCTGTGGACGCACTCCTCGTGCGGACCGTGTCTGGGGATGTCGATGGGCGTGCTGGCGGCGGGGACGCGCTGCGTCTCCTCGTCGAACCGCAATTTCCCCGGCCGCATGGGCGACGGCGGACGCGTCCATCTCGCCGCGCCGGCCGTCGTCGCCGCGTCGGCGGTGCTCGGACGTTTGGCCTCGCCGGCCGACGTGAACGCGCTCGAGGCGGTGCCGGCATGATCGTCGAGGGCACCGTGCTCGCGATCCCGCGAGCGAACATCGACACCGACCAGATCATCCCGGCGCACTACCTGACCCGCATCGACGAGGCAGGGATGGGCGAGCATCTCTTCGAGGGCTTGCCCGACGGCGCGCACTACCTGACGACGCACCCGACCGCGACGATCCTGGTCACCGGTGAGAACTTCGGCTGCGGCTCCTCGCGTGAGCACGCTGCGTGGGCGCTCAAGGACCGCGGCTTCCGCGCCGTGATCGCGCCCAGCTTCGCGCGCATCTTCCACGAGAACGCCTACAACAACGGCGTCGTGCCGGTCATCCTGCCGCCCGAGACCGTCGAAGGACTGCTCGGCGCGACGCGCATCGCGATCGACGTGCAGAACGAACGGCTGCGCGCCGACGGCGGCACGCCGATTCCGTTCCAGCTCGATCCGCTGCGCAAGCAGTTCGTGCTCGGCGGCGGCTTCCTGGCCTATCTGGCGACGAAGATCCCGCAGGTCCGGGCCTGGGAAGCCGCGCGCGGATGAGCGCTCGCATCGCGGTCCTGCCGGGCGACGGGATCGGGCCGGAAGAGACCGCTGCCGCGGTGCGCGTGTTGCGCGCCGTGCTCCCCGATGCGACCTTCACCGAAGGCGCGGTCGGCGGGTCGGCGATCGCCACGCACGGCACGCCACTGCCCGAGGAGACGCTGGCACTGGCGCGTGCGAGCGACGCGGTGCTGTTCGGCGCCGTCGGCGGCAACGGCTTCGAGCACCTGACCCCCGACAAGCGGCCGGAAGCGGCGATCCTCGGCTTGCGCAAGGCGTTCGGGCTCTACGCCAACGTGCGGCCGGCGCGCGTCTTCCCGGGCCTGGAGTCGCGCTCGCCGCTGCGCGCCGAGCTGGCGACCGGCATGGACCTGGTACTCGTTCGCGAGCTGACCGGCGGGTTGTACTTCGGCCCGCGCAGCCTCGAGCCGGAAGACGGCGTCCTGACGGCGCGCGACACGCTCGTCTACCGCGACTTCGAGATCGAGCGCATCGCGCGCTTCGCGTTCGCCTTGGCGCGCACGCGCCGCAAACGCCTGACCTCGATCGACAAGTCCAACGTCATCATCAGCTCGCAGCTGTGGCGCCGCGTCGTCAACGACGTCGCCGGCGACTATCCCGACGTGACGCTCGAGCACATGCTGGTCGACAACGCGGCGATGCAGCTGGTCCGCGACCCGCGCGCGTTCGACGTCATCGTCACCGAGAACATGTTCGGCGACATCCTCTCCGACGAGGCGGCGATGATCACCGGCACCATCGGCACCGCCCCCAGCGCCAGCATCGGCGCGCCGCCCGACACCAAGCCGTTCGGCATCTACGAGCCGATCAGCGGCACCGCGCCCGACATCGCCGGCAAGGGCATCGCCAACCCCGCCGCCGCGATCCTCTCGGCCGCATTGCTGGCTCGCTTCTCGCTCGGCGAAACGGCCGTCGCCGACGCGATCGACGCCGCCGTCGCCGACGCGCTGCGCACCGGCCCGCGCACCCCCGACCTCGACGGCCCGGCCGGGGTGAGCACCGAGGCCTTCACCGACGCGGTGCTGGCACGACTCGGAGCGATGGCCGACCTACCGGCGTGAGAAGGTCGCTTCGTTCGCGATATACGGGATGTAGCGGAAGTCGCGGATGAACGCGACCGTCTCGCGCTCGACGTCCAGCACCATGAAGTAGGCCGGCGCGGCATCGTCCGCGGAGCGGAAGACGGCGATCGCCGGAATACCGTCGACGACGCCGAGCTCCGCGCGCAGGTCTTCGGTCGTGGTAATCTGGGCGTAGCGATCGTAGTACCCCGCGTCGAGCGCCCGGCGCTGGATGCGCGAGACGATCTCCAGCCGCGACTCCTCGCCCAGCAGCGCGCGCAGTCCCACCCAGTCGCGCTCGTTGAACAGGTTCACGTAGCGGCGCAGCACCGTCTCTTCCTCACGAGTCATCATGCGCTCGACCCGCGCGCTGACCGGGCGCGCAGCGCGAGCGACGTTGGCGCGAGCGCGGGAGAGCGCGGCCTTGACCGCGCCCACCGTGGTGCCCATCGTCGCCGCGATCTCGTCGAGCGAATGACCCAGGACGTCTTTGAGGATGATCGCGCTGCGCTGCACCGGCGGAAGCTCGACGAAGACCGCCAGGGCGGCTTCGACCAGCTCCGGGTCGACCGCGCGCTCGTCGTCCGGCGCGCGGTCGGGTACGTTCTCGACCAGGTCGACGTACTTCCGCTCGGCCCGCTTGAGCACCTCCATTGCGGTGTTGTGCGCGATGCGAAACAGCCATGGGCGCAGATTCGGCGGCTCCATCATTTGGCCCAGCGCGTAGTAGGCTTTCGCAAGCGTTTCCTGGACGACGTCCTCACCGTCGAACACGGAGCCCGTCATGCGAGCGCAATAGCGATGGAGCTCGGGACGCAGCTCGTCGACGAGCTCCATGAAACGATCGCGCGCTTCCATCATCGCCGGCAGCAGCGCGCGCGCGTCGCCCTCCCTCACCCGGCATCCCGGCGGCGGCTCATCGCCGTGGCGCGCGCAGCCGCAAGCGCGCGATCAGCGCCGCGATCCCCAAGATTGCCGCGGGAGCCATCACCGTGAGGTTCTCTTCCACGGGAATGCCCATGATGTGCGCGAGCAGCGTCATGACTCGACCGGCTCACGGGGCAACCCCGACGCCGCGTTCACGGCGGCCGTCCACTGCGCATCCTGCGACGCGTCGCCGTAGGCATCGTGCCAGTTCCACCATTTGTACGGCTCGCTCTGCGGATAGCCCGCGGGAGAATCCTCCCAGAGCTCTTGGCGCCCGAGCGGCGTGACGTCGAGATAGTTCCACGTCCCACCCATCTGTTCGTCGCCACGATCCTGGATGAAGTAGGTGCGGAACACGCGCTCGCCGTCGCGGAAGAACACGTTGGTGCCGTGCCACTCGTCGACGCCCATGTCACGATCGAAATCGTCGGTGATCGTGTACCATGGCATGCGCCACTCCATACGTTCCTTCAATTGCGCGATCTGCGCCTGCGACGCGCGCGAGGCGAACGCGAGCGTCGTGTCGCGCGCGTTGAGGTGGGCGAGATGGGCGACCTGATCCGCGCACAGCGAGCATCCGCGGCAGGCATGGTCGGGCCAGCCGACGACACCCGGCTCGAAGAACGCCCGATAGACGATCAGTTGGCGCCGTCCGGCGAACAGGTCGAGCAGGCTGGCCGCGCCGTCGGGGCCGAGGAAGGCATACTGCTTCTCGACGGCCAGCCACGGCATCCGCCGGCGCGCCGCGGCCATGGCGTCGCGGGCCCGCGTCAGCTCTTTCTCCTTCACGAGTAGGAGTTGACGTGCGTCCTCCCAGGCCTGCGCGGAAACGATCGGTGGTGTCTTCATTCCGGGTCTCCTCATTTCGATGATCAGCTGTCGAGAAGACGAGCCAGCCCGGCCCAAAGATACGGGTGCGCGCTAGGGCCGCACCCAGCCGGCGGTCGTCGCCACCGCGACCGCTTCGCGGCGGCCGCTGCACCGGAGCTTGCGGCAGATCGAGCGGATGTGGGTGTCGACCGTCTGCGGGCTGCGGCCGGTGTAGGCCGCGACGTCCTTGGTGCTCGCGCCGCGCGCCAACAGCTGCAGGATCTCGCGTTCGGCGGGCGTGAGGCGCGTGTAGCCCGACTGGTCGGCGACCTCGGGGAACGGCAGCGCGGCGAGCAGCCGCGCGAAGCCGCCGCCGTGGACCGCACGCAAGCGTTCGAGCGCCACGCCGACGGCGGCCGCTTCGGCTTGCCCGAGCTGCACGAGCGCGATGGCCCGGCCCGCCTGCACCAACGCGCGCAGCCGGTGCTGCTGGGGTGCGAGGGCCGCCTCGGCCTCCGCGAGGCGGCGCTGTGCCGCGGGCGTGCGCCCGCGCAAGAGTTCCGTCAGCGCCGCGACGACGCGCGAGCGCGCGGCGCGCCGCCCGGGCGCGCGGACGCGTTCGAGCGCGTCCGACCATACGCCGAGCGCCGCTTCGCCGGCGTCGCGCTCGCCGGCCGCCGTCGCGTAGAGCGCGACCTCGGCCGCGCGCAGCGCGCGGCGCTCGTCGTTCGTCTGCGCGTCCACGGTGCCGTCCAGCAGCGCGTACGCGCGCGCGAAGTCCCCCTCCCACGCGGCACGCATCGCCTGCGCGGGCAGCAGCGCCTCGTTGCGCGTCCCGCTCGGCGCCGCGTCGACGTCGGCCAGGGCCGCGTCGAGCGCGGCGATCGCGGCCTCGTCGCCGCGTTCGATCTCGACCTCGTACGCGGCGACCAGGCCGTAGAGCTGCACGGACCGGCTCGCGCTCTTGCGCGCGTACTCGCCGAGCCGGTCGAGCACGGCCAGCGTCGCGATCGGATCGTCGTCCTCGAACGCGACCGTGTAGAGCGCGCTGCACGCGCGCGCCGCGACCTCGTACAGACCGTGCTCGACCGCCGCCTCGACCGCGCGGTTGCCGTAGTCGCGCGTGCGCGCGACGTCGCCGGCGAACGAGGCGACGTAGGCGGCCTGCTGCCAGAGCCGCGCCCGCACGTCGCCGCCGAGCGTCGCGCCGGCGACCAGCGCGGCGTCGATCGCCGTCTGCGCGTCCGCCAGCCGGCGCGCGCCGACGTACGCCGTCGCCAAGGTCCCCAGCAGCAGCGCGCGCGCCGCGACCGGGACGCTGCAGTCGTTCGCGTAGGCTTCGAGCAGCGCGATCGCGTCGCGGCCGTTGCGCACCAGCTCGATCGCGTAGCGATGGACGAGCGCGAGCCGGCGTTCCGGCTCCGCGGCGCGAGCGATCGCCGCCGCGAACAACGGCTCGGCGGCGTCGAATCGGCCACGCCGTGCTTCCAGCGCCGCCTCGAGACCGAGCACCGCGGCCCGCTCGGTACGCGACGCGTCGGGAACCGCGGCGAGCGCGCTCACGAGCCGGTCGGCCTCGCCGTGCTCGAGCAGCGCCAAGCCGCTGCGCTCGAGCACGCGCAGCACGCCGGCGGCCTCGCCGATCGACGCGAACAGCGTCAGCGCCTGCGCCGCGTCGCCGCGCGCTTCGAGCAGCTGCGCGGCGCGCAGGTGCGCGTCGTGCCAGGCGTGCGCGCCGGCGCGGCGCAGCTCGCGTTCGAGAAAGTCGCGGAACAGGTCGTGATAGCGGTAGACGCCAGCGCGCACCGGCGTCAAGAAGGTCACCGTGCGACGCAGCTCGTCGAGGAACGCCGCGTCGGCGCCGTAGGCAACGAGCACCTCGTCGTCGAGCGCCGCGTACACCGAGGTGTCGAGCAAGAAACGCTGCTGCGTGCGATCGAGGCCGGCGAAGACCTGCTCGGCTAGGTACCGCGAGATCATCTCGCGCGTACCGCTGGTCGCGCCCGCCAGGTCGGCGGCGTGCAGCCGCATGCGCAGCGCGATGCCGAGCGCGATCGGCCAGCCGTCGGTCAGCGCGTGCAGCGCGCGCACGTCGGGCGCCGCCGGCGCGGCACCGTCCTCGGCGCTCGCCATCGCTTCCTCGAGCGTGAAGCGCAGGTCGTCCTCACCGACCGGGACGTCCATCCGCCCGTAGCCCATCCACGACGCGACCGGCAGCCCCGCGTCGCTGCGGGTCGCGATGATCCAGCTGATCCGCCCCATCGTCCGTTCCACCAGCTCGACGAGCAGCGCGACCACCGCGGGGCCGGCGGCGTGCTGGAAGTCGTCGACGACGATCGTGCACACCGTCCGCTGGAGGTGCTCGGCGAACCACGCGGCGGCGATGCGCGCCGGCTGCGGCTCGGTCGCGAGCCGTTCCTGCAAGGCCGGGAACGAGGCGCGCGCGCCCGGCGCGACGGCGGCCAGCGCGTCGCTCAAGCCGCGCGCGAACGCCTCCAAGGTCGTCACCTCGCGACCGACGTCGAAACGGACGGCGTCGACGCGGCTGGTCTCGAGGTAGTCGCGCAAGGCGACGCTCTTGCCGAAGCCGGCCGGCGCGACGAGCAGCGCGACCGGGAAGCGGGCGGCACGGGCGAGACGGTCGTTGATGCGCGCGCGCATCAAGCGGGCAGCGGCGATACGGGTGACCTCGTCAGGGGCTGCTCGGCGATTCGTGTTCGCGCGCACGCCGCCCCGCGGCTATGCTTGCCCCCGCGACGGGTATAGGGAGCGAAGCGTGACTCGTCCCCTGCTGGCCGCGGCCCTGCTCGTGGTCGCCGGCTGTTCCGCTCCCGGTCCGGCGACGCAGACCGCACCCGTCGCCGCCGACGTCGCGCGCCACGCCGCCAACGGCGCCAACGCGCTGCCGGGAAACGGCGCCAACGCGCTGCCCGGCAACGGGGCGAACGCGTTACCGGGAAACGGTGCCAACGCGCTTCCGGGCGCGCAGCTGGTGTGCGCGCCGCCGACCAGCGCCGGCAGCGCCAGCTGCACGCTCGCGATCAACGTGACGATCGCGCCCAACCCCGACCCGTCGCTCCCGCCGGCCGGCATCCCCGGCCTGCATCCGGCCGACCTGCAAGCCGCTTACGGTCTCCCGCCGAGCGCGGGCGGACTGGTCGCCGTCGTCGACGCCTACGACGACCCCGTCGCCGAGTCCGACCTCGCCGTCTACCGCACCGCCTTCGGATTGCCGGCGTGCACGAGCCAGAACGGTTGCTTCCGCAAGCTCGGTGAAAACGGTACCGCCAGCCTGCCGGCGCCGAGCACGACCTGGGCGCAAGAGATCGCGCTCGACCTCGACATGATCTCAGCGGCCTGCCCGAACTGCACGATCGCGCTGGTCGAGGCGAACTCGTCTTCGCTCGACGACCTCGGCGCCGCCGTCGACACCGCCGCGTCGTTGCGGCCGCTCGCCATCAGCAACAGCTACTATGCCGCCGAGTGGTCCGGCGAACAGAGCGAAGACGTCCACTTCCACCACCCCGGCATCGCGATCACGGCCAGCGCCGGCGACGCGGGAACACCGTCGTATCCGGCCGTCTCGCCGTTCGTGACCGGCGTCGGCGGCACGAGCCTGCAGGGCAGCGGAACGAGTTGGACCGAGACCGCCTGGAGTTACGGCGGGCAAGGCTGCAGCGCGTACGTCGCCGCGCCGCGCTGGCAGGTCGGCTCACCGTGCGCGACGCGCGCCGCGGTCGACGTCGCCGCCGTCGCCGATCCGCAGACCGGCGTCGCGTTCTTCTGCACCACCAGCGGCGGCTGGCTGGTGGCCGGCGGGACCAGCGTCGGCGCGCCGCTCGTCGCGGCCGGCTACGCGCTCTCCGGCCATCCGGCGGGCCCCGGCTATTCCTACCAGCGCCCAAGCGCGTTTCACGACGTCCCCCCGACGGGCATCGACCTCGTCACCGGACTCGGCTCCCCCAACGGCATCCACGGTCTCTGAGCGGCGGACCGCAGCGAAGCGAGGACCGCGAAGGCTTCGGCCGAGGCCGAAGCCACCTACCCGGTTTTCGGTATATCGGGTGCTCCCCGGCGACGGCTACGCTCGTCGCGAGGAGGACCATCCATGCATCGACTCGCGCCGGCGGCGCTGATCGTCGCCTTCACTCTCGCCTCGTGCTCCGGCGCCCATTCCGGCGGCACGTACATGCCCGGGCCCGCAACCGCGTCGGGCACCGGCCCAACCACCACCGCCACCACTCGCGGCACGCGCACGACGCGCGCGCTCGCCCAAGCAGCCGCACCGGCCGGCTGGGCCACCACCGGGACGCAAGTCCTCAGCCTGCTCGGCGGCAGTGATCTGGGCGTGCTCAGCGGCACGCAGACCCTGACGATCCGGGTCGGCCTGCAGCTGCAGAATCCGAGCGCGCTGCAAGCCGCCGCGCGCAGCGGGCAGATCCTCTCGCCGAGCCAGGTCGCCGCCGACGGCCCGACCGCCAGCCAGGTCTCGCAAGTCACCGCGTATTTGCAGAGCAAGGGCTTCACCAACGTTTCGGTCGAGCCGAACAACCTGATCGTCAGCGCGAACGCGACCGCGGCGCAAGCCAGCGCGGCGTTCGACACGACGCTGCACCGCTTCTCCGTCGACGGCGCCACGGTGTTCGCGAACACGACGCCGGCCTACGTGCCGCAGGCGCTGGGCTCGATCGTCGTCGCGGTGCTCGGCCTGAACGACGTGCAGATGTTCAAGACGCCGCAGCACGTCGGTTCGGCGCACGCGGCGCCGGCCGGCACGCTCGCGGCGGCAAGCTCGACGCCGACGCCGCAGCCGGAATCGCCGTGTTCGCTCGGCAGCGTCGAGATCGTCGGCCTGCCCTCGCCCGAGCCGGAACCCTCACCGGTCGCCGCCGACGCCGGATGCGCGCGCAACTACACGCCGTCGGACTTCTGGCGCGCGTACGACGCGAACGTGACGCCCGCCGCGAGCAACGTCTTGGTCGCGATCATGGCCGAAGGCAACGTGCAGCAGTCGGTCGAGGACTTCCAGACCAACGAACAAGGTGACGGGCTCGTGCACGTGCCGGTGGTGGTGAAGCCGGTCGGCCTGGCCAGCACCGACACCAGCGGCGACGACGAGTGGACGCTCGACCTGACCGCGTCGACCGGGATGGCGCGCGCGGTCAAAGGCGTCTACCTCTACGACACGACCTCGCTGACCGACTCGGACATCGCGCTCGAGTACAACCGCTGGGTGACCGACGATCTCACCAAGATCGGCAACTCGTCCTTCGGCGGCTGCGAGTTCGGCCCGTACCTGGACGGCTCGATGCTGCTCGACGACGAGATCCTGCTCGAAGGCGCGGCGCAAGGCCAGACCATGTTCGCCTCGACCGGCGACACCGGCGCGTTCTGCTCGGTCGGCACGCCCAACGGCGTCCCCGCCGGTGCGCCGCTGGTCGAGTACCCGGCCGCGTCGCCGTACACGGTCGCGGTCGGCGGCACGACGCTGCTCACGCAGGTCGCCGGCAACTATCAAGGCGAGGCGGCGTGGTACTCCGGCGGCGGCGGGCTCAGCCAGTTCGAGTACTCGCCGTACTGGGAAGCATCGGCGCAGCCGGTCGCCTCCGCCGGCGCGGTGAGCATGCGCGGCCTGCCCGACGTCGCGATGGACGCCGACCTGCAGACCGGAATGGTGCTCTACCTCAGCGACGAGGGCGGCTGGACGGTCATCGGCGGGACGAGCCTCGCTTCACCGCTCGCCGCCGGCACGTGGGCCCGCATGCTGCAGCAGAAGCGCAGCCTGGGCTTCGCCGCACCGGTCCTCTACGAGGCGTGGTCCGTCGCGACCAACGGCGTCTCGCTGGTCGGTCCGCCGCCGACCACCCCGCGCGGCGGTTTCCACGACATCCTCACCGGCGCGAACGGCGCCTACACCGCGGCTCCGGGCTACGACTACACGAGCGGCCTGGGGAGCGTCGACGTGGACGCGATGAGCGCGGCGCTCGGGACCTGAGTCCTCCTCGGACCCGAACGCTGCGAGAGGCCACCTCCACACCGTCACCCCACCGGGAGGTGGCCTCTTCGCGTCCCGCGTGGCAAGATGGGTACCACGTGAACCTGCACATGAGCGGCTCGTCCTGATGGCGTCATCGGCGTCGGCGCTCCCGCGTTCCGGCGGGTCCGCGACCGCGCGGACGGGCAACGCCGGGCCGGCCGGGAGCTCGGTCGTCGAGACCGGCTCGCGGCGCATGCTGGTCGTCATCGGCGTGATGCTGGCGGCGCTGCTGCAGACGCTCGACTCGACGATCACCAACGTCGCGCTGCCGAACATCCAGGGCAACCTGGGGGCCAGCACCGACGAAGGCACGTGGGTCATCAACGGCTACATCATCGCGGTCGTCATCGTCATCCCGATGATCCCGTGGCTGCAGACGACCTTCGGACGCAAGCGCTACTTCCTGGCCTGCATCGCCGGCTTTACCGCGGCGTCGTTCGCGTGCGGCATCTCGACCTCGATCGACGAGCTGATCGTCTTCCGCATCGTGCAGGGCGTGTTCGGCGCGGGGCTGCTGGCGACGGCGCAGACGATCCTGCGCGACACGTTTCCGCCCGAGCAGCTCGGGGTGAGCCAAGGCATCTTCGCGCTGGGCGCGATCATGGGACCGGCGCTCGGGCCGCCGCTGGGCGGCGTGCTGGTCGACAACCTCAACTGGAACTGGGTCTTCGACATCAACGTCGTGCCCGGCGTCGCCTCGTTCCTGATCCTGCTCGCCGTCTTGCGCGATCCGGCGTCGGCGAAACGCCAACCGATCGACCTGCCGGGGCTGATCTTCCTGGTGATCGGTATCGGCTGTCTGCAGTACGTGCTCAGCGAAGGCGAACGCTACGACTGGTTCTCCGATCAGAACAACCTGATCGACGGCGTGCTGGCGGCGATCTTCATCACGCTCTTGGTCTGGCGCGAGCTGACCACCCGCAACCCGCTGGTCGACCTGCGCGTCTTTCGCCATCGCGCGGTCAGCGCCGGTTTCGTGTGCGCGCTGGTCATCGGCGGGCTCATCTTCGGCTCGACCTACACGATCCCGCAGTTCGTGCAAGGCTCGCTCGACTTCACCGCCACCCTCAGCGGCCTGTTGATCTTCGTGCGCGCGATCCCGATCGGCATCGCGACGCCGTGGGTGGCGCGCAACGTCGGCAAGTACGACGCGCGCGCGTTCATCGGCGTCGGCTTCGTGTTCATGGGGTTGGGCAACGCCCTGCAGGCGTTCGTGACCGCGCCGAACGCGGTGTTCTCCAGCTTCGTCGTCCCGCTGGCGCTGACGGGCGTGGGCGCGGCATGCCTGTTCGTGCCGCTCTCGACCGCGGTCCTCGGCGGCGCGCCGCAGCAAGACAGCGCCAAGGCCGCCGCGTACGTCAACCTGGGCACGCAGCTGGGCGGCTCGATCGCCATCGCCCTCCTCTCGACGATCCTCGACCGCCGCATCGCCTTCCATCTCTCGGTGTTCGCGGGCAACGTGACGCTCAACGCACCGGTGCTGCAGCTGCACCCGCAGCTCGCACGGATGCCGCAAGAACTGTACGGCCTGGTCTTCAGTCAGGCGCTGATCGCCGCCTACGAAGACATCTCGCTCGTGCTGGCCTCACTGGCCATCGTGGCGATTCCGGTCGCGTTCCTCATGCCGCGCCCGCGCAAGGGCACCGCACCAGCGCACGTCGAGGCCTGACTCGGTCGGCCGACGCTCCCGGCGGGACGGCGATCACGCCGTGGACGCCGCGCGCGCAAGGTCGGCGGCCGACGGGAAGCCGGGAATGCCGCGCGCCGCGCGGATCGCGCGTACGATCGCGGCGCGCACCGCTTCCGCCGCCATCGCGCCGAGCACGGTCGCGTCGGCCGCCGCCGGATTCGTTCCGGTGGCCAGGGCGAAGAGCGCGTCGCCGTCGAGACCGGTGTGCACCGGAGCGATCGCGCGCGGCAACCCGTCGTGCGCGACGCGCGCCAACAGGTGCGTTTGCAGCTTGTCCAGCGCGACGTCGGTGGCGACGACCCCGATCGTCGTCGCGGTCGCCGGGCGCGCGCGCGTCGGCCGCTGACCGGCCAGCAGCGCCGCGACCGAACCGGCCAGCGCGCGCCCGTCGGGCGTGCGCAGCCCCGCGAGCGGCGTCGGGCCGTCGAAGACGTCGCCGATCGCGTTGACCGCGACCAGCGCGCCGACCGTCACCCCGCCGACGCGGACCGACGCGGTGCCGATGCCGCCTTTCATCGCGCGCTCCAGGCCGAACAGCTTGCCGACCGTCGCCCCGGCGCCGGCGCCGACGTTGCCTTCGGCCGGCGGTTCGCCCGACGCCGCGGCACACGCCGCGTAGCCGGCGGCCGCGTCGGGGCGGATCGCCGGATCGCCCACGCCCAGATCGTAGAGGATGGCGGCCGGCACGATCGGGACGCGCGCATACGGGGTCGCGTAGCCGATCCCGTGCTCTTCGAGCCACCGGACGACGCCGCCGGCGGCGTCGAGGCCGAACGCGCTGCCGCCGCTGAGCAGGATCGCGTGCGCGCGCTCGACCGCGCCGAACGGCCCCAGCACGTCGGTCTCACGCGTGCCCGGCGCGCCGCCGCGCACGTCGCACGCCGCGACGGCGCCGTCGGGGCCGCAACAAACCACCGTACAGCCGGTCGAACGAGCCGGCGCGGTCCAGTGCCCGACGGCAAGCCCGGCCACGTCGGTGATCGTGCCGGGAACCGCGCGGTCGAGTGAAGAGAGCATGAGAGATCGGCCGTTCTCGCAAGGAAGAGAGGAGAGCGACCGGGCATCGTCAGAGAACGAGCGGTCCGGCACACTCCGGGCGCATTTGTCAACGCCTACTTGAGGAGACTCTCCATGAAGACCCGCTTCGGAATGGCTTCCGTCCTCTTCTCCGCCGGCTTGCTGCTGGGCGGCTCGGTCACCGGCGTCGCGCTCGCGCGCCAGCCCCACATGTATGCCGCCCGCACCGACCTGCGCTCCGCCCTGGGCGAGCTGCAGGCCGCGGATCCCGACAAGGCCGGCCATCGCGTCAACGCCATGAACCTGGTGAACCAGGCGATCGGCGAAGTCAACGCGGGCATTGCCGCCGGCCGCATGTAGCCGACCGCTTCATCGCAGCGCACGCGTTGCCGATGAACAGAAGAACGGCGCCGCTCGCGACCCCGGGCGGCGTCTTCTTTTTTCCCCCGCCGCTGCACAGGAGTCCCGCGTGCCATCACCGCGCCGCCGTCTCGACGCCACCACCCGCGTGCTTCGCCGTCCGTGGGGGCCGAGCGGACACGGCGGCGTCGGCGGCGAGTTGCTGATGGCGGTCCGGCTGATCGTGGCGATCGCCGTGAGCACGCTCGCCTACGCCGCTCTGCAGGCACTCGGCATTCATTAGCGGCATGATCGAGCCAGGGGGCTCATGATCGACGAAACCAAGCCGTTCGACTCGAAGGCATTTCTGGCCGCGGTCGGCGACGGACGAGCGATACGCTCGTACAAGAAGGGCCGCGTCGTCTTCGCGCAGGGCGAGACGGCGGACTCGGTCTTCTACGTCCAGCGCGGCAAAGTCAAGCTCGGGATCGTCTCACCGCGCGGCAAAGAGGCGATCATCGCGGTCTTGAACAGCGGCTCGTTCTTCGGCGAGGGGTGCCTGGCCGGCCAGCCGCTTCGCATGGCCACCGCGATGGCGATGACCGACTGTTCGCTGGTGCAGGTGCAGCGCGCCACGATGGTCCGCGTCCTCCACGACGAGCCGGAGTTCTCCGAGACGTTCATCGCCCATCTCCTCACCCGCAACATCCGCATCGAAGAAGACCTCGTCGACCAGCTCTTCAATTCCAGCGAGAAGCGGCTCGCGCGGATCTTGCTGCTGCTCGCGAACTTCGGGAAAGACGGCCACCCCGAGGAAGTCATTCCGCAGATCAGCCAGGAAACGCTGCCCGAGATGATCGGAACGACGCGCTCGCGGGTGAGCTTTTTCCTGAACAAGTTTCGCAAGCTCGGGTTCATTGAGTACAACGGCGGCATGCACGTGCATACCTCGCTGTTGAACGTCATTCTGCACGACTGACGACGCGCGGCGCGCCGAGCGCTTGGCGTGATGAGCAATTGTGACCAGACGAGCGAGGGCGGGTCGTCTATGATGACAAGCCTATGCATGCATGGCTCAGCCGGCTTACCGTCACGCTCGTCGCGCTCCTGTTCTGTGGTTCCGCGGCGTCTGCGCAAACGACGGCTCCGGCCGAGAGTGACTTCGGACACGCGCCCTCGGGCGAGATCCCGATTCTCTACAACGACCACACGGTGTACGCCAAGCCGGACGTGCTCAAACGCGGTCGCGTCTTGGCAGCGCTGGTCCAGGACAATCGGCTGTTCGTGCCGCTGCGCAGCATGTTCGAAGCGATGGGCGCCACCGTCAGCGCCTCAGCCGACGGCCTGACCGTCACCGCCCAAAAGCCCGGCGCGATGATCTCGGTCACCGTCGGCAAAAACGAGGTCGTCGTCAACGGTGAGTCGCGGCCGCTCGACGTCGCGCCGATCGTGTACCACGGCATCGTGCTGGTCCCCGTGCGCGTGATCTCCGAAGCGATGGGCGCGTACGTCCAATGGGTGCCGGGTCAGCGCGTCGTCGTCGTGCGGTATCTGCCGACGCCGGTCGCGCCGCCGCCCGCGCCGGTGCCGACCGCGGTGCCGGTGGCCTCGCCGCCGCCGACCCCGATCCCCAGCCCGGTGCCGACCCCGATCACGGCCCCCTCACCGTACGGCGGTTTCATCGAAGCCGCGGTCTCGGACACGCAGACCTTCAACGAGTTCTCCGACGGACTGCGCTGCCCGCAGTCCTACGACGTCGCCGCGGCGTACGCGTTCGGGCCGCGCTCGCCGTTCGCGGTCAAGGTCGACTATCACCAGGACGTCTACGGCACGACCAGCAGCGTCGTCGACGCGTACGGCAACCACTACACCGGCTTCGCGACGATCGACGGCGGCTACGCCTTCACCCCCGAGTTCGTCGCTCGACAGAGCACACTCGACGGCCGCATCGAATACCAGGTCGCCGCGCCGCGCATCTACGTCGGCATCGGGTATCTCCACACCGCGAACAACTACGGCTACCCGCAGCTCAACGGCGTCGGCTTCGGCGTTGAGAAACTGCCCGAGCTGCGAACCGGCGTGAGCTTCTTCGGTTCCGCGTTCTACTATCCCAGCGCCACCGGGACGTACACGATCAGCAACCCGGCCAGTCCGAACGTGGGCATCTCGTACCGTCAGCAGTACGCGATCACCAAGTACGACGTCGGGTTGGCGCTCGTCGCCAACCACTTCCCCGTGTACCTGTACGGCGGTTTCAGCGGCGACGAATACCGCGCGCGGGCGTACGCTCCGATCAACCAACTGCACGATGGTCCGTATGCCGGCCTCGGCGTGAAGCTCTAACGGCCGAAGGACGAATCGCATGCGCACGAACCGACGCCTCTCGCTCTCGATCAGTCTCGTCGTGATCGGATTCCTCGCGGTCGTGGCCGGATGCAGCGGGGGCGGCTCGAACTGTTGCACCGCGCCGCCGTTCCACGCCACGCCGACCCCCGGCCCGGGGGCGACACCGCTGCCTCCCGGCGTGACGCCTTCGCCGACGCCGCTGCCCGGCGCGACACCGACGCACACGCCGACGCCGACGCCGACGCCCACACCCACACCGACGCCCACGCCCGCGCCCCCGGCGCTCTCGTGCAGCCAAGGAGCCGGCTCCATTCCGCTCGGACCGGCACTCGCGCCGTTCGCGATCCTGGCCGGCTCGACGGTTACCAACGTTGGGCTCACCAACGTAACGTACGCGACCGGTGCCGTCACCGCCGGCGTCAACGACGATCTCATCGGCGTCTCGCCGGGGACCGCGATCACCGGCTTCTATCCGCCCGGCACCGATACCGACGGACCGAACGCGATCTACGGGGCCGGATACAACGCCGACGCGGCCGTCCCGCTGAACGCGCAGACCGCGCTGATCGCGGCCTACAACGCGGTCGCCGCCAAGCCGGCCACCGCGACCGTCGCCGGCGATCTCTCGCAGGCCAACGTCCCGGGTTATCCGACCGGCACGCTGCCGCCGGGCGTCTACAAGTCGACCTCGACGCTCTCGATCGCCGCCGGCAACCTCACCCTCGACGCGCTCGGCAACGCGCAGGCGGTGTTCGTCTTCCAGATGGCCTCGACGCTGACGACGACGCTCAACGGCGGGACCAGCGGCAACGTCGTCCTCGAGAACGGCGCCAGCCCGTGCAACATCTACTGGCAGGTCGGCAGCTCGGCCACGCTCGGCGGCGCAACCTTCTACGGCAACGTGCTGGCGGTCACCGCGGTCACCATCAACGCGCCCACGTTCGGCGGCCGCGCGCTGGCCCAAGGCGCCGCGGTCAGCATCCCCGTCGCCGGCGGCTCGATCATCACCAACCCCGGCGGTAACTGAGCTCGGTTCAGGCCGCGGCCGCCTTCAAGTCGCGCACGATCTCGGCGCACGGCGCGCACAGCGTCGGGTGGTCGGGATCGCTGCCCAGCGGCAAGTACTTCCAGCAGCGCTGACACTTCTCGCCGGCGGCCGGGAACAGCTCGACGGCCGGCGCGCCCTCGCGCACCGCCAGCCCGCGCAGCGACGAGACGACCAGCGCTTCGCGCAGGCCGTCGCCCAGCGCGGTGAAGCGCGTTTCGAGCGACGCCGGAACCGTGACCGCCGCGTCGAGCTGGAAGTCGCGCAAACCTTCGCTGGCCGCGACCTGCGCGCGCAAGCCCTTGAGCACGGCCCACGCCTCGAGCGCCGGCTCGTCGAGCGCGCCGACCCGCGGGAACGCGACGTCGAAGATCGAGTCGTGGCCGGCGCGCAGCGCGGGATCGAGGTGCTGCCACGCCTCTTCCGCGGTGAACGAGAGGATCGGCGCGAGCAGCACCGCGACGGTGCGGAAGATCTCGAGCAGCGCGGACTGTGCGCTGTGCCGTCTGCGCGCGTGCGGCGCCGAGGAGTAGAGCCGATCCTTGAGCACGTCGACGTAGAACGCCGAGAGGTCTTCCTTGTCGAAGCGCTGGATCGCGACGTAGGCCGCGTGCAGGTCGAAGGCGCGGTACGCCGCGATCACCTCGGCCGAGAAAGCGTCCAGCGCCGCCAGCGCGGTGCGGTCGAGCGGCTCCATCTCGGCGCGCGGGACGACGTGGTCGGGCGTGAGCCCGTCGAGCGCGCCCAAGAAATAGCGCAGGCGGTTGCGCAGGTTGCGGTAGACGTTGGCGAGGTTGTCGAGCAGGTGCGCGCCCAGCCGGCAGTCGCCGGTGAACTCGGTCGAGGCGACCCACAGCCGCAGGATGTCGGCGCCGTACTTGTCGATCGCCTCGAGCGCGCCGATGTAGTTGCCGGCCGACTTGTGCATGGCGTGGCCCTTCTCGTCCACGACCCAGCCGTGCGAGATCACCTCGCGATACGGCGCGACGCCCGCGATCGCGACCGAGGTAAGCAGGTTCGAGCGGAACCAGCCGCGGTACTGGTCGCCGCCTTCGAGGTAGGCGTCGGCCGGGAACGGCAAGCCGCGCTCGACCAAGACGCCGCGCCAGGTCACGCCCGACTCGAACCAGATGTCGACGATGTTGCGTTCCTTCTCGAACGCCGTGCCGCCGCAGCGCGGGCAGGCCAAGCCCGGCGGCGCGTAGGCCGCGATCGGCTCGGTCCACCACAGATCCGACGCGTTGCCGTCCGCGAGCGGCCGCGCACGCATCGCGGCGGCGAAGTTGCGCGCCAGCGCCGGCGAGAGAAACGTCTCGTTGCAGGCGGTGCAGACCAGCGCCGGAATCGGCGTGCCCCACACGCGCTGGCGCGAGACGCACCACTCGGGATGCTTCTCGACCATCTGTGACATGCGCGTCTCGCCCCAGGCCGGCAACCACGTCACGCCGTGCGTGGCCGCTTCGGCGCGCTCGCGCAGCCCGTTGCGGTCCAGGCCGATGAACCACTGCGCGGTGGCGCGGAAGATGACCGGGTTCTTGCAGCGCCAGCAGTGCGGGTAGCTGTGCTCGTACGACTCGGCCGCGATCAGCGCGCCGTTGGCGCGCAAGTCCTCGATGATGCGCTGGTTCGCATCGAAGATGAACAGGCCCGCGTACGGTCCGGCCTCGCCGGTGAAGCGCCCGGCGCCGTCGACCGGATTGATGACCGGCAAGCCGTAGCGCGCGCCGGTCTCGAAGTCGTCCTCGCCGTGGCCCGGCGCGGTATGGACCGCGCCCGTCCCGGTCTCGAGCTCGACGTAGTCGGCCAGCACGATGGGCGCGTCGCGGTCGAGGAACGGGTGGCGTACCGCGAGTCCCGCGAGCGCGTCGCCGCGCAGCTCGCCGCGCAGCGTGCCGGCGCCGGCGCCGATCCGCTCGAGCACCGGACTCGCCAACGCCTCGGCGACGACGACGTCCTCGGCGCCGGCGCGATAGATGCCGTACAGCGCGTCGGGCTTGAGCGCGATCGCGACGTTGGCCGGCAGCGTCCACGGCGTCGTCGTCCAGATCGCGACCGACAGCGGCGTGCCGTCGTCGTCGAGTCCGGCCTGGTCCAGCAGCGCGCGGCGCTGCGCGTCGTCGGCGCGGAAGCGCACGTAGATCGACGGCGAGACGTGGTCCTTGTACTCGATCTCCGCTTCGGCCAGCGCCGTCTCGTCGACGACGCACCAGAGCGTCGAGCGCAGCCCCTTGTAGAGGTAGTCCGCCTCGGCCAGATCGGCCAGCGATTCGACGATCGCGGCTTCGAAGGCCGGTGCGATCGTCATGTAGGGCTCGTTCCAGCGCGCGAACTGCCCCATCCGCTGCATCTGCCCGCGCTGGCGGTCGAGCCAGTACAGCGCGCGCTCGCGGCAGGCGCTGCGCAGCGCGATCGGGTCGGCGGTGCGGAAGTCTTGCCGGAGGTGGAGCAGGGTCTCGCGCTCGATCGGCAGCCCGTGCATGTCCCAGCCCGGCACGAAGTCGGCCACCTCGCCGTCGAGCAGATGGATCTTGACCAGCGCGTCCTTGAGGAAGCGGTTGAGGAAGGTCCCCATGTGCATGTCGCCGTTGGCGTACGGGGGACCGTCGTGCAGCGTGAACGGCGCGCCGCCCTGGGCGCGGTTGCGCGCGACCCGCTTGCCGTAGACGTCGTGCTCGAGCCACCAGCGGGCCCGGTCGGGCTCACGCTTGGGCAGCTCGGCGCGCATCGGGAACGCGGTCGAGGGGAGGTTGAGGGTCGAGCGGTAATCGCGGGCGGTGGTCTCGGGCATGCGACCGGACCTGTTCTACGCGGCGGCGCCGACCTCCACGTCGGAACGCAGCTCGACCGGGGCCGGCAGCGGCCGCGCGCCGCGCTCCTGCGTCCAGCTCTGCCGTAACAGGAAGGCACCCAGGACGGCGTACCACGCGTAGATCGGATCGTGGGTCGCGGCGACCGCCGACACGCCGGCCGCGACGAACGCCAGCGCGAAGCCGATCCCGACCCGCGACGCCAGCCGCGTCGCACGGCGCAGGTCGCCGAACCGGCGCCAGGCCAGCGCGCGCAGCACGCGGCCGCCGTCCATCGGGAACGCTGGAATGAGGTTGAAGACCGCCAGCACGCCGTTCGCGACCGCGAGATACGCGGCCATCAGCGCGGGAGCCTCGCCCCACGCGGCGCCGGCGAAGCGGTCCAGCAGGGCAAGCAGACCGAGTGCGACCAGCGCGAGCACCGCGCTCATGGCCGGTCCGGCGAGCGCGATCAGCGCGTCCGCGCGCGGCGTCGCCGGTTCCTCGTCGAGCAGCGCGACCCCGCCGAACAGGAACAGCGTGATGGCGTCCGTCCGCACCCCGAACCGGCGCGCGGCCAACGCGTGCGCGTACTCGTGGGCGATGACGCTGGCGAACAGCGCCAGCGCGCAGATCGCGGCCAGGGTCAGCGCTTCCCAGCGCGGCAACGCCGGCAAGCCGCCGGCGAGCACGACGGTGACGAACGCGTAGACGGCGAGCCACGAAACGTGCACGCCGACGCGAATGCCGCAGAGACGACCGATCGTTACAGTCCCTCGCACCGTGATGCGCGACGTTCGCGCACGCGAGTTACGTGCCTGCCGACTTTCGTGTCGTTCGCATCACGATTTCGTTCAAGACCTCGAAGTTGCGCTCGGCGAGCCGCTCGACGTCGGAGCGCACGGAGCGCAGATGCGCGCTGAGCGCGGCGCGGCGTTCCCACGCGTCGTCGAGCCGCCGCGCCAGCTCCTCGCGCGACGGCATCGCGCTGCCCGGCACGAACAACGGTTCGAGCGGATAGTGCAGGTCGTCGGTCAGCGCGGCGACCTTCGGGTCGTACGGCAGCGAGATGAACGGGACGGCCAGCCGCGCCGCGATGATGAGCGCGTGCAGCCGCATCCCGATCACCAGCGAAGCGCGTTCGATGACCTGCGCGGCTTGGCCCAATGGATAGTCGGGCAGCAGCACCGGCGCGGACGCGCAGCGGCGGATGACGGTGGTCGAGACCTCGGCGTCGGACGCCCCCCCGAGCGGGAGGAACGCGACCCGGGCCCCGTAGCGATCGGCCAGCCGGTCGACGACGAACGCCAGCGCTTGCGCCGTCGCCTCGGCGCCTTGCCACTTGCGCATCGAGACGACGACCAGCGGCGTCCCGTCGTCGGCCAGCCCTTCGGCCGTCAGGTCGAGCGGCTCGCTGCCGGGTTGGAAGAGGAAGACGGGATCGGCGGTGCGCTCGATCGGAACCTCGGGCAACAGACCGTGCAAGAGCGAACGCGACTGCTCGTCGCGGACGGTCGCCGCGACGACGCCCTTGCAGCACGAGCGCACCACGGCGCGGCCCCAGAAGTCGAGCGGACCGACCGATTGCGCGAAGATCATCGTCGGGCGGCCGGCATGGACCGCCGAGCGGATGACGGCGCCGTAGTAGAGCAGGCTGCGCAGGCTGGTCACGTTCTGCAACAGCCCGCCGCCGCCCGAGAGCACGACGTCGGCGCGGTCGATGGCGGCCTTCACCCGCGTGCGGTCCATGCGCGGCGTCGCCTCGACGCCGTAGGTCCGGGCCGTTTGCGCCGGATCCCCGCTCAGCACGTCGACCTCGCAGGCCGGCCAACGCGCGCGCAGCTGCTCGACGATGATCTCCAGCAGTGCCTCGTCACCGAGGTTGCCGAAGCCGTAGTATCCGCTGAGCAGGAAGCGCGGGACCATCTCACGCCGCGGACGGACGCAGCCGGCGGTAGATCGCGATCGCGATCGCCCCGACGATGACGCCGATGACCGCCCCGTTGACCAGCCGCAGCGCCGAGATCGCCAGGTGGGTGTGGAGGTGCGAGAAGGTGTCGACCACGTCGCTCAGCCCTAGCCCGATCGCGAGCGCGAACAGCCAGCCCCAACGAGCGCGGTCGACCGGCATCAGCGCCGGCGCCAGCATCAGCGCCGGGAAGCCGACCACGAACTCCTTGAAGCGCGGGCGGACCTGCAGCCAGGTGGTCAAGTGCGCGCGCAGCGCCAGCTCGAAGTTCGAGGGCGCGATGTCGCTCTGGTTGCCGCTGCGCACCAGCACCAGATAGCCCACGCCCAGGATCACGACGCCCAGCAGCAGCTGCAGCACCGTCACCGGCGCGCTGGCGAACCGGTCGGGCGGGACGCGCGCGCCCCAGCGCGGGGTGAACAGGTAGAGCGCGAGCGCCAACAGGGCGGGCAGGATCAGCACCAGCCGCACGCCGCTGAAGCGGTCGATCTCGAGCATCGTCAGCGGCGTGGACAGCAAGCCGATCACCACCAGCACGCCGCCCAGCGTGACGGCGGTCGCCAGCGCGACGACCCGGATGCCGTCCAAGATCGCGGCGCCGGTGGTCGGCGCGCGCGGCGACCGCAGCGCCGGCGCGATCGCGGCGAAGCCGGCCAGCGGGAAGACGATCGCGCCGATCAGCGCCAACAGCTTGCGGGCGGCCATGTCGTGGTGGAGCGCGAAGCCGGCCAGCACCAGCACCAGGTCGAGCACCACGGCGACGACCAGCCAACGCATCCCGCCGATGCCGAACTCGCCGAGCAGCAGCAACACGATCGCGGGGACCGCCAGCGAGCAGAGCGCGATCTCCCACCACACGCTCACGAAGCGGTCGAACGGCGTCGCGCCGCCGATCCGCAGCCCCGAGGCGCGGATGCCGGCCGCGATCTGGCGGACCAGCTCGACGTTGGTCGCCTCGATCGAGCGCCCGTCCCACTCGTGCGCGAACGGCCGCAGGTAGACGACCCGCACGTTGCGCTCGCGCACCCCGAGCAGATAGCGCTGCACGATCTCTTGCGGCTGGAGCTTGTCTTGCTCGAGCTTGCTGATCGCTTGGACGCGAACGGTCTGGCTCGGCAAGAGCCGCGCCAGACCTTCGTTCCCGGCCTGGTCTTGCTTGGGATCGTAGGTCTCGATGGTGCCGAAGCTGACCTTGAGCCGCTGCATCTCGGCCGCGGTCGCCGGCAGCTGGTCGGGATATCCGAGCACCTGATTGCGCAGCCCGAAGAAGATGACGGTCGAGACCCGGTTGCCGCGCACCGCCCCGGCCAGCAGCCCGTCGATCTGCGGGGGACCGAAGCGCTCGTCGTTCTGCAGCCGCGGGATCAGCTTGAGGCCGAGCTCGTGCGCCAGCGCGACGCGATCGGCCGGCAACCCCAGGCCGACCGTCTGGAAGTAATCGCTCTGCGTGCGGATCGCGAACACGGCCGGCAGCGCGCGCGGCGCCGTCAGCCGCCGCACCGCGTGCGCCGAGAACTTGAGCGGGAGCTGGAACGCGTAGCGCGCCGCGGTCGGACCGTCGTACGCGATCAGGTACATCTCGTCGGCCCGCAGCTGGTGAGCGCGGTTCAGGCGGCTCAAGGTCGGGTCGGTCAGTCCCGTCAGCCGGGCCTGGTCGAGCAGCGTCGTCCCGGCGTAGGCGGCGGCCGTCGACGAGGTGGAGACCGCGCCGCCCAGCTCCTCCTGGACCGAGAGCGAGGTCAGCCCGGCGCGCCGCAGCGCGATCAGGAACGCCCGCTCGTCGTAGGCGTACGACCGCGCCAGCGCCTGGAAGTCCTGATCGTCCATCGCGATCTCGACGCGGTTCGCGCGATGTTCGTGCCGTTCGCGGCGTACCGCGACAAAAAGGCAGGCGAGCAAACCGAGGGCCAGCAGCCCCAGCAACAGGCGGCGATACGTCACGGGCCCGCGTTTTCGGCCCGAAAACAACAAGACCCGCCGTGGGCGGGCCTTGTTGCCGTCGCGTAGCAGGTTGCCCTACTACCGGGTGTGGGCGACGTTGATAGCGCCTTGCGGCGCGCCCACCCGCGACGGTGGGGAGTGAATTGGAAACGCCGACCGGGAATCCTCCGGCCGCTGCGTCGTCCCGAGTTAAAACTGCTTTACTAGGTCGCGGTACGGTAAAGCCGTGTGCGCCGCGTCAGGTGCGCCATACCGGATCGCGCTTGCCGACGAACGCGCCCATGCCTTCTTGCGCGTCCTCCGCCAGCGCGTTCATCGACATGACTTCCTTCGCGTACGCGTACGCTTTGGGCTGGTCGAGATCGATCTGCGCGTAGAACGCCGCTTTACCCAGCCCGACGACGAAACTGGCGGCGTCGGCGATGCGCGCGGCGAGCGCGCGCGTCGCGGCGCTCAGCTGTTCGGGCGGCACGACGCGGTTGACCAATCCCCACTCGGCGGCGGTCTGGGCGTCGATCGGCTCACCGGTCAGCAGCATCTCCATCGCGCGCTTGCGCCCGATCGCGCGCGTCAGCGCGACCATCGGCGTGGTGCAGAAGAGCCCGATCTTCACCCCGGGCGTCGCGAAGCGCGCTTCGCTCGACGCGACGGCGAGGTCGCAGGTCGCGACCAGCTGACAGCCGGCTGCGGTCGCGATCCCGGCGATCTCGGCGATCACCGGCTGCGGGATCGCCTGGACCGTCTGCATCAGCTTGACGCACACGTCGAAGGTGCGGCGATAGTCGTCGACGCTGCGCGCCAACATCTCGCGCAGATCGTGACCGGAGCTGAAGGCCGGACCGACGCCGCGCAGCACGACGACGCGCACGCCGCGATCGGCGCCGAGCGCCTCGAACGCGGCCGTCAGCTCGAGCATCACCTCGAGCGAAAGCGCGTTCCGCTTCTCCGGACGATTGAGCGTCAGCGTCGCGATCCCGTCGTCGAGATCGAGCAAGAGGTGCTGATACAACGTCGTCGCGAGCATGAAGGAAGGTTCGGGTCGCCCGTACCCGGCGCCCTTTCGGGCGACTACTTGCCCCACGGCCAGGGGAACCCGAAGGTGAGCGCGCCGCCCAGGTTGGTCGGACCACCGGGGATCGGGCGCTGCTGCTGGATGAGCACGCGGGCGTGGCGGCCGACCTGGGCCTCGGCGTACCACAGCAAGGTGCGGGTCGCCGCCGGCGCGGCGGACGCGTCTTCGCGGATGCCGACGTAGGCGTGGTCGCCGAGCGCCCAACGCAGCCGTGCGAAGCCGCCGGTGGAGGCCAGCGGGTCGCCCGCGCCGTCGGCATTAACGTCGTGGCCGTACCACTGCTCGGCCAACAGCTCGAGCCGCCCGTGCCGCGCGTCGACCGAGATACCCTCGCGCGTGTACGCGTCGTCGAAGGTCGGCTTCGCCAACTGCGCGATCGCCGCGTCGCCGTCGAGCAGGTCGAGCCCGACCCGCACGTCGTTGGTGACGACCGGGACGCGGAAGTACAGTCCGTACTCGGGCGCGGCGAACGTCTGTGACGTGCCGGTCGCGACCGGCTTGCCGCCGTACGCCGAACCGGCCGCGTTGCCGAACGCGATCGTCGTCGCCAGCGTCGCGACGCCGACGGGGCGCTCCATCTCCAGTCCCCAGCGCGGCGTCGCCAGCGTGAGATCGTCGAGCCCGAAACGCGTCCCTTCGTAGCCGTAGGTCGTCAGCGTGTCGTTGCGCTGCGCGGGCGAGTGCACCAGCGGCAACTCGAACAGGCCCAAGCGAAACAGGATCTTCGAGGGCTGGTCCTTGTACGCGAGGTAGCCCAAGAACAGCGAGGACGGACCGCCTTCGCTGCCCAGGCTCTCGTGGAAGAACGCTTCGACGTCGCCGATCTCGGCGGCACCCAGGATCGCGCCGGCCGGCACCGTGCGTTCGCTGCCCGGTTCGGGCGGATTGGTGTAGCCGATCTGCTCGCGCAGCGCGAGGATCGTCGTCCCGTGCTTGGGCAGGCCCGGCAGCCGGTATCCGTTGTTCCGGAAGGCGTTGCCGAACGCGTTGAGCTCGGGCAGCACCGAGTGACAGACGCCGCACTGGAAGCCGTAGCGTTGCGCGAAGATCGGAATCGCTTGCGCCGGACGTGGCGCGAGCGCGCCGCTCGCGACGGACGCTACCGCGAGCAGCGCGACTCGCAGCTTATCGAACAACGATCGCTCCGCGCATCGGCGCGCCGTAGTGGAAGAAGCAGCCGTAGAGGTAGGTGCCGGGCTTGTCGGCCAACAGCTTCTGCGAGGCGTTGTTGGGCGCGAGCGCCCCGGTGCTCCAGCCGCCCGAGAGCGTCGTCCCCGACGCGGTCAGCGCCGACGAGCCGAACGGCGAGGCGGCGGGAAAGCTCGTCGCGCTCATCGAGGTCGAGGTGTGCGCGAACGAGTCCTTGTTGACGAACACGACGTACGTGCCGGCCTTGACGGTCGTCACCGCCGGCATGAAGCCGCCGCTGCTCCCGTACGGCGTCGAGGTGACGACGGAGGCCGTCAGCGAGATCGCGATCGAGGTCGTCGTCGCGTTCGAGGTCGTCGCCGAGCCGCCGCTGCTCCCCGATCCGGGGGCGCCGGCGGTGCAGCCGCACAGCGCGGCCGCGAGCACCACGGACAAAAGCGGAATGCGCACACGCGCACTCTCGCGCGCCGGCGTGAGCCCGCGATGAGGCGGCGCTCGGCCGCGGCTCAGACTTCTTTCAGATCGAGGCGGGGCAGCCGCGCGACGAACCGGTTGCGCTCTTCGAGCACGACGTCGCCGCCGTGCGCGCGCGCGATCGCGCGGCAGATCGCCAGGCCCAGCCCGGTGCCGCCGCCGTCCTCGGCGGCGCGCACGAAGCGCTCGAAGATCCGCTCGCGCAAGCCGCTCGGCACGCCCGGACCGTCGTCCTCGACGCTGAGCGCGGCGCGTTCGCCCTGCGCGCGCACGCGGATGCAGATCGTCGCCGTCGCGTGGCGCGCCGCGTTCTCGAGCAGGTTCTCGACCAGCCGGCGCAAGCGATGCGCGTCGCCGACCACCCACACCTCGTACTCCGCGTCGAGCTCCCAGCGCACGCCCTCGCGCAGCGGCACCGTCAGCGCGGTGCGCGCCAGCGCCCCCAGCTCGACCGGTTCCGCCAACTGCGGCGCGACGCGTTCGGTCCGCACCAGCGCCAGCAGGTCGCCGACGCCGGCCGCCGCCTCGACGGCGACCGCGGCGATGCGCTCGAGGCTGGCCTCGCGCTCGTCCGGTGCGCCCGCGCGCGCGGCGGACGCCAAGCTCGCGATCCGCGCCAGCGGCGTGCGCAGCTCGTGCGCCGCCTCGGCGGCGAAACGCGCTTCGCGCTCGCGCGCCGCGACCAGCGGGCGCACCGAGATGCGCGCCAACACGTACGCGGCGGCGCCGGCGAGGATCAGCAGCGGGACGTCGAGCAGCGCCAGGCCCAGCACGATGCGCCGCATCGCCTCGGCGTAGACGGCTTGGCCCTCGGGCGTGCCGAGCACCGGCTCGAGCATGTCGTGCTGCGCGCGCGCCAAGTAGACGTACGCACCCGCGTCGAGCGCCACCAGGACGACGACCAGGATCGCCAGATACGAGAGGCAGAGCCGCGCGACTACGCGTGCAATGAGTAGCCGACTCCCCACACGGTGGTGATGCGATCGCGCGCGCCGACCGCCGCGAGCTTGCGCCGCACGGCGCTCACGTAGACGTCGACGACGTTGCTCGACCCGTCGAAGTCGTCGCCCCAGACCCGCTCGAGGATCTGCGCGCGGCTGAGCGCGAGCCCGGCGTTGGCGGCCAGATATTCGAGTAACCGGAACTCCGTCGCGCCCAGCGGCACCTCGCGGCCGCCGACGTGGACGGCGCGCGCGCCGCGGTCGACGACCAGATCGCCGACGGAGAGCGAAGAGCGGATCGGCAGCGGGCTGCGGCGCAGCAGCGCGCGCACGCGCGCCGCCAGCTCGTCCTCGACGAACGGCTTGACCAGGTAGTCGTCGGCCCCGGCATCCAGGCCGCGCACGCGGTCCTCGACCGCGTCGCGCGCGGTCAGGAACAGCACCGGCGTCGCGATCCCCTCGGCGCGGGCGGCGCGCGTGAGGGCGAACCCGTCGCGGCCCGGCAACACGACGTCGACGACGGCGGCGTCGTACGTCCCGCGCAGCAGCAGCTCGTAGCCGCTCTCGCCGTCGGGAGCGACGTCGACGGCGTACTTGCGCCGTTCGAGCATGGTGCGCAGCGCCTCGGCGATCTCGTGCTGGTCTTCGATGACGAGAATGCGCATCGGTCAGAGCTTGTCCCGCAGATCGGCCGCCAGCGCGCGCAGCACCGGATCGGCCGCGTCGTGCGCACAGCGATCGAAGGCGATCCGGGCGTCGGCGCGCTGACCGTCGCGCAGCAGAACGGTGCCCAGCGCGAAGCGCGCGCGCGCGTACGCGGGCGAAAGCGTCAGCGCGCGCTCGAGCTCGGCGCGCGCGGCGTCGTCGCGTCCCGCGCGCAGCTCGACCAGCGCGAGGTCGTAGTGCGCGACGGCGTAGGCCGGGTCGTTGGTCAACAGCGTGCCGAAGTCGCCGCGCGCGGTCGCGAGGTCGCCGCTCTGCAACGCGGCCAAGCCGCGCCCGTAGCGCGCGAGCGCCGCCTGCGGATCGAGCGCGACGAAACGATCGCCGGCGGCGCGCGCCGCGGGCAGGTCGCCGCGGCGCAGCTCGATCGCAACCAGGTTCGCGGCGGCGGCGGCGAAGGAGGGGTCGAGATGCAGCGCTTGGTGCAGGAGCTCCGCGGCCGCGTCGTCGCGGCCGAGGTTCGCCTCCGCGAGCGCGAGGTCGTAGCGAGCCGTGGATCCTTGCGGCTCGGGCGGGTCGAGCGCGACCGCACGCTTGAACTCGGCCTCGGCGCCGGCCCACTCGCCGCGGTTCTCCGCGGCGAGTCCACGCTCGAAGCGTTCGTGCAGCTCGCGGCGCAGCGCCAGCGCCGCCAGCGCGCGCGGGTCGGTCGTGCGCGGCGCGGCGGTCGGCGTCGCGTACGTCTGTGCGAGCGCGCCGGCCGACGCCGCGGCGAACAACGCCAGCGCGAACACGGGCGCGCGCGACCGCACGTCAGTCTCCGGGCAGTCCGGCGGCGGCGGCCGTGTGCGCGCGGGCGGCTCGCTCGGGCGCGCAATCCCAGCCGGTTCGGCCGTTCTCGGTGATCGGGCCCAGCAGGGCCGGCGGTGCGCTCGGGACCAGCGCCGCGGGGTCGCCGAGGACCAGCTCGGCGCCCATGGCGCCACCGGCGCACGCGGCCACCGCGAGCGCGAGGGCTATCAGCCAGCGCCGCAGGCCCGTCACGTGCGGTAGTGTACGGCGGGGTCGTGAACGATTCCTGAGGAGCGGCCCGGCCCTCGGCCTACTCGCCTTGCTGGTCGCCACGCTGCTCGCGTTCGTCCGCCCGGCGGCCGCCGACGAGCTCGTCGTCGGCGCGCTGCGCGATCAGGACGGCCGCCCGGTCGCTGGGGCGCAGGTCGTCGCCCGCGACGCCGGCGGGAGCGTGCTCGGCCGTGATCGGAGCGCGGCCGACGGGACCTTCGCGCTGAGCGTCCCCGTCCGGCCGGTCACCCTCGACATCCGCGCCGCAGACACCGATCCCCAGCGGGTGCGGGTTCCGGCCGCCGGGCCGGTGGTCGCGATCCTGCCCCGGCATCGCGCCGCGGACCTGATCCCGACGGTCGCCGATCTCGCCGCGCTGCCGGCCGGCGACCTGGCCTCGCTGGCGTCGGTCGTCCCCGAGCGGTTCACCGGCTACAACGGGATCGACGATCGCGGGCTGGGCGGCGGGTACGGGGCCGTCACGATCGCCGGCCTTCCGTTCTACCGCCGCGGCGACGGCGCCGACGCGACCTCGCTCTTGCCGGACCACGCGGCCGGCTCGCTGAGCGTGACCGATCCCCTCGATGCCCTGTGGTACGGCGATCGCGCCGGCGGCGGCGTGATCGACGCCGACCCGTTCGACCGCCAGGACACCGTCCGGGCGACCGACCGCGACGCGCTGGTCGCCGGCGGCGGCGACCCGACCGCGATTCTGGCGACCTCGTGGGACCCCGACGGCGTGCGGCAGCTGGCCGGCGTGCGCGCGACCGGATCGCTCGGGCCGGTGCAGGCAGCCTTCGTCGCGCTCGCCGGCGACACGCCCGACGCCACCTACGGCGGCGTCGGGCTCGACCTGCGTACCGCGACGACCGCGCTCGATCTGGGCGCGCACCTGGCGCTGACCCGCGACGCCGCCGTGTCACCGTACGACGCGCCGAGTCTGCCCGACGTCGGCAGCGTCGCCGAGCTCGACCTCGACGCGTCGGCACGCGGGCCGGACGCGCTCGCGGTCCGCCTGCGCTGGCTCGACGAACAGGATCTCTTCGAGGGGGGCAGCGGTGCGCACGAAGACGCGGCGCTGGTGATCGGGACGACGCGCGGCTCGGCCGTGCGCACGACGATCGCGCTAGCGCTGGCGTACGGTGCCGATCGCGATGACGACGACACTCGCACCGGGCTCGCGCTCTTGCCGTCGATCTCGGCGGTCGCGCCGTTGAGCGCGGATTGGACGGCGCACGCGGGCCTGGGCGATGCGACGATCGGGATTCCCGGGACGGCGATCGCGCGCAGCTCGCTCGGCCAAGCCGGACTCTCGTACGCCGATCACCGCCGGCTGCTCGGCGACGTGATCGCGTACGCCGACGGCACCGACGATCCCGACGCGGTCGTGCGCGGCTACGCCGCCTCGCTGGGCTGGGAGTTCGCGCCGCTGCTCTCGCTGCGCGCGTGGGCGGCCAGCGACGGCGACGTCTACGAGCGGCTGTTGCCGATCTACGCCGGCGGCCCTCTCGGGTACGGCACGGCGGACCGAACGACGCAACGGCAACTGCTCTGGTTGACCTGGGACGTTCCGTTGCGGCTGGATCTGCTGGTGCGCAACGGCGCGCTCGAAGGCGCGGCGCGCATCCCCTTCTCCTCGCGCTTCGCGCTGGCGGTCGGCTCGTACCGCCGCGGCGCGACGCGCGTCTTCTCGGTGGGAGTGACCGGACGCTGATGCTTCGCAACCGTTTCTTGGGCACGCTCGGCGCGGCGCTCGCCGCCGGCCGAGTGACGGCCGCGTCCGCCGCGACGCCGCCGCCCGCGCGCGTGGCCGACCAGGTGCGCGCCGAGTTCCGCCACGCGTGGGACGGCTACGTCCGCTTCGCGTGGGGCGCCGACGAGGTCAAGCCCGTCAGCGGCACGCCCAGCGACTTCTTCATCCCCGGGCACTCGCTCGGCCTATCGATCGTCGAAGCGCTCGACACGCTGTACGTCATGGGCTTGGACGACGAGCTGCAGCGCGCGGTGCGCTGGATCGTCGACCGGCTCGACTTCGACGTCGACGGCGACGCGCAGATGTTCGAGGCGATGATCCGGCTGGTCGGCGGTTTGATCGCCGGCTACGCCGCGACCGGCGAACGCGTGCTGCTCGAGCGCGGCCGCGATCTCGCCGACCGGCTGTTGCCGTGCTTCACGAAATCGCCCACCGGCGCACCGTACCGGTACGCCAACCTGCGCACCGGCGCGGTGCGCGAGCCGCACATGAACCTGGCCGAGATCGGCAGCAACATCCTCGAGTACGGCGAGCTGACCCGTCTGACCGGCGATCCGAAGTACCTGGCCGCGTCGAAGCGCGCGTACGCGACGGTCATCGCGAAGCGCACGCCGTTGAATCTGCTCGGCACGTACTTCGACGTCGAGCAGGGGACGTTCGCCGACGTCCGCGACGTCGCGCCGAATCCGCCGGTCGACTCGTTCTACGAGTACCTGTGGGGCGGCTGGCAGATGCTCGGCGACACCGAGTGCCGCGACTGGTACCGGATGCTGACCGACGCGATCTTGCGCTGGCAAGTCGACCACGTCGCGGGGCGGCTGTGGTTTCGCCAAGTCGACGCGACGACCGGCGCGCCGCTGGGCACCGAGCAAGTCGAGCTGGCCGCGTTCTACGCCGAGCTGGTCGCGAAGGGCGGCGACCGGGCCGTCGGCGAGGCGTACTACGACTCGTGGACGTGGATGGCGCAGCGCTACGGCATAATCCCCGAAGTCTTCGACTACGCCACCGGCGTGGTGACGGCACCGAGCAACGAGCTGCGGCCCGAGTACCTCAACGCCGCCTTCGACTTGTGGTTCCTCACCGGCAAGCAGAAGTACCGCGACACCGCCTACGCGTACTTCGACGCGATGCGCACCTACTGCCGCGTGCCCAACGGCTACACCATCGTCCAGGACGTGCGGCCGCGCCCGATGGTGCTCGGCGATCTCTTCCCCGCCTACGCGTTCTCCGAGAACTTCAAGTACCTGTACCTGATGTTCGCGAGCACGCCGCGCTTCGATCCGGCGCAGTACTATCTGAACACCGAGGGCAAAGTGCTGCGCGGGCTGGTGCGTGCGTAAGGCCGCGCTGGCGCTGGGCGTGGCGCTGCTGGTGCTGTGCGGCTGCACGCGCGACGCGGGCACCGGCGTCGGCGGGCGCCATCCGTGGACGCAGCCCGGCGTGCTGCGCCTGGGCGACATCGCCGAGCCCGACAGCCTCAACCCGCTGCTCTCGACGATGGACCTGAGCTACGACATGTCCTCGCTGATGTTCTCGTATCTGGTCACGGCGAACGCGCAGGGAGCGCTCATCCCCGATCTGGCGACGGCCGTACCCACGGTGGCGAATCACGGCATCTCGGCCGACGGGCGCAGCGTCACCTATCACCTGCGGCGCGGCGTGCGCTGGCACGACGGCGTCCCGTTCGACGCGCGCGACGTCGCCTTCTCGTGGCGCGCGATCATGAGCCCGCGCAACAACGTCCTGCACCGCGAGGGCTACCAAGAGGTCGTGCGGATCGACACGCCCGACCCGTACACGGTCGTCGTCCGCCTGCGGCGGCGTTATCCGCCCTTCGTCACCCAGTTTTTCACCACGCTGCAAGAGGGCGCGAAGCCGGTCGTGCCGGCGCACCTGTTGGCGCGCTACGCCGAGATCAACGACGTCCCGTTCAACGCCGCGCCGGTGGGGACGGGGCCGTTCCGCTTCGTGCGCTGGGACCGCGGCCGCGACATCGTGCTGGAGCGCAACGACGCCTACTTCCGCGGCCGACCGAAGCTGGATCGCGTGGTGCTCAACGTCTTGCCCGACGCCAACACCGTCGCCACCAGCCTGCAGACGCACGCGATCGATCTGATCGTCAACGGCAACCCGGTCATGTACCAGCGCTTCCACGACGTGCCCGGGATCGTCGACCGGGTGACGCCGTGGAACGCGCTGCGGCTGATCATGTTCGACGACGCGCGGCCGGCGATGCGCGAGCCGGCGGTCCGCCGGGCGCTCAGCGTCGCGATCGACGTGCGCACGCTGATCGCCAAGCTGACCTTCGGCACCGGTGCGGCGACCGGCGAGCTGGGCGCGCCGACCTCGCTCGGGTACGCGCAGCTCCCGCCCTATCCGTACGATCCGGCGCTGGCGCGCGCGCTGCTCGAGCGCGACGGGTGGCACCTCGGTCCGGGCGGCGTGCGGGTCAAGAACGGCGCGCCGCTCGACCTGCTCTTCGTCGTTCCCGCCGGCGCCGACGAGCAGAACTTCGCCGTGCAGATCCAAGCGATGCTGGCGCAAATCGGGGCGCGCGTCACCATCAAGACGTTCCCGTACAAGGGGATCTTCGCGTTCGACGGTCCGATCGTGCGCGGGAGGTTCGATCTCTCGGTCTACGGCAACACGCTCAACTACGACCCCGACAGCACCAGCCTGCTCGGCTGCAACCAGTTCGTGCCCAAAGGCGAGAACGAGTCGCGCTTCTGCGATCCGCGCGTCGACGCGCTCGAACGCGCCGGCCTGGCCACCGACGATCCGGCCGAGCGCGCCGCGATCTATCGCCGGATCGGCCGCATCGTCCATGACGCGGTGCCGTACTTACCGCTCTACCTGCGCCGCCGCATCTCGATCTACAACGACGACCTGCACGGCTACGAACCGGCACCGATCGCCGGCCCGTGGTGGAACGCCTGGACCTGGCAGATTTGATCGGCGCCGCTCAGCGGGTGAGATACGGTTGCGCCCAGCGCAGCCCCGCGCGCGTGTCGGCGCGCGGGCGGTACTCGCAGCCGATCCAGCCGTCGTACCCGAGCTCGTCGAGCACGGCGAGCAGATAGGCGTAGTTCACCTCGCCGTGGTCGGGCTCGTCGCGGCCGGGGTTGCCGGCGATCTGCACGTGCGCGTAACGGCCGGCCAACGCGCGCATGCGGTGCGCCAGATCGCCTTCGCTGATCTGCGCGTGATAGAGGTCGAGCTGCAGCGCCAGGTTCGGTTCGTCGACGCGCTCGATGATCGCGATCGCCTCGGCGGTCGTGCGCAGCAGGTAGCCGGGGTTGTCGCGGGCGTTGAGCGGCTCGATCAGCACGGTGACGCCGACCGGTGCCGCCGCGCACGCGGCGCGACGCAGGTTCGCGACGTAGGTCTCGACGTACGCGGCACGGTCCGCGCCGGGCGGCACGATGCCGGCCATCGCGTGCACGAGCGGCACGCCGCACGTCCGCGCGTACGCGAGTCCCGTGCGCACCGCGGCCGCGAAGTCCGCCTCGCGGCCCGGCAGCGCGGCGAGCCCGCGTTCGCCCGCGGCCCAATCGCCCGGCGGCAGGTTCACCAGCACCAGCTCCAGCCCGTGCGCCTCGAGCCGCTCGCGCACCGTCTCCGCCGCGAGCTCGTACGGGAAGAGCACTTCGACGCCGCGGAATCCGGCGTCCGCGGCGGCGGCGAACCGTTCGCGCAACGGCAGCTCGGTGAACAGCCAGCTCAGGTTCGCGGCGAGCTTGGGCACCGCCGGCTCAGGCGGTACGCGGTTCGACGAACAGCGTTTGCGTCGCGACGCCCAGGTAGCCGTCGTCGTCGGCCAGCCGCGCCGTCGTGACGCCGCCGCCGTCGTCGCCGAGCGCCGTGCGCGCGTCCATGTAGATCCACTCGCCGCGCGGCTCGCGCGCCAGCGCGATCGAGAGCGAGGGCGGCACGAACAGCCACTCCTTGAACGGCAGCTCGCCGCTGATGCCGTTGGCCGAGTCGACGATCAGCAGCAGCCGCTCGAGCGGCGTCGGCGCGAGGCCGGGAAAGAGCGGCAAGTCGACGCGCGTCCACACGTGCGCGGGTCCGAGCGCGTTGAAGCCGCCCTCCACGAAGCGCCACTCGATCGACTTGGCGTAGCCCCAGCCCGACAGTCCGAACGCGGCGCCCGGTGTCGCTTCGGGGGGACGCGGCGGCGGTGCGTCGGCGGGCGTCACGCCCGGCGGAACGTGCAGTCCGGGCGCGCGCGCGATGCGCCAGATGCTGGTGCGCACCACGTCGCGGCCGCCCGCCGAGAGCGTTGCCTCCAGAAACTCGATCCGCTTGCCGGGCCGCACGACGCGCGTGGTGACCTCGATCTCACCTTGCGGGATCGCGCCGAGAAACTCCGAGCTGACGCGCGCCACGCGCACGTCGTCGCGCGGGTACGCCTCGTTCAGCGCGTGCACGAGCAGCGTCGTCGGCGGGCTGCCGTGCTGCAGGTTCGCGCCCCACGGGCTCGCGGTCGCCGCGCCGGCGTGAAAACGGCCGGGGCCGAGCCGCTCGAAGTACGCGTTCGCCATGCGGAGAAGTCGGCCGTGGTGCATGGCGCTTCCTGGTGGGCGATGACGGATTCGAACCGCCGACCCTCCCCGTGTAAAGGGGACGCTCTACCGCTGAGCTAATCGCCCGCGCCGTCGAGCGGCCTTCGCCGCGGCGGGAGCGCGCTCCCCGGACGGGGCACAAGGAGCAGAATGCAGCAACGGCGGCTGGCCCTCGACGAAACGCGCCCGATCTGGCGCACGATGCTGATCTTCTTGTTGCCGCTGATGGCGAGCAACTTCTTGCAGTCGGCCTCGTCGACGTTCAACAGCATCTACCTGGGTCAGCTGATCGGCGTGCGCGCGCTGGCGGCGGCGTCGGGCTTCTTCCCGATCGTCTTCTTCATGATCTCGTTCTTCGTCGGCCTCGCGAGCGCCAGCTCGGTGCTGATCGGACAGGCCTACGGCGCGCGCGACGAGGACCGCATCGAGTCGGTGGCCGGCACCACGCTGACGCTGGCGATCGGGCTCGGACTGGTCGTCGGCGTCCTGGGGGCGCTGTTCATCACGCCGCTGCTGCACCTGATCGGGATGCCCGCCGACGTCTTCGCGCTGGCGGTGCGCTACGCGCGGGTGACGTTTCTTTCGCTGCCGCTGCTGTTCGTCTACCTCGCCTACACCACGTTCGTGCGCGGCACCGGCGACACGCGCACGCCGTTCGTCGCGCTCATCGTCAGCACCGCCGTCAGCTTGGTCGTCACGCCGGCACTGATCGAAGGCTGGCTTGGCCTGCCCAAGCTCGGCATCGTGTCGGCCGCGGTCGCGAACATCGTCGGCAGCGCGGCGGCGCTGGCGTTCATGCTGATCGCGCTGGCGGCGGAGAAGAACCCGCTGGCCTTCGACGCCGGCTTGGCGCGGCACATGCGCATCATGCCGAAGGTCGTGGTCTTGCTGCTGCGCTTGGGCATCCCGACCGGCGTCCAGTTCGTGATGATCTCGCTGGCCGAGATCGCGGTCATCTCGCTGGTCAACCGCTTCGGCTCGTCGGCGACGGCGGCGTACGGCGCGGTCAACCAGATCGTCTCGTACGTGCAGTTTCCGGCCATCTCGATCGGCATCTCCGCGTCGATCTTCGGCTCCCAGGCGATCGGCGCGAAGCGTTTCGACCGGCTCGGCCACATCGCGAAGGCGGCCGTCGGGCTCAACTGGGCGATCGGCGCGATCCTCATCACGCTGGTCTACGTCTTCGACCGCGACATCCTACGCCTGTTCGTCACCGATCCGACCGTGGTCGAGTTGGCGCACGGTCTGCTGGAGATCACGCTGTGGAGCTACGTGATCTTCGGCACCTCGGCGGTGCTGTCCGGACAGATGCGCTCGAGCGGCAGCGTGCTGTGGCCGACGCTGCTCTCGATCGTCTCGATCTGGGCCGTCGAGGTCCCGGTCGCGTACGGGTTGGCGCCGCACCTGGGCTTGACCGGCGTGTGGATCGCCTACCCGGTCGCGTTCTGCGTCGGCCTGGCGCTGCAGTCGGCCTACTACTTCGGCGTGTGGCGGCGCCAGCGGCTGACGACGCTGCTCGACGACCTCGACGGCAAGGAGCTGCCGGTCGCGACCTAGTCGGTCGGCGCCGAGCAGTTCTTGATCGAGAAGCCGGGGTTGAGCGTGTTCTTGCGCGCCGCCAGCGGACAGAGCTGCGGATAGAACTCGACCATCGACTTCTGCACCGCGCCGTGCGCGGTGTGGCACTGGAAGCAGGCATGTCCGGTCGGCTGATCGTCGGCCCACGGCTGCGTCGGCACGTAGCCGCCGCGGCCGGCGTCGAACGTCACCCACTTCCACGAGGTCCCCGGATAGCGCGCGTCGTCGCGCAGCTCTGCTTCGAGGTCGAGCAGGTCGCCCTGCACCGAGCCGGTGCTCAAGCCGGGTCCCGGGCCGGAGACGATCTGGCTCTTGTCCTTGGCCGAGCGGATCTCGAGGACGAACATCGTGCGGTCAGGCCACGTGCCGGTCTGTTGGAAGGCGCGGTACGCCGCGGGCGTGACGAAGACGTTCTGGAAGACCGGCGTGCCGCCGGCCGCCGCGACCGCCAGCGGGAGGTGCGCGCGCGCGCCGGCGCTGAGCAGTCCCTGCGGGTAGGTCATCGAGAAGCCCGTGCTCACGAACACCCAGCCGCGATAATCGGCCGGCGGAATCACCTTCCCGTCAGGCGTGAAGCGCGGACCGTCGACCGGTGGAACGGGCTGGGCCGTCAGCGGCGCGCGGACGCCCGCCAGCACCAGCACGACGATTGCGAGCAGCACGGTCCACCGCATGCGACACACCCCTTCCCGAGCAAGCGCTCTGTGAGGCGCGGTGTACGCGCCGACGAACGGTCACTCCTACGCAAACGGTGTTGCGTTCCGGCGTTCGGTGGGGGAGAATGATTGCGTGGGCATCGAGGCAGTGGTCCTCGTCGGCGCAGTCGGCTTCCTGATCTTGGGATGCACGATGGGGTTCGCCACGGAGACCGACGCCGTCACGACGCCGCACCCGCGGCGGCGGGCGCCGTTCACGGTCGTGCGCATTCGCCACCTCGACGACGACGGCGAAGTCCACTGGCGCGTCGGCTGGAATTAACCCTTAAACGGCGGATCGGCCGAAGGCCGAACGCGACGGCTTCGCCGTAGGCGAAGCCACTTAGTAGCCTAAGTACGAGCGGCGGACGCGGTCGTTCTGGACCAGGTCGGCGCTCGGGCCGTGGGTGGCGACGCGGCCGGTCTCCAGCACGTAGGCTTCGTCGGCCGACTCCAGCGCGATGGTCGCGTTCTGTTCGGCGACCAGGATCGTCACGCCGTCCTCACGGTTGATCGTGCGCAGCAGCGCGAAGATGTCGCGCACGATCATCGGTGCCAGCCCCAGCGAGGGCTCGTCGAGCAGCAGCAGCTGCGGGTCGAGCATCAGCGCGCGCGCGATCGCCAACATCTGCTGCTCCCCGCCACTGAGCGTCCCCGCCGCCTGTTTGCGACGGTCGCCGATCCACGGGAAGTAGCTGCACATCTTGTCTTCGCGCGCGCGCACGCGGGCGCGATCGCCGCGCACGTAGGCGCCCAGCGCGAGGTTCTCGCCGACGGTCAGCCCGCTGAGCGTGCCGCGGCCTTCCGGAACGTGCGCGATTCCCTTGCGGGCGGCGTCCTCGGGCCCGCCGTCGAGCGCGCCGCCGTCGAAGCGCACCTCGCCGCTGCGCTTGATCGCGCCGGTGATGGCGCGCAGCGTGCTGGTCTTGCCGGCGCCGTTGGCGCCCAACAGCGCGACGAACGCGCCGCGCTCGATGGTCAGGTCGACGCCGTGCAGCGCTGCGATCTCGCCATAGCGCGCGCGCAGGCCGCGCACCTCCAACAGCGCCATGCTAGACCGCTCCGAGATAGGCTTCGATGACGGCCGGATCGCGCTGCACGACGTCGGGCGAGCCGTCGGCGAGCTTGCGCCCCGACGCCAGCACCACGATGTGATCGCAGACGCGCATCACCAGCTGCATGTGATGCTCGACCATCAGGACCGAGGTCTCGAACTCGCGCGCGATCGTCTGGATGCGGCCGCCCAGCGCGGCGACTTCTTCGTGGTTGAGCCCGGCGGCGGGCTCGTCGAGCAGCAGCAGCGTCGGATGGGCCATCAGGGCGCGCGCCAGCTCGATCGCCTTGCGCGTCCCGTAGGGCAGACCGCGCACCCAGCGCGTCGCCAAGCCGTCGAGGCCCAAGCGTTCGAGCACCTCGTGGGCCTCGGCGGTGACGTCGTCCTCGGACCGCCCGCGCGAGCGCGCGTGCGCGCCGACCCGCACGTTGTCGAGCACGCTCATGTGGTCGAACAGCGCGACGTTCTGGAACGTGCGCGCGATCCCGCGGCGAGCGACCTCGAACGGAGCGATCCGCAAGAGGTCCTCGCCGCGGAAGAGCACCCGCCCCGCGCTGGGCTGGTACAGCCGGGTGATGCAGTTGAAGCAGGTGGTCTTGCCCGCGCCGTTCGGGCCGATGAGGCCGGTGATGTGGCCTTCGGCCGCGTCGAACGAGACGTCGGTCAGCGCGTTGATCCCGCCGAACCGGATCGTCAGGTCGCGAACGGAGAGCAAGGGTTCCACGCCGCTACTTCGCGTCGCTCATCGACGAGGAACGCGTGTCGGTGAGGACGCCCATCGGCGACCAGTCCGTGCCCAGCCAGCGCGCCGTGATCAGCTGCGTGATCGGGAAGCGGAAGGTCGGGGTGGTGCGGACGACGGTGCCCGGATACACGAGCGGGTTGTTGGTCTCGTCCAGGTGCGTGACCGCGTCCATCAGCTTGGCCCGGGTCAGGTCGCGGCCGGCCCGCTTGAGGCAGTCGACCATCGTATATGCGATCGCGACGCCGTACAAGTAGTTGCCGTCGGTCGGGTCGCCGCTGGGCAGGTACTTGGCCATGATCTCTTTGTAGAACTTGATGCCCGGATCGTTGGCGTAGCGCGCGTCGTTGCCCGGGTCTTTCAAATAGATGGTCGTGATGATGCCGTTGACGGCCGACGGTCCGGCGACCTTTTGCACCAGACGCATGTACGTCACCACGTTGGAGACGTTGTTGAGGTAGGTCAGCGGATGCCAGCCCTGCTTGGCCGCCGAGATCATCCCTTGGATCGCGAACTTCGGCGTCGCGAAGATCATGTAGGTGTCGCAGCCGGCCGCCTTGAGCGAGGCGACCTGCGCGTTGACGTCGGGATCGCTGGTCTCGTACGAGGCCATCTTGACGATCTGGTTGGTGTGCTTGCCCAAACCGCGCTTGAGGCCGGTGATCAGGTCGGCGCCGTAGTCGTCGTTCTGGTAGAGGATGCCGATCTTCGCGTGCGGATGCTCGCGGGCGATGTCCTCACCGTAGATGATCGCTTCGGCTTGATAGTCGGGTTGCCAGCCGATCGTCCACGGGAACTGCTTGTAGTCGCGGCCGAACTTCGAGGCACCCGTCGCGACGAACACCTGCGGCACGCCGTTCTGGTTGAGGTACGGCCGGATGGCGGTATTGACTTCCGTGCCCAGCGAGTCGAACACGGCGAAGACGTGATCCTGCTCGACGAGCTGGTGCACGTCCTGGACCGCCAGCGGCGGGCTGTAGCCGTCGTCGAGGTCGATCCATTTGATCTTACGGCCGTTGACCCCGCCGTGGTCGTTCACGTAGTCGAAGTACGCACCGATGCCTTTGCCGATGTTGCCGTACGCCGACGCCGGACCGCTGAACGGGTGGTCGCCGCCTAGGATGATCTCGTTGTCCGAGACGCCTGGGTCGGCCGCGAACGCGGGAGCGAACGTCGCCCCGGTCACGGTGAACGCGAACGCTGCTGCGATCAGACCGATCGCCGTTCGAGTGACTTTTCGTACCACGAAGACCTCCTCGGCTGCGCCGAATGGCGCTGGGTGTGCGCTACTCGCGCGTTGGCTGATGGGTCGCGATGGGAACGGATGAGGACACGGGTTCGGATTCGAGGGCGAGCGGCGGGCTCGCGTTGCGCAGGCGCGCGAACGCGCGATGCAGGCCGCCGGCGATCCCGTCCGGGAGGAACAGCATCACCAGGATCAGGACCACGCCGTACACGACGGACGGGGCCCCGTTGTTGATCTTCTGCGCGACGAGCGGCAGAAATTGCACGATCAGCGCGCCGAAGATCGCGCCCCAGAAGCTCATGATGCCGCCGATGACGGCGCCGACCAAGAGCTGGATCGAGAGCGTCGCCTGGAACGAGTCGGGACTCAGGTACGCGTTCGACATGGCGAAGAACGCGCCGGCGACGCCCGCCAGCGCGGCGCTCCATCCGAACGCCAGCGTCTTGTAGACGTAGGGATTGATCCCGAACGAGACCGCCGCGATCGGATTGTCGCGCAGCGCGCGCAGCGCACGGCCGAAGCGCCCGCGGACCAACAGCGCCGAGAGCAGGAAGACGACGCCGACCGAGAACCAGGTCACGTAGTAGAGCCAGTTCTGCGCCGTCGACGGAAACCACGCCGGCGCGCCGACCGGGTCGAGCGTGAGGCCGTTGAAGCCGCCGGTGATCGACTTGAAGTGCTTGAGCAAGGTCGGCATCGCGACCGCGAGCGCGAACGTCGCCAGCGCCAGGTACGCGCCTTCGAGCCGCAACGCGACCAGACCGATCAGCAGCCCGACGACGCCGCTGAGCACCGCGGCGAGCGGGACGCCCAGCGCGTAGGGGACGCCCCAGAAGTGCGCCACCACGGCGAGCACGTAGCCGCCCAGCGCGAGGAACGCGCCGTGACCGAGCGAGATCTGACCGTTCATCCCGGTCAGCACGACCAGGCCCAGGCCGGCGATCGCGAACTCGGCGACGAAGATCATGTCGAAGACGAGGAACGAGGGCAACACGAACGGCACGATCGCGATGACGATCACCGCCAGCGCGACGAGCGCGTTGCCACGCATCGAGACGGGCACTAGACGCGCTGCACCGTCGTGCGGCCGAACAGTCCGGACGGCCGCACCACCAACACGAAGATGATGACGACCAGCGCGGCGGTCAGCTTGAGCTCGTTGCCGATCGCCGGGACCAGCGCGACCAGGTTGAGGCCGACGCCCAGCAGCAAGCCGCCGATGACGGCCCCGATCGGGCTCTCGATCCCGCCCAGCACGGCGGCCGCGAACGCGTAGACCTGCACCGACTGCATCATGTTCGGGTCGAGGAACACGACCGGCGCGATCATGATCCCGGAGATCGCGCCGACCACCGCCGCCAATCCCCACCCGAGCGCGAGCATCCAGCTCACGCGGATGCCGAGCACGCGGCTCTGCTCCGGATAGAGCGCCGCCGCTCGCATCGCCAAGCCCAACTTCGTCTTTTGGAAGAACAGCGAGATCAGCGCCAGCGTGCCGAGCGAAACGACGATGACGCCGATGTCCTGCAAGCTGAAGCCGACGCCCGCGATGGAGACCGGCGTGGTCGGGAACGGCGAGGGGAAGTCCTTGACGACGTAACCCCAGATCGCGCCGGCCAGGCCGTTGAACGCGATCAGCAGGCCCAGGGTGATGATGACGATCGTCAGCGGTCCGGCGCGCTCGACGGGCCGGATCACGACGCGCTCGAGCACGACGCCGCCGACGAACGCCGCCACGATCGTCAGCCCAAAGGCGGCCCACAGCGGCAGGCCGTTCTGCGCCAACTGCCAGGCGATGTAGGTGGTGAACATCGCCATCTCGCCCTGGGCGAAGTTGATGACGCCCATCGAGCGGTAGATGAGAACCAATGCGAGCGCTAAACTCGCGAACACCGAGCCCGAAGCGAGGCCGCTGACGATTTGTTGCGCCAGTTCGTGCAAGCCGGTGGGTCCTCCCGACAAATCCAACAAGGACGAGGGTCGGTTCTTTGGACCCGGGGCCAAACGGGACCTGCGAACTTTTTTTCGCGCGGACCCCTACTGCACGGCAAAGCGAGCGATGGCGTCCCGCGCGCGGCGCACGATCTCCGCACCCAGGTCGGCCGGTTCGAGCACGCGCACGCCGTCGCCCATCGTGATGATCAAGGAGATCGCGAACTCGCGCATCGGAAAGCGCAGCCGCACGCGCGCCTGCGCGCCGTCGTTCGCCAGCAGCTCGAGGTTGAGGAACGGCGCCCAGCGTTCGACGGTCTCCGGGCTCATGCGCGCGACGACGTCGAAGGTCTCCTGGCCGACGGCGCGTCCTTCCAGCGAGGCGGTCGAGGTGCGCCAATACGCGTCGAGGTCAAAGTCGGCCGGCCGGGTGAAGTGCTCCGCGGTCGCGTCGGCGGCGACGATGCGCTCGGCGCGAAACGTGCGCATCCCCTTGCCCAGCTCGTCAGCGACGAGGTACCAGATCCCGGCCTTCGCCACCAGACCCAACGGGTCGACGAGCCGGTCGGTCTCGGCCCCGGCGCGGTCACGGTAGCGCAGCCGCAGCCGGCGGCTCTCAGCGGCGGCCGCGCGCAGTCGCCCGAGCAGCGAGGTCGGCTGCTCGGTCCGGTACCAGCGGTTGTGGTCGACCAGGATCGTGCCGCGCGTCTCTTCGGCGGCGCGCCGTTGCAGCGCCGGAAGCGCGCCGGCCAGCTTCTGCAAGGCCGCACCGTGCGCGGGCGCGATGCCGAGGTCCGCCATCGGACCGGCGCTGGCCGCGAACAGCGACTGCAGCTCTTCGGTCGTGAACTGCGCCAACGCGCGGCGGTAGTCGTCGGCCAGCACGACGCCGCCGTGCGGCCCGCGCTCCATGAAGACGGGAACGCCGGCGGCGCTGAGCGCTTCGACGTCGCGGTAGACGGTGCGCATCGACACCTCGAGCGCGCCGGCCAGCTCGCGCGCCGTTCGGCGGCGCGTCCCCTGGAGCAGGAGCATCAGCGAGAGCAGCCGCTGCGAGCGCACCCCGTGATTCTCCGGCGGCGTATATGACAGCACCTGTCATATACGAGCGGTACGCTAAAGCACATGAACGAGAGCACGCGCGCAAGCGCTTCCATCTGCGGCATCGATCTGGCCGGGCTGATCGTGAAGGACGTGCCGGCCGAGATCGCCTTCTACCGCGACGTCCTGGGCATCGCGCCGACCGCCGTCGACGACGAAGGCCGCGGCGCCGAGTTCACGTTGGCGGACGGCACCACGTTCGGCGTCTGGAACCCCGGTGAGGACGGCGAGCTGCAGCCCGGCCTGGTCATCTTCTTCGCTGTCAATGATGCCCGCGCGGCGATCGACGCCATCCGTGCCCGCGGCGGTGCCATCGGCGACCCGTTCGAGAGCCCGGTCTGCGTGATGGGCTGGGGCAGCGACCCGGACGGCAACGGCTTCTGCGTCCACCAGCGCAAGAACCGCGCCGACGACGCGCCCGCGCCGGCGGCCGGCACCGACCCGGCCGACGTCATCGGGACGGACCTCACCGGTTTCGTCGCGAGCGACGTGCCGCGGTCGATCGCATTCTATCGCGACGTGCTCGGTCTGACCCCGACGCAGGTGTACGCCGACGACCACGGCGCGGAGTTCACGCTGGCCGACGGCTCGACGTTCGGCGTCTACAACCCGGGCGGATCGGTCGAGCTCCCGCCGGCCGGCGCCGGGATGCTGGCGGTCCGCGACGCGCGGGCCGCGGCCGCGCGCGCGCGCTCGCGCGGCGCGAAGGTCATGGATCCGCAGGCGAGTCCGGTCTGTCTGATGGCGTTCGGCACCGACGCCGCGGGTTTCGGCATCTGCCTGCACCAGCGCACCGCGAGCGACTAGCGCGCGGTGCGCTCCGCTTAGCGCCCCGTGTGCAGGCGCAGTTGCGCGCGCACGGTGCGCGGCGGGATCGGCAGCAGGTCGGGCAGGTACGTCGTCTGCCCGACCGACGTCGCGGCGACCAGCGGCTCACCGATGTTCGGCGCGGGCAGGTTGCTGAAGTTGTTGGTGTTGAGCAGGTTCTCGACCGAGATTTGGAACTCGAGCGACTTGTTGATCGGATGCCGCAGCGTGAGGAACAGCTCCGCGAACGGCGGCTGGTAGAACGGGTTGTTCTTCCCTTCGTAGTCCACCGCCAGGCGCGCCACCGAGCCGTCGCTCCAGGTATAGCCCAGCGAGCCGAAGCTCTTGAGGTACGGGATGCACGTCGCCAGGCCCGGCGTGAACAGGCCGGTACCGCAGACTTGGACGTTGTTGACCGGGAAGGCGGGGCTCAAGTTGTACGCGTTGAGCGGGATGCCGCTGAACACCGAGCTGTCGGCCGTTACCGAGACGCTGTATCCCCAACCGACGGGGGGCGCATAGGTGTACTTGACCGTCGCGATCTTCGCGGTGAGCTCGGCGACGTTGATCGGCAGGAAGATGCCGAGCACGTCGTTGGACGGGTTCGTCGCGCTACCTTGGAACTCGCTCACGACCTCCGAGTACTCGAGCTGCTGAAAGACGTCGTGCACGACCGCGTACTCGAGGTCCGCGCTGAGCACGGCGCCGTTCTTGAAGCGATGGTCGACGCCGCCGGTGAACTCCGAGCTGAACTCGGGCAGCAGCTGCGGGTTCTTCTCGGTGTAGATGCCGGCGGTGTAGGTCGGCGCCGACTGGGCGAAGGGCTGGTACGCGGGCAATCCGCTGACGTCGCCGGCGAACGGGAAGGTGTGCGAGGTGCCCCACGCCAGGCGGAACGAGTCGTCGGCGCCGGGCCGGAAGATCGCCGCCACGTGCGGATCGAACCGCGTCTCCGCGCGTTGCAAGTTGACCAGCGACTCCGCACCGGTCGCCACGTCGACGACGCCTTGCGATCCGGCCAGCGTCCAGGTCGTGTCGTACAGCCCGGCGTCGAACGTCAGGTTGCGCACGGCGTGGAAATCGCCCGTCAGCGCGAGCGTGGAGAAGCGCGTCCCGGTCAACGGGACGGTGACGTTGCCGATCGCGTTGGCGTAGGCGAACGTGCTCTGCCCGTGGAAGTCGTAGGTGAACTGCAGCGTGTCGTCGCCGAACGGGTGGATGTACGAGAACGTGTTCCCGTACAGCTTGTCCTGCTCGTAGAACGTGTACGGATACTGGAAGCACTCGATTTGGCCGTTGGGGGTGGTGTAGGTCTGGCCTTTCGAGTTGGTCGGCTGCGAGTAGCTGAACACCGTGCCCGGCGGACAGGTCCCGCCGACTGCCGTGTACGCGGCCGCATCGGCGTTCGGCGGGCTATAGAACGACGGGTAGAAACCCTCGTCGTAGCCGTCGTACGACTCCGGCTGGATGTTGCCGACGTAGGGGCGCAGCAGCAGCGTGTCGTTGCCGATCGAGGTCCGGAACTGCGCGGTGTAGAGCTGCTGGGTGTTGGTGATCTGGGTGCCGGGATACCACTGGATGGCGTTGATCGTCTTGCCGGTCAGGTTCGCGTACGCCGGGTTCCCGCAGATCATCGGGTCGGAGTTGTACATGCACGACTCGATCAGCGTCGGGCCCAGCGCGTTGCCCCAGGCGGTTCCCTGCGGCGAGTAGCCGCCGTACGAGCCCAGGAAACCGACGTCGAACGAGGTGCCGGGGCTGAAGTTGTACCGCAGCTTGAGCAGCTGGCCCTTGTCGAACTCCGACCCGCTCTCGTCACCGCAGAACTGCACGATGCCGGCCGAGGCGCTGGAGTTCGCCACCGAGCCGTAGTCCTCGGACACCGCGCAGCCGTACTTGTGGAAGTACGGTCCGTTGATGCCCGCGACGCCCGCCGCGACGACGTACTGCAGCCGATCGGCCGCGCCGGTCGCGATCACGTTCGTGTACTGCGAGTTGTAGTTGTCCAGCCCGGTCGTGACCTGGGCCGTCGTGCGCTGGGTGAAGCCGGGCGTGAGGATGTTGGCCGTGCCGCCGACCGCGAGGTTCGCGAACGGCGTCGTGTTTCCGGGACCCGACTGCGTCTCGATGCCGCCGACCAGGTAGCTGGGGAACAAGTGGCTGAGCCACACGCCGTACTGCCCGAGCGCGACCGGGTGACCGTCGATCAGCACCTGCGTTTCGTACGGCTGCAAGCCGCCGACGATGATGGCCGTGTCCTGCTGGCTGCCCAAGTGCTCGATGGTGACGTCGCCCTGGGTCTGCAAGGCGGTGTTGATCTGCGGGCTGGCGATGTCTTCGAACGTCTGCGCGGGAACGTAGTCGCTGACCGCCGCGCCGGCGTTGATCGTGCTCGCGCCGCGTCCGCTGGTCGAGACGCGGCCGATCGTGCGCAGCGAGGAGAGGTCGACGCGCGAAAGGGTGACGCTCAGCGGCTGCGACGAGCCGGCCGTCACGGCGACGTCGTTCAGCGTCACCGGTTGGAAGCCGCCGCGCGTCACCGCGATCGTGTAGATGCCGGGTTTGACGACCAGGACGAAGTCGCCGGTCGGGTCGGTCGTCGCGGTCGCCGTCTGCGGTCCGCTGGCGGTGACCACCGCGCCCGCCACCGGCGTCCCCGAACCGTCCTTCGCCGTCCCGGTGATGGTAGCGGTCTGCGCGGCCTGCGCGACGAGGGCCGGCGCGCTCGCCGCCGCGCCGGCGGGAGGCGTCGGTAAGAAAGCCAGCAGAGAGGCGGTGGTAACGGCAAGCGCCCCAGGCCCAAAACGATGTGTCCGCATCATCCCTCAACGACGCGCGAGCGATTCAGCATAGGATAGCCAGCTCGCGCTCGTTCGTCATTCGACATTTGGCAAGCGAGAAGACCGCCACCACGGCGGAGGGTTCACAAGGAATTCTGGGACGAACCTGGCAAGCGCGAGCGGACGAGTGTTCCCTCGGCGGATCGCTGGCCGGACGGCGAGGCGCATAAAGCGACCTTAACGCGAGGCTGGTAGCTCTGGGTCGGGGTGTGACTCGACGTTTCCCTTCGTCATTTTGAAAGGACGAACGCGTGCGCTATCCCCTCAGCGCAGCGCTGGCTTGTCTATTCGCCCTCTGCTCGCTTACCGGACCCGTTCGTGCGGCGGTACCGGCGACGCAGGCCGCACAGACGAGCTCCGCGCCAACCATCACCGGGACCGTCGCCAGCGCGCGCGGCACCGGTCTCGCCGGCGCCGACGTGACCGCCACCGGCCCGGTCACGGTCAGCGCTCAGACCGACGCCGCCGGACACTTCGCGATCGCGGCACCGCCCGGCTTCTACACCATCACCGTCACCCACGGCGGCTATCAGACCGCATCGACGCAGGTCGCGATCACGGCCGGCGCACCGACCGCGGTCAACGTGACGCTGCAAGAGACGACGCTCTCGACGCTGACCACCATCGGCCGCACCTCGACCAGCGGCAGCGGCAATCAAGCCCGCTTCGACATCGGCTCGAGCGCGCAGGCCACCTTGAGCATGCAGCAGTTCCAGAACCTCGATCAGCCGGCGATCACCAACCTCATCGCGACGCTGCCCGGCATCAACGCCTCCGAGAGCGCGACCAACGTCAACAACAGCTTCCTCATCCACGGGCTCCTCAACGAGACGAAGGTCACCCTCGACGGTCACCCCGTTTCCTCGGGCGTCTCCGGAACCTACACCGCCGACTACACCGGCTCGGGGATCATCGGCGGCGTCGACGTCCTGTACGGCATGGGCCTCAACGGGCCGACGGCCGGGCAGTCTGGCGTCGGCACGATCAACTTCCGCACGCCGGACTTCACGGCGCAGGACAGCGGCTTCGTCAAAGCCGGCAAGGACAGCTACAACGGCAGCCTCTACACGATCTTGCTCGACCGCAACTTCGACGGCGGCAAGATCTCGATGATCCTGGGGCGCTCGTTCGACGGCTACCGCGGTCCCTCGTACGACCACGACGTGGACGTCATCGACGGCACCAACGGGATGAACACCGCGACCACGGTCATCCCGCAGACCTTCAACTACACCGTCCCCTCGTTCACCAACCTCGCGGCGGAGGGGCTGTACGACGCCAGCAACACGTACGTGCTGACCGACAACTTGGCCAAGCTGCGTTTCTCGTTCTCGGGCGCGACGCAGCTGACGCTCGAGTACGTCGGCTTCTACGGCCAATTCGATCCGCAAGGCGGCGCGTACGGTCAGTACATCGGCCAGAACACCGTCCCCGAGTGCGTCAACAAGGTCAGCGGCGCGTTCGTCGGCGCCAGCGGCGCCGGCTGCACGCTAACCTCGATTTATCAAGCGCCCTCGGTTCAAAATCAGATCGGGACGACGCAGGGCTTCTACACGTTCTATCCCGGCTCGGCGGTGCGCTTCAGCCAGCCCAGCCTGAACGCCGACTTCCGCACCACCATCGGCAACGACACCGTGCTGTTTCGGCCGTACACGGCCGACATCACGCGCAACATCGACGGGACCGGCGAATCCGAGGTCCCCGGCGAGGACGGCAACGGCTGGTTCCAGGTGATCAGCGACGCCAACTGCACCGTCCAGTTCTCCGCGCCGACCGCGACCGGCGGCGCCAAGGGACCGTGCTTCCCCGCCGGCGCCGGGATCAACACGCTGCCGTACGTCAACAATCCCACCGTCCCGCACACCTACGGGACGACGACCACGCCGTACACGTGCACCGCGGCGACGCCGTGCTACACGACGGGGACGGCGCAAGACAACGCCGGCCAGTACGGCTACGGCACGCCGTACAGCACCAACGAGTACGACCACCTCAACGGCTACACGTTCAGCTACATCCACCCGGTCGGCGCCAACACGTATAGCTTCAGCGTCGACCACTTCCTCGACGACACGATCCAGATCCTCAACGACACCAGCACACCGCTGGCGGGCTGTACGCCGGTCATCAAGGGCGGCGCGCAGCCGCCGGTCGGCACCATCGGCTATCAGCCGAACTGTCTGCTGAACTCCACCAACGGCACGGCCGCGACGGCCAGCCTGCCGACGACCGACATCGGCACGCCGGACACGCAGATCTACCAGACCGACATCTCGCTGACCGGCCAGTTCCAGCTCACCCCCAAGCTCGAGTTCGACTGGGGCAACTACCTCACGACCTACAAGACCAACGTCACCTTCGAGAACCCGGCGATCGTGGCGGCCTTCCAAGCCGCGTATCCGGGCTCGGCCAACAACGCGTACATCAACGAGCAGCCGGTCGACCCGGTCTCCGAGCTGATCACGAAGTCGCACTACGATCCGCACTTCGGCTTCGTGTTCCGCCCCGACCGCGACACGGCAGTGCGCCTCAACGGCGGCTCGTCGGTGGTGGTGCCGTACTCGACGCTGATCTCGGGCTACACCACGATCAACGAGGGCGCCTCGTCGACGACCGTCACCGTCAAGAACCCGTTCCTGGAGCCGGAAGAAGTCGTCGGCTACGATCTGGGCAGCGACCGCCGCCTGTCCAACGGCGCGGTGTTCTCCGGCGATCTGTGGTACGACACCGTGCACAACCCGTGGCTGACCGAAACGACGGTCGAACCGATCGCCTACTGTCAGCGCATCTCGGGACAGTGCTTCCAGTCGAGCACGCTCAACGGCCCGCAGCGCATCTCGAAGGGCGCGCAGCTGTCCATTACCGACCAGCCACGGTTGGGCTGGGGCTACTACGGCAACCTGACGCTCGAGCACGTCTACTACGAGAACCTGCCGGCTTCGTACTTCGGCACGGCGACGAAGCAGACGAACATCGACGGCCTGGAGGCCAACGGCGTTCCGTACGCGACCGCGTACGCGTCGGCACAGTTCGCCTTTCCCCACAACGGCCTGGTGCGACTGGGCGTCGACTACGAAGGCAACGACAACGAATACAACGTGCCCGCGTTCTACATCTTCGACATGACCGCGCACGTCGACGTCGGGGCCGGCTTCCAGCTGCAGCTCTCCGGGCAGAACATCTTCAACCGGAACTTCGGCAACGATCTGGTGCGCGCCATCGAGTACCAGGGACAGGTCCAGATCGGCTACTCGTCGGTCTCCGGCTACGGCGAAGGCCAAGTGCTGGGGATCATCGAGCCGCCGTTCCAGACCTTCACGCTCTCGATCAGCCACCACTTCTGACCGGCCGTGCGCGCTACTCGATGCGGAAGAGCTCCACGAACCGATCGAGTAGCGCGCGCTTGCCAAGCCACGGCCCATCGTCCCCCGGCCGTCGTGCCGGGCATGAACGGCATGACGACGAACGCCCTCTTCATGGACCCGCCGGCAACGTCGTCGGCCTGCACCATCAACCGCCGATCTTCCCGTGAAAGGCGACAGCTATGAACGAGATCACTCCGTTCCTGTGGTTCGACGACCGAGCCGAAGAAGCGGTCGCGTTCTACACCTCGGTCTTCCCCAACTCCGGCGTCGACAACGTCGCCCACTACGGCGAAGGCGGTCCGGGCGAAGCGGGCACGGTGATGTCGATCGAGTTCCACCTCAACGGCAGACCGTTCGTCGCGCTCAACGGCGGCCCGATCTACACGTTCACGCCGGCGATCTCGTTCGCGATCGCGTGCGAGACGCAGGCCGAAGTCGACCGGCTGTGGGACCGGCTCACCGACGGTGGGCAACCGGTGCAATGCGGGTGGCTCACCGACAAGTTCGGCCTCTCCTGGCAGGTCGTGCCCAAGCGCTTCTTCGAGCTGATGGACACCGAGGACGCGGACCAGCGTAAGCGGGTCATGGAGGCCATGCTCGAGATGGTGAAGTTCGACGTCGCGGCGCTCGAGCGCGCGGCGGTGAACGCCTAGCCCGCGCGCGGCGCGCGGCGGGCCGCGCGTTCGGAGTCGAACGCGCGGCGTGCGCCTTGCAGGTCGCCCAGGTGCACTTCGATCCAGTTGACTAGCGCGCTCACCTGCTCGGCGCAGTCGCGGCCCAGCGGCGTGAGCGCGTAGACCACGTGCGGCGGCACGACCGGGAAGCTGGTGCGCCGCACCAGGCCGTCGCGCTCGAGCTCGCGCAGGGTCTGGGCCAGCATCTTCTCGGAGATCCCGCCGATGGCGTCGCGGATCTGCGAATAGCGCCGCTCGCCGCCCGCGAGCTGCCGCAGCACCAGCGATGCCCACTTGGTCGCCAGCTTGCTGAGCACGTCGCGCGCGACGCAGCTCGCGCTGTTGCAGTTGCCGAGCCGGTTTCGCTCGAGCGGCTCCTCGGCCGTGGTCATCGCTCCTCCGTCACGTTCCGCCGGATCGTTACTTTCTTTTCGGTAGTATAGACGGAGCCGGCCGCTCCGCCAAGGGGGTGGCTTGTGCTCGGTGACACCTTTGCCAAGGCGAGGTGGGGACGGAGCTCCCGTCCAGCCGAACGAGGGAGGCGTATGGGTTACCCCATGCGGCGTCTTCGCGTCTCCCTCGGGGCGTTCGCAGCGCTGCTCCTGGCCGTGCCCGCGCTCTTCGCGCCGCGCCCCGCTTCGGCGGAGCTGGTACCGGTCGTCGCGCGCTACTCCTCGGTGTTGGCGTCGGTCAACGGCAACCTGTCGGCGGCCTCGCGGGCGAACATCGCGGAACGGCTGCTGCTGCTCTCCTCGTACTACCAGGTCGATCCGCGGCTGCTGCTGGCGATCGTCTCGGTCGAGTCGAGCTGGCGTTCGACGGCGGTCTCGCCGGTCGGGGCGATGGGCTACGGCCAGCTGATGCCGGCCACCGCCGCCAACCTCAAAGTGCAGTCGCTCGAGCCGTACGAGAACCTCGACGGAACGGCGCGCTATTTGCGCCGCCTGCTGATGCGGTACGCCGCGCTCAAACCGGAGGCGCGCGTGCGCCTCGCCGTCGCGTCGTACAACGCCGGCCCGTACGCGGTCGACCGCTATCACGGCGTACCGCCGTACCGGCAGACGCAGGACTACGTCCGTCGCGTGCTCGCCCAGTGGCAGCGTTTCTCGACGCTGCTCGACGCGCCGTCCGAACGCGCCGTCGCCACGCTCGTCAACCGCGCCGCGACGACGCCGGCGCCGGCCGCGCCGGAGTCTCGGCAGTACGCGCGCGCCCGCTCGCGGACCGACGAGCGCGTCTCGCGTACGCTCGCGCAGCACGTCCTGCGCCCGAGTCGGCTGGCGGCACCGGCACGTTCGATGATCCACCTCGCCGCGACGTCGATCACGCACGACACGACGCTGGCCGTAGCGACACCCGAACCGGTTGTCCGCTACGAGCCTTCACACTCGTTCTTCGCGCGCCTGTTGGGTATCAAGCACAAGGTCGTCGCGCCGGCCGTCCCCGACACCCCGAACGTCTACTGACGGGGTAGCCGGTGCTCGCCGTGCAAGAAGCACGGCGTGACGCCCGACGATCTGCGCGCCGAGGTCGCGAAACTGCGCTGGTACCACGGGATGCAGCTTGGCGACGTGCGCACGCCGGGGCAGCGCGACGTCGGCGAGCTGTGCGACTTCCTCCGCCTGCCGGCGGACCTGCGCGGTCGCCGCGTCCTGGACGTCGGCACGTTCGACGGTGGCCTCGCCTTCGCGTGCGAAGCGCGCGGCGCGGCCGAGGTCGTCGCGCTCGACGTCGTCGAGCACCCGACGTTCTCGCTCGCCCACGCCGCCCTGCGCTCGCGCGTGCGGTTCGCGGAGGGAAACACGTACGACCTCGATCCTGCGCGGCTGGGGACGTTCGATCTCGTCATCTACGCCGGCGTGCTCTACCACCTGCGCTATCCGCTGCTGGGGTTGGATCGTCTGCGCGCCGTCGCGACCGGCGAGGTGCACGTCGAGACGCACACCGCGCGCCTGCTCACGCGCCGCCCGGCCGCCGTCTTCTACGAGCGGGACGAGTTGAACGGCGACTACACCAACTGGGTCGGCCCCAACGACGCCGGCGTGCGCGCGTGGTTCCGCTCGGCCGGCTTCACCATCGAGCGGCTGGGCCACCGGCGCGAGCGGGTCAGCTATCTCGCCCGCGTCGAGGCCGGCCCACCGCCGATCTTCACACGCGACTGGCCGCAAGCGTACCGCCCGTTCGGCTTCGCGACCGACCCGAACGCCTAGCCGACGGCTCTGCGCTGGACGCTATTGGCCGGCGCTCTCGCCGCCGTCGACGTGTAGGATCTCACCGGTCACGAACGGCGCGGACTCCAGGTAGAGCACGGCACCCACGACGTCCGCGATCTCGGCCATTCTGCCCAGCGGCTGCAACGTCGTCGCCGGTGTCTGCACCGGGACGGCCTGCTTCGCGCTGTTGGTCGCGCTCGGCGAGACGGCGTTGACGCGAATGCCGCGCGCTGCGTACTCGAGCGCGAGCGCCCGCGTCGCCGCGGTGAGGCCGCCTTTCGTGAGCGAGGTGAGGACCGCCGGGACCCGGGAGCTGGGATGATCCGCGACGCTGGCCGCCATGTTGACGACGTGACCGGCCCGCTGCTCGAGCATCGGGACGATCGCCGCCTGGGTGACGTGAAAGAAACCGCCCAGGTTGGTCGCGACCAGGTCTGCGAAGTCGGCGTCCTGGTACTCGGTGAAGGGCTTGGACATGAACGCGCCGGCGTTGTTGATGAGCGTGTCGATGCGGCCGAACCGGCGCAGGGCTCGTTCGACGATGTCCGACGCGGTGGCGCGCAGCGAGATGTCGCCGGCGATCGTGAGGACGTCGGGATCCGTGGACGGCTCGATCGCGCGCGCGTTCGCGACGACCGCGTAGCCGAGATCGCGAAACGCTTGCACCAGCCCCGCACCGATACCCCGCGACGCGCCCGTGACGATGACGACCTTCCGCTGCGCGTCGTTCCCCGTAGCCATGGGCCCTAGCCCCTGCGCAGGCTCGTGAACGCGGCGCGCATCTCCTCCGCGAAGATCTGCGGCTGCTCCCAGGCGGCGAAGTGACCACCCGCCGCCGCTTTGTGGAAGTAGATGAGATGGTGAAAGGCGCGCTCGGTCCAACTGCGCGGCGCCTCGTAGATCTCGGCGGGGAACACCGTCGCGGCGGCGGGGATCGAGACGTTGGCGGCGTTGATCGGACTGACTTTGTTCTCCCAGTACGAACGCGCCGCCGACACACCCGTGCCCGTCACCCAGTACAGCGTGACGTTGTCGAGCACGTCGTCGCGCGTGAGGCTGCCCGCGCTGTGTCCGTCGACGGTGTGGCCGGCCACCGCCGAGACGACGGCCGCCGCCGGCTGGCCGTTGCCGTCACCGTGATCCAGCAGCCACGCCGCCAGCCCGACCGGCGAATCCGCCAGACCGTAGAGCGTTTGCGGCCGCGTGCGCATGAATCCCGCGTACGCGAACTGCTTCCCGTAGAGCAGTTGCAGCTGCTGGTAGGCGTGCAGCTCATCCGCCGACAGGCCGGGCGGGGGCGGATCGCCGCACGTGAGCGACTTCGCGACGTCGACCGGAACGGTCGCCGGCAAGCTCGTGTGGATGCCGGCGAGCTCGGGCGCCGCCTGCTCTCCCATCAGCGTCGTCACGACCGAACCGAGGTCGCCGCCCTGCGCGACGAAGCGCGTGTAGCCCAGGCGTTTCATCAGCACGGTCCACGCACGCGCGGTGTGTGCCGTGTCCCAGCCGGTGACGGTCGGCCGGGCCGTGAACCCGTACCCGGGGATCGACGGCACGACGACGTCGAACGCGTCGGCCGGCGTTCCGCCGTAGGCGGTCGGATCGGTCAGCGGCGCGATGATCTTGAGCTGCTCGATGATCGAGCCGGGCCAGCCGTGCGTGACGATCAGCGGCAGCGCGTTCGCGTGCTTGGAGCGCACGTGGATGAAGTGGATGTCGAGGCCGTCGATCTCGGTGAGGAACTGCGGCAGCGCGTTCAGCTTGGCTTCGCACGTGCGCCAATCGTAGTCGGTCGCCCAATACGCGGCGAGTGCCTGCATCAGAGCGAGCGGGACGCCTTGCGAGTCGTCGCTGACCGTCTCGCGGTCGGGCCACTGCGTCGCGGCGATGCGCCGCCGCATCTCCGTCAACGTGGCCTGCGGAACGTTTACGTGAAACGGGCGAACGGACGCGTCGCCCGACGTCGCCTGCGCGACCTGCGTCGCGGCGACGGCGCCGCGCGCGGCAACCAGGGTGAACGGAATCGCCGCGAGCGCTGCGGATGCCGTGGTGCAAAAGCGACCCCGGGTCGGACCTGACGTTGCTGACATAGTTCCCTCCGCCCGGCACGATACCACGACCGCCGCCTGACAAAGAGGGACTAGGAGCCCCCGGACCGCCGTTCCGTCGCGTCGAGCGCGCTGATGCTCACGTAGTAGCCGTCGAGATCGCGAACCGAGAACTCCATCGTTCCGGTGTTGGGGTTCACGTGCGGCTCCTCTTCGAATCGGTCGACGAGCCCACGCGCGTTGCGCAACGCGTCCTCGAAATCGTCGACGCGAAAGAACAGGAGGAGGCCGTTGCCGGGCTTGGGATCATCCGGATTCGTCAGCGGTGGGTGCTCCTCGACGCCCCACGCGTGCAGGTTCAGCAGAACCGTTTCGTCCGCGTCGACGATCCGACCGAAGTCGTCGTGGGCCGGCGCCGACGGCGGCAGGCCGAGCAACGTCTGGTACCACGCGAAGCTGCGCGGCACGTCAGCCACGCCGATGATCGTCCACAAGCACTTCATGCGGGTCTCCGAGGGAGCTACGTTCTCGTGGTCTGATTCGGGAGCTGCGCTCGGGCACGTACTTTGCGTTGGATTTCCGCTTCGGAGAGGACCGGCGCGAACTCTTCCATCTCGAAAACCTGGCGGATCTCGATTTCGGATTCGCCGCCGTCCGGGTTGGGGCAACGCTTGACCCACGCGATGGCCTCGTCGAGCGACCCGACCTCCCAGAGCCAGAAGCCGGCGATGAGCTCCTTGGTCTCGGTGAAGGGACCGTCGATGACGGTACGCGACGTGCCCGAGAATTTGACCCGGGCGCCCTTCGAGCTGGGATGCAGGCCGTCGGCGGCGAGCAGAACGCCTGCCTCGATCAGCTCTTCGTTGAATTTGCCCATCTCGGCCAACATCTGCGGATCGGGAGGAGCGCCTCCTCGTTCCGACTCCGGGGTTGCCTTGACGATGACCATGAATCGCATTGCGAGGTCTCCTCTTCGGTTGCGGTCCTGACTCTCTGCTGATGCGTCGAACGGACCCTCGTCGAATCGACATGAAAAACCCCGTCGTGAGACGGGGTCATGGCGCTCGCTGCAGATTCGCCCCCGGGGGCCCTGTTCTCCCAGATTCGTCCGTCGTTGTTCGCTGTTGTCCCAATTGGACTCCAGGAGAGCTGCTCCAGAGGCGTGGTCAGAGCGGGTTTCGGTCGATCATCGCGGACCGGACCTTCTGCCGGAGCCAGCCTTCTACGGATCGTCGCCGTCAAGGAGGACAGGCCCCTTTCCCAGACAGACCGTGGCGAGTTGAATTCGGCCTACCTTACACTACTCTGCTCGGGATCCGGCGCTTGGTGTCGCGTTAGACGAGCTAGTCTGGGAGGCTCCGCGAGCCGCGGCCCTCGGTAGCGGGGCGTCCCCGGCGAGCGGCTTAACCGAGGCTTGGACTTGTGCTTGCCAATCCCCAACGACGAGCCGAGCGGTCACGGGTCAGGTCGACGGCGCCGGACGAATCGGGATGCTCGTCTTCCCGTTCGTCGGACAAGGCTCTTCAGACACGGCTCATCGTGCGATGCGACGGCGTGCGCCCAAGTGGCCCGTCGGACCCTGGGAGGACGACCCGAACGGGGCAAGTGACCTAAGTCGCAGCCTTCTCGCCGACGCTTCGAAAAAAGCAACCTCCTTGCTTTTCCTGGCTTCAATCTTGCCCCGTAGCAGCAGGCTTTGCATTGGGTCTAAAAACGGGCCCTCGTGGATTTTGGCTGTTTCGTCGACAGCCATCAAGAGCACGTGATCTGACGCCGACTTGGATCATTTTGTATGATCGAAATGCGATGTGTTGCTCCAGATGGAGGCAAGTTCATTGCATTTTTGCCTTCACCGCCGATTAAACACCAATTTGGAGCGCGAGGAACTCCCGGAAACCCTTGCAGGTGCTCTTCCAATGAGTTATGCTGGGCAAGTCGCCGCCCACTACAGCATCCGAAGGGATGGGGCCCGACCCGGAGCCCCCTTTGGGGACCGGTTACTAAAAGCCGGGGCCCCCGTGTACAGACACGGGGGCCCCAGGGAGCCTAACTCCAAGTGCATCCTAGCACATCGGCCGCCGGCAGCGCCAGCGGCTATAGTATGCCATACCCGGCCGAGACGAAGGTCTACGGCCACTCTACTATCGTCTACCACCCGCCGACCGTCGACCCGACTGGTCGCCAGCAGACCGGGCTGGAAGTCGCTCAAGCGGCTGCCCAGCGTGAGATGTTCAACGCCGGTGGTGGCGCGATTGTTAGCGGCATTCTCTTTGAACAGGGCGAGCGCCCGATGCTCATGGGGACGCTCGCTTTTAACTTCGTCTCGACCATCCTGACCTCGGACTCCGCGAGCGCCGTGGCGACGACCGAGGAGGTGCAGGACAAGAGCAACCGTCCTAAGGACGACAATCACACGAAGGCCATCATCTCCTACCTCAAGGAGACGGTCCCGACGGGACTGTTCATCTTGCCGAGCTTGACGGCGAACGTGATGGCGAAAACGCGCATCCACACGTTCCTGGTCGAGGGCGATCAGCAGCCGCCGAGCCGGTATGCGTACATGTACTTGCCGCTGCAGTCGGTGCTGCGCATCACCGACGGACAGCATCGTCAGTCCGCGATCAAGCAGTTGCTCGATGAGGTCAAGAACGACACGGGTTCGCTCGAGCACCTGAATCGTTCGTCGATCCCGGTGATGATCACGCTGACGAGCGATATCAAGCAGATCCACCAGGATTTCGCCGACTGCAGCAAGGGTCGCGAGATGCCTAAGTCGCTGCTCGCCGTCTATGATCGTCGTCACCCCGCGAACGGGCTGGTGATGGATCTCGTCGAGTCGTGCGGCATCTTCAAGGAGAAGACCGACTCGACGAATCTCAAGCTCGGCAAGAAGAGTCCGGGTCTGTTCCTCGCCAACATGGTTCGTCAATCGGTCAAGACGTTCCTGACCGGCGGTTACGGCATCGCCGAAGAAGACTTCGAGACGAAGGCAAAGGACATGTTCGGCTCGAGTGCGAGCACCTCGTACGCCGAGGCAAGCGCGTTCATGGTCAAGTACCTCAATCAGGTCACCAACGCGATTCCGAAACTCAAGGAGTACGCCGAGTTGACTCCGCTCGAGGTGCAGGCGCGGTTCGCCGAACTGCGCAACGCCGGGTGGCTGTTCTTCACGGCGACGGGCTTGGCGATCATCGCGCGCATCGGCTGGGCCATCCGTCGCGACGGCGTCGTGAACTGGGAAGAGGCGGTCGCGCGCATGGGAGACCCCGCTGTCATCGACTGGCACCGCGCCACGAACAAGGACTGGGCGGCGCTCGGCGTCGCGACTCCGACCCGCGTCTCGACCGGTCACCGGTCGGTCATCAAGGGCGCCGAGTACGTCGCTACCCACATCGGCTTGAACCTGCCGTCGTTGGTGGTCCGCGAGGACAAGGACGATGAGACGGTCGGCGAGAGTACCGACGATCAGACCAACGTCGGCGCCGACTCCGAGCTGGCGGCGGTGTAGACGACATGGCTACCGCAACGGAGGTCATGGGCAAGGTCTTCAAGCCGGGCGATAAGGTCGAGGCTTCGGGGATCTACAAGGTCACGCACGACCCGGCTCACACGCAGGAGCATGACGTGACCGTGATCTACGACAAGAAGTTCCCGCCGTGCAACAAGTGTGGGAACCGCCCGCGCTTCAAGGCAGTGCGCCTCGCGCGTCACATCGACAGCCACGAGAACTTCTAGTCCTCGTTCGTCTAAGTGATCATGAGGGGCGCCTTGTCCGAGGGGCCCCTCATGATCCTGGTGTTTACCGGTAGGTCGCCGCGAGCGACCCGGGAAACGACCGGCTCCCGACGACCTAGCCGGTACCAATCTTACTGCCGGAGATCTAGCATGGCCGATCTCATGCCGGTCCATCCAGTCCCTCATCGCCTGCATGTTCGCCGCCTCGCGGCCGATCCTGCGATGCGCGGCCTCATCCGCCCGATCTACGCGGGCGCGTTCGATCTCGACCCGCAGGGTGGGTTCGACCAAGCTCGCGACGTCGTCGACATCTGGCTCCGCACGCACGACACGGTAAGACCGTATGTGGCAGACCGGCCGCCAGGCGATTTCGAGATTGAACGTCATCTCGAGCGCGATCATCTTATCGCCCAACGTGTGACAAGCCCCGACGGGAACACCATCGTCTATCGTCTGCAGCACCAAGAACGCGACCGCGACGGCACATGGGATCCGATCCGCAACTGGCGCACCGAGGTAACTCTCGACCGTGAAGCCGATGGCGACCAGGTATGGATCGCGACGCGCCAGTTCTTCACGGGCGTCGCGAGCGACAAGCGCCGCTGCTCGCCGCCGCGCTTCATTAGGACGCTGCTGGAGAAGCAAGCGCTCTCAGACCTGGACATCATGGTCCCCGGACCGCGCGTACTCGACATCGAAGCCGAGGCGGGCCCGCTCGCGGATCTGCTGCTCGACGAGGACCGCGACTTCCCAGTTGTCGTGCTCGCCGACGGTTGTCCGCTCAATGCTGAGCGCGTGGCGACCGACTCGGCTGGACTCGCGCACGTCGTCCGTCTCTCGCGTCACGTACGCCTCGCGCTCATGGTCACGCTCGCCGAGAACAGCGGCGAGGCCTACGAACTCCAGCACGGTGCGGTCAGCACGTTCTATCCGCCGGCCCACGGCAAACGCCCATTGGCGCCGGCTGCGAAGTTCGAGACCATCATCGGCTGGCACGGTGACGGCGAAAGTGGTCCGCCGGCGTTCGCGCACTGGCTGCATGAGGAAATCGCCCGAGCGGTCGTCCTGCGGATGCTCAACGACCCCGCGCATCGTACCGTCGAGAAGATCAAGGCCAACGCTGTCGGCGAGCGCCGCGTACAGTTGAGCGAGCAGCGACCCAGCGCGCAGACTGTCCAAGCGGATCTCGAGGCGGCAAACGAGATAATTGCGCTCTATGAAGAGGACAATGACAAGCTTAGCGCCGACATCAAGGAGCTGACGCTGCGCGCGGAGGCTTACCTCAACGAAAGCAAGTCACTCGGCGAAGCGCTTCGGAACGAGGAGCGGCGCAACTGGGCCTTGCAGACCGAGCGTGCCTCGTTGCTCCATCTGCTCGCGACGAAGAACGGCCAGACCTCCGTCGTGATCGACGCCGAGTTTGTCGAGCGGCTCATTGACTCGCATCCTGCTCCACAAACGGTGGTCGACGCCGTGGAGGCGGCGAAGAACCTCTTCGGCCTGTACGGCGCGCGCGTGGTTGTGTCGGATACCGCGTTCACCTCGTCGTTCGACTCTCCGTTCAAGCGTCCCACAGACGTGCTGGCGGCCCTGCTGCGTCTCGGTTTCCTTTGGAAGGATATTCGGAACACCCGCCGTCCGATCGAGGAAACCGTCCGTCAGGTCGTTCGCTTTCCCTGCGCGCTTCACGAGTCGTTGACGGCGACAAACAAGTTCGGTGGCGAGCGGATCGCGACATTCGACGGCGGGCAGGCGCAACTTGAGAAACACGTTAAGATCGGCAGCGGTGGTGCCGATGCGTCGGTGCGGATCTACTTCGGCGATAATGCGGAGGGAGAACTGCTCATCGGACATGTCGGACGGCATCTCACGGTGGCGAAGACGCAGTAAGGACACGTCCGCCTTGGAGCTGGCCGGATGACGGTAGTCTTCGCCGGGGCCGGTGCGAGCGCCGTTGGGCGGGCGGCGCGCCTCGCTGTCGATCTTCTGCGTTTGGCGCCCGAGTACGATGGAGGCCGTCGGCGTCACGCACGCGAGCTGCACGTCATAGAGGCGTGGAATGAGCGGCAAGCAATCGGTCCCGTAGCGCTCGAAGCGTGGTTCTCCGAACTTCAGGCGAGCGATGACCCAAGAGACCTCGCCCTGTTCCACGACCTCGCAGCCCTGATAGCGCACAACCTGGCGCAGGACATGGCGCACACGCGTAACTACCGTACCCAGTTCACGACGCTCACGAAGATCGCAGGTAGCACGCAGGTTCCGGACCAAGAGAACCTTTGGACGACGCTCGGAGCGATTCCGCATCTGGCGGTCGTCACGACCAACTACGACATCATCATCGAGCGCGGATTGCGCTTCAAGCCGACGCGACGTTCACCAGGATTCCACTACGGCATCGTCGGCGAACGGCTTGAGGGAGCGCTCTTTCGTGGACACGGACAGGATACGTCGACCTCCGGCCGGGTGCCGCTCTACAAGTTGCACGGTTCGTTGTCCTGGAGCCTCGCGCCCGGTGGCCGCATCATGCGGTATGTAGACTGCCGGCCGGCGATCACAGGCCGGGCATTCATCGTTCCGCCGGTACGCGAAAAGCCGGTCGCGCCGCGCGGACTCGAGCACGTATGGTCAGGCGCAGCGTCCGTCCTCGCCGCAGCGCGCAGGCTGATCGTCATCGGCTATAGCGCGCCGGAGTACGACTGGGCGGTGCGCGATCTGCTTGCGCGGCATCTCACGTCGACCGCCCGAGTCGACGTATTCAACCTGTATCCCGAGGAAGCCGAAACCTATCGACGGCTGCTGCCGGGACGGACGGTTGAGTTCCACGGCCCCCTTCCGGCAGGCTTGCCGGTCTTGCGCGAACTCGCGTGCGCTTGATCTCGCGACTACTTCGTGGTCGTCGCGGGAAGGAACGCACATAGCGATGCCGGCAGCGGCAGCGATGCTAGGGTTCTGGGCTCGAACTTCTTGAGGTCGCCGAAGTACGTCACGGCGTGCCCCTCGTAGGTCGGGGCGGCCGCGTTGAGCGCGTCGACCGCAGTCCGCATCTGCTCCTCCGACATCGGGACCTTCGGCGTCAGGCCGATGGCGATGTTGAGGATCCCAAGCTGGTCGGGATTCCGGGCGAACGCCGGTGGGCGACGCGCCATGTAGGTCGCTACGATGGGCGGTCGCGCGACGTTCAGAACCCACCACGGATTGCGCTTCTGCGCGTTCGAGCCCGCGGAGACGACCAAGCCCTGCTCGTCCGAACGTTCGCCGGTCTTTAAATACGCGTCAAGCGCCGGATCGTCTTGACGACGGAGCGTCTTCGGGATGTTCAGGACGATCTTGAGGTCCGGCCGGCGCCACAGGACGCCGTTGGCAGCGATGATATCCTCAGCACGGGTGACGGTCGGGACGCCGTACTTCGCGACGCCGAGGACCTTTGCGCGGTCCGGCGTCAGGGCGAAGAACTCGTTGCTGCCGGTGGCCGTTCCTCGGGTCACCCTGAAGAGGTCGCCGATGGTCGGTCCGTGGTCGTCCACAGCGTGTGGATTGCGTGCAGCGTGTGTCCATCCCCGCGCCGCTTCCAGCCGCTCGCGGGCGATCACGACGCCGCCTTCGCCGGCCAGGTGCCGCGGCACCTCGGCCACAGGCACCCCCAGGGCGATGCGTTTGGGCGTGTCGTGCTGACCGATCACGAATTGCGTGAGTGCAGCCGTCGTCTTGACCGCGGTGAACGTGAACGTCTTCGGTTCGATCACCGTCACGCCGGTGCCCCCCAGGCCGTTCAGGAATAACTCGCGCACGAGCCCTCCGGTGCGGTTGTCTAGCCATTCGGCGCTGGTAACGTAGCAGCCGACATCCCCGCCTAGCGCCAGCGTCTTCGTCTTCGCGAAGAAGAGGAGGTGAAGGCCCGCGTTCAGGTTGGAGTGATGTTCGGTTTCGAGCGCGACTTCCAGGCCGCGCTCCTTCGCGCGGCGGCTGACCTCGTGGTGGCGCACGAAGGGCGGATTGCCCAGCCAACCGACCCGCATCTGACCGGTGCGCGGGATCATGTCGCGGCTCATGGTGAGGAAGTCGGCGTGCCGCACCGTCCAGCGCTCTGGAGCCAGGGTCGCGAGGACCGCCCGGGCGACGAGCGTTGCCGCCGGGTTCTTGTCGATTGCCAGAACTGCTGTCCCCGGCGAGCGTCGCGCGACGGCCGCTGCAAAGCGCCCGCTGCCGCAACCGGGATCGATCACCAGTTCCGGATGTTGCTCCAGCATCCAGGTCACCATCGGCTCGACGAGCGCGGTCGGGGTGTAGAACATGCCGGTCGACCGGCGCTTCGAGCGGTCGTGCAGGCGCTGCAGCGCCTCGCCGAGCGGGTCTTCGCCGGCGCGGATGGCGGACGCCAGGTCCTCGACGATGGCTCGAGGCAGAGCGGGGCGCAGCATCGCCCACCTCACGAGACGGTTCTCGCCGCTTGTGCGGCGGCCGCCGCAGCGGGACTTCGCCCCGAGATCGATGGCGGCGCGAACGACGTCGACGACGTCGTTGAAGACCGCTGCGGACGCCTCGACGATCCTCACCACTCCTCCATCCTACGCGCTACTGTGCTATCTGGGTGGCACCCTGATCAACGCCTTTCGTTCGTCCTGTGCGAACCGGAGGCTTCTTGGTGCCGCGAGCGGACTGGATCATTAATTTGGATCGGTGCGCGTCAAGCGACCCACCCGCGCACTTCATCTCGCGCTGTCCGCGTCCTTCGGTGCTGCGACCGAGGCCGTGTCAGCCGACTCGGGTCATCGGATAGCCATCATCGCTTTGAAGCGGCGTTCGGGAATTCTGGGGGCGCCTTGAACGCGACCCGCGCCCATGACGCGGTGCACGGTGATCGCCGTCTCTTTGGTCCCAGAGATGTTCTTCAACTCGGGATTCCGCTGCTTCCCGAGCGCGATCAAACGTTCTTCGAGGGCGAAGATGGCAGTCTCGTTCGGCCGGCCGCGACCGCGGTCAAGCGTCACGAAGTACATTACCGGCGTACCCTTGAGCGTATCCAACAGCACGTCGTTGTACTTTCCGATCTTGTGCTGCTGGAAGCACTCGCCCTCGAACGAGGCAGTCGTGCGGCCGACGTAGTGCGGGATTGTGCCGCGCCCGCTCCGGATACCGAACACGTAGCACCCGATGCGCTCGTCGCAGCCAGCAACCTCCCAAAACTCGTCGAGTGCCCTGGAGTCGACGTGTCTCGCACCGGTGCGCCCCACGCGGGTGGGAATCTCGAATGGACCCGTCACGGTAAAAGATGCCACGAGTGCCGATACGCCGGCCACCACTTGCGTCCTTGGCCGTCTGCGTGTCCTGCACCGTACAAACTCGTTCTGCGCAAGACTATTTTGGGGGCCGAGACGGGCATGATCCGCGATCCGCCCGCCCGACGGCCGGAAAAACACACCGCCCCGCGACCAACGGACTAAACCCAATCGGTCGCGGGGCTCCGGATGCACAGCCGCGAGGTCCGGGCGAGGTCCTCGACGTCATAGACCTGCTGCTGGGATCGCCGCAAGCTGTTACCAGATCTGGTGGACTCCGCCGCGGGGGGAATATGCGGCGCACGATCACCGGTCTCCGCGCCCTCGGCGAGCGCGCGTCGCCATGTCTGCTTCCTCGCCCCGGAAGCGCGGAGGAAGTTCAGCGTGATACGTCGCGATCAGGATCGTAACACGCCGCCGGCAAGTTGCAGCAACAGCCGCTTGGGTCAGGCCTGCGGATGACACATTAGGCCTGGACCCAGCATTAGGGGATGCCTAGGCGAGACCGAGGTTTTCCTTCGGCACCTCGACCATGACGATGCCCCGCTCCTTGAACGTCCCCGTCGGTCCGTCGGCGCCACGGATGAAGAACGCGAGGCCCGCGCCCAGATCCTCGACGGCTTCAACGACACGAAGACCTTGCAGGAACTCGTCGATGTCCTCAGCCGTCCAATGATCGAGCACATTCGCGGCGACGTGCGAAACGACCAGGGTGCCTTCGTGCCCGTTTGCGGCGTACCGCACCACCCAGATGTCGCGGTCCGGCGAGACCCAACTGTGTTCAACTGCTGCGCCGGCCGTGTTCAGATGCACGAGCATGCGCCCTTCCGTTTTGCCGAAGTCGCCAGTCATCGCCCTTATATGCCAAATTCGGCTGGACACGGGCTGCCCTACTCCCAAATTCACCGGGTGGTTGGACGAATCTGGGAGTGTGCAGCAAATTGGTAGCGCCAACGGGAGTCGAACCCGTCTCTCCGCCTTGAAAGGGCGGCGTCCTAACCGATAGACTATGGCGCCGAACCGCGCGGGCTTGGGCTTCGACCGGCGGGGAACCTGCCGCGGCGAAAGCTCGAGGACGTGGGCCCGGCTGGATTCGAACCAGCGCGCGACCAGTTATGAGCCGGCTGCTCTACCGCTGAGCTACGGGCCCATCCGCCCTCGACCGGCTGTTTCGCCGGGGCGGTTGCATGCGCCCGCGGCGCGCCAGGAGGGCCGGCGCGCCGCGGAGAGGGTCGGGACGAGGAGAGCGGCCGACCGCTAGTGGCGACCGCCACCGCCGCGCGCGGCCGGCGCGCGACCCGCGCCGCCCCGGTAGCCCGCCGCGCCGCGGTACGCACCGGCGTAGCCACGGTATGCGCCGCCGGCGTAGCCGCGATAGGCGCCGACCGGGCCGCGATAGCCGCCGCCGGCCCAGACGCGGCCGTGGTACGGGTGGCCGTGATAGTAGTAGCCGCCGCCGAAGCCAAAGCTCAGCACGACCGGCGCTCCGCCGTACCAGCCGTAGTAGACCGGCGCCGGGTACGGATAGTAGACCGGATAGGGATAGGCGTAGGGCGGATACGCCGGCGGCGGGGCGACCGCGTACGGGTCGGGCTGGACAACCGGCGCGGTGTCGACCGGCGCGGTGTCGTCGACCGGCGGCTGATCTTGCGCGACCGGCACCTGCGGCGGCGGGGCCGGCGGCGGCTCGGAGGCGGTCGCGCCGACGTCGATGGTCGTCGCGTCGAACCAGTGGCCGGCGTTGTAGCCGTGGATCGTCACCGACATGCCCGGCGCGAGCTGCGTGCCGGCGGGACGAACCGCCGTCTGCTCGCCGAGCGCGACGTCGTCGGTGAAACCGCGAACGTCGTCGACATAGAGATGTTCGCCACCGTCGAACTGCTTGACGGTCCCTTGGATGGTCTCATTCGGGAACGGCTGCGCCGAGGCGGCAAACGGGGAACCGAGCGCGATGGTAAGCATCGCGCCGAGCGCGGAAATCATGGCGAGGGTCGAGCGCACGTGCATCCCTCCTGGAGCACTACGGGAGGTGGGGACGTCTGCGTTCGACGACCCCACCCCTACGCCCGCGCCGGTCGGTGAACCCTAATCCCGCGCTAACGCGGCGAAGGCCGCTCGGCCCGGATAGCGTGCGACCGACGGCCCCAACTCCTCCGCGATGCCCATCAGGCGATTGTACTTCGCGGTGCGATCGCTGCGCGCCAGCGAACCGGTCTTGATCTGCCCGGCGCCGGTCGCGACGGCCAGATCGGCGATCGTCGTATCCTCCGTTTCACCCGAACGGTGGGAGATCACGGCGCGATAACCGGCCTTGTGCGCGGTCTCGACCGCGTCGAGCGTCTCGGTCAGCGTGCCGATCTGATTGACCTTCACCAGGATCGCGTTGGCGCTGCCCTCGCGAATGCCGCGCTCGAGCCGCTCGACGTTGGTCACGAACAGATCGTCGCCGACCAGCTGCACGCGCGCGCCGAGCGTCTTGTTCAACAGCTGCCAGCCGTCCCAGTCGTCCTCGGCCAAGCCGTCTTCGATCGAGACGATCGGATACGTGCGGCACAAGCCCTCGTACAAACCGACCATCTCGGCCGACGTGAGCGGATGATCGTCGGGCTTGTGCGGCCAGTACTTGCCCTCGCGGAAGAACTCGGTCGAGGCGGGGTCGAGCGCGATCGCCACGTCGCTGCCCGCCGTGTAGCCGGCCTTCTCGATCGCTTTGACGATCAGCGTGAGCGCGTCGTCGATCGAGTCGAGCTTCGGCGCGTAGCCGCCCTCGTCGCCGACCAGCGTCGAGTGGCCCGCCTCGTGGAGCAGCTTGCCCAGCGTGTGAAAGATCTCGCTGCCGTAGCGCACCGCGTCGGCCATCGTCGGCGCGCCGAGCGGGACGATCATGCACTCTTGGAACTGCAGCGCGCCTTCGGCGTGCTTGCCGCCGTTGATGACGTTCATCATCGGCACCGGCAGCGTCGCCGCCGACGGGCCGCCGAGATAGCGATACAGCGGTACGCCCAGCGAGACCGCCGCCGCGCGCGCGACCGCCAGCGAGACGCCGAGCAGCGCGTTGGCGCCCAGGTTGCTCTTGTTCGGCGTGCCGTCGAGCTCGAGCATCGTCGCGTCGAGCTCGCGCTGCGAGGTCGCGTCCATCCCTTCGATCGCCGGCCCGATGATCTCGTTGACCGCGGCGACGGCCTGGAGCACGCCCTTGCCGCCGTAGCGCTTGGGATCGCCGTCGCGCTTCTCGACCGCCTCGTGCGCGCCGGTCGACGCGCCCGAGGGCACCATCGCTTCTTCGACCGCGCCGAACGAAGTCGCGACCGCGACCGCGACGGTCGGGTTCCCGCGCGAGTCGAGGATCTCTCGCGCGCGCACGCTTTCGATCAGCGGCCGCCCGCCGCCCCGCAACGACTCGATCGCCATCGATCGCCTACTTCGCGGCGACCCAGTCGCCGAAGAAGCTCCGGCGCGGGAAGAGTTCCGCGCCGGTGAAGAAGATGGCGACTTCGCGCTCCGCCGACGCCGGCGAGTCCGAACCGTGCACGAGATTGCGTCCGATCGTCTGACCGTAGTCGCCGCGAATGGTGCCCGGCGTCGCCTTGATCGGGTTGGTGGCGCCGATCGTCGCGCGGCAGCCTTCGATCGCGTCTTCGCCTTCGATCACCATCGCGACGATCGGCGAGCCGGTGATGTACGCGACGAGGCCGTCGAAGAACGGCTTGCCCTCGTGCTCGGCGTAGTGCCGTTTCGCCTGGTCTTGCGTGACCTGCATCAGCTTGAGGCCCAGAATCGTGTACCCGCGTTTCTCGAAGCGGGAGAGCACCTCGCCGACGAGGCCGCGGACCACGGCGTCCGCTTTGGCGAGGATCAAGGTTCGTTCGACTGCCATAGCGCAACGGTGATACGTGCCCGGTCCCGACGCACCTCTCGACGTCGCGCGCGTGCGCGCCGCCCTCGCCGGAACGCGCTTCGCGGACGTGCGCTACGTCGCGGAGACGGGCAGCACCAACGACGATGCCACGACGCTGCTGGGCGATCCGGCGGCAGCCGGTGCGACGTTGGTCGCAGAACACCAGACGGCCGGTCGCGGCCGCAAGGCCGGTCGCAGCTGGGTCGCCCCGGCCGGCACCGCGCTGACCTTCACCGTCGTCCTGCCGCGCACGGTCGCGAGCGATGCGCTCTGGGCGGTACCGTTCTGGGTCGCGCTCGCGCTCGCCGACGGGATCGAAGCGGCGGGCGGTCCGCGCCTGGAGCTGCGCTGGCCGAACGACCTCGACCTGAACGCGCGCAAAGCCGCCGGCATCTTGTGCGTCTCGCGCGTCACCGGAGAGGTGGCCCACGTCGGCTCCGGGATCGGTCTCAACGTGCGGCGTCCGCCCGACGCGGCGATCGCGGCGATCGTGCCCGCGCCGGCGTATCTCTCCGACGCGACGCCGCAGCTCGAACGCGAGACGCTGCTCGCCGCGATCCTCGGCGCGTTCGACGGGTTGCTCGACGTGCTCGACGATCCCCCGGCGATCGCGCGCGCCTGGGAGGCGCGCGCCGAGCTGCGCGGGCGCCCCTATCGGCTGCGGCTCGACGCCGACGGCACCTTCGTCGACGGCATCGCGCAACGACTCGGCAGCGACGGCGGCCTCGTCCTCGACGTCGACGGCCGCGAACGCCTGGTCCACCTCGCCGACGCGCGCGTCGTCTAATCGACCGTCCGGGAACCGGCCGTGGGACTCGCATCGCGCGACGAGGGATCAGGGGGTCAGTTGGATCGCGTCGGGGTGGCTCAAGCCGGTCGAGATCGTCGTGGGCGTCCCGGTGTAGGGCGGTGCGTAGATCGATATCGTGCTGTTTGCCTGGTTCGCGACGAACAGGTCTCCGGCGCCGTCCAGGACGAGCGCGTTGGGCTGTGAGAGGCCCGAGAGGGTCACGACCGGCGCGCCGGTGTACGGCGAGGCGTACTCCGTGACGGTGTTGCCGGCGTGGTTCGCCACGAACAGATTCCCCAGCGGGTCGAAGACCAGCGACTCCGGACCCGAGATGCCGCTGCTGATCGTCACTTTCGGCGACCCCGTGTACGGCGCCGCATACTCCGTCACCGTCTCGCCGGTCTGATTCGCGACGAACAGATCGCCGGCGGCGTCGAACGCAAGCGAGCCGGGATAGTTGATGCCGGTGCTGATCGTCACGGCCGGCGCGCCGGTGTACGGCGAGGTGTAGCCGGTGACTTTGTTGCTCGACAAATTGCCGACGAACAGTTCGCCGGACGTGTTGAGCGCGATGGCCCCCGGCTCGCTGATGGTGTTGGTGATCGACGTCGGCGTGCCGGTGTACGGCGGAGCGTATTCGGTCACCGCGCTGGAATCTATCACGAAAAGGTCGCTGACCGCATCCAGTCGCATCTGCTTGGGGCCGTTCACGCTGCTGCTGATGCTCGTGATCGGGGCGCCGGTATACGGCGGGGCATATTCCGTCACGGTGTTGAGGGACTCGTCGGCGACGAAGAGATTCGACGATGCGTCGACGGCCAACGAGAAGGGCTCGGAGAGCGAGTTCGTGATCGTCGCGGGCGTTCCGGTGTACGGCGGCGCATACGCCGTCACGTCCCCGGCGCTCGGATTCACGGCGAACAGCGTCTGGACGTCGTTCTTCACCGAGAACGTCGCGCTGCAGACCGCGCCGCTGATCGAGCAGGTGGAGTCGCTGTAGGCCGCGGTCAGCGAGAACGTCTCGCTCGTCCCGTTCGTGCCGGGTGGTGTGAGTTTCACCGTGTTGGGGGAGGTGGCGGTGGGATTGGCGATTGTGAAGCCGCTGCCGGCGGACTGCGCGAGCGTGAAGGTCGGCGAGCCGGGTCCGACGATCACGTTGCCGTCAGGATCGAGTGCCTCGACGATGAGATTCTGCGCCCCCGCGCCGTACAGCGTGAAGCCGCCGCTCTGCGAGCCCTGCACAGGGTACGCGGCGCCGATGACGTGCAGCGAGGCCGGAATGCCCGAGAGCGTCAGCGCGATCGCGTTGGCTTGACCTTCGGCGATCGTGAAATCGACCAGTTGGCCTTGCGAGAGCTCGTTGCCGGTTCCATTCGCGCCGTCGTAGGTGGAGATCGCCGCGTCGTACGATCCGGCCGGCAGCGATATCGTCAGCGTGCACGACGTCGACGCCAACGTCGAGCTGCAGCCGTTCGAGGTCGGCGTCAGCCCGACGGTCTCGTTGACCTGGCTGCTGCCGCCGGGATTGGTCACGATCGAGACCGTCATGCTGGCGGTCGCCGGCGAGACGTAGCGCGGCGAGCGGCGCGCGCTCGCGGTGGAGGCGCTCGCCTTCGGAACCGCGATCGTAAAGCGCGCCGTCCCACGGTCGGCGCCGACCGGCGACGTTGCCGCCGGACCTCCGGGCGCCACGGCTGCAGCGCCGCCACCACAGCCCGCAAGCAGGACGGCGATCGCGACCAGCGATCCCAGACGCGAAAAACGATCGGCCGACATGTCGAATTATCCCTTGGTGGAAGGCAAACGATCTCGCGCGTTCCCTGGAGGGCGGGCGCCCCCTGCCGTCCGGCTCGACATAGAACGGTACCGTCTGATGCCGACGCTCGCTCTTCCCGGCGCGCCGCCGTGTCGCGTTGCGTGATCCGGCGGCTGCTACGTTAGCCGATCGCCGCCAACAGCTTCGTGCCGTTCGGACTGCCCAGGCCCGTGCAGGCATCCCAGCCCGGACCCGCGCTGTAGGCGCCGTTGTTGCCGCTGGTGACGTCGTGGAACGGCGTCTCGCCTTGCGCGTACAACGCCGGGTTGACGAAGCCCAGCGGTTGTTTCGCGCTTTGGTTGAGCCGCGCGATCAGCGCGGCCCACAGTGGCGCGACGGCGCTGGTCCCGCCGAACACCGTGTCGGTGCCGTCGATGCGCACGGAATAGCCCGTGTTCGGATCGGCGTCGCCGGCGACGTCGGGAACGCCGCGGCCGACGTGCCCGTCGTTGACCGACGGCGGCACGCCGGCGGTGGTCTGCCAGCTCGGCAGCGAGAACTGATCGCTCACGCCGCCGCCGGTCGCGCCGCCTTGCGCGCCGTCGTTCCACACGACCTCGCTCGCGATCACGCTGCCGCTGCCTTGCAGCGTCGTTCCGCCACAGGCCAGCGCGTGCGGACTCGACGCGGGGAAGTCGACGTGCGCCTTGCCGTCGGTGACGCCGTCGCTCGACCCGCCGTCGCCGGCGGCGACGCACACCGTGATACCGAGGTTGCCGGCGTCGGTGAACGCTTGATCGAACTGCGTCATCGCTTGTGCGGTCCAGGTCGATTCGGCACCGCCCCAGCTGATCGAGATCACGTCGACCGCCGGCGTAGTCGCGTGCACGGCGGTCGTGATCGCGTCGAGAAACCCCTGATCCGTGTTGGGCGCGAAGTAGACCGCGATCGCCGCGTCGGGCGCGACCGAGCCGGCGACCTCGATGTCGAGCATCACCTCGCCGTCGGGCCCGTCGACTTGACCGGTCGGCGCGTTCGTCGCGCCGTCGACCGAGACGGCCGTCACGCTCGGCACGCTCACGCCCAGAGCACCGAAGTAGGTCTGCAAGTCGCTCGTCTGATAGCCGCCGCCCAGCTCGACCAGCGCGATCGTCTGGCCCGCGCCGGTGGTGCCGGCGGGAAAGCCGTACAGATCGGCGATCTGCATCGGATCGTAGGCCGTCGCTGCGGCGGCGGCCGGGCGGAACTGCGCGCGCGCCTGCGGCCGCTCGTCCAAGCCGAACACGCCGACCACGATGTCGCCCAGCTCCGCGGGCACGCTGAGCGCACCGCTGCGGCCGCGGAACGAGCCGCCGCCGTGATCGTAACTGCGCAGCTCGGTCCCGAAGGCCGCGCCGAGCGCGCCGACGGTGCCCGACAGGCGGACCGTGCGCCGCGCCAGATCGTGCGAGACCACGCGCAAGCCGGCGTCGCGCGCGAAGCGTTCGACGGCCTCGACGTCTTCGCGCGTCGCGCCGAAGCGGCGCGCGTACTCGTAGCGGTCGAACGGCGCACGACCGGGCCGCGGCTCGGGCGGCGTCTCGCGCGGGCGCAGCAGCACGCTGATCTCGGCGACGTCGTTCGGGTCGGCGGGACCACGATCGCCCGCACCGCTGGGAACGGTGCGCTCGGAACCCGGTACGGTCTGACGGCTGAACTCACCCATGGCGCGTTCAGTGTACCCGCGCGACGCCGCGCCGCGCGGGTGCGTTACTTCACGACGCCGCCGAGCTGCACGTTGGCGCTGGCCAGGACGGCGACGGCGGTCGACTCGACCGCGCCGTCGACGCTGAGCGCCAGGTTCGCCGGCGCGTTGACGTGCGCCGGCTTCGGAATCATCTTCGCGGCGACGCCACCGTCCTTGAGCGCCTTGGTGGCGATCATCGTGTCGGCGTTCGACGCGAAGAACAGAATGACGTCGGCCATCGGCTACTTGGAGCCGGTGACCAGTTGATCGAGACCAGCGGCGACTTCGTTGAGCTCGTTGACCCGCGTGACGGCCTGCGCGGTGCGCGCCGCCATCTCGCTGGCCAGCGTGTCGATCACGATCACGTCGCCGAGGATCTCTGCGTTGAGGGCCGATGCCTCGCCGACCGTCTCGGCGACCGCCGACTGGGTCGCGACGCCGCCGCCGGCCGGTGCGACCTCGGCGGCGATACGCGAGAGCAGCTCGCCTTCGCGCTCGATCGCAGCGCGCGTCTGTGCGACGTGATCGCCCGAGACCTCGCTGCCGACGATGACCATGGACAGCTCCTTGGCCGACGCGCGGACCTGGCCGCTGCGCCGGATGAGCTGGCGCGAGATGCGTTCGACGACCGGGATCCCGATCAGCAGCCCGATCAGGATGCCGACCACGCCCCACAGCAGCAGCGAGAAGATCGTGTGCGACTGAATGTCTTGGAACGTGCCGAGCGGCACGCCGAACCACTGCTCGGCGATGACGTTGTTCTGATCGTCGAGCACCGGCTGCACGCGCGCGATGTACTGCTCGCCGCCCTCGGTGTCGACGCCGGTCCAGGTGGTGGTGGTCGAGCCCAGCGCGGCGGGGACGGGCTCGTCGACCAACCGCGTTCCGTCGGCCCGCGAGATCGAGCTCGAGATCAACTGGCCGTCGAACAGCACCGCGGCCTTGCCGCCCAGCGCGTGCGCCGCTTCGTCGACGACGTCGTAGTAGTGGTTCATCACGATGCCGCCGTAGACGACGCCGATCGTGCGTTCGTTCTGGTCGGAGATCGGCGTCGCCGAGATGACGGCCAAGCCGTTGTCGACGCCCGCTTTGCCGCTGGTCGTCGACTCGATCTGCGGGACCAGCTGTTCGGCATCGAGCTCCGCGTACGGCAGCACCGCGGCGGTGCTGACGGTCTCACCGTCGAGCGCGCGTTTGACGAACGGCGAGCCGTTCGTCGTCCCCGTCTTGCCGCCGTTGGCGCGCGCCAGCACCTTGCCGCTCGCGTCGATGACGGTCAGGAACGAGAGCCCGGCTTGGCGCGCGATGCCGCTGAGCGTGTCGGACAGCTTGGCGCCGTTGCGCGCGGCGGTGTCGCGCCGCACCGCGTCGTCGATCGCCGCCTGGGTGACCAGCAGCTTGACCGCGTCGCGCTTGCCGTCCCAGTACCCGGCGAAGCCGGTCGATCCGCTGGTGACCTGTTGCGCCGCCAGGCGATTGAGGTCGGTCGCCATCGTCTGCCGCGCGGCGATCGCGGAGATCGCCGTCGAGATGATCATCGCGATCACGAGCGTGCCGATGATCTTGGTCCGCAGGCCGAGCTTCATGCCGGGGCCTCCTCCACTTTTCGGTCCTTGATAGTGTAGCGTCCCAAGTGGCCGTCGATCGCGGCGGCGCGCTGGTTCATCTCCTCGACGGAGGACAGGATGCGCTGGGCGGCCGAGGTGACCTCGTCGTTGACGTAGGTCAGCACCTCGACCGAGGAGGCGTTCTGCGCGCTGATCGAGGTGATCGCCTCGAAGGCGCTCGAGACCTCGCCGGAGTGCGAGGCCATCTGCGTGGTGGCGGCCAGGTTCGCGCCGACCGACTTGGTGATGTCCTCGATCGAGCGGATGACGCGGAAGGCGTTGTCCGACATCGAGCGCGTCACGTCGTTGATCTGGCCGATCTGCTGGTTCGAACCGAGCACGGCGCTGACGATCTCGCGCAACGCGTCGGAGGCGTTGTCGGTCGAGACCACGCTCTCTTCGAGCCGCTCGGAGAGCCGCGTCATCGCCTCGGTCACCTGCCCGATGACGCCCTGCGTCGAGCCGATGTGCGAGGCGATCTCCTTGGTCGCCTGAACGCTGCCGTCGGCGAGCTTGCGGATCTCGCTGGCGACGACGGCGAAGCCGCGGCCGTGCTCGCCGGCGCGGGCCGCCTCGATCGCGGCGTTGAGCGCGAGTAAGTTCGTCTGCTCGGCGATGCGGTCGATGACCTTGACGATGTCGCCGATCTGATCGGAGTTGGTGCCCAGACGCTTGATGTCGCCGCCCAGCTCGGCGATGGTCGAGCGGATCGTCGACATCGCGTCGACAATGGTGTGAATCGCGTTGCCGCCGCGGTCGGCGGTCAGCGTCGTCTCCGAGGAGATCGTCAGCAGCGAATCGACCTGCGCGGCGACCTGCTCGATCGACGCCGACATCGCGGTGACCGAGAGCGCGGTCTCGTCGAGCGAGCGCGTCTGCTGTTGTGCCGAGCCCGCCAGGTCGGTGATCGCGTCGGTCATCGAGCGCACCTTCGACTGCGCGCCTTCGACGATGCGCGATTGCTCGAGGATCCCTTCCTCGAGCTGCTTCTGCGCGATCGCGCCGCCCTCGATGACCGCCAGCGAGCTGGCCGCGGTCGACTGGAGCTCGCCGCCGGAGATGCTCAGCCGCTGCGCTTCACCGTGCATCGCGCCCAAGAAGTCGCGCATCCCGAAGATCAGCTTGTTGAGCCCGATCGCGAGCGAGCCGAGCGGGCCGTCGGCGATCGCCAGGTTCTTGGTGAAGTCACCGGCCGCGACTTCGCGGATCCCCGCGTTGAGCGCGGCGATGTGCGCGCCCAGCGCGTTGCCGGGCAGCGCCAGCCGTTCGCCGCCGCCCAGCGCCGCGACCGGTTCGTCGGCGAGGTCCTCGGGCGCGGCCGGCGCCGCGGCCAACAGCCACGAGAACGCCGCGCCGGCCACGAAGATCGCCAGCGCCGCCGCGATCGCGTCGGGCGAGCCCGGCGGCGTGTGCACGAGATAGGTGGCGGCGCCGGCCGCCACGCTGGCCAACAGCCCGGCCAGCGGTCCGGCGAGTGCCGCCCCGGCGGCCACGCTCAGCAACGCGAGCGGCGCCAAGGCGGGAAGCTGCGGACACGCCGGGATCGCCGCCGAGACGACCACCGCCGCGATGCCCACGAGGAGGCGCCGCCCGGCGGACGAGCGGCGGCGAGCGGTGAGCAATCGCTCCAAGGTCAGGCCCAACGACGATCCTCAGGGGCAGAAAAAAGCGCACCGGCATGTGCCGCAGCGCACACCGTGGTTAAGGGATCGGTCGTTCGTCAGCGCGTCTTCAGCGCCTTGTGCCTGCCGCCGAGCAGGCCCGACTATACAAGTGGATAGCGCCGTTTTCGGACTCAGGCAGGACGGTTGGCCCGGCTGCGGCGCTCGCAGCTCTCGCAGAAATGCGAGAACTTGTTGTCGGTGTCGAAGATCGAGTTCGAGTAGTACATCGCGCAGCGCGCGTTGTAGCAGTGGCGTAAACCCAGCGCGTGCCCGATCTCGTGCACGCTCTCCTTCAGCAGGCGCTGGAAGAGCGCGTTGTCGTCGCTCGGGTCGCCGTAGAACTCCGAGCGCAAGCGATGCACCGAGACGACCGCGCAGCGCTGCGTCTCGCTGGCCGACCCGAACACGAACTGGTGCGAGGTCTTGTAGAGATCGAAGTCCGTCACGCCCAGCACCAGCGCTTCGCGCGCGTCGTACGCCGCGGTCAGCCGGTTGACGAGCGAACCGACGAACAGCTGGCCGCGCGTGCTGTTGAGCGCGCTCTTGGGAACCGCGAGCGGCGTGCGCACGAACGCCCCGGCGAGAAAGCGTTCCTCCAGACAGAGCGCGAGCCGGGTCAGAGTACCCGGGTCGATCGCGTTGATCGGGACGATGCTGATCTCGCGCACGGCCGCGGTTTGGATTCGGGCTGCGAGGTGGGTGGTCCTGGGCACCGCGCGGCGAAGGCCCGTGCGATGATCATCGGAATCGGGATCGACCTGGCGGAGGTCGCGCGCTATCGTTTCGAAGGCGAGCAGCGCGAACGCTTCGCCCGCAAAGTCTACACCGAGGAAGAGATGGCGTACGCGCTGCGCAAACGCAACTGGCCCGAGCGGCTGGCCGGCTTCTTCGCGGCGAAGGAAGCGACGCGCAAAGCCTTCGGTCACGCGATCCCGTGGCGCGCCGTCGGCGTCACCCACGAGCGCAGCGGCAAGCCCGTCATCCGGCTGTTCGGCAAATACGAGCAGCTGCTCGCCGCACGGGGCGTGCGAGCGGTCCACCTGACTATCACGCACACCGCCGCGACGGCCGCCGCGGTGGTCGTGCTGGAGGGCTGAGCCGTGCGCGCGGTGACCGCGGCGCAGATGCGCGCGATCGACGCCGCCGCCGTCGCGCGCGAGGGCGAGGTCGCGCTGATGCGCGCTGCCGGCGCCGCGATCGCGCGGCTGATCGACGCGACCGCGCGGGCCGAGGGCGCGGTGGTCGCGCTGGCCGGTCCGGGCAACAACGGCGGCGACGCGTACGCGGCCCTGGCGGCCTACGGCGGGACGCGGCGCCGGCTGGTCTACGCCGACCTGGGGGTCGAAGGCAGTCCGGCGCGGCGCGATGCCCGCTTCCGCGCGCGCATCGCCGGCGTCGAGGAACGCCCGTTCCCGCCCGACCCCTCGGTCTTGCGCGACGCGGCCCTGATCCTCGACGGCCTGCTGGGGGTCAACGCGCGGCTGCCGCTGGATCCCGGCACGGCGGCGCTGGTCGAGGCCGCCACCGCCTCGGGCGCCCCGGTGCTGGCGCTCGACGTGCCGACGGGGATCGATCCGAGCACCGGCGCGGTCGGTTCTCCGGCGATCCGCGCGGCGGCGACCGTCGCCCTGGGCCGCCCGAAGCTGGGCTGCTTCCTCGAGGGCGGGCGGGACGCGACCGGGGCGCTGTGGTGCGCGCCGATCGGGATGCGCGACGCCGACGCCGACGGGATCGACGACCCGCCCAGCGAGGTCCTCGACGACGCGGCCTTCGCCGCGCTGCTCCCGGTCCGCTCGGAGGACGCCGAGAAGCGCAGCGCCGGCGCGCCGTTGATCGTGGCCGGCTCGACCCAATTCCCGGGGGCGGCGGTGCTGGCGGCGATGGGCGCCGCGCGGGCCGGGGCGGGCTACGTCACCGTGGCGGCCCCGGAGGGGGCCGCGGCCGCGCTGCGGGCCCATCTGATCGAGCAAGTCGTCGTCACCTACAAGGAAGACGACCCCGCCGCGGCCGTGCGGACCATCCTCGATTTGACCAACCGCTGCAGCTCGATCGGGATCGGGCCGGGCCTGGGGCTCTCGGACGCCTTCGGCACGATCGTCAACGGCGTGCTGGCCGGCTCGGACCTGCCGGCGGTCGCCGACGCCGGCGCGCTCTTCCACCTCGCCAAGCGCCTGGGCGACTATCGCACTCGCCCGCTCGTGCTCACCCCCCACGCCGGCGAGTTCGCCCGGCTCAGCGGGCAGGGGATGATCGCGCCCGGGCAGCGGCTGGCGCGGCTGCGGGCGTTCGTCAGCGAGCACGGCATCACGACCCTGCTCAAGGGCCGCACGACCGTGATCGGAACGCCGGCGGCGACCTACCTCAATCCGACCGGGACCAGCGCGCTGGCGACGGCCGGGACCGGCGACGTGCTGACCGGGATCGTCGCCACGCTGCTCGCCCAGGGCTGCAGTCCGGCCGACGCGGCGCGGCTCGGCGCCTACTGGCACGGCCGGGCCGGCGCCCGCGCCCAGGCGGCGCGGCCGCGCGGCGTGATCGCTCGCGACGTCGCCGATGCGCTCGGCGCGGCGGCATGCATCGGCCCCACGGACGCGTCGCTCGTTTGCCTCTTCGAGCGTGCCGACGGTGCCGGAACCGTCGCAAAACCTGGCAACCACATGTGAGTCAGCGCGCTCCGTATTTGATAGTCTTTGACGGTATGGTCAAGGTCTCACCCGGCGCCCTGAGCCGAGCGCTCGCCCTGTGCGCACTCTCCGCGTGCGCGCTGACGGCGTGCAGTCACGCGCAACGCGCTCACTCGACGGCCAATGCGGTCGTCCCCGTCATCACCGCCGCGGACGGTACCGTCTCGCCGGTCTCGGAGCTCTCGGGACTGATCGCGCCGCTGCAAAACGTCGGCATCACCTCGTCGCTCTCGGAACCCACCGACGTGATCACCGTCCAAGAAGGCGATCTCGTCCGCAAAGGTCAGGTGTTGGCGCGGCTGGACACGGCCGATCTGGTCGCCGAGTACAACTCGGACATGGCGACCTACAACAGCGACATCGCCAAGGCCGATCAGACCTACGACCAAGCCGGCCTGACCATCATTCAGAACTCGAACACGGTCGATCAAGCGCGCGCCGCGGTCCGCGCCGCGCAGCACACGCTGGCGGTCGACGCGCTCAACCTCAAGCGCGACGCCGAGCTGCTCAAGAACGGCTACGTCGCGCAGCAGACCTACGACCAGCAAGCGCTGACGGTCAAGAACGATCAGGAGACGATCGCGCAAGATCAGGTCACGCTGGCCAACGACGTCAAGCAGGTGCAGGCGAACGGTTCGACCTCGACCGGCTTGCAGGGCGCGACCGTGCAGTCGGCGCGCGCCGCCGCGGAAGCCGCGCTGGCGCAAGCACAGCAGGTGAAGGTCTCGATCTCGAAGGCCGTCATCTACTCGCCGATCGACGGCGTCGTCGTCAACCGCAACCTCAACCTGGGTGAGTATCCCGGCACGCGCCAGATATTCACGCTGCAGGAAACCGATCGCGTCTACGCCGTGCTCAACGGCTCGGGCGGACAGATCGTCGGTATCCGCGCCGGCAGCCCGGTCGCGGTCGAGAGCACGCTCCTGCCGGGCAAGAAGATCTACGGCACGACGGTCGGCGTGCTCAGCCCCGTCCAGCCGGGTGCGACCAACTTCGTCGTCAACGTCGTCATCGACAACGCGCGCAATCTGCTCAAGCCCGGCATGGTGGTGACGGGGCTCGCGCAACTGCCGTCGGCGACCGGCGTGCGCATACCGAGTACGGCGTTTCTGGACACGACCAACTCGACGGTCGAGGTCGTGCGCGACGGCATCGTGCACACCGCGAACGTCCTGCTCGTCGCGCAGGACGACAAGAACGCGGTCGTGCGCGGGCTCCAGCCCGGCACGATCGTGGTCGCCAACGGTCAGTTGGGCTTGTCCGACGGCGAGCCCGTTACCGTGCAGCAGACCGTCGCGGAGAAGTAAGCGCGCATGCTGACCAGCCTTTTCGTCAAGCGCCCGACGCTGGTGTTCGTGCTGCTCGCGCTCATGCTGCTGGCAGGCGCGCTCGCTGCGAGCACGCTCGTCCAGCAACAGTTTCCGAACGTCTCTCAACCGACCGTCAGCATCAACGTGCAGTACCCGGGCGCATCGACGACGGTGATGCGCGACGCCGTCGTCGAGCCCATCGAGAACGCTCTCGCGGGCGCCGCGAACCTGCAGACGACGAGCTCGACGATCCAGCAAGGTCAGGCTTCGATCGTCGCGACGTTCTATATCACGTCCGACGAGAACACCGACCTCACGAACACGCAGACCGCCATCACCCAGGCCGAGCACAACCTTCCGACGTCGATCCAGCCGCCGACGCTGGCCATTCGCGACCCGTCGCAGGCGGTCGTCGTGGTGATCTCGCTCTCGTCCTCGAAGATGACGGCCGGAGAGCTCAACCTGATCGCGACCGGTCGCGTCGTGCCCGACATCGAGCAGATCCCCGACATCTCGAACGTGAGCGTCGGCGGACAGGTCACGCCGGCCTTCGAGGTCGTCGCGAACCCGACCGCGCTCAACGCGTACGGCCTTACGCTGAACGACCTCATCAGCACGGTCGCCGACAACAACCTGCGCGCCCCGGGCGGCATCGCCTACGGCCCGAACCGCGAGACGCAGATCGACATCCGCGGCGACATCGAGACGCCCGAGTCGATCGCCGGGCTGCCGGTTTCGGCCCCCAACGCTCCGGCGAACGCGGCCGCGACGACGGCGGCCGGCACCATCGACCCCTGGACCTCGGCTTCGCAGGTCGTTCGCGTCGGTGACGTGGCGAGCGTCGTCGACGGCTACGAGCCGCGGCGCCAGGTCGCCGCGATCAACGGCATCAACGGCGTCTTCCTGCAGATCCAAAAGTCGTCGACGTCGTCCGAGGTCGACGCCTCGAACCACGTGATCGCCGCCCTCCCGCGCATCGAAGCGCAATTCCCCGACATCAACTTCTCGGTCGTCCACGTCCAGTCGAAGTACACGGCGCAGCAGATCGACAGCGTGATCCGCACCTTGACCGAAGGGATCATCTTGACGGGCATCGTCATGCTGTTCTTCCTCGGCTCGTGGCGCAACGCGATCGTCGTGCTGGTCGCCATCCCGGCCTCGCTGTGCGTCGCGCTGTTCGTCATGAAGATGATGAACCTGACACTCGACACGATCTCGCTGCTCGGCATGACCTTGGTCGTCGGCATCCTGGTCGACGACTCGACGGTCGTGCTCGAGAACATCGAGCGCCACTTCGAGCTGGGACAGTCGCCGGCCGAAGCCGCGGTCAGCGGCCGAACCGAGATCGGGACGGCGGCCGTCGTCATCACCCTAGTCGACGTGGTCGTGTTCTTGCCGATCGCGTTCCTGCAGGGACAGGTCGGCCGCAACCTGGCCGAGTTCGGCATCGTGGTCGTCATCTCGACGCTGACCTCGCTGTTCGTCTCGTTCACGATCACACCGAGCCTCGCCGGCAACTGGGCGCTCAAGTCGCACTGGAAGCCGCCGTTCTTCATTCGCGCCTTCGAGCGCGGCTTCAGCAACGTGCGCTCCTGGTACGCGCACAAGGTGTTGCCGTGGGGGCTCTCTCATCGCGTGATCGTCGTCGCGGTCTGTGCCGCCTCGTTCGTGTTCGCGATGTCGTTGGTCCCGCTGGGCATCGTCGGCTCGACGTTCATCCCGCCGGTCGACCGCGGCGAGATCTTCATGCAAATCACCTATCCCGTCGGGACGCCGCTGGCGACGACCTCGCAGGCGGTGTTCACGCTCGAGCGCGCGATCCGTCGGTATCCCGACATCGACGCCGACACGGCGGTGGCGGGCGGCTACTCCTCGCCGTTCGGGGGCTTCCTGGTCCAAGGCAACGTCGGGCAGGTCCACCTGTTCTTGGACGACGACCGGCGCCATTCGACGAACTACTGGGTCAGCCAATACACGAAGCTCGCTCACAAGGTCTTGCCGGACGCGAACGTCGTGGTCATCCCGGCGACGGGCACCGGCGGCGGCAACGCGCAGCCCGTCGACGAGCTCGTCACCGACGTCTCGGGCGGCGACCCCACCCCGTACGCGGAAAAAGTCTATCAAGCACTGGTTCAGACGCCGGGAGCGACGAACGTCTACAGCGCCGCATCGCAGCTCACCCCGCAGGTGGAGCTGCGCTTCGACCGCGCCCGCGCCCGCGCGCTCAACGTGAGCATCGGGAACGCCGCCACGGCGGCCGAAGCCGCGTTCGGCGGCGCCATCGCCACCCAGTTCAACACGCCCGACGGCCTCGAGCAGGTCCAAGTCATCTATCCGCTCGAGGACCAGTCACAGCTCTCGGCGATCTCGGAGATCCCGGTTCGCGCGACCAACGGGAGCGTCGTCCACTTGGGCGACTTCTCGACCTTCGTTTGGACCCCGGCGCCGCCGCTGATCACGCGCGTGGATCGCAACAGCGTCGTCGACATCAGCTCGAACGTCGCGCCCGGCGAGTCGCTCTCGAACGTCCAGAAGGCGTTCACGGCGCGCGTCAAGGCGCTCAACCTGCCCAAGAACATCATCGTGCGGCCGCGTCCGCTGGGTCAGCAAGATCTGATGGGTCAGACCCTCGAGGGCCTGGGCGGCTCGCTGATCCTCTCGGTCGTCCTGGTGTTCTTGCTGATGGTCGCGCTCTACAACAGCTATCGCTCGCCGCTGATCATCTTGTTCTCGGTCCCGGTGGCCGCGTTCGGCGCGCTCGGCGCGCTGGCGATCACGCGCGGGACGCTCAACTTGTTCTCGCTGATCGGGACGATCTTGCTGGTCGGGATCGTGACCAAGAACGGCATCCTGCTGGTCGACTACGCGAACACGCTGCGCGAGCGCGGCCGTTCGAAGCTCGACGCGATCAAGGAGAGCGCGTTCACCCGGTTCCGCCCGATCATCATGACGTCGATCTCGGTCGTGGCCGGCAACTTCCCGCTGGCGCTGGCGCTCGAGCCGGGCTCGGAAGTGCGATCCAGCCTGGGCGTCGTCGTCATCGGCGGCATCCTCAGCTCGCTGGTACTCACGCTGGTGCTGGTGCCGGTCATGTACATGTACTTGGCGCCCGAGCACTTCCACGGCAGCCACCACATCGAGTCGACCGACGACGACGGCGACGGGCGCCACGTCGTACCGCACGGCATCGTCGACGGACACGGGACGCTGCCCGCGCGGGCCTGACGCCAGGGCGCGAAACGCGCGGTAGCGGTCCCTTCGCACCCCGGCGCTCGCCCGCCGGGGTGCGACTTTTTTCGCATCCCCACGACCAGGCTGCTAAGTCTAGGTTAACCTCACGCTCGGCCTATCGGAGGGCGCTAAAGCGAGCCAAATCACAGCCCGATCCTCCTAACACGGGGTGTGCCTTCCCCCTCCCCTTCCTTTGGATTGCTTCGCGAAAGGAATCGCACGTGAGGAAAGTAGCGGCCGCACTCGGCGCGCTCACCATCGCCGCCACCGTGAGTGCCGTCCCCGCCGGGGCCGCCACGCAGACCGGTGCGGTGAAGTTCGGTTGGACCATCCCGGCGGCGTTCACCGCCCATTTGGCGTCCGACTACAAGACCGCTCAGTCCGCCTTCGCGACGGGCACGGGCACCATCCAGACCAGCACCAGCGCCGGCTCGGGCACCTGCACGACCCCGGCGACGGACGCGTACAACAGTTACACGCTCACCTTCGGCACGGTCACGCCGGGCACGGGTGCGACGGGCTGTAACTACCAGAACGCGATCGGCATCTCGGTCAACACGAACGACGCGGCCGGCTATCAGGTCTACGAGTCGCTCGACGTGACCGCCGCGCCGGCCAACTACGGCATCTGCGTCTACACGGACGGCGCGACCGCGACCGCGACGACGCCGGCCTCGACCAACGGCACGGCGCCCGGCGCCGCGACCTTCAACGCCGGCGGCGTCGCCACGGCGTGCGCCGGCTCGGGCACGCTGCTCGGCCCGGCCTCCGGCACGGTCACCAACCCGGGCGTCGGCGGCGACGTCGGCTCGGCCGGCAGCGCGACCGCGACGGGACTGCCGACGACGGCGGTGTGGACGGTGGCCGCCGGCACGCCGGCGACCGGGACGAACTTCTACGGTGAAGACGTCCAGCTGGACATTCCGACGGCGGCGCCGTCGGTGACCAACGCCGCGCACGCGATCATCGTCTACTTCGTCCCCGGATAACCCGACGATGCGCGTACCCGCGCGACGAGTGGCGATCCTGAGCGCGGCGGTGGCCGCCGCGCTCACGGTCGCGCCTGCGTACGCGGACCTGAGCCTCGATATCCAGCCGGCTCGCTACGAGATCGAAGCCGCGCCGGGCACGAGTAAGACGGTTCCCATCACCATTCGCAACGTCGGCACCGGCGCGACCCACGTCGTCGCGGCGATGGCCGACTACGTCCTCTCCGAGGACGGCAAAGCCAGCTTCCCGACCTCCGGCACGAACCGGTACTCGTCCGGCAAGTGGGGGTCGGTCAACCCGCGCGAGTTCGACCTGCAGCCGGGCGCCTTCGAACAGATTCGCTACACGGTCAGCGTCCCGGCCAACGCGCACGGTGAGTACGCGACCCTGATCTTCTTCACGACGCGTCCGCCCCGCAAGCCGGGCGGCTTCGGCTTGACCGAGCGCGTCGCGGCGCGCATGTACGTCGTCACGCCCGACGGGGGAAATCCCAACGGCGCGGTGACCGACGTCAGCTCGCAGCCGCAGACCCTGGGCCGCCGCTACGCGGTCGCCTTCAAGAACGAAGGCGACATGCACGTCTACATCAACGGCCACGTCGACGTCGCGCAAGGCGGCACCGTGGTCGACCGCGTCACGCTGCCCAAGGACGTGCTCGTCGAGCGCGGCGGCAAGCGCATCGTCTCGGCCGACGGCAAGACGTTACCGCCCGGCACCTACACCGCCACCGCGGTGATCGACTACGGCGGTGCCTCGCGCGTCGCCGGAAGGACGGCGTTCGTCGTCCACTGATGATGTTCTCGCCGCGCCGTCTGTTGGGGCTGCTCGCCGTGCTCGCGTTCGCCGCGGGCGCGCGCCCTGCCGCAGCCACGACGACCACCGTGTACGGCAGCGGCAACCCGATCGTCGAGTGGAACCAGGCGACGACCGGGACGCTCAACCTCTACCCCAACTACAGCACGACGACCGGCCAGACCAACGTCTCGGGGATCGGCAGCATCGTCGCCGCGTCGAACGCGGCCTTCACCGGCGGCGCGGGCTGCACGGCCTCGCCCGCGCAGACCTCCAACATCATCGACTTCTCCGACGTTTACGCGCCCGCGGCCGGCAAGACGACCGGCTGCGACTACAAGAACGCGCTCTCGATCGGCGTGACGACCAACGACACCAACGGCTGGAACGTCACCGAGCTGCTGCAGCTCGGTCCGGGCGCCGGGATCTACCTGTGCGGGATCCCCAACGGCACGATGTACACGGGCACGCCCAGCGCGGCGTCGCCGATGACCGGCAGCAGCGCGACGACGACCTCCGCCTCGATCAACGAGACGACCTGCGCGGGCACCGGTCAGCTGACGATCGGCGCCGGCAGCGCGACGCCGACGGCGCAGACGATCATCGCGACCAACACCGGCAGCGGCACCTTCTACATGGGCCAAGACGTCCTGATGCTGCTGACCAACACCACCTACGCCTCCGGCGCGTACAGCGACACGATGACCGTGACGCTGACGATGAACTAGGCCGATGCTGCGCACGCGCTTCGCGACGACGCTCGCTCTGACGGCGCTGATCGTGGCCCCGGCCGCGGCCCAAGGCCCCGGGAGCACCGGCCTGTCGGTCACGCCCGGCAAGGTCGACATCACCGTCGCGGCCGCCGGCACCTACAACGTCCCGCTGACGGTGCGCAACAACGCCCCCACGCCCACGCACGTCGTCGTCAGCCTGGACGACTTCCGGCTCGACGAAGGCGGCAACTACGCCTACGTGCCGGCCGGCAGCCGGACCGATTCCGACGCCCGCTGGCTGGCGGTGAACCCGCGCGAGTTCGACGTGGCGGCGGGCGCGTTCCAACAAGTGCAGCTGACGCTGAGCGTTCCGCGCGCGCCGCTGACCGGCGAATACGCCGGCGCGCTGCTGGTCCAGACGCGCCAGGCGCGGCGCAGCGGCGGCCTGACGTTCTCGGCACGCATCGCGACCAAGGTCTACGCCACGATCGACGGCACGGCGCACCCGCAGGCCGCCGTCACCGGGCTGAGCGCGACGCAGGACGAGCACGGGATGCGCTATCACCTCGCGTTCCGCGACACCGGCAACACGCATCTTTACGTCAAAGGGCGGATCGAGGTCCGGCGCGGTGAAGCGCTGGTCCAGACGCTCGCGCTCCCGGCCTCGATGCTCGTCGAGCGCGGCGGTGAGCGCACGATCGAATTGAGCGGCGCGCGGCTCGCGCCCGCCTTGTACGAAGTCGTCGCAATTCTCGACTACGGTGGCGCGACGCGAACCGGTGGGAGGATCCGTTTCGATGCGCGTTAGATCCGCACTCGTCGTCTTGGCGGCGCTGACCGCGGTGACGAGCGCCGCGTTCGCCGCGCCGTTCTCCGAGCTGGTGCAGCCCGCGATGCGCGCGCTGCCCACGACCGTCCGCGCGACGCCCACCGCCTCGCCGTCGGCCTCGCCCGCGGCCAAGACGGGGTGGACGAACGGTGCGCGTCCGCTGCCGCCGCTTCCGCCGATGCCCAAGGGCACCTCGAAGATCCGCCGCATCCGTTCGGCCAACGGCGCCTGCATCGAGTTCTCGTTCGAGAGCAACGCCTGCGTCGACAACGGCAACGCGAGCGAGAACTTCACCGCCGGCTCGAACATCACGTGGCAGGCGATCAAGCTGCCGGCGACGACCGCGGTCTACAAGGACTACGTGCTCACGCCGACCAACGGCGGCGCGCCGACGGCGATCTCGACGACCGCGTACGCCGGGCCGACCGGCACGAGCCACACGCAGACCGGCGTCACCAACGGCATCTACGTCTTCGCGGTCCTCAACACGTCGACCAACAACTGGGACGACATCGCCTACGTGCTGGTCGGCTCGCCGGTCGCGATCGAGACCTACACCGACGGCTCGCTCTCCTCGAAATCGCAGAACTTCACCACCAGCGCCAGCGGCGCCGCGACCGTCTACATCGCGGCGACCGGGCTCAACGCGACCGACTCGTACGCGATCGGCATCGAGGACCAGATCACCGGCAAGTGCGTCTACACCGCGCCGGCGTCGGCCCAGACGACCACGCCCTCGACGCTGTGTCAGCTCGGCAGTACCGCGGTGACCGGCACCAACCCCAACGGCAACGGCACGCTGGTGGCCAACTGGGGTCTCACGCTCCAAACCTATCCGACGGTGCCCTTCCAGGACACCTACATGGTCACGGTCTACGATCAGACCGCGAACCAGCGCGTCGCGACGCGGCTGTTCGCCGTCATCGACGGCCGCACGACGGGCAGCACCGGACGGATCAACCTGCAGTTCGTCAACAACGTCGGCACGACGTCGGGCGCCTCGCATCAGCGCATCGCGTGGAACGGTACCGCGACCTCGGTCGACGACCCCAGTCAGACGTACATGAACCTCGAGTTCGGCGCCAGCGGCTTGCCTTCGGGCGACACCGACAACCTGGTGCTGGCGATCACCGACCCGACCGGCAACGTCATGAAAGAGACGACGACGACCGAGAACTACGGGACGACGATCATCACGCCCAGCTACAACCAGTGGGCGCTCCCGACCGAGACGCTGCCGTTCGAGCAGGCCTTCCCCGGCAGCACCTGGGAGGCGACGATCTACGACTCGGTGTCCAAGCAGATGGTCGCGGCGCAGTCGTTCCAGGTGCTGGGCTACTCGGGCAGCGTGCTGTTCCAGAACCCGACCGCCGCCTCGACCGTCATCCCGACCTCGCCCGGCTACGTGACGACCTCGCTGGCGTTCACCAACACCAGCGATCAGACGTTCGGCACCAACAACGGCGACCCGCTGGTCGAGTTCTACGCGACGACCGCGGCCAGCGCGAACAAGCTGACCAAGATCACCTTGCTGGCGCCGGGGTCGAGTACCACCTGCACGCCGGCGTCGGGCGCGCCTTGCAGCGGCACCTACGCCGACACGTCGGGCAACGCGTGGACGGCCAGCGTCGCGTGCGGCACCTGCGGCACCAACGCGGACTACACGATCACGGTCACGCCGGTCTCGGCCTCGACGGTGATGAAGCCCGGCTCGTCGGTCACCGTGAGCGGACTGACGTTCTACGGCACCTCGTGCACGACCAACTACGGCTGCGTCTTCGAGTCCGCGGTCGTGCCGCAGGACGCGATCGTCGCCGGCACGCTCTCGGGCGGCACCGACGTCTCCAACCCGTTCGTGCTCACCAATCAAGCCGGCGGCGACACCGCGACCGGGTCGGCATGGCTGGCGGGCTATTACGACTCCGGGGGTGCCTGGCACGCCAACCAGGACGCCGGCTACACGCCGCGCTTCAATCAGGCCACGATGGCGCTCAACAACCCGTTCACCAGCGCCGCCTCGAAGCTGGTCTTCGCCTACAAGGTCAACGACACGTCGACCGAGACGATTCAGATCTTCGACCTGCTGCTGCCTTCGGGGATGCCGGAGAGCACGGTCGCGGTCGACTCGCACTCGCCCAACGCCGCGACCATCACGACCAACGGATACTGCGACGGCATCCCGCGCGCCACCATCTGCGTGACGCCCTCGACCACCATCGCGGCCGGCACCTCGCAAACGTTCTACTTCTCGATCACGCCGCCGTCGACGTCGTTCTCGTACACCGACCTGGTCGGAACGCTGATCCAGACCAGCTACGACGGATACGCCGTCTTCCCGGTGACGATCACGCCGTCCGGCACCAACACGACCTTCATCGGCAGCCCGACGTCGGTCGACTCGACGGCGCTCGCCGCGTACTCGCTCAACGGGGCGCTGATGGTCGGCCAGGTGACGCCGGGCAGCGTCGGCACCAACACGACCAACACGCTGGACTTCAACTTCCGCAACACCGCCGCCGGTGCCGATCCGTTCCCCGATGAGATCGACTTCGTCGCGTTGCAGATACCGTATCAAACCTACGCCACGTTCCCGACCGCCTGCGGCGCGCTGACGGTCTCGACGACGGGCTGGTCGTGCCTGTCCGTGAGCAGCGGCACCGGCCAGCCGACGACCTACTACTTCGGCCAGTGCTCGCAGCAGGTCTCACCGCTGCCGACGCTGCCGGCCAGCTCGACGAGCTTCGGTTCCGACAACCTGACCGTCTGCCCGTTCTCGACGCAGAACGAGCCGTACTCGTTGACCTCGGGCAGCATCTTGAACGTCAGCATCCCGGTCACCACCGGGAGCGCGTCGACGGGAACGCCGATCACCATCAGCAGCTGGGGCCACGGCGCGACGACCGACGCCTGGACGACGCCGGTCAACTCGACGCTCTCGGTGCAGCCGAGCGCGGCGGCCGGCGTCGGCTTCTCCGAGATCAGCAACGTGTCGGGGACGCTGGTTCCGATCACCCCCGGCACGCAGCCCTCGATCGCCGGCAACTACAACGCGACCACCGGCAACACGTACGTCTACACGATCAAGAACACCGGCAACGTCGCCATCACCAGCGCGGTCATCGCGATCCCCGGCGAGGACACGACCGGCTCCAACGGCGCCGACTCGAGCGGTGTGATCTGGAAGATCACCGCCGCGCCCACCCTGACGATGTCCTCGACGGGCACCGCCGACGGCTGCACCGAGACGTACGCCAACCCGACCAGCGGCACCGCGACCAACGGCAACATCACGATCACGTGCCCGTCCGGCGTGTTCACGCAGGGCAACACGCTGAGCGTGCAGTTCACCGCGCTGGCGCCCGACAAGATCAACTCGACCTACAACTTCCCGGCGACGATCAACGGCTCGACGACGGCGGCGACCTCGAACTGGTACGCCGACACGCAGATCCTCATCGCGCTCTCGGCCAACGTCGCGGTCGCGGTCAATGGCTCGGCCTCGTGCGCCGGCGTCACGCTGACGCCGGCGACGCTGACCGTCAACTTCGGCACCGTGCCGGCCAGCACGAACCGGAACTGCGCCGACGCGATGATCGTCACCGTCACCACCGACGCCTCGGACCCGACCAACTGGACGCTCTACGCGTCGGTCGACGCCAACCCGTCGCGCACCGGCGCCGGTTCGGCCAACGAGCTGAACCTGGAGACCGACAGCACCAACTCGACCGGCGCGACGACGGTGCCGTGCCCGACCAGCATCACGCCGCCGTGCATGGCATACGACAACACCGCCGCCTACACGCCGGTGCTGCTGACCTCCACCGGCAGCGGAACGCGCCTGGCGTACACCACCCAAGGCGGGACCGGCGACGACACCAACCCGATCAAGATCTACGTGAACTATCAGGTCAGCATCGGCACCGAGACGGTGCCGCCGACCGGCCACCAGCAGACGATCACGTACACGTGGATCGCGAATTGACGTGAACCTGCGGGCGGCTTGCCGCGCGCTGGGGCTGACCCTGATCGGCACCGCCGCCATCTCCTTCGCCACCGATCTCGCGCTGTCGGCCGACGCGCCTCCCACTCCGACACCGTCTCCCTCGCCCTCCGCGAGTGCGAAGCCCGCCGCGCATGGCGGCCCGGTCGCGATCGGCGTCACCGGAAACCTCAACCTGGGACAACAGGTGAACAGCGGACTGGCCGGCGCGCAAGAGAGCTCGACCGGCGACGCCGGCGCGGTGATCGACCTGCGCCGCTCGACGCCGACGACGTCGACCGACGTGCAGATCCCGGCCGTCATCGGAGCGGGCAGCGGGATCTCGCAGGCGACGGCCGAGTACGACACGCCGCGCGAGAGCCTCTTGTACGGACCGCAACAGGTCGGCGGGCTCGGCCTCGTGCCGGCCGGTTCGACGACGCGCGGGCCGGCGTTGCTGCTGCCGCGCCGCCACGGCGACGTGACCTTCTACGCCGGCGCGCTCGAAGGCACGCCCTCGTACCTGGTCAAGGGCGTACGACTGCGCTCGATCGGCACCGCCGGCTACGCGACGCTGGCCGCCTACGATGCGACCACCGCGGACGGCGGACGCGTCGACGGCGTGCTGGCCGGTTTCGCCACCCGTCCGGGACGGGTGAGCGCACAGCTCGAGTTGGGCTTCGAGAAGAACCAGGGCCTGGGCGACGGCCTCGACGGCATCCGCATCCCCGACGGGACCGGCTTCGCGATGGAAGGCCGCGTCGACGACGGCGGCTCGCACAATTACTGGAGCCTCGACCTGCGCGACCTCTCGCCGAACTACGTCTCGCTGGGGGGCGTCTCGCAGGACGATCGCTACGCGGCGCTCTCGTACCGCACCTCGTTCACCGGCGGCTCGATGACGGCGACGGTCGAACGGGACCGGACGGGCGGCATCGGCGGCGTCGACGACACGCAGCAGACCTCGGTCTCGCTGCAGGAGCCGTTCGCCAAGAGCGGCTCGGCGATGCTCTCGCTGCAGAACCAGAGCTCGCTCGACGCCGGCAGCGGGAAGACGTGGAGCGGCGACGCGACGCTCGACCTCACCCTGCCGGTCCACAGCTCGACGTTCAACGGCGGCATCACCGCCAGCCGCACGACCGCGACGATCGGCGGAACGGTCGGCTCCGTCTCCTACGATCTCGGCTTCGCCCATGCGTTCCCGGCCTTCGCGCTGCAAGCGCTGGCCTCGGTCGACCGCGAGACCTCGCTGGCCGGCCCGGACCTGGCGACCACGGCCAGCCTCGGCGTCTCGCGCACGCACGGCAAGACCGCGCTGAGCGTGACCTTCCAGGGCGAGCGCCAGTTCACGCCGGAATCGGCGGCCGCGATCTTCGGTCCGACCATTACCGTCACGCGCCGCATCTCGCCGTCGGTCAGCCTGTCGGTCGACGCGATCCTCCAACAGCGTCACGATCCGTTGCAGCCGGCGACCAACGGGCGCACGACGCAGTTCGGCTTCTCGCTGGGCGCGCCGTTCGCATTCGGCAACGGGATCGTCACCGGCCGCGCCGACCCGCACCTGCCGGGCGCGATCGTCGGCGTCGTGCAGACCGCCGTCAGCTCCTCGCCGCTGTTCGCGCCGCAGAACGGCGCGCCGACGATCGGCGCCGCCAACGTCGCGGTCGTGCTCGACGGCCAGCAAACGGTGCGCACCGACGTGCAGGGGCGCTTCGCGTTCCGCTTCGTGACCGCCGGCGTCCATCAGATCACCATCGATCCGGCCAGCTTACCGCGCGGCGAACAGGCCGCGAGCCCGATCACGACCATCTCGCTGGCCGGCGGACAGCAGGCGCAGCTGGTGCTCGGCATCGGCGCGTACGGCTCGATCATCGGTACGGTCGCGGCCGGTACGACGCCGATCCCCGGCGTCGTCGTGCTGCTCGACGGCTCGGCGCGCGCGACGTCGGACGCGCACGGCCAGTTCGCGTTCGGTGCGCTGAGCGCGGGCGCGCACACCGTGGCGGTGGTGCCGGAGTCGTTCCCCGCCACCTACGGCGGCGTCGACAACCCCAAACAGAGCGTCAACGTCATCATCGGCGATATCAGCCACGTCGCGTTCACGGCCGCGCCGCTGGCATCGGTGGGCGGCAAGGTCGTCTTCGATCACGAGCACGGCGACGGCGGGGTCGAGAACGCCTACGTCGTGGCCGAACCCGGCGAGCACGCCGGCATCACCGACGCCGACGGCAGCTTCTTGCTCGACAACCTGCCGCCGGGCTCGTACACGCTGAGCGTCGATCCCGAGACGCTCTCGGCGGGGCTCGGCGTCGTCTCCGACGCGCAGGTGCCGGTGACGCTGGCCGGCGGCGCGCATCTCGACGGCATCGTCTTCACCGTCGGCGAGGGCGACAAGGGCGTCGTGTTCACCTTCAAGGGCAACGACACCAGCGTCGTCACCGTGCGCGCGCTGGTCAAACGGCTGCCGCCCGGCGGCACGACGTCGATCGCGGTGACGACGACGCAACCGGCCGACAAGGTCGTCGCGCAGCCGTTCGGCGCCAGCGTTCCGCTGACGTATCACAGCGCCACGCACACCTGGACCGGGACGATCCACGTGCCCGCGACCGCGCGGGCCGGCAAAGCCACCGTCGTCGTCGAGGCCTCCGGCAAAGTCGGCGGGACCGGCGAGATCGAGATCACCGTCGATCCCGCGCTGCCGATCGCGAGCTTCGCGCTCTCGCCGCCCAACCCGCAGAAGGGCCAGTACGTCCACGTGCGCGCGCACCTGCTGGTCGACGCGCACGCCGGCGACACCATCGTCTGGCAGGACGGTTCCGCGACCAAACTGCCGAATCCGCGCTCGGGACGCTACTTCGAGTTCGACGTCAAGGTCACGTCACTGCCGTTCACCGGCACGCTCGAGACCAGCGACGGCGGCCACCTCCCCATCACCCTAGTCAAGTAGGGTGCGCAGGCCGTCTTCGTCGAGGATCTCGATGCCGAGCTGTTCGGCTTTTTGCAGCTTGGTGCCGGCTTCGTCGCCGGCCACGACGTAGTTGGTCTTCTTCGAGACCGCCGAGCTGACTTTGCCGCCGGCGGCGACGATCAGATCCGTCGCCTGCTCGCGGGTGAGCGTCGGGAGCGTCCCGGTCAGCACCAGCGTCTTGCCGGCCAGCACGCCGACCGGTTCGCGCGGCCGCAGCGGCGCGGTGACGTCGACGCCGGCTTCCTTGATGCGGCGGATCATCGCGCGGTTGGGTTCTTGGGCGAAGAACAGCGCGACGCTGCGCGCGATCTGCTCGCCGACGCCTTCGCTGCGCAGCAGCTCTTCTTCGCTCGCCGCCGCCAGCGCGTCGAGCGTGCCGAAGTCGCCGGCTAAGATGGCGGCGTTCTGCGCACCGACGTACCGGATCCCCAGGCCGAACAGCAAGCGCGCCAAACCGCGCCGCTTGGACGCCGCGATCGCGGCCAGCACGTTGGCCGCCGACTTCTCCGCCAGGCGCGGCAGGGTGAGCAGTTGTTCTTCGCTCAGCGCGTACAAGTCGCTCGCGTCGCGGACCAGCCCGGCGTCGACCAGCGCCGCCGAGAGCTGGTCGCCGACGCCTTCGATGTCCATCGCGCCGCGCGAGCAGAAGTGCCGGATGCGTTCGACCAGCTGCGCTGGACAGGTCGCGTTGGTGCAGCGCGCCATCGCCTCGCCCTCGGGCCGGTCGACGTCGGCGCCGCAGACGGGACAGCGGGTCGGCAAGGTGTACGCGGGCGGCTTGCCGCGCCGCAGCTCGAGCACCGGGCCCACGACCTGCGGGATGACGTCGCCGGCGCGCCGCACCACCACGACGTCGCCGACCCGGATGTCCTTGCGCCGGATGTCGTCCTCGTTGTGCAGCGTCGCGTTGGTGACGGTCACGCCGCCCAGGCGCACCGGCTCGAGCACGGCGTACGGGTTGAGCGTGCCGGTGCGCCCGACGTTGACCTCGATCGCGAGCAGCTTCGTGCGCGCCTCGCGCGCGCGGAACTTGAACGCCGTGGCCCAGCGCGGATCTTTGCCGACGCTGCCGAGCTGCGCTTGCAGTGCCAGGTCGTCGACCTTGACGACGACGCCGTCGATCTCGTAGTCGAGCGTGTCGCGCTCGTCTTCCCAGCGCTGGGTGAAGGCGACGACCTCGGCGATGGACGCGCAGCGCGTCGCGTGCTCGTTGACCCGAAAGCCGAGCGCGCGCAGATACGCGAGCAGCGCGCTCTGCGTGCGCGGCGGATCGTCGGCGTCGATCTCGCCGACCGCGTAGGCGTAGAACGAGAGCAGCCGCTCCGCGGTCGCCTTCGGGTCGAGCTGGCGGATACCGCCGGCCGCGGCGTTGCGCGGGTTCGCGAACGGCTGCAGGCCGCGCTCCTCGCGCTCGGCGTTGAGGCGCGCGAAGTCGCTCTTGCGCATGTACGCCTCGCCGCGCACGTCGATGTGGCGCGGACGCCGCTTGGCCTCGCCGCGCAGCGTGAGCGGGATCGAACGGATGGTGCGCAGGTTGGCGGTGACGTCCTCACCGACGTTGCCGTCGCCGCGGGTGCCGCCGGCGCGCAAGCTGCCCTCGTCGTAGCGCAACGAGACCGCCAGCCCGTCGATCTTCAGCTCGCACGTATAGGCGACGTCGCCCTCGATCGCGCCCAGCTTGCGCACGCGCGCGTCGAACGCGAGCAGCTCGGCCTCGTCGAAGGCGTTGGCCAGCGAGAGCATCGGCCGGGAGTGCTCGTAGGGTGGAAAGCCGCCGGCCGGCGTGCCCCCGACCCGCTGGGTCGGCGAGTCGGGCGTCTGCAGCTCGGGGTGGGCCAGCTCGAGGTCGAGCAGCTCGCGCAAGAGCGCGTCGTAGTCGGCGTCGGCCAGCTGCGGATCGTCGAGGACGTGGTAGCGGTAGTTCGCCTCGTCGAGCTGCGCGCGCAGCGCGGCGGCGCGCGCGGTGTCGGCTTTCGAAGCCACGGCCTAGGCGGGCTTGGGGGCCGCGATCTGGACCGGGTAGCCGTCCGGATCGGCGATCACCGCCAGCCGCCCGAAGCCCTCGTCGTGCGGCTCCTGGAGGATCGTCACCCCGAGCGTGCGGGCGTCGGTGATGAACAGATCGACGTCGTCGACCGTGAAGCCGAGCTGGAGCGACCCGGGCCGGACCGGCAGGTTCGGGCCGGCCGGGTGCAGCCCGAGCACGGCGCCGGCCCCCAGATCGAAGTCGAGCCAGTGCGGCGCGGCGTCCGTTCGCAGCTTCAGGTTGAGGATCGTCCGGTAGAAGTGCTTCGAGCGATCCAGGTCGCTGCAGACGAGCATCGCGAGCGCGAACGAGGTCACCGGCGCGAGGTTCGACGGGCGCCGGGCCTTCCTTCGTCCCCCCGTTCACCCCGCGGGCCTCGACTCGGCCGCGTCCGGACGCGGCGCAAACCCGTGAAGAAAAGATTAACCAGGACTTGCACTGGCCTTAACGAGCCCTGCACATCCCGGCTTACGTCGGGGGCTCGCTTCGTCGAGGAGATAGAGGAGGGGCGACCGGCGTCGCTCCGCCGCTCCGGAGTCGTGAAAGGCCGCTCCCATGTACCAGGCCCAGGACCGCTCGAGATTGATGACGCTGGCCGTTGCCGGCCTGCTGAGCCTCTACAGCGCCTCGCTGGCCGCGACGCCGCTTCCGGCCGAAAACTTTACCATGCACATTCCGGCAGCGTACTCGGCAGCCTATCTGTCCGCACTTCCCGCCGCGATCGCCGCGTCGGCCGACCCGTCGGCGGCCCTGGCGCAGCCGTGAAGGCTCGGACCGGCTTGACGATCGCCGGTGCGTTCGCGATTCCGATCGCGGCGCTCGGGATCACGGTCGGTGGGGTCTGGCTCGCATTCGACCACATGCAGCACCTCAAGGATGGGATGCTGGCCAAGACGTCGTTCCGTGCCCATGCCCGAGACATTCTGCTCCAGCTCAACGCCCAAGAGTCCTCGGTCCGCGGCTACGCGCTCACCAAGAGTCCCGCTGAGCTCGAGGCCCGCGAGGAGGCGCAGAAAGAGTCCGACGACGACCTCGACTTCCTGCGCAAGCACCACGCGCTCTTGCCGAGCGTCGACCTCGACTTGGTGGCCTCGACGCTGGCGGAGGTCGACACGCGCGAGGCCGACGCCGTCAAGGCGATCGCCGCCGGCACGGCCGGCGCCGAAGCGGCCCGCGGCTACAGCGGTGACGTGACCGCGCTCAAGGACGCCGTCTCCGACACGCTCGCGAAGGCGAACACCGCGGCGAACGCGGCGTCGCAGCAATTCGACGACGAGATCCACCGCACGGAGCTGCTGATGGTCGGCCTGGGCATCTTCGCCCTCGTGGTCACCTTCTTCGTCAGCGGACTGCTGGCGCGCCGGCTGGTGAAGCGCCTGACCGCGGTCTCGGCCGCGCTGCGCACGATCGTGCGCGAAGATTTGGTCGCGCTCTCCGCCGTGCTGACGCGGCTGGCCGGCGGCGATCTGCGCGGCGCGTTCTCCTCGCACCGCGAGCATCTCGTCGACGGCGACGGCGACGACGTCACCGATCTGATGGAGAGCTACAACGAGCTGGCCGACGGCCTCTCGACGATCGGCGATCAGGTCAACACCGGGCTGGGCTCGCTGCGGCAGCTGATCGGCGGCGTGATGGGCTCCTCGCGCAGCCTGGCGCTGGCGTCCGAGCAGACTTCGAGCGCCGCCAACCAAGCCGCGACCGCGGTCGAACAGATCGCGCGTTCGGTCGACAGCGTCGCCGGCGGCGCCAGCGACCAGGCCGCGCAGATCGTCTCGGCCGGCACCGCGATCGAAGAGCTGGCCCGCTCGGCCGAAGCGATCGCCCGCGGCGCCGCGCATCAAGCCGACGCCATTCAAGCCGCGACGACCGGCTTGCAGCAGCTCGACGACGGCATCGAGTCGCTCTCCGCGCACGGCGGCGAGCTGGCGCGCACGGCGCGCGAGGCGACGGCGCAAGCCAGCGGCGGCAATCAGGCCGTCGACGAGACGCAGCGCGCGATGCGCGAGCTGCGCGACGTCTCGCAGAACGCCGCCCAAGCGATGGTCGCGCTCGAAGAGCGCTCGCTGCAAGTCGAAGAGATCGTCTCGACGATCGAGGAGATCGCCGACCAGACCAACCTGCTCGCGCTCAACGCCGCGATCGAAGCGGCGCGCGCCGGCGAGCACGGCCGCGGCTTCGCGGTCGTCGCCGACGAGGTCCGCAAGCTGGCCGAACGGTCGGCGCACGCGACCCGCGAGATCAGCGCCATCCTCTCCGCGATTCGCACCGAGACCGTGAAGGCCGCCAACGCGATGCGCGCCTCCGGCGCCTCGATGGACGGCGGACTGCACGTCGCCGAACGCGCCGCCGCCGCGCTGGCCGGCGTGCGCAGCGCGATCGACACGACGCGCAGCGTCGCCGAAGAGCTGGCCGAGCGCGCGCACGCGATGCGCGACGCCTCGACCCGCGTCACCAGCAGCGTCGCGCTGGCCGCCACTGGCGTCGAGCAGAACGCGGCCGCCGCCGGGGAGATGCGCGCCACCACCGAGTCGGTCACCTCGACCATCCTGCCCGTCGCCGCGGCAGCCGAAGAGCAGTCGGCGGCCGCGCAGCAAGCGGCGCGCGCGACCAGCGAGCTCGCCACCGGCGTGCAAGAGATCGACGCCACCGCCCGCGCGCTGCGCGAGCAGGCCGAACGCCTCGACGAGCTCGTCGCGCGCTTCCAGATCGACGAGGCGGCGGCCGCGCTGGGCGGCGGCAGCGACATGCAGATGCTGGCGCCCCTCGCGGAGCGTTCGCTGCACTCCGCCGCTTAGGCTTCGACCGGGACGCGTCCGTTCTGGGCCAAATCGTCGAGCTGCGCGCGGTTCTCGCGCTCCAGCTCGGCGATCCGCGCCGGATCGGCGTGGATGCGGCCCAGCGCGCGCTCGTCGCTGAGCACGCCGCGCAGATACGTCCCCGTGTGCGACTCCGGGTTCGCGGCGACGTCTTCGGGCGTGCCGGTGGCGACGATCGTGCCGCCGCGGTCGCCGCCCTCGGGGCCGAGGTCGATCAAATAGTCGGCGGTCTTGATGACGTCGAGGTTGTGCTCGATGACCAGCACGGTGTTGCCCATCCCGACCAGTCGCTGCAGCACGTCGAGCAGCTTGTGGATGTCCGCGAAGTGCAAGCCCGTCGTCGGCTCGTCGAGGACGTAGAAGGTGCGTCCGGTCGCGCGGCGTGACAGCTCGGTGGCCAGCTTGATGCGCTGCGCCTCGCCGCCCGAGAGCTGCGTCGCCGGTTGGCCCATCTGGATGTAGCCCAAGCCGACCTCGCAGATCGTCTTGAGCTTGTTGGCGATGCGCGGCATCGTCGCGAACAGCTCGGCCGCCTCGTCGACGCGCATCGCGAGCACGTCGGCGATCGACTTGCCCTTGAACTTCACTTCCAGCGTCTGGGCGTTGTAGCGCTTGCCGTGACAGACCTCGCACGGCACGTAGACGTCGGGCAGGAAGTGCATCTCGATCTTCACGATGCCGTCGCCCTGACAGCCCTCGCAGCGGCCGCCCTTGACGTTGAACGAGAAACGCCCCGGCGTGTACCCGCGCATCTTCGCTTCGGGGACCAGCGAGTACAGCTCGCGGATCAGGTCGAACGCGCCGGTGTAGGTCGCCGGGTTCGAGCGCGGAGTGCGGCCGATCGGCGACTGGTCGATGACGACCATCTTGTCGAGCGCCTCGGCGCCCTTGACGCGGCCGTACGTTCCGCCCGCCGGCTGGTGGTGCAGGTGCTGGTCGAGCGCCTTGACGACGACCTCGTTGACCAGCGTCGACTTGCCCGAACCCGAGACGCCGGTCACGCAGGTGAAGACGCCGAGCGGAATCTCCACGTCGATCCCGCGCAGGTTGTTGGCCTTGGCGTTGACGACGGTCAGCAGGCTGCGCGGCTTGCGCCGGTGCTTGGGAATCGCGATGAACTGCCGGCCCGAGAGGTACGCGCCGGTCAGCGACCGCGGGTTGGCCTCGATCTGCGCGATGTCGCCGACGCTGAGCACGTGGCCGCCCTCAGCGCCCGCCCCGGGGCCGATGTCGACGATGACGTCGGCGGCGCGCATCGTGTCCTCGTCGTGCTCGATGACGATCAGCGTGTTGCCGATGTCGCGCAGCGTCTCGAGCGTCGCCAACAGCCGGTCGTTGTCGCGCTGATGGAGTCCGATCGAGGGTTCGTCCAGGATGTAGAGCACGCCGACCAGCGAGCTGCCGATCTGGGTGGCCAGCCGAATGCGCTGCGACTCGCCGCCCGAGAGCGTGGTGGCCGTGCGCGAGAGGTTCAGGTAGCCCAGCCCGACGTTCTGCAAGAAGCCCAGTCGCGCGCGAATCTCCTTGAGGATCTGGTGCGCGATCTTCTGTTCGCGTTCGGTGGTCGTCAGGTCGGCGAAGAACGCCGCCGCGGCCTCGACCGACATCGTCGTCGTCTCGTGGATGTTCTTGCCGGCGACGAACACGCCCAGCGCCTCGGGCTTGAGCCGCGCGCCTTGGCAGACCTTGCAGGTCGACGCGCTCATGTACTTCTCGATCTCTTCCTTCACGTAGTCGGAAGAGGTCTCGCTGTGGCGGCGCTGCAGGTTGTTGATGACGCCTTCGAACTGCGACTCGTACTCCCACTGCTTGCCCGAGCGCGACTCGTAGACGAACTTCTGCTTGCGGTCGGCGCCGTAGAGGATCGTATCGAGCACGTCCTCCGGCAAATCTTCGACCGGCGTCGAGGCCTTGCAACGGCGCGAGCGCAACAGCCGCTCGACCTGCTGCATGTAGTACGGGTTGGTCGAGGGGTAGCGGCCCGAGCCCATGTTCTTCGACCAGGGCACGATCGCGCCGTCGGCGATCGACTTGGTGCGGTCGGGGATGACCTTCCACGGATCGATCTCGATCTTCACGCCCAGGCCGCTGCACGCCGGACACGCGCCGTAGGGCGAGTTGAACGAGAACAGGCGCGGCTCGAGCTCCTGGAACGAGATGCCGCAGTACGCGCAGGCGAACGACTCGCTGAAGGTCGCTTCGACCCACTGCTCGTTGTTGCTCTTGGTGGTGCCTTCGTTGACCTTGCCCTGGTAGAGCACGGTCACGATGCCGGTCGCGAGCTTGAGCGTCGTCTCGATCGAGTCGGTCAGCCGCCCGCGCACGTCGGGCTTGACGACCAGCCGGTCGACCACGACCTCGATCGTGTGCTTGCGCTTCTTGTCGAGGTCGATCTTCTCGCGCAGCTCGCGGATCTCGCCGTCGACCCGCACGCGCGCGAAGCCCTCTTTGGCGATCTCCTCGAACAGCTTGGTGTACTCGCCCTTGCGCCCGCGCACGACCGGCGCCAGCAGCTGGATCCGCGTCCCCTCGGGAAACTGCAGGATCTGCTCGACGATCTGCTCGGCGGTCTGGGCCGAGACCTCACGCCCGCACTGGTAGCAGTGGGGCTGGCCGATGCGCGCGTAGAGCAGCCGCAGGTAGTCGTAGATCTCGGTGACCGTGCCGACCGTCGAGCGCGGGTTGCGCGAGGTCGACTTCTGGTCGATCGAGATCGCCGGCGAGAGCCCCTCGATGTAATCGACGTCGGGCTTCTCCATCTGGCCCAGGAACTGCCGGGCGTAGGACGAGAGCGACTCGACGTAGCGGCGCTGCCCCTCGGCGTAGATGGTGTCGAAGGCCAGGGACGACTTCCCCGACCCGGACAGGCCGGTGATCACGATCAGCCGGTTGCGGGGGAGGGTCAGGTCGACGTTCTTGAGGTTGTGCTCCCGTGCGCCCTTGATGACGATCGCGTCGAGGGCGTGCGTGGTCCCGTCCGGCATCGAACATATGACCGCATTTCCGCGGCGAAGGTTGCCGCCGGAAAGGCGATCAGACGGTCGCTCGGCTCGCTCAGTACGGGGCCGGCGGCGGCGGCGGGGTTGGGGTCGGGGGGACCGTTCCGGCGCGCTCGAGGTTGAGGTACTCGCCAACCACCAGCAGGGTGGCGTAGGCGACGACGACCTGGGTGACGATCGCCCCGACGATCGGTCCGATCAGCGGCGCGAAGCCCAACGCGGCCCCGACGATCCCGCCGAGCAGTCGCAGCCCGAAGACGACCACCGCGACGATCAGGGTGGGGAAGAAGCGCGCTACCGCGAGGCGGAGCGACTCGCTGATGGCGGCACCGGCCGGCCGGTCGCCGACGATGGCCGCGGGAAACGCGTACAGCGTGAAGAGCACGTAGGCGAGGAACGCCAGGCCCAGGGTCGGGATCAAGAGCACGACGGCGATCACCGCCAGCACGAGCAGCCCGAGCCCGACCAGGACGATGCGGCCCGCGTCCCGTTCGAAGATGCGCGTCCCGTCGGCGAGCGTCGTGGTCCCCTGCAGCCAGGCCGCGCCGGCCATGCCGGTCGTATAGGCGACCGTGGCGATGTACCCGATCAGCCCGATCAGGCCCAGCAGTAGACTCCCCCAAAAGTTGCCGCCGAACGTCGTGACCGATTGACCGTTGGCATCGATGACCGTCGTCTGGGGCGCCAAGAGACCGGTGGCGACGCCGACGATGAGGCCGATGACGATCCCCGGCACGATGATGATCCAGTTGCGGTTGAGGAGCGCCCAGGAGCGGGCGAAAATGCTTTCGATCGGTTGCTCGACCATGATGGTCAGGCAGGTTCGTCCTTCAAGCGCCCGGTTCCCGGGGCGACGCGAGCGGAATCGCGACCGTGGCGCGCTCTACGGACAATCCGTGGCGATCAAACGCCGCGCGCGCGCCTCTCCGGCGGCCGCGCCGGCGGCGAACTGGGGATACCTCCCGCTGTCCTGCGGCTCGGGCTTGCGCGACTTCAAGGCTCGGTATCGCTCGGCCGCGGTACGCAACAGTCTGCACTCGCGGTCGCGATCGTGAGCTTGATGGGCCGCGACAGCGCCCGCCGCAGCGTAGGCCGCCGAGTCGAAGAGGTCGCCATTCCGCGAATTCTCTCCGGGCGGGCCCCAAGCGGCCGATGAACGACGCATTGCGCAGGCGTAGAGCGCCTGACTCAGTCTCTCGTAGAGCGCCATTTGATCGGCAGCAGACATGCGTGAGGTTCCCGCTTCTATCGCGCTGTCCGCCGCTCGAAGCTCGTCGACCGTACGCGGATCGCACGTGCCCCCGAGCGCGGCCGCCCGAGCGAACGACACCGGCGGCGATGCCACGGCTCCCAGGGAGAGCCCGACCATCACCGCCGCAAGAACCGTCCAGCCGCTAAAGCGCATCGAATTGCGAAATCAAACTCTCCGCCTGGGAGGCGACGACGCCGTAGGATTCGAGGTCGGCGACGTCCATCGCTCCGCCGACGTTCGCGATGACGCTTCCCGCATTGGGATTCGTCAACGTTCCCATCGCCACCAGCGCGACGCCGCCTCCGTTGCCGCCGACTTCATACGGGACCAAGGCCAGGAACCCAAACGTGCAGCGGTAGCCCGTCGGGCAGTTACTCTCGACGACGCCGGATGGAAAGGTCACGCTCGTGAAGCCGAGGTTCGTCAGGTACTGCAACGCCACGGTCTCCGGTCCGGGGGCGGCCTGTGCCGAGGCGGTCGATCCGCTCGACGCGATCGCGATCCCTGCCGCGACGGCAAGCGCGAGCAGGCGAAACGCGTAGGCCACACTGTGCTTCATGTCATTCACCATGATCTTCGGCTTACTTGAGGACTCGGTAGAATCGTGAGGGTAGATTGGGATACGACGGGGGGAACGACGGTCCCGAAACCCAGACGAACGCGGCGTTACTGCTGGAGTTCGAGTAGACCGTGGTGCATCCCGCGTTCATGCAGATCCCGATGTGTCCATCCTGGTTCTGAATGTCGAGGTCGCCCGGCATCGTGTTCGCCTGCGTGATTTGGACTCCGCGTCCCGCCTGAAGTGCCGCTTCGACAGATGCGACGTTCAACGGATTCACACCCAAAGGCGCCAGTCCGATCGCCTGCAATATCTGATTGACCGCCCAGGCGCACCCCTCGACGCCGTTGTTCGTCCCCGGCGCGTTCTTGCTCGACATCCGACTCGCATAGGCTGAGGCCGCCTGGTTCGCAATCGCTTGGCCGAGAGATGTTCCGCCCGGCGGCGGCGTCGCAGGCGGCGGCGGCGGCGGGGCCGTCGGTTGAACCGTCGGCGTCGGCTGCGGTGATGCTCCGGTAACGAGAATCGTCACGGTGTACGGCGGAGCGACGGAACCGGTATCCATGTCTTCGAGGTTGATCGTCGAGATGAACGGGCCCGGATTCGTCGCCAACGAAGCCGCGATGTTCAAAACGTTCGGCGCGTTCCCGGCCGTCGTTGGCGACGACCAACTCTCCGAGATCCCGCCGCCAAATGGACTTATGATGAACCAGTCGATCGTGTCGGCGGGATTACAGCCTTCCAGCACACCTCCGACGTTGGTCGAACACCAGAACGAGAGCGATCCCGAGCCACCTTGGGGTATGACGAGCGCATAGTTGGACGAAGACAGCGGCGACATGCCGTTCTCAGCAACGCCCGCGGTCGATACCGGCGCCGGCGTCGTGGTCGGTACTACCGTCGGTTTTATCGTCGGCAAGCAGGTCGGACAGGTCTGCGCGGGAGCAACGCGCAGGATACTGCCGGTCGCTTTGACGGATGTCCGCGGCGGCAAATAGAGCACCGGTAACGCCGGACCAACGACCGTACCGCCGTCGCTTTTGCCATCGACGCGCTCATAGCCGAGGGACTGTCCGGAAGACGGCACGAGCGCGCCGCCACGTGACGGCGCGACGTTCCCTGCGCCCGCGCACGCGGCAGCGATCACGAGCAGTGCAAATGGCAGCGTTCTCAGCAAGATTTTGTGCAAGTCGGCAACCCCCGAAAACGAAACATGCGATCGCTCGTGTGCCTAATCGCTAACGAATCGGAGCCCTACCTGTCAAGCAAATTGCGAGAAGGTGCTATATGTTCACGTTATTCGAACTGCTAGGAACCGGAGTCGCGTTGAAGCGCGTCCGCGAGCGGAATGACGCCGAGGACGTCCTCGATCGCGACGATCGTCGCGTCGGGTGGGCGCGCGCCCTCCGGCAACGGGATCGCGTGGACGTCGATCAGGACGGTGAACAAGCCGGCCTCGGCCGCGCCGACGACGTCGCGCTCGTAACGGTCGCCGACCATCGCGGTGCGCTCCGGCGTGCTGCCCAGCACTGCGCAGGCGTGGCGAAACAGCTCGGGATCGGGTTTCACCATCCCGACCTCGTCGGCCAGGAAGAACGCGTCCATCTTCTCGCGCAGGCCGAGGCGATCGATCTTGTCGTGATGGGTCGCGGCGAAGCCGTTCGTCACCAGGCCCAGCCGGCAGCCGCGCGCGCGCAGGTTCGTCAGCACGTCGAGCGCCCCCGGCGAGAGCGCGAGCACGTCGGCGCGCGCCGCGACGTACGCCTGCGCGGCACGCGCGGCCAGCGCCGGGTCGTCGATGCCGACGGCGCGCAGCGCGGTATCCCACATGCGCTGGCGCTCGTCGCCGATCGCGCGGTTGAGCGACTCCGCGGTCAGCGAGTGCCAGAACGTCATCGCCTCGCCGTCGTAGGCGTCGGCCAGCGCTTGCGCGTCGACGCCGCGCTCGCGTGCCACCATCTCGGCCGCCGCTTTGGCCGCCGCGCGGTACGCGGTCGTATCGTCGTGGAGCGTGTCGTCGAGGTCGAACAACACGCAGTCGATCGCGCGCGCCATCAGAACCGCACCAGGAACGAGCGCAGCGCGAACGCGCCGAGCGCGAAGCGCAGCTCCTCGTCGACGATCGACGCGTCGCCGGCGATCGGGCGTTCGACGGCGTCGATCGGCTGCGCCTCGCGCATCCGTCCGCCGCAGCGCAGCGCGACCGCGCGGTTCGCGCCGTCGAGCTCGCGCACCCGCACGACCACGCCGCCGCCGTCGTCCGACGGATAGGTCGCCACCACCAGCACCGCGTCGTCCTCGCAAGTGAACAGCCGCACGCGTTCCTCCTCGGCGTACGCCAGCCAGCCGTGCTCGAGCGCCGAGATCGTCGCGCCGGCGGTCGGCACGAGCGCGTACGAGAGACGGCGTTCGCCGCGGTCCGCGTTCGGATCGGGCCAGCGCGGCGACCGCAACAGCGAGGTGCCCAGCCGCACGCCGCCGTTCTTGAGGCCGAGCGCGCTCCAACCGTAGAGGTCGGACGTGAACACCGCCAGCCCGCGCTCGCCGGCGGCGACGTGCGCCCAGCGCTGACCGGGGACCTCGAAACGCGCGCGCTCCGCGTCGGTGGTCGGATAGGCGGTGCGCACGCGCGTGCCGTGCGGTTCGCCGAAGCGCACCGTTTGCGCGGGGAGCGCGACCCGGTGCTCGGCGCGCAACAGCACGTGGTCCTCGTGCCAGGCGACGGCCAGCTCGACGCGCAGCCACGGCTCGTCTTCGTGCAGCGCGACGCGCATCGTCGCGCGCGAGCGTTTGCCGACCGCCAGCTGCACGCGCAGCGCGTCGTCCTCGAGCCGCGCGTCGTTCGGCCGCACCCGCACGGGCCGGCGCTCGTAGCCCGCGTCGACGTTCCAGGCATCCCAGCGCTTGGGCTTGTCGACGAACGCGACGATCCCGTTCGCCACCGAGACCACGTTCGCGCCGTCGCGCGCGCTCAGCTCGTCGACCGTGCCGTCGGCGCGCAGGCGCGCGCGCACGAAGTCGTTCTCGACGATCCAACCGTCGCCGTCGGCGTGCGGGCGCACCGGCGCCGAGACCGACGGGCGCACGTCGCTGCGCGGCAAGATGCTGCGCGCCGCGGCGGCGACGCGCTCGAGGATCGCTTCGACGTGATCGTAGTCGGCGTGGACGTCGGCGTAGACCGGCGTGATCGACGTCCCCGGCAAGACGTCGTGGAACTGCCCGCGCAGCACGATCCGCCACGCGGTGCGCAGATCGTCGGCCAGCGCGCGGCGCACCGTCTCCGGCGCGCGGACGGCGACGCACCACGCCGCCAGCTCCTCCGCCCGCGCCAGGCCGCGCTCGCACGCCGCGTTGCGCTGCTTGACGTCGTGATGGGTCGTGTACGTCCCGCGGTGCGTCTCCAGGTACAGCTCGCCGCGGTAGTCGGGCAACGGCCGCGCGCTCACGCCGGCGAACCAGTCCTCCAGGCGCGTCCACCCGTGCGAGCCCGGGCCGACCTGCGCGAGCTGCTCGTCGGTCGCGCCGCCGCCGCCGTCGCCGTACCCGACGACCAGCGGCTCGTGGCGCGTGCGCGCCTTCGCCAGCCGCTGTTCGCCGACGCCGCCCTCGTACGCGTCGACGACCGCCGCGGTCAGCGTCGCGCCGTCGTCGCCGATCCAGCGGAACTGCGGATAGGGCCAGCGCGTCACCTCGTTCCACTGCAGCTTGGTGGTCGCGAAACGGAACACGCCGGCGTGCGCGGCCAGCGTCGGAAACGAGCCGGGGAAACCGAAGCTGTCGGGCAGCCACGCCACGGTCGGCTCGACGCCCAGCTCGTCGCGCATCCAACGGATCCCGTGCGCGAACTGGCGCAGCAGCGACTCGCCGCTGGGCGCGTGACAGTCGGGCTCGACCCACATCGTCGCGACGCCCGCGTCCCAGCCGCCGCCCAGCCGCGCGCGGATGCGCTCGAACAACGCGCGGTCGGCGGCCGCGACCCAGGCGTAGAGCTGCGGCTGGCTCTGCGCGAAGACATAGGGAGTCGTCTCGACCTGGCGCAGCGCGGTCGCGAACGTGCGCAGCGCCTTGCGGCGCGTCGCGTCGTACGTCCACAGCCACGCCACGTCGAGGTGGGCGTGCCCGACCAGCGGCACGTCGATCGTCTCGCCCGCGCCGTCGGCCGGCGCCGGTTCGACGGTGAGCACCTGGGCGGGACGCTGCGCCGCGTGCGCCAGCATCCAGCGCCAGCGCACGCCGTCGCCGGCCGGCAGGCCGCTGGTCGGCACCGAGCTGCGCTCGACCTCGAGCGTCACCTCGTGCCGGCCGGGCTGCGGCGGCAGCGCGATCGTCGCGTGCTGCACGTCGAACGCGCCGCGCACGACGCCGTCGATCCGCAACAACGCGCCGGTGCGCGTATGATACGTCAGGTGCAGCGGGCCGTCGGGGAAGGTGACGGCCGCGCCCAGCGTGACGGTCGCGTCGGCGCGCGCGCGGACGGCGAGCCGCGCATGCATCAGGACAGGACCGCGTGCAGCAGGTCGTTGTGCGTCGAACAGTTGGCTTGGGCGGCGTTGTGCGAGTCGAGCACGTAGCGGAACGTCACCGCCAGCGGGTCGTGCGTCTTGCGCGCCGGCAGCTGGATGCGGAACGCGGCGGGATAGTGACGCTGCGGGCCCAGCGGCGGAATCGGCTGCGCACCCAGGACGGTGCCGTTCTGGACGATCTCCAGGTGCTGGCGCGTGTCGTTCGGCTGCGCGACGACACCGCGATTGCGCACGTCGACGGTGACGATCGCGTTGTCGAAGCCGCGGTTGGGCGCGCTCACGATCTGCAGCTTGGGCGTGGCGACGAGCAGATCGGCGCAGGGCGAGACGTCGGCGGCCAGCGCCGCGGCCAGAACGAGATCGAGCATCGTCTCCTTGCCTGTGGCGCGCGAGCGCCACGTTCCTGCGGGTTACACGGCGTCGCGTTCGCGCAAGTGCGCCAACAGCGCGTCGGCGACGACGGCCGGTCGCTCGCGCTGCAGGAAGTGACCGCAATCCGGCACGATCCGCACCTCGTACGGCGCGTCGAACAGGGCCGCGCTGCCGTCGGCGCTGGCCGGCAAGGTCGCGCCGTCGTCGCGTCCCAACAGCGCCAGGGTCGGGACGGTGACGTGCGGTGCGCCCTCCAGGGCGGCGCGCTCGGCCGCGTAGCGTTCCGCCCCGGGAACGAAACCCCAGCGCTGGCGATACGACGAGAGGACGATCGGCACGAAGTCGGGGTTGGCGAACGAAACCGCGGTCACGTCGTACTCTTCGCTGGTCGGATGCCAGCCGGGCGACCAGTGGCCCCACAACGACCGGCAGAACGCGTGCCGGTTCGTGCGCAGCTCCTCCTCGCCGCGCGGGGTCGCGAAGTACCACTGGTACCAATACGCGCGGCCCTGATCGACCGAGAGCCGCTGCGCGGCGACGTTCGTTCCGTAGGCGACGGCCAGCGCGGTCAGGCTGCGAAACCGCTCCGGCGCCAGCACCGCGGCGGCGTAGCCGGCGCGCGCACCCCAGTCGTGGCCGACGTAGTCGAACTGCTCGAACTCCAGCGCATCGGCCAGCGCGAGCACGTCGGCGGCCAGCGCCGCGATCTCGCCGGTTCGCGCCGCACCCTCGGCCAGCGTCGTCGGACCGAAGCCGCGCACCCACGGCGCGATGGTGCGAAACCCGGCGTCGACGAGCGGCGGGACGAGCGCGTCCCAGGTGCGCGCGTCGTCCGGGAAGCCGTGCACGAGCAGCAGCGGACGGCCCTCGCGCGGTCCGTGCTCGAGATATGCGATCCGTGCGTCGCGCGTCGTGACGAAAGCCGCTTCACCCACCCGCGCGGGCTTCGGCAGCCCCGGCCCCGCCCCTAGCGTGCAAGTTCCGTAGAACTACGGACGTGGCGCAGCGCACGCCCGAGCTATCGTCGGCGCATGACATACGCACTCATCGCCGCGACGATCGTCCTGCACGCGTGCATCTGCCTGCTGGCGGCGGACTTCTTGGCCGGCGTCGTCCACTGGGCGGAAGACACCTGGCTGCGTCCCGGCATCTCTCCGCTGCTCGACAAGTGGGTCGTCCTGCCGAACCTCGAGCACCATCAGCGCCCCGGCGGGATCCATTACTGGGGACACTGCGGCACCCCCCCGCGCGCGATCGCGCTGCTGCAGCGGCTAGGCGTGTTGCAGCCGGCCGCGCACCACGCGCTGCATCACAAGCGCCCGTACGGCGTGCGCTACTGCACGACGACGACGTTCCTGAATCCGGTGCTCGACCGGATCGGCTTCTGGCGCGGGCTGGAACGAATCGCCGAGCGCTGCGGGGCGCGCGTCCACCGCGCCACCCCGGCGCGCGGCGGCTACTGAACGGCGATGATGCCGAGCGCGATCGCCCGGGCCACCGCGCGGGCGCGCGAGTTGACGCCGAGCTTCCCGGTCACCCGCGCGACGTGCGTTTCGACCGTGCGCGGCGAGATGATCAGACGCTGCGCGATCTCGCCGTTGCTCAGACCGGTCGCCAAGAGGGTAAGGATCTCGTGCTCGCGCGCGGTCAGCGGCTCGACCGGCGCCTTGGCCGACGGCGCGAGGGCCGGCGAGGCGCCGGTCGCGCGCCGGGCGAGGAGCAGCTCGACGCTCGGCGCGTGCCCGTGGTCGCGCACGCGATCGGCGAACGGAACATCGCCGAAGCGGCGCGCCAGCAGGCCGGCAAACGGACCGCTTGCCACGCGCGTGCGCCCCGGCGTGCCTGCGCCGCGCTCGGCGCGCCGGCTTGCGCCAACGCGAGCGCGCTGCGCCCGCTCTCGGGGCGCACCAGCCACAGCCGCGCCAGCAACGGCGCGACGAACGCGTCGGCCTCCCACGGTTCGGCGTCGTACCAGACGACGTGCGGCTCGTCGGCCAGCGCGGCGAGCAGCGCCCGCGCTGCGACGGCCACGGAGCGATCAGCTCTCGCGGTCCCAGTAGTCGAGCGCCGGGCTCGCGCGCACGATCGTGTCGCCGACCTCGATCAGCACCTTGTCGGAGTCGGGATAGAAGCAGACGTCGGTGTCGTAGGCGTAGCGCGCGATCATCAGGACCTCGACCTCGTCCTGCGTGTCGTTCCAGAGCCGGTGCGCGCCGGCGGGACCGACCGGAAACGCGACCAGATCGCCTTCGCGCAGCGCGAACGTTCCCTGCGGCATGCGCAGCGTCGGCGCTCCGCGCAGCACCAGCAGCAGCTCCTCTTCGCGCGCGTGCCAGTGCGTCGGGCACAGGTGGACGCCGGGCGGCAGCCGGTACGCCGCCGTGCCGAGCTCCATCCCGCCGAGCAGATAGCCGACCTCGGCCGTCCACGCGCCGCGGAACGCCGGCGGCGCGTCGAGACCCTGGAAGAAGCGCAGCTCGTCGAGGTTGACGCGGAAGGTGGCGACCCCGTCGCGCGCGGCGAACATCGCGTTGAGCGCGGCGTACGCGTTGCCGAAGATGCACGCGCCGTCGCCGACCAGCAAGTGATCGGGCTTGACCGCGCGCAGTCGGCGCAGCGCGAGCAGCGCGCGCGCCGGATCGGCGAGCTTCGCGTCGGGCATCAGCGTCAGCGCACCCGCCGGCGTCCCCCAGATCGCGTCACCGACGATCACGGCCTTGCGCGCGCGGTCGAACAGCGCGACCTCGCCGGGCGTCTTGAGTCCTTCGAAGCCCAGCACGCGCCAGCCGTGCACGAGGTCTTCCGGTTGCAACGTCGCGTCGGGCGCGCGCGTCAGCTCGGCCGCGTCGAGCGCGGGCGCGAGGACGCGCGCACCGGTCGCCGCGGCGACGGCCGCGCTGCCGCGCTCGTGGTCGCGGTTGGTCACGATCACCGCCGCGACGCCGCGCTCGCGCAGCTCGGCCAGCAGCGCGTCGTCGGGCGCGATCGGATCGACGACCAGATTTCCCTCGCGCGTCTCGACGAAGAAACCGTTGAAGTCCAGGTTGCGGTCGGGCTGCCACGCCGACCACGACCAGATCCCGGGGACGACCGTCTGGCGCATGCCGGAGACTTCCGACACGAACCGTCCCGCTCCTCATCGCCGCCCGCTCCGCGCGGGCCGTGCGATCAGGACAAGGCCCGCACGATCTGCTCCGGCTCCATCATGCCGCTGATCGCGCGGCGGTTCGGCCAGCCGTAGGCCGGGACACCCTGCACGCCGGCCGCATGCGACGCCGCGATCGACGCGTTCACCGCCGGCGCGAAGGCGTGGCGCTGCCAGGCGGATTCGACGTCGGCCCGCGAGATGCCGAACGGCGCCGCTTGCGTCGCGATGATGTCCGGATCGGCGATGTTCGCCCCGTCGGCGAAGAACGCGCGCGACACAGCGTGATGAAAGGTCGCCGCCGCGTCGTCGCCGGCACGCGAGCGGACCAGCTCCATCGTCTCGAGCGCGAGCCGCGAGTTGGCGTTGCGCCGCGGCGGATCGATCGGCAGGCCCACGTGCCGCGCGAGCTCGGTCAGCCGGGCGCGAATCGCCGGCCACTGGGCGTCCGAGAACGGCTTGTCAGCGCCGCTCGGCGGCACCTCGGGATGGAGCTCGAACGGCAGCCAGCGCGTGCGGACGCCCATTTCCTTCGCCGCCTGCTCGATCCAGACCGAACCGAGATAGCAGAACGGTCAAACGACGTCCGACCAGACCAGCAGGACGCGCTCGTCGGCGTGCGGCTGTGCGGTGCTCACGTGTCCGTGTTCGGGCCGTGCGGGGTCGCTTCCCGTTCGGCGGCGTGCTTGACCAGCGCGATCGAACGATACATCGCGTGCACCAGCTTCCCGTACGGCGCGGTCGTGAACAGCCCGACGATCGTGCCCAGGTGCACGATCAAGAGCGTTCCCATCGCCGGCGTCGTGCGCAGCGCGAGCAGCGCCAGGCCGCTGAGCGCGGCCAGCTCCAGCAGGACGAGGAACGCGTCGTCGAGCGCGAGCTGCCGCGCCGCCGTCGGGGCGGGATCGCTGCGTCGCTTGACGACGAACAGGCCGGCGGCGCCGATCGCGAGCGCGATCCCGCCGAGCGCACCGAGCGCGACCGGCGGACTCCACAGCGGATACGGCGGCACGCGGTGCAGGAACTCCTGACCGATTGCCGCCAGCGTCGTCGCCGCGAAGTTGGCCGTGACGCCCCAGAACACCAGGCCGTGGAAGATCCGCCGGCGGCTCGACCCGCGGCCTTCGTCGTAACAGCCCACGCCGCCGCCGCGCAAGTACGTCAACGCGAGCGCTTCGCGCAGGGCGGTGCGCAGCGTCGATCCACGAACGAACGGCGCGCCGCCGCCGATGTCGCGCGCGTACGCGCGGCCGGCGACCACCAGCGCGAACGCGCCGGCGAGGACGAGCGCGGTTGCGCCGGTGACCATCACCGTATAGGGCAGCACGCGGTAGAACGCGCCGGGGCCGAGCGCGGGCGTCCAGAGCGCGGTGGCGCCGGACGCGAGCAGCACCGCGCACAGCACGATTGCGATGCCGGCGGCGACGGCGAGGACGGCCGTTCGGGCCGGACTGCGCAGCAGCGCGCCGAGCACGGCGGGCCTGGCGTAGCGCGCGTAGGTCTGCACGCGCGCCTGCGCCATGATCGCCGGGATGTTGACCGCGTAGTCGTGCGGCGGCGTGAACATGCAGGCGTCGAAGCACATCCGGCAGTCGTGACACAGACTCGAGAGATAGGCGAGGTCGCCGTCGCCGATCGCCGTGCGCAGCTGCGCCGCGCCGAACATCGCGCAGAAGCCTTCGCAATAGCGGCAGGCGTTGCAGACCAACAGCTGGCGGTCCAGCTCCGTCGTCAGGTCAAGCTCGAGCACGGCGTGCCGCCCCCGTCCCTGCCAGCCGCCCGAACGTCGAGCCGATCGTCAATCCGAAACCGGCCAGATACCCGCGGGTGAGGATGTTGCCGGCCATGCACTCTCCGGCCGCGAACAGGTTGTCGAACGGCGCGCCGTCCTCGCGCAGCACCTGGGCGGCCGCGTTCACGGCGACGCCGAGATAGGTGAACGTCACGCCGGGGCGCAGCGGGTAGCCGAAGAACGGCGGCGTGTCGATCGGCTGCGCCCAGTTCGACTTCGGCGGCACCAGGCCGTCGGTCGTGCAACCGTCGAGCTCGCCCAGGCGCACCGTCCCGCCGGGCCGCACCGCCGCGTTGAATGCGCGCACGGTGTCTTCGAGCGCGTCTGGCGACAGGCCCAGCCGTGTCGCCAGCGCGGGCAGCGTATCGGCGCGTTCGGGCCGGTAGACCGAGGGGATGAACCCCCGCGCCGTCTTGGCGTCGAAGATCGCGAACGCGGTTTGGCCGGGCAGCTCGGCAATCAGCTTGCCCCAGATCGCGTAGCGCTTGGGCCACAGGTCCTCGCCTTCGTCGTAAAAGCGCCGCGCCCGCGCGTCGACGGCGATGCCGAACGGGATCGCGTCGATGCGGGTCACGATCCCGCCGTCGAAGCGTGGCGCTCGCGCGTCGACCGCGACGGCGTGGAAACCGCGCGGATCGCCGATCGGTTGCGCACCGATCGCGTACATCGCGCGCAGGGCGACGCCGGTGTTGTGCGGCGTACCGCGGATCGTGAAGCGCGACGCCGCCTCGCCCCAGTACTCGGCCAGCCATGCGACGTCGGCCTCGAAGCCGCCGGCCGCCACGACCACCGCGGCCGCCGCGACGCGTGCTTCACGTCCCTCACGCTCGTAGACGACGTCGGTGACGCGCAGATCGTCCGCCGTCAGCGCGCGCACGGTCGCCTCGTACGCGACCTCCACGCCCAGTCGCAGCGCGGTATCGTAATAGGTGTTGACGAGCTGTTTGCCGCCTCCTAAAAAGAAACCGTTGGTGCGGTCGAGATGCAGCGCGCCGGTGAGGGGCCGCTGCCACCGGATGCCCTGCTCGGCCATCCACGCGGCCAGCGTGGTCGACTCGCCGATCGTCAGCCGCGCCAGCGTCTCGTTCGTCTCGCCGCCGGTGACGCGCAGCAGGTCGTCGAACAGCTCGGCTTCGGGATACGCGCCGGTCGCCGCGGCGTTCGGCGCGGCGTGCGCGAAACGCACGTCGCGCGTATGCCGGGTGTTCCCGCCGCGCAGCCGCATCGGCGCACGCTCGAGCAGCAGCACGCGCGCGCCGGCGCGCCGGGCGGTGATCGCCGCGCACAGGGCCGCGTTTCCGCCCCCGCAGACCACGACGTCGAATTCGCCCGAAGACATTTCTGTCGGCCGGATTGTAGGACAATAATGTTGCCAGGTCAATACAGGATCATGAAGACCGAGGCGGCTTCGTCGCGCGCGGATCGCGACGCGACCCATCGGCTGCGCGAAGCCATCACCGCCGGGCGCTTTCAGCCCAACGAGCGGCTGATCGAAAAAGACTTGGTCGAATGGCTCGGCACCAGCCGGGGCAGCGTGCGCGTGGTGCTGGCGCGGCTCGAGCAAGAAGGGCTGGTCGTGCGCGAGCACAACCGCGGCGCGCGTGTGCGGCTGGTCTCCGAGCACGACGCGGTCGAGATCGTCGAGGCGCGCTGCGCGCTCGAGGCGCTGGTCGCGCGGCACGCCGCGGTCAACGCGAGCGACGCCGACGTCGCGCAGCTGCGCACGATCATGCGCGATCTCGAGGAGCTGCGCCGGCAGGGCGATCTGCTGGCCTACGCCGACCGCAACCGTGACCTCCACGCGACGATCATCCGCATGTCGCGCCACCACACCGCCGCCGCGCTGCTGACGATGCTCAAGTCACAGAGCGTCTCGTTTCAGTACCGCTCGATCTTGCAGCCGGGCCGCGCGGACCGCTCGATCCACGAGCACGAGTCGCTGGTCGAGGCGATCGCCGCACGCGATCCCGACCGCGCTGAGGCCGCGATGCGCGACCACCTGGGCGCGGCCGTCGCCGCGCTGCGCGCCTCGATCGCGTCGGGCCGCAACGCGCGCGGCTGATCCGCTCAGGTGCCCTTCTCGGCGCCGAAGTAGTGGATCAGCTTGAGGATCCACTGATGCACGGTGTAGACCTGGCTGGCGTCGCCATAGGCGAAGTAGAGTTCGTTCGGACCGACCCGCTTGTGATAGTCGAACGAGACGTTCCAAGCGTTGATGAACAACGGCGGCGCGGTCTGGTCGATCAGCGGCGCGGTGCCGTCGATGCGGCGGATGCCGAACGCGACCGACTCGTTCGCGCCGATGGCGTAGTTGTAGCTGGCCCGCTCCAGCCACTGCACGTTGCGACCGCCGCGGTCGAGCGTCTGATCGGTGTCGTCGGCCTCGAGCGTCAGCGTCGCGCGCTTGCCGGCGCGCATCGTCGAGCTGCGCAGCCACGCGTCGAGTCGGCCCGGGCCGAAGCGGCCGCCGTTCCACGAAACGACGGTCGGCGTCGCCGACGAGCCGTGGTTGCCGTTGTTGCCGGGATTGTTCGCGGTGCCGCTGTGCCACGTGAACTGAATGCCGTCCTGCGAGACCGGCGTGAAGATTCCGCTCGGCAGTCGGAGGTAGCTCGAGCCGATGCCGCCCTGGATGTCGATCAAGTCGTGCATGAGGACGTCGAGCGAGACGTTGTTGTCGGTCTGATCGAGCGCGCCGGTGTGGTCGTGATAGCGGTCTTCGAACTGCCAGAACTGAATGCTGTCCAGCCACGAGGTGGCAGGGAACAGCCACTCCTTGTTCTGGAAGACGGCGTAGCCGCTGATATCGGGATGCTGGATGTAGCCGTCGACCGGCGTGTAGTACTGGCCGTAGTCGCGCAGCGAGGCGCCCAGGCCGTAGGTGTTGGTGTAGTAGTATGCGCCGCCGTCGATGCGCTTGTTGCGCCCGTCGTCGTCGGGGACGGCCGTGTTCTGGTCCTCGCCGAAGTTGAAGAAGGCGTCGATGTGTTGCGAATCGTTGAAGTGGATGCCCGTGGTCGTCGTCCGGTCGACCAGCCCCGGCAGATCGGCGTCGACCTGCTGGATCGCGTAGCTCCAGTAGTTGTTCGGCGTGTGCATCTGCAGCATCGTCGCGCCGTCGTCACGGCCGTCGCCGATCGCGTCGAAGCCGGCGAACGAGAACAGTCCCTGCTTTCCTTCGAACGCGTAGCCGTCGCGCGGCGTCGGAATCGACGGCGTGTAGAGCTGATAGGTGCCCGGACAGACGTCGCAGTCGAACGGGTCGTAATAGTTCGCGCCTTGAGTGAAGAACGGCCGAACCTCGGTGTAGACGCGCTGGTACGCGGTCGGCGCGATCGTCTGCTGATCGACCTCGACGTTCGAGAAGTCGGGGTGAATGGTGCCATAGACGGACGACGTCGCGGTGACCGGCAGCGAGAAGTCGGCGCCCATGCGCGAGGTCGAGAGGCCCGGGTCGTGTCCTTGCGCGCCCAGCGCGTAGAGGGCGACGCGCGGTTTCGCGCGGCTGACGGCCGCCGGCGGCATCCCGATCGCGGGCCCGGCGTAGTTGACGTCGTCGCCGTTGGTCTGCAACGGCCCCCAGCTCCAGATCTGCCGCTCGCCGGTCGAACGTACGACGCGCACGAACTGCAAGCGCCAATCGCTCGCGCCCGACCCGCGGATGACCTTGAGCGGAATCTTCATCGTCGTCACCCAGCCGCCGGGGACGGTGGCGCCGAACGACTCCCAGCTCGGATCGTAGGCCGTGTTCTCCGAGGAGTACTGGAAGTGCGTCCCGTTCGACGTCGCGGCGAACTGGTAGTAAAAACCGTTGGGCCCGTTGGGCCACAGGTCGACCCAGACTTCGTCGTCGGTGCCGTCGCCGACGTCGTTGGTGTGCTGTTGCTGCAGCAGCCCCTCGCGCTGCGCGTTGTCGAACCGCACGTAGAGGAAGGTGCCGTCGGTGGCGATGTGCGCAACGCTCGACTCGCTGGACGGCTTCTGATGCTGCACGTCCCAGGTCAGCGTGACGGCCTTCGCGTCGGCCCACGCCGTCTCGTCGGCCTTGGGATCGAGCGGCGGCGGCGAGGCGACCGTCGGAACGGCGATCTGGTGTGTGGCCGCCCCGGCCCCGAGGGGGCACAGAACGGCGGCCGTGACGAGAACGCACGACCCCACCAGCGAGCGGACCAACCGCACCAAAAAGCCTCCCGTCCTGAGTCTTATTTCTCTAAGACTAATCCCAAGCGAGTCTACTATTTCTTTAAGTATGCCGTCAAGGTCCCCGCCGGCGGCCGGGGCTCGGGTCGGCTCGCCCCCGAAGAGGCCCGCACGGAGGCCCTCTCGTGATGCACCTGCTCCTGGCCGTTGCCGCCGCCTACGCCGTGTTGCCGCTGACCGTCGGCGAGACGGGACTGCCCGACGCGATCGCGCCGTCGGTAGCCGAGCGCGGCGCGCTGGTCGCCCAGTTCGAGCGCCAGGCGCGCGCGGCTGACGGCGTGGTCGCCGTTCCGGGCCCCACCGTGGCGCGAGCGCTCGAGCGCGCCGGCTACGATCAGAACACGCCCTACCGCGCCTGCGCGAGCGCCGCCTGTGCGCGCGCCGTCGGCCGCGCGCTGCACGTGCGGGCGGTCGTGTACGGCTCGGTAACGCGCTACATGGCGCTGATCTGGGGGATGGACGTCACCGTCGTCGACGTGCGCACCGGCGCCGTCACCGGCCCGTTCTCGCTCGGCTACAAAGGCGACTACGCGGCCCTGTACGCCGGCGAGGGTGACTTGTCGGTCGCGGTGGCGCACACGCTGACCGCACGATGAATCCGTTCGTGATGATCCTGCGCGCGGCGCTTTGCGTCGCGTTGGCCGGCCCATTGCTTGGAGCCGGAACCCCGGACGCGGGCCAGGTTATCGCGGCGATGAACCGCGACGGCCTCGCGCACTTCGCCCAGGACGACCCGGGTCACGTCTACAGCCAATTCGTCAGCGGCGACGAGACGGTCAGCCCGCTGCTCGATTGGTCCCGCGGCGTGATCCGTGATCGCGCCGGCGACGACGCGACGCGGTCGGTCCTCGCCCGCTTGCGGCGGTCCGGCATCACGATCGACGCGCTCGTACGGTGGGGTGTTCCGGCCAACGCGGACGCCGCGGAAACCACGAGCGTTGCGAAGCTCGCCGGGGACCTGCGCAGCCTTGGCGTGACCTTCGTCCAGGTCGACGATCCCCCGATCCCGCGGCACGCGGGTCTCATCCTCATCGGGGACTTCACCCGCGACGCCGACGTCAGGATCGCGACCGACGACGCCTTGCCGCCCTTTCCCTCGTCGCGGCTCCAGAGCGACGTCCCGGTTCTGACGTGGTTCTTCGACGACATACGCGCGGCTCGGTTCGATACGACGAGCGGACGGCGATCGCTGTTTCTCTTCTGGGGCACGCACGAAAAGCTCGCCGCCATGCGCAAGCATCTGAACCCCGAACGCTGGGTGACTCTCACGAGCGGGTTCGTGAAGAACGTCGTCGGGGTCAGTGACCTCGGCATCGACACCATCGCCTCGGTCGCTCAAATCGGCATGCAACGTTCGGCGCGGCTGCTCGTGTCGCGTGATCGCGTCGCCGTTCAGCTCCGCGAGCAGTCATGGCACGTGTTCCCAGGAACCTACGATCCGGGCAACGCGCCACACTACGACGAACTGCCGATGGCGCCGTCGTTTCTGTACGCAGTCGTCGACGACGACACGGGAGCGATCATCTTGCTCGGCGAGCACACTTGATGAGGTCGATCCGTGCGATTGCCGGCGCGACGCTTTGCATCGCATTGATCGGTCCGTTGCTGGGCGCCGGAGCACCGCCGACCGCCGTCGTCGAGGCGTTGAACCGCGAGGGCCTCGCCCGCTTCGCATCAGGACCCGTTCCGACGAGCTTCAACAGCGCCGACGGTGAGTTCTCCGCCGGTGATTTCGCCGTCAGTCCGCTGTTACTGTGGCTCAAGCAAGAGATCCGCGCGAGCCAGACGCCCCCTCCCGAGCGAGCCCTTCTGTACCGCCTAGAGGCACACGGCGTGGCGATCACCGCCAACGAGCCCGACGCGTTTCTCGGAGAGGCCGACCACCTGCGTCAACTGGGCGTCACCTATACGACGGTCGGGCCGCCGCCGACGCCGCGTCCGGGCAGCACCAGCGTTTTCGTTCTTCCGCGTGGACTCGACGTCACGATCGCGACCGACGATCCGGTGGACAAGGCAATGCCCTTGCGCGGTGGCCAGGTTCCGTTTTGGTCGCACGACGGCGTGCGTGCCATGCGGTTCGATACCAAGGACGGAGGGCGCTCCGTGTTTGTCTTCCTTGGAGAACGTGCAACGCTCGACGCGCTCCGCAGTAGCCTCTGGCCGGAACGCTGGGCGGCGCTCAACTCGGGATTCACGCCGACGCTGATCGAAATGAGCGATGCCGGCATCGACAGCGTCGCCACCAGCTCGCACCTGCGCGCGACGTACGACGACTATGAGGTCAACCGACTCGTCGTCATGCGCGATCGCGTTGCCGTGCACGTCGAAGAGCACGGAGCGCGCACGGGTGGCTTGATGATCCGTGACTGGACCATTCCCCCGCGCCCGGAAAAGATCGTCACCGCCCTCCCGTTCCTGTATGCCGTCGTCGACAACGATACGGGCGTGATCCTCTTGCTCGGCGAACACGGCTGACGCGATGGACTATGACGAGTACTTCACCTCGCTCGATTCGCTGCTGCGCGCGAAGTCGACGCATGCGGATCAGATCGAGGGTCCGGACGTGGTGGGGCTGATTTGTCGGTGGGCCGCCGGTGACCGTTCACTGGTCGTCCTCCCCATGGAAGGCACCAACGTCATGCTCTACACCGTCATGCGCTTCGGTGAACTGGTGCCGGTCGCCCGGGGCAACGGCAAGCTCGAGCTCGGCGGCGAAGACATCTGCGAGCGGCTGGCCGAGCTGCTCGACGCGGGTTTCGACGAATAGCGCGCCAATCGCGGTATACTCTGCCCATCGGAGGGTGTCGATGCGACGGGTGGCGGTCCTTTCTTCGACGATTCGGTCGGTCGGCTACGAGCCGACCACGCACGAGCTCGAAGTCGAGTTCAGGTCACGGGAAATCTACGTCTATCACGACGTGCCGCCCGAACGCTACGACGGCCTGATGCGCTCGGAGTCACGGGGCACGTACTTCAACAAGCACATCCGCGACGAGTTCCGCTTCACGCGGACGTAACTCGCGTCCAGGGACGCCCAGTGCTCGCGGAAACATGAGAGCCAAGCAAGGCTGCGATATGGCCGCGAGGGGGGACAGGAGCGAATTCCTTCGCCCTGGTGGTTATCTCGAAAATTTACCACCGCTAGCTCGCTGCGGCCTTCAGTATCCACTGCACCTGTTGGCTCGCGCCTAGGTATCCGGCTTCAAATATACGATCTAACTCGCCGTCCTGCGCCGCCCTGGCCACAGCCACACGGAGAAAGTTTTGAAGGTAAAACTGGTCCGCTTTGTGGAGCATGCTTGTCGCGTTTGCTAAACGCTCAATCGCACCGAGCTCCGCTAGAAGGAGTCCCCAAAACAAACACACGAAGTTTTGGTAAACCTCCGGGGATCTGTCAGCATTTAAGAGAGCGTTGTAACGCTTCATTGACCCCCTCATTGCGAATGTGAGGTCCATGGGAATCCCCTGGACGAAAAGGTCGCCCAGATATCGCCCGAGGAGCAACCGCGCCACGCGCCCATTTCCATCAGGGAACGGATGGGTGTGAAGAATCTCGTAGTATGTCAGGACGGCTCGAGCGAATGGATCTAGGTCTTCGTCACGTCGCAAGATACTGTCGATTCTTGCTAGGCTCGCCCCAATCTGCTTCGGTGAGACCTTAATCTTCCAGATACGGCTGGTTCCATCACGATACCGTGCTCGACACGCCGCCTCAGCATTGCGAAGTGACGACGGGCGCCGCGAACCTAAGGCAATGCCATGAATCCTAGGCAACAGGTCGCTCATATGCATCGATGTATCAAGCCGTTCGGCGTAAGCAGCCGCGGTACAAAGGCGCATTAAGTCTCGACGGGTCGCAACTACGTTCCTAGATCCATTAATGCGCTGAATGAACTGGCCGATAAGGTATCGGAAGCGGAGAACGCTCGAAAGATCGACGCTCGATAACCTGCGCGCCGCGTCGAACCTTCCTCGAACGTTATCTATCGCCCGGGCCCTGGAGCTTTGCTTGTGTACCGTACCGGCACTTCGCGACCTACTGATCATACGAATAATTACAGCTGCGCGCATGGCCGCAAGGGCTCGTCCGGCAGACACGAGAGAAGCGGACGAAGAAAATCGTAGTGCCGCTCGGCCGGATGTTGCTCATAAAACGCCGATATCGCGGTCGCGTAGTACCTCAGCGACCGAGAGAAGGTGGGAAGCTTGCGGGTCGTGGGCATATTTGCTATCGCGATAGCTACATTGTTGGGCGACAAATGGCCGGGTGTAATCGCACTTTCTGCTGTAGCAACCGCGTCGGTCCGGCCGAGCTCATAGTAACGCTCCGCTGAGACTCGCGCGGCGACCTCAGCAGCCTCGATCACGGCAAGTCGGGTGTCTGTCGGCGTTCGCTTCCACCAAGTGTAGTCAAGATGCAAGTCATCACGAGCGTCCACCCTTCGCGATTCTGCTGGTCTCAAGACTGCGGCCGTTAGCATGATTCCGATGAGTAGTGCCGACGCACCAAGCCACCACGCGCTTGCTTTCCTCACTGCGGCTCAGGTCCAAGCTCCGAGCCCGGAACGGTTTTCCATGGAATCCACGCGCCTTGCGGCATTCCGGCTTCGCGCCAGGCTACATACCAGTTTTGTCCATCCATTGCAAATCCCGGGCCCGTCTCAATATTTTGCAACTCGAAATCGGTAACCTCGTTGCCATACCAGTCGACTGAGATGTCGACGGCGCTATTGCTAGCGGAGATCGTAAACGTATACGCGGGATTATCCGGATCCACTACAGTCATCGCTTCTCCGTTCGGTACGTCGTATGTACCCGTCACTCGATAGCCATTCGAGATGACGTCTGAGTAAATGTCCGCAAATGCGTCGTCGCCATTCGGTTCTCCAGGATATAATCCGTTGTCGGTTAAATTGTTTAAATCGTTTCCGACAATCTCGCGTAGACTTGTCTCGTCGTCTGGGCCGACACCGTCAGCCTCGGTTTGGCTCGGCACGGTCCCCATTGCGGCATCGTACGGATCGCCGTCATCACCGGTATCGCCATCGACCGCTTCCTGCGCTTCGTCTTGCTCCATAAGCTGGTCGATGTCGTCTGCGTTGTAGCTTGAATAACCGTCATAAGCGACGGTAACTTCATTGCTGACATAAAACTGCGCGCCATCCGCGTCCTGAACACTGAAACCCTCCTCGTCGGTATCATCGACGGTAGGATCGATTGGTCCCGAGATAAAACTAAGCTGACCGCTAGTCGATTGCTGCTGCGCCCACGTGACCCACGCATTAACCTGACTTTCCGTCAAGCCGGTTTGCTCGGCGCCCGTACTAGTCCAGTAAGCAGACTGGCCCGTTGATGGATCGATACCGAACGCGCCCATATATTGACCATCGCGCCCAAACACCGCTGTGAGGTTCGCGGAGGACGCGACTATTTGTCCTCCGGCGTCTATAAGGACATTTCCCTCACCGTAGCTCGTAAGCATCCCGTTCGAGATGAGGTTGTCATAGTAGTTCGTGTCGAGAAATGTGCTCTGCGAGTACTCCGTCTGTTGTTGAATTATCGTTGACTGGACCGAAGCGGAAACGCCCTCTTTGATCAGCCACTGTAGTGAGGTCTTCTTCTTCGCCGTCACCCCACGAAGCGATGACGCCGTTGACATCATCAACTCCGAAGCTCCCGGCGTATTGCCCCATGGCTGAGTACACATCGGTCAGTGCAACGGTCTGCTGTTGCGCTTCATACGATTGAATGAGAAATCGGCCCAGTGCTACTTCGACACCCTCTTCGGTCGCATCGCTCAGCGACGTCCGAGTGGTAGTTCCGGCCTCGTTCTCAACGGCTGTGTCAATCTCTGCCGCGGTGAAGCCACGATACGTAAGTACGTTTGTGGCGGCCGGTCCGTTCGGCTCCGTGATCACAGCGCCGCTCGAATTATAGAGCGTGAGGCCGCTAGTGCCACCGAACTCGATTTCGCCAACAAGCGTATCCTTGACGTCGTATACGTCCACGACGTCTTGATCATTAGAGTCCTGCACGCAGTACCCGACGACATCAGTTCCTATGATGCCTCCCGTCGAGTCGGTGACGCCCTGAGCGACATATTCAACGCCAGGGCCAGGAGAGATGGGCCCAATACCCGCCATGAGCAAAAATCCTCCGTAATTTCCGCACAGAAGCTAATCCGTTAATAGAAAAAGCCATCGCGTTACGTGCTTCCAATGCACGAAATGCAATGACCGATCTTTACATAGAACACCCTCCAAGCACGACGCCCGTAGACGCTCAGCAAGTCCGCACCGCTTCGAGAACGCCCGGCCCTTCCCTCCCTGTAGAGCCGATCAGGAGCTCAGGTAAGAGCTTGGTCTCTCATCTAGCCAGCTAAGTCGGGGCCCAGCCCTGCGCCATTTGAGACGCCCTCTGGGCTTCATCGCTTTCCGAAGCATTAGCTTTCGAACGACCCCATCGGGGGTTGCGAGCGATGCAGGGAAGTGCCTTCAGCGCGAGTAGCGAGATATTCGCCCGAGTGTCAGCAAAACAATTCCTCGATCGACCGAAGTAGGAGCTTCAATGGGCGTGCGTTTCTTATTCGTCGTCGGCTCACCGCGATCGGGCACGACGCTCGCCGGAAGTCTCGCCGCGAGCGCTTCAAGTATATACAACGCCGGAGAATACCATGCTTTCTATATCACGCGAAGCGTGATACCGGCTATAATGCGGCGAATCCCGTCACCCCTTCGTGTGAGATACGTACAGGAGGTGATTGAGCACGCGCGCCACTTTGCAACAAAGTGCGCTAGCGAAGCTGGTGCGCGCACATTTTGCGACGCTTCGCCATGGAATTTGTTGGTGGCGAACTCGCTTCGCGTAAGTCCGCCCGACTCGGTGTTCTTATTGTGCGCTAGGCACCCCGCTGGAGTCATCCAAAGTCTCGCGCAGTCCTATGCGTCAGGATACCACTGGGCCGGAAGATCTCTGGAAGAGCGGGCACGCCTTTACGCTCGCTTTTACGAATCGGCGTCGGTCCTGCCTGAACATCGAACAGCGGTCTTCGATTACGACGCCTTCTGCCTCGATCCTGAAGAAGAGCTGACCAAGCTTACGAAGACCTTGGGACGACTCCTTGATGAGGACCCTGGTGCGTTTGATTGGCATGTAAGTGCGACGAGCCATGCCCCGAACAAGAATAGCCGAGACCCAATTGGACGTGTTGACAATAGTGGGAAGTTAGAGTTCTTTCCGAGACCGCCCTACGACGCGTCTGCTTGGACTCAACAAATGGATGTAGTTGTCAACGGCATTGTCGCGAAGGGTCTCGCAGCAATCAGACGGCTGCGTCCAACAGTGCTCGCCACGAGCGATCTAAGAAGTAGATGACGAGATATTTTTGCGCGGATATTGGCGTACCACATTGACGTCTGGCCCTCTCCGCGGGTCATCCTCCTGTACGCGCGGGCTAACCGCCGTACGAATGTCGTTACTGCTGTGGCGGAAAGCTCACCCTTTGGAGGGCGCGAGATCCCGATTACACGCTTCCGGGCATCGCGCCGCATGGGGCGGCAAATCGCTCGGCTGCTGTGTCATGGCTCTCCAAGGTACCGCGCTGTGCGGCCGTCGAGCACGGCTTGGCCGGCGAAGATCACCAGCATGCCGGCGAGCGTCGTCGGCGCGGGGTGTTCGCCGAGCACCAGCGTGCCGAGCAGCACCGCCACGATCGGCGCGAGGAAGGTTACCGAGGCGGCGTTGGTCGCCCCGGCGGTCGTCATGATCCGGAAGTAGATCACGTAGGCGATCGCGGTGCCGGGAATGGCCAGACCGAGCCAGGCCCACCATTCCGGTGCGGCGAGCGCCGTCAGCTGCTCGCGCGGATGCTCCAAGCCGAGCGCGAGCGGCAGCGCGATCGCGGTCGCGGCGATGAGCTGGCCGCAGGTGAGCACCAGCGGGTCGATGCCGAGCGGGCGAATGCGGCGCGCGTAGACGATCGCGATCGCGTACGAGATCGCGGCGCCGATGCTGGCCAGCTGCGCGAGGCTGGTGAGGTCGAAGCCGCGCAGCGCGCTCGGGCCCATCAGCAGCACGACGCCGAGCAGGCCCAGCAGGATGCCGCCGATGCGCGCGGGGGTGAGCTTCTCGTCGTGCAGCATCACCTGCGCGATCAGCGCGGTGAAGATCGGGGTCGTCGCGTTGAACACCGCCGCGAGGCCGCTGTCGAGACGCTTCTCGCTCACGATGATCAGCGAGAACGGCACGACGTTGTTGAGCAGCCCCAGCAGGACGAAAGCGCCCAGCGCGCGCGGCGTCGTCGGCAGGCGTCGCCCGCTGAGGAGCACGACCGGCACCAGCACCAGAGCGGCGACGCCGACGCGGCCGGCGACGATCGTGAACGGCGGCAGCTGCGCCTGGTCGAGCAGCTTGTAGAAAAAGAACGCCGAGCCCCACACCAGCGCCAGCACCGCCAGCAGCGCCCACTCGACCGGACCCATCCTCTCGTTTCGCACGCCGCCTACCATAGCACCGTCGAACCCGCGCGGCGCCCCGTCCGTTGCGCGCGCATCCGCGCCGTCACGTCCGCCCGAGCAGCGCCTCGTGCAAGAGGTCGGTGACGAACATGTGGCCGGGCTCGTGGGTGATCGCGAAGGGGAGCTTGCTGGCGACGATGACGCTCTGCGGCGTCACGCCGCAGCCCCAGAACACCGGCACGTCTCCCGCTTCGAGCACCGGCGGGTCGCCGTACTCGGGGCGCATGATGTCGGCGATGCCGAGCTGCGCGGGATCGCCCCAGGCCACCGGCTCGCCGTGCCCCACGCGAAAGGCGCGCGTGACCTCGCGCGCGCGTTCGACCTGGTCGGCCTTGTACGGGCGCATGCTCACGACCATCGGGCCGTGCAGCCGGCCCGCCGCGGCCAGCGGGACGCGGGTGCGGTACATCGGGACGTTGCGGTGCAGCGCGTAGTGGCGCGGCGGCAGGCCGGCCGCGTCGAGCGCGTGGTCGAACGTGAACGAGCAGCCGATCAGGAACGCGACTAGGTCGTCGTTCCACAGGTCGCGCACGTCGCGCGGCTGCGCGACCAGCTCGCCCTCGCGCCAGACGCGGTAGCGGCCGAGATCGGTGCGCAGGTCGGCGCCGGGCGCGCAGCGGGACGTGTACGCGCCGGGCGCGAGCGGCGGCTCGACGAGCGGGCACGGCACCGGGTTGCGGGCGCATAGGTCGGCCAGCTCGTCGGCATACGCGCGCGGCACGACGGCCAGGTTCGCCTGCACGTGCTCGGGCGCGAGCCGCTCGGTCGGGCCGGTGATCTCGCCGCGGCGGACCGCGGCGCGCACCTCGGCGGCCGTCATTCGGCCACCGCGATCCCGTCGGCGACGTCGCGTTCGCGCGCGTGCGGATCGCGTCGCGCCGGATCGCCGAAGCCGCCGCCGCCGGCCGTGCGCACGATGATCGCGTCGCCCGGCACCATCGCGACGGTCGTCTTCGCCGGCAGGTCGCGCGTGTTGCCCTCGCGATCGACGAAGACGTGCGCACCGGTCGCGCCCTCGCCGCCCCCGGCTTCACCGCGCGGTCGGACCGCGTGGCGTTCGCCCAACAACGAGGCCGTCGCGGTCCCTTCGCGCAACGCGAATGCGCGCACCAGGCCCGACCCGCCGCGGAACGTCCCGTCGCCGGCGCTCGTCTCGGCGAACTCGTAAGCGGTGATCAGCATCGGCATCCCGCGTTCGATCGCTTCGATCGGCGTGTTGAGCGTGTTGGTCATGTGGACGTGGATGCCGTCGATTCCGTCGGCATCCGGCCGCGCGCCCATCCCGCAGCCGTTGGTCTCGTAGAACGCCCACGAGTTGCCGGCGCCGTCGAGGCCGCCGATCATGACGTTGTTCATCGAGCCGCCGCTCTGCGCGGGGACGCGCCCGGGCGCCAGCTTCGCCAGCGCGCCCAGCACCAAATCGGCGTTGCGCATCGAGGTCTCGACGTTGCCGCCGCTGACCGCCGCCGGGCGGCGCGGGTTGAGCAGCGTCCCTTCCGGAACGTTGATGGAGACCGGCCGGAACGAGCCGTCGTTCATCGGGATGCGCGGATCGGTGACGGCCCGGATGGCGTAGTACGCGCCCGAGAGCGTCACGCCGTAGACGGCGTTGAGCGGCAGGTTCGCCTGCGGCGCGGTGCCCGTGTAGTCGAGCGCGAGCTCGTCGCCGCGCTTCTCGAGTCGAACCCGCAGCACGATCGACGGTTCACCGTGCTCGTCTTCCATCACGTCGCTGTGCTCGACGACGCCGTCGGGCAGCGCGCGCAGCGCGGCGCGCGTGCGGCGCTCGCCGTCCGCCAGCGCCTTGTCGAGCGCCGCTTCGACGACCTCGACGCCGTAGCGCTCGATCAGCTCGAGGAAGCGGCGTTCGCCGACGACGTTGCCGGCGATCTGCGCGCGCAGGTCGCCGACCCGCGCCTCCGGCGTGCGCGAGTTGGCGCGCAGCAGATCGACCGTCGAGTCGACCACCTGGTCGCCGTCCATCAGCAGCAGCGGCGCGACGACGCAGCCCTCGGCGAAAAGGTCGCGTGCGTCGGGCGGCATCGAGCCGGGGACGGCGCCGCCGACGTCGGTGTGGTGCGCCTTGTTGGCGGCGTAGCCGACGAGCCGATCGCCGGCGTAGATCGCGCGGATGACGGTCACGTCGTTGAGGTGCGTCCCCGACAGGTAGGGGTCGTTGACGACGATCATCTGGCCGGCCGCCAGCGCGCGCCCACGCTCTTCCAGCCATGCCAGCGTGCGGCGCAGACCCCACGGCAGCGAGCCCAGGTGGACGGGGATGTGCTCGGCTTGCGCGGCCAGTCGCGCCCGCGCGTCGAACAGCGCGCACGAGTGGTCGAGCCGCTCTTTGATGTTCGGCGAGTAGGCGGCGTCGCGCACGGCGATCCCCATCTCTTCCGAGGCGTAGACGAGCGCCGAGGCGACGAGCTCGGCGGTGATCGGATCGAGGGTCGTGGTCGACATCAGCGCTCCAGCACCAGGTTTCCGTAACCGTCGACGCGCGCGCGCCAGGCCGGCGCGACGTACGTCGTCGCATCGTACTGCTCGACGACCGCCGGACCGACGAACGCGTCGCCGGGCCGCAGGTGCGCGCGCGCGTAGACGGGCGTGTCGACGAACGCGCTGCCGTCGTACACCGCGCGCCGCTCGCGCAGCGCGCGCGGCTCGGGTGCGCGCGCGGCGGGCGCGGCGGCCGCGACCAGCCGTGGCTTGGGCGTCGCGCCGATCCCGGTCACCCGCACGGTGACGACCTCGACCGGATCGCGGCGCGCGGCGAAACCGTAGCGCTGCTCGTGCCGCCGGTGGAACGCCTCGACCGCCTCCTCGATGGTGCGCGGCGCGGTGACGGCCAGCTCGGTCGACTGCCCGACGTAGCGCAGGTCGAGCTCCCGCACGAAGCTGCGATCGTCCTTGGGCACGCCCTGCCCGCCGAGCGCGGCGTCGGTCTCCTTCGCCAGCGCGTCGAACAGCGCGCGCACGCGCTTCCACGTCTCCGCGTCGGCCGGTGCGACCAGCGAGCGGACCGCGCCGGCGCGCACGTCGGCGGCCAGCAAGCCGTACGCCGAGAACACGCCCGGATACATTGGGACGACGATGCGCGCGACGCCGATGTCGGCGGCGACCGCGCACGCGTGCAGCGGACCGCCGCCGCCGAAGGCGAGCAGGGTGAAGTCGCGTGGATCGTGGCCGCGCTCGACCGAGACGATGCGCAGCACCTTCGCCATCTCGGCGTCGACCAGCGCGACGATGCCCGCCGCCGTCCGCTCGACGTCGCCGTCGAGCGGCGCCGCGACCGACGCGACGGCGGCGCGCGACCGCGACGCGTCGATCGGGAAGGCGCCGTCGAGCAGCGCGCTCGGGTTGAGCCGGCGCAGCACGACGTTGGCGTCGGTGACCGTCGGCTGCTCGCCGCGGCCGTAGCACGCCGGGCCCGGATCGGCACCGGCGGAGATCGGGCCGACCCGCAGCGTGGCCGCCGCGTCGAGCCACGCGATCGTCCCGCCGCCCGCGCTGACCTCGGCCAGATCGACGAACGGGAAACGCACCGGATAGCCGCTGCCCTTGACCGACCGGCCGCTGTGCGTCGTGCCGGCCGCCTCGAACGACGCGCTCACCTCCGGCACGCCGCCGCGAATCGTCCCCGCCTTGGCCGTCGTGCCGCCCATGTCGAACGAGAGCACGTGCTCGATCCCGAGCGCGCGGCCGACGTAGGCCGCGCCGATGACGCCGCTGGCCGGCCCGCTCTCGATCAGCGTCGCCGGCCGTTTCGCGGCGGCGGCCAGCGCCGCCATCCCGCCGTCGGAACGCATGACGAAGATCGGCGCGCGCACGCCCGCCTCGCGCACGCCGCGCGCCACCCGCTCGAGATACGCGCGCACGATCGGCCCCAGCGCCGCGTTGACGACGGTGGTCGAGAAGCGCTCGTACTCGCGATACTGCGGATCGACGTCCGACGAGAGCGACAGCTCGACGTCGGGCAACACCTCGGCGAACGCCTCCCCGATCGCGCGTTCGTGCTCGCCGTCGACGTCGGCGTGCAGCAGCCCCACCGCGACCGAACGAATGCCCCGCTCGCGCACCGCCGCCAGCGCACGGCCGACGCTCTGAGGGTCGAGCGGCAGGATCACCGAGCCGTCGTGCGCGCGCCGTTCGCGCACGACCAGCCGATCCTCACGCCGCGCCAGCGGCTTCGGTCGCTTTACCGCGAGGTCGTAGATCGCGCTGCGGTTCTGCCGCCCGATCTCCAGCACGTCGCGAAAGCCCTCGGTGGTGATGAACGCGACGCGCGGCAGCTCCAAGTGCACTTGCCCGAGCAGCGCGTTGGTGGCGATCGTCGAGGCGTGCGCCACCAGCGCGATCTCGTGCGGCGCGACCTCGCCGAGCAGCGCCGCCAGCGCGCCGAGCAGCCCGTCTTCCGGCGCGCGCGGCGTCGAGGCGATCTTGTGCCGGATCAGCCGCCCGTCGTCGGCCAAGGCGACCAGATCGGTGAACGTCCCGCCGATGTCGATCCCGACCCGCCAGCTCACGCCGCACCGATTCCGAGGAAGGCTTCTTGCACCAGAGGATCTCCGATCAGTTCGCGGGCCGGGCCGTGCAGCACGACGCGGCCGGTTTGCAACACGTAGGCGGTGTCGGCGGCGCGCAGCGCCTCGCGCACGTTCTGCTCGACCAGCAGCACGGCGGTGCCGCCGGCGGCGATCGCCGCGATGCCGGCGTAGATCTGCGGGATGAGGATCGGCGCGATCCCCAGCGACGGCTCGTCGAGCATGAGCAGCCGCGGACCGCTCATCGAGCCGCGCGCGATGGCCAGCATCTGCTGCTCGCCGCCCGAGAGCGTCGAGGCACGCTGGTCGAGCCGTTCGCGCAGGCGTGGAAACGCGGCGAACGCCGCCGCCAACCGTTCCTCGCGCCGCGCGCGGTCGCGGTCGACGTACGCGCCCAGCAACAGATTGTCGCGCACGGTCGCCGACGAGAACACGCGACGTCCTTCGGGGACGTGCGCGATCCCGCGCTTGACGATCGCATGCGCGGGGACGCGGGTCAGATCCTCGCCGTCGAACCGGATCGTTCCGCGCACCGGCCGCACCAGACCGCTGATCGCGCGCAGCAGCGAGCTCTTCCCGGCGCCGTTGGCGCCGACCAGCGCGACGACGCTGCCGGCCTCGGCCCGCAGCGAGACGTCCTGCAGCGCGCGCATCCCGTCGTACGCCACGGCCAGCTCGTCGATCTCGAGCAGGCTCACCGCGCGCCGTCCGCGATCTCGCCGTGCTCCAGCGGCGAACCCAGGTAGGCGTCGACGACGGCTTGATCGCGCACCGCGGCGCGCGCGTCGCCGGCGAAGATCGTCTTGCCGGCGGCGATGACGACGACGTGCTCGGCAATCGGCATCAGCACTTCCATCACGTGCTCGACCATCAGCACCGTGATCCCGCGCGCGAGGATGCTGCGCAGTAGCGCGACCGCGTCGCGGCACTCGGCCGGCGTGAGCCCGGCCATCACCTCGTCGAGCAGCAGCAGCGCCGGCTCGGTGGCCAGCGCGCGCGCGACCTCCAGCCGCTTCTTGTCGGCGATCGTCAGCGCGCTGCCCAACCGGTACCGCTTGTCGGCCAGCCCGACGAAGTCGAGCACCTCCGCGGCGTGCGCGATCGCGTCGGGGACGCGCGGATGCCGCAGTAGCGCGCCGGTCGTCACCGCTTCCAGCACGGTCATGTCGGCGAACGTCTGCACGATCTGGTAGGTGCGCCCGATGCCCAACCGCGCCACCCGGTAGTAGGGCAGTCCCGCGATCTCGCGGCCGCGGAACCGCACGCTGCCGGCGCTGGGCTTCAGCGCGCCGGCGATGCAGCCGAAGGCGGTCGACTTGCCGGCGCCGTTGGGGCCGATCAGCCCGGTCAGGCGGCCCTCTTCGACGGTCAGGTCGACGCCGTCGAGCGCGCACACCGAGCCGAACCGCTTGCCCAGGCCACGCACGTCCAAGAGCGCGCTCATGCGGCACGCTCCGCGATCGCCGGCGACGCGTCGACCGCCTGCGCGCCGCGCCGGCGGCGCAGCGCGTCGACCAGCGAGCCGACGATGCCGCGCGGGCGCCAGGCGGCGATGACGCAGATCAGCGCGCCGTAGATCACCAGGTCGTAGCCTTTGCCGGTGCCGCCGAGCTGCAGCGCGACGCCCTTGGCCAGCGCGACGTAGATCAGCGCGCCGACCGCCGGTCCCCACACCGTGCCCAGGCCGCCGACGACGCCGATCAGCGCGATGTCGATCGAGACCGACAAGGCGATGACCGAGGGCGGATCGACGAACAGCGTGTCCTGCGCGTACAGCACGCCCGCCGCCGACGCCATCGCCGCCGACCACGCGAACGCGATCAGCTTCCAGCGCCGCTCGTCGATGCCGACCGACGCGGCCGCGCCGTGATTGGCGCGCAGCGCGCGCAGATAGTAGCCCAGCCGCGAGCGTTCCAGCGCCAGCGTCCCGAGCTGCACCAGCGCGAACAGCGCCAGCGCGATCAGCACGTAGTTCGTCTTCTGAGCGAACTGCAGGTTGGCCCAGCCGTTGCGGATCGGCAGCTCGAACCCGTTCGCGCCGTTCAGCCAGGACGAGGTGTGCACGAAGGTCTCGACCAGCGCCGCCACCGCGATCGTCGCGATCGAGAAGTAGTGCCCGCGCAGTGCCAGCGTCGGGAAACCGCTCACGATCGCCAGCACGACGGCCGTCAGCGCGCCGGCCGGGAAGGCCAGCCACGGCGAGAAGCCGTGCGTCACCAGCAGCGCCGCCGCGTACGCACCGCACGCGAAGAAGATGGCGTGGCCGAACGAGACGTTGCCGGCGTAGCCGCTGATCCAGTTCCACGACTGCCCGAGCACGGCGTACAGCAGGAAGGTGAACAGCAGCTCGAGCGTCACTTGATCGTGGACGCCGAAGGCGGCCGCGACGGACACGACGACGATCGAACCGAGCGCCAACAGATGTCCCCTCATCGCCGCCCGAGCAACCCTTGCGGCCGCAGCAGCACGACGATCAGGTACGCGAGGTAGACCGGGACCAGCTTCAGCTCGGGCGAGAGGTAGAAACCTCCCAGCACTTCGAGCAGCCCGATCAGCACCGCGCCGACCAGCGCTCCTTGAATGCTGCCGAACCCACCCAGCGCGACGACGACGAACGCGGTCAGCGCGTACTGCACGCCGACGGTCGGATAGGCGGGGTTCGAGAGCAGCAGCAGCGAGCCGGCCGCGCCGACGCAGGCGGCGCCGATCCCGAACGCGAGCGCGTTGATGCGCTGCACGTCGATCCCCATCAGCGTCGCCGCGACGCGGTCCTCGGCGACGGCGCGCATCGCGCGCCCGGTCTCGGTGAACTCGACGAACGCGAACAGCAGCGCCGTGAGCACGATCGCGCCGATCCCTTCGACCAGCGTCGCCTGCGGGATCGCGAACGCGCCCAGGTGCAGCGTGCCCTGGAACGGCGGGTTGGGCGCCGAGCGGTAGTCGCTGGTGAAGATCGCTTGCGCGAGGCCTTGCATGAGCACCAGCAAACCGAAGGTACCGAACACCGTCGCCTCCGGCGGACCGGCCAAGAGCCGTCGCACGAACACGCGATAGACGACGATGCCGAACAAGAACAGCGCGATGACGACCAGCGGCAGCCCCACGATCGGGCCGATCCCGATCAGCGCCAGCCCGACGGCGACGTACATCGCGAGCATGAGGAACTCGCCGTGGGCGAAGTTCACCACGTCCATCACGCCGTACACCAGCGTCAGGCCGACCGACACCAGGGCGAAGACGAGTCCCGTCAACACCCCGGCGACGATCAGCTGGGCGAGGATGCTCAGTGCTTCCACGCCGGCATCGGCCACACGACCTTCTTGACCGCGACGTCGAACGGCCAGACGGTCTCGTACTTGCCGTCCTGGATCTGTTCGATGATCCCCTGGCCACCCGTGTTCTGCCCGGTCGCGTCGAACTGGATGCTCTTCCACGGCATCAGCGTGAGGTCGCCGGGGATGTTGGTCGCCGCGAGCGCGCCGCGGATCGCGTCCGGCTGGGTCGAACCGGCGCGGTCGATCGCGTCGGCCAGCACCAAGACGCCCATGAAGTCGCGCGCGGTGTTGCCGTCGAGCGGCTTGCCGCCGAAGCGCTGGCGGAACAGCTGGTCGATCAGCGGGACGGCGTGGTTGCGGTGCTTGATGTCGAGCGAGAACACCTCGCGGGTGAACACGCCTTCGGCGTCGGGGCCGAGCGTCTTGATGAAGCCCGGGTCAACGAAACCGGCGTCTTGCGCGAGGATCGCCTTGGGCTGCACGCCCTGCTCCTTGAAGCCGCGCATGAACAACAGCGCGTCGGGCAGGTACGAGGCCATCATGATCACGTCGGGAGCGGCGGCCTTGACCTTCTGCACCTCGGCGTTGACCTCGGTCGTCGTCGCCGGATACGCGATGCGGGTGACGACGTCGAAGCCGCGGTGCTTGCCGATGTCGGCTTCCGCGTCGCCCGCACCGGTGCCGAACAGCCCGTCTTCGCCGACGATCGCGATCTTCTTGACGTCGGCGTGCTGCGTGCGCTGCAGGTCGGCCAAGAACTGGTAGAAGTTTTCGGCGAAGGTGCCGTCGTTGGGCGTGGTGCGGAAGAACCAGTGCAGGCCGCGCGTCGTCAAACCGGGCGCCGACGAGTCGGGGTTGAGGAACGGAACGCCGTAGCGTTCGGCGACTTGCGAGGCCGTCGCGGTCGTCGAGGAGATGTAGGCGCCGATCAGCGCGACGGCATGGTCCTGGGTGATGAGCTGCTCGGCGGCGGCGCGCGCCTGATCGGGCTTGCCCTGCGAGTCGGCGAACACGATGCGGATGCGCGCGTGACCCAGGCGCGGCAGCCCGCTGTGGCCGACCATCGGCAGCGGATAGGTGACGTGTCCGTTGACGAGGTCGACGGCCAGCTGCTGCGCTGCGCGCAGCCCCGCACCGGTCTGGGCCGATGCGCCGGTCAGCGGGAGCACCGAGCCGATCACGATGTCGGGCGGATCGGCGGCGCGCAGACCCGCGCCGGGGACGGCCGCGAACACGAGCGCGGCGGCGAGAACGAAAGCGAGACGTCGGACCTGCAAGCGAACCTCCTTTAGGCGGCGGGGGCGGGAGTGAGCACGGGACGCGCCGCCTGGGCGGCGGCGATGGCGCGCGCGAGCGGTTCGTCACCGAGCGCGCGGGCGAGACGGTCGTGCACGAGTCGGGTCGCGGCGACGAACCGCGCGCGCTGCGCGTCGTCGAGTAACTCGACGGTCATGCGCTGCGCGAGCTGCGCCAGCAGCTCGTCTTCGAGACGCGCGGCGGCCGCGCGCTGCTCGGTGAGCGCGTCGCGCATCGCTTCGCCGACCAGCAGCGCACCCGAGCCCAGCGCGGCCAGCAGCTCCGCGTTGGCCACCAGCACGTGCGCCGAGACGGCGTGCCGCGTCAGCACCAGCCGCTGCTGCGCGCTCCACAGCTCGAGCCCGGCGATGTTCGCCAGCGCGTTCTCTTGGGCGTCGATCTCGCCGGCCGCGAGCGCTTCGGCCAGGCGCGGAAACGGCAACGGGACGGCGATCGCGCCCAGCGCTTCGGCGAGGTGCACGTTGATCGGCGACTGCTGCACGCGCAGCCGCAAGCCGCGCAGCGCGTCGGGGTCGCGCACGACCTGATCGCGCGTCGTGAGCGATCGCATGCCGTTGACGACGAAGCCGAGCCCGGTCAGCCCGAGGTCGGCCAGCCCGTCGAGCACGCGCGCGCCGAACGGTCCGTCGAGGAACGCGTCGGCGTGCGCGAAGCCGTCGAGCAGGTACGGCAGCTCGATCAGCTGCGCCTCGGGCAGCAGCGTTCCGGCCACCGGCGCGGTCACCGAGGCCAGCGCGAGGTCGCCGCTGCGCAGATCGACCAGCGTCTGCACCTCGCCGCCCGGCGCGCGCGACGGCAATTCCAGCGCGACGCGGATCGCGCCGCCGCTGCGCTCGTCGACCAGCTCGGCGAAGCGCGTCAGCGCGCGGCCGACGTTCGAGCGCGGCACCGTCAGCGTCGCCACGCGCAGCGTCGTCACCAAACCGGCGCGCGGACGCGGGGCGAGCGGACGCGGTCCGCCGGTGGCCGCCGGCGTCTGCCGGGCCGCGCGCTCGACCCGCGCCAACGCGTCCGGCCCCAGGTCCGGCTCGAGCGCCGCCAGCGCGCGGCCGAGCGGCTCGAGCTCGGCCAGCAGCGCCCGCGTGCGCGCGGTCGGGTGGACGCGGATGACGCGCTTGTCGCTCGGGTCGGGGCGGCGCTGCGCAAGGCCGGCGTCCTCGAGCTTGTCGAGGTGGCCGCTGAGCGAGGAGCCGTCGAGCCGCAGCGCCGCCGCCAGGTCGGACGGCCGGGCGCCGCCCTCGGCCGCCGCCAACAGCAAGAGAACGAAGTACGGGACGTAGCTCAGGCCGTGCGGGCGCAGCCGGCGGTTGTACTCGCGCACCAGCTCGCGCGCCGCGACGTCCAGGGCGAAGCCCCGAAAGTCGGACGGATGGAGCGAGGGCGCGGACCGCGTGGCTGCCAAACGAGCTGCCTCCTGGCCGGAGTGCGACGTGGAGGCAACGATACCGCCGAGAAGCGGCTACGTCAATATTTCGGTTCCCAAGTAATTGCGGAGGTGTGAGCGATCATCTAGTCGCACGCTCGCTCGGACATGGCGACGACGCAAGTCTGGGAAGACACCATCCACCTGCTGCTGGGCAACGTGATCTACACGCACCTGTACGCCTACGTGGATCCGGCGCTCGCGCAAGGCGCGAGCTTGCAGAACGCGTTCACCTTCGAAGCCGACGTGCGCGTCGCGAGCGCGGAGCTCTACACGACCGCGCGCGTCCCGCTGGCGAACGGCGCGCTCACCGCGACGCCGACGCTGGCCGAGTACGCCGCGCAGCTCGGCACCGTGCAAGGCGAGATCGACGATTGGAACTGTTTGCCGACGCCGGGTGCGTGGGCGACCGCGACGGCGGTGCACTTCCTGATCGCCGCCAAAGCCGACGCGTCCGTCCCGCTGACGACGATCGAACAAGCCATGCCGGCGCTCAAGCCGGTGCTCGGCGTGGTCGGACCGTTTCTTCCGCAGAAGGTACGGATCACGATCGGCCACGCGCCCGTCCACATCCCGATCGCGCGGGATCAGACGGGCGCGGTGGTCGCGATCAACGGGACGCGGCTTTAGGTGACCTTGGGCGTGTAGCCCGGACGGCCGCCGACGGAGCTGGCGGCGATCGACGCGCTCGCCGCCTTCGCCCACGGCGACTCGCACGTGCCGTCGGACTCGGCGGTCGGCACCGTCGCGACGACGTCGAACATGAACTGCGTTTTCTCGAACTGCTTGCGCGAAACGACGGCGCCCGCGTAGCAGTCCTGCGCGTTCTGGTGGTCGCAGCCGTGCCAGCGCGACGGGTTCTCCTTGAACCCGTTGAAGCTGTGATCGGCGAACGCCTTGGCCAGCTTGCCGGCGTCGGTCGTACCGGCGCCTTCGATGCGATCGGCCAACTGCATCAGCGCCGCGTACCCGTAGTAGTGGCGCGCCGAGATCGGGCCGTGGATGTCGCGGCGCAGCCGCTGCACCAGCTTGCGCGAGGAATCGGAGACGTCCGGCGCCCACAGCACCGAGAACGTCGCGCCTTGCACTGCGTCCAGCGGGATCGCGTCGTAGTAGTAGTCCTCGAGGTTGATCCCGGCCAAGTGGATCTTCTTCTGCAGACCGAATTGCACGAACGCGTGCACGGCGTTGGCGGCGTCGACGCCGCTGTTCGCCAGCACCAGCACGTCCGCGCCGCTGGTCTGCACCTTCGTCATCGGTGCGGAGAAGTCGTTGGTGCCCAGCGGCAGGATGTCGTGGCCGACTTCGGTCCCGCCGGCGCGCGCCAACAGCGGCGCCAACTGATTGTAGGCGTCTTTGCCGAGCGCGTAGTCGGCCTGCACGAAGTACCACTTCTTGCCCAGCGCCAAGAGGCGGTTCGCCATCGGGTTGAGCGCCATGCGTGCGTTGAGGCCGAAGCGGTAGGTCAGCGCGCGCGCCTTGGCACCGGTCAGCGTCGAGTCGAACGGGCCGATCGAAAGGTTGAAGACGCCCAGCTCATCGGCCAGCGGCGCCAGCGCCAGCCCGCTGCCCGACGACGTGCCGCCGTAGATGACGTCGACGTTCTCTTGGCCGACCAGGCGGCGCATCTCGCTGACCGCGACGGCCGGCTTGGAGGTGTCGTCGCCGGTGACGAGCTCGTAGCGGACGCCGCCGCGACGGTTGAGGTCGGCCAGTGCGATCGCCGCGCCGACCTTGTGCTTCGCGGCGACGTCGGAAAAGACGCCGCTGAACGAGTCGAGGAAGCCGATCCGCACCGTCGGCTTGCCGGTCGCGGCGAGCGAGATCGAGGGGAAGGCCGCGGCGGTCGCGGCGGCCGCGGTACCACGGAGAAGATCGCGCCGAGTGGGCATGATGAAGCCTCCATCGTCGGGTCGTTTGCAACGTCAAGTATCGACGCGGCGGGTGCTGACTCCGCCCGGCGGGCGGCTTCAGGCCAGCTTGTCGGCGGTGATGCCCAGCTCCGCGCAGCGCGCGATCAGTGCCGCGCGCGCCCGGACCTCGAACGCCCCGAAGATCCGCCGGGTGTGGTTGTGCACCGTGTACGGGCTGCGGTCGAGGGCCCGGGCGATCCCTTTCATGTTCTCGCCGCCCAGCAGATAACGCAGGACGGTGCGTTCCGCCGGGGTCAGCTTGGCCAAGGCGGCCGAGGCCGGCGGCGCGGGCGGTGCCTGACCGAACCACGCGTAGGGCGCGCGCGAGAGCGCGACGTCGACGTCGTGCTGATAGCGCTCCTGGCCGGTCAGACGCTGCAGGTCGCGCGCGACGAGCGCGGCGCGCACGCGAAAATCGAGCGCGACCCACAGCCCGCGTGCGCGCTCGTAGTGCTCGATCGCCTCTTTGGGCCGGCCCGCGACCTCGCTGACGCGACCCAGCGCCATCGCCTCGAACGCCGGCAGCCGGCGGTCGCCGGTGCCGCCGCCTTCGGGCGCGCCGGAGAGGTTCCGGTAGAGCGCCAGCGCGGTGCGCGCCTCACCCGGCATCGCCTCGGCGGCCTCGATCGCGAAGTTCGTCAGCGCGAGCCGTTCGCCGTCGTCGACCTTCGCCCACGAGACGCCGTCGATCAGCGACCACGCCGAGTCGAACTGCGCGCGGGCCGCGAACTCGTCACCGACCAGCGCGCTCAGCGCGGCGGCGTTGGTCTCGGCAATCGCGCGCCGCGCGTCGGTCGGCGCCGCGTAGACCGCGTCCCGCGCGAGCTGCCACGCCGCGCCGACGTCACCGCGGAGCAGCGCGAGTATGCGTTCGCAGCCGAGCGTGCCGGTGTGTTGGCGCGCGACGCCGCTCGTCCAGCGCGTCGCGGAGAGATACGGTGCGTAACGCTTGGCCAACCGAAGGTCGATGGTCTCGCTGGCGATGGTCGCCAAACCGTGGATGAGGCGCGCGCGCACGAACAGGTCCTCGCGCGGCGCGCCGGCGAGCACGTGCAGCGCCTCGAGGAAATGCTCCGCGGCGGCGGCGTAGCGCTCGCGCCGCATCTCGATCGCACCGAGCAGCCGCGTGAGCCGCGCGCGCCACACGTCGCGCGCGTCGGGCAGCGCCGCTTCGACGAGCTGCTCGGCGGCCTGCAGCTCGCCGTCCTCCCACGCCGCCGTCGCGGCATGGAACGCGTACTCGGCGCGCGCGTCCGCCGACGCGTCGTTCACCATCGCCGCCGCCGCGGCGAACGCCGCGGCGGCTTCACGCGGCTTGCGGCGCGCGCGCAGGGCCGCGCCGCGCAGCGCCGCCGCGCTGACGCGCGCGTCGGGCGTATCGGCGCGCTCGGCGGCCGCCATCGCGGCGTCGCCGCCCGCCACCGGGTCGCCGGAGCGCAAGTGCGTGCGCGCCCGCAGCAGCAACGTTTCCACGCGCACGGCTTCGTCGTCGGGTAGCAGTGCCAGAGCCGCGAGCGCCCGCTCGTATTCCGCGTCGTAGAACGCGCTGGTCGCGACGTCGATCAAACTGACGTCGTGCGCGGTCGGGATGACCGCCGGTTTGGCCATGCTGACGATTGCGTCAGAAGACCTCGAAATACTCCCGCTGTTCCCAATTCGTCACGTGCTGTTGAAAGCGCGTCAATTCCGCGTGTTTGATCGTCAAGAAATAGTCCACGAAGTCCTCGCCCAGGCCCGCGCGCAGCACGCGGTCGGCGTCGAGCGCGGCCAGCGCTTCGCCCAGCGATCCCGGCAGCGCCGGCGCGTCGGCGTGATACGGCGCGTCCGCCGACGGACCGGGATCGCGCGCGCTCTCGAGCCCGTCGAGTCCCGCGATCACCTGCGAGGCGACGAACAAGTACGGGTTGGCGGCCGGCTCGCCGATGCGGTTCTCGACGTGCGTGGCCGGATCGCCGGGCTCGCCGACGACGCGCAGCATCGCGCCGCGGTCGTCGACCGCCCACGCGGCACGATCGGGTGCCAGCGAGTTCGCGCGAAAGCGGCGGTAACCGTTGATGGTCGGCGTGCTCAGTGCCGTCGCACCGGCCGCGTGCGCCAGCAACCCGCCCAGCCATGCGCGCCCGACCGCCGAGACGACCTCGCCCGATGCGGCGTCGCCGACGAACGCGTTGGCACCGCTCTCGCTCGCGATCAGCGATTGGTGCAAGTGCCAGCCGCTCGACATGACGTGCGGAATCTGCGGCCGGCACATGAAGGTGACGTGATAACCGTGACGGCGGCACAGCTGTTTGGCGGCGTTGCGAAAGAGCACCATCGCGTCGGCCGCGTCGAGTGCGCGCTGCGGGGCGAAGGTGACCTCGCACTGGCTGGGCCCGTACTCGAGCTCGAGCGAGCGCAGCGGCAGCTCGAGCGCCAGCGCGCCGGCGCGCAGCACCTCGAGGATCGGCTCGAGCGCATCGTAGCGCAGCTCCGAGAGATGCTGGTAGCCTTTGGTCGTCAGCCGCACGGAGGGCGGCGTGCCGGGCTCGCCGGCATCGCCCGCGTCCTCCAGGCGCAGCGCGGCGTCCTCGAGCGCGAACACGTGCATCTCGACTTCGAGGCCGCAGATCATCTCGTAGCCGCGGGCCGCGAGCCTCTGGAGCGCCGCGCGCGCGATCCCGCGCGTGCTGAACGGCATCGCCGCGCCGTCGCGCGTATAGAGATCGCACAGCACCCAACCCGCGTCGCGCGCCCACGGCAGAACGCGAAAGGTCGCCGGATCGGGCAGCATCACCATGTCGCGCGCACCGCGCAGCGCGGCCAGGCCGCCGGTGGCGGCGTCGTTCGCGAACAGGGAGAAGACGGTCCGGTTGGCGGTGTCCTTGCCCAGGATCGACGCCGGCAGGCCCCAGCCGTCGGCGAACGCGCCGGGCAGCTCGCCGGCGACGATCGTCTTGCCGCGCACGAGCCCGTGTTGGTCGACGCACGCCAGCCGCACGACGTTCAGCCCGTCGCGCGCGACGCGTTCGAGCACCTCGCTCGCCGCGCGCTCGCGCGCGCCGGTCGCGACGCCGCAGCGCTCGGCCAGCGTCACCGCGCGCTGCCGGCCTGTACGCCTTGCGCCCAGGGGCTGGCCGCGCGCCGTTCGGCGACCAAGCGGTGCCAGTGCGCTTCCCAGTCGCCGGCCGGCGCGATCGTGTCGATCGTGTCCGGACCGCCGCCCGGCGACGGTGCGAACGCCGGCGCGCCCGGCTCGAGCGCTTCGAGCAGCAGCCGGCGATATTGCGTGATCGCCTTGTCGGCCGAACCCAAGTGCTCGCGGGTGCGGTCGGCGATCGCGCCTTGCGACTCGACCGCCCACTGGTCGTGCACGTTGATGTCCTCGCCCATTCCGGTGTAGGTGCTGGTCCGCTGCTCGTCGGCGTTGAAGCCGTACGCGTTGGCGCGGCCGATGCGCGGGACGTAGTCGGGCAGCTCGTAGAGCCGCAGCCGTTGCGCGCGCATCTGCGCCTTGTCGACCGGCGCGTCGTAGGCGGTGAACGCCGCGTACCAGTAGTTCGTCACGTCGTCGACCGGCACGTGCCACTGCAGGATCGTCATCTGGGGGCTGAGCGGGATCAAGAACGCGTTCGGAAAGACGAGATGCGTGACCCGCACGTGGACGCTGGTGGGGTCGAGCGCGCGCAGCGTCGTCAGCTCGAGCCCGTTGGTGTCGCGCCGCACGTCGATGCGCGGCCGGGTGTATTCGCGCATGATCTTGGTCATCGGCAGATCGGAGGCCGACGAGTTGGCGCGAAACTGCTTGCCGTATTCGCCGCCCGGCGCCTCGTCCTCGAAGAAGCGGTGCAGGAACGAGGCGTGCGAGGGATCGATGCCAACCTCGACCGCCTGCAGCCAGTTGCACGCGACGAGTCCCTTGAAGGCGAACGTGTACGCGTCCGGCGCGCGAAAGCAGTCGTAGTCGGGAAACGCCGGCGGTTCACCCTCGCCGAGATAGCCCCACAGAATGCCGGCGCGCTCGACGATCGGGTACGCGCGCTGGCGCATGCGCGCGCAGAACGTGCTGTCCTCGGGCTCGGCCGGCATCTCCAGGCACCGCCCGTCGGTCGCGAACAGCCAGCCGTGGAAGGTGCAGCGCAACCCGCCGTCCTCGAGCCGCCCGAAGGCGAGGTCGGCGCCGCGGTGCGGGCACGCGCGCTCGAGCAGTCCCAGGTTGCCGCGCTCGTCGCGGAACGCGACCAGCTCTTCGCCCATGACGCGCACCGCGCGCACCGGGCGCTCGGGCGGCAGCTCGTCGGCGAGCGCGACGGGCTGCCAGAAGCGGCGCAACAGCGCGCCCGCGGCGGTGCCGGCGCCGGTGCGCGTGACCAGGGCGTTCTGTTCGGCGGTCAGCATGGTCGCCCGTTCTCGGACGGGAAGCGGCGCCCATGCCGCAGCCCACGACGTTCTCGATCGTCGCCGCCGATCCGCGCACGAACGAGATCGGGATCGCCGTCCAGTCGAAGTTCCTCTCGGTCGGCGCGGCCGTCCCGTGGGTCGAAGGCGCGGTCGGCGGCGTCGCGACCCAGGCCTGGGCGAACACGACCTTCGGGCCGCGCGGCCTGCGCGCGCTGCGCGACGGTGCCGCGCCCGACGACGTGCTGCGCGCGTTGCTCGCCGACGATCCACAGGCCCAGGACCGGCAGGTGGGCATCGTCGACGCCCAGGGCCGCGCCGTCACCTTCACCGGCGAACGCTGCATCGGCTGGGCGGGCGGAGTCGCCGGCGACGGGTTCGCGGCGCAAGGCAACTGTCTGGCCGGCGCCGCCGTCGTCGACGCGCTGGCCGCGACGTTCCGCGGCGCGCGCGGCACGCTCTCGGACCGGCTCGTCGCGGCGCTGGCGGCCGCCCAGCGCGCCGGCGGCGACAAACGCGGGCAACAGAGCGCGGCGCTCGTCGTCGCCAAACCGGGCGGCGGGTACGGCGGGTTCAACGACCGCTACGTCGATCTGCGCGTCGACGACCACGCGGCGCCGATCGACGAGCTGGCGCGCATCCTCGAGCTGCACAAGCTCTACTTCTTCCCGCCCGCGCCCGAAGACGTGCTCGTGGTCGACGACGCGCTGGGGCGCACGCTCGTGCGCGAGCTGGTGCGCCTCGGCGAGCTTCCCGCCGGCGCGAGCGCGTACGACCAGCGCGCCCGCGACGCGCTCGTCGCGCTCATGCACGTCGAGAATCTCGAGAACCGCGTGCGCGACGACGGCACGATCGACCGTCAGACGCTGGACTACCTCACCGCGCTGCGCCGCGGCTGATCGCCCGCGCCATCCCGGTCGACCGTGCGACAGAGCTGGCGGCATCCGCGTCCAAGTCGGCTACCATCGGCCCGGGATACCGCGCTCGCTTGATTCGCCGGGCGCGCTTTGCGCGTATACTGAGGCCATGGCCATGCGATCCTTCCGCTGGAGCGCGGCCGCATTTGGCTGCGCCTGTATCGCACTCGTCGCGATCGCGCGCGCCGCGGGCGACGCCCCACCGCACCCACCCCCTGTCGGACTGCCGGATCCGCCCGCCGTGCGGCCGATCCACGGCGTCACCTCGCTCACGCTGACGGCGGCCCAAACGAGCGCGGGGCGCGCCGGCATGCTGTACGAGGGCGCCCCCGTCATGCCGACCATCCGCGTGTGGCCCGGCGATCAGTTGAAGATCGTCTACGTCAACGAGCTCTCACCGCACTCCGCGGAAGCGTGCGCGCTCGGACCGTGCATGGACATGACGAACCTGCACTTCCACGGCATGGAGGTCTCGCCGAAAGCACCGCAAGACGACGTGCTCACCATGCTCGCCGCGCCCGGCCAGACGTTGCACTACGACGTCCGCGTCCCACCGGGCCACATCCCGGGACTATTCTGGTTCCACACGCATCCGCACAGTGAAAGCGCGGAACAGGATTTGGACGGGATGTCGGGCGCGATCGTCGTCGAGGGCATCGACCGGTACGTGCCGGCGGTCCGCGGCCTTCGCGAACGCGTCTTGATCGTGCGCACCCGCGACGCTCGCAGCTACAGCACGCCGCGCATCGCGCTCTTGCGCGCGCGGCTGGGCGTGCCGGCGCACGACTGCGGCACCTCCGGCGAGCAAGTCGCCGGTTTCGCGACCGTCAACGGCATGCTGCGCCCGTCGATCGCGATTCGTCCCGGCGAGCGTCAGTTTTGGCGCCTCGTCAACGCGCAGCCCGAATCGTATCTCGATCTCTCGCTCGACGGCGAGTCGCTCGAGGTGGTCGCGCTCGACGGCGAGCCGCTCGCGTACCGCAACCCCACCCGCCCGACGCGCACGTTCACGCACCTGCTGATCCCGCCGGCCGGCCGCGTCGAGGCGATCGTAACCGGACCGCCCGCCGGCAGTCACGCCACGCTGCGTAGCGCCTGCGTCGACACCGGTCCCGCCGGCGACATCAACGCGGGACAAGTGCTGGCGGACGTGGTTCCGGCCCTCGCCTCGGACACGCCGAAACAGACCGTGCCGGTCTCCACCGAGCCGCCGGTCTATGTCTCGGCGGCTCCGGCGATCGCGGCGGAGCGAGCGCCGGCGCAGTTCGTCGTCCACTTCTCCGAGCACGACCACGGCTTTTACATCAACGGCCGCAAGTTCTCGATGACCGACGGGCCGATGACGATCGCGCGGGTCGGTACCTACGCGCACTGGCACATCGTCAACGACTCGGACGAGATGCACCCGTTTCACATCCATCAGGTGCACTTCCTGACCTACCGGGACCACGGTACGGTCGTCGCAAACCCGGTCTGGCTCGACACCGTCAACGTGCGCCAACGCACGTCGGTCGACACCGTGATGGACTTCACCAACCCCGTCATCCGGGGGATGGCGGTTTTCCATTGCCACATCCTCAATCACGAGGACAAAGGCATGATGGCGAAAGTGCTGTTCCGCTAGCAGCGGCTCAGAACGACCACTGCCACGCGTTCCAGGTCTCGATGATGCCGTTGGGGCGGAAGTTCTGCAGGTCGCTGTCGACCGCTTCGATCTGGCGCGGCCACCAAAGGTACGCGTACGGCGCGTCGCGCGCCAGCAGCGCTTGAATGACCGCGTAGGCGCGCTTGCGGGTCGGGCGGTCGTAGTGCGAGAGCGCGGCGCGCTGCGCGGCGTCCATCTCCGGCGTGCAGTAGCGCGCCCAGTTGTAGCCGTTGGGCGGCCGCTGGTCGCACAGCAGCTGGGTGGAGTCGTCGGGATCGATGCCCGAGTACCAGGTGTAGAGCGCGCCGTCGTATTTGCCGCTGGCGAGAATCCCCACGCCCGGGGGTCCGTAGTAGAGTCCCGAGGTGTAGCCCTTGAGCTCGATGCCGATGCCGACGTCGTGCAGCATCGCCCCGATCTCAACGCCGCGGCTCTTGTCGGTCGCGCTGTCGGAACGGTAGGCCAGTCCGATCACCAGCCGCTGGCCGTTGCGCACGCGCACCCCGCCCGAGCCGACCCGCCAACCCGCGGCATCGAGCAGCGCCCGCGCCTTGGGGACGTTCGGCCGGTTCGTGCCGACGTGCGGATCGTAGGCCCACAGCTGCGACGGGATGTCCTCGGTGGCGGGGATCGTCGTCCCGTAGGTCGCCTCGCGCGAGAGCCGCGGCTTGTCGATGGCCAGGTTGATGGCCTGGCGCACCCGCACGTCGTCGAGCGGCGCGCGCGTCGTGTTGAACATGATCGCGTCGAAGCCGTTCATCGGCACCAGCCGCACGTCGATCCCCGGAATCCCGATCAAGTTCGGGTAGACGCGCGGCGAGGCCAGCATGAACCAGTCGACCTCGTGCGCCCGCAGCTCGTTGGCGATCGTGTTCTCGTCGGGGACGAGCTGGAGCTCGATGCGCCGCAGCTTCGGCTTGCCCAAGAAGTAGTCGTCGTTGGCGACGTACTCGATGTGGTCGCCGCGCACCCAGCGCGCGACCTTGAACGGACCCGTGCCGACAGGCTCTTGGTTGAACGGGATGTGGTTGAGGTCGGGATACTTCGCCAACAGATGTTCGGGCAAGATGAAGTACGGCGAGTCGCTGGGCCCGAAGAAGGTGTGGATCGCGGGTCCGAACGGATGGCGCAAGTGGAAGACGACCGTATAGGCGTCGGGCGTGTCGACGCGGGTGATGTCGTCGTAGCCGTGGCGGGTGGTGACCAGCGTCGCCGGGTTCATGATCGCGTGATAGGTGAAGGCGACGTCGCGGCTGCTGAACGGCGCGCCGTCCTGCCACTTCACGTTGCGGCGCAGGTGATAGGTGATCGTCAACCCGTCGCGGCTGATGCCGCCGTTCTCGAGCGTCGGGACCGCCGAGGCCAAGATCGGCACGTCGCGGCCGTCGGGATCCGTCCCGATCAGCGGGTCGAACGCGAGCGCCTCCGCCTGCACCTCGATCTGTTGCGTGGAGAGGATCGGGTTGAGCGTGTTCGGCGTCAGGCTGGTGGCAATGCGCAGCGTCCCCGGCACCAGCCACGCATGCTGGCCGGACGACGTGCCCGACCCGTCACCCGTGCGGGTGCAGCCCGTCGCGCACGCGACGAGCAGAGCGAAGGTCCAAAGGCTCCGTCGAACGATCACCCGCCGCTCTTCGCGGGCCCGGGTGCCGGTTCCCGATCCTCAGCCGTACTTGAAGCCGGGCTTGCTCTGCCCGACTTCGATGATGTAGCCGTCAGGATCGCGGATGTAGCACCGCGTCTCGCCGTATTTGTCGAGCGGCTCGGTGAGAAACGTCGCTCCGCGGCTCTTCCAAAGCTCGTAGCACGCTTGAATATCGGCGACGCGAACGTTCATGAAGCTGCTGATCAGATCGGGATCGGGCGTGTGGAGCGTGACGGTCGGCTTGTCCGGCGTCGGTCCGCCCCCGACGTTGAGGATGAGCCAGGTGTTGGCGATCCGGATGTACGGCGGAGCGTTTCCGTCGCCGCGGCTGACGATCTCGCCGCCGAAAACCGTCGCGTAGAAGTTCATCGATCGCTCGAGGTCGGCCACCGTAAGAAAATGCGCGATGGTAAACCCTTCGACCGGCGGCATTTGATAGTTCGTATTCTCGACCCGTACTTCGTCCATCGATCTCTCCAGTCGCAGCGCGAGTATTAATCCGACTCCATTCGCTCGACCCATTGCGAGCGCCACGCCGCGGGAGCGAACGGTTCCCCGAAGTACTGCGTCTCGTGGAAGACCTTGTCTCCGCGAAACTCATGGATGTTTACCGTATACCACGGCTTTCCGTCGTAGGTGATGACGACCTCGCTCACCCAGACCGGGCCGCTGCCCACGATCCGCCGCACCTTCGATACGTGCGGATGATCCGGATCCGCGGAGCGCTGAGCGACCAAGTTCGCGCGGCCGCGGATGCGCTCGCCCGTCTGGGGGAAGTCGCAGATGACGTCTTCCGCGTAGAGGTCGCCGGAGACCGGCTTCTCCCAACGCTGCTCGATCGCCATCCGAATGGCCGAATCGTCCATAGAGCACACCTCGGTACGGCATTCTAACACGAGTTCGGACGGGCGGTCCAAAATATCTTAGGTCGGCACGACCAGCAGACACTCCGGCTGGTCCTCGAGGCCGGTGAGGAACGGCGTGATCTTGCCCGAGTACAAGTCGATGGTGCAGATCGCACTCTGCGCGCGGCTGCCGGCCAGCAGCGTGCCGTCCGGTGTGAACGCGAGCCCCGAGACCTTGGCGAGGTTGGTGTCGTCGTGCGCGACGCAGGTCGTGCCCTGCGAGCTCTCGGTATAGGCGAAGATGCACGCGTTCCCCGCGCTTCCGATGTACACCACGCCGGCCGCGGGCTCGTACGCCAGGCCGACCGGATCGTCGAGCACGTCGTGCTTGCCGGTCCCGCCCGTCCCGGTGATCGCGCCGGTGAACGCACCGCTCCCGAGCTCGTACATGCAGACGCGGTTGGCGGCCTCGTCGACGGCGTAGAGCGCGTTCGGCGTGGTGAGAACGCCGCGCACCGAGTGTTTGGTCGGCTTCTTCGCGCCGGCCGCGGCCAGCGCCGCGCTCGGCGGCGGCAGCGGCGAGACCAGGCCGACTTCGGCGAGACCGCCTTGTGCCGCCGGGACCGCCGGCGGCGTGTTGCCGCCGACCGCGATCGGAACGACCGACGCGACCCATTGGCCCGGATAGAACACGTTGGTCGGCCCGGTGCTCGGAAAGTTGGTGGTGAGGTATGCGGCGATCGGTGCCGGCGTCGCCGTCGTTCCGGTGCCGACCGCGAACGCGGTCACGCAGTTCGTGTCCTGACTGGAGACGAACAGCACCAGCGACCCGTCGAACGCGAGGCCGTACGGGTGGGCGATACCGGACGAGGTCGCCGGCGTGACCAGCGTGGCGAGCAGGTCACGGGTGCCGTCTTTGTTCACGGTCGCCGAGAAGAGCAGCACTTCCGAGACCGACTCGTACGCGACCGCGAGGTAGAAGCGGCCGCTCAGATCGAGCGTCATGCCGCGCAGCTCGTCGTAGTCGGGCGTGACGCGTCCGATCTTCTTACCGTCCGATCCGTAGGCGCGAACGTGCTTCACGGGCGTCTTCGACTCGCCCGAGAACGTGACGTAGATATCGTAGCCAGAACCCGCCATGGCTGCTCCTCCGTGCGCACCCGTTGGCGAGGTGCGCGGCGCCGGTTACGTCCCGATCAGCTCTTTGAGCGCGTGCTGGAAGACCTTCGGCGCTTTGCCCTGGAACAGCACGCTCTCGTTGCCGCCGATTTGGCGGCGCAGGGCGATCAGCTCGTCGCGCAGCGCGGCGGCCTTCTCGAACTCGAGGTTCGCCGAGGCCTCGCGCATCTTGCGCTCGATCTCCTTCGCCATCGCCTCGGCGACTTCGCGCGGCAGCTTCTCGGCACGCACCGCCGCGGCCGCGTCGCCGCCGCCTTCGGTGCCGCCGACCAGCTCGAGGATGTCGCGCACTTCCTTGCGCACCGTCTTCGGCTCGATCCCGTGCTCGGCGTTGAAGGCCAGCTGCATCTCGCGCCGCCGGCGCGTCTCGCCGAGCGCCTTGGCCATCGACTCGGTGACGACGTCGGCGTACATGATGACCTTGCCCTCGACGTTGCGCGCGGCGCGGCCGATGGTCTGGATCAGCGAGGTCCCCGAGCGCAGATAGCCTTCCTTGTCGGCGTCGAGGATGCCGACCAGCGAGACCTCGGGCAGATCCAGGCCTTCGCGCAGCAGATTGATCCCGACCAGCACGTCGAACAAGCCCTTGCGCAGGTCGCGCAGGATCGCGATGCGTTCGAGCGTCTCGACCTCGCTGTGCAGGTAGCGCACGCGGATTCCGTTCTCGATCAGGTACTCGGTCAGGTCCTCGGCCATCTTCTTGGTCAGCGTGGTGACCAGGACGCGCTCGTCGCGCTCCGCCCGGCGCCGGATCTCTTCCATCAGGTCGTCGACCTGGTGGCGGGTCGGGCGCACCTCGACCTCGGGATCGACCAGGCCGGTCGGCCGGATGATCATCTCGGCGACCTGACTTGATCGGTTCAGCTCGTACGTCGAGGGCGTCGCGGAGACGTAGAGCACCTGGTTGAGGTGGTTCTCGAACTCGTCGTACGTCAGCGGCCGGTTGTCGAGCGCCGAGGGGAGCCGGAAACCGTGCTCGACCAGCGAGAGCTTGCGCGAGCGATCGCCGCCGTACATCGCGTGCACCTGCGGCAGCGTGACGTGCGACTCGTCGATCAGCAGCAGCCAATCCTGCGGGAAGAAGTCGAGCAGACACCACGGCGTCGAGCCGGGCTGGCGGCCCGCCAGCGGCGCCGAGTAGTTCTCGACCCCGTTGCAATAGCCGACCTCGCGCAGCATGTCCAGGTCGTAGCGCGTGCGCTGCTCGAGCCGCTGCGCTTCGAGCAGCTTCCCTTCGGAGCGGAACAGCGCCAGCCGCGTGTTCAGCTCCTCCTCGATCTCGATGATCGCGCGCTGCAGCTTCTCTTCCGGCGTGATGTAGTGCTTCGCCGGGAAGATCTTCAGCTCGTCCTTCGAGGCGACGTACTCGCCGGTCAGCTGGTTGACGACGTTGATCGCCTCGATCTCGTCGCCGAAGAACTCGATGCGGTGGACCAGCTCCTCGTCGACGGCGACGAACTCCAGCGTGTCGCCGCGCACGCGGAAGGTTCCGCGCACCAGGTTGAGGTCGTTGCGGCGGTACTGCATCCCGATCAGCTTGCGCAGAAACTCGTCGCGGTCGATCACGTCGCCGACTTTGATGTCGGCCGACATCTCCAGGTAGTCCGACGGCGAGCCCAACCCGTAGATGCACGAGACCGAGGCGACGATCAGCGTGTCGCGCCGCGTCAGCAGCGACTGCGTCGCCGAGTGCCGCAGCCGTTCGATCTCGTCGTTGATCGAGCTGTCCTTGGCGATGTAGGTGTCGGTGTGCGCGATGTACGCTTCGGGCTGGTAGTAGTCGAAGTACGAGACGAAGTACTCGACCGCGTTGTGCGGTAAGAACTCGCGGAACTCGGCGCACAGCTGGGCCGCCAGCGTCTTGTTGTGGCACAGGACCAGGGTCGGCTTCTGGACCATCTCGACGATCCGCGCCATGGCCAGGGTCTTGCCCGAGCCGGTCACCCCGAGCAGCGTCTGCGCACGCTCGCCGCGCAAAAAGCCCTCGGCGATCTGTTCGGTCGCCTTGGGCTGGTCGCCGGCCAACGGGTACTGCGTCACGAGCTCGAAGCGAGGCATGCCCCTGCCAGAACCCACGTTCGATCCCGCTCGTGGCAGGCAGGCGGTCAGGCGGCCTCGATCAGGCCGATGACGTCGACGCGGTGGCGGGCGCGGAGCACGCCGGGATACGGGGCGTCGAAGGTGCCCGAGACGGGGGCCACGTCCTCGTAGTCGCGGCCCACCGCGACCACCACGTGGCGGACGGTCGCCGGGGTGTCGTGGGTCGGGTCGAAGGCCAAGACGACCACGCTGCCGTCGCGGCGACGGACCAGCACCTCGACCCAGGCGTGGGTGGCGCCTTCGCCCAGCAGGTGCCCCGAGACGTAGCGGGCCGGCAGCCCGCAAGCGCGGGCCAGGGCCAGCATCACGTGGGCGTAGTCCTGGCAGACGCCACGCCCCATCGCGAACGCCGTCGCCGCGGTGGTGAAGACGTCGCTGACGCCCTTCGTATAGACGATGCGGCGGTGGACGAAACGGCTGATCGCGTCGGCCAGGTCGGCCGGGTTCGGGTGAATGGCCCGCAGGTCGGCGGCGGCGTCGAGCAGCGCCTCGTCGGGCCGGGTCAGCCGCCGCGGTGCCGTCAGCCGCGGGTCGAGCAGCAGCGCCGCGTCGACGGTGTGCGGCGCCCCGTCCGCCTCGCGGCGCACCAGCGCCTGGAAGGTGAAGTCGACGGCGCGCTCGACCCGCGGCAGCTCGATCTGCGCGACCACGTTGCCGAAGCCGTCGGTCTGGGCGTGCCGGCGGCCGGCGACGCTCACGCTCAGGCGATGCCCGAGCCGGCGCTGCGCGCCGTGCGCGCGGGGCGGCGCCAGCACCAGCCGCTGGCGCAGGTCGCGGATCGGCCCCGGGTACTCGTACCGGAAGCGCTGCTCGATCCGGTAGGTGGCCGCGCGCACGCGCGACCAGTCGATCGCGCCGGGCTCGCGGACGCCGCCCGCGTCAGCTTCCATTGGATTCCTCATCGGCACGAACGGTCATCGAGACCAGCTCGGTCTGACCGAAGGTCGTCAGCATCGCGACGTCCAGCGCGTCGCGGCCGCGCGCGATGACGACGCGGCCCTTGCGGCGCTCGTTGTTGCGCGGGTCGAACGTCGCCCACGCGCCGCCCAGATAGACTTCCGCCCACGCGCAGAAGTCCATCGGCAGGTCGGGCGGCGGCACGTCGATGTCGGGCAGGTAGCCGAAGACGTAGCGGGCCGGGATGTTGAGCGCGCGGCAGAAGCTGATGAACAGGTGCGCGAAGTCGCGGCAGACCCCGGTGCGCGCTTCGTACACGTCGAGCGCCGTCGTGGTCGCGGTGCTGCTGCCGTACGCGAAGCGCAGGTGGCCGTGCACGAAGTCGGAGATCGCCTGGACGCGGCCCCAGCCGGGTTCGACCGCGCCGAACAGCTCGCACGCGCGGTTCGCCAACACGTCGGAGAGGCAATAGCGGCTGGGCAGCGTGTAGGTGAGCACGTCGTCGGGGAGCTCGTCGACCGGGTGCTCGACCGCGTCCGGGCGCAGCGGGTCCGCCGCGGCCGGCGTCTCGACGGTCGCGTCGTAGCGGATCGTCGTCGTTCCCGGCGCGAGGGTCAGCCGGCGGCAGACGTTGCCGTAGAGGTCGACGTAGTCGGAGGCGGCGGCGGCGGGCTCGACCGTCCAGCGCTCGCCGAGCACGCGCAGACCGTCGTGCCGCGTCGGGCGCACGAGGCACACGGCCGGCACCGGCGCCTGCGTCGCGCAGACGAACTCGCAGCCGACGGCAATCCGCAGCGTCCCCTCACCGACCTCCGAGACCATTGCGCGCTCTTTCCCCTTTACGCGCCGCGTCATCCCGACAAATGGCCGAGACCGCAAAAAGACCAGGACACGACGCCCCGGGTGCCGGAATCAACCCGGCTTCCCCTGTGCGCCGCGGCGCTTCCGGAGGCAGAAGGAGCCGTTCGTGATCCAGCCGCCCTTGGTCTTCAGCGGATCGTCCAATCGCAAGCTGGCCGAAGAGATCGCTCGCCGCATGCAGACCCGCGTCGGCAACGCACTGGTCGATCGCTTCAAGAACGACGAATGTCGCATCGAGATCCGCGAGAACGTGCGCGGCGCCGAGGTGTTCGTCGTGCAGTCCACCTGCCGGTCGCCCCAGGGCTACACCGTCAACGACTCGCTGATGGAGCTGCTGCTGATCGTCGACGCCCTCAAGCGCGCCTCGGCGAACCGGGTCACGACCGTCGTGCCGTACTACGGCTACGCCAAGCAGGACAAGAAAACCAAAGGCCGCGAGCCGATCTCCGCCAAGCTGGTCGCCAACATGCTGCAGACCGCGGGCGCCGACCGGATCGTCACGCTCGACCTGCACGCGGCCCAGATCCAGGGCTTCTTCGACATCCCGGTCGACAACCTGATGGCCGCGCCGACCCTGTGCAACTACCTCAAGGCCGAGAAGCTCGAAGGCGACCGAGTCGTCGTCGTCTCGCCCGACGCCGGCGGCGTGCCGCGCGCCGAGACGTTCGCCAAGCGCCTGAAATCGTCGCTGGCCGTCATCATCAAGCGCCGCCCCGAGCCCGACGTCTCCGAGGTCACCCACATCGTCGGCGACGTTCAGGGGAAGATCGCCGTTGTGGTGGACGACATGATCTCGACCGGCGGCACGCTGGTCAAGGCCGCGGAGGCGCTGCGCAAGCGCGGCGCGACCGACGTCTACACGCTCGCGACGCACGGCATCTTCGCCGGCGACGCGATCGCGCAGTTCGAGGCCTCCGAGATCAACAAGGTCATCGTCACCGACACCATCCCACGCACCATCGAGTCGGCCAAGGTCGAGCATCTCTCGATCGCCCAGATCCTGGCCGACGCGATCAAGCGCATCACTTCGAACCGTTCCGTCTCGGAGCTGTTCAACAACGAGGAAGCACTCGACGGCACCACGGCGACCGCGCCGGCCGGCGTCGAAAGCGAGCTTCCCTCCGTCGCAGCGGCCGTCTGAGGCCGGGAAAGCATCATGTCCAAGCAGCACACCCTCAACACCCTCACGCTCGAGCCACGCAGCGAGGCGGGGACCACCACGGCGCACGCGCTGCGGCGCGCCGGCAAGGTTCCCGGTGTCGTCTACGGGCACGGCCAGGCGACGCCGATCACGATCACGGCGAAGGACTTGAGCGAGCTGCTGCTATCGGGCAACCGCGCGCACGTCGTCACCGCCAAGATCGGCAAGACGACGGAGTCGGTGCTGCTGCGGCGCATCGAGACCGATCCGATCACCCGCAAGGCGCTCAGCGTCGACTTCCAGCGCGTGACCAAGGACGAAGCGATCTACGCCACCGTCCCGATCGTCACCGTCGGCACCTCGACCGGCGTGAAGGATCACGGCGGCGTGCTCGACGTCAGCCTGCGCGCGCTCGAGGTCAAGGGACCCGCCTCATCGATCCCCGACAAGCTCGAGATCGACGTCACCGAGCTCGACGTGCACCAGCACCTGACCGCCGGCCAGATCGCGTTGCCGAAGGGCTTCACGCTGGTGACGCCGGCGGACACCCTGGTCGTCGGCGTCGAGATCACGCGCGCCGAGGCCGCCGAAGCACCCGAAGCACCGGCTGCCGCGGCGGCGCCGGGCGCGGAGGCGCCGGCCGCACCCGCGCAAGGCTGACCGGCGATCGACGAGCTCTCCCTTCTCGTCGGGCTCGGCAATCCGGGCGCGAAGTACGCGCGCACGCGCCACAACCTGGGTTTCATCGTCGTCGACGCCCTGGCCGAGCGTTGGGGCATCGGCGCGCGCGACTGGCAGAAGAAAGGCCAGGCGCTCTACGCGCTCGACCGCGGCCGGCGCGCGATCCTGGTCAAGCCGCAGTCGTACATGAACCTGAGCGGTCCGCCGACGCAGGGGATCGCGACGTTCTACAAAGTGCCGCCGCCGCGGATCCTGGCCATCGTCGACGAGCTCGACTTGCCGTGGGGGACGCTGCGGATGCGCGCCGAGGGCTCGAGCGGCGGCCACAACGGGCTCAAGTCGCTGATCGAGGTCTTCGGCACCGGTTTTCCGCGGTTGCGGATCGGGATCGGCCGCGCGCACGAGGGCGACGCGATCGAGCGGGTGCTGGGCGAGTTCACGCCGCAAGAGGCGGCCGAGCTGCCGGCCCTGGTCGACCGCTGCGTGACCGGCGCCGAGCTGTGGCTGCGCGAGGGCGTGGCGGCGGCGATGAACGTCGTCAACGTGAGAGTCTGATCAACGGCGCGCGATTCGCCGCGCGCGGCATCCGATAATGGCGGTACGATGCGCCGTCTCGCCGCGTTTCTCACCCTCGCCGTGACCGTGCTGCCGCTCGCCGCACGAGCGCAGGAGGCCTGGCCCGACCCGGGCAGTACCGCGCCCGCCGCCGCCCGCCAGCTGGCCGCCGACGTCAACGCGGCGCGAGTCGCACACGGCTTGCCGCCGCTCGCCCTCGACGCGCGGCTGTCGCGCTTCGGCTTGGCGCTGGCGGAGGCGATGGAGCGCCGGCACTACTTCGGCCACACCGACCCCGACGGCGTGACCTTCGCCGATCGCGTCCGCGCGGCCGGACTGCTCGATCACTTCGCCGCCGAGAACATCGCGCTGGACGTCGACGAGCAGCGCGCCAACACCGCGCTGCTGCACAGCCCCGGCCACTACCGCAACATCATGGACCCGCGCGCCCGCACGCTGGGCGTCGCCGCCGTCTACGGCGAGGGCGGGGAGCTGCTGTTCGTGGAGGAATTCGGCGGCTGACCGGTCCGCTGGGTAAACGTTCGACCCAGTTCAGCCGTTGTACAAGGAAAGGAGACCACGATGGAGCTGGGCGGACGAACGATGGTGATCCGGGTCGACGAAGCGACCTTGGGCGCTGACGGGACGACGTTCTTCAGCGACCTGGTGTTTCTGGGCAACCTCGGAATGCGGCCGGTGATCGTCGCCCCGACGGCCGACGCGGCGCGCGCGGTGGTCCGTTCGATGAACCGCAGCGGCGACTCGGCCGTCGGCCTCTCCGGCGCGGACGCCGGGATGATCCCCGCCGCGGCCGGCGCGATCGGCGCCGTGCAAACCAAGCTCCTGTGCACCTTGCTCGACGCCGGCTACGTCCCGGTGATCGAGCCGCTCGCGTTCGGCTTCACCGGCACCGACGTCGCGGTCGCCGCCGACGACGTCGCGCAGTCGCTGGCCAGCGCGGTCGGCGCCGCGCGCGCGATCTTCTTCAACGACCAGGGCGGCGTCATCGACGCCAAGACGCGCCTCTTGGTCGATCAGCTCACGCCGGCCGAAGCGCTCGAGGTCGCCGCCGATCGCACCTTGGCGGAAGACTTGCGCGCCGCCGTCCGCGCGGCGGCGCTCGGCGTGCGCGGCGGCGTCGGCGCGGCGCAGATCTGCGACGGCCGCGTCGCGCACGCGACGATCGTGGAGTTCTTGACGGCCCGCCACATGGGCACCCAAGTAGCCGGGACCGTCTACACGGGCTAGCTCCGCGAAACGGCGGCGGCCGAGGACGAGCAAACTCACGCCGGGTTAAGAGTTGGTACGCAATCTGACGCCATCCGGGCCGGTTTGCCGATCGTTCTCAGCGTAGCCCGGACGCCCAGGAGCCCAGCCATGTCCGACACCCGTTCGCTCGTCGCAACCGCCTGCGCGCTCGCAGCGCTGTTGATGCTGCCGGTCGGAATGGTCCTCGCCTCGGTACTGGTGCGCGACGCCCTCGCGCCGCTGCCCGAGGAGGCGTTGCAGGCGGCCGACACCGGCCGGGGGACGCCGCGCCGGCGGGACGATTTGCCCTTCGGCTTCGTTGTCTAGGGGCTATGAAGAAGCCCGCCCCCGCCCAGCCGGAGGCGCCGCATCAGCCCGACGCGCCGCTGGGCGCGGAGCGGTGGCTGGCCGTGCGGCAACGTAGCGGCGCCGGCCCGATGACGCCCAAGCCCAAGCGCGGCACGCGCGCCGAACACGCTCGCCGCGAGATCGAGGACCAGCAGTAGCGCGAGCCTAGATCGACGTTCCCGGGCACGGGTCGGCGGTGCCGGCGGCGCGCGCGATGCGAGCGCCCAGCGGCGCGGTGTCCTCGAAGTACCAGCGCACGGTGCGCCGCCCGCACAGCGGCTCGAGGGCGTCGTCGGCTTCGCGCACGAACAGGCGCGCCGTCGCGACGCGATCGGCACCGGCGGCCAGCGCGCGTTCGTCGGCCGCCGTTTGCAAGCTGCGGTGATAGGCGGTGTAGATCGGATAGATCACGATCATCACCACGCCCAGCAGCGTCGCCACCAGCGCGAGGCGTGAGAGCACGTCGTCGTCGCGGCGGAAGCCGACCCGGTCGCTGAGCAGCACGGCCAGCGCGCAGCTGACGATGAACAGGATCGCCGCAGCCAGCGTCTGGCGCAGGTTGTCGCCGCGTTGGATGTCGGCGTCGGCGTGGTCGAGCGCGGCCGCGACTTCGGGCGGCGTGAGGTGATCGAGCGCGGCGTCGGCGACGCTGACCTCGCCGGTGGGGCCGATGCCGGTCGCGGCGATGCGCATCGAGCCCGATCGCCGCGCGGTCGCGACCATGATGACCGGCGTCCCCGGCACCCCCAGTCGCGCCGCTTCGCGCGCGGCCTGCGCGCTGAGCGCGTGCGGCGTCGTCTTGTGCGGCGCGCCGAACGGCAGGAGCGGCGCCACCATCGCGCCGCCGACCGCGCCGACCAGCAACAGCCCGGTGACGATCAGGTACCACAGGTGCGTGCGCCCGACCAGGCCCAGCACGACCACGACGATCAACGCGCCGAAGAACGCGTCGACGACGAAGCGGCCCAGGTACCCGAGCAGCCACTGCGAGGCGAGCTGGTGCGTCACCCCGACGGCGAAGCTGATCCGGTAGCTCGAGAAGGCGAACGGCAGCGCGGCCAGCGCGCTGATGAAGCCCAGGCTGGCGCCGAAAACGGCGCGATGGACGACGCGATTCCGGGTGCGCCGGCGCACCATGTCGCGCACGCGCGCCGCCGTCCCCGAGCGCCAGTACCACCAGAACGCCAGCACCTGCGCCAGGCCCCACCCGGCCGCGGCGAGGTGACGCAGGTCGGCGATCGAGCGCGCGCGCCGCTGCCGGTCGGGATCGACCAGACCGGGCGCGGTGCGGGTCAGCAGCATGCGTGGCGTCAGCGCGTCGACGCGCGCGTCGAGCCGCGTGCGCGCTTGCGCCGCGACCGGTGCGGCCGCCACGCACGCCAACGCCAGCACCAGCGCGCAGAAGAGGCGCTGCATCGAGGTGCTAGGTGTGGACCACGTGCTCGTCGGGGAACTCCGTCGCGTGCTCTTGCGGGAACCGCTTGCGGTACTGCGACCAGCCGCGGAAGTTTCCCGACCACGCGTCGCCGTCGCGCAGCGGCGTCGCGACGTGCTCGAACGGCGACCAGTGTCCGTTCGCGCCGCCGCCGATCAGCTTTTCGTACAGGTCGAGATCCTTGACGTGATCGCGCGTCCCCTCGTGCGAGAGGTACGAGACGCGCGCGCTGCGCGCGACGCTGATCTTGAGGCGCTCGTCGAGCGGCAAGATCGCTTCTTCGTCCTCGAGGATCAGCGGCGTGTGCCAGTCACCCACGCCCAGCGGCCGGGGCGTCGAGCCGCGATACGCGTCGAGCATCATCTGCGCGACGTGGCGCAGCTCGGGCTGCGCGTCCTCGTGCGTGCGCTGGGTGAAGAAGTTGGCCCACTCGGTCGCGGTGATGATGACCGTGATCCAGGCGTACGGTTCGAGGATCCGGTTGACCAGCTGCTTGTGCAGGTTGATGTCGGCCGACGCCAGCCGCTCGGCGTGGGTGAGCGCGTCCGCCAACGCCTTGCGCCACTCGGCCTCCGCCAACGCTTGGGTTGCCCCGTCGATCGCTTCGCGGGCCTGCATCCCGGCCTGGTTGCGCCCCCACCACAGCGGCATGGCCGGGTCCTCGCGGACGGCCTCGATCATCTTGCGGATGGGGATCGCGCGCGAGGAGGCCGCGTTGCGCGAGAAGACGCGGTGCGTCATCAGCTCGCTGTGGATGAAGCGCGGGTAGCGAACCTCCATCGTGGTGAGCCGGATGCCGGCCGGCGAGATGCTGTCCAGCAGAACGCGCGCGGAGAAGGCCATCGAACCTCCGTTCGCCGGACGGGTTCGGAATCTTTGAAGAAATCTTTCACCGAATGAACCCTCGCCCGTGGCCCCGAAGTAGACGTTTCCAATGTGGCGTGAGGTGATACGACCGACGACGGTCGCGGCGGCCTTGGATGCGCTGGCCCGCTACGGGCCGGACGCCCGCATCGTCGCGGGCGGGACCGACGTCCTGGTCGAGCTGCAGCGCGGGGTCAAGCCGACCGCGACGTTGATCGACGTCTCCGGCCTGCGCGAGCTCGACTACGTGCGGGCCGAGGGCGAGACGATCGTGCTGGGCGGCCTGACGACCCACAACGGCGTGCTGGCCTCGCCGCTCACGCGCGCCGCGGCCCTCCCGCTGGCGCAAGCGTGCATCGAAGTCGGCGCGCCGCAGATTCGCAGCCGGGCGACGATCGCCGGCAACCTCGCCACCGCCTCCCCCGCCAACGATACGATCGCACCGCTGCTGGCGCTCGACGCCACGCTGGTGCTGGAGTCGCGCGAGCGCACGCGCACCGTCGCGCTCGAGGACTTCTACGCCGGCTTCCGCCGCACGGTGCTGCAGGCCGACGAGCTGATCCGCGAGATCCGCTTCCGTGCGCTCTCGCGCGAACGGCGGGGCGTGTTCCTCAAGCTCGGCCTGCGCCGGGCGCAAGCGATCTCGGTGATCGACATCGCGATGGTGCTGACGTTCGCCGCCGACGGCAGCGTCGCGGATGCGCGCTTGACGCTGGGCTGCCTGGCGCCGACCGTCGTGCGCGCGCGCACGGCCGAAGCGTACCTGGTCGGCCGCGGTCTCGATGCGGCGACGATCGCGCAGACCGGGCGCCTGGCCTGCGAGGACGCCAGTCCGATCGCCGACATCCGCGGCTCGGCCGACTACCGGCTGACCGCGCTGGCGGCGCTCGTCGCGCAAGGGCTCGAGCGGCTCGCCGACGGCCGCGAAGCCGACGGTTTCCCGGCCGTGCCGGTGCTGCTCGAGACCGCGCGCTCGGCGCGCACCGCCCTGCCGTTCGACGGCGCGATCGCCGTCAGCATCAACGGCACGCCGGCGGTGCTCCACGACGCGCAGCGCAAGACGCTGCTGAACGCGCTGCGCGAGAACGCCGGTCTGACCGGCGCGAAGGAAGGCTGCGCGGAGGGCGAGTGCGGTGCGTGCACCGTGTGGCTCGACGGCGCGGCCGTGATGTCGTGCCTGGTCCCCGCCGCGCAAGCGCACGGCGCGACCGTCACGACCATCGAAGGGCTGGCGCAGGGCGACGAGCTGCACCCGCTGCAACGGGCGTACGTCGACTGCGGCGCGGTGCAGTGCGGCTTCTGCATCCCGGGCATGCTGATGGCCGGCGCCAAGCTGCTCGACGAACGTCCCCTCGCGACGCTCGAGGACCAGCAGGCCGCCATCAGCGGCAACATCTGCCGCTGCACCGGCTACCGCAAGATTCTCGACGCCATGGAACGCGCCGCGTCGTCGCTGGCCGCCGAAGAGCCGGTGCCCGAGGTCGTCACCGCGTGAAGGTCGTCGGCGAACCGCTGCCGCGCCCCGACGCGCGCGCGAAGGTGACCGGTGCCGCGCTCTATCCGGCCGACTTGGTGCGCCCGGAGATGCTGCACTGCAAGGCGGTGTTCGCCCATCGCGCCCACGCGCGCATCGAGCGGATCGACACCGCCGCGGCGCGCGCGCTGGACGGCGTCGTCGACGTCTTTGTCGCGGGCGACGTCCCGTACAACCGCTACGGTTTGATCGACGCCGATCAGGAAGTGCTGTGCAGCGAGGTCGTGCGCTACGTCGGCGACCGCGTCGCGCTGGTGGTCGCGGTCACGCCGGAGATCGCCACCCGCGCCGCCGCGCTCGTCGAGGTCGCCTATCACGACCTGCCGATCGTGGTCGACGCGCACGCCGCGATCGCGGACGGCGCCCCGCTCGTGCACCCCGGCCACGGCACGAACGTGCTGCTCCACCAGAAGATCCGCCACGGCGACGTCGCCGCCGGCTTCGCCGCCTCGGACATCGTGGTCGCCGGGACGTTCACGACCAGCTGGCAGGAGCACGCGTACCTGCAGCCCGACGCCGGCATCGCGTACTACGAAGGCGTGACGCTGGTCGTCGAAACCGCCGGCCAGTGGCTGCACGAGGACCTGCGGCAAGTCGCGGCGATGCTGCGCCTGAACGAAGACCAGGTCGCGATCCGCTACGCCAAGATCGGCGGCGCGTTCGGTGGCCGCGAAGACCTCTCGGTGCAGGCGCTGGTGGCGCTGGCGACGTGGAAGACGAAGCGGCCAACGGCGATCGTGTGGAGCCGCGAAGAGTCGATCGTCGGTCACCACAAGCGCCATCCGTTCCACATCGAGGCGAAGTGGGGCGCCAAGCGCGACGGCACCATCGTGGCCGTGCAGACGCGGCTGCTGGCCGACGGCGGCGCGTACGCGTCGACCAGCGTCGAGGTGCTCAAAGGCGCGGCGATCTTCGCGCACGGCCCCTATCGCACGCCCAACGTCGCGACCGACGGCATCGTCGTCTTCACCAACAACCCGCCCAGCGGCGCGTTCCGCGGCTTCGGCTCGCCGCAAGCGCACTGGGCGGCCGAGTCGATGATCGCGCGCGTCGCGCAGGCGCTCGAGCTCGACCCGGTCGAGATCCGGCGCAAGAACCTCTACCGCGAAGGCGATCGCGAGCCGACCGGCAGCGTGCTGCCCGAAGGCGTGACCGCGGTGCCGGTGCTCGACGCGTGCGCGCAAGAAGCGGCGAGCCGCTTCGTCCCGCGCGTCGCGCGCGGCGAGCACGGCCGGCTGCGGCGCGGCATCGGCATCGCCAGCGGGATCAAGAACGTCGGCTATTCGTTCGGCTTCCCCGAACAGTCGACGGCGACCGTCGAGCTGATCGTCACCGACCGCATCGAGCGCGCGCTGGTGCGCAGCGGCGTCGCCGACGTCGGCCAAGGCGTGCACCTGATCGTCCGTCAGATCGCCGCCGAGACGCTCGGCCTGCCGCTCGACGCGGTGGCGCTGATCAGCGACGACTCGGCCGAAGCCCCGAACGCGGGCTCGGCGTCGGCGTCGCGCTTGACCGTCATGGCGGGTCGCGCCGTACACGACGCCGCGCTGGCCGCGCGCGCCGCCTGGCAGCGCGGCGAGGCGCCCGCGGCGACGGTGCAGTTCCGGCCGCCGCCGACCACGCCGCTCGATCTCGAGACCGGCCAAGGCCGGCCGTGCTACAGCTACGGCTACGCGGCGCAAGCCGTCGAGGTCGAAGTCGACGTGACCACCGGCGTCACCCGCGTGCTCAAGATCATCAGCGCGCACGACGTCGGCCGCGCGATCAACACGCAGCAGGTCGAAGCGCAGATCGAAGGCTGCTTGGCGCAAGCGCTGGGCTACGCGCTGACGGAGAACTTCCTGGTGCGCGAGGGCAAGGTGCTCACGCCGCACTTCAGCAGCTACTTGTTGCCGACCGCGCTCGACATGCCGACCGAGGTCGTGCCGCTCATCCTCGAGCTGGGCGATCCGATCGGTGCCTTCGGCTCGCGCGGCATGGCCGAGATGCCGCTGGTTCCGTTCGCGCCCGCCGTCGCGGCGGCAATCTACGACGCGACCGGCGCCTGGGTCGACGATCTGCCGATGACGCCGGAACGCATTCTGGCCGCGATCACCAAGGTGCGCCGGGCCAGCGCAGCCGCCGTGCCCAGCTGACCGCTGGAGCGCGTCGTAGCGGTAGCGCGAGCGCGGCAGCTCAGCGCACCACGGACAGGATCGCCGCACCGAAGGCGGCGGCGCCGGCGATCAACCAGGTGACGTAATCGGTGACGATTCCGCTGTGCCACGCATGCGGAATGCGCATCGCCGACTCGTAAAGACGCGCCAACAGGGCCCACACGCGCCGCAGCCGGTGCGCGAACAGTCCGATCGAGGCGAAGCCGATCGCGAGGAGACCACCGCCCAAACCGTGCACGAGGTCGGGTCTCAACGGGAGCGCGACTCCTCGCCCGAGCGGGACCGGGGCCGCGGCGTGCAGCAGCAGCGCTTCCTGCATCGGCCGATCGACGAAGCGCATCGCCGCCGCGATCGCCGTCGGCGGAATCGCGGCCAGCAGTCCCACCACGAACGAGAGCACGAGGAGCACCAAGGTCGGAACCGCCATGTTGGCGAGCCGCGCGCCCTGCGCCGGTGCCGTCTCGGGCTGCTCGGTCCCGGGCGTCAAGGCGCGGGGATCCGGCGGCGGCCCCCAGCCGAACGTCATGCGCCCAACCGCGTTGAGCACGGCGGCCCCCGTCAAAGCAGCGCTCACCCCGAGCGGGATCATCACCCAGCCCAGGTGGGCGTGCGCCGCGCCGCGCGCGATCAGCGCGCTGCCGACGAAAAGTCCGCACGGTGGCATGCCGGCGAGGGCGAGCGCCCCCAGCGCGAAGACGGCCGCCAGCCACGGAAGCTCGCGGAGCTTTCCGCGTAGATCCTCGACGTCGACGGTCGACCAGCGATTGAGCATGATCCCGCTGCCGAAGAATAGCGCTCCCTTCACCAGCCCGTGGCCGAGCACGTACACGAAGAAGCCGCCCAGCGCGACCGAGCCGAACAGCGCGATCCCGCACAGCATGAGGCCGCTGTGCGCAACGGTAGAGAACGCGAGCAGCCGCTTGAAGTGCCGTTGCGCATAGGCCATGACGGAGCCGACGACCGCGGTCGCCAGGCCGAATGCAAGCAGTACGTCGCGCACCCCCTCGGCATGGGCGCCGAGCGCACCCGAGAAGACGCTCCAGTATATTCGCGCGACGGCGTAGAGTCCGGCCTCGACCATGATCCCGGAGAACAACGCGCACAGCGGCGTCGGCGCGACGGCGTGCGCTTCGGCGAGCCAGAAGTGAAACGGCACGATCGAGGCCTTCACCAAGAAGCCGACGACGATCAGCGCGAACGCGACCAGCACCAGCGGGTCGCTCTTGGCGGCGAGCGCGTGCGCGATCTGCGCCAGCAGCAGCGCGCCGGTGCGCCCGTACAGCAGCGTGATTCCCGCGAGCACGAAGAACGCACCGGTGCTGTTGACGACTGCGAACGAGAGCGCCCCTTCGACGGCGGCCGAGTCTTCCGAGCGAAATCCGGTCAGCGCGTACGCGGCGACGCTCATGAGCTCGAAAAACACGAACAAATCGAAAATATCGCCGGTCAGGAAAAAGCCGATCAGCGCCGCGCTGAAGACCTGCAGCAGTGCGACGAACGCACCGTCGTCCTGATTGTAATACGTCCAGGCGTAAACGAAGGCTGCCAGCGTGAGGAACGCCGCCAGCGCAGCCAACGCGGCACCGGCCGGGTCGACGACGAACGCGATTCCGAGCGAAACGCCGTGAGCGGGATGCCAGCCCCCGAACCAGTGCACGACGGTGCCGTGCACGGCTGCGTCAGCCGCCAGTGCCGCGCACGCCGCGGTCGCGAACGCCGAGGCCACGATGTTGATGATCGACCACACCGCACGCGGCACGCGTGTGCCCATCCCCGCGGTCAGCGCGGCGGCGATCAGCGGGACCGCCAGCGCAAGCGGCGCGAGGGCACTCATCCCTGCATCGGTCGTAGGGCTTGCGGGTCGACGGAACCGCACGTCTTATAGATGCGCAGTGCGAACGCCAGCAGCAGCGCCGTCACCGTCGCGCCAACAACGATGTCGGTCAGCGTCACCGCTTGCACGACCGGATCGGTCGCCCGCACCCCCGGGAGCACGTCGCTGAAGATCGGGGCGGTCGCGCCCAGCCGGTAGCCGACCATCAAGATCAGCACATAGGTCGAAGACTGCGTGATCGAGAGGCACAGGATCAGGTGCACGAGGTGCCTGCTCGTCGCCATGCCGTAAAGCCCGACGACGAAGATCCAGGCCGGCACGACGTAAGGAAGCCAGCTCACGAATCGCCCTCACGCGACGGGGAGACACGCTCGACCCGTGTCTCGTCGGCGAACTCGCCGAACAGCATGACGAACCCCGCCACCACCTCGACCGCGACGCAGAAGTTGATGACCGGGATCGTGCCGGTCGAGAAGAACGCGCCGAAGGTGCCCAGCGGCAACGTGTTGGCAAGGAACGCACCGCTGGTCGCGAGCGTCGCCACGCCGACGACGACGTAGCCCGCCGCGCCGGCGGCCTCGAATGGCTGAGCGCGCTCTTGCGGGACGAAGCGCCGAAACGGACGGTAGCCCAAACCCAAGAACACGAGCGCTGCGATGCCGGCGGTGATCGCACCGCCCTGAAAGCCGCCGCCCGGCGTGAGGTGCGGGTGCACGGCGACGTACAAGCCGAATGCCGACGTCAGCGCGATTCCGACCAACGAGAACGCCCGCACCGCATCGGTTCGGCCGACCTCACCGCGACCGGGCGCGGGCGGCAACGGCTCGTCCGTCGTCTCGCGCCGGTCCTGCCGCAGGACCAGCGCCAGCCCCGCCACGGCCGCGAACAAAATGAACTCCTCGCCCATCGTGTCGAGCCCGCGATAGTCGAAGTTGACGGCCGTCACGACGTTCTGGATCTTGCGCTGCACGGGCGCTACGCTGTCCAGCACCGTTCCGTAGGGGCCGCGATAGACGCCGAAGCTCGGCAGGCGCGCGAGGCCGATCAGGACGACGACGAGCAACGCCACGCTGCTGAGCCCCGCTACCCAGGCGCGAGCGCGCGGCGTCACCTCGGCCTCCCGCGCTCGATCCGCACGAGCGTCGCAAGCACCGTGAACGGAATCGCGACCGAGCCGACGGCCAGCTCCGAGAGTGCCACGTCCGGCGCTTGCAGCAGTGCCAACACAATCGTCATGATCAGCCCGTAGATCATGTAGAGGAAGATCTGACGCTTGGGATCGCGCACCAGCACGACGACGGTCGCCGCACCGGCGACGAGGACGAGCGCGATCCCTTGCAGCGTTGCCATCAGGTGTTCTCGACCTCGTGCGCGAGCACCGTGCGGCCGGTCTCGTGGGAGAGTACCCCGCCGAACACCAGGAGCACGAGCGCGATGAGCAGTCCCTTCGCCGCTTGGTTCGCCGTCGCGTGGGTGCCGATCGCGACCGCTACACCGACCAACGCCGGCCCCACCGCCGTCGCCAGCGCGACGACGTGCAGGCGCTGCATGGTCGTGCGCAGCACCACCAGTCCGGTCACGGCGAGCAGTTCGACCAGCACGCTCAGCGCGAGCAGCACGTCGACGAACACTCCGGTCAGCGTCAGAGCCACCGCCGATAGACGCGCGCCAACAGCAGCGTCGAGGGAAAGGCGAGGACGGCCAGCGCCAGCGAGACGTCGAAGAAGGTCTGGCGCTGAATCCCCTGCTCGATCAGCAGCAGGACGAGAACGGCGAGCACGGTCGCGACTTCGAGCGCGACCAGCGCGTCGACGATCCGTCCACGCACCGCGACGATCAGGCACGGTACGATGCCGAGCAGCAGTGGGATCGCGGCCGCGTACCAGACGTTCATAACGGCCACTCGCGCGAGTGCGGGGCGGCGCTGGCCGGCGCCAAGACATGCACGCGCAGCGCGCCGCGCAGGCGGTCGACCGAGAGGACGACCGCGTTCGGCGCGGTCGACATGCCGGCGATCACCAACGCCCGTCGAGCGGCCGACTCGGGGTCGTCGCCGCCCGTGTCGAAAGCGACGTCGAGATACGCGTCGTGCACGTCGCCTCCCCCCAGCCGCCGCAGCACGACGCCCCCGACGACGAACGCGTCGCGCACGACGTTACACAGTACCAGCAGCGAGAACCATACCCATCGCAGGCGCATGCCGTACCGCACGTCGGCCAGCGCGGCGGCTCGAAGGGTGACGGCGGTGCCGAGCAGCGCGATGGCGGCGCCGACCGGCGTCTCCTGCGGGTCGAGCTTCCCCACCAGCACGATCTCGAGCACGGCGAGCACCGCCCACAACGCTGTGATCATGATTGCTCCACGAGCATACCCGCGCTCGCGCGCTCGTGCGCAAGCGAGCCCCGGCCGGCCGAGCGGGTACCTACGAGGGGTGAGCGCTGCACCGGTACACTCGGATGGGCCCCGTGTGGATGCCGACCTTCGCGACGCGACGCCACTCGACGAGGGGACGACGCTGGGCGCCTTTCACGTCACGGCGCTGCAAGGACGCACGAACCTTTGGCTTGCCGTCCGCAGCGACGGGCGCGACGTCATGGCGGTGCGGATCGGCCGCGACCGTGGTGAGCTGACCGCACTCCAGCGCACTGTCAACTCGGACGGATCGATCGGCTTTGCTTTCGTGACGCCGCTCGGTCCGATGCGTGCGACCGTGGACTACCGCAACGAGGACCGCGCGGCGATCCACTGGACCGTCTCATTGACCGCAAACGAAGACGCGGTGATCGACTCGTGGGCACGCGACCTTTGTTTTCCGAGCGTGGGCGAGGCTCGCATCCATACGGCGCAGCGCGGCTTGCGGACCGGAACGCTGTTCGCGAGCGTCGAGGGGCCGACCCCGTTCTCGTTCTTCTACCTTCAGGATTTCTCGTCGCTCAACGAGTACTTCGACGCCGCGCGGCGCGGCCCGGCGGATACCGTCGGCGGCCGCTGGCCCGAGCTCGGCTACGCACCGCCGAGCGGCACGGACTGCGTGCTGCCGAAGGCGCGCGAGATCATCGTCTCCGACGCGTACCTCCTGCTCGAGCCGACGGTTCCGGCGACCAAGGACGCGGCCGCGCCGCTGTACCTCGACTTGCTGGCGGACATCTACCTGAGGCTATCGCGACCGGACGTCGCCTATCACGATTGGCCGACTCGCGCGGCACGCGCCTTGCGCGACCTCTCGAACTCGCCGCTGTGCAGCGACGCGCGGCACGGCCGGCGCTATCTCAAGCCGTACGTCGGCGACGATACGAAACCGCCCGAAAGCATGGTGCAGCTCACGCTCACGGCCAACGTCGATGAGTACGACGCGTGGCGCGGCGAGCGGAGCGTGCTCGGGACGGTGCTGCGCAGCGGCGTCCCTTCGTTCTTCGACGAAGACCTCACGACGCTGGTTCGGTGGCTGCCCGGCGAGCCGTTCGCCGCCTCACAAGCCGATGGCAACATGAGTCACGCGGCGATGGACAGCTGGTATCTGCACCATGCGCTGTTCAACGCCTCGCGTCTAGCCGAGTCCGGCGACGCGACCGCGAAAGCGCTCTTCGCGCGGAGCTTGCCGTACGCGATCCGGGTGGCGCATCGTTTCGACTATCGCTGGCCGATCTTCTTCGATCTCGGGTCGTTGGACATCATTCGGGCGGAGGCGGCGCCCGGCACCGGCGGCGAGACGGACGTGGCCGGCCTCTATGCGCTCGTGATGCTGCGTGCGTATGAGCTCTTGGGCGAGAAGCGGTATCTGGAGGAGGCGCAAGCCGCGGCGGCTCGCCTCGAAGGCCTGGGCTTCGATCTCGCGTACCAGCTCAATACGACAGGCTTCGCGGCCGAAGCGATGCTACGGCTCTGGAAGATCACCCGGGTGCCGTCGTATCTGCGCCTGAGCGAGGTCTGCATGGCCAACCTCTTCGACAACATGTGGATCTGGCGCTGCGGATACGGCAACGCGCGCCACTATCGCACCTACTTCGGCCTCTTTCCGCTGCGCGACGCGCCCTATCTCGCGCCGTACGAAGAGCTCGAGGCGCATGCGAAGTTCCATGTCTATCTGGCGCTCGGCGGCGAAGACCTGCGACCCTCGTTGCGTCTGCTCATCGCCGAGTTCCAGAAGTACAGCCTGGACCGCGGCTGGTACTTCTACCCCGATGCGCTGCCCGTCGACGTGATCGGCCAAGAGGTGCGAAACGGACGCATCGAGCGCGAGCTGTCCGTGCCGCTGGAAGACCTACGCGACGGCTTCGACGCGTGCGGCCAAGTGGGGCAGGAGGTCTACGGCGCGGGTCTACCCTTCGTGTACACCACCCGTCACTACATGCGCGTGGCGTCCGGCGAGCTGTTGGCGTACTGCGACTACCCCGCCTATGACTTCCGCGAAGATGGTCGTACGGTGTCCTGGACGACCGGAGGTGATCCGCGCGGAACCTGCACGTTGCGGGTCATGCCGGCCGGTGCGAACCTCGCCGCCACCGGCATCCGCGTCGAGGCCCAGGCCGGTTCTGTCCGCGTACCGCTGCACGGCACGTTGTCGGCCGAAGGACATGCGCTATTCGCGCTGCGCGGTGCGCAGACGATTCACATCACCTGGTCACGCGAGCCGGCAACGACCGGAGCAACGGTCGTCGTCGGCGCGATGTGCGCGGAGCCTCGGAACGAAAGCTTGACGGACCTCAGACGGCCGTGACGAGCCTAGTTTCCGATGCTCGTCGTGTAGCGAGCGGTTCGCATGAGACGGACGTAGCACATCGACGCCCGCGGCGATAGTGGGCTCACGTGTTGCACGTAGATGCGGCCGGTGAGCGTCGCTACGCCGACGTTCGCCTCGTAGTGCAGCGGCGCCTGATAAAACGTCGCGATCGCCGTCCCGACCCACGACGAGAAGCCGGGGTCCGGTACGAGGTTGTCCGCGTAGAGCTGGAGATCGCCGCTGGTGTCGATGAGCTGGTTGATCCGGCCGCTCATATACGACTGCCTGAAGAGGAAGTACGACGTGTGATACTCGTGGGCGGCGATCGAGCGATCCGCCAGCACGAAGCTCTCGTTCGGTTCGAGGAGGGACCGATTGTCGTCGGTGGGGGACAGCGTCACCACGCCCTTGACGCCGATCGCGTTCATGTCGGGATTCCACGACGGCCCGACGTTGGACGTGTCTTTCAACAGGGAGAGCGTCATCGTCGAGATTGCGAGCGACGCGCCCGAGGGCGCGGGCAGCGGATGGCAGTAGGCCGAGCCGCGATAGGTCCCGGGGAAGTCGTCGACGGCGGCGCCGGCATCTTGGACCAACGGATCACCGTCGTACGGGTACGGCGTCGGAAGGACCGGCGGCACCGTGCTCGCCGCGGATGGTGACGGCGAGGGCGCCTGCGCGCGTCCCGGCTCCGGCCGGACCACGCCCGCAAACGCGACGAACGCCACGAGTAACGAAAGCGCTGCTCTCTGCATATGACCCCCACTCCCTCTAGGGTGGCGACGACCTTCGCAGTGCCGGTAGAAACCCCTCGTTCGGTCCCTAAGCTTGGTCAGCGCCTTGCGCGAGGTCTTTCGCGAACCAGCGATCGGCATACGGGTCGGCGTCGAAGGCCTCGACGCGACGATAACCGGCCCGCTCGTAGAGCGCCGCGGCCTCGGTCAGCACCGAGTTGGTCTCCAAGCGCAGCGTGTGCAGGCCGGCCGCGCGTGCGTGTGCTTCGAGCGCGTCGAGGATGCGGCGGCCGACGCCCAGCCCGCGCGCCGAGCGATCGACCCACATGCGTTTGATCTCGCCGACCGCGACGCCGGCGAGCTTGAGCGCGCCACACCCGACCGGACGCGCGTCCAGCGTCGCCAGCACAAACGCGCCGTGCGGTGATTCGAACGACTCCGGCACGACGCCGCCACGCGCAGGATCGTAGCCGACCGGGAAACGTTCCGCCAACTCGCGATAGTAGGCGTCCAGACACCAGCGTGCGGAGCTGCCGTTCGGGTTAGCGATGGCGATCTCGACCGCGGCGGCTTGCATCAGACGCTCGACGTCGGCCATCGCGGCGACGAGCCGCCCCCGTTGCGATGTGCCCAACCTCGCAAGCAGCGTGGTCGCGAACCGTTCGGAAAGCCGGTTGAGGGCATCCAGCTCGCGCGCGCCGGCGCGCGTCAGCGATGCGGTGGTCACGCGCGCGTCGTGCTGCGCGGGCTGCGTCTTCACCAGCCCTTGGCGCTCGAGCGAACGCAACAACCGGCTCAGGTACCCGGAGTCCAACGACATTCGGGCGCGCAGATCGCGCGCGTCCGCCCCAGCCTTCCCGATCTCGAAGAGCAGCCGCGCTTCGCTGAGTGGGCGCCCGCGTCCGTGAAAGCTGTCGGTCAGCGCGCCGATGCGCCGGGTGACGACCCGGTTGAAGGAGCGGACGGCCGCGATCTGATCGGGCCGTATGCCCTCACCCGGTGGTGAGGTCTTTCGCGAACCAGCGGTGCGCATAGGGCTCCTCGTTGAACGCAGGCACGTCCCGGTATCCGCGCCGGCTATACATCGCGATCGCTTCGGTGAGCGATGCGTTGGTGTCCAGGCGCAGCGTCCGGATACCGGCGTCGCGCGCACGCGCCTCGATCGCGTCGAGCAGACGGCCGCCGATGCCGTGCCCACGGGCCGCGCGGTCGACCCACATGCGCTTCACCTCGGCCAGCTGCGGATCGACCCGACGCAGGCCACCGCAACCGACGATGCGGCCGTCGTGCCGGGCGACGAAGAACCACCCACGCGGCGGCATGAAGTCGGCCGGGCGCGCGGCGCCCACCGCGGCCTCGACGTCGGCCGCGAACCGCTCCCGCAGCTCGGCATAATACTGGGCCAGGCACCACTGGGCGTCGCCGCCGTCGGCCGGGGCGTCGGCGACCTCGACGGCTGCCGCCCGGGCACGCGCCGAATCCATTCTCTGATATTAGTCAGATAATTGGCCTAATGCAAGTAGTCCACCGGCTCGGTGCTCGGCCCTCTGCAGTCGATGTCAAGTCGGACCGTCCGAGCTACAAAGACGTCTGGCGGCTGCGGCGTGGCGTGCGACCAGTGCCGGAACGTCGACGCCGACGAGTCGACCGTCGCGCACCCGAACCACGCCGTCGACGATGCTCAGGTCGACCTGCGGGATGCGGCAGAACACGAGGGACGCCAGCGCATCGTGGACGCTGCCGCCGGCGGTCCACAGGTCGTCGGCGCGCACGCCGATCAGGTCGGCCGCCATCCCGGGGGCGAGCTGACCGATGTCCTCGCGACCGAGCACCTCGGCGCCGCCGCGGATCGCCAGCCGCAGCGCCTCGCGCGCCGACATCGCGGCGGCGCCGTGCGCGACCCGTTGCAGCAGCATCGCATGGCGCGCCTCGTCGAGCATGTGCGAGCCGTCGTTGGACGCCGAGCCGTCGACCCCCAGCCCGACGCGCATGCCGGCGTCGCGCTGTTCGAGCACCGGCGCGATCCCCGAACCCAGCCGCATGTTCGAGGTCGGGCAGTGCGCGACGCCGGTCTTCGACCACCCGAGCCGGGTGAACTCGCTGTGGTCCATGAAGATCGCGTGCGCGAACCACACGTCGGGGCCGACCCACCCGAGCGACTCGGCGAACGGCACCGGGCGTGAACCGTAGGTCTCCAGACAATAGCGCTCTTCGTCGACCGTCTCGCACAGGTGCGTGTGCAGGTGAACGTGCTCGTGCCGCCGCGCCAGCTCCGCGCTCGCGCGCATCAGATCCGGCGTGACCGAGAACGGCGAGCACGGCGCGACGACGATGCGCGTCATCGCGAAGCGCGCCGGATCGTGGTGTTCGCGAATGACGCGCTCGGTGTCGGCCAGGATCGCGTCCTCGTCCTCGACGGCCTCGTCGGGCGGCAGACCGCCCTGCGAGCGGCCGCGCGACATCGAGCCGCGCGAGGCGTGGAAACGCAAGCCCATCTCGCGGGCGACCGCGATCTCGTCGTCGACGCGCGTACCGCGCGGCCACAGGTATCCGTGGTCGGCGGCCGTCGTGCAGCCGGAGAGCAACAGCTCCGCGGCGGCGACGGCCGTCGCCGCGCGAATCGCCTCGGGCGTCAGCCGCGCCCAGATCGGATAGTGCGCGACCAGCCATTCGAACAGCTCGGCATCTTGCGCGACCGGCAGCGCGCGGGTGAGGGTCTGGAAGAAGTGGTGGTGCGTGCAGACCAGTCCCGGCAGGAGCACCAGCCCGCGCGCGTCGACCACCTCGTCGGCCTGCGCGCTCAGCGCCTCGGTCGGACCGACGGCCTCGATCGCGTTGCCGCGCAGCAGGACCGCGCCGTCGGGATAGACGCGCGCCGCGTCGTCGAAGGTCGCGACCAGCGTGGCGTGGCGAAGGAGCAGCGTGCGCACGACGGAGGCGTTCGCGGACGGCGCTGGGAACCCGCCGGGATGACGAGCATCGCCGCCTTGAACGCGGCCGACCGCGACGCGTTCGTCGCGGCGATCGGCTTCGCGTTCGAGGACTCGCCGTGGATCGCCGCGGCCGCCTGGGAGCGCCGCCCCTTCGCCGACCGCGCCGCCCTGCACGCCGCGCTGGTCGGCGCCGTCGCCGCCGCGCCGCCGGAGCGCCAAGTCGCGCTGATCGCGGCGCACCCCGATCTCGCCGGCCGGGTCGCGCGCGAAGGCCGTCTGACCGCCGCCTCGACCGGCGAGCAGCGCGCCGCCGGTCTCGACCGCCTGACCGCCGCGCAAGTCGCGCGCTTCGATGCCGCCAACGCGGCGTACCGCGCGCGCTTCGGCTTCCCGTTCGTCATCTGCGCGCGCGAGCACGACGCGGACGGCATCCTGAGCGCGATGGAGCGCCGCGCGACCAACGATCGCGCGACCGAGATCGCGACCGCGCTGGCCGAGATCGCGAAGATCGCGCAGCTGCGCCTCGAGGACGCGGTGGCGGCATGATCGGCGGCTACGTCCTGGACTGGCTGAACCTGATCTTCCGCTGGGCGCATCTGATCGCCGGCATCTCGTGGATCGGCGCGTCGTTCTACTTCGTCTGGCTCGACGACAGCTTGCGGCTCGACGTGCCCGACGGCGAGCGCGAACGCGGCGTCTACGGTGCGCTCTGGAGCGTCCACGGCGGCGGCTTCTATCACAACCGCAAGTTCCCGACCGGCCCGCGCGGGGAACCGCTCAGCGACGATCTGCACTGGTTCTACTGGGAAGCCTACTCGACGTGGATCACCGGGATGGCGATGCTCGCGATCATCTACTGGGCCGGCGCGTCGACCTACTTGATCGACCCCAGCGTGCTCGTGTTGACGCCGTGGCAGGCTATCAGTATCAGCATCGGCGTCCTGGTCGCCGGCTACCTGGTGTACGACGGGCTGTGCCGTGTCTTCGAGAACCAGCCGATTGCGCTGTGGACCTCGATCTGTGCCGCACTGCTGTTCGCGGACTGGGGACTCTTCCACGTCTTCGGCGGGCGCGCGGCGTACATCCACGTCGGCGCGATCATCGGCACGATCATGGTCGCGAACGTCGGCCACGTCATCATCCCCGGCCAGCGCCGCGTCGTCGCGCAGCTGCGCCGCGGCGAGACGCCCGATCCGCGGCCCGGCAAGCTCGGCAAGATGCGCTCCGTACACAACACCTACTTCACGCTGCCGGTGCTGTTCATCATGATCAGCAACCACTACCCGATGACCTACGGCAGCTCGTGGGGCTGGTTGATCCTCGCTCTCATCGCCGCCGCCGGCGTGCTGGTGCGGCGGTTCTTCGTGCTCAGCCACAAGCACCGGTTGATCGTGGCGCTGCCGGTCACGGCCGCGGTCATCCTGGCGGTGGCCGGCATCATCCTCGTGCCGCACCCGCCGGCGGCGGTCGCCGGCGCGGCGGCGCCGACCTGGACGACGGTGCAGCCGATCCTCGCGCAGCGGTGCGCCGTCTGCCACGCGGCGCATCCGACGGAGCCGGGCTTCACCGCTCCGCCCGAGGGCGTGCTGCTCGACTCGGCGGAGCACGCGCACGCCAACGCCGCACGCATACGCGAGCAAGCGGTGACGACGCACGCGATGCCGCTCGGCAACGTCACCCACATCACCGACGCCGAACGCGCGACGCTCGGCGCCTGGATCGCCGCCGGAGCACCCGTACCGTGAGCGCAACGCTCTCGACGCACGTCCTCGACACGGCGCGCGGCGTGCCGGGCGCCGGGATCGAGGTCGTCCTCTACGCGCTCGACGGCGATCGTCGCACGGAAGTCGCCCGCGCCACGACGAACCACGACGGGCGCACGGACGCGCCGCTCGCGACCGACCTCGCGGCGGGCACGTACGAGTTGACCTTCGCGGCCGGCGCGTACTTCGCGCGCACCGACACGCCGTCGTTCTTCGGCAGCATCCCCGTGCGGTTCGTCATCGCCGGCGACGGAAAGTATCACGTTCCCCTCCTGCTCTCGCCCTGGAGTTACAGCACCTACCGCGGGAGTTGAGCGTACCGGAAGAGCGTTCCATGGCAGTCCCCTGTACAGCGCCTCGATGCTGCGGTATCGTGATCAGATGGCGGGTGGATTTCGTGCCGAGCGTCGGCAGCGAACGGTAGAGGCGTTGCTGCGCGCGGTCGCCGATCTCGAGGCGGGAGAGTCGGCGCGCACGGTCGGCGCACGCTACGGCGTCAGTTCGGCAACCCTGTACCGCTGGCAACGTACCGTGCGCGCAAAGCGTAACGCCGCGCTCGAGCGCGTTCTCGTCCTCGAAGCGGAGCTGCTCGTGTGCCGAGAGACAATCGCTCGCCAACAGCGGACGATCGACGCCTTTCGCGGTGTTCTCGCGCGAAAACGCTGAGCGCCGCCGCCCGCCGGCGCATCGCTCGTGAGTTGAAGCTCGGCGGCGTGAGCGAGCGCGAAGCCTGCGCACTCGCCGGCATCGCTCGATCAGTCTTTCGCTACACGTCACGCCGCGCATGATTGGTTCGCGCGCGAATACTCTCGTCGCGCCGGACATAAAAGCAAAGACTGGCTCGAGTCGGTTTACGCGTGAGACGGCGGTTCGCTACAATGTCCACCGCGCGGTACGTCAACTCACAACCGCGCTCACTAGAGCACAAGAGGAAAGGGTGTTACCTCAAATGCTATCCGAAAACGTCATCCACTCTCATCCCTTCGGTCGCGGCGCGCCGCGGATTCGAGGCTGATAATGGGACAAGGTGGAGAGATTTCGCTCGTCAACGGCACGTCGTACGCGTGGCAACTTACCTACCAGCATCACTATCAAATGAATGCCTGGACGTTTCCGTCGACGATAGCTGCACAAACGGTGCAGACCGTCTACGTCGAGTGGGACGACCACGTCGGCCACAAGACGAAAGACGACGGCGGCGAGGCAACGTACACGTTGGTCGGAACACCGTACTCCTTCCAGATTCAAGCTCGCGGCGTGCCCTACCGTCACCTTCAGGTCCAGTACGTCAGTCTCCCGACGGAGAACAATCCGCCGGGCGAAATCTTAGACATTGGGTGGGTTCACGACGGCACCGTCCCATTCGTGCTGGCCGGGCAGAGCGGCAGTTTCGCATCTAGTTCCATGCCGGTCGCGTGGATGCAAGCGAACTTCGGCAGCCTAGGTGCGCGGACTCTTCGCACGCTCTGCATTCCGGGTTCGCACGACGCGGGGATGAGCACGCTGGGCAGTCATACCGTCGGCGTCGCGCCGTGCAACGTGCTCACGCAGACCACGGGAATCGGCGGCCAGCTGCTGCAAGGTTCGCGGTATTTCGACATTCGGCCGGTGATCGCGGGAGCGACCTACCAGACCGGCCACTACTCGTCCGTCGAGAAAACCATCGACAACAAAAAGCTCCAATTCTGGGTCGGCGGAAATGGCCAAGCGATCGCAGACATCGTCAACGATATCAATGCGTTCACCAGCACGAACAAGGAGCTGGTGATTCTGAACCTCTCGCACGACCTAAATACGGACGTCGGAAACGCAAACTATCGTCCGTTTACGCAAACCGAGTGGAATGGGCTCTTTCAGGAGCTGCTCGCACTCAACAATCGCAGCGTGGTGACGACTGCCGATCTCACGCAAGTTCCCATCAACCAGCTCATGGGCAACGGGAAAGCGGGTGTGGTTCTCATCGTCCGCCCGGCGGGCGACGACATCTCGCTGGGCAGCTACGCGAACCAGGGTTTTTACACGGACGCGCAGTGCCCGATCTTCGACAGCTATAGCAACACCGAGAACCTGCAGACGATGATCTCTGATCAGCTGCAGAAGATGCGGACGCAGCGGACGTCGCCAACGTCCCCCTGGTTTCTCTTGTCTTGGACGCTCACGCAAGGCACTAGTGACGCTTTGACCTGCGCTTCGGGAGGCGGCGTGTCCATCATCGACCTCGCCGATAGCGCCAACCCCCGGATATACTCGGATCTCTATGGGTCGTGTACGAGCAGGTGTTATCCAAACATCCTGTACATCGACGACGTCAAGTCACCGAACATCGCTGCACTCGCCATGGCGATCAATGCGATCGCCGCAACGTCCTAACGGGGTGGAGGATTCATGTCTACGCAACAGACTGCGCGGGTGTCGATCAAAAACAATACCGGGGGCAACGCGCGAATACTTTTGTTTCACAGCAATTCGAGCAACGGCACGCAGAGCGGTGTGTGGACCGCCGCTCCGGGTGCAACCGTCGGTTCGATGGAGGTGCGGTTTCTGACCGGCTGGGGGAGCTACCACATCTTGGACTGGTGGGCGGCGATGGTCCTGGTCATGGACGGCCCCAATAGCGGCACCTATGTGAGCAACGGTGCCGTCGAGCAGCCCTGGAAGGAGTGCCAGTTGCAGTCCGGTGATGCCGGCAAATCATTGACGTTCTCCGTCAGCGCAACGGAACTGGACATCGCGCTCGACTCCGGCGCATGTTCGTGTACGATGAGGCGGGCGACCCGCTCCTCGCAGATCACAAACGTATTCGTCGTAATGCTGGAGAACCACTCGTTCGACAACGTGTTCGCGATGTCCGGCATTTCCGGTATCCGTGCGGCAACCACGGCCAACGCCAACTCCTACAATGGTACGACGTACCAGGTGACCTCAGGGGCGCCGACGAGTATGCCGAGCGATCCGGGCCACGAGTTTCCAGACGTAACCGAACAGCTCTGCGGCGAAGGCGTCAAGTATCCCCGTGGCGGACCGTATCCGACCATCACGAACGCCGGCTTCGCGGCGAGCTATGCGACCTCGAGCACGGAGGGGCCGGTACCGCCTGCCAGCGCGATCGGCGATATCATGGCGTGTTTCGCGACACCGAGCCAACTGCCGGTGATCTACGGCCTAGCGACGCAATTCGCGATCTGCGACCAGTGGTACGCATCCATCCCTGGACCGACCTGGCCGAATCGTTTCTTCGTCCATGGTGCGTCATCGTCGGGACTCGACGTGAGCCCGTCCACCGGTCAGATTGCAAAGTGGGAGCTACCGCTCCAGGGATTCCAATATCCACACGGTTCGATATACGAGGCGTTGTCCGCCGCAGGCATCGCCTACCGGTTCTACCACGACTCCAGCCTCGAACCGATCGGGCTGAGCATGTACAGCGACGACCCGACGAAGGGCTCGATCGCCGGCGCCGTACCGCAGGTGTCGTCGCTCTCGGGGGTCACCGTGGCGGACATGAACGGGTTGCAGACGTTTGCCGCCGACCTCCAGACGCTCTATCCCTACACGTACACGTTCATCGAGCCGCACTACGGCGACGTGACGCACAACACGTACGCGGGCGGATCCTCGCAGCATCCGATGGATGACGTGTATGGCGGAGAGCACCTGCTCGCCGCTGTGTACCAAGCAATCCGCAACTCGCCGTACTGGGAGACGAGCCTCCTCATCATCGTCTACGACGAACACGGCGGCTTCTACGACTCCGTCGCGCCGGGTTCTGCGCCCCCGCCCGGCGACAACCCGCAGTACGGCTACAACACATGCGGCTTCACGTTCGACCGCTATGGCGTGCGTATTCCCGCGGTCGTGGTGTCGCCCCTGATCCCGGCTGGCACCGTCGACCATGAGCTTCACGATCACGCATCGGTACCAAAGACGCTCGAGGAGCTCTTCCACCTCGAGCCGTTGACCGACCGGGACGCTAAAGCCAACAGCGTTCTTTCGCTCCTCTCGCTTCCGACGCCGCGGTCGGACTGCCCGACCTCGTTCAGCGCCGCAGCCGCCGGAAGCGCCGGTGCCGTGGCGACGGGACAGGCGGCGAGTGACGAGGAACCGGTCCCGCCCACCGGCAACCTGGCCGGAGTGCTGCAGATCATGCGGAAAGCCGATGCCGAACTGTCCTCTGGGGATCCTAACGAGCTTGCGGCAATCCAGGCCCGGTACGCGGCGGTCAAGACGCGTGGCGACGCGCACGCGTACGTCACCGACGTGATGCAGAAGGTCGCTGTGGCGAAGCGACAGCGCCAAGCTCGAACGGACGGCCCGACATGAGCCTGGCGTCTCATCGGTAGCGCCGTGATTCGCCCGTCGCAAACGCTGCTCTTGGCGCTCGCGCTAATCGTCGCGACGACGGCCGCCGAGCCGCAGGGCCTGAACGGCATGGAGAGCGCGTTTGCGCGCGGCGACTTCGCGGCGTCGTACGCCGCGGCGACCGCGCGGCTGGCGCACGATCCGAACGACATCGATGCGAACCTCACCGCCGCGCTGATCGCGCTCTACCGCAACGACCTCGACGCCGCCGCGCGCTACGACGGTCACGTCACCGACCTCAAACCCGAGGACACGCGCGGCCAGAAGCTCGCCGACGAGATCGCCGAGCGCCGCGCCGACACGACGGACGTGGCCGCGAGCGCGTTGCCCGCGCGCATCGCGTTCGCGGCGGCGGACCCGATCCCGTTGATCCCCGTCCAGGTGAACGGGCACCAGGGGTTCTTCCTCATCAACACCGACGCCGACGCGACGACGCTCGACCCGGCGTTCGCGAACGAGGCCGGCGTCAAGATCACCGCGGCCGGCACCGGAACCTTCCCGAACGGTGAGGTGGCCTTCGAGCCGCACGGGATCGCGTCGACGCTGCAGGTCGGCGCGGTCACGATGCACGACGTCCAGGTCGTCGCGCGCGGCACGCGCGAGCTCGCCTTTTTCCCCGACCACCATCCGGACGGCGAGCTGGGGACGCGCTTTTTCACGCACTTCCTGACCACGATCGACTATCCCAATCAGGTGCTCGTCTTGCGCCCGCGCTCCGACTCGGCCGCCTTTGAGCGCGACGCCAAGGCGAACGCCGTCCCGATGCTGTTGGCCGGCGATCACTCCATCATCGTCCGCGGCAAGTTCGACGACGGGCCGGACGGCTGGATCAACGTCGACACGGGCCTGGGTCCCACCGGCCTGAGCCCGACCAAGACCGCTGTGTCGGACTCGCACATCATCCTCGACGAAGAGCACACGCAGCCGGGCGCGAACGGCCAGCCGCTCCGCTTCGCCCGGCTCGCGGCGACGGTCACGATCGGGATCCGCAGCATCACCAACGTCCAGGGCTACTACTTGCCCGACGACGATTGGTCGCGCCTCTTCCCGTTCGCGGTTCGCGGCGCCGTCTCGCACCTCTACTTCGCCAAGTGCGCCCTCACGTTCGACTTCGTAGCCATGCGCATGGTCATGATCTAGCAGAACCGCTAGCTTCGCGCGCGAAACTCCCCGGATGCCGGACGGTACGAGCGGGCATGACGCACCGCTCGCGAACGCTGCTGCTCGCGATGGCCGTAACCTTGGCGACCCTCGCCGCCACGCCCGAGCCGAGCACGATCGACACGACCTTCGCTCAAGGGGACTTTGCGGCAACCCTGGCCGCGGCCCAGTCCGCGCTGGCGCGCGATCCGAGCGACGTCGACGCGAACCTGCGTGCTGCCACCATCGCGCTGTATCACAACGACCTCGATGCCGCGACACGGTACGTCACGCGCGTCGCCGACAAGGATCCCCAGAACGCGGTCGCGCGGCGGCTCGCCGCGCAGATCGCGGAACGGCGCGCCGACACGACCGACGTCGACCCGAGCACGCTGCCGGCGCGCATCCCGTTCGTCGCCGAGGATCCGCTGCCGCTGATCACCGTCGAGGTCAACGGTCATGCCGGCCTGTTCATGATCGACACCGGCGGTGGCCTGACCGCGGTCGATCCCGCGTTCGCGAGCGAAGCGGGCGTCACGCTCGCGGCGGGCGGCACGGGCATCTTCGCCGGTGGTCAGACTGCGCCCATTCAACGCGGCACGGCCTCGACCGTGAGCGTCGGCGGCGTGACGATGCACGACGTGACGGTGATGGGCATCCCGACCCGCCGCGTCCCGTTCTTCGGCGACCGCCACCCCGACGGCGTCATCGGAACACGCTTCTTCACCCACTTCCTCACGACGCTCGACTACGTCAACGGGGCCCTCATCCTGCGGCCGCGGTCGGACTCCGCGGCGTTCGAGCGCGACGCCGGCGCGAACAGTGTTCCGATGCTGCTCGTCCCCGATCACTACGTCTTCGTGCACGGTCGCATCAACGACGGCCCGGAGGGGTGGCTCAACGTCGACACCGGCCTGGCCGGTGGCGGCATCAGCCCCAGCAAGCCCGCCGTCGCCGACTCACACGTCACCCTGGACGAGGGCCACGCGACGGTCGGCATGGGCGGCGGCGGCGAGATGCGCATCGTTCCGTTCACCGCGTCTGTCACCGTCGGCAACCGGCGCGTCGACGGCGTCCAGGGTCTCTACACGCCCGACGGCGACCAGTACGGCATCTTCCCGTTCGCCGTCCGCGGCTCGGTCTCACACGGCTTCTTCCGGAAGAACGCCCTCACGTTCGACTTCGTCGCCATGCGCCTGGTCATGCAGTAGCTGCTTTGTAAGCCGCCCATCCTCCATATTCCGAGATGTCAGGATAGCCGCGCTGTTCGATCAGGTCGCGCGGGTAGATCATCGCGTTGACCTTGGAGCCGTCTTCGAGCTCGATCGGGTACTCGTAGAGGTTCGGTGGTTCGGTGGCGATCAGGTGCTCGTGCTGGGCCTCGGTCATCTCGTAGACTTCGCCCGCGATCGCGATGCCGTCCTCGGCGACCTCGTAGATGCCGGGGTGCTGGTCTTCGACCGAGTGCAGGCGATATTTGGGCGCGGTTTTGGCTTCGCGCACGAACGTCGCGTCGCCGAGGTTGCCGTGATCCGGCTGCCCGCGCAGGGCCGAGCCGCAGATGAAGAATTGCATCGGGGTTCCTTCGTTCGGGGTGGGTTAGTAACGATCCGCGGCGGCGAGCAGCGTCGCTTCGAGCGCTTCGACGCCGAGCTCGAGGTCGGCGGGTTCGGTGCGTTCGGTGCCGACGTGGCTGCGGCCGCCGACGCTGGGGACGAAGATCATGGCGGTCGGCGCGACGTGCGCGATGCACATCGCGTCGTGCCCCGCACCGCTGGCGATGTCCATCGCGCGCGGGTCGAATGCCAAACAGCGGTCGCGCACGAGCTCGCGCAACGCGGGGTCCATCGGCACGGCCGCGCGCGCCTCGGTCAGCGCGACGTCGACGTGGACGCCGCGCGCGAACGCAACCCGGGTCGCCGCGGCGCGGAGTGCGTTTTCGATCGCCAGCACGCGCGTGTCGTCGACCGATCGTGCGTCGACGCGAAAGGTCACCCGGCCGGGCACGATGTTCGTCTGGTTGGGATCGACCTTCAGCCAGCCGACGGTCGCGACGGCATCGCCGACGCGTGATGCGGTCGCCTCGATCGCGAGGATCAGTTCGGCGGCGGCGCACAGCGCGTCCGCGCGGCCGGCCATCGGCACCGTTCCGGCATGGCCGGCTTCGCCGTTGACCGTGACCGTGAAGCGGCGCTGACCCGCGATGGCGGTCACCACGCCGAGCCGCGCGCGCGCGCGTTCGAGGACGGGGCCTTGCTCGATGTGCAGCTCGACGTACGCGCGCGGCGGCGGAAAGAGGTCGCGGATCGGCACGTCCGGCAGGCGCCCCGTCTCGCCGTGCAGCGCGTCGGTGAACGAGACGCCTTCGTCGTCGACCAGCGTCTCGAGCACGTCGTCGGACGTGACGCCGGCGAAGATGGAGCTGCCCAGGCATCCCAGCGGGAAGCGGCTCCCCTCTTCCCCGGCCCACGCGACCGCCTCGAGCGCGCGTTTCGGGCGTTCGCCGCGCGCCGCGACGCGCGCCAGCACTTCGAGCCCCGCGACGACGCCGTACGCGCCGTCGTAGGCGCCGCCGTCCTTGACGGTGTCCAAGTGCGATCCGGTCAGAATGGGAGGGCCGTCTTCGCGGCCGTCGAGCCGCGCGAACACGTTCCCGACCAGATCTTGTGAGACGTGTAGTCCCGCCGCGCGCGCCCACGCCGCGAAGTGCTCGCGCGCTGCGCGCTCGGGTGCGGTGAAGAGCGCGCGGTCGATGCCGTCCGCCGTCGCTCCCAGCCGCGCCAGCTCGGCGAGCCGCTCGAGCAGCATCATCGTTGCGCCCCGGTGACGGCGTCCAGCCGCGCCAGATAGCCGTCGCGCACCGCGCCGTCGATGAACGAGGCCTCGAAGCTGTTGCGCGCCAGCGTGACCAACTCCGAGGTGCCCAACCGCAGCGCGTCGGCGACGCCGGCGAGATTCTCGCCGACATAGCCGCCGAAGTAGGCCGGGTCGTCGGAGTTGACCGTCGCGCACAGGCCGGCCTCGAGCATGCGCGCCAACGGGTGATCGCGCAGCGTGTCGACGACCCGCAGCTTGACGTTCGAGAACGGGCAGACCGTGAGCGGGACGCGCTCGTCGCGCAAGCGCGCGACCAAGCGCGGGTCTTCGAGACTGCGCACGCCGTGGTCGATGCGCGAGACGTGCAGCACGTCGAGCGCCTCGGTGACGTACGCCGGCGGACCTTCCTCGCCGGCATGCGCGACCGTCTTCCAGCCCTCGGCCAGCGCGCGCGCGAACACGCGGGCGAACTTCCGCGGCGGGTTGCCGACTTCGGCCGAGTCCAAGCCGACCGCGACGATGCGCTCGCCGTACGGCAGCGCCTGGTCGAGCGTCGCCAGCGCCGACTCCTCGCTCTGGTCGCGCAGGAAGCACATGATCAGCTTGGTCGTGATCCCGTGGCGCGCCTCGCTCGTGCGCAGCGCCGCCCACAGACCGTCGATGACGGTCGCGAACGGGACGCCGCGCGCCGTGTGCGCCTGCGGGTCGAAGAAGATCTCGGCGTGGACGACGCCTTGCGCGGCCGCGCGCGCGAGATACGCGTCGGCCAGCTCCGCGAAGTCGCGTTCGGTACGCAGCACGGCCATCGCCGCGTAGTACAGGTCGAGGAACGACTGCAGGTCGGTGAACGCGTAGGCGCGGCGCAGCGCCTCGACCGACGGATACGGCAGCGGGACGCCGTTGCGCTCGGCCAGCGCGAAGATCAGCTCGGGCTCGAAGGTGCCCTCGATGTGCAGGTGCAGTTCCGCTTTCGGCAAGCGGAACGCGAGCGGCGCGTCGGTCGTCATGCGGGATGCGTGGCGATCCAGTGGCGCGCGATGTCGACGCGGCGCGTGATCCAGACCGCGTCGCCGAAACCCAGCACGTAGTCGAGAAACCGTTCCAGCGCCGCCGCGCGGCCGGGGCGCCCGACCAGCCGCGTGTGCAGCCCGACCGACATCATCTTCGGCTCGCTCGCACCTTCGCGGTAGAGCACGTCGAACGCGTCCTTGAGATAGTTGAAGAACCCGTCGCCGGCGGTGAATCCCGGCGGCACCGAATACTTCATGTCGTTGGCGTCGAGGGTGTAGGGGATCACCAAGTGCGGTTTCCCCTCGACCCGCACCCAGTACGGCAAGTCGTCGTTGTACGCGTCCGAGTCGTAGAGGAAGCCGCCTTCCTCGACCACCAGCCGGCGCGTGTTGATCGAGGGCGCGTAGCGGCAATACCACCCATAGGGTCGCTCGCCGATCGACTGCTCCAGCGAGGCGACGGCCCGCCGCATCTGCGCGCGCTCTTCCTCTTCGCTCATGTCCTGGAAGCCGATCCAGCGCCAACCGTGCGAGCACACCTCGTAGCCGGCGGCCGCGATCGCGCGCGCGGCGTCGGGGTTGCGCTCGAGCGCCAGCGCGGCGCCGAACACGGTGATCGGGATCGCGCGCTGGCCGAACATGCGCATCAGCCGCCAAAAGCCGGCCCGGCTGCCGTACTCGTAGACCGACTCGACGATCAGGTCGCGTTTGCCCGGGCCGACCGTCGCGCCGGGCACCTCGGTCAAGTACATCTCCGAGACCGGGTCGCCCTCGCCGATCGCGTACTCCGAGCCCTCCTCGTAGTTCATCACGATCTGCAGCGCGAGCCGCGCGCCGCCCGGCCAACGAGGATCGGGCGGTTGCGCGCCGTAGCCGACGAAGTCGCGCGGGTGGTCGTACCGGGCCATCCGGCTAGAAGTCCTCGCTCTTCCGGGAGAGTCCCTTCATGCTCGTAGTGCGTGTCTCGGCGCTGCTCTTCTCGCTCGCCCTTGTGGGCGGCATCGCCTCGGCGCAAACGGCGCCCGACGCGCAGAACATGACCCTGGTCGGCCACAACAACCTGGGCGGCGCCAGCGGCGGCGAAGGCTTCGCCATGCGCGTCGCGCCGCGCACGACGCGCTATTCGGTCGCCGGCCACCGCTATCTGTATGCGGCGAGCGAAGAGTTCGGCGACGAGGTGGCGTGCTTCAGCGTCGTCGACGTCGAGAACCCGGCCGAGCCGGTGGTGAAGGAACAGATTCCGATCTCGATCGGGGGCGCGAACGCCGGCGAGACGCCCAGCGGCAGCGCGGACGAACGCAAGCACGTCCACTGCAACTCGCTCGACCTCGCCGGCAACGTGCTGGCCGTCGCGCAGGAAGTGCAAAAGGGCGGCCAGCCCGGCGCAGGCATCCTGTTCTACGACGTCACCGATCCGGGCAATCCGCGCCTGCTCTCGTACTTCGACACCGCGGGCGGCGTCTCGCACGGGACGCACCACGTCTGGTTCGCCGACCCGACCACCCTGTGGGCCGCGGGCGGCGCCGGCACGACGCACGTGCCGTCCGACCCGAGCGATCCGTACGCCGGGCAGGCCTACGTACCCAAGCGCCCCGACAAGGACTACATGTTCGCGCAGGTCGTCGACGTGCGCGATCCGGCGCACCCGCGCGAGCGCACGCGCTGGTACTACCCCGGCGTCGCGAGCGGCGACGCGCGGCCGCTCCCCGACGCGATCCCGGGTGCCGATCAGGGCATCCGGCTGCACAACGTCGACGTCTTCCCGCAGCGGCCGAACCGCGCGTACCTGGGCTTCCTCGACGGCGGCATCGTCATCCTCGACACCACCGATCCGCTCCACCCGGCGACGGTCTCGATCTTCCGCTACGTCGGTCCCGGCTTCACCCACACGACGTATCCGGTCTTCGCGCGCAACCTGCTCGAGGTCAGCGAAGAGGCGTTCGGGCCCCCGCCCTGCGCCGACGGCCCCAAGCGCGCCACCGTCTGGTCGATCGCCGACGAGAAGCTGCCGGTGCTGCTGGGCGTCGCGCCCTTCAACGACACGACGCGCTTTTGTCCGCCGGTCAACAGCGAGAACAACAACGGCCGCTACGGTTCGCACAACATCTGGGAAGGCAAACCGTACGGGCCGTCCTGGCACTCCGACACGCTGATGCTCGACACGTACTTCCGCGGCGGCGTGCGCGTCTTCGACACCAGCGATCCGCGCAGCATCAAGGACGTCGCGCATTTCATCCCGGCTTACGATCCGTCCAAGGACCACTTCGGCACGACCCAGATCAACGACGTCTACGTCGACGATCGCGGCCTGGTCTACATCGACGACCGCTTCGGCGGCGGCCTCACGATCGTGCGCAGCCCGCTCATCACCTGCGGGCCGGGCCAGTGTCACCCGTGAGCTGAGACCGCCTTCGCGAGCAGCAGCGGCGCGATCGCGTCGAAGACCGCGCCCAAGGCGCGCTCGGCGATCGCGTCGTCGGCGTGGCCGCTGGACTTTTGCAGCACGATCCCTTCGAGCGTCGCGAACAGCACCAGGAAATGCGCCAGGAACTCGGGCGAGAGCTCGCCCGAGACGTGCCAGGCGATGCGCGCGAACGTCTCGACGTGCTGTTCGAAGAGCGGGCGCAGCTTGCGGCGCAGCGCGGGATGGCGCGCCGCGGCCAGCTGCAGCTCGGCGTAGAGCACGGCGGTGTCTTTGCAGTGCGAGCGCACGTAGCGCGCGCGGGCCGCGGCCATCCGGCTGGCCAGGTCCGGCTGCGCTTGGATCTCGGCCCGCAGCTCGTCGCCTTCCTCGCGCATGCGCGCTTGCAGATAGGCGACGAACAGGTCGTCCTTGTCGCGGAAGTTGGAGTACACGGCGCCGCGGGTGAACCCGGCCTCCTCGGCGATCTCCTCGACCGAGGCCGCCTCGTAGCCGCGGCGCGCGAAGACGCGCCCGGACGCCTCCAGGAGGCGACGCCGGGTCTCCTCGCGCTGCTCGACCCGAGTCCGGCGGACGGGCTTGGTGACCGGCACCCCGGAGTCATGCGGGCGCCGCCCCGGGCGCTCCTCCAGGAAATTTTGTTCCGTCAAACGTCGTAGCGCCCGGTGAAACCCATTCGGATACACTAACGTATCTGGATGCGATGATGGATGCGAGCGAAGGCCTGCCCGCCCCGCAGCGGGTCGACGTCACCGAGTACGGGCTCCGGCGAGTCCTGGTCACCCTGGCCGTGATCGTGGCGGCGATGATCGAGATCATCGACACGACGATCGTCAACGTCGCGCTGCCGACGATCCAAGGCAACCTGGGCGCCGACATCGCGCAAGGCGCGTGGATCGTCACCGGTTACATCATCGCCAACGTCATCGTCATTCCGCTCACGCCGTGGCTGCAGACGCGTTTCGGGCGGCGCAACTACTTCGTCGCCTCGATCGTCGTGTTCACGATCGCATCGCTGCTGTGCGGCATCTCCAGCTCGCTGCCGGAGCTGGTCATGTTCCGCATCCTGCAAGGCCTGGCCGGCGGCGGGCTGATCTCGACCGCGCAGACGATCCTCGCCGACACCTATCCGCGCTCGCAGCAAGGCATCGCGACCGGGATCTTCGCCATGGGCGTCATCGTCGGGCCGGCCGTCGGCCCGGTGCTGGGCGGCTTCCTCACCGACCAGCTCTCGTGGCGCTGGGCCTTCTTCGTCAACTTGCCGATCGGCTTGCTCGCCGGGATCCTGGCCGCGACGATGCTGCGCGACCCCGAACAGCCGCGTCGCCTGCCGCTCGACACGATCGGGCTCGCCCTGCTGATCGTCGGCCTTGGCTCGCTGCAGTACGTGCTCGACCAAGGCCAGCAGAACGATTGGTTCGCCGATCCGTCGATCACGGTCTTCGCCTGCCTGAGCGGCCTGGGCCTGATCGCGTTCACCGCCTGGGAGCTGTTCGGGACGCGCACGCCGATGGTCGACCTGCGCGTGCTGCGCTACCGGCCGATCGCGATCGGCTCGCTGATGAGCGTCGCGCTCGGATTCACGCTGTTCGGCGGCGTGCTGTTGGTGCCGCAGTACGTGCAATCGGTACTCGGCTTCACCGCGACGCTCAGCGGCGAGCTGTTCCTGGTGCAAGCCGGCACCAGCGGCGTGCTGACGTTCGTGGCCGTCGCGATCATGGCGACCGGCCGGGTCCCCGCGCGCGTGCAGGTCGCCGTCGGCATGCTGTTCTTGGCGATCGGCAACTTCGTGCTCTCCCGCATCGAGACGCCGCAGACCGACTTCCACGCCATGATCTTCCCGTTGGTGCTGCTCGGCATCGGGATGTCGCAGATCTTCGTCCCGCTCACCGTCGCGTCGGTCGGCGCGGTGCCGGACGAAGCGGTGCCGCCGGCGGCCGCCTTCACCAACCTCGCGCGCCAGCTCGGCGGCAGCATCTCGACGGCGATGCTGGTGACGGTCGCGGTGCGCGGCACGACCAGCGACTACGCGACGTTGGCGCAGACGATCACCGTCAACCGTCCCGTGGTGGCGCAGTACGTGGCGACCCACGGAAGCGATGCGTTGGCCAGCCTGTTCGGAACGCTGGTCACGCAGGCCGCCGTGATGGGCTACGCCGAGGCCGCGCTGATCACGGCCGTCATCTCGGCGCTCTTGGCGCCGCTGGCGCTCCTGATGGGACGCGCGAAAGCGGGAGCCGCGGCCGTCGCGGCGCATTAGCGGCACCCAGGAGGTGTCCCGATGACCCTGCGTTTCGCCGCCCTGACGCTGGCCGCCGCGCTCGTGACCGGTACCGCCGCGAGCGCGATGACCTTGCGCCCCGCCCGGCCCCCGGCCGGGAATGCCACCCTGACGGTGACCAGCGCCGACTTCACGAACGGTGCGCCGCTGCCGCTGTGGACCGGTTTCAAGGCATGCGGCGGCCAGAACGTCTCGCCCGCGCTGCACTGGACGAAGGGGCCGGCCAAGACCAAGAGCTACGTGGTCACGATTTTCGATCCCGACGCGCCGACCGGCGTCGGCTTCTGGCACTGGACGCTCTTCGACGTCCCCGCGAGCGTGACGTCGCTCCCGAAGAACTATGGTGCACACGTGATGCCGCCGGCGACGGCGGGCTACACCGACTACGGTCTGAGCGGCTACCAGGGTCCCTGTCCGCCCAACGGCGATCCGCCGCACCACTACCACATCACCGTGTCCGCGCTCGACGTCGCGACGATTCCCGGCGGCGGGCCCGGCACGACCGGCGCGGTGCTTTCGTTCGGCACGCCCGAGCACGTCATCGCCCGCGGCGAAATCGTCGGCACCTACAAGCGCTGACGCTCCCCTACGGGGCTTTGAACAGGTTGGTATTCGTCGCGTTGCGGACGTCGACGCCCCACGTCCCGTCGGTGTACTGACCGGCGTACGTCCGCACGTTCAGGCTCGGATCGCGCATGTTCAGGAAGGCGCCCTGATCGTCGGCGGAGAGGTAGCCGACCGCGTCGCCGTGCGTATTGCGCACGTCGAACTCCGGTAAGCCTTTGTCGCCGATGAAGAGCGAGGCTTGCGCGACGCCCTGCGCGTTGGAGAGGTGGATCGTCGGGTCGGCGCCGCTGGCCAGATAGACGTCGGTGCGAACGACGTGCGCCGCATCGAACTGGCGCAATCCGGGCGCACCGTTGTCGTACAAGAACAAGCTCTCGCGCTGGTGCCCGTTCGCGTCGGCCTCGGACACATACGGGCTGCCGGTCGTGTCGAGTCCCGCGTAGAGCTGCGCCACGCCGGCCGCGCTCCGCACGGTCAGCCCGGCGCCGTCGAGCAGCGCGCTCGTCCCGTCCGCGCCGCGGACGCCGAGCGAGCTGGGCGCGAGCGACGCGGGCGGCGGCGGCGCCTGTGCGGTCGCGAGCGCGACCACCAGCGCGCCCAGCGCGAGGACACGGTCGCGCCGCGCACGGCGCTCGAGCCGCTCGATCCGGGCGAGCAGCACCGGGTCGTCGAGCTCGGCGTGCGGCGCGTTCACGGCGCCTTCCACAGCACGGTGTTCGACGCGGTGCGGACGTCCATGCCGATTGTGCCGTTGGCGAAGCCGCCGATGTTCACGCGGCTCTGGCCGTTGGCGTCGTTCATCACCAGGAACGGAAACTGATCGTCGGTGGCGAGATACGCGCGCAGCCTCTCGTCGGAACCGTAGAGTCCGAGTTGCGGACGGCCGCTGGCGCCGATGAAGAATGCGCCGCGCAGCTTCTCGTTGGGGTCGAGCAGCTGGACCTCGGGGTTACTGGCCTCGGTCAATCGCACTTCCAAACGGCGCTTGCTGTTGGAGTCGAACTGGCGCAGCGTCGGATTGCTGCCGGCGAACAGGTACATCGACTCGCGCAACGTCCCGCCGGCGTCGCGCAGGTCGACCGACGGCCGCCCCTGATCGTCGAGGCCGACCACCATGCGAAGGCGATGCTGCGCGTCGCTGACGGTGATTCCGGTCGCGGACAACGTCGTCGATTGTCCCCCGGCGTTAGTCACCGTGATCGGTGTCGTGGAGACTTGCGGTCCAGACGACGAGGGCGCCTGCGCCGTCAGCATCGCGAGCACGACGACGCCCAGTACGACCGCGCGATCGCGCCGGCTGCCGCGCTCCAGGCGCGTGACACGTGCGTGCAAGGTCTCGGAAAACGGAGCCATGTGAGCACCTCCGATCCCGCCGAGCGGGGGCTCGCACGATTCTCGGTCCGCACCAGTCGCCCCTCGTCTGCGAGGTGTGCCGGCCCAGCGCGCTCACATGTGCATCGGGTTGCCGATGTCTTTCGCGTCCATCGACTCGATGTGCGCGAGCGTCACCGTCCAATCCTCAGCCGTGATCCCGAGCTGACCACGGAACGGGTACTGCAGCTCGAAGATCATCGCGAACAGCGTCACGATGATGACCGCGATGCACGACGTCATGGTGACGTGCACGCGCCGGTTGTCGACCCCGAACAGGTAGCTGAAGATGATCACGACGCTCGCGCCGACGAACAGGACCACCCACTCAAACCAGCTCACGCCGGAGCGATTGCCGGCCAGCCGCCGCAAGCGCGCGTCGTGGATGTCGGTCAGCGTGCGGATCGTGATCAGCTGCGCGTTGGTTTGCGCGGGGTTCACCGGTATGTACGTGCCGGCGCTGTCGATGGCGTCCATCAGCAGCTCGTCGCCGCGCGGGCTGAAGCCGCCGGTCCGCATCAGCGGCCACTCCTCGTTCTTCATGAGCATGGCGTACTGCATCATGTCCGACCGCAGCCGGGTGCGCACCGAGGGCGGATAGCCGACGGCGCTATGCCAGACGTCGGTGACGGCCGACGCTTCCAGCGCCAGCCGCTCGCGGGTCTCGTCGTACTGCTGCCACACCACCACGGTCACGAAGCCGAGCACGACGGCGTAGACCATGCCCGCGACCGCGATCAGAAAGCCGGCGACTTCGTTGTGGGGCAGGAACGACTCGGCTTTGAAGCGGCGGTGAACGATCACCAGGCCCCCGCCGGCAATACCGATCGCGAGCGCGATCGCAACGGCGAGCACCACGATGGCGGGGATCTCGTACACGAACTAAGCCTCCGCGGGATTCTTTCGTATGGATCGCGCCGGGTTGCCGACCTGTTTGTCGCCGGCGGGGACGTCGCGAATGACGACGGCGCCCGCCCCCGTCAGCGCGCCGTCGCCGATCGTGATCGGCGCCACCAGGGAGTTGTTGGTGCCGATGAAGACGTCCTTGCCGATCTCGGTGCGGTGCTTGCGCACGCCGTCGTAGTTGCAGGTGATCGCGCCGGCGGCGAAGTTGGTGCGATCGCCGACGCTGGCATCGCCGATGTAGGCCAGGTGGTTGGCCTTGACCTCGTCGCCCAGCACGGCGTTCTTCAGCTCGACGTAGTCGCCGATGCGCACGCTCGCGCCGACCCGCGAGCCTCCGCGCAGGTGGGCGAACGGTCCGATGCGGGTCCCGGCGCCGACCTCGGAGTCGAGGATGATGCTCTCGGTGACGATCACGTCGTCGGCCAGGATCGCGTTGCCGAGCCGGCAGTTCGGACCGATCGCGCAGTTCGCGCCGATGCGCGTTCGCCCGCCGATGGCGGTGTTCGGGTAGACGACGGTGTCGGGCCCGATCGTCACCTCGGGCGCGAGGTAGGTCGTCGCCGGGTCGACGATCGTCACGCCCGCGCGCATCTGCGCCTCGCACAGCCGCTGGTTGATGACGGCCCGCGCCGCGGCCAGCTCAACCCGGTCGTTGACGCCCAGCACGCTGCGGTAGTCGGCCGCCGGCACGGGCACGACGCGGTTGCCGGCCGCGATCAGCAGCTCGACGGTGTCGGTCAGGTAATACTCGCCCTGCGCGTTGCTCGCCCCGATCCGTCCGATCGTCTCGCGCAGCGCGCCCTCGTCGTAGGCGTACAGGCCGGCGTTCATCTCGTCGAGCGCCAACTGCGCGGGGGTGCAGTCCTTGGCTTCGACGATGCGCGCGACCGCGTTCCCCGCGCGCACGATGCGCCCGAAGCTCGAGGGCAGCGGCATGCGCGCGGTGACCAGCGCCAGCGCGGTCCCGGCGTCGGCGTCCAGCGCGGTCTGCACGTCCTCGACGATCGCGGCGTCGATCGACGGCATGTCGCCGTAGGCCACCACCAGCGCTCCCTCGCGCGGCTCGAGTGCGTCGAGCGCGGTGCGCACCGCGTGCCCGGTGCCAAGCTGCTCGGCCTGCTCGACGACCTGCACGCCGAAGCCGCTCAGGTGCGGCGCCAGCTCGGGATTCGCCACGACGACGATCTCGTCGACGCGCGCCGCGCGCAGCGCTTCGAGCACCCACCACAGCATCGGCCGGCCGCACACCTCGTGCAGCACCTTCGGCCGGGAGGACTTCATGCGCGTCCCCTTGCCGGCCGCCAGGACGATCGCCCGCGTGCTCATCCGTCGATCTCCGGTTTCGGTTCGGGCGTCTTCTGCCACTCTTTCTGTTCCTTGGCGCTCACGCCGCCCAGCGCGTCGAGCGCGACGCGAAACCGCTCGCGGCACAGATCGCGCCCGAGCAGCTCCATCGAGTCGAACAGCGGCAACGAGGTCGGGCTGCCGCTCATCGCGACGTAGTAGACGCGCGCGAGGTCGCGGAACTTGCGCCCCAGCGTGTCCGAGACACCCTTGAGCACCGCCTCGATCGACGTCTTGTCGAAGGTGCGCGCGAGGTCGAGCCGCCACATCGCCAGCGCCAGCGCGCGTCGCAGGTCGTCGCCCTCGACCTTGGCGCCGGCGAACGACTCCTTCGTCACCGGGAGCCGACCGGCGAACAAGAACGCGGCCAGCAGACCGATGTCGCTCAGGCGTTCCATGCGCGAGCCGGCCAGCGCCGCGATGGTCAGCACGCGGTCCTCGCCGAAGCCCCACTCGCGCAGGCGCTCCACCAGCTGCGCGGGCGTGAGCTCGCGCAGATAACGCCCGTTGAGCCAGTCGAGCTTGGCGACGTCGAAGACCGGACCGCCCAGCGAGATGTGCTCGACGCCGAAGCGCTCGCGCCAGAGGGTGTCGAGATCGAACATCTCCTGGCCTTCGACCGACGAGGAGATCAGCAGTCCGAGAAAGTTCAGCAGCGCCTCGGGCAAGTAGCCCATCTGCCGGTAGAAGAGGATACCGGTGGGGTTCTTGCGTTTGCTCAGCTTCGAGCGGTCGGGGTTGCGCAGCAGCGGGACGTGCAGCAGCTGCGGCGCTTCCCAGCCGAAGTACTGATACAGCAGCAGGTGCTTGGGCGCGGACGAGATCCACTCTTCGCCGCGGATGACGTGCGTGATCTCCATGAGGTGATCGTCGACGACGTTGGCGAGATGATAGGTCGGCAGACCGTCGCTCTTGAGCAGCACCTGCATGTCGACCGTCGCCCAGTGGATCTCGATCTCGCCGCGCAGCAGGTCGTGCACGACGCACACGCCGTCGCGCGGCACGACCATCCGCACCACGAACGGCTCGCCGGCGCTCGCGCGCGCCAGCGACTCCTCGGCCGGGATGAACTGGCAGTGCCCGTCGTAGTGCTGCGGAATCCCGGCCGCACGCTGCGCCGCGCGCAGCTCCTCGAGCCGCGCCGGCGTGCAGAAGCAGCGGAACGCGTGACCGTTCTCCAGCAGCTCGTCGGCGTATTTCCGGTAGATCGCGGACCGTTCGCTCTGGCGGTACGGCCCGAACGGGCCGCCGACGTCGGGACCTTCGTCCCAGCTCAGGCCGGTCCAGCGCAGCGCTTCGAGGATCGCGCGCTCCGACTCCGGCGTCGAACGAGCCTGATCGGTGTCCTCGATGCGCAGGATGAACTGCCCGCCGTTCTTCCGCGCGAACGCATAGTTCACCAGAGCAACGTATGCCGTTCCCACGTGCGGATCGCCCGTAGGAGAAGGCGCGACGCGCGTGCGGACGCGGCGCGCCAAAGTGGTCCCGCTCACCTCAGCCGACCAGCTCTCTCCGCTTGCCGCACTCGCGTTCGACGAAGGCGATGATCTCCGAGAGCGGAGCGCCGGGGGTGAAGATCTCGCGCACGCCCAGGCGTTTGAGCTCCGCCGCGTCGTCGGGCGGAATCGTCCCGCCGCCGAAAAAGACGATGTCGTCGGCGTTCTGCGCGCGCAGCTGCTCGACGACCAGCGGGAAGAGCGTCATGTGCGCGCCCGAGAGGATCGAGAGCCCGATGCCGTCGGCGTCTTCTTGGATCGCGGTCTGCACGATCTGCTCGGGCGTCTGGAACAGCCCGGTGTAGATCACTTCCATCCCGGCGTCGCGGAGCGCGCGCGCGATCACCTTCGCGCCGCGGTCGTGACCGTCGAGTCCGGCCTTCGCGACGATGACGCGCAGTGGTCGGGCGGGGGCGTTGGTTGCCATCTTAGAACTGGGTCGTCTCCGTGTAGCGGCCGAAGACCTCGACCATCGCGTCGACGATCTCGCCTTCGGTACAAACTGCGCGCACGCAGTCGATCAGATAGGGCATCACGTTGGCCTCGCCGCGGCACGCGCGCTTGAGCGCCGCCAGTGACGCGGCTGCCGCTGCGCCGTCGCGGTTGGCGCGCACGTCTTGCACCGAGCGCGCCTGTCCCTCCTCGATGTCGCGGCCGATCTTGAGCAGGTCCATGTCCTGCGCTTCCGCCGGCCGCTCGAAGGCGTTGACGCCGACGATGACGCGGTCGCCCGACTCGATCGAGCGCTGGTAGCGATACGAGGCGTCGGCGATCTCGCGCTGCGGGTAGCCGGCCTCGACCGCCGGGACCATCCCGCCGAACTCCGCGATCCGCTCGAAGTACTCGAGCACCTGGCGCTCCATCTCGGCGGTCAGCGCTTCGACGTAGTACGAACCGCCCAGCGGGTCGACGACGTTGGTGACGTTCGTCTCGTACGCCAGCACCTGCTGGGTGCGCAGCGCGATCTCGACCGACTTCTCGGTGGGCAGCGCGAGGACTTCGTCCATCGAGTTGGTGTGCAGCGACTGCGTGCCGCCCAGCGCGGCCGCCATCGCCTCGAAGGCGACGCGCACGATGTTATTCTCGGGCTGCTGCGCGGTCGCGCTGCAGCCGGCGGTCTGGGTGTGGAAGCGCAGCTGCCACGAGCGCGGGTCCTTCGCGCCGTAGACGTCGCGCATGCGCCGCGCGTAGATGCGCCGCGCCGCGCGGAACTTCGCGATCTCTTCGAAGAAGTCGATGTGGCTGTTGAAGAAGAACGAGAGCCGCGGCGCGAACGCGTCGACGTCCATCCCGCGCGCCATCGCCGCCTCGACGTACGCGAACCCGTCGGCCAGCGTGAAGGCCAGCTCTTGGGCCGCCGTCGAGCCCGCCTCGCGAATGTGGTAGCCGCTGACCGAGATGGTGTTCCACTTGGGCATCTCGCGCGTGCAGAACTCCATCATGTCGACGATGATGCGCACGTGCGGCCGCGGCGGAAAGATCCATTCCTTCTGCGCGATGTACTCTTTGAGGATGTCGGCCTGCAGGGTGCCGCCCAGCGCCGCGCGCGGGATACCCTTGTTCTCGGCGGTGACGATGTACTGCGCGAAGGCGATGGCGGCCGGACCGTTGATCGTCATCGAGGTCGTGATCGCGCCCAGGTCGATCCCGTCGAAGAGCGTCTCCATGTCGCGGATCGAGTCGATCGCGACGCCGCACTTGCCGACCTCGCCCAGCGCCTTGGGGCTGTCGGAGTCGTAACCCATCAGGGTCGGCATGTCGAACGCGACCGAGAGCCCCATCTGCCCCTGCGCGAGCAGGAAGTGGTAGCGCTCGTTGGTCTGCTTGGCGTTGCCGAAGCCGGCGAACTGACGCATCGTCCACAGCCGCGAACGGTACATGGTCGGATGGATGCCGCGCGTGTACGGGAACTCGCCGGGGACGCCCAGGTCGCGCGCCAGATCGAGGTCGGCGACGTCTTGCGGACCGTAGAGCGTCTTGAGCGGGACGTCCGAGATCGTCCGGTCGACCGCGCCCGAGCCCTTCTCGGTACGGGGCGGCGTGCGCGCCGCTTTGGCCTCCCAGCCCTCGACTTGTGCACGGTACTCCGGCGTCGGATCGGGCCCGAGGCCGGACGCGCGGTCAATCATCTTGGCCACCCTTTGGTCTTCCCTCAGAGGCCGCCGCGCACCCGTGCCTTGGTCGCCGCCGTGTGCACGGCGGAGCGCAGCTCGGCCGGCAGCGCCGGCGCGCGCAGCGAGACGTCCCAACGGTCTCCTGCCTCCTCGCCCGGCCCGACCAGCGCGACCAAACCGATCCGATCGCCGGCGGCGGCCAAGGTGGCCCCGATCCCCTGCGGTGCGCGCCCGAGCGGTACCACGGCGACGTCGGCGGCGTCCAGCTGCGCCGCCGCGTCGCCGGCCGAGCGGGCCGTCAGGACCGTGAATCCCAAGCGGACGAGCCGCCCGGCCAGTTCGGCCGGGTTCTCGTCGACGACCAGCACCGTGCGCTGCCCCGGCGCTTCGCGCGGGTCGTCGGCCAACGTCATCCGCAGCCAGCCCGCCTCGGCCACGCCCAGGCCGCCGGCGTGCCGCTGCGCGACGCGCCGCGCCAAGTGGACCGCCAGCGACCCGGCCGGGATCGGGATCGTCAACGCGCGCGGATCGCCCGAGAACACGATGGCCAGGCCGGTCGTGCCCGGCTCGGTGCGCGCATAGAGCCGCATCCCGGCCTCGCGGGCGCGTTCGTTCAGGCGCGTGAGCGCCAGCTCGAGCAGCAGCGCGTCGCCGACGACGCGCGCGGGGCCCCGGCTCTCGACCGGGATCGCGATGCGCCGCAGCAGCGCCGCGACGTCCAGCGCCGTCCACTGGGGCTCGGCGGCGCGGCGCTCGATCTTCCCCAACAGCTCGATGTCGTCGGCCAAGCCGCCGATGTGCTGGCCGCTGGCGCGCATGAGCGCCAGCGCTTCGCGCGCCTCGAGCGGGAAGCGGTCGTCCTCCTCCAACAGCCGGGCGAAGCCGACGATGCTGGTCACGGGACCGCGCAGCTCGCGCGCCAACCGCGCCACCAGCTCGGCCTCGGCGTGACGCGCCTCGAGGACCTCGACGCGATGCCGTTCCTGCTCGTCCTCGTCGACGCGCCGCAGCAGCTGCTTGCGCCGCTCCAGCTCGCCGACCGCGAGCTGCGCGATGCGGGGCAGCTGCGCGCGCTGCTCGGCCGTCAGCGACCGCGGCCGCACGTCGAACACGCTGAGCACGCCGATGCGTTCGCGTTCGGGCGTCACCAACGCGACGCCGGCATAGAAACGAAAGCGGTGCTCGCGCACCAACGGATTGGCCGCCAGCTCCGGCTCCGCGTCCAGGTCGGCGATCTCGAGCACGTCCTCGCTGCGGATCACGCGCTCGGCGAAGGCCACCGCGCGCGCGACGGCCGGCGGGCGTGCGATCCCGAAGGTCGCTTTGACGTCGGCGCGGTCGGCGTCGAGGAACGCCAGCACGGCGACCGGCGCGGCGCAACGGCTCGCCGCCAGCTCGGCCAGCATGTCGTAGACGAACTCGGCCTCGGTGTCGAGGATACGATACGCTTGGAGCGCGCGCAGACGCCGCTCTTCAGAGCCCGCGGACACGGTCGGTACCGCTTTCGTTCGTCAATTGCACACGACTTGCTCGCCCAGCGTGTTCCAGTTCCGCACCCGGTCGTTGCGATCGAAGAAGATCACGATGCGCGTGGCGCGCTCCGAGCACGAGGTGCGCGCTTGCGCGAACTCGACCGAGGCCACGCCGTCGGTGGCGTTGACCAACCGGTGCCCGACTCGCGCGGCCAGCGCGGCCACCTCGGCGCGCGACGCGCCGGTGCGCAAGGAATGCACGAACACGATCTGCTCGATGCGGTCGGGCACCGCGAACACGAAGAAGAACGCGATCGCCACGACCACCACGGCACCCAGCGCGACGTACTGCGCGATGCGCAAGCGGCGCGCGCGTTCGGCGGCCGTGCGCGGCCCGCGCAGAAAGCGCACGCTCAGAGCCCTTTGACGGTCGCGCGCACGACGTTGGCGGTGCGCACGTTCCCGGTCGCGTGGACGCCGTCGTGGATGCCGAAGCTCGCGACGACGGTCTCGGCGGCGGCGTAGGGGTCGAGCGCGTCGTCAAGCCCGACGATCGCGCCCTCGACGCGTTCTTCGAGCGTGCCCATCGCCAACTGGCGCACGCGATGGGCGAACGCGTCGCGCCGCTTGGCGCGCAGCTGGCCGCTCTCGCGCAGCCACGCGTCGTGCGCGAGGATCGCGTTCCAAAGCGCGTCGATCCCCTTGCCGGTCAGCGCCTGCGTGCTCACCAGGGCCGGCACCCACCCGGCATAGTCGAGCATCTCCATCATCGAGCGGATCTCGCGCTGCAGCTGCAGCGCCATCGGGTGATCGCTCTTGTTGACCACGAACACGTCGGCGATCTCGAGCACGCCGGCCTTGAGGACTTGGACCGAATCGCCGCTGCCGGGCTGCAGCGCGACGACGGTCGTGTCGGCGATCTCGGCGATCTCGATCTCCGACTGTCCGACTCCCACCGTCTCGATGAGCACGACGTCCAAGCCGAACGCGTCCATCAGCGAGGCCGCGTCGGCGGTCGCGCCGGCGACGCCGCCCAGGTGGCCGCGCGAGGCCATCGAGCGAATGAACACGCCGGGATCGACGAAGTGCTCGGCCAGCCGGATGCGGTCACCCAGCAACGCGCCGTGCGAGAACGGCGAGCTGGGATCGACCGAGATGACGCCGACGGTCTTCCCGAGCGCGCGCAGGTGGGTGACCAGCGCGCCGCTGATCGTCGACTTGCCGACCCCGGGCGGTCCGGTGAGTCCGACCGTCAGCGCTCTGCCGGTGAGCGGGTAGAGCGCCCGGATCAGCTCCGCTCCCCGGCCGGCCTCGCAGCGCGAGATCGCTCGCGCGAGCGCGCGCGGCTCACCTGCGCGAAAGGCCTCCAGGAGATCCGTCATCGCGCCTTCGCGTTCACGGACGCGCGGCGCCATCCTTCGCTCGGCGTGCGGACCGCAGCGCAGCGAGGACCGCGATGGCTTCGCCGGAGGCGAAGCCGCCTATGCGGCGTCGGTGGACGAGTCGTCGACGACCGCTTCGACCGCGGCGGCCAGCTCGTCGACCGCGTGCTCGAGGTTGTTGAACTTCGCGGCAACCTTGCGTTGGTCGATCCGCCCGGTCAGCGGTTCGGTGACGTCCTGTACGAAGGTGCGACGGTCGACGCGCCGACGAACGCCTTCGAGCAGCTCCTTCGTTCTTCGTTCATCCATTGTGAAGAGGATGGTACCCGCGCAGCCCAAGCAGACAAACGCCCAAAGGTCACCTCCGCCCCAGGAGTGACGGGCACGACGCGCAGCGTACGAAGCTCCGTGACCTCCACCGGCTACGTTCGCACCCCGACGATCACCGACGACCGGATCGTCTTCGCGTGCGAGGACGATCTGTGGATCGTCGGCACCGAGGGAGGGATCGCTCGCCGGCTGACCACCATGCGAGGCGAGTGCTCGCTTCCCCGGCTCTCGCCGCAGGGCACGCAGCTGGCGTTCGTCGGCCGCGACGAGGGCCACCCCGAGCTGTACCTGATGGACGCCGAGGGCGGCGTCCCGCGCCGGCTGACGTTCCTGGGCAGCGAGGTCGTCCACGCCTCGGGCTGGTCGGCCGACGGCCGCTTCGTCTACTTCACGGCCGACAGCGGCTCCGCGTTCGCCCGCGAGACGCTGGCCTTCCGAATCGACGTCGAGGGCGGCGAGCCGGTCGAGCTGGGGATCGGCCACGCGATGACGGTCGCCGTCGCCCCGTCGGGCGCGACGTTGTTGGGCCGCAACGCCGTCGACCCGGCGCGCTGGAAGCGCTATCGCGGCGGCACCGCCGGCCATCTGTGGGTCGACGCGCGCGGCGACGGCGAGTATCACCGCATCTGCAAGGAGCTCGACGGCAACCTGGTCTGGCCGCAATGGCTGGGCGAGCGGGTCGTGTTCCTGTCCGACCACGAGGGGATCGGCAACCTCTACAGCGCGCTGCCCGACGGCAGCGACGTGCAGCGGCTGACCGACGAGCGCGAGCACTACGCCCGTTTTCCCGCCACGGACGGCACGCGCGTCGTCTACGCCTGCGGCGGCGAGCTGGTGCTGGTCGATCCGCGCGACCGCAGCGTGCGCCGCGTCCCGGTGCAGATGCCGTCGACGGCGCCGCAGACCGCGCGCCGCTTCGTCGACGCCGGCGAGCTGCTCGAGAGCTGGTGTCCCGCGCACGACGGCACGCAGGTCGCGCTGGTCAGCCGCGGGCGCGCCTTCACGATGCCGTTGTGGGAGGAAGCCGTCACCGAGCACGGCCCCGACGACGGGGCGCGCCGGCGGCTGGCGTGCTGGCTGCACGACGACGCGCGGCTGGCCTACGTCGACGACGTCGCCGGCTACGAACGCGTCGCGATCGTCGGCCGCGAGCAAGACGCGCCGCCCGCGTACGTGACGACCGACGATCACGGCGTGCTGCACGAGCTGGCGACCTCGCCGGCCGGCAACCGCATCGCGTTCGCGACCAATCGGCTCGAGCTGTGGATCGCCGACGTCGGCGCGCCGCCGCGCAAGGTCGACACCAGCATCGGCGAGCGCATCGAAGGGCTGGCGTTCTCGCCCGACGGCGAGTGGCTCGCCTACGTCTGGTCGCCGAAGGCGCACACCACGATCGTGCGGCTCGTCGAGTGCGAGAGCGGCCGCATCGTCGACGCGACGATCCCCCTGCGCGAGGACCGTTCGCCGGCCTGGGACCCGGCCGGCAAGTATCTGTACTTCCTCTCGACGCGCGACTTTCACCCGGTCTACGACGCGCTGCAGTTCGAGCTGAGCTTTCCCGAAGCGTCGCGCCCGTATCTGCTCACGCTGCAGTCGACGCTGCCGAATCCGTTCGTGCCCAAGCCGGCACCGCTGCACAAGGCCGATGACGACGGCGACGACGACGACAAGGACGACGACAAGAAGCGCCCGCAGCCGATCGTCGTGCAAGCCGACGGACTGCCGCTGCGCATGGTCGCGTTTCCGGTCGAAGAGGGCGACTACGCGCAGATCGCCGGCGCCAAGGGACGGGCGGTCTTCACCCGCTATCCCGTCCACGGCATCCGGCCGGGCGAGCGCGATCGCGAGGGCGAAGGCGGCGAGCTGCTGGCCTACGATTTCGAGGAGCAGCGCAGCGCGACGCTGGCGCTCGAGGTCGACGAGTTCGTGCTCGGCGCCGACGGCCGCACGCTGATCTATCAGTCCGAAGGCAAACTGCGCGCGATCGACGCGGCCGGCGAGCTGCCCGAGGACGGCGACGTCGACGACAAGCCGCCGGCCGAACCCGGCCGTCGCAGCGGCTGGCTCGATCTCTCGCGCATCAGCGTGCGCGTCGAGCCGCCGGCCGAGTGGCGGCAGATGCTGCGCGAAGCGTGGCGCTTGCAGCGCGAGAACTTCTGGGACCCGCAGATGTCGGGCGTCGATTGGCCGGCGGTGCTCACCCGCTACGAAGCGCTGCTGCCCAAGGTGCGCACGCGCAGCGAGCTCTCCGACGTCATCTGGGAGATGCAGGGCGAGCTGGGCACCTCGCACGCCTACGAGACCGGCGGCGACCGGCCGCAGCCCCCGCCGTACCGGCGCGGCTTCCTCGGCGCCGATATCGCGTGGGACGACGCCGTGCAGGCCTATCGCATCGCGCGCATCCTGCGCGGCGATCCGTGGAATCGCGAGGCCGACTCGCCGTTGGCCGAGACCGGCGTCGACGTGCGCGAAGGCGACCTGCTGATCGCGATCGGCGGCCGCCCGCTCTCGCCCAGCGTGGGACCGGGCGCGCTGCTCGTCAACCAAGCCGGCCGCGACGTGGTTCTGACCATCGTGCGCGGACTCGGAAGCACCCCGCGCCGCGTGCTGGTGCGCACGCTGCGCGACGAACGGATGCTGCGTTACCGGGCCTGGGTCGAGGCGAACCGGGCGACGGTCCACGCGCGCACCAACGGGCGCGTCGGCTACGTCCACATCCCCGACATGGGCCCGTGGGGCTTCGCCGAGTTCCACCGCGGCTATTTGAGCGAGTTCGACCAGGACGGGCTGGTCGTCGACGTGCGCTTCAATCGCGGTGGCCACGTCTCGGCGCTGCTGCTCGAGAAGCTGGCCCGCAAGCGCGTCGGCTACGACGTCGCGCGCTGGTCGCCGCCGTTCCCGTATCCGGAAGAGTCCGTCGCCGGCCCCATCGTCGCGGTCACCAACCAGTTCGCGGGCAGCGACGGCGACATCTTCAGCCACTGCTTCAAGCTCTACGGCTTGGGACCGCTGGTCGGGATGCGCACCTGGGGCGGCGTCATCGGCATCCATCCGCGCCACCGGCTGGTCGACGGCACCGAGACGACGCAGCCGGAGTTCTCGTTCTGGTTCACCGACGCCGGCTGGGGCGTCGAGAACTACGGTACCGATCCGACCAACGAAGTCGACGTCGCGCCGCAGGACACGCTGCGCGGCGAGGACCCGCAGCTGGCGACGGCGATCGCGCTGATCAACGACGCGCTCGCGAGCGCGCCGGCGCGACCGGTCTTTCCGCCGTTCCCGAATCGCGCCGGCCGCCGGTGACCTACGACTACGTCGTCGTCGGCGCCGGGCTCGCCGGCGCGACGATGGCCGAGCGGCTGGCCAGCCAGCTCGACGCGCGCGTGCTCGTGGTCGACAAGCGCCCGCACCTGGCCGGCAACGCGCACGATCCGCGCGGCGCCGACGGGCTGCGCTACCACGCCTACGGACCGCACATCTTCCACACCAACGCGCAACACGTCGTCGACTACCTCGGCGCCTTCACGCGCTGGCGTCCGTACGAGCACCGCGTCCTCGCGCGGGTCGGCGGGCATCTGTTGCCGATCCCGATCAACCGCACGACGCTCAGCCATTTTGCCGGCCGCGAGCTCGACGACGCCGCCGCCGCCGCGTATCTGGCGCAGCGCGCGGAGCCCCTCGCTCGCATCGCCAACTCGCGCGACGCGATCGTCGCGCGCGTCGGGCGCGAGCTCTACGAGGCGTTCTTCGCCGGCTACACCCGCAAGCAGTGGGGCATCGACGCCGCGCAGCTCGACGCCTCGGTCTGCGGCCGCGTCCCCACCCGCACCAGCGACGACGACCGTTACTTCGGCGACCGCTTCCAGGCCATGCCGGCCGACGGCTTCGACGCGCTGGTGCAGGCCATGCTCGACCACCCGCGCATCGACCTCGCGCTGGGCTGCGATTTCACCGCCGTCGAGGGTCGCGTCGCCTTCGATCACCTCGTCTACACCGGCCCGATCGACGAGTTCTTCCATCACCGTTTCGGCGCGCTGCCGTACCGCTCGCTGCGCTTCACCTTCGAGACGGTCGCCGCACGCGACGGGCTGCCGGTCGCGGTGGTCAACGAGCCCGACGAGGCGACGCCGTTCACCCGCACCACCGACTACCGGCACCTGACCGGCGAGCACGGCCCGCGCACGGTGCTCGGCCGCGAGTACGCGCACGACGGCGGCGAGCCGTACTACCCGGTCCCGATGCCCGAGACGCGCGAGCTGTACCGCAAGTACGCGGCGCTGGCGGCCGCGCAGCGCCACGTCACCTTCGTCGGCCGGCTGGCCGAGTATCGCTACTACAACATGGACCAAGTGGTGGCGTCGGCGCTGGCGGCCTTCGAGAAGCGGGCCCGGACGGCGGCCGTCGCGTCCTGACCGCGCCGCGGCGTCAGCGGATCGGGAAGAGCGTGTCGGTGTGGGTGTAGTCCGGCCGGCCGCTGCCGTCGGTGAAGTGGGTCAGGTCGACGACGGTCAGCTCCTCGCCGTTGGGCGAGAGGGTCAGCTGGAGCTGGCGGATCGCGAACGAGGTCCGGTAGATCGCGTTGGCTTCCATCCCGTCGGGCGAGTAGCTCAGCGAGACGGTCCCCCAGGCGCAGGCGGTCGGCTCGCACTGGCCGTCGACCGAGAGCAGCGGGCCACCGCCGCTGCGGCGGATGACCAGGTCGGCGATCCCGCCGGTGAGGGGTTTGGCGTACCAGGCGCCCACCCAAGGGGCCGGAATGGCGGCCTGCGCGCTCGAGGGAGCCGAGCCGAGGACCGCGGTAGCCGCGACGGCGGCGGCGAGGAAGGGCTGGAATGAGAGCTTCATGCCCTGATGCTAGGCTGAAGCGGAGACCGTGTGCTTGGTCGCGGATGAAGGTTCGCTTGGTCTGAGATAAAAGTCGGCTGGGCCGTTGCTGGGACGCGCGCGGCGGCCCACAATGACGAGGACCGTCCTTGACGCCCCACCCGGGCGCGTGATACGCTCCCCGAGCCGAAGCAGGACCCTCGGGTCCTCACCGGATGCCTGCGGGCGATCCGGTTCTTCTCTGACAAGCGGAGACCGCTTCGGCGTCTTCGCTTTTTTGTGTCCCTTCCGGAGAGTTTGTCATAGCACGACCGCTTCGCGTCAACGAGCAGATCAGAATCCGCCAAGTCCGCGTCATCGACGACGACGGCACTCAGCTCGGCGTCATGCCGACCGAGGAAGCCCTCTCGCGAGCGCGCGGTAAAGGGTTGGACCTCATCGAGGTCTCACCGACGGCGGTTCCCCCGGTTTGCCGTATCGGCGACTACGGTCGACTGAAGTACGAGCAGTCGAAGAAAGACAAAGAGGCGCGCAAGAAACAGCGCAACTACGAGTTGCGCGAAGTCAAGCTCCGCCCCAAGATCGACGTCCACGACTACGAAGTCAAAGCGAAGATGGCCGAGCGCCTTCTTCTCGACGGCGGCAAGGTCAAAGTCACGATCATGTTCCGCGGCCGTGAGATCACGTACACGGCATTCGGAAAACGTCTTCTGGACCGTATCGCGAAGGATCTCGAGAACACCGCCGTTCTCGAGCGCGAAGCCAGACTCGAAGGCAAGAACATGTTTCTCATCCTCGCGCCGCGCGCGACGCCGCTCGGGCCGCCCAAGTTCGTTCACCACAAGGACGAGCCGCCGCCCAAGGACAGCGATCTTCATGCGGATTCCGATCCGCACGACGACGAGCATCCGAGCGACGAGCATGCGGAAGCGACCATCGGGGGAGCCAGTGCCTAAAATCAAGACGCACCGCGGAACGGCGAAGCGGGTCAAGGTCAGCGCCAACGGCAAGGTGACGCATCGTCACCAGTTCGACGGCTGCGGCCACATCCTCAGCAAGAAGTCGCGCAAGCGCAAGCGGAACTTCCGCAAGGACCAGCCGACTTTCAAGGGCGATCTGAAGCGCTTCGCGCCGCAGATCCCGTACCTGCTGTAAGCGGAGGACTGTAGGAAATGGCTCGTATCAAACGCGGTCTTTCGAAGATCAAGCATCGTCGCAAGGTCATGAAGCTCGTCAAGGGCTTCCGCGCCGCGCGCCGCCGCAACTATCGCGTCGCCAACGAGGCGCTGCTGCACTCGCTGGCCTACGCCTTCCGCGACCGTCGCGTCCGCAAGCGCGATTTCCGCTCGCTGTGGATCGCGCGCATCAACGCCGCCGCACGCCGCGAGGGGATCTCGTACTCCAAGCTGATGGCCGGTCTGAAGAAGTCGGGCGTCGCGGTCAACCGCAAGGCGCTGGCCGACCTGGCCGTCCACGACGCCGCCGCCTTCGGCCGCCTCACCGCGCTGGCCAAGGACGCCGTCGGCACGACGACCGCCGCCTAGCCGGCGACCGGCTCCACCAAAAGCAACAGGGGCGCCAATCGGCGTCCCTGTTCTCGTTTTTCGTCGGATTCCGAAACCTGAGCGAGCTGCCGATAGTATGGTCGTCAGCAGTCGTTCCCTCGCGTTTCGGAGGCCTTTGATGCTCGTTCGTTCCTGGAGGACGTCGCTCTCCGTCGGTGCGCTGGCGCTGGCGATGCTCGTCGGCACCGCCGCGCCGTCCTCGGCGTTCCTCGACAAAACGCGCTTCGTCGCGCACCTCGGCGTCGCGTACTTCGCGTTTCATCATTGGGTGTGGCTCCCGTATCGGCTGGGCGCGTTCCAGAGCGGGGCGCCGCATCGCCTTTCCACGATCGTGAAGGGCGGCGTGGCGCTGCTGTTCGCTTACCACGAAGTGCGCGTCGCAGAGAAGATCGCGCACGACAGCAAGGACCCGCTGCTGCAAAAGTTCGACGGCGCCCTCTCCGGGCTCGAAGCGAACTTCCAGGCCGTCGGTCAGAAGTTCAAGGCCGGACAATTCAGCCCGCAAGACGTTGCCAGCCTCGGCGCGTCGACCACGTCGATCAAATCGCTGGCACAGTCAGCGGGCCTCGACATCCAGGACAAACCGGTCCCGGTCCCGGTCCCGGGACTCTGAGCGCTCGGCGCTAGCGTTCGCGCGCGGTTGCCGCAAGCGCTAGCGCGACGTGCGCGGCGATGCCCGTCGCCATCGCGGTCTCGTCGATGTCGAAGGCCGGATGGTGGTTGGGGTTCGCGTGCGAGGCGTCACCGGCGCCGAGGAACGCGAAGCACGCAGGGACCTCGTTGGCGAAGTACGAGAAGTCCTCGCTGCCCATGATCGGCGGGATCTCGACGACGCGCGGCGCGCCCAGCTCGGCCACCAGCGTCTCGCGCAGGAACGCGGTCTGCGCGGGGTCGTTGGTCGTCACCGGGTACGACGCGTGCCAGTCGAGCGTGCAGTGCGCGCTGCCGGCCGCGCAGGTGTGCTCGGCGATCCGGCGGATGCGGCCTTCCATCGTCGCCCGCGTCGTCTCGCTGAACGTACGCACCGTTCCCTTGAGCGCGACGCGCGGCGGGATGACGTTGTAGGTCGTGCCCCCGTTGATGGCGCCGATCGTCACTACCGCCGGTTCGACCGGATCGACCTCGCGGCTGACGACGCGCTGCAGCGTGCCGACCAGGTCGGCGGCGACGACGATCGGATCGACGGCGGTGTGCGGCATCGCGCCGTGGCCGCCGCGTCCTTCGACGACGAGATCGAACTGGTCGACGGCCGCCATGATCGGGCCCGGCCGCACGCCGATCACGCCGGAGGGCAGAATGCACGAGATGTGCAGCCCGAACGCGCGCGCGATCTCGAAGCGGCCGATCAGACCGTCGCGCAGCATCGCCTTCGCGCCGCCGCCGCCCTCTTCAGCCGGCTGGAAGACGAACGCGATCCGTCCATGCAGCTCGTCCGCGCTCGCGACCAGCGCGCGTGCCGCGCCGAGCAGCATCGCGACGTGCGCGTCGTGACCGCACGCGTGCATGACGCCGGCGTTCTGCGAACGGTACGGTGCGTCGCTCTCCTCCTGCATCGGCAGCGCGTCCATGTCGGCGCGCAGCATGACGGTCCGGCCGTCGTGCCCACCGCGCAGCAGCCCGACGACGCCGGTCTCGCCGACCCCGGTGTGGACCTCGAGGCCGAGGCCGCGCAGCGTCTCGGCCACGATGCCGGCCGTGCGGACCTCGCGGAAGCCCAGTTCGGGGTGCGCGTGCAGGTCCCGGCGGACGGCGACGGCCTCCGAGAGCAGGTCGGGAGCGAGAAGCGAGGCGGCCATCGGGCGGCCTTCGCCGTACGGTCCGGGAGACCGCTCACCCGGCGCGGAAGCGGCAGCGCATGGCAACGGATCCGCCTGCCGCCCTCGACGTCCCGCCGGGCCCCCCGGCGGACGCTCTGCAAAAGCTCACGACGGGCAACGTGCGGTTCCAGGGTGGCCGCGCGACCCGCCGCTACCCCGACTATCAGGGGCCGTACGCGGAGAAGCAGCACCCGTACGCGGCCGTCCTCGCCTGCGCCGACTCGCGTGTCGCCCCGGAGAGCGTCTTCGACGAAGGGCTGGACAAGCTGTTCGTCTGCCGCGTCGCCGGCAACACCGCCGACGACGTCGTGATCGGGTCGCTCGAGTACGCCGTGACCGCCCTGGGCGTCTCCCTGGTCGCGGTGGTCGGTCACAGCGCCTGCGGCGCCTGCGACGCGACGCTGGACAGCCTCAACGCGGGCGTCCTTCCCGGAGGGAGCCTGGGATCGGTCGTCCGGGCGATCTTGCCGGCGACGGCCCACCTCGACCGGCGCCTCCCGCCCGACCAGCAGCTCCGGGCGCTGATCGCGTCCAATGCGCAGCTCACGGCGACCACCCTGTCCATGAATCCCGTCCTGCGCGCCGCCCGGCAGGCGCGCACGCTCGGGGTCGTCTGGGGCGTCCAGGACCTGCGCAGCGGCCTCGTGAGCTGGGGCCCTACCCCGGCGGGTTGACACCGCGAACCGGCCTCTGGTTCAATCAGCCCACATGTCCCGTCCGTATCTTCTTGCCTGGTATTTTGGCTGCACGGCTCTCGTGTCGGTCGAGCTCGGCAACGCGTAACGCAGGGACCAACGACTGCACCGCGAGCCCCTCGCCGACACGGCGGGGGGCTTGCGTGTTTTCTGAAGAGGCCGATGACCCCACCTGATCTCCCCGGCGCCCCGCCCGGCGCGCGCGTCCCCGGCGACAAGTCGATCGCACACCGGTCGCTGATGCTGGCCGCGCTGGCCCACGGGCGCTCGCGGCTGCACAACGTCCCGGCCGGCCTCGACGTCCTCTCGACCCAGCGGGTCTTGCGCGCGCTCGGGGTCACCATCGCGGCCGACGGTGCGGCGCTGGTCGTCGACGGACGCGACGGGGTGTTCGACGCGCCCGGCGAGCCGATCGACTGCGGCAACAGCGGCACGACGATCCGCTTGATGAGCGGCCTGCTCGCGACCCGGCCGATCGTCGTCACCCTCGACGGCGACGCCTCGCTGCGGCGGCGACCGATGCGCCGCGTCGCCGATCCCCTGGCGGCGTTCGGCGCGCGGCTGACGCTCAGCCCCGGCGGGACGGCCCCGGTCACCATCGCCGGCAACGGCGAGGCGCGGGCGACCACCCTGACGGTCGCCGTTCCCAGCGCGCAGGTGAAGTCGGCGCTGGTGCTGGCCGCGCTCAACGCGCACGGTCGCTCACGCATCGGCGGCGAGCTCGCGACGCGCGATCACACCGAACGACTGCTGCGCGCGTTCGGCGCCGTGTGCGCCCTCGACGGCAACGAGCTGATCGTCGAAGGACCGGCGCGTTTGCGCGCGATCGAGCTGACGGTACCCGGCGACATCTCGAGCGCCGCGTTTCTGCTCGCCGCCGCGGCCGCGGTGCCGGGCGCGCGCGTCGCCGTCGACGACGTCGGCCTCAACCCGACGCGGACCGCGTTCCTCGACGTGCTGCGCCGCTTCGGCGCGCAGGTAACCGTCACCGAGACCGACGGCGGCGCGGAGCCGCGCGGCCGCGTCGTCGTGCGCGGCGCGCCGCTGCGCGCGATCGCGATCGAACCCTGGGAAGTACCGGGGTTGATCGACGAGCTGCCGCTGGTCGGGGTGCTGGGCGCGTTCGCGCGCGGGACGACCAGCGTGCGCGGCGCCGCCGAGCTGCGAGTGAAGGAGTCCGATCGCATCGAGACGTTCGCCGCCGCCGCGCGCGCGCTGGGCATCGACGTGAGAACCGCGCCCGACGGGTTCGCGGTGAGCGGGCCGGCGCGCATCCGCGGCGGCGCGATCGTGACAGCCGGCGATCACCGCATCGCGATGGCGTTCTCGGTCGCCGCGCGCGCGGCCGGCGTGCACGTCGTGCTCGACGATCCCGATTGCATGGCCGTCTCGTTCCCCGGCTTCGCCGGCGCGCTCGAGGCCGTCGCGTGAAGCGCGCGGCGGTCATCGGCCATCCGGTCGCGCACAGCCGCTCGCCGGCGCTGTTCGCGCGCTTCGCCGCCGCCGGCGGCGTCGAGCTCGACTACCGTGCCGTCGACCTCACCCCCGAGCAGCTGGCGCCGCAGCTGCGCGCCTGGCGCGTCGATCCCGACTTCGTCGGCTGCAACGTCACCCTGCCGCACAAGGAGCGCGCGTTGACGCTGGCCGACCGCGTCGAGCCGGCCGCGCACGCGTGCGGCGCGACCAACGTGCTCACCCGCAGCGACGGCCAGCTGATCGCCGACAACACCGACGTCGCCGGCGTCGAGGCGGGCTTGGCCGCGCACGGCGTCGCGCTGCGCCGCGCCCGGGTCGCGATTCTGGGCTGCGGCGGCGCGGCGCGGGCGGTCGCCGAGGCGGCGCGCCGCAGCGGCGCGGCCTCGATCGTGATCGCCGGCCGCGACCGCGCCCGCGCGCAAGCCGTCGCGGCCGCGTTCGGCGCGAGCGCGTGCACGCTCGACGCGGTGCCGGTGGCCGACGTCTACGTCAACGCGACGCCGGTCGGGATGGTCGGCCAGGAACAGCGCTCGCTCTTGCCGCGCAACGCGCCGGCCGGCGCGGCCGCGTTCGATCTCGTCTACACGCCCGAAGACACGCCGTTCTTGCGGGACGCGCGCGCCCGCGGCTTGCGCGCCGTGCCGGGCACGGCGATGTTCCTCGCCCAAGCCGCCGCCACGTTCGAACGCTGGTTCGGCTTCGCCCCGCCGGAGGCTTTGACGACATGAGCTTGCGCTACCTCACGGCGGGCGAGTCGCACGGTCCGATGCTGATCGGCATCCTCGACGGGATGCCCAGCGGGCTGCGGATCGACGCCGCGACGCTGCACGCGCAGGCCAAGCGCCGCAAGCTGGGCTACGGACGCGGCAACCGCCAGAACATCGAGACCGACGAGATCCGCATCGTCGGCGGCGTGCGGCGCGGCAAGACGCTCGGGGCCCCGATCGCGCTGGTGCTCGAGAACCGCGACCACGTGCGCTGGGCCGAGATCATGCGCGTCGACGAGCCCGACGACGACGCGCCGGCCGCGCGCGCGGTCTTCATCCCCCGTCCCGGTCACGCCGACCGCGTCGGCGGCATCAAGTACGAGCTGGACGACATGCGCGACGTGCTCGAACGCGCCAGCGCGCGCGAGACCGCGATGCGCGTCGCGCTCGGCACGCTCGCGCGCACGTTCCTAGGCGCGCTGGGCGTCTCGCTGCACAGCCGCGTCGTGCGCATCGGCCGCGCCGTCGACGAGACGCCGTGGCGCGAGGTCACGCCCGACGAGGTCGACGCCTCGCCGGTGCGCGCGCTGGACGACGCCGCCGCCGCCGCGATGATCCAGGAGATCGAGCACGCCAAGGCCGCCGGCGACTCGCTCGGCGGCGTGTTCGAGGTCGTCGCGCGCGACGTGCCGATCGCGCTGGGCTCCTACGCGCAGTGGGACCGCCGGCTCGAAGGCGAGGTCGCCAAGGCCTTCATGTCGCTCAACGCGATCAAGGGTGTCGAGATCGGGCTGGGCTTCGGCGCGGCGGCGCGGCGCGGCTCGGAAGCGCACGACGCCTACGAGCCCGACCCGCATACGCGCACGCGCTATCGCACCAATCGCGCCGGCGGGATCGAAGGCGGGATGACGACCGGGCAGCCGATCGTCGTGCGCGTCGGGATGAAGCCGATCGCGACGTTGATGAATCCGCTCGACTCGGTCGACCTGCGCACCGGCGAGGCGACCAAAGCGTACATCGAGCGCAGCGACGTGTGCGCCGTACCGGCGGCGGCGGTGATCGGCGAGTCGCTCTTGGCGCTGGTGCTGGCCGACGCCGTGCTGACCAAGTTCGGCGGCGACTCGCTGGCGGAAGTCGTGGAGCGCGTGCGCGGCTGGGAGACGACGGTTCGTGCCCGCTAACGTGTGGCTGTGCGGCCCCCCCGGCGCCGGCAAGTCGAGCGTCGCGCCGCTGCTGGCGGCGCTGCGCGGGCTCGACGCGGTCGACATCGACCGGCTGGTCGAGAACGAGGACGGCCGGCGCATCGTCGAGATCGTCGACCAGGAGGGCGAACCCGCGTTTCGCGCCCGCGAGCGCGCGGCCATCGCACGCGTCGCGATGCGCGGCGGCACCGTCGTCGCGCTCGGCGGCGGCGCGCTCGAGGACGAGGAGAACCGGCTCGCGATCGCGTCCAGCGGGTTGTTGGTCTTCCTGGACGCGTCGCTGGAGACGTGCAGCTTGCGCACCTCGCGCGAGGCCGGCCAGCGGCCGCTGCTGCGCGAGCAAGGCGCGCTGGCGCGCCTGCACGCCGGCCGGCGCGCACGCTATCTCGAAGCCGACCTGCGCGTGCGCGTCGACGGCATCTCGCCGGCCGGCGCGGCCGACGCCATCGACCGCGCGCTGCGCGAGGAGCGCGACGTGCGCGTTGCCGCCGCGAAGCCGTACGACGTCGCGATCGCACGCGATCTGCTCGACAAGCTGCCGCGCCGCGCGCATCCCGAGCCGGGCGGCCGGGTGCTGATCGTCGTCGACCGCCAGGTGCGCGACCTCGCCGCGCGCGTGCGCACCGCCTACGCCGACGCCGGCGTCGCCGCCGACGTCATCGAGGTCGACGCCGACGAGTCGCTCAAGTCGCTCGACGCGGTCGCGCACCTGTGGGACACGTTCGCCGCGCACCGGCTCGACCGCCGCGGCATCGTGGTCGGGATCGGCGGCGGGACGATCGGCGACGCGGTCGGCTTCGCCGCCGCGACGTTCCAGCGCGGCGTCCCGTTCGTCGCCGTCCCGACCACGCTGCTCAGCGCGGTCGACGCCGCGATCGGTGGCAAGACCGCGATCAACCTGAGCACCGGCAAGAACCTGGTCGGCACGGTGACCCAGCCGGCGCTGGTCGCGATCGTGCCGCAAGTCTTGCGGCGGTTGCCGCGGCGCGACGTCGTCTCGGGCTACGGCGAGATGCTCAAGTACGGTCTGGCGCTCGACGCCGTCCTCTACCGCGCGCTGCGCGAGGGCGAGGCCGCGCTGCTCGACGATCCGGCCAGCGCGATCGACGCCATCGCGCGCTGCGTCGAGCTGAAAGCCGAGATCGTCGCGCTCGACGAGGAGGATCGCACCGGCGTGCGCGCGATCCTCAACTTCGGCCACACCGTCGGCCACGCGCTCGAAAAGGTCGCCGGCTACGGCACGCTGCGCCACGGCGAGGCGGTGATCGTCGGGATGCGCGCCGCGCTGGCGCTCTCGGTCGCGCGCGGCTACCTCGACGACGCGGCACGCACCGAGCCCGACGCCCACTTGGCGACGCTGCCGATCCCCGACGATTGGCGCGCGCTCGATCCGAGCGCGGTCGTCGCCGCGACCGCCGGCGACAAGAAGCGCCACGCGCAGGGCACGCAGTTCGTCCTGCTCGACGCCATCGGCAGCTCGCGGCTGGACGACGGGGTCACCCCCGACGACGTGCGCGCCGCGCTGGCCGGTATCGGTCTGGGATGAAGATCCTCGTCGTCAACGGCCCCAACCTCAACCTGCTGGGCGAACGTGAGCCGGCGGTGTACGGGACGGCCACGCTCGCGGACCTCGAGCGCGCGATCCGCAAGCGCTGCAAGAAGTACGGCTGGAAGGTCAAGTTCTTCCAGTCCAACCACGAAGGCGCGATCATCGACGAGCTGCACGCGCGGCGCGCCTGGGCCGACGCGGTGCTGATCAACCCCGCCGCGTTCACCCACTACTCGTGGGCGCTGCGCGACGCGATTCTCGCGATCCAGGTCCCGACGGTGGAAGTCCACCTCTCCGATCTCGATGCGCGCGCCGAGCGCGAGGAGTTTCGCCGCCTGTCGGTCGTGCGCGACGTCTGCGTCGCGCGCTTCACCGGCCGCGGCATCGACTCGTACCTCGACGCGCTCGACTTCCTCGTCGCGCCCACCGAAACACCGTGACCGCGCGCCGGCTCGGCCGCGAGGGACCCGCGGTCGGCCCGATCGCGCTGGGCTGCATGGGGATGTCGGAGTTCTACACGCCCGTCCCCGAGCGCGAGGCGATCGCGACCATCCATCGCGCGCTCGAGCTGGGCGTCACGCTGATCGACACCTCCGACATGTACGGCCGCGGCGAGAACGAGAAGCTGGTCGGCCGCGCGCTGCGCAACCGCCGCGAGCACGCGGTGCTGGCCACGAAGACGGGGATGCTGCGACGCGCCGACGACCCGTCCTGGCGCGGTCGCGACGGTCGCCCCGCGTACGTCCGCGCGGCGATCGACGCGTCGCTGCGGCGGCTGGGCGTCGACCACGTCGATCTGTACTATTTGCATCGCGTCGACCCGCAGGTGCCGATCGAAGAGACGGTCGGCGCGATGGCCGAGCTGGTGCGGGCCGGCAAAGTGCGCCGGCTCGGCCTCTCCGAGACGACCGCCGATCAGCTGCGCCGCGCGGCCGCCGTCGCGCCGATCGCGGCGCTGCAGAGCGAGTACTCGTTGTTCACCCGCGACGTCGAACAGAACGGCGTGCTGGCCGCGGCGCGCGCGCTCGGCGTGACGCTGGTCGCCTACGCGCCGCTGGGCCGCGGGCTGCTCACCGGCGCCGTTCGCGAGACGGCAACGCTGGCCGACGACGACCTGCGCCGGCGCGTCCCGCGCTTCGACGACGCCAACCTCGCGCACAACTTGGCCTTGGTCGACGCGCTGGCCGCGCTGGCGCGCGAACGCGGCTGCACGCCCGCGCAGCTGGCGCTGGCGTGGGTGCTGACGCAGGGCGAGGACGTCGTCGCGCTGCCCGGCTCCGAACGCGTCACGCACCTCGAGGAGAACGCGCGCGCGGCGGACGTCGTGCTCGACCCCGCGACGCTGGCCCGCATCGAGGCGGCACTCCCGCCGGGCGCGGCCGCCGGCGGACGGATTCGCTAGACGGCGGGCTCTGGCTGTACGGAGCCCGGGTCGTGTTCGTCCTCGGCACATGTGATTGATCCAGACGCTAAAGGATGTCCAGGAACAACGACCGGAGCAGCTCCGAACCCGCCTTCAATTCGAATCGGAAGCCTGTGCCATTTCTTCTCGAGAGCGTCCTCCTCGTTGGCTGGCGGCCAGGCTCCTTCGTCGGCTTGAACTCGCCAATAGAGCGCGTGTTCTCCCCAAGCACCATACACAAGAACGTAACCTATTGGGTGCGGCATAGCATCATTGAATATCTCAGCTTCGCCAAGGACGAATTCAGCTCCCCAGGCAGTGGGTCGCCTTATGATAGGGCCCTGCGCGAATTTCTCGCGCATCTCAAGGTTCTTAGACGTCATGACTTCGACAACCGCATTAGTGGCGGGGCGTCTACCGTTGTTAAGAACAGCAATATCGAGCCGAAGTTGTACGGGGGAAATATTTGATTGAATACCCACCCCGCTTCTCAGGCGGAGGACCGGCTTCTCTGAGATTAGACCGAAAGTGACGACTACATTTGGCTTCCTACTACGCTCAGTTTCTGCAATAGTCGCTTCGCGACGCGTTATTCTTAGCGTCTCGATCGTCGCGTCAAATTCTTTATTTGCAAGGTCAAGCGCGCTTTGAGCGAGGCTCGTCTGGGTTCGAGCTTCGGCTATTTGTCGGTTGGCGAGTTCTATCTGCTCATTTGCTATTTCTATCTGCTGATTGGCGAGGCCGATTTGCTTCTGAATCGCGGTTAACGCGCGCTGCCCAAAATATGCCGCCATCGCAGCTGCCGCTAGACTGAGGAGTGGTACAGCGTAGTTGAAGAACCAGCCAACCGCGATAGATGCCATCATCCACTAGTACGCATCGAGGGAAGCGTCGGCTTCGCTGAGATCGGCGTCGAGCAGCGCGTGCAGCTGCGGGAGGAAGCGCGGCGCGGGACCGCCGCGCAGCTCGGGCTCGATGACGTCGTGCGAGATGCCGGCGCCGCGCAAGTGCAGCACGCGCACGCGCGCGGCGCCGGCGCGCCGCCACCGTGCGACGAGCCGGTCGATGGCACCGTTGTTGACGCCGGTCTCCCCGGCGTTACGAACGATCTCGACGTCCCCGGCGGCCGGCGGCGCGCGGCGCGCGGCGGCGAACAGCTCGTGCGCCAGCGCGAGTCCCGCGCCCAGCGCGTCGGTCGAGTAGCGCGGATAGCCGTGCGGCGGGTCGCTGCGACCGCGATCGAACGGGTTCCACCACAGGAACAGCCGCGGCGCGCGCGCGAGCAGGCCGCGCAGCGCGCCGAGCCATGCCGAGGGGGACGGGCGAATACCGAGCAGCGGCGCGATCGCGATCGTGCGCGTCACGCGCGCATCCTGTTGCGCGAGGTACAGCGCCATGACGCCGCCCATGGAGAACCCGACCACCACGATCTCGTCGGCCAGCGCGGCCGCCGTGGCCACGATCCGCTGCGCCTGCGCGCGCAGCTCGTCGACGGTCAACCCCGCCAGCGCATCGGTCATCCGGTCCGCGTGGCCGTGGCGCGGCAGGCGCGGGATCAGCACGGTCTCGCCGCGCGCGTACCGTGCCTGCGCGAAGTCGCGCCACGTTCGTGGACTGGCCGTCATGCCGTGCAGCAGCACGACGACGCGCCGCGTGCGGCCGCCGTGGGCGAGCAGCGTCGAGCGCATCTCCTCGCCCAGCAGATGCTCCTCACCGGCATCGAGCGCGGCCAGCAGCGCAGCCGGATCGTCGGTCGTCACACGTTCGCCAGCGCGATCACCGCGAAGGCACGCTCGTCGGTGCGCATGCTCTCCGCCGCCAGCGCGTCGCGCAACGCCTTGGCCGCCTCGTGCGCGTACGCCGTCGCCTCGGGCGTGCCGGTCCGCGCGATGGCGCTCGCGGCGACGATCAAGTCGTCGACCGCGCGGGCGATGCCTTCGTGCATGGCGCGCTCGGCGTCGCGCTCGGCGATCCGCGTGCCGGCCGCGCCGCGGGCGAGCATCAGCACGTAGTCGAGCGCCGCCGCGGTCGCCATGATGCGATCGGCCTGCGCCCGGAAGGCCGGCACGTCGCCGAAATCGCGCGCCGCGGTGAGCAGCGCGCCCTGCAGCGCTACGACGCGTTGCGCGCGGTCAGCGCCCACAGCACCGCTACCTGCGTCTTGCAATCTTGCAGCTCCCCACGTTGAATCTTGCTCCACAGCTCGTCGACGGGAAAGATACCGACCTCGATCTGCTCGTCGGGATCGGGATCGGTCGCGCCGATCTCGTACCCCTCGGCCCGGCAGAAGTGCAGCAGCTCGGTGCAAAAGCCGGGCGCCGAGTAGCCCGAGAAGAGATGCCGGACGTCGCGCGCCACGTAGCCGGTCTCCTCGCGCAGCTCGCGGCGCGCGGCGTCGACCGGGCTCTCGCCCGGATCCATCCCGCCGGCCACCGCCTCCCACGTCTCCCGTCCCACCGGGTGTCGATACTGCTTGACGAGCAGCATGGTGTCAGGGGTGGGCTGCACGATCACCACCACCGCGCCGCCGTGCTCGACGACCTCGACGTCGTGCGTGCCCCCGCTCGGGCTGGGCAGCGTGTCGACACGCAGGTTGACGACGCGGCCCTCGTAGACGCGGCGGGTCTTGCGGACGTCCATGCCGTCAGACGACGACGGAGTTGGCCAGCTCTTCGAGCAGCGTCGGACGATGCGGCGACCACCCCAGATCTCGTTCGGCTTTGCCGGCGTCGATCAGCTGGTCGGCGACGAGCGCATCGGCGAACGGTCCGAGCAGCGCGCGTCCCTCGTCGAGCGAGATCGAAGCGACCGCCGCGTCGACCCCGGCGGCGCGGGCGGCCGCGTTCGCGATCTCGCCGTACGGCACCGACGCGCCGCGCACCGCGTTGTAGACGCCGCGCGCGTCGCGATGGTCGACGAACAAGCCGTACAGCTCGCCCAGCGCGTCGTGCCGCACGGTCGGCCAACGGTTTTCGCCGTCGCCGACGATGCGCAGCGTCCCCGCGCGCGCCTGCTCGACCATCTGGCCCGGAATCCCGCCGCCGTCGCCGTACACGATCCCCGGCCGCACGACGATCGCGCGCAGCCGGCTGGCTTGCTCGAGGACCAGCTGCTCGTGCGCCGGACGCCAGGCCACGATCGGCAGCGGCGTGAGCGGCGAGCTCTCGTCGAGGTGCGCGTCGCCGCGCGAGCCGTACACCCACACGCCGCTGGTGTAGACGAAGGGACGACCCGGCGGCAGCGCGTCGAGCAGCACTTCGAGCGCGGCGCGTTCCAGCGCGACGCCCTCGCCGCTGTAGTCGAACCCGCAGTGCAGGACGGCGTCGGCGTGCGCGGCCTCGGCGCGCAGCACGTCGAGCGACGCGAGCGAACCGCGTACCGGCTCCGCGCCGAGCGAACGCACCGTGCGTTCCGCTTCGTCGCTGCGCGCGAGGCCGCGCACGACGTGCGTGCGACGGCGCAGCTCGCGCACGACGCTTCGACCGATGAAACCCGTGGCCCCCGTGACCAAGACCGGCATGTCAGCCTCCCGCGGCGCGCGGCCGCGCGATGATGGTGGTGATGTCGAAGACGACCGCGACTTCCGCCGCGGTGATGCAGGCGCGAATCGCCCAGTGCGGACCCCAGTCGATCGTCACCAGCGCGAGCGCGACGGCGACGCAGTACGCGACGCCCTTGGTAACGTCGGCGCGCACGGTGGGCGAGGCCGGATCGTAGGCGCGCCGGATCGCGAGCACCGTGGCGATCAGCGCGACCGCGAGCAGCAGCGTCCCGAACAGCCGGTTCGCGGCCAACAGGTGCAGTACGGGTTGCGCGCCCGCCGCGATCAGAACGGCGATCAGCAGCAGCAACGCGATCTCGGGCAACCGGCGGTCCTTCACGACCGACGCTCTTCGGCCGCGAGGGCGGGGGTCCCCAGCGAGGCCGGGAAGGGCCCGGAGTGCCGACCCCGCTGAGCCCGCACAACCCGCGCATCGAGGCCGTCCGTGACCTGCGCACGCCCAAGGGCCGGCGCGCCGCCGGCCGGTTCGCGGCCGAGGGCCCCACCCTCTTGGAAGAGGCCCGTCGCAGCGGGACGCGTCCGTGCGAGATCTACCTCAGCGAAACGGCGCTCGGTCGCTTCGACGCCGGGGTCTACGAAGCCGACGGCGTCCCGGTCCACGTCCTCCCCGACCGGGTCGCGGCCCGGCTCTCGGACGTCGAGACGCCCAGCGGGATCGTCGCGGTGTTCGACCTGCCGGCCGCCGGGCCGGCCACGATCCTGGCTCGGCCGGGGCCGGTCCTGCTGCTGGCAGGGGTGAGCGACCCCGGCAACGCGGGCACGCTGGTGCGCTCGGCCGAAGCGTTCGGCGCCGCCGGCGTGCTGTTCGGGCGCGGCGGCGCCGATCCGTTCGCGCCCAAGGTGGTGCGCGCGGCGATGGGCTCGATCTTCCGGCTGCCGGTCGCGGCGGTCGACGCCGACGAGTTGTTGGCGCTGGCGGCAGCAGCCGAGCGCCCAGTCGTGGCGACCGACCTCGACGGCGAGGACCTGCGCGTCGTGGGCATTCCGGCGAACGCCGTCGTTGCAATCGGGAACGAGCGGCGGGGCGTTCGCGACTGGCTGCCCCGCTGGGACCGCGCGGTGCGGATCCCGCAATGCGACACAACCGAGAGCTTGAACGCGGCGGTCGCCGGCAGCATCGTTCTCTACGAGTCCGCGCGTGTCAAGTAGTCTGTCAAGTCGCCGAAAAAGCCTTCTCTGTCAAGACTTGGCGGCGTTTTCGGCCGGTGCTATACTCCGGCCACAGTCGTCGAAAACGACGCGCACTCAACGCAGAACGGGAGAGGGACGGCCGACGCCATGCGCACTTCCGAAGTCTTCTGGAAACTGTTCGCCACGACGGGCTCGGTCCGCGCATACTTGATGTACCGGCATTTGCACCCCACGGCCACCGGCTGAGGCGGGTGCCGCGTCCCGAAGCGGACGCGCCCCTCTCGAGAACGAACTCGACGCACGCCCGGTCCACCACGGATCGGGCGTTTCGCATGGACGGACGGATTGACGACGACTGGCATGAGTGAACTCGAAACGACCCTCGCGGCATTGGCCGCGCGGTTCGACGCGGCCGTCGCCGCGGCGTCGGACGCGGCCGCGCTCGACGAGGTGCGCGTCGCCTTCCTCGGCCGCAGCGGCGAGGTGACCGCGGTGCGCCGCGGCATCGGTGCGCTGCCGGTCGCCGAACGTCCCGGTGCGGGCAAGATCATCAACGCCGCCGTCGAGCAGCTCGAAGCGAAGCTGGCGCTCGCGCAGCAGCGCGTCGAGCGCGCGGCGCTCGACGCCTCGCTGAGCGAGACGATCGACGTCACCTTCCCCGGGCCGCCGGCGCAGATCGGCGCGCTGCACCCGGTGCGCCGCGTCGCGATCGAGATCGCCCGCTACTTCACCCGCCACGGCTTCGCGATCGTGCTCGGTCCGGAGATCGAGACCGACGCCAACAACTTCGACGCGCTCAACATCCCGCCCGATCATCCCGCGCGCGAAGGACTCGACTCGTTCTACCTGCGCCCCGACCTGCTGCTGCGCACGCACACCTCGCCGATGCAGGTGCGCTCGATGCGCAAGCACGGGCCGCCGATCGCCGTCATCGTGCCGGGCAAAGCGTATCGCCGCGACGCGGTCGACGCGCGCCACCTCTACATGTTCCACCAGGTCGAGGGACTGCTGGTCGGGCACGGCGTGCACTTCGGGCACCTCAAAGGGATGCTCGTCGGCATGTGCCGCGAGCTGTTCGGTCCCGAGGCCGACGTCCGCTTCCGCCCCTCGTTCTTCCCGTTCACCGAACCGTCGGCCGAAGTCGACGTCAACTGTCCGGCCTGTCACGGCGCGGGCGGCGCATGCCGCACCTGCGGCGGCAGCGGCTGGATCGAGATCGGCGGCAGCGGGATGGTGCATCCCAACGTGCTGCGCGCCGTCGGCTACGACCCCGACCAGGTCTCGGGTTGGGCCTTCGGCTGCGGTCTCGAGCGGATCGCGATGAAGCGGTACGACGTCGACGACATCCGCGCGTTCATCGAGAACGCACCGGGATTCGCGGAGGGACTGTCCTAGCATGCGCGTTCCGCTGGCGTGGCTGCGCGACTACGTCGAGCTGCCCACCGACGTCGAAGCGATCGTGGCGAAGCTGGCCGCGCTCGGCTTTCCGGTCGACGAGATCGAGACCCGGCCCGAGCTGACCAACGTCGTCGTCGGCACCCTGACCAAGGTCGCGCCGCACCCCAACGCCGATCGCCTGCAGTTGTGCACGGTCGACGTCGGCGCGGAGCGGCCGCTGACGATCGCGACCGCCGCGACCAACGTCGCCGCGGGCCAGACGGTGCCGGTGGCGCGCATCGGCGCGAAGTTGGCCGGCGGCCTCGAGATCGCGCCGCGCAAGATGCGCGGCGTCGACTCCGAGGGGATGCTGTGCTCCGCCGAGGAGCTGGCGCTGCCGGCCGAGTGGTTCGAGGACGGCATCCTGCAGCTCGATGCGGGGCTGGCGCCCGGGACCGACGCGATCGCATACTTCCGGCTGTGCGAACCGGTGCTCGACGTGGACGTCACGCCGAACCGGCCCGACGCGCTCTCGATCGTCGGGCTGGCGCGCGAGCTGGCCGCCGCGTTCGGCAAGCGTTTGCGCGAGCCGCAGTCGAGCGTCGGCTACAGCGACGGCCCCGAGGACGCGCGCGTCACCATCGAGACCGTCGACTGCAAGCGGTTCGTGTTCCAACGCGTGAGCGGCCTGCGCGTGCGTCCGGCCAAGACCTGGATGCGGCTGCGCCTGGCGCTGGCCGGCCAGCGCCCGATCAACAACGTCGTCGACATCTCGAACTTCGCGATGCTCGAGCTGGGCCAGCCGCTGCACTTCTTCGACAACGACCGCATCGTCGGACACCATCTGGTGGTGCGCGACGCGATCGCCGGCGAGACGTTCACCACGCTCGACGACCAAACGCGCACGCTCGATCCGCGCAACATCGTCATCTGCGACGACGAGGGGCCGACCTCGCTGGCCGGCGTCATGGGCGGACTGCGCAGCGAAGTCGTCGCGAGCACGACCGAGGTGCTGATCGAGTCGGCCGCCTGGACCGGCCCGCGCATCCGCCGCTCGTCGTCCGCGCTCAAGCTGCGCACCGAAGCCTCCTCGCGGTTCGAGAAATCGCTGCCGGTCGCGCTGGCCGACGTCGGCGCCGCGCGCGCGGCGCGGCTGCTCGAACAAGAGGGCGGCAGCGTGCGGATGCCGCGCGCGGCGGGCCGCCCCGCGCCCGATCCCGCGCCGGTCGTGCTGCCGGCGGGCGAGGTCGAACGGCTGTTGGGCTTCACCGTCACGCCCGAGGAGATCGAGCGCGCCTTGACCTCGCTCGGCTTCGAGGTCAAACGCGTCGAGGACGGGCTGCGGGTGCAGCCGCCGTACTGGCGCGCCGATATTCTCATCCCGGCCGACCTGGTCGAAGAGGTGGCGCGAGTCGTCGGCTACGACCGCGTGCAGGCCAGCGTGCCGGCGGTGGCGGCGCAAGACATCGACAGCGCCGACTTCGAGCGCGAGATGCAGTTGGCGGCGACGCTCGAAGGCCTCGGCTACACCGAAGCGATCTCGCTCTCGCTCCAGCCGGCGAGCGTCGCCGACACGTGGCGCGAAAACGGCGTGAGCGTCCCCGATGTGGTCGAGATCAGCAACCCGCTCAGCGAAGACCAGCGCTGGATGCGGTTCTCGATCGCGCCGGCTTTGCTCGAGTTCGCCGCGCGCGATCGCGCGGTGCGGCCGTATCGCGTCTTCGAGCTCGGACACGTCTTCGCCGACGGAAAGCCCGAGCCGCTGGAGCGCGTCGAGCTGACGGTCGTGCACAGCGGCGACGAGCACGCCTTCGGGCAGCTCAGCTCCGACGTGCTGGCGCTGCTGCGCCGCGCGCTCGGCGTCCAGCCGTCCGTCGAAGTCGGCACATACCCCTCGCTCCATCCCGGCAAGACCGCCGCGCTGCGCGTCGGCGAGCAGGTCGTCGGCTACGTCGGCGTCGTCGATCCGCGTTTGGCGCACGCCTACGGCGTCGGCGCGTCGACGACGCTCGCGACGGTCTTCGTCGACGCGCTCCCCGCGCGCACGGTGCCGCACTACACGCCGCCCTCGAAGTTCCCGCCGCTCGACCGCGACCTGGCCGTGGTCGTCCCGGTGAACGTGCTGGCCGGCGACCTCGTGGCCGCGGTGCGTGAAGAACCGCTGGTCGCCGCCGCGCGCCCGTTCGACGAGTACCGCGGGCCGCAGGTCGGCGAGGGCCGCAAGTCGCTGGCGTTGCACATCGTGCTGCAGAGCCGCGAAGCGACGCTGACCGAGGAGCAGGCCGACACCGCGATGGCCGCGATCCTCAGCCGCCTGCGCGAGCGGTTCGGAGCCCAACCGCGCACGTGATCACCTGGCCCGACCTGGTCGTCGCGGCGTTTGCGCTGCTGTTCGTCCTCAAGGGATGGAAGCGCGGGTTCGTCGCCGAGATCGGCGGGTTCGTCGCGCTGGCCTGCGCGGTGTGGGCCGCGCTGCTGTATCGCGGTTCGCTCGACGACCTGGTCGAACGCACGCTGCACCTGGGCCCGGGCTCCGCGCACGTCGTCGGGATGGCCGCCTTCGCCGTCTTCGTCTACGTCGTGCTGATGGTGCTCTCGTCGGTGCTCTCGCGGATCGCGAAGCTGCCGGTCATCGGGATCGGCAACAGCGTCGGCGGCGCGCTGATCGGCGTGCTCAAGGTGCTCTTGGTGACCTGGGCCGTCGTCTACGTCGTGCTGTTCTTCCCGATCCCGCGCGACCTGCGCACCGATCTACGCCACTCGACGGTCATCGCGGCGTTGAGCGAGCACAACGGCCAAGTCGACGGCATGGTGAAGAACGCGCTGCCCTGGTTCGTCAAGCCGTTCGCCGAACCGCTCTTCGCCCGCCACCGGTCCTGACGCTTACGGCGGCTCGATCGGGCCGCCGTCGGCGCGCTGTTGGGCGGCGGCGCCTTTGGCGAGGTTGAACGCGCTGTTGACCAAGCCGACGTGCGAGAAGGCTTGCGGGAAGTTGCCGAGTAGGCGGCGCTCGTGCGTGTCGTATTCTTCGGAGAGCAAGCCGACGTCGTTGCGAATCGCGAGCAGACGGGCGAACATGTCGCGCGCGTCTTCGTCGCGGCCGGCCAGCACGTAGTTGTCGATCAGCCAAAAGCTGCACGCGATGAACGCGCCCTCGCCGGCCGGCAGCCCGTCCACCCCGGCGTCGACCTGTTCGTAGCGGTGCACGAACCCGTCGACCAGCAGCCGCTCCTCGATGGCCTTGAGCGTGCCTTGCACGCGCGGATCGTCGTGCGGCAAGAACCCGACCAGTGGCATGAGCAGCGCGCTGGCATCGAGGCACGTCGCACCGTAGTATTGGACGAAAGTGTTCTGCGCGGCGTCGAAGCCGTGCTCGCACACGTCGGCGTGGATGCGCTCGCGCAGCGCGCGCCACTCGTCGACCGGCCCGTCGAGCGTCGTCGTCTCCTCGACCGAGCGGATCGCGCGGTCGATCGCCACCCATGCCAGCACCTTCGAGTGCACGAAATGACGGGACTCGCCGCGCACCTCCCACAGGCCGTGATCCGGCTCGCACCAGCGCTCCGCCACCGCGTCGACGACCGCCCGCGTGAGCGCCCACTCGTTCGCCGAGGGCAAGAGTCCGGCGCGGTGCGCCTGGTACATGACGTCGACCACCTCGCCGTACACGTCCAGCTGCAGCTGTTCGCTCGCGGCGTTGCCGACGCGAACCGGTTTGGAGTCGGCGTAGCCGGCCAGGTGCGGCAGCTCGTATTCGGGGACGCGCCGCTCGCCGCCGATGCCGTACAGGATCTGCAGGCGCGCCGGCGCCCCGGCGACGGCGCGCAAGAGCCAACCGCGCCACGCGTAGGCCTCGGCGTCATAGCCGGCGTTGAGGAACGCGACCAGCACGAAGGTCGCGTCGCGCAGCCAGCAGTAGCGGTAGTCCCAGTTGCGCACGCCGCCCAGCCGCTCCGGCAGCGAGGTCGTCGGCGCGGCGATCACCGCGCCGATCCCGTCGTACGAGAGCGCCTTGAGCGTCAGCAAGGAGCGCACCACCGCCTCGCGGTGCGGGCCCTCGTAGGTGCAGCCGCTAGCCCACTGGCGCCAGAACGCGTCCGTCCGCTCGAGCTGGTCGCGCACGTTGGCCGGGCCCGGCGCCTCGTCGTACGAGCGGAAGTACGCGAGGTCGAAGCCGACCCGCTGCCCCGTGGCGACGGTGAAGTCGGCGACGGTCGAGTGGTTCTCGCCGTGCACCTCGATGTCGGTGTGCAGGACGACCGCGTCGGGGCCGGCTACCGCCACCGTCGCGCCGCCGCGACGGTGCACCCACGGTATGGTCTCGCCGTAGTCGAAGCGGATGCGCATGCGCATCCGCATATCGACGCTGCCCTCGTCGCAGATGACGTAGCGCACGACCCGTGGTGATTCGCTCCACGGCAGCATCGCGTCGATGACGCGGACCTTCCCGGTCTCGCACACGTAGGTCGTCTGCAGCACCATGCTGTCGGGCCGGTACTCGCGCTTGACGTCCTGCACGCCGAAGGTCGGCGCGAGGCGCCAAAAGCCGTTCCGGCCGCTGCCCAGCAGCGACGCGAAGCACGCCGGCGAGTCGAACCGCGGCAGGCAGAGCCACTCGATGGTCCCGTACCGATTGATCAACGCCGCCGAGCGAAGATCGCCGATCAGCGCGTACTCTTCCAAGGGGCGGGACATCATATCTCCCTGGGTGTACCCGCCGATCGGCGCCGCGCATCACATGCGGTAGCGCAACTTCAGCTCGAAGGTCCGCGCCAGGGGGTAGCCCTGCGGAACGTAACCCGCCGTGCCGTAGTTCCACGGCACGGCTTGCGTCTGGCCGTCGTTGGTCGGGACGCCGTTGCCGAGCAGATAGGGCGTACCGGCGAGCTGCTGGCCGTACCAGATCGCGTAGGGCGAATTGGGGTTCGCCGTTCCCTTGTAGCCAGGCGGTCCGATCAGATACGGGTTGGACTGGTAATCGGTCGGACTCGCCGTGCCCAGCAGGTTCGCGACGTCGAAGATCGCCGTCAGCCGCGGCGTGATGTCGAACTCGGCGTGGAGCGAGAGCAGCGTCTGCGGCGGCGCGTGCAGCGAGTTCGGCAGCGGTCCTTCGGGCGTGCCGAGCGATGCGACGTAGGGGTTGGTTTGCGCGTTGTACGGCGCACCGGGATTCTCGAGGAAGTAGTAGTTGTAGCCGGGGTTGAGGTAGTTGTCGTTCGGCACCAAGACCGCTTTGCCGTTCACGAACTCGTAGATCATGGTGCCGTTGCCGTACGGATACCCCGACTCGAACGAGACCTCCGGCGTGACGCGGAAGCGCGAGGTGACCCGTACCTCGTACGAAAGCAGCGCGCTGAAGTCCGGCACGTAGCTCAGCGGTATCAGGGCATTGGCCGCGATCGCCGCCGGGTTGAGGTCGTTGTATGCGAACTGGGAAGCGCTCGAGGAATATGCGCGCAGGTAGTTCGCGTCCAGCGAGAAGTTGCCGGTCTTCCCCCACAGCTCGAGGCCATGACCCAGCAGCGCCCCCGCGTTGCTGGGAACCCCGATGCCGCTCGGGCTTTGATCTCCCGCGACCACCGAACGGAAGTTGGACGGAAGGACGTCGATCCGATTGCTCTCGTGTTCGGCGTAGTAGGTCAGCCGAAACTGCGTGCGGCCGCGGCCCTCGAACGAGATCGCCTCGTCGTTCGTGATCTCGGGTGCGAGCGCCACGAATGGTGCCGGGTTGGTGCTGTCGGAGCGGTCGGTCTCGAGCGGTGCCGGCGCGACCGTGGTGTGATCGAAGGTGGCCCGCACAGCGTAGTCGCCGCCGACCCGGTACGCGAAACCGAGGTGCGGGTCGATCGCCGCGACGTCGTACGGCGTGCCGTCGCTGGGTACGATGTGCGTGCGCTCGAACCGCGCCGTTCCGCTCGCGTCGAGCCGTGGCGCGACCGTCCACGTGTCGCCCAGGTAGGCCAAGCCGGTGAACAGCGTCGGGTTCGAGTGGATGTACTCATCGGCGGTCGGCACGATCTGGTCCAGAAAGCTGTTGTTCTCGCGGTACGCGACGCCGTAGTCGACACGGTTGCGGTCGCTCGCGACGTTCAGCACGTCGTAGAGCACCCCGTTCTCGCGTCCGCCCTGGTGTGTAAACAACGAGATGATGCCGTCGGGGAACGAGAGATCGTCCCAGAACGGCCCGCCGGCCTGCGAGCCGAACTGCGACTGATAGAGCTGGAGCCGCGAAACCGCTTGCGCGCTCGTGTGCGCCCAGCCGAGCTTGAGGATGTCGTACGTCCCGGTCAACCCCGAGGCGTAGCCGACCGGCAGATTCGGATTGCTCTCGCCGGGATACGTCGCGTACTTCGTGGCGCTGCAATCGGTCAAGTTCGGGTTGCAGTCGAAACTCCCGACGGTCAGCCCCGGATACGGCAAACCGTACTGCTGATAGCTCGCCTCACCGTAGAGTCCGACGAAGCTGAGGTCGTCGTGCGGCGTGAGCGCGAAGTGGACGTTGCCCGCGCTCGCGCTCTCGCCGCGCGACTGCAGCGCCAGGCCGTACGTCCCTTCCTCGGAGGGATAGAACGTGCGTCCGTCGCCGTACGCGAAGTATTCGCTGCTCAGGTCGGTCGAGAACGCGAAGCGCCAGCGCAGATCGGGCGTCGCCCACTGATTCTGCCAGCGAAACGCGTCGTATTGCGTGCCGATCCCGGTTCCCAACTCCAACGTCTGACGCTGCGGATACGTCCCGGTGAGCGGAATCTCGTCGATGACGCCGGCCAGCGCGTTCTGGCTCTCGCTGCCGAACCCACCCAGCGTGACCGTCGTCGCGGCGACGCCGACCGTCGAGAGCTGCGCGCCGACGATGTTTCCGCCCGGCTCGGCGATCAAGCCCTGCGGCACCGGCACCGAGTCGTAGTCGAATACGGCGTCGGAGACCTTTCCGCCACGCAGAATCGCGTTGCCGAACGTGTCGACGTCCACGCCCGGCGCCGAGGCGATCGCCCCCTGTACGGTGCCGGCATTGTATTGCGCAAGGCCCGACCCGTTCTCGCTCGGCGCGGTCGCGCGCGCGGCATCGCCGCTGACCGTGAAGGTGTCGGTCGTCGAACCGACCACGAACGCCGCGCCGCTCGCACGCACCGACCCGATGGTCCGCAGCAGCGGCGCGAGGCGGATGGTGACGTGTCCGGGCTGCGCGGCCGTCACCGTCACGCCGCGCTGGATGAACGATTCGTATCCGGCGACTTCGACCGAGAGCGCGTAGGTGTCGGGAACGATGCCGACCAGGGTGAAGCGTCCGTGCGGATCGGTGTGCGTCTCGTAGCGCCCGGCCGGCGCGGCGATGGTGATGACGGCGTCCGAGATCGGCTGCCCATCGGTGCTGACGACCGTCCCCGTGAGGGCTCCGGTCGTCACTTCGGCCGCGCGGGCGGCGCGCGTACCGCCGGCGGCGATGATGGCGAATAACGTCAACGCGCACATCAGCGCGCGACAGCTGCGAAACATGTGCTCCTCCGAGCGGGCGCACGACGCGCCCGACGCTGCGTGCTAAGCGATGGTCGGGAGGAGCGGTGGTCCGCGTTCGCCGTGCCGCCGGGCGAAGTGCTCGCGCACGGCGGCGAGCACGGTGTCGGTGCGCGCCGAAAGGCACGGCTGCGGCGCGTCGGCGAGCGCCGTGGCGAGGGCGAGCACGCGCACGACGAGCGCCGCGCACGCGGCCAGGAGCGCGCGCAGCGCGGCGGTCAGAGCGAACGCACAGACCAGCCCGAGCAGCAGGTGGAACGTCAACGAGAAAGCCAGCGGCGCGCCCAGCCAGCCCACGCCGTCCGGCAATGGAGCGCCCAGCGCGAGCCGCTCGACGCTCTCGATGCCGTACACGCCAGCCAGTTGGATGACGAAGGCAACGGGCAGTACCCGGGCCAGGGTGCGCGGCGCCAAAGCGCGCGCGGTCGCGCGGTGCCACGCGGCGCGGCGCGCCGCGCCGGCGCTGCCGAGCAGGGCGCCGAAGCGCCACACGACGGCCGCGAACGCGACGCCCACCCCGAGCACGAGCACGCTTCCGACGCCGCTCTGATCGCGGTCGATGTAGCCGGCCCCGAAGACGCCCGTGTCGGCGATCCGCTCGACCACGAAGTCACCCAGAGCGGCCGCGATGAGCGCGGCCGCCCCGAGCACCGACCAGCGTAACGCGGTCGTTCGAGACACGACCGCAGCGGCTTCCGCCGCGCGGCGGCATTCCCTGCCGCCGCCGTGACGGCTAGACGGGAACCGGTTCCGCGACCGCGGCGCCGCGCAGCGCGACGTAGCGGCCGAGGTGGTAGTCGCGATCGCCCAACAGCCGCTCCACCAACGTCGAGCGCTTGAAGTAGTGGCCGACCTTATACTCTTCGCTCATCCCGATCCCGCCGTGCAGCTGGATCGCCTGCTGCCCGATGAAGCGCGCCGACTTCGCGATCTGCGCTTTCGCCGCCGAGATGCCGCGCTTGCGCGCCGCCGGGTCGGCGCCGTCCTCGAGCGTCATCGCCGCGAGATACGCCATCGAGCGCACCAGCTCGAGCTCGATGTACATCTCGGCCATGCGGTGCTGCAGCGCCTGGAACGAGCTGAGCGCGACGCCGAACTGCTGGCGCTGCTTGGTGTAGTCGACCGTCGCCTCGAGCATCAGCGAGCACAAGCCAAGCGCTTCGGCGCACAGCGCTGCGGTCGCGTGGTCGAGCGCCTTCTCGAGGATCGCGAGACCGTCGCCCGCATCGCCGAGCAGCGCGTCGGCACCGACGCTCACGCCGTCGAGCGTGACGTCGGCGACGTCGTAGCCGTCCTCCGAGGGATACTTCTCGAGCGAGAGCTTCGCCGCGTCGGCCGGAACGGCGAACAGACCGACGCCGTCCTCGGTGCGCGCGGAGACGATCAGCGTCCCGGCGCTGGTGGCGTCGAGCACGCGCACCTTCTTGCCGCGCAGCGTCCACCCGTCAGCAGTCTTCGTCGCCGCCGTGTCGACGGAGGCCGCGTCGTAGCGCGCGTGCGGCTCCTCGTAAGCGACCGCGAAACGGTGCTTGCCTTCCGCCAGCTGCTCGAGCAGGTCGCTGCGCTCCGCGTCCTTGAGGATCGTGCCGGCCAGCACGACCTGCGCGACGTACGGCGAGACGACCAAACCGCGGCCGAACTGCTCCATCACCAGCAGCGTCTCGATCGGGCCGCCGAAGCCGCCCAGCTCGTCAGGCGCTCCGATCGCGAGCCAACCCAGCTCGGCGAAGGTCGGCCAGTGGTCCTCGTGCTTGCCCTCGCCGTGCTCGGCGGCGAAGCGCGCGACGCTGTCCTTGATGAGCAGCTGCTCGGGGCTCAGACTGAAATCCATGACTCTCTGCTCTCTCAAACTTTCAGGATGCGCTTCGCGATGATGTTCTTCTGGATCTCGTTGGAGCCGGCGTAGATCGACGTCTTGCGGTAGTTGTAATACCGCCGCGCCAGCGGCACCTCGAAGTACGGGCCGCCCGCGTCCAGCGCGAGCTCGGTGATCGCCTGCTGGATCTCGGTGCCTTTGACCTTGAGGATCGAGGACTCCGGTCCCGGCCGTTTGCCGGCCGACTCCGCCGCCAGCACGCGCAGCTCGGTGAACGCGAGCGCGGTCAGCTCGATGTCGACCTCGGCGATGCGTTCGGCCAAGCGGCGGTCGTGAATGTTCTCGCGCTCGAGCAGCTCGTCGAGCTGGTTGAGCATCTGCCGGCAACCGGCGATCCCGGCTGTCCCGGTGCGCTCGTGCTCGAGCAAGAACTTGGCGTAGGTCCAGCCGCCGCCTTCGACGCCGACCAGGTTCTCGACCGGGACGACCACGTTCTCGAGATGGACCTCGTTGATCTCCTTGCCGCCGTCGATCGTCACGATCGGGCGGACGGTGACGCCCGGCGTGCGCATGTCGACCAGGATGAACGAGATGCCCTCTTGTTTCTTGGCGTTCGGTTCGGTGCGCGCGAGCACGAAGATCCAATCGGCCCACTGCGCGGCGGTGATCCACGTCTTGGTGCCGTTGATGACGTAGGCATCGCCCTTGCGCTCGGCTTTGGTCGAGAGCGATGCGAGATCGGAGCCCGAGCCGGGTTCCGAGTACCCCTGGCACCAGAACTCCTCGCCGCTGAGGATCTTCGGCAGATAGCGCTGCTTCTGCGCGTCGTTGCCGAACTCCATGATCACCGGCGCCACCATGTTCAAGCCGAACGGCAGCATGCGCGGCGCCCACCCGTAGGCGAACTCTTCGTAGAAGAGGTGGCGCCGAATCGAATCCCAACCGGGACCGCCGAACTCTTCGGGCCACCCGGGCGCGGCCCAGCCGCGATCGAACAGGATCTTGTGCCAGCGATAGTAATCGTCTTTCTCTAACGGATCACCGGCTTGCACTTTGCGGCGGATGTCGTCCGGCAGGTGCGTCGCGATGAACTCGCGGACTTCATCGCGGAACGCACGCTCGTCGGGGCTGAACGCTAGATCCATGGGGTTGCCTCGTCAGAAACGGAGATGGAGATGCTATTCGACGTGTCGGGGAAGGTCGCGCTCATCACCGGGTCCTCACGAGGGATCGGCCGCGCGATCGCGGAGCGCATGGCGGAGATGGGAGCGAAGGTCGTGATCTCGTCGCGCAAAGCCGACGCGTGCGAAGAAGTCGCGGCTGCGATCCGCGCCAAGGGCGGCACGGCGATCGCGCACGCGGCCAGCATCTCCGACCGTGCGGCACTGCAAGGGCTGGTCGACCGCACCATCGACGAGTGGGGCCGCATCGACGTGCTGGTCTGCAACGCCGCCGTCAACCCGTACTTCGGCCCGCTGCTCAACATCACCGACGACGCGTTCGACAAGATCATGGCCAGCAACGTGCGCAGCAACATCTGGCTGTGCCAGATGGTCATCCCGCAGATGGCCGAGCGCCGCGACGGCAGCGTGATCGTCATCTCGAGCATCGCCGGCTTCAAGGGCAGCACCGTGCTGGGTGCCTACGGCATCTCGAAAGCCGCCGACTTCCAGCTGGTGCGCAACCTCGCGGTCGAATACGGTCCCGCCAACGTGCGCGTCAACGCCATCGCGCCGGCCATCATCCGCACCGACTTCGCGCGGAAGCTGTGGGAAGATCCACAGATCTACGCCAACGCCGTCAAGCACTACCCGCTGCGCCGCATCGGCGAGCCCGACGAGATCGCCGGCGCTGCGATCTTCCTGGCCTCGCGAGCCGGCGCGTTCATGACCGGTCAGGTCATCACCATCGACGGCGGCATGACCATCGCCGGCGAAGGCTAAGGCGGATCGGCCGAAGGCCGAACGCGACGGCTTCGGCGTAGCCGAAGCCACCTACGCGACCTCGAACAGGGCGGCGGCACCTTGGCCGCCGCCGACGCACATCGTCACGACGACGTGCTTGGCGCCGCGGCGCTTGCCTTCGATCAGCGCGTGGCCGGTCATGCGCGCGCCGCTCATCCCGTACGGATGACCGATCGAGATCGCGCCGCCGTCGACGTTGAACTTCTCGAGCGGGATGCCGAGCTTCTCCTGGCAGTAGAGCGCCTGCACCGCGAACGCCTCGTTCAGCTCCCACAGGTCGACGTCGTCGATGGTCAGGTGATGGCGTTCCAGCAACTTGGGGATCGCGAAGACGGGGCCGATGCCCATCTCGTCGGGCTCGAGCCCGACCACCACCATGCCGCGGTAGAAGCCCAGCGGCTCGATCCCGCGCCGCTCGGCGAGCTTCGCGTCCATCACGACGCAGGCCGAGGCGCCGTCGGAGAGTTGGCTCGCGTTGCCGGCGGTGATCGTCTTGCCGGGCCCGCGCACCGGCTCGAGCTTTGAGAGCCCGGCCAAGTTGGTGTCGGCACGATTGCCTTCGTCGCGGGTCAGCACGACGTCCTGATACGAGATCGCGCCGGTCTCTTTGTCGGCGACGGCCTTGCGGCTGGGGAGCGGGACGATCTCGGCGTCGAAGCGGCCCGCTGCCTGTCCCGCGGCGGTGCGCTGCTGGCTGAGCAGCGAGTACGCGTCCTGGCGTTCGCGCGAGACCCCGTAGCGTTCGGCGACGACCTCGGCCGTGTCGATCATCCCCCAGTACAGCTCGGGCTTGTGCTCGTCGATCCACTCGTCCTTGAGGTGGAACGTGTTGCGGTTGTTCTGCGTCAAGCTGATCGACTCGAGACCGCCGGCGACGATCGCCGGCACGCCGTCCATCACCACGCGCTGCGCCGCCAGCGAGATCGCCTGCAGGCCGCTCGAGCAGAAACGGTTGATGGTGGTGCCGGCGACGGTGACGGGCAAACCGGCGCGCACCGCGGCGATGCGCGCGATGTTGTGACCGGTCGCGCCTTCGGGCGTGGCGCAACCCATGATGCAGTCCTCGATCTCGGCCGGATCGAGTCCGGCGCGCTCGACGGCGTGCCGGATGACGTGACCGCCCAGTTCCGCGCCGTGCGTGTCGTTGAACGCGCCGCGAAACGCCTTGCCGATCGGCGTGCGCGCGGTCGAGACGATCGCGGCCTCACGCATGCGCGACCGCTCCCAAGCCCTTCCAGCTGCCGAACGACTCGCCGCGATCCGCCAGCTCTTTCAAGAGCGGCGCCGGCTTCCAGACGTCGCCGTACTGCTGTTGGAACGCGAGCATGTCGTCGACGACCTGCCGCAAGCCCAGCGAGTCGGCCCAGCGCAGCGGCCCGCCGCGCCAGACCGGGAAGCCGTAGCCGTTGACGTAGACGACGTCGACGTCGCCGGGCCGCGAGGCGATCCCCTCGGCGAGGATCAGCGCCGCTTCGTTGACCAGCGGGTACATCGCGCGCTTGACGATCTCGTCGTCGCTGATCTCGCGCCGCGCGATGCCGGCGGCCTGCGCGCTCTTGGCGATGACCTGGTCGACGATCGGGTCCGGGATCGGGGTGCGATCGCCGGGCTCGTAGCGGAAGTACCCCGCGTTGGTCTTCTGACCGAAGCGGCCCATCTCGCACAGCTCGTCGGCGACGCTCGAGTAGCGCCCCGGCGGCCGGCCGTTGGCGTACTTGCGCTTGCGGATGCGCCACCCGACGTCCAGTCCGGCCAGATCGGACATCGCAAACGGGCCCATCGCCAAGCCGAACTTCTTGAGCACGCCGTCGATGCGCGCCGGCGACGCACCCTCTTCCAACAAGAACTCGGTCTCGCGGCGGTACGGGTAGAGCATGCGGTTTCCGATGAAGCCGTCGCAGTTGCCCGAGACGACGCCGACCTTCTTCAACTTCTTCGCCAGGCCCAGCGCGTTGGCGAGCGTCTGCGTCGACGTCTTCGCGCCGCGCACGATCTCGAGCAGCCGCATGACGTTGGCCGGGCTAAAGAAGTGCAGGCCGATGACGTCCTGCGGGCGCTTCGTCACGCCGGCGATCGCGTCGACGTCGAGGGTCGAGGTGTTGGTCGCCAGCATCGTGCCGGGCTTGCAGATCGTGTCGAGGCGGCGGAAGACGTCCTGCTTGATGTCCATCTCCTCGAACACCGCCTCGATGACCAGGTCGACGTCCTTCGCCGCGGTGTCGAGCGATGTCGAGTACGCGATGCGGCCCAAGCGCGCGTCCATCTCGTCCTGCGAGAGCCGGCCCTTTTTGACCGTCGAGGCGTAGTTGCCCGCCATGATGCCCTTGGCGCGCGTCAACTGTTCCTCGCCGACGTCGACCAGCGTGACGCTGATGCCGACGTTGGCGCAGGTCATCGCGATGCCGGTGCCCATCGTGCCGCTGCCGATGACGACCGCGGTCTTGACGTCGAACGGCGGCGGCGTGCTGCCGTCGGGCATCTTGCCGGCTTCGCGTTCGGCGAAGAACTGGTAGATGCGCGCCTTGGCCTGCTCCGAACCGAGCAGCTCGATGAAGCGCCGCAACTCGTTGGCGTCGCCTTGCGCGAACGGCAGCGTGAGCGCGTCCTGGACGCAGTCGATCGCGCGGTGCTCGGCCAGGCCGCCGCGCTCTTCCGGCGCCGCTTTGGCACGGGCGGCGTCGATCGCGGCGCGCGCATCGTCGCCGCTGACGGCGAGGTCGCTGGCGCGGCGGCGGCTCCCGCCGATCAGCGTGCGCGCCAGCGCAATCGCGTCGTCGAGCACGGCGCCGGTCGCGACCGTGTCGACCAGGCCGACCTGCGCGGCGCGCGCGCCGTCGATCGGGTCGCCGCCCAGGATCAGCGCGAGCGCGGGGGCGGCGCCCATCAGGCGCGGCGCGCGCTGCGTCCCGCCCGCGCCCGGCAGCAGCCCGCGCTTGATCTCGGGGAAGCCCAGCTGGGCCCCGCGCGCGGCGACCCGGTAGTCACAGCCCAGCGCGGCCTCGAGCCCGCCGCCCAGCGCGACGCCGTCGATCGCGGCGACGATCGGTTTCGGCGAGCCTTCCATCCAAGCGATCAGGTCGCGGGTGGTCGGCGTCGGCCGCGGGATCACCCCGAAGCCCTTCATGTCGGCGCCGCCGCTGAAGGTGCCGCGCGCCCCGGTCAGCACGATCGCGCCGACCTTCGGGTCGGCCGCCGCCGCGTTCAACGCCTCCAGGAGCGGGGCGATGGACGTCGCGCCGAGCGCGTTGACCGGCGGGTAGTCGATCGTGACGACGGCGACGCCGTCGTGGAGGGCAAACGGCACGGAGAACCTCCTGTGGCAGGACGGGCAACCCGGGTGCGACCCCGGACGCGCATGTAACAATCTTCTTTGTCGCCCGGCAGTTGCACCCTTCGGGCTCGCACCGGAAGCGACAATCGGATGTTCCGGAGACGAGGGCGAGGGGGGTGGGCCGGATAACGTTTGCGCCGATGAAGGCCGCTCGACTGGTCGCGTTCCGGGCGCCGTTGGAGATCGAGGACGTCCCGGTCCCCGTTCCGACCGGCGCCGACGCGCTGGTCCGCGTCACCGCCGTCGGCGTGTGCCGGAGCGACTGGCATCAATGGAATGACGACTGGGGTTGGATCGGCGCGCGGGCACGCCTGCCGATCACGCCCGGCCACGAGATCGGCGGCGTCATCGAGGCGGTCGGCCCCGCGGTGAAGCGGGTCTGCCCCGGCCAGCGGGTGACGGTTCCGTTCCTGCAGTCGTGCGGGGCCTGCGACAACTGCACGGCGGGTCGGGACAACCTGTGCCTGCAGCCGGAGTTCTCCGGCTTCTCGCGCGACGGCGGCTTCGCCGAGTACCTGATCGTGCGCATGGCGGACCTCAACTGCATCCCGCTGCCCGACGGCGTCGACGACGAGGTCGCCGCGGCGCTGGGCTGCCGCTTCACGACGGGCTACCACGCCGTCGCCCACCGCGCCCGGCCCGCCCCGGGCGACTGGATCGCGATCTTCGGCGCGGGCGGCGTCGGGCTCTCGGCGATCCAGGTCGCGGCGGCGCTGGGCGCGCGCCCGATCGCCATCGATCTCGACCCGGCCAAGCTGGAGTTCGCGCGGCGCGTGGGCGCGGTCGAGACGATCGACGGCGCCGAGGTCGACGCCACCAAACGCATCCGCGAGATCACCGGCGGCGGCGCGCCGTTCACGATGGACGCGATCGCGACCGCGAAGACGACGCAGCAAGCGATCCGCGCGCTGCGGCGCGGCGGGCGTCACGTGCAAGTCGGCCTCACCTCGCAAGAGGACAAGGGCCAGATCCCGTTCCCCGCCGACGCGCTGGTCAACGCGGAGCTGGAGATCGTCGGCTCCGGCTCGAGTCCCCACGCGGGCTACGCCGAGATCTTCGACTTGATCGCGCGGCGCAAGCTCGATCCGGGGGCGCTGATCACGCGGCGCATCGGCTTGGACGAGGTCACCGACGTCTTCCACGCCTTCGACACCTACGCGACGCGCGGTCTCGACGTCGTGACGAGGTTCAGCTGATGGCTTCTTCCCGGGCCGCCAAGAGCCCGCGCCGCACCGCGGACGAGAACGCGCCGGCCGAGAGCGGCCGGCTCTACGGCGGCCTCTCGGCATCGGAACGGCGGGCCGGTCGCCGCGCGCGCCTGCTCGCCGCCGGCTTCGATCTGTTCGGCACCATCGGGTTCCAGAAGACCACCATTCCGATGATCTGCAGCGCCTCGGGCGTCACGGCGCGGCACTTCTACGAAGAGTTCCCTTCGCGCGAGGCGCTGCTGCGCGCCATCTACGACGACGTCTCGGAGACGACGTACCAGATCATCCGCGACGCGCTGCGCGAGACGGACAAACCGCACTACGAACGGGTGCTGGCCTCGAACCAAGCCTACTACGAGTACCTGACCGCCGACCCGCGCCGCGCGCGCATCTACGCGCTCGAATCGCTCGGCGTGAGCCCGGAGCTCGAACAGCACCGCCGGGTGGTGCGCGAGCGCGTCGTGCAGCAGCTCACGCGCGCCACCGACTGGCTCGAGCCGACCGGCGTGCTGCGCAACGTCGACAGCCGGCTGGTCGCCGTCGGCCTCTCGAGCGCCGCCGTCGCGATCTTGGCGGAGTGGGTGCTGGCGGCGCGCAAGCCGAGCGTCGAGAAGATGGCCGAGACGCTGACGATGTTCTGGGTGCGCACCTTGCAGATGGACACGCTCGACGATGCGTTCGCGGAGCACCATCCCTGATGCGCGGCGTGATGATGGACACGCCGCTGATGATCAGCTCGATCATCGGCTACGCGGCCCGCTTCCACGGCGACACCGAGGTCGTCTCGCGCAGCGTCGAAGGTCCGATCCACCGCACGACGTACGCGCAGGTCGGCGCCCGCGTCGCGCAGCTGGCGCACGCGTTGCGCGCGCTGGGCGTACGTCAAGGTGACCGCGTCGGCACGCTGGCGTGGAACGGCTATCGCCACCTCGAGCTCTACTACGGCGTCTCGGGGATCGGCGCGGTCTGCCACACGATCAACCCGCGGCTGTTCGCCGGCCAGATCGAGTACATCGTCAACCACGCCGACGATCAGTACCTGTTCGTCGACCTGACCTTCGTGCCGATCCTCGAAGAGTTGGCCCCGCTGCTCCCGCGCGTCCGCGGCTACGTGATCCTCACGGCCGAGGCGACGATGCCGGCCACGACGCTGCCCAACGTGCTCTGCTACGAGACGTTGCTGCGCGATCAGCCGACCACGATCGGGTGGCCGACGTTCGACGAGAACACGGCCGCCGCGATGTGCTACACCTCGGGCACCACCGGCGATCCGAAGGGCGTGCTCTACTCGCACCGCTCGGCGGTGCTGCACGCGATGGCCGGCGGGATGGCGGAAGCCAGCCGCGTCAACGTGTCGAGCCGCTGCTACATGCCGATCGTGCCGATGTTCCACGTCAACGCCTGGGGCTATCCGTACTCGGCGCCGATGATCGGCGGCAAGCTGGTGCTGGTGGGGCCCGCCCACGACGCGCCGAGCCTGTACGAGCTGATGGAGAGCGAAGGCGTTGAGACGGCGGCGGCGGTCCCCGTCATCTGGCTGCGGCTGCTCGACTATCTGGTCGAGAGCGGCAAGTCGCTGAGCACGCTGCGCGCGCTGCGCGTGGGCGGCTCGGCCGCGCCGGCGTCGATGATCGAAGCTTACGAATCGCGCGGCATCGAGGTCATCCACGGCTGGGGGATGACCGAGACCAGCCCGATCTGCACGACGGGGTCGATCAAACGCAAGCACCGCCTCTCGCCCGACCGTTTGAAGTACCAGCGCCGCGCGGGCCGCTGCGTGTACGGCGTCGAGATGCGCATCGTCGACGACGAGGGCGTCGTGCAGCCGGACGACGGCGAGTCCGAAGGCGAGCTGCAGGTACGCGGCCCGTGGGTCGCCGCCGGTTACTTCCGCAACGAGGCCGCCAGCGAAGCCGCGATCACGCCCGACGGCTGGTTTCGCACCGGCGACATCGCGACGCTCGATCGCGACGGCTACTTGACGATCCGCGATCGCAGCAAGGACCTCATCAAGTCCGGCGGCGAGTGGATCAGCTCGATCGACCTGGAGAACGCCGCCGTCGGTCACCCCGAGATCGAGGAAGCGGCCGCGATCGCGATGCCGCACGAGAAGTGGTCGGAGCGCCCGATGCTGGTCGTCGTGCGCAAACCCGGCAGCGCGATCGGACGCGACGACGTCATCGGCTGGCTCGAGGGCAAGGTCGCGACCTGGTGGCTCCCCGACGAAGTGGTCTTCATCGAGGAGATGCCGCACACCGCGACCGGCAAGATCTCCAAGCGCACCTTGCGCGAACGGTTCGTCCCCGCGATCGGCTGATCGCGCGGCGGACCTCGTCAGCCCTCGGAAGCGGCGCCGAGCGCGTTGATCTCCCAGGGGACGTTGAACCGGTCGACGACGACGCCGAACGCCGGCGACCAGAACATCTCTTGCAGCGGCAAGCGGACCGTGCCGCGCTCGGCGAGCGCATCGAAGATGCGGCGCGCTTCGTCGGCGTCGTCGATGTCGACCGTCACGGCGAAGCCGCCGGGCGGTGCGTACTCGTCGAGCGGAACGTCGGCGCCGAAGAGCGCGTAGTCGCCGATGCACAGCGTCGCGTGCAGGATCTTGTCGTACATCTCTTCGGGGACGTCGTGACCGCCCGGCGCTTCGCCGTAGGTCAGCAACGTTTCGAGCCGCGCGCCGAAGACGCGCTCGTAGAAGCGGAACGCGGTCCGGCACTCGCCTCGGAAGGTGAGGTGCGGCCGGAGGTGGATCATCGCATCAGCGCGCGGTCGGCGGCGTGTAGGGCGGGGCGGGGACGCCGGCCGGGCCCAGGCCGTGGATGTAGACGTAGATCGCGCGCTGGTCGTCGGGCGTGAGCTGCTGGATGTTGTACCACGGCATCGGCGGGTGATCGAAACCGTCGTGATGCCGCACCAGGTGCAGCCAGTCGTCCGGACTCATCTTCGCGAAGAGCAGCCGCAGGTTCGCCGCGTACGAGGTGCCCCAGGGCCCCGCGAACCCGCGCGGATTGCCGGTCAACAGTTCGGCGGTGGGCGTCGCGTCGTGCAGCTGGTCCCAGCGCGCGGTGTGGCAGTCGTTGCAGCCGCCGTACGCGACCAGAAATCGCCCCGCCGTCAGCGGATCCGAGGCGGCGACGTGCGGCGGATCGGCACCGCGCACATTGCCGACGAGCGACAATGCGAGAAGGCACCCAACGGTAAGCACCGCGGTCGAGAACACCGGACGGAGCATCGGGCGACCCCTTTCGGTCAGACGACTGCTGTCGCTTGCTCCGCTTCAAGGAACACCCGCAGGGCCGCCTGCACGCCGCTGCCCATCTTTACCGAGTAGCCCGCTTCCAACAGTGCGATCTCGAGCGCGCCCAGCGCGCCGAGCACGTCGGTCTGGGTGAGATCGCCCATCGTGCCGATGCGAATGATCTTTCCCTTGAGCGGGCCCTGACCGCCGCCGATGACGACGCCGCGCTGCTCGCGCAGCTCCTTGCGGATCGCGTCGCCGTCGATCCCCTCGGGAACGTTGATCGCCACCACGGTCACCGAGTGCGCGCCCTCGCGCGAGTAGACCCGCAGCCCCAGCGCCCGCGCGCAATCCCGGATCGCGCGCGCGTAGCGCGCGTGGCGCTCCCAGGTCGCGCGCGCGCCGATTTTCTCGAAGTCGTCGAGGGCGGCGGCGAGCCCGAACGCGATCGAAACCGGCGGCGTCCACGGCGTCTGGCCGAGCGCGGCGAACTCGCGCGCCTTGCGCAGATCGAAATAATAGCGCTGCGCGCCGACGTTGGCGTCCATGCGCTGCCAGGCGCGCGGCGCGACCGCGACCATCGCCAGCCCGGGCGGTGCGGCCAACGCCTTCTGCGAGGCCGTCACGACCAGGTCGAAGCCCCACGCGTCCATCTCGAACGGACCGGCGGCCAGTCCGCTGACGGAGTCGACGACGGTGTACGCGCCGTGATCGCCGATCGCGGCGCTCAGCGCGGCCATGTCGTTCTGCGTCCCGGTCGAGGTCTCGTTGTGGGTGAGCAGGATGCCGGTGATGCGCTTGTCGGTGTCGGCCGCGAGGCGCGCGCGGAGCGCGTCGGGATCGACCGCGCTGCCCCACTCGGTCTCGAGGACCTCGACCTCGCAGCCGAAGGTCTGCGCGATCGCGACGAGCCGCTTGCCGAAGACGCCGATCGGGCACGCGAGAAGGTAGTCGCCCGGGCCGAACAGGCTGCCGACGGCGGCCTCGAGCCCGCCCGTGCCCGACGAGCTCAGCACGACGACCTCGGCGCGCCGCGTCCCGAAGATCGGCTTCATCCGCGCCGAGATCGAACCGAGCAGCTCTTTGAACTCCGGGCCGCGATGATCGATCATCGGCTTCGCCGTGGCGGTGAGCACCGTTTCGGCGACGGTGACGGGACCGGGGATGAAGAGCAGGTTCTTCGACACGGGGCCTCCGGGGGCGAGCGACGCTCGCGGAGTATTCGACGTGGAGATGGAGTCCCCCGGACGACGGATCCGACTGACCGCGTATTCGGCCTGCGCGGGTTGAGCGAGTAAAGTCGGCGCTGCCGACCTGGCGCAGGTCCTGCGCCGCTTGCCCACCCCCGCCGATCCGAACGTGCTGGTCGGGATCGCGACCAACGACGACGCCGGCGTGTATCGCCTGAACGACGATCTGGCCTTGGTCCAGACCGTCGACTTCTTCACGCCCGTCGTCGACGACCCGTACGACTTCGGGCGCATCGCCGCGGCCAACGCGCTCAGCGACGTGTACGCGATGGGCGGCACGCCGCTGAGCGCGCTCAACATCGCCGCGTTTCCGATCGAGGAGCTCGGTACGGACGTCCTGACCCGCATTCTCGAGGGGGGCGCCGCCGTCGCCGCGGAGGCCGGCATACCGATCCTGGGCGGCCACACCGTCAAGGACGCGGAGCCCAAATACGGACTGGCCGTTACTGGAACCATTCGTCCGAACCGAGTCGTTACAAACGGCGGAGCCCGTCCCGGCGACACGCTGCTACTGACCAAAACCGTCGGGACGGGTATCCTCACGACCGCGCGCAAGCGCGATCGCATCGACGACGACGCTCTCGCTTCCGCGGTGGAGCAGATGGCGCGTTTGAACGCACCCGCGGCCCGCGCGATGCTGGCCCACGGCGTGCACGGCGCGACCGACGTCACCGGCTACGGCCTGGTCGGCCACGCCGGCGAGATGGCGCGCGCCGCCGGCCTCGCGCTCGCGATCGACGCCGCGCGCGTCCCGCTGTACCCCGGCCTATCAGAATTGATAGCCGACGACTGCGTCCCCGGGGGGACCCGCGACAACCTGGCGGAACACGCGCGCTTCACCCGCTATGACGACGCCGTCCCGGAGTGGCTCCGCATCGCGTTGTCCGACGCGCAGACGTCGGGTGGTTTGTTGATGGCGCTCCCGCGCGCGGACGCGGAGGCCGTGCTCGCCGAGCTCGCGTATCTCGGCACCGCCGCGATCATCGGTGACGTGCTCGACGGACCAGCGGGGACGGTGTTCGTGCGACAATGAAGAACGCATCGTCTTGGCGCACGCGTCCGTGGCAGCTGATCGTGTGGGCGGCGATTGTCGTCGCGAGCGATGCGTACGCGTGGTTCAAGTTCCGCCAACCGGTGGAGCTATGGCACGCCACGATCCCGGTCGATCTTCTCTTGATTTCCATCGCTCCGCGGCTGGCGCACGACGTGCATCGGCTCAGGGTTCTGGTGACCCGCAAAGCGGTCGAAAACGTCGTTCTCGCGTGCGTCCTCGGATTGGGAGCCTTCACGGCATTCGGTTTTGCCAACCGTGCCGGGCTCGTTCCGCTCGTGTCGCCACGGGGCGCGGCGATCTCGTGGGCTGTCGGCTCGGTACTCTGCTGCGCCGGCTTCGCACGGCGCGCGGCCCGCGTTCAGCGGGCGCTCTTCGTTCTCCTCGCCGCCTCGCAGACCGCGTTCGCGGCGGCGTTGCTCTTCTCGCTGCGGCAACCGGATGCGGGTATGTGGATGGTCGGCCTGACGGTCGCGTGCGTCGTCATCGGCACCGCGTCCCTGCGCCGAGGCCAAGTCAGGCCGGCGCAGCACGAACGCGCCTTCGTCCGCAGGCGGCCGGCAGTGAACGAATAACATGCGACACCGCTTCGCCCGGCTCAGCGCCGGCGTGGCGCGGTTACCGCTTTGGATGCGTCACCTCGTTGTCGGCACACTTCTCGTCGCCGTCCTGCTCGTCGCTGTGGCGATACCGGACATCGTCGACTACTACTGGCTGCTCCAAAGTCGCGTCGAGTTTTGGCGGGTTGCCTTCGAGTGTCTCGCGCTGCTCGCGATCGTGGCGCCGCCGATCTTCGCGCCGCTTCAGCGCTTGCTAGCAGCGTCGCGTCGCCAAGACTGGGTCACCACGATGATCGTCGGATGTATCGTCACGTCGATCGTCGCGTTTGCCATCGGGTACCTCGAGCACGTCGGCATCCTCCCGTGGGTCGCGCCGCCGGTCGCCGCATTGCTCTTCGGCACCGTCCTGGTCCTCGGCGGCGCGATGAATACCGTCAAGCTCGGAGGCGTAGCGGGTAGCGTACCCGGGGCGATCTTGATGCTCTCGCAGACGGCGTTCTTCACTTGGGAGCTGATTCGCATGCACCGACCGAACCTCGCCGAACCGTTCGCCATCGCCAGCTGCGTGGTCGCGCTGATCAGCTGTGCGGTCGCGTTGCGGTTTGGTGAACGATCTCTGAAACCTGCGAGGGAATCGTTCGTGCGGCGCTCCTCGGCGGAATCATCATGAGGGCGACGCCGACGACGATGATCGCGCTGGCGAGCGCTTCGAGCGGCGTGAAGCGCTCGTGGAAGAGCCAGATGCCGAGGATGACCGCGACGACCGGGTTGACGTACGCGTACGTCGCGGCGAGCGCCGCGCTGGCGCGCTGCATCGTGTAGAGATACGCGCTGTAGCCGGCGATGCTGCCGAACACGATCAGCCACGCCAGACCCAGCCACGACATCGCGCTGACCGCGCGCACGTCGAGCAGTTGCCACTGACCGAAGAGTGCGGCTTCGATCCCGATCAGCGCGCCGCCGACCGTCATCTGCAGCGCGGTCGCGAGCACGAGGCTGTCGGGCCGGCCCAAGCGCCGCTGCGCGACCGACCCGAAACCCCACGAGCACGCGGCGAAGCACGCCAGCGCGAGCGGGAGCGGCGCGATCGAAAGGCCCCCGCGCCCGTGCGGTGCGAGCAGCAGCGCGAGTCCCGCGAAGCCGATCAGCATCCCCACCACGGTGAGCACCGTCGGGCGCTCGCGGCCCCACAGGTACGCGAACACGACCATCCACGCCGGCGCGAGCGAGAGCAGCAGCGAGTTCACGCCGGTCGGCATGAACTGGACCGTCCACGCGGTGATCCCGTTGCTGAACAAGAGGAGCGTCGCGCCGGTGACGGTTGCCCGCACGAGATCGTCGCGCGTTACCTGCGCCTTGCCGCGCAGCACGCAGACGGCGTAGAGCAGCAGCCCGGCGATGGTGAAGCGCAGCGAGGTCATCGCGAAGGGCGGGATCGAGGCGACGGCCGCGCGCATCCCGGCCACGGTCGAGCCCCAGAGGATCCACACCACGCCCAGCGCGAGCACGAGACGCGCGTCGAGCTGCGTGGTCGGCCGGGTGTCCTCCGGCGCGACGCCGATCCCCAACGCCGCCGCTTCGACTGCCCGCGCCTCCGTTCGCACGCATCCACCGACGCCGCGCGAGAGCGCGCGGTTGCGCCCCCCCTTGTCGCGCGGGTCCGCACGCGTGAACGAAGCGCGCCATGACACCGCTGACGCTCCTTCCTCCCGAGCGGCGCGCCGCGCCCGTGCGCTACGGCTCGCTCAGCTTCGCCGCCGGCGCGAAGCCGCTCGTCGACGCGGCCTTCGGCTACCTCGCGCGCGACGGCGTCGAGCGCGGCCTCATCGACCGGCTCGAGCACTCACCCGGGCGCCACCACCTGAGCATCAACCACCACAACGACGACTCGTACGACCCCAACACGCACACCATCCACTGGGACCCGTACAGCGCGCTGCTCACCACGACCGGCGGCCGGCAGTCACCCGCGCTCGGCTTGGGACACGAGATCGACCACGCCGTCGCAAATCCCGACGTCGAGGAGTTCCTGGCCGAGCACGCCGACCGGCGCTACGACAATCTCGAGGAGAAGCGCGTCGTCACCGGCTCCGAACAGCACGCCGCGCGCACGCTGCACGAAGCGATCCGTTTCGACCATAGCGGGGAGTCGTACCGCGTCGACTCCCCGATCGCGCGCTGACGCCGGCGCGGAAAACAGCACGGCGGCGTGGACTGTTGGTCCACGCCGCCGCCGCGGGGGTGTCGGATCGTTGCGGCTTTAGCGGCCGCGTTTGGGCGCCGCGCCGCGCACCGCGCGCGCCGGGCGCGCGGCGGGGCGGGTGCGCTTGGTCGGCCGCAGCGCGACGACGTTGCTGGCGCTCTTCGTCTCGAGCGCACCGAGCAGCACCGGCGTGATGACCCGCTTGCCGAGCGCCTGGGCGAAGACCTCGCTCAGCTCGTCGACCGCCACGAAGGTCATCGTGTCGCGGACTTCCTTGGGCACGTCGTCGAGATCGATCTCGTTGCGGCGCGGGAGCAGCACCTTCTTGATGCCGGCCCGCTTCGCGCCGAGAACCTTCTCCTTGAGCCCGCCGATCGGGAGCACCTGACCGGTCAGGGTGATCTCACCGGTCATCGAGATCTCGGGGTCGACCTTGATCCCGGTCAGCATCGAGGCGATCGACGTCGCCATCGCGATGCCGGCCGAAGGGCCGTCCTTGGGAATCGCGCCCGCCGGGATGTGGATGTGCAGGTCGTGCTTGGCGAACCAGTCGTCCGGCAACCCGAGCTCGCTCGAGCGTGAGCGCAGGAACGAGATCGCCGCCGTCGCCGACTCCTTCATCACGTCGCCCAGCTGACCGGTCAGCGTGAACTTGCCGCTGCCCGGCATCGCCGTCGTCTCGATGAACAGGATGTCGCCGCCGACCGGCGTGTACGCCATCCCCGTCGCGACGCCGACCGACGCCGTCCGCCGCTTGACCTCGTTGTAGAAGCGCGGCTTGGAGAGGTAGTCGACCAGGTTCTCCGGCTTGACCCGCGCCTTGTACTTCGGATCCTCGGCGACCTTACGCGCGACTTTGCGGAAGATCGTGCCGATCTCGCGCTCGAGGTTACGCACCCCGGCCTCGCGGGTGTAGTCGACGATGATCTGGCGCAGCGTCGGGTCGGGGAGCTGGGCCTGCGACTCGCGCAGTCCGTTCGCCTTCTTCTGCTTGGGCACCAGGTACCGCTTGGCGATCTGCAGCTTCTCCAGCTCGGTGTAGCCCGAGAGGTTGATGATCTCCATGCGGTCGCGCAGCGGACCGCTGATCGAGTCGAGCGTGTTCGCCGTGCAGATGAACAGCACGCGCGAGAGGTCGAACGGCAGATCGAGGTAGTGATCGCGGAACGTGTTGTTCTGCTCCGGATCGAGCACTTCGAGCAGCGCCGACTGCGGGTCGCCGCGGAAGTCGCCGCCGACCTTGTCGATCTCGTCGATCATCATGACCGGGTTGTTGGTCCCGGCGTCGCGCAGCGCGCGGACGATCGTGCCCGGCATCGCACCGATGTAGGTGCGCCGGTGCCCGCGGATCTCGGCCTCGTCGCGCACGCCGCCGACCGACAGGCGTACGAACTTGCGGCCCATCGCCTTCGCGATCGACTGCCCGAGCGAGGTCTTGCCGACGCCCGGCGGTCCGACGAAGCACAGGATCGGTCCGGTCAGCTTGTTCTTGAGCTTGCCGACGGCCAGGTACTCGACGATGCGGTCCTTGATCTTCTCGAGGTCGTAGTGGTCCTCGTCGAGGATCTGCCGCGCCTTCGAGATGTCGATCTGATCCGACGTCGAGACGCTCCACGGCAGCTGCGTGAGCCAATCCAGGTAGGTGCGGATGACGCTGTACTCGGGGCTGGCGGTCGGGACTTTCGAGAGACGGTCCAGCTCGCGGTCGGCCGACTTGCGGACGTCCTCGGGCATGTTGGCCTCTTCGACCTTCTTGCGCAGCTCGTTGGTCTCGGCTTGCTGCGGATCGCTCTCGCCCAGCTCGTCCTGGATCGCGCGCATCTGCTGGCGCAGATAGAACTCGCGCTGGTTCTTCTCCATCTCGCGCTGGATGTCGGACTGGATCTTGTGGCCCAACTCCACCACCTCGAGCTCCTTGGTGATGAGCATGGTGAGCTTGCGCAACCGCTTGGCGGTGTCGCGCTCCTCGAGGATCGCCTGCCGGTCCGCCGTCTCGAGCCGCATCGTGGACGCGACGAAGTACGAGAGCAGGTTGGGATCGGAGATGTTGTTGACCTCCATCTCCATCTCGCGCGGGGCCTGCGGCAGATAGCCGAGCAGCTTCTGGAACAGCGCACCGAGATTGCGCTGCATCGCGACCAGACGATCGCTGTCGTCGGTCACGTCGGGCAGCTCGGTGTAGGTCGCGGCCAAATACGGTTCGGTCGCGACGAACTGATCGACGCGGAACACCGGTCCGCCGGCCACGATGCAGCGCAGCGTGCCGTCGGGGACCTTGAGCATCTTCTGGATCGTGCCGAGCGTGCCGACGCGGCGCAGGTCGTCCGGACCCGGATCTTCCGTTTCCTTGTCCTTGAGCGCGACCAGGCCGATCTGCTTGCCTTCGCGCAGGGCCTCCTCGACCAATTGGATGCCCGGCCGCTTCACGACCGCCAGCGGAATCACGGTGTTGGGGAACAGCACCGCGTCCTGGAGCGGAAGGATGCCGAGAATCTCGGGAGTCTTGTCGGGTTTGGCCATTAAACAGGGGTCCTCTTGACCGTCATGCGGATCGTGGTCCGGATGATCGGGTGTTTCTGGGCGGGGGCGAGCGGGAGGCGAACGGTGAGCACGCCGTCGCGGTGGAGCGCCGAGGCGTTTTCCGGCGCGACCGGCAGCGGCAGGTGGATCGCTTTGTGGAACTCGCCCGACGCGATCTCCTTACGAAGCAGGGACGCGGTGCGCGGAACGCCGCGCGGCGTTCGCTTTCCGGTGACGATCAGATAGGCGTCGTCGACCGTGACACGGAGCGATTCGGCGTCGGCGCCGGCCAGCTCGACGTGCACGATGAACGCGCCGTCGGTCTCGTCGACCAAGACGTCGGCATTGGGTTCGAAGCAGCCCAGGGCGCCGCGGACGGCGAGGCGCTCGAACTCGAGAAGGTCGTCGGAATCGCGCACGCGCGAGGGTCCCTCTTTCATTCGGGTGTTAGCACTCATCCTAACACACTGCTAGGAGGCCGGGTTTCCCGGTCTGTCGTCCGGTAGCGTACCGACGGCTCGGCAGCGGCTCCGGTATCATCCCATACCAAGCGCCGAGACTATTCGTCTCGGGCGAGCTCGCACGTCCGCACAGGGTTCCACGACGCAGCATCTCCCCGACAACCACCTGCTCCGCGCCCTTCCGGCAGACGTCCGGTCGGCGGTCGAAGCTGGGCTCGAGCGCGTTTGGCTGGCCAGCCGAACGATGATCTATCAGCCGGGCGATCGGATCGACACGGTCTATTTCCCCATCGACGCGGTGATCTCGGTCGTCACCGTCATGGGTGACGGTGCCCAGATCGAGGCGCTGACCATCGGCCGCGAGGGGCTGACGGGTGCGCAAGCGCTGCTCGGCGACCAAGCGGTGGCGACGCTCTCGACCTGGTGCCAGGTGGCCGGCGAGAGCTACCGGCTCCCGTTCGAGGCCTTCGCCACGCTGTGCGGACGGCACCCCGAGCTGCGCGACCTCGCGCAGCGCTTCATCGCCGCCCAGATCGACGTCATGGCGCAGTCGATCGCCTGCAACCGGCTGCACTACGTCAACGAGCGCTGCGCACGCTGGCTCCTGATGACCCACGACCGGGTCGGGCGGGACGAGTTCCACCTCACCCATGAGTCGCTGGCGACGATGCTGGGCGTCCGCCGGGCCGGCGTGAGCATCGCCGCCGCCGCGCTGCAGACCGCCGGCCATATCCGCTACTCGCGCGGCCGGTTCGCGATCATCGATCGCACCGGTCTGGCGCAGGCGGCGTGCGAGTGCTACGGCGCCATCAACGACGCCTACGAACGACGGCGTCTTCCCGCGAACTGACCGCGTCCACACCGTCCACAGGCCGATGTGCAAAGTAAACAGACGTTAATCTTGGCGAGCACGCGGGAAGCCGCGCGGCGCGCCGAAGGAAGCGTCGTCGTCCATGCACCGCTCCGCCTCGCTCGAGCCCGTCGAACTGCCACGTACGGCCTTGGTGGAACGCGTGCGCGCGGCGCATCCGGAGCTGATCGCGTTGGCGGCCCCGGCCGGGTTCGGCAAGACGACCCTGGCGCGGCAGCTGCTGGCGGACGAGCCGCATGGCGTCCTGGCCGCGCCCACGCGCCCCGGTGACCTCGCCTTCGCCGCCGCCCTGCTCGGGGCACTGGCCCAGGCCCAGCCCGAGCGCGGCGCCGACCTCGCCCGCGCCGCGGCCGCCCTGGGCGACGAGCTGGTCGCGCCCGCCGACCGGCTCGCCCTCGCCCTGGCGGCCTGGCGCGTTCCGACCGCACCGGGCTGGTTCGCCCTCGACGAGCTCGACGGCGTCTCGCCGGAGCTTCTGACCCGCCTGTTGGCCGACCGGCCCGCGAACCGCACGCTGATCCTGTGCAGCCGCGTGCCGCTGCGCCTGCACCTCTCACGTTTCGCCGCGCCGCATCGCATCGTCAGCTTGCGCGCGCCCGACCTCGCCTTCGCGCCCGACGAGATCGCGCACGCGCTCGCGGGCGACGGCGCCGACCCGGCACTCGCCGAGCGCATCGGCGCCGTCAGTGCCGGCTGGCCGATCGCGGTGCTGCTGCTGGCGCGCTTCGCGCGCGAAGGACGTGCCGGCCCGTTGCTCGAGCGGCTCGACGATCTCGCCTACGACGAGCTACACGAGTACCTCGCGGATCAGGTGCTCGTCGACGCGCCGCCGGGTGCGATCGACGGGCTGCTGGTCGCCGGCGCGCTCCCCGACGCGCGCGACGAGGACATCGCCGCCGCGCTCGACGATCGCGAAGCGCTCGCCGAGTTCGCCGCCTTCGCGCGCAGCTCGCCGTTCGTCGCACGCGGCGCGAACGGCACGATCGCCGTCCACCCGCTGGCCGCCGCGACGCTGCGCGCCGCGTACGCGCCGCGGCTGGAGGCGCTGTTGACCCGGCTGGCCGCGGCCGTGCGCGACCGTCAGCCGCTGCGCGCCGCCGACGCGTTTCTCGCCGCCGGCGACCGGCCCGCGGCGGCGTCCGCGCTGGCGGCGGTCGACGACGTCGAGGACGGCGCGCCGCCGCTGGCTTACGCGCGCGTGCTCTCGGCGCTCGGCTCGAGCGTCGTGCAGCGCACGCCGCGCCTGTGGGCGGTCACCGCGTTGCTGCGCGCGTTCGCCAGCGACGGGCCGGGACTCTTGCGCGAGGCAGACGGTGTGTGCGCGCGCGCGAGTCGTGCCGGCTCGCGTTCCGGCACGGTCTCGCTGCACGTGCTGCGCGCGCTGCTGGTCGGCTGGCTCGGCGACTCGGAGGCTGGGCTGGCGCAGCTCGAGGAGCTGCGCGCGACGACCGGCGCGGCCGCGCCGGCACTCGCGGCGTGGCTGACGGCGCTGCACGCGACCGTGGCCGCGCGACTCGGGCGACTCGCCGACGCCGAGGCCGGCTTCGCCGCGACGCGCGAGATCGTGCAGGCGAACGACGTCGTCGCCGGCACGGTGGCGTTAGCGGAAGGCGCCGAGGTCGCTCGCATGCGCGGCGAGCGCGCGCGCGAACGCGAACGCCTGGCGCGCGCCCACGAACGCCTGCGCGCCAGCGGCCTGGGCAACGTCGTCGCGCTTGCGGACGCCGAAGCGGCGTTCGGCGCGTGGCTGGCGAGCGAGGACGCGCTCGCGACCGAGCACGCACGCGCGCTCGACGCGGCCGTCGAGCGCGAGGGAGCGCGCGCGTTCGCGTTCTTCGCGGCGGTCGCGTGCGGCCGCGACGAGGAGCCCGGACCGTCCGACGATCCGCGCTGGGTCGCGCGCGGCTGGCTCGTCGCGGCGGCGCGAGCGGCGACGCCGGCGCACGCGCTCGAGCGCGCCGAGCGCGCCCACGCGAGCGCGCGGCTCGACGCCGCGCCGTTTCCGCAGCTGTTGGCGGCGCTCGCACTGGCCGTGCTCGCGCCCGCGCGCCGCACCGACGCGCTCGCGGAGGCGGCCGCCGCCGCGCAACGCATCGACGCCCCGGCGGTGCGTGAAGCGGTCGCGGCTCTAGCGCGCGGCGTGCACGGCGGCGCGCTCGCTCCGTTCGTCGCTCGCTACGCCGGCGCGCAACCGGTGACGGCGAGCCTCTCCGCCGGCCTGGCGGTGGATCTGGTCAGCGGCCGCGTGCTGCGCGACGGCACCCCGCTCACGCTCCCCGAACGCGAGCACGCGCTGCTGACCGCGCTCGCCGTGCGCCGCGACCCGATTCCGCGCGGGCGGCTGACCGACGCGCTGTGGCCCGATCTCGACGAAAGCGCGGCGCGCAACGCCTTCCACGTCTGCCTGCACCGGCTCAAGACGCGGCTCGGCGAGGAGCGCGTCGTCGTGCGCACCGACGAGGGCTATCGCTTGGGCGACGGCGTCGCCGTCGATCTGTGGGAGATCGATCGCGCGGTCACCGCGCTACGTCCGGGTGAGCCGCTCGACGCGACGCGCGCGACCGCGCTGCAGGCGCTGTACGAACGCCTGCGCGCCTCGCGGCCCGCCCGCCTCGAAGAGTGGGAGTGGTTCGAACCGACCGAACGCCGCCTGCGCGAGCTGCGCTGCGAGATCGCGCAGGCGCTGGCCCAGCACGCGCTGCGCGCGGGCGACGTGCAAGAGGCACTGCGGCTCTGTCACGACATGATCGCCTACGATCCGTGCGACGAGCCGGCACGCGAGCTGGCCATTCGTGCCTACCTGGCCGGCGGCGACCGCGCCGCGGCGCTGCGCCACTTTCGTCAATATCGCGAGGTGTTGATGGCCGAGCTGCAGTGCGAGCCCTCGCAGTCGCTCGCGCGCCTGGTCGGCGCGACGAGCTAGTCGACTTCGCGCGCGTTCAGGTCGACCAGCGCGCCGTTGACGCCGCTGCCGTGGTCGCTGACCAGGAACGCCAGCGCGTCGGCGACCTCTTGCGGCGTCGCCGCGGCGGCGAACGCCTCGGCGTCGAGGTAGCCGCGCGCGGCTTGCGTGGCCACGCCCCCGAGCACCAGCGCGTTGGCGACGATCCCGTCGGCTTTGTGCTCGCGCGCGATCGCTTGCATCAGCACGTTGACGGCCGCCTTCGCGGCGCCGAACAGGCCGCGGCCGGGCGCCGGCGCCTTCGAGGAGCCGGCGGTGACCACGACGATGCGCCCGCGTGAGCGCGTCTCGGGCTTGTACGGTTGCCGCAGCATCGCGCGCAGCGCCGGCAGCGCGATGTTGTACGCGGTCTCGACGAAGCCGTCCAGGTTGGCGCGCAGGTCCTCGCGCGTGGACGCGATCAGCGGCACGACCCGCGCGGAACCGGCCAGGCTCACCAGCCCGTCGATCCGGCCGAAGCGCTCGACACAGGCGTCGATCACCGCCTGCGCTTGGTCGGGCTCGTGCAGATCGGCCGCGAACGGCACGACCGCGCCGGCCTCGTCGTCGTCGAGCACCTCGTCGATCGTCGCTTGCGCGCGCTCGCGCGAGCGCGAGAGCACCAGCACCCGCGCGCCCTCGCGCGCCAACGTCGCCAGCGTCGCGCTCCCGACCCGGCCGGTCGCGCCCGCCAAGACCACCGCATCGCCTTGCAACAGCATCAACGAGCCTTCCGCCGCGCCGCGGCCCTCGCCTCCGGCGGCGCACGGAAGCAACCGGCGACGTGGTCGTTCACGACGCCCACGGCTTGCAGAAAGGCGTAGCAGATCGTCGACCCGACGAAGCCGAAGCCGCGCTTGCGCAGATCGGCGCTGAGCCGATCCGAGAGCTCGTCGTGCGCGGGGACGTCGGCGCCGGTGCGCGGGCGGTGCACGATCGGCACGCCGCCGGTATAGGCCCACAGATAGGTCGCGAACGAGCCGTGCTCGCGCTGCACGGCGAGGAACGCCTTCGCGTTGCGCACCGACCACTCGATCTTTCCCGCGTGCCGGACGATGCCCGGATCCGCCAGCAGCCGCGCCGTGCTGCGCGCGTCGAAGCGCGCGACCGCGGCCGGATCGAAGTCGCGGTAGGCGCGGCGGTATGCCTCCCGTTTGCGCAGGATCGTCGACCACGACAGCCCGGCCTGCGCGCCTTCGAGCACCAAGAACTCGAACAGCACGCGATCGTCGTGCACCGGCACGCCCCATTCGTCGTCGTGATAGGCGATCATCTGCGGATCGCTGCCCGCCCACGCGCAGCGGTGCACTTGCGTCATCGATCGACCTCCGCGCGTTTGCTTAAGGCCACGTGATTAACCCAACGATAAGTCGAGCGCGCTACGCTGCGCGACGTGCTTGCCTACATTCGGCCGCGCGTCTTGGTGACGAGCGCGGCGCTCTTCTTCGCACTCGCAGCCAATGCGAGCAACGTTTTTGCGCAGACGGCTCCCACGCCTGCGAAGTACAACCGCGCTCAGCTCGAATACGACTTCTGAGTCGGTCGCGGCGGCGCTTCACGGCGCCGCCGCGGCATGCCCGAAGCCCCAGAACAGGCCGACGGTCGCGCCGCGACGCGCGTAGACGGGGACTCCGGTGAAGCGGTCGTGCTGGTCGCCGAGCTCGCCCGAGATCACGTAGCCGAAGCGCGGCGTGATCCAGTGGCGAAAACTCAGGTCCGCCACGAACGTTCGCTCTTGTGTCGTCGCGGCGACGAACGGATCGTTGACCTCGAACGCGGGCTCGACGCCGTCCTGCACGGAGAGCGTCCACGTCGAGCGGCCTTCGTCGCCGAGCTCGACCGTGCCGAGCAGCGAGGACGCGGACACCTGACCCTGCGTCCACAGCGGCAGATAGCGCAGCGTCGCGTTGCCGTGCGGAAAGTAGAGCGTCGGCCCGACGTTGAGGTAGCGCTGCACCAGGCCGGCGTACGAGACCAGCTCACCGCCGCCGACCGCGAACACGAAATTCGGCAGCACCGTCGGGTCCGCTTCGGCGTAGGCGCCGCGGCGCGGAAAGATCGTTCCGCTCGACGCCTGCAGCTGCGCGTAGACGAACAAGCCATTCGAGAACGTGTGGTAGTCGTCGAGGCTGTACCACGTTCCCGAGGTGGGGAATCCGCTGTCGTGATCGGCCCGCACGACGGTCGCGAAGCCCGGCTTGTCGTTCGGGCCGGCAATCGTGCGGCCCGCGACGGTGAGGAACTGCCACGGTCCGAACACGCTGCCCGGCGAGAAGCCGATTGAGGACGCATCGACCTCGAGCACGGTCGACGGCTCGTCGGAGGCCGGCGGCGCCGACGAGCCCGGCGCGGGGCTGCCGGACGCGCTGGGCGCGGGTGCCACGATCGGCACCGCTCCCGGGGGTTCGTCGGCACGCGCGGGTATGCCCGGCACGGCGGCCGCCAGCGCGGCGGTGAAAAGAAACAAGCGTGGATTCATCGGACGAACGACTGCTCCGGGATGACGGCGTCGAACGTGTGCGGATCGCGGTCGACGACGAGGTATGAGTAGATCCCGTCGCTGCCGACGGTGCGCGTGCCGGCGACGACGACGTGCGGACGCAGCCGCGGAATCGCGAACGCGACGTCGCGCAGCCCCTCGTCGTCGTTCAGATGGACCAGAAAGTCGGGCCCGCGACGCTCGAAGCGCATGCCGACGCGCACCATGCGCGCCAAGAACGCCGACGCGTCGCCCATCGTGACGACCCGAATCCGACCGGCCCGCTGATCGCGCTCGAGGCGATCGAACACGGCGCTCATCGGCGGGACGTACTGCCGCGCTTCCATGTCGTAGCTGTGGCTGTAGACCAAGTAATCGGCGCGATCGCGCTCGGCCTCGTCCGCCACGCCCTCGAGCCAGCGGCGCACCTGGGCGGGTGAGACGTGCCCGCGCCGCATCTCCGCGATCGAGGCAAAGCGGCCCAGCGGTTCGATCGGAAACGCCCACACGGTCGAGCTCACCGACGAGCCGTGGAAGAACGGGAGCTCGGCCGGCATCCCGGTGTCGCCGGTGCCGTAGTAGGCACGAATCCCGAGGCCGGCGAGGATGTCCGTCATCATCGGCTGCGGGTGCGCGCCGTCGGGCGCGGCGTAGTCGACGATCGGGTGGTGCAGTACCGAGCGCAGACAGTCGTCGTTGCGCACGACGAGCTCCCGAATCTGTCCCGGCGAGAGGATGTGATGCTCGATGCCGTATGCGAAGCCGTTGTGGAGCCAGCCGCCGTGCGAGCCGACCGAGCCGTAGCGGGCGATCTCGAGGAGATATTTCTTGCCCGCGCCGCAGGCGTCGAAGCCCATGCCGTCACCGGGTTTGTCGAGGTCGGGGCCGGCGGTGACGTCCCAGTTGAAACGCAAGTCGGGCCGCACGAGATGCGAGCGCACCAGGTTGGGGATGCCCGTCCATTCGTTGTTGGAGTCGATGTGCCAGTTCATGACCAAGCCCCCGATGCCGTCCTGGGCGGCCACGACGTGCGGCACGGCACCCTGGTCGAGCGCGATCGCGTCGAGCAGCGCGCGCTGCAGAAAGCCGTCGCCCTGCGCACGCAGGTACCCGACCGGCGGATCGACGTAGACGGCGCTCCCGCGGCCGACGCGGCGCTCGGTGAGCACCGCGCCCAGCGACGAGGTCGCATCGACGCGGATGCGGGCATCGGTGCGAGTCGCCGAGAGCGGGTAGCGCACCGCGCCGTAGTGATAGGTTGCGAGCCGGCGCTCGCGGTCGAGCTTGCCGAACGGGACGTGCCAGCGGCGGGCAGCACGGTCCGAGGTGAAGCGAATGGCGCCGCGGCCGAAGGCGCGCCCGCGCAAACGCTGGTAGCGCAAGTAGCTCACCCCCAGCACCGGGGCGAACAGCGCAGCGGTGCGATAGCTGCCGTTGGCGCGCCGGGTACCGGCATCGTCGACGACGACCAGCGTCCCGCCGCCGCGTACGTATCGCTCGAGCGTCGGTTCGAGCGCCTCGGGGATGGTGCGAGCGAGCCGATCGGGCAAGATGATGACCGGATACGTTCCGATCCACTGCGGGCGTTCGAGCAGCACGGCGTCGTCGGCCGACATCCAGCGGTGCGGCAGGCCCGCCTCGACCAGTGCGCGCTCCCAAGCCGCCCGGACGGCGGCGTCCGCGTCCGCGTCGTCGGTGATCAGCAGCACGCCGATGGCGTCCGGATGCTCGAGCGAGCGCAGCGTGACGGTGCGCTCGCCGACGAAGAAGAGAAAGATGATCGCCAGGATCCCGAGCGCGAGATGGCGATTGAGCGCGCGCTTAAGCACCGGTCGTGCGTCCACCGCGCTCGGCGAACACCCAACCCCAGACCGTCACCTCGGGACCCAGCACGATGCGGCGCGCCGCGTACACGCTCTTGCGGGCGCCCTCGAGCGCAACCCGCGCCTCGTGGGAAAGGACGATCGACGCTTCGCTGAAGACGTGACCCGTCACCTGAGCGCCGGCCCCGAGATGCACGTTTCCACGCACGGTCACGCTGCCGTCGACGACGGCGCCCGCCCCGACCACCAGGCGGCCGTGACACTTGACGCTCCCGTGCACGCGCGCTCCCGGGCGGATGTGCAGATCGCCGCGTGCCACGATGTCCGCGGCGTGAACGGATTCGGCGTCGACGATCTCCGCGCCCGGCAGATGCGGCGCGGCGGGGATGGCACCGCCGTTCGCCGCCGTGCGCACCGGTGTCCCGAACACGCGCGTGAAGCGCACGTCGCCTTCCAACGTCACCGGCCCACCGGCGCTCCCCGAGAGGCCCAGGCCCGAGCCGCGCCGCACCGTCAGCGAACGCTCGGCATCGATCCAGCGGCGAACGCGCAGCCCCGGGCCGAGCGTCGCGTCGCCTTCGACGAGAATCGTGCGCGCTCGCAAGCGCTCGCCGCCGGAGGCGTTCCCCACCACGTAATGATCCCGCATCACGACGTCCTTGGGATAGTCGGCGCTGCCGCGGACGACCAGGACACGCGTGTCCGTGGTCCGGGCCTGATAGGGCAGCTCGTCGACCACGTGCACGTCGTCGTCCACGCGCGAGAGGACGTGCCCCGCCGGCGTACCGGCCGGCGCGTCGGCGAGCCGTCCGATCTTCTCGCGAAACGAGCGCGCGAAGAAGCGCGGCTCGCGAACGTACTCCGGCGTGAGGGGGAGCGCCGCGGCATCGCGCTTTCGCACCAGCTCCACGCCCGCCATGAAGAGCGGGGCGAAGAACACCGCGGCGAAGGCGATGATGGTCACCGTAAGGGAGATCATGCTCGTCCCGGCGCTTCCGGCCGCCGAGCGCGGCCGGTTTTGTCCCAGCGCACCGAACGGCTCTTGAGCACGTCGCCGATGGTATCGAACACGCCCGCGCTGACCGCGGCCGAGTTGAACAAGAAGAGCGTGAACAGCAGCGGCAGGAGATAAATGCGCTCGACGCCGCCGTCCAGCAGCTCGGCGGCGCCGATCTCGTACACCGGAGCGAAGTTCCCGACCGCATTGTAGCCGACGATGAAAAAGCCGATCAGGATCGAGGCGATGACCGGCATCGCCCCCATGTAGAACAGCACGACGTTCGCCGCGAGGCCGCCAAGCAGCAGCGGCGGAATCGCGTACACCAGCAGCAGCAGCACGCCGTCGAGACGCTGGATGAACGAGAGATGCTCGGACCGCACGATGGCGCTCAAGTTCCTGAGCATCGCCCGGTTGTGGCCGCGCGACCACCGGCGCAGCTGCCGGAAGCGCACCGACCACTGGTGCGGCACCTCTTCGTAGCACTCGGCGCGGTTGGCATAGACGACCTTCCAGCCTTGCGCGTACAAGCGCACCGTGAGGTCGGTGTCCTCGGCCAGGGTCTCTTCGTGAAAGCCGCCGATGCGCTCGACGAGCTCACGCCGGAACCCGCCCACGGTTCCGCCGTACTGCGGCAGCAGGTCCAGGTTGAAGCGTGCCTGCTGATCGACCTGGTAGCCGCCGGAGCGTTCCAGCGAGAGCAGGCGCGTGAGCAGGTTGCGGCCGGTGTTGCGCGGGACGACGCGACCCATCACCGCGCCGACTTCGGGATCCGTGAACGCCGCACCGAGCTCGCGCAGCAATCCCGGACCCGGCGTATAGTCGGCGTCGAACACCAGCACGATCGGGTGCTTGGCGATGCGCAGCACGACGTTGAGGCTGTTCTGCTTTCCGCGCGCGCCGCGCAGAACGTAGAGCGGCCGCACGATCGGGTGGCGGTCCGCGTACTCGGCCAAGATCGAGGTGGTCGCGTCCCGCGATTGATCGTCGATGGGGATGATCTCGAGGCGGTCCGGCGGATAGTCCGCGTTCAACAGTGCTTCGAGCGCATCGCGCGCGACCGTCGCTTCGTTGTGCATGGGGACGACGACGGTGATCGCGGGCAACTCGTCGTCGTACAGATCCTGGAACGAGGGGCGCTGCGTCATCGAGAGCCGGCTGATGCTGAACCAGAAGTGACGGACCGCGTACACGCACATGACCGCGATGACGATCACGACGTACGTTTGAAGCACGTGGGCGAAGAGCGACGTGTTCACAACCACACCCAGCCTTGCATCTTCCCTTGCATCCGGCGAGCCAGCGGGACGAGAAACAGCGTGAGGATCCCGATCAGGGGGATCACGTCGAAGAGCGGTCCGAACTGGAGGTAGAGATCCGACATCAGGATCGGCCCGCTATGCGAGAGCAGCGCGACGAAGGTTCCGTAGCGCACCATCGAGAGGACGATCTCGAACGCCAGCGAGCAGACGACGATCTCGACGATGGCCAGGGGGCCGAACGGGAAGAGCGCCGCGAACAGCGCGACTAAGGGCGGGACGATGACCCACGTCGCGATCGCCGTGTGCAGCATCAGCTGCGAGAAGTCGTCCGAGTCGTAGCCCAAATGCCCCGTGAAGTAGAGGTACGTCGCTTCGCCGCCCACGACGAGCGCGTTGAGGATCAGGAAGTAACGCAACGGAGGATAGACCGGACGAGCGATCGCGCACACGACGACGACGAGCGCGCACGCGACGATCCACAGGAGCAGATCGACCCAGCTGTGCGAGGGCATCGAGAAGTGCAGCGTCTGCAAGTCGTAGTGCAGAAACCGGTCGGGCTGCAGTGTCACCGGTACGCCGAAGGCCGTCAGCGCGCGCGCCAACTGCGATGTCGACGCGTTTGCGATGACACCGGCGAAGGCCAGCACCACGGCCGAGCCGAGGGCCGCGCAAATCAGCGCGGTGACGGTCGACCCGCGAGGGCGGACCAGGGTTCGGTAGGAGCGGTGCGGCAGGATCGGGCGATCCGGTGCGCGCGGCGCGTCGGCAATCATGGCAACTTCTTTGCAACAAGCAAACAGGAGCTGGTTCAAACGCCGGTCAGGCTACCAGACTTCCTGCTGCTTCTTACCGAACAAACTGTGCCTTGAAACACAATTTTTATACGATTCGCACCATCGCATACCGTGTCGAGAAGCGCCGCTCACTCGCTCTACGGCACACAGAAGCTCATTACGGCCAGATCGTCGAGCCGATTCGTCGTGGCGAACGCGTCAGGGCCAGGTGTAGTAGCGGGCGCAGCGCGTGTCGCCGCTCACGCACAGCGGGGCGGTGACGATCTTGGTGGCGCCGTCGCCGCCGGTGAGGACGATTGCGTAGGCGTGGTGCGCGTTGCCGATGCGCGCCACGTCGATCTCGCCCAGGCCGCTCTCGGGACTGCCCGCGTCGCGGTACACGAACGTCAGCGGCGGCCGCGCACCGAGCGTCGCCAACGTGGTCAGCGTGATCGCGCGCTCCGCTTCTGATTGGGAGCCGACGCCGCCCACGTACGCGCGCCAGGCCTCGTCGGCGACGCGCAGCCGCGCGGGGTCGGGCGTGGGGGGCGTCGCGAAGTCGCGCTCGAGCACCGGCACCTCGGCGACACCGTTCCAGAACCAGGCCCGCGTCAGTGCTTCGCAGCCGGCGCGCGGGACGCTCGCGTCGGAGGCCAGCAGATCGTTGAGCAGCGCGTACGCGGCCATGAACCGCATCCCGCCGATCGCCGCGTGCACGTCGTGCTCGTCGGCGCGATCGAGCGAGGAGACCGTTCCGTCGTCGGCGATCGCGGCGACGAGCCAGACCGGCGCGTTCGGCGCTCCGCCCGCCAGCAGCACGTGCTCGCCCGCGAAGTCGGGCGCCGCGTGCGCGGTGCGGAACGAGCGCACGACGACGCGCAGCGTCTGCGGATCGTCGACGAGCCCGCGGTGCGCGGGCAGCGCCGTGCGCACGATGCTCAGCACCTCGGCGTCGCTGCGCCCCGGCGGCCGCCGCGCGACCGCGACCTGATACGACCGCGATGCTTGGTCGCGGCCGCTCATCAGGCTGCAGAAGCGCGCGTAGGCCGGCGGCGGCGGCGATGCCGCGCGAGCCGGCGAGACAGCGGTCAGGAGCACGAGCCCGAGGAAAACACCGGTCGAACGCACCTCGCGCGGTTCCGCCTAGCCCGACGCCTTCCCCGCAGCCCCGCCGGCCTGCACGACCAGCGCGTCGGGGACGCGCATCTCGGCGTGCCGGTCCTCCAGGCGCAGCGTGTAGTGGCCCAAGTGCGGCACGCTCACGCACTGCTCGTCCTTCACGTCGGCGGTGCAGGTCAGCCCCGGCGTCTGGTCGGGTCCGGGCGCGTCTTCGACGCCGACGATCGCGTCGAGCCCCGTCCCAACCAGCGTGCACGGCGCCTGCGGATCGGACGGACACTCGATGTGACTCACGGCCGGCGCGCGTACGAAGGTCTCGGGCAGCGTGATCCAGTCGCTGCCGATCTTGCGCGCCGTGTCGACGAGCTGCACCTGTAGGGTGCCGAAGGCACGGTCGTGCAGCGCGTCGGCCGCGTCGAGCACGACGTTGAGCGCGCTGTCCGTCTGACGGCGCACGTCGGCATCGGGCAGCGTCGCCGCTTGCGGACCGTCGGCGCGCTGCGCGTCGCACGGAGCGCCGCTCGCCGGCGCTTGGCGCACGCGCACGGCGGCGCGCTCGGGCAGCGCGCCGCGCGCGGCCAGGACCAGCGGCAAGGGCTGCGTCGAAAAGACCTGCCCGGCGCCGCCCGCGGCGGGCTCGAGCGCCGGCCGTGGCGTCGCGACCATGGTGCTGAAGATCTCGCCGGGTGCGCCGTCGCCGGGCAGCAACTGTGCCGAAACGCTCGCACCCGGCGTCAACCCCGCGATGACGGGCCCGCTGAAGCAGGCGGCTTGCGCGGTCGATCCGTCCGTGCGCACGTACGTCGCGCCGTCGAAGCGCACGCCGGCGATCGTCTGCAAGCGCGTTCCGGTCAGGAACAACGAACGGTCGCCGAGATAGGCTATCGGTTCGCTCGCCGCGTCGACCTGCGCGGGCGGCGGCGCGATCGCGATCGTCGCGTCGTCTTCGAGCGCGACGCGGTGCAGGGGGTCGTCTTCGTACAGGCGCAGCGTCGCCGCGCCGGCGACCGCCGCCGGCGATCCGCGCAGCTCGACGCGCCGGTCGTCGCGCCGTTTGATCGTCAGCGACACCGGTGCGCCGCTGCCTTGCTGCAGCTCGGCCGCGGTGAGGCACGCCGCCGAGCCCGAGCTGGCGAGCAGATCGAGATCGCGGCCCGCGGTCGGCGGCTGGTGCGGCATCGGCGCCACCGTCCACGCCGCGCGCACCGGCAGCGCGATGCGCGCCTCGTCGCTCGTCCCGGTCCGCAGCGATCCGAAGCCGTAGCCGCCGGTCAGCCGCACGTCGTACCCGCCGTCACTCGCGCCGTGCAGCGCGTCGCGCGCCAGGACGGGCGCATCGACCTGGTGCGGATCGAGCGGAACGGCATACGGTGCGCCGCCGTCGGGCGTCACGAGCAACGCCGTGTCGTGCACGTACGGCGAGGTACGATCGACGTGCAGCGGTACGTCGAGCCGCGGCGTTGTCGCGCACACGCCGGTCGAGGCCGCGTCGTCGACGACGGCCGGCGGCAGCTGCGCGGCACCGGGGTCGCCGATGGTGAAGAACAAGACGTCGGAAGCGGCAGCCGGCGGACGCAGCGTCGGCACCTTCATGCCGAGCAGCTCCTGCGGATGCTGCGCGGCCGGGACGCCCGGCGCGCCCATCGCCAGCGTGGTCGGCAGATACTCGTAGTCGTGATGACCGTTCTGTGCGAACAGGTGCCAGACGGTCAGCAACGGGACCAGGAACGCGGCGATCGTCGTCGGTGCGGCGGCGCCGGCGACGCCGCCGAGAAACTGCGCTTCCGTGGGCGCTTCGATGTTCGTCTGGTAGCCGATGCTCTGCACGCTCGACTGCACGCACGCGGTGACCTCGGCCGGCGTCCCGCCGGCGGCGTAGCAGGCCTGCACCACCGCCGGGCTCGCGCCGAGCGAGGTCGCGATGTCGATGACGCGCTGCTGCGATGCGACCGTGTCGATCGCGCCCTGCGAGAGCGAGCCGAGGAAGTCCGCGAACCATTGATACCGTTCGATCGCCGCGTTCGAGGAGACGGCCATGTCCTTGAACTCGGTCGGGTGCGCGTCGACGTAGTCGCGCACACCGTCCATGCCGCGCGTCTTGTCATCCTCGGGCACGATGAAGACGACCGGGATCCCGCGCCGGTCGCCCACGCCGTAGGTGAAGCGCAGGTCGGCGACCGGACGCGACGGCCTCGCCGCGTGCCGGCCGCGCTGGCGCGGCGCGACGAACAGTCGGTCCCACGGACCACTGGTGGGGAAGAGCCAGTGCTGCGGCGCCGCCTCGGTGAGGAAAGCGACGTTCACGTGATAGTTGACCTGCGCCGGCGGCCGGACGAAGTCGACGAAGCGGATGTCGACCTGATCGCCGGGCTCGAGTGCCGGCACTTCGGCCGCGGGCAGGCGCACGCGTCGTCCGTCGATCACGCGCGTGACGGTCGCGTCGATCCGGGCGCCTGCTTGCGGGCCGGCACTGGCGACCGGGAACGCGAGGGCTGCCGACGACGGCAGCGAGCGCACCGTCGTCGTCAGCAGCAGCGTTACCAGCATTGCGGCGATCGAGCTGCGCTTCATCGGGAAGATGCAGTTGCCGTCTCGCGCCGGCCGCGCCTCCCGGCACCGCCGAGCGAAGCGAGAGGGGGTCGGGGACGCGTGCGCGCATGCAGGCCCCACCATGACCCTGTTCCGTTCCGCGCTGCTGCTGGGGCTCGCGTTCGTCCTCACCGCGCAAGCCCCGCAGCCGCCGGCGCACGCCGGCGCCGACGGCGACGTCCTCAAGGCGACGCTGGACAATGGTCTGCGCGTCGTCATCGTGCGCAATCCGCTGGCGCCGGTGGTCTCGACCGACCTGACCTATCTGGTCGGCTCGCGCGACGATCCGCACGGCGTGCCGGGCATGGCCCACGCGCAGGAACACATGATGTTCCGCGGGACCACCGAGCTGAACACCGCGCAGCTGGGCACGATCGCGACCGCGCTCGGCGGCGACTTCAACGCCGAGACGTCGGACACGATCACGCAGTATCAGTTCACGGTGCCGGCAGCCGACCTCGACGCGGTGCTGCGCATCGAGTCCGATCGCATGCACGACGTGCGCGACCTGCAGTCCGAGTGGCAGAACGAACGCGGCGCGATCGAACAAGAGGTGCTGCGCGACGAGACCGAACCGGGCGCCGACTTCTTCACCCAGGCCGAGGCGATCGCCAACGCGGGGACGCCGTACGGCCATCACGGCGTGGGCACCAAAGCCGCGTTCGACAAGCTCACCGGCCCCGAGCTCAAAGCGTTCTACGACCGCTGGTACGCGCCGAACAACGCGGTCCTGGTGGTCGCCGGCGACGTCGATCCGCAGCGCGCGCTGGCGCAGATCCGCGCGCGCTTCGACGACGTGCCGCGCAAACCGGTGCCGGCGCACGCGGTCGCGCACTACGAGCCGATCAAGCGCACCGTGCTGGTGCGCCCGACGACGCTCATCTATCCGTTGGCCACCGTCGGCTACCGTTTCCCGGGGATCAGCAGCCCCGACTTCCTGCCGTCCTTCGTGCTGCAGGGCATCCTCGGTTCGCCGCGCGGACCGATTCGCGCGCTCGCCGACGACGGCACCGCGCTCGAGGCGGAGTGGGACTCCGAGGCCTACACCCCCGACTCGCAGCTGGGGTTCGCGACCGCCGCGCTGCGGCCGGGCGCCGATCCGGCCTTCGTCGCCGGCAAGCTCGAGGCGGTGACGCGCGCATACGCCGAGCACGGCGTCCCGCGCGAGCTGTTCGAGTCGACCAAGCACCAACTGATCGCCGAGCAGGAAGAGAGCCGCAACTCGGTGACCGCGCTGGCCGCCGACTGGGCGACCACCATCGCGCTCGACGGCGAGCCGTCGATCTCGCACGAGCAGCAGTTGATCGCCGCGGTCACCATCGACGAGGTGAACCGCGTCGCGAAGCGCTATCTCGACCCGCGCCATGCGATCGTCGGCGAGCTGACGCCGTCGGCCAGCGCCTCGCAGAGCGCCGCCGCCTCGCCGCCGCAGCAAGGGACGGAAAAGCCGTTGCAAGTGCAATCCGCCGTCACCAGCCTGCCGCCCTGGGGCGAAGCGCTGATCCGCGACGTGCAGGTGCCGGCCAGCCAGCTCGCGCCGACCACGGCGAAGCTCTCGAACGGCATCACGCTGATCGTGCAGCCCGAGACGATCTCCGACTCGGTCTTCCTGTTCGGCTCGATCAAGAACAACCCGGATCTCGAGGAACCGCGGGGACAAGAGGGCATCAGCGGAATCCTCGACGGGATCTTCTCCGAGGGGACGCGCTCGCAGGATCGCATCGCGCAGCAACGCGCGCTCGACGCGGCCGACACGGAGCTGCGCGCGGGGACCAGCTTCGGCTTCGAGACGACGCGCGCGTCCTTCAACCGCGCGGTCGACCTGCTGGCCGAGAACGAGCTGCAGCCGCGCTTCGACGCGAGCACCTTCGCGTACGCGCGGCAACGCGCCGTCGACGAGCTCGAAACCTCGCTCAACAGCGCCAACACGCTGGCGCTGCGGCGCGCGGCGCCGTACTTGTTACCGGTGGGCGACCCCGAGCTGCGCGAAGCGACGCCGCAGGAGCTCGGCGGCCTCACGCTCGACCAAGTCGAACGCTACTACGCGACCGTGATCCGCCCCGACCTGACGACGATCGTCGTGGTCGGCAACGTCTCGCCGGACGCCGTGCGCGCCGCCCTCGAGCACGCCTTCGCCGACTGGCACGCCAGCGGCCCGGCGCCGGCGGTCGACCTGCCGCCGCTGCCGCGCAACGGCCCGGGCCGCGTCGCCGTCGACATCCCGGTCGGGCAGACCGACGCGCGCTATCAGGAGATCGTCCCGGTCGCCCGCGGCGACGCGCAGTCGTACCCGCTGCTGCTCGGCACGGCGATCCTGGGGGGCGGCTCGCTCAGCCCGGCGCAGAGCCGGCTCTTCCGCGACCTGCGTCAAGACGCCGGTCTGGTCTACACCGTCGACGCGCAGCTCTCGCCGCGCCGCGACCGCTATCTGTTCTCGATCGAGTTCGCGAGCTTGCCGAACAACGAGCCGCGCATCTCCTCGCTGATCGACGACGAGATCGGCCGCATGCAGACGCAGCCCGTCGGCGACTTCGAGCTCGCGCTGGCGAAGGCGTCGATCGTGCGGCAAGGCGTCGTCGAAGCGGCCTCGGTCGGCGCGATCGGCGGCCAGCTGCTCGACGAAGGATCGACCGGGTTACCGTTCGATCAGCCGCAGCGCGACGCGCGCGCGTACCTCGACACCGACGCCGCGGCGATCGAGCACGCGTTCGCGACCCAGATCGATCCGAAGGCGTTCGTGCGCATCATCGAAGGCCCGCACGCCTCTTAGGCCGTCGTTCGCTCGCGCGCCGCGAGCAGCAGCGGCGCCGCGAGCGCGACGAAGACCGCGCACGCCTTCCATGCCAAACCGAAGCCGTGCGCGTCGACCAGCGCGCCGAAAGCGATCGGAGCGGCGAAGCCGGCCAAGTAGACGAAGCTCAAACCCACCCCCATCGCGCTGCCGGCCGCGTCGATGCCGCCCAGCTCGGCCAGCACGGTGTTGAACAAGCCGGTGAACCCGATCACCGAGCAGCCCAAACCGGTCGAGATGCCGACGACGGTCAGTACGCTCGGCGGCCCGTCGACCGCCCCCAGCCACCACAGCGAGAGGGCCGCCAGACCGCACGTCAGCAGCAGCGGCACGATCCGGCTGCCGCGGAAGAGCGCGTCGCTGGCGATGCCCCACAGCGGCCGCGCGGCGATCCCGGCGCCTTGCATGATCGCCAGCGAGAGCGCGGCCAACGCGCGCGGCGCGCCGTCGTGCAGCAGCGCGACGACGATGAACGCGACCGCGGTGTACTGCGCGGCCCCGAGGGCGAAGCCCGCGGCGTTGAGCGCCGCGCTGCGCGGCGCGACGACGAAGCGCCACATGCCGCGCAGCAGCTCGCGCGAGCGGCGCACGGTGCCGCGCTCCACGTTCGGCGGGCGATAGCGCCAGGTCGCCAGCACCGCGCTCGCCGCGCACGCCACGCCGCCGACCACGAGCGCCGGACGGTAGCCGCCGTGCAGCGCGACGGCCGGCAGTAACAACGCGCCCAGCGTCCCGCCGATCGGTGCGCCGGCTTGGCGAATCCCCATCGCGAGCGCGCGATTGCGCGTGAACCAGCTCAGCACCGCGCGCCCGCCGGCCGGCGACGAGGCCGCGTAACCGACGCCGAACACGAACAGCGTCCCGACCAGCCACGCTTCGCTGCGCACCAACGCGCCGAGCGCGACCGCGAGCCCCATCAGCAACCCGCTGGTCAACACGACGGCGCGTTCGCCGAAGCGATCGACCAGGATGCCCGATGGTGCGGTGAAGAGGGCCGAGCCGAGATAGATGCCGCCGTAGACGACGCCGAGCCCGGCGTGATCGAGACCGAGGCCTTGCGTGAAGAACGGCGCGAGGCCGCCGAGTCCTTGCTGGTCCAGGGTCGCGCCGGCTTGCGCCAGCGTCATCCATAGGAGCACCGCGACGGCGGGATCGCGTCTCATGCCAAGCGGCCGCGTTCGCGCCCTGCCGGCGATCGCCTCGCGCGAGAGGCGCTCGCGGGTGCGGCCCTCAATATCAGCGAGCCGTGCAGTACGTGTATTCGATGTTTCGGGTCGGCAAGACGGTGCCGCCGAAGCGCGCGATTCTCAAGGACATCTCGCTCAGTTTCTTGCCGGGGGCGAAAATCGGCATCCTGGGGCTCAACGGCGCGGGCAAGTCGACGGTGCTGCGCATCATGGCCGGCGTCGACCAGGAGTTCGACGGCGAAGCGAAGGCCGCGCCGAACCTGACGGTCGGCTACCTTCCGCAAGAGCCGAAGCTCGATCCCGACAAGACGGTGCGCGAGACGGTCGAGGAGGGACTAGGGCCGGTGCTCGAGGCGCGCAAAGCGCTCGACGCCGTGTACGCCGCGTACGGCGAAGCCGACGCCGACTTCGACGCGCTGGCGGGCGAACAAGCGCGTTTGGAAGCGATCATCTTCGCCGCCGGCGACGATCTGGACCAGCAGCTCGAGATCGCGGCCGACGCGCTGCGGCTGCCGCCGTGGGACGCCAAGATCGGCCCGCTCTCGGGCGGCGAGAAGCGCCGCGTCGCGCTGTGCCGGCTGTTGCTCTCCAAGCCCGACATGCTGCTGCTCGACGAGCCGACCAACCATCTCGACGCCGAGAGCGTCGAGTGGCTCGAGCAGTACCTGCAACGCTTCCCGGGCACCGTCGTCGCGGTGACGCACGATCGCTACTTCCTCGACAACGCCGCCGAGTGGATCCTCGAGCTCGACCGCGGCCGCGGCATCCCGTGGAAGGGCAACTACAGCTCGTGGCTCGATCAGAAGCAAGAGCGTCTGGCGCAGGAAGAAGCGGCGGAATCCGCGCGGCAGAAGGCGCTCAAGCGCGAGCTGGAGTGGGTGCGCCAGAACGCCAAGGGCCGGCAGTCGAAGAGCAAGAGCCGCCTGGCGCGCTTCGAGGAGCTCTCCAGCTACGAACACCAGAAGCGCAACGAGACGCAAGAGATCTTCATCCCCGTCGCCGACCGGTTGGGCGACACGGTCATCGAGCTCGACGGCGTGCGCAAAGCCTACGGCGATCGCCTGTTGATGGACGACGTCAGCTTGAGCGTCCCGCCCGGCGCGATCGTCGGCATCATCGGCCCCAACGGCGCCGGCAAATCGACGCTGTTCCGCATGATCGCCGGCAAGGAACAGCCCGACGCCGGCACGATCCGCATCGGTCCGACCGTGAAGCTGGCGATCGTCGATCAGAGTCGTGAGTCGCTCGACGACGAGAAGACCGTCTTCGACGACGTCAGCGGCGGCCGCGACCTCCTGCAGATCGGCCGCTTCGAGATGCCCTCACGCGCGTATCTCGGGCGCTTCAACTTCAAGGGCGGCGACCAGCAGAAGAAAGTCGGGACGCTCTCGGGCGGCGAGCGCGGCCGCTTGCACTTGGCGAAGACGCTGCTGTCGGGTGCCAACGTGCTGCTGCTCGACGAGCCGTCCAACGATCTCGACGTCGAGACGCTGCGCGCGCTCGAAGACGCACTGCAAGAGTTCGCCGGCACCGTGCTGGTGGTCAGCCACGATCGCTGGTTCCTCGACCGCATCGCGACCCACATCCTGGCCTTCGAAGGCGACTCGCAGATCGTGTTCTTCGAGGGCAACTACCAGGAGTACGAAGCCGACAAGCGCGCGCGGCTCGGCGACGAGGCGGCGCGGCCGCACCGCATCCGCTACCGTCCGCTCACGCTGCCCTAGCGCGAAACGCGGTCAGGCCGCCGTCAGCGCCTCGACGAAGGCGAAGCGCGGTTCGCGGACGCCGCCGAAAAAGGCGACCATGTCGTCGACCATCCGCGCGCAGCCGTCCCGCGTCATCGGATAGATCGCGGCCCCGCGCGCCAGGTAGGCGGGCGCGGCGAGCGTGCCGGAGACGGCCTCGGGGGCCGGCTCGCCGACGAAGGTGGCGCTCACCGACCCGGCGTCGTGCTGGGCGATGATCGCGGACTGCCCCGCATACGTCCACTGGACGACGTCGCCTTCGCGGCGCAGGCTCAAGCCGTGCGCGAAGGTCGTCAGGGGGGCGAAAACGTCAGCGAAGAGGCCAGCGGCCTCAAGAGCAGCCATCTCCCGCAGCATAGCGGGGACCGGCGCGGGCGGCACCGGCCACGCGGCCGACGTACCGCCCCGAGCGTTTACCGGTCGGCGAGTAGCCGCCGAGCGATCGTCTCGCTCGCGTCGGCCGGCGCCACGGCCGCGAACGGGATCGCGACCTTGTCACCGTTGTCGAACGACAGCGTCGCCGTCGTCTCGTCGTCGGCCAGGGCGGCCACGACGGTGGAACGACCCTTCACCCACATGGCCGAGTCCCACGAGATCTCCTCGGTCTTCACCGCGGAGCCGAGCCGACCGCGCACCTGGGCGTCGACCGAGTCGATCCATTGATCGAATGTCACATCTATCTCCTGGCGGATTATCCGATTGTCCAACCGCCGCTGCGAGCATACCGCGCGGTCCCGCACGATTGCAAGGGTTTTTTCGGTGAAGAGTTGGCCGAAGGGCCCGCCCGGCGGATGCCGGACGGGTCCCAGGCCTCCCGAAGCGCTCAGCGTGGTGGGTGCTGCTGGCGCTGCGGGGCGGGGGCGGCTCGCGGAGCCGCCGGGCGGGCCGCCGGCATCGCCGGGCGGGCCGGCGCCGCATAGTGCGGGGCGGCGGCGCGCGCCGGAGCCGCGTAGTGCGGGGCGGCCGCACGGGCCGGAGCCGCGTAGTGCGGGGCGGCCGCACGGGCCGGAGCCGCGTAGTGCGGGGCGGCCGCACGGGCCGGAGCCGCGTAGTGCGGGGCGGCCGCGCGGGCCGGAGCCGCCGCACGGGGCGCGGCGTAGGTCCGCGCGTAGGTGCGGGCCGGGGCAGTGCGACCGGTGGCCGCGTGGCTCACGCTCACCGGACGAGCGGCGGCACGGGCTGCCGGACGAGCCGCCGTGCGGGTTGCCGGACGAGCCGCCGTGCGCACGCCGGTCCCGCGATGCGCGGCGACCGGACGGGTCGCACCGCGGTTCACCGTGGCCCGGTTCGCCGGGGCATGGTTGGCGATCGCGCGGTTGGCGGTCGCACGGTTGGCGGTCGCCGGACGAGCGGCCCGGCCGGCCGCGACGTGCGTGCCGCGGTTGGTGTTGAAACGACTCCAGGCGGGGTTCGCCGCGCGGTTGGGGGCGGCGCGATTCGCCGTCACCGGTGCGCGATGCGCCGTGCCGCGGTTCGCGGCGCCGCGGTTCGCCGTGGCACGCGCAGCCGTCGGACGCGCGCCCGCCGCCGGACGAGCGGCCATCGGCCGGGCTCCGGTGGCGCGGTTGTTGGCGAGGTGGATCGTCCCCGCGCGGGCCGCCGCGGTGCGCGCCGCGACCGTGCGGGTGCGGAACGAGCTGGCGGCGACGGCGTGCGCCGGTGCGCGGCTGAAGCGCGCCGCCGCGGCGCGCTGCTGCGCGAACGGCGTGCGCGCCGTCGCGACGCGCGGGTCACCCGCATACGTGCCGCGCATCAGCGCCGGACGCGGATCGAGCGAGCGCGCGACCGAAGCGCGCGAGTAGCGCAGGTTCGCGGCGGTCGGGACGAACGGCGTGCGGCCTTGGAAGACGTGCGCGCGCCCGTACATCGACGGACCCACGCGCATCGCGCGGCCGAACCGTCCGCCGTAGAAGTTCCGGCCGCTCACGTACGAACCGTACGCGTAGTTCTGGTACGCGTTGTACGAGTTCACGTAGGTGATGCTGCTGTAGCCACCCGGGCCCCACCACGGATAGTAGGGTTCGTACGGCGCCAGCGGCACCCAGCCGATGTCCAGGCCGAGGTCGAAGTTGGGGTCGCCGAAGTCGAGCGAGACGCCGACGCCGCCGCCGAACCCGACGAACGCGACCAGCGCGGGCTGCCAGGTCGGATAGTCCGGACCCGGACGCGGCGGATACCACGCCCAGCCCCACGGGCTGCGATACCACGAACCATAGTGGTAGGGCGCCCAACCCCACGGATCGGACGACACCCAGGTCCAGCCGTAGCCGTCTTCCCACACCCACTGGCCGTCCTGATACGGCGCCCAGTCCGACGGCTCGTCGGCCGGCACCCACACTTCGCCGTAGGTCGGATCGTCGTACCAGTGACCGTACGGCCCGAGATCGTCGACGCCGACGATGTCCTGATCGACGTACGCATCCGACGCGGCGACGCCCGGCGACTCTTCGTAGCGATCGCGATCGTTGTCGAAGGTGTCGAACGCGTCGTACGCCGGCGCGCCCGCGGTCTGCACCGACGGATCGCCGGCCGGACCATGCGCGAGCAGGGTCTGCCCGGCCGCGATCGTGCGCGTGCCGCCCGGCGTGACCACGTCGGCGGAGCCGTCGCGCGGCGTCACGTGCGTCACGCCGTGCGAATCGACGTTGACGCGCACGCTGCTCGCGCCGTGCGGGCGAATCGAAACCGACGGCGTGTCGATCTGATCCGCCGCGTTGCTGCCCGGCAGCGCGCGCATGTCGACCGTCCCTTGCGCCAGCTGCACTTCGTGATCGTTCGGGCTGACGTTGACCATGCGCATCTGCACGTCACCGCCGAGCCGCATGTCGGAACCGTGGTCGAAGGCGATCTCACCACGCCCGGCGTTGCCCGTCGTCACGTAGTCGCCCGCCTCGACGGGAGCGTTGACGACCGCATTCGTCGGCGAGCTGCTGTCGGCGCGCTGCACGGCGACGCCGCCTTGCGCGTACGAGATACGGGCCACGCCCGGGCCGGCGTCTTGCGCCTGCGCCGCGAGCGGTGTGCCCAGCGGGAGGAGGAGCGCGAGCGCCGCGCTCAGCGGCACCAGCGGTCTCCAGTATGATGGCGTTTCCATATCGGCCTCGTGAAAATATGATGACGGCGCAGAGCGCCTTCGGGTATGGTGCCCAAACGGCTCGTCCACCATGCCTAGCGGCGTCCCAGCTACTTCTAATCGCGGCCTCATCGCGGAGTATGTTGCCGCGTCGTTGCCGTGCCGATGGTCCCTCTACGAACGCCACCCACGGGCACTGCCCGCGGGCCTTTCGTAGTTGCACAGCAGCTTGCCGCACTGAGGGGTCACCATGGTCAAGCTCCGTCTCGCCGTTCTCGGCCTCGCGTTAGCGTTGCCGGGACTTCCTGCACTCGCCGACGAGTTCTCCGGCCCGACTGCCGGCCGACTCGCTCCGGCCGACGAGTATTTCGGTCGAATGAAGATGAGCGTGCTCGGGATCGCCAACACGATCCGCGACGCGGGCAAGCGCCTGGAAGAAGGCAGCTCGCCGAACGACATGCTGCGCGGCCCGCTCTACTTCGCCGTCGACGCGATCCGGGATTGGGAGCACAAGTATCCGTCCGATCACTGGATTCCGCGCGATCTGATGGCGCTGGAAACGGTGTACTTGCGAGCGGGCTCGCAGGAGTCGTACGCGATGGCGCGCCGCACCGCCCACTGGATCGCCGCCGACTATCCCGGCTCGCCCGAGGCGCATCGCGCGCTGGCGGCGGTCGGCGAGGAGCGGCCGTCGTACGGCGTCGCTCGCCGCCCCACGTACGCAGCCGACCGGCCGTCGTACGCGCAGGACGCCGACGACAGTGACGACGACGGCGGTGAGCGCTAAGCGCCGACCAGCGTGAACGCCTGCGCCAGCAAGGCGTAGGACCGCGCGCGCTCGGCGTACGACGGGGCGATGGTCACGATCATCGCTTCGTCGGCACCGTGCGCCGCGACGATCTCCTCGATACGCGCACGGACCCCCGGCGGCGACCCGAGCGCGAGGCGGCGGCGATTCCATCGCACCTCCTCGCGCTCGTCCTCGCTGAACGGATAGGCCTGTGCTTCCTCGCGCGTGGGGACCGGCAAGTCGAGCCCGCGCCGAATGCGCAGCCGCCACAGATCGGTCGTGCGCGCCGCCGCTTCCGCTTCGTCGGCGGTCGGCGCGGCGAGCGCCGCGATCGCGATAAGCAGCCGCGGCTCGGGCCAACGTGCCGACGGTTTGAAGTGCCGGCGATACATGCGCGTCACCGCTTCCGCGTCGCCGGCGATGAAGTGCGCGTACGCGTACGGGATGCCCAGCTCGGCCGCCAGCGCCGCGCCGTAATCCGACGAGCCCAACATCCAGACCTCGGGCGAGCTCGTGCCGGTCGGCTGCGCGCGCAGCATGGCGAAGTCGTGCTCGTCGGGCAAGTTGCCCTCCAGGAAGCCCATCACGTCGAGCACCTGACGCGGGAACATGCGCACGTCGTGGGTCGCCAGCGCGCCGTTGACGCGGCGCGAGCCGCCGGGCGCCCGTCCGATGCCCAGATCGATCCGCCCCGGCGCGAGCGCTTCGAGCATGCGGAACTGCTCGGCGACTTTGAGCGCCGCGTAGTGCGGGAGCAGCACCCCGCCGCTGCCGATGCGCATGCGCGTCGTCTCCGCCGTCAGGCGGCCCAGCAGCACTTCCGGCGCCGCGTCGGCGAGCCCGCGCGTCGCGTGGTGCTCAGCCAGCCAGTACCGATGGTAGCCGAGCGACTCGGCGTCGCGCGCCAGCGCGATCGTCGCGTCGACGGCCTCGCGTGCGGCGGCCGCGCCGACGATCGGCGACTGGTCGAGGATTCCCAGCGGCACGCTCATTCGCGTTTCATCGATTCTTCATCCGCGCCGAGGACGCTCGTGTCGACGAACGTGGCGACGCGGGTCAGGACCTTCTCCGCCGCGTCGCGATGGGGGCTGTGCCCGGCGCCGGGAATCACCAACGCTTGCGTGAGGGGAACGCGGGCCGCGATGCTCTCGACCTGGGCCAGCGTCCCATACTCGTCGGCCTCGCCTTGCACGATCAGCACCGGGCAGGTGATGCGCGCGGCGTCGGCCTCGATGTTCCAACCGCGAAAGCGCGGGTCGAGCCACGCGTCGTTCCAGCCGCGGAACGCGTCCTCGACGTGCGTGTGGTAACGGCTCAGCCGTGCGCGCAGGTCACCCCGCTCCCACGCCGCGCGCGCCGCCGCGATGCTGCGCAGGCTGATCTCCTCGACGAAGACGTGCGGTGCTTCGAGCACCAAGCCGCTGACCCGGTCGGGAAACGCCCCCGCGTAGACGATCGCGATCGAGGCGCCGTCGCTGTGGCCGAACAGGATCGGCCGCTCGACCGCGAGCGCGTCGAGCAGGCTCGGCAGCACCTCGGTGGCCTCGCGCTGCATGTAGTCCGGCTCGCGCGGACCGGCCAGCGGATCGGACGCGCCGTAGCCGCGACGCGAGTAGGCGACGACGGCGCAGCGCGTGCGCGCCGCCAGCTGCTGCGGGAAGTCGCGCCACAGCGCGACCGAGCCGAGCCCTTCGTGCAGCAGCACGATCGTCGGACGCGCGGGATCGCCGGGCAGCCGCAGCGTCTCGAGCCGCGCGTCGCCGACGACGACCCTCACGCCTGTTCGCGCGCGCGAAGCACGTGCCGCTGGATCTTTCCGGTCGCCGTCTTGGGCAGCTCGTCGACGAACGCGATCCAGCGCGGATACTTGTACGGCGCCAACCGGTCCTTGACGTGCAGCTTGAGCGCCTCGATCAGCGCGGCGTCGCCGACCGCGCCCGGCTTGAGCACGACGAACGCCTTCGGTTTGACCAGGTCCTGTTCGTCGGCGACGCCGATCACCGCCGCCTCGAGCACCTGCTCGTGCGCGATCAGCGCCGATTCGACCTCCGCCGGCGAGACCCAGATGCCGCCGACCTTGAGCATGTCGTCGACCCGCCCGCAGTAGACGTAGCAGCCGTCCTCGTCCTGTCGGTACTTGTCGCCGGTTCGCGTCCACTCGCCGGCGAACGTGCGGCGCGACTTCTCGCGATTGTTCCAATAGTACGCGGCCGCGGTGGGACCGCAGATCTCCAGCTCGCCGAGCTCGCCGGGCGCGACGTCCTGTCCGTTCTCGTCGACGATGCGCGCGCGATAACCCGGAACCGTGATGCCGGTCGTGCCGTACTTCACCGCGCCGGGGCGGTTGGAGATGAAGATGTGCAGCATCTCGGTCGAACCGATCCCGTCGACGATGTCGACGCCGAAGCGCGCCGTCCAGCTGCGCCCGATCTCTTCGGGCAGCGGCTCGCCGGCCGAGGTGCAGACGCGCAGCGCCAGCTCCTCGCGCAGCGGCAGATCCGGGTGGACCAGCAGCGAGCCGAACAGGGTCGGCACGCCGCAGAAGATCGTCGGCTGTCCGCGCCGCAACACGCCGCTGACGGCGTCGGGCGTCGGTCGTCCCGAGAACAGCACCGCGGTCGCGCCGACCGAGAGCGGAAACGTCAGCGCGTTGCCCAGACCGTAGGCGAAGAACAGCTTGGCCGCGGAGTACACGACGTCGTCCTCGCGCATGCCGAGCACGCCTTGCGCGAACAGCTGCGCGGTCCCCATCAAGCTCGTCTGCACGTGTACGGTGCCTTTCGGCTTGCCGGTCGAGCCCGACGAGTAGAGCCAGAAGCACGCGTCGTCGGCGCGCGTCGGCGCCGCCGCGCTCAGCGGTTCGGCGAGATCGACGATCGCGCTCAAGCGCGGCAGCGTCGCGTCGTCGGCGTGCGCGGCGGGATCGGAGAGCACGATCGTGCCGTGCCAGTTCGCCTGGTGCGCCGCGTCCATGAACGGCGCGAGCAGCTCGGCCGACACGATCGCCGCCTTGGCGCGGCTGTCGGCCAGGATGTAGGCGTAGTCGTCGGCCTTGAACAGCGTGTTGACCGGGATCGGCACGATGCCGGCCCGGATCGCGCCCAGGAACGCGGTGGGGAAGTCGATCGTGTCGAGCAGGCAGAGCACGACGCGCTGTTCGATCTCCAGGCCCAGCCCGAGCAGCGCGCCGGCGCAGCGCTCGACGCGCGCCGCCAGCGCACCGTACGTGATCGACGCGTACTCGTCGACGAAGGCCACCTTGTCAAGGCGTCCGGCGTGATGGCCGAGCAGGTCGGCGGCGGCGTTGTACGTCGGCGGCGCGAGCGCCGCGGGAGCGGGAACCGGCGACTCCGGTGCGATCATGACGGACCTCCGCGCGGTGCGGTCAGAGCGTGTACGGGTTGACGGCCTGCGCCGCCAGCTGCTCGAGGACCGGCAGCGGGCCTTGCACCGCGGTGCGCTGGTGGTAGAACCACAGCCCGCGCAACCCGCCCAGCTCTTCGCCGCCGCCGGCACGACCGGGACCGCCGTGCTGACAGGAGGGCATCACGATGCCGTGGCCGGTCTGCGCGTCGCCGATCGCGGTGTCGACCAGCAGCACGCGCCCGTGCGAGGCCCCGATCGCGAGCGCCGACTGCGCGAGGAACGCGGCGTCGTCGCTGAAGACCGAGACGACCAGCGAGCCACCGCCGCGCCGCGCCAGCGCGTACGCCTCGTCGGGCGTCGTGTAGGTGAGCACGCTGGCGACCGGCGCGAAGACCTCGAGATCGTGCACGATCGCCGCGTCGCCGCCGGCGACGATCAGCGTCGGCGCGACGAACGCTTCGCCGGCCGGGACGTTCGGGTGCGTGTACGCGATCGACGCGCCCGGTGCGGCGGCCAGCTGCGCGATCCCCTCGCGCGCGCGCCGCGCTTCGCCGGCGGAGACGAGCGGGCCGAGCGTGACGCCGTCGGTCGCGGGATCGCCGACGACCACCGCGTCGAGTGCGCGCGCCAACGCGCGCAGCACCGCGTCGCGCCGCGCCGCCGGCACGATCGCGCGGCGGATCGCGGTGCACTTCTGGCCGGCCTTGGTGCTCATCTCGCGCACGATCTCGCGCACGTACAGCTCGAACACCGGCGTCCCTTCGCGCGCGTCGGGGCCGAGCAGCGTCGCGTTGAGGCTATCGGCTTCGACGTTGACGCGCACGCCCGCGCCGCGCACCTGCGGGTGCGAGCGAATGCGCTCGCCGGTCTCGGCCGAACCCGTGAACGCGATCGCGTCGCCGAACCGCACGTGATCGAGCAGATCGCCGACGCTGCCGACCAGCAGCGAGAGCGCGCCGTTCGGCAGCACGCCCGCGTCGATCACCGCGCGCACCATCTCGACCGACAGCCAGGCCGTCGCCGTCGCCGGCTTCGCCACCACCGGAATGCCGCTGAGCAGCGCGACGGCGGCCTTCTCCCACAAGCCCCACGAGGGGAAGTTGTAGGCGTTGATGTGGATGGCGGCGCCGTCGATCGGCACGCCTAGGTGCAGCGCTTGGAAGTTCGGGTCGCGCGCCAGCCGCGCCGGCGCGCCGTCGCTGAGCACCTTCGCCTCGCCCAGCGACGCGCCGAGCTTCGCGTAGTACTTCAGCGTGCCGATGCCGCCGTCGACGTCGATGCCCGCGTCGGCCTTGGTGTTGCCCGAGTTGCGGCGCGCGATCGCGTACCAGTCGTCGCGACGGGCCTGCAGCGCGTCCGCGACGGCGCCCAGCAGCGCGGCGCGCTGCGCGTAGGTCAGCGCGCCCAGCGCCGGCCGTCCGACGTCCCGGGCGTAGCGCAGCGCCGCACCGAGGTCGAGCCCGCTCGACGACGCGAGCGCGACGACCTCACCGGTGACCGGGTCGACCAGCTCCGCTCCCGCGTCCGAACCGCGCACCCACCGACCGGCGAGATAGCTCTCGAGAACGACGGGCTCGGTGGCGACCATGGGCAACCTTCTTTCGGTGCGAGGGCGGTCCGATGCGCTGGACGGCGCACCGCACGAAGCATTATACCGGCTATTATATACTTGACGCAAACAGCCAAAGCCGTTAGAATGGGGACATGGGACTGCCGGTTCCGTCCACCCTCCTAGAAGCCGTTCGCGCCTTTGCCGATCCGCAGGTCGCGCACGACTTTTTTGTCGCGATCCGGTGGCCCAATGGGATGGCCTGCCCGCGGCCGGGCTGCGGATCGGCCGACGTAGCTCCGATCAAGGGGCGCAACGCCTGGCGGTGCCGCGAGTGCGACCGACAGTTTACCGCCAAGGTCGGAACGATCTTTGAAGACTCTCCGATTGGCTTCGACAAGTGGCTCCCGGCCATGTGGCTGCTCTCAGCGGATCGCAACGGCGTCTCTTCTTGCGAGGTTGCTCGGTCCCTCGGCGTCACGCAGAAGACCGCGTGGTTCATGTTGCACCGTCTTCGCCTCGCCATGCAGACCGAGACGTTCGAGAGGCTGACCGGCGAAGTCGAGGCCGACGAGACGTACGTCGGCGGCAAAACGCGGCGCGGCGTTCCGAAGGCCGTTCGCATCGGCAAAGCCGGTAAGAAGGCGAAGCAGGACGCGAAGACCGTCGTCATGGGAAGGCGCGAGCGCGGAGGTCGCGTCCGCGCGATGGCGGTCAAAGACAACCGCAGGACGACGCTACTGCCTATGCTGTTTCCGCACCTCGAACGCGGTGCGGTGCTCTACACCGATGCGCTGAAGTCCTACGCCGACGCGCGGGAAGCGTACGTCCACCAAGTCATCGACCACAGCGTGGCGTACGTCGAAGGTCGCGTTCACACGAACAACATCGAAAACTTCTGGAGCGTGCTGAAGCGCACGCTCGGCGGCACTTCGTCGCGCCTCGGCCGTTCCACCTCGACGCGTACCTTTGACGAGCAAGTCTTCAGGTTTAAATGAGGCGAGAATACCGACGGCCCGCGTTTTACCAAGGCGCTCAAAGGTGTGGACAGGCGCCGCCTCACATGGAAGGTTCTGATTTCAAGAAATGCGTGACTGAGACGTCGTGCGCGATTGTGTGCCGACCGGGTTCGGCAGGCTAGGGGTCGTCGTCGGTAAATGGCATTTCTAGCTGTTCTGCTTCGTGTTCGAGGTATTCGTCGGGTGGAACAGCCTCGATGGCTAGCAAGTGCCCTTTACCGTCGCCCTCGAATCGAAGGAATGTGCGCGTCGGCGGGATCACGTGCCCGTCTATGACCCGCGATTCAAGGCGAACGACGAGGACGTTCGTGTCCGGTATAACCGGGATTCTCACCTGCTGGCGCTCGGCCCGCTCAAGTAGCAATTCGATAGCGTGCAGGTGATCATCCATCACCCGCTGGTCAGGACACAGCTTAGCGCAGTCTGCCTCGAATGTTTCTTCGAAGACTAGGCTGGGGAAGCGTTGCTGCTCCACCCGCGCTCTTTTGCTAGTTCGATGCCACGCCGGATATCGCTAGGCTTGGCGACGTCGCCGTCGATGTCAAACAGCGCGGTATAGTACGGGATTTCCTCACCGTAATCCGCCAGACGCCAGCCGAGAAGCTTGTGTGTCATATCGCGCGTTTGGCCAGCCGACATGTCACGAAGCGCGTCGATGATCTGATCTACGAATTCGACTTCCTCAACTCGATAAAGCCCGTCAAGCTGCGCTTCGCGCTTCGGTACTAGGCGCTTCTGCGCGCGGAAGGGCAACCGCCGAATATCAATGGTCGCGGCCTCATCGCGAACAAGGGAGACCTGAGCCGGAAGCAGCGTGCGGGGCGCGGGCCCATGATCTAGCTTCGTGTACTCGGCCCCCGTGAGGGACTTTCCCGTGCGGAGGTACCACAGCGCGTCCGCATAGTACAGAATCTTGTTTAGCTTGGTCGCGCCAAACGTCGGGTTATCGCGCTCTTTCGTCGCGATATGCAGCATCATCTCGCGCAGCTTCGCGTACTTGTGCGCTTTCGTCGGTTGCGTGGGCATTTTGAGTAGTCACCTCCTTTCGCTTGCTTAATCTCTAAGGCCAGCGAACGTCGCCTCGTGGTTCTTTAAGTCCTCCTAATTAGCTAAAGAACACGTGTGTATAACGTTGTCAAGCCCCCTTAAAGTTGCGAATCGTTCGCAAATAAGGCCTGTGGCGCCTGGATGTCTCAGACGGCTGGCTTCTTCGGCTTGGGGCCGCGCCTGACGCGAGGCTCTACCTTGCGGCGGGCTTCCAGGATGTCCACCTCGGGCTTCGTGACTCCCGCGATCGCCGAGACGAACCGCTCAAAAAGGCTTCGTGGCGGTTTCTCCGAGGGCTTATTCATCGTTGTCCCCCAGAATAGCACGGCCGGTACGCGAAGTTGTTGCCGAAATGTTTCCGGGCGCCTGGGCGTCTGGTTTCACATCGCGCCCGGCTTGAAGTAGCGACCAAGCGAGCCAACGGCGCCGCCGGGATTCCCGGCGGCGCCGTTCTGCCGATGGCAGCGGGAATCCTCCCGGTAGTACCGGAATACTGCTATCATGAAGCTGCTATGGACCCGGTTTTGAGAGCGCCGCCATGTCTGCTGGCGCCGCTCTCCTCGCCCCCTCCGACCCTCGGGACGTGGACAGCGTCCTGCTTCGCGTCCCCGCGGGTCTTCGCCGACGGATCGTCGAGAAGGCTAAGGAACACGGCCTTAGCCAGAACGGCTTCATTACCGCGTCGATGCTTTACTCGGCAGTCGTCTTTGGTGAACTGCCAAGCGTCGGCGTACCAACGAACGCTGTTACACTCTTCAAAGAGATGAGCCGAGCAGTCGCTGAGAATGACGCCGTCCTGCATACGATAGACGAGCGCGATTGGGTCGATGTGCGACCCATCATCGAGCTGTTTGCCGAGAGCACCCTCGTCGCGGGTGTCAAAGCGCGTCGCGATCCCGGCTCGAACCGGATCGCGTTCACGTTTCATTTCACGAAGACCGGTGCGGCGGCATGGGAGGTCTTCGGGCCTATGTTCAAAGGGGCGGCCGACGCGCTCGACCGATTGCGCGCCTTCCCAGCGGCATAGCGAAGAAGGAAAGCGCGCGACCGCTATCAAACCGTGAAATCCGGCGAGAAGTTGGTGGCGGTAGCTCAGTGGTAGAGCGAGGGCCCAGTAAGCCCGAGGCCGGGGGTTCGATTCCCCTCCGTCACCCCTCGCCGGCGATGTACCGATATCGCGCAGCGATATATGGCCGACCTCACTACCAAGTCTCAGCTCGCGCGACTATCCTAACCATTACTGGGCCCTCGCTCTACCACGGTAGACCGAAAGCAACAGGCGCCTCCACGATTGGAGGCGCCTGTTGCTTTTTCCAGCGGATACTAAAGACCGGAAGGCCGCCCTGTCACCACGCCAGCGTACCGCCCGACATCTATTGCGTCAAGTATATAATAGCGATTATACTGCATGCGAGAGCGATCGCAAGCGTGATAGTGCATTCCGACGATGAGGGCGCGTTCCTCGCCCGCCTCGGCGAGCGGGTGCGGGAGCTGCGTGCCCGGCGCGGGATGACGCGGAAGATCCTGGCCAAAGATTCCGGGGTCTCGGAACGCTACCTGGCCCAGCTCGAAACCGGCCAGGGCAACGCCTCGCTCCTTACGGTACGCCAAGTGGCGCGCGCGCTCGACGTCCCCGTCGAGGCACTGCTTGGCGACGACGGCGACCCGCCCGAGCTGCGCGCCGCGATCGCCGTGCTGCGCGGGCTGCGGCCGGACCACCGCGGCGAGGCGCGCGAGCTGCTCGAGCGCACCTTCGCCAAGGTCGACCCGGCGTCGCGCGACGGCCGCATCGCGCTCATCGGCCTGCGCGGCGCCGGCAAGACGACGCTCGGCACGGCGCTGGCAGCGCAGCTCGGCGTGCCGTTCATCGAGCTCGACCGTGAGATCGAGCGCACCGCCGGCGTGCCGCTCTCGACGATCTTCGACCTCTACGGCCAGGCCGGGTTCCGGCGCCTCGAGCGCACGTGCCTGGATCGCGTGCTGGCGGAGCACCCCCGGTTCGTCCTAGCGACCGGCGGAAGTCTGGTCTCCGAGCCGGCGACGTTCGAGCACCTGTTGGCGACGTGCCGCACGATCTGGCTGCACGCCTCGCCGGCGGAGCACATGGAGCGCGTCGTGGCGCAGGGCGACATGCGCCCGATGGCCGGCAATCGCGAGTCGATGGCCGACCTGCAGCGCATCCTCGCCGGCCGCGAAGCGCTCTACCGCCGCGCCGACGCCGACGTCGACACCAGCCACCGCCCGATCGAAGAGAGCCTATCGGACTTGATCGCCACAGGCACGACGCAGTGAAAACTGCGGGATGAAGTCGGTTTGACGAGGAACCACGAGCTCTAATGGAGCGGTCGTACGCGGTCGTGCTTGAACCGGAGGCGGAAGGAGGCTATTCCGTTCACATTCCTGCGTTTCGCGGTGCGCATACTCAGGGCGAGACTGTGGACGAATGCCTCGCGAATGCTCGCGATGTTATCGAAGCGTATGTCGACGTGCTTACAGAACGCGGCGAACCGATTCCGCCGTCCGACGTGGCAGCCACAATTGCCGTCAACGTACCTTCATCTGCTGCCTGACTAAGGGAACTGTTCTTATAAAAGTTCGCGCAATTGTTCAACAGTGAGGCCGCTATCCTCTAACAGCGCGGCAAGCGTACCACGTTTTATCGTAACTCCCTTGTGCACATGAACCGATACCATGCGGCCGCCCTCGGGATGCCGCATGATATGTGCGCTGCCGCGAACGCGCACAATGAGAAATCCCGCACGTTTCAAGGCGCGCACGAAACGCTGCCCGTCCAGGGCCGGAAGCTTTTCACTCATCGGACAGCCATCGATAGTTCCGCATTAGTATCTCGTAGAAGATTCACGACTCCATCACCGACCTCGCAAGCGCCGAATGACGAATTGCACCGATTCGTGAACGGCGCGTGACGAGAGGTGCCCAAGGATCTTTGGCTCGTGAGGATCTGGCGCTCCACTATATGCGAAGTGCACAACTCCAGCCGAATTGGCTATCGAGACCGTTCGTCCATTCGCGGCAAGAAGCAGAGGCTCGCGTAAAGGATGCTCGACGTAGAGATTTTCTATCGCGGCGCGCACGCGTGAAGTCACTCTGTCGGCGAAATCATCGAAGCTGATCGGGGCGACCGGCGATAGGTCAACGCCGAGTTCGAACAGCTTGGCCGCGACGGCCGCCGCAGACGCATCGGGTAAGTCTGAGCGTAGGAAGACCCACTCTTCTGGTGCCGGACTTCCAGGCAAAGACTGCGCTGGCCAGAGACGCACGGGGAACGGATCGCTTTCTTCTTCGTGACCGTTCGTGCGGTTCAGTAGCATTACGAGAATGAAGCCGCCGTATTGCCGCGGTGCGTGAGGATTGCTAATCGAATCCTCTCGGCCCATCTCTTCTCCGAGGAGATACCAAAAAGCCGCCATCCATCCAGCACGAGATGCAGCCCTGCGCGCGAGGCGATGCCGCTGAATGAGACCTGCTGCTCATGTTCGGGAAGTGCAAGAAGCCGTTGGAGAGCCAGCTCCGTAATCGATGAAACGGTCGCGCCGTCAATCCGCCTAGCATGCTGCCCGAGCCGGTGCGCGAGTGGATCTGCTATGCTGACGGAGATCTTCACACTGACGGCTTTGCATAATGCTACTCGATGATCTACCGGTAGGAACACAAGGAACTCACGCTTGCTTGCCTAGCGAACACGGCCCTCAAAGCACATGTGCATGCGAGGCGGCTATCGACCAACCCCCGGCTGAAACTCGCCGTCAAGGGGTCGCGCTTTTGCGCCCATCGAGCTGGCGTCGACCCAGTCGCCGCTCCCGATCAGCGTCATGCCCTCGATCGTTCGTGTGTACAGGTACACCCACGCGCGGACTGGCGACCCGGCCACCGGGTGGACAACAATACGGCAACGTTCGTACATCGAGCGGGCCGCATCGCTCGGATGGCAGTCCTCGTAGACGTCGAGTTGCCTCAAGACTTCCTTCGCCTTTGCCCCGCTCTCGGAAATCTCGAACAGTTCACCGACTACTCGATCCGTGCTGTTCGCCGACGGCACTAGGCCCGGGTAGGCGTCGGGCCCGTCGTGGACGAGATACAGCCGGCCGGGGATGAGACAGGGGCCGCGGCTTTGCAGCCGGGCCAGCACGGCGGGGCTGACGCCGTTGGACTGGCCGGTCCGCAGGGTGCCGTAGGCGGCAAGGTACACGGGCACGCTGGCCCGTTCGCCGGCTGTGGCCGCCCGGCAGCTATCGACGACCCTGCAGCATACTACTTGCGTCGGTGGTTACCATGCAGTATACTGCAGGACACACCCGATCGACCGAGAGGATCGCCATGGTTACCCTGGCAGTGCCGGCCGACGCCGGACCCGTCGACTTCGAGACCTCGCCGCAGAGCTATCGGCACTGGAAGCTCTCCGTCGACGGCAGGGTGGCGACGCTGGCGCTCGACGTCGACGAAGACGCCGGGCTGCGGCCGGGCTACAAGCTCAAGCTGAACTCGTACGACCTCGGCGTGGACGTCGAGCTGCGCGACGCGCTCGATCGGATTCGCTTCGAGCACCCCGCGGTCGCGACCGTCGTGCTGACCAGCGCCAAGGACCGCAGCTTCTGCGCCGGCGCGAACATCTACATGCTGGGCACGTCCTCGCACGCCTGGAAAGTGAACTTCTGCAAGTTCACCAACGAGACGCGCAACGGCATGGAGGACTCCAGCCGGTACGACGGGCTCTCGTTCGTCGCGGCGGTCAACGGCGCGTGCGCGGGCGGTGGCTACGAGATCGCGCTGGCGTGCGACGAGATCCTGATGATCGACGACCGCTCGACGACGGTCAGCTTGCCGGAGGTGCCGCTGCTGGGCGTGCTGCCCGGCACCGGCGGCTTGACGCGCCTGACCGACAAACGCAAGGTGCGCCGCGACCTGGCCGACGTGTTCTGCACCAACGCCGACGGCGTGCGCGCGCAGCGCGCGCTGGAGTGGAACCTGGTCGACGCGATCGCGAGCCCGTCGGACTTCGCCGCGCTGGTCGCGCAGCGCGCGCACGCCCGCGCCGCGGCGTCGCCGCGGCCGAGCGACGCGCGCGGCATCACGCTGCACCCGTTGCGCAAGCTGGTCGACGGGAACGGCCTGCGCTACCGTCACGTCGAGGTCGCGTTCGACCGCGCCGCACGCACGGCGACGCTGCTGCTGCGCGCGCCGCAGGACCCGCTGCCGGTCGACGTCGCGGGGATCGAAGCGGCCGGCGACACCTGGTGGCCGCTGGCGCTGGCACGCGAGCTGGACGACGCGCTGCTGTGGCTGCGCACCAACGAGCTGGAACTGGGTCTGCTGGTGCTGCGCACCGAGGGCGACCTCGACGCCGTGCTCGCGGCCGGCCACCAGCTCGAGGCGTTCGGCGAGCACTGGCTGGTGCGCGAGACGATCGGGCTCTTGCGGCGCACCCTGGCGCGCTTGGACGTCAGCTCGCGCAGCCTGTACGCGCTGATCGACGCGGGCTCGTGTTTCGGCGGCCTCTTCTTCGAGCTGGCGCTGGCGGCGGACCGCGCGTACATGCTCGACGCGGCCGACGGCGAGGGGCCGGTCATCGTGCTCGACGCGTGCAACGAGGGAATGTTCCCGATGGTCAACGATCGCTCGCGCCTGCAGACCCGCTTTCTGGGCGCGCCCGAGAAGCCCAACGAGCTGCTGAGCGCGCGCGGCTTCGTCTACACCGCGAGCGACGCGCTCGACGCCGGCCTGGTGACGTTCGCGCCCGACGAGCTGGACTGGCCCGACGAGATTCGCCTCGCGATCGAAGAGCGCGCGGCGCTCTCGCCCGACGCGCTCACGGGGATGGAAGCCTCGCTGCGCTTCGGCGGCGAGGAGACGCTGGACACCAAGATCTTCGGCCGGCTCTCGGCCTGGCAGAACTGGGTCTTCATCCGGCCCAACGCGACCGGCGAGCAGGGCGCGCTCACGCTCTTCGGCACCGGCACCAAACCGCACTTTGACCGGAACCGCGTGTGATGACGAACATCGACTATCAAGACCGCATCCCCAACAACGTCGACCTGGGCGCGAATCGCACGCTGCAGCGCGCGCTCGAACAGTGGCAGCCGGCCTTCCTCCGGTGGTGGAACGAGCTCGGTCCGACCGACTTCCAGGCCTCCGACGTCTACCTGCGCACCGCGATCTCGGTCGACACGAAGGGCTGGGCGCACTACGACTACGTGCGCATGCCCGACTACCGCTGGGGCATCTTCTTGGCCGAGCCCGACGCGAATCGCACCATCGGCTTCGGCGACGACATGGGCAAGCCGGTCTGGCAGCAGGTCCCCGGCGAACACCGCTCGACGCTGCGCCGCCTGATCGTCACCCAAGGCGACACGGAGCCGGCGTCGGTCGAGCAGCAGCGGCAGCTCGGGCACTCCGCGCCCTCGCTCTACGACCTGCGCAACCTGTTCCAGGTCAACGTCGAGGAAGGCCGTCACCTGTGGGCGATGGTCTACCTGCTGCACGCGTACTTCGGGCGCGACGGCCGCGAGGAGGCGGAAGCGCTGCTGCAGCGCCACTCCGGCGCGGCCGACAACCCGCGCATCCTCTCGACCTTCAACGAGCCGATCAGCGACTGGCTCTCGTTCTTCATGTTCACTTTCTTCACCGACCGTGACGGGAAGTTCCAGCTCAAGTCGTTCGCCGAATCGTCGTTCGACCCGCTGGCGCGCACCTGCCGCTTCATGCTGACCGAAGAAGCGCACCACATGTTCGTCGGCGACACCGGCATCTCGCGTGTCACCCGCCGCACGCTCGAAGTGATGGACGAGCTGGGCACCGACGATCCCCTCGCCATCCGCAACGCCGGCGCGATCGATCTGCCGACCATCCAGCGCTACTTGAACTTCTGGTTCTCCTCGTCGCTCGATCTGTTCGGCGCCGACACCAGCTCGAACGCGGCGGCCTACTTCGCCAACGGCCTCAAAGGCCGTCCCGACGAGAAGAGGTACGTCGATCACGTCGAGCGCGAGACGATCTACGACCTCGAGGTCCCCGACGGCAAGGGCGGCGCGCGGATCGAGCGCATCCCCCTGCGCAACGCGATGAACGAGTTCGTACGCGTCTCGTACGTCGAGGACTGCGAGAAGGGGCTCGCGCGCTGGAACCGCTTGATCGACGCCGCCGGTCACGGGTTCCGCTTCCGGCTGCCCAGCGTGCGCTTTCGGCGCACCGTCGGCAGCTGGGCCAACGTCCCGACCGATCCCGACGGCACGCCGATCGCGCAGTCGGCGTACGACGCACAGCTCGCGAGCTGGCTGCCCGGCGCCGCGGATCGCGCCTTCATCACGAGCTTGATGCACGGCGTCTTCGAGCCCGGCAAGATGGCCGGTTGGATCGCGCCACCCGAGAAGGGCATCAAAGACCGCCCCGTCGACTACGAGTACGTGCGACTGGCCTGACGCCGCCGGCCTGCCCGCACCGAGCGGAGTGATCGGCGCGCGCACAGCGAAGGGCGGGGGCGTGGCGCTCGATCCTTCGCTCCTGCTGTTCGTGCCCGGCGACCGACCGGACCGGTACGTCAAAGCGCTCGACGCGGTCGGCGCCAGCGGGGGGATCCTCGACCTCGAGGATGCCGTCGCGCCGGACCGCAAGGCGTTCGCGCGCGATCAGGTCCACGCGTTCCTCGACGCGCACGAGGACGTACGCCGCGTCGCGGTGCGCATCAATCCGCCCGACGGTGCCGACGGGCGCGGCGACCTCGCGATGCTCGCGTCGGCGCGCCGCCCGGCCGCGGTCGTGGTGCCGAAGGTCGCCGATCCGGGCGATCTCGCGCACGTGACGGCGGCGATCGGCGAGGTGCCGCAGATCGCGCTGATCGAGACCGCCGAAGGGATCGTGCACTGCGAGCGCATCGCGGCCGCGCCGAACGTCCTGGCGTTGGCCTTCGGTCCTTACGATCTCTCCGCCGCGCTGGGCAGCGAGCCCGACTTCGACGTCATGCTGCCGCATCGCGCCCGGCTGCTGGTCGCGGCGCGTGCCGCCGGGCGCTGGGCGATCGACGGCCCCTCGCGCGAGTACGGCGATCCCGAGATTCCACGCCGCGACGCGGCCGCGGCGCGGCGCATGGGCTACGACGGCAAGCTGCTCATCCACCCCGCGCAGCTAGGACCGGTGCGCGCCGCGTTCGCGCCCAGCGACGACGAGATCGCGTACGCGCTGCGGATCGTCGACGCCGCCGCGCGCAGCTCGCCGGCCGTGCTCGACGGGACGATGATCGACGCGCCGATCATCACCTCCGCCGAGCGCGTGCTGCGCCGCGCCGGCGTCAGTCCTTCGCCGGCGTCGTCGTGAAGTAGAGCTGCACCTTGACCCCGGAGGTGCCGCTCCCGGCCGTCGTGTACGGGTTGGAGGCGGTCCACGGGCCGCCGTTGACGTCGCCGCTGCACGACGCGTTCTTCGTCTGGCAGGTGAAGTTCAGCGTCTTCTTGCCGCCCTGGATCGGAACCTGATCGTTGTTGGTCGTCCCGAACTCGTTCCAGAGCGTATAGCTGAACGGAATCTGGCTCGTGCTGGTGGGGACGAGCATGAGCTGCAGCCACGGCACGCTGGTGCGCGGCAGGTGGTACTGCGAAGCGTCACGGTACCAGTGCTTGAGGCCGGCGTTATTCGAGCTGAGCGTCCCGAAGTACGAGTCGGTCCCGGTGAAGGCCGAGTTCGCGTAGACGCTCAGCGTGCGCATCGCGAAGACGGTGCCGGTGGTGGGATACTGGGCGATGCTCGGCATCGGCGCGGTCGTCGTCGTGTAGAGGTTCCGGCTGAGCGTCGCGTAGACGGCGCGGGTCTTGAACGTCTTGACGTAGACCGAGTCGTGCGAGCCCGTCCATTTGGCGACGAAGGCCGCGAACGCGGCCGCGTACCCGCTGCGGTTGCCGTTCCAATGACCGTCCAGGTTGGCTTTGTTGACGGGATTCTGGATCCACTCGGAGACGTAGATCGACGCCTCTTGGTCGTACGCGAGGTCCTTGGCGTCGGACGAGCTCGGTGCGTACGCCTTCACTTTGTTCAAGAAGCCGCTCGACACCCAGCTCATGACGTTGCGCGCCCACTCGTACGAGCCGGCCCAGGCGTAGACGTACGCGTTCGCATAGTTGGGGCGCACCACCGAGTCGTGATTGAGACCCCAGGTGTAGCCGCCGTGCGGAACGTGCGTGCCCTGCGGGATGTTCAGGCAGTTGGCGTACCAGCCCGTGTACAGGTTGGTGGGCGGCGTCTTGTCCTCGAACCACGTCTTGGTCTTGTAGTAACCGCCGACGCCGTGCGCCTCCACCCAGTCGGAGTGGCTGTAGAAGTCCTGGACGACGTGGAGCGACATTCCCATGACGGCGAGGAACTCGACGACGTCGTTGTCCTGCTCCGCCTTCTGCGCGGCCGCTTTGGTGTTGGCCGCCAAGTTCGCCCAGTAGCTCGCGATGGCGGCGTTGCTGAAGACGTCGTCGAAATGCAGCTTCTCGAGCTGGCACTGCGGGCCGGAGCCGATCGTCGGCGTCGACGTATAGTAATCGGTCAACCAGTTCTCGACCTGGGTCGCGTCGGCGGCGGCGCCGCTGAAGCCCAGGGTGCGCATCACGTCTTCCGTGAGGCTGGCGTGCGGGCCGGTGTCGAACGCCGACGCCCTCCCGCACACGATAAGCGCGAACGCGAACATCAGCGTCACGGCGAACGCTCGTCTCATAAACCGAACCACACCTTTCGGAAAAGAGGAACGACGCGGCACTTGGCCGCGCGCAGATGGTTTCCCCGCTCAGCGGCCGGCGAGCACCGCCCGTGCGTGCGCGCCGCCGCCGTACCGGCGGCTGACGTTCAGTTCTTCGCTCAGGCTCCAGACCAGGTACAGCCCGCGGCCGCGCTCGGCCAGCACGTCGGTCGGGAGGTGCGTGATGAGCGCGAAGCCCGGCCCGCGGTCGAGCACGTGCAAGACCGGCTCGGTGCCCAGATCGCAGACGACCTCGACCGGCCCCGGTGCGTGGCGCGTGACGTTGGAGACCAGCTCGCCGAAGATGAGCTCGGCGGCGTACGCCGCCGACGCGTCGAAGCCGCGGGCGACCAACAGCGCGACGAACTCGTGGCGCGCGGCGCGTGCGGCGCGCGCGTCCTCGCTCGCGAACGACCACACCGCGCGCCGCTCGGCCGGGAACGGGACGACGGTGAGGGCCAGGATCGCGACGTCGTCGCTGGTGCGCTCCGCCAGCACCGCGCGCTGGATCGCGCGCGCGGGATCGGCCGCGTGCAACGGCACCGCGGCGAGCGCAGCACGCAGCTGCCGTTCGCCCTCGACGACGTCGCGTGACACCTCGGTCGCACCGTCGGTGTAGAAGAGGACCAGGTCGCCCGGTCCGAGCCGAATGCTCGCGGCCGCGCCGGCCGCGCGGGCGCGCAAGCCGAGCGGGAGATCGGAACCCTCCAGCGCCTCGATCTCGCCGCCGGCACGGCGCAGCAGCGGCGGCGGATGACCGGCCAAGGCGTACGACAACTCCTGCTCGACGGGATCGTAGACGCCGACGACCGCGGTCACGACGCGGTCGGGATGCTCGTTCTTGAGAGCGCGGTCGGCCGCGTCGAGGATGGTCATCGGATCGGCGTGCACCAGCGCGATCGTGCGGACGGCCTGACGCATGGCCGACATCAGCACCGCCGCCTCCAGGCCGCTGCCCGCGACGTCGCCGACCGACACGACGAGCCGGCCGTCGCGCAGCGGGATCGCGTCGTACCAGTCGCCGCCGACCAGGCTCTCGTTGGAGCCCGGCACGTAGACGGCGTCGAGCGCGAGCCCGACCAGCGCCGGCAACGACGCCGGTAGCGCTGCCTGCTGGAAGGCGGTCGCGATCTGCCGTTCGCGCGCGAACAGGCGCGCGTTGTCGAGCGCGACCGAGGCGCGCGCGGCGAGCAACTCGGCGGCGCGCCGCTCGGCGTCGGTCGCCTCGCCCTGCGGCGAGTTGACCAGCTGCAGCACGCCGATCGTCTGGCCGCCGGAGTGCAGCGGCACGGAGATCACCGAGCGGATCCCCGCGTCGAGCATCAGCTGCAGCTGCTCCTCGCTTTGCGCGACCGCCGCCAGCATCTCGGCCGTCACCCGCGGGACGACCCGCGATTGACCGGTGCGCATGACGGCCACGATGCCGTCGCTGGCGCGCGTCGCCGGATACCTGCGCACGACGTCCCAGGTACGTTCGACGAGCGCCGGATCGTGATGCACGATCACGCGCGCGCCGAGCGAACCATCCGGCTGGGGCAAGAAGATGCCGGCCCACTCCGCCAAGTAGGGCACGGCCGCGCGTGCGATCGCTTCGAAGGTGCGGTCGACGTCGAGCGAAGACGCGAGCAGGTCGCCGGCGTCGAGCAAGAACTGCAAGATCCGTTCGGCGGCTAGGCGTCCCTCCTCGCCCGCCTCGCTCACGAGACCGCCGCGGGGTCGCCCAGCGCGCCGCTCGCGTGCAGTGCGGCGATCCGCTCGTCGTCGTAGCCGAGCAACTCGCGCGCGATCGCGTCGGTATGCTCGCCCAGCTGCGGCGCGCGACGATGCTCCGCGAGCGGTTCGCCGACGCGTACCGGGCTGGCGATCCAGCGCGCGTTCCCGAAGCGCGGGTGGTCCGTCGTCGCGATCAGCCCGCGCGCGCCGGTCTGCGGATCGGCCAGCGCCTCGTCGACCTCGTTGACGCGTCCGCACGGGACGCCGGCGGCGGTCAGCAGCTCGAGCCACGTCGCACTCGAGCGGGTGACGAAGATCTCGGCGAGCGTCCGTTCCACCAAGGCGCGGTTCGCGCGACGCGCGGCGAAGTCGGCGAAGCGCGGATCCGCGCGCACGGCGTCGAGCGCGAGCGCGTCGACCAGGCGGCGCCAGAACTTCTCCTTCGCGCAGACGACGACGATCCAACCGTCGGCGGTGCGGAAATTTTGGAAGGGAACGATCGAGGGGTGCGCCGAGTTCGCCAGTCGCTCGGGGCGGTAGGCACCGCCGGGCGCGAGCGTCCAGGCCGCGACGTAGGTCAGCATGCTCATCGCGGTGTCGAACAGCGAGGTGTCGCAATCGCAGCCGACGCCGTCGCGCCGCGCCGCGTGCACGCCGGCCAGCAGCGCCAACGCCGCCACCAGGCCACCGCTGTAGTCGACGACCGAGAGGCCCGACTTGGTCGGCGGGCCGTCCGGCGCGCCGGTCAGCGACTGCCAACCGGCCATCCCTTGCAGCACGTAGTCGTAGGCCGGCTCGGCGCGGCGCGGTCCGGTCATCCCGAATCCCGACAGCGAGACGCAGACGATGCGCGGGTTGTGGGGCGCGAGATCGGCGTAGCGCAGACCGAGCTGCTCGGGCATGTCGCCGCGCAGGTTCGAGAACACCGCGTCGGCGTGCCGCACCAGATCGTGGAAGACCGCGCGGCCGCCGGGGTCCGTGAGGTCGAGCGCGACGCTGCGCTTGTCGTGGTTGAAGGTCTCGAAGAACAGGCTGTCGTGGCCGCCCTGATACGGCGGCACGCTGCGGCCGACGTCGCCGCCCGAGCGCACGTCCTCGATCTTGATGACGTCGGCGCCGAGCTCGGCCAGATGCACCGTCCCGAACGGGCCGGCACCGAATTGTTCGACCGCGATCACGCGGACGTCTGCGAGCGGTTGCACGCGCCGCGCGTTCAGCAGGCGGTGACCGCGTCCTGCGGAGGCCGACCCTCGAGCAGACGCGTGAAGTCCTCGTTCGAGCACGGGCGGCCGAACAAGAAGCCTTGTCCCCACCGGCAGCCGGCGCGCAGCAGCGCGCGCTGCTGCGCCCGCGACTCGACACCCTGCGCGAGCAGCTCGTAACCGAAACGGTCGGCGATCCCGACCATCGCGTCGACGACCGCGACGTCGTGCGCGTCCTCGGGCAAGCCGGCGACGACGGCCGCGTCGATCTTCAGCATGTCGACGCGCACGCGCTTGAGCCGCGCCAGCGAGGAGGCGCCGATCCCGAAGTCGTGCAGCGCGATGGCGAGGCCCGCTTGGCGCAGCGTCGCGAGCGCGCGCGTGGTGGCCGCGGCGTCGCGCAGCGCCACGGTCTGGGTGATCTCGACGCCGACCCCTTCGAGCGCGCCGTCGAACGCCAGCACCTGGGCCAGAAAGTTGGGGTCGGTCAGCTCGAACGCCGACAAGTTGAACCAGGCGCGGAAGCCGGGCTGCGCGGCGCGCCAGACGCCGGTCGCCTCGACCGTCTGCTCCATCACCCATAGGCCGATGCGGTGCATCAAGCCGAGATCTTGCGCGACCGGCAGGAAGTCAGCCGGCATCAGCAGGCCGCGGCGCGGATGGTGCCAGCGCACCAGCGCCTCGGCGCCGACGATCGTCCCGGTGGCGAGGTCGACGTGCGGCTGGAAATGGAGCACCAGCTCGTCGCGCAAGAGCGCGTCGAGCAGATCGGCGTGCATCCGCTGCGCCTCGGCGAAACGGTCGAGCAGGCTGCGCTCGAAGAACCGCCAACGCGCTCGGCCCTCTTCTTTCGCCTCGTAGCAGGCCGCGTCGGCGCGCGCGAACAGCTCGTCGAACGAACGACCGTCGCGCGGCGCCAGCGCGATCCCGGCGCTGGCCGTGAGCTTCACTTGCCGGCCGTCGTCGTGTCCGTCGATCGCGAACGGCGTCGCGAAGACGTCGAGGTACGCGCGCACGCGCTGCTCGGCGTCGGCCGCGTCGGCGACGTCGCGCAGGACGATGCCGAACGAGTCGCCGCCCAGCCGCGCGAGCAGATCCGGACCGCCGACGCGCGAGAGCGCCGCGGCGACCTCCACCAAGATCGTGTCGCCGGCCGCGAAGCCGAGGGTGTCGTTGACGCGGTGCAGGCCGTCGACGTCGAGCACGACGACCGCGTGCGGATTCCCCGACGCCAGCGCCGCACCCGCCAACGCGCGCAGCGTCTCGCGCGTGCCGATCCCGGTCAGCGCGTCGCGCCCGGCCGCCGGCGGCAGCGCGCCGGCGCGGCTCCATTGGAGGCGCCCCGTGCACAGCGAGGCCAGCACCTCGACGAAGGCGCGATCGTCGTCGTCGAACCGGTGCACGCGCTCGGCGGCGAAGACGAGCGCGTAGTCGACGCGGCCGATGCGAAAGCGGGTCCCGATCAGCGCGCGAACCGGCGTGTCGCGCTTGGAACGGGGCAACGGATCGTAGCCTTCGCGATGGATGTCGGCCCACGCGCCGGTCCGCTCCCCGCGCATCAGCCCGACCAGGATCGAGTCCTCGAGCCGCGTGCGCAGACCGGGCGCCGGCGCGCCGCGCACGCCTTCGGCCCAGCAAGCCAAATCGAAGACGATCTCCTCGTCCTCGAGGTGGACGAGAAAGCCCGAGCACGGAACGCTCTGCGTGATCCGGCGCGTCCCCTCGGCGAGGATGCGCTGCACGTACACGTCGTCGGCCAAGCTGGCGGCGCCCGTCAGCGCCGTCACGGCCAGCAAGCGGTCCTGGTGTTCGTTCATCGCCGAGCCCGCGTCGGTACGGCGGGATCAGGGCGTGTGACGGCGACGCGCACGAGAGCTGCCGCCGTCGACACGCGCCCCCGCATCGCTGTCGTCATATCGTCCTCCATCTTCCCTATCGGCCGCGAACGATGAAACCGCAGCGCCGAAATGGGGGCCCGCTCGCGCGGGGGAGCGAGCGAAACCGGACGTTCTTCGTGGGACGGCCGGGCTAGACGCCGAGCTGGTCGCGCGGGTCGCGCCCACGCTTGTAGACCATGAAGGTGCGCTCGTACGAGATCACCATCTGCTCGCGCTGATTCGCACCGACGGTACGGGCGGTGACGAGTCCGACGTCGGGTCGCGACTCCGACTCGCGTTTGGCGAGGATCTCGCTGTGCGCGTAGATCGTGTCGCCGATGTAGACCGGGCTCGGAAGCTTGATGTCGTTCCAGCCCAGGTTCGCCATCACGTGCTCGCTCAGATCCGACACCGAAAGCCCGACCGCGAGCGAAAGCGTGTAACACGAGTTGACGAGGATCTTGCCGAACGGCGTCTTCGAGGCGAGGTTCTCGTCGAAATGGATCGGGTTCGTGTTCATCGTCAGCATCGTGAAGAGCGTGTTGTCCGTCTCCGTCACGGTGCGGCCGAGGCGATGACGGTAGACGTCACCGACCTCGAAGTCCTCGTAGTAGCGTCCGCGCCAGCCTTCTTTGATCACCCGGCGGCGTTCGGCGACGCGAGGACGGTTTCTTCGTAGCGTGCGGCTCAGAGGCCGGGGACGCGCGGGCCCCAGCCGCTGAAGCCGGCGGTGCCCGGGAGGGTGGGGCGAACGGTCCGCACCAGGCGGGTTTCGTTCGGGTTGGCGTTGGTCGCGGTTCTCATGCCCTACATACGGCTCGCCCAGCGCAGAGTTTCGTGCCGCTGCGCCAGCCACGCGTCCATCGCCGCGAACGGCATGGCGCGCGCGAAGTGATAGCCCTGCGCGTAGCCGCAGCCCGCCTGCGCCAGCCAGCGCGCTTGGTCCGCCGTCTCGACTCCTTCGGCGACGGCGCGAAACCCGAAGCGGCGGCCGATGCTCAGCACGCCCTCGACGATCGCTTCGTCGCGCACGTCGCCGGGCACGCCGGCGACGAACGAGCGATCGAGCTTCACGACGTCGATCGGCAGCCGTTGCAGATGCCCGAGCGACGACCGCGCGGCACCGAAGTCGTCGAGCGCGACCTCGAGCCCCGCCCCGCGCAGCACCGTCGCGCCGTGCGCGGCGGCGTCGACGTCCTGCATCGCGACCGCTTCGGCGATCTCGACGCCCAGACCGCGGACGTGCTGCCGTTCCAACCTCGCGGCCAGCGCGTCGGCGCCGCGCAGCTCGGACGCCGAGACGTTGAACCAGACGCGAAAGCCGGGCAACGCGTCGCGCCAACCGCTGGTGGCGCGCACGACCTCGTCGACGATCCACGTTCCGATCGGCGCCATCAGCGCGTGCGCGTCGGCGAACGGAACGAACGCGGCCGGCTCGAGCAAGCCGCGCTGCGGGTGCTGCCAGCGCAGCAGCGCTTCGACGCCCGCGACGCGCGGTTCGCGCAGACCGACGATGGGCTGGTAGTGCAGCACGAACTCGCCGCGCTGCAGTGCCGCCGCCAGCTCGACGCGCAGGTGCCCGCCGTCGCGCGACGCGTGCGGCCGGGCCGCGTCGAAGACGGCCCACGGTACCGCTCGCACACGCGCGTCGTCGAGCGCGGCGTAGGCGCAAGCCAGCAGGTCGTCGACGCTCGTGCCGTGCTGGGGGGCCAGCGCGACGCCCATGCGCCCGCGCAAGCGCACCTCGCGCACGCCGCGCAGCGTCCCGGTCGTGAACGGCCGATCGAAGCCGCGCAGACATGGCCGCAGCCGCCGCTCGGCCTCCGCCGCGTCGCCGATGCCCGGGACGAGGATCGCGAAGTCGTCGGCCGACAAGCGCGCCACGACGTCGTCCGGGCGGCACGCGGCCAACATCGCGCCGACCTCGACCAGCAGGGCGTCCGCCGTCTGCTGCCCGAGCTGCTCGTTGAGCGCGCGAAAGCCGTCGACGTCGACGAGCGCCAGCGCGCACGGCTCGCCGGCCTTGAGCAACGCCGTGCCGCGCGCGCGAAACGCCACCCGGTTGAGCAGTCCGGTCAGCGCGTCGTGCTCGGTCTGATGGCGCAACCGGTCTGACTGCGTGCGTTGGTGGAGGCGCGTCGCACACAGCGAGGCCAGCGTCTCGACGTACGCGCGGTCGAGCGCGCGCAGCGGCGTCTGCAGCGGCGAGGTCGATGCCAGCGCTAAGACGTAGCTGGTCGGTCCGACCCAGAAGACGGTGCCGATGAAGGCGCGCACGCCGTGCAGCCGCGCGCCGCGCGTCGCCGCCGTGGCGGGATCGTCACGCACGTCGCTCCATGCTTGCGTCGGCTCGCCGCGCAGCAGGTGTCCGACCAGCATCTCCCGGGCCGGATAGCGCGAGCCCGGATCGAGCACCAGCGGATCGCTCAGCGCGCCGTACGAGACGTCGACGACGAAGTCGGTCCCGTCTAGGTGCATGATCGAGCCGACGAACGGTGTGCCCGCCTGCAGCACGCTGCCCGCGGCGCCGAGCAGCGCGCACAAGTAGCCCTCGTCGTCGAGCACGGTGTTGGCCGCCAGCCGCCACAGCGTCTCGAGCCGCTGGGCGTGGCGGCGGCCGGCGCTGGTGGCGCGCTCGACGGCCTGTTCGGCCCGTGCCGCGCGATCTTCCCAGCGCAGCAGATCGCGCACGGCGCCCCCGAAGACGAGCAGCGCGGCGATGAGGTAGAAGGCGTGGCCGACGTACCACGTGAGCTGGTAGGGGCGCCACGAGAGCTCGTTGACGGTCGCGTCGAGCAAGACGGCCAGCACCGCCAGCCGCAGCGCGGCCGCGAAGCCGTGCATCCGGCCGCGAAAGGCCAGCGCGGCGAAGAGCGCTGCCAATGCCAGCGTGACGACGAACGACGGTCCGAAGGGCGGACCCGGGAGCGGCATGCCGCCGGCCAGGCGTGCCTGCACGGTCAGCATGCCCGCCTGCACCAGCAGCGAGGCCACCGTCAGGCCGGCGGCCAGCACGTACGCTTCGGCCAGGCCGCCGTCCCGGTCGCGTAGGCCGAGCGCGAGGTAGACCGTGACCGACACGGCGACCAGGACCGACCAGGCCGGGTACAGCAGCGAGATCGTGCGCACCCCGCCCGGGATCAAGGCCTCGCCGTGAGGCCCGAGCGGAAACGCGAACGTTATCGCCAGCGAGAGCAGCGCCAAGCCGACGAACGAGCTGGCCAAGAACGCGCCCGAGCGCCGCGGCCGACCGCGGAGCTGAACGAAGAGCAGCACCGCGATCCCGCCTTCGACGAGCGCACCGCTGAACATCAGCGCCGGAACGAACGCGGCCGCGTCGGGGAATTGCAAGCGTCCGAACGGCAGCGTGACGAGGGACAGCGCGAGGAGCCCGGCGCCGATGCGCACGTCCCACCTCGACGCCAGCGCGCGGGTCGTTCGGAAGAAAGCGCTCATCGATATCGTTCGTAGCGTTCCCGTAATCGCGCCGAATGCTCCCATCGAACGCCCGGCCGCGCGCGATCGTGACCGAGGCTACGCCTCTATGCCGCGGCGCGGCACACTCGGGGCCTAGCCCTCGGCGGCGGTCGCCAACCCCGCGTTGCGCCGTACCGGGCTGGCCGCCTCGCGCCGGCGCGTGCTGCGCAGCCAGGCGTCGAACGCCTCGGCCGTCATCGGCCGTGCCAAACGGAAGCCTTGTCCGTAGCGGCAGCCGGCCGCGAGGAGCGAGCGTACCTGCGCTTCCGTCTCGACGCCTTCGGCCAGCACTTCGAAACCGAAGCGCTCGGCGATCTCGATCACGGCGCCGACGATCGCCGCGTCGTGGACGTCGTCCGGCAAGCCGTCGACGAACGCGCGATCGATCTTGACGAGATCGACCGTCAGCCGTTTGAGCTGCGCCAGCGAGGAGTAGCCGGTGCCGAAATCGTCGAGCGCGATCGCCAAGCCGGCGGCGCGCAGCCCGGTGATGGTGCGCAAGGTGAGGTCGACGTCGCGCATCGCGACGGTCTCGGTGATCTCGACGCCGACGCCGCGCAGGTCGCCCGCCAACTCGGTCAGGCGCCGCAGCAGTCCGGGATCGCCCAGCTCGATCGCCGAGAGGTTGAACCAGGTCCGGAAACCGGGATCGGCGGCGCGCCAGCGGCTCGAGAGGCGCACGGTTTCGCGCATCACCCACGCGCCGATCGCGCCCAGCATTCCGTACTCTTCCGCGTACGGCAAGAACTCGTCGGGCGGCAACAGGCCGTGCACCGGATGGCGCCAGCGGATCAGCGACTCGGCGCCCACGACCCTGCCGGTCTCCAAATCGAGGTGCGGCTGGAAGTGCAGCACGAACTCGTCGCGCACGAGCGCTTCGGCCAGCTCGTTCTGCATGCGCTGCGCGACCAGCAGCTCCTCGCCGGCGGAGCGGTCGAAGAAGTGCCAGCGCCCGCGGCCGGCGACTTTCGCATCGGAGACGGCGGCGTCGGCGTGGGCCAACAGCTGCTCGAAGGTGGTCGCGTCGTCGGGGGCGATCGCGACCCCGATGCTGACGCTCACGTGCACGCGCTCGTCGTACTCGGCGATCTCCAGCGGCGTGAGAAACAGCTCCGCGCAGCGCGCGACCCGCGTCTCGACCTCGTCGCGGTCGCCCACGTCGAGCAGCAGCACCCCGAAGCTGTCGCTGCCCAGCCGCGCGACGATGGTATTGGCGGCGTTCGCGCGCAGCAGCGCCGCGGTCCGGGTGAGCACCGCGTCGCCGAACGGGTGGCCGTAGGTGTCGTTGAGGGCGCGAAAGTGATCGAGGTCGACCACGGCCAGCGCGACCCGGCGCGCCTCGCGCAAGGCCTGCACGCCGTACGCGCGCAGCGCGGCGCGGTTGAGCGCGCCGGTCAGCGCGTCGTGTTCGACGTGATACGCGAGCCGGTCGACTTGCGCGCGCTGCAACAGGCGGGCCGCGCACAGCGAGGCCAGCGTCTCGACGTACGCGCGATCGAACGCGTCGAAGCGCGCCTGCGGCGCCAAGCCCTGAAAGCTGATGCAGTACAGCGTCTCGCCGACGCGAAAGGGGGTGCCGATGTAGCAGCGCAGCGGGCTCTCGAGCGTGCAGCGCCGATCGGAGAAGCGCGGATCGGTGTGCAGATCGCTGGCCGACGCGGTGCGCCCCTCGCGCACCAGCACGCCGCCCAGACTGCCGTCGAGCGGATAGCGGGTGCCGGCGCGCTGCGCCGGATAGCCGGGGACGCCGCAGTTCAGATCGATGACCAGATCGGCGCCTTCGAGGTGGACGATGCGGCCGGCGAAGCGCAGCCCGTCGCCGAACGCCTGCGCCCCCTCGTCGAGCAAGGCGGCCAAGTACGCGTCGTCGTCCAGCGACGAGGCGCCCAGGCGCCAGATGGCGTCGAGCCGGCGGGCGTGGCGTTCGGCGCGCCGCGACTCGTCGGACAAGCGCTGCTCGAGCTCGCGAGCCCGGCCGCGCCAGTACAGCACGTCCCGGATGAAGATCATCGCGACCGTGCAGCCGCCGCCGATGGCCAGCAGCTCGGCGACCGGCATCGCGCCGCCGCGGCGCGCCGCTACGTGCAACCCGAGCAGCAACGCCAGCGCCAACAGCGCCAGCGCCAGCGCGGCGTCGAGCAGATCGAGCCGGCTGCGCGCCAGCACGACGAACGCGGCTACGATCGCGGCACCGATCAGCACGAAGGCGAAGCCCTGTTGGCCGAATTGACCCAGATCGACGCCCGGGCGCCCGTGCAGCGGCGCGAACACGAGCGTCACCAGCACCCCGCCGGCCAAACCGATCGCGAGCGCGCGCACGAAGTAGCGACGCGCGGTGACCGCCGGCATCACGTCGTCGCGTGCGCGCACGCGCGCATAGAGGAGCGCGGCGATGATGAAGCCGACGTGCTGACCGAAATCCAGCCAGGTGCCCGTCCCCGGATCGGCCCGCACGCCGGTCACGATGATCGGCAGCGTGACGCCCAGCGCGGCCGCGGCCAGCACCGCCGGCGCGCGGAGCGGGGCGCGCCGGTACAACGTCCACAACAACCCGACCAAGCCCAGTTGCAGCACCGCGACCGCGAAATCGACGCTGCGCAGCCCCGCCGGACGGTAGCCGACGAGCGGCATGGCGAGGCCGGCAGCCGCGAGAATGGCCGCCGCCCCGGAACGGAGCGGGTCGAAACGATGCGCCGAGGGCGCTGACGCCAGCGTCACCCTACCTTGGGTAGTCGGCTGGAACGCCACGCTCCTTAGCCTGGCCGGAGAGCTGCGGTGCCGCAACTCCAGGAGTCCGCGCTGCGGTCTGTGAAGAAGAGAACCAACATCCGGCTCTTGCAGACGCGCGGCGTCTCGAACCGGACCTCTCGCCCCGTCGAGGAGCGACGGAGCGTTTCCCTCCATAAGGCGCAATGGAACTACACGACGCGTCGCCGGCCGTTTCTGCACGGCCCCGGCGCCGCACGGCGCACGAAAACGCCCAGCCGATCGCGGCACCACGGGCGCCACATCTGCGTCCGTATCAAGTCGAAGCGCAACAAGCGATTCTCGAGCACCGCGCGCGCGGCGTTCGCAGTCAACTCGTCTCGCTGGCCACCGGCCTGGGCAAGACGGTCATCATCGCGACGCTTCCCAAACTGCTCTCGCTGCGACCGGGTGACGTGACGCTGGTCGTCGCGCATCGCGACGAGCTGATCGAGCAGATCGTCGACAAGATGCGCGTCGAGAACCCCGACGCGCTGATCGGCGTCGAGAAGGCCGAGCGGCGCGCATCCGAAGAGTGCTCGATCGTCGTCGCAACGGTGCAGACGCTGGCGGAGAAACGGCTCGACGAGTTCGTGGCGCGCTTCAAGCGCCGCATCGCGCTGTTCGTCATCGACGAGGCCCACCACGCGGCGGCGCCCTCGTACCGCGCGATCGTCGACGCGGTCCTCGGCCAGCGGCCCGAAGCGATGGTCATGGGGTTCACCGCGACCCCCAACCGCGGCGACGGGGTCCGGCTGGTCGACGTCTTCGAGAAGATCGTCTACACGATGGACGCCCGCAAGGCGATCGACGCGGGCTACCTGGTCCCGGTCAAATCCTACGCGGTCGCGACCACCACCAACCTCGACGACGTCGCCTCACGGGGCGGCGATTTCGTGATCGGTCAGCTGGCGGCGGCGGTCAACACCGTCGACCGCAACAAGCGGATCGTGATGTCCTACAAACAGCACACGCCGGGGCTCAAGGCGCTGGTCTTCACCGCCTCGGTCGAGCACGCGCGCGACGTCGCCGAGGAGTTCGTCGAGTACGGCGTGCGCGCCGAGTGGGCCTCGGGCGAGACCCCGCGCGACGAGCGAGAGCGGATCGTGCGCGAGTTCCGCGGCGACGGCATCGACGTGCTGGTCAACTGCGGCCTCTACCTCGAGGGCTTCGACGTCCCGTCGGTCCAGGTGATCCTCAACGCGCGACCGACCAAGTCGACCACCCTCTACACGCAGATCACCGGGCGCGCGCTGCGCCCGGTCGACGAGATCGCCCACGGTCTCTCGAAGACCAGCTCGGCCCTCGAGCGCCGCGAGCTGATCGAGAAGTCGGTCAAGCCCGCCGCGGTCGTCATCGATCTGGTCGACCAGGCGCAGCGCCACCAGCTGGTCACCGTTCCTTCCTTGTATGGCCTGCCGCCGCACATCGACGCGCAAGGCCGCATGACCGCGCAGGTGGCCGACAAGTTCGAGGAGCTGCTGCGCCGCGATCCCAAGCGCGCCGCCAAGGTCCGTTCGGCGGAAGAGATCGAGACCGCGCTGGTCGAGATCGACGCCTTCGCCGCGCCGCGCGAGATCAAGCCGACCTGGCAGGCCATCGACCCGATCGAACACTGGCGCCTCGAGCTGCCGCCCACCCGCATCGCGCTCGACCGGCGCGGCCGCGCGATCCCCGACTTCGCGACCAAATGGGATCAGTGGGTGACCGAAGCGCGGCGCATCGCGCCGCACGAGGACGCCGAGCGGTTCGCCGCGCGGATGCTGACCGTCGACCCCAAGAGCGTGCGCTGGGAGAAGCGCCGCATCGACGTCAAGCGCGACGGCGAGAAGTACGTCACGCTGTTCTCGACCGAAGATCTGCCCGAGCGGGTGATCGAGGTCAGCTCCTCGCTCCCCGGCGCGCTCGGCAGCGCGTATCAGCGCGTCGACGAGATGCTCTCGGGCTACACCGCGATCCCGGTCAAGGGCGCCGCGCCGGTCCCCGCGCGCGCCGGCACGGCGCCGGCCGAGAAGCCCACGAACGGCAACGGCGCCGGTGGCGGACGCCGCCGGCGCGGTCGACGCAGCCGCTCGCGCAACGGCTGAACGCGGTGCGCCGCGCGCTGGCCGCCATCGCCGCGATCGTGCTGATCGCGGCGAACCCGTCCGCCGCGGCGACGCGGCATCCGTGGACGGAACCCGGCCACCTGCGCATCGGCGTCGAACGCACGCTCGACAACCTCGATCCGCTGCTCTCGGGCCAAGCCGGCGTCACCGACGTCGCGCAGTTCCTCTTCAGCGGGCTGATCCGCTACGACGACCGCGGCGAAGCGATCCCCGACGGCGCGACGGTGGTGCCGACCCGCGCGAACGGCGGCATCAGCCCCGACGGGAAGACGATCACCTATCACCTGCGGCCGAACCTGCGCTTCTCCGACGGCGTCCCGGTGACGGCCGACGACGTCGTGTTCACTTGGCAGCAGGACATGAACCCGCGCAACAACGTGCCGTTCCACTTTCCCTACGATCAAGCGAAGAGCGTCGTCGCGCGCGACGCGCACACCGTCGTCGTCCACCTCTTCGCACCCTCGGCGCCGTTCGTCGCCGGCTTCTTCCGCTGCGGCACGCAGGGCGTGATCCTGCCGAAGCATCTGCTCGCGGGCCACGACCTCAACCAGGACCCGTTCAGCCTGCACCCCGTCGGCAGCGGTCCCTTCATGGTCGCCGCCTACACGCCCAACGTCGTGCTCGAGATGGTCCCCAACCCGTACTGGTACGGCGGCAAGACGGGCCTGCAACGCGTCACCTACCGCATCATCACCAGCGAGAATACGCTGCTGATCGCGCTGCGCACCCACGACCTGGACTTCTACTGGGGCGCGCCCGAGCAGCAGCTCGCGCAGCTGCGGGCGACGCCCGACGTGCGTGTGGTCGCGCACGCGTTCGACTCGTACGAGATGCTGGTCTTCGGCGCTCGCCGCCAACCGTTCTCCGATCCGGTGCTGCGGCACGCCGTCGCACGCGCCATCGATTGGAAGGCGATCGCACGCACCGTGTACCTCGACGTCGACCTCCCGGATTGGGGCGACATCTTCCCGCGCTCTTGGGCCTACACGCCGCAGCCCGATCCCAACGCCTACGATCCGGCCGCCGCCCGCGCGCTGCTCGATCGCGCCGGCTGGAAGACCGGTCCCGATGGCGTCCGCGTGCGCGACGGCCGGCGCTTGACCGCCGAGATCACGACGGTGGCGGGCGTGATCCCGCGCGAGAACGCCGAAGTGCTCATCCAGCAGCAGCTGCGCGCGGTCGGGATCGAGCTGACGGTGCGCAACGCGCCGGCCAACCTGTTGTTCGCGCCGATCGGCGCCGGCGGCCTGTTCGCCGGCGGAAAGTTCGACTTGGGAATCTTCGCCTGGACGCCGTTTCCCGATCCCGACGACACGCAGACCGCCGGCCCCGACTCGCTGCCGCCGCACGGCGGTAACTATTCGGGCGTCGTCGACGCGGAGCTCGGCCGGCTGCAGCGCGCCGCCGACGCGACCTACGATCGCGCGCGGCGGCGCGCGCTCTACGCGCAGGTCGAACGCCGCCTCGGCGCGGCGCTCCCGTACCACACGCTCGTCTGGCGTGCGAACGTCGACGCATGGAACGACGACCTGAGCGGCGTACGTCCGGCCCCAGCCCTGAGCGACTTCTGGAACGTAGGAACCTGGACACTGTGAAACCCGCATGGATCCGTCGCAGCGACGAGCTCGCCCAAGCCGTCGTCGCCCTCTATACGCGCGCGTCGCCGGAGGCCAGCTCGCAGATGGGGCTGCCGCAGGCCGACGCCTTCACCGCCGACCTCGACACGGGCTGGCGCGCGCGTCTGGACGCCGACGTCGCGCACGCGAGCGCCGTCATGGCGGCCGCGCGGAGCAGCGAAACCGACCCGCGCGTCCTCGAGGACGTGACCATCCTCGAGCGGGCGATCGAGACGGTGCGCAGCGCGGTCGCCGTCGCCGATGCCCAGCTGCTCGAAGTGATCGACGTCGTGCGCACGGAGTTCGGCGGCCTGCGCGTCCTGCTCGACGAGCAGAACCCGCCCGAGCGCAAAGCGCTGGCGCTGGCGCGGCTGCGCCGTTACGCCGGCTTCGAGCCCGGCGTCCCCGCCTTCGCGCAAGCGGCCGAACGCGAGACGCGTACCCGGCTGGCGCGCACCGATCTGGTCGGACCGTACGTCGTCGAGGTGCAGACCACGCTGGCGCTCGGCCCGGTGCTGCTCGACGGCATCGGCGAGATGCTGCGCGACTCGGCGCTGACCGGTTGGGAGGAGCCGTACGCGGCGTTGCGCACGCAGGCCGAGGCGTACCTGCGCTTCGTCGCCGCCGAGCTGTTGCCGCGTGCGCGCCACGATCACCGGCTCCCGCCCGACGTCTACGCGACCGCCCTCGTCCGCGTCGGCGTCGACATCGCGCCAGCCGAGCTGGCGACGCGCGCGCACGCCGCGTTCGACGCGCTGCAGGCGGAGATGCAAGCGCTCGCGCCGGCGGTCGCCGCCGCGCACGGCATCACCGCCACCGACTACCGCGACGTCATCCGGGCGCTCAAGCGCGAGCAGATCCACGGCGACGCCGAAGCGATCGTGGACTTCTATCGCCGCCGGCTCGAGGAGATCGAAGCCGTGGTACGGCGCGAACGCTTGGTGACGCTGCCCGACCGGCCCGCGCGCATCCGCATCGCCAGCCTCGCCGAGAGCGCCGAGATGCCGGCCGCGCACATGAACCCCGCGCCGCTGATCGGCAACACCGGACAGGTCGGCGAGTTCGTGCTTCCGCTCGACGTCCCGCCGGCACCCGGCAGCAACGGCACCGAACGCAGCGACGACTTCACCCACGACGCGGTGACCTGGACGCTGACCGCGCACGAAGCGCGGCCCGGGCACGAAGTGCAGTTCGACCGCATGCTGGACGGCCAGCTCTCGCTGGCGCGCGCGGCGTTCGCCTTCAACTCGGTCAACGTCGAGGGCTGGGCGCTCTACGCCGAGCAGATCGTGCTGCCGTACATGCCGCCCGCCGGCCAGCTGTGCTCGCTGCAGATGCGGCTCCACCGCGCGGCGCGCGCGTTCCTCGACCCCGAGCTGCAGAGCGGCGCCATCACGCCGGCCGACGCGCAGGCCTTCCTCGAGCGCGAGATCGTCTACTCACCGACCTTCGCCCGCAGCGAGGTCGAGCGGTACACCTTCCGCGCACCGGGTCAGGCGACGTCGTACTTCTACGGGTACACGACCTTCGTCGCGTTGCGCGCCGAGGTCGAAGCGCTGCTCGGCGCGCGCTTCGACGCCTGCGCGTTCCACGATTTCATCCTCGACCAGGGACTGTTGCCGCCGGCGACGCTGCGTGAAGCGGTGCTGCGGCGCTTCGCCGCTCAAGAGAGGTAGGCGCGCGAGCCGAAACGCGCGAGCGCGATACGGTCGCGGCCGTCGCGCTTGGCCGCGTACAGGGCCCGGTCGGCGGCCGCGAGCAGCGACATCGGCCGCGCCTGCAGCCGCGGCACCAGGCTCGCGACGCCGCCGCTGATCGTCACCACGCCCAGCGGGCTGGCGGGATGGCCCATCCCCAAGGTGCGGACAGCGGCGCGGATGCCGTCGACGACGCGGGCCGCGTCCTCGCGGTTGGCGCCGGGGAGCAGCACGACGAACTCTTCGCCGCCGTAGCGCGCGACGAAATCCTCCGGCCGCCGCAGCGACTTCGCGATGGTGTGCGCGACCCGGACCAGCACGCGGTCGCCTTGCGGGTGACCGCAGCTGTCGTTGTAGGCCTTGAACCAGTCGACGTCGAGGATCGCCAACGCCAGCGGCGTGCGCGCACGCGCGGCGCGGCGCCACTCTTGCTCGAAGCGCTGCTCGAAGGCACGGCGGTTCGCGATGCCGGTCAGACCGTCGTGCAGCGCCGCCGCGGCGTAGGCGTCCCGTTCGCCTTGCAGGCTGGCGGCACGGTCGGCCAAACCGCGGATGCGATACGCCAGCGCGACCGACAAGAAGATCGCTTCCCACGCCACGCCCGCGCCGGCAGCCAGATCGGTCAGCGGCGTGCGCGGGATGGCACCGTACGCGCCGGAGAGCGCGACCGCGAAGCCGGCCACGACGCCGGCGAACGCGATGCTCGACCAGCGTGCCAGCGGGTTCCCCTTTTGCCACGCCGTGACGCCGGCGACGAACACGGCCAGCAAAAACGCCGTCGTCGCGAGCGGATCGAGCGCGTCGAACAGGCCCGCCCGCCGCAGGCCGTCCGGCGTCACCAGATACGCGAGCTTCACCACCACGACGCCCCCGTACATGACGCGCAGCAGCCACCACAGCCGCGGCGCGATGCGCGGCAGCTCGAGCAGCGTGCGCGCGAAGACGGTCACCAGCGCGAGGTAGACGACGAAGGTCAGCGTCCCGAGCGCGTCGCGGGCGCCGGGCGCGAGCACGGCGAGGGGCGACTGCACCAGGTCGTAGAGCGCGAACGCCAGCATCGCGGCGGCGTACCAGCCCGCCACGCGGTCGCGCAGCACGACCGCCAGGATCGCGTTGAGCGATCCGAGCGCGACGATCATGCCGACGATGAACACGAACGCGACGGCGAGCGGCGCGACGAGCGGGTGAGCGGCGGTCACCACGGTCCCCACGCGACACCGTTCGGCGAGCGCCGACGCCGCCCCCGTACCGCGCCGCGGCTAGGCGTGCTGCGGCGCCGTCTCGTCGTCGTCGAGCCGTGCACCGAGCACCGCCAGCGTCCAGCCGACGCGCAGCACGAGCGTTCCGAACGCGCGCCGCAGCGAGACGCTTCGCGCCTGCTTGAGCTCGCGCATGACGCGGCGCTGCCGCTCGTCGACGAGTGCGGACAAGACCAAAGGGTCCGTAAACACGAAAAAACCTCCGTCGGGTACGGAGGTTTGCCAAGGAACGTCGGAACGGACACCGTTCAGATCATTCCGAGCGAACCTCCACGCAAACAATGGAACGACGCACGCCGCTGCCGAGCGATCGCGGAACGTCGAGCTGGAATCGGATCATTGCGTCTCCTCCTTTCTGTTCGCGGCGCGCACCATCGCGCGCCGGCGGACTCGTACTGTACCATGCGCGCGACGCAGGCGTCAACCGCGCGTGGCCGCTTTTAGTGCGCCGACCAGCCGCCGTCGATCGCGATCGGCGCACCCGTGATCGAGATCGCGAAATCGCTGCACAGGAACGCGCACAGCGCGCCGACTTCGGCCGGGGCGATGAAGCGCTTCGAGGGCATCGCCTCGAGGAACGCGCGCTCGAGCGCCTCGTCCTCGCTGATCCCGCCGCCGTAGGAGCGCACGAGGTCGGCCGCCTGTCCGCGTACGAGATCGGTCATCACCGCGCCGGGGCAGATCGCGTTGGCGGTGATGTTGACCGGCGCGCCCTCGACCGCCGTCGCGCGGGTGAACCCGACCACGCCGTGCTTGGCCGCGATGTACGCGGCCTTGAACGGGCTGGCGATCAGGCCGTGCACGCTGGCGAGGTTGACGATTCGCCCGCCGCCGCGCGCGACCAAGTGCGGCCACGCCGCCTTGGTCGCGTAAAAGACGCTATCGAGATCGATGGTCCGCACGTTCTGCCAGCGGTCGACCGGAAAGTCCGCGATCGACGAGATGAACTGCACCCCGGCGTTGTTCACCAGATGATCGAGGCCGCCGAAATCGGCCGCCGCGGCGTCGACGGTCGCGCGCACCGCGTCGGGGTCGCGCACGTCGCACGCGTACGCGCGCGTCGTCGTGCCGGTCGCCGCGGCGATCGCGTGCGCGGTTTCCTGCGCCGCCGCCGCGTCGAGGTCGACGAGCGCGACCCGCGCGCCCGCCTGCGCGAGGGCCTCCGCGCAAGCGCGCCCAATCCCGCGTGCTGCACCCGTAACAAAGCTAACCCGGTCCTGTAGATCGATCCCAAGCACGGTCCTCGTCCTCCGAAGCAAGGAGAATCGCCCCGTGGGTAGCCTGGTCCTTTCCGGCGTCGCGCGATCCTTCGGTTCGGTGGCCGCAGTCCGCGACGTCTCCTTCACCGTCCCGAGCGGGATCACGTTCGGCCTGCTCGGTCCCAACGGCGCCGGCAAGACGACGACGATGCGGATGATCCTCGGCATCCTCATCCCCGACCGCGGCACGGTGAGCTGGGACGGCCGGGCCGTCGACTTGCGCGTGCGCCGGCAGTTCGGCTACCTCCCCGAGGAGCGCGGACTGTACGCCAAGCTCAAGGTGCGCGACCAGATCGCGTACTTCGGGCGGCTGCACGGCGTGATGCCGCCCTACGACGCGCGGCGCGCCGAGGCGTGGATCGAGCGGCTGGGACTCCAAGCGTACGCGGACCGGCCGTGCGGCGAGCTCTCGAAAGGCAACCAGCAGAAGGTCCAAGTCGCCTGCGCCGCGCTGCATCAGCCGTCCTTGCTCGTCCTGGACGAGCCCTTCTCCGGGCTCGATCCCGTCAACGCCGACATGCTGCTGGCGACGCTGCGCGAGCTGCAGCGCGAAGGCACCTCGCTGATCCTCTCCTCGCACCAGATGTGGCAGATCGAGGACCTGTGCGAGCAGTTCTGCATCATCGCGGAGGGGACGGTACGAGCCGCCGGGACGCTGACCGAGCTGCGCGCGGGCTGGCCGACGCGCGTCGTGGAGGTCGAACCGGCGACGACCCCGTTGCGCGCGATCCTCGACGCGACGCCCGGCGCGCGCGCGATCGCCGGACCGAACGCCGGGACGCTGACGTACGAGGTTCCGGCCGACCTCGACACCGCGGCGCTGCTGCGGGATTTGGTCGGCGCCGGCGCCATCACGCGGTTCGCGCGCCTCGAGCCGCGGCTCCAGGACGTCTACCTGCGCGCGATCGGAGCCGCGGCATGAGCACGCTGGCGGTGATCTTCAACGCGGAGTTCGTGCGCCGCATCCGCTCGCGGCCCTACCTGATCGGGACCGCGATCGGCGCGCTCGGCGTCGCCCTCATCGCGGTGATCCCCTCGTTCATGGTCCACGCCGTCAGCAGCTCGACGCGCAACCTCGTGCTGGTCGGTCCGCCGGCCCTCACGACGCCGGCCGGGGCGGCGCTGCGTCCCGACTTCAGCGTCGTCGCGGTCCTCCCACGGCTCGACGCGACGCCGACCCTCGCCTTTCTCGACGCGCACCGCCACGCCAGCGCGGTGGCGACGCTCTCGCGCACCGGTAGCCGCCTCCACGCGCTCGTCTACGCCCGCGACCCCTCGCTCTTCCCCTCGTCCTTCGCGCGCGATCTCGGTCCGCTGCAAATCGCGCTCGCGACCGGTGCGCCGCTCGAGAGCGTTCGCTCTCGCTTGACCGTGCCGATCGACGTGCGCGACGTCGCCGGACGCTTCGAGAACGCCGGCGAGGCCGATGCCGCGAAAGCCGTGGCGTACCTGTTCGTGCTCTTGCTCTATCTGGCGATCTTGCTCAACGCGCAGGCGATCTCGACCTCGGTCACCGAGGAGAAGACGAATCGCATCGCCGAGCTGCTCGTCGCCGCGGTCGATCCGGTGCAGCTGCTGACGGCCAAGATCCTGGCCGCCACGGCGACCGGCTTCGTGCAGCTCGGCGTGTGGACGGCGATCGGCTTTCTCGCGGGCAGCAAGCTCACCGAGGGCTTCACGAACGGCGACGTCGGCGCGAACGCGGGCCCGCTGGCGATCAGCAGCAGCGAGATCCTCTTGTTCGTCGCGTTCTTCCTGGTCGGCTTCGCGCAGTACAGCGTCCTCTTCGCCGGGGGCGCGTCGCTGGTGAGCCGCACCGAAGACGTCGGCAGCATCACCGGTCCGCTCATGCTGCCGGTGGTCGGCGCGTTCGTGCTCGCGCAGCTGGGGATCCAGTTCCCCAACGGCCCGCTCATGTCGAGCGCGTCGTTCGTTCCGCTGCTCGCGCCGTTCGTGATGTTCACGCGCATCGCGGTGACGCCGGTCCCGGCCTGGCAGATCGCGCTCTCGCTGGCGATCAACGTCGCGGCCGCGATCCTGTTCGCGCTGATCGCGGGACGCGTCTACCGGGTCGGCATGCTGCTCTACGGCCGGCCGCCGTCGCTGCGCCAGATCGTCGCGGCCATGCGGGCCTGAGGGCGTGCCGCGCGCGCTGCTGCCGATCCTGGCGATCACCTTCGTCGACATCCTCGGCTTCACGCTGCTGATCCCGCTGCTGCCGTTCTATGCGACCACGCTCGGCGCGTCGCCGGTGGTGGTCGGCGCGATCTACGCGACGGTGGCCGTCTGCTCGCTGCTCTCCTCGCCGCTGTGGGGACGGCTGAGCGACCGCATCGGGCGGCGCGGCGTGCTGCTGGCCGCCCAAGTCGCCGCGCTGATCGGCTTCGTGCTGCTGGCCTCCAGCAACACGTTGTGGATGATCTTCGTCGCGCGCGCGATCGAAGGGCTCGGCGGCGGGGGCCTGGGGATCACGCAGGCCTACGTCACCGACGTCACCGCGCCCGAGCAGCGCGCGCGGGCGTTCGGCTTGGTCGGCGCGACCTTCGGGCTGGGCTTTCTGATCGGACCGGCGACGGCCGGGCTGCTGGTCCGCTTCGGCTACCACGTCCCGTTCGCGGCCGCCGCCGGCCTCGAGCTGATCACGGTCATGCTCACGCTCACGCTGCTGCCCGAGTCACGCGGCGCGGTCACCACGCTGCCGCCGCTGCGCGAGGTCAAACGCTCGCTCACGACCGCACCGCTGGGCCGGCTCGTGCTCACGCAGTTCGCGTTCTCGATCGGCTTCACGTCGTGGATCGGCGGCTTCGCCCTGTTCGCGCAGCGCGTGCTCGGGTTCGGGCCCGAGCGCACCTCGCAGGTCTACATCCTCTTCGCCGTGGTCGGCATCGTCGTGCAGGTCGCGCTGATCGGCCGGCTCGTCGCGTGGCTGGGTGAAGGCCGCGTCGCGCTGGCCGGTTTCGCGTGCGCGATCCTCGCCTACGCGACGGTCGCCTTCATCGACCGGGCGGCGTTCTTCTACCCGTTCATCGTGCTGTGGTCGATCTCGGGCTCGCTGATTCGGCCGACGCTGGGATCGCTGATCGCCGACGCGGCGCCCGGCGATCAGCGCGGGACGATCCTGAGCATCAACGACAGCCTCAACAACGTCGCGTTCATCGTCGGACCGCTCATCGCGACGCGCGTCTTGATGGCCGCGCCGCATTTGACCGGCATCGTGCCGGCCTTCTTCTCGGCGGTCGCGCTGGCGCTCGGACTCGGGCTGCTGATGCGCGCGCCGCGCGCCGAAGGACGGCTGGCGACGTGAGGCTGGTCGCGGTCTCCGACACGCACGGCCATCTGCCGGCGCACGCGGTCCCCGACGGCGACGTCCTCATCCACGCCGGCGATCTGACGCGCATGGGGACGCTCGAGCAGATCGCCGCCGCGGGCGCGTGGCTGCGCAGCTTACCGCACCGCGACAAGATCGTCATCGCCGGCAACCACGACTTCGCCTTCGAACGCGAACCGGCGGCGGCGCTGGCGGCGTTCGGCGAGGGCTTCACCTACCTGCTCGACGCGGGCGTGACGATCGCGGGCGTTCGGTTCTGGGGCTCGCCGTGGCAGCCGCAGTTCTTCGACTGGGCCTTCAACCTCGATCGCGGCGCGCCGCTGGCGGAGAAGTGGGCGCTGGTCCCCGGCGATACCGACGTGCTGATCACGCACGGGCCGCCGCAGGGCATCCTCGATCGCACCGCCGGCGGCGACGCGGCCGGCTGCGCGGATTTGCTCGCGCGCGTCGCCGCCGTGCGCCCGCGCGCGCACGTCTTCGGGCACATCCACGAAGCCGCCGGCGTCGTCGAACGCGACGGCACGACGTTCGTCAACGCCTCGATCTGCGATCTGCGCTACCGGCCGGTGAACCCGCCGCGCGTGCTCGACCTCTGAGCCGCGTTCAGCGGGTCGCGATCGCTTCCGCTTCCGCCACCCGCAGCGCCAGGCTCAGCTCGCGCAAGAACGAGGACGCGTCCATGACGATCCCCAGCGTCTGGTGCGAGCCGCGATCGGTCAGCTTGGTGACCGACGAGGGGTTGATGTCGACGCAGACCGTCTTGCACGAGGCCGGCAACAGGTTGCCGACCGCGATCGAATGCAGCAGCGTGCAGACCAACAGCGCCATCCCGAACTCGGGGACGTGGCGGCGCATCGCGCGCTGACACTCGATGACGTCGGTGATGACGTCCGGCAGCGGGCCGTCGTCGCGGATCGAACCGCACAGCACGACCGGAATGTGCTTGCGGTAGGCCTCGTACATCACGCCGCCGGTCAGCAGCCCCGCGTCGATCGCTTCCCGAATGCCGCCCAGCGCGCGGATGCGGTTGACCGTGCGCAAGTGGTGAACGTGGCCCTCTTCGGCGGGGAAGGCGTCTTCGAGCTTGACGCCCAGCGAGGTGCCGAAGAACTGCGACTCGATGTCGTGCACGGCCAGCGCGTTGCCCGCGTAGAGCGCGTTGACGTAGCCGTCGCGAATCAGCTCGGCCAGGTACGGTCCGGCGCCGGTGTGGATGATCGCGGGGCCGCCGACCAGCAGCACCCGCTTCCCGGCGCGCAGCACCGCCAGCAGCTCGCGCGCCAGCTCGCCGAGCAGCGCGTGGCGCGGCTTCTCGGAGGAGACGGCGCTGGCCATGAACTCGAACACGTCGCGCTTGCGCGCGCGAGGCGGGATCGCGATCTTCACGCCGGCGTGTCCGACCACGACCGCGTCGCCGCGCTTCACGTCGGACGGCGCCACCGTCACCGCGCCGCCGTCGTCGAGCACGATCGCGCAGTCCATCTCCGGGTTGGCGACCTCGAGCCACACGCCGCGCACCCGCACCTGGGTCGCGTAGTTCGTCGTCGCGTAGAAGTCGTCGGGCAGGACGCCGTCGGCCGGGGCCGGTTCCAGCGCCACGTCGCCCTCGTCGAGCACCTCGACGCCGGCGTCGCGCTGCAGCTTCTCGAGGATCTCGTCGAGATGCTGCGGGTCTTCGGCTTCGATCCGCAGCCGCGCGTACGAGGGCTCGGTCTTGGTCTGTCCCGACTCGAACTCTTCGATGACGTACGCGGTCCGGTCGTCGTCGGTCAGGATGCCCAGGACGCGGTTGAAGATGCCGGAGTCGATGATGTGCCCGCGCAGCTCGATCCGGCGGACGACCGTTCCAGACGGCGAAGCGGAGCTCATGGGGCTCGTGTTCGTACCGACGCCGCTCGGCAACCTTCGCGACGTGACGCTGCGCGCGCTCGACGTCCTGCGCGACGCCCCGCTGGTGGTGGCCGAAGACTCGCGGGTCGCGCGGCGGCTGCTGACCGCGCTCGGCCTGGGCGCCAAGGACGTTTGGACCTACCAGGAGCACAACGCGCGCGCGGTCACGCCCGGCATCCTCGAGCGGGCCCGGACCGAGACGGTCGCGGTCGTCACCGACGCCGGAACGCCCGGGATCAGCGATCCCGGCTCGGCGCTGGTCGCCGCCGCCCGGGCGGCCGGCATCCCGGTCGAGGTGCTGCCGGGTCCGGCGGCCTTCGTCGTCGCCGCCGTGCTCTCGGGGTTCGACTTGCGCAGCTTTCGCTTTGCCGGGTTCCCCCCGCGCGCGAGCGGCGCCCGCCGAACGGCGTTTCGCGCGGCGCTCGGCGAGACGACGGTCTGGTACGAGGCGCCGCACCGCATCCGCGCGGCGCTGGCCGACTTGGCGGCAGTCGCGCCCGAGCGGCGCGTGTTCCTGGTCCGCGAGCTGACCAAGCTCTACGAGCAGCAAGTGCTGGGCACGGCCGCCGAGATCGACGCGGCCCTGGCGGAGCCGGTGCGCGGTGAGATCGCGTTCGTCGTCGAGGGCGATCCCGCGTCGGACGCGAGCGACGCCGTATCGCCGGACGAGCTCGACGCCGCGATCGACGCGGGCCTGGCGGAAGGGCTGACGATCTCGGCGCTCGCGAAGCGGCTGGCCGACGCCGGCCACGGCGAACGGCGTCACCTCTACGCGCAGGCCAGTGCGCGCAAGGCGGAACGCGCCGGGTCAGACGTCGAGTAGCGCCACCACGTCGAGGACGAAGCCCGGCATCACGGGTCCGCAGTCGAGCTGCGAAATCGACCCCAGCTCTTGGTGGGCGCCGTCGACCCAGCGATCGACGGTCCGTTCGTAGGGGTCGACGAGGACGACCAGATGTGCGCCGTGGCGCGACCAGTTCGCGCACTTGCGCACCTGCGCGCCGTGCCGATCGCTCTTCGAGCGAATCTCGAAGACGGCGTCGGGCGTCCCGGCGAAATAGTTCTCGCGCTGGGCAGCGTCGAGGACGTTCCACCGCTCCGCGCGCACGAACGAACCGTCCGGAGCGAAGACCGATGAGTCAGGCAGACGATAGCCGGCGGTCGGACCGAAGACCTGACCGAGGCGGAACGCTTTGCTCCACACCATGAGCTGAAGGACCAGCTCGCTGTTCCGCAGGTCGGACCCGGCGCCGTTCGGGGTCACCAGCAGGCTCCCGTCGGCCAAGCGCTCGACGGAATAACCGCCGTTGAGCTCGTGCAGCTGCATGAGCTCTTCGTCGGTCGGCGGGGTGATCGGACGGAAGACGACGGCCATCGGCGTGTCACGCGATTCTATCACGCCGCTCCGCTCGCTCGCCAAGGGCGGAGGCCGGGCGCAGCCGCGGTGCCGAAGGCTACCCGGTGTCCGAGCGCGGCTTCTACGTCACCACCCCCATCTATTACATCAGCGGAACGCCGCACATCGGGCACGCGTACACCTCGATCGCGGCCGACATCCTGGTGCGCACCGCGCGGGCGCACGGCCCGGCGCGCGCGCTGACCGGCACCGACGAGCACGGCCAGAAGGTCGCCGCCGCCGCCGAGGCGGCCGGGCAGACGCCGCACGAGTACGTCGACGCGCTCGTCCCGCGCTGGCGCCAGCTCTTGGCCGCCTACGAGACCAGCTTCGACGACTTCATCCGCACCACCGAGCCGCGACACGCGCACACGTGTCTGGCGCTGTTCGAGCGAATGCGCGCCAACGGCGACGTCTACGAGGGCGTCTACGAAGGCTGGTACTGCACCAACGACGAGACGTTCTGGCCCGAAGCCAAGCTCATCGACGGCCGCTGTCCGAATCCCGAGTGCCGCCGTCCGGTGCAGTGGCTCTCGGAGAAGAACTGGTTCTTCCGGCTCTCGGCGTACACCGAGCGTTTGCGCGCGCACTTCCTGGCCAATCCGAACTTCTTGCGGCCGCAGTCGCGCTACAACGAGATGATGGCGCTGCTCGACGAAGGGCTCGAGGATCTCTCGATCTCGCGCTCGTCGTTCGACTGGGGCATCCCGCTGCCCGGCGGCGGCGTGCTCTACGTCTGGTTCGACGCGCTGATCAACTACATCAGCGCGCTGGGCTGGCCCGAGGATCCCGACGGCCTGTTCGCCGCGTTCTGGCCCGGGCTGCACTTGATCGGCAAGGAGATCGCGCGCTTCCACACGCTGATCTGGCCGGCCATGCTGTGGTCGGCGGGACTCGAAGCGCCGGCACGCGTCTTCGCGCACGGCTGGATCCTGGTCGAAGGCGAGAAGATGTCGAAGTCGGTCGGCAACGTCATCGAGCCGTTCGCGCTGGTGCGCGAGTTCGGCGCCGACGCGGTGCGCTATTTCCTGTTCCGCGAAGCGCCGTTCGGCAGCGACTTCTCGATCTCGCTCGAGAAGCTGCGCCAGCGCCACAACAGCGATCTGGGCAACGATCTGGGCAACCTGCTGCGCCGTTCGCTGGCGATGCTGGCACGCTACCGCGACGGCCTGGTTCCCGAGCCGCCGGCCACCAGCGAGCTGGCCGAACGCTTCGCCGACGTGCCGGCGCTGGTGCGCGATCACGTCGCGGCGCTGCGCTTTCGCGAAGCGCTCGACGAGATCTGGAACCTGGTCGGCGCGCTCAACCGCGCGATCGACGAACGCAAGCCGTGGGAGCTCTACAAGCAGGAACGCGGCGTCGAGCTCGACGCGCTGCTCTACGAGCTGTGCGAGGGGCTGCGCTGGCTGGCGCTGCTGCTGTTCCCCTTCATGCCGGTCAAGACGAGCGAGATCTGGCGACAGCTCGGCCTGGACGGCACGCCCGAACGCACCTGGGCCGACGCGCTGCAATGGGGACTGCTCGCCCCCGGTACCCAGACGACCCCCGGCGACCCGCTCTTCCCGCGCCTCGAAGCGGCCGCGGTGTAACGGTCACGGCGGCTTGCCGTACTCGTCGATCGTGCCGTTGGCGCGCTCGCGCGCCAGCACCGCTTCGCAGCGCGCGCGATAGAACGCGCACACGACGCGCGAGAGCGGGAACGGGTCGGGCAGCACGTAGCCGGGCGGCGGTTCCTGCAAGTTGAACTGCACGGTGCGGCGGGTGAGGAGCGGATCGTTGCCGGCGGGGAAGCGCTGCGGCCACGGGACGTCGACCGTGTCGACATAGCCGTCGCTGAAGTGCCACGTGCAGTGCAGCCAGTGATAGTCGATCCCGTTGACCCGCTTGTAGTCGATGATGTCGTAGCACGGCGCGACGTCGCTGCTGACTTCACCCGGCGTCCCGGCCAGAATGGGGTTGTACTGCTTCATCGTCTCCGTGCCGCCCGGGGTCGCCGTCGGCGGCCCTTGCGCGACGTCGTGCTGCGCTTGCGCGATGGTCTGCGAGAACTTCGCGTCGAGCGCGGCGATCTGTTGCGGATCGAGGGCGCTCGAGGCGTGCTGCGGCGGGCCGTGCGGGCGCGAGAGCTCGACGTGATTCGCGACGACGGTGGGGGCCTTGGGGGCGTGGACGGGACGCGTCTTGGTGATGCCGGTCGGGCGCTTCACCACCGGATGGTGCGCGAAGCCCTTCGAGGGCAGGCGCTGCGCCACCGCGTGCGGCGCGATCGACGGCAGCGCGACCTTGCTGGGGATCTTGACCGGCGTCGGCGTCGGCTTGGGGGTGGGCGTGACGACCGGGCGCGGCGTCGGGCTGGGGCTGGGCGTGGGCAGCGGCTTGAGGTGCTCGATCGTGATGCGCTGCGTCTCCGCGGCGACGTCGCGCTCGGCGCGCGGCTTGAGCGCGCTCCAGAACGTCGTCCAGACCGTCCCGCCCAGCACGTGGACGAGCAGCGAGACGACGATCGCCCAAAGAAGCAAGCGGCGGGCAGATTTGCCGCGCTCGGGGAAGAGCTGCACGGAGGTACTAACGTTCCGACATGATCGATACGCATGCGCACGTGCACGATCGCGCCTTCGACGAAGACCGCGACGCAATGCTTGCGCGGGCTCGCGACGCAGGCGTCGAGCAGATCGTAACGGTCGGATGCGACCTCGACGATAGCCGGCGTGCCTGCGTCATAGCTGAGTCCTTTCACCTTTTCTCCACCATCGGCATCCACCCGCACGAGGCCAAGGACGCCCCCGCCGACCTGGACGGCGCGTTCGACGCGCTGCGCGCGCAGTACGGCGACCGGATCGTCGCGGTCGGCGAGACGGGCTTGGACTACTACTACGACCACAGCCCGCGGCCGGTGCAGCAGGCGGTTCTGGCGGCCCAATTGCGCTACGCGCGCGAGCGCGCGCTGCCGCTCGTCTTCCATCAGCGCGACGCGCACGACGACTTCGTCGACGCCCTGCGCGCCGGTTACGATCCGGCCTCGCAGCGCGGCATCGTCCACTGCTTCACCGGGACCGCCGAGCAGGCGCGCCAGTTCACCGGCGAGTTCGGGCTGCTGCTGGGGATCGGGGGCGTGGTCACCTTCAAGACGGCCGGCGGGCTGCGGGAAGCGGTCGCCGCGGTCGGTCTCGAGCACCTCGTCCTCGAAACCGACTGCCCGTACCTGGCCCCCGTCCCCCGTCGCGGCCAGCGCAACGAGCCGGCGTACGTCGCCGACACGGCCCGCGTGGTGGCCGAAGTGCTCGGCGTCGCGGGCGCGACGGTGAGCGCGCGGACCGACGCCAACGCGCGCGGGGTCTTTGGTCCGCGCGTCTAAGGTGTTGTGGTGCAGCCCAAGGCCGCCTACGTGCGGGACATGTTCGCGACCATCGCGCCCCGCTACGACCGCGCGAACCGCGTCCTCACGGCGGGGGTCGACGAGGCCTGGCGCAAGCGCGCCGTCGCCGAGCTGGCGGCCCCGCACGGCGGCAGCGTGCTCGACTTGTGCTGTGGGACGGGCGACCTCGTCTTCCATCTGCTGCGTTCCGACCCGTCGCTGCGGGTGACCGGGATCGACTTCACCGGCGCGATGCTCGACGGCGCGCGGCGGCGCGCGCGGAGCGCCGATCCACACGGCCGCGCGAGCTTCGTCGAAGGCGACGTGACCGCGCTGCCGTTCGCCGACGCCAGCTTCGACGGCGCGACGATGGGGCTCTCGCTGCGCAACGTCGTCGACATCGTCGGCGCGCTGCGCGAGGCGCGCCGCGTGTTGCGGCCGGGGACGCGCTTCGTCAACCTCGACGTCACCAAGCCGCGCCACCCGCTGGTGCGCCGGCTGTTCGGATTGTACTTCTACGGCGTGGTGCCGCTGATCGGCGGCCTGGTCGGCGGTTCGCGCGCCGCCTATCGGTACTTGCCGAACTCGCTGACCAACTTTCCCGACGCCGACGGTCTGGCCGAGCGCTTTCGCACCGCCGGTTTCCGCGACGTGCGCTACGTGCGGCTGGGCTTCGGCGCGATCGCGCTGCACGTGGGGACGGCCTGACCGTGCTGGAACGCAAGCCGGTCGGGCGCGACCTCTACGCGCTGGTCGAAGAGTATTTCCGCTCCTCGTTCGAGACCGACAACGAGCTGATCACCGAAGCCGTGCGGCGCATGCTCGACGCCGGCGGGAAGCGGCTGCGACCGCGCTTCACGCTGCTGGCCGCCGAGGCGGTCGGCGCCCATGCCGAGCAGCACCTGCGGTTGGCCGCGTTCATGGAGCTGATCCACGTCGCGACGCTCATCCACGACGACGTCGTCGACGGCGCGAAGACGCGCCGCGGCGTCAACGCGACCGCGGTCGACTTCGGCAACCGCATCAGCGTGTTGGCCGGCGACTATCTGTTCGCGTGGATCTTCAAGAACGTCACCGCCGGGTACCCGGTGCCGATCCCGCACGTGCTCAGCGCCACGCTCGCCGACATCACCGACGGCGAGGTGCTGCAGCTGCGCGCGCTGGCCGACCTCGAGACGACGCAGGCCGGCTACGTCGAGATCGCCACCAAGAAGACGGCCTCGCTGTTCGCCGCCTCGGCCGAGTGCGGCGCGCTGGCGGCCGGCGGTTCGCCGTTCGCCGTGCGCGCGCTGCGCGAGTTCGGGACCGCCTACGGGATCGCGTTCCAGATGCGCGACGACCTGCTCGACCTCACGGCGGACGAAGCAACGCTCGGCAAGCCGGTGGGCAACGACTTGCGCGAGCGGAAGATGACCATACCCCTCGTGCTGGCCTTATCCACGGGGAACGAGGAATTCCGGGCCCTCGTCGAACGCTTCTTTGCCGGTGAGGGCGACGGACGCGACGACGTCGCGGCCGTGGTGGCCGGGATCGCCGCGCAGGGTGGCCTGGCCAAGACGGAAGCCGTTCTGGCCGGCTACGTCGAACGAGCGAAACAGTCGTTGGCGCCGCTCGGTACCGTACCGGCGCGCGCCGAGCTCGCCGCCCTCGCCGACGCGCTGCTCTAGAGAAAGACCTCTTCTATGTTCTCACCGATGGAAATCGCCGCCGTGGTCGGCCTCGGCATCCTCATCTTCGGAGCCGAGCGCCTGCCCAAGCTCGCCCGCAGCGCCGGCCAAGCCAAGAAAGAGTTCATGGTCGGTCAGGCCGAGGCGGACGTCGCCGCCGAGCGGGCTCGTGAGGAAGCCCGTGCACGCGCGCAGGCCGAGGTCCGCGAGGCCGAGGCGTCGGCCGGGCCGAGCGGGGTCGGCCAGGGCGCGATCGTTCCCGACCCGATCACCGGCGCCCCCGGCCCCAGCGCCGTCGCACCGCCGCAGCACTAGTCGCCCGTGCTCGCCGAGCGTACCCCGGCCGCCAACGGCGAGGCGGGCCGCCGCGAGGTCATCTGGGATCAGAAGGAGATGCCGTTCACGGAGCACCTGCGGGAGCTCCGCAACCGGCTCTTCGTCTGCATCGTCACGATCGCCGCGCTGGCGGTCCTGCTGCTCTATCCCGCGCAGCAGGCGATCCCATATCTGACCAACCTCTACTTCCACGGCATCCGGCTGCACGCGTTCGGTCCGGCCGACGCGGTCTGGGCGATCTTCAAGTTCGCGCTCTACGGCGCGGTCGTGCTGGGTCTGCCGATCATCCTCTATCAGATCTGGATGTTCGTGGTGCCGGCGATCCACCCGCGCACGCGCCGCGCCGTCTACTCGTACGTGGTGCCTTCGTTCCTGTTGGCGCTGGTCGGCATCGCGTTCGCGCACCTGGTGGTGATCCCGCGCGTCGTCACCGGCTTGGAGTTCATCACCCGGAGCGTCGCCGAGCAGACCTACGGCATCGAGTCGACGATCAACCTGATCCTGCTGCTGTTCTTGGCCTTCGCGATCGTCTTCCAGACGCCGGTCGTCATGCTGCTCTTGGCGCGCATCGGCTTGGTCAACAGCGGCTTGCTCCGCCGCTACCGGAAGTACATCGGCTTCGGCATGCTGGTCGGCGCCGCCGTCTTGGCGCCCGACGGCAGCCCGGTCACCATGTTCCTGATCGCGGTCCCGACCTACGTGCTGTTCGAGTCGTCGATCTGGATCATCCGCGCGATGGAGGGGAAGTGGAAGGCCGAGCTGCCCGGCTGAGCTTCGCCGCGCCGGCGCGCGCGCTGCGGGCGAGCTGGGACGATCTGGTCACGCTGTTCGCGAACGTCGGCTTCGGCGTCACGCTGCTGGCGGTGTGGGCGCTGCTGACGACGATCGGCGTGATCGTCGACCAGGGCAAAGATCCGAGCTACTACGCCGGTGCCTACGGGCCGCCGCTCTCGCGGCTGATCCTGCGGCTCGATCTCCAGAACATCTACCACAGCCCGGCCTACATCGGCATCCTCGGGCTGATCCTGTGCTCGATGGCCGCGGCGACGTTCGTCAAGGTGATCCCGCGCCGCATCCCGCGCCTGCACCCGGTCCGCATCGAAGCGATCCCGCTGCACGCGACCCTGCGCGTCGCCGGTGATCCCGAGCGCGTGCGCGAGCGCATCGCCGCGTTCTTCGCCGCGCGCGGCTGGCAGGTGCGCTCGCGCACCTTCGCCGGCGAAGAGTGGACGTTCGCCGACAAGGTCAATTGGGCGCGGCGCGGCGTGCTGATCGCGCACATCGGCTTCGTGATCATCGCGATCGGCACGACGATTTACTGGGCGAAAGGCTACAGCGGCCAGTTCACCGTGCTCAGCGGACAGACCGCGACCATACCGCAGAACGGCGCGACCGTCTCGCTCGAGCGCTTCGCCTATCGCATCGATCCGATCACCACCAAAGCCGGCGTCGTGTACCAGCCGATCGACTATGTCTCGAACGCGATCGTCACCGGCCGCGACGGCGTCGCGCACCACGCGGTGATCCGGGTCAACCATCCTTACGATCTCGACGGGACGCTGATCTATCAGGCGACCTACGGCTTCGGGATCGACTTCGCGCTCACCAAGGACGGCCGGCCCGTCCCCGGGCCCGACCACCCGCTGCTCGAGGGCGAAGGGTTTCCGATCGACGGGACCTCGCGCGCGATCCAGTACACGCGCTTCGTCGGCACGATCGACCGCACGACCGGGCAGCCCGGTCCCGACCCGCGGCCGAACGACCCCGGCGTGGTCATCCAGGCCTTCGACGGCGATCAGTCCGTCGGCAGCGCACTGGTCCCGCTCGGGCAACCGATCGACCTGGGCGCCGGCTACCGGCTCGAAGCGACCCGCTACGTGCTCTACTCGGGCTTCCAGTACCGCTACGACCCGGGCATTCCGGTCGTCGGGCTGGGCGCGCTGATCCTCGTGCTCGGCCTGTGCATCGCGATCTACCTGTTGCCCGCCCGGCTGTTCGTGCAGGTCCGGCCGGCCGCCGACGGCGCCGAGGTCGGAATCGCCGCCACCACCGTCAAAGGCTACGAGGTCTTCGAAGATCGTTTCCGCGAGATCGTCGCGGACCTGCGGCGCAGCGAAGCCGCTACCTAGGAGAGCGCATGGACCCCATCCGCGTACAGATCGACACGACCTTGCTGGTCATCGGCATCGCCGCCTACGTCACCGGCGCGATCGTGATGCTCGGGTTCTTCTTGCTGCGGCGGCCGATCTTGCGCGCGCTGGGACTGCCGCTGGCGATCGTCGGCTGCGCCGCGCAGTTCGCCGAGCTGGGCACGCGCTGGTGGATGACCGGCGTGTGGCCGCTGACCAACCTGTACGGCTCGCTCTCGCTGTTCAGCGCGTTCGCGGTGCTGATCTTCCTGGTCTTCGCCTACAAGTACGACCTGGCGATCGTGGGCGGCTTCCTCTTGCCGTGCGCGGCGATCGCGCTGGGCTACGCGACGATCTGGAACGAAGGCACGATGCCGGCCGTCCCGGCGCTGCAGTCGTACTGGATCAAGATCCACGTCCCGATCGTCGTCGCGTCGTACGCGACGTTCCTGTTCGGCTTCTGCGTCTCGGCGCTGTACCTGCTCAAGGACTACGCGGAGAAGCACTTCCGCCGTCGCAGCACCGCGGTGCGCGGCCTCGCCGCGGCGGCCGGCGGCCCCGCGATCGACGTCAACCTCAAGACCGGCGACTACGCGAGCGGCGTCGGCGTGAAGCGTGAGGACACGCCGGCGATCGCGCAGGCGGCCGCCGCGGGCGATCCGTGGGCGGTGTGGCTGGCCGGGCTCCCCTCGCTGGCGCGGCTGGACGTCATGCAGTACCGCATCATCGGCATCGGCTTGCCGTTGCTCTCGATCGGCATCATCACCGGCGCCATGTGGGCCAAAGAGGCGTGGGGCGCGTATTGGCAGTGGGATCCCAAAGAGACGGCGGCGCTGGCGTCGTGGATCGTCTACGCGATCTACTTGCACTTGCACACGCGCCCGGAATGGAAGGGCACACGCACCGCGTGGATCAGCGTGCTCGGCTTCGCCTCCATCATGTTCTGCTATCTCGGCGTGAACATCTGGATCAGCGGGCTGCACTCCTACAAGGTGTGAGTCTTCGGCCCGCGGTCGACCAGCAGATTCACCAGCCACAGCACGAAGGTCGCGCTCAATACCGCTGTCTCCACGTACCCCAGGTGCAAGCGTAGCGGCGTGAAGTCGTAGACGAGCGCCAACGCGACGTCGAGGATCGCGATCGCGCGCGTGATCGCCCACGTACGCGTGATGAAGATCAGGTAGCTGAAGATCAGCGCGAAGACGGTCTGCATCGACTAGTCGGCATGGTCCGAGGGCGGCCCTTCGCCTGGCGACCGTGAGGGAACGGGCGCGGGCGTCGGCGGCGCGACCGTGCTCGGGTTTTCCCAGACCGCCTTCGCGCGCGGCGGCAACGCCGGCAGGTTCTTGAGGAAGTACGCGATCTGCCAGATCGACTGCTGATCCATCGTCTGATCGAAGGCCGGCATCGCGGTGAAGCGGATGCCGTGATCGATCTTCCAGTACGTCTCGCCGACCGGATCGTCGTCGACCCCGTGCTTGGCGAACTGCGGCGCGTGGATCGCGAAGCCTTGTGCGATCGCGGTCGGCGTGCTGTGCGCGGTGCCATGGCAGACGGCGCAATTTTGCACGTACAGGGTCGCGCCTTTGACGAAGCCGGCCTCGTCCGGCGTCGCGATCGGATACGGCGGCTGCGGCACCTCGCGGCGCATCGTCGCCGCCAGCGATTTCTTGGCAGCCCAGCGCTCCATCATGCCCGGCTTGACGTCCTGGCGTGCCGGCACGACCCCGGTGAGGACCGCGGCCACGCCCGCCACCGCGACCAGGATCAGGGCGAGTACGAACCCGCCGAAAAATGCACGCATACCGCTGGGTATTCCCCGTGTTTCAGGAACGATGGCCATCGCACCGCCGCAGGGGAAGACGCTCGAGGAGCTCCGCTTCGACAACAGTTTCGCGGCGCTCGGCGACGCGTTTTCCGAACGCCGGACGCCGAGCGGGATTCCCGGCGCGCGACTCGTCGCCTTCAGCCAAGAGGCCGGTTCGCTGCTCGACCTGCGCCCCGGCGAAGAGCGCCGGCCCGAGTTCCTCGCGCTGGTGGCCGGCGACGCGCTCGTGCGCGGGATGGAACCGGTGGCGGCGCGCTACGGCGGTCACCAGTTCGGCGTGTGGGCCGGTCAGCTCGGTGACGGGCGCGCGATCTTGCTCGGCGAGACCACCGACGTGTCCGGCCGCCCGTGCGAGCTGCAGCTCAAGGGCGGCGGCCTGACGGCGTTCTCGCGCATGGGCGACGGCCGCGCCGTCATCCGCTCGACGGTGCGCGAGTTCCTCGCCAGCGAGGCGCTGCACCACCTGGGCGTGCCGACGACGCGCGCGCTGGCGATGGCCGCCGGTGACGAGCCGGTGCTGCGCGAGCGCGTCGAGCGCGCCGCGACGCTGATCCGCCTCGCGCCCAGCTTCGTGCGCTTCGGCTCGTTCGAGATCTTCCACTACCGCGGACTGCCGGCCGAGGTGCGCACGCTGGCCGACTACGTCATCGCGCGCTTCTTTCCGGAAGCGGGCGCGGGCGAGGACCGTTACGCGCGCTTCTTCGCGACCGTCGTCGAACGCACGGCCCGCTTGATGGCCGAGTGGCAGGCGATCGGCTTCGCGCACGGCGTCATGAACACCGACAACTTCTCGATCCTGGGGCTGACGCTCGACTACGGTCCGTACGGCTTCATGGAGACCTACGAGCCGAGCCTGATCTGCAACCACACCGACGAGAGCGGCCGCTACGCGTTCGACAAGCAGCCGACGATCGGGCTGTGGAACTGCTACGCGCTGGCGGAGTCGCTCTCGTCGCTGATCGCCGAGGCCGATCGGGCGGTCCCGCTGCAGCGCTACGCCGAGGTCTACCGCACCCACTTCCTGGCGCTGGTGCGCGCCAAGCTCGGTTTGCGCGAGCCGCGCGAAGACGACGCCGACCTCGCGCTTTCGCTGTTCGAGATGCTCGAGCAGCGCCGAATCGACTGGACGCGCTTCTGGCGCGCGCTCTCGCACGACGACGCCGCCGCGCTGGCGCTGCTCGGCGAGGACGCGGCCTCCCGCGGCTGGTTCGCGCGTCTGGGCGAGCGCGTTGCCGCTCAAGGCGGCGACGACGCGGAGCGCCGCACGGCGATGCGCGCGGTCAACCCGAAGTACGTGCTGCGCAACTGGATCGCGCAGCTCGCCATCGAGGCGGTCGAAGCCGGCGACGACGCCGTCATCGCCGAGGTGCTGGCCGTGCTGCGCACGCCGTACGACGACCATCCCGAACACGAGGACTGGACGCAGCCCGCGCCGGCCAAGTACGCGGGCCTCGAGGTCAGCTGCTCGTCGTAGCCCGGCGGCGGGCGCGCAGCGTCCCGGTCGGCATCGGCCACGGGCGCGTCGCCAAGCCGAACACGACCATGACGAGCGTGCCGATCCCGCCGACCAGAAAGGCCAGGTCGGTGCCGCCGCGCTCGGAGAGCCAGCCCACCAGCAGCGCACCGAACGGGCCGGTCGCGAGAAACACGTAGCTGTAGAGACCGCCGATGCGGCCCTGCAAGAACCCCGGCGTCGCGAGCTGGACCAGCGCGTTGGTGCTGGCGGTGTAGAGGGTGTAACAGACGCCGACCACGACCAGCACGAGTGCGTCGCCCAGCGTGCTGCGCTCGAACGCGAGGCCGATCTGCGCCGCTCCGAAGCCGCATGCGGCCGCGAGCAGCACGCGCGGTGAGGCGCGCTCGCGCGACGCCACGATCAGCGCTCCGATGAAGGCGCCGGCGCCGAAGCTGGCGGCGATGAGGCCGTAGACCTGCGGGCCGCCGTGCAGTGTCTGCCGCGCGAGAACGGGGAGCAGCACGTTGAAGTTGATCGCGAACAGCGAGATCACCAGCAGCATCGCCAGCACGACGGTGATCGTCTTGGTCTTGCGCGCGTAGCGCAACCCGTCGGCGATCGAGCGCAGCAGCGGCGTGCGCCGCTGGATTCCCGGCGTCGGGTGGAACTCGTGCTCGCGCATCGCGCCCAGCGCGGCGATGACGGCCAGATAGCTGACGGCGTTGAGCGCGAAGCACCAGCCCGTTCCGACCGTCGCGATCAGCACGCCCGCGATGCCCGGGCCGACGATGCGGGTCGCGTTGTTGAGCCCCGAGTTGAGCGCGATGGCGTTGGCCAGCTCCCCGCGGCCGACCAGCTGCACCATCAGTGCTTGGCGGCTGGGGTTGTTGAAGACCAGGACGACGCCGCGGATCACGGCGATCAGGTCGATCACCCAGACGCGGTCGACGTGCAGAAACACGATCAGCGCCAGCGCGGCGGCGCAGAGCGCCATCGCCCCCTGCGTCGCCATCATCAGGCGATGGCGCGAGACACGGTCGGCGAGCGCCCCGCCGAGCAGCCCGAGCACCGCGTAGGGTCCGTAGAAGCAGAAGCTGACGACGCCGACCGCGATCGCGGAGTGCGTGAGATCGAGGACCAGCCACGACTGCGCCGCCGTCTGCAGCCAGGTGCCGATCTGCGAGACGAGCTGCCCGGTGAAGTAGAGCCGGTAGTTGCGGTGGCGGCGGAGGCTGGCGAAGGTCTGCACGGGCTCCTTATGTGGAGAAGGGGCGAGGACGCGCGGGCCCGCGCCGGGAAACGCGCGAGGCGTGGATCGTCCCCCCTCCGATCAGCCCCAGCCCGGCGAGTTACGACCGGGCGAGGTCCGCGTTTTGGTTCGCGGCATCGCTCGCGGCGTCTCGGTGACCGAGCTGGCCGAATTGTTCATGCCGTACGGTGGCGATCCGAACCGCATCGCCCTGCCGCGCGATCGGCGCACCCGCCGCCGCAAGGGCATCGCGTACGTCGTGTTCGCCAACGCGCGGCTGGCCGAAGCGGCGATCGCCGCGTTCACCAACACCGTGCTGCAGGACAAGACGATCACCCTCGAGCTGGCCGCGGACCGGCCGCCCAAGAAGCCGCGCGGCCGCGGCCGCTGAGCGCTACTGCCAGTATTTCTCGACCGTCTCGGCGCTGCGCTCGCGGCTCTGGTCGGGATTCTGACCGAACTCCTCGCGCGCGCGCCGCTGGCGCAACAGATCCCAGAGCCGGTCGAGCTGGACGTTGATGTCGCCCAGCCGCGTCCGGTCGTCAGCGGTGATCGCGCTGCCCTGCTCGAGCAGGGAGTGTTCCTCGGCGACGAGCTTCTCGATGTGCTCGTGCAGTTGCTGATCGTTCACGCCGGGAGTGTTCCCGCAGCGGGGCACAGGACCTCGGCAGGAGCGGCCTCTCCGCTTGCCCGCTCGCAGGGGAGGCGTCGCGATTCCTACGAAGGTACGCGAGTTTTGGCGCGGTCCCGACTACACTTTGGTGGAGTCCAGCCGCTTGGACGCCCCGCCGTCCTGGTTCGATAGGAGAGAAATGGCTCACGCAGAGGCGTACAAAGACCCGGGGACGCCTGAGGAACAAACCCGGCGCACGTTCATGGCGAACGCCGTCGTCGCCCTGGGCGGCGTGATCGGCCTGAGCATCGCCGTCCCGCTGGTGTGGTCGCTGCTGCCGTCGGCCGAAGCGTCCGGCGACCAGTGGTCCGCACTGACGCCCGACGAGGCGGACCAGCTCAAGAAGGCAACCGCCAAGACGCCGGTGCGCGTGACGTTCAACCTGCACGAGACGAACGGCTACTTCGGTGCCTCCGACTCCGAGGAGTTCGTCTGGGCGGTCGCCACGACCGACGATCAGCTCAAGGCCGAGCGGCCCGAGCTGTTCGGACCCGACGCGCCGAAGTATCCGGTCGTGAACATGGGGTTCGTGATCTTCAGCCCGATCTGCCCGCACCTGGGCTGCCGGTACCTGTGGAACACGCAGCAGAACAAGTTCCTCTGCCCCTGCCACGGCTCGCAGTACGACGAGCTCGGCAAGCACCTCGCCGGTCCGGCGCTGCGCGGTCTCGATCCGCTCCCGTTGCGCGACTTCCAGGGCAAAGTCCAGGTGACGTGGATCGAGTATCAGACGAACACGCCCCAGATGATCATCCAAAAGATCGGATAGGGACCGCACCACGATGTTGAACTGGCTCGACTCGCGCACCGGACTCGTCACGCAGACGAAGGAATTCCTCACTGAGGACGTTCCGGGCGGCGCTTCGTATTGGTACGCGTTCGGCTCCGCGACCGTGTTCGCGATGATCTTGCAGATCGCGACCGGCATTTTCTTGTGCTTCTACTACTCGCCGTCGACCGCGACCGCGTGGGAGTCGACGAAGTACCTGATCGAGAAAGTCCCCGCCGGCCACTTCGTGCTCTCGCTGCACTACTGGGGCGCGTCGGCCATGATCGCGTTCATGGCGATGCACCTGCTGCAAGTGCTGCTGTGGGGCGCCTACAAGAAGCCGCGCGAGCTGCAGTGGATCGTCGGCGTGATCCTGTTCATCATCACGCTGGTGCTCGGCCTGACCGGCTACCTGCTGCCGTGGGACCTCAACGCGCTGCTGGCCTCGAAGGTCGCGATCGACATCTCCGGCAACGCGCCGGTGCTCGGGCCGGCCGTGCAGCAGTTCTTGCAGGACGGCACCTCGATCGGCACGCTGACCATCAACCGCTTCTTCGGCATCCACGTCTGGCTGATGCCGGCGCTGCTGGTGCTGCTGGTCGCCTTGCACTTGGCGATCTTCCGCTGGAACGGCCCGGCCGGTCCGCCGATCGACGAGGCGCCCAAGCTCAAGCCCGGCCGCTTCTGGCCGGACCAGATGTTCATGGACACGGTCCTCTCGTTCGTGATGTTCGTGATCATCGTCGCGCTGGCCGCGTTCGCGCCGGTCGGGCTCGACGACAAAGCCGATCCGAACAACGCGCAGTTCGTGCCGTATCCGGCCTGGTATTTCCTCGCGCTCTACGCGCTGCTCGACGCGGTCGGCAACTTGCCGCCGGCGATCGTGCAGTTCGCCTCGCTGATCGCGACGATCGTCGGCCCGACGCTGCTGATCGTCATCCTGATCGTCCTGCCGTTCATCGACCGCAACCCCTCGCGCCGGCTCACTCGCCGGCCGTGGGTCCTGGCCATCACCGCGCTGGTGATGATCGGCGCGATCGGCTTCTCGTACTTCGGCCAGTCGAACGTCGTCAACGGCCAGCTCGCGCACGGCATCATCGGCCCCAACGCGGCGGTCGCCGCCAACGGGCCGGCGCAGCTGCAGGTCGAGGGCGGCCCGCAAGGCACCGCCGGTGCCAGCGGCACCAGCGGCGGCTCGCCGACGTCGGCGACCGCCGGCGCGGGCGCGTCGGTGTACTCGGCGAATTGCAGTGGCTGCCACGGCGCGACCGGCCAGGGTACGCCGGGCGCGTTCCCGCCGCTGGCCAACAACCCGGTCGTGGTCGGCGATCCGACCAAGGTCATCGGGATCGTCTCCAACGGGCTGACCGGCAGCATCTCCGTCAACGGCGCGAGCTTCAACGGTCAGATGCCGGCCTGGAAGGGCAACCTCAAGCCCGACCAGATCGCCGCCGTCATCACCTACATCCGCAGCGCGTGGGGCAACAAGGCCTCCCCCGTCACCACCGCCCAGGTCACCGCCGCGCAGAAGTAAGTGCGAACGCGAACGACCCGAAGGGCTCGCCGAATATCGGCGGGCCCTTTATTTCTGGTCGCGATCCTCCGGGTGCATGCAATCTGCCACCGCGATTCCCTCCGGCGGCGCACCAAAGCGCGTGAGCGCGGCATAGACCCGCCGCGCATTCTCGTCGTCGTTGGCAACCCAGACGTCAAGGTCGCCGGTAGCACGCGGCTCCGCGTGCACGGCGAGCGCGTGCGCTCCGATCAGGAGATACCAGTCCAGGTCTCCACTCGCTGCGCTCGGCGGGCCGCCGCGCTGTCTATCGACGTCGTTTTCGACGGGTGACTCGACGAGCCAGCCTACCCCTTCAGCTCGACCTTGTTGCCCGTCCGGCACCCCGGGTGGTCCCGCCCTGCGCGCCGAGCGCGCCGTTGAGCGTCACCAGGTCGATCAACGACCGCCCCGCGCGCATCTGCGTCAGTCTGATCTCGGGTTCCGCGCGTGGAACATCTCTCTCGCCTCTCAAGAGCAGCGTGGGCCGTCGACGTGCAGGAGCAGGGCGCGCGGCGGCGCGCCGAGCGGGCCGCGCGCGACGATCGCGGCGTCGCGGTGCAGTGCGTGAACGGCGTCGAGCAGACGCGGCGCGTCCTTCGGCAGGATGACGACCCACGCGGTGTCCGCCGAGCACACCGCGCGGTCGAAGGCCGGGATCCCGTCGGTGATGTCGAGTACCGGCGGCCGGGTGTAGAAGATCAGCCCGTTGCCGCCGCTCGCGCCGCGCGAGGCGACCAGGTCGCCCGGCCGCACGCCGGCGTCGATCGCCCGCGCCACCGGCGGGATCGGCTTGAGCCGTTCGGCCGCCGGTTCCGCGACGAACGCGATGAAGAGCACCAGCGCGCCGCTGGTGAGCGCCAGCACGTACGGCGACCAGGCCACGGTGGCGCGACGCGCGATCGTCACCACGGTCAACAGCGAGCCGAGCAGCATCGCCACGCCCAGGAAGATCAGCTGCGGACCGACCGCCGCCAGATCGAACGTGAGCTCGTTGGTGCGCGCGAAGATCGCGATCGCGACCGCCATGCAGCCGACGAACACCGGGACGCTGGCTGCCGAGACGATCGCGGTGCGCCGTTCGGCGCCGGCGGCGACTCGCTCGAACCACAGCGCGACCAAGATCGCCAGCGCCGGCAACAGCAGCGCGACGTAGTTGGGCAGCTTGGTGTTGGCGAAGCTGAAGAAGACGAACGGGACCACCGCCCACACCAGCGCCAGCCGGGCGAACGCGCCGTCGGCGCCGCGCGCTTCGTACCACGCCGCACGCACGGCCGCCGGCAAGAACGCGATCCACGGGAAGAAACCGAGGATCAGGACCGGGACGTAGTACCACACCGGCCCGCGCTGGTTCTCGATCACGCCGGTGTACCGGCCGATGGTGTAGTGGCCGATCAGCTCGACGATCGCGTGCGGGCCGACGCGCAGCCCGAGCAGCACGAACCACGGTAACGTCACGATCAGGTACGCCAGCACGCCAAGCACGAGCACGCGCGGCGCGGGCGCGGCGAGCCGGCCCGCGCGCCACTCCCAGACCGCCCACGGTCCGATCACCAGCAGCGTCACCGCCGGCGCGACCGGCCCCTTCGCCAGCGTGCCGAGCGCGAGCGCCAGCGCGCCGCAGATGAACGCGACGCTGCGCCGCCGCGGCGAGCCCGACGGCTCGAGCGCGCGGAACCACCACAAGATCGCGGCCGCGATCGCGAAGTCGAGCAACGCGTCCATGATCGCCAGGCGTCCGACGATGGCCTGCATCAAGCTGGTCGAGAGGACGATGGCGGCCACCATGCCGGCGCGGCCGCCGGCGATGCGCGCGGTCGCGTAGCCGACGGCGCCGCCCATCGCGATCGTCGCCAGCGCGCTGGGCAGGCGCAGCGCCAGCGCCGTCACGCCGAACACCTTGGCGAACAGCGCCGCGATCCAGAAGTAGAGCGGCGGCTGGACGAACCAGGGTTGGCTGTTGAGGTGCATGACGACCCAATCGTGGGTCAGCACGATCTCGCGAGCGACCTCGCCGTACGCCGTCTCGCTATTGTCCCACAGCGTTCCCATCCCGAGCGCTGGTAGCGTGACGAGCGCGGCGAAGAGCGCGCCGAGTAGTGCCGCGCGCGCGGGGACGGAAAGCATCTGCTGGAAGATAGGGCTTGTGTATCCCGTCGCCCTCTCGGTTCGTGACCGGCGCGTCGTCGTCGTCGGCGGCGGGACCGTGGCCGAACGAAAGGTGCGCGGGCTCCTGGAGGCCGGGGCGCGCGTCGTCGTCGTCAGCCCGGCCCTGACGCCGGGGTTGACCGCGCTGGCCGAAACGAGCGCCTTGAGCTGGCAGGTGCGGCCGTACGCCGCCGGTGATCTAACGGGCGCTCTCTTGGCCTTTGCCGCCACCGGCGATGCGGACGTCGACGCGGCCGTGGTGGCCGAAGCGCGCGCCGCCGGGATCCTGGTCAACGACGCCGGTGACGCCGCTCGCGGCGACTTCGCCACCCCGGCCGTCCACCGGTCCGGCCCGCTGACCGTCACGGTCGAGACCGGCGGCCTCTCGCCGAGCTTCACCAAGCGGGTCCGCGACGAGCTGGCGGTGCAGCTCGACGCCCGCTACGCGCGCGCCGCCGCGACGCTGGGGGCCCTGCGCGAGCGCGTGCTGGCGGTCATCCCCGCCGATCGGCGGGCCGCCGTCATGCGGCATTTCGCCGAACGCGACCTCGAGGAGCTGGCGGCGATGCTCCCCGGCAGCGTCGAGCACGAGGTCGAGCGCGCCGCCGAGACGCTGGCCGGGGTCGTCCCGGCGACGCTGGCGCCGCTGGTCTGCGCGACCCGCGCGAGCGCGCTGGCGATGACGCAGACGCGCGGCGTCATGGCGGCGCTGGCGCGGGCCGGACTGCCCTCGACGATCCTCACCGTCACGACCCGCGGCGACGCCGTCCAGGATCGCTCGATCGCCGCGATCGGGACCGACAACGTGTTCGTCACCGAGCTGGAGCTGGCGCTGCGCGAGAAGCGCGCCGACTACGCGGTCCACTCGTGCAAGGATTTGCCGAGTACGCTGGCCGCCGACATGACGCTGGCGGCGATCGGCGCGCGCGAGGATCCGCGCGACGTCTTTTGCAGCGAGCGCTGGCCGACGTTCGCCGCGCTGCCGGCCGGCGCGCGGATCGGCACCTCCTCGCCGCGGCGGCGCGCGCAGCTGCGCGCGCTGCGCCCTGATCTGGTGTACGACGACGTGCGCGGCAATGTCGACACGCGGCTGCGCAAGCTGCGCGACGGCGACTACGACGCGATCGTGCTGGCCGCCGCCGGGCTGCGCCGGCTGGGCGTCGCCGCCACCCACACCGTCCCGTTCCCGGTCGACGAGCTGACCCCGGCGGTCGGGCAAGGCGCCCTGGCGGTCGAGACCCGGCGTGGCGACCCGCTCGCCGTGCGCGTGCGGGAGATCCTGGGCGACCCGGCCACGACGCTCGCGGTGACCGCCGAGCGCGCGGTGCTGCGCGCTCTGCGTGGTGGCTGCCAGGCGCCGGTCGGCGTCCACGCGACCTGGGCCGACGGGCGGCTCGCCCTGGGCGCGGCGGTCGCGGCACCGTCCGGGGCGGCCGTCCTGCGCGCCCGACGCGAGGCCCAGATCGCGATCGACGACCTGGCCGGCGCCGAGGCACTCGCCGACGCGCTCGCCGGCGAGCTGCTGGCCGACGGGGCGGCCGAGCTGATCGCTCCGGCCCCACTGGCCGGCCGGCTGTTCCTGTTGCCGCGCACGCAGCCGCGGCCGAGCCGTATCGCCCCGGCCTTTCGCGAGGCGGGCGCCGAGGTCGTCGAGGCGGCCGACAGCGCGGCGGCGCGCACGGCCCTGGGCGCGCGGACCCCGAGCGTGATCCTGTTCCCCTCGTCCGGGTCGGTGGAGGCGATCGGCGGCTATCTGGACGAGCTGCGCGGCCGGCGCGAGCGACCGCTCGTCGCCGCCATGGGCCCGGCCTCCTCGGCCAGCGCCGGGGCACGCGGGTGGCCACCAGACGTTGTGGCACCCTCTGCCGAAGTAGGGGCGTTCGTGCAGTCCGTGATGCTCTACGTCCTGGAGAACGAGCGATGAACCTGGCCCAGCGCACCCGCCTGGTCGCCCGTCCGCGCCGCACGCGCGCGAGCGCGGCGTTTCGCGGCATGGTCCGCGAGACGCGGATCAATCGCGACGGCCTGGTGCAGCCGCTGTTCGTGGTGGAAGGCACCAACGTCGTGCAGCCGATCGGCTCGATGCCGGGCGTGAGCCGGTACTCGGTCGACGCCGTCGTGCGCGAGTGCCGCGAGCTCGAGGCGGTCGGCGTCAAGGCCGTGCTGCTCTTCGGCATCCCGGACAGCGCCGCCAAAGACGCCTACGCGACGATCAACGCCGATCCCAACGGCGTCGTGCAGCGCGCCGCGCGCGCGATCAAGGACGCGTTGCCGCATCTGGTGGTCATCGCCGACCTGTGCAACTGCGAGTACACCGACCACGGCCACTGCGGCATTCTCGATCCGACCGGTGACGTCGACAACGACCGCACGCTCGAGGTGCTGGCGAAGACCGCGGTCTCGTACGCGCAGGCCGGCGTCGACGTCGTCGCACCGTCCGACATGATGGACGGCCGAGTGGCCGCGATTCGCGGAGCGCTCGACGACGAGGGCTTCACCAAGACCGCGATCATGTCGTACGCGGCGAAGTACGCCTCGGGGTTCTACGGCCCGTTCCGCGAAGCGGCCGAGTCGACGCCCTCGTTCGGCGACCGCCGCACCTACCAGATGGATCCCGGCAACGCGCGCGAGGCGCTCAAAGAGGTGCGGCTCGACGTCGAGGAGGGCGCCGATATCGTCATGGTCAAGCCGGCGATGGCGTATCTCGACGTGCTCTACCGCGTGCGCCAGAGCACCGATCTTCCGCTGGCCGTCTATCACGTCAGCGGCGAGTACGCGATGATCAAGGCCGCCGCCGCCAACGGCTGGATCGACGAAGAACGCATCGTCGACGAGACGCTGACCGCCATGGCCCGCGCCGGTGCCGACGTCATCATCACCTACTTCGCCAAAGACTATCTCGCGCGCACCCGATGAGCGAGCCGCACGACATAACGATCTGCATTCTCGCCGGCGGCGAAGCGACGCGCTTGCCGGGGAAGCTCGCGCTCGAGGTCGGCGAGGTGCCGATGCTGGTGCGCGTGTTCCGCAATCTGGCGCGTGACCGCGAGGTGTGGATCTCGACGAAGGGTTCGCTGCCGCCGGAGATCGACGCGCAGCTGGACGCGCCGATGGTGGTCGACCGCTGGCCCAAGCGCGGACCGCTCTCCGGGCTGCTCTCGACGATGAGCGAGATGCGCAGCACCTGGGTGTTCGCCTGCGCCGGTGACGCGCCGTTCGTCGACGCCGCGTTCGTCGACGAGCTCGCGACGTCGATCTCGCCCGAGCTCGACGCGATCGTGCCGGCCCACGCCCAGGACGCCAAGCGCATCGAGCCGCTGGCGGCGCTCTACCGCCGCGAAGCGTTCTTGCGCGAGGGGACGCCGATTCTGCTCGGCGGCGAGGGGGCGTTGCGGCTGGTCATCGACCGGCTGCGCACGCGCTTCGTGCCGGCGCGCAACGCGGCGGTCTTCACCAACGTCAACACGCCGGCCGACTACGCCGGACTGCGCGGCGCGGCGGTATGAACCGCAGCCGCTCCGAGGCCGCCTTCGCGGCCGCGCGCCGCGTCATCCCCGGCGGCGTCAACTCGACCGTGCGCGCTTTCAAGGCCGTCGGGGGAACGCCGGTGTTCATCCGCGAGGCGCAGGGCGCATACGTCACCGACGTCGACGGGAACCGCTACCTCGACTACGTCCTCTCGTGGGGACCGATGATCGCCGGTCACGCGCACCCTGCGGTCGTGGCCGCGATCCGCGACGCCGCGCTGCGCGGAACCTCGTACGGCGCGCCGACCGAAGCCGAGACCGAGCTGGCGAACCGCATCGTGCGCGCGGTGCCGTCGGTCGAAAAGGTCCGCTTTTGCTCGTCGGGCACGGAGGCGACCGCGAACGCGATTCGCCTCGCGCGCGGGTTCACCGGGCGCGACAAGTTCATCAAGTTCGCCGGCTGCTATCACGGCTGCGCCGATCCGTTCCTGATCGCGGCCGGCTCGAGCGCGTTGACGATGGGCGTGCCGGACTCCAAGGGCGTCACCGCCGGTACCGCGCGCGACACGATCAACGTGCCGTACAACGACGCGGCCGCGGTGCGCGCGGTGTTCGAGCACAACCCCGAGGGCGTCGCGGCGGTGATCGTCGAGCCGTACGTCGGCAACATGGGGTTCGTGCTGCCCGAGCCGGGCTTTCTCGAGGCCTTGCGGCGGCTGACCAGCGAGTTCGGCGCCCTGTTGATCTTCGACGAGGTGATGACGGGCTTTCGGGTCGGCCTGGGCGGGGTGCAGCAGCGCGAGGGCGTGCTGCCCGACCTGACCACGCTCGGCAAGGTCATCGGCGGCGGCCTGCCGGTCGGCGCCTTCGGCGGCCGGGCCGACATCATGGATCGGCTGACGCCCGACGGGGACGTCTTCCAGGCCGGGACGCTATCGGGGAACCCGCTGGCCATGGCGGCCGGGATCGCGACCCTGGACCTGCTCGATGCGCAGACCTACGTGCATCTCGAGCGGCTCGGGACGCGTCTGTGTGAAGGGCTCGGGACGGTCTTCCGCAAGTGGGACGTTCCTCACGTCACGAGCGCAGTGGGTTCGATGTTCGGCTTCTACTTCAACGACGGCCCGGTAACCGATCTGACCAGCGCCAAGCGCAGCGACGTCGGCCTCTACGCGCGTTTCTTCCACGCCATGCTCGACCGCGGGTTCTCCTTCGCGCCCTCGCAGTACGAGGCGGCGTTCCTCTCGCTGGCCCACACCGAGGCCGAGATCGACGCGACGCTCGCGGCCGCCGACGACGCGCTGGCCGAGGTGTTCGCGTGCCGCTAGTCTGCCTGGGCCTCTCGCACCACACCGCGCCGGTCGACGTGCGCGAACGGCACGCGTTCCCGCCCGCCAAGATGGGCGAGGCGCTGGTCGCGCTGCGCGACTACGAAGCCGTGCGCGAAGCGCTGATGGTGCAGACCTGCGGGCGACTCGAGATCTACGCCGAGCTCGAAGACTACGAGTCCGGCGTCCACCAGCTCAAGGCGTTCCTGGGCAACTTCCGTCACGGCGACGTGTCCGACATGGACTCGTACATGTACACGCTGCTGGGCACCGAGGCGATCGAGCACCTGTTCCGCGTCACGACCGGGCTGGACTCGATGCTGATCGGCGAGGCCGAGATCCTCGGCCAGGTCAAGGACGCCTACGTGCAGGCGCAGCGCGCGCACTCGCTCGGCAAGACGCTGCACACGCTCTTGCGCGAAGCGCTCGAAGCCGGCAAAGCGGCGCGCGCCAACACCGGGATCGGCGACGACTCGACCTCGATCGCCACCGCCGCGGTCGCCTGCGCGCTCGCGCACGTCGGCGATCTGAGCGGGGCCAACGTGCTCGTGGTCGGCGCCGGCAAGATGGGCGCGCACGCGGCGCGCCGCCTCAAGGCGGCCGGTGCGCGCGAGATCGTCGTCCTCAACCGTTCGGCCAAGCGCGCGCGCGACGTCGCCGGCATGCTCGGGAACGGCGTGCGGCCGGCCGAGCTGCCCGGACTGATCGACGCGCTCAAGGACGCCGACGTCGTCGTCACCTCGACCGGCGCGTCGCACTTCATCCTCACCCCCGGCAACGTCGCCGAGGCGATGCTGGCGCGGCCGAACCGGCCGCTGTTCGTCGTCGACATCGCCGTGCCGCGCGACGTCGATCCCGAGGTCACCCGTATCCCGGGCGTCGGCCTGGTCGACATCGACGGCCTCGAGCACGCGATCGACGCCACGCTCGAAAAGCGCCGCGAAGCGATCCCGCTGGTCGAAGAGATCATCGCCGCGCACGTCGAGCGCTTCCACCTGTGGTATCAGGCGCGGGTGGCCGTCCCGGTCGTGGCCTCGCTGGTGCAGAAGGCCGACGCGATCCGCGAAGCCGAGGTCACCCGTTTGTTCGCCCGCTGCCCCGAGCTGACGGAACGCGAACGCAGCCTGATCACCGGCGCCTCGCTGACGATCGTCTCGAAGCTGCTGCACAGCGTGGTCACCAAGATCCGCGACAAGGCCGCCGAGAACCACGCCGAAGCGCTGATCCACGCGCGCATGCTCGACGAGCTGTTCGAGCTGCAGGCACTCGACGGAATCGATCCCGCCCACCTCGTCGCCGCCTTCCCCGCCCCCGCCGACGAAAGCGAATAGCAGGACGGTGATGGAGCGAGCGCAGCGGTATCGTGCCGTTGCGATCGAGTTCCTTGCGAGCTCGGACGGGGGGCCCCGTTGTGCCTAGCACGACGGGGGGCGCGGAGCCGGGGGCGCAGCGCGGTACGATCGGCAAAGTCTGGCTCGTCGGCGCCGGGCCGGGCGATCCCGGACTGCTCACCCTCAAGGGTGCGCGGGCGCTCGCGCAGTGCGACGTGCTCGTGTACGACTATCTGGCGTCGGAAGCGATCGTCGCGCTGGCACCGCCGGACTGCGAGAAGATCTACGTCGGCAAGCGGGCCGGCCGGCACACGCTCACGCAGGACGAGATCACCGCGCTGATCGTGCGGCTCGGGCGCGACGGCAAGCGGGTCGTGCGCCTCAAGGGCGGCGACGTGTTCGTGTTCGCGCGCGGCGGCGAGGAGGCGCACGCGCTGGCCGAGGCCGGCGTTCCGTTCGAGATCGTCCCCGGCATCACGTCGGCGATCGCCGCGCCGGCCTACGCCGGCATCCCGGTCACGCACCGCGACCACAACACCAGCTTCACCATCGCGACCGGCCACGAAGATCCGACCAAGGGCTACAGCTCGCTCGATTTCGCCAAGCTCGCCAACCCCAAGGCGACGACGATCTTCTTGATGGCGATGGGCAACTTGGCGGGCATCGTCGCGCAGCTGCGCGCGCACGGCTTGCCCGACGCGACGCCGGTCGGAATCGTGCACGAGGGAACGAAGCCGACGCAGGAAGTGGTGACGGCGACGCTCGCGACGGTGGTCGACGAGGTCGCCCGCACCGGCATCAGCGCGCCCGCGATCGTCGTCATCGGCGACGTCGTCAAGGAGCGCGAACGCATTCGCTGGTTCGACGCGCAGCCGCTGTTCGGCAAACGCGTGCTGGTCACGCGACCCGCGCACCAGGCCGACGACTTCGCGCAGCAGCTGTGGGAGGCGGGCGCGACGCCGATCCTCGCGCCGACGATCGCGATCGGCCCGCCGCCGGACGCCGCGGCCGCGCGCGAGGCCGTCTCGCGCGTGCGCGACTACGCCTGGGTCGTGTTCACCAGCCGCAACGGCGTCGACGCGTTCTTCGACCTGCTCGGCGAGCTGGGCCGCGACGCGCGCGCCTTCGGCGACGCCAAGGTCGCGGCGATCGGCCCGAAGACCGCCGCGGCGCTGACCGCACGCGGCATTCGGGTCGACCTCGTGCCGCAGACGTACGTCAACGAAGCGGTGGCGGGCGCGCTGCTCGAGCATACGCGCCCGGGTGACCGCGTGCTGGTGTTCCGCGCGCATCAGGCGCGCGAGGTGCTGCCCGAGACGCTGTATCAGGCCGGCCGTGCCGTCGACGTCGTCGCCGGCTACGCGACGCGCGCCGTCGACGATCCGCAGCTGGCCGAGAAAGCCGAGCGCGCCGACGTGGTGACGTTCACCAGCTCCAGCACGGTCAAAGGGTTCCTCGACAACGTGCCGCACGGCGCGCGGATGCTGGTGACCAAGACCGTCGCCTGCATCGGCCCGATCACCGCGCAGACGGCGCGCGAGGCGGGGATTCGCGTCGACGTGGTCGCCGACGAGTTCACCGTCGAGGGCCTCATGCAGGCCCTGCGTACCGCCGCCTCGTCGTGAGACCGCTCGACCTCCTGATCGGCGCCGTCCTCGCCGGAGCGATCGCGCTGATCGCGCTGCGCGCGCACGCGCTCACCCGCGGCGGCGCGCTGGCCGCGTTCGCCGTCGGCACGATCACCTACGCGGCCGGCACGTGGGCCTTCACCGCCGTGCTGCTGGCCTTCTTCGTCCCGTCGGTGCTGCTCTCGCGCGTCGGTCGCGCGCGCAAACGCGCGCTGGTCGACGTCGGCAAACAGGGCCCGCGCGACGCCGCGCAAGTGTTGGCGAACGGCGGCGTCGCGACGCTGTGCGCCCTCCTGTACGGTCTGCGCGGCGACCCGCATTGGGCGTTCGGCTTCGTCGGCGCATACGCGGCCGCGACCGCCGACACGTGGGCGACCGAGATCGGAACGCTCGCACGCGGCCGGCCGCGCTCGATCCTGACCTTCCGGCCGCTGGAGCCGGGGCTCTCGGGCGGCGTCAGCCTCATCGGGACGTTCGGCGCCTTCGTCGGCGCTTGGTGGCTCGGCGCGGTGGCCACCCTCGCGCTTCCGGGCGTCATATCACCGCTCGCGGTCGTCTTCGCGGTCATCGGTTTCGTCGGCGCGCTGGTCGATTCGGTGCTGGGTGCCACGGTGCAGGACCTGCGTCGCTGTCCGGTCTGCGAGCGGGCGTGCGAGACCGATCCACACGTCTGCGGGTCGCCGACCATTCGCGTCCGCGGCTTCGCCTGGATGTCGAACGACCTCGTCAACGCCCTGGCGACGGCGGCCGGCGCGGCGCTGGCTTTCGTTTGGGCCTGATGCAAGTGCCGAAACCAACCTGAGTCGTGGCACAGTCTCATCGTCCGTGCGAGCATCGCTCGCACGACGATGGCGACACACATGACGGCTGACCGGGACGTCAGCGAAAAAGGAACGCGGCTGATCCTGATCACGCTCGGGATCATGCTCGCGACGCTGATGCAGACGCTCGACACGACGATCGTCAACGTCGCGCTGCCCACCATTCAGGGCAATCTGGGCGCGACGCAGGACGAGGGCGCCTGGGTCGTCACCGGCTACATCATCTCGGCCGTCATCGTCATCCCGCTCACGCCCTGGCTGCAAGCGCGCTTCGGCCGGCGGCAGTACTACTCGATCGCGATCATCGGGTTCACGGTCGCTTCGGTGCTGTGCGGCCTGGCCAGCTCGATCACGCAGCTGATCGTCTATCGCATCATCCAAGGGCTGTTCGGCGGCGGCCTGGTCGCGACCGGGCAGGCGGCGCTGCGTGACACCTTCCCGCGGCACTTGCTGGGCACCTCACAGGCACTGTTCGCGATCGGCGCGCTCGTCGGCCCCTCGGTCGGTCCGACCGTCGGCGGCTGGCTGACCGACAACGTCTCCTGGAACTACGTCTTCTTCATCAACATCGTCCCGGGCATCTTCGCGGCGCTGATCGTGCTGACGATGATGCGCAACCCCAGCGATCCCAAACCGATCCCCGTCGACGCGATCGGCCTCGCGCTGCTCGCCGTCGGCCTGGGCTCGCTCCAGTACATCCTGGGCGAAGGACAGCGCAACGACTGGTTCAGCGACCCGGTCATCCGGTTCTTCGGCGCGACCGCGGCGCTCGGGTTGGCGGCGTTCATCTGCTGGTCGCTGTGGGGCACCGATCGCCCGATCGTCGATCTGCGCGCCTACAAATATCGTGCGATCGCGGCCGGCAGCGCGATGGGCTTCGCGATCGGCTCCGTGCTCTACGGCGCGACGGTCATCTTACCGCAGTACGTGCAGACGCTGCTGGGCTTCACCGCCACGCTCTCGGGGATCTTGATCTTCGTACGCGCGCTCGTCATCGCCGTCCTCACGCCGTTCATGGCGCGCTTGGCCGGCAGCGGCAAGGTCGACACGCGCATCCTGCTCGTCAGCGGTTTCGCGCTGATCGGCACCAGCCAGATCTGGCTCGGCTACTTGACCACGACGCAGACCAGCTTCGCGCAGCTGTGCGGCCCGGCGATCGTCGCCGGTCTGGGCCTCGCGCTGCTGTTCACGCCGCTCTCGATCGCGATCCTGAGCGCCGTCCCCCCGCAGGTCGTGCCGAAGGCGACCGCCTTCCAGCAGCTCTCGCTGCAGTTGGGCGGCTCGTTCTCCACCGCCGCGCTCGTCACGCTGCTGGCGCGTCGCGAAGCCTTCCATCAGACGACCCTGGCCGCCAACGCGACGCCGGACAATATCGCCTTCCAGCAGTTGGCGCAAGCCGGCCACAGCACGGCGCTCGCGGTGGCGACGCTCTATCAGGACATCGTCGCGCAAGCGTACACGATGGCCTATGCGGATGCGCAGTGGGCGCTCGGCGCGCTGGCCTTCGTGCTGCTCCCGCTAGTGTTCGTGCTACCCAAGCGCCGACGCGGCCGCATGGGGCCGCCGATCGAGATCCCCGCCGAATGACCCGCCGCTAGGCGGAGCGGGACGCGCGACCGTACTTTTTCTCGAGGTACGGGATGATGTCGTCGTCGTCGTCGAGCACGACGTCGCCGTCGACCAGGACCGGGATCGAGGTCTGACCGGAGGCCGCCAGCGTGTCCCGGCGCTCGGCGTGCGAGTGCGGCTCGTTGATCGTTTTGTAATCGAGCAGCAAGTCGGTGAGCTTCTTGCGCACCCGCGCGCAATAGGGGCACCACTCGGCTTGATAGAGCACGATGTCCGTCGGTCGACCCATCTTTTACCAGGACCGCGGCGCCGCCGAAAGGTTGCGTGCCCGCGCGCGTCGGAGCAGGCGAGGACGGCGATGACCCGCGCAGGGCCACGCGACCGGGCCGCGGTCGCACTCTCCCTCGCCCTCCATGCCAGCCTGTTGACCGTGCTGGCCATCCTGACGCGCTCGCTGGTCACCGGCGCGGCGCCGGAATCCCCGATCAGCTACGTCTCGTTGCTGCACATCGCGCGACCGGCCGTCCAGCCGGCGCACGTGCCGCGGCCGGTACCGCCGCACGCCGCGCCGGTGCGGCGCCCGGCCGTCGTCATCCACCGCATCGTGCTCGCGCCCGCGCCTCAGGCGGCGCGGCCGGACCGTGCCGCACCGGTCAAGCCCGCCGCCGACAACCCGGTCGCGAGCAGCGCTCGCTCGGGTGAGGTGGGGTACGGTGCGCCCGAGCAGAGCGCGGCGGCACCGCCCGTCGCCGCGACCCCGCTGCCGGCGCCGACGCCGGCCGCGGTGGCCGCGCAGGCGGCGGCCACGCCGGCGCCCCGGACGACGGCCACCGATGGGGGCGACCAGCAAGGCGCCGGCGTGGGGAACTTCGGCGAGACCTACCAGCCGGCGCTCGCGCCCGACGTGCGCGCGAGCGTCGTCAGCGGCGTCGCGCGCGGCTTCCTGATCGAGATCCAGGTCGACGAGAACGGGCACGCGACCGGCGTCACGTTCGTGCGCGGGCCGGCCGACCCGGCCGTGCGCGAGGAGCTGCGCACCCGCTTACTCGCGGCGTCGTACATCCCGGCCACCTGCAACGGCTTGCGGTGCACGGGAACGTTCGATTTGCAGACCTAGCGCGCGACCGCGAACGGCAGCCCCAGCTCCTCGCCGAGCCGTTGCAGACCGTCCCAGACCTTCGCGTGCACCGGCACGCCGTGCTCGCGGTTGTAGAGCGTCTTCTCGTGTTCGATCTCGCCCGCGACATAGATGCGATCCTGTCCCGCCGCTTTGCGCGAGTCCTTGAACGAGCGCAGCTCGACGTCCATGTCGCGCTTGAACTCGGCGACGTCACGAAAGCCGTCGACCTTGAAGGCGGCGAAGAAGTGCGAGATGGCGCCGGGTCGCGGCGGGTCGGTCTGCACCGGCAAGTCCAGGCCGAACGCGCCGCCCGCCAACACACCGCACAGGATCTCGACGAGCAAGCCCAACCCGTAGCCCTTGTGGCCGCCGCTGTCGGTACCGTAGCCGCCCAGCGGCAAGAGCGCGCCGTTGAGCCCCGCGCTCGGGTCGAGGGTCTCCTCGCCGTTCGCGTCGATCGCCCAGCCCGACTCGAGCGGCTTCCCTTTGCGCGCGTAGACTTCGAGCTTGCCGCGCGGCACCGTCGTGGTCGCGAAGTCGAGCACGAACGCGGGCTCGTTCTGCGCCGGGATCGCGAACGCGAGCGGATTGGTCCCGAGCAGCACGTCGCGCCCGAACGTCGGCGCGCCGGCGCGCACGGTGTTCGTCGACGCGATGCCGATCATGTCGCGTTCGAGCGCGAGCATCGCGTAGTAGCCCGCGATACCGTAGTGGTTCGAGTTGCAGACCGTGCCGAACGCGGCGCCGGTCGCGTCGGCCTTGTCGAGCACGGCCTCCATCGTCCGCTTGGAGACCGGGTGTCCCAGGCCGTTGCCGCCGTCGACGACCAGCGAGCTGGGCGTCTCGCGCAGCGTCGCGATGGTAGGCCTCGCGGCCAGCTGCCCGTTGCGGACGCGGTCGACGTAGTACGACGCCAAGCGGGCGACGCCGTGCGACTCGACGCCGCGCAGATCGGCGGCGACCAAAACCTCGGCCGTGACGGCCGCATCGGCCGGCGCGACGCCGACGCGTTCGAGGGCGGCGGCGGCGAAACGGGTCAGGCCGGGCGCATCGGCGAGGCGGTACTCGGACGTGATCACCTTCGCCTCTACCCGGCGGCCTTCGGAGGCCCCTGTAGGAGGGGCGGGTTCCGCTCCCCGAAGGCGCGCAGGTGACCGAGCTCGCGCCCGACCTGCTGGCCGCCCTCCGCGCGGCGGTGCCGGGCGGCGTCTTGACCGACCCCGCCGACGTGATCGCGTACGGCTTCGACGCGACGTTCTTCGAGCACACGCCGCCGCTGGTCGTGCTGCCGACCTCGACCGAGCAAGTCAGTGCCGTTCACCGCATCGCGACGCGCTTCCGCGCCGCCATCACGCCGCGCGCGATGGGCTCGGGCCTCTCCGGCGGCGCGATCGCGCTCGACCACAGCATCGTGCTCGGCGTCGCCAAGATGAACCGCATCCTCGAGATCGACGAGATCGACCGCGTCGCCGTGGTGCAGGCCGGCGTCATCAACGCCGACCTGCAAGCCGCCGTCGAGCGGCGCGGGCTGTTCTATCCGCCCGACCCCTCCAGCCTCAAGCAGAGCGCGATCGGCGGCAACGTCGCCGAGAACGCCGGCGGCGCGCGCTGCCTCAAGTACGGCGTCACCGGCGACTACGTCCTGGCGCTCGAAGTGGTGCTGCCCGACGGGACGGTCATCCGCACCGGCGGGCGCACGGTCAAGAACGTGACCGGCTACGACCTGCGCCGTCTGTTCACCGGTGCCGAAGGGACGCTGGGCACGATCACCGAGATCACGCTGCGTCTGTTGGCGAAGCCGGCGTTCTCGCGCACGGCGCTGGCGGTGTTCGACCGCATCGAAGACGCGGCCGGCGCCGTGACCGACGTGCTCGGCGCCGGCATCCTGCCGACCGCGATCGAGATGATCGACCAGTTCACGATGCGCTGCATCGAGGACAACAAGCCGGTCGGACTGCCGCTCGACGCGGCGGCGATTCTGATCTTCGGCGTCGACGGCAACCACGCGTCCGCGCTGAACGACGACTTGGCCGCGATCGACCGCATCGCGCGCGCCGCGGGGGCGCGCGACGTGCAGGTCGCGCAGACCGACGCCGACGCGGAGCGTTTGTGGACCGCGCGCCGTTCGATCAACCCGTCGCTGGCGCGCCGGCGCCCGAACCGGCTCGGCGAGGACATCTGCGTGCCGCGCCGCGCGATCCTGCCGATGCTGCAACGGCTGGCGGAGATTCGCGCCAAGTACGGGCTCGAGCTGCCGGTCTACGGCCACATCGGCGACGGCAACCTGCACCCGAACCTGCTCTGCGACAAGCGCGATCCCGAGGAGATGCGGCGCGTCGAAGCGGCCGCGACCGAGATCTTCGAGGCCGCCGTCGCGCTGGGCGGCACGCTCTCGGGCGAGCACGGCATCGGGCTGCTCAAGAAGCAGTTCATGGAGCTCGACTTGGGGAGCGACGTGCTGGCGCTGATGCATCGCATCAAAGACGCGGTCGATCCGCTGGGGATCATGAACCCGGGCAAGATCTTCCCCGAGCCCGGCGGGATCAGCGCGTTTCGTCTGCCGACCGGCACGCCGCGCAGCGTGCGGTAACGCGCGATGGCCGTCATCCTCGCGCTCGACCAGGGCACGACGAGCTCGCGGGCGATCGTGTTCGACGCGCACGGCAAGATCGTCGCCTTCGAGCAGCAAGAGTTTCCGCAGCACTTCCCGCAGCCGGGCTGGGTCGAGCACGACGCCGCCGACATCTGGTCCTCGCAGCTGGCGGTGGCGCGCGGCGCGCTGCGCAAGGCGCGCCTCGGCGCGGCCGACGTGGCGTCGATCGGGATCACCAACCAGCGCGAGACGACGATCCTGTGGGAACGCGCCAGCGGCCGGCCGGTGGCGCGCGCGATCGTCTGGCAGGACCGGCGCACGGCGCCGCTCTGCGAGGAGCTCATCCGCCGCGGCTTGGGCGAGACGGTCACCGGGCGCACGGGTCTGTTGATCGACCCGTATTTCTCGGGCACCAAGATCGCGTGGCTGCTCGACAACGTTCCCGGTTTGCGCGGACGTGCCGAAGCGGGCGAGATCGCGTTCGGAACCGTCGACAGCTGGCTGATCTGGAACCTGACCGGCGGCAAGCGTCACGTCACCGATCTCACCAACGCCTCGCGCACGATGTTGTTCGACATCCACACGCTGCAGTGGAGCGACGAGCTGCTGCGCGCGCTCGGCGTCCCCAGGAGCGTGCTGCCCGAGGTGCTGCCGTGCAGCGCGGATTTCGGAACCGCCGCGGCCGGCCACTTCGGCGGACCGATCGGCATCGGCGGCGTCGCCGGCGACCAACAGGCGGCGCTGGTCGGCCAAGCCGGTTTCGCGCGCGGGATGGCCAAGAACACCTACGGCACCGGTTCGTTCGTCGTGCTCAACACCGGCGATCAGGTCGTGCGCAGCACGCACGGGCTGCTCTCGACCATCGCGTTCGGTTTGCAGCCGGGCGCGGCGACGTACGCGCTCGAAGGCTCGATCTTCGTCACCGGCGCCGCGGTGCAGTGGCTGCGCGACGGTTTGGGCCTGTTCGAGCGCTCGGACGAAGTCGAGTTCCTGGCGCGGCAGGTCGACGACACCGGCGGGGTCTACTTCGTCCCCGCCTTCGCGGGTTTGGGCGCACCGTACTGGGATCCGTACGCGCGCGGCACGATCGTCGGCATCACTCGCGGGACGACGCGCGCGCATCTTGCGCGCGCCGCGCTGGAGGCGATGGCGTACCAAACCGCCGACGTCATCGCGGAGATGGAGCGCGACGCGGGCGTGCGACTGACCGAGCTGCGCGTCGACGGCGGCGCGTCGGCCAACGACCTGACCATGCAGTTCCAAGCCGACCTGCTGGGCGTGCCCGTTTCGCGACCGGCGATCGTCGAGACGACCGCGCTCGGCGCGGCCTACTTGGCCGGCGTGCACGCCGGCTACTGGGCCGACCTCGAGACCCTCGCCGAGCAGTGGCGCGAGGACAAACGATTCCTTCCGCAGCTGTCCGCCCAGCGCCGCACGGCGCTGCTCGAGCGCTGGCGCGACGCGGTCGAGCGCAGCCGCGGCTGGGCGCGCGCGTGAACCGCGCCGACGGTTTGGCGCGGCTGGCCGCCGAGCGGTTCGACGTGCTGATCGTCGGCGGCGGCGCGACGGGGTTGGGCGCCGCGGTCGACGCCGCCGCGCGCGGCTATCGCACCGCGCTGATCGAAGCGGACGACTTCGCGAAAGCGACCTCCAGCCGCTCGACCAAGCTCGTCCACGGAGGCGTGCGCTACCTGCAGCAAGGCGACATCGGGTTGGTGCGCGAGGCGCTGCACGAACGCACCGCGCTCGTGCGCAACGCGCCGCACCTGGTGCACGACCGCGCCTTCGTCGTCCCGGCGTATCGCTGGCTCGAGCTGCCGTACTACGGCGCCGGCCTGGCCGCGTACGACGTGCTGGCCGGCTGGAGCAACGCGTTTCCGCTCAGCCGGCTGGTCGGCCCGCGCGGCGCGCGCACGCTGATCCCGGGCTTGCGCGCGGACGGTCTCCACGGCGCGATCGTCTATCACGACGGTCAGTTCGACGACGCGCGGCTGGCCGTCACGCTAGCGCGCACCGCCGTCGATCGCGGCGCGGCGGTGGCGAACTACGTGCGCGCGACCGGCTTCGTCTACGCGGGTACGCGGATCGCCGGCGTGCGCGCGCGCGACGCCGAACGCGGCGACGAGCTCACGATCCGAGCGCGGGTCGTCGTCAACGCGGCCGGCATCTTCGTCGATGCGCTGCGGCGGCTCGACGTCCCGGACGCGCCCGCGCTGCTGACGCACAGCCGCGGCTCGCACATCGTCGTGCGCGCGAGCGCGCTGGGCGACGCGAACGCCGCGTTGCTCGTCCCCAAGACGCCCGACGGCCGCGTGCTGTTCGCCGTGCCGTGGCACGAGCACGTCGTCGTCGGCACCACCGACGTCCCGGCCCCGGTCGCGGAGCTCGACCCGCAGCCGACGCGAGCGGAGATCGCCTACATCCTCGAAACGGTGAACCGCTATCTCGCGCAGCCGCTCGACGAGTCCGACATCCTATCCGCGTGGGCGGGCCTGCGGCCGTTGGTCAACCGCGGCGCGGCCCGCACCGCCGCGCTCTCGCGCGAGCACCTGATCGACGTGGCCGACTCCGGCTTGGTCACCATCACCGGCGGCAAGTGGACGACCTACCGCAAGATGGCCGCCGACGTCATCGACGTCGCGATGCGCGTCGGCGCGCTCGCACCGGCGCCGCCCGTGACGGAGCACCTGCCGCTGCACGGTGCGCTCGGACCCTTGCCGGCGCAGGAACGGCTGCACGTGTACGGCAGCGACGCGCCCGCGGTGCTGGCGCTCGAAGCCGCCGCGCCCGCCGCCGCCGCGCTGCTCGATCCGCGCTTGCCGTACACGCAGGCCGAGGTCACCTACGCGGCGCGAGCCGAGATGGCACGCACCGTCGACGACGTGCTGGCGCGCCGCACGCGCGCGCTGTTCCTCGACGCGGCGGCCGCGCGCGCCGGCGCGCCGCGCGTGGCCTCGCTGTTGGCGGCCGAGCTGGGGCGCGACGCCGGCTGGGAACGCGACCAGTTGGCCGCCTTCGACGCCCTGGCCGACCGTGCGGAGGCGCCGCCGGCCGCCTGACGCCGCATCGGCGCCGGGCTGGCGTTCGCCGCGGCGGTCCCGCCGGCGCGACGCGACGATTCCGATCGTCGCGCCGGCCGGCGGCCGGGTGCGCATGTTCGAGACGGTGGTGCACGGCGTGCCGGCGGCTACGCCGCCACCTTCGTCTCCGTCTCGGTGAACGAGATGCCGCGGCGTTCCGGTCCGATCAACGTCACGATGAACACGACCGCGAACACGGCCAGCATGATGATCTGCATGGCGTGACCGTAGTCGGCGCCCGCCGGCGGCGCCAACGGGAAGCTCTTGGTCGCGAAGAGCGCCTCCCATTGCGCCGCGAAGGCGGTGATCAGGTTTCCGAGCTGATAGGTGAAGCCCGGGAAGGTGCCGCGCACGTCGCCCGGCGAGAGCTCGTTGAGGTGCGCCGGGATGACGCCCCACGCGCCCTGCACGAAGAACTGCATGATGAACGCGCCGACGGCGAGCAGCAGCGGCGTCTGTGCGCCGGTCCAAATGGCGATGCTGCAGGCGCCGAGCGCGCAGCAGATGCAGATGGTCAGCTTGCGGCCGATGCGTTGCGAGAGCGCACCGAGCAGCGTTCCGCCCACGATCGCGCCGACGTTCATCACGACGGTGACGTTCTGCACCGTGTGCTGATCGAAACCGCGCTGCACGCGCAAGAACGTCGGGTAGAGGTCCTGCGAACCGTGCGACATGAAGTTGAACGCCGCCATCAGCACGATCGCGAACACGTACAGCAGCGGGTTGCGCAAGATCGAGCGCAACAAATTGCCGTGCTCGCCCAGCTTGCGGTGCTGCCCCGCCTCCCAGACCGGTGACTCTTGCACGGTCGAGCGGATGTAGAGCACCAGCAGCGCCGGCAGCACGCCGACCCAGAACATCCCGCGCCAGCCGATCAGGTTGAAGAACTGGCCGAACACGAGCGCCGCGATCAGGTAGCCGAACGCGTAGCCCTGCTGGATGATCCCGGATGCGACGCCGCGGGCTTCGGCCGGCAGCGTCTCGAGCGCGAGTGCCGCGCCCACGCCCCACTCGCCGCCCATCGCGATGCCGTACAGACAGCGCAGCACGAGCAGCGCGGTGAAGGTCGGCGCGAAGCCGCTGAGCAGCTCGAAGAGCGAGTAGAGCAGGATGCTCGCCATCAGCGGACCGCGTCGCCCGAAGCGGTCGGCCAGCATGCCGAAGATGAGCGCGCCGACCGGGCGGAACATCAGCGTGAGCGTGATCAGCCACGCGGCGGTCGGGATGTTCGGGGTGCCGTCGAGTTTGACGACACCCAGATCCTTGGCGATGTCGGCCAGGACGAACGTCACCAAGAAGAAGTCGAACGCGTCCAGCGTCCAACCGAGGAAGGCCGCGATGAACGCTCGCCACTGCCGGGCGTTCAGCGTGGCGAGTGGAGCAAAGATCGCCATGTCGGTCGGTATACCACACCGGCGGATCGAGCCTTCTCGCGCGCGCCGCGAGCCGGGGAATCGCTTCCCGCTGACCGGGAGCGGCCGCTAGGGCAGGTCGTCCAAGAGTGCCCACGCCTCGGCGTCGGCCGCGTCGAACGTCTGCTCGCCGTCGACGCACCGGTCGTAGGCCGCGGCGATGCGGCGCTTGACGTCGGTCCGTGCCCGTTCGCGCTCGAAGTCGCGGTCGGTGGGCCGGTACATCGTCACGTAGACGGCGAAGTTCTCGCGCGCTTCGCGCAGGGCGTAGTCGCTGTTGACCCCGCCGACCACGACGTCGGGTCGCGGTGCGCCGGGCCGCGTGCGCTCGGCGTCGTCCTGGCCGTCGTCCTCCCAACCGCACAGCGGGCAGATCTCGAACGCGCCGCGCCCGTTGATGGTCGGGTAGCCGCAGCACGGGCAGGTCGAGCGCGCGCCTTCGCGCACCTGCAGCGCGACCCGCTGCTCGGGCGTAAGGTCGGGGGCGAGGACGTCGTCGAAGGTCGCGCGACGCAGCTCGAACGCGGCCCGATCGAAGCTCAGAGCGTCGTCTTCCCGAGCGCGGAGAGGATCAGCTCGACGGCCAGGATCGCGGTTTGGTTCTCGCGGTCCAGGATGGGGTTGATCTCCGTGATCTCCAGCGAGCCGAGCGTTCCCGAGGCCGCCACGCCTTCCATCAACAGGTGCGCTTCGCGGTAGGTGATGCCGCCGCGCACCGGCGTTCCGACGCCCGGCGCTTCTTGCGGGTCGACGCCGTCCATGTCGAACGAGACGTGCACCGACTCGGGCCCGTCGGCGACGATCGCGAGCGCCTCTTCGAGGACGCGGCTCATCCCGAGGCGATCGACGTCCGCCATCGTGAACGCCTTCACGCCCAGCTCGCGAATGATCGCCTTCTCGCCGTCGTCGACGTCGCGCAAGCCGATGAAGGCCATGCGTTTGGGATCGACGGCGTGTTCCTGCAACGCGAAGTGGACCGGCATCCCGTGCACGTTGCCGGACGGGGAGGTCAGCGGCGTGTTGATGTCCCCGTGCGCGTCGACCCAGATGACGCCCGGCGCGCGCCCGCGCGCTTTGGCCACGCCGGTGATCGTTCCCATCGCGATCGAGTGATCGCCGCCGAGCACGAGCGGAAATCCGCCGCCCGCGATGATCTCCTCCACCAATACGGCCAACTCGTCGCAGACCGCCTTGATGATCGGGAAGTACTTCGCGTTCTGCTCCGCAACGGTGGCCGACTCGGGCACCGGCACCCGCAAGTTCCCGTGATCGCTGACCGTGAACCCAAGCTTCTCGAGCGACTCTTTGAGGCGCGCGTAGCGAATCGCGGACGGCCCCATGTCGACCCCGCGCCGGTCGGCGCCCAGGTCCATCGGCACGCCGACGACGTCGACCCGCCCGACCCGCTTGGCCGGTCGACGGAGCTGCGGGCTCACCTCGGTCTGCATGCCCCCAGCTTCGCCGGAGAGGCTGCCCGCCTCCCGGGCGCCATGACCCGGCGTCATGCTTCGGCCCCCGCGGTGCTCCGGCGCGCCGACTGCCGGAACTGCTAGCCGCGTTGCGATTGACGTACCGGCACGCGCGCGCCTACCATCGTTCAGACGAGACGGAGTGAATTGCCATGCGTTCTTCCTTGCTTGCGGCGAGCGTCGCCGTCGCGCTCGCGCTGTGCGGATGCAGCGCGGCGAGCGGGCCCGGCACGAACGTGTGCAGCACGCCGCCGATTCCGATCGTTCAGCTCGCCTCACCGCCCGGCGGCAGCACGGGCGTGAGCCCGAGCATCGGCGAGCTCGTCCTCGCGGAGAGCAGCCCGACGGTCGGGAACGTCACGGTGACCGTCAGCTCGCCGGCCGGAACGATCGTCTCGGGGGCGACGCCCACGAGCGCGCCCTCGCCGCTGCCGAGTCCGCTGGCCTCGCCGCTGCCGGGGACGATCGTCTATTTCAGCATCGGCGTGCCCGTGCTGAGCGCGAACACGAGCTACACCGTCCGCGCGACCTATTCGGTCGGCGGCTCCGGTGCGTGCCCGACCTCGTTTCCGATGACCGCCGGCTCGTTCACGACCGGATAGACGCGCTCACGGCCGGCGCGCGCGCCGCGCCGAACGGGCCGGTTCCTTCGGCAACGCCGTTTCGTCGCGCGGCTCTTTGGTGACCGCGGGCTGCGCCTCGGTGCGCGACACCGGATGCGGCAGCAGCGCGCGCAGCACGACGCGGATCATCGCCGCGGCGGGCACCGCGAGGAACGTCCCGACCAGGCCGAACAACTCGCTGCCGCCGAGGATCGCCAGCAAGATCCAGAACGGCGAGAGGCCGACGTTCTCCTTGAGGACGCGCGGCGCGATGAAGTTGCCGTCGATCTGGTGGATGAGGGCGATGAGCCCGGCGACGACCAGCGCGTTGATCGGGCCGTTGTACGCGAACGCCAGCGCGACGGCGGGCACGAACGCGACCACCGCGCCGGCATACGGGATGAAGTTCAGCGCGCCCGAGACGACCCCGATCAGCAGCGCGTACGGCACGTGCATCACGAACAGCATGAGGGTGAGCATCGCGCCCAAGATCGAGCCGTCGATCAGCTGGCCGCGAATGAAGCCGCCGACGACCGAGTCCAGCTCGCCGATGATCACCTCGGCCTTGTGGCGGGCCGCGCCGCGCGTCGGGAAGATCGCGAGGAAGCCTTTCTTGAGGTTCTCCGCGTCGAGCAGCATGTAGGCCGCCAGTACCGGGACCACGACGATCGTCGCGATGACCGAGATCGTCGAGAGCACGACGGCCAGCGTCTTGGTCGCGGTGCTGAACGCGTTGACGGTGATGAAGTGTTGGATCTGGGCGGGGATCGTGGCCAGGTAGCCGCGTTCGCTGGGCGTGAGCCAGCGCAGCACCGGCGTGTGGGGATCGGCGAACAGCAGCGAGTAGCGGGTGACCAGACCCGGCAGTGCTTTGGCGACGCTCTGCATGTCGCTCACCAGCGGTGGGATCAGCAGCTGCAAGATCGCCGCGCCGACGATCGCGATCAACAAGTACACCAGCAGCACGGCGACGCCCAGCGGCAAGCGTTCGTTCAGACGCCGCACCAGCGGGAAGATCATGTACGCGAAGAACAGCGCGACCACGAACAGAAGCGCGGTCGCCTTGACGTTGCCCAGGAACTCCAGCACGCCCACGGTGAGGTAGATCGCGACCGCGATCAGCCCCAGCGTCTTGAGCCAGAAGGTCACGTTGCGCTCGGCGCGCGAGACCCGGCGGCGCGGGCGGAGGTTGGTGGGATCGGCGCTCATTCCGACCTCTCTTCCGCAGGACGGAGAGGCCGCCCCGTCCCGACGTCGTAGGAGGGGCCGATGCCCGCCCCCACGCGCGCGGCCTTCCTCGGCCTCGCGCTCGTTCCGCTCGCCGCCGGCCTGGCGGACTGCGCCTCGAAGCGGTTTCCACCCGGCGTGCTGCGGGTGGGGATGGTGACGGACGTCGGCGGCCTGGGTGACCACTCGTTCAACGACTCTGCCTACGCCGGCTTGCTGCGCGCGCACCGCGAGCTGGGCGTCGCGACCACCGTCCTGGAGTCGAGCTCGGCGGCTGACTATCAAGTCAACATGACGGTATTGGCCAACAAAGAGTTCGACGTCATCTTCGCGATCGGCTTCCTGATGGCCGAGGACGTCAGCGAGGTGGCGCAGCGGTACGTGCAGCGCCACTTCGGGATCATCGACGCCGTCGTCGACTTGCCCAACGTCACCTCGGTGACGTTCAAGGAAGAGGAAGGCTCGTTCTTGGCCGGCGCGCTCGCCGCGATGGTGACCAAGACCAAGACGATCGCGTTTCTGGGCGGCGTCGATCTGCCGCTGCTGCGCAAGTTCGAGGCAGGCTACACCGCCGGCGCGCGCGAGGTCGATCCCACCGTCAAGACGCTGGTCAAGTACGTCGGTTCGTTCGACGACGTCGCCTCGGGCAAGGAGCTGGCCCAGGTGCTCTACGACGAAGGCGCCGACATCATCTACTGCGCGGCCGGCAAAGCCGGGCTGGGCGCGATCGACGCCGCCAAGCAGCGTCCCGGCGCCTACATCATCGGCGTCGACTCCGACCAGGACGCGCTGGCGCCGGGCAAAATCCTCACCTCGATGGTCAAACGGGTCGACATCGGGGTCTTCCGCGTCTGCGAAGCGCTGGTGAAGCACCGCCCGCTGCCGGGTCACCTGGTGCTGGGGTTGGCGCAAGGCGGCGTCGGGTTGACCGACTTCACGTACACGCGCAGCGTCGTCACGCCGCCGAAGATCGCCGAGCTCGACAAGCTGCGCGCGGCGATCATCGCCGGCAAGATCGTCGTGCCGTCCACGCGGGAGGGACTCGCATCGTTCACGCGCGTCCAGCTCTGAGGCTGATCGGCGTGCGACGGCGCTTCGGCGCCGTGCAAGCCGTCGACGGCGTCGACCTCGAGCTGCAGGCCGGCGAGATCCACGCGTTGGTCGGCGAGAACGGCGCCGGCAAATCGACGTTGGCGGCGATCGCGTACGGCGCCGTGCGCGCCGACGAGGGGACGGTCGAGGCGGTCGGCGTCGTCGGTCTGGTCCACCAGCACTTCAAGCTGATCGATCGGCTGCGCGTATGGGAGAACGTGCTGCTCAACCGCGAGCCGCGCAAAGGTTGGACGATCGACGTACCGGCCGCCCGCGCACGCGTGCGCGAGCTGGGCGAACGTTACGGTTTGGCCGTCGATCCCGACGCGCTGGTGGAAACGCTGCCGGTCGGCATCAAACAGCGGGTCGAGCTGCTGCGCGAGCTCGACCGCGAGCCCTCGGTGCTGCTGCTCGACGAGCCGACGGCGTCGCTCGCGCCGGCCGAGATCGCGTCGTTCTTCACCACCGTGCAAGGCTTGGCGGCACGCGGCACCGCGGTCATGGTCGTCACCCACAAGCTGGCCGAGGTGATCGCGTACTCGCAAGCGGTCACCGTCATGCGGCACGGCCGCGTCGTCGCGCGACACCGGACCGCCGACACCAGCGCCGAGGAGATCGCGCGCGAGATGGTCGGCGGCGAGCTGCCGCCGCTGGCCGAGCGCGCGGCGACCGCGCCGCGCCCGCTGCTCGAGCTGCACGCGCTCTCGGCCCAGTCCGGCGGCAGCCTGTTGGCGGAAGCGACGTTCTCGGTCGGGGCCGGCGAGATCGTCGGCGTCGCCGGCGTGGAGGGCAACGGCCAGTCGGCGCTGGTCGACGCGATCGCCGGCCTGGCGCCGTTCACCGGCGAGCTGTCGTTCGATGGCGACGCGCTGCGCGCCGACGAGACGCCGGCCGCGCGGCTGGCGCGCGGCATCCGCGTCATCCCGCAAGATCGCTTGCACGAAGCGCTGGTGCTCGACTGGACGGTGCGCGACAACGTCGCGCTCGGACGCCAGCGTTCGCTGCCGCTGGCGAAGTTCGACGCCGCGGCGCGCGAGGTGATCGAGCGCTTCGACGTCCGCCCGCCCAACCCGGACGCGATCGTCGGCGCGCTCTCCGGCGGCAACCAGCAGAAGATCGTCGTCGGGCGCACCCTGCTCAGCGCACCGCGCTTGCTGATCGCCTACCAGCCCACCCGCGGAATCGACATCGGCGCCGCCGCGCTGGTGCAGTCGCGGTTGATCGAAGCGCGCAACGCGGGCGTGGGCGTGCTGCTGATCTCGTTCGAGCTCGACGAGATCTTCGCGTGCGCCGATCGCGTGCTGGTCATCGCCGGCGGCCGCTTCGTAGGCGCATTCGATCGCGCCGGCATCGATCGCGGTCGCATCGGCGCGCTGATGGCGGGCCAGCGATGAAAGCCGCGCTGCGTTCGCGCGGGGCGCGCGACCTGTTGATCGTGCTGGTGCTGGTGTTCGGCGTCGGTTCGCTCGCAATGCTGCTGGCGCACGTCTCGCCGATCGACGGCTTCTCGGCCCTCTTCGACGGCGCGTTCGGCACGAAGGAAGAGATCGCCGAGACGCTGGTGCAGACGACGAACCTGCTCTTCCCCGCGCTCGGCATCGCGATCGCGTTCCGCGCCGGCCTGTTCAACATCGGCGCCGAGGGGCAGCTGATCCTGGGCGGCTTCGCGGCCGGGTGGGTCGGCGCCGAGTTCCCGCTGCCCGGCATCCTCGCGATCCCGATGGTGCTGCTGGCCGGCTTCGTCGCCGGCGGCATCTGGGGTGCGATCCCCGGCTTCATGCGCGCGCGTTTCGGGGCGAACGAAGTGATCGCGACGCTGATGCTCAACGTCGTCGCCGTCTTGCTCGCGACGTATCTGGTGACGGGCCCGCTCATGCAGGCCGGCGGCGGCGCCCAGGAGACGGCGATCTTGCCGAAAGCCGCGCAGCTGGGCGACCTGATGGTGGACTCGCGCCTGACCTGGGCCTTTCCGCTGGCGCTGGTCGCCGCGTTCGTGTTGCGCTGGCTGCTGCAGCGCACGATCTTCGGCTACGAGCTGCGCGCGGCGGGCGAAGCGCCCGAGGCCGCCAAGCGGGCCGGCATCGACCTCGGCCGCACGGCGCTGGTCGCGATGGCGCTTTCCGGGGCGATGGCGGGGCTGGGCGGCGCCACGATCGTCGCCGGCGTGCTGCACCGCTTCAACGTCGGGCTCTCGCCGGGGTACGGCTTCATCGGCATCGCCGTCGCGCTGGTCGGCAACCTCGACCCGCTCTGGATCTGCCTGGCCGCGCTCGGCTTCGGGATCTTGCAGAGCGGCGGCATCGCGATGCAAGCCGAGGCCGAGGTGCCCAAGCAAGTCGTCTCGCTGGTGACGGGGCTGGTCATCATCGCGCTGGCCGGGCGGCGCGTCGTCGCCGCGCGGAGGACGACGTGAACGGCTCGCTGGCCGCGATCGTCGGCCTGCTGGCGCTCACGCTGGTCAAGGCGACGCCGCTGATCTACGCGGCGCTCGGCGGCGTGCTCAGCGAGCGCTCGGGCGTGGTCAACATCGGGCTCGAAGGGATCCTGATCGCCGGCGCGTTCACCGGCGTCGTCGTCAGCGGCGCGACCGGCAGCCCGCTGCTCGGCGCGCTGGCCGGCGTGATCGCCGGCGCGCTCTTGGCCGCGCTGTTGGCCTATGCCGCGACCCGCTTGGCCGTCGACCAGATCGTGGCCGGGACCGGGCTCAACATCGCGGCCCTGGCGGCGGCGGCGTTCGGGCTCGTGCTGGTCTACCATCAGCCGGGCGCCTCACGCGAAGTGCCCGCGCTCGGCCAGCGCGGCGAAGACGTGCTGATCGTGCTGGCGCTGGTGGCCGCGGTCGCGCTGCACGTCGTGCTGGCGCGCACCCCATGGGGCCTGCGGGTGCGGGCCTGCGGCGAGGACCCCGGCGCGGCCGAATCGGCCGGGATCGACGCGCTGCGCACGCGCTTCACGGCGGTCGTGATCGGCGGGGCGATCGCGGCGCTGGGCGGCGTCTTCCTCTCGCTCGCCGAGCTCGATCTCTACTCCGACGGGATGACCGCCGGGCGCGGCTTCATCGCGCTGGCGGCCGTCATCTTCGGCCGCTGGACGCCGCTGGGCGCGACCGGCGCGGCGATCTTCTTCGGGTTTTTCGCGGCGCTGCAGTTCTCGTTGCAGCGCGCCGGCGTGCCCAGCGAGGTGATGCAGGCGCTCCCCTATCTCGCCGCGCTGATCGCGCTGGCGGGCTTCGCCGGACGCGTGCGCGCGCCGAAGTCCGACGGCGTTCCGTACGTCCGACCGTAAACGTACACTCCGTTCGTCGAAAGCGCACGGTGTGTGATTTCACCGCGTGCGACTTGACTTTTTTCGCGGCGGGCCGACATATGATAGACAATGCGAGTCGTCCCACGACTCTTGTTCGCGAGTTGCGCGCTGTTCTTGCCGCTGGTTCCGAGCGCACCGGCCGGCGCCAGCGCGGTCCCCGGACCGCTGGCCGGCTTTCAAGCGGCGCTCAACGCGCTCACGATGCGCGCGCCGGGCCACGTCGCGATCGAAGTCCAGGACGTGGCGACCGGGGCCAGCACCGGCATCAACGAGTTCGCCGAGATGCCGGCCGCCTCGACCATCAAGATCCCGGTCATGGTCGAAGTCTTCCGCCAACTGGGGCTGGGCCGCTTCGATTTGAACCGGGTCGTGCACCTCGAGGCGAGCGACCGTGACTGGGGCTGGGGCGAGCTGTGCGACGCGCGGCCCGGCAAAGGCTATCCGGTCTCGACGCTGCTCTCGCTGATGATCGACGACAGCGACAACACCGCGACCAACATGCTGATCCGCCTGGTCGGCCGCCAGCACATCAACGCGACCATGGCGCGGCTCGGGCTCACGCACACGCGGCTGTCGGACTTCATCCGTTCGAACGGCCCGATCCGCTGGGCGCTGCGCTCGAGCCCGTCCGACATGACGCGCCTGCTGGCGAAGATGGCCAAGCAGCAGCTGCTCGACCCGTGGTCGTCGCGCGCGATGATCGCGATCCTCGAACGCCAGCACCACAACAGCCTGCTGCCCGAACCGTTGCCGCCGAGCACGCCGATCGCGCACAAGACCGGCTCGCTGCACGACACGCTCAACGACGTCGGCATCGTCTTCCCCGGCACCGACGCGTACGTGATCGCGGTGATGACGACCGATTTGCCCGACCTCGACGCGGGGCGCTCGTTCATCCGCGGCGTCTCGCGGATGGCCTACACCGCGCTCGAGCACTTCAGCGTCTGGCGTGCGAGCAGCGAGGACCTCGGCTTCCCGGCCGCCGACGCGACGACGGCGGCGACCCCGGCCGACCTGCGGATGTGGGCGCCCACGAACCCCTCCTCGGCCGCGCCGGCCGACAGCGTGGTACCGGCCGGCGTTCCGGCACCGGACGAACCCGAGCCCGACGCGAGCCCGGTCGCCTCGCCCGCGCCGCAGCCGACCTAGCTAGAAGCTCGCCGCGGCGGTTCGCTCGAGCAGCGCGCGCAGCGTGCCGACGTCGCCGCTGCCGAGCGCGCCTTCGACCTGCGCTTGCGCGCGGCGCCAGAGCGGGATCGCGGCGCGCAACGCCGCCCGGCCGGTCGGCGTGATGCGGATGCGGCGCACGCGGCGGTCCTGCGTGTCCGGCGCGGTCCGCAACAAACCGCGTGCTTCGAGCGGGCGCAGGTTGCGGGTCAGCGTGGTCGGATCGGTCGTCATGCGCTCGGCCAGCTCGCCCAGCGCGATCCCGGTCGTGCTCTGCGCCAGCGAGCCTTCCAGCTGCGCCAACAGGCCGAACTGCGCGATCGTCACGCCGGCGGGCTCGAGCGCGTCGTCGTAGAGCTGCGAGACGCGCCGCGCCGCGCGCCGCAACCGAGCGGCGGTGCAGCTTCGCAGCTCGCGCAGATCGATCGGATCGGCGGCCGCACCCTCGGCGCGGTCGCCGTTGACACGGCGTGACATTACCTGTATATGCATATATATGCCCGAACCGACCGCGCGTCAAGCGGCGATGCTGCACGGGCCCATCGCCAAGACGATCCTGGCGCTGGCCGGTCCGACCGTTGCGGTGCTGGTGATCCAGACCGCTGTCGGCGTCGCCGAGACGTTCTACGTCGGCTTCCTGGGCACGGACGCGCTGGCCGGCGTCGCCGTCGTCTTCCCGGTGCTGATGCTGATGACGATGGCCTCCAACGGCGGGATCGGCGGCGGCGTCGCGTCGGCGGTCGCGCGCGCGCTGGGCGCCGGACGGCGCGCCGACGCCGACGCGCTGGCGACGCACGCGATCGCGATCGCGCTGCTCTTCGGCGCGCTCTTCACCGCGCTCGCGCTCGGCTGCGGGCCCGCGATCTACGGCGCGCTCGGCGCGCACGGCCCCGCGCTGCACGCCGCGCTGACGTACTCGACCTTCGTCTTCATCGGCGCTATCGCCAACTGGACCGTCAACCTGGCCTCGTCCGCGCTGCGCGGCGCCGGCAACGTGCGCGTCCCCGCGACGGTCAACTTGGTGGCCGCGTGCGTGCTCATTCCGCTCTCGCCGGCCTTCATCTTCGGCATCGGCCCGGTGCCGCGGCTGGGCATCGCGGGTGCCGGCATCGCGGTGACGCTCTACTATCTCGCCGCGGCGCTGTGGCTGCTGCGCTACCTCGCCGGCGGCCGGGGCGGCGTCACGCTGCGGCTGGTGCCGCTGCGCGGACGCCCGTTCTGGGACATCCTGCGCGTCGGGTTGCCGTCGGCGCTCGGCTCGGTGCAGACGAACTTGACCGTGGCGTTGGTGACCGGGGCGGTCGGCCTGTTCGGCACCGATGCGCTGGCGGGGTACGGCATGGCCTCGCGGCTGGACTACGTGCTGATCCCGCTGCTGTTCGGCCTGGGGACGGCCGTCGTGACGATGGTCGGCACCAACGTCGGCGCGCACCAGCACGCACGCGCGCGGCGCATCGCGTGGACCGGCGCGCTGATCGGCGCGCTCGGTACCGAAGCGATCGGCTTGGCCGCCGCGCTGGCGCCGTGGGCCTGGCTCGAGCTGTTCAGCCGCGATCCGCGCGTCGTCGCGCTCGGCACGCTGTACCTGCGTACCGTCGGCCCGGTCTACGGCGCGACGGGCTTCGGCCTGTTGCTGTATTTCGCCGGCCAGGGCGCCGGACGCGTCGTCTGGCTCGTGCTGGCCGGCACCGCGCGGCTGCTGATCGCGGCGGGACTGGGGTGGTACGCGGTCGGCGCGCTGCACGCCGGACTGGGCACGCTGTTCGCGATCGTCGGCCTCGCGTCGGTGACCTACGCCACGGTCAGCGCGATCGTCATGCTGCGCATGCCGTGGGGCGCGCCCGAATCCGTCGCGAACCTCCCGCCATGGCCAGCTACCGTTACCGCGTCGTCGACGTCTTCACCGAGCGCGCCTTCGAAGGCAACCCTCTCGCCGTAATCCCCGACGCGCGCGGGCTCGAGACGGCCGCCATGCAGCGCATCGCGCGCGAGTTCAACCTCTCGGAGACGACCTTCGTCTTCCCGCCGAGCGGCCCGCTGACGGTGGCGCACGTGCGCATCTTCACGCCGACGATGGAGATGGCGTTCGCCGGCCACCCGACGATCGGCACCGCGTGGGTGCTGCGCGACGAGCAGCGCATTCCGATCACCGAACGCTTCGCGTTCGAGGAACAGGTGGGGCCGGTGCCGATTCGCGCCGACGCGGACGGGATGCTGTGGCTGACCACGCCGCCGATCACCTTCGGCCGCGTCTACAAGCGCGCCGCGTGCGCGCGCACGCTCGGCCTGCGCGACGACGACCTGCTGGCGACGGTCCCGCCGCAGTTCGTGAGCGCCGGCAATCCGACGGTCTTCATCGCGGTGACGGACCCCGCCGCGGTCGACCGCGCGAAGACGGAACGTTCGCTGGTCGCCGCGCTGCACGGCTCGGACGAAGACCCGACCTGTCTGTTCGTGTTCGCGGCGACGCCGCGCGGCGCGTACTCGCGCATGTTCGCGCCGGAGCTGGGCGTCGTCGAAGACCCCGCCACCGGCAGCGCGACCGGACCGCTGGCCGCCTACATGATGCGGCACCATCTCGTCGATCACCGGGACGGCACGCGCTTCGTGAGCGAGCAGGGCGTCCGCATGGGCCGCCCGAGCGCGCTCTACGTGCGCGTGAACGGCAACTACGGCGAGGACGGAATCGACGTCGGCGGTACCGTCGCGCCGTTCGGCGAGGGCACCTTCGTCGCGTAGGTCGGCGTCAGCCAGTGGCGGTACTTCGCGACGCCGCCGCGCACGACGCGGTCGTAGAGCTCGATCAGCTTGGTCGCGATCGGACCGCGTTCGCCGGCACCGATCGTACGGTGGTCGATCGACTCGATCCACTGCACGCCGGCCGCGCTGCCGGTGATGAACACCTCGTCGGCGATGTACAGCTCGCTGCGGTCGATCGCGCGCTCGCAGATCTCCAACCCCAGCTCTTCGCGGGCCAGCGTGATGACGATGCGGCGGGTGACGCCTTCGAGGATGTTCTGGGAAGGATCGGGCGTGTAGAGCACGCCCTTGCGCGCGACGAAGATGTTCTCGGCCGAGCCTTCGCAGACGTGACCTTCGGCCGAAAGCATGATCGCCTCGTCGAAACCGGAGAGGATCGCGTCGCTCTTGGCCAGCGCGCTGTTGACGTAGATGCCGGTGATCTTGCCGCGCGCCGGCGCCATCGTGTCGTCGATGCGGCGCCACGCGCTCACGCCGCAACGCAGGCCGCGCTGGGCGTCGAAGTAGCGCTCGAACGGCAGCGCGACGATCGCGAAGCCGTCCTTGACGTCGTGCAGCCGTACGCCGACGTCCTCGTTCGCCTTGTACGCGAACGGGCGCACGTAGACGTCGCCGCGGAACTCGTTGCGCGCGCACAGCTCGACCGTCAGCGCCGAGAGCTCCGCCACCGCGTGCGGCAGCTTCGCCAAGAGGATGCGCGCCGATTGCTCGAGGCGCTCGAAGTGCGCGTCCAGCTCGAGCAGGTACAGCTCGTCCTCGGACGCGTTCCAGAACCCGCGCACGCCCTCGAAACAGCCGGTGCCGTATTGCAGGCCGTGGGTCAACAATCCGATCCGCGCGTCGTCGTAGCGCATGAACCGGCCGTTGTGGTAGACCGTCAGGTCACCGAGCTGCATGGAATCGGGGTCCTCCGAAGGGAAGCAAGCGGCGTGCGCGAGGTCTTCGTGACGTTCTTGCGACTGGGATGCTCGTCGTTCGGCGGCCCCATCGCTCATCTCGCCTACTTTCGACGCGCGTTGGTCGAAGAGCGGCGGTGGATCGACGAGGCGGGATACGCGCGAATCGTAGCCTTCTGCTCGGTCCTCCCGGGACCCACCTCCAGCCAGGTCGGCATGCTGCTGGGCCTGGTTCGCGGCGGTCCGGCGGGCGCGTTCGCTGCTTGGCTGGGCTTCACCGCGCCCTCGGCGATCCTGATGGGCGCGATCGGCATCGTGCTGGCGGCGACGTCCGCCGATCCGCCGCCGTGGTTCGGCGGCCTGCTCGACGGGCTGTTCGCCGCCGCGGCGGCGGTCGTCGCGCAGGCGGTGCTCGGCTTGGCCCGCACGCTGTGCCCCGATCGCCCGACCCAGACGGTCGGCCTGGGCGCGGCCGTCGTGGCCCTGGCGCTGCGCCCGCTCCCGGGCCTGCAGTGGGCGCCGATCCTGCTCGGCGCGCTGGCCGGCGCGCTGTGGCTGCACGCCGGCGCGCCGCCGGCGCAGGCCTTGCCGCTGCGCGTGCCGCGCGCCGTCGCCGCGTTCGCCGGCGCGCTGTTCCTCGCGCTGATCGCGCTGACGTTCCTTCCGCCCGCGCCGGTCTTCGCGCTGCTGGCGACGCTCGTGCGCGCCGGCGCGCTCGTGTTCGGCGGCGGCCACGTCGTGTTGCCGCTGCTGCAGACGACCGTGACGCAAGGGCTGATCTCGTCGAAGCTGTTCTTTGCCGGCTACGGCGCGGCGCAGGCGATGCCCGGACCGCTGTTCACCGTCGCCAGCTTCCTGGGCGCGGCCAACAGCTCGCCGCTGCACGGTGCGCTCGGCGCGCTCGTCGCGACGGTGACGATCTTCTTGCCCTCGTACGCGTTGCTGTTCGCGCTGGCGCCGGCCTGGAACCGTCTCGCCGCGCTGCCTCGGGCCGGCGGTGCGCTGCGCGGCGCGAACGCCAGCGTCGTCGGACTGCTCGGCGCGATCCTCTACGATCCGGTCCTGCTCTCGCTGGGCAACGGCCCGCCGCGCATCGGCATCGCCCTGGCTGCCTTCGCGCTGGTCGCCGTGTGGCGAATCGCACCCTGGATCGTCGTGCTGGCCGCGGCGTTCGCGGGCGCGCTGCTGCGGGCCTAGTCATACGTTTCACTTTAGTCTCTCGGCGGCGCGGCGCTTACCGGTCAACAATCGTGAAAATTATAGCGATAGTCCTCCGCACAAGAGCGCCACCACCCAGGCAAGGCAGGCGAGCTGCAAGCCGACGCAGAAAGCCGCCTCACTGCCTTGGCCGACTATGAAAAGGTCGCGGACGAAACCACGATCTGGCGCTACATGCGCTTGGGGCCGTTCCTTGAGATGCTCGTGCAAGGCGCACTATTCCAAACGCGTGTCGACGCCTTCGCTGACGGCTCCGAGGGGGCTTACGGATACGCCAGTGTGAAACTGGATCCGTCAGTAGTTCAAGTTTTGAACGTAAGTCCCCGCCGGTTCTATGACTCTAACGGTGTTCAGCACTTCATTCCGGCAAAAAACGCAGAGCTTATTCGTGAAGCTCGACGACATGCTGTCGTAACATGCTGGTTCAAGCATCCAGGGTACGAGTCGTATGCAATGTGGCGCATTTACGGCTCCGATGACTACGCCGTTGCCATTGCTACGACTGTTGGGGCTCTCCGAGATGCTCTTCAGAGGAGAGGTGAGGTTCGAGTTGGAGAGGTCGCTTATGAGCCGCTGCCGAGCGTAATACCCGACATTTTTACGCTCTTTTTTCATAAGAGGCACGAATACAAAAGCGAGCAAGAGATTAGGTCGATACAAGTCTCTCTGAACCCGGTTCCCGAGCCCTACCAGATGCAGTCACTGGACCCGCTACAGTTGGACGCGTTGCTGAATAAGATAGTGGTTGCTCCCAGGATGCGGCAGACTATGTACGACACGGTCTTACAATCTATTCAGAGTAGGTTTACTGCACTGGGCTTGACTTTTGATCCTGGTCGCATGCAGCGCTCAAGCCTAGAACAGGACTTGTTGTAGAGTAGGTGCCAATGCCAGCCGCTACAGTACACCTGTAATGGAGATCCAACGTCACGCGCGCCAGATCGCCACGGTGCAGATGGGCGCGATATGGTCTAGCGGCTTCTTCGTGCACCCACGCCACCTGATAACGGTTCCCCCCTGGGGCGACGGCGTGGTTGACTTGGCCAAAATCGTCGTTGCCGTCGACGGCGCAACGGCGACTCCATTGGCAGTTCATTCCGTCGATCCATCGCACAGTGGGCCCACGGCCTTCGGCTATATCGCGCTGATCGAGCTGCGCGCAGACGTGGGCGTGGCAATCGATTTCGACTACGCGCCGGTATCCCCATACACGCGGTGCACAGCACTCGGGTTCCCGATAGACGCTCAAACCCCCCGGGCGATGCCGTTTCAGGTCGCGGGCCGTGAAGACGCGCCTTCGGGCCTGCTCGGAGAATATCGTTTAGTCTTTCGAGAGGGGTTCGTGCCAGCCGGTGCGATTGGTAGCGCTTGTTATAAAGATGAGAACGGCCGAGTGGTAGGCGTACTGATGAGCTCGGTAGGTGCATCGGGGCGCACAGAGAGTTTCGCCATTCCTAGCGACTTCGTCGTCCGAGCGTTTCCTCAATTAGCTTCATGGCATCCTCCCATGCGCGAGCTCTCAGTGCCCGAAGTATCCGTCCACGACGACGAGCGTACGTTCGGAAGTGGGGGCCGCGAAATTCATGCTTATAGCCTTGAATCACTGACGCTGGGTCTACAAGAACTATCCGAAGAAAAGCTTCAACGACTTCGAGTAGACTTAGACGAAGGTTTATATGCGCAAACGCGCCGAGCGCTCGACAAAGAGCTGAGTGATGAACGTTTCAACGTTTTACCAAATAGCGTTCGCGCTGGCTATCTCCGCGTAAGAGCAAACATCGCGCTCCTAGATGATGATTTCATCCTGGCAAATGCGCTCAGCGCCAAGGCAAAGGAGCTAGACAATGGCATCGAGCAGCGACTCCTAGAGGCAAAGATTGCGCTTGCGATGCATGGTCCCGACGCGGCTCTCAGCGCACTTCCAGACGAAAGCTCCCTGAACGCCGTGCTTTTGCGAGCGACTTTACTTCACATGGTGGGACGGTCGCAAGAGATGGCTCAGATACTTGACGCTGTGTCTGACTTCCACCCAGCGAACGCAGAAGTACACCGCCTTCTGGCCATCGCGCGGTTGACACTACGACAGCGTGAGGCTGCACTCCAAGAGGCCGAGCGCGCGTACGCGCTCGCACCGAAGCACGTACGGGTAATAGCAACGCTCGCTGTCGCGAACTATTATTTCTCCACCCCCCCGGCCTTAATCGGCCCTGACGTGAGCGATCCGCCGGAGCCGCCTCCATTTGAACTACTCAGCATTGACCACGACGCTCTCATAAAGCTACGCCGCGCTTACGAGCTATTTACAAGTATATTGGTGTCGCTTGACTTGGAAAGCTGGCTCATCTCGTCGATTGAGCTCTGGCGCCTCGCATGCGTGGCGCCCGATGTCGATCGCATTGAAGAGGCCGTCGAGCTTGCGACTTCACTATTGTACCGCACTCTCCCAAACAACGACGCCATCAGGTGGGTCCTCACCTACGACTTACCCGTTGACCTCACGGCGTGGCTCAGTGACGCCCAAAGCCGACTATCCGACAATACCATAACGTCTAGTCAAAGACGCGCCCTTGCCTGGTACAAGACGTGGCAAGGTTTGGGTGAAGATGCAATAGCGATATTGCGGGGGGTGCCTGCTCAGGAAACACAGCTTGATCGCCTTAAGCGGAAGGTCGCCCTGGCGCTCGCGCTCGTTGAGGCGAAGGACTACAGCGGCGCGCTTACGGTGATCGAAGACGAGGACTCGGGCAATATTAAAGCACTACGAGACCGCATCAATGAGGCGAGGGCCGCGGCGGGTACCAGTTCGCGCGTCAGTACCAGCGACGCCTTACAGTTGCTCCATGACGCTCGGTCAGCTGCTCAGCGCGGCGATTGGGACTTTATAGAAAAATCCCAAAAGAGGCTTCTGCAAGATATTCGTTGCCAGGTTTCTATTCGCTTGGTCTTATACGCGCTGATCAATAAGCGGCGGTACGCGAACTTTATTGAACTATATGAGAAAAACGCAGACTGGACGCGCTTAGCGAAGCACACCGGCACCCGACGCGCGTACATCATCTCCCTTTGGAACGCGAAGCGACGTGGCGACGCAATACGCGCAGCTTTAGAACTAATCGATGACGACCCTACCGCCGAGAGCATCGATTTAGCCTGTAATATTCTCTTTGAGGTCGGCGATTTCGAGCAAATAGCCGTGCTCTCTCGGATTGTTCGGACGACGGCGGACCTGACACCTGAAATTGCTCTTCGCTTTGCTGCTCGCCTGGCGGACTCGTCCCCAAGCGACGCGGGCGCACTTTGGGATCGAGCAATCGAGCTCGGCATACCAGACGATCTTGTCACACTTGCCCTTTCGACGGCATATCGCGTTGGACGCGATACGAAGACAAAAGAGCTCGTGCATCAGATGCAGCGCCTGGCACTAGCCGGTCACGACAGCGTATCAGCGAAATCCTTTGATGACGTGGCTGAGCTTGTATCAAACATTGCATATAGAAATAAGGTGGCCAACGACCAGTATCGGTCCGGCACGTTACCAATCCACGTCATTGCAGACGCGCTGAATTTTCCAATCTTCACCTCGCATCATACGTATCCTCAACAGAATCAATCACGCTCGCCGAAATATTGGGCCCCCGTATATGTACGCCACGGATCTCGAGCGCCCGAGCCGCAGTCCTTTTTTGACGCGGCGACGATTGCGCTCGACGTCACGACCATAGTGCAGGCGCAATACCTTGGAGTAATGGAACAACTGCTGGATGCTCGGGATCAATACATCGTAGACGACAAGCTGATCGAATTGTTTTTCGCCATGCGCGAGGAGATCGGGTCCGCGCAGCCGGCACACATGGACCACATGCGCGTTCTCCTTAAGACCATTCAACGCGGTGGCATTGATGTTATCGAATCGGATGATGGGGCTCGCTGGGCTAAGAACAATGGTGGCAACTACGTGACCACGCTTCCGCCCCTAGATCCACGCCTTGGCCCGGTAGAACCATCGCCGATATTGTCCGATGTTGCTCTTAACATTCGCAAGTTGGTCGAAGATCTTTACATGGATTCTCTGCTCTCAGAGGGCGACAAATTGCGCGCTTTGGCGCGGATGGGTACCGTCGGAGAACAGGAGGCTGCCGGTGTGTCGATTCACCCCGATCGTCCGCTGCTTATTGATGCCGCGTATCTTGAGATGCTTCACGAAACTGACCTCATCGGAGTCCTTCTAAACGCGGGATACGACCTTCGGATTTCTAGCCGGGACTACGCATTTTTGGAGCGCCAGGTGGAGGAAGCCGATCAGAAGGACGAGCGTTTAGAAGATCTAGATAAGCTTGTCAACCTGGTTCGCGACGCGTCGGCGAGAGGCAAGTTTGCTGAAATTTCATGGCACGGTGATCATCATGACACAGAGCGAATGAACACGCGGTCGATTTCCGCGGTGCTTGAATTTGTCGACGGAACTGGTGCCGTTGTCGTCGACGATCGCTTCGCGAATCGTTTTTCTACGACGGGAAACCGCGCCTCTGTAATTTCACTTTTCGACATTATGCTCGCGCTGAATGAGCGGGAGAAGCTAGCCGACGAGGACTATTTCTCCTTTCTAGTTCGAGCGCGCAGAGCGGGTCTATTTTTCTTGCCGGTATCCTCTCGAGAGATATTGCATCATGTTAGGCTGTCGTCGATTCAAGATAAGAGGCTTGTTGAAACTGCCGACCTTCGCACGCTGCGCCGCTATGTTGGTGCCTCATTTCAACAGCCCGGACTACATGTTGTGGCGTTATCAGATGATGAGCGCGCTTACATTCGTTTCATCGATCAATCTATGCGAGAGGCGGCCCAAAGTTTCGTGGGCAACAGCGAGGCGGCGGTGCGGCAGAGCTACATTGTAACCGAGCTCGGCGGAGCCACCATTTCTGCGGTTGCGCAGGGCCTGGATGCGGCTGACATTGGACCGGCACTGGAATCGCTCGCACTTCTAGCACGCCATCTCCTGAATTGATGGACAGGCATCTGCGCATGATCACGCAGTTAAGCACCGCAATGGCGCAAAGCGCAAGACTGCCGAGTCACTGGTTTGTATTGGCTGACCTCGCTCGCAGTGCGCGCGATCTAATGCCGCTGCGGAACCAGGTCACGCCGTACGGCGAGCTGGTCGCGTTGCCGAGTGTAGACTGCTGATGGCCATCGGGCATCCTGCACGACGACTACGCGCCGGCACCCGGAGGCGCTCCAAGACGCCGGCAATCGCGGGCGGTACAGCCAGCCGGTCCAGTTCTACGGCGTCGGCGGCGAGTTCGACACGCGCCCGTATGCGATCGCCCGGCTGCAGCTCTCGAAGCTGCTCTTCCGCGACTTCGTCGGCTACCGGGTCACCTCGAAGGGAAGCTACGACGACGGCAGCGACGGGCTGATCGGGTCGGGCTTCTTGCGGATGTTCACCGTCGGCATCGACTACCTCGACAGCCGCGTCTACCTCACGCCGACCACCGAGTCACGACGCCACGAGACGGTCGGCAAGCCGTAACGCAACCGTCGCGCGCGCCGGACTCGTCAGCACGGGCATGCGAACGCAGCATGCTCACCCGGTTCCTACCATACGACCACCGTCGACGGGCTGTCGATCTTTCACCGCGAGGCCGGCGACCGCGACGCGCCGGCGCTGCTGCTGCTGCACGGCTTTCCGTCGTCCTCGCGCATGTTCGAACAGCTCATCCCCGGCCTGGGCGACGCGTTCTGGGTGATCGCGCCCGATCACCTGGGCTTCGGGCACTCCGACGCGCCGCCCGCCTACCGATTCGCGTACACGTTCGATCGGCTGGCCGCGATCGCCGAGCACTGGACGCAAGCCGTCGGCTTGCGGCGCTACACGCTCTTCGTCCAAGATTACGGCGGACCGATCGGCATGCGGCTGGCCGTCGCGCATCCCGACCGGCTGCAAGCGCTGATCGTGCAGAACGCCGTCTCGCACGAAGCCGGGCTGGGCCCGCTGTGGGACCAGCGGCGCGCGTTCTGGCGCGACCGCGCGGCCAACGAAGCCGCCTTGCGCGAGAACCTGCTCTCGCTCGCGGCGACGAAGCAGCGCCACATCGGCAGCACCCCGCATCCCGAGCGCTACAGCCCGGACCTGTGGGTCGACGAGTACCGGTTTCTCACCCAGCCGGGCATGATCGACATCCAGAGCGACCTGTTCTACGACTACCGCACCAACGTCGCGTCGTATCCGGCGTGGCAAGAGTTCTTGCGCGCGACGCAGCCGCCGCTGCTGGTCGTGTGGGGCCGCTACGATCCCTCGTTCCAGACGGCCGGCGCGCTGGCATATCGCGACGACGTTCCCGGCGCCCAGGTGCACCTGCTCGACGCCGGCCACTTCGCGCTCGACGAAGCGGCCGACGAGATCACCGCGCTGACGCGAACGTTCCTCGCACAGGTGAACGCCGCGCGCTGAGCGATGCAACGCCCGTCGCCCGGCGCGTGTCGAAGCGGACGATGTCGCTCGATGCATCCATCCTCTTCACGCCGTTCACGCTCGGTCGCTTGCGGTTGCGCAACCGTGTAGTCATGGCGCCCCTCACGCGCAACCGCGCGACGCCCGGCACCGACGCGCCGCACGCGCTCAACGCCGAATACTATCGCCAGCGAGCGAGCGCGGGACTGATCATCGCCGAAGCGACGCAGATCTCGCCCTACGGCAAGGGCTACGCGTTCACCCCCGGCATCTACTCACCCGAACAAGTCGCCGGTTGGAAACTCGTCACGGGCGCCGTGCACGCAGCCGGTGGCGCGATCTACCTGCAGCTGTGGCACGTCGGTCGCTTCTCCCACCCCGCGCTGCAGCCGGGCGGTTTGCTCCCGGTCGCGCCGTCGGCGATCGCGCCGGAGAACCAGCGCACGTTCATCGAGACCGGCGAGTTCGTCACGGTCGGAACGCCGCGCGCGCTCGAGCTGAACGAGCTGCCCGGGCTGGTCGACGATTACGCCGACGCGGCGCGCAAGGCGATCGAGGCCGGTTTCGACGGCGTCGAAATCCACGCCGCGAACGGATACCTGCTCGATCAGTTCCTGAAAGACGGCAGCAATCACCGCACCGACCGCTACGGCGGGACGGTTGACAATCGGATGCGCCTGCCGCTCGAAATCGTGGAAGCCGTCACCGCCAGCGTCGGCAGCGACCGCACCGGAATCCGCATCTCACCCGTGTCGCCCGCGAGCGGCTCGTTCGACAGCGATCCGGCCGCCGTCTACGTCCCGTTCGTGCGCGAGCTCGATCGCTTCGACCTGGCCTACGTGCACGTCATCGAAGGCCACACGCAAGGACCGCGCGACTTTCACGGCTTCGATTTCGCGGCGCTGCGCGCCACGTTCGACGGTCCGTGGATGGTCAACAACGGATACACGCGCGAGCTCGCCGTCGAGACCCTCGCTGCCGGGAAGGCCGATCTGGTGGCCTTCGGGCGGGCGTTCGTCGCGAACCCCGACCTGGTCGAGCGGCTGCGCATCGACGCGCCGCTCAACGAAGTCGACTGGGACCACACCTTCGGCGGCGATGCACACGGATACACCGACTACCCGACGCTGGCCGCACAAGGCGCACCCGCCGACTAGGCGCGCAGCGCCGCCTTCACCGCCTCCGGCGTGAACGGTACGCTGCGCAGCCGCGCGCCGGTGCGGGCGAAGATCGCGTTGGCGACCGCCGGGGCGATGACCGTCGTCGTCGCCTCACCGGCACCGAGGATCTTTTCGTTGGGGCGGTCGACGACGCGCACCGTCACCGCCGGCACCTCGCTGAAGCGCAGGATCGGATAGCTCTCCCAGTCGACGCTTGTGACGGCGTGCCGGTCGAAGCGTACCGCCTCCTTGAGCGCGCGGCTGGTGCCCTGCACGGCGTTCCCTTCGATCTGGTTGCGCAAGCCGTCGGGGTTGACGACCAGCCCGCAGTCGTGTGCGATCCACAGGTGTCGCACGCGCACGGCACCGCTGGCACGATCGACGTCGACGTCGGCGATGGCGGCGACCAGCGCCTGCGTGTTCTCGTAGTGGCAGAAGGCGAAGCCGCGGCCGGGCTTCCAGTCCGCGCGCAGCGCCTCGACCACCGCGCGTGCGCGCGGGTCGGTCAGGTGCGCGAGCCGGAACGCGAACGGATCCGCGCCGGCTTGGTGCGCCAGCTCGTCGATGAACGACTCGTTGGCGAAGGTGTTCCCCGGCCCGCCGAGCCCGCGCAGCGCCGACTGGCGCAGCAGCGCCGTCGGTTGATCGACGATGGTCACCCGCTGCGCCGGAATCGCGTAGTCGTTCGGCGCGTTGCGATCGCCGCCGATGTACGTCGGCGGCGCGCTCTCGCCCATCAGCTGCCCGGGCAAGACGTTGCCGGCCAGGCCGTCGGGGCGACCGCTGTGCGTCGGCGTCCAGACCCGGTAGTCCCAGGCCGCGATGGTGCCGCTCGCGTTGAGCGCGCCGCGCAGATCGACGACCATCGCCGGCCCCTTGGGGTCCCAGCCCGTCTCGTCGGCGCGCATGTACTGCAGCCGCACCGGCGCGCCGACCGCCTGCGAGAGCAGCGCGGCCGAAGCGGCGACGTCGTCGGCGCCGTTGTGACCGTAGCAGCCCGACGCCTCGACGTAGCGCACCCGTACTTTGGTCGCGGGCAGCCCGAGCAGCTGCGCGATCGCGCCGCGCAGCGGGAAGACGCCCTGCGTCCCCGACCAGATGGTCGCGGCGCCGTCGCGCACGTCGGCCACCGCGCACGACGGCCCGATCGAGACGTGCGACTGGAACGGCCAGGTGTAGCGCGCGTGCAGCGCGTGCGCCGCGCTTTGCAGCGCGCCGTCGGCGTCGCCAGTGTCGATCAGCACGCGTTCTTTTCCCGGCGTCGCGACGACGGCCGCCGCCAGGTCCGCCTGCGCCGGCAGCGTCTTGCCGCCGCTCCACTGCGCGCGCAATGCTTGCGCGGCGCGGATCGCGGTCCACTCGTCGCGCGCGACGACGGCCAAGAAATTCTTCCGTTGCACGACCTGCACGCCGGCCAGCCCGCGCAACGACGTCTGGTCGACGTGCTCCAGCGTCGCGCCCAAGCGCGGCGGCAGCACGACGCGACCGTGGCGCATCCCCGGCAGGCGCACGTTGTGGACGTAGCGATAGCTTCCGGTGACCTTCCCCGGCAGGTCGACGCGGGGCACCGGCGTGCCGACGATGCGATAGCTGCTCGGCGAGCGCAGCGGCGGGTGCGGCGGGATGGTGCGGCCGAAGCGATGCCCGTCGAGCAGCGCGCCGTAACCGATGCGCCGTGATGGATCGGCGGCCACGAACACGCTGCCGTCGTGCACGGCCAGCCGTTCGCGCGGGACGCCCAGCCGCGTCGCGGCCAAGTCGACCAGCGCTTCGCGCGCGACCGCGCAGGCGGCGCGCACCGGCGTCGCGCCGCTGGTCAGCGTCTGGCTTCCGGCGGTGTAGCCTTGGTCGGGCGTGAGCGCGGTGTCGGCCGCGGCGACGTGCACCGCCTCGAAGGCGACGCTCAGCTCGTCGGCGACGAGTTGCGCCATCGCCGTGTCGACGCCGGTGCCGAGTTCCACCTTGCCGAACAGCACGGTCACCGCGCCGTCGCGATCGACGGTCAGCCAGGCGTCGACGTCCGGTTTGCCGCGCGTCCCGAGCGGGTTCGCTTCCCGTGCGCCGCTCGAGGTCTGCGCGAACGCGGGGACGCTGCCGGTCGCGAAGCCGACGACGAGCAGTCCGGCGCCGCGGCGCAGGAAGGTCGCACGATCGAGCGTCGTCATGCCGGCGTCTCGGCGGCGCGCTTGACGGCGCGCAAGATGCGCAAGTGCGTGCCGCAGCGGCACAAGTTGCCGTCGAGCGCGGTGCGGATCTGCGCGTCGCTCGGGTGCGGGTGCTGATCGAGCAGCGCGCTCGCGGCGACGACCATGCCGGGGATGCAGTACCCGCATTGCGCCGCCTGCTCGGCAATGAACGCGGCTTGCACGCGACCCGGATGGTCGGCGTCGCCGAATCCCTCGACGGTGGTGACGCGACCGCTGCCGACGGCGGCCAGCGGCGTCACGCACGAGCGGATCGGGCTGCCGTCGAGCAAGACGGTACACGCGCCGCACTGCGCCAGCCCGCACCCGAACTTGGGACCGGTCAGCGCGAGCTCGTCGCGCAGCGCGTAAAGAAGCGGCGTGTCGGGCGTGGCGTGCACCTCGCGCGGGCGCCCGTTGACGTGAAGGGTCGTAGAAGCTGCCACGCGAGCAGTATAGCGCCACGGGCTGGGAACGGGCACGACGATTCTCGAACCACGCGCCGTTGTGGACTGGAGCTTCCTGGAGGGCTCGCGCGCCTTCGACGTGACGTGGGGACTGGTCAGCGGTGCGCTCTGTCTCACGCTCGCGCTGCCGATCCTGTGGTGGTCGCTGCCGGCACATCGGCGCTCGCTGTTCGGCCGGGCGCTCGACGCGCGCGGCAACCTTCAGCTGGCCTACGGCATCTTCGCGATGGCGATGGCGTTCACCGACGCCGGCTGCCGCCTCATCCCGCACGGCGACCTGCCGTGGGTCCACCCGACCTTCTTCGTCATGACGCTCGCGCTCGTCGTGGGCCTGGGCCCGCGCGTCGTCGCCGTCGGTCGCGCCCGCACCTCGGCCTGATTCCGCTCCGCACCGCATCTCCGGAGGACCGCGTGAAACGGACCCTGCTCTTGGCCGCCCTCGGCGCGCTCGCGCTCGGCGGCGTCGTGCTGGCCGCGCCGGCGATCACGACCTTGCCCACCGGCTGGCGCATCGTCGGCAACGACGGCCCGGTCGTCACCGTCGGTACCCTGCCTGAAGGGCTCGCGCTCGGCCCCGGCGGCAGCACGCTGATCGAGATCGAAGGCGGTCATCGCAAGCCCGCGCTGCGCGTCTTCGACGCGGCGACGCTGCACGAGCTGCGGAGCCTGCCGCTCAACGGCGCCTACGGCACGCCGCTGCGCGATCCGAGCGGGAGCGGCGTGTGGATCGGCATCCCAGGCGGCTTTCAAGAGCAGATCGCGCACGTCGACACGGCGACGGCAACCGTCGACGACGACGTCTCGCTGCCGATCCCGTTCTTTCCGGTCGCGCTGGCGCGCGCGCCGCACGCCGACCTGCTCGCGGTGGCGGGCGACTTGAGCGGACGCATCGCCTTCGTCGACCCGCATGCCGACCAAGTCGTCGGGTTCGCGCGGGTCGGACTGCATCCGGCCGCGCTGGCGTTCGCGCCCGACGGTGCGCACCTGTACGTCGCCGAGCGCGGTGAACGCGACGTCGACGTCGTCGCGCTGCCGACGACGGCCCACCCCATGGTCGGCATCGCGACCCGCATCACCGTCGGCCTGCACCCCGACGCGCTGGCGCTGCGCGGCAACCGGCTCTACGTCGCCGACGCCGACGACGACGACGTCGCGATCGTCGACGTGAGGACGAACCGCGTCGTCGCGCGCGTTCCGCTGCCCTTCCACCAGCCGGGCGTGTTCGGCGATTCGCCCAACGCGCTCACCCTCGACGCCGACCGCCTGTACGTGAGCTGCGGCGCGGCCAACGCGGTCGCGGTGTTCCGGCTGAGCGCCGCCGGCCTGGCGCCGCTGGGCGCGATCCCGACCGGCTGGTATCCGACCGCGGTCGCGGTCGACCGCGCGCACGGCGTCCTCTACGTCGCCGACGGCAAAGGCGAGTCCAGCCACGCGAACCCGCGCTACGATCCGCTGCACGGCGGCCGGACGGACTACATCGCCGACAACCTGGTCGGCTCGATCCGGCGCATGGCGATCCCCGACGACGCGACGCTGGCGCAGGGCTTGGCGACCGTGCGCGAGCTGGCGCAGCACGCGGTCGTTCCGCCCAGCGCGATCGTGCGCGCGAACGGCCCGATCCAGCACGTCATCTACGTCATCAAGGAGAACCGCTCGTACGACGAAGTGCTGGGCGATCTGGCCGGCGCCGACGGCGATCCATCGCTGGTGCTGTTCGGCGCGAACGTGACGCCGAACCAGCACGCGATCGCCCAGCGCTTCGGCGTCTTCGACCGCTTCTTCGAGGACGCGCACGTCAGTGCCGACGGCCACAACTGGTCGACGGCCGCATTCGCCAACGACTACCTCGAGAAGATGTGGCCGCAAGACTACGCGGACCGCGGCCGCCCGTACGACTTCGAGGACGCCGCCGAACCGGCGGTGCCGCACAGCGGCTATCTGTGGGACGACGCCGTCGCCCACCACGTCACGCTGCGCAACTACGGCGAGTTCGCGACCGGCGGCCCCAGCGCGCCGACGCCGGTCTCGGTCGCCGATCCGACGCTGCGGGTGAACACCGATCGCAACTTCGCGACCTTCGACCTCGACGTCCCCGACGCCGACCGGTTCACCGAGTGGAAGCGCGAGTTCGACGCCTACGAGCGCACCCGCACGCTGCCGGCGCTCGAGATCGTACGGTTCCCCGACGATCACACCGCCGGCACGCGGCCGGGCGCGCTGACGCCGCAGGCGATGGTTGCCGACAACGACGAGGCCGTCGGCCGGCTGGTCGACGCCGTCTCGCACGCGCCGGACTGGTCGAGCACGGCCGTCTTCGTGATCGAGGACGACGCGCAGAACGGTCCCGATCACGTCGACGAGCAGCGCTCGACGTTCTATCTCGCCTCGCCGTACGCCGCCGGCGGCGTGCAGCACCTCGCGTACAGCCAGGCCTCGGTGCTGCGGACGATGGAGCTGATCCTCGGCCTGCCGCCGCTCTCGACCTACGACGCGGGTGCGCCGCCGCTGAGCGCGGCCTTCACCGCCACGCCGAACCTGCGCCCCTACGACGCCCTCGCGGAAACGACCGACGTCCACGCGAAGAACGGCCGGACGGCATACCGGGCGGCCGACAGCGCGCGCTTCGATCTCGCCGAGGAGGACCGCGTGGACGACGCCACCTTCAACGACATCCTCTGGCGCGCGATCAAGGGCGCACAGGCGACGCCGCCGCCGTACGGGGCGTTCGCGCGGTGACCGCGCACGCGCTGGCGCTGGGGATCACGGCGTTCCTGGCCTGTGCCGTCGAGGCGATCGAGGCGCTGACGATCGTCGTCGCCGTCGGCGTCACCCGCGGATGGGGCCGCGCGCTGACGGCGGCGTTCTGCGCGATCGTCGTGCTGGCGGCGGTCGTCGCACTGGCCGGCCCGCGCCTGCCGGAACTGGCCGACCTGCGCTTCGTGCGTTTGATCGTCGGGCTGATCGCGTTCTACCTGGGCGTCACCTGGCTGCGCAAGGCGATCTTGCGCGCGGCCGGACGCAAGGCGCTGCGCGACGAGCACGCGGCGTTCGAGCGCGGTCGCGCCAAGGTCGCCGCGGGCGACGACGCCGCCGCCTTCGCCACCGCGTTCAGCGGCGTGCTGACCGAAGGGATCGAAGTCGTCGCGATCGTGCTCGCGTTGGGCAGCGGAACCACGCAGACGCTGGCGGCGGCCACCGGCGGCGCGCTGATCGCGATCGTCGCGGTCGCGCTGCTCGGCGTCGCCGTCCGCGGCCCGCTCGAGCGCGTTCCGGAGAACGCGCTCAAGTACGTCGTCGGCGTGATGGTCACCGCGTTCGGCATCTTCTGGACCGGCGAAGGCCTGGGCGTGAGCTGGCCCGCCGACGACGTCGCACTGTTCTATCTGGCCGCGATCGTGCTGGCGGCAGCGGGCACGACGACGGGCGCGCTGCGCACGCGTACCGCCCCGAGCTGAGGTGGAGCTCCGCGACCTTCGCTACTTCGTCGCCGTCGCGCAAGCGCGCAGCTTCAGCCGCGCCGCCGAGGCGCTGCACCTCGCGCAGCCCTCGCTCAGCCAGGCCATCAAGAAGCTCGAGAACGAGTTGGGCGTCGCGCTGTTCGCGCGCGCCCACCATCTGGTCGAGCTGACCGACGCCGGCGCGGCGTTCTTGCGCGAGGCGCGCACGGTGCTGGCGCAGGCCGCGGTCGCGGCGGACACCGCGCGCATGGTCGGCAACGGCACGATCGGTCAGCTGCGCATCGGCTTCATCGACTCCTCGGCGCTGCGCATCATGCCCGAGCTGGTGCGCCGGTACCGGGCCGCGCATCCCGGCGTGCGGCTGCACTTCATCGAGCTGAGCACCGCGCAGCAGATCGCGGCGCTCAAAGCCGATGAGATCGACGTCGGAATCGCGCGCGGTCCGGTCTGGGATCCCGAGTTGGCCGGCGTGCGGGTGGCGACCGAGGAGCTGTACGTCGCGCTGGCGGCGACCCATCCGCTGGCGCCGCGCGAGACGCTGGGCATCGGCGAGCTGCGCGACGAGCTGTTCGTGCTCTACCCGCCGACGAAGGGCACCGGCCTGTACGACGAGGTACTGCGCCTATGCCACGACGCGGGCTTCGAGCCGGCCGTCGCGCAGGAAGTCAACGAGATCCCGATGATCTGCGGCTTGGCCGCCAGCGGCGCCGGGGTCGCGATCGTACCCGGCTCGGCGCGCGTGATCGCGATCGAGGGCTTGCGCTACGTGCGGCTCGAGCCGCCGGCGACGATCGAGCGCTGGGCCCTCTGGCGCGAGACCGCGAAGCTACCGGCGATCGCGGCGTTCGTCGACGTCGCGAACGGTATGGCGGACGGCGCGGACGGGCGCGAACGAGAGCACGGCGGGAGGTAGCGGTTTTGGAAACGGCGCTGGCGGCGGATCGCATTCAGTTTGCGTTCACCATCATGTTTCACTACTTGTTCCCCATCGGGACGATGGGCTTGGCACCCTTCGTCGCCTGGTACACGTTGCGCGCGCTGCGAACGGGCGACGCCGCGTACCAGCGGGCGGCGCGCTTTTGGGCGCGCATCTTCGCGGTGAACTTCGCCGTCGGCGTCGTCACCGGGATTCCGATGGAGTTCCAGTTCGGCACCAACTGGGCGCTGTTCTCCGCGCGCACCGGCGCCGTCATCGGTCAACCGCTGGCGATGGAAGGCATCTTCGCGTTCTTCCTCGAGTCGGTCTTCCTGGGCGTCTTCTTGTACGGGCGCGGCATCTCGCCGCGCCTGCACGCCGCCTCGGCGATCCTGGTCTGGCTCGGCTCCTGGCTGTCCGGCTTCTTCATCGTCGTCACCGACGCGTGGATGCAGCACCCGGTCGGCTATGCGGTGGCCGGCGGCGGCCAGGTGGTGTTGACGAACCTCGGCGCCGTCCTGCTCTCGCCGTTCGCCTGGTGGCAGTTCGCGCACGTCCTCACGGGCGCGGTGCTGACCGGCGGCTTCGTGATGGCCGGCGTCGGCGCGTACTATCTGCTCGCGCGCCGGCAAGAACCCCACGGGCAGCTCTTCCTGCGGACCGGGATCGTCGTCGCGTTCGCGTTTTCCGTGCTGGCCGTGTTTCCGACCGGCGATCGCAACGGCTCCGACATCTCCGTCTATCAGCCGGCCAAGCTCGCGGCGATGGAAGGGCTGTTCCAATCGGAGACCGGCGCGCCGCTCGCGATCATCGGTATGCCGGATACCGACAAAGGCACGTTGATCGATCCCGTGACGGTGCCCGACCTGCTCAGCTTCCTCGCCTACGGCAACTTCCGCGCCAACGTCCGCGGCATCGCGACCTATCCGCCGGACGAACGCCCGCCGGTCGCGGTGACCTACTACGCGTATCACGTCATGGTCGGGCTGGGCACGATCTTTCTCGGCCTGACCACCCTGGCGATCGTGCTGTGGCGCTTGCGGCTGCTCGAACGCAGCCGCTGGCTGCTGTGGCTGCTGATGCTGGCCATGCCGTTCCCGTACATCGCTAACGAAGCCGGCTGGGTGACGACCGAAGTCGGGCGCCAGCCCTGGATCGTCTACGGCGTGATGCGCACCTCGGAGGGAGCGTCGGCCAACGTCGCCGGCGGCGAGACGATCTTCACCATCGCCGGATTCGTCGGCATGTACTTCTTGCTCGGCTTGCTCTTCATGCTGCTGGTCTTGCACGAGATCGGCGTCGGGCCCGACGAGCAGCACACGCCGGCGTTGTCCGCGCAGGGCGTACCGTGATCGTCGCCGCGTTCGTCATCCTGCTGCTCATGCTCGGCACCTACGTGCTGCTCGACGGTTACGACCTGGGCGTCGGGATGCTCCATCTCTTCGTCGCGCGCACCGATCGCGAGCGCGCCGCGACGATCGCCAGCATCGGTCCGTTCTGGAACGGCAACGAGGTCTGGCTGATCGCGGCCGGCGGCACGCTGTTCGGCCTGTTCCCACTGGTCTACGCCTCGTCGTTCAGCGGCTTCTATCTGCCGTTCATCGTCGTGCTCTGGCTCTTGATGTTCCGCGGCATCGCACTCGAGCTGCGCGGGCACTTCCCGAGCGATCTCTGGCACCAGTTCTTCGACGTGACGTTCGCGCTCGCGAGCGCGCTGCTCGCGCTGCTGTTCGGCGTGGCGCTGGGCAACGTCGTGCGCGGCGTGCCGCTCGACGCGTCGCACTACTTCGAGGGCACCTTTGCGTTCTTGCTCAACCCGTACGCGCTCGGTGTCGGCCTGCTCGCGGTGCTGGCGCTGGCGCTGCACGGCGCCGCCTGGGTCGCGATGCGCGTCGACGGGTGGCCGGCCGATCGCGCGGTCGGAGCGCAGCGCATTCTCTGGCCGGCCGTGACGGCGCTTGCGGTGGTGATCACCTACGCCACCTTTCGCGTCCACTCGCCGTGGCCGAACCTGGTCGCCATGCCGTGGATCGCGCTCGCGCCGCTGGCCTCGCTGGCGGGTCTGATCGGCATGGTCGCACTGCGCGCGCAGCCGCGGCTGGTGTTCGCGGCCTCGTCGCTGTTCCTGGCCGGCATGCTCGGCTCGGCCGGCGCGACGGTGTTTCCCTACCTCTTGCCGGGGTTTCCGGCGGCGGCGAACGGGCTGAGCATCTACACCGTGCCGGAATCGCCGATCGCGCTGGCCACGATGCTTCCCGTCATCGTCGTCGGGCTGGTGATCGTCGCCGTCTATCGCGTGTTCGTCGCCGGGCGGCTCGATCGCGGTGCGCGAAATGACGCCGGCTTAGACTCACCTTAACCTTCGACCCGTACCGTCCCGCGTATGTCGTCCGTTCTTCGCCGGGCCGGTACCGCCGCGCTCGCCTCTCTGCTCGCGACCGCCGCGCCGCTGGTGCCGAACGCGCCGCTGGACGCGCAACCGGCGCCGCACAACGTCATCCTGTTCGTCCCTGACGGCCTACGCGGCGCGATGGTCGACGCGACCACCGCGCCGACCATGGACGCGCTCCGGCACGCCGGCGTCACCTTTTCCAACAGCCACGCCATCTTTCCGACCTTCACCACCGCCAACGCCTCGACGATGGCGACGGGCCATCTGCTCGGCGACACGGGCGACTTCTCGAACACGATCGACGTCGGCTACAAGGCGCCGTCGGCCGGCTACTCGTTCACGCCCTTCCTCGAGTCGGATCCGGTCATCGCCGACGTCGACGAACGCTTCGCCGGCAACTACTTGGACGAGGACGAGATCCTCGCGCTCGCGCACGCGCGCGGCTTCGCCACCGCGGCGGTCGGCAAGGTCGGTCCGGTCGCGATCTTCGACGCCGCCGACGTGCAGGGCACGCGCACGCTGGTCATCGACGACCAGACCGGCCACACCGATCCCGGCGGCAAGCTGATCGGCCGTCCGCTGCCGGCCGACGTCGTCAGCGCGCTCGCACAGCAGACCGGGACCGCGATCGCGCCGACCCGCGGCGCGAACGGCGTCGCCGGCAGCGCGACGACGCCCGGCACGACCAGCACCAACGCCGACCAGCAGAACTGGTTCGTGGCCGCCGCGACCAAGGTGGTGCTGCCCGCGTTCAAAGCCGCCGGCAAACCGTTCGTGCTGGTGTTCTGGTCGCGCGACCCCGACGGCACGCAGCACAACCAGGGCGACTCGCTGGGCCGGCTCGTCCCCGGCATCAACGGCCCGACCTCGCTGGCGGCCATCCGCAACGCCGACGACGACTTGCGCGCGCTGCGCGCGAGCCTGCGCGATCTCGGACTCGAGCGCACGACCGACGTCATCGTGACCAGCGATCACGGCTTCTCGACGATCGCCAAGGACACGCAGACCTCGCCGTCCGCGAAGTACGCGCTGACCGGCGTCCCGGCCGGCCAGCTCCCGCCCGGCTTCCTCGCTCTCGACCTCGCCGCCGCGCTGAACCTGCCGCTGAGCGATCCCGACGCCAACGACACCGTCGTGCACCCCGACCTCGAGCACAAGTTCCCCAGTCACGGCGACGGATTGATCGGCACCAGCATCACCGATCCCGAGGTCATCGTCGCCGCCAACGGCGGCAGCGATCTGATCTATCTGCCCAAGGATGACGCGGTCGCGCTCGCGCCGACGATCGTCACCTTTCTCGAACATCAGGATTACGTGAGCGGCTTGTTCGTCGACCCGCGGTTGGGCGCGTACCCGGGCACGTTGCCCGCCGACGCGGTTTCACTCGTCGGCAAGGCGATCACCCCGCACCCGGCGATCGCGGTCAGCTTCCGCTCGCGCGGCACCGGCTGCGAGAACGCGTTGCGCTGCACGGCTGAGATCGCCGACACGACCCTGCAGCAAGGCCAAGGGATGCACGGCTCGTTCAGCCGCGCCGACACGGCGAACTTCACCGCCGCGATCGGCCCCGACTTCAAGCGCGGCTTCGTCGATACCGCACCGGTCTCGAACGCGGACGTCGGGATGACGATCGCGCGCATCATCGGGCTCGACCTGCGGCACGTCGCCAAAGGCGTACTGCTCGGCCGCCCGTTCCTCGAGGCGATGCCGGGCGGCACGATGCCGGTGGTGACGCACGGCGAGGAGGTCTCGGCGCCGGGTCTGTTCGGGCTCGAGACGGTCGTCAAATGGCAGCGCGCGGGCGGCGAGCGCTACATCGACGCTGCCGGCTTCCCCCAACGAACGGTCGGTTTGTAGTCCACCCTTGACACGCGCGGCGCAGCCGTGATACACAACGCCACACCGATGTTCGCTTCGTCCTCGATCATCATCGCCTCTCGGATCATTATCGCGGCTCCTCCGGGCCGACGAGCAGCTTCCGCGTAGACGAACGACGATCGCAGACGTGCAAGCCCCTCGCCGGATTCGGCCGAGGGGCTTTTCGTTTTTCCGCACCGCCGCGTTCCTGAAAGGCTTCCGATGACCGCCGCCTTCCCGCTCCACGCCGACGCCGTCCACGCCGCCGCCGCGCGCATTCGCGGCGGCGTGCTGCGCACGCCGACCGCGCGCTCGCGCGTCCTCTCCGAGCTGATCGGCGGCGAGGTCCACCTCAAGCTCGAGAACCGTCAGGCGACCGGCGCGTACAAGGAGCGCGGCGCGCTCAACGCGCTGCTCGTGCACCGGGACGACGCGCGCGCGCGCGGCGTCGTCACCATGTCGGCCGGCAACCACGGCCAAGCCGTCGCGTTCCACGGCACGCGGCTGGGACTGCGCACGACCGTCGTGATGCCGGAGAACACGCCGCTGCTCAAGGTCCGCCGGACGCGGGACTTCGGCGCCGAGGTCGTGCTCGTCGGCGACGGCTTCGCCGACGCGGCCGCGCACGCGCAGGCACTGGCGGCGCGGACGGGCGCGGTGCTCGTCCACCCGTACGACGACGCGGACGTCATCGCCGGGCAAGGCACCGCGACCCTCGAGCTGCTCGAGGACGCCGGCCCGCTCGACGCGCTGCTGGTCCCGGTCGGCGGAGGCGGGCTCATCGCCGGGGCCGTCCTCGCCCGCGCGGCCCACGGTTCGGGCGCGACCGTGGTCGCCGTGCAGAGCGAGGCGTTCCCTTCGCTGGCGGCGGCCCGCCACGGCGACGCGGTGCCGGGCGGCGTGACCATCGCCGAGGGGATCGCGGTCGCGCGGCTGGGCAGCTTGCCGCTGGCCGTCGTCGCCGACGCCGTGCGCGAGACGATCCTGGTCGACGAGCCGGCCGTCGAGACCGCGATCGCGACCCTGCTCGAAGAGGAGAAGCTGGTCGTCGAAGGCGCCGGCGCGGCCGGCGTCGCGGCCTTGTTGATGCGCCCGGCGCAGTTCGCCGGCCTGCGGGTCGGGATCGTGCTGTGCGGCGGGAACATCGACCTGGGCACGCTGGCGTCGGTGATCGTGCGCGCGCGCATCCGCGCCGGGCGGGTCGTGCGCATCCGGGTGCGGATGGTCGACAAACCGGGGGAGCTGGCCAGCGTCGCCGAGGCGATCGCCCAGGCGCGGGTCAACGTCCTGGACGTCGCGCACCACCGCGTGCTGGGGACGGTCCCGGCGAAAGTCGCCGAGCTGGACCTCACCGTCGAGCTGGAGCGGGCCGAAGATCTGGCCGGGGTGCTGGCGGCGATCCGCGAGCGCGGCTTCGACGCCGACGTCGTCCGCGACTGAGCCGATATCCGGAAAATACCTGCACCCGACCGCTCGCAGGGTAGAAGCGCCCGTCACCCGTACGACCAAGGGGACATTTGTCGCTTGCGTCGTTCCACGACGCGGAGGAGAGGACTTGGCTACCAACTTCCTCGACCGCTCCCGTTCTGTCGCCGGCCCGGGCTTCAACCGCTGGCTCGTGCCCCCCGCGGCGCTGTGTATCCACCTGTGTATCGGTGAAGTGTACGCGTTCAGCGTCTTCAACAAGCCGCTGAGCCAGGCGATCGGCATCACCGCACCGGCCCCGGGTGACTGGTCGATCCCCGCATTGGGCTGGATCTTCAGCGTCGCCATCGCCGTGCTCGGCATCTCATCGGCGGTCTGGGGCCGCTGGATGGAGCGCGTCGGCCCGCGCATGGCGATGTTCTGGGCCGCGATCGCCTTCGCCGCCGGTTTCTTCGTTTCGGCGATCGGCGTTCAGGTCCACCAGCTGTGGCTGGTCTATCTCGGATACGGCGTGATCGGCGGCTGGGGCTTGGGCATCGGCTACATCTCGCCCGTCTCGACGCTGATCAAGTGGTTCCCCGATCGCCCGGGCCTGGCGACCGGGACGGCGATCATGGGCTTCGGGGGTGCGGCGCTGATCGCATCGCCGCTCTCGGTCCTGCTGATGAAGCATTTCGGCGGCCCGACCTCGGTCGGCGTCGCGCCGACGTTCGTCGTGCTCGGCGTGCTGTATCTGATCTGGATGATGGTCGGCTCGCAGATCGTGCGCGTCCCGCCTCCCGGCTGGCGCCCTGCCGGCTGGAGCCCGACCGACGAGTCGGGCAAGATGATCACCACCCGCCAAGTGGTGCGAGCGCAGGCGCTGCGCACGCCGCAGTTCTACCTGCTCTGGCTGGTGCTGTTCTTCAACGTCACCGCCGGCATCGGGGTGCTCGGCCAAGCCTCGCTGATGGCGCAAGACGTCCTGGGCGTCACCGCCGCGGCGGCGGCCGGCTTCGTCGGCCTGCTCTCGCTCTTCAACATGGGCGGCCGCATCTTCTGGGCCTCGATGTCGGACTTCATCGGGCGCAAGGGCACGTACGTGATCTTCTTCGTCGTCGGCGCGATCTTGTACGCGCTCACGCCGACGCTCGGACAAACTCACGCCGTCGTGCTGTTCGTCTTGGCGTACTGCATCGTCCTCACGTTCTACGGCGGCGGCTTCGCGACGGTACCGGCCTACCTGCGCGACCTGTTCGGAACGGTCGAGGTCGGCGCGATCCACGGCGTCCTGTTGACGGCGTGGTCGGCGGCCGGCGTCGCCGGTCCGGTGCTGATCAACTACATCCGCCAGTTCGAGCTGGACCACGGCGTGGCCAAGAATGACGCCTACGGCGTGACGATGTACGTCATGGCGATCCTGCTCGTGCTCGGCTTGATCTGCAACCTGCTGATCCGGCCGGTGGCTGATCGCTTCTACGTGCCGGCCGGCGCTGCCGAAGCCGTGGCCTGAGGAGGGAGAACGATGAACACGAACACGCCTCCATCGTCCTCGAACGCCGTGGCCCTGTTCCTGGCCTGGGCCTTCGTCGGTATCCCGCTCCTGTGGGGCGTGGTCCTGACCTGCATCAACGCCGCCAAACTGTTCCAATGACGGCGGTCTGATGACACGAGAGGCCCGTGCACTGCACGGGCCTCTTCTCTTGTGTCGCTCAGATGCGAGCGGGGATGCGTTCGCCCTTGCTGAGCTGGACGGCGCAGAACTTGAACTCGGGGATCTTGCCGAACGGGTCGATGGCGTCGTTGGTCAGCAGGTTCGCCGCCGCCTCGTTGTAGGCGAAGGGCATGAACAGCACGCCGCGCTGCATGCCGAAATCGGCGCGCCCGTGCGCGGTCAGCGAGCCGCGTCGCGAGGAGAGCGTGATCAAGCCGCCGGGTTCGACGCCGAGCGCGGCCAGGTCGTCGGGATGGATGCTGACGACCGGTTCGGGCTCGAGCGCGTCGAGCACGCTGGCGTTGCGCGTCATCGAGCCGGTGTGCCAGTGCTCGAGCTGCCGGCCGGTGGTGAAGATGAACGGGTACGCGTTGTCGGGCAGCTCGTCGGCGTGCGTGAAGGCGGCCGGATAGAACAAGCCGCGACCGCCCTTGCGCGGGAACTGCTCGGTGAAGATCACCGGCTCGCCGGGATCGCCTTCGTGCTCGAGCGGATACGTCAGCGAGCCTTCGGCGTCGAGCCGTTCCCAGGTGATGCCGGCCATGCTCGGCGTCGCCGCGCGAATCTCCTCGAACACCGCGCGCGCGTCGGGGTACTGCCAGTTCAGCCCGAGGCGGCGCGCGATCTCCTGGATCAGCTCGAGGTCCTGGCGCGCCCGGCCGGGCGGATCGATCGCCTTGCGGCCGAGCTGCACGCGGCGATCGGTGTTGGTGAACGTCCCGGTCTTCTCGGGAAACGCCGAGGCGGGCAGGATGACGTCGGCGTAGCTGGCCGTCTCGGTGAAGAAGATGTCCTGCACCACCAGGTGCTCGAGCATCGCCATCGCTTCGCGCGCGTGCTGCACGTTGGGGTCCGACATGGCCGGGTTCTCGCCCATGATGTACATCCCGCGGATCGTGCCGTGATGGACCGCGTCCATGATCTCGGTGACGGTCAACCCGGCCTTCGGATCGAGCGGCGTTCCCCACAACGCTTCGAACTTCGCCCGCGCGTCGGGATTGTCGACGCGCTGATAGTCCGGGAACATCATCGGGATCAGCCCGACGTCAGAGGCGCCTTGCACGTTGTTCTGCCCGCGCAGCGGGTGCAGCCCGGTACCCGGCCGGCCGATCTGGCCGGTCATGAGCGCCAGCGAGATGAGGCAGCGCGCGTTGTCGGTGCCGTGGACGTGCTGCGAGATCCCCATCCCCCAGAAGATCATCGCCCCCTTCGCCGTCGCGTACAGGCGCGCGACCTCGCGCACGGTTCGGGCGTCGATGCCGGTGATCGCGGCGGTCTTCTCGGGCGCGTAGTCGGCGACGTTCTCGACCAGCGCTTCGTAGTTCTCGGTGCGCTCGCGGATGAAGCGCTCGTCGACCAGCCCCTCCTCGACGATGACGTGCATGATCGAGTTGAGCAGCGCGACGTCGGTGTCGCCGTTGAACTGCAGGAAGTAGGTCGCGTGGCGCGCCAGGTCGCTGCGGCGCGGGTCCATCAGGATCAGCTTGGTGCCGTGCTTGGCCGCGTTCTTCATGAAGGTCGCCGCGACCGGATGGTTGACGGTCGGATTGGCGCCGATGACGATCGCGACTTCCGCCAGCGCGACGTCCTCGACCTGATTCGAGACCGCGCCCGAACCGACGTCCTCCAACAGCGCGGCCACCGACGAGGCGTGGCACAAGCGCGTGCAATGGTCGACGTTGTTGGTGCCGAAGCCGACCCGGACCAGCTTCTGGAACAAGTACGCTTCTTCGTTCGAACCCTTGGCCGAGCCGAAACCCGCCAGCGCGCCGGGCCCGTGCTCGTCGCGAATCGCGCGCAGCGGTAAGCCGGCGCGGTCGAGGGCCTCCTCCCAGCTCGCTTCGCGGAAGAGCGTCATCATGTCGTCGGGATCGACCAGGTCGGCGCTCTTCGGCGCGTCGGCGCGCCGGATCAGCGGCACGGTGAGCCGTTTGGGGTTGTTGACGTAGTCGAAGCCGAAGCGGCCCTTGACGCACAAGCGGCTCGCGTTCGAGGGACCGTCGCGGCCCTCGACCGAGATGATCTTCCCGTCCTTGACGTTGTACGTCAGCAAACAGCCGACGCCGCAGTACGGGCACGCCGAATCGACCTGCGCGTCGGGAACGACGTTGTAGGCGCCGTTGGCGGGCGCCAGCGCACCGGTCGGACAGGCTTGCACGCACTCGCCGCACGCGACGCACGAGCTGCCGCCCATCGGGTCGTCGAAATCGAACACGATCTTGGCGTGCTCACCACGGCCGCCCCAGCCGATGACGTCGTTGACTTGTTCCTCGCGGCACGCGCGCACGCAGCGGCCGCACTGGATGCAGGCGTCGAGGTGCACCGCCATCGCCGGATGCGAAAGGTCGGGTTGCCACTGCGCGCGCTGCGGATAGCGGCCGGCGCTCGCGCCGAGCAGCGCGGCCCAGTGGTCGAGCTCGGAGTCGCGCTTGTAGGGCGAGGTCGCGGCCGGCTGATCGGTCAGCAGCAGCTCGGTGACCATCTTCTGCGAGCGCACGGCGCGCTCGCTGGTGCTCTGCACCTTCATCCCCTCGCTGGGGCGACGGCAGCACGAGGGCGCGAGGACGCGCTCGCCCTCGATCTCGACCATGCAGACGCGGCAGTTGCCGTCGGGCCGGTACCCGTCCTTGTAGCACAGGCGTGGTATCGACACGCCGTGACGGTCGGCGGCTTGCAGGATCGTCTCGTCGGCGCGCGCGACGATCGGCGCGCCGTTGAGCGTGAAGCTGACGTCCGGCGCGCCGTTGGTCGCCGCGACCTCCCCGTTCATCGCGGCGTTGCGCGCCTGGTCGATCTGTTGCGGGGTGATGGCCACGCTAGGACACCTCGTGGGGGAAGTACTTGAACACCGAGAGGAACGGATTCGGCGCCGCCTGGCCCAAGCCGCAGATCGAGGCGTCGATCATCACCGCCGAGAGGTCGCGCAGCAACGTCTCGTCCCAATCGGCGCGCTCCATCAACGCGACCGCCTTGGCGGTGCCGACGCGGCACGGCGTGCACTGCCCGCACGACTCGTCGTGGAAGAAGCGCAGCATGTTGAGCGCGGCGTCCTTCGCCGTGTCCTGGTCCGAGAGCACGATGATCGCGGCCGAGCCGATGAAGCACCCGTACGTGTTGAGGGTGTCGAAGTCGAGCGGGATGTCGGCCATGGCGGCCGGCAGGATACCGCCCGACGCGCCGCCGGGGAAGTAGCCGTAGAACGTGTGACCGGGCAGCATGCCGCCGGCGTACTCGTCGAGCAGCTCCTGCATGGTGATGCCGGCCGGCGCCAAGTGCACGCCGGGCTTGGCGACGCGGCCGCTGACCGAGAACGAGCGCAACCCTTTACGCTCGTGCCGGCCGTGCCCGGCGAACCAGTCACCGCCTTTCTCGAGGATGTCGCGCACCCAGAACAGCGTCTCCATGTTGTGCTCGAGCGTCGGCCGCCCGAACAGCCCGACTTGCGCGACGAACGGCGGCCGCAAGCGCGGCATCCCGCGCTTGCCCTCGATCGACTCGATCATCGCCGACTCTTCGCCGCAGATGTACGCGCCCGCGCCGCGCCGCAGGTGAATCGCGGGGATCGGGAACGACGCGCGCGCCTGCAGCGCGGCGATCTCGTCGGTCAGGATGCGGCGCACGTGCGCGTACTCGTCGCGCAGGTACACGTAGATCGCGTCGATCCCGACGGCCCACGCCGCGATCAGCATCCCTTCGAGAAAGCGGTGCGGGTCGCGCTCGAGATACCAGCGGTCCTTGAACGTGCCGGGCTCGCCTTCGTCGATGTTGACCGCCATCAGCTTGGGTGCCGGCTCGGCACGCACGATCTTCCACTTGCGCCCCGACGGGAAGCCGGCGCCGCCCAAACCGCGCAGCCCGGAGTGCTCCATCGTCGCGATCGCGTCCTCGGGCGTGCGGCGCCCGTCGTGACAGGCGACCAGCGTCCGATAACCGCCCGCGGCGACGTACTGCTCGTAGGTCGTGTAGGGGGGCACGACCGGGTCGTACGCCTTCGCCTCGAGCGCGGCGTCGACGTCGGCGACGGTGGCGCCTCCGAGCGCGTTCTGCTGCACCAGCGCGACCGGCGCGACCTCGCAGCGACCGACGCACGGCGCGGTGATGACCCGCACGCCCTCGCCATAACCGCCGTTGCGCAACAATCCGAGCAGCTGCCGCGCGCCGGCCAGCTCGCACGAGAGCCCGTCGCACACGCGCACCGTGATCACGGGCGGCGCGGCCGCGCCGTCGGCGACCACGTCGAAGTGGTGATAGAAGGTCGCGACCTCGTAGACTTCGGCCGGCGCCAGCCGCATCTCGTCGGCCAGCGCGGTCAGATGCGCGCTCGAGAGCGCGTGGTAGCGGTCCTGGATCTTGTGCAGGTGCTCGATCAGCAGGTCGCGCCGGCGCGGCTCGTCGCCGAGCAGCGCGCGGACCTCGGCCAGCGCGGCCGGATCGACCGGGCGCCCGCGACCCTCACGCCGCTTCTTGCGCCGCTGCGGCTCGTCGCCGGGCCGGCCGAGCCGGGCGGCTCGGCCGAGCGGGACGTTCCCGCCGATCAGGTCGATCGTATCCAACCGCTACTCCTCGCGCTCGGCGCTGCCATCGGGGCCGAGCCCGTCAAAACTGCCGCCCTCGCGCAGCGCTTCCTCCGCGTTGAACGGCTCGCGCTCCTCGGCCGCCGTCTCGGTCGGCGCGTGAAACGCCGTGGTCGGCCGTTCGACGGCCGGGCGGCCGACGACGTTCTCGCCCTCTTCCGCCCGCTCGGGCGGTCTGCGCTCGTCCATCGGTGCTCTCCTATTTCGTGGTATACCAAATTGCCGCCGCGTACGCCAGCAGGCGAGGGAACGGCGAAGTGGCTAATTTCCGCCCATGCTCGGTCGCGCGGAGTTCCTGACCGGCCTGGTCGCGGTCATCTTGCCCAACGACGGTTCGAATCGCCCACCCTCGCTCAAGCTCGGGGTGCCGACGAACTGGCGGATTCGGGTGCTCGACGGTCCCGACTTCCACTTGGCCGATCACCGCGGCTCCGTCGTGGTGGCCACTTTCTTCGCGACCTGGTGCCCGGCGTGCGTCGAGGAACAGCCCGCCTTCGTCACCTTCGCGAACGCGCATCCGGACACGGTCGTGCTGGCGGTCGACGTCCAGGAGCGCGACGACACCGTGCGCGCCTGGCGCAAGCGCTTCGCCATCCCCTATCGCATCGCGATGGACGAAAATGGCGGCTTCCTCGACGCGCTGACGCCCAAGGGCGTCCTGCCGACCACCATCGTCTTCGATCCCAACGGCTGTCTGTATTCGTGGCACTACGACGAGTCGACCGTCGAGTGGCTCGAACAGCAGCGCGCCGACGCGCTCGCGGCTGCCGCGCCCAGCCCGGCGCCGGCCGCGTCCGCTTCGCCGGCGCCGAGCTGACGTCAGGCCGAGGTCGCGTGCGAGGTGCCGTCGAGCGAGGTGCGCACCGCGCCGTAGAGATCCTTCATCAAGAACGGCTTGGTCAAGAACGCCGACCAGCCGCCGCGTTCGGCGGGGAAACGCAGTCCGAGCCAGATCAGCGGTACGCGCGCGCCCGCGCGGCGGAGAAAGACGCCCGGCTGGAGCTCGAGGCGATCGCCGTCGACCACCGCGGCGTCGAAACGGCCTTCGGCCAGGACGCGCAGCAGCTCTTCGCCGCTGGTCGCGACGGTGACGGCCGCGCCGTCGTCGCGCAGCGTGTGCGCGATGTACGAGCGCGCGTCGCCGTCGGTGTCGAGCAGCGCCAGGCGCAGCGAGGGTGCCGCGCGCGTGACCGCGCGCGTGGGGATCGCGACGCGGAAGGTCGCGCCCTGCCCTTCGGCCGACTCGACCTCGATCGAGCCGCCGTGCATGTCGACGATCGTCTTGGTCAGGTACAGACCGAAGCCGGTCCCCGCGATGCCGAGCGCGCGCGCGTTGCTGGCGCGCGCGAAACGCCCGAACAGCTTGGCGCGCTCGTTCTCCGGAATCCCGATGCCGCGATCGCGCACGGCCAGCTCGACGTGCTTGTTGCGCGCGCGCACCGTCACCTCGACGGGCTCGCCCCCGGGCGAATACTTGATCGCGTTGCCGATCAGATTCTCGATGACTTGGCGCAAGCGGCTGGCGTCGCCGTAGACCGACAGCCGATCGCCTTGCACGCGCAGCTCGATCGGCCGGGTGACGCCCAGCACGCGCACCACCTCGCGCACGATCGCGCCGAAGTCGACTTCGTCCAGGGTCAGCGCGAGCTCATTCTGCTCGAGCCGTGAGAGCGCGAGCGTGTCGGTCGCCAGCGCCGCCAAGCGCATCGCGCTCGAGGAGATCATGCCCAGATACTGCCGCGACTCGGCGTCGAAGCGGTCGTCGTCGGCCAATACGTCGGCGAAGCCGACGATCGTCGTCAGCGGGCCCTTGAAGTCGTGCGCCAGCATCGCGATCAGATCGTTCTTGACCTGGTTGAGCTCGACCACGGCGTCGCGGCGCGCGGCCAGCTCTTGGTACAGCTCGACGTTGCGCGCGGCCACGCCGAAGTATTGACCGAGCAGACCTAGCGCGAAGACGTCGGCCGTGGTGAAACGCGTCTGCCGCTGGACGTCGAGCACGTAGGCCGTGCCGCCGCCCGAGCCGACGATGCGCACCGCCACCCGCTGCTCGGCCTCGTCGAGCACCGCCACGTCGGTGCGCGAGGCCAGCGATACGAACGGGTCGCCGGTCGCGGTGTCGTGATCGGGCGCCAAATCGCTGGTAGCGACGAAGCCGCCGCGCGTGCCGGGAACGTAGAGCGTCGCGCGGCCGTCGACCAGCTGACGAACGCCGCCGAGCAGCGCCTCGACCAGCAGCGTCGGCTCGAGCGAGGCGAACAGCGTGCGCGCGATCGAGGTGATCGCGGTCAACCGTTCGTTCTGCATGGCCAGCTGCACGCCGCGCAGCACCTGCTCGGTCACGTCGCGCAGCACCATGACGAAGTACGCCGTGCGGCCGTCCTCGTCGGGCAACGGTCGCACGCTGGCCTCGGCATGCCAGGTCGAGCCGTCGGCGCGGTACGAGATGAACTCGATCCGCACCGGCCGTCCGTTCAGCAGCTCGTGACGGGCGGCGTCGATGCTGACCATGTCGGTGCGCGCGCCGAAGAAGGTGTCGACGCGGCGCCCCAGCACGCGATCGGCCGGATAGCCCATTTGGCGCAGAAACGCTTCGTTGGCGTAGACGACCGTCGAGCTCTGGTCGGGATCGGCCGACGGTTTGGTGATCAGGATCGGATCGTGCGCCGCCTCGATCGCGGTCGAGAGCAGGTTGATGCGCTCTTGAGCCTGCTCGCGCTCGGTCAAGTCGGTCGCGACCGCCATCGCGAACTCGTGACCGCGGGCGTGCATCAGCTCGAGCCGCAGCTCGATCGGATAGGTGCTGCCGTCCTTGCGCCGCGCGGTCGTGCGCATCGTCAGGCGGCGGTCGGGCGCCGCGTGCAGCTCGCGCAGACGCGCGTCGAGCTCCCCGTCGGCTTCGAGCGCGGGCAACAGCTGCGCGAGCGGGAGCGCGTGCAACTCGTCGAGCGAGTACCCCAGGTTGCGGCGCGCGGCCTCGCTGGCGAAGACGACGTGCCGCGAGCCCAAGTCGACGTGGTACAGCTCGGTGTGCGAGGAGTCGAACAGCCGCAGCAGCGTGCGCCGGGCTTCGAACTCCTGGACGACGGCCGCGGCGATCGCTTCGAGCGCCGCCCGCTGGTGCGGCTCGAGCGTGCGCGGCTTGACGTCGGCGACGCACAGCGCACCGATCGCGTGGCCGTCCGACGAACGCAGCGGCACGCCGGCGTAGAAGCGCACCTCCGGGCCGCCGGTCACGAACGGATGGTCGACGAAGCGCGCGTCCTCGTGCGTGTCGGCGACTTCGAGCAGCCCCGCGCCGGCCACGGTGTGGGCGCAGAACGAGAGGTCGCGCGGCACCTCGGGGCTCTCGATGCCGGCCCACGACTTGGTCCATTGGCGCGCGTGGTCGATCAGGTTGATCTGCGCGACCGGCGCCCCGCAGGTCTCCTGCGCCACCCGCGTGAGCGCGTCGAAAACCGCCTCGGGCGGGCTGTCGAGGAGCTCGTACTCGTGGAGGGCGGCCAGTCGCCGCTCTTCGTCCGCGGGGACCGGCGGTCGTTTCGCCATCAAGCTCTCCGCGAGCGCTTCGCCTGCACGAAGGCCAAGACTTCCTCGAGCGGCCGGGCGTTGAGCACCTCGGCCGGGCCGATCCAGGCGCGGCGCGCCTGACCGACCGCGAAGGACACGTTGGCCAGGTCGGCGACGCCGTGCGCGTCCGAGTCGCAGGCAAACGTCACGCCGAATTGACGCGCGTGGCGCGCGAGCGGATTGGGGAGGTCCAGCCGTTTGGGCTGGCCGTCGATCTCGAGCGCCGTCCCGGTCCGCGCCGCAGCCGCGAAGACCGCATCGTGGTCGAAGTCGTACCCGGGGAACGTCTCCACGTTGCGGCCGGTCGGGTGCCCGATCACGGTGACGTAGGGGTTCTCGCAGGCGCGGATCAGGCGGGCGGTCATCGTCTCGCGCGACTGCTGCATCGCCGAGTGGACCGAAGCGACCACCAGGTCCAGCTCGGCCAGGACCGCGTCCTCGAAGTCCAAGCTGCCGTCGGCGCGGATGTCGACTTCGGCCGCGCACAGCGTGTGCACGCCGTAGCGCTCGCCGATCGCGCGCACCTGCGCGCGTTGCTCGCGCAGCTTCTCGGGGCTCAGACCGATCGCGCCCCGGCCCCACGAGTGATCGCTGATGGCGTGGTACGCGTAGCCGCGCGCGGCGGCGGCGGCGATCATCGTGTCGAGCGCGTCGCGGCCGTCGGACCAGGTCGAGTGCATGTGGAAGTCGCCGCGCAGGTCGCTCAGCGCGACCAGTTCGGGCAGCGTTCCGTTGCGGGCGGCCTCGATCTCGCCGACGCCCAAGCGCAGCTCGGGTGGAATGTACGGCAGCCCGACCGCCGCGTAGACGTCCTCTTCGTGACGCGAGGTGATGGTGCGGCCGTCGGTCAGGTCGACGATTCCGTTCTCGCTCACCCGCAGGTTCTTGCGCACCGCTAGCTCGCGGAACTGAATGTTGTGCTCGCGCGAGCCGGTGAAGTGCTGCAAGAGGTTGCCGTAGAGATGCGCCGGCAGCACGCGCAGGTCGATCTGCAGTCCGCCTTCGAGCCAGATGCTGGCCTTGGTCGGGCCTTCGGCCAGCACCGACGCCGCCCGCTCCCAGGCCGTGAAGGCGGCGATCACCGTCTCGGCGTTGGCCGAGGTGCAGATGATGTCGATGTCGCCGACGGTCGGCTCTTGGCGGCGCACGCTGCCGGCCGGGGTCAAGTCGGCGGCGTCGCTCATGCGCTGCAAGTACGTGATGATCTCGTGCGCCAGCGGGAGCGCGACGCCCAGCGGCGTGCGGCGCGCCCGGCCCTTGGCCGCCAGCACGCCGCGCCGGATGTTCTCGATCGACTTCGCGCCCAGCCGCGGCATGGTCGCGATCGCGCCGTCGCGCAGCGCGGCGTCCAGGTCGGCCAGCGAGGCCACTCCCAGCCGTTCGAACAGCTGCTGGGCGGTCTTCATCCCGATCCCGGGGACGGTCAGCACCTCCAGCAGCGTGGCCGGGTAGCGTCCGCGCAGCTCCTCGAGGTACGGGTCGGTGCCGGTCGCGACCATGGTCGCGATCCGGCCGGCGATGGTCTTGCCCACGCCCGGCAGCGCCGTCAGCGCCTCCACGTCGACGCTCGCGCCCAGCGGCGGGGCGTTCTCCAGCGTCTCGGCCGCCCGCTCGTAGGCCATGAACTTGAAGAACGGCTCGCCCGCGAACTCCATCAGGGTTCGGATCTCGCGCAAGAGCCGCGCGATATCGGCGTTGGTCAGCGTGGCCATGGCGGACGGCGAGCTTCCACGAGCGAGGACTTCGGTCCGGCCCCGCGTAGGGCGTCCCCATGCCCGGCACGGAGCGCCACCGCCTCGACGCCTCGATCTTCAACCTTCCGGTCGAGAAGATGCGGGAGGGGTACTACTCCGACGTCTACTTCAACCGGGCGCGCGAGATCCTCGAGCGAGACGACTATCATCCGCGCGTGCGCATGCAGGTCTTCCAGCGCAACGAGGCCGTGCTGTGCGGGATCGACGAAGCGCTGGCGATCTTGCGCCTGTGCAGCGGGCGCCGCACCGCGGACGGCGGGTGGGACGAGGGCTGGAACGCGCTGACGGTCCGCGCGCTCTACGACGGCGACGCGATCGGTCCGTACGAGACCGTGATGACGATCGAGGGCGACTACGCGCTCTTCGCGCACCTGGAGACCGAGTATCTCGGCGTGCTGGCGCGCCGCACGCGCATCGCGAGCAACGCGCGCGCGATCGTCGACGCGGCGGCCGGCAAGGACGTGCTGTTCTTCCCCGCGCGTTTCGACCACCACCTCGTGCAGACCGGCGACGGCTACGCGGCGTACATCTCCGGCGCGCTGGGCGTCTCGACCGACGCCAACGCCGAGTGGTGGGGCTCGCGCGGGATGGGGACGGTCCCGCACGCGCTGATCGCCGCCTACGCCGGCGACACGGTGCTGGCGACGCGCAAGTTCGCGCAGTACATCGATCCGGCCGTCAACGTGATCTCGCTGGTCGACTTCGACAACGACTGCGTGCGCACGTCGCTGGCGGTCGCGCGCGCGCTGGGGACGCGGCTGTGGGGCGTGCGGCTCGACACCTCGGGGACGCTCGTCGACGCCAGCGTCATCCCGCAGATGGGGACGTTCAACCCGACCGGCGTCAACGCGCGGCTGGTCCACAACGTGCGCAGCGCGCTCGACGCGGAAGGCTTCGGCCACGTCAAGATCGTCGTGAGCGGCGGCTTCGACGTTCCGCGCATCCACGCGTTCGAGGCGGCGCGCGTCCCGGTCGACGCCTACGCCGTCGGCAGCGCGTTCTTCAAGCGCGCGGGCGAGTTCGACTTCACCGCCGACATCGTCGCGCTCGACCTCGGCGCGGGCTGGCGCGAGTGCCACAAGGTGGGGCGCCCCGAGCGCCCCAACCCGCGGCTCACCTCAGTAGCGTAGCGCAGCGGAACGCAGCGCAGCGAGGACCGCGAACGCTTCGGCGCAGCCGAAGCCGGTCAGACCGGTTGGTTTTGCGCGGCGAGCTTCTCGACGATGGCGCGGTTGAACAGCACCAGGTCGCCCGGATTGCGCGAGGTCACCCAGTTGCCGTCGAGCACGACCGGCTGATCGCGGTACAGACCGCCCGCGTTGCGGATGTCGTCGGCGATCGCGGCGAAGCCGGTCAGGGTGCGTCCGCGTACCAGTTGGGCCGAGATGAGTACCTGCGGTCCGTGGCAGATGACGAACATCGGCTTCTTCGCCTGGTCGAACTCGCGCACGAAGCGCTGCACGTCCTTGTTGGTGCGGATGTGATCCGGCGACTGACCACCCGGGATCAGGATCGCATCGAAGTCGTCCGCGGTGACGTCCGCGACCAGCTCTTCGGCCTTCACGCTCTGCCCTTCGTCCAGGCCGCGCTTGCCGCGGATCTTCTGCAACGAGCGATCGTCGACGCCGACGATGGTGACGACCGCGCCGGCTTCCTCGAGCGCGCGGCGCGGCTCGACCAGCTCCGATTCCTCGAAGCCGTCACCAACCAAGGCCGCGATCCGTTTCCCTTCGATGTCCATGGGGACGGGGCGTTCTCACCAGGCGCCCAGCCCGCCTCTCTGGCGAGCCCCAGCCCTCAGAGGGTGCCGCCGGTCTGCTGGACCGCGGCGCGCAAGAGGTAGGCCAGCTCCAGCTCCAGCTTGCCGAGCGGGTCGAGAACGGGGTCGCCGGCCAGGCCGGCCAGGACCGGATTACGCTTGGTCATGTCGTACTCGGGGACGGCGTGGCGCGGGTTGATCTCGCGCATGTAAATGCGCGCGTCGTACCGGATCTGGCCGTCGGGCAGGAAGTACAGCGGGTCCAGCCCGCCGGCGTAGGTCGCCAGCCCCAACAGGTCGGTCTGTTGGAGGAAGGCGATCGCGCGCAGCCGGAGCGCCCGGGCCAGACGGGCCAGGGCCGGCACCGCCAGACGCGCTTCGCCGGCGACGACCGCCGCCAGCAGGTCGGGGTCGATCTCGGCCGCGGCGGCCAAGCCGGGCACGTCGAGGTCCCGGCCGGCGGCCAGCGCGGCCAGGGCGGCCCCGAAGGCGCGGCCGCCGGCGGTTCCCAGCGTCCCATCGTAGGCGGGCGTCGACGCGGCATCCATCGGGGAGGTGATCGCCACTCGCGGCGCGGAGGCCTGGCGCGGATGGCCGAATCGACGGAAGCGCGCAAGACCCGCCACCTCGACGTCTGTCTCCACGACGACGTCGCCTCGCGGCTGGACGCGGGCTGGGACGGGGTGCGCCTGCGCCACGAGGCGCTGCCCGAGCTGGCGCTGGCGGACGTCGAGCTCGCGACCAGCTTCCTGGGCCTGCCGCTGCGCGCGCCGCTGCTGATCTCCTCGATGACCGGCGGCACCGGCCGCGCCGCCGAGATCAACCGCCGCTTGGCGCGCGCCGCCGAAGCGGCCGGAATCGCGCTGGGCCTGGGCAGCGGACGCGCGATGCTCGAGGACGATCGCCTGCGCGCGACGTTCGACGTGCGGCCGGTGGCGCCGAAAGCGGCGCTGTTCGCCAACCTGGGCGCGGTACAGTTCAACTACGGCGTCACCGTCGACGACGCGCGCCGGCTGGTCGACACGCTCGGCGCCAACGGCTTGTACCTGCATCTCAACCCTCTGCAAGAAGCGATCCAGCCCGGCGGCGACACGAACTTCCGCAATCTCGAACCGGCGATCGCGACGCTGTGCGCGCGGCTCGAGGTGCCGGTCATCGCCAAGAGCGTCGGGTCGGGCATCGCGCCGTCGACCGCCGCCCGGCTGGTGCAGTGCGGCGTCGCCGCGATCGACGTCGCCGGCGCCGGCGGGACCTCGTGGGCGCTCGTCGAGGGACGACGCGCCGACGACGCGTCGCGCGAACGAATCGCCGAAGCGTTCGGCGACTGGGGCTACCCGACGCCGGCCGCGACGGCCGCGATCCGCGCGGCGTTGCCCGGCGTCCCGCTGGTTGCCAGCGGCGGCGTGCGCAATGGCGTGCACGTCGCCAAGGCGATCGCGCTCGGCGCCGATCTGGTCGGCCTGGCGCTGCCGTTCTTGCGAGCCGCCGAGACCTCCGATGCGGCCGTCGTCGAGCTGATCGACGAGCTGCTCACCGCGTTGCGCATCGCCGTGTTCGCATCCGGCTCGCGCACGTTAGGGGACCTGCGCGACGCATTGGCGTAGGCTACCAGCCACCCGCCGGGTGGGAGGAACGCCATGCCGCTCATCGGCGCCTTGCTGACCGCCACGCTCGTCGCCACCGCCGGCCCGAGTCCGAGTCCGAGCCCCAGCCCGACGCCGCCCGCGTCGATCGGGAACGTCACGGTCGTCACCGGCAGCCCGGAGTCGCTGCACAAAGCGCCGCAAGCGACGTCGGTCGTCAGCGCGAGCGCGCTGCAGGCCTCGACCGCGACCTCGCTCGACGCCGCGCTGCGCACGCTGCCGGGCTTCGATCGCAGTCGCGGCGACGCACCGTTCACCAACTACGGGCAGCTGCGGCTCTCGTTCGAAGGCGCGGGCCAGGATCGCGGCGCGCTGTTCGTCGACGGCATCCCCGCGCAAGACGGTTTCGGCGGTCAAGTCGACTGGAATCTGTACGCGCCGCTGAGCATCGCGCGCGGCGAGCTGTTGCGCGGTCCGGGCTCCGCCCTGTACGGCTCGGGCGCGATCGGCGGCGTGCTCTCGCTGACGACCACGCAACCCTCGCTGCAAGACGGCGGCGTCGTCGAGGGCAGCTACGGCGGCGAAGATCACGGCACGGCGGTGATGTCCTCGACTCAAGCCTTCGGCAGTTGGGCGAGCGCGATCACGCTTTCGTCGACGCGCCTGAGCTTCGGGGTCGTGCCGACCAACCTCGAAGAATCGATCGACCGGCCCGGCGTCTCGACCGCGGACACCGCGCACGTGCGCCTGCTGCACAGCGATCCCGGCAACTCGCTGGCGTTCGACGCCATCGTCGGCACCGACGCGCAGCAGGACGGTCAACCCAACGACGGCTTCTCGCGCAGCCTGGACCAGCTGGCCGCGACCTGGACGACCGGCACGATCCAGACCTTCGCGCTGACCGCGTTCGCGCGCGAGACGAAGCTGACGAACTTGGCCGACAACACGACGACGCATCCGGGCGCGCTGCTCTACACGCAGTACGTGCCGACCTCGGACGCCGGCGTGCGCGCGCGCTGGGACGATCCCGTTCCCGGCGGCGCGTACTCGCTGATCGCCGAGCGGCACCTGGTGAGCGGCTGGAACGATCAGGTCTCCGGCGCGGGCGTCACGCAGAGCAACATCGCCGGGACGCAAGGCCTCGACGGCTTCGCGCTGCAGCGCACGTTCGAGGGCCGCTTCGGCGCGGTGCTCGGCGCGCGCTACGACGCCGTGCACACCGACGCGCTCGGACCGCGCGATGCCAACGCGATCTCGCCGCGGCTCGACACCAAGTACGACCTCTCGCCGGCGACGACGATGCGCGCGGCGTACGGCACCGGCTTGCGGGCGCCGTTCCTCAACGAGCTGATCCGCAGCTACCGCATCGGCACCACGCTCTACGAGAACAACCCCGATCTGGCGCCCGAGCGCAGCCGCTCCGCACAGGTCGGGTTCGACGTCGCCTCGCCCGGTTCGCATTTGGCGGTCGACTACACCGGCACGATCGTGCACGACGCGCTGGGCTTCAGCACGATCTCACCGACGGTGCAGATGCGTTCGAACTTCGGCGAGACCGCGACCAACACGTTCACCGGTGACTACCGGCGCGGCGGTCCGTGCGCCGACGTGCGTCTGTTCGGCGCGCTCAACCACGATCGCGTCACCCAAGGGACGCCGATCCAGATCGGCAAGCGGCTCGCCTACATCCCCGACGAAGCCGCCGCGGTCGACGTGGAGCGCACGACCGGACCGGTGACGGCCGCGGTCGAGCTCTCGTACAGCGGTCCGACCTTCGCCGACAGCTTGCAGCAGCAGCCGATCGGCACCGCGTTCCTGGTCGGCGAGCGAATCACGTATCAGTTCAAGAGCGGCACCTCGCTCGCGCTGGGCGTCGACAACCTGACCGACCGCTACTACCTGACCTCGATCGATCGCGCGGGACCGCCCTCGTCGGTGACGCTGCGGCTGACGGTGCCGTGGGGCGCGCGAGCGGCCGAGGCGGTCAGGACGGCCGCGGCGTGCGGCTGACCAGAACGTCCTCGCCCTCGACCTTGACCTCGTAGGCGGCGACGCGGGCGTACTCGCCCAGCGTCATCCCGCCGTCGGTGAGCCGAAACGTCCAGGCGTGCCAGGGACAGGTCACCTGCTCGCCCTCGATCCACCCCTCGGCCAACGGGCCGCCCTGATGCGGACAGGTGTTGTCCAAGGCGTAGTACCGGCCGCCGGAGTTGAACAGCGCGATCTCGCGCGCCCCGACCCACACTGCTTTCCCGGTCCCGGGCGCAAGGTCGGTCACGCGCGCCACCGCCACGAAGTCGTCGCTCACGCCCGCCCCGTTCCGCGCCGGCGGGGGCACGTCTTGCCGGTCGTTGCGGCAGGTGGCCGGGTCTGGTATGATCCGTCGGTCGCCGTCGCGGGCCCACGGAGCCTGCAGACGCGCGAGTCGAAAGGAGCTCAAGTTTTCCCGTGCCCGTCTCCAAAGAAATCAAGGCCGAGCTGGCCACCAAGTATGGCCGCGGCCCGAACGACACCGGATCGGCCGACGTGCAGATCGCGATCCTGACCTCGTCGATCAACCAGCTGACCGAGCATCTCAAGGTCCACAAGAAGGACCATCACAGCCGCCGCGGCCTGCTCATGCAGGTCGGCCAGCGCCGCCGTCTGCTGGCGTACCTGCAGCACAAGGACCTCGAGCGCTACCGCAAGCTCATCGCCGACCTCGGTCTGCGCCGCTAACCGACCCCTCGCTTCACTCAGAACGCCGGTGCGTCCACGACGCGCCGGCGTTTCGTTTTCGCGTGCCCGCCCGCTGAGCGGAGGCCGGTTTTGCGGGCGCGGCGAAGCGGGGCACGTTTACGAGTAGAAAAGTAAGCGAAAAACAGAAGCAAAATTTAGGAGAACCCGTGCCAGAATCCGTCTCGCTCGAGATCGGAGGCCGCAGCCTGGTCATCGAGACTGGGGAGCTTGCCAAGCAAGCCAACGGCTCCGCCCTCGTCCGCTACGGCGATCAAATCGTCGTCCTCTGCGCCGCGACGGCGTCAGAGAAGCCCCGGGAAGGGATCGATTTCTTCCCCCTCACCTGCGACTACGAAGAGAAGATGTACGCAGCCGGCAAGATCCCGGGCGGCTACATCAAGCGTGAGGGCCGTCCCTCGGAGCACGCCGTGCTCAGCGCGCGTCAGATCGATCGCCCGATCCGCCCGCTCTTCCCCGACGGCTTCCGCAATGACGTCCAGATCATCGCGACCGTCCTCTCGACCGATCCGCAGCTCGACAGCGACACGGTCGCGGTCATCGCCGCCGGCGCGGCGCTCGCGGTCAGCGACATCCCGTTCCAGAAGAACGTCGCCTGCGTGCGCGTGGGCCGCGACGAGAACGGCAAGTACATCACCAACCCGACGCTCGAGCAGTACGAGACCGGCGGGATGGAAGTCGTCGTCGCCGGCACCGCCAACGACATCATGATGGTCGAAGGCGGCGCGAAGGAGATCAGCGAGGACGACCTCCTCGGCGCGGTCGAGTTCGCGCACGGCGAGATCAAGAAGATCGTCAAAGCGATCGACGAGCTCGCGAAGAAGGCCGGCAAGGCGAAGCGCGAGTACCCGCTGCTCGCGACCGACGAGCGGCTCGACAAGTGGATGCGCAAGAACTTCCAGAAGGAAGTCGCCAAGGCGATGCGCGTCGTCGACAAGCAAGAGCGCAACGCCGCCTTCGACGACCTCTCGCGCGAAGCCGCGCTGGCGAAGCTCGAGAAGAAGGCGGACCCCGTCGTCAAGTCGCTGATCGAAGATCCCAAGAACAAGGACTTCGAGAAGATCGTCAAGGCGATGGAAGAGGACGAGCTGCGCACGATGGTGGTGGACGAGAAGATCCGCCCCGACGGCCGCAAGCCCGACGAGATCCGCCCCATTTGGTGCAAGACGCACTACGTTCCGCGCGTGCACGGCTCCGGCGTGTTCACCCGCGGTCAGACGCAGGTCTTCACCGCCGCGACGCTGGGCTCGATCAGCGACGAGCAGCGCCTGGACGGGATCCTCGCGATCCCCAACAAGCGCTACATGCACTACTACAACTTCCCGCCGTACTCGGTCGGTGAGACGCGTCCGATGCGTTCGCCGGGCCGCCGCGAGATCGGTCACGGCATGCTCGCCGAGCGCGCGCTGGTTCCGGTGCTGCCGCCCGAGGACGAGTTCCCCTACACGCTGCGCCTGATCAGCGAAGTGCTCGAGTCCAACGGCTCCTCGTCGATGGCCTCGGTGTGCGGCTCGACGCTGGCGCTGCTCGATGCGGGCGTGCCGATCAAGGGCCACGTCGCGGGCGTCGCGATGGGCCTGATCATGAAGGGCAAGGACTACGCGATCCTCACCGACATCCAGGGGCTCGAGGACGCGCTGGGCGAGATGGACTTCAAGGTCGCCGGCACGACCGACGGCATCACTGCGATCCAGATGGACATCAAGGTCGCGGGTATCACGCTCGAGATCATGCGCAAGGCGCTGGCCGAGGCCAAGAAGTCGCGCTTGTTCATCATCGGCAAGTTGAAAGACACGATCGCCGAGCCGCGCAAGGAGCTCTCCGAGTTCGCGCCGCGCATGATCGTGGTCAACATCAACCCCGACAAGATCAAGGACGTGATCGGCCCCGGCGGCAAGGTCATCAACAAGATCGTCGCCGACACCGGCGTGAAGATCGACATCGAGAACGATGGTCGCGTCTTCATCGCCGGCGCGAACGCGGCGGGCGCCGAGAAGGCCAAGCAGATGGTCGAGGCGCTCACCAAGGAAGTGAAGGCCGGCGAAACCTACCTGGGCACCGTGACGCGACTGATGAACTTCGGTGCGTTCGTCGCGATTCTGCCCGGCAAGGAAGGCCTGGTGCACATCTCGCAGCTCGCGCCGCAGCGCGTCGAGCGCGTCGAGGACGTCGTCAAGATCGGTGACCAGATCATGGTCAAGGTGATCGAGATCGACTCGCAAGGCCGCATCAACCTGAGCCGCAAGGCGCTGCTGACCGGCGAAACCGGCGGCTCCAACGGCGCTCCGGCGCCGCGCGCCGAGCGCGAGGGCGAACCCGCTCCCGCCGGCGCGCGCAACGGCGCGCCGCGCGGCGATGCGCCGCGTCCCGACCGTGAGAGCGGCGAGGGCGAACGCCGCCGCCGCCGGCCGCGCCCGCGCCCGTCGGAATAAACGGCGCAGACAGGGGAATCCCGGGAGAGCTCGTCGCAGGACGGGCTCTCTTCATGTTCCGCCCGTTCCTGGCGTGCGCGCTCGGTCTGGTGCTCCTCGGCGTCGCGCGCCACCCGTCCACGATCTTCGATCTCGCCGACGCGGTCGGCAAGCCCGCGCCGGCGATCACGCTGCTCGTCGACGGCGGCCAACCGCTCTCGCTGGCCAGCCTGCGCGGCGAGCCGACCTACGTGTTCCTGTTCGCCTCGTGGTGCGGTCCGTGCCAGTTGGCGATGCCGTTCGTGCGGGCCGACTACGCGCGCTTCGGCGAACGCGTGCGGTTCCTCGGCGTCGACGTGCTCGACGAACCCGGCGCCGCGCGAGCCGCGATCGCCAAAGACGCGCTGCCGTTTCCGGTCGCGATCTATCCGATCGACGAGCTCGACGCGACGATCGCGCCGGTCATGCAGCTGCAAGCGGGGATGAAGTACGAGATCCCGACCGACTTCTTGCTCGACGCGAGCGGCGTCGTGCGCTACGTGTGGCACGGGCTGGCCGTCGGCACCGACGGCTCGCCGCAAGACGTCTTGCCGTCGTATCTGGCCAAGCTCGGTATCGAGTGAGCCGATGAGGGCCGGCGTGCAGATTCGCCCCAAGGGCGAGCGCGACGTCGACGCCGTGGTCGCGCTGCAGGGCGAGGTCGCGCGTGAAGGCCGCTGGATCGCGACCGAGTGGCCGTTCGACGTCGCCGCGCGCGTGCGCGCGCAGCGCGATGCGCTGCTGACGCGGCGCAGCGTCGGGTGGATCGCCGAGGACACCGGCACGTGCGTGGGCGACCTGACCGTCTTCGGCGTCGACGCCGACGAGCCGGAGCTGGGGATGGTCGTCGCGGCCAGCCATCGCGGTCAGGGCATCGGACGCGCGCTGCTCGAAGCAGCGCTGGCGTGGGCGCGCGCGAACGGCAAGACGGCGCTGCGGCTCGCGGTGTTCCCCGACAACGACGTCGCGCGCGCGCTCTACCGCATCGCCGGCTTCACCGAGATCGGCGTCAAAGCCGCCGCCATCCCACGCAACGACGGCAGCAAACGCGACGTCGTGCTGATGCGGCACGACCTCGCACCGCCGCCGAACCACTAGCCGCTATCCGGCGGAGATGCGCTGCAGGAGCGCCGCGAGCACGCGGCGCTCCTCGGGCGAGAGGTCGGCGGCGAACAGCTCTTCGCTGGCCAACACCTGCGGCGTGGCCGCCGCCAGCGCGGCGCGCCCGTCGGGCGTCAGCGTCGGAATGACCGTGCGGCGGTCGTCCGGACGCGACTCGCGACGGACTAACCCGCGGCGTTCGAGCTGGTCGACCAGCCGCACCATCGTCGAGCGGTCGGCGCCCAGCGCGTCGGCGATCTCGCCCTGGCCGATCCCGGGCTGCGCCTCGATCGTCGCCAAGACGCCGAACAGCATCGGGCTCAGGCCGTCGACCTCGCGGGCGAAGGCGGCGAAGGCCCGCAGCTGGGCCCGGCGCAGGTGATAGCCCAGCAGCCCGTCCAGGCGCGAGCCGGTCGTCGGGCGTTGTGTCACCGGTCGGGCCTTCGCGCGGCACGCCTCGGCGGCCTCGGCGGCGAAGCACCGCGTGTGGACCGCAGCGACTACCTGTTCGAACCCGCCGGTGACCGCGCGGCCCTGCGCGGCCTGACGTCACGCGCCGCGCTGGCGGCGACGGCGGCAAGCGTTCCCGGCGGCCTGGCCTACGTCGACGGACCGCTGCGGCTGACCTGGCGCGACGTCGCCGAGCGCGTCGTCGCGTTGGCGGACGCGCTGGCCGCCGGCGGCATCGGCGCCGGCGACGTCGTCGGCGTCCACCTGCAGAACAGCGCCGCCTACGCGATCGCCCACCTCGCGCTGGCGGACCTGGGCGCGGTGACGCTGCCGCTGCACGCGCCCTATCGCGCCGCCGAGCTGGTGCAGCTGCTGGCGGCGACCGACGCCGTCGCGTGCGTGCTCGCCGGCGAGAGCGCGAGCACGCTGGCCGCGCGGCGCGGCGAGCTGCCGGCGTTGCTCGCGCTCGTGCAGGTCGACTACGACACGGCGGCGTTCGCGATCGACGGCCGCGTCGGCCCGGCGCGCGCACGACCCGCGCGCATCGATCCCGACGCGCCGTTCGCGCTGGTGCCGACCAGCGGCACCGAGTCGCCGGCGCCCAAACTCTGCATGCACGCGCACGACGGGCTGCTCTCGAACGCGCAGGCGTTCCGCGAGGAGACCGGCACGCAGCCCGGCGAGGTGATGATCGTCGGCAGCGGCTACACGCACCTGTTCGGTCTGCTCGGACTGCACCTGGCGCTGCTCGCCGGCGCGACGCTGCTCGCGCTGCGCCGTTTCGAGGCCCGCGCGTTTCTCGCCTTGGCCGCGAACGAAGGTGCGACGCGCGCGTGGGCCGTGCCGGCGCAGCTGGTCGACCTGCTCGCCGCCGCGTCCGATGCGCCGCGCGTGCAGGTGCGCGAGATCCGCACCGCCGGCGCCGCCGTCGGCGCCGAGCTGGTCGGCAAATTGCGCGCGGCGTTCGGCGCCGACGTCACCGTGCACTGGGGGATGAGCGAGCTGGGCGGCGGGATCACCACCTACGGCCGCGATCCGCTCGCGGTGCCCGGCGCGATCGGGCTGCCGATCGCGCACGCGCAGGTGCGCATCGCACGCGAGGACGGCAGCGAAGCGGCCGCGGGCGAGACCGGTGAGCTGTGGTACCGGCGCGCCGATCTGTTCCGCGGCTACTACCGCGCCGCCGACAAGACCGCGTCGGCGGTGACCGCCGACGGCTGGCTGCGCACCGGCGATCTGGCCTCGCGCGACGCAGACGGAGTCGTGCGCTTCGACGGGCGCGCCAAGGACATCGTCAACCGCGGCGGCTTCAAGATCGGCGTCGTCGAGCTGGAGAGCGCGCTGAGCGACCATCCGGCGATCCGGCGCTGCGCCGTCGTCGCGGTCCCCGACGCGCGGCTCGGCGAAAAAGCCTGTCTGATCGTCGAGCTGCACCCCGACGCGGCGCTCGTGCCGACGGACGTCGCCGCGTTCCTCGACGCGCGCGGGATCGCGAAGTACAAGTGGCCCGAGCATCTGCTGGTGCTCGACGCGTTGCCGATGACGGCCACCAACAAGGTCGCCAAGGGCACGTTGCGCGAGTTGGCGCTGGCGCACTGCGCGCAGCCGGCCGGAGTACCGTGATGCGCGTCGACGTCGCCTCGCACGCCAGTCACGGCCGCAAGTACGGGCCGACCTTCGCACACACGTGGCGCGCGGCGGACGGCGCGACGATCGGCGCGCTGGCGGCCGTCCTGGCCGGCCAAGACCCGATCGTCGTCGCCGACCTGTTGCGCACCGGCGCGCACGCGCTGCTGACCTCGCGCAAAGCGCTCGGCACCACGCTGGTCGCGCTCGACACGATCGTGCGCAAGCACGCCCACGAGCACCGCGACGACGACCTCGCCGCGGCGATGCTGCTGATCGCCATCGACCCGGCCGGCGAGGAGATCACCTACGCCGGCGCGGGCGCCGCGCAAATGCACGTCGCGGTGGTCGATGGCGCCGGCGCGCTGCACCCGCTGCACGGACACGCGGTCGCACTCGGTACCGGGATCGACGGCCCGGTCGAGAGCCAGCACGTGCGCCTGCGGCGCGACGACGCGATCGTCGCCGCGACGGTGCCCTTCCCGGCCGGCTGGTGGGCCGCCGGCAACCCGACCGCCGAGAGCTTCCTGGCCCGCGCCGGCCACCCCGAAGCCTCGGTACTGCTGGTATTGCCCGCTTAGCCCCGCGGGGCGAAGCCGCGGTAGGGACCGACCGGGACCAGGGCCTCGAGGATCAGCATCCCCTTCTGGATGAGCGGCAGCGTGCCGATCGCGGCGTGGCACGCGTCCACCGAGTCGGCCTCCAGGATCATCGCCGCGCCGGGGACGTCCTTGCGGCTCCAGATCTGGCGGGAGATGCCCTGCGCGTGGAGCTCGCGCGCTCGCTCGGCCTCCGGCTCGAGCCAAGGCGCGAAGTCCTCTTCGCGGAAACGGTCGTAGTCGCGGCGCAAGAGCGCGATGAACTGTGCCATGCCGCGTCCAAGCTTCGACGGATGCCCTTCGAATCGCTGGCGGCGTTCACGCGAGCCCTGCGCGACGCCGGTCAGCTCGCCACCGTCGACGTCGAGGTCGACCCGCGGCTGGAGATCGCCGAGATCACCGACCGGGTCGTCAAGGCCGGCGGCCCGGCGCTGCTGTTCCGCAACGTGCGCGGTTCGCGCTTCCCGGTGCTCACCAACCAGTTCGGGACCGAGCGGCGCACGGCGATGGCGCTGGGTGCGACGACGCTGCGCGAGGTCGAGCAGCGGCTGCGCCGCACGATCGATCTGGGCATGCCCGACTCGCTGGGCGGCAAGCTGGGCCGGCTCGCGGCGCTCGCGCACGCGGGATTGAGCGCGAAGCCGAAGCACGTCGCGCAAGCGCCGGTGCAGCAGGTCGTGCTCGACCCGCCCGACCTGCGCGCGCTGCCGGCGCTCACCACCTGGCCGCTCGACGGCGGACCGTTCATCACGCTGCCGCTCGTGTTCACCGTCGACCCGCAGACGCGGCGGCCGAACGTCGGCATGTATCGCGTGCAGATCTACGACGCGACGACGGCTGGGATGCACTGGCAGCGCCACAAGCAGGGACGCGCGCACGCGGACAAGTGGGGGCGGCGCATCCCGGTCGCGATCGCGGTCGGCGGCGATCCGGCGCTGACCTACGCCGCGACCGCGCCGCTGCCGCCGATCGTCGACGAGCTGGCGTTCGCGGGCTACTTGCGCGGCGCGCCGATTCGCTTGACCAAAGCGCTGACCGTCGATCTCGACGTGCCGGCCGACGCCGACTTCGTCATCGAAGGCTGGGTCGACAACGAAGACCTGCGGGTCGAAGGCCCGTTCGGCGATCACACCGGGGTCTACAGCCACGCCGATCTGTACCCGACGCTGCACGTCAGCGCGATCACCCACCGGCGCGACGCGATTTGGGGCGCGACGGTGGTCGGCAAGCCGCCGATGGAAGACGCCTGGCTCGGGAAGGCCACCGAACGCATCTTCCTACCGCTGCTGCAGATGGTCGTCCCCGAGATCGTCGACTACAACCTGCCGGTCGAGGGCGGCTTCCACAACTTGGTCATCGTGGCGGTGCGCAAGTCGTATCCGGGCCAGGCCAAGAAGGTGATGAACGCGCTCTGGGGACTCGGGCACATGATGATGCTGACCCGCTGCATCGTCGTGGTCGATCACGACGTCGACGTGCACGACGTGCGCGGCGTGGTCTGGAACGCGTTCAACAACGTCGATCCGGCCCGCGACCTGGTGACGATGCCGGGGCCGGTCGACGATCTCGATCATGCCGGCTCGTACGAGCTGGCCCAAGGAACGAAGCTCGGCATCGACGCGACGCGCAAGCGCGGCGACGAAGGCTACGCGCGCGACTGGCCGCCGGAGATTCGCAGCGACGCGGCGACGCGCGAGCTGGTCGCGCGGCGCTGGGCCGAGTACGGCCTGGACGATCTCGCGCGCCGCGCGACGCCCGACCTCTGGTCGGGCCAAGGCCCCGCGCGCCTGGCGCGCCTGCTCGCCGAACCTCCCGCGTCGCCCGACGACGTCCCCCCGCGCACCCAGCGAGTCAAAGAGTGAAGTACGTCCAGTTGTTTTTGCGCGACATCCGCGTCGAGCACACGCTCTTCGCGCTGCCGTTCGCGTACGTCGGCGCGGTGATGGCCGCGCGCGGGCTGCCCAGCTGGTGGCAGCTGTGGTGGATCACGCTGGCGGTCGTCGGCGCGCGCACCGCCGCGATGGCGGCGAACCGCTACTTCGACCGCGACCTCGACAAGCAGGTCCCGCGGACCGCCAAACGCGCGGTCGCGAGCGGGAAGCTGCCGGCCGCGGTGATGCTGTGGGCGATCGTCGTCGGCATCGCGCTGCTGATCCTGAGCGCCGTGATGCTCAACCCGCTGTGCGTCAAGTTGCTGCCGATCGCCGCGGTCGGCGTGATCGCGTACCCGCTGTGCAAGCGCTTCACCTGGGCGGTGCACTTCGTCCTGGGCGCGGTCGACGCGTGCGCGCCGCTGGGCGCGTACGTCGCGGTCGCCGGCACGATCACCGCGCCCGCGCTGCTGCTGTTCGTCGCGGTCACGGTGTGGGTCGCCGGCTTCGACATCCTCTACGCGCTGATGGACGTCGATTGGGACGTCGAGCTGGGCGTCCGATCGTTTCCGGTGCGCTTCGGCACGCGCAACGCGCGCATCTGGCCGGTCGTGCTGCACGTCGCGATGACGATCGCGCTGCTGGGCGCGGGCTATCTCGCGCAGGCCGGGTGGCTGTACTACGCAGGCGTCGCGCTGGCGGCGGCGGTCACGTTCTACGAAGAACGGCTGATCGCACTCGCGAAAGACGTGTTCGTGCTCAACGATCGCGTCTTCCTCACCAACATGGCGTTTTCTGTGGCCTTCCTGGCAACGACGCTCGCCTCGTACGTCACTCGATGATCCGCTCGACGTTCTTGTCCGGCCTGGGCGGCGCCGCCGGCGCAACGCAGATCGCGCAGGTGCAGCTCTACACGGCCAGCGTTCGCGTCGCGGTCGTCTGTCCGACCTCCGGTGACGCGGCGGCACTGGGCAAACAGCTCGCACGCGGCGCCGAAGGCGCGGCCGACGAGCTCAACCGCTTTCGCAGCTCGTTCGCGCCGGCCGTGCTCATCGACGTCTTCGACGATCACGATACCGCCGCCGACGCGATCGTGCAGGCCGGCTTCGCGACCGGCAACCCCGACACGATCGCGGTCATCGGGCACCTGGGCGTCTCACCGACCTACAACGCGCTGCGCGTGTACGCGACCGCCAACTGCCCGCTGATCGTGCCGACGGTGACCGACGACTCGATCACCGAGCAGGGCTACCGCAACGTCTTCCGGCTCCCCACCAAGGACGCGACCGAAGGCTCCTACTTGGCCGACTACGCGCTCACGCAAGTCGGCTACAAGGCGCCGCACGTCGTCGCGCAGGACGGCGACTACGGCCTGGCCGTGGCGGCCGGCTTCATCCGCCGCGCCAGCGCGCTCAAGATGAACGTGGTCGGCACCAAGTTCTCGTTCGACAAGCCGGACTACGCCGACGCCGCCAACACCATCCTCGCGCACCAGCCCGACTGCGTGGTGATGTGCGGCAACGTCGAGGACATGGGGCCGATCATGCCGGCGCTGATCGCCAAGGGCTACACCGGCAAGTTCATGGCCAGCCAGGGCTACTTCGATCCGATCACGACCTCGACGTACGCGAAAGAAGCGGAAGGGCTGATCGTCTCGACCAGCATGCCGTATCTGGCGCTGGCACCGAGCACCCAAGAAGACGTGCGCAACTATCAGCAGAACATCGGCCCGCTCACCCCGGTCGCGGCGTTCGGTTACGCCGGCGTCCAGCTGATCGAAGCCGCGGCGCAGCGGTACAGCGCGTCGAACCGGCTGGCCCTCCTGCGCGCGCTGCAGACCGGCGGCCCGTACGCGACGATGGTCGGGAGCTACACCTTCGGTCCCTACGGCGACGCGCTGACGCCGAACGTCTACTTCTACCGGGTGCGGGACGGAAAATTCACCTACGATCGCCAAGCTAGGTCAACCGGCTTCATGCTCAAGTAGGAGGAAGACGCGTGACGCAGACCCCGCCCTTCACCGGGCCGGAATCGCTGCGAGTCCCCGGCGAGTGGTCGACGTTCTTCTGGACGCTCGCGTCGCTGCCGGTCACGATCGTCATCCTGGGCTGGCTCTTCCAACACCAGATCACCTGGCAGGAGCTGGCCCTGCTGCTCGTCCTGGCGATGATCTACGTCGCCTTCGCGCGCGGCCGGCTGCTGGGCGGCGGCGTGCGTGTCCATGCCGGGCAGTTCGCGCACGTTCACGCCATCGTCGAGGAGTGCGCACGGATGCTGCGGATGCCGGTGCCGCACGTGTTCATCCGCGACGACCCGTTCGTGCCGTGCGTCGCGGTCGGGATCGGCGAGCCGTACGCGATCGTGATCTCGGCGCAGTACGTCGACCATTTCGCCGACGACGAGCTGCGCTTCTTGATCGGGCGCGAGCTGGGCCACATCGCGTCCGGCCACACCCGCTACACCTCGCTGCTGAGCGCCAACGGACGCGAGAACGCCATCGTCTCGGTCGCCTTCGGCGCGTGGCTGCGCCGCATCGAGTATACCGCCGACCGCGTGGGGCTGCTCTGCTGCAGCTCGCTGGACTCGGCGGTGCGTGCGATCGCGGTCTCGTCGTTCGGCCACATCGGCCGCAAGATCGACCTGGGCGCGTTCGCCGAGCAGCTGCGTGAGATCTCGGCGGAGCCCTCGCTGCGCATGGGCGAGTGGAGCGGCTCGAATCCCTACGCCACCAACCGCATCGCCGCGCTGCACCGCTTCGCGCGCGATCCGCTCTACCAGCGCTGGGCGCAGCGTTTCGCGCAGAACGCGCAGCGACCGGTCGAGCTCGAGCAGCGCCAGACCGTCTACGCCGGCTTCTGGCGGCGCGTGTGGGCGTTGACGATCGACGTCGTCCTCATCCAGATTCTCGTGCCGGCCGCCGGCAACGTCATCCAAACCGTCAAGTCGGGCCGAACCTATGCCCCGAACCTCAAGGATCTCGACACCGATTCCGACGTTCCCGCCGCGGTCAAGACGGCCGTCCATCAAGTGGCGAACGTCGCGGCGCAACAACACGCGCATGTGTACACGTTCGCTCCCGTCCAGGGGCCGGAGTTGATCGTGATGTTCGTCTACGCCGTCATCCTGGTCGGGCTCGTCGGCCAGACCTTCGGGATGATGGTCTCCGACCTGCGCGTGACCGGCCCCGAGCGGCACGTGCGCATCGGCCTGGGCGCCGCGTTCAGCCGGTACGTGGGGATGACGATCAGCCTGTTCATGGTCTTCGGCTGGTTCTCGATCTTCCGGCACATCCAGCCCTACGAGCGCTGGTCGAAGACGCGCCTGATCAGCGGCGCCGCACCCGTCCGTTCCTGACTGGAACCGCGTCCCGATCGCGGCGGTCCAAGGCAGCGTGCACGCGATTCGCATCGACCGCACCGGCGGTCCCGAGGTTCTCCAACTCACCGACGTCCCGACGCCGACGGCCGGCCCGGGGCAGGTCCTGATCCGCCAAACCACGGCGGGCATCAACTACATCGACGTCTACTTTCGCACCGGGCTGTACCCGACGCAGCTGCCGGTGACGTTGGGCCGCGAAGGCGCGGGCGTCGTCGAAGCGGTCGGCGAGGGCGTCATCGATCTCCACGCCGGCGACCGCGTCGCGTACACCAACGTGGCCGGCGGCGGCTACGCCGAGTACAACGCCGTCAACGCCGCCGAGGTCGTGGCGACGCCTGAAGGCGTGAGCGACGAGGTCGCCTGCGCGCTGATGCTGCAGGGAATGACGGCGCACTATCTGGTCTCCGACGTCTTTCCGCTGCGCTCCGGCCACGTCGCGCTCGTGCACGCCGCCGCCGGCGGCGTCGGGCTGCTGCTGGTGCAGCTGGCGAAAGCGCGCGGCGCGACCGTGATCGGCTTGGTCGGCACCGATGCCAAGGCGGAGCTGGCCCGGCAGGCCGGCGCGCACCACGTCATCGTCTACGCGGACGAGGACTTCGCCGAGGCGACGGAACGGCTCGTCGGCGAGCACGCCGTCGACGTCGCGTACGACTCGGTCGGCAAGGAAACCTGGGAGCGCAGCCTGCGGGTGCTCCGCCCGCGCGGGATGCTGGTCAACTTCGGCAACGCCAGCGGGCCGATGCCGGCGCTCGAACCGCAGCGTCTTTCGGCGGCGGGATCGATCTTCTTCACCCGCCCGACGCTGGTCGATTTCATCCGCCACCGCGACGAGCGGGTCGCACGCGCGAAGGATCTGTTCGACCACGTCATCGCCGGTAAGCTCGACGTGCGCATCGGCGGCTCGTATCCGCTGGCCGACGCGTCGCGCGCGCATCGCGATCTCGAATCGCGCGCGACGACCGGCAAGCTGGTGCTGCGGCCCTAGAGGTAGCGCCGCAGCGTGAACGCGCGCGTCGTGCCGTCGCCCAGGCGGAGCGACACGCGCGTGCCCGGCACGCCGCGCAGGATCGACCGCACGCGCACGAGGTCGGCGGCGGTGACGGCGCGGCCGTCGACGGCGAGGATACGGGTGCCCGAGGCGACGCCGGCGTTTCCCGCCGGCGTCCCGCCCAGCACCTGGCCGGCGACGAGCGCGCGGCCCGCCGTGCCGAGCACGATGCCGGAGCGGTCGTGGACGACGACCGTCGCGTCGTCGCCGCCGGGCCGCAGATCGACGATCTGGTCCGGATAGTCGAAGACCAGCACGCAGCGCCGCAAGATCCCATCGCCGACGTTGGCCAAGGTCGGCTGATCGTCGGTCGGATCGACGTGCGTCTGCAGCTCGACCAGCGGATCGCGCACGAGCCGCGTGCCCAAGCGCAGACTCGGCGCGCGCACGAGGTAGATCGGGTAGCGCTTGCCGACGTCCGCCACCTGCGCCGTGACGTGCGCGTGCAGTCGCCTCGCCAGACCGTAGCGGCGCACGGCGCCCCCTTGCACCTCGGCGTTCAAGCTGCGTTCATATGACCGTGAATGGAGCCCTCCTGCCTCAGCCGGGCGGCAGCACCGGGTGGTGGTTGGGGTACGGCGGCGCCTTGAACTCCGGCACCGGGTGCTCGCGCAAGAGTTCGAGCGCCTTGGCCACCGCCGCTTCGAGCTGCGGATCGTGGCCGTCGCGCACGAGCTTGGGGTCCTGGAAGACCTCGACGTCGGGCGAGATGCCGTGGCCTTCCACCTCCCAGTGGCCGTGCAGGCCGCCGATCGCGATGCGCGGCGCGGTGACCGTGCCGCCGTCCATCAGCACCGGGTAGCCGCCGATCCCGACCAGGCCGCCCCAGGTGCGCACGCCGACCAGCGGGCCGAGACCCGCCTTGCGGAAGTACCACGGCATCGCGTCGCCGCCCGAACCCGCGAACTGGTTGATCACCATGACCTTCGGTCCGTAGATGGCCAGCGGCGGATCGATGCTGACCTGACCGCCGCGCGGGACGGTGATCGCCATCGGCTTGCGCGAGAGCACGTCGATGACGTAGTCCGCGACTTGGCCGCCGTGGTTGAAGCGCTCGTCGAGCACGACGCCCTGCTTGCCGACCTGCGAGAAGAAGTAGCGGTTGAAGTTGGTGAACCCGCCGTAGCCGGTATCCGGCATGTAGACGTAGGCCAGCTTTCCGCCGCTGAGCTTGTCGACGAGCTCGCGGTTGTGCTCGATCCACGCCAAGTTGCGCAGTCCCGCTTCGCTCGCGACCGGAACGACGGTGACCTCGCGCGTCCCGGTGCCGTCGGCATTCGGGCCCACGCGAATCGTCGTCTGCTTCCCGGCCGTCTCCTCGAAGTAGCTGTAGACGTCTTCGTCGGGGCGCACCTCGCGGCCGTTGACCGCGAACAGGTAATCGCCGGTGTGCACGTCGGAGCCCGGCTGCGTGAGCGGCGCGTGCAGCAGCGGGTTCCAGTTCTCACCGTCGTAGATCTTGGTGAAGCGGTAGTGCCCGTTCTCGATCGCGTAGTCCGCGCCGAGCATGCCGACGTTGATGTGGGTGGTCAACGGCTGCGCGCCGCCGCGCACGAACATGTGCCCGACCGAGAGATAGCTCAGCATCTCCTCGAACAGGTAGGTCAGATCGTCGCGCGCGCTCACGCCGGCCAGATACGGCTCGAAGCGCCGCTGCGCGGCCGCCAGGTCGAGGCCGTGGTAGTGCGGATCGTAGAAGAACTCGCGCTCGATCCGCCACACCTCGTGGTACATCTGCGTCCACTCGGCACGCGGATCGACCTTCAGCTCCATCGCGCTGACCGCCAGCGGGACGCCCGGCTTGAGCGTGTCGGCGGTGCCGCCGATGTACCAGTTGCGATTGGAGAGCTGCACGAGCATCTTCGTGCCGTCGGCCGAGAACGCGGCGTTGACGACGTTCGAGGCCAGCGCCGTCACCTTCTGGGTGGCGACGTCGAAGCGCGAGACCTCGTACGTCGGCTGCTTCGGATCGACTTGGGTGAGCGGGCCGTCGATGAGGAACAGCTGCCCGGCCTTGCCGGCCGCCAGCCCGACGAAGTTGCTGTCGTCGATCGGCAGCGCGACGATGCGCTGCAAGAGCCCGGCGACGTCGATGGTGACGCGCGGCGGCCCCGCCTCGTGCTTGGCCGCGGCCGGCGCGGCGGGCGCCGGCGAGGGCGCGACCTTCTCGTCCGCCGTCTGCAGCGGAATCGGCGCCGTGCCGTCGCGCTTGAGCACGATCGCGTAGATGCTGCTGCTGACGGGCCGCTCGTCGGCCTCCATGTCGAGACCGGCCGAGGTCAGCCCGGTGTTGGTGCTGGCGGCGAAGTACAGGTACTGGCCGCTCTTGTCGAAGACCGGGTAGCGCGCGTCGCTCATCCCGTCGGTCAAGCGGTGCGCGGTGTGCGTCTCGAGCGAGTAGGCGTCGATCGCGTGCAGCCAGTTCTTCAGGCCGATGCTGTACGCCAGCCAGCGGCTGTCGGGCGACCACGACGGGCTGAAGTCCGTCGGACCGAAGTTCTCGTACGGATCGCTGGCGACGTGCACGGGCGCGCCGGGGTGATCGAGGTCGAGGTACCACAGGTTCAGCCGCTTGTCGGAGAACGCGATCTTGCGCGAGTCCGGCGACCAGACGGGGCTGTAGTAATACGTCGGGTGGTCGCTCAGCACGTGGCAGCTGGGCTTTTCGAGCGCGCGCTGGTCGCGCGTGCAGAGCTTGTACTCGCCCGACGCGTCGGAGAAGTACGCGACGCGGCTGCCGTCGGGCGACCAGGCCGGCTCGCGCTCCTCGGTATTCGGACTGTTCGAGAGGTCGCGCACGTCGCCGTGCTCGGCCGGCACGGTGAAGATCTCGCCGTGCGCTTCGAACACCGCGCGCTCGCCGCTCGGCGAGATGTCGGCGTTGACGATCTGCGTGCCGACGTGCACCCAGTGCGGACGCAGCTGCGGCAGGTCGCCGCTGAGCGTGACGTGGATCGTCTGCGTACGCCCGGTCGAGGGCGTGTAGACGTGCAGCGAGTCGAATTGCGAGTAGACGATGCCGTCAGGACCGGCCGACGCGCTGATGATGTCGAAGCCGGCGCCGGGGACGACGCGGCTGACGCCGTGCGAGCGCACGTCGTAGGAGTACAATCCGGTCGGGCCGTCGCGGTCGGAGATGAAGTACACGCGGTCGCCGATCCACATCGGATCGTTGTCGTTCGAGCCGGCATTAGGCACGTGGACGACGCTCGAGTCGGCCAGGTCGGCGATCAGGACGGTCGTGTTCTGGCCGCCGCGATAGCCTTGCCAGAACGGCTCCCACTGAAAGTTCGGCACGTAGGCGAGGTGCGAGCCGTCCGGCGAGTACGAGCCGCGCTCGGCCATCGTCAGCGGCAGCTCGCTCGCGAACCCGCCGCTCACGGGGACCGTGTAGAGCTGATCGGGATCCGAATAGCTGTACCGCGCGGAACGGAACAGCACGCGCGAACCGTCGCGCGTCCACCCGACCGCGACGTCGGCACCGGGATGGTACGTCAGCCGGCGCGGCTCGCCGCCACTGGCCGAGACGACGTAGACGTCGACGTTGCCGTCGTAGTTGCCGCTGAACGCGATCTGCGAGCCGTCGGGCGAGAAGATCGGACCCGATTCCAAATCCATCCCTGTCACCAGCCGGCGCGCCTCGCCGCCCGCGCGCGGGACGACCCAGATCGCGCCGCCGTACGCGAACGCGATCTGCGTCGCGCTCAGCGAGGGATCGCGCAGCAACAGCGGCGGGTCCGCGGCGCGTGCCACGGCGCCGCCGCCGACGAAGGCGCCCAACCCAACGAGCAACGCGGCGAGCGCGGACAAACGACCACCTACGTGTTTCATAGGAGGCAGTTCTTACGCGACGAGGGGCCGCTCCCTCTCGGTCAGGCGCCGAGTGTCGGCGAGCCCAGATCCAGTTCGGGGAACGGGATGACGCGCACCGGGCCGAACGCCGGGTCGAGCTCGCCGACGAACTTGTCGGCGTCGCCGACCAGGACGATCAGCTCGTCGTCGACCAGCCGGCGCCGGGCGAACGCGCGGACCGCGGCGGCGTCGACCGCCTCGACGTTGCGCGCGAAGACCTGCAGCTCTTCGACCGGCACTTCGTAGAGCACGTGCTCGGCCAGCGCGCTGGTCACGCCGTCGACGGTCTCGACCGAGCGGAAGAACCCGCCGGTGACGGTCGCCTTGCGGCTCAGCAGATCCTCGTCGCTCGCGGGCGCGTCGACCAGCGAGCGGATCGCGGCCAACATCACGCCGGTCGCCTCGGCCGCCCGCGTGTGATCGACCAGCGTCATCGCGCTGAACAGTCCCGGCATCCGGCGCGCGCCGAGCGACGCGCCGGCCCCGTACGAGAGCCCGCGCTTGACCCGGATCTCTTGATTGAGCCGGCCGCTGTAGCCGGAGAGGACCGACGTCGCGACGACGCCGGCGTCGTACTCGTCGGATGCGCGCGCGATCGCGATGCGGCCGGTGACGATCGCGGTGCGCCCCGCGTCGGGCTTGTCGACGACGACGACCTGCGCGCGCGGCGGCGGAATGGTGCTCCCGGGCATCGATTCGAGCGGCACGTCCGGCGCGCGCCAATCGCCCAGCTCGCGCTCGGCCAGCGCGAACGCGTCGTCGACGCGCAGGTCGCCGCCCAAGATCAGGATCGCGCCGTCGGGACGGTAGGCGCGCTGATGGAACCACACGACCCGTTCGCGTTCGAGCGCCGCCAGCGTCGCCGCCGTCCCCGCCACCGGGTGACCGTAGGGCGCGCCGCCGTACGCGACGCGCTGCGCGACCAGCCGCGCCAGGGCGCTGGGGTTGGCGTAGGTCAGCGTCAGATCGGAGATCGACTTGGTGCGCACGCGATCGACCTCGCGCTGCGCGAAGGCCGGCCGGCGCACGATCTCGTCGAGCAGCGCGAAGGCCTGCGGAAACGCCGGCGTCGTCGCGCTGGCGCTGGCCAGCGACGCATCGTATCCCGACGAGGCTTCGACCCGCGCGCCCAACGCGTCGGCCGCCGCCGCCACCTCGGTCGCGTCGTGCGCGGTCGTCCCTTGCGTGAGCAGCGCGGCCGTCAGCGCCGCCAATCCCGCTTCGTGCTCGTGCTCGGTGGCCGCGCCGCCGCCGCGCACGACGAGCTGCGCCGCGATCAGTGGCAGATTGCGCTGCTCGAACGCGACGACGCGCAAGCCGTTGTCGAGCACGCGCTCGACGGCGCTGGGCATCGTGCCCTCGCGCGGCGGCCCGGCGGAGGGCATCGTCGAACGTGCTTCGCTCACGCCGGCAGATACTCGATGATGGTGCGGTTTTCCGGGCGCAGATACGTGCGCGCCACGCGCAGCACGTCGTCCGGGCTCACCGCGAGATAGCGTTCGAGATCGTGGTTGACCAGCGCCGGATCGCCGCGCTCGAGCGTCGCGCGAATCAGCGCCAACGCGACGCCGCTGTTCGTCTGTCGCTGCCGCACCAGCGAGCTCGCGATCTGCGTCCCGACGCGCGCCAGCTCGTCGGCGTCCGGCGGCTCTTCGCGCACGCGGTCGAGCTCGGCGCCCAGCGCCGCCCGCGCGTCGTCCAACGCGACGCCGCGCGCGCAGGTCACCCGCACGCCGAACAGTCCCGGCTGTTGGCGCAGGTCGGCGCCGGCGTACGCGCTGGTCGCCAGCGAGCGGCGATAGATCAGCGACTGATACAGGCGCGAGGAACGGCCGGCGGAGAGCACGGCTTCGAGCACGTCGAGCGCGGCGGCGTCGGGATGCGCGGCCGCGGGGATGTGATACGCTTCTTCGACCGCCGGCAGCGGCACGTTGGGCGCGCGATAAGTGTAGACGCGTTCCGCCGTCTGCACCGGCTCGACGACCTGCACGCGCGGGATCGGCGTGCTGGGCGCGGTGATCGGGCCGAACCAGCGCTCGATCCAGCCCCACGTCTCCTCGACGTCGAGATCGCCGGCGACGACCAGCACCGCGTTGTCGGGCCGGTAGTAGGTGGCGTGAAAAGCGACGACGTCGGCCAGCGCGGCCGCGTTGAGCTCCTCGGGGCTGCCGATCACGCCGCGCCGGTACGGGTGGACGGTGTACGCTTCGCGGTTGACCAGCTCGTCGAGCATCCCGTACGGCTCGGCCAGGATGCGCTGATCGTACTCGCCGATCACGACGTCGCGTTCGGTCGCGAAGTTGTCCGCGTTGACGTTCAGCGAGCCCAGCCGGTCGGCTTCGGCCCACAGCAGCCGCTCGAGGTGGTTCGAGGGCACCACTTCGTAGTAGTTGGTGATGTCCTCGGTGGTGAAGGCGTTGTTGTAGCCGCCCACGTCCTCGGTCAGCCGGTCGATCGTCTCGGGCGCGGTGTCCGAGGTCCCCTTGAACATCAGGTGCTCGAAGAGGTGCGCGAAGCCCGAGCGGCCCGGCGGGTCGTCCTTGCCGCCGACCCGGTAGGCGACGTTGATCGCGACGGCGGGGACGCGGCGGTCGGGGACCAGGATGGCCCGCAACCCGTTGGGGAGGGTCCGGTCGGCGAAGCGCAGCGGAGCGACGGCGATCGACGCCGCGGAGATCGTGGGGAGAGCGGTCACGGGTAGGAGCATCATCCGCACACCGGACCCGAGTCCCTTCCTGGGCGAAGAAGGAAGCCATGCGCTCCGTCTCCCGGATGGTGCTGACCATCCTGGCCACCTGGCAGGGGCTGGCCGCGATCCAGAACCTGGCCGACGTGCTGGTCGAAGCGGACCTCGCGCCGCAGCTGCGTCCGGTGGCCTCCAAGAACTACCCGATGATCGCGGACCTGTTGGCCCCGCTGCACCCGCCCCGCGAGCTGGTGCTGGGGCTGCTGACCGGCTGCGCCGCCGTGGAAACGCTGGCGGCCGTGGCGCTGGCGCGCGGGGCGAGCGGCGATCGCGAGCGAGCCGAGAACGGCTTCGCCCTCTCGCTGGGGCTGTTCGGCGCCTTCTTCCTGATCGACGACGCCTTCGACGCCTACGAGATGGGCGCCAAGCACCGCGACGCCTTCGTGCTCTTCTTGGCCGCCGCCGTCGCGGTCCGGCTGGAGGCTTGAAATCGAACATATGTTCGATTATCATGAGCCCCCATGCCCGTCGACCCCGCCTTCGCGGCGTTGCGTGAGCGTTTCGACCATCGTCATCGCGAGACGACGGCCGCCGCGCTTGCTCGCGGCGACGACGAAGTCGTGCAGACGGGCTGGGCCCCTCTGGATCGGGTGCTGGGGGGTGGCTTCCCACGCGGGACGATCGGAACGCTCGAAGGCGCACCGAGCTCCGGTCGCAGCGCCCTGGCGGCGCGGCTACTAGCGGCCGCGACCCGCCGGGGCCTGGGCGCCCTGATCGGAATCGAGCTGTTCCCGCCGGCCTTGGTCGCCGCCGGGGTCCAGCTCGAACGCCTGCTGCTGGTCGAAGCGCCGACCCCGCTCGAAGCGGCCCGCGCCGCCGACGTCGTCGTGCGCTCGGGGGCGTTCAGCGTCGTCGTGCTGCCGGCGCTGCCCAGCGGCCGCGGCACCGGCGCGGCCACCTGGACGCGGCTGGCCAGCCTCGCGCACCGGGCCAACGCGCTGCTGGTCGCGCTCGGCGACGAAGCGTCCGCGGAGCTGTGCGCGTTCGCCGCCGTGCGCGTCGCGACGACGATCGAACGCGTGCGCTGGAACGGCCCCGCCGGCCATTGCGGCGAGCTGGCCGGCTACGACGTGCGCGCGACGGTCCGCAAACACAAACGCGCCGCCCCGACGGGCGACGCGCTGGTGCGCTGCGATCTGTTCGAGTCCCGCCCGACGTTCGTCGACCTGCGCGACCGCGAGATCGAAGCCTGGCCCTCCGAGCTGTACGCGGTGCGTTGAACTTAGGTCAAGACCGCGCGCCGTGCCTTCGACTCGCTCGGCGCAACGGTCGGTTGTCCGGAAGCAGGAACAGCGCGCTCGCGTCCCCAGGCACGAATGGCAGCGATACGCTCTGGGCTCGTTTTGCTCAAGGGGACCAGGTTCGTGAAGCTTCGTCGCCACGACTCAGGGGTCACAGCCGACTCGCCTTTGAGGATGGCGTCCTTCCCGACTTCCTTCACTGCTGACTCCAAGTCGGCGCCCGCAAACCCATCGGACAGCGCGATGAGTTCTTGCAAAATCGCTTGCTCTACGTCACGCTTGAGATACTTACGCGCATACAGCGTGATGATTTCGGCGCGTTCCGACTCGGTGGGAAGATCGACGAAGAAAAGCTCATCGAAGCGACCACGACGCAGTAACTCCGGCGGTAGGCCGGATACGTCGTTGGCGGTCGCGACAACGAATACGCGCGCCGACGACTCTTGCAGCCAAAAGAGGAATTGGCCGATCACGCGTGTCGACGTGCCGCCGTCACTGCCGCCGGCGAGCCCTTTTTCGATCTCGTCGATCCAAAGCACGCACGGTGCGACGTGATCTGCCGTCGCGAGAGCTTCCTTGAGGCGGCTTTCCGACTGGCCGAGATACATGCCATGGATCGTCGCAAAGTCCAAGCGATATAGAGGGAGGTTCCACTGGGCCGCAATCGCCTTCGCTGAGAGTGATTTGCCACAGCCTGGGACGCCGACTAGCAAGACGCCGCGGGGCGGCCTCATCCCACGTTCTCGCAGTTCGGGCGCCGTCAGCAGCGGACGTTCGCGATCGAGCCAGGCGCGCAAGCCGCCAAGTCCTCCGACCGATAGATCCCGATCGCGCACCGGAATCTTCTCGATCCCACTAATGTCGGAGAAAATTCTATCCTTGGCGTGGGCGATCTCGATCAGATCGCTCTTGAGAACCGAACCCTTGGCGAGCAGCGTAGCGATGACGTTTTCGGCTTCAATAGCGGTAATCCCGACAAGCATCGAAGCAGCTGTTCGTACGTCCGACTGGTCCCATTCGATCGGCATCTGCCCACGATAGCTGTCGACCTGTTCTTTCAGCAGTAGGACGAGCTCGTCTTCAGTTGGCGGATCCAGGACGATCGTCATTCCCATGCGCTGCAACGGCGCCCAAGTCGGCTTCGCGGTGATGACCACAACCGATCCGCCGCGGTCGGTCGCCAGCGTGACAAGATCGATGAACTGCCTGGTAAGCGGTCCATCGTCCTCGATATCCGAGCCGTCGGTAAGGACGAATGTGAGGTTTTGCCGCTGAAGCATCGACTGGCTTGCATACTCGAGCACGCCGCCAATCGATCGTTCCTCACTCACCTTCTGGTTCGTCGTCACGTCACGCACGCCCGCGGAAAGTGAGTGCACCAACACAGGCACGCCGCCGAGCTCGGGCGCCAGCGCGCGAAGGATGTCGACCGCGCGACGGCGTTCGTGCGTTCGAAGCGAAACGAACGGAATTCGCGCCTTCAAATAGCGCAGCAGGGTTTCTTTTGTCGCGGCAGCGTCTGACAAGCCGAAGTCCTCAGAGCAAGATACGACGGCGCACCGGACCGTCGGGGAGAGGGACGCGCTCGGCACGCGTGAGTGCTTCCGCCCATGGCACCTCGAGTTGAACGCGTTTGACCGCAGACAGTAAGATGCCGTCGATGCCACTTTGCTGGCGAGCGTTGCGCTCGATGCTTTCGTGCAAGTCCTTCGTAAACGCGTTCAGGGTGTCGCGAAGATGCTCACGCACGGCTGCGGGAAACGTTTGGCAGATCGCGAGACGGGCGATTGGAAGGAGCTTGGTTCGTACGCCAGCCAGCGCGCGCTCGACGTCGACGGCCGTCGCACCGCCACGCAGCTCTGCACTCAGTCCATCATGAATGATCTTGAGGCGATGGCGGACGGCTTCCAAAAGCCGATCAGTCGTGCGTTGGACGACACCAGAAACGGTGGGATAAATACCTTCAAGCGAAGCCCGGCGAACCTCCTCGTCGTGCTCCGGTGTCTTGAACGCCTCGAAAAGCGCAACCCACTGGTCGTAGCGCTGTGGCGTCGAGGGCAGGCTCACTCGACGCGGCGCTTGCGTCGGTTGAGCAGCGTCGTTTTCGGAAGCAAATCCCAAACCGGGAAGACCGTGGCGAGGCGCTGATCAGCCTCGCTTGGCGTTGCATGAGATGGATGCGCAGCTGCTCGGCTACCAGTCGTGTTTGACACCGCGCCGCCTTCGCCGCGATTGAGGAGTCCGTTCTCGTTCATCCTGTCGATCCTTTACGCTACGACGCGATCCGCTCGCGGGTTGCGCCGCCGAAGAACTCTTCTGGTGAGAGCACGTCAATACGCTGGCGGACGAGCGTAGCGATTCCGTCAGACTGCTCCCAGTGACGGCCGTAATCTTGCCATTCGGCCATCGAGCGACGAATGACGCCAACCCCCGCCTCCCGGGCGCTCTCGAAAGCCGCGTGGAGGTTCCGCTCCTTCCGACGCAGAGCGAATACGGTGTAGGCTTGCACACCGGCCACGACGAGCGCGAAGAGGATGCCGACCGATCCCAGGCCTCGGAAGCTCCAGAGGACCAGCAGGACGGCGGCGGCACCCCAGATCCACGTTTTCCAATTCCGCCAGAGCTTACGGACGTGTACCGCTTCCTGCTCGGTCATATACTCCTGGTATCCCTCGACGGCCTGATCTTCGTCTTGCGCGTCCCGGAACGTTCCGCTCCACGAGCAACCCGGACCGTCGACGGTGAGAGAATACTTCTGTGGACGGCTACTGCGCACGGAGGCGACGTGCTCGTCATAGCCTTCGATGACCCAGTTCCGCGAAAGGCTCAACGCGATCCGCTGCGTCGCCAGGGTCAGGCCCGTTCCTGAGACGTTCAGACTGGCGCTCGTCAAAACCGAAACGAACGTTGCTTTCTCGTCGAAGCCCTCCGCCTCGACCACGAACGTCGCGTCCGCGCGTGCACGATCACCATCATGTTCGATAATTAGCTCCAGCTGTCGTTCAGTCCGGCGAAGCGACAGCTCTTCGTCGTCGAAGTCGGTGACGAGATGGTCGAGTATATCGTCGACGCGATCGTTGAGCGAGGGCGGTATGACAATCTCTCCGTCGAGTACGTTGCCCAAGAAGATAAGGATCTCGCCGTGGCCGCGCGCTGCTGCGAGCGAGCTCGCGAGCGCCGACCACGTCGGCGAATGTGATGAGAGGGTCGGATAGTCCGCCGGATCTACTGCGCCTTGGGCATTGCCGAAGGCCGATCGCCAGCGCGAGCGTTCCTTCGCGACGAATTCCTCCTTGGAGGCGACCTCGTCGAGCCATCCGCGAATCCCACTCAACAGCGTCATGCGCGATTCGCGTCCGAAGACACCCAAGGCGATCGCGTCGAGCAGCACGATGACCTCGCGATCGAGCGCATATGGATCTTGCAGACGGAAGTAGCGATCGAGCCACGCCGCGGCGGCTTCGAACTTTCCGGCTCGACGGCTGATCAACGCAAAGAAGAGTGACGTCTTGTAATCATCGCGTCGAATCGCTTCGGCGAGCGCGCGCTCGGCGAGATCACGGTTATCGGCGATCCAGGCGGCGAGAGCGACGAGCGCAGGAGCCAGCCAATAGCGCGCAGCTCCGAGCATCATCTCCTCGGTCGCCGTCCGAATCGTCTCCTCGCGGACGATTCCGGAATCAACCGTCCGTAAAATGCCCGTCGCTCTTCGACGAATCTCGTCGTAGGCTCCGAACTCCTTCTCGATCTCTTGCCTTGTCTTGATGAGGCGTGTTTCGGCGAGTGCGACCGACTTAGCCCGCGCATCCACGGCGACGAACTCGCGAAACTCCGCGATGAGCGCTTCGAGCTCGTTCCGCGTCTCCGTCGCCTGCGTGTGCACAGCATGAACGTTCGCGTTGACGACGTCGACCTTTTTTCCGAGATTGCTGACCGCATTGACCAGGCCGCTCAGCGCGGCAACTTCGACCATATCCGGCACGACTATAATCCTTCTGAACTTCCTGCGTTGACCACGGTTACCGCTCCATCCGCACGCACGGGACGTAACTCATCGGCGTAGACCTCGACGAATGCGTAGTCGGGGTGAAGCGCGAGCGAACGAGCGCGCTCCAGACCGTCCGGCAATCCCTGACCGCGCTTGTAGTGCGTAATAATCTGCCCCAGCACGAGGTCCAGCGTATGGACCTCGTAGGGTTCGCCGAGATAGCACCGGGCCACGATTCCCCGCGGAAAACTCGCCAGTGCGAGCTCAGGAAACTCTTTTTCGAGCGCTTGCATTAGCGCGGCTACGCGCGAGCGATCGTCCACGTAGCCACCCGCATCGAGGGCGCTCGCGATGACCTGCATGTAGGTCGAGCTACGCGCAGTGCGTAGTCGAGCGCGGAGATCCGCGGTCGCGACGACGCCCGTCGCAGGCGACGCCCCCACGCCGAGAGGCGGAGTCTGCGTACCCGTCACACCCAAAATGGGACGAGGCATGATCGAATCTCCAAATGCGTACGGAGGAACGAGCGGGCAGGTCCTTTATCGCTTGCCGGAAAGTCTACCTCCCTCGTTTTGTACGGGAGATTGTAAAGGATGTCGACGTGTCCGACATGCGGCGTGGCCAAAGCCGCGGGAGCGCCTTGCGTCATCTGCTCCGCACGCTCGCAGCGCGCAATCGTGGGACTCCGTCGGCAGCCGTTACCCCCGCCCCCACCCTCGCCTCCACTTACCGCTGCGCATCCAATCGCCGCAGGCGGGACATACCGAATCGGACCCGCCTGTCCGTCGTGCTTGAACCAAGTCTATGCTGCGCGCTATACGGTGTGGCACGCCCTCATCGCGCTATGCTGGTTTCCCATTGGGCTACTCGCGTTTCTGGCGCCAGTGAAAACGTGTCCCTGTGGGGCGCAGTACGGCGCAGGCCTATTTCTGGTGAATGCGTCTAAGGTGTTGCTGCTGGCAGCAGTCGTCCTGGTGATCGCTGCCATCCTGTTCGTCCAGCACGCACTGCGCCACATAACGGCATAAAGGCGCCGCGGAATAAAGACCTAACGCGCAACATTGCACCGCGTCGTGCCCTCGGCCCGGCTACTGCGGTTGCAACTGGAAGGAGCGACTGCGGGGGAGCATCGAGACGCCGGCGGCGTTGACGATCGCGTTGACGTCGATCGTGAGCGCGCGGCCGATACTCGACGTGCTCGGACAGGAGAGATCCGGCGAGAGCTGCGCGTGATAACCCACGCGCGTCGAAGAACCGAACGACGCGCTCTTCATGCACGCCGCGGTCGGAAGCGCGTCGAGCGGACCGGCGGCGTGCAGGTCGTCGAAGAACTTCGTCACCAGCTGCTTGGAGATCGTCTTGCGGATCGGGACGCCCTGGTCGACGCTGACGGTCCCGTCGGCGTAGACGCGGATGACGTAGCCGCCGGTGTTGGTCGAGCCGGAGTTGGCGATCACCGCTTCGCCGTCGGCCGTCGGCACCTTGAGCCCCGCGAAGGTCGTGCGGGGCTGGGGGATCGGCCCGTAGGTGGGAATCGCAAAAGCCAGCAGCAGAGCGAGCATGTCCGGGAAACGTTCCCCCAAAGCCGCACGGTTCAGGCCTTGACGGACCGAACGTGTGTTCGCTATTCTGAGCGCCCCGATGTCCGTCGTCGCCGTTTGGATCCCCGCCTTCCGTCTCGCCGTAGCCGCCCGGGAGGCCGACCTGACCACCCCGCTGGTGCTGGCCGACAAGGCCGAGCGCGGCCGGGTCATCGACTGCACCTTGGCCGCGGCCGAGCTGGGCGTGCGGGCCGGGATGACGACGCTCCAGGCCCAGGCCGTCGCCCACGACGCGCGCACCCTGTTCGCCGACCTGGCCGCCGAGGCGCGCACCTGGGCAGCGGTCCTCGAGGCGCTCGACGCCGCCTCGCCGATCGTCGAGGACGCGGGGCTGGGGTGCGCGTTCCTGGAGATGCACGGGATCGCCGGCGGTCCGGCGGCGTGGCTGGGGGCGGTGCGCGCGGCGCTGGCCGGCTTCGACTTGCCGCTGCGGGTCGGCTGCGGCCCCAACCGGTTCGTCGCCCACGCCGCCGTGCACGCCGGCGACGGTGCCGTCTGCGACGGCGATCCGGCCGCGTTCGTGGCACCGCTGCCGCTGGGGCTGCTGGCACTCGATCCGGCCGTCGCCGAGCGGCTGCGCCTGCTGGGCGTCACCACGCTGGGCGAGCTGGCCGCGCTCCCGCACGGCCCGTTCGTGCGCCGCTTCGGCGCCGCGTCGGCGACCTGGCACGAGCGCGCGCGGGGCCGCGATCCCGAGCCGCTGCGGCCGCGGCCGCGCGCGCTGCGGATCGACCGCACCCTGTACGGCGAAGGCGAGGCCAGCAGCGAGGAACAGGTGCTCTTCGCGCTGCGCGCGCTGGTCGGTCAGGTCGTCGACGACCTGTGCGCGGCCGGCCGCCGCGCCGGCCGGCTGGCGCTGCTGCTGGAATGCGAGAACGGCTCGAGCCGCGAGCTGAGCGTGCGGGTCGCGCAGCCGACGGCGGTGCCGGCCACGCTCTTCGAGCTGCTGCGCGCGCGGCTAGAAGGCGTCACGCTCGAATCGCCGGTCGTCGGACTGCGGCTGGCGGCGGAAGAGTTGGCGAGCGGCGGCGTTCCGCTCTCGTTGTTCGCGGCCGGTGATCCCGATCCGGACGCGGTCGGCGTCGTCCTGGCCCGGCTCGACGCGGCGCTCGGCGAAGGCAAAGCGCGCCGCGCGCGCGTCGTCGACGGGCCGCGCATCGAACGGCGCTTCGTGCTCGAACCGTTCACGCTCGAGCCGTTGACGACACGCGGTCCGCGCGCCGAGCCCCCGCCGCTGCCGGCCAGCGCGGCGCTGCAGCTGCGCGTGGTCGCACCACGACCGCTGGCCGTGCGCGTCCTCGACGGCGCACCGCGCTTCGTCGGTACGCCGCCGCACGAAGTGGTCGAGCACGCCGGACCGTGGCGCGTCCAAGAACGCTGGTGGGGACCGGCGCTCGGTTCGGGCACGCCGCTGGGACGCGACGAGTACGACGTCTGCCTGGACGATGGCGCGTTGCTGCGCATCGCGCGCGAAGGCGGCGAATGGACGCTGCGCGGCGTCTACGACTGATCGCGACCAGGACGCCCGGAGCCGAAGGGGTACAGGAGTACGGATGGAGCCCCTGGACCCCGATGCGCTCGACCTCGATGACGATGACGATGACGACGCTCCGCCGCAGTTTTACCTGACGACCTTCATCCCGAAGCCGGCCTGGTATAGCCTCTCGGAAGACGACGCGGTCGCTTTCTTGCAGAACCGCGTCGCCCAGCTCAACGAAGCGTTCGTCGAAGACGACGAGGGCGTCATCTGGGCGTACCGCTACCACGTCATGGAGCGCGCGCGCGAAGTGGACGCGGTCGTGCTGCTCTGGATGATCACCAGCGACGAGGCGCTCGAAACACTGGAGGCGACGCTGCGGCGCAGCGACGTCAACAAGTACTTCGATTGGAGCGTGATCGGCGGCCCGCAGAACAACGCGCCGCAAGACATCCTGGGCGCGTTCCTGGGCACGCTGGTGCCGCAGAGCACCACCGGCGAGGACGACTAGCCGGCGAACTCGGTAACCGCCCTGTAACTGCGGCGAGCGATACTGAGCGCCGGAGGGTGGAACCGATGCTCACGAACGTCGTGCTGGCATTCGCCAGCGTTTGCCTGGTTACCGGATTCGTCATCTTGATCGTCACGGTGCGGCTGCCGCCCGTGCTGCGTGCCCAGCGCGCGGGGGCGACGGTGCTGGTCGTGCTCGGCCTCGCGGCGGCGAGTGGCGCCCTGTTCTGGTTCTACGGCTACCGTGTCCAGAGCGACGCCATGTACGACCGGCTCGTCGTGTATGACAAGTTCAGCGCGTTGCCACGCATCGACCGGCTCGCGCAAAGTCATCTCCGCGTCGATTACGAGAACGCCGACCAGATGCCGCTCAGCGGTACGATCTGGCTGACCGTCGACGTCCGCCCGACCGACGGGTTCTTCGACGGTCACCCCGGCGACCGGCTATGGCTGAAGATGCACGTCTCGACGCCCGGTTTTGGGGTCACGCCGGTGCTGGACGAGACGCAGCCGCTGCCCAACGACGTGGTGACGTTCGCCTGGATACTGCAAGCGAACCAGGGCGGCGACCAAGTGCTCAACGTGCACGGCGTCGTCTTCCGCACCGATCGTCACGGGCGCATCTTCGATCGCTCGACGGTCGTGAACGCGATGCGCTCGATCGACGTCAAAGCGCCGCTTTCGTTCGCCAACTGGAGTCCCGTCATCGTCGCGCTGATCGGTTTGCTGGGAACCGGCGCGTTGCAGTTGCTGGTTTCAGCCCTGCAACACCGGGCGCCCGCGCACACGGCGGCGGTGCCCGCGGCGGGCGAGGCGCATCCCGCTCCGGGTTGACGCGCCGAAGCAGCTACGAGGTGTATTGCTCGAACGGGGCGACGGGCGCGAGGATGTCGTCCATCTGCCGGAAGAGCTCGGGATCGACGTCGAGGTCGGCGGCGGCGACGTTGTCGTCGACCTGCTCGGGACGCGTCGCGCCGACGATGACCGACGAGACGGCCGGCGTACGCAAGCACCATGCCAGCGCGAGCTGCGCCAGCGTGCAGTGGGCGGCATCGGCCAGCGGGCGCAGCCGCTGCACCGCGTCGAGCACCGGCTGGGTGAAGTAGTCTTCCATCATGCCGGCGGCGTTGCCGGCGGCGCGCGTGCCGGCCGGCGGGTGCGCGGCATCGGTGTACTTGCCGGTCAGGATCCCCATCGCCAGCGGCGACCAGACGACGTTGCCCAACCCGTACTGCCGGCAGACCGGAAACACGCGCGGCTCGACGCGGCGCCACAGCGCGCTGTACTGCGGCTGGTTCGAGACCGGTTCGGCCCAGCCGTGCGCCCGCGCGAGGTTGACCGCGCCCGCGATCTGGTCGGCGTTCCACTCGCTCACGCCCCAGTACAGGATCTTGCCGGCGCGCACCAGGTCGTCCATCATCTGGACCGTCTCTTCGAGCGGCGTGCCGGTGTCGTAGCGATGACACTGGTAGAGATCGACGTACTCGACGCCCAGCCGCCGCAGCGACCCGTCGATCTGTGCGCGCACGTGCTTGCGCGAGAGGCCGCGGTCGTTGGGTCCCTCGCCGATCGGAAAGAAGACCTTGGTCGCCAGGACGAGCTGATCGCGCGGCAGCTCGCGGATCGCGCGCCCGACGACTTCTTCGGCGCGACCGCGCGCGTAGACGTCGGCGGTGTCGAAGAACCGTACGCCCAGCTCGTACGCGCGCAGGATGCAGGCCCGCGCGGCGTCCTCTTCGACGCTGCCGCCGTAGGTGAGCCACGAACCGAGTCCGACGGCCGAGACCTTGACGCCCCAGCGCCCCAGATTCCGATAGCGCATCCCGCCAGCTACCCGCCGGCGAGCGAAGTGCCCTCTACCCGCACGTCGGCGGCGATCAGGTCGAGCAGCACCGGATAGATCGTCGCCGGGCTGGCCTGCGGGATCTCGGGTTCGATGACGTCGTGGGTATCGTGGAGCGAGATCCAGACGCGGGCGACGTCGACGCCGCACGCGCGCGCGACCGCCAGCCGGCGCCAGGCGTAGGCGTTGTTGACGATCGGCTCGCTGCGGTTCTGGACCACCGTCAGCCGGCGCGCGTGAGGCGCGGCGGCGTCGTTCGCGATCTGGCCGGTGAGCTGCAGCGAGTTGCCGAGCGCGTGCGTCGAGAACCGCGGGTAACCGTGCGGCGGCGGCTGGTTCACCTTCGCCCGCGGGTCCCACCACAAGAAGCGGTTCGGCAACGCGCGCAACGCGGCGCCGAAGGCGTCGTTGGCGCGGCCGGGCAGCTCGCGGATGCCGCAGAACGGCGCGATCGCGATGGCGTGGTCGACGGCGACGTGCGTCGCGAGCCACGCGGCCAGCGTTCCCGCGACCGAGATGCCCAGCACGATGACCCGCTCGCCGCAGCGCGCGGCGATCGTGACCGCCTCCAGCGCCGTGCGCTGCCAATCCGCGGCGCGCAGCGCCGCGATCGCTTCCGACATCCGGTCGGCGTAGCCGTGATACGGGAAGCGCGGCACGATCAGCGCGTCGCCGCGCTGCGCGAGCTCGCGGCCGAGCAGCGCGTACTGCGACGGTGCGTTGGTGAAGCCGTGCATCAGGACGACGGCGCGTGGCGCGACGCTCTCGCCCAGGTGCCACCAGGTACGGCTGCCGGGGGCGATCGCCGGATCGGCCGCTTCGCGCGCGGCGATCGCCGCCAGCGCCGCGCGCGCGTCGTCGAGGCGCGCGCTCACACCCGCGGTACCTTGCGCAGCAGCGCGCGCTCGAGCCAACGCAGCGGGCGCGTGTTCCAGGGATCGCGCCGCACCAGCGGATCGACCAGGATCACGTCGAGGCCCGCCCAGCGCGCGCCGAGCACGTCGGTGAAGAGCTGGTCACCGATCACGACGACGTGGCGGCGCTCGAGCGCGAGCAGGTCGAGCGCGCGGCGAAAGCCGTACGGCAACGGTTTGCGCGCGCGTGCCACGCACGGAACGCCCATCTCGCGCGCGACCTGCGCGGCCCACGGCGTGCCGTTGTTGGTCACCACGACGATGCGGATTCCGGCCGCCGCGACCGCGCGCACCCAAGCCGCGTCCTCGTCGGCCAGCGTGCGCGTGTGGTACCCGACCAGCGTGTTGTCGAGGTCGACGATCGCGCCGCGGTAACCGCGCGCGAACAGGTCGGCGGGCGCGAGGAAGGTCACCCGCGGCGCGTACGCGTCGGGCAGAAACGGCGACTTCACCGGATCGTCGCGACCCGGTCGGGCGGCACCAGCACCGTCAACGCCCGCGGCACGACCCGAAACTCGGCCGGCAGCCGCGCGACCTGCTCGCTGTCGGCGTAGACGCGATGCCGGTGGCCGTGCACCGACCGGACCGTGAAGCGCGTGCCGCGCAGCGTCTCGACGCGCGGCGCATGCTGGAAGCGCCGCAGCGCGACCGCCAGCACGATCCGCAGCGCGTCCCACCACCCTCGCACGTCGAGCGCGTACAGCCACAGTTGGCCGTCTTCGAGGCTCGCCTCCGGATTCTCCACCACGCCGCCGAAGCGGTAGCTGTTGGCGATCGTCAGCTGCACGACGCGCACGGTTCGGCGGTGCCCCCGGTCGTCTTCGATCTCCAGCTGCATGGGTCGCCACCAGCGCAGCGCGCGCGCCGTCGCGACCGGGATCGCCAGCAGCCCGAGCGCGCGTTTGAGCGGCGCGGTCTGCAACTCCGCGACGCGGGTCGAGAGCCCCACCGACGCTTCGTTGAGATAGTACGTCTCGCCGACCCGGCCGACGTCGAGCGGCAGCGCGACGCCCTCGTCGACCAGCGCCGCCACCTGCTCGGGATCGCTCGGCACGCCCAGTGTGCGCGCCAGCTCGTTGAACGTGCCCAGCGGCACGATCGCGACCGGCAGCCCCGCCTCGATCAGCGGCGGCAACGCGTGCAGCAAGGTTCCGTCGCCGCCGCCGACGACCGCGACGTCGACCTCCTCGCGCCGTGCGCGCACCGCCTGCGCGAGAGCGTCGGGGCGATCGAGGGGGACGTCGACGACGACGTGGCCGCGCGCCACGAGCGCCGCGCGCAAGGCGTCGGCGGCAGCGGGACCCCGCCGGGCCCGGGGATTGATCGCAAGCAGCACGCGTCGGGCCGGCACACCGCAGGCGTACCCACAAGTGTCGCCACTTGACGAATTGAACGATCTTCGTATAATTCGTTCATGAGCGAGGTGGCCGAGGCGGAGACCAGCCGCTATCGCCGGGTCCTACGGGCGGCCGAGGAGCTCTTCAAGCGCGACGGCTTCCGCGGCGTCACCATGGAAGCGGTCGCGCGCGGGGCCGCGGTCGCCAAACCCACGCTGTACAGCTACTTCAAGAACAAAGACGAACTCTACGTCGCGGTCTGCGCACGGCTGACGCGCCTCTTACGCGAGACGGTCGAACACGCACTGACCAGCGACGAGCCGCTCGACGCGCGGCTGGCGAATGCGATCGTCGCGAAACATCGCGTCGTCTTCACGCTCGTGCGCTCTTCGCCGCATGCCGCCGAGCTGTTCTCCGCCAAGGACGCGACCGCGGCGCAACTGTTCGCCGACCTCGACGAAACCCTGCTCGGGCTGCTCGCCGGCGCGCTGCGCGTCGACGACGCGCTCGCGCGACGCGCCGACACGCTCGCGCGCGCGCTCTACTTCGGCAGCGCCGAGCTGGCGGCGCGCAGCGCGAGCGCCGACGCGATGGACGCCGAGGTGCGCGACTTCGTCGCCGTCTACCTCGCCGGTGCTCGCGCGCTCGCACGAAAGGATGCTCTGCCATGACGACATCGGGACGCTTTCCGTCCAATCGCGCTCATCTCGAGTACGTCTATGCCGAGACCGCCAAGGGCAACGGCCAGCCGTTTCTCGACGCGCTCGCCGACGACGCGTGTTGGACGATCGGCGGCTCGACGCCGTGGTCGAAGACCTACCGCGGCAAGGCCGCGATCCTCGCCGAGCTGATCGCGCCGCTGCGGCGCCGGCTCGCACCGCCGCTGCGCACACACGCACGCCGCTTCATCGCCGACGGCGATCTGGTCGCCGTCGAAGGCTACGGCGAGAACGTGACGCGTGACGGTGCGCCGTACGCGAACACGTACTGCTGGGTGTTCGAGTTCCGCGAGGGCGCGGTGGTCGCGATCACCGAGTACGCGGATACGGAGCTGTTCCGCAGCGCTCTGGGCGACCCGCTACGGTGAGCTGACCGGCACCTCGCGGACCTGACCGTCGTCGACGACGAAGGTGCGGTGCACCAGCGCGGGGACGTCGCCGACGTGGTGCGAGATCGCGAGCAGCGTCGTGCCGCGCGCGGCCAGCTCGTCGAGCAGCGGCGCGAGCGCGGCACGGAACGGCGCGTCCAGCCCGCTCCACACCTCGTCGAGGATCAGCAGCTCAGGCCCGGCGACCAGGCCGCGCGCCAACAGCACCTTGCGGCGCTCGCCGAACGACAGCGTGCGAAAGCGCTGGCCGCACAGCGGCTCGAGGCCGAGGCGATGCACGATCGCCGCGACCGCCGCGCGCTGCTCGTCGCTGGGCGACTCGACCGTGCCGATGCTCGCGGTGAAGCCCGACGCGATCGCGCGTTCGACGGTCGGGTTCGCGTCGTACGCGATCTGCAGCGCGTCGGAGACGTGGGCGATGCGGCGGCGCAGCTCGCGCACGTCGAACGGGCCGCGCGCGCCGAAGCGTTCGATCTCGGCGCCGTAGGCGGCCGGGAGCGTTCCCGCCACCAGCTCGGCGAAGGTGCTCTTGCCCGAGCCGTTGGCGCCGTAGACGGCGGTGTGCTCGCCGCGCGCGATCGACCAATCGACCGCGCGCAGCACGAGCGTCTCCTCGCGGTAGACGTCGGCGTTGCGGATCACGACCAGCGGTTCGCCGGGCACGCCGGCCGCGGGCCGCGGCGTCGTCGCGGGCGCGAACGGAGCGGCGTGTGCGAAACGGTGGTGCGCGGGCGGCCGCCCGCCGCCGCTCTCGACGATCCGGCCACCCGCCAACCGCACGTAGTTGGTCGTTGCGGCCGGGAGGTCTTCGGCGCGGTGCGCGGACGCGATCACCTGCGTGCGCTCCGCGACCTGATCGAGAAAATCGAGCAGCGCGTGGCGCGCACGCCGGTCCAGGCCGTTGGCGAACTCGTCCAGGACGAGCACGCGCGGCTCGCGCACCAGCGCACGCGCGACGAGCAGCATGCGCAGCTGCCCGAACGAGAGCGTGCGGATCGACGCGGCCGCCAGCGCGCGCAGCCCGAACCGCTCGATCAGCGCGTCGACCGCCGTCGCCTCGTCGTCGGCCAGCGCGCCTTGCACGTAGGTCGTATCGCGCAACCCGCTGGCGATCAGCTCGCGGCCGCTGATCTCGAGCGCCAGCCGCGCGTAGCGTTCTTGCTGCTCGGGCGAGACCGCGCCGATCTGCCGCGCCGCGGTGCCGACGTGCTGCGGCGCGCCCGCGAGCGCGTAGGTGCGGCGACCGCCGTCGCGCTCGGGCCAGCGGTCACCGCGAATCACCGCCAGCAGCGTGCTCTTCCCCGCCCCGTTGCCGCCGACGATCGCCCACTGCTCGCCCGACCGCAGCTCCCAGCTGATCTCGTGCAGCACCGGCCGCCCATCGAGACGAACGGTGACGCGGTCGAGCCCGATCAGCGGGGGTGCGGAGACCATGTGCGATACTCGTGCACGTCCGCTGAGTCTCCTTGACCGCGGGCCGCCGGACGTAATATCATTGTTATAACATGCGCGCCTCCCTCCAGCGACTCGGGAACTCCCACGGGATCATCATCCCAAAGCCGATCCTTGCTCAGCTCGGCTTTGAGCGTGAAGTAGAGATCGACGTGGAAGACGACGCATTGGTCATCCGCAAACCTCGTCAGCATCCGCGCGCAGGATGGGCCGAGTCGAGCCGCGCGCTCGCGGAGAGCGGCGACGACGCTCTCGTTTGGCCCGAATTCGCGAACGCCGACGACGCGGATCTGATTTGGTGAAACGCGGGGAGATATGGCTCGCCGCGCTCGATCCGACGGTCGGCTCCGAGATCCGTAAGACACGGCCTTGCGTGATCGTGTCACCGCCCGAGATGCACGAGTATGTACGCACCGTCATCGTCGCACCGATGACGACGCACGGACGGCCGGCGCCGTTCCGCGTCCCAATCACGTTTGAGAAGGCGCGCGGACTCATTTTGCTCGATCAGCTTCGCGCGCTCGACAAAGTTCGGTTGATCAGACGCCTCGGCGACCTCTCGCCCCGGACGCGCCGCGCGACGCTCGGCGCCCTGCAAGCAATTTTTGCGGACTGACCCGGCACCCCCTGAAACCGCGGGCGGGTTGTAGGGAGGGCCATGTCCGTACAGACGTCGTCCCCGGCGCGCTCGCTGGCCCGCGTGATCCCCTCGATCGAGACCCTCGAGGGCGGGGGCTTCCTGGTCCGCCGGCCGGTCCCGACCCGCGGGATCGAACAGGTCGACCCGTTCTTGCTGATCGACGAGATGGGACCGATGGAGCACGCGCCCGGGACGGCCGCCGGCGCGCCCGACCACCCGCACAAGGGCTTCGAGGTCATCACCTATCTGCTCGAAGGCGAGATGGAGCACCGCGACTCGCACGGCAACCACGGGATCTTGCGGCCGGGCGACGCGCAGTACATGGTCGGCGGCAGCGGCCTGGTCCACTCCGAGATGCCGACCGAGGAGTTCCAGCGCAGCGGCGGCCGGCGACACGGCTTCCAGATCTGGGTCAATCTCTCGCGCGCCGACAAGCAGCTCGCGCCGCGCTACAAGGACGTGACCGCCGCCGAGATCCCGGTGGTGCGGCCGGTCGCGGGCGTCGAGGCGCACGTCGTCAGCGGCGAGGCGTTCGGCGTACAGGGACCGGTGCACACGGTGACGCCGTGGAGCTACGTCGACGCGCGCTTGCAGCCGGGGACGCGTATCGATCAGGCGGTTCCGGCCGGCTGGACGGCGACGATCTACGTCGTCGCCGGCGTCGGCAAGATCGGGACGCGCGAGGTGCGCCGCGGCGACTACGCGGTGTTCGCCGACGACGGCGCGACGATCGGGATCGAGAACGCGGACGATGCGACGCTGCAGGTGCTGCTGCTGTGCGCGCGGCCGATCGGCGAACCGATGGTGCGCTACGGCCCGTTCGTGATGAACAGCGTCGACGAGATCCAGCAAGCCTTCACCGACTACCAAGCCGGGCGTTTCGGCGCGATCGCGCCGGTGCTGGCCGACTAGCCGCGCGCCGCCAACCATAAGGGAAGGTTAACCCGAGGAGGGAGCAATCGCTCCTCGGAAAGCGTGGCCCGTGCAGAGGGTACTGCCCGGGCCGGGCTCGTTACGGCGCGTGCGCTATGGACTCACCGACGCGGCCGTCATCCTCGGCGCGCTGGTGCTGCTCGGCGTCGTCGCGCGCATCGGCTCGGAGTCGTTCGTCGCGTTCGTGCCGCCGCAGGTCGTGCCGTCGGTCAGCTTGGACCCGCACATGCTGCCCGGCTACGCGGCGCGCTCGACGCTGCGCATGTTCATCGCGCTGGCGGCGTCGTTCGCGTTCACCTTCGTCTACGGCTACGCCGCGGCGCGCAACCGCTATGCGGAGCGCGTGCTGATTCCGCTGCTCGACATCTTGCAGTCGGTGCCGGTGCTGGGCTTCCTCTCGATCACGATCACCGGCTTCATCGCGCTCTTCCGCGGCAGCCTGCTCGGCCTCGAAGCCGCCGCGATCTTCGCGATCTTCACCAGCCAAGTCTGGAACATGACCTTCTCGTTCTACCAGTCGCTGCGCACGCTGCCGCAGGACTTGCTGGAAGCGACGGCGGCGTACGGGCTCTCGCCGTGGGAGCGCTTCATCCGGCTCGAAGTGCCGGCCGGCGCGATCGGCCTGGTGTGGAACGCGATGATGAGCTTCGGCGGCGGCTGGTTCTTCCTGGCCGCCAGCGAAGCGATCACCGTCCTCAACCACAACTACACACTGCCGGGGATCGGATCGTACGTCGCCGCGGCGGTGACCGCGCGCGACATGCCCGCGCTGGGTTGGGCGGTGCTGACGATGGCGATCACGATCGTGCTCATCGATCAGCTGTTCTGGCGTCCGCTGGTCGCCTGGACCGACAAGTTCCGCCTCGAGCAGAGCGCGTCGTCCGAGTCGCCGCACTCCTGGGTGTACGATCTGCTGCGCCGCTCGCGCGTCCCGCACGCGCTGGGCCGCGTGACGCAACCGGTCGGTGACGGGCTCTCGCGCGGCCTCGCCGCGCTCTCGACCGTCCGCCCTCGGGTGGGGATCCCGCGCGAGTCGCGGATGGCCGATCGCGTCTTCGACGTCACGGTGCTGCTGATCGTGCTGGGGCTGGTCGTGTGGAAGGGCAGCGAGATCATCGGCGCCGTCGGCGTCCACGAGATCGGGCACGTGCTGTTCCTCGGGCTGGCGACGCTCGGGCGCGTCGTCATCTTGCTCGTGTTCGCGACACTGGTGTGGACGCCGATCGGCGTCGTCATCGGGCTCTCGCCGACGTTGACGCGGCGCGCGCAGCCGATCGCGATGTTCCTGGCGTCGTTTCCGGCCAACTTCATCTTCCCGTTCGCGACGCTGGCCTTCATCACGCTGCACGTCCCCATCAACCTGGGCAGCATCGTGCTGATGGCGCTGGGCGCGCAGTGGTATATTCTCTTCAACACGATCGCCGGTGCGACCAGTATCCCGACCGAGCTGCGCGAGATGGCGGCCGACGTCGGCTTGCGCGGCTGGCAGCGCTGGCGGCGGCTCATCATCCCGGCGATCTTCTCGTCGTGGGTGACCGGCGGCATCACCGCCAGCGGCGGCGCCTGGAACGCCAGCATCGTCTCCGAGGTCGTCTCATGGGGCTCGACGACGCTCACCGCGACCGGTCTGGGCGCGTACATCGCGGAAGCGACGACGAAGGGCGACTGGCCGCGCATCACGCTGGGCGTGAGCATCATGAGCCTCTACGTGGTCGGCATCAACCGCGTCTTCTGGCGCCGCCTCTACCACTTGGCGGAAACGAGGTATCACCTGTGAGCACCGAAGCGCTGATCACCGTCGAGGACGTCTTCAAGCGGTTCCCACTGCCGGAAGGCAAGGGCGAGTTCACCGTCCTCGACGCCGTCGACGTCACCGTGCATCGCGGCGAGGTCGTCGCGCTGCTCGGCCGCAGCGGCAGCGGCAAGAGCACGCTGCTCCGTATCATGGCGGGGCTGATCCCGCCCAGCACCGGCGAGGTGCGCAACGGCGCGCAGCCGCTGCGCGGGCCGAATCCCGACGTCGGGATGGTGTTCCAGAGCTTCGCCCTCTTACCGTGGCTGACGGTGATCGAGAACGTCGAGCTCGGGCTCGAAGCGCGCGGCACCGGGCGCACCGAGCGCACCAAGCGCGCGCTGCGGGCGATCGACCTGGTCGGTCTGGACGGTTTCGAGAGCGCGTATCCGCGCGAGCTCTCGGGCGGAATGAAACAGCGCGTCGGCTTCGCGCGCGCGCTGGTGGTGGAGCCGAAGGTGCTGTTCCTCGACGAGCCGTTCAGCGCGCTCGACGTGCTGACGGCCGAGAACCTACGCGGCGAGATCGACGATCTCTGGAACGCGGGGACGTTTCCGGCCCAAGCGATCCTGATCGTTACCCACAACATCGAAGAGGCGGTCTTCCTGGCCGACCGGGTCGTCGTGCTCGGCGCCAACCCCGGGCGCGTGCGCGGCGAGGTGACCGTCGACATCCCGCGGCCGCACAACCGCACCCGCCCGCGCTTCAAGGAGCTGGTCGACCGGCTGTACGAGGTGATGACGAACCCGTCGCTCGACATGACCCGTGCCTGGCAGCCGGCGCAGGCCGAAGAGACGCCCGCGCCGCCGCGTTCGCCGTATGCGCGGCCGCTGCCGCACGTGCGGGTCGGCACGATCAGCGGTCTGCTCGAGCTTCTGGTCGAGGCCGGTGAGGGCGAGCACGAGATCGCGCGCATCGCGGATCGGCTCGCGCTCCCGGTCGACGATCTGCTGGCGATTCTCGACGCGGCGGTGATGCTCGATTTCGCCACCGTGCACGAAGGCGACGTGCGGCTGACCGACATCGGCCGTGACTTCGCGACCACCACCATCCTGCGCTCGAAGGACCTCTTCCGCCACCAGGTGCTCGCCCACGCGCCGATCGTCGCCACCATCGCCAAGACGCTGATGGAAAAAGAGAACCGCACGATGCGCGGCGACTTCTTCCTCGATCTGCTCGACGAGTACTATCCGGCCGACGAAGCACAGCGCCAGTTCCAGACCGCGGTCGAGTGGGGCCGCTACGCGGAGCTGTTCGAGTACGACGCCGAGGACGACCGGCTGTCCGGCTCCGACACGCTCGTCTCCGCCCAGGTCGCCGCGACGACGAGCGGATCGTAGACGATCAGCGCACCGCGATCGCGATCGGGCCCGCGCCGGAGCGGATGCGTACCGGCACGCCGCCGGCGACCGACGCGGGCGCGTGGACCGGCCCCATGTGCGCGTCGATCTCGTAGTTCGCGGCGAACGAGCGCGGGACGGCCAGCGCGATCGGCCCGGCGGTCGTCGTGACGTCGACGCTGCGAATGGTACGGTTCTTCGTCAGCGCGATCGCGATCGGGCCGGCGCCGGTCTGCACGTGCACCGTGCCGCCGACGTCGCGCACCGCGACCGGTCCTAGACGGTTCTCGATCTCGAGGTCGTCGAGCCCGCGCGCCGCGACGGCACCGGCCACGGCGTGCGCGCGCACTCGCGTCCCGCGCGGAACGACCACCCGCATCGCGATCCCCGTCAAACCGCGACCCTTCCCGATCGCCGGCGCATGGATGCGCAGCGTCTCGCCGTCGCGCTCGTGCTCGAGCCGATAGGCGTCCACCGTGTCCTTGTGGCCGACGATGCGGGCCCACACGTGCACGTGCTCGACGTCGCCCGCGACCACGCGCACGGCCCCGAACAGTTCGATCGACACGATCGGCGCAGCCTCGAACTCTTCGCGGAAAGCGCGTATGGCGATGCTTCGCCGCGCGAGGGCGAACGCCACCCCCGCACCCGCGACCGCGGTCGCCGCCAGGGCGATAGGAAGAACGGAGCGTCGCATGCCCGGAACTACCGGGGCCCGGCAACCCGGGTTTCGTCAGAGGTCCGGTACGCACACCACGTGGGACGACGAGCCCGAACAGCAAGACAGGAATCGAACATATGTTCGCGTAGTCTCGGGGTCCGCCCATGGCTACGTCTGCCTACGCCGAGCTCCACTGCTGGTCGAACTTCAGCTTCCTCGAGGGCGGATCGCACCCCGAGGAGCTGGTCGACGCCGGGCTCCAGCTCGGCCTGGCGGGGCTGGCGCTGACCGACCGGGACGGGCTGTACGGCGCGGTCCGGTTCAACCGGCGCGCGGCGGAGCGGCGGTTGGCCGCGATCTGCGGGGCCGAGCTGACGCTCGAGACACCCGGCGCCCCGCCGGTGCGGGCCGGACGGCCGGCGCGGCCGGCCAAGGAGGTCCCGACCGACAGCCCCCGGCTGGTGCTGCTGGCCGAGGACAAGCGCGGCTACGCGAACCTGACCCGGCTGATCTCGACCGCCCAACTGCGCGGCCGCAAGCGCGACGCACGGCTGCGGCTCGACGATCTCGACGGCCACACCGACGGGCTGATCGCGCTCTCCGGCGGCTGCAACGGGCTCGTCGAGAAGGCGTTGCTGCGCCGCGACGACGATGCGGCGCTGGCGCTCGGCGCGCAGCTGCGCGACCTGTTTCCCGGGCGCTTCCACCTCGAGCTGCAGCATCACATGCGACCGGAAGATCCGGCGCTGGTGCGCGCGCTGGTCGCGCTGGGCACGCGGCTGGGCATCCCGGCGGTGGCGACCAACGGCGTCGCCTACGTCTCGCGCGACGACGGCTTTCTCGCCGACGTGCTCGCGTGCGTCAAATACGGGACGACGCTCGAGGCGGCCGGCACGCTGCTGCGGCCCAACCACGAGCACTACCTCAAGTCGCCGGCCCAGATGGCGCGCCTGTTCGCCGAGTTTCCCGGTGCCGTCAGCGCGACGCTCGCGATCGCCGAACGCTGCACGTTTCGCCTGCTGCGGCTCGACGGCGAGTTTCCGCTCTTCCCGCTTCCGGCCACGCACGCGACGCCGCACTCGTATCTGCGCGCGCTGGTGTACGACGGTGCCGCGCGGCGCTACGGCTCGCCGCTCCCCGGCGCCGTCCTCGACAAGGTCGAGGCCGAGCTCAAGCTGATCGCGGAGATGGACTTGGCCGGCTACTTCCTGGTCGTGTGGGACATCGTGCGCGCGGCCAAGGAGCGCAACGTCCTCGCGCAAGGGCGCGGCTCGGCGGCCAACTCGATCGTCTGCTACGCGCTCGAGATCACCGCCATCGATCCGGTCGAGCACGGGATGCTCTTCGAACGCTTCTTGAGCAAGGAGCGTGGCGAGGTTCCCGACATCGACATCGACTTCGCGCACCAAGACCGCGAAGCGGTGATCCAGTACGTCTACGATCGCTACGACCGCGAGCACGCGGCGATGGTCGCCGAGGTCATCACCTACCGCACGCGCTCGGCGATTCGCGACGTGGGCAAGGCGCTCGGGCTCACGCTCGGGCAAGTCGACGCGGTCGTGCGCGAGTACGATGCGCGTGAGTCGCTCTCCGGCGCCCTCGGCAGCCACGACGACGCCACCCCGCCCCCGCTCCCCGCCTCGGTCGCGCAGCGACGCGACTTCGACGCCGGCTCGAACGCCGTGCCTTCGCGCACGCCGCTCGCGCCGTCGTTCCACGGCGCCGACCTGCGGATCGATCCCGACGGTCCGTTGCGCGGCCCGGTGAGCGGACCGCTGGGCGCGCTGCTGCTCACGCTCTGCCGCCGGCTCGACGGCTTTCCGCGCCACGTCGGGATCCACAGCGGCGGCATGGTCATCACGCGCTCGCCGCTCATCGACGTCGCGCCGGTCGAGTGGGCGTCGATGCGCGATCGCACCGTCGTGCAATGGGACAAGGACGACCTCAACGACCTCGGCCTCATCAAGATCGACCTGCTGGGGCTGGGGATGCTCTCGCTGCTGCGCGAGGCCTTCTCGCTGTACCACCGCTGCTATCCCGAGCGCGAGCAGCTGACGCTGTACGGTATCCCGGCCGACGACGTGCCGACCTACGAGATGCTGCAACGCGCCGATTCGATCGGCGTCTTCCAGGTCGAGTCGCGCGCGCAGATGTCGATGCTGCCGCGGCTGAAGCCGACCTGCTTCTACGATCTGGTCATGCAAGTCGCGATCATCCGGCCCGGCCCGATCCAAGGCGGGATGATCCATCCGTTCCTGGCGCGGCGCAAAGACCCGTCGCTCATCTCGTATCCGCACCCCTCGCTCAAGCCGATCCTCGAAAAGACCTGGGGCGTCCCGCTCTTTCAAGAGCAAGGGATGCGCATCGCGATGGAGACGGCCGGCCTCTCCGCCGGCAAGGCCGACGAGCTGCGGCGGGCGATGGGCCACAAACGCTCGCGCGAGAAGATGGCCGCGATCAAAGAGACGCTGGTGAGCGGGATGACCGCCAACGGCATCCCGCGCGAGAACGGCGAGCAACTCTTCGCGATGCTCGAGGGCTTCGCCGACTACGGCTTCCCCGAGTCGCACGCGGCCTCGTTCGCGCTCTTGGCGTACGCGTCGGCCTTCCTGAAGTGCCACGAGCCGGCGATCTTTTGCGCCGCGATCCTCAACGTTCAGCCGATGGGCTTCTACTCGACCGAAGTGCTGGTCAACGATGCGCGCCGCCACGGCGTCGTCGTCGAGCCGATCGCGGTCAACGCCAGCGAATGGTGGAGCCACGTCGACGCGCGCGGCGCGCTGCGGCTAGGCTACCACCTCGTGCGCGGCTTCGGCGAGATGCAGCAGGTGCGCGTCGAACGCGCGCTGGCCGACGGCCCGTTCGCCGACCTGATCGATTTCGCGCGCCGCACGAAGCTGGGCCGCGAGGCGATCGAGAACCTGGCCGCCGCCGGCGCCTTCGCCTGCTGGCACCCGACGCGGCGCGAGGCGATGTGGGCGCTGCGCGCCGTGGACGAACGCGAAGCGCGCGGCGAGCTGGGCCGCGCGATGGAGATCGAGAACGAACCGCACCCCAAGCTGCGCGCGCTCTCGCCGGTCGAGACGACCCAACTCGATCTGCGTTCCACCGGCGTCAGCCCGGTGCAGCCGATGGCGCACTTCCGCGCGCAGCTCGACGCGCACGGCGTGCTGCCGATCCACCGGCTCGCCGCGATGCCCAAGAACCTGGTCTGCAAGGTCGGCGGAATGGTCATCACGCGCCAGCGCCCCGGCACCGCCAAGGGCTTCGTCTTCCTGACCCTCGAGGACGAGTTCGGCCTGATCAACGTGATCGTGCGACCCGACGTCTACGAGCGCCACCGCCGCGCCGTCCGCGGCGCCAGCTGTCTGATCGTCGAGGGCACGCTGCAAAAGGAGGACGGCTGCCTGGACCTGATCATGAAACGCTGCTGGTCCTTCGATCCCGCCACCGACACCGTGAAGGACGTCCGCTCCCGCAACTTCCAGTAACGCGTCGTTCAGGGCGGAGCAGTGCCGGCGCGCAGGGCACGTATGACGGGCTCGCCGGCGCGGTACGCGTTGTCGAGGGCGAGCGCGAAGCCGCCGGTGTGGTCGATCGACGCCAGCGCCGCCTGCGCGGTGCTGCCGGGATACTGCTGGTCGTAGTCGGATGCCGCGCGCAGGTCGAGCGCGTGCGCCGGCGCGAGCCGTCCCATCGCGACCAGCCGCGCGACGCCGGTCATGAAGCCGCTGTCCTCCATCGAGGTCATGCAGTAGCGGCCGCGGCCGGCGGTCCACTGCCGCATCCACCAGGTCGCCAACTGCGAGCTGATCGCGCCGGCGAAGTACACGTCGCCGCCGACCACGTCGCACGCGTCGACGGCCGGCGGCCGTGCACCGTACGTCGCGTACGCGTAATGTTTCCGATATGCGCGGATCGACGGCGCGTCGGCGAGGACGGCCCGGCGCGAGATCGCATAAGCCCAGCGCGCGAGCCGCGGATCGATCGCGAACACTTCGGTGTTCGTGCGCCACGGCTTCGCGCACCAGGCCACGCCGTCGCAACCGAAGCGCGAGCGCGCATAGCCGAGCGGCGCACCCGGCTCGCGCGGGTCGATCTCGTTCGAGACGTCGCCGTCGACGACGTAGCGCGCCCACGCGGCCGAGCCGAGACTCGCCTGCCAGGGCGACGTCCCGGCGATCCCCGCCAAGACGACGTAGCTGCGGCGCAGGTCGAGCGCGGACGAGGCGCCGGCGACGACCATCGACGCGGCCGCGTTGGTCTTGCCGATCCCGGTGATGAGCAGACACTCCGTTCCGCCCGCATCGCAATACAGCGGCCGGATCAGCCCCGGCACCACGATCGTGTGGGTGAGGTGATCGCGCGCGACCCACGCTCGCGCTTCGCCGCGGCTGCCGGCATCGCGTGGATCGCCGAACTCGAAGGTCGCGACGACGAGCACCGCCGGACGTACCGGCGCATCCGCCGCGCGTACGGCAACCGCACCGCAGAGTACGACCAGCGACGCCAGGACGATGCGAACGAACGGCCACATGCATCACGCGTTCGCAGGCCGAGCGCCCGGCCCGTTCGCCAAATCATCAACAGGCGGGCCTCCGCGCATGGCCGAACCTGGCTGGTCGCGTGGTCAGCCTGTTCGATCTGTTCAAAATCGGTTTGGGTCCCTCGAGCTCGCACACCGTCGGCCCGATGCGAGCGGCGGCGATCTTCGCCGAGCGGCTCGCGGCGGGCACACACCTCGAAGCAACCGCGCGCATCGTCGTCGACCTGTACGGCTCGCTGGCACTGACGGGGCTCGGCCACGGCACCGATCGCGCGGTCTTGCTGGGGCTGGAAGGGTTGCGGCCCGATACGACCGATCCGGCCGAGGCCGAGGCGCGCGTCGCCGCGATTCGCACCGAGCGGACGATGCGGCTGAACGGCACGCACACGCTGTCGTTCGACGACGCGCACGACGTGCGTTGGCACCCGCGCGAGACGATGCCGCGCCACGCCAACGCACTGCGTTTCGCCGCCTACGACGCCGACGAGCGCGTGCTCGACGCCGAGACGTACTATTCGGTCGGCGGCGGCTTCGTCGAGACCGATGCCGGCGAGGCGACCGCGACGACCGTGCACGCCGCCGTGCCGTACCCGTACGCGTCGGCGTCGGAGCTGCTGGCGATCTGCGAGCGCGAGAACCTGCCGATCTGGGACGTCGTGCTGGCCAACGAGAGCGCGCTGCGCGAGCAGTCGGCGATCCGTGCCTACGTCACCCGGGTGTGGATCGCGATGCAGACCTGCATCGAGCGCGGCCTGGTGACCGAAGGCATCTTGCCGGGCGGCCTCAACGTGCGGCGGCGCGCGCCGCGCCTCAACCGCAAGCTGCTCGCCGGCAGCGACGATCCGTTGGCGCGCCTGGACGAGGTCAACGTCGTCGCGATGGCGGTCAACGAGGAGAACGCCGCCGGTGGCCGCGTGGTGACCGCGCCGACCAACGGTGCGGCCGGCATCATCCCGGCCGTCGCGCATCATCTGACGAATCACCTGCAGCCGCCGCCCGACGCGCTGTTCCGCTACTTCCTGACCGCGACCGCGATCGGCGGGCTCTACAAGCGCAACGCGTCGATCTCCGGGGCCGAAGTCGGCTGTCAGGGCGAAGTCGGCGTGGCCTGTTCGATGGCGGCCGGTGCACTCGTCGCGGCGCTCGGTGGAACGAACGCGCAGATCGAGTACGCCGCCGAGATCGGGATGGAACACAGCCTCGGGATGACGTGCGATCCGATCGGCGGCTTGGTGCAGATCCCGTGCATCGAGCGCAACGCCGTCGGCGCGGTGCGCGCCATCCACGCCGCGCGCATGGCGATGAGCGAAGACGACGAAGAGCACCGCGTCTCGCTCGACAACGTCATCGACGTCATGTACCGCACCGGCCTGGACATGCAGACCAAGTACAAGGAGACCTCGCTTGGGGGCCTGGCCGTCGGCGTGATCGAGTGCTGAGCTACGACCCCATCGCGGCGCGCTTCCAGAGCGCCCAAGCGCGACCGACCAGCGCGGTGTTGGTGCGCGTCGCGTGCGCCGCTTCGGCCGGCGAGAGATAGGTCGGCGTCCCCAAGCGCAACGCTTCGGCTTCGAGCCGCGCGTCCTCGCCGGTGTAATAGGCGCGGAACACCGCTTCGGGGATCGACGTCCCGACCGCGACCATGCCGTGGCCGCGCATCAGCGCGACGTCGGCGCTCCCCAGCGTGCGCGCCAGCGCGTCGCCCAACGTCTGGTTTGAGATCAGCATGTCGGTGCCGTCGCCGCCGGCGCTGCGGATGTCGAAGATCGGCGCGCCACCGCCCAAGAACGAAGCCATGTGGAACATCGGGCGCAGCGTGACGCCGGTGTCGGCGAACGGAATCACCGACTCGGTGTGACTGTGCACGACCGAGACGACGTCGGGCCGCGCGGCGTAGATCGCGCCGTGGATGAAGCGCTCGAGGTAGCTCGGCCGCGCGTTCGGGTCGAGCGGGACGCTGCGCAGGTCGTAGAGCTGGATGTCGGCCGCCGTCACCAGCGCCGGCGCCATGCTGCGCGCGAGCAAATAGTGCGAAGGATCGCGCGGATCGCGCACGCTGACGTGACCGAAGCCGTCGACGACGTTCAATTGCGCCAAGATGCGGTTGGCCGCGACCAGATCGTCGACGCTCTGGGCGTAGCTGTCGGCCGCGCCGGCGGGCGCTGCCCCCGCGACGCCGACGGCGGCGAGGCCGGCCAAGAAACCCGGTCGATTCATGGCCGCCCCTTCCGCGGGTGCCACGGTCGTCCTCCGCGAAGCGCGCCCGCCCGAGCGGCGTGGCAACGAGGTGTCCGGCATGCGCGACGATCTGACCGATCCGATCAACTCGACCTCCGCGGACGTCTCGCGGCGCGGCTTCGCGACGTTCGCCACCGGCGCGGCGTTCTGGGTCGCCAACGCCGGCGCCGCCGCCGCGCAGACCGCCGACTTCGGCAAGCCGCACCCGCCGATCGTCGCCCCCGACGATCCGGCGATCCGCCAAGCGGACCAACAGATCACGCCGCCGGTCGGCGGACCGATCCCCGCCTACGTCGCGCACCCGCGCGCGCTCACGCGCACGACGCCCGGCGTCGTCGTCATCCAGCAGATCTGGGGCGTCGACACGCAGCTGCGCGACGTCGTGCGCCGCCTCGCCAAGGCGGGCTACGTCGCGATCGCGCCGGCGCTGTTCGGCCGCTTGAACCCGCCCGACGGCAGCGGGGCGACCGACTACACGCAGTTCGCCGCGATCGCGCAGAAGATGAACGCGCAGGGCTTCGTCGAGACCGACGTGCTGGCCGCGCGCGACGACATCGCGCAGCTGATACCCGGCGGCAAGATCGGGATCATGGGCTTCTGCATGGGCGGCAGCATCACGCTCAAAGAGATCATCGGCCGCACCAACTTCGCCGCCGCGTCGATGTTCTACGGCAGCGTGCGGCCGGGCACCGCGTCCGACGCGCCGACGACCGCGAGCACGTTCGACTTCACCAAGAACGTCACGACGCCGCTGATGGGCAGCTTCGGCGCGCGCGACACGTCGATCAAACCCGCCGACGTCACCGCGATGTTCGCGCGCCTGAACGTGCCGCACGACCTGAAGATTTACGACGAGGCCGGCCACGCGTTCTTCGACGACACGCGCGAACGCTACGTCGCGACGGCGGCGGCCGACGCCTGGACGCGCCTGTTGGCCTGGTTCCAACGGTACCTGAGCGCGTGACCGTGAACGCCGCCGCGCTCGACGCGCTGGTCTTCGACGTCTTCGGCACGCTGGTCGATTGGCGCGGCAGCCTGATCGCCGACCTGTGCGCGTTCGGTGCCGAGCACGACGTCGATGCGGACTGGCCGGCGCTTGTCGACGCCTGGCGCGGCGAGTACGTGCCGTCGATGGACGCCGTGCGCAACGGTCGGCTGCCGTGGATGCCGCTGGACACGCTGCACCGCCGCTCGCTCGACGCGCTGTGCGAGCGCTTCCGCATCCCGCTCGACGAGGACGCGCGCGCGTGGTGCGTGCAGCGCTGGCATCACTTGCGGCCGTGGTCCGACACGGTCGCGGGCCTGACGCGCTTGCGAACCGGCTTCATCCTCGGCACGCTCTCGAACGGCAACGTGCGGCTGCTGCTCGATCTCGCCAAGAGCGCACCGCTGCCGATGGACACGATCTTCTCGGCCGAGCTGTTTCGCCACTACAAGCCCGATCGCGAAACGTACCTGGGCGCGGTCGAGCTGCTGGCCACGACGCCGGAGCGCGTCATGCTGGTCGCCGCGCACAACAGCGACCTGCTCGCCGCCAAGTCGTACGGTTTGCGCACCGCGTTCGTGCACCGGCCCGACGAGTACGGTCCGGTGCGGCCGGGCGACAAGACGGCCGCCGACGGCGTCGATCTGAGCGTGCGCGACCTGGGCGAGCTGGCCGACCGGCTGGGCGTCTGAGGAGCGCCGCGCTCGGCGGCGAAGCCGCTCCCCGATGACCCGCTCCATCCTCGACGCGCTCGACCGCCACGCCGCCGCCCGGCCGGACGCGCCGGCGCTCGACGACGTGAGCTACGGCGAGCTGCGCGCAGCGTCGCTGCGGGTCGCGGCCAAGCTGCGCGCCGCCGGCGTGCAACCAGGCGATCGCGTCGCGATCTACGCCGAGAACCGGCCCGGCTTCGTCTACGCGTACTTGGGCGGCCTCCGCGCCGGCGCGATCGTGGTGCCGGTCAACGTGCTGTATCGGACGGCCGATCTCGAGCACGTGCTGGCCGACGCCGAGCCGGTCGTGGTGTGCGTCTCGGAGGCCAGCGCGCCGTTCGTCGCCGCGCACCGCACGCGCGTCGACCTGGCCGAGGTGGAACGCTGGGCGCACGACGCGTCGCTCGCACCGCTGGCCGATCCGCCCACCCCGCACGCCGACGAGGTTGCGATCCTCATCTACACCAGCGGCACGACGGGTCGCTCGAAAGGCGCGGCGCTCAGCCACGGGAACCTGGGCGCGATCGGCGACCAGCTCACGCAAGCGTGGCGCTGGACGCAGGCCGACTCGCTGCTGCTGACGCTGCCGCTCTTTCACGTGCACGGTTTGGGCGCCGGGCTCAACGGCACGCTCGTCGCCGGCGGCCGCGCGCGCCTGCGCGAACGGTTCGACGCGCCCTCGGTCATCGCCACGCTGGCGGCGGGCGACGCGACGATGTTCTTCGGCGTCCCGACAATGTACGTGCGCATCCTCGAGCAGGCCGCGCCCGGTACGCGCTTCGATCGGGTGCGACTGTTCGTCTCCGGCTCGGCGGCGCTGCCGGCGCCGGTACACGAAGAGTTCGCGGCGCGCTTCGAGCAGTCGATCCTCGAGCGCTACGGCGCGACCGAGTTCGGCTTCGCGCTGACCAACCGCTACGAAGGCCCGCGCTTCGCGGGGACGGTCGGCTTCCCGTTCCCGCACGTCGGGATTCGGCTTGCCGACCCGGACGGCCGCGACGTCGCCGCGGGCGAAGCGGGCGAGATTCTGGTCAGCGGACCGAACGTGTTCACCGGCTACTGGCGCAACCCCGAGGCGACCGCGGCTGCCTTCGTCGCCAGCGACGACGGGAAGCGGTGGTACAAGAGCGGCGACCTGGCGACGTTCGATCCCGAGCGCGGCTACACGATCAACGGCCGGCTCAAGGAGCTGGTGATCAGCGGCGGCTTCAACGTCTACCCGATCGAAGTGGAGACGGAGCTGCTGCGCGTGCCGGGCATTCTGGCCGCGGCGGTGGTCGGGCAGCCCGACCCGGCGCGCGGTGAGATCCCGGTTGCGTTCGTCGAGATCGACGGGAGCTACGACGAGGCGGTCGTGCTGGCGACGCTGCGCGAGCGGTTGGCCAGCTTCAAGGTGCCCAAGCACCTCTATCCGATCGACGCGCTGCCGCGCAACGCGATGGGGAAGGTCGAGAAGCCGCGCCTGCGCGAGCGCTTCGCGACCTCCCCCACACCGTAGCGGTCAGGTCGCGGGAACCGCTCCCGCGGCCGACGCGCCGACCGTGGTGTACTCCTCGCTGACGTCCTTCCCGGTGTAGTCCGGCAAGAACGGCGTTGCGCAGAGCGTGACGACCGCGCAGAACGCGATGTAGATCGCGATCGGCCACCAGCTGTGGTACTTGGCGAACAGCCAGGTCGCGATCAGCGGTGCCGGACCGCCGGCGATGATCGACGCCAGCTGATAGCCCAGCGACGCGCCGCTGTACCGCAAGCGCGGGGTGAACGCTTCGGCGATCAACGCGGCTTGCGGACCGTAGAGCATGTCGTGCGGCACCAAGCTGAGGAAGATTGCCAGAAAGACCAGCGCCGTGATACCGCTGTTGAGCGCGCCGAAGTACAGGAACCCGAAGATCCCCATCACGACGGCTCCGATCATGTACATGCGACGCCGTCCGATGCGATCGGAGAGCGAGCCGAACAGCGGAATCCATACCGCCGAGCCGATCGCCGCGACCGTGACGGCCGCGAGGATGAACGAGCGCGGCTGCAACAGCACCTGCACGCCGTAGGTGAAGATGAACGCCGTGAAGACGTAGAACGGCGCCTGCTCGGCCATGCGCGCGAGTGCCGAGAGGATCACCTCACGCCACTGCAGGCGCAGCACTTCGAGCACCGGCGTGCGTTCGACGCGGTTCTCGGAGATGACGCGTTGGAACGTCGGCGTCTCGAAGATCCCGAGTCGAATCCACAGGCCGACGCCGACCAGGATGATGCTCAAGAAGAACGGGATGCGCCAGCCCCAATCCGTGAACTGATCGCCGGCCAGGCTGGCGAACGCGAGCACCGCGATGTTCGAGAGAAACAGGCCGGCGGGGACGCCGAACTGCGGCCAACTGGCGATGAAGCCGCGGCGGCCGTTGGTCTTCGCCCACTCCATCGAGAGCAGTACTGAGCCGCCCCACTCGCCGCCGACGCCGATCCCTTGGACGAAGCGCAGGATGGTGAGCAAGATGGCGCCCCAGATGCCGATCGACGCGTAACCTGGCACGAAGCCGACCAAGAACGTCGCGATCCCCATCAAGAGCAGCGTCGCGATCAGCGCGGCCTTGCGGCCGATGCGGTCGCCGTAGTGACCGAAGATCGCGGCGCCGATCGGGCGCGCGATGAAGCCGATGAAGTAAATCGCGAACGCGTTGAGCGTCCCGACCAGCGGATCGTCCTTGGGAAAGAAGAGCTTGCCGAAGACCAGACCCGTGACCGTGCCGTAGAGGAAGAAGTCGTACCACTCGATCGAGGTGCCGATCGTGCTGGCCAGGACGGCGCGGGTCAGGTTGCTGCGCTCGTCCGCCGTCGTTGATCCGATTGCCATCGAACCTCCCTGGCGACGTCGCGCGCCGCCGGTACTCGGTTGCAGGCTCACTTGCCTGCCGCGCAGACCGTTTTCACGTGGCATGCCACGGCGCCTGCGCTCACATTTGCCTCCCCTGCCCCCTCGGGTCGGAGGGCGCCGGGCCAGCGTCGCGGCGAACAGGCATGCAATGGCGACGACGATCGTCCACGCCGCCGACGTCCACCTGGAGACGGCCTTTACCGATCTGCGTGGCGGCGCGCGCCGGCGGGCGGCACTCGCCGACGTCTTCGAGCGGATCGTCGATCTCGCGCTCGCACGCTGTGCCGACGCCCTGACGATCGGGGGCGACCTCTACGAAGCCGAGCGGGCCAGCCCCCAGACGGCACGCTTCATCTTCGCCCAGATCGCGCGCTTCGGGGGCCCGGTCTTCGTCGCGCCCGGCAACCACGACCCGTACGCGGCGCGCTCGCTGTACGCCCGCAGCGATCGGCCGGCCAACCTGCGCGTCTTCGCCGAGCCGACCTGGGCCGTGTACGCGCTGACCGACGGCATCTCGCTCTACGGCTTCGGCCACGCGCCGGCCGAACCGGGTCGCCCGTTCGCCGGCGCGCGCTTCGAGCGGCCGGGGGTGCGGCTCGCGCTCGTGCACGGCAGCGACGAGGACCGCTGCCCGCCCGGCAAACGCGCCACCGCGCCGTTCACCCTGGCCGAGATCCGCGCCGCCGGCGCGACCTGCGTGCTGAGCGGGCACTATCACGGCGGCTACGTCGAGAGCGACGCCGACGGCCCGCGGCTGGCCTACCCGGGCTCGCCCGAGCCGATCAAGTTCGGCGAGCGCGGCAACCACGGCGCGCTGGTGGTCACGGTCGAGCACGGCGTCGTCGGCGTCGAGGCGGTCCCGCTGGCGCGCACGCGGCTGGCCGACGTCGACGTCGCCTTGGCCGACGCGGAGAGCGAGCCGGCCGTGCTCGACGCCGTCGAACGCGCGCTGCGCGAGTTCGGCCGCAACGACTACCTGCGGCTGCGGCTGACGGGAACCGTCGCCACCCAGACGCGCGTCGACCGTGCGCTGATCGCCGACCGCTTCGCCGACGGGCTGGGCGCGCTCGAGGTCGTCGACGACACCGTCGCCGCCGACTACGCCGCGCTGGCGCGCGAGCCGACCGTGCGCGGTCGCGCGATCGCCGATCTGCTGGCGCTGGCCGACGAGGGGCACGCCGAGGCGCGCGGCGCGTTGCGCGCGGTGGTGGCGGCGTTCGCCGGAGCGGAGCCGGCACCGTGAAGCTGCGCTCGCTGCGGGTCGCGGGCTTCGGCAAGCTCGTCGATCGCACGTTCACCTTCGGCCCCGGCCTGACGGTCGTCGCCGGCCCCAACGAGGCGGGCAAATCGACCTTGGCCGCGGCGATCGTCGCGACGCTGTACGGGCTGCGGCGCGGCGACAAGGAGCGCTGGGAGCCGTGGAGCGGCGCGCCGTTCGCGACGACGCTGGTCTACGAGACGGCCGCCGGCGCGGTATGGGAAGTGCAGCGCGACTTCGCGCTGGACGCGAAGGGCGTGCACGTCTACGACGAGCGCGGCGTCGACGCGGCCGCGCAGCTCGGCGAGGGCCGCGGCCTCTCGCCCGGCGAGGCGCACCTGGGCGTGCCGCTCGACGTGTTCGTGCAGACGGCCTGCGCGCGGCAAGCCGCGATGACGCTCGACGGCGGCGCGGCCGGCTCGGTCTCGACCGTGCTGGCGCGCGCGCTCGACGGCGGCCCCAAGGAAGACGCCGCGATCGGCGCGCTGGCGCGGCTGGACGCCGCGCTGCGCAAGCACGTCGGCACCGAGCGCGCGCACAAGAACGCGCCGCTCAAGAAACTGCGCGCGCTCGAAGAGAAGCAGGCCGCGGCGGCGGCGGACGCGCGCGCACAGCTCGACGCGCTGGCGGAGCTGCGCGAACGGATCGCGACCGCCAGCGCCGAGCGCGATCGCGACGGCGGCGCCGCCGCCGAACTGGAGCGCCGCGAACGCTCGCTGCGCGCCGCGAGCCTGCGCGCGCGGCTGGCGGCGCTGCGCGAGTACCGCGCCGAGCTGGCCGCGCTGCAAGCCACGCGCGCGGCGTACGACGACGTCGCCGACTTCCCGGCCGAACGCGTCGCCGCGCTCGACGAGGCATACGAAGGCTGGCGCAGCGCCGAACGGGTCGCCGCCGCCGCCAAGGACCATCACGCCGAAGAAGCGCTGCGGACCGACGAGCGCGGCGAGCTCGACGAGCGGCGGGGCGACGCGGGCACGCTCGACGACGACGCGGTCGCCGCGCTGCGTGCCGCCGCGGCGCAGGCCGAGTCGGCCCACGCGCGCGCGGTCGCCGCGCTCAACGACGCCGCGTCGGCGCGGCGCGACGGCGACGGCGGTCGCGGGCTGGCCGGCGGGCTGCTGGTCGCGACGACGATCGCGCTGTGCGGGGCGGTCGGCTTCGCGATCGCGCACTTCTGGCTCGACACCGGCATCGCCGCGGTGATCGCCGTGCTGTTGGCGCTGGGCACGATGACGCGCGCGCGCGGCCGCTCGGGGCGGCGCAGCGACGCCGACGCGCGCCAGAAGATCGCCGACGCGGCGCTGGCCGAGGAACGCCTCGCCGCCGACACGATCGCTCGCGCGCTCGCGCCGCTGGGGCTCGTCTCCGTCGACGAGCTGGTGCGCCGGCGCGAGCGCTATGTCGCGCTGCACGGGCGCGAAGCGGCGGCGCACAAGGCCGCCGAGCGGCTGCGCGTCGCCCGCGAGGCCGCCAGCGCCGAAGGCGCGCGCTTCGACGCGCTCGCCGCCGCGCTGCTGGGCGAGCACCCCGGAACGCGCGAGGAGCGCCGCGCCGAGGCCAACCGGCGGCGCGTGCGCCGCATCGAGCGCGACGGCCTCGACAACAGCTTGGCGATGCTGACCGTGCGCCGGGCGCACTTGATCGGCGGCGAGGACGAGCTGGCGCTGCAGACCGAGCTCGACGCGCTGCTGCAAGCCGGCGTCGAACCGGCGGCGGAAGAGAACCCCGGCGCGCTGCGCCGCATCCAGACCGAGCGCGCGGAGCTCGAAGCGAGCGCGCACGACGCGACCGTCCGCGCCGCTTCGCTGGCGGGCGAGCTGCGCGCCGCCGAAGAGGCCGTGCGCGACGTCGCCACGCTCGACGAGACGTTGGCACAAACCCGCGCCGAGATCGCGCGGCTGACCGCGTTCGAGGCGGCGCTCGCGCTGGCGCGCCGCACCGTCGAAGCGCGCAAGGACGAAGCCCATAGCGCGTTCGCGCGCCGGCTCGAGCAGTACAGCGCCGACGTGCTGGCCACCATCACCGGCGCGCGGTACAACGAAGTCCGGCTGGATCCGACGAACTTGGCCATCCGCGTGCGGGTGCCCGAGACGCGCGCGTTCCAAGAGATCTCGCGCCTGTCGGCCGGGACGCAGGATCAGGTCGCGCTGGTGGTGCGGTTTGCGATGGCGCGCATGGTCGGCGAAGGCCTGGAAACGCTGCCGCTGCTGCTCGACGATCCGTTCGCGTTCTGGGACGCGGAGCGCTTCGCGCGCTGCCTGCCGCTGCTGGTCGCGCCGCTGGCGCCGCAGTGCATCGTCTTCACCACCGACGGCGCGCTGCCGGCAGAGCTGCCCGACGGGATCGCGCAGCTCATCGATCTGGACGCGGGGACGCCGGTCGCGAACTAGTTCGCCGCGGCCGCCGTCGCGTAGAGCGAGTCGGTCAGCTGGCGCATCGCACCGTAGCAGGGACACACGACGGCCTCGACCTTCGGCCGGTCGACGATCTTGACCCAGCCCTTCGCGTACTCGATCGCGCCGTCGTCGCGCAGGCGCTGCTCGATCTCGGTGACCGTCGCACGCCGCACACCCAACATGAACGCGAGATATTCGTGCGTGTAGGGGAAGGTGTCGCGGCCGGAGCGGTCGCGCGAGAGCAACAGCCAGCGCGCCAGGCGCTGATCGACGCGATGGCGCGCGTTGCAGGCCGCGTTCATGCCGGCCAGGCCGATGTAGGCGTTGACGTAGGCGTCGACGACGCGGCGCAGTGCAGGCAGCGTGCGGCAGTGCTCGCGAAAGCGCGCGGCGTCCATGCGCAGCGCCGGTCCCGGCGCCTGCACGACGACGTCGCCGACCGCGCGTCCGGAGGCGAAGATCCCGGCCACCGGCACGAGACCGTCGATACCCACCAGCCCGACCTCGACCGTCTCGCCGGTCGCCATCGTGATGACGTGCGAGCACAGGCCGCCGTTCGGGAAGTACACGTCCCGAATCGGCTCGTCGTCTTCGATCAGCTGCTGGTGCAGCTCGAGCTCGACGCGGTGCGTGTCGGCGGCGAGTACCTCGAAATCGCTCGCCGGCAGCGCCGCCAGCAGACGATTGCGAAGGTCCACCCGGCCATCATACGCGCCGTCGGTCGACGAAAGCACCAGCAGACCGCTAGGACGCTTCCCCGAAAGCCGCGGCGTCGCGCCAGGCGTCGGGATCGCTGCGCTCCGCGCGGATGGCCGCGTCCAAGGCCGCATCCTGGTTGCGCGTGCAACTACATTGCCGCAACCGCGTATCGCCGAGACACCCATCCGCTTCGTGACGATCCAAGGCATGGCCGCAAGGGCACGTGACCAGGTATTTCACTGCCGGTCTCCTTTCAGGAAACCGATCATAGTCGAGAAAGCTGGGATGTGCCGTACGGTGCCGTACGGTAACCGCAAGGTTGTCGCTGTCAGCGCTCGACTGCCAGCGCGGTTCTTTCAGCGGCGGGCGAGCGTGCGCACTGCGGCCAGCGTCTTGGCGACGTGCTCCTGCGGCTGGAACATGCTGGTGAACGACTCGACGATCGTGCCGTCCTGCGCGATCACGTACGAGGTGCGGTTGGGCACGTTGGCGACCAGCGCGACGTCGTACTGCTTCCCGACCGCGAGGCCCGGATCGCTGCCGATCAGGAACGTCGATTGGCATTCCTGGGTCGAGAACTTCTTCTGCGTCTCGATGTCGTCGCCGCTCAGCCCGATGATCGTCGCGCCGAACTCGGCGAATTGCGGCGCGGCCGCCGAGAACGCGTTGGCCTCCACGATGCAACCCGATGTGAACGACTTGGGGAAGAAGTAGAGCACGACCGGGCCTTTGCGCAGCTCGTCGCTCAAACGGAAGGTGCGCACGTCACCGCCGAGCGCGGCCTGGACGACGAAGTCCGGCGCGCGCTTCCCGGTGGTCAGGTGCGAGCGCGTGCGGCGAAAGACGAACCCGGCGGCGCCGAGGAGCACCAGAACGACGATTGCGATGACGGCCATTCCTGCCGCTTCGCCCGTGCGCTCTGGCAGCCCCCCAGTACGGCCGCCCCGCTAGTGGCCGGCCCCGGCCATCGCCGGCTGGCGCAGCGACGCCAGCACGGCCGCCGCGCTCTCGGGCGGCGTGCGGAACGAGACCGAGAAGCGGTTCCAGGTGTTGATGATGCTGATCGCCAGCGTCAGGTCGACGATCTCACGCTCGCTGAACTGCGCGCGCAGCTCGGCGAACAGCTCGTCGCCGACGTCTTCCTCGGCCAGGCGCGTCAGCGTTTCGGCGTAGGCCAAGGCCGCGCGCTCGCGCGGCGAGTACCACGGCGCTTCGCGCCAGGCCGGGAGGCCCCACACGCGGTCGCCCGACTCACCGAGATGCTCCAGCTCGCGGTTGTGCATCGCGATGCAGAAGGCGCACGCGTTGATCTGCGAGACGCGCAGGTAGACGAGGGTACGAAGCACCGGCTCCAGTGTGCCCTCGGTGAGATACTTACCGGCCGCGAACAGCGGTTGGATCGCCTCCGGCGCGGCCGTCATGGGGTTGAGTCGTTGGCTCACGTGTACGTTGTCCTCCACCCCGAAGACAACTTGGCGTGAGGATGTGTGACATGGCCGGCCGTCGTGCTAGGGCTCTTCGAGGATGCGCGCCGTCCCTGCGTAGAGTGTGGCCAGGGGTATGGCGACGCTCGGCGCGTGTAGCTCGAGCGTATCCTCGAGCGAGTTGAGCACCGTCTCGGTCCAGGTGCTGGCGAAGCGACGATAGACACACGTCCAGACGCGACGGGAGTCGACCAGCACGTACTCTTGAAGGCTCGGAATGCTCTGATACGCGTCGAGCTTCTCGACACGATCGCGGGTCTTCGAGTCGGGCGAGATCACCTCGATCACGAGCACCGGCGCGACGATCGCGGTTGCTTGCGGATCGAGCGGCTCGCACGTATACGAGACGTCGGGAAAGACATACGTGCGGGCGTCTTGCAAGCGGACCGCCACGTCTGAGGTAAAGGCCTGGCAGCCGGTCGCGGCCACCCCGGCGACCGCAGCGTGCAGACGGCTCGTGAGCACGGCATGCGCGATGCTCCCACCGGCAAACGCGACGACCTCACCCTCGAGCAGCTCGAGCTTCGTCTCCGAGCGAGCCAGTAGCTCCTCGAAGGTGGCTAGGTCTAGCGGTCCCGGCGTCGGGTCGAGCATCGCTACGCCTCCATTGACAACCTTTCGGGTCAGCTAAAACTTTTCGGGTCAGCTGGGAGAGGCGCCTGGTCGGCGCCAGCGCGCCTAGTGGAACATGCCGTGGAAGCCGTAGGGGATGGTCTGCGGGACCTCGGCGCGGGCCAGCTCCGTCAGTGTGCGGGCGTCGAGCACGAGCAGCGCGGAGCGGTCGGCGGCGGCCTCGAGCCCGACGCACAGCAGCACGCCGTCGTCTTCGTCCTGCGCGCCGGGGCGGCCGACGAAGACCGGTTCGCCGACGTAGGTGTTCGGCGCGGTCCAGCTGATGACGTCGCGCGTGTGCGTGTCGACCTTGACGATGTGGTCGAACGCGCCGGCCGGCCAGTCGATCCCGTACGCGTAGCGATACGGTTGCCCGATGCGCTCGCGCGCGACGCGCGGCAGCTCCGTCGTCTCGACGGCGAGGATCTCGACGTCGGCGGTCTCACGGCCGGGTGTGAGCCGGTAGCGACGGAACTCGCCGCGACTGATGTGGGGACCGTCGGGCTGCAAGAGGTGGTCGAGCGAGAGATCGTCGACGATCGTCGCGTCGTCATAGGCGGCGATGTCGACGACGATCGCGTCGGCCTCGTCGTACGCGTTGATGTGGTGGAACGCGAACATTGCCTCGGCGGAGAACGTGCCGACCAGCGCGCCGCCGTCCTTGCGCACGACGTGGATGCGCGTCCCGCGGCCGGGCTCCCAACGGTAGTTCTCGATGAACGGCTTGCGCATCAGCAGCAGATCCAGCGGCCGCACGATCAGCGGATACTCGACCAGGATCAGGTGCTCCGCGGTCGCGGAGAACGCGTGCAGGTAGCAGGGCTGATCGGTGGTGACGGTTGCGACGACGGTGCGGCGCAGCGTGCCGTCGTCGATGCGCACGAACTTGTAGGTCGCGTTGCGGCCCATCTCGATGACGATGTTGAACGTGGCCCGGCGCACGGGATCGTAGACCGTGTGCGCCGTCGTCACTTGGCCGCGCACCTGATCGTCGTACGCGAGCGCGCCCTTTGTCTCGAGCGTGGTGCCGTCGAAGCGCACCGGCTCCGGCGTCTCGGTGAGGGCGAGGTAGTCGCCGGCGAACGGGACGATGTTTACGTTCGCGTTGTGGCCGTTGCTCGACTGGCCAAGCGTGCGCAGCCGCTCGAAGAACGAGCGTTGCGGGTTCGTGCCGAACTCGCTGCTCGCAATGCGGCCGCTGCGCTCGGCCTCGAGGAACGCCGGCGTGCGCAAGAAGCGGTTGCGGTACGAGACCGCACCGTCGGCGATCCCAAATCGGTGGATCATCGCCAGGCCGTCGAACCAGTGGCGATAGCGCTCGGCGCCCACCTCGAAACGCGCCGGCCCGTTGCGCAGCAGCGTCCCGGTCAGCCAGTCCGGCAGGCGCCCGGAGAGGGGGAGCCGGTCGACGGCGATCTCGTGGTTCTGCGAGGCCAGGCCGAGCCCGAAGCCGGCCGAGGTGGCCGCCAGGGTGGAATTCATCGCGCACCTCACGTATCTAAGTGGAATGTCCGAACGACACGTCGAGGCTACTACCGAGCAAAGTGGACTGTCAAGCGACCTGAACGCGACGGCGGCCTCGCTCCTGGGGCTGCTGCTGCGGGGCCCGCAGACCGGCTGGGAGCTCTACGCCGCCTTCGAGGAGTCGATCGGGCACTTCTGGAGCCTCACCCGCAGCCAGGTGTACCGGGAGCTCAAGACGATGGCCGATCGTGGCCTGATCGAGCTGGGCGCGAGCGGCCCGCGCGAGAGCCGCCGCTGCACGATCACGCAGGCCGGCCGCGCCGCCTTCCACGCCTGGATCGCGCGGATGCCCGGCGACGAGATCATCCGCTTCCCGCTGCTGCTCACCATTTTCTTCGGCGAAGCGGTGCCGCCGCAGGCGCTGGTCGATGCGTGCACGGAACATCGCCGCATCCATGCGGAGCGCCTCGCCGTCTACGAAGTGCTGCTGCCGAAAGCGCGCGAGCACACCACGTATAGTGCGCTCGCGCTGGCGTTCGGACTCGACTACGAGCGGATGGTGTTGCGCTGGATCGACGGCCTCCCGTGGATGCGCGCCGAGGACAGCGAGGTCACGTAGCCGGTATCGGATAGCACGTATTGAGGATCCACTTTCCGCCGGTGAACTTGAAGCCGTACGTTATCGAGTGCGCCATGTACAACGTCTTTGCGCTACACGTGCCGTTCGGATTCGCCGCGGTGCACGAGTACGCGTCGAGATGCCCCATATGCAGCTGGTCGAGCGTCATCGTCTGATTGGCGACCTTCCCTTCTGAGCCGCCGGCGCACTGAGCCGTTCCGTAGTAGGTGTACTGCCGCCATGCCGCGGCGTACTTGGCCTTGTCGGCAAAGAGCGTCTTGCCGGCCTGCGACGTCCCCACCGGCGGAGTCTCGCCGAGCACGTGTTGTTTGACGTGACCACCGTCTGCCGTGTTATTGGCAAGGTCGGCGCTGTGGATGATCGTCGGCACGTCCTTGCACGCGGCCGCCGACGCCTGCGCCGTGGAAAGCAGAAACGGCGCCGCAAGCGCGACGCCGATGACCGAAAACAAACCAAGAATACGCATAAACCTACCTCCCGTCATAGGTTGACCTCCACAGTGGAGGCTGAGCGTGCGGTACGGCCTGCCACCGTCGCCGTCCTGCCACACGGGCGCGGACGGCGACGGATCGAATGCGCGTTAGTGCGCGGGGAGGCTCTTGAGGGCCGCCAGCGCCCTGTCGATGTGCGGCAGCGGCTCCATGTCGGTGTACGCCTCGACGATCTGCCCGCTCGGCGCGATCACGTACGAGGTGCGGTTGGCGTACTGGTCGTTGATCTTCGCATCGTACTCGGCCGCGATCTTCAGGGTGGGATCGCTGGCGACCAGGAAGTTCGACCGGCACTCCTGGGTCGAAAACTTCTTCTGGGTCTCGATGTCGTCCGCACTCACCCCGATCACCGTCGCGCCGAGCTTCTTGAAGTCAGCGATATGATCAGAGAAGGCATGCGCCTCGATGGTGCAGCCTTTGGTGAACGACTTTGGGAAGAAGTACAAAACCACGGGCCCATTGGCCAGTGCAGCCCGGAGATCAAACGTCTGTACATCACCACCGAGGGCGGCAAGCGCGGTGAACTCGGGCGCTTTGGCGCCATCAGTTAGTTGAGCGCTCGCTGGTGCTGAGAGGGCCACGGCGGCCGTGGCGAGGATCGGCACAATCATCGAAACACGCATGACGTATCACGCCTTCGCGATCAGCATAGCAATACCCATCATCGCGCCGAAAGTCTGAGCGATCTCTGAATGGCCTCGGCGCGCGCGGAACTCGACAGTAAGTATATCGAAGCCAGTAAACCGTGCCAAGCGCACTTGCGGCAGGGATCCTCAAAGATGTGTTCGACCATTCCGGTCACCAACACCGGCGTAGAACCTCGCGTGTTGCATCTGAAAAGTCGCGACTTCCGCTATCGACGCTAATACCGACCGCGCGTGCCGCGTCGTGAGCCGTGCTCGCAGGACTAGGCACCTCGAGCTCTCCGCCGCCGCTCGGCCAGGCCGAGCCACGCCGTTGTCGCTACCCCCAAGTTGCGGCAGACGCGTACTGTCGACCTACCGCATCGGACCAATCAGTAGGCACCGGCTGTCGCACAGATCTGCTCGCTAGCCGATCGTCTACCAAGCCCGAAACGCCGAGCGTCGCGCGCCCAACCCGTTTCGAAATCCCGCCCCGCATCCACCCGGAGGTTCGCGGCTCGACGCTATTTGTCGTGAGCTACGTCGTGATTTGTAGCGTTAGCCAAAGTGCTGCCTCGAGATCATCGAGGGTAGTGCGGCATTAATTCTCGAGCGTACCTAAGCTCCACCTGTGCCTCTCGCTGGCTCTGGAAACCGATCAGCGTGCTTCCGGATCCGAGCTCAAAAACCCAATCCAGGCATCCGCCACACGGCATAAAGAAGTCGCGCTCCGCGACGATAAGCATCGCGACAACCGTATTATCACCACCGGTGACCATCGACGTCAGCGCATTAACCTCTGCATGCACATCGTGGCATCGAAAGCGATGCTCAACATTACAGCCAGCATATAAACGCCCCGACGCAGAGAGCACGGCTGATCCTACTCGCGTTCTTCCAATCACATGCGCATTGTCTCGCGCATTCCACGCGGCGGCACTCAGCGCGTGCAGCGCCTCGGCGAAAGCCTCGCGGGCCGGTTCAATTGGCGCCATAGAGCCCACGCAAGTCGTATCCGAGCCGCTCCCAAAGTCGTTTACCATCAATTGATGGTATCGAGCTCGTAGAATGCCTCGACTACGCTCATCGCCTGAGTGAGCCAGTCAGCCGGAGCTCTGTTTGGCTCAATCGCCACAGCTGCTTTAAGCTCGCGAACCACCCGGTCTTGTGCAAGCAACTCACCAGCATGATCTCGAATCCACCGCATAACAGAAGATCTCAGCTCAGAGCTCCCGAGAGCCGCTATCTCGACCAATGCACGTATTGCCCCGTAGCGAACCCACTTGTCGATATCGCTCAATAGCGTCTTTTCCAGAGTTTCGGCAGTTTTGGGATCGGGATCGAGCCCTAGAGCATGGACAATCCTCCAGCGAACGGTGCTATTCGGGCTTTTAAGCTTAGATATGAGGTTATCGCGAAGAGATTGCTCGAGCGGATTCCGCCTAACCGCGTTTGCGAAGGTCCAACCAATTATGTCATCAGCTGCAATTAGTTGTGCAGCCTCGCCCGGCTCGAACAAACTCTTTCCGGAAAATAATAGCTTCCATTCGTTAAACCAGCCCGTGGCCAAATCCGAGGTGGGCGGAGTCGCGTCGACGAGCCTGACGACGTCTCCTATTTCTGTCGCGCTTAGGAAAGGCCCAGCAGAAGATGACGGGAAAAGGCTAAGCGCGTCCCGAGCGCGAGTCGCCGTTGCCGTGATCAGATCCCATCGTCTTATTGCCAGCATGGCTAACATGACGATCTCCATCTCCGTAGTTACGCGCCCTTGTGGAGAATCCGGCGTCCTCCCTTCAGAGAGAGCATACGCAGCTCCGTAAATATTCCAATCGTATATACGTCGCACGAACGCGTCGGCCGTTGCGACATCTTGAATCTGCTGAAGCGCGAGGGCCAGAGCATCGAATGAACTTGCGCTAAACGTTATCGCATCGAGGAAGTCATTGCTCCAGCGCTTTGAATCCGCGACCACAAAGGCTGCCGCAAGGAAGTCATGATTGAGATGATGATCAAAAGTAGCACGATCACCATCGACGAGAAGTCGACCACTACTTGTCAACTTCTCTGCGGCACTTGTACCAGCACTGGCCAAGAACGCCTCGAACGGAAACGTACGGGATGCGAATTCTCGGTACGCTAGAAATGCAGCCTTCGAAGCGCTGATCAACTCAGTCGAATCAAGGCCAGCGTGGTTTACAAATAGATCACGAATTAGCGCTGCCAGACTTGTCGCTTCGCTACCGGCACCAAGCAACGCGTCGAGGAAATACGGATTTGTGAGCATCGCCCGCGCATCACGATCGCCTGTATCAAAGCGCGCGCTATTTCCCACCTTTTCCTGAAGCAAGCGCCGAACCTGTTCGTCGTCAATAGGAAGTATTGATGCCAAGTGCCAGCGCTCCACGTCGGGAAACGATCTGCGGACAAGGCGGTCGGCGACGATTGTGCCCGTGTTGGGAGAATAGCGAATGAATTGCTCCAGCGCTTCGAGCACTTGCTGCCCTGCCGTTGCAGGCACTTCGTTCAGACCGTCGACGAGAATAAGTCGCTGCACATGCGGGGGCAACGCGGCCAGGCGGCGGACACTAAGCTCACCGGAGCCAAGGCGTGAAAGCAAGAAGTCGACGCGCTCGGTTGCACTAAGAAGAAGGTTCCATTCGTCAACATCTGAACGGCTCCAGCGTTTCATATCTATGATGGTAACGATATCGCCGTGCTCTAATCGTGAACGCGCTAGACGACGAAGGGCAACGGATTTAGCTCCGCCGCCTCTGCCGGAGAGAATCACGCGACCCGCGACAAGCGCACCTTCGGCGAGCGTCGAAGCTTCCGTTTCCGCGTCGGGCTGACCAGCAAATAACTGCTCGTAAGAAGCAAACCAGCCGATCCTATATGTGAATTCGGGAGTCGGCAACGGAAATGTTGATGCAGCCCGGAGAAGGCTCTCGCGAAGATCAAGCAGAGCAGTGCCGTCCGTGGGCCTCATTTCTCTAATCTGCTGAAGGCGTCGCGCTCACTAAAGTGGACTTGCAAAGCGTCTGTGATTGCGCGGGCGAATGAGAGGGCAGCACTAGCGGCGTAATCTGTCCAAGCATCGCGGTCAGCATTGCTAGTCTTAGCGTTTACGAAATCTGAAATCCCGCGAATAGTTAGGAACTGCGGGTTATAATCTACAGAACATCGTGCTTCACATATGGCACTGGCGACGCCGTATGATTCCATCTCAAAGGCGATTACTTTATCGAAAAGCTCTAGGAGTTTAATCTGGTGTTCGCCAGCGTAATCGGCAAAAATCTTCTCACCTGCCGCAACGTTGCCCACATGAATACTGGGATGGATGTTCTTTTGATCCGGCCGCGCCCGTTCGATATGTTCATGCCAGCGTTTCTCCGTGCTTACCGACGTAACGAAATTCATTCGCAGATGCATCGACGGATGGTCGTATGCAATTTTACGCGGAATGATCTTATTGTCCGTCAGCTTCGCATATTCGACATAGTCTATGTAGTCGGCGATAATCACGTCTCCTAAATTCAGCTGCTCGCTTTTCTTCGCGTCCTCTTTCTGCTGCACGCCGCCGGCGGTGCCCGCCAAAAATATGTATTCCGGGCGCCACGCCTCAATTAGTCGCGACGCGGTTTGCGAAGCTGGCAGGTTCGAACGACTGCTCGCCTGGCAGACAACCACGTGAGGTTGACCTGTGTCTTCAGATGGCGCCAGGAAATATGGCGTCCCGTGGAGTGCAGCGCTGACGCCAAAGATCCGTCGCGCGTGGTCGAACTCTTCGTGCGTGATGGTAATAATGCCGATTCTAGCCTGTCCGAGTCGGCGTCTCTCGAACTGAAAGCTCATATTCCCACCTGCGACATTGCATCGCCACGATAGGCTAACGCAGTGACAGCTGCCTGGCATCTCCGCCGCCCCGGCAAGTTCTGTCGCCTGGCTTATACGCGCTACGCGTTCGATCCCGGCCGGAAGCTGCCTAAGGCTCCGATTCTGTCGACCGCTCAGTTTAGCCGTCCGCATTGATGTCGAACCGGTCCGCATAGGCCCGAAGCGCGATCGGAGCGCAGATTACGCCGCGCTTCCCCACCAGCCCGCAGGGTACGCCAACTCGACCCGGGTCTCACGCTACAGAGACGGCGCAGGCCATAAACCTTGGCCGCGTCGCCATTGACCGCACAGGAGCTCGAATCGGACAGCCCGACGGCGCCATCGACGCTGACGCGCCGACTATTTAGCGATTCCTGAGGGCTTCCTTAGCCGCTTGCTCTGCAGCAAGGCGAACGAATTCGCTTACGCCTTGCTTCGACGCCTCCGCCCCACGCCTAATCAGCTCTTTTTGATCTCTACTGACCTTGATCTCGATGCGAAAGCGATCTCGAGGAGAGCTAGGAACCGACTCTTCCATAAGGTCAGCCTTCCCACGTGGAGCATCTCTTTCATCCCCAAATTCCTCAGATGTCCCCCCGTTGAGAGGAGCGCTCTACCCCAGGCGGCGATCAGCAACAGCGCAGCAAAATCGTGCCGAACACTTGTTTGGCGCACGAGCTCTGGATATACTGTGGACAATTCCCGGGATATCTTCCCGGATCTCGAGGAGAATCGCCATCGCCGACAAGAGGCCGGTTACGCCTGGTAACCGTCGGATTCACCGTGCGCCGCACCGTCTCTATGTTGCCGACCTCTTCGCGGGCGCGGGCGGCCTGACCGAGGGATTCCGGCAAGCGGGATTCACTCCTATTGCCGCCGTCGAGTTCGATAAATGGGCAGCATGTACGTACGCTGCCAATTTCGGTGAGCACGTAATGGCGTGCCCAATTGAAGAAGTTGTCGTTAGTCGACTGCACGATCATCTAGTCTGGTCTGGTCGAGACGTAAGCGGCCAGCCGCTTCGGTTCGAGACGCCGGAGATCGACGTGTTAGTCGGCGGGCCGCCGTGCCAGGGCTTCTCGCCCCTCGGCAGGATGAATGATTGGGACTATAACGACCCCCGTAACAAGCTGTGGAGAGAATACGCGCGCGTGCTGGAAATTGTGCTCCCGAGAGCGTTCGTGTTGGAAAACGTGCCAGAGTTACTTAAGTCGAGCGAGTTTGAACGACTTCGTCGGCACGTCAAGAAGCTCGGATATTCTGTGAAGTCCGAAGTGCTTAACGCATCGTTTTACGGTGTTCCGCAAGCGCGTCGTCGCGCGATCGTGGTCGGTAGCCGTGTAGGTATGGCGTCGCTACCCGTTCCTATTCTTGAACATCGTCCGACTGTACGCGGCGCTATCGGCGATCTACCGCTCCTCCCAAACGGAGACAATTGGCACATTGCCCGCAATCCCACGCCTAAGTCGCGTGAGCGCTACGCGGCGGTGCCGCAAGGTGGTAATCGCTTCGACCTAATGCGGAATCGGCCCGACATAACGCCGAAATGCTGGCTGAACAAGAAGTCTGGAAGCACCGACGTCTTCGGGCGTATGTGGTGGGATGAACCCGCGCCTACCATTCGAACCGAATTCTTCAAGCCTGAGAAGGGTCGCTACCTACACCCTGAGGCGCACCGCCCGATAACGATCAGAGAGGCCGCTCGCCTTCAGACCTTCCCGGACGAATTCGCCTTCGTCGGCTCAAATGTACAGGTCGCTAAGCAGATCGGAAACGCGGTCCCGGTAGAGTTGGGGCGAAGGATCGCGATCCACGTTCGATCAACGGTTCTTGCGGGTGTCCAACAAGAGCAGCAAGCAACCCCCATCAAAGAACGACAAAAGGCCGCTCCGTAGAAATGACGTCGATCGTGCGCGGCTCCTAGAATTCTTCCTCGCGAACCCCGAGCGCCCGCTGAAGAACGCGGAGCTTGCTACGATGCTTGGTGCCAGCCGAGGGGATAGCTGGACTCGGCGCCTCCGTGAACTTCGGAAGGCAAAGTTCGGAGGATACACGATTCTCAGCGCACGCGACCGCGCTGACTTGCGTCCAGACGAATACTGGTTCCCCACGCAAGCGCGGAGGACACCCCAAAATGCCGCTGGCGTTTCAAACCGCCTTCGCGGCGAAGTATTCGCGCGCGACGCTTACACCTGCCAGTCGTGTGGAATTGCCCGTGGCCAACGCTACGACAATGGACGGACGGTAACGCTGCACATCGGTCACAACAAAGCCGAATCGCATGGGGGCGCAACCGAGATGGGAAACTGCATCACCCTATGCGCCCGATGTAACGAGGCGGAGTCGAATGTAGGGCCGGATCGACCGAACCTCAATAAGACAATGGCGCAGGTTCGTAGGCTGCCCCGATTTGAGCAAAAGGAGATCTTTGAGTTCCTCAAATCCGTGTTCGACAAATGACGAAGTCGGAGCAAATGTCGCGCGTTCGGACGCGTCACACAGCCGCGGAAATGGTCGTGCGACACGCACTTTCCGCGCGGGGCGTCCGCTATCGACTTCACCGTCCCGACCTGCCGGGGAAGCCCGACCTCTACGTCGCTCGTCTGCACCTCGCCATCTTCGTCAATGGATGCTTTTGGCACGGGCACGATTGTCGGCGCGGCGCGCTACCCGTGACAAACCGCGAATTTTGGGAGAGCAAGATCACGCGCAATCGCACTCGTGACGCAGATGTGTTCGCTCAACTCGCCGAGCGTGGAATCGCCACTATGACGGTATGGCAGTGCGAGCTGAAACTAGCCGAATCCATTGCTGACGGAGTCGCGGCGAAGTATCGGAGATCCCAATGAACGACCTACTTCCGCAGCTTGCTCAGGCACGCGCAGATTTCCTGAGCCAGATCAAGACAAGCATCTTGTGGGTGAAGCCAAAGTCGGGCTTGAAACGATCAATCGTTAGTCGACTCGGCCCACACGTCGACGGTGCAGTGAGCGTAGCCGACGTCGACAACGCTTCGTCTGTCGCCATTTCATGGGAGTGGGCCTCGAGACTGTCGGGGGAGTTTGCCGCATCGGAGCCTGCTCAGGATTCGGGAAAGCTATTCCAGTTCGCAGTTCGTGATTTCTTGGAGCGCGGTTTCGGCCTCGGCGCCGAAATTCGCCCTGGTAATTGGCATTGGAAGACGGAGTTCGGTATCTCTAATTTTGACCAATATGCACACATGAACGACATTCGCACCGCCCTGGAGGCCAATAAGGAGCTGCGGACAATCTTTTCCGAGCAGTTCATCGTAAAGCCGGATATCGTCGTGTATCGCAGCCCGTTGCGTGGAGAAGATGTTGGTCGACAAGACGGGGCTCCCGTCGGAAACCTCTCTCCGCTGCTTGATGATGCTCAGCTCAGTCATGGACATCCACTTCTTCACGCGAGCGTCTCGTGCAAGATTACGATGCGTTCTGACCGTGCTCAAAATACACGAACGGAGGCACTGAACCTTCTGCGTAATCGCAAGGGGAGAGCGCCGTCAATCGTTGCGGTTACGGCCGAGCCGCTGCCCACGCGTTTATCTTCGCTCGCTCTCGGAACTGGCGACGTCGATTTCGTGTATCACGCTGCGCTGCCAGAGCTACGCGAAGCCCTTACCGCGATCGGCAATGAGGATCAATTGGATATGCTTAACACCATCGTCCATGGACGACGTCTCCGCGACATTTCCGATCTAGTTCTCGACCTGCTTATCTAACGGGTAATCCCGCTTGGGCCAACACGAAGTCCCAGTGGCCCGGTTCGGAAATAATTGCGGGCCTAGCTCGATGGTCAACCCTGAACGCTTCGTCACGGCGAGCGGTAGCTCATGACATCGACGGACAGCATGCGGCGTACATGAATAGCAATTTGTCTGCTCAACTCCACCGGAAGAGCGTTTCCGATCTGCTTCGCCGCTTGGACGCTCGACCCCACGAAGATAAAGTCATCCGGGAATGTTTGCAGTCTTGCTGCCTCACGAATTGTGATGGGCCGATGAGCTTCGGGATGGAGATAGCGTCCCTTTTCGGGCTTGAAGAATTCGGTGCGGATCGTCGGCGCAGGCTCGTCCCACTTCATTCTGCCAAACACGTCGGTGCTTCCGCTTGTCTTGTTGAGCCAGCATCTTGGCGTAATGTCCGGTCGCGATCGCATCAAGTCAAAGCGATTGCCGCCAGGCGGTACCGCTCTATACCGCTCGAGGGAAATCGCGGTTGGCCTACGCGCGATGTGCCAATTCTTGCCGTCCGGCCATATGGGCAAGTCTCCTATCGCGTCGCGTACCGTGCGACGCAACGCAACTTCAGGCTTCGGTAGCGAAGCCGCCCCTATCCGACTCCCAATGGTGATTGCCCGCTTCCGCCGTTGTGGGACGCCAAAATCTGACGCGTTGAGTACTTGAAATGCGACGTCATAGTTTAGGTCCACCACACATTTAGTCAGCAGTTCGAATTCGCTGGACTTCAAAAACTCGGGTACGTTTTCAATTACAAAGACCTTCGGGCGTACTACGTCTAAGACCCGGACGTAGTGCTTCCAAAGCTTGTTCCTCGGGTCCTCATACTTCCAGTCACCCATCCGCCCGAGCGGGGAAAATCCCTGACACGGCGGGCCACCGACAAGTACATCGATTCGCGGTGTTTCAAGATCCATCGGCCAAAGCGAGATATTTGGGAGACTCCACCTGAGTGCTTCAGAACTGCGCTCAACGTACATTTCCTCGATGCGGCAAGTAAAAATGTGATTTCCAAAATTCTCGGAATATGAACGTGCAGCCCACTTATTGCTTTCGACTGCTGCAACCGGGGTGAATCCAGCGGCACGAAACCCTGCGGTGATTCCGCCTGCACCGGCAAATAGGTCGGCTATGAGTAGTCCAGAGCTTCGTCCAGCGCGAGCCGCGAACACGGTGGCCTCCACGGGCCACGCGACCTATCTGCAGATGCGCTCTGCACCGCGGACCCGTGGTCCCGTCACGACGAGAGGCGCTAATGGCTAGCCTCTAGCGGGCCTCGTCCTCAATAAAAGCGCGCGACCAAGCATTGCGTCGCTTGCGTAGGCCGCAACCCCGGGAAAGACTTCATCGATGCGGCCCACGGAGAGTAAGGATGCGTTCATAGCGGTTACATTTTAGCAACTCATACTCGGGTTGCACTCAGGGCCTTCCGCGAACCGATCCTCTTCGCTACAAGCCGATCATCCGCGCAATCACGAGTCGCTGCACCTCGTTGGTCCCCTCGCCGATCTCGTTGATCTTTTGATCGCGGTACATGCGCGAGACGGGGTACTCGTCCATGAACCCGTACCCCCCATGGATCTGCACCGCCTCGTTGACGACGCGACGCGAGACCTCACCCGAATACAGTTTCGCCAATGACGCGGACAGCTCGTACGGCCGCTTGTTGTCCTTCTCCCACGCGGCCTTGATCACCATGAGCTTGGCGTGCTCGATCTCCATCAGCATGTCGGCGAGCTTGAACTGGATCGCCTGGAACTTGCTGATCGTCGTGCCAAACGCGCGGCGCTGCGTGGCGTACTTGTAGGCCTCGTCGTACGCGCCCATCGCGACGCCCACCGATAGCGCCGCCACCGAGATCCGACCCCCGTCGAGGATGGTCAGGAACTGCTTGAGCCCCCGCCCCCGCGGCCCGAGCAGATTCTCTTCGGGCACCGCCGCGTCGACGAACGACAGCTCCCGGGTATCCGACGCCCGCCAGCCCATCTTCGCGTACTTCTTCGAGCGGGTGAAGCCGGGCGTGTCCTGCGGGACGATCAGGTTCGAGATCTCTTTCCGCCCGTCGGCCCCAACCCCGGTGACGGCGGTGATAGTGGTGCCGCCGGTGATGTCGGTGCCGCTGTTGGTGATGAAGGCCTTGGTCCCGTTGATCACCCAGCGGCCGTCCCGCAGCTCGGCTCGGGTCTGGGTGTTGCCGGCGTCTGAGCCCGCTTCCGGCTCCGTGAGGCCGAAGCCCCACAGGCGTTCGCCCTTGGCCAGGGGGACGAGCCACTTCTGCTTCTGTTCCTCGGTGCCGAACAAATAGATGGGGGAAGCCCCGAGCGAGACGTGCGCAGCCAGCGTGATGCCGGTCGAGGCGTCGGCGCGGCTGATCTCCATGACCGCGAGCGCGTAGCTCACCGTGTCGGCGCCGGCGCCGCCGCACTCTTCCGGGAAGGGCAGACCCATCAACCCGAGCTCGGCCATCTTCGCGACCAGATCGTACGGGAACCGCTCCTCGCGGTCGTTGCGTTCCGCCTGTGGCGCGACCTCGTTGCGCGCGAAGTCTCGGCACAGGTCTTGGATCGCTTTCTGGTCGTCGGTGAGGTCGAAATTCATGGTCGATCGCAGGTCTAAGCCGTGCGCCGCCCAATACCTCTTCAAACCTGCGCCGGAGTACCGTCGATAGCATGATCAGACTCCGCGGCGTGTCGCTCACGTACCCGAATGGGACGCGAGCGCTGGACGACGTCGATCTCGAGATCGAAAAAGGTAGCTTCGTGTTCCTGGTGGGCCACAGCGGCACCGGGAAGTCGTCGCTCCTGCGCCTCCTCTACCGCGAGGAGGTTCCCGACCGTGGTGAAGTGACCGTCGACGGCATTCGCGTCGACACGCTGCGCCGCGGCAAAGTCTCGCGGCTACGCCGCAACATCGGCGTGGTCTTCCAAGACTTCAAGCTGCTCAACCGCAAGACGGTCTGGGAGAACGTCGCGTTCGCGCTCCAGGTCACCGGCGTCGGCACGCGCGACCTGATGCGCATGGTGCCGCGCGCGCTCGATCTGGTCGGCCTCTCGCACAAGAGCCGCATGTTCCCCGACGAGCTCTCGGGCGGCGAGCAGCAGCGCACCGCGATCGCGCGCGCGCTGGTCGGCAACCCGAAGATCCTCCTGTGCGACGAGCCGACCGGCAATCTCGATCCGTCCAACACGACCGAGATCATGGAGCTGCTTCAGCGCATCAACCTCAAAGGCACGACGGTCGTGGTCGCCACGCACAACCAGGCCGTCGTCGACCGCATGCGGCGCCGCGTCGTCCGGCTCGAGCATGGCCGCATCTTGCACGACGACGAGAAGGGCTACTATTTCCGTGGACTGGGGCAGACTGCGGTTCTTCCTGGGTGAAGTCTTCGCGAACTTCACCCGCAACGCCGGCATGCAGTTCACCGCCATCGGGACCGTCGCGGTCACGATCGTGCTGCTCGGCTCGTTCCTCTACGTCCGCGACACGCTGACGACGTTCGGCAACGGCGTACTCTCGCAGATCGAGATCGCCGTCTACCTCAAAGACGGCGTCGACGACAAGCAGGCTCAGGGGCTCGCGCAAGATCTCGCGCGCGATCCGCGCGTCGCCTCGGCGACGTACATCCCCAAGAAAGACGGCTTGCAGCACATGCACGACGTCCTGGGCAAGGACTTCGACACCTCGCTGCTGACCGCGAACCCGCTCCCCAACGCCTATCACGTCAAGGTCAAGGACGCCGATCAGGTCGCGGCCGTCGCCGCCCACATCGGCAAGGATCCGCGGGTCGCCAAGGTCGACTATGCCGCCGACACGGTCGACAAGCTACTGAAGACCGCGGCCATCCTGTGGCGGGCCGGGATCGCGCTGATCGGCCTGTTGACCCTCTCCGCGGCCGTGGTGATCGCCAACACGATCCGCCTGACGGTCTTCGCACGGCGGCGTGAAATCGCGATCATGCAGTTAGTGGGCGCGACGAACACCTACATCCGAATGCCGTTCATCGCCGAGGGAATGCTGGCGGGCGTTCTCGGCGCGGCGCTGGCGATCGCGGTCCTGGCCGCCGCCGAGCACGAGATCGTGCCGCGGCTGGCGCAGACGCTGCAGTTCGTCACCTTCCACGTCAACGAGCTGCAGCTCGCGGGGGAGCTGCTGGGCTGTGGGGCGGCCGTCGGGCTCGTCGCCTCCTGGTTCAGCGTCGGCCGGCACCTGCGCGCGTGAGCGACGCCGCGGGCACGATCCTGCTGGTCGACGACGACAGCCGCCTGCGCGGCATCCTGCGGGCCAACTTCGAGGTGGTCGGCTACGCGGTAGTCGACACCCGCGACGGCACGGGCGCGCTGGCCGCGCTCGACCAAGGCCGCCCCGACGCGATCGTCGTCGACGTCCTGGCCCAGCACGACGACGGGCCGACGGTCGTGCGCCGCATCCGCACCCATCCCGACGGCGCGCGCGTCCCGCTGATCGTGCTGGCCGCGCGCAACCGGCCCGACGAGGCCGTGCGCGCGCTCGAGGCCGGCGCCGACGACGTAGTCGTCAAGCCGTTCGCGCCTGAAGAGATGATCGCGCGCGTGCGCGGCAAGATCAAGCGGGCTGCCGAGGTCGAAGCGGTGCAACCGCTGACCAAGCTGCCCGGCAACGGACCGATCGAGGCCGAGATCAAGCGCCGCATCGCCGGCACCGCGCCGTGGTCCGTCCTCTACGTCGACCTCGACGGCTTCAAGGCGTTCAACGACGCGTTCGGCTTCGCCAAGGGCGACGACGTGCTGCGCATGCTGGCTCGGGTCGCGAGCGAAGTGCTGCGCACCAGCGGCGAGCGCGACGACTTTCTGGGTCACGTCGGCGGCGACGACTTCGTGCTGGTCACCGAACCCGCCAAGGCGCAGACGATCGGCGAGTCGATCGTCGCGGCCTTCGACCGCAGCATCCGTTCGCTGCAACGCGACACGCGGGTGCCGTACTGCACGGTCTCGATCGCGGTCGTGTCCGGCTCGCGTTCGCCGATCGGCGCCACCTACCGCAGCATCTCCGAGCGCGCGGCCAAGGTGAAGAAGGAAGCCAAACGCCGCCGCGGCTCGGTGGTGGTCACCGAAGAGGAGCTGGCGTGAACGCGCTGCGCCGCCCGCTCGCGCTGATCGCACTGCTGGCCCTGGCCGCGCCGCCCGCGCTGGCCACGACGACGACGCATCATCACCGCGGCGTCTCCGTTTCGCCGGCGCACACGCGCGCCATCGACGCCAAGATCGCCGCGCAGCGGGCGCGCATCGAAGGCATCCACGCCAAGCTGCACGAGAAGCGCGCCGAGCTGAGCGGCGCGCAGGCGCGCGAGGCCGCGTTGCAGGCGCAGCTCAACGAGACCAACCGCAACATCGGGCACGTCAACGCGATGCTCGGCGGCACCGAAGGGCAGATCCGCTCGACGCAGCGCAAACTGGCGTGGAATCAGCTGCAGCTGCGCGGCGCGCAGGCGACGCTGCGCCGGCATCAGGACGCGCTCGACCGTCGGCTCGTCGACGCGTACGAGCGCGGCGACCTGGGCTACATCGACGTGCTGCTGCAAGCGCGCTCGTTCACCGACTTCGTCGAGCGCTGGAACGACGTGCGCTACCTGGTGAAGGCCAACGAGGCGACGATTCGCGCGCGCCGGGCCGACGAACGGCAAGTCGCGCTGATCCAGGCCAGCCTGCTGGGCGCGCAGACCGAACTGCAGACGGAAGAGGCGCAGCAGCAGCAGCAGCGGTTCGCGCTCGACGGGTTGGCGCAACAGCGCCGCAACTTGGTCGCCGCGGCCGACAGCCAGCGGCGCTCGGTGCAGACCGAGGTCACGCAGCTCGACGACATCTCCGAGGCCGAGGAGGCCGAGCTCGAGGGCCTGATCCGCGAGAAGCAGCGCGAGGCCGAGCTCGCCTACCAGCAGGCGCGGCGCGCGGCGCTGCTGTCCGGCGAAGAGCTGCCGCCCGAGCCGGGCGCGCCGGGCGAGCTGATGTGGCCGGTCTCCGGGCCGATCACCTCACCGTTCGGCTACCGCATGCACCCCGTCTACCACCGCATGATCCTGCACGCCGGGATCGACATCGGCGTCCCGACCGGGACGACGGTCGCCGCCGCGGCGGCCGGCAAGATCATCGTCGCCGGCTACGAGGGCGACTGCGGCAACATGGTCGCCATCGACCACCACGGCGGCCTCTCGACCATGTACTGCCACCTCTCGCAGATCTTCGTCTCGGTCGGACAAGAAGTGCAGCGCGGGCAAGCGATCGGCGCCGCCGGCGCGACGGGCGACGCGACCGGACCGCACGTTCACTTCCAGGTCATGCAGGACGGGCACCCGGTCGACCCCATGTCGTTCCTCAAATAGCGAAGTGGTCAGGCCGACGGGCCACAGGGAGGTCCAAGCCTCCCGGATCAGCGTTAAAGACCGGTAAGCGACTGGAACAAAGTCCGACGTAGGTGGGTTCCACCTCGTACCGAGCTCGTCGTCCGAAGGATATCGTTTGACCGCCCGTACCCGAGTCTTGTCCGCCGTTGCCGTGGTCGTCGTCGCCGCCCTGGCGGGCGCCGCCTATCTCGACCGCGCCGGCGCCGCCGCCGACGCGCCCACGGTGCTGCTCGGCGACGGACAGCACGTCGTCGGCCTCGACCTGCAGAGCTTCCTGGACCGCGGCAACGACCCGCACACGATGTTGGCGCAAGCCTACGAGCGCGTCGAGCACGTCTACTACAAGCCGGTTCCCGATCAAGCGCTGGTGCGCGGCGAAGAGACCGCGCTGACCAAGTTCTTGGAGCTGCACAAAGTCGCCGATCCGCGCGTGCCGCAGGCGGTCGCCACCGGCGATCGTGCGCACGACCTGAGCGTGCTCGAGAACACCCTCTCGACGGTGACCAAGCGCTACGGCAACGTCGCGACGCCGACCATCTACACGCAGGTCGCGCTGACCGGGATGTTGGGCGGTCTGGGCGATCCGTACACGACGTATCTTTCGCCGCAAGAGATCGGCCAGCTCGACGAGCAGCTTGACGGCGGCAACTTCGCCGGCATCGGCGTCTACATCGTGCAGGATCAGAAGACCGGCGCGATCGTGGTCGATCCGATCGAAGGCAATCCCGCCATCAAGGCCGGCGTGCGCACCGGCGATACGATCCTGGCCGTCGACGGCCACTCGACGATGGGCCAGAAGATCGACGCCGTCGAGCGCGAGATCCGCGGCCCCAGCGGCACCGTCGTCAACCTGACGCTGCGCCGCCACACCTCGCGCAAGACCGACGTCGTGCCGGTGACGCGCGCGCAAGTGCACGTCCCCTCGGTGCGCGCCGAGATCGAAGACCACATCGACTACATCCGCCTGGCCGACTTCGGCCAGACCTCGGCCGACGAAGTGCGCAAGGCGCTGCTCGACGGCAAGGCGCAGAACGTGCGCGGCTACATCCTCGACCTGCGCAACAACGGCGGCGGCCTGCTCGACGCCGGCGTCGACGTCTCGAGCCTGTTCATCCCGCAGGGGCCGATCGTCTCGACCATCGACCGCGCGGGCGACCGCGAAGTGCGCGACGCGACCGGCCATGCCGTCGACGCGAAGCCGCTGGTGGTGCTGGTCAACCAATACACCGCGTCGGCCTCGGAGATCACCGCCGGCGCGATCCAAGACTACGGGGTCGGCACGCTGGTCGGCACCAAGACGTTCGGCAAAGGCGTCGTGCAGAGTCTGTACACCATGCCGGACAAGGGCGCGCTCAAGATCACGACCGCGCGCTACCTCACCCCCAAGGGCCGCGACATCCAGCACAAGGGGATCATCCCCGACGTCGTCGTCCCGCAACGCGTCGACCAACCGATCATCGATACGCCTGCCGACGCACAGCTCAATGCCGCGAAAAAGATCATCGAGAAAAAGGACGCCTGATGAATCGCCTCGTTCCCTTGGCCACCGCCGCCCTGCTCGCCCTCGCCACCGCGCGCGTGCCCGCCGCCGTTCCGACGGTCGGCCTCTCGCCGCAGCAAACCGAAGAACTGGTCTCGACGTACGCGCACCTGACCGGTGATTTCTACAAGACGGTCGATCGCAGCGCCGCGCTCGAGGGCGCGCGCACGGCGATGCTGACGTATCTGACCAAGCAGGCGCACCTGAGCAACGTCAAGCTGCCCGCGGTGCACGCCGGTGCCAACGACACCGAGAACGCCGAAGCGCTGCAGCACGAAGTCAGCGACGCGGTCGTCGCGTACGGCGCGAAGGTCAAGCCGGTCGATTCGATCAGCGGCCCGCAGCAGATCACCTACGCCGCGATGGCCGGCGTGCTCAACTCGGTGAAGGACCGTTACACGGTCTTCCTCTCGCCCAAGGAGTACGCGGCACTCAACGAAGGCCTCGACGGCACCTCGTTCGGCGGCGTCGGCATCTCGTACACGATCGACGACAAGACCAAGAACCTGGTCGTCGAGAACGTCATCCTCGACGGGCCGTCCGACAAGGCGGGCCTGCAGTCGGGCGATGAGATCGTCGCCATCGACGGCAAGCCGGTCACGACGATCCTCTCCGGCGCGACGCAGCTCGAAGTGCAGCAGAAGAAAGTCACCGACGTGCTGCGCGGCGAGCCCGGCACCAAGGTCGCGTTGACGATCCTGCGCGACGGCAAGACGCTCGCGCCGGTGACGATCACCCGCGCCGAGATCCACCAGCCCAGCGTGCTCTCCAAGATGCTGCCCGGCGACGTCGGCTACGTGCAGCTGGCCGTGTTCGGCGCGACGACCGCCGACGAGCTGAACACCGCCCTCAAGCGGCTCGACTCGGAAGGCGCGAAGGCGTACGTGCTCGACCTGCGCTACAACGGCGGCGGCTACCTCAACGCCGCGGTCGACGTCAGCTCGAAGTTCATCTCGAGCGGCCCGATCGTCAGCGTGCAGTCGCGCGCCGGCACCGACACCGAGTACGATGCCGAGAACGACGCGATCGCGCCGCGCCCGTTGGCCGTGCTCGTCAACCAGTACACCGCGTCGGCCTCGGAGATCACCGCCGGTGCGATCCAGGACAGCGGCGTCGGCGAGCTGGTCGGCACCAAGACCTTCGGTAAGGGCGTCGTGCAGACGATCTTCCCGATGCGTGACGGCTCGGCGGTGAAGATCACGACCGCGCGCTACTTCACCCCCAAGGGCCGCGACATCAACGCCATCGGCATCCAGCCCGACATCGCCAGCGCCTTGCCCAAGGACGAGAAGATCCGGCCCGGCGATCCCAAGCAAGACCCGCAGCTGGTCGCCGCGCTGAACTACCTCAACGGCCGCCTCGCGCAGCTGCCGCCCGCGCCGGTGGCGAGCCCCGCGAACCAGTAGCGCCCGCCACGCGAAAACGAAACGACCGCGTCCCGTCCGGGGCGCGGTCGTTTTCGTTTGGCGTCGCGAGCGACCCGAGCGATCAGGTCTTCTTGCGGCTGGTGGTCGCCTTCTTGGCCGGAGCCTTCTTGGCGGCCGTGGTCTTCTTGGCACCCGCGCTCGCCGTGGTCTTCTTGGCGGGCGCGGCGGCCTTCTTCGCGGCCGGCGCCTTCTTGGCGGTGGCCGTCGACTTCTTGGCGGCGGTCGCCTTCGGCGGCGGCGCCTTGGTCGCGGCCGTCTTCTTGGCGGCGGTCTTCTTGGCGGCGCCGGCGGTCGACGTCGTGGCCTTGCGGCCGCGGGTCGTCTTCTTGACCGCGGGCTGATCGGCGATGAAGTCTTCCGTCGTCGCGTCGAGCTCGGCGTCGACCTCGGCGGATTCCAGCTCGGCCGCGGCCCGGCGGCCCGCCGGGAGGGCGGGCAGCGGCGGCGCGGTCTCGAGATGACCACCGACGGCCAGCGCGCGCTCTTCGGGCGAGCGGCGGCGGCGTGAGGGACGCGCGGCGCGGACGGGTTCGTTCGATGCCGGAGGCGCGGTCAGCGACGGCGGCGGCGGCTCGACGGCGACGTCACCGCGCTTGCGGTTCCACGGTGCGATCGCACGCGAGGGGGTGGGCGGCGCGGTCTCGCCGGTCGGGTGGGCGCAACCGCCGGAGTCGACCCGGAAGATGTGGCGATCCGGCACGGCGGTGCTGGCCGGCGGCGCGGCGCCCTCGGCGGCACCGGCGGCCAACGGCTGCCCGTCGGCGCCCACGCCGCCGCGACCGCGGCGACGACGACGGCGGCGGCGGCGCTTGCGCTCGCCCTCGCCGTTGGGTGCGCCGGCGGCGACCGCCGGCTGCTGGGCAACCTCGTCCTCGTCGTCCTCGTCCTCGTCGAGCTCCGGCTCGGCGATGGCGACCCCGGCCCGTGCCGGAGCGGCGGCGCTGGCCGCGACCTCGCCCGGACCGGCGGCACCACCGCGGCCACGACGGCGGCGACGGCGGCGCTTGCGCTCACCGTTGCCGCCGATACCGGCCTCGTCGCCGGCGGCATCGCCATTGGCGGCGACCGACGCGGGCGCGTGCGCGGGCGTCGAGGTGGTGTGGACCGCGGCGACGCGGTCGCCCGAGAGCTTCTCGCCCGGCAGCGCACCGCCGGCACGAGCGCCGGAGAGCGACTCGCCCGGCAGCAGCGCAACGTTGCCGTCGAGTGCCTTCTGAGCGGTGGTCTTGGGGCCGCTGTGCTTGGCGGCGACCTCTTCGGTCGTCGAGATGCCGATGGAGGTCCGGCCGCCCAGGCCCTTCTCGGCCTCCTCGGCCAGTTCGCGCAGCTCGGCGGCCTGCTCGGCGGCGGTCAGCTCGCGCTTGCGGCCGCGTCCGCCACGTCGGCGGCGCTTCTTGCCGGCCTCGGCGGCTTGCTGTTCGACCGGCGTGCGCGGCTCGGCGAGGACCTCGCCGCCGTCGACGTCGAGGACCTTGATCTTGATCGTCTTGCCGACCGCATTGGCCGCGTTCTCGACCTCGACCAGGCGGCCGGCGACGACCGCCGCAGCCGAGGTCGCGTTGGGCAGGCGCAGGTTGAGCAGCTCGACCTCGAACTCGTCGCCGACGCGAATCGGCGCCAGCGTCGGGAGGTCGGCGTCGCCGTAGACGATGCGCGGGCGCTCGGGGTGGAGGGACGGATCGACGAACACGTCGATCGGCGCGCCGATTTGCGTGGCCAGCTGATCGCGCTCGTCCTCGTACCAGTACTCGGCTTGCGCGGCGACGCTCGGCGCGGCGGCGATGTGCACGTGCTGCGGCGCGCCGTTGCGGTGCGCGGCGATCGCGCGGAAGGCGTCGATGGTCACCGTCTCGGGCGACATCACGCTGCCCAGGCCCTCGCAGGTCGGGCACTTGCCGCGCAGCTGCTGGCCCAGATCCTTGCCGACGCGCTTGCGCGTGAACTCGAGCAGACCCAGCGGCGAGAACGACTGAATCGTCGAGCGGGTGCGGTCTTTGCGCAGCCCCTCCTGCAGCGCCGCGATGACTTTGTTGCGATCGCCTTCCGAGGACATGTCGATGAAGTCGCACACGATGATGCCGCCGATGTCGCGCAAGCGCACTTGGCGCGCGATCTCGCTGGCCGCTTCGACGTTGGTGCGCACGATCGTGTCGTCAAGGTTCTTGCCGCCGGTGAACTTACCGGAGTTGACGTCGACGACGGTCAGCGCTTCGGTCGACTCGATCACGATCGAGCCGCCCGAGGGCAGCTTCACCGTCGGCTTCATCAAACGCGCGATCTCTTCGTCGATCTTGAAGTCGTGGAAGAGCTTCTTGCCGCCCTCGTAGTACTTGATGCGGTCGACGTACTGCGGCCCCAGCATGCGCATGAAGTCGCGCACGTCTTCGAGCTCGGTGGCGTCGTCGAGCCACACGTTGTTGACCTGCGGCGTGATGAAGTCGCGCGCGGTCTTGTAGACGAGGTTCATGTCCTTGTGCAGCAGCGCCGGTGCTTGCACCGCCTTGTACTGCTCGAGGATGCCGTGCCACATGCGGATCAGCACGCCGAGATCGGCGATCAGCTCGGCGTTCGAGACGCCGGCCGCGGCGGTGCGGACGACCGTCGCCATCCCTTCGGGACGGATCGCCTTCATGATCGTCTTGAGCCGGTTGCGCTCGTCGGCCGACTCGATCTTGCGCGAGACGCCGCTGAAGCGCCCCGTCGGCATCAAGATCAGGTAGCGGCCCGGGAGCGAGATGTTGGTCGAGACGCGCGCGCCCTTGAGGCCGCGCGGCTCCTTGACGATCTGCACCAGGACGTCGTCGCCGCGGCTGACCTTCTCGGTGATCGTATAGCCGCTGCGGCCGGAGGTGACTTCGACGTCGCCGATGTTCAGCGGCGTCTTGTTGATGTCGTCGACGTAGAGAAACGCGTTACGACCGAGACCGATGTCGACGAAACTGGCACCCATCCCCGGCAAGACGTTGACGACCTTGCCCTTGTAGATGGAGCCGATGACGCGCTCTTCGCGCTCGACGTAGATTTCGGCGAGACGACCTTCCTCGAGGATCGCGACGCGGTTTTCCCACGGATCGCTCGAGATGAGGATGTCGGTGGACAATGGAGTGTGCTGGCCTCTCTCGGACGCCCGCAGCCCTCGTCCGCGGGCACATCGCGACAGCGCAGAGCGTCATCGAGCGGGCCTCGCAGGCGGACGCGTGCGTCCACTTGGTTGAGAAATTCGGAAAAATTCTGGTGGAAGCCGGCCGGACGATCCAGCGCGAGCCCCGTAGGCCCGCACGATCACCTCACGGTGTCTTCCGTAGTAGCGGCTTCAGGGCGGCGCCCCGGTGGTCCTTTGCGGCTGGGCGGTCGAGCAAGCGAGCGACGGCACGGGAAGCCGCACGTGGGCTCGCCGCTGCGGCAGCCTTTAGCCGCACTCGCCGCTTGCCAGGCGAAATGGGTCGCCCGGGATGATCTGGTCCTCGTAGAGCGTCCGATGCGTTCGCGCGTCGAACGATCCCAGCCAAACGTCCGTATGCACGTGATAGCCCGGCAGAAAATGAACGCCGACGATCACGTCGGTAACGACCGTCGAGCGTCCCGGATGGATGGGCAATCGTACGCGCATCGGCGTGGTCAGGTGGATCATATCCATCCGTTCGAAGGCACCCTTGAAGCCCGCGCGACGATCAACTCGTTCCGTTGTCGGCACCTCAGCGAAGATCTGCGCCGAGGTTTCGAGCAAACACGCGCACGGGCGCGTCGGCCACTTGTTCGCTGCAACGAGCGCGTTGAGCTCTTTGGCTACGGCTCTACCCCGCGTACTGCTGCACTTTCCGCAATGCGCCCCTGAGACGGAGATCGCAGCCTTACCTCCCCGGGGACCGCTGTCAGCCGCTGCGGTACCAGCAGCTGACAGCGCGAGAGCGCCTGCGATGAAAATTTCTAGCATCACACGTCTGCGATCGCAGTAACGTCTCGGCTCACTCGAAACTGGGCACGAATCAATAATTAGGCCCGGCGGGCCGGGGCGTCCCCGAAGACCAGGGCGTCCTTCTGCAGCACGATGTTGAGCAGGATGCCGACCGCGACGTAGTCGGTCATCAGCGCGCTGCCGCCGTAGGACATGAACGGCAGCGGGATGCCGGTGATCGGCATGATCCCGATCGTCATGCCGACGTTGACGACGACGTGGAAGGCCAGCAGCGTGATCAGCCCGACCGCCAGCAGCATCCCGAAGCGGTCCTGCGCGGCGAAGACGGCCTTCACCGCGGCACCCAGGCCGACCGCGTAGAGCGCCAGCAGCAGCAGCGCGCCGGCGAAGCCCCACTCTTCGCCCAGCGCGGTGAAGATGAAGTCGCGCGAGTTCTCCGGCACGAACGCCAGCTGCGTCTGCGTGCCGTGGAAGAGGCCCTTGCCGAACCACTCGCCGCTGCCGACCGCGATCGTCGACTGGTTGAGGTTGTAGCCGACGCCTTGCGGATCGAGCTTGGGATCGAGGAACACCAGCAGGCGCGCGCGCTGGAACGGCTTGAGCAAGTGCGCGCTGGTGAGCACGTAGGCCGCCGCGGCGACGATTCCGCCGACGAACAATCCGAAGTCGAGCAGGTTCGGTAGGCCGAAGTACAGCTCGGCCGTCAGGATCGCGCCGATCACCAGCGTCGTGCCCAGGTCCGGCTGCTTGAGGATCAGCACGGCCGGGACCGCCACCGCCAAGAGCGGCAGCCACAGCTCTTGGATCTTGCGGTAGTTGCCGCGGCACAGCAGCGCCGCGATCGCGATCGCCAGCACAACCTTGGCCGGCTCGGAGGGCTGGAACTGGAAGCTGCCGATGCGGATCCAGCGCGCCGCGCCAAGCGCAGACTGCCCTTTGACGGTGATGAACACCAGCAGCGCGAGTGTGATGAAGTAGAGCGGGATCGCCCAGCGTTTCCAGACGCGATAGTCGACGAACGCCAAGCCGACCATCAGCGCGATGCCGATCAGCGCGTAGACGATCTGATTGCGCCACTCGCCGCCCGCGCCGCGATCGTGCAGCGTCGCCGAGCGAATGAACACGATGCCCAGGATCGTGGTGAGGATCGGTGCGATCGCGAGCGGCCAATTGAACCGCGTATACCAGGGACGTTCCACGCTATTCTACCCGCGCCACGAAAGGCCGGGCCGCGAGCGGTACGCTTCCGCGCGTACCACAAAGACGCCCCGAGACACCGAGAGTGCCAACGTCAGGACCTCGTTTGCTTGGTCAGCGCGACTCAGAGCGTTCGGACTAGTGCTTCAGGCCTGGCTTCTTCGTGCCAGTGGGCCCAATATTTAGGTCAAAGCTGACGTCAACGAATCGGCGTGGCTGAAGGTCCAAAGATCTAAGGCTTTTGGGCACTACCAACCCTCGGTCGAGAGCCTGGCCCGCCGCCTTGGTTGTCTTGCTTGCTCGCTTGGCACTGAGAATCTGACTGGCAAGCGACTCGATGCGATCTTTGGGCTTCATGGGCTGACATAGATTGTACCTCCTTCGACCCGGCAGCGGCAATAGCTACGGCAAACAACGCGGCCAGCGCTAAAGTAAAGCCTTGACGCTTCCGATTTCGCAGGCGCGCGTTCTTAGTAATGTCGCGCTTGTGGTTCTCAATAAGCACTTTCATCGCGTCAGACGGATCCTCAGCGAAGAGGGGCTCGAAAAGTGCCGGGTCCGGTGAAAATGCTACTCGGCCTCGGAAGTTCCAAATGGTAATCGACGCCGGGGCCACTAAGGATATCAACAATAGCCACTGATCCTTATCGAGAAAGTAAAGAAAGATACCAAAGATCGCCGCTAGTACGACTCCGTTTAGAGCATCAAAACTTCTAATCTCATCGATGTGCTTCTCGTTTACTCTCTCGAAGGTTTCCGCGAGATAGCGAATATCGGCGTCTACTGTTGCATCTTCGTCGGACGCGATTTCGACCTGAGGGGGACCTGGTGATGTTACCGCGAGAACGCGTTCCAGGGCAGCTGCTGCTGCAGTTGCCAGATTGATCAGATCGCGAAGAGTTCTAGACATTGCTCAAAGCTGAGTAGCAAGGCAGCTCGACTTACAAGGATTCACATTAGCAGCCCAGCGACCGCGTCTGGGGATAAATGGCCTCAAGGTCACGCGAGGTCAACGGCCCGATTAAAGCGCGAACGCGATTGAAGCTCTATCCGCAATCCAGTTAAGAATGCCGTGAGTAATTCGGTTGCACTCGGGCCGAGAGCGGTTTTCACTTCACCCTTGACTTCATCGATCCATTGATTGACCAGGCGAACATCGCCGTTTGCGTCTAGCAGAATGCCACGCACTCGACTAAGCCAAGTCTCAACGCTCTCAAGGGATGAGGTGGCGAGCACGATTTGTCCCGGACTCGATCGTACCTCCAGGTAAAAACGATCACGGCCCATTCCTAACGCTTCGAGGTAGAGGGCTGTAGCACCAGGACGTACATCGAACTCGCCCTCGTCCGCCGCTGGAAGATATTCGATCTGTACCTTTCCAGGTCCAGGCTCGACCGTCGGCGTCCCACGCAAGACGACACGCACCTGAAGGAGGAGCGCGCGAACGCCGGCTTCGGGCAGCTCGTTCATCAGGACCTCAATTTGCGACGCCAATTCGACGATGACTTCGCGCGTTCGCGCTACCGCGATTTGAAGATCGCCAGCAGCACTAATCGCTCCGTCCAGTTCTCGGCTAGAGTCCATTCGCAATGCCAGCAGAGAACCGTGCCGCTATGTCGCTTGCGGTGCGGCGTTGGGCGCGACGCCGCCGGACTTGCGCCGACGGCGGCGGCGCGGCGCGCCCGCCCCGGCGCCGCCGGCTTTCGGCGGGCTCGGCGCCGGGTGCGCCGTGGACTGCGCGGCGGCCGGCGTCGAGCTCACCGGCGGCGGCGCCGGGGCGGGTGGCGGCTCGGGGGTGCGCGGTGCCTGGCGGCTGCGCATCCCCAAGATGGGAATGTTGGCGAGCATCGCGACCTGTTTGTCTTGTTGCTCGAAGGTGACGTCGCAGTTGGCGACGTCGACCTCGCAGTAGCGCGAGATCACCTCGATCAGGTCGCCCTTGAGCGACTCGACGACGTCGGGCGCGAGCGAGAGGTGGTCGGAGAGGAGCACCAGCCGCAAGCGCTCGCGCGCGGTGACGCTCGAGGGCTCGGGACCGAACAGCTTCTTGATGAACTCGAACATCAACGGCTCCCGAACAGCTTGTCGAAGAACGAGCGCTCGCGCGGGATCGCGGGCGCGTCGGTGCGCGCGCCGCTGATCCGCTCGGCGATGGCGCGGTAGGCGGAGCCGACCGGCGAGGCGGCGTCGAGCGCGACCGGTTCGCCCTTGTTGGTCGAGACGATCACGTCGGGCGCGTCGGCGATGATGCCCAGCAGCGGCAGCCGCAGGATCGCGTTGACGTCCTCGACCGAGAGCATCTTGCCCTTGCGCACCAGCTCCGGGCGCAGGCGGTTGACGATCAAGTGCACCTTGCGCGTGTCGCCGAGCAGTCCGACGACGCGATCGGCGTCGCGCACCGCCGAGACCTCCGGCGTGCACACGACGATCGCTTCGTCGGCGCCGACGATCGCGTTGGCGAAGCCCATCTCGATGCCGGCCGGACAGTCGATCAGCACGTAGTCGAAGCGCGAGCGCAGCGAGTCGATCAGCGCGCGGAACGCGGCGGTGTCGACGTCGTCCTTCTCGCGCGTCTGCGCGGCCGCCAGCAGCTTGAGCTGCGGGACGCGCTTGTCGGTCACCAGCGCCTCGTCCAGCGTCGCCTTGTTCTCGAGCACGTCGAGGACGTGATGGCGCACGCGCGCTTCGAGCCCCATGACGATGTCGAGGTTGCGCAGCCCGACGTCGGCGTCGACCAGGACGACCGACGCGCCGGCCGCCGCCAGCGCGGCGCCGACGTTGGCCGTGGTCGTCGTCTTGCCCACGCCGCCCTTGCCGCTGGTCACGACGATCGCGCGACCGCGCGGCTTGGCCGGCGCGTCGGGCGCGGCGGCCTCCTGGGGGATCACGTCGTGGAGCATCTATCCGGCCTTCCCGAAGATGCGCTCGAAGAACCCCGGCGGGTTGAGCGCGGTGAACGGCACGACCTCGCCCTCGAGCCGGCGCGCGATCTTGGTGTAGATGGCGGCCAAGCGCGACTCGACGTTGAGCACGACCGGCTCGCCGCGGTTGGTCGTGTCGATGATCTCGGCGTCGTCGGGGACGATGCCGAGCAGCTCCGCCGAGAGGATGTCGGTCACGTCGTCGACCGAGAGCATGTCGCCGCTGCGCACCATCTCGGGCCGGATGCGGTTCACGATCACCCGCAACGAGAGCCCGCGCTCGCGCAGCTTGCCGATCACGCGGTCGGCGTCGCGGATCGCGCTGACCTCGGGCGTGGTGACGACGACGGCTTCGGTCGCGCCGGCGATCGCGTTGCGGAAGCCGTGCTCGATCCCGGCCGGGCAGTCGATCAGCACGTAGTCGCACAGCTCGCCCAGCTGCGTGACGACGTCGGCGAACTGCAGCTCGCTGACGGCGGTCTTGTCGCGCGTCTGCGCCGCCGGCAGAATGGCCAGGTTCTCGATGCGCTTGTCCTTGATCAGCGCTTGGCGCAGTTGACAGCGGCCTTCGACGACCTCGACCAGATCGAAGACGATCCGCTTCTCGACGCCCAGCACCAGATCGAGGTTGCGCAGCCCGATGTCGGCGTCGACCAGCACCACCCGATGCCCGCGCTGCGCGAGCGCCGCACCGACGTTCGCAGTGGTGGTCGTCTTGCCAACGCCACCCTTCCCGGACGTAACGACGATTCGACGTGCTGCCATGTTAGACGGACTCCTTGCGTAGATCGGCGTCGGCGAACGGGACGACGACGATGCGGTCGCCGACGATCGAGGCGTGTTCCGGACCGCGCTGCTTGCCGCGCTCGCTGCTGGTCGCGATGACGGTCGCGATCCGCAGCTGCGTCGGCTCGAGCTCGAGCGCGATGACGCGCGCGTTGCGGTCGCCCTGGGCGCCCGCGTGCGCGACGCCGCGCAGCGCGCCGAAGACGACGATGTCGCCCGAGGCGACCAGCTCGGCGCCCGGGTTGACGTCGCCGATGACGACCAGGTTGCCCAGGTTGTGCATCGCTTGGCCGCCGCGCAGCGTGCCGCGGTGGTAGAGCGTCGAGAGCCCGACCGGGACCATTCGCGCCGGCGGCGGGATCGCCACCCCGGCCATCGCCACCGCCGCGCCGCCGGCGTGGACGCCGCCGCCGTCGCGCCGGCGGCGGACCATGTCCTCGCGGGCGCCGGCGAAGTCGGCCACCAACGAGCGGGCCTGGTCGGAGAGCCGGACCTCGCGCGCCGGCCGGTGGCGGGGCAGGACCGCCACGTCGCCGTCGGTCGTGCCCAGGTAGGCGAGCTGCAGCTCGGCCGCCACCGGCGCCACCGTCTCGCCGCCGCGCACGCCGTCGAGCGCGACCCCGTGGCCGGCCAGGGCGTCCCGGAAGGCGGCCAGCTCGTCGGCCGACGGCTCGAGCGCCCCGAGGTTGGCGACCGCCCGGCTGCCGCGATAGAAGTCGGGCCGGTCGGCGAAGTGCTCGTGCAGCTCCTCAGCGGCGGCTGCCAGCGCACGATCGACCGCGATCTCCAGGTTCCGTCCGCGTCCGCGCACGCTGCTCATTGTGGTTCCTCCGGCGGCAATGATCCGCGCCCGTTCCGAAGCCGGGAGAAGCGGCCCTGCGCCGTCCACATGGCATGCACAAGAAGCTTTCGTTGTCCACACGCTCTCCGCAAGCCGGGCCCGCCGGCAGTGGAGAGCTGGGCGGGCGCGTCGAATACACGGGCCCGACCTCCCCGTCTGCTCGTCGAGGATCTCGCCATGTTGCGACGGTTGTCCGTCATCGCACTCAGTCTCGCGGTTCTGTGTGCCAGCACCCCGGCACCCGCGCTCGCACTGTCGACGCAACAAGAAATCCAAATCGGCAAGGAGTACGACAAGCAGATCACCGACTCGACGGTCGTCGTCACCGATCCGCTGCTCAACCAGTGGATCAACGACGTGTCGAACAAGCTGTGGGCGGAGACGGCGCGCAAGGACGTGCCGTACTCGATCAAGATCCTCGACGTCAACGACATCAACGCGTTCTCGACCCTGGGCGGTTACATCTACATCAACCTGGGGACGCTCGACTTCGTCCAGTCGGACGACGAGCTGGCCGGCGTCATCGGTCACGAGACCGGCCACATCGAGCGCCGCCACGTCGTCACCTCGGCCAACAAAGCGACGATCATCAACATCCTGTTCGGGATCGGCGCGCTCTTCTCGCCGCTGCTGTACCGCTTCGGCCAGCTCGCCGAAGCCGGTATCCTGGCGCGCATCTCGCGCGACGACGAGAACCAAGCCGACCAGTACGGGCTCTTGCTGATGTCGCGCGCCGGCTACGACCCCGACGCGATGAAGTCGTTCATGGCACACCTCGGCGCGGTCGAGCACGAAGGGCACGGCGCGCTCGACAAGTACCTGGCCGACCATCCTGAGGTCGACAAGCGGCTGGCCAACCTCGACGGCGACCCGGGCCTCAACCCGCAGACGCGCACCGACGAGCAGCGCACCGCGCAGGCGATCCACGATTTCGACACCGCTCGCTACAACATCGCGGCGATGAAGTTCACCGGGCTGTTGGCCAAGCACCCCGACGACGCGACGGTGCGCTTCGACCTGGGCCAGTCGCAGCTGGCGCTCGGCCAAACCAGCAAGGGGGAGCAGAACCTGGCCGCCGCGGCGCAGCAAGTCTCGCCGCAGGCCAAGGCGCTGGCCGACGTGCGCATCAAGGCACTGCGCGACGCCGAGGCCCGCCTGGACCTGATGCACCCCAACCTCGAACCGCTCAAGGCCGACCTGCAGACCGCGCGCGACGACGAGGCGCAAGCGCAGACCGCCATCGCGCTGCGCCGCCAGCAAGGTCTCGATCAGCTCAAGCAGCTGACCGCGCGGCTCCAGAACATCCTGTTCGGCATGCCGAACCTGGCTTCGATTCAGCCGCGCCCGGGCACGCGGCTCGAGACGGTCATCCACAACCTCAACACGATGTCCAAGTCGCTCGACGAGGCCACCAACAAGGGCTCGATGGTGCTCAGCGGCGTCGGCACGCTCGAGCGCTACAAACAAGGCGGCTTGCTCAAGGACAACGCCGACATGCTCGACGAGCTGGAAGCGCCGCTCAAGCTGGCCGCGCCGCCGCCGCAAGCGCTGGCGGTGTTCCCCGACTATCCGCGCATGCTCGGCCGGATCGGCGCCGCCGACGCCGACATGGTGCGCGCCGTCGACGCCGAGCGCGCGGCGCTGGCCAAGCTCGACGTCGGGGCCGGCACGTTGGACGCGTTCGTCCGCCAGCTCACCCGCACCGGGCTGATGGGCAACGGCGACGTGCGTCCGGACGACTACAAGCAGCTCGAGCCGCTGATGAGCAAAGCCGTCGACGCGCTCAACGCGGCCGCGGTCGGCGCCTCGCAAGGCGCGCAGCTCTACAACATGGCGCGCTGCCGCCAGCTCGAGACGCGCATCGACATGCTCGGCCTGCAAGAGTCGCCGGACCGCTACGCGACCTTCCAGCATGCGCTCGACGTGCGCTTCCACGCCCCGGGCCCGAGCTACGACCAGCTCTCGGCGCAGGATCTCTCGCCGGCCGACATCGCCGCCGCGACGATCGTCGGGGCCGACACCAACGCGACCGGCACCGCCATCCTGGCCGAGGCGACCGCCAGCGCCAAGCCGGTCGTCGACGTCGCCAACGAGCGGGGGATGGACGCGCAGTCGCTGGAGATCTTCCTGGGCCTGGTCTACCTCGATTGGACCGACGACCCGGCCAAGGAGGCATTGGACCGTACGTAACTGCCCGCGGTCGGTCAGGGTAGGAGCCTGACGTGAACCCTGCTTCAGCCGCGGCAGCCTTCGAGCGCCTGCGCGGATCCCTCAACGTCGGGGCGGTCCACGCCGGCGCCCGCCAACGCTTCAAGTTCTTCGTCTGCGGCGACCCGGGGTTGCTCAGCGAGCTGCGCGCGGTGCTGCTGGCCGGCTACACCGGCGCGATCCCGCCCGAAGCGGCCGCCACGCTCGAAACGCTCGGGATGGCGACCACCGTCGACACCACCGACGCCCGCGCCGTCATCTGCGTCGGCCGAGCCGGCGAGCGCGGCAGCCTGGGCCTGGAACGGCTGGCCGGCCTCAAGCTGCCGGTGTTGGCGCTGCTGGTCGATCCGGCGGTCGCCGCGCCCAGCGCCCCGGCCCAGCCCCCGGCGCCCGGCGCCGTCGAGGACTACGTCGTCGCGCGGATCGCCCCCGAGACCCTGCGCGGCCGCTTTCTCACCCACCTGATCGAGTGCTGCAAGGGGACCGAGATCGCGGTCGGCCGGCGCCTGCCGGCGCTGCGCGAGACGGTCAGCGTGAAGCTGACCCGCGACGCCGCCCTCAACTCGCTCAAGGTGGCCGGCGCCAGCGCGGTGGTGGACCACATCCCGGTGCTCGGGGTCGTGCTCGGCGCGTTCGCCTCGGCCGGCGACATGTTCGCGATCACCGCCCTGCAGATGACGCTGCTGCTGCAGATCGGCGCGACCTACGGCCGCGATCCCGACCTCGCCCACATGTGGGAGCTGCTGCCGGTCGTCGGCGGCGGCTTCGGCTGGCGCGCGCTGGCGCGCGAGCTGGCGGGCTTCATCCCGGTCGGCGGCGTCTTCATCAAGGCCGCGATCGCGTACGCCGGCACCGTCGTCGTCGGCGAGGGCGCGCAGTATTACTACGCGCACGGCCGCCAGATGAACGCCGGCGACGCGGCCCGCATCTACGAGGAAGCGAAGTCCTCGGCGATGACGTTTGCGCGCGACATCCTCGCGCGCTTGCGCCGCAACGGCAAGTAGCGCGGCTCAGCCGGACGCGGGGACGTACAGCTCCCAGCGGTAGCCGTCGGGGTCGCGGAACCATAGCCCGATGCTCGCCGAGCCGGGGCCGACCGGTCCGATCTCGTGGCCCGGGTCCTCGAGGTCGACGCCGGCCGCGCGCAACGCGGCCAGCGCCGCTTCGAGCGCGTCGGCGTCGGCGGTACGAAACGCCAAATGGCCCAGCGCGCTCGCGTCCGCTTCGCCGCCGCTGAACAGCGCGATGGTGACCGCGTCGTTGCCGATGACCACGCGCGTCGCGCTACGGCGATACTCTTCGAGATCGAAGAGCGAGAGCCACCAGCGAGCGCTGGCGTCGGGGTCGGCGACCCCGATGCTGAAGTGTGCGACCGAACCGAGTGGAATGCTCATGACGGGCCAAGCATAGCGCATCGCCGGCGCGATCACCACGCCACCGGCGCTCGCGCGCGCGCCGATCAGGCGCGCTTGCGGCCGGGCAGCAGCATCGCCGCGGGGATGCCGAGCGCCATGACGACGGTCGCGAACAGGAACGTATCGCCGTAGGCCTGCACCTGCGACATCATCGCGACCTGCTGCGCGGCCAGGATCTGCGCGACGTGCGCGGGCACGTGCGTCGCCATCGCGGAGAGCCCCTGGACGAAGCCGGGATGCGCCAGCGTCGCGGCGCCGGCGTTCTCCGAGAGGTGCAGCGCGGTCTTCGCGGTCAGATAGGTCTGGCCGATCGCGATGCCGACGCTGCCGCCGACCTGCCACACCGTGTTCAAGATCCCCGACGCTTGACCGGAGCGGTTGCGCGGCACGACCGAGAGCGCGACCGTCGTCAGCGGCGTGAACAGCAGGCCCAGCGCGCCGGTGCGGATCAGCGCGTCGGTCGCGATGCGCGAGAACGACCAGTCGACGTCGATGCGCGCGAACAGGAACGTGCCGGCCGTCGCGATGACGACGCCGGCCAGCACGAACGGCCGCGAGCCGATCTTGTCGGACAGCGTGCCGGCCACCGGCATCAGCAGCGCCATCACGATGCCGGCCGGCATCAGCACCAGGCCCGAGAGCGTCGGCGTCCAGCCCAGCACGTCTTGGGTGAACAGCGGCAGCAAGAAGATCGCGAAGTAGTAGCCCATCCCGACGATCGCGCGCAAGCCGACGGCCAGCGCGAAGGTGCGCTCGGCGAACAGCGAGAGCGCCATCATCGGCGCCGGCGTGCGCAGCTCGCGCCACAGGAAGCCGACGAACGCGAGCGCCGCGACCGCCAGCGAGAGCTGGATCCAGCCGTCGTCCCAACCGACGCGATCGGCCTGCGAGAGCGGGATGAGGAAGGCGGCCAGCGCGGTGCTCAGCAGCGAGAAGCCGGGGACGTCGAACGGCGGCGGCGCCGGCTTGTCGAGCGCGTCCTCGTCGTGGGGAATCTTCGCCAGCGCCAGCACGAAGCCCAGGATCGCCAGCGGCACGCCGATCAAGAAGATCGGCCGCCAGTCGTCGAGGTTGTCGACGATCCAGCCGCTGATGGTCGGACCGAACGAAGGCGCCAGCATCATCCCCATCCCCCACACGCCGAGCGCGCGACCGCGCTGCGCGGGCGGAACGACGTCCATGATGATCGCCATCGCCGTCGGCGAGACGAGCCCGCCGCCGACCGCTTGCAGGATGCGAAAGACGATGATGCTGTTGGCGTCCCACGCGAACGACGCGAGGATCGAGGCGACCGCGAACAGCGCGAGCCCGGCGAGATAGACGCGCCGGCGACCCAGCGTGTCGGCCAGCCAGCCGGCGACCGGCATCGAGATCGAGTAGCCCAGCATGTAGCCGGTGACGACCCACTCCATCGTGTCGATGTCGGAGCCGAACGCGGCGACCAGGTTCGGCAGCGCGACGTTGGCGACCGACGAGTACAGCGGGCCCAAGAAGTAGCCCACCATGATCACGCCGATGATCACCCACGGATTGCGCACCGGGTCGGGGTGCAGGTGCAGCGGCGGCTGCAGCGGTGGTTCGGGCGCCGCGCGGCCGAGTGCCGGGCCGCGCTCAGCGACCGCCGACACGCGATTCTTCCTCGGCGACGCGGCGGTCGAAGTAGGCGATGTCGTGATCGAGCGCCTCGGCCTCGCGGGTCGCTTCGTCGAGCTCGCGCCGCAGGTGCGCGATCCGGTCGCGCAGCGCTTGCGCGTCGCTGCGCGCCTCGGCGGCGATCTCGCGCAGGCTGTCCAGGCCCAGCCGGTGGCGGCCCGACTCGTCCTGATAGGAACGGTAGCGCAGCACCTTGCGGATCGTCGCCAGGGTGAAGCCCAGCTGCTGCATCCGCGTGATCCGCGCGATCAGCTCGAGGTCGGCCTCGGCGTACAGCCGGTGGCCGCCCGGCGTCCGGGCAGGCGTGAGGAAGCCGAGCTCTTCGTAATAGCGCAGGGTGCGGGTGCTGAGTCCCAGGCGGGCCGCGGCCTCGGCGACCGAGAGGAGCGCCGGCCGCGACGGGGTGGTGGCGGGCATCTACCGTAAGTTTACGTCAACGTTAACTTTGACGCAAGCGTCCGCGCGCCGCCGCTCCGTCGGCTAGTGGCCGACCAAGTACTCGAGCAGCGCCTCGTCGTCGAGGTTGGCGTAGGGCGCGATCAGGGTCGGGCGGACCTTGGCCGCGATCCGGCTGGCCAGCCGCCAGCGGGCCGTCGGTTCGAGCCCGGCCCGACGGGCGAGAAAGCGCTCGATCAGCAGCCGGTCGTCGTCGCGCAACCCGGTCGCCGGCAGCGCGGCGTTGTGGTCGAGGTAGGCGTCCAGGTCGGGCGCCGCCGCCGCCCGTTCGCGCACGACGATCGTGCCGGCCGCGAAATCGCCCAGCCGTTTGTTCTCTTTCGAAATCAGCGCGCTGAGCGCCGAGATCGCGTAGAACCCGAAGCTGAACTCGATCACCCGCACCAGGTTGCGGATCGCGACGCTGCCGAGGTCGACCGGGAAGCCGCCGTCGCGCACGACGCGCAGCCCGAGCGCGCGTTTACCGGGCGTGCGCCCCGACCACCAGGTCTCGAAGATGATGAACCAGCCGAAGAACACCGCGAACAGGAACGCGACGACGATCGCGATCTCCCAGGCACGCAGCGCGCGATCGGCCACGCCGAGCCGGTGCGTGGGCTGCGAGCTCCCGAAGAACGCCAGCACGATCACGACCGCGGCGACGATCGCGATTTGCGCCAGCAGGTCGAGCATCACCGCCAGGAACCGGCTGCCGACCCCGGCAAGCTCGTAGCGAATGGCGACGGCTTCTCCCGTCCGGACATCGACCGTGCGCTCCACGCGGCTCTCTTATGCGTGAGCGCTTCGTGGCCTCGCGCCGCACGCGTTGGGACCGGCTGACGGCGCTGGTCGACCGCGCCGCGGGCCGCGGCGTGCGGCGGCTGCCGGCGGCCGAGATCGACGAGCTGGCGCTGGCGTACCGCGCCGCGACGAGCGACCTCGCGATCGCGCAGGCGCGCGGCGCCGACCCGGTCGTGCTCGACCACCTGCACCGTCTGGTCGGCCGCGCGCACGCCGTCGTCTACGTCGCCACCGCCCGCAGCGGATGGGACCGCTTGTGGCGCTTCGTCGCCGCCGACTTTCCGCGCGAAGTGCGGCGCTCGTGGGCGCCGATCGGCTTCTGCGCGCTGCTGACGGTCGTGGCGGCGATCGTCGCCTACACGGCGGTCGCGCACGATCCGGCCAACGCGCGCGCGCTGCTGCCCGGCATGTCGCTGCCGGCCGTCGACAAGGCGCTGCACGACAGCAACTTCGGTTTCGACCGCGCCAACTCGCCGGCGGTCGCCAGCGCGATCATCACCAACAACGTCCGCGTCGCCGCGATCGCGTTCGCCGGCGGGATGACGGCCGGGATCTTGACCGGCTGGATCATCCTCGAGAACGGCTTGATGGTCGGCGTCTACGGCGCGCTGTTCGCGCAACACGGTTTCGGCGCCGACTTCTGGGCGACCATCGCGCCCCACGGCGTCATCGAGCTGACGTCGATTCAGATCGCGGGCGGCGCGGGGCTGCTGCTCGCCGGCGGCTACGTGCGGCCCGGCCGCGCCCGCCGGCGCGACGCGCTGCTGCTGGCCGCGCGGCGCGCGGCCACGCTGATCGGCGGCGTCGCCCTGCTGCTGTGCGTGGCCGGCACGATCGAAGGCTTCATCTCGCCGCAACGCCTCTCGATCCCGGCCCGCGAGGAGATCGGCGCCGTCACCGGCGTCCTGCTGCTCGCCTATCTCGTCCTCGCAGGCCGCTCGCGAGCCCCCGAGCCCTGGTGACGTCTCGGTTTTGCACCGTTCGTGGCGCAGGTCGAGGAAACGCTAGCTCCTTTCAGCACGTTTACCGGTCGTAGCGGATCTCGACCCGTCCGATCGCTCGCCGAAGGTCTCTGATGCGCCGTCTGCTCGCCGTCGTCGTCCTCGCCCTCACCGCGTGCTCCGGCACGACGACGACGCCGCAAAATCGTCCGACGTACCCGCCCTCACCGTGTCCCGCGGTCATCCCGGCGCAGCCGACGATGATCTATCCGACCAATGGTGAGACCGGCGTGCCGGACGGCAACTTCACGCTGGTCCTGTCCTTTCAGTACGGAACGAACGGCTTGATACTGAGCCCCGCGAACGGCGGCGCGTCGGTGACGACGTCCGCACCCTCGCCCGCGCCGACGGCGCCGGAAGCCGACTACAGCGTCCCCGCCCTCCTGCCCGCAACCTCGTACACCGTTACCGCGAAGCTCACGACCACCCCGTCGGGCATCCAGGACGTGCAGCTCGGAACGTTCACCACCCTCTGAGCGCTACAACAAGCCGCGCGACTTGACGGCGACGTACGCGTCGAGGAGGGCGACGGTCAGCTCGGCGGCGGGGACGTCGACGACCAGGATGCCGCGGTCGCGCAGCGCGGCCAGCGCGCGGGCACGTTCGTCGGCCAGCGTCGCGGCGACGGCCGCGCGATAGGCGTCCTCGACGTCGGCCGGCACGCGCGCGAGCGCGGTCTCGATCGCGGCGTCGTTCATCAGCACGACCAGCACCAGATGACGCGGCTGCAGGATGCGGGTCGCGGCCAGCACCGCGCTCGAGGCGACCGGATCGAACAGGTCGGTGAACAGCACGATCAGGCTGCGGCGCTTGACCTCGCGCTCGAGCGCGATGAACGCGCGCTCGTAGTCGGCTTCTTCCAACGTGGGCTCGAGGTCGGAGAGGACGTCGGTCAGGCGCGCGGCGTGCGCGGCGCCGGCGCCGGGCGCGACCCGCGCCAGGACGCGGCCGGCGAAGGCCAGCACGCCGACGCGGTCGGCGGCCAGGCGCGCGATGGCGGCGATCGCCAGCGCCGCCGAGACGGCGTAGTCGAGCTTGCGCCGATCGCCCAGGCGCGCGGTCATCAGGCGTCCGGCGTCGAGCGCGACGACGATCTGCTGCGAGCGCTCGACCTCGTACTGCGCGACCATCGTGCGGCCGCGCCGCGCCGACGCCTTCCAGTCGATGGCGCGGAACTCGTCGTCGGGGCCGTACTCGCGCAGCGTCGAGAACTCACCGCCCGCGCCGCGCCGGCGCAAACGGCGCAGGCTGGCTTCGATCAGCTTGGCGCGCGCGACCGGATCGCCGCTGCGATCGAGCGCCGAGAGGTCGGGCATCACCCGCAGCTCGACCGGTGCCGCCACCGTCCGCCGCCGTTCGACGAAACCGAACGCCGTGCGCAGCCGAAACGAGAAGCCGCGCAGCGCCGTGCGGCCGCGCTCGCGCGGGACGACGCCGATCGTCAGCTCGAGCGACGAGCGCGGCGGCAGCGAGGCGCGCTGTTCGTCGAGATCGATCGCGAGCTTGTCGGCCGGGGCTTCGACCAGCGCGATCGTGCGCGCGGCCGCGGCGCGGTTGCGCACCGTATAGTGAAACGCGTCGTGCCGCGCGAGCGCGAGGCGCGGCGGCGCGAGGCGCTCGACCTCGACCGGCGCGCGCAGCGCCAGCCCGTCGCCGAGCACCAGCGCGACGACCAGCGCCAGCGGGACGAGCAGCGCGACCCAGGCCGGCGCGACGCTCGCCAGCGCGAACGCCGCGATCGCCGCCGCCAGCAGCAGCGCCACGCCGCGCGGCGCCAGCCAGAACATCAGCGCGCGGGCGTCGGAACGGCGGCCAGCACGCGGTCGACGACGTCCTCGGCGGTCGTCCCGTCGAGCTCGGCCTCCGGCCGCACGAGGATGCGATGGGCCAGCACCGCTCCGGCCACGTCCTTGACGTCGTCGGACGTCGCGAAGGTGCGCTCGTCGAGCGCGGCCGCCGCCTGCGTCGCGATCACCAGCGCCAGCGCCGCGCGCGGGCTGGCGCCCAGCGCGACGTCCGGCGACGAGCGCGTCGCGGCGACGACGTCGTACAGGTAGCGCTGCAGCGACTCGGCGACGTGCACGGTGCGTACGGCAGCCTGCGCGGCGAGCAGCTCGACGCGGCTGACGACCGGTTCGACGCCGGCGGCGGCCAAGTCGTGCGCGTCGAAGCCGGCGACGGCGCGCGCGATCAGCGCGCGTTCGTCGTCCGCGGCCGGATAGCCGGTTCGCACGCGGACGAGAAAGCGATCGAGCTGCGCTTCGGGCAGTGGATAGGTGCCTTCGAACTCGACCGGGTTCTGGGTCGCGCAGACCAGGAACGGCGCGGGCAGGTCGTGCGTCGTGCCGTCGATCGTGACCCGCCGTTCCTCCATCGCTTCGAGCAAGGCGGCTTGCGTCTTGGGCGGCGTGCGATTGATCTCGTCGGCCAGCAGCACGTTGGTGAAGACGGGGCCGCGGCGCAGCGAAAAGGTCGCGCTGCGCTGATCGAAGACGGTCGTGCCGACGACGTCGGAGGGCATCAGGTCGGGCGTGAATTGGATGCGCGTGAAGTCGACGCCCAACAGCCGCGCCAGGACGCGCACGGTCAACGTCTTGGCGGTGCCGGGAACGCCTTCGATCAGCGCGTGCCCGTTCGCCAGCAGCGCGACCAGCAGCGTGAACGCCGCACGGTCAGCGCCGACGACGACGCGAGTCAGGCCGGCGCGCAGACGGGCCGGAACGGCCAGCGGGGTCTCCTCCACCAGTGGTCTCCTCTCGGACGGAACGGGACAGAACGGCGAGCGCGACCAGTTGCCGGTCCTGGCGGACCGCGACGTCGCGCGCGGCGTGGACGTCGGCGGCGAGCTGCCGGATGACCGGCGTGCGCGGCGCGCGCTGCAGCCGCCGCTCGGCGTCGGCCAGCAGCGCGTCGGCGGCGTGGTCGCGCAGCCGTGCGCGCGCATACAGCGCGGCGAACGCGTCGAGAAACTCCGACGAGGTCGGCTCGCGCGCGGCGATCAGGCGCACGGGCGGCCCCAGCGGCAGCAGCCCGTAGGCCAGCCACGCCAGTCCCGCCAGCACCAGGAACGCCAGCGCGACCCGTTCGCGCACGTCGAGCGCGCGGTACCACGGCCGGTCGACGACGTCGCCGCGCACCGCTTCGTCGAACGCGAGCCCGCCGCCGCCGGGCAGCGCCGCCAGCAGATACGCCAGCCGCGCATCGCCGGCGCGCGCCAGGTTGCGGTTCTCGAACGGCGCGCCGGAGGCGACCGCGACGACCTCGCCGCGGCCGTCGCGGTAGCGCACGACCAGCGCGCCGGCCGCGTCGGCCAACAGCGTGATCACGTGTAACCGGGTGTGGGGGCGCACGCGAATGCGTGCGTCACCGCGCGCCGTCAGCGAACCGACCAGCGCCGCCCACGGACCGCGCAGCGCGCCCGGCCGCGTCGCTGCCGGCGCCAGGACGACGTCGGCGTGCTCGTCGCGCGCACCGCGCAACGCCGGCTCGGGCCCGATGTCGACCAGCCGTCCGCCGCCGTGCACCCACGCGTGCAGCGCGTCGCGCTCCACCGCGTCCCAATCCGCGTCGACGCCCGCACCGGGGAACGCCAGGACCAGCGTGCCGACGCCGTCGGCCGCCAGGTCCTCGTGCGGCGCATCGAAGCGCCGCGGGTGCAGGCCTTCGCGTTCGAGCAGCTCGTACCAGGCCGCGTAGCCGCCTTGCGCGACGTCGGCGCTCCCGTGCGTGACGCCGGGCGTGGGCTGCGGCTCTTTGCGCGTCGACCAGGCCAGGACGAAGACCAGCGCCAGCAATCCGAGCGCGACCCACAGCTCGCGTCTCATCGCGAGAGCAGCACGTCGTACGCGGCGTCCATGCGCGCCAGCGCGTCCGCGTCGGGCGTGCGTTCGTCGAAGAGCGCGAAGACCGCGTCGCGCGCCAGCGCGTCGAAAGCCGGTTCGCGCACCAGCCGCCGCCACTCGCTCGGCGTGCGCGCCGCGTCGAAACGCACGCGTCCGCGCTCGTCGAGCGCGCGCAGCGCCGAGGCCCACAGCAGCGCCGCCGCTTCACGGTAGCGCTGCGCCGCGACCGCGGCGCGGGCGCGCGCGCGCAGCGCGGCCGCGTCGAGCTCCTCGCCGATGACTTCCGCTTCGCGCGCCCTTCGCCGCGCGCGCGCGCGCGGGCCGAGCGTGATCTGCGCCAGCACCAGCACGACGACGGCCACCACGCCGACCAGCACGGCGCCGACCAGCACCAGCGAGAACAGGTCGCCGGCGCCGCTCGGTGCGCTGTGGAACAGCTTCGCGAGCAGATGCCCGAGCCAGCTCCAGAAGCGATCCCACCAGGTCGGGCCGCCGAGCGGCGGTGCGTGACGAAAGCGCGGCTCGGCGACGATCGCCCGCGCCAGATCGTGCGGATCGCCGTGCCGCCAGGGCGCGATCACGGCACGCCGTCGAGCGCTGCTTCGAGATCCGCGCCTTGCGTGCGCACCCGGTAGTCGAGCGCGGCGACCGTCAGCAGTGCCGCGCCGATCGCCGTGCCGATCGGACCGCCCGCGCCTTGCGTCACGGTGGCGAAGAGCGGCAGTTGGAACAGCCGCGAGAGACCGGTCCCGATCGCGTCGATGCCGTACAGCGGGACCCACTCCGCGAGTATGATCGCGTAGAGCAGCAAGACGCTGCGCCGCCGTTCGCCGAACGCGAAGGCTCGGCTCCAGGCATTGCCCAGCGAGACTACTGCCGGCGTGCCTTCGAGCACGCACGTGGCGAACGCCAACTGGAAGAACGCCGTCACCGGTCCCGCTACGATCAGCAGCACGATCACGCCGGCGCCGCTGGCGGCGCCGCCGACGAGCCCGATCAAACCGCCCAAAATCCACAACCCGACGGCCCCGATGAACCCGGTGAGGAGCGCCAGCCGCACCAAGCGCCACGGATCGTCGCGCACCACGGCGCGCAGCGCGTCCACCGCGCCGAGCGACTCGCCGCCGTACAGCCGGACCGCCGCCGCGAAGCTGAGGAACGCGTAGACGGCCTCGGCGATGAACCAGCAGAACATGAAGACGATCGCAGCCGCGTCGTAGTGGGCGGTCAGGCGCGGGGTGAACAGGTTCTGCGCGACGGCGGCGACCACCAGGACCAGCGTCAACATCGCGACCGGCACGCCGCAGCGCACCAGGCGCGTCACCGCCCGATCGAAGAGCTCGCCGATCGTGAGCGGCCGGTCGACGATCATGCGGGCGCGCTTCCGGCCGCCGCGAGCAGATCGAGCCCCTCGCGGCGCACGCGCACGTCGGCCGCGAAGACCACCGCGAAGGTGAGGATCAGCGCGTCGATCAGGATCTGGCCGACCGCCGAGATGCCGTAGTAGAGCGGGTGGCTATGTACCAGCGTCGAGACGAGCGCGCCCAGCGCGAGCACCGGCAGCGTCCCGAACAGCACCAGCGCGTCGAGCACCAAGCCCGCCAGCAGCACGCGCACCGCGGTCGTCCGGCCGAACGCGCGGCGAAAGCCCGCGCCGATCGCCGCCCCGGCGGCGAGGTCCTCGACCACGACGGAGATCGCGGCCAGCGTGTAGGCCATCGACAGCCACGACACGACCGCGAGCACGACCGCTAAAAACGCGATGCCCACGATCACGCCGATGGCGATCGCGAGCGCGGTCAAGCTCTTCGCGATCGCGGCCAACGCGATGATGACGAACACGAGCACGAAGTACGCCACGAACAGCGCCACCGCCGCCACCCCGCCGGCTACCAAAAACGCTAGGCCGACCAGGACTTGCGCCGGCCAGCGTCGCGTCGCCAGCGCATACGCCGCGCGTGCATCCAGCTTGCGGCCGTGCAAGGCGGCGTCGACGACCGCGGTGACGGCGTTGAAGCCGAGCAGGCTGATCGCCGAGGTCAGCAGCAGCACCAGCGCGACCGCCGATCCCGACGCGCTGTGCGCCTCCATCTGCTCGAGCGCGGCCCGTTGCGCGGCCGGCCCGTGCGCGGTGAAGAGCGTGGCCATGTCGCCGAACGCGTCGGCACCGTGCGGCTGCAGCAGCGCGTCGAGGACGACGATCGGCACGATCATCAACGCGACCGCGACGACGATCTGCGGGAAATAGCGCACGAGAAGCGTCACCGCCCGGTCGAGCAACTCTCCGGCGCCTCGTGGCCGCAGCTCGGTCTCTTGCACGCACGAAAGCGTTCGCCCGCTTCCGGCGCGAATCCCCGCCGTATGCAGCTGGGAACCCTGGCCGCCGCGTGGCGCTATCCGGTGAAATCGCTGCGGGCCGAACCGCTCTCACGCGCCGCGATCGACGCCGACGGGCTCGCGGGCGATCGTACCGGCGCGCTGGTGGTGGCAACGCCCACGCACGCCCGGGCCGGTAAGACCTATCGCGGCAAAGAGTCGCCGCGCCTGCACCTCACCGACGACCCGCTCGCGGCCGTCGCCGGCGCCGCGGCCGACGGCGTCGCGGTCGCGGTCGACCGGAGCGCGCCGCGCTGGTTCGACGCCGGCGACGTCTCGCTGCTGCTCGACCTGTGGGTGCACGACGTGGAAGCGCTGGTCGGCGAGCCGCTCGATCCGCTGCGTTGGCGGCCCAACCTGTACGTGACCGCCGCGCCCGGCGTCGAGCTGCGCGAGCCCGACCTGGTCGGCGCGACGCTCGCCGTCGGCAGCGCGCGGCTCCGGGTCGTCGCGACGATCGAGCGCTGCGTCACGACCACCTACGACGTCGCGACCGGCGCGTCGAACCCGGCCGTGCTGCGCGAGGTCGCCCAGCGGCGCGACAACGTGGTCGGCGTCTACTGCGCGGTCGTCGCGCCCGGCGAGGTCGCCGTCGGCGACGCCGTCACGCTCGCGTTTCCGTAACGTTCCGCCGCGTCGAGCTGCGCCTCGAGGTCGCTGCCGGCCGCGCGCACCGAGGAAGATGCTCGGCGACCACAGGCACAGGTCCGCGTCCGACGATCGCCGTCAGGAGCAGCGCGACGTTCCACCTGCGCACGAGCAGCGTGATCGCCCGGTCGACGATCTCGCCGATCGTGAGCGCACGCGTCGCGATCATGCGCGCGGCACGCTAGAGCGTGCGGCGGCCTTCGATGGCGCGCGCCAGCGTGTTCTCGTCGGCGTAGTCGAGGTCGCCGCCGATCGGCAAGCCGTACGCCAGCCGGGTGACGTTGACGCCGCTGGGGGAAAGCAGTCGCGAGAGGTAGAGCGCGGTCGCTTCGCCTTCCGCGTTGGGGTTGGTGGCGACCACGACCTCGCGCGGCGACTCGCTGGCGACCCGATCGACCAGCTCGCGCACGCGCAGCTGCGAGGGGCCGATGCCGTCCATCGGCGAGATCAAGCCGCCCAGCACGTGGTAGCGCCCGTCGTACGCCGAGGTGCGCTCGATCGCGAACACGTCCTTCGCCTCGGCGACGACGCAGACCAGCGCGGCATTGCGCCGCGGGTCGTCGCAGATCGCGCACGGGTCGTCTTCGGTGATCGAGAAGCAGCGCGAGCACAGCCGCACCTTCTCCTTGAGCGCGACGATCGCGTCGGCCAGCGCTTCGGCGTCGGCGCGCGGCCGGTTCAGCAAATGGAACACCAGCCGCGCGGCGGTCTTGGGACCGACCGTCGGCAGTTTGCTGAACTCGTTGATCAGGGCCTGGACCGGGCCCGCGATGGTGGTGGCGATGGCGCGCTCGTCACATACCGGGGATGCGCATGCCGCCGGTCGCGGCGCTCATGCGTTTGGCGGCGAACTCTTCGATCTTCTTGTGCGCGTCGGCCAACGCGACGACCAGCAGGTCTTCGAGCATCTCGACGTCCGCGGGGTCGACGACCTCGGGCTTGAGCGTCACCTTGCTGACGCGGAAGTCGCCGCTGATCGCGACCGTCACGGCGCCGCCGGCGGCCGTTCCCTCCGCGGTCGCGTTCTGAATGTCTTCCTGCGCCTTTTGCATCTCTTGCTGCAGCTTCTGCAGCTGGCGCATCTGGTTGGGGTTCACGGGCGTCCTCGTCTCAGGTGAGCTTCTCGAGCGCGTAGCGCATCAGGTCGTCGCCGTCTTCGCCGTCCTCGGCGGCGAGGCCGTCCTCGGGCGGCGGCTGGGCGGAGCCGACCGCGACCCGGACCTCGAGCGTCTGCCCGGTCACCTCGGCGATCGCTTTGCGCACCGTCTCGAGGTCGCGCTTGAGCACGTCGGCGTTGATCGGGTCGGGGACGCGCAGCGTGAGCACGGTGCCGTCGAGCCCGGCCACCGTCGCGCGCGAGAGCGCGGCGCGCAGCGAGGTCTTCTGTCCCTCGGCGCGCATGCGGATGCTCTGCCAAAGGGTGCGCAGCTTGGTCAGCGAGAGCTCCATCGGCGCGGCCTTCGGGGCGACCGGCTCGGCCTTGGCCGCGGCGGCGGGCTTGGGCGTGCTCGGGGGCGGCACGGGCGGCGGCGCCGGCTTGGCCGGCGGGGGCGCGGGCGGCGGCGCGGGCTTGGCCGCCGGCGGGGCGAGCGGACGGGGAGTGGCCTCGCCGCCTTCGAGCAGCGCGACCCGGGTCGCCAGGGCGTCCAGGCTCGGGTCCTCGCCTTGCAGCACGAAGCGCAGGATCGCGCTCTCGAGCTCCAGGCGGGCGTTGCCGGAGCCGCGCGCGGCGGCCAACGCGTCGGCCAGCACGCGCAGCGCGCGCACCAAGCGCACCTGCGGCGTCACGGCGGCGCGCTCGCGCGCGACCGCGGCGTCGTCTTCGGCCAAGTCGCGCGCGAGCAACTCGGGGTTGACGCGCGCGACCAGCAGGTGGCGGAACTCGCCGATCGTGCTGCGGATCAGTCCGGTCATGTCGCTGCCGGCGTCGGAGGCTTCGTCGATGATGCGCAGCGTCAGCGCCGCGTCACCGTCGAGCGCCGCGTCGCGCAGCGCGCGCGCGAAGCCGCGGCCGGTCTGACCGAACGCCGCGTCGACGACGGCGTCGTCGACCGGGCCGTTGGCGAACGCGGCGACCTGCTCGAGCATCGTCAGCGCATCGCGCAAGCCGCCGTCCGCGCGATACGCGATCGCGCCCAGCGCCGCGTCGTCGATCACGATCCCTTCGGCGGCGGCGATCTCGCGCATGCGCTCGATCATGGTCGGGATCGCGATGCGCCGGAACGCGTAGCGCTGGCAGCGCGAGAGGATCGTCGGCGGCAGCACTTCCGGCGCGGTCGTCGCCAAGATGAAGACGGCCCATTCCGGCGGCTCTTCGAGCGTCTTGAGGAAGGCGTTGGCGCCCTCCTTGGTCAGCATGTGCGCCTCGTCGATGATGTAGACTTTCTTGCGCATCACCGAGGGCGCGAACTTGACCGCGTCGCGCAGCGCGCGAATCTCGTCGATCCCGCGGTTCGAGGCGGCGTCGATCTCCAGCACGTCGAGCGCGGTCCCCTCCAGGATCGCGCGGCAGTTCTCGCATGTGTTGTCGGGCGTGGCGGTCGGGCCGTTGACGCACTCGATGCAGCGCGCCAGGATCTTGGCCGCCGAAGTCTTGCCCGAGCCGCGCGGGCCGGAGAACAGATAGGCATGGGCGAGGCGTCCGGTCTCGAGCGCCGTCGTCAGCGTTTTGACCACCGCGTCCTGGCCGACCAGATCGGCGAACGTCAGCGGCCGCCAGGTGCGGTAGAGCGACACCCCCACAGGTTCGGGCCCGCGCAACGCGCTCCCGTGTCGACCGGATGGCGCCGTTGGTGAAGGCCGCGTAACGGTAGCGCCAACGATCAGTTAAATCGTACCGATCACCACTCTTGTCGCACGGAGTCGCGGTCGCGGCGCGGCGAACGACCGGGTGCCGGGTATCTCCCTCTCCGCTCTAAGGGAAGGCCCTCTTTCTCGTGCGCAGATCGTCCTTCGTCGCATCCGTCGCCGCGGCCGTCTTGGCCGGCGGCGCGACCGCCGTGCGCGCCGAGGCGCCACTGGTGGTGCTGGCGCCGCTCAACTCCGACCGCCCCTTGAGCGACATCATCAAGGCCTTTGCCGCCAAGCATGGCGGTGCGACGGTGCGCCCGTTCTTCGGCCGTCCCGACATGCTCTTCGGCCAGCTCGCGGCCGGCGCGCCGTGCGACGTCTTCGTCTCGTCGATCGCGGAGCTCTCGGCGCAAGCCCTCGACAAGCACCTGGTCGACCCGTTCCGTCCGATGTGCAAGCTGGTCCCGACGATCATCGTCGCCAAGGGCAACCCGCTGCACATCACCGGCCTGGCCGATCTCGCCCGCAAAGGCGTGCGGCTCTCCGTCGGCGACGACGCCACGCCCATCGGCCGCTTCACCCACGCGGTCATCAAGCGCGCCACGAAGACCTACGGCGCCGACTTCCCCGAGAAGTTCGAAGCCAACGTCGTTTCGCACGGCGTCAACACCAAGGGCGTGACCGGTCAGGTCAACAGCGGCTCGGCCGATGCCGGCATCGTCTTCACGTCCGACCTGTACGGCGACGAGATGCAGCGCGCGCAGGAAGTGCCGATCGATCCGGCGCTCGGCGGTTCGATCCAGAACGAGATCGCGGTCGCGACCGGCAGCACGAACAAGCCGTTGGCCAAGGCCTTCGTCGACTACGTGCTCTCGCCGGACGGCCAAGCCGTCTTCCACCACTATCGATTCGGCTGACGGATGGGCCGCGCACGCATCGCGGGGAAGCTGGCCCTCTGCTTCCTCGTTCCGGCATTGATCTTGGCCGTCGGCGCGGTCGTCGCGCTGCGCGGCGCTCACGACGTCGCGGTCCGCGGCGAGACCGCGACGCAAACGCTCGCGCACGCCGCGCAGATCCAAGCGGTCCTGGCCGACGTTCGTCAGCTCGAAAGCGGGCTGCGCGGCTACGCCGCGACCGGCGACAAGTCGTACCTGGGCGACGGCACCGTCATCCGCGCGCACATCGACACGCAGATGAGCGCCCTCACCGCGTACGCCAAGACGCATCCGGAGTTCCAGCACTACGTCGACGACGCGACCGCGCGGCTGCAGCTGATCACCTCGCTCATCGATCAGGTGACCTTCACGCTGGAGGCCGGTCGGCACAAGGCCGCGCTGGCGTCGCTGGGCATCCTACGCGATCAGATCGCGCAGTTCGGCCAGATCGGTCAGGGCGTCGGCGGCGCCGACGTGGCCGACACCTCGCTGGCCGAACGGGTCGTCTCCGGCGCCTTCGGCGACGCGCAGCGGCTCGCGTACGTGCTGCTGATCTTCTGCGTCGCGGCACTGGCGGCCAGCGTGCTGGCCGCGCTGGTGCTCGGGCGCTCGCTCTCGAGCCGGCTGGCGCGCGTCAACGCCGCCATCGCGGCGGTCGTCGACGACGACTTCGCCGTCCTCTCGGCCGCCTTCGCCGACCTCGCGCGCGGCCGGCTCGGCGGCACGATGACCGTGATCGAGCGCGACCCGCTGACCGATCGCGACGGCGACGAGATCGGGGACCTCGCACGGCGCTACAACGCGCTCGCCGCGGGGATCGCCGACGTCTCGCGCCAGTACGCCTCGGCGGCGACGCGCTTGCGGGGCTTGCTGCTCAGCGTCTCGGGCGCCTCGACCGAGCTGGCCGCGATCAACGACGCGATCGCGGCGGAAGCCGGCGGCGTCAGCGGCACCATCGACGGCTTCGTCAACGCGATGGGCATCTTGGCCGACGGCGCGCTGGCCAACTCCGAGCGCATCGACGAGTCCGGCGCCGCGGTCGAAGAGCTGGCGCGCGCGGCCGACCAGATCGCGACCGGAGCGCTCGAACAGGCCGGATCGGTGCAAGCGATCGTCGGCGCGGTCGAGCGGCTCGACGAGGAGCTGCGTGCGCTCGGCACCGTCGGCAGCGAGCTGGCGACCGCGGCGCGCAGCGCGCGGGCGCACGGCCGTGACAGCCGCGGCGCCGTGCTCGACACGGCCGAAGCGATCCGACGCATCGACGGTGCCGCGCAAGCCTCGGCCGAGGCGATGCGGCGGCTCGAAGCGCGCTCGAACGACGTCGCGCAGATCGTCGCGGCGATCGACGAGATCGCCGATCAGACGAACCTGCTCGCGCTCAACGCGGCGATCGAGGCGGCGCGCGCCGGCGAGGCCGGCCGCGGTTTCGCCGTCGTCGCCGACGAGATCCGCAAGCTGGCGGAGCGCTCGAACGTGAGCACGCGCGAGATCGCCGCCATCCTGGGCGCGATGCGCAAGGAGACAGCCGACGCCGGCGAGGGCATCCGCGGCTCGTCGGCCTCACTGACCGACGGACTCGCCCGCGCCGACAAGGCGACGGGAGCGCTCGACGTGCTGCAGCGCGCGATCGACGACGCGTCCGCGGTCGCCGAAGACTTGGCCGCACGTGTCGACGTGATGGCCCGCACCAGCGCCGACGTCTCGCGCAACGTCGCCAGCGTCTCGGCGGTGGTCGAGCAGAACGCGCGCGGGGCCGACGAGATGCGCGCGACCGCGCGCGACGTGACGCAGGTGATCCTGCCCGTCGCGGTCGCGACGCGCGAGCAATCGGCCAGCGCGCAAAGCGTCGCGCACGCCAGCCGCACGGCGGCCGCGCGCGTGCGCGAGATGCGCTTGCGCACCAACGGCGCGCGCGAGCGCACCGGCGCTTTGGCGGACGCCGTGGCCGCCTTCGACATCGGCGAGGAACGCGGAGCGGGAACCGCGCTCGCGGCCGATCCATTCACCCTCCTGGACGCTCGTCCTGAAAGGACCGCACTCCCCGCATGACGTCCCTGCTTCGCGCCGCGGCGCTCGCCCTCGCAACGCTCGTCACGATCCCGACCGCTACCTTCGCACAGACCGCGCAGACCGCGCCGGCGGCGTTGGCCGCCATCCCGGCCGGTCACGACGACGACCTGCGCCTGTTCGTGCCGGGTCAACCGGTCGTCAAAGGCCCGGCCGCGCTGGCCGCCATGCCGAAGGCCGATCTGATCGTGTGGGTCGCCGGCAACCAGTTCTTCGCGATGGAAGACCTGGTGCGCACCTTCCAAACCACCCACCCGCACGCCGCCGTCGTCGTCGTCACGCTGCCGCCCGGGCTCGAGCTCGACGGCATCCTGCACGGCGGCTTCCGCTACGAAGGCCACGACTACCCCGGCCGCCCCGACGTCTACGCGACCGTCGACCTGGGCCCGCTGCGCCAACTGCGCGACGCCAAGCTGGCGACCTCGTACGCGACCTACATGCACAACGAGCTCACGCTGCTGGTCGCGCAAGGCAACCCCAAGCACATCACCGGCGTCGACGACCTCGGCCGCCCCGACGTGCGCGTCTCGCTGCCGAACCCGACCAACGAAGGCATCATGACCTACTACGCCAAGCCGATGCTCGAGCGGCACGGGCTGTACGCCAAGCTGGTCGGCGATCACGACTGTCAGGCCTGCCAATCGGCGCCCAACGTCTACCTGACGGCGGTCCATCACCGCGAGACGCCCGAGCGCCTCGCCGACGGTCGCACCGACGTCGGCATCGTCTGGAAGACGGAGGCGATCGCCGCCATGGCCGCCGGCGCGAAGGTCCAAGCGGTGGCGCTCCCGCCGGCCGACAACGAGCGTGCCGCGGTCTCGTACTACCTCACGCCCCTGACCGCCAACCCGACTCATGTCGCACTGGCGCGGGCCTACGTCGGCTTCGTGACCGCCCCGGCGGGACAGGACGTCTACACCAAGTACGGCTTCGTCGGGGCCGACGCGGCCGAGCGCGCCAGCCGGCCGATCTGATCCGTCCGCCGGGGGCCGGGGTGCATCGTTTGGACGCTGCCGTGCGTTTTAAGTACGGTGGGGTCGGGTAACCCCTGAGCATCGGCTTTTGACGCCACGGTGACGCCTGCTTTCTAGCACGGCGTTCGTGTCGTCTCCGGCCCCCGGCGAGAAGGAACATGTCGACGGACGAACTGCGGCAAGCGCTGCGCGACCATTTCGGCTACGAGCGCTTCAACCCCGGCCAAGAAGAGGTCATCACGCGCATTCTCGCGGGTGAGGACACGCTCGCGATTTTGGCCACCGGCGCCGGAAAATCGCTGTGTTATCAGCTTCCCGCGCTGTTGCTGCCGGGGACGACGATCGTCGTCTCGCCGCTCATCGCGCTGATGAAAGATCAGCTCGACATGCTGGCCGAACGCGGCATCACCTCGACCGTCGCGCTCAACTCGACGCTCTCCGAAGAGCAAGAGCTGGCCGGCATCGCGCGCATCGCCTCGGGCGAGATGAAGATCGTGTTCGTCACTCCCGAGAAGCTCGAGGACGACGGCTTCATCTCGATCCTCCAGGAGCTGGCCGTTCCGCTGTTCGTCGTCGACGAGGCGCACTGCATCTCGCAGTGGGGCCACGACTTCCGTCCCGCGTACCTCAACTTGGGCAAGGTCATCCAACAGCTCGGGAAGCCCACCGTGCTCGCGCTGACCGCGACGGCGACGCCGGCGGTGCGCGAGGACGTGCTGATCCAACTCGGGATCCCGAACGTCAAGCCGATCGTCAAGGGGTTCGACCGCCCCAACCTGGTCTATTCGGTGCGGCGCGCCGACAGCGAAGCCGGAAAGCTCAAGACGCTCAAGGACTTGTTCCTCAAGGGCGAGCTCGAAGGGACCGGCATCGTCTACACGGCGACGATCAAGAACGCGCTCGAAGTGCAGAAGTACCTCCAGGACGAGATCGGGTTGCCGGCCGCGGTCTACCACTCCAAGCTGCAAAAGCACGATCGCACCGCGGTCCACGAGCTGTTCATGCAGGAGGCGATCCGCGCCGTCGTCGCGACCAACGCGTTCGGCCTGGGCATCGACAAGCCCAACATCCGCTTCGTCGTGCACTACGATCTGCCGGGCAGCGTCGAGGCGTACACGCAGGAAGCGGGCCGCGCCGGACGCGACGGCGATCCCTCCAAGTGCGTGCTGATCTATCGCATGAGCGATACGCGCGTGCAGAACTACTTCCTGACCGGCAAGTATCCCGACGTCGAGGAAGTGCAGAAAGTGTTCGGCACGCTGGAGATCTTCGGCGACCAGGAGGGCGGCGTCAGCCTGACCGACTTGCGCAAGATCACGCAGCTGCCGCTGACCAAGCTCAAAGTCGTCCTCGCGCTGCTCAAGAAGAGCGGCTTCATCGAGAACGGCATGCGCAGCAAGTACGTCCTCACCGAGGCCGCGCGCGAGCAGCGTGAGATGGTCCTCAACCTCGCCAACTACGAGACCAAGAAGAAGTACGACCAGTCGAAGCTGGCGATGATGTTGCAGTACGCCGAGACGACGGGCTGCCGCCGCCGCTTCGTGCTCAACTACTTCGGCGAGGACTACGCCGCCGAGACCTGCGGTGCGTGCGACAACTGCCTGCACGGTCACCGCGAGCGGGTCTCGTCGGGCTATCGCATCGCCGACGTCGTCTACCACGCCAAGTTCGGACAAGGCACCGTCGAGCGCGCCGAGAAGGACCTCGTCACCGTGCTCTTCCCGAATGTCGGCTACAAGACACTCCTGGCGTCGGCCGTCACACGGGAAGCAGCAACGAGCCAGAAGATCGCGTGACCGCACACCGACGAAGGAAGCCGCTTGCGACGCGCCCTCGCGCCGTTCTCTAGCCTCGCACTGTTGCTCGGCGCCCTCGCTCTCGGAGCGGCGGCGCAGCCGGTGAACCCCCCGGTCCCCGCGCCGACGGGGCCGGTGAACCCGCCCGGCACCGTGGCCAGCGCGGCGCCCGCAGTCCCCACCCCGCCGATGCCCGGAGCGACCACCGCCGCCCCGGGCTCGCCGCTTCCAGGGACCAGCGAAGAGCCGCTCGCCTCGCCCACCCCGAGCGCGACGCCGACGCAGCCGCCGATCATCGTCGACCCGCCGCAAGTCGGCGTCGAGCCCGGGAAGATCGCGTCGGCCCGCATCAACAGCGCGCTCGGCACCGTCACCGTCACCGTCGCCAACCCCGCGGTCGCGACCGCCGTCGTCGACCAGGCGCAACGCGTGCTGTTCGTCACCGGCGTCGCCCTCGGTACGACCACCGCGACGGTGACCGACCAGCGTGGCCTCACCCGCGACGTCCCCATCCGCGTCGCCTACGCCGCCGGCGTCCCCGCCGACGCGACGACGGTCAGCGTCACCGGCGATCCGGCCTCCGCCGACTACCTGCGCAGCGTCGTGGCCGACGCGGTGACGTCCGCGGCGACGCTGCGCGCCGGCGCGTCCGCGCAAGTGCTCGAAACGGTGCCGATCCACGGCGACCTCGCGCAGGACGATCAGGTCGAGCTCGACGTCCCGGTCACCCTCAGCGGGGACGGCTACTTCACCGTCAACGGCTCCACCCACGTCACCGTGCAGAACGTCGCGATGCCGCCGATCCAACCCGCGCGGCTGCTGGTCTCCGACTACCCCGAGCGGCTGACCGCCAACGGCGTCCTCTTCACCGCGCACCTCGACCGCACGCAAGCGCAGCGGTTCCTCTACTATCACTACAACCCCGGCACCGAGCCGCCGCGCCGCATCCTGCTCAAAGCGCACAACAGCGGCAACGTCCCCGCCGTCGTGCAGCTGATCAACGGCTCCGCCGGACCCGAAGGCAACGAGCTCGAGGTCGGACACCTCTCGACCTCGCGTTTCCTGGTCCGCCAGTCGCGCAACGAAGGGCTCGTGGTGTCGATCCCGCCCGGCGCGACCAGCAATCTGCTCAACGCCCCGTTGCCGCCGCAGAACGTCGTCAGCGGCATCCTGCAGCTGCGGCTGGTCTCCGGCGATCCGGTCGATCTCACGCTGCTCGCGCAAGACGCGAGCGCGCCGCTGGACCAGTCGATCAGCACCACCGAGCTGCTCGCCGGCGGCGCCCCGCACGCGCGCGGCGTCTATCCCGTCCCGACCTTCTACTTCGATCGCACCTACGACGTCGACGGGCCCGACCTCGAGATTCCCATCGGCCAGTTGCCGCTGCCGAACCTGCGCGAAGGTGAAGCGCTCGCCGGCGACTACGGTGTCGAGCAATCGATGAACGTCGTCATCGTCAACATGACGCGCGGGCCGCACTCGATCGCACTCTACGCCAATCCGCGCGGTGGGCGCGCGACGGGAACGTTTCTCATCGACGGCACGCTGGTGCAGGCGCATGGGTTGCCGGCGTTTTCGCGCTTCAAAATCTGGCAGGATACAATTCAGCCGGGGACGTTCCAGCGGGTTCGTGTCGTCACGATGCCCGAGGGCGGGTCTTCGTATCCGCTGCGGCTCGTGTTTGCGCAGGATGATGGGTCGGTGGCGCCGGGCTTGCCGGGGTCGCCGGTTTACTGACCTCCCGCGGGGCTCGGCAGCGGGGTCGGACGTTGCTGCGGCGGGGACGCTCCCTGCGCGCTTCCTGCGCTTCGGTCGCTACCGCTGCGTCGCTCCCGGCCTTCCGGGCCTTCGCTCCTTCGCGAGTCCCCGCCGCAGCAACGTCCGACCCCGCTGCCTCCTGGCGCGATTAGCGTCGGGTGCGTTGGTAGATCTCTTGCGTCGCGGTGGCGGCGGAGAGCCAGGAGAACGCCTGTTGCGCGGGGGTGCGCAGGGCGGTGGCTCGCCGCTGCGCGGCGTCGCGGGTGGATAGCAGGGTGGTGATCGTGGTGGACCAGGCTGATTCGTCGTTGGGGGGGATCAGCGGGATTTCGGCTTCGGGGAACATCGTCGCGAGCTCGCGGAGGGAGGACGTGTCGGCGGCGATCGCCGGGAGACCGGCGCACATTGCCTCGGCGAGTGCGTAGCCGAAACCTTCGTAGCGGGAGGGGATGAGGGCGAGGGATGCGGTTGCGTAGAGTTCGTCGAGTGCGTTGCGCGGGATGTAGCCGCGTAGGTCGAGGCGGTGCGTGACGCCGAGCTCTTCAGCTCGTTTTTTTACTTCGTCGGCGTAAGGCGTTGGGGGGCCGACGGAGACGATGCGCAGGTCGGGGATCGTGGGTAGGGCTTTGACCAGGACCTTGAGGTTTTTTCGCGCTTCGACGGTGCCGACGACGAGCGCGAAGGGTGGATCCGTTGGTTTCCGCTCGATTGCGGCGAAGCGCTCGTCGACGCCGGGATAGACGACGTCGAGCGTTGCGTTGGGGTCGATCAGCGTTTTGTATTCGGTGGCGGTGAAGTGGCTGTCGGTGATGATGGCGGCGGCGTGTTTGTATAACCGCGCTTGGAGCGTGGCGAAGTAGGCGCGGGCGTAGGCGCGCGTGTGGTGTTGGACGCGGTGCCAGGCGAGGTCGTGGACGGTGACGACGGTTGGCAGCGTGTGGATAATCGGCATCGTGCCGCTGGTGGCGTGCAGGACGTCGGCGTGGGCGCGGGCGGCTTCGATGGAGAGCAGGAGCTGGTCCCAGATGACCCTGCGGTCGAAGCGCCAGGGGTTCAGGTGCGGGGCGCGCAGCTCGCGCACGTCGACGCCGAGCGCGCGCAGCGCGTTTGCCAGGTCGCGGGCGTAGACGCCCGCGCCGGTCGCGGTGCCGACGGTGAGCTGGGTGTCGAGGGCGACGATCACTTCGTCAGGCAGGCGGCGAGTTTGGCGCCGAAGGTCGGGTTGTCGGTCAACGGCGCGGCGTTGGGGGCGAGCGCGCTCGAGCGCGCCGCGTCCGCGCGCGCGCTCGCGCAGTCGCCGTCGGCGACGGCGGCGAAGGCGAGGCCGCCGTAGGCGGGAGCGCTGGCGGGGTCGACTTGCAGCGCGCGCTCGTCGTGCGCGCGGCCCGCCGCGGTGTCGCCGTTGGCCAGCTCTTGGTAGGCGGCGGCGAGCAAGTACGTCTCGTCGTTGGGCGCTTCGCTCAGCGCCAGCTCGTAGGCGCGCTGCGCGTCGCGCCAGTGCGCGGCGCGGTGCGCGACGTCGTGATAGCCTTGGGTGGCTTCGAGGACGCCCAGGCGCCAGTAGGCTTGGCCGAGCGCCTCGCCGGCGTCGACGTCGGGGCTGAGGCGCGCGATCAGCTGCTGTTCTTCGGGGATCGCTTCGTCGACGGCGCTCTCCGGCAGCGCGTCGATGTGGGCTTGGGCGCGCACGAAGTCGGCGGCGGCGATGTAGTCGGCCAGTGCTTCCTCGTGCGCGCCGCGCGCTTGCGCCAACTGGCCGCGCAGGTCGTCGGTCGTCGTGTCGGCGGGGGCGCCGGTGAGCAGGCGCCGCGCTTCGTCGAGCGCGCCGGTGTGGATGTCGGCGGCGATGCGGGCCGGCGCGCCGCCGAGCAGGGCGGCGCGCAGCAGCGTCGGGTCGTGGCGGTGGAGGAAGGCGGGCAGCGAATGACGCGTGGCGAGGTCGCCGTAGGCGGCGGAGGCGGCGAGCTGCGCCGCGCCCAGCCGGGCGACCAGGGCGATCGCGAGCAGCGTCAGCGCGACGCGCGCAGCGCGGCTCATCAGAAGCGCACCGTGAAGTTGACGTCCTCGCGGTTCTGCTCGAAGTTGAACGAGGGCAGCATCTGGTCGGTGTAGCGCTGGTTGCTGTAGAGCGCGGAGACGGAGCTGGTCGTGCGCGGAATCGCATACGTCGCGGAGAGCGTGTAGTCGTCCTTGCGTTCGTCGACGTTGGTGAACGTCGAACCGTAGGCGCCGTTGAAGAGCTGGTGGTCGTAGGCGGCCCCGAGACTGAAGTCGTGCGAGATCGGCACCGTCGCGCCGGCGGTCAGCGTCGTGTGGTGCTCGTCGATCGCGTTGGGGAAGGTCAGCGGCGGCGGCAGGCCGGCTTGGACCAGCGAGAGCAGCGCGGCCGCGCTGGCGGGGTCGGCCGTGCCGAGCGAAGCGTTGAACGGCACGTACGGGACGCCGGTCGGGTCGTCGCGATACAGCCGTTCCGTCGACGCGCCCAGATCGAAGGCGACGCTGCGGCGGAAGATCGGCAGCGCGAGCTGCACGCCGGCTTCGAGGTGGTCGAAGCGCAGCTTGTCGGCGCTGGCCGTTCCCTCGTAGGCCAGCGGCCCGAAGCCGTCGGGGGCGAGCGAAGCGAGGTCTTCCGCCAACAGACGCGTGCTCAGCCGCACGTCGCCGATGCGCACCGGCGCGGTGAAGGTCAACGCGAGGCCTTGCGTGTTGGGCGCGTAGGCGCTGAAATATTGCGGCCCGCTGGCGATGAACGGGTTGAAGACCGGCTCGATCGTCGTCAGCGCCGGGTTGGCGGCGGTGTGCGTGCCGGCGGCGGCGTCGAAGTGCTGGTTCACCGTCAGCGTGTTGGCGAAGCCGAAGAACTGTGGAAAGTACGCGCCCTGCCAGTAGCTGAACGCGGGCGGGACCGGGCCGTCGTACTGCAGCGGCGCGCCGTCGAGGTAGTGCGGCCCGACGGCTTGGTACTGCACCGAGAGCGTCGCCTGCGCGAGCGAAAGCCGCAGGCCGACGACGCCGGCGTTGTCGGTCACCGGCGCGACGGTGCTCGCGTCGGGCGTGTACTTGCTCAGCGCGCCTTCGGCAAACAGCAGCGGGTGATTGGTGCGCGAGCCCAGGTCGACGAACGCCAGCGGCAGCTGCGTGTCGACGCCGAAGACGGTGTCGCTGACAAGCGCGAGGCCGCCGCTCGACGAGGCCAGCACAACTTCGTCGTTGGGGGACGTGACGCCGTCGGCGGCGTCGAAGATGCGGCTGAACGAGAGCCCGATCTCGCCGCCGGGCAACCCCGCCAATTGCTGGTCGAGCCGCGCGTTGACGTGATAGCGCTGGTAGGCGACGTCGTTGACGACGTCGATCGCGTCGTACGTGATCGCGACGACCGAGCCGACCGGCAGCGGCGTGCGGAACACGACCTGATTCGTCTGCGCGACGAAGTACCACGCGCCGCCGCCCAGCGGGCAACCGGCGCCGTCCGGCGTGAGCGCGTTCGCGCCGCACGGCGTCCCGTCGAACGCGGAGACGTAGACCGTGCCCAGCTGCGCCTTCTGCGTCAGGTAAACGGCGCTGAGCGGTGCGCCGGCGGCGGTGAAGGTGTCGGTGCGCAGCGCGCCGCTGGTCGAACCGGGCGCGCCCGGCTGCACGGCGCCGACCGGCGGCCGGTCGGTGAGCAAGAAGTAGTTGCTCAGGGTGAAGTCGTTGCCGAGGATCCCGGGCAGCGTGTCGATGACGGTCGGGTCGAGCCGCGTGTAGGCGAATTGGAAGCTGGTGCGCCCGCCGAGCACGCCGCCGATCTCGTAGCCGTGCTCGTACGGCTGCAGCGGGCTGTCGAACCCGTCGCCTTGCTGCGAGGCGTCGGGGGCGCGGTACGTCAGCCCCAACCGCGAGGAGCGCAGATCGCTGATCTCGCCGTCGGTCAGCGTGACGTCGCTGAAGGGCCCCATCTGCGCCAGGTGCACCTCGATCGTCGGATCGATCGTCGTGCCTTGCTGCGGCACGTACTCGCCGCCGTAGCCGGTGCCGATGATGCGGATCGGCAGCGAGACGGTCAGGTTCTCGTCCGGCGTGTAGACGACGTTGAAACGGTCGTCGAAACCGCTGACGGTACCGGGGTTGACCTGGTCGAGCGGGCTGCCGTTGGGCGGCGCGGCCAGGAACGCGTTGACGAACGGATCGATCGCGCCGCCGCTCAGCGTCGTCGGCACGCCGGGACGCTGCCGGTAGGAGTTGTCTTGCAGCAGCTGGCCGTGGAGCGAGAGCTGTTGCGCCAGCTTCGTGCGGCGGTCGAGCTGGTCGAGCGCGTCCTCGAGGTTCGTCACCCGCACGCCGAGCGCGTCGAGCTCGTCCTTGAGCGCGTCGATCAGCTTCTGCACCAGCTCGAGGTCGGTCTTCGAGGCGTAGCCGGCGCCGTTGGCCTGCAGCTTGGCGACGATGCGCGCGACCAGCACGGCCATCTCGTAGCGCGTGAGCGGGCGCTCGCCGTCGAAGGTACCGTCCGGGTAGCCGTCGATCAGCCCGTCGGCCGCCAGCGACTGGATGGCCTGGTAGGCCCAGTGGTTGGCCGGCACGTCGGCGAACGGCGTCGCGCCCGCGTCTGCCGGGAGCGCCAGCGCGGACAACGCGATCCCGAGCGCGAGGAACACGCTCCTCCGCCTCATGCCCGTCCCTGGTGCAGTCTCGGTGTTCGCAGGCGGACGCCTTAGGTAGCGCCGGCGGACGACTCCTGCCCCTGGTGCGCGGCCTGCAGATAGCGCTCGGCGATCAGCAGCGCCGCGTAGTCGTCGACCGGGCGATCCGGCAGCAGCATCCCGCGCGGCACCAAGCGGCGCCAACCGCGAGGCGGATGATCGTGGAAATAGCGTGCGCGCGCGCGCAGCGTCGTCTCGTACTCGTCGACGAAGCTGATCGGCAGGCCCAAGTCCTCGACCGCGCTCGCGATCGCCGCCGCGTTCGTGCCGCGACCGATCGCGATGTGCTCGACGCCGTGCTCGACGACCAGCTCGCGGACCGTCGCCGGCAGGGTCGCGACCGGCACGACGCCCAGCGCCAGCGGCGGCGCATCGAGCCCGACCACGATCGCGTAGCCGCACTTGCGCGTCCCGGGATCGAGGCCGAGCACCCTCACGAGCGCAGCGGCTCGACCGAGGCGGACAGGAAGAACACCCCGGAGTGCGGGTACAGGTCGCCCTCGGTGCGCGCGACCAGCCGCCACTTGCCGTGCAGGCTGCTCAGCTTCGTCAGCGCCGCCTGGAACGAGCGCGGATCGAACCCGCTGGGCTGGCTGAAGAACGGGTACGGCATCCCGGCCTTGGAGAGCGCCTGGACCGCGCGCAGCGAGAGCTCGTTGTACTCCGGCGGCGCGAGCGGACGGCCGCCCTCGACCTCGATCGACGCGACTTCCTGGTGGTTCGAGAACAGCTTCTTGTCGGGCCACGAAGCGAAGGTGAACGAGATCGTCTCGCCGCGGAACAAGTTCTGCGAGGCGATGGGCAGCAACAGCAGCGGGACGTTCCCCTCGCCCGCGTGCGACCAGTTCTCGTGGAACTGGCGCAGCAGCTCGAGCAGGTTGTACTGCACCTGCGGATCGGCCGCGCTCTTGTGGTCGGGCTGCAGTCCGATGCGCGCCGCCAGCTGGTTCGCCGAGCGAATCGTCGCGTCGAAGTAGGCCAGGAACGCGCGCATCTGGTCGTCCTCGCTCTGATTGACGTCGAGGACGGCCCACGGACCGATCGGCGCGCCCAGCGCCAGCACCAGGTTGCCGTTGCGCGTCGTGTCCAGCTCGCGCTGCTGCGAGGTCGCCTGGGCTTGCAGCTGGTTGATCTGCGTGTTGAGCTGGCCGATGCGAAAGAACGCCGTGCGCACTTCGCTCGACGCCACCAAGGCCACCAGCGTCACCGAGACCGCGATCAGCATCCCGGTCACGACCGCGACGATCGTCGACGTGTATTTCGGCCGCAGCCCGAACAGCGTGAGGCGCTTGCGCCCCACCTGGTGACCGACCCGGTCGCCGATGTACGCGATGCCGCCGGCGACGATGGCGATCGCCAAGACGGAGAGGATTCCCGAGAGCACGCGTTACGCCACGCGCGAGGCGCGCCGCAGCAGCGTCGCCCCGATGACGGTGAAGAGGACGTTGGGCGCCCAGGCGCAAGGGCCGGCGAGCCACGTCGCCGCGCTGCCGACGGTGAGGAAGACCGTCGAGATCACGTAGTAGACGAAGACGATGGCGACGGCGATGCCGAAGCCGAGCCCCGTGCCGCCGCCGCGGACGGGACGCAGGCCGAACGGCACCGCGATGAGGGTGAACACGAACGCCGCGAACGGGCGCGCCAGCTTCGCGGCGTAGGTCGCCGTGAAAAGCCGTCGCTGCTGCGGCGAGAGGTTGTTGGTCGCAAGCTGAGCCTTGATTTCCGCGCGCGAGAGCGTCTCGGGGTTCCCGGTTTGGACCGACTGCTTCGCGATCTGGTTGGGCCGCTCCCCGATGTCGACCGCCAGCGTCGGCGAGGTATCGGACTGCACGGTACCGTCGGAGCTGAAATGGTAGGTCGTCGCGTTCTGGAAGGTCCAGGTCGGGGCCGCGTACGTCGCGCGGTCGGCGAAGGTGATGTCCTGCGGCTTCTGGTGCGCGTCGTAGCGGATGACGGTCACGTTGAGCAGGTCCTGCGTCTCGACGTCGAAGGCGCCGGCGATCGTGACCTGCTTGCCGCCGCCCGGCAAGGGCGTCACCGCCGAGAGGTTCGAGAGCGCCGGCGAGACGTGCTCGATGACCGCCTGCTGGATGTACGCCGCCCGATCGCTGGCGAACGGCAGCAGCTCCTCTTGCAGCACCAGCGAGACCAGCGAGGTGATCAGGCCGACGACCAGCAGCGGAGCGACGATGCGGCCCAGCGAGATGCCGCCGGCCGCCATCGCGGTGATCTCGCTCTCGCCCGAGAGCCGCTGCATCGAGAGCAACGTCCCCAGCAGCATCGCCATCGGGATCGTCAGCAGCAAGAACGGCGGCATCGACCACAGGAAGTACTCGACCGCGGCCGCCAGCGGCGCGTGCTCTTCGGAGACCAGCCGCCCCAGCGCGAGGATCTGCGTCGCGACGAAGATCAGCGTGAACGCCGACAACCCGAACAAAAACGGCCCGCCCAACTGCGTGACGAGATACCGGTCCAGAATAGTAGGGGGCCAGAAGCGCAGCGGCGGAGCGCCGAAGGCGCGATGCTGTGGCGCGGTCTCAGTCATCGTGCGCTATAGCCTAAAACTCTGGCCGAGGTAGAACTCGCGCGCGATCGGGGAGTCGAGCACGTCTTGCGCCGTGCCGCTCACCTCGATCCGGCCGTCGTTCATGATGTACGCGCGGTCGACGATCGCCAGCGTCTCGCGCACCTGGTGGTCGGTGATCAGCACGCCCAAGCCGCGCTCGCGCAGTTGGCGGATCATCGCCTGGATGTCGGCGACGGCGATCGGATCGATCCCGGTGAACGGTTCGTCGAGCAGCAGGAACGCCGGCTCCGTCGCGATCGCGCGCGCGATCTCGACGCGGCGGCGCTCGCCGCCCGAGAGCGAGTCGCCCATCGCGTCGACGAAGTCGGCCAGACCGAACTCGGCCAGCAGCTCGGGCAGACGACGCTCGCGCTCCGAGCTGGGAACGCCGTTCATCTCCCAGATCAGCCGCAGGTTGTCGCCGACGGTCAGCTTGCGAAAGATCGAGTTCTCCTGCGCGAGGTAGCCCAGGCCGGCGCGCGCGCGCTCGTGCATCGGCGCGCCGGTCAGCGCGCGCGCGACGCCGTCGCGCTCGAGCACGACCGTCCCGCTGTCGGGACGAACCAGGCCGACCACCATGTAGAACGTGGTCGTCTTGCCGGCGCCGTTGGGCCCGAGCAGGCCGACCACCTCGCCGCGTCCGACCTCGGCGCTCACGCCCTTGACGACGGTCCGCCGGCCGTACCGCTTGACGAGGTCGCGCAGCACGATGCGATCGCCGGCGTTCATCCCGAGGTCACCTTCACGTCGTGCAAACGCACGTCGCCGTCGAGATGGTCGCCCGTCAGCGAGAGGCCGTTGGGGCCGGTCATCACCACGTGGCCTTCGCCGAACAGCCGCTCGCGGCTCGAGTCGTAGCGCAGCGTGTCGCAGGTCAGCACCGCACCGTCCTGCGTGCGCGCGTGAACGCCTCCCGTCATCAGGACACTCTTGTCGTGCTGGGACACCGTCGCCTTCGGCGCGTCGGCGATGGTGACGGCGCCCGTCTTGTCGACGAACGTCACGTGCGGCTGATCGAGGACCGCCGTCCCGGCGGCGATGTCGCCTTCGAACAGCATGGTGCGGATGGTGTAGATCTTGCGTCCGTTCTTGGTGTCGGTGATGATCGACGGCTTGAACGCCGTCCCGCGCCCGATCACGTGCACCGGCACGCCCTGCGGCGAGGACGACGGAGCGGCCGTCGGCGCGCCGGATGCGCTCGGCGCGGCGGCGCCGCCGGTCGGCTGCGAAGCGTGTGAGCCGCAACCGGCCACGGCCAGGGCGAGCAGCACGGCGAGGCCGATCGGGCGCCGCCCGACCGCGACGGGTTCGCCGCCGGCGAAGCCTCTAGAGCGCATCGGTCCGTACTACGGCGAGTGCGAGCGGCACGACCTGGAGGTAGAGCGGAAAGAAAATACTGATCGTGTTCAAGCCGCAGTGGACGAGGAAGGCGACGAAGCCGGCGACCAGGCCGAAGCCGAACGCGCGCGGGAGTGCCGGGGCGACGGCGGCAGCGCGCACGACCCGGCGCACCAACAGCGCCGGCCCGACCACCAACATCACCAAGGCCACCAGGCCCCCCTCGGCCGCGTACGCGAGCGGCAGCGAGTGGGGATCGAAGGCGACCGGCGTCTGCGGGCCGGGCGCGTCCGGCGGGCGGAGCACCGCGTAGGTCTTCCCGTACGCCAACGGCCCGACACCCAACAGCGGAAACCGGGTGAAGGTCGTCCAGCCGGCGTGCCAGGCGCTCAGCCGGACCGCCGTGTCGCGCGGGTTGTGGTGCAGGCTGCCCAACGTCGCGTCGAGCGTCAGCCCGGCCAGCCCGATGAGCAATGCGGCCACCAGCAAGCGGCGCTGCCGGGCGAGCAACCCATAGGTCGCGATGCCGCAGACGGCGCTGAAGGCACCCCAGCGCGAGAAGGTGGCCGCCAGCGCCACCGCCAGCAGCACGGCGCAGGCGACGGCGAGCCGGTCGCGCCCGCGCGAACCGATCGCCAGGGGGAGCGCGATGCCCAGGCCGACCAGCGCGTAGCCGGCCAGCTCGTTGGGATTCAGGAACGTCCCCACCGCCCGGCCGTTGGCGAAGGCGAACAGCGCGACCGGCCGGCGCACCAGCACCATGACCAGCGCCAGCGCGGCGGCGGCCGTCGCCGACCACAGAAACGTCCGCACGATCAGCCGGGTCACGGCCGCGTCCGCCTCGCGCGCCAGCGCCAAACCGGCACCGCCGATCAGGAACACGAACAGCCCGAGCCCCACGCCCGTCACCGGGTCGAAGCCGGTGATCCCTGCCAACGTGGTCGCCGCGCCGCTCCCGATCAGAACGAACGTCAGCCCGTCCCGGCGCAACGAGCGCAGGGTGGCCGGGACGACCGCCAGCAGCGCGAGCGCGAACAGCAGCGCGACGAGAAGGGCGGCTCCGCGCGGCAGCAGGATCGGCATCGGCGGCCGGGTCGGATCGAGGACGACCAGCTGGCCCAGCAGCGGGATCAGCGCGATCGACCCGGCCAGGCCGAGCGTCGCGGCCTTCACGCCGCCACCGCCAGCTCGGCGATCGCGCCGGCGATCGCGGCGGCCCCGCCCGGCGACCCCATCCGCTCGCGGCCGACGGCGGCCATCCGGGCGCGCCGAGTGGGGTCGGCCAGCAGCGCCGCGACGGCGGCGGCGGCGCCCGCCTCATCGCCGGGCGCGATCAGCAACGCGTCGCCGAGCAGCCCGCGCTGGCGCTTGCGGTACCAGGCGTCACGGCGCGCGCCGGCCAGCTCGAGCGCGACGACCGGGACGCCGGCGGCCGCGGCCGCCTCGTTGGCGGTCCCGCTCTGGCCGAGCACGAGCGTCGCCTCCGGCAGCAGCGCGCCCAGCGGCCCCGGCCATGCCCGCAGCGGACCGGCGGCGAGGGCGGGCGCGAAGCGCGCCGGGTCGAGATTGGGCGCGATCGAGAGCACCGCGTCGAGCTGCGGCGCGCCGGCGCGCACGCGCGCGATCACCGCGGCCAGCTGCCGCGCGTCGGCGTACGCGCGCTCGCGCGAGCCGGGCAGTACCGCGACGCGCGGCGTTCCCCGCCAGTCGACGCGTTCGTCCGACGCCAGCAGGTCGACGATGACGTTGCCCGGCGCCTCGGCCGGGACGCCCTGGGCGCACAGCGCGGCCGCGGTCGCCGCGTCGCGCACGAAAACCCGCCGCGCCGCCGCGATGATGCGCCGCTCGCCCGGCCCGTACGGTGCGACGTAGACGCTCTTGGCGGTACCCACGTACACCAGCGGGCCGCCGGCCAGGCGCGCCAGCGCGCACGCGTAGGCGTCGCCGACCGCGACGATCGCCGCATAGCGCCCACGCGCCGCGCGCAGGAAGCGCACCTGGCGCGCGAACAGCTGCACGAAGCCGGCCCCCAGGTCGCGCGCGAACGCCGCGAGGTTGCCCATCGCCACCAGCCCGCCGGACGGCAACGCGCGCTGTGGACCGACGTCGGCGAAGTCGCCGCCGCCCAGCCGCTCGCCGACCAGCGCGAAGTGCCGTGTCGCCAGCGGCGCGCGCGCGCGCAGCTCGGCCGCGATGCGAGCGGCGATGGCGGCTTCTCCGTGCCCGTTGGTGACGAACAAGACCTCACGCACCGGCGCGCAGCGGCTCCAGCGCGAAGTCGGCGATCCGCGCGCGCCCGTTCGCGTCCTTGGTCAGCTCGGTCCGCGACGCATACGCGCCGTACGGGCCGGCGTGCACGATCGGCACGCCGCCGACCAGCTCGGGCTCGTGCAGCGTGTCGTGACTGTGGCCGCCCAAGATCAGCTCCAGGCGCGGTACGCGCTGCGCCAACAGCCGGTCGGCACGCAAGCCCAAGTGCGAGAGCGCGATCAGCGTCGTCTCCGGCGGCGTCGTCGCGGCGATGCGCGCGGCGACGTCGAACGGGTCCAGGAACCGCCAGCCGAACAGCCGTTCCCACGGCGAGCCGCTCGGGTACTGCACGACCAGCAACCCGAAGAAGCGCACCGACCACGGCGTGCCGGCGTCGTCGCGTGCGAACACGCGGTCGGCGGTGAACGGCAGCGCGCGCCCCTTGGTGTCGACCAGGTTCGCGCATACGACCGGGTGGCGCATGCGCGCGATCCGCGCACCGACGGCGCCGAACAGGTAGTGGAACTCGCGGTTGCCCATCGCCTGCACGTCGATCGCCGCGCGGTCGAGCTCGTCGACGATCGGTTCGTGCCGGTGATACATCGTCTGCGAGCCGCGCAAGCTGTCGCCGCAGTCGACGTACATCCCCGGCCGCGCGTCGCGCAGCGCCGTCAACGGCGCGGCGACGTCACGGTGATCGTGCAGGTCGCTGGTATGGTAGATGCGCACGGTCACACCGGCCCGCTGACGCGCTCGAGCACCCAGGCCGCGTTGCGCTGCAGCGAGTCGGGCGGCCCGAGCGCCTCGCGCAGGCGCGCGTAGCCGGCCAGCTGCCGGTCGGGTGCGGCCAGCAGCGCGACCAGCGCGTCGGCCAAGGCGGCGGGCGTCGCGGCCTCTTGCAGCAGCTCGGGGACGAGCGGCTCGTCGAGCACCAGGTTCGGCAGCGTGATGTAGGCGCCGCGATAGACGCGGCGGGCGATCTTCGCCTGCGCTTCGGAGAGCACGTACAGCGCCAGCGCCGGCGTCTGCACCAGCGCCGCCTCGAGGACCGCCGTCCCCGACGCGATGGCGGCGGCGTCGGCACGGCGCAGCGCGTCACGCGTGTCGCGCACGATCTCGACCGGCAGCGGCGAGCGCAGCGCGAGCAGATGCTCGAGGTGCCGCTGCGCGTCGTCGTCGGCCGCGACCAGCAGCGCGCGCACGTTCGGGCGCAGCTCGCGCACGCGCGCCAGCGCGTCGAGCAGCCGCGGCGCGTGGCGTTCGATCTCCCCGCCGCGGCTGCCGGGCAGGATCGCGATCAGGCCGCCGTTGGCCGGCGGCGGCGGCAGCGGCGGGCGGGCGCCGATGGTACTCACCAGCGGGTGGCCGACGAACCCGATCGGGAGCTTGAGCCCGCGATAGAAGTCCGCTTGGTGACGGAACAGCGTGAGCGGATCGCACAGCCGCGCGACCTGATAGGCGCGCTTGACGTTGTCGAGCCACGCCGCGGGCGGCGCGTAGTAGACGATCGGCGTGCGAAACCCGAGCTGCCGCAGCGTCTTCGCCAAGCGCACGTTGAAGGCGCCGAAGTCGACCAGCAGTACCAGGTCCGGCGGCCGGCGGCGCAGCTGCCACGCCGTGCGCAGCATGATCGCGTACAAGCGCGGAATCTTGCGCAGCGCGGAGATCGGCCCCAGCGACGCCCAGCCGCGCGTGCGCTGCACCAGCCGCACGCCGGCGGCCTCCAGGCGCTCGTTCCCGATGCCCTCGGCCTCGAGCGCGACGCGCGCGCGCATCGCACCCAACAGGTCGGCGGCGAGCAGCTCTCCCGAGGCCTCGCCCGTGCTCACGAAGACGCGCACGGCGCGCGACCGCTACTTGGTGATCCCGCGGTCGGACGAGGCTTCGAGGAACGCCAGCAACGTGCGTCCCTCGTCCGTCGACACCGTCTCGCGCAGCACCGAAACGGCCTGCGAGACGTTGCGCTCCGAGCGGTAGATCGTCTTGTACGCGTCCTTGAGCTCGCCCAACGCCTCGCGCGAGAAGCCGGCGCGACGCAGGCCGACGGCGTTGAGCCCGTAGACCTCGGCCGGGTTCCCTTCCGCCAAGAAGAACGGCGGAACGTCGCGCACGATCTTGCTGTAGCCGCCGACGAACGCGAAGCGGCCGATGCGCACGAACTGGTGGACGCCAGCCATCGCGCCGATCGAGGCGTGGTCCTCGACGACGACGTGTCCGGCCAGCTGCGCCAAGTTCGACATCGTGACGTGGTCGCCGATGCGGCAATTGTGCGCGACGTGCGTGTAGCCGAGCAACAGGCAGTCGTTGCCGACCGAGGTGACGCCGCCGGCATCGGCGGTGCCGCGGTTGATCGAGACGTACTCGCGGATCACGGTGCGATCGCCGATCGTCGTGACGGCGTCTTCACCGACGACGGCCTTGCGGTCTTGCGAGGGGCCGCCCACCGTGCTGAACGGGTGGATCTCGCAGTCCTCGCCGATGGTGGTGCGGCCGTTGACGACGACGTGCGCCAGCAGCAGCGAGCGCGCGCCGATGGCGACCTTCGCGCCGACGATGCAGTATGGCCCGATCTCGACGTCGACGCCGATCTTCGCGGTGGGGTGGACGACGGCGGTCGGATGGATCACAGGTGCAGCACCGTCGCGTCGACGCCGAACGCGCCCGGATCGCTGACGACCGAGAACATCAGCTCGCCGGCGCAGACCAGCTCGTCGCCGACCTTCGCCTCGACCACGACGACGCCCATGTTGAGCTTGACGCGGGCGACGCGGGCCCACATGTCGAGCCGGTCGCCCGGGATGACGGGGCGGCGGAAGCGGAAGCCGTCGACGCCGGCCAGGTACGGCGTCTTGCGGCTCTGATCGCCCGGCTTCAAGATCGTCGTGCCGGCCAGCTGCGCCAGCGCTTCGATGATGTAGACGCCCGGCAGCACCGGGTTGAGCGGGAAATGGCCGGTCAGCATCGGCTCGTTGACGCTGACGTTCTTGTAGCCGCGCGCGCTGACCATCGGCTCGAGCTCGAGGATGCGGTCCAGCAAGAGCATCGGGTAGCGGTGCGGCAAGATCCGCATGATCTCGCGCACGTCGTAGGCGGCCATGCTGGGCTAGACCGGTTCGCCGGCGGTAAGCGGACCGGAGCGAAGCGAGGACCGCGACGGGTTCGCCGCAGGCGAACCCACCAGCTCGCGCACGGCGGTGCAGTGGAGCTTGTGACCGCTCTTGATCGCGACGACCTCGCACTGCGGGTAGGCGCCGAGCAGCGCGAAATCGCCGACCAGGTCGAGGATCTTGTGCCGACACGGCTCGCTCGGCGCGCGCAACGGCGCCAGCGGGCCGTCCGGACCGAACACCACCGCGTTGTCGAGCGTCCCGCCCAGCGCCAAGCCGCGGCGGATCAGCGCCTCGATCTCGTGCTGGAAGCCGAACGTGCGGTTGGGGGCCACCTGCGCGCGGTACTGCTCGGGCACGATCTCGGCCTCGACGTACTGCGCGCCGACCGGCGGCGGGTAGTCGACCGTCATGCGCACGCGGAAGCTCGAGGCCGGCGCGATCACCAGCAGCTTGTCGCCGTCGCGAAAGACGTGCGTCTGGGTCGGGATCCAGCGCACCCGCGCCTCGCGCTGCGGCGCCAGGCCGACGGCGTCGATGGCGTCGGCGAAGACCTTGGCGCTGCCGTCCTCGACCGGGATCTCCGGCCCGTGGACGTCGATCAGCGCGTTGTCGACACCGCAGCCCAGCAGCGCGCTGAGCAGATGTTCGACCGTCGAGACGCGGTGCTCGCCCGACCCCAGCACGGTCGCCCGCACGGTCTCGACCACGTAGTCGGCGCGCGCGGGAAACTCGACCGCGTCGTCGAGGCGGAAGCGCAGGCCGTGGCCGGCCGGGGCGGGGAGGACGCGGACGCGCGCCGGGGCGCCGGTGTGGAGACCGACTCCCTCGAAGCCGATCGCGTCGCGCAACGTGGACTGATACTGCAACGTCAGCTCTTCGGTGGGCCGCCGTCGAGCGCGTCGACCCGGGCGAACAGTTTCGGCAGGCGGCGGAGGTACGCCTGGAGTCGGATCTCCTCGCGGTGGTCGTGCGCCGGCTGACCGCTGATGGTCGCGCCGGGGGCGACGTCGCCCCAGACCATGGCGTTGCCCGAGACGGTGACCCGGTCGCCGACGGTGATGTGGCCGCGGAAGCCGGAGTGACCGCCGACCTGGACGTAGTCGCCGATGGTGGTCGTCCCGGCCAGCCCGGTCAGGGCCGCGATCGCGGTGTGCTTGCCGATGCGGCAGTTGTGGCCGATCTGGACCAGGTTGTCGATCTTGCTGCCCTCGCCGATCGCGGTGACGCCCGTCTGGGCCCGGTCGACGCACGAGTTGGCACCGATCTCCACGTCGTCGCCCAGCTCGACGATCCCGACCTGCGGGATCTTCTGCAGCCGACCCTGGTCGAAGGCCCAGCCGAAGCCGTCCGCACCGACCACGGCGCCCGCTTGCAGGATGACGCGGTCGCCGGCGATGCAGCCGTGCGCCAAGTAGGCGCGCGGGTGGAAGTACGCGTCGGCGCCGACCCGGGCGCCCGCGCCCAGCACGACGCCGGCGGCGAGCACGGTGCGATCGCCGACCCGGGCCTGCGCCCCGACCACGACGTTGGGTCCGATCCAAACGTCGGCGCCGATCGACGCGCTGGGGTCGACGACGGCGCTGGGGTCGACGAACGGGCCGCGCGGACGCGGCGGTTCGAACGCGGCCAGCAGACGCGCCAGCGCGACCCGCGTGTTGTCGACGGCCAGGATCGGCTTGGCGTAGCGTTCGCCCTCGCGCAGCAGCTTGGCGTCGGTGAGGACGGCGGCGGCGCTCGATGCCAGCGCGACTTTGAGATAGTGCGCGTCGACCGCGAAGGTCAGCGCGCCGGGCCCGGCGTCGTCGACGGCGGCGACCCGCTCGACCAGCACCGAGGGATCGCCGACGACGCGGCCGCCGGTGCGTTCGGCGAACGCGCCCAGGGCGAGCGTCACGGCGTGGGCGACGGCTTCTCCACGATCTGGAGAACCTTCTCGACGTCCGGCGTGATGTCGACGCCGCCGTAGCCCACGTACTCGCGGGTAAACACGTAGGTCAGGTGCTTGTCGTTCGCGACCTGCTGCGCCGCCTTGGTGACGTCGTCGGTCAGCTCGGTCTGCGCCTGCAAGAACTTCTGCTGCAGCTCGGCGCGCTCTTTGAGCTTCTGGTTGGCGGAGCCCTTCGAACGCTCGATCGTCTGCGCGTCCACCGCCAACTGGTTCTGGTAGTTCTGAAACTTCGGCCAGTTCGCCTGAATGCGCTGCGAGTCGATCAGGCCGATGCCGCTGCTCGATGCGTTGTTCGAGCAAGCGGACAGGGCCAACAAGCCGGCGGCGAAGAGCGCGGGTGCGAGTCTCATTGGTGGAGGCTTTCGATGTCCTTGAGAGCGTCCGGCGTGAGGTCGACTCCGCCGGCGGGTGCGACGACGTCCGAGAGGACGACGGAAATACCGCGCTGCTGCGCGATCAGCTTGACTTCGCGATCGATCTGGCCGGTGATCTCACCGTAGAGGTCGTCGCGCTTGCGCTTGAGGTCGGCGATCTGCGCCTGCGCGCCGCTGTCGGCGCCGGCGTCGATCCCGTGCAGCTCGGCGTACCGGCGCGAGAGGTCCTCGCGGGTCTTCTGGAAGTCCGCGATGGTCGTCTTGGCGTCGCTCTGGAAGCGCTTCTGATAGTCGTCGTGCAGCTGCTGGATGCGCGCCCGCAGCGGCGCCGGCAGGCTCGGGTTGACTTGGCCTTTCGTGCCGACCGCGTTGGCGCTGAACGGGGTGATCTGCGCGGCCAGCGTCTTCTGCCGCTGGGCCAGCGAGGTCAGCGATCGCTTCGAGATCGAAGCGATCTGCGTATCGAGATCGCGCTGGACCTGGGCTTTGAGCTGCGTCTGCAGCGCGGCCAGCGTCTGCTGATCGCGATTGCGCATCGCGGCGACCTGGTCGGCTTCCTTCCGGTCCAGGTCCTGGAGCTGCTTCTGCGCGTCCTCGCGCGTCGCGTCGTCGAGCGCCAGCGAGGACAGCTTGGTCTTGAGCGCCAGGCGCGTCGGCGCGTCGGCGCTGGCCAGTTGCAGCGAGAGCGCCGACTCCTTGGCCTGCAGCTGCTCGGCCTGCGCGCGATAGGTGCGGTCCGCTCGCGCCGCCAGCGCCTTCTGCGCGGCGATCATCTGCGCGCGGTCCTGCGACTGCAGCGTCTCGCGGTAGCTGTTGTAATCGTGCTGCACTTGCGTCGCGACGGTGCTCTGCTGCTGCTGCGCGGTCGAGGTCACGCTGCCCGCGATCTGCGCCGCGCTCGGGCCGCCGAAGCCGGCGCCGCGCAGCGCGGCCGCGATGGCCTGCTGCTCCTGCGTCTGGTACTGCTGCTGCTTCTGGTCGAGCAGCTTCTGGGTGCGGTCGGCGGCGTCGTGCAGCTCGCGCTCGAGCTCCGCTTCGCGCCGGCGCAGCTCGGCGTCGGGAACGCCGGCCTGCGGCACCGTCTGGCTGAGGTCGAACGCCTCGAGCGAGCGATCGTAGCGCGCCAGCTGATCGTAGAGCGGGTGCTTCTGGACCAGCAGCGTCATGTCGACGTAGCCGATCGCGTTCGAGCCGGGCGGTGCCGGTGCCGGGCGAGCGCACGACGAGAGCAGCGCCGCGGCGGCAACCGCGGCGAGAGAGCCGGCGATCGAACGCGCGCCGCGGATCACTTCAGTTTTGCGGTGACGTCCGAGGTGATGTCGGTGCCGCCGTAGATGATGTCGGCCCGGTCGACGACGAGCACGAGGCCCTTGCTGCGCGCGACGTCGGCGATCGCGCTGCGCGTCTGGTCGATGACCGGCTTGAGCGTCGCGTTCTGGCGGTCGTCGAGCGTCTTGCGGTAGTCCTTGAGCACCGCGTCGCGATCGGCGTCGGTGTGCGCGCTCTTGAGCTTGTCGCCGAAGATCTTGTCCTGCTGCGCCTTGAACTGGACGAAGTCGTCGCTCGCGGCTTTGACCTTGGGGGTCGCGTCGATCTGCTGCTGGTCGACGAAGCCGACGTGCGATGGCGGCGGCGTGGAGACCGGGGGCACCGGATCGCCGATCCCGGTCAGCAGGTCGCGGACGTTGCCGGTGATGTTCTGACCGCCGACCACGACCATGCGCTTGTCGAGCACGACGCTCAGATTCTTCGAGGAGGCGACGGACGCGACGGCGATCTGCGCCTTCTGCATCAGCGGCCCGACCAGCGCGCGCTGCTTGTCGGACATCTTCGCCTGGAACTCGCTGGCGAGCTTCTGCTGGTCGGCTTGCGAGGCGTGCTGCGCCCGCGCCAGATATTGCTTCTGGAGGGTGGCGCCGTACTGCTGCAGCTGCCGATTCGCCGACTGGAAGGCGGGAATCGACCCCAGCACGCTCTGGTCGAGCGTGCCGATGTCGGTCACGTCGGTCGCTCCGACGGCGGTCGTCGCCAGCACCGCGGTGCCGACTGCGAAGGCGAGGGCGGCCAAGCGCCCACGCGTGATCAGGTTCTCCATGGTCTAGAAACTCTGGCCGATGCCGAACGAGGTGTGCGTTCCGAGGCTGCCCTTGGCGAAGTCGAGGCGCAGGGTATGCAGCCCGAGCTGCGGGACGTCGAAGCGGACACCCACGCCGACGTCACCGTGCCAGGTGTAGTTCGCGAGAGCGGGATCGAACACCCCGCCCAGCGTCGCTCCGCGGATGCGGACCGCGCCGTCGTCGCCGAAGGTCACGATCGAGAACTTGCGATCCTTGGTCAGCGGGATGCGCAGCTCGATCTGGCCGAGCAGCTCGTCGGTCCCGTAGAAGGGGTCCTCGTAGCCGCGCAGCTGCTGGTCCGAGAAGATGAACAGTTTGTTCGTCGGCAGCGCGCCGGTCGAGCTGCCGTCGACGCCGTGGATGCCCAGCGTCCAGCCCTTGCCGATCGGGAAGAACTTCGCGACGTCGGCCACGAGCAGATCGTAGTGGAAGGCCGAGCCGAACGACGGTTCGCTCAGCTCGTCGCTGAGGTTGACGAGCCAACCGCGGGTCGGGTTGAACACGTCGTCGCGCGAGTCGGCGCCGAACCCGAACACGACGCTGTGCAGCGGATAGGCCTTGGTCGAGTCGATCTCGGCGATCGACGGCGCGACCACGCCCAGCGCGTCGCTGGCGGTGTTGCAGCCTTCGAACTCGTTGACGCAGCCGGACAGCTCGTTGCCGGGGTTCGAGGTGAACGCGTACGGCAACGGGACCGTCGCCTGCGAGGCGACCGACTCGATGTTCAGGCCGCCGCTGACGTGGAAGATGTCGGTCAGGCGGCGCCCGAGGTTGACGGTGATGCCGCGCGAGCTGGTCTGATAGGTCGAGATGATCCCGTTGACCAGCGAGTACTGGGTCGCGTTGGGCGGCACGATCGCGACCGGAATGCCGGTCGTCGGGCAGGTCACGTCGACGCCCGAGCCCGCTCCGCAGTCGTAGTAGACCGGATAGTAGTTGGTCTGCGACTGATCGAAGATCGTCGCGCCCAGGCTGTACTTCTGCGAGGCCGGCGTGTTGCCCAGGTACGGAATCGTCGCCGAGAGCTGCGCGTCGGAGATGCGCGCGCCGCGCTCGATGCGGATCGCGCCGCCGTCGCCGGTGCCGTTGATGTTGTTCTGCTGGTACGAGAGGTTGCCGGTCAGACCGGTGCCGGTGATACCGCCCGAGTAGCCGGCGCCCAACGTCGCGGTGCCGGTGCGCTGCTCCTTGACCTGCCAGTTCAGCGTGACCAGGCCCGGCCGCTTGGGATCGGGTCCGGGCTTGGCCTGGAAGTCGATCTTCTCGAAGAAGCCTAGGTTGTTGAGGCGGTCGTAGTCGCGGCGCAGCGCGCTGTCGGTCACCACCATGCCCGGCCGCAAGCGCAGCTCGCGGCGGATGACGTCGTCGTGCGTCTTGGTGTTGCCGGTGATCTCGATCGCGCCGACGCGCAGCACGCTGATCGTGTAGCGCACGTCCGCGGTGCCGGTCTTCTCGTCGATCGTGGTCGGATCGACGCCGGCCTCGAGGTCGCCGATCTTGAGATCGTACTTCTCGTAGAGCGCCTTGAGCGCGTCGTAGTCCTTGTCGCGCTGCTCGTCGGAGAACGGGCTGCCGGGCTTGGTCACGAGCGCGGCCTTGATCAGGTTGGGCGGCAGCAGCGGGTCGCCTTCGGGCGGCCCGGTGATGATGACCTGACGAACCGTCAGGCCTTCTTGCAGCTTGAGCGTCAGCACGCCGTCGGGCGTGATGTTGACGTCGACGACGTGCGAGGGCACCTGACCGCCGAAGCCGATCTTGTTGTAGTAACTGTTGATCTTCAGGACGTCTTGCTGGTACGTCGAGATGTTGAAGACTTGGCCGACCGCGGTGTCCATCAGCGCCAGCAGCGTGTCGGCCGAGACGCTCTTGTTGCCCTCGAAGTGAATCGCGGTGACGACCGGATTCTCGATGACGCGGAAGGTCACGGCGACGCCGTCGGGCCGCTGGCGAATCACCGGCGGCGCCTGGTCGGCGAAGAAGCCGAGCGCGGCGATCGCGCGCAGGTCCTCCTGCACGACCGCGGGATCGAACGGATCACCGACTTTCGTGCGAACGACCGCGAGAATTCGATCGGTCGGGACGTGGGTGTTGCCGGTAACCGTGACCGAAACGACCGTAGGTGCTGCGTTGGCCGCGTACGCCTGAGGCGCTAGGAGACCAAGGAACGCGAGCACGGCGAGCATCAGGCGCGACGCGCGGCGAAACCGTTCGAACAAGCGGGAGACGTCCTTCGTGACGAAGCTGAGGACCGCGGGGGCGCGGGGCGACCGCCGGTCGGCGTGGATGACTGGAGTAACGCGCAGCGGGGGGCGCGCGTTCCCGGTCCCCTGGGTACGACGCTCCCGGCCACAGGCCTTTAGAGCAGGCCGCTCCTGCCAATCCGATCGTACCGATGGACAGCCCGGTGCGGACGGGGCTATATTCGCTCTGATGCGCACTGCCGAACGCCGCCTTGCCATCTGCGCGTGGCTCGCCGCGGGCGTGCTGGCCGCATGCGGGCCGACCACCGCGCCGCCGCGCGATCTCGCGGTACCGACCGCGACGCCGACCGCGACCGCGACGCCGACCCCGCGGGCGAGCGCGACGCCCACCGCCGCGCCGACACCCACGCCGACACCGACATCCACCCCGACGCCCACGGCGACACCGACGCCCACGCCCACGCCCACGCCCACCCCGACGCCGAGCCCGTTGACCGCGAACCCCACCTCGCTCGCGCTGAGCGGGACCGGTCCGACGTTCGCGTTGACGACGCAAGTCCAAGAGCTGAGCTACGGCGGCGCCTTCAACGAGAACGACACGTGCTCGGGGGTCGCCGCCGTCAGCCCGAGCGCGGGCACCGGTCCCGCGCAGACGTTCACGGTGACCGGCACGGCCGCGGGGACGTGCAGCGCGACCATCTCCGACGCGAACGGGCAGCACGTCACCGTCGCGATCACGGTGACGACCGGATCGGTGGGCGTCGAGGCGCGCCGCCGGCGCTGACGACGACCGCGCGCTACGGGTACTTGCGCACGATCGAGAACTGGAAGCCCTGGCGGCCCGAGAGCGCCTGGATCCCCTGCACGCGCACCAGGCTGTAGAACGGCGAACCGCCGTAGGTCTCCGGTAAGTACGACGGCACGCCGGACTGCTCGAAGAAGTTCAGGTCGATCGAGGTCGCCGCGTCGGGCCGCGCGGTGAAGCCGACCGCGGTGCGGTTGGGGCGGGTGAAGTTCTGACTCAGGCTGGCGTAGATGTCGCGTTTGCCGATCTGCTTGAGCAGCTCGACGCCGATGCCGCCGCCGTAGTCGACGGTCAGCTCGACGTCCGAGAGCCCCGACGCACCGATCAGATAGCGTTCGATCGGCGCCAGGAAGCGCGCCGTCAGCTGACCGTTGAGGATCGAGAACGCCTCTTGGTTGAACGAGATGACGCCGGCCTGATAGACGGTCACGCCGGGCGGCAGCAGCGGATCGTTCTCGCCCGGCGCGCCGCGCAAGAACACGCCGTTCTGCTGTTGGCCGAAGTTGATCGCACCGAACACCGACGCGTCGAGCAGCAGCCCGACGATCTGTTCTTGCGAGTACGGCGGGCTCGAGGCGAAGGTGATGCCGCCGCCGGTTGCCAGCTCGTCGGCGTAGCCGCGCACGGTGATCGTGATGTCGGCGCTGCCGATCGCGTTGCGGGTCGGGTCGGGGTCGGGGTTGCTGATGTGCGCGAAGGCGCGCAGGTCGAGGAACGGATCGAGGCCGCGTTCCGGGTCGAAGGCGACCGTCGCCTGTTGCACGCGGAAGGCGCGGTTGTAGGTCGAGACGACGCCGCCCGGCGTCGCCGAGAGCTTGCCGTCGAGCGTCGGCGCGGTCAACGTGCCGCCGATCGTCAGCCCGCCGGTGACGCCGACGTCGATGAACGGGTTCTGCGATTGCACCGCGACGTTCTTGCCGACGTCGGCGACCAGGTTGAACGCCAAGTCGAACGGCGGTCCGACCGACTGTCCCGTCTTCGCGCCCGCGCCGGTGGCGAGCCGTAAGATCGTCGCGAACGGGATCGAGGTGTTGCTGACCGTGACCTTGCCGCTGAGCTCGGGCAGACGCGGGCCGCTCTTGAGCGTGAGGTCGCCGTCGAACATGCCGCGGCCGAACTGCGGCGCGTCGATGCGCGCGCCGCGCGCGGTGATCGAGATCGAGTAGCCGCGCGCGCGCACGCCGCCGAACGGCAGATCGAGCTGACCGCTGCCGTCGACGGTGCCGCCGCCGACGTCGGCGTGCAGCGCCTGCAGCGCGACGCTGGTGCCGGAGAACGCCAGCTTCGCGACGCCGTCCTTGATCGGCGCGGTGTCGAGCTGCGAACGGTAGCTGCCGCCGCTGAGCGCGATCGTGCCGGCGACGCGCGGCGCGCGCGGTGTCCCTTCGATCGCGAGCCGTCCGTCGAGCGTGCCGCCCAGCACCGTCTGCGGTCCCGGGACGAACCCGCCGAACGGCGCCAAATCCAGGTCGTCGAGCGCCAGCGTGAACGAGAACGGCCCGTTCGAGAGCATCGGCCGCGCGTTGCCCGCGCTCGGGAGCCTGAAGGGGAGCGAGCCCGCGACCAGCACGCTGCCCTTGGCGAAGGTCGCCTCGGCGTCTTGGATCTCGAGCGTCGTCCCGTCATAGGCCGCGCTGCCGAGCACGCGCGGCACCGAGAGCGTCGCGTAGTGCGCGTCGCTGAGCGCGAAGCCGATCGTCGCGCGCGGCGCGCGGCGCGTCCCGCGCACGACCAGGTCGGCCTGCAGCGCGCCGCCGATCGGCGGGCGCGCGGCCTTCGGCCGCAGCGTCGCGAGCGCGACCGCGATGTCCGGCACGTCGGTCTGCAACGAGAGATCGAGCGGATCGTTCAAGCCGAAGCCCGCCGAACCGCTGGCGTTGAAGCGCGCGAAGCCCAAGTCGGCGGCGCCCTCGGAGAGCACCACACGGCGGCCGTCGCTGCGTGCGTGCAGTTGCGCGCTGGCGATCGACAACCCGTCGACGCGTCCGTTCTGCAGGCTCGCCTGAACGTCGGCGGCCAGGCGCGGCCAACGGCCCGAAACGCTGCCGGAGGCGTCGACTTGGCCGAGCACCGGCACTTGCGTGAAGCCGAGCGCCGGCAACCAGGTCGGCAAGTCGACGTCGGTGAGCGCGAACGAGCCGCGATAGTCGGCGCGCCGGAAGGCGGTGACCGGGTCGCCCGACGCGGCCACCATCGTCCCTTGCACGCGGCCCGCGCCGCCCGGCCCGTCGACCGACGCGCTGGCGGTGATCGTGCGGGCGCGGGTCGACCAGGTCGCATCGGTCGTCCCGATGCGGAACCGCTGGAACCGCAGCCCGGTCAGCGCGACGCGCCCGTAGCTGCGCGCGCCTTGTCCGTCGTCGCTGAACGCGATCGCGGCGCGGCCGCGGCCATCGAGCATCTCGGCCTCGTCGAAGTAATCGTCGAAGTCGGCGAGGTCGAGGTCGGCGCTGCGCGCCTGGACGAACAGCGCGCTGCCGGCGTAGCTGGCGTCGAGCGCGACTTGCGTCGAACCGACGGTGATGGTGCCCGCGCTGGCGTCGATGCCGGCGGGGCTGGCGACCACCTGCGCGCTCGCGTCGCGGAAGGCCAGGCCGTTGTACGAGCCTTCCGACGCCGTGACCGTCCCGGCGATCCGTGGGCGCGCGCCGCTGCCGCCGACGTGCACGCGCGCGCTGAACGATCCTTCGAGCGTGTGGACCGGCAGTCGCGCGGTGCGCGCGACTTGGGCCACGTCGCCGATCGGAATGCGCGCGCGCAGGTCGTAGGCGTCACGGGCGCCGATCCCGGTCACGTTGCCGTAGAAGTCGCCGTAGGTGTCGCCCAGCGCACCGACGCCGTGCCGGATGTGCGCGTTCGTGCCGTTCAACGCGAACTCGGCGCCGCCGCTGATCGGGTACCCCGCGGCGCGGCCGTCGCTCAGCGCGACGACACCCTCGAAGTGCGGTCCGTCGCGCAGGTCCGCGCGGCCGAAGATCGCCAGCGCGCCGGCGTCCAACGGCAGGCCGGCCGGCTTGAGCGCCGACGCCGGCGCGCCCGGCACCGACACCAGGAACGGGCCGCCCAAATCGGCCGCCGCGACCGGGCTTTGCGCCACGGTCCCGTCGGCGGCCACGATGCGGATCGTCTTGCCCTGGATCTCGATCGTCCCGGCCATCTGCTCGAGCGGGATGCCGTGCACGGTGCCGCCGCGCAGGTCGACGCCGGCCGTCTGCACGACGACGCGGTTGCCGATCACGGCGGTGCGCAGCTCGCCGTGCACCGGGCCGCGCGCGTGCGCGCCGGGGACGAATCGATCGAGCGCGGCCAGATCGCCGTCGTAGTTGCCTTCGAACGCGACCGTGCTCTGGCTGACGGCGCCCACGCCGTTGAAGTGCCCGACCGGCCCCGCCACCGCGATGTTGCGCATCAGCAGCTCGTTGAAGGTCCCGCCCAGCTCGACGCTGCCGTTGCCGAGCGCGACGCCGAAGGCGCGCACGTCGCTGCCGGCCACCCGGCCCGCCAAGCCGAAGGTGCTGGGCGTGCCGGCCGCGGCCAGGTCGCCGTCCAGCACCCCCGAGATCGGCGGCAGGCCGGGAAGACGGACCCCGGGGAGCGCCGGCGCGCGCTTCGCGGCCAGCCGGTACCGGCGCACGTGCAGCCAACCCGCGCTCGCCGAGATCGGCCGCTCCAGCTGGAAGCCGCCGCTGAGCGTCGAGCCGTCGGCGCGCGCGAACGCGAACGGCCCGAACGTCCCCACGCCGAACTGGTCCAAGTCGAAGGTCGCGCCGCCGGTCGTCCCGCCGTCGAGCGCCAGCGTCCCGCGCGCGTCGAAACCCGCCTTCGGCGGCTGCTCGACGATCGCGGTCAACCCAACGTGCGCGTCCGGCGCGACCGCGTCGGTATACGGAAACTGCGCGCCCTCGCCGGACGCGTGGACGATGAACGTCAGCCGGTCACCGGCGCCGGCTTTGCCGATGTCGACGTCGCCGCCGAGCATGATGTGCGCGTGGCCGAACTGCGCGTCGAAACCGTGCAGCACGACCGCGTTCGCGGCGTAGTCGACGACGCCGTTGAGTCCCTCGAACGGATAGCGGTCGTAGGCCAGTCGCGGCGCGTTCACCCAGGTGCGGATCAACGGGTTGCTGAGCTGCGAGGCGATCAGGGTGCGCAGGTGGATCGGGCCGCGCAGCGGCAAGCGGTTCGCGAACGAGAACAGCGTGCGCAACTGCGCGACGTCGCCGTCGGCGGCGATGCCGAAGCGAAACGTCGGCACGGTGAACAGCCCGTAGAGCGCACCGCGGCCGCGCAGCGGGATACCGGCCAGCTCGCCGCCGACCGACGGGAAGGCGACCGCGCCGTCGGTCAAGATCAACGGGCCGTGCAAGTCGCGAATCGGCCGGCTCAGCGCGCCGACCGCGATGCGCGCGCCGGAGAACGCGGCGCTGCCGCCGAGCTGATACGCGAACGACTCGCCCGCTTTCGGCGCCAGCGCGTACGCGTCGACGTCGACGTCGTCGACCAGCCCGTCGTCGAACCGCACCGCCTTGGTGTGCACCAGGAATCCGAGCACGCCGCGGATCGGCAAGTGCGCGGCGCGGATGCGATCGAGCGCGATTCCGCGCGGGACGTCGATCAGCACCCGCACCGAGAGCGGGTAACGAGCCAGCGGCGCGCCGGCGTGCGGACGCGCGACCAGGATGCCGTCGATCTTGGCGGTGGTGCGCGCGTCGGACTTCACCGACGCGTCGAGCGAGAGATCGTCGATCGTCTGCACGGCCAGGTCGCGCGCGTTGGGCGCTTGATCGACCAGGCGGATCTCACCGTCGCGCAGGCGAGCGGTGAAGTACAGCGGTGCGGCGGCCTGACGCGTGGGCGGCGGCGGGGCCGCCGGCGTCCCGCCGGGGCGGGTGAAGGTGAGGCTGCCGTCCGTATGCCGGGTGATGGTCAGGACCGGGCGCTGAATCGCGATCGCCGCGAAGCCGTAGCGGTGCGCGCCGCCCGGGAAGATGTCGCGCAGGGCGTAGTCGACGTCGACGCGCTCGGCCGAGAGGACCGGATCGCCGTTCTTGACGACGTGCACGTTGAAGAACGTCCCGTGCGACATGCCCAGCCGCTCGTCGCCGATCCGGACCTGGTAGCCCGTCGCCAGCGAGACGATCCCTTCGATCAGCGCGCGCGCGATGAGGTGACGCGCGAGCACGACCGCGATCAGCAGCGCCGCGACGACGGCGGTGAGGATCACCGCTCTCCGCGACGCCTTCAGGCCGACCACCGCTTCCGTCGTCCCCGGGGGCGCATGGCGGCAAACCTTCGTGCGCGCTGTTCATCGGGACCTGGAAGTCCCGATGAACGCGGCCTTAAAGATCTAGGTTACGTACCGTGCGCGCGTACTCTTGGATGAAGGCCTTGCGCGGCTCGACCTTCTCGCCCATCAACTCGGTGAAGACTTTTTCGGCTTCCTCGCTGGCCTCGTCGAGCTCGACCCGCTTGAGCCGGCGCGACTGCTGGTCCATCGTCGTCTCCGCCAACTGCTCGGCGTCCATCTCGCCCAGCCCCTTGAACTGCTGGATGGTGAAATCTTTGGGGTCGTCGCCGTTGAAGATGCCCTGCAGCTCGGCCTCGGTGAAGGCCCACCACTGCTTCTTGCCCTTCTTCACGCCGTACAGCGGCGGCTGCGCGATGTAGACGTAGCCGTTCTCGATGAGCGGCTTCATCTTGCGATAGAAGAACGTCAGCAGCAGCGTGCGGATGTGCGAGCCGTCGACGTCGGCGTCCGTCATGATGATGATCTTGTGGTAGCGCAGCTTGGCCACGTCGAAGTCGTCGCCGAAGCCCGCGCCGAGCGCGGTGATCATCGTGCGGATCTCTTCGTTGGCCAGCATCTTGTCGATGCGCGCCTTCTCGACGTTGAGGATCTTGCCGCGCAGCGGCAGGATCGCTTGCACGTTGGGATCGCGACCGCCCTTGGCCGTGCCGCCGGCCGAGTCGCCCTCGACCAGGAACAGCTCGGAGAGCGCGGGGTCCGTCACCTTGCAGTCGACCAGCTTGCCCGGCAGCCCGCTGCCCTCGAGCACGCTCTTGCGGCGCGTCAGGTCGCGTGCCTTCTTCGCCGCTTCGCGCGCTCGCGCGGCCTGCATGCACTTGTCGACGATCGCGCGCGCGACTTTGGGATTCTCCTCGAGGAAGAAGTCCAGCCGTTCGCTCACCAGCGAATTGACGATCGGCCGCACCTTGGCGTTGCCGAGCTTGGTCTTGGTCTGGCCTTCGAACTGCGGCTCTTGCAGCTTGACCGAGACGATCGCGGTCAGCCCTTCCATGCAGTCGTCGGTCGAGAGGTTGGCGTCGGCTTCCTTGAGCATGCCGCGCTTGCGCGCGTACTCGTTGACCTTGCCCGAGACCGCGGTGCGGAACCCGGTCAGGTGCATGCCGCCTTCGATCGTGTTGATGTTGTTGGCGTACGCGTACACGACTTCGTTGTAGCCGTCGGTGTACTGCAGCGCGCACTCGACCATCACGTCGTCGCGCTCGCCGTTGGTCGAGATGACCGGCGTGAGCGCTTCTTTGTTCTCGTTGAGCCACTCGACGAACGAGACGATGCCGCCCTCGTAGCAGTACGTGCGCTCCTTGACTTCCTCGGGGCGTTCGTCGCGCAGCGTGATCGCGAGCTTGCGGTTGAGGAACGCCAGCTCGCGCAGCCGTGATTCGAGCGTCTTCCACGAGTAGTCCAGCGTCTCGAACACCTCGGGATCGGGCTTGAACCACTGGAAGGTCCCGGTGCCTTCGGCGCGACCGAGCTTCTTGAGCTTCTGCGTCGTGATGCCGCGCTCGAAGCGGATCTCCCATTCCCAGCCGTCGCGCTTGACGCGGGTGATCATCCACTCCGAGAGCGCGTTGACGACCGAGATGCCGACCCCGTGCAGGCCGCCCGAGACCTTGTAGCCGCCCTTGCCGAACTTGCCGCCCGCGTGCAGGATCGTCATCACGACCTCGACCGCCGGCAGCTTCTCCTCGGCGTGCAGGTCGACCGGGATCCCGCGCCCGTCGTCCTGGACGCTGCACGAACCGTCCTTGTGCAGGACGACCTTGATCGTGGTGGCGTAGCCGGCGAGCGCCTCGTCGACCGCGTTGTCGACCGCTTCGTAGACCAGTTGATGGAGCCCGCGATCGGACGTGTTGCCGATGTACATGCCGGGCCGCTTGCGAACCGCCTCGAGCCCTTTGAGGACCTCGATCTGTTCGCCCGTGTATTCGTTCATCCGACAGGTAGTCTTCGCCGTCGAGGCCTCATTTCACTCGGAACCGGTCTCGATCGCGCGCACGAAGTCGAACAGCTCGCCCAGCGTATTGCGGCGCAGCGGCGAGTCCAGCTCCAGCCGGGTCGGCTCGATCCGCGTCTCCAGCAGCACCAGCGAGCTGGCCAGCTTGCGCAGCCGCACCCGGTCGATCGGTTGGCGCAGCTTGTGCAGCTTGTTGGCCCGCACCAGCTCGTCCCACCACGAGCGCAACAACCGCTTGCGGATCGCGTCGTACGCCTCCGGCGTCAACCCCTCGACCAGCACCAGCACCTCCTCGGCGCTCAGCCACGGCGCTTCGTAGAGCAGGCGCTCGCAGGCGAAGGTACGCCGCCGGCGGACGTCGTCGCGACAGGGCGTGCAGGTCGGACCGGCGTCGACCGGGGCGTCGCAGAGCGTGCAGAACGTCCCGCCGGCGGCCTGGTGGGCGCTGCGCGCATGATCGACGGCTCGGCGCAGCCGCGCCAGTGCCTCGTCGAGCGTCTTGGCCGGTGGCTGGGCCGGCGCACCGGCGCCCGCGCCGCGCCGCGGACCGCCGCGCCCGCCGGCGCCGGCGGTCCGGCTGCGAATGGTCCCGACGCGAAAGCGCAGCCGCTCCAGCGTGCGGGTCGCGGGCAACGCGCGCAGGCCGCGCACGATCTCGGGCTCGAGAAAGGCCAGCTGGTGCGACCAGGCCGGCGAGGTGGTCAGCACGACCAGCACGTCGCGCTCGAGCGCCACCGGGGTCGCCGCGCGGGCGACGTCGGCGCCGACCAGGTCCGGCCACGCCGCCCGCACCGCCACCAGCGGGTCACCGCCGGCGTCGGCGCGCGGCCGCCAGCCGTCCAGGACCTGCCCGAGCTTCAGCACCGGCTCACCGCCGCGGCATGGATCGCCCAGATCGCCGCCCCGCCCAGATCCGGCGGCACCTCGGTCGCGGTCAGGAAGGCCTGTTCGTAGCCCGAGACGGCGCCCAAGAACCCCGCCGCGCGGTCGGCATCGAGCTCGCTGAGCACGTCGTCGAGCAGCAGAATGGGCGCGTCGCCCGTGCGGGTGCGCATCACGTCGTATTCGCCGACCTTGAGCGCGAGCACCGCCGTGCGCTGCTGCCCTTGCGAGCCGAACGCCGCCAGCGGCCGGCCGTCGACCAGCAGCCGCAGGTCGTCGCGGTGCGGCCCGACCAGCGTCGTGCGCCGGCGCAGCTCGGACTCGACGTGCGAAGCCAGCGCTTCGCCGACGTCGCCCTCGGGGCTGGCCGCATAGGTGACCCCGAGCCGCTCGCGGGTGCCCGCCCAGCGCCCGTAGATCGCCGCGGTCGCCGCCGCCAGCTCGTCGACGAACGCGCGCCGCGCCGCGATCAGCGCGCTCGCGGGCCGGATCAGCTCGTCGTTGTAGGCCAGCAGGAGCTCGCGGTCGGGCGCGATCGCGCCGCGCAACAGCGCCGCCTTCTGCTGGATGATCTTCTGGTAGAGCGCGAGGTCGCGGTAGTAGGTCGGCGAGAGCTGCGCCAGCGCGCCGTTGAGGAACGAGCGCCGCAGCGCCGGCCCGCCCGCCACGAGCTGCAAGTCGGCCGGCACGAACGTCACCACGCGCGTGCGTCCGAGAAAGCGCCCGAACCCGACCGCGCCGCCGTTGACCTCGAAGCTCTTGCGCACCCCGACCGGCGTGCGCGCGATCGTGCAGCGCAGCAGCATCTCGCCGGCGGCGACGCGCGCTTCGCCCGCGACCTCCGCGCGCTCGGCGCCTTCGCGAATCAGCTCGGCGTCGCGTTTGGCGCGAAACGACTTCCCCGTCGCGAGCATCGCCAACGCTTCGAGCAAGTTCGATTTGCCTTGCGCGTTCGCGCCGACCAGAACGTTGAGCCCCGACTCCGGCGCGAAGTCGAGGCTCTCGTAGTTCCGAAACGCTCCGAGCCGCAGCCGTTCGACTTTCATGGTCCCCAGGCGTGGTGATCGAAGCCGCCGACGTGCTCGAGCGCATCGAGCGGTCCCACGGCTACTGGCGCAGCGGCATCAACACGTAGAGCTGTTCGCCGCCGTCGGCCGGTTCGAAGGGACGGATCGCGGCCGGCGAGAGCGGGCCCAAGAACTCGAGGATCGTCTGCGGCGAGTCGACGTGGTTGAGGATCTCGACCAAGTAGCGCGCGTTGAACGCGATCGCCAGATCGTCGCCGGTCTGCTCGACTTCGAGCTCTTCGTAGGCGTTGCCGGTGACGTCGGACTTGGCGGTGATCATCAGCGTCTGGTTGGCGACTTCGAGCTTGACCATCGAGGCGCGGTCGCCGGCGACCAGCTCGGCGCGGCGCAAGCCGCCGATCAGCCCCTGCGTGTTGACGACGACGCGGCGGTCGAACTTGGCCGGGATCACTTGCTGGTAGTTCGGGTACTGCCCGTCGACCAGCCGCACGACGATCGAGGTGGTGCCGGCGGTGAACTGCAGCTGATTGGCCTGCGCGCCCAGGGCGGTGACCTCGACTTCGTCGGCAGTGCCCAGATTGCGCGCCGCCTCGTTCAGCGCGCGGGAGGGGACGATGTACCGCGCGCTGCCCTCGATCGGCCGGTCCAGCGTCGAGGTCCAGCGCGCGAGGCGGTAGCCGTCGGTCGCGACCAGCGTGATGCGGTCGCCGTCGAGCTCGAGCAGCGTGCCCATCAGCACGGCGCCGCGCGCCTCTTCGCTCGACGCCGCGAAGATCGTCGCGTTGACGCCGTCGCGGAAGCGTTTGGCGCCCAGCGCGAAGCTCGCGCCTTTCTGCGCCGCCGGCAGCGGCGGGTACTCGTCGGCCGGGAGCGCGTGGAAGTCGTAGTTCGAGCGTTCGGCTTTGACCGAGGCGCGCGAGGACGAGCCGGTCAGCTCGAGCAGGCCGGCCGGTAAGTTGCCCAGGTAGCCGCTGAAGAGCTTGGCCGGAACGGTGACGGCGCCGGCCTCCGCGATCTCCGCCGGGAAGGACTGTTCGAGCGTCAGCTCGAGATCGGTCGCGCGCACGCGGATGCCGTCGTCAGCGGCGGTCAGCAGCACGTTCGAGAGGATCGGCACCGTCGTGTGCGCGTTGACGACCTTGCTCGCGGCGCCGACGGCCGAAGCGATGTCCTTGGTACTGCACGTGAACTTCACTGATCCACCGTCCCGACGCGGTCTGGGCGCCGTGTCATAAGTTAAAGAAGAATCGTCGTACTAGCAGTAAGGCGGTGCACAGCGGGGACAAACGCCTTCCGCCATGTGCCGCAGGGGTTCGCGGTCCGTCGAGGGTGTGGACCCGGTCCGTCCCGTGTCCCCGCTATCCCCGTCACACGCGACGATCCCGTTTTTCCACGGGGCATAGGGTGCCCTGTGCCCAGCGCGGGGAGGGAAAGGTGGATTGGGCAGGGCCGGCCTCCCCACCCATCTGCGACACGCTGAGAAAAAGAAAGGCCCGCCACTTGTGGCGGACCGCAGCGCAGCGAGGACCGCGAAGGCTTCAGCGCTCGTTCAGAGCGATGAAGCCACCTCATTCCGTCTGGATCTGGGAGACCAGCGAGCGGACCTTGTTGCGGAACGCTTCGTCGGCGTCCATCATGTCGGCGATCTTGTCGCGCGCGTACATCGCGGTCGTGTGGTCCTTCTTGCCGAACTCGCGCGCGATCTGCGGCAGTGACGCGCCGGTGAGCTGCCAGGCGATGTACATCGCGATTTGGCGCGGCAGCGTCACACGCTGATCCCGGCGCTGCGCCTCCATCTCCTTGATCGAGATGCCGTAATGTTTGGCGACGCGTTCTTTGATCAAGGGAATGGTGACGCGGTGCATCGGGGCCTGGGCCACGGCGTTCTTGAGAACCTCGGAGGCGAGCTCCACCGTGATCGCGGACTTCGTCAACGACGCGAACGCGACCACGCGGATGAGCGAACCCTCAAGTTCTCGGATATTCGACGGGATAACCTTGGCGATAAATGCCAAGACTTCGTCCGGAACCGGTACTTTCTCGGTCTCGGCCTTCTTGCGCAAGATCGCCTCGCGCGTCTCGAAGTCCGGCGGCTGGATGTCGGTGAGCAGGCCCCATTCGAACCGCGAACGCAGCCGCGACTCCAAGGTTTGAATCTCCTTGGGCGGGCGGTCGCTCGATATGACGAGCTGCTTTTGCGCTTCGTGCAGCGAGTTGAAGGTGTGGAAGAACTCCTCTTGGGTCTGCTCCTTGCCCTCGAGGAATTGGATGTCGTCGATCAAGAGCACGTCGACGTGCCGGTAGCGGTTGCGGAACTCGACCGTCTGATTGTTTTTGATCGCGATGATGAACTCGTTGGTGAACTTCTCCGAGGAGACGTACACGATGTTGGCGCTGGGATTGTGCGCCAGCACGCGGTGCCCGATGGCATGCATCAAGTGCGTTTTGCCCAGCCCCACGCCGCCGTACAAGAACAGCGGGTTGTAGGCCATCGCCGGCGCGTCGGCCACCGCCAACGCGGCGGCGTGCGCGAACCGGTTCGAGTTCCCGATGACGAAGTCGTCGAAGGTGTAGCGCGGGTTGAGGTGCCCGATGCGCAGGTCGTCGGTCGGGGCCGCTTTGGCCGCCGGGACCGCGGTTGCCGGCGTATGGGTCTCGGCCCCCGGATCGACGACCACGCGCAGCGCGACCTCGGCGCCCAGCAGCTCGTGCAGGACGGCGGTGATGTCGCCCTTGAGCCGGTTCTCGACCCAATCGCGGGCAAACGTCGTCTGCACCGCCAGGACGATCTCCGAGGGCGTGAGGTCGACCAGCCGCATCGGCTTGAGCCACATTTCGAAAACCGGTTTGTTGTACCGAGGCTCGAGCCGGTCGAGTGCCGCGGTCCAAAGATCCTGTGGCACCGTCGTGCTGGTCTGGTTCATACCGTTACCGTCCACTGCATGATCCGCCCAGCAGGCAAACGTCGCTGGGGGAGAATGAGCAACGGGGATTGGCCCGGCGGGGGAGGCTTCCTGCGCGGTTTTCCCCCGGACTTCTCCACTTATCCACAGGCGGGCCGGTCGCGTCCGGCCGAGGTCCGCCCGACGTATCCACCACTTTCCCCGGCTCTCGAAATACGGCAGGAACCCGCATCGCAGCGGCATCCGCGACGCTTGCCCCTCATGATTCATCCACAGCCCTCTCCACCGCTGTGGACAAGTCGCGAACGATTCGCAGAACGCCGCCTTTCCTTGACGCTCGGGGGCCCGAGCCCGTATACTGACGTGTCGCACCCGACGGGGCAGGCCTGGCCGCGCCCCAGCCTAGGAGTACTCGTTCCGTGAAGCGGACCTATCAGCCGCACAACCGGCGCCGGAAGCGCGTTCATGGCTTCCTCGCCCGCATGCAGACGAAGAACGGCCGCCGCGTCCTTGCCGCGCGCCGCAAGAAGGGGCGTCACCGCCTGGCGGTGTGATCCCGTGCGGGCCTACGACTCCCTGCGGCGCCGAGGCGACTTCAGCCGCGTCACCCGCCGGGGGAAGCGGGTCGCCGGACCATACCTGACCTGGTTCCTCGCCGATGGGCGAGGCCGCAGCCGGGTCGGGATCACGGTGGCCGGGACCGTCGGCGGTGCGGTCGTCCGCAACCGCCTGCGCCGCCGCCTCAAGGCGATCCTCGACCGCTACCCGCTGGCCGCGCCACCCTGGCGCGACATCGTCGTGATCGCGCGGCCGGGCGCCGGCGAGCTGGGCTTCCCGGTCCTCCAGGGCGAGGTCGCCCGCGCCCTCGGCGCCGCGGCATGATCGGCTCGGCCCTCCTCGGCGCGCTGCGCCTGTACAAGCTTCTCGTCTCACCCGTGCTGCCGCCGGCGTGCCGCTTCGCGCCGACCTGCTCGGAGTACGCCAGCGAGGCGATCCAGAAACACGGGGCCCTGCACGGCGGTACGATGGCGGTGCGCCGTCTGCTGCGTTGCGGACCCTGGCATCCGGGCGGCTTCGACCCGGTCCCCTTGCGCATTCGAAAGGCCCCCTGACGCCCGTGCTCGCCACCAACGTCTTCTTCGACCCGCTGGTCCACGGGCTCGGCAACGTGTTGACCGGGATCCACGCGGTGATCCCGTCCTACGGCTGGGCCCTGATCGTCCTCGCGCTCGTCGTTCGCATCGTGCTGTGGCCGCTGGCCGCGATGCAGTTCCGCTCGATGGCGGAGATGCAGAAGGTGCAGCCGCTGATCGCGCAGATCCGCGCCAAGTACAAGAACGATCAGCAAGCCCAGAACCAGGCGATGATGGCGCTCTACAAGGAGCACAACGTCAACCCGCTGGCGGGCTGCCTGCCGATGGTGATCCAGTTCCCGATCCTGATCGGGCTGTACTGGGCGATCCAGTCGCGGATCAGCGACTTCACCACCGAGCACTGGCTGTGGATCGGCTCGCCGATGGCGGCGGCCGTCAACGGCATGCTGCACTACACGCTCTTCGCGAGCAGCCTGGCGGTGCCGGACATCTTCCTGCTCGTGCTCTACGTCGTCTCGATGTACTTCACCGTGCGGTACGGCAGCCCGCCCTCGCAAGATCCGCAACAGGCGCAGACGCAGAAGATCATGGCCTTCGTCTCGCCGGCGATGATCGCGTTCTTCGGCTTCAAGTACCGCTGGGCGTCGGCGCTGTACATCTACTGGCTGGCGACCAACGTGTTCACCGTCGCGCAGCAGTTCTACATGTTCCGCAAGTTCGGCATCGGCTTGGGCGGCAAGGCGCTCGCGAGCGCGAACGCCGCGCCGGCCGTCGCCGAGAGCGGCAACGGCAAGAAAGCGCTGCAGGGGTCGCCGGCCCGACCGGCCGGCAAGGCCGACGGCGATGCGGCCACCAACGGGAAGCGCACCTACCGCGCGAAGAAGCGGTCGCGGCGATGAGTCACGAGGATTTCGAAGGCGGACGCCGCCGTTCGGGCGGGCGTCGGCCCGGTAGCCGCCCGGCCCCGCGCCGCAGCGGCAGCGAGGGCGAGGGGCGACCGCGCCGCAGCGGACCGCCGCGCGGACCGATGCTCGAGCCGGCGACGCCGTCGGTCGAGCCCGAAGCGGCGAAGCCGGCCCGCGCGCTGCTCGAGGAGATCCTCGGCAAGATGGGACTCGACGACGTCGAGATCGTCTACATCGCGCGCAGCGAGGGCGAGTACTTCGAGGTGCGCGGGCCCAAGCTGGCCGCGCTGATCGGCCGCGAAGGCAAGACGCTCGAAGCGCTCAACCTGATCTACAACAACATCATCAACGCCGGCTCGCGCAACAACCGGCACTACTACACGATCGACGCCGAAGGCTACCGCGCGCGCCGCGCCGATCAGCTCAAGACGTTGGCGCTGGCGACGCTCGAACGCGTCGTGCGCGAGCAGCGGCCGATCAAGCTCGAGCCGATGCTGCCCTCCGAACGCAAGATCGTCCACCTCGCGTTGGCCGACTCGCCGTTCGTGCGCACCGAGTCCGAAGGCGTCGAGCCGGAGCGCCGGCTGGTGGTGTTCCCGAAGGACGCGCCGGCCGCCGAGTAACGGCGGACCTCGATGGAGACGATCGCGGCGATCGCCACCCCGCCGGGCCGCGGCGCGATCGCGATCGTCCGTTGCAGCGGCCCGGAGGCCCGGGCCATCGCCGCGCGCGTCTTCCGCAGCGCGCAGGCGCTGCGCGACCGGGTCGCCACCTACGGCGAGATCCTCGACGCCCAGGGCGCGGTGCTCGACCGGGGCCTGGCGATCGCCATGGACGCGCCGCGCACGGTCACCGGCGAGGACGTCCTCGAGCTGCACGTGCACGGCAGCCCGCTGATCGCCGGCGAGACGCTGCGCGCGTGCCTCCACGCCGGCGCGCGGCCGGCCGGACCGGGTGAGTTCACCCGGCGCGCCTTCGTCCACGGCAAGCTCGACCTGAGCGCCGCGGAGGCGGTCGCCGACGTCATCGCGGCCGAGTCGCGGGCGGCCGCGCGCGCTGCGCACGCCAACCTGGCGGGCGGGCTGCGGGCGGCGGTCGAGGCGGTCGGCGCGCCGCTCACGGCGATCCTCGAGCAATTGGCCGGTGCGATCGACTATCCCGACGAGGTTCCCGAGCCCGCGCGCGCCGCGGTCGCCGACGCCGTCGGCGCTGCGCAGGCCGCGCTGGCGGGACTGGTCACCGACTGGGAACGCGGCCGCCTGGTGCGCGAGGGACTCTCGCTGGCAATCGTCGGGCCGCCGAACGCCGGCAAGTCCTCGTTGCTCAACGGGCTGCTGGGCGAGGATCGGGCGATCGTCTCGGACGTCCCCGGGACGACCCGCGACGTGATCGAGGAGCGTTTCACGATCGACGGCGTCGCGGTCCGGGTGCTCGACACGGCGGGTCTGCGCCGGACCGCCGACCCGCTCGAGCGGATCGGGATCGACCGGACCGAGCGGGCGCTGGCCGGCGCGGCGCTGGCCCTGGTGGTCGTCGACGGCTCGCGTCCGCTCGACGCCGACAGCCGGGCCGTGCTGACGAGCACCCGCGAGCGGCCGCGCGTCGTGCTGTTCAACAAGAGCGACCTGGGCGACGCCGGCTTTCGCGAACGGGATCCGGCCGAGACCGACGCGCTGCACGGCTCGGTGCAGGACCCGGCCGGCTTGGCCGCCGTGCGCGCAGCGATCGCGGCCGCCGGCTGGCGCGGCGAGCTGCTGGACCTGAGCCGGCCGCATCTGGCCTCGGCCCGGCAGGCCGACGCCGTCGCGCGCGCGGCCGAGGCGTTGGCGCTGGCCGCGGCGACCGTGGCGGCCGGCGAACCGCTCGACCTGGCCGCACCGGACGTGGCCGCGGCGGTCGCCGCGCTGGCCGAGCTGACGGGCGCCGCCGCGACCGAGGCCCTGCTCGACGGGATCTTCGCCCGCTTCTGCATCGGCAAGTAGCCGATGCGCGCGCAAGGCGCGGGACGCGCCGGCGCAGCCCCGCGGCGTAGCATCGGGTCGTGATGACGCAGACCGTGGAACCGATCGACGAGCGCCGCTGGGAGCACATCGTGAACCGCAAGCGCGACGAACGCTTCCGGTTCGGGGTGACGACGACGCACATCTACTGCCGCAGCGGGTGCCCCGCGCGCACGCCGCGGCGCGAGCACGTCGTCGCCTTCGACGACGCCGGCGCCGCCCGGCGGGCGGGCTTTCGCGCGTGCAAACGCTGCGAGCCCGACACGCAGCCGGACGCGGCGCGCGCGCGGGCGATCGCACGCGCATGCGCGCTGCTCGACGCGGCCGAGCCGCCGCCGCTCGATGCGATCGCGCAGCACGTCGGCCTGAGCCGCTTTCATTTTCAGCGCGTGTTCCGGCAGATCGTCGGTGTCACGCCCGGCGAGTACCGGCGCGCGCGCCGCGCCGAGCGGCTGCGAGCCGAGCTCGGAGCCGGGTCGCGCGTCACCGACGCGCTGCTGGACGCCGGTTTCGGTTCGCCCAGCCGCGCGTACGACGACGATGCGCTGGGCATGACGCCCTCGACGTTTCGCGCCGGCGGCAAAGGCCAACGGATCGCGTACGCGAGCGCGCCCTGCGCGCTGGGCACGGTGCTCGTCGCGACCACGCCGCGCGGCGTGTGCGCGATCGAGCTGGGCGACGACGCGCGCGCGCTCGAAGCCGAGCTGCGCAAGCGTTTTCCGCACGCCGAGCTACACGCGGCGCCGGCCGACGTTCGCGACGCGCTGGCGGCGGTGGTGCGCGCCGTCGATCGACCGGACCACGAGCTGACGCTGCCGCTCGACGTGCGCGGCACCGCGTTTCAACGCCGCGTCTGGCGCGCGCTGCGCGCGCTGCGTAGCGGCGAGACGACGACGTACGCCGCGCTGGCGGCCGCACTGGGCGAGCCGCACAACGCGCGCGCCGTCGCGGCCGCCTGCGCGGCGAATCCGGTCGCGCTGGCGGTGCCGTGTCATCGCGTGGTCGGCAGCGACCGTGCGTTGCGCGGGTATCGCTGGGGGCTCGAGCGCAAGCGTGCGCTGCTGGCGCGCGAAGCGAACGTGCGCTAGCGCGCCGCGTGCAGTGGGATCCGCGCGGTGACGGTGCAGTGCCGCGGCGGCGTGCACGCGATCAACAGGTCGCACCCGAACGCGGCCAGCAAGGCGAGGCCGCGTCCGCGCTCGGCGTCCTGCAGAAAGGCGGCCGTCGGGAAGCTTCGTTCGAACGCGGCGCCCTCGTTGGTGACGGCGAGGACGACCGACTCCGGGCAGGTGCGCAGCGCGACGTCGACGGTCGAGCCCCGGCCGTGCTCCATCGCGTTCGCGACCAGCTCCCCGGTCGCGAGCTCGCCGAGCGCGACCAAGTCGGCGTCGACGCCGGCGCAGGTGAGCGCCTTGCGCACGCCGCGCCGTGCGATTGCGACCTCGTCGAGCCTCGCCTCGAGGCGCCAGCGCTCCTCCACCGTCCCGAGTTGCCCGTCGGCCAGGTCGGACTAACTCGCGCGGGCGCCGGTTGTGAACGCATGCTACGATGATGCGCGCGTGACGAAACGACCGGACGGCGCCGACGCCGCAGTGATCGTGGTCGGCGGCGGCCATGCCGGCCTCGAAGCCGCCCTGGCTGCCGCACGCCTGGGCGCGCCGACGCTGCTGGTGACCGGCGACCCGGCGCGCGTGTGCACGCTGGCCTGCAACCCGTCGATCGGCGGCAGCGCCAAGGGGCAGCTGGTGCGCGAGATCGACGCGCTCGGCGGGGCGATGGCGCGCATCACCGATCGCGTCTCGCTGCACGCGCGCTTCCTCAACGAATCGAAGGGACCGTCGGTGCGTGCGCTGCGCGCGCTGGCCGACAAGCCGGCGTACGTGCGCGAGGCGCGGGCCGAGGTCGAGCGGCAGCCGAACCTCCAACTGGTGGCGGGGATGGCCGAAGAGCTCGACGTCGTCGCCGGCGCGGTGCGCGGCGTCGTACTGGCCGACGGTCGCACGCTGCGCGCGCCGAACGTCGTGCTCGCGACGGGGACGTTCCTGGGGGGCAAGACGTTCCGCGGCGACGAGGTCCGCAGCGAAGGCCGTTTCGGCGAAGCGCCCGCGCTCGGGCTCTCCGGCGCATTGGCCCGGCTGGGCTTTCCGCTCGCGCGACTCAAGACCGGGACGCCGCCGCGCGTCGATCGCGCGACGCTGGATCTGCAGGCGATGCGCGTGCAGGCGCCCAGCGCGGTGCCGCTGCCGTTCTCGCACCGGAGCGCGGCGGCGTTCGCCGGGCCGCAGTTGCCGTGCTGGATCGTCGACACCAACGAGCGCACCCATGCGTTGGTGCGCGAGAACTTGCATCGCTCGCCGCTCTACGGCCTCGATCTGATCCGCGGGATCGGACCGCGCTACTGCCCTTCGATCGAAGACAAGGTCGTCAAGTTCGCCCACAATCCGTCGCACCAGGTCTTCGTCGAGCCCGAAGGCTGGGACGAGCCGACCTTCTATGTCGGCGGCTTCTCGACGTCCCTCCCGGCTGAGGTGCAGCTGGCGCTGCTGCGCACGCTGCCGGGGTTCGCCGAGGTCGTCATGCTGCGGGCCGGTTATGCCGTCGAGTACGACTACGTCAGCCCGACCGAGCTCGATCCGAGCCTCGAGACACGCCGCGTCGCCGGCCTGTTCCACTGCGGCCAGCTCAACGGGACCAGCGGCTACGAGGAGGCGGCGGCCCAGGGCCTGATCGCCGGCGCGAACGCGGCCCTGCGCGCGCACGGGCGCCCGCCGCTGCGGCTGGGCCGCGAGACCTCGTACGTGGGGGTGCTGATCGACGACCTGGTCACCCGCGGGGTCGACGAGCCCTACCGGATGCTGACCTCGCGGGCGGAGCACCGGGTGGTGCTGCGGCACGACAACGCCGACCAGCGCCTGACGCCGCTCGCGCATGCGGTCGGCTTGGTCGACGCGGCGGACTGGGAGGCGTTCCGCGCCCGCCGCGACGCCATCGTGACGGGCCGGCAGGCCGCCGAGGCGACCCGGCTGGGCACCGTCACCATTGGCAGGACAACCCTTTTGCCCGGCGCCACGTTGGCCGACGCGCTGCGGCGCCCGGACCTCGACTATCCGGACGTGGCCGACCGCTTCCCGACCCCGCTGTCGCCGCCGATCGGCGAGCGGGTCGCGATCGAGATCAAGATGGACGGCTACGTGCGCCGTCAGCAGGCGACGATCGAGCGGGCCGCTCGCGACGAGGCCGTCGTCGTTCCGGGCGACCTCGACTACGGCGCGGTCCGGGCGCTCTCGCGCGAAGGGCGCGAAAAGCTCAGCCGCACCCGGCCGCGCACGCTCGGCGCCGCCGGCCGCATCCCGGGGATCACGCCGGCCGACCTGGCCTTGCTCAGCGTCCACCTGCACCGGCACGCCAGCCCGGCATGACGCCGCTGCCGGACGGGGCGGCGCTGGCCTCGTTGTCGGTCGCCGGTGTCGAACCCCGGCTGGCAGAGCGGCTGGCCGTCTACGCCGCGCTCGTGCTGGCGGCGAGCCGGCGCATGAACCTGACCGGCGCGCGCGAGGGGAGCGCCTTCGCCGAGCACATCCTCGACGCGCTGAGGCTGGCCGGCGACGTCGTCGGCCCGCTGGTCGACGTCGGTTCCGGGAACGGGTTGCCCGGGATCCCGCTGGCGATTGCGACCGGCGCGCGCATGACGCTGATCGAGCCGATCGCCAAGCGAGCGGCGTTCTTGCGGGAAGCCCTGGCCACGCTCGGTCTCACCGGCGAGGTGGTGGCCGAACGCGCCGAGGAAGCGGCCCGCTGGCCCGACCTGCGCGAGGTGTTCCGTACCGCCACGGCCCGGGCCGTGTCGAGCGCGCCGGCGGTCGCGGAGCTGACGGTGCCCTTCCTCGCGATCGGCGGACGCGCGCTGTTGCAACGCGGCAGCCTCGAACCGCGCGAGCGCAACGCCGTCGCCGACGCGGCACTGGTGCTGGGCGCGGAGCTGGTCGAGGAACGGATCCTCGGCGGCGAGCGCCGGGTGCTGGTGCTCGAGAAGCGGGCGCCGACCGGCCCGCGCTTCCCGCGCCGCAACGGCGTCCCCGCGAAGCGACCGCTCTGCCTCGACTGAACGGCGCGAAACACCGGCAACCCGAGCGGCGTACAGGGGGCATGCCGCAGACGCCAGCTCCTTCCGCTCCGGCCGCCGTCGCGCTCGATGGGGTCGTCGGCGAGACCCATGAGGCCGTGGCTGGGGTGTTCGGGGCGACCAGCGGCACCCTCGACCAGGTCTTCGACTGCACGCGCGGCGCGCTGGCGGGGACGCCGAGCGCGGCCCAGGTCGACCACATCTTTGCCTCGGCCCAGGCCGCCGTCGACTCGGCCTTCCACGCCGCGCAGACCGCGCTCGACGATGTGCGCACCGCCGCGGTCGCGGCCCTCGACGAGGCCCACGCCTCCGCCCGCAAAGCAGTCCACTAGCAAGCAGCAGTTTCACGTTAAACAAAGCTCTGTAGGACAGAGCAAAGTTTCCCGTGGAACTTTCGCCCGGTTGGCGACGAGCGGTACAATGGGCGGTGCCCGTGCGCCATCCGATCGACGACGTCTTGGTCTCCGTGCTGCCCGCCGACGCCGTCTACGCGGTCGGCGGTCGCGTGCGCGACGAGCTGCGCGCGCAGCTCGACGGGGTCGAGCGGCCGCCGAAGGACCTCGACTACGTCGTCACCGGCCTCTCGCTCGACGAGCTGTTGGAGCGCCTGCGCTCGGTCGGCAGGGTCGACGTCGTCGGGGCCTCGTTCTCGGTCCTCAAGTTCCGGCACTCCGCCGGCGAGGCCGATGTGGCGCTGCCGCGCCGGGAGCGGTCGACCGGTCCCGGGCACACCGACTTCGCGGTCGAGGCGGGCCCGGAGATTCCGCTCGAGGACGACCTGCGTCGTCGCGACTTCCGCATGAACATGATCGCCCGGCGGCTGTCGGACGACGCCCGGATCGACCCCTACGGCGGGATCGAGGACATCCGAGCCGGCCGGATCGACATCGTCGAGGAGGCGGCCTTCGTCGAGGACCCGTTGCGGATGCTGCGCGCCGCGCAGTTCGCGGCCCGCTTCGGGTATGTCCTCACGCCGCGCACGGAGGCGGCGATCGGTGCCGCGGCGGCGCTCCTCGACACGGTCTCCGCCGAGCGCATCGGCGAGGAGATCGCCAAGCTGATGACCGCTCCGCGCCCGTCGGTCGGCCTAGAGATCCTGCGCACGACGGGGCTCCTGGGGCGCCTGTGGCCGGAGCTGCTCGAGGGCGTCGGGGTCGACCAGAACGAGTGGCACGCCTACGACGTCTACCGCCACAACCTGGCCACCCTGGACGCGGCTCCGCCGGGCGATCTGACGCTGCGGCTCGCGGCGCTGCTGCACGACGTGGGCAAGCCGCGGGCCGCCGCGCCGCGCCCCGATGGGCGCGGGAACACCTTCTACCGCCACGAGCACATCGGCGCGGACCTGGTCCGGCCGATGCTGGCGCGCCTGCGCTTGCCGAACGACACGATCGACACCGTCGCGCACCTGGTGCGGCAGCACATGTACGCCGCCGATCCGGACGCCGTCGACCGGACGCTGCGGCGCTTCATCCGGCGCATCGGGATCGAGCACCTCGGGCGCCTGTTCGCGCTACGCTGGGCCGACATCGCCGGCTCGGGGATGCCCAAGCGCGAGGACGACAACGAGCGCTTCGAGGCTCGCATCGGGGCCGTCATCGCCGAGCGGCCACCGCTGCAGATCGCGGATCTGGCGATCTCGGGGAGCGACGTGATCGACTTGTTCGTACGCAAAGGGCTGGCGCCGCCGGGGTTCCGCGGCGACCCGCGGGTGGGAGAGGTGCTGCGCGCGCTTTTCGAGGAGGTCACCGATGACCCGTCTCGGAACGAGGCGGGCCTGCTCGCCGAGCGCGCGTCGCACTATGCCGACGAACGCTTCTCGGTATCCGGATAGGTCGGTTCGTTGTCCGCGGTAGTTCCCACGACGGCGCGCGTCATCGCGATCGTCAACCAAAAAGGCGGGGTCGGCAAATCGACCACCGCCGTCAATCTCGGTGCGTCGCTGGCGCTGATGGGGCGCCGGGTCCTCGTCGTCGACATCGACCCGCAGGGCAATACCACGACGGGATTCGGTGTCGACAAGCGGGCGGTCGAGCGCGACGTGTACAGCGTGCTGTTACAGCACGCTGCGATCACCGAGGTCGTGCATCCGACCGAGATCGAGAACCTCGGCATCGTCCCCGCGACGCTCAATCTGGCCGGCGCCGAGATCGAGCTGGTCGCCACGCAGCAACGCGAGACCCGCCTCAAGGCCGCGCTCGAAACCGTGCTCTCTACCTACGACGTCGTCCTGATCGACTGCCCGCCCTCGCTCGGGCTGCTGACGGTCAACGCGCTGACGGCGGCCAGTGAGGTCATCATCCCGGTTCAAGCCGAGTACTACGCGCTCGAAGGGCTCAGCCAGCTGATCGCGATCGTGCGCCGGGTGAAGGAAGGCCTCAACCCCGACCTGATCATCAGCGGCGTGCTCATCACGATGTTCGACGGCCGCACCAAGCTGGCGACCGAAGTGCTCGAGGAGGTCAACCGCTACTTCCCCGACCGCGTCTTCCAGACCCAAATCCCGCGCAACATCCGCCTCTCGGAGGCGCCCTCGTACGGCAAGCCGGCGATCCTGTTCGACGTCAAGAGCCGGGGCGCGCAGGCGTACCTCGCGTTGGCGCGCGAGCTGGCCACCCCGGGCCGCGACGTCCCGGTCGGCGGGGACGCGGAGTGACCGCTCGCCGCGGGCTGGGTCGCGGGTTGGGCGCGCTGCTGGGCGAGGGCGGGACGGCCGACGTCACCGCCGCGGCGCCCAAGCGCGACCTACCGCAGATCCCCGTCGCCAAGATCCGCCCCAACCCGCGCCAGCCGCGCCAGACGTTCGACCCCGGCGCCCTGGCCGAGCTGCGCGACTCGATCGCGACCTTCGGCGTGCTGGTCCCGCTCATCGTGCGCGTGCACGGCGAGGGTTACGAGCTGATCGCCGGCGAGCGCCGCTGGCGCGCCGCGCAGGCCGCCGGCTTGGAGACGGTCCCCGCCTTGGTGCGCGCCGCCGACGACCGCGAGTCGCTCGAGGTCGCGATCATCGAGAACCTGCAGCGCGAGAACCTCGATCCGCTCGAGGAGGCGATGGGCTTCGCGCACCTGATGGAAGCGCACGACTTCACCCAAGAGCAGGTCGCGCAGCGGATGGGCCGCAGCCGGCCCGCGATCGCCAACGCGCTGCGGCTGCTCTCGCTGCCCGACAGCGTGAAGGCGCTAGTGCGCGAACGCAAACTGAGCGCCGGGCACGCGCGCGCGATTCTCGCGCTGCCGGCCGAACGGCGCGAAGGCGTCGCGCGCCGCGCCGTCGCGGACGAGCTCTCGGTGCGCGCGCTCGAGCGGCTGGCGCAGCAGGACGCGCCGGCGCGCGCGCGGCCGAGCACCAAGCCCGCGGCGCCGCGTGACGCCGACGCCGAAAACGTGGTCGAACGCTTGCGCTACAAGTACGCGACCCAGGTACGGCTGCTCACGCAGGAGCGCGGCGGCACGATCGAGCTGCGGTACGCCGACGCCGACGACTTGCTGCGCATCGTCGACCTGCTGTTGGGCGAGGCGTGACGGGGCGGGCGGCGCGTGCGACGAGCGCGCTGCTCGCGCTCGTGACGCTGGCCGCCGCGCCGTTGCCGGCGTACGTGCCCGCTCCGCGCGACGCGATGACCGCGACCGTGCGGCGGTACCTGGGCGCGCTGCGCGCGCAGCGCTACGGTGCCGCCTTCGCGCTGCTCGACGATCGCGAGCGCGCGTACTTCGGCGCGGCGAGCGCATATCGCAGCGTCTACCTCGCCGATGCGTTCCGGCTCGAGCGGGCGCAGCTGCTCGGCGCCCGCGGCAACGCCCATGCGCGCGTGTATTTCGTGCGCGAGCGCGTCGCGTTTCTCGATCACGCCAGCGATGCGCGCCGCGAGGCCGAGGTGACCGTTCCGTTGGGCGCGACGCAGGACCGCGGCGTCGCGCGGATCGACGATCCCGGCAAACCGTATCGCGCCTACGCGACCGACGCGCGCGCCGGCGAGGACGGCGTGCAAGTGGCGGTCAAGAAGCTCGACTTCTACCCCGATCGCGTCGACGTCGTGCTGACGTTCGTCAACCGCGGCAGCGGCTTCGTCACGCTGTTGCCGTACGGGCGCAGCGTGCTGCGGGACGATCGCGGCGGCATCTACCATCCGTTGGCGAACCGCGATTGGACCGTGACCGATCACCAGCTGTTCGAAGGCGTGCCGCTGGCGCCCCGCGCGCGCTACACCGGCTCCATGGCGTTCACCGCGCCCCGTTTCGCCGAACCGTTGCGCGCCTGGCAGCTCACGTTGGCGCCGGCGCTGCGCGCAGGCGCCGACGCGCCGTTCGCGCTGACGGTGGCGATCGCGCGGCCGCACTGAGATGGACCATCGGCACGCGCTACGCGCCCGTCTGCACGGCATCTACGCGCTGGTCGATCCGGCGTCGGCCGAGCCGATCGCGTTCATCGAAGCGCTGTTGCGCGGCGGCATCCGGCTGATCCAGATCCGCGCCAAGGACGGCATCGACGGCACGACCCTGGTCGCACTGGTCGATCGGGTGCGCGCGGCGGGCGGCATCGCGATCCTCAACGACGACGTCGGGCTGGCGCGGTTGGCCGACGGCGTTCACCTGGGTCAGGAAGACGCGGCGCAATACGATCTGGCCGAGCTGCGCACGGCGCTGGGGCCGCGCCAGATCATCGGGCTCTCGTGCGGCACGCCGCAAGAAGCGGCGCGGGTCGATCCGGCGCTGATCGACTACGTCGGCGTCGGGCCGGTGTTCGCGACCGGCTCGAAGCACGACGCCGGGCTGCCGATCGGGATCTCGGGGACGCGTGCCGTGGTGGCCGCCAGTCCGGTGCCGTGCGCGGCGATCGGCGGCATCGGGCCGGCGACGATCGAGCGCGCACGCGAGACCGGCGCAGCCATGGCCGCCGTCCTCTCGGCGCTGACGGTCGCGGATCCGGCAGCCGCGGCCCGCGCGCTCGTCGCGCGCTGGGGATGAGCGCGCCCGTCGTCGCGACCATCGGAACCACCCACCCGCTGGGCTTCGCGGGCCTGACCCACGCGCTGCTGGTGCTCGCCGCCGAGGGCGTGCGGCCCGTCTGCGTCGTCGCCGGGGTCAGCGCGCAGGATGCCGCCGGGGTCCTGGCGCGCGCGGACGTCGCGGCGAGCGCGATCGAGGCGCAGTTCGCGGCGTTGCATGCCGCCGGCGTCGGCGCGTTTCACGTCGGCGCGCTGCTCTCGGCCGACGCGGTGCGCGCGGTCGCGCGCGGCGTACGCGGCTTTCCGGGCGTGCCGGTGGTGGTCGATCCGGTCGCCGCCGCGACCGGCGGCGGAGTGCTGGCCGACGCGCCGGCGCGCGCGGCGCTGCGCGCCGAGCTGGTGCCGTTGGCCGACGTGCTGACCCCGAACCTCGACGAAGCCGGGAGTTTGCTCGACCGTCCGGTCACGGACCTCGCCTCGATGCGCGAGGCGGCGCGCGCGTTGCACGCGCTCGGCGCGCGCGCCGTGTTGGTCAAGGGCGGGCATTTGGCCGGCGAGCCGGTCGACGTGCTGGCCGTGGACGGCGCGCTGCGCGAGCTGCATGCCGCGCGGCTGCCCGGAACGCTCCGCGGGACGGGCGATCTGCTGGCCGCTGCGACCGCGGCCGCGCTGGCGCGCGGCGCGTGCGTGCGCGACGCCGTCGAGCACGGACGCGCGCAGGTGCGGGCGGCGCTCGCGCGCGCGGAGCCGTTCGCGGGGACGTTCGTGCGCCGGCTCGCGCCGTGAAACGAACAGGACCGCCACGGATGGGCGGTCCTGCGCAGCCGATGCGGCTGGGTGGTTAGCGGTACGAGCGCTGCGACTGGAAGCAGTCGCGGCAGTAGACCGGCTTGTCGCCACGGGGCTGGAACGGCACCTCGGCCTGCTGCCCGCAGCTGCTGCACGTCACCGAGTACATCTCGCGCGCGCCGCCGTATTCGCGGCCGCCACCGCCGCTACCGCCATAGCCACCGCCGCCGCCCGAGCTCGCGCGCGCGTTCTTGCGCGCGGTACGGCAGTCGGGACACCGGTTCGGCTTGTTCTGAAAGCCCTTCGTGGCGAAGAACTGTTGTTCGCCGGCGCTGAAAACGAACGCCGCACCACAGTCGGTGCAGGTCAGCTGTTCATCGGTATACACGCGAGAAGACTCCTAGGGGTTGTTGCCTGGTTTCGACTCGCTACAGTGACCTACAGGTGGTGATGCCACGGAGACGGGACCGCGCGGGGATCGAGAACCGGTCGACTATGCGTGGATACTACCACGAGCCCACCACCCACGCAACCGATGCCCGCCGACCGACCGGTAGGGGCTGCGCGGGGCGGCTCAGCGCGTTGCGCGCGAACGATCCGCTGCGAGCAATCCGTACGCGCACAGGTCGTGATACCGTCCGTCGTCGTCGCGAAAACCGTCGCGCCAGACGCCTTCGAGCACGAAGCCGGCCTTCTCGCACAGCTGCCGTGACGCGGCGTTGTGGGCGACGACCTCGGCGTACAGCTTGTGCGCACCGTGCTCATCGAACGCGCGCGCGATCATGCGCTGCAACGCATACGCGACCACGTATCCGCGCGCGTGTGCCAGCCCGTGCAGCGCGACGACGAACGCCGCGTCAGCAGCAGTACGCGGGCGATCGGTGAACGGCACGCGGCTCAGTCGTCGCGTTTGGGGCCGCGACGTCGCAGCGCGCGACCGAGGTCCTCAAAGCCCGCACGCATCTCCGCGGTCAGCGCGTCGAACCGCCGGTCGATGGTGTCGAAGCGCTCGTCGGTGCGGTCGAAGCCGCGCTCGACCCGCATCTCGAGTGACGCGACCCGAGTCTCGAGCGACCCGACCCGAGTCTCGAGCGACCCGAGGCGCCGATCGATTCCGTCGATCCGGTTGGATTGGAGATCGCTCGCCTCTCGGATGGTGAGGACGAGCGCATAGACGTCGGCGGTCGTGGTCTTCGGCATCAGGCTGATGCTCGGCACGGCAATGTTGCGGCGGCGTTGCGGTGGGATTACTGGCGATAGTTCGGGAGGTGCTCGCGGAGCTGCGCGAGCGCCCAGGTGATGTCGTCGACCGAGGCGGCGTACGAGAAGCGCAGATAGCCTTTGCCGGCGGGGCCGAAGCTCGAACCGCCCAGGCACGCGACGCCGGCGTGCTGCAACAGCCAGGCCGCCAGGTGTTTGTCGTCGGTCGTGATCTGCGAGACGTTGGGGAAGGCGTAGAACGCGCCTTCGGGGATCGTGCAGCTCACGCCGGGCAGCGCGTTCAAACCGCCGACGATCGCGTCGCGCCGCTGGCGGAAGATCGCGTTCATGCGCTGCACCGGCGCATCGTCGCCGGTCAGCGCGGCGATCCCGGCGCGCTGTACGAAGGTCGCGACGCACGAGAAGGTGTTGTTGTTGAAGAGCGTGATCATGCGCGCGATCGGCTCGGGCGCGATCGCGTAACCCAGCCGCCAGCCCGTCATCGCGTAGGCCTTCGAGAAGCCGTCGACGATGACGGTGCGGTCCTGCATCCCGGGGATCTGCGTGATCGAGACGAACGGCGCGTCGTAGATGTTGCGCGAGTAGATCTCGTCGGCGATGACCAGGAAATCGTGCCGGTGCGCCAGCTCCGCGATCGCCTCGAGGTCCTCGCGCGTGAGCACGCCGCCGGTCGGATTGTGCGGCGAGTTGATGACCAGGGCTTTCGTCTTGGGCCCGACCTTGGCGGCCAGCTCGTCGAGGTCGAGCCGCCAATTGCGCGACTCGAGCAGGTGGATCGGGATCGCGTTGGCTTCGAGGTAGCCGGCCGCGGAGGCGTAGGCGGGATACGAGGGGCTGGTGTAGACCAGCTCGTCGCCCGGGTCGAGCAGCGCCGAGAGCAGGTTCCAGATGATCGGCTTCGCGCCGGCCCCGACCACGACGTGCTCCGGTGTGAACGGCGTCACGAGTCCGCGAAAGCGCGTGGCGTAGTCGGCGATCGTCTCGCGCAGCTCCATGATGCCGGCGGAGGGGCTGTAGTGGCTATAGTTCTCTTCGATCGCCTGGATACCGGCGCGCTTGACGTGCTCGGGCGTGTCGAAGTCCGGCTCGCCGATCTCCATGTGCACGACGCGGCGGCCCTGGGCCTCGAGCGCTTTGGCGCGGGCGAGGACCTCGAAGGCGCTCTCGCTCCCGAGACGGGAGACCGCCTCGCAGAGGAAGTCGGCGTGATGGGCGATCGTCGTCATGGAAACCTACTACAAGCGAGGGCGGCGGCACAGGACCGCCGAACGGGGGCGCAGGATGCGAACCCTGACGGACGTTTTCGGCCCGGGTGCGCCGTCGCTCCCCGAAGGGCTACGAACGCTGGTCGTTTCTCCCGATCGTATGGTCGAACCTGGAACGACCGTGCGCGCGACCTTCGCGTTCTACAACTATGGCGGGGCGCCGGCGACCGGCCTGCGCGTACGCTTCAACCTCCCTGACGGATTGCGTTACGTCGCCGGCAGCGCGAAGGTCGACGATCGGCCGCTCGACGACGTGCGCGGCGAGACCGCGTTGCTGGTTCCCAGCGGCGTCGACGTCGGCGAGGTCCCGCCCGGCGTCGAGCGGCGCATCGCGCTGGCGTACGCCGTCGCGCCGACGATCGAGAACGGCGCCGTGTTGGCGCTGCAGGCGGCACTGGTTGCCAACGAGACCGACGTCATCGGCTCGAACGTGGTGCGGCTGCGCGTGCAGAGCGCGCCGATCCTCCAGAACCCCGACACCTTCACCGTGCTCGAGCCGGTACGCGTCGCCGAGCCCGGCGAAGACGTCCACATCGTCGCGCGCGTTCACAACAGCGGCCACGCGACCGCGCACGACGTCGTCATCGTCCTGCCGGTCCCCGAGCGCACGAGCTACGTCCCCGGCAGCACCCGCGTCGACGGCCGCGAAGCGGCGCTCGACGAGCGCGCCGGCGAGCCGTTCGGCTTGGGCAACGCGACGGTCGCGACGCCGGCGCTGGCGCCCGGTGCGACAGTGGTCGTCGAGTATCGCGCGCGCATCGACTCGCCGCTCGACGACAACACGCGGCTGGTGCTCAGCGGCGCCGTCGCGTCGAGCGAGACCGCCGAGTTCGAGCTGGCGCGCGCCGAGCTGACCGTCCGCAGCGCGAGCCGCTTCGACACCGACGCGACGCGCCTGGTGCTCGACGCGCCCAGCGAGGTCGAGCCCGGCCGGCGCGTGCGCGTCGCGCTGATCGCTGAGAACGCCGGCACCTGCGCGGCGGACGACGTGCGCATCCGTTTGACGCTGCCCGAAGGGCTGCGCTACGCGCCCGGTTCGCGTGCGCTCGACGGGCGCTCCGTCGGCGAGACCGATACGCCCGGCGCGTTCGTCTTTCCGCGCGTCGAAGCGGGGCGCCGCATCGAAGCCGCGATCGACGCGTACGTCGTCTCGCCGGCCGCCGACGGCACGCCGTTGCCGGTCACCGCGCAGCTGCAGTGGTCGGGCGGCGCGCGTCCGTTCGAGCGGACGCTGATCGTCCGCTCCGCGCCGCGTTTCCTCGATGCGCGCAACGTGCTGGTCCTCGAAGGCCCGGCGCAGGTCGTCCCCGGCGGCGAGGTGCGCGCCAGCATCCGCATCGCCAACGACGGCACCGCGCAGGCGACCGGTGTGCGCATCGCGATCGACACCGATCCGTCGGTGCAGTCGCTGCGCTACGCCGACGAAGGCGGCGAGGCACGCGTGCAAGCGACGGGCATCGACGTCGGCACGCTCGCGCCGGGCGCCTCGCGCACGTTCACGCTGCTGGGCACGGTCGCCTCGCCGATCGCCGACCGGCTCCCGATTCGACTGCGCGCGCGGCTGGAGAGCGAACAGACACCGGCGATCGCGCTCGGTCAGATCGACCTGGTCGTGCGCTCGCGCCCGCGCTTCGCGCCCACCAGCTCGTCGATCGTGTATCCGGCCGGCGACGCGCTGCGGCCCAGCGGCCACGGCGACCTGCAGATCGTGCTCGTCAACGAGGGGACCGACGCCGCGCGCGACGTGCGGCTGGCGCTCGAGATCGCCGGCGACGCGCGCATCGAGTCGATCGACGGGGCGACCCGCGTCGGCACGACCCTGCTGTTCGGCGACGTCGGCCCGGGCGCGCGCGCCGAAGCGACGCTGCGCCTGCGGCTCGCCCCGCTGGTGCCGCGCGGCACGACGATCACCGTCAGCGGCCGCGTCGAAGCGGTCGGCCTGCTCCCGCTGGCGCTGGCGCCGGTCACGATCGCGACCATCGCGGAGCCGCGCTTCGACGAGGGCGCGCAGCTGCGCACGCAGCCGGCCGATACCGTCGACGCCGGCGAACCGCTGTACGTGCGGCTGACCGTCCGCAACACCGGTGACGGCGCCGCCAGCCGGCTGACCATCCGCGGCATGGTCCCCAACCAGACCGCCTACCTGCCCGGCTCGACCGCGATCAACGAGGTGCCGCTGCTGGACGTCGACGGCGGCTCGGTGCTGTGGTCGAAGACGGGCCTGGTCCTCGAGGACGTCGATCCGGGCACCGAAGTCGTCGTGCGCTACGCCGCCATCGTCAACACGCCGTTGCCGGCCGGCACGCTGATCGACCCGCACGTCGAGCTGGCGTGGGACGGCGGCGGCGCCCTGAGCTTGACCGCGCCCGCCGTGCGCGTGCGCTCGACGCCCGCGTTCGCCGTGCGTGCGACCGGCCTGCCGTTCTCGGTCGCGGGGGTGGCCCCGCGCACGGCCGACGTCATCCGCGACGTCACCGAACAGCGCCGCGCCGCCGAGATTCCGCCCCCACCGCCGCGCGCGGCGCTGCCGCCGGCCCCACCGCCGCCGTCCGCGCCGCCCGCCCCCGAGCGCGCGGCCTACCGCAGCCCCGACGACGCGATCGACGCGCGCTTCACCGACGCGCACGCGGAGCCGGCGATCGCCGTCGCGCCGCCGCCGGCGGCGACGGCCGACGACGCGCCGCCCGCGATCGAGATCGTGCCGGCCCCCGCCTTCACCGCGGTCGAGGTCGCCGTGGTGGCCGAGGAGGTCGCCCCCGCCGCAGCCGCGGCGCCGGCCGTCGCGCCCGCTTCCATCGCGACCGTGCCGGGCGTGCGCCTGACGTTCACCCGCGAGAGCCTCGAACGCGCGCTGGGCTTTCTCGACCAATCGGACTACGGCGGCCTGGTCACGCACCTGTTCGCGATTCGCACCCTGCTCCCGAGCGCGTTCGTCGGCGTCAACGGCGCGGTGCCCGCCAAGCTCGCCGCCGCCCGCGATGCGCTGCGCGGGGTCGTCGACCGCCTGTTCATCAAGATGCGCATGCCGCGCTACGCGCTGACCGCGAAGGACCTCGAAGACCGCGCCAGCCGCACCACGCTCGTCGAGCTGATCGACGCGCTCCACGACGCGCATCCCGCGGCCGACGAAGGCCCGGGCGACGCCGCGATCGTGCTCGACGGCCCGATCGCGCTCGACCGCATCACCGCCGACCTCGCGACGCTCGAGAACGATCCGCTCGGCAGTCCACGGCCCTGGCTCGTGCTGGCCGAACTGCTCCCCTCGCGGATGGTCGCGCCGACCGGCGACGACGCCGTCGGCGTCTACCGCAACGCGCTGATCGCGACGTTCACCAACGTCGCCGCGCTGCCGAGCGAAGAGTTCCATCGCGTCCTGGCCGGCGCGCAGAACGCCACCCTCGACGCCGCGTTGCGCGACGTACGGACCGCGCTGCGCGCCGCGCTCGAAGCAACGCCGACGACGTAGTGCCCATACCCGCGCCGATGCTGGCCTTCGAGGGCTTCGGTGAGTTCGCATTCGCCGGAATCCTGCTGGCCGTGATCGGCGTCGGCTTCTTGGCGCTGCAGTACCTGATCCCGCACGACTACACGCTGCGTCTGCCGGCGTTCCGCCGCGCGCAGCCGGCAGCGCCGACCGCGAGCGCCGAACCCGAAACGACCGGCCCCGTCATCGCCACCACCCGCGCGATCACCTGGCCCTCGCTCATCGGCGCCGACGTCGAGGTGCTCTCCAACGACGAGCGCCGGCGCGTCCTCGAAGGCTTTGGCATCGTCGGCGACGCGTGGAGCGCGTCGGTGCTGGCCAAAGCGTTCGACGAAGAGACCGACGACCTGCGCGTCGTCGCCATCGAATCGCTCGCCAACTGCGAGGGCCCGATCGTGTTGCCGACTCTCGAGCGCGCGTACGCATCGTACGCCGTTCCCGAACGGTACGCGGCGATCGACGGCGCCTCGCGCCGCGGCGACGTCGCCTTGCTCGAACGCGCCCTGCGCGACACCGACGGCACCGTCGCGCTGGCCGCCGCCTTCGGCCTGCAGCAAGCCCATCGCGAAGACCTCATCGACCGCGGCCTGACCGACCGCGACGACGCGCGCGCCAACGAAATCCGGCGGGTGCTCCCCATGCTCGCCGGCTAGCGGGTATGATGATGGCGCCATGCAAGCAGTTGCGCTCGAGGGCGTTCGCACGCTCGCGATCCACGACATCGACGAACCGTCGCTCAAACGTCCCACGGATGTCGTCCTCCGGCTGACGTCGACCGCGATCTGCGGCACCGACCTGCACATCTACGAAGGCCGCCTGGGCGGCGGCAAACCGCTGATCATCGGCCACGAGCCCCTCGGCGTGGTCGAAGCGGTCGGCGACGCCGTCGTCAACGTGCGCGCGGGCGATCGCGTCGTCGTGCCAACCCACATCTGCTGCGGCTTCTGCGCCAACTGCGTGCACGGTTTCTCGGGCTTGTGCCTGACGACCAACCCCGGCGCCGCCGGCGCCGCCTATGGCTACCCGAACATGGGCGGCTACACCGGCGCGCAAACACAGAAGCTGCTCGTTCCCTTCGCCGACGAGAACTGTCTGCGACTTCCCGGCGAACCCCTCGACGCCTGGGAACACGACTTCGTCCTGCTGGCGGATGCGCTGCCCACCGCCTACCACGCCACCGAGCTCGCCCACGTCCAGTCGGGCGACGTCGTCGTCATCTACGGCGCGGGCGCCATCGGCCTGCTCAGCGCGATGTGCGCCTTCTACCGCGGCGCGATCCAAGTCTTCGTCGCCGACGCCGTCCCCGAACGCCTCACCAAAGCCGGCGAGCTCGGCGCCATTCCGATCGACTTGCGCGAAGGCGACGCCGTCGATCGCATCCTGAGCGAAATCTCGAAGAAGAAGTCCGGCGTCGCCTGGCGCGGCGAAAACGCCAACCTCGGCGCCGACGTCTGCATCGACGCCATCGGCTTCCAAGCCCGCGACCCCAAGAATTGGAGCCAAGAGCATCCGACCACCGTCATCGACGACCTCGCGCAACTCCTCAAGCCCGCCGGCCGCCTGAGCATCATCGGCGTGTTCACCGACAACGACCCCGACTCGCCCGGCGACGAGAACGCGAAACACGGCCGCTACCCGATCCCATGGGGCACGCTGTTCCGCAAAGGCATCATCATCGGCACCGGCCGCGACCACGACAAGCGCTATCACGACCACCTCCGCGACGCGATCGTCTACGGCAAACTCAAGCCAAGCACGATCGTCTCCCACCGCCTGCCGCTAAAAGACGCGCCGGACGCCTTCGTAAAATTCGACGCCCGCGCGGACGGCTATACAAAGATCATCTTGGATCCGACCTCGTAAAGCGCGGTCCGCAATCTCGTCAGCTGGTGGTGCGCAGTACGCCGGCGGGGCCTCGCGGAATCGCGGAGGCCCGGAGGGCCGGGAGCGATGGAGCGCGGAGCGACCGAAGCGCAGGAAGCGCGTAGGGAGCGTCCCCGCCGGCGTACTGCGCACCACCAGCCGCCACGCCAACGGAAGCGCTAAACGCTAAATCGGCGGAATCTTGATATGGTAATACCCGGCAATGACATGCTGCGCAATCGGCGCCGCAACGTTCGCCCCATAGCCGCCCGATTTTTCCATGTACACCGCCATGACGAACTTGGGATGACTCGAGGGCGCCCAAGCGACGAACCACGTCGTGTTGGCGCCTTTGCCGCCGCCGGTTTCGGCGGTGCCGGTTTTGCCGGAGAACGGCATACCGGGGATAGCGAGGCCGTAGGCAGTGCCCCACGGCTGGGTGACCTGCGACATGCCGGCGCGCACTTCGCGCAGCGATTCCTGGGTGACCGGGACCTTGCGGATGATCTCGTGATCGAAGGTGCGCAGCACGTGTCCGCGCGGTGAGCGGATCTCCTCGACGATGTGCGGACGGTAGAGCGTGCCGCCGTTGACGACGGTGGCGGCGACGTCGGCGATTTGCAGCGGCGTCGCTTGCATCGCGCCTTGGCCGATGGCGAGTTGGCACGCGTCGCTTTTTTCGAGATGGTAGCCTTTGCCGAAGGTGGCTTCCATCCAGGCTTCGGTCGGCCAGTTGCCGGGGTACTCGCCGGGCAGATCGATCCCCAGCCGCGAGCCGAGACCGTACTGGGTGGCCCAATAGCGCAGACGATCGTTGCCCAGGCGATAGCCGACTTGGTAGAAGTAGCCGTCGGACGAAGCCGCCAGCGCTTTCTCGAAGCCGACGTTGCCCAATCCGCCGGCGGCCAGGTCGCGGAAGACGTTGCCGTAGCAATTCCAGTAGCCGGTGTCGTAGAGGATCTGATGCGGCTTGATGACGCCGCTGCTGATCGCGCCCGAGCCGGTGACCATCTTGAAGGTCGAGCCGGTCGGTGAGGCGGCGCCGATGGCGCGGTCGTAGAGCGGGTTGAGCTTGTCGCGCAGCAGCGCGTTGTAGGTTTTGGGATCGATCGGCGTGGCGAAGGCGTTGGGGTTGAACTCGGGCATCGACGCCATCGCGAGGACGGCGCCGGTGTAGGGGTCGAGCACGACGACCGCGCCAGCGAGCCGCTCGTGGCGCAGGGCGCCCCACTTTTTGAGCTCGGCGCGCAGATTGTCTTCGACCAGCGTTTGCAGGCGCCAATCGATGGTGGTGACCAGCGTGTCGCCCGGGATGGGATCGAGCGGTTTGAGGCGGCGCACGAGGGCACCCGACGCGTTGACTTCGATCTGGCCGCCGCCGGCGCGGCCGTGCAGCCAGGTGTCGTAGGCGCGCTCGAGACCGTCCTTGCCGACGACGTCGTTGGGCGAGTAGCCGTCGCGCTTGCGCTGCGCGTACTCCTCTTCGTCGATGACGCCGACGTAGCCGAACAGGTGCGCGCCCTCTTTGCCGTACGGATAGTTGCGCACCGGCTGCTCTTCCATGTCGACGCCTTGCAGGTCGTTCTGCGCTTCCGCCAGGCGCGCCATCTGCGCGGGCGTGAGGTCGTCGGCGAGGATCACCGGCCCGTTGGGTTCGCCGACTTGGATCTGGTCGAAGCTGGTGTAGTTGATGTCGTGGTGGTGGAAGAGGCGATGGCGCAGCGTGTCTTCGGGGATCCCGAGCACGCCGGCGAGCGCGCGCAGCGTGCCGTCGACGTTGGTGACCTGCGAGGGGATCAGGGCGCAGACGAACGAGGGCCGCGAGCGGACCAGCACCTTGCCGGTACGATCGACGATCAGGCCACGCGGCGCGGCGACCGGAACGACCTCGATTTGGTTGGCGCGCGCCTTGTCGGCGTAGACCTCGCCTTGCAGCAGTTGGACTTGGACCAAGCGCACGATCAGCGCGATCAGCGCGAGAACGAGCACCAGCACGAAGGCGACCACGCGCGGGAACGCGCGCTCGCCGGCGGGGAGCGTGCCGCTGCTCACGGGTACCTCTCGACGGTGGTCTTGTCGTGGACGAAGCGGCCGCGCAGCGTGAGCCAGACGAAGGCGACCAGTGCCGTCAGCAGCGCGCGCCACAGCGCGGTGTGCACGTGCTGCACGGCGTAGCCGGCCGGATAGCCGACCGCGCGCTGGAAGATCCAGTACATGACGTCGCGCACGAACGAGGCGCCGCCGCACAACACCGCGGGCGCGACGACGCCGTCGGCGAACATGCGGCGCGAGAAGCCGCCGACGAGCAGCGCGACCAGCGTCGTCGAGAGCGTCCAGCCGCCGGCGCCGCCGGTGAAGACGTCTTCGAGCACGCCGGCCGGGATCGCGAGCGCGGCACCGCGGCGCGCGCCGGCACGCACCGCGAACAGCACGACCGCGATGGTGACCAGCGAGGGCACCGCTTGGCGGAAGGCCAGCAGCGGGATCAGCGTCGTCTGCAGCAGCGCGAGCAGTGAGGTCCAGCCGAGGGCCGGCCAATAGGCCGGCCCGACGGCGATCTCAACGCTGCGATACGTCGTGCGGGAGAACGAGGACACGGGAGAGTGCGGTGAGGTTCACGGCGGGTTGGACGACGGCGGTCTGGTCGAGCGCGCCGGCGGGGACGGGATCGAGCTCGCGGATGCGGCCGATCAGCACGCCGGCGTGGAACGAGCGGCCTTCGCCGGTGACGACGCGGTCGCCGACGCGCAGCTTGGCGTCCTGCGAGATGTACTGCAGCTTGACGTGCGTCGCGGTGCCCACGGCGATCGACCACCAGCGCCCGCGCTGCACGACCGCCGGCAGCTTCGAGGTGGGGTCCGTCACCAGCAGCACCTTCGACGAGAGCGGGTCGACCTCGACGACGCGGCCGACGACGCCGTCCCCGGTCATGACGCCGTCGTCGCGCTGCACGCCGTCCTTGCCGCCGCGATCGATCGTCAGCGCCTGCAGCGTCGCCTCGGGATCGTAGCCGATCACCGTCGCGGCGATGCCGTTCGGATGCGCGAGCCGGGCGGTGGCGAGATCGTCGGCGGCCGGAACGCGGGCCAGCTCTTCTTGCAGCTCGTCGTTGCGTGCGCGCAGCGAGACGTTCTCCGCGCGCAGCCGAGCGTTGTCGGCCGCGAGCCCGGGCGTGTGCACGGCCGTCTGCCAGCCGTTGCGCACGCCGTCAGCGACGGCGGAGAGGGCGAGCTGCAGGTACGTGCTGATCGAGGTGACGGTGATGGTGAGCGGTGAGGGACGTCCGGCGCGAGCGAAGTCGAGTTGCAGCAGTGCGATCAGCGCGGCGACGATGATCGCTCCGATTACCGCGAATAGCTTTCTCTCATCCCGATACGTAAAGATTGGTACCACCTCGTCAACCGGTCGGCGTGCGGCCGCAGCCGTTCGAGCAAACCGGGCGACGCGAGGATCTCGCCGGCTCCGCGTGCGACGCAGCCGAGCGGATCATCCGCGACCGTCGTCGGCACGTTCGTGCGTGCGCCGATCTCGCCTGCGAGGCCGGGGATCAGCGCGCCGCCGCCGGTCAGCACGATGCCGACTTCGAGCAGCTCGCCCGCCAAGTCCGGCGGCGTCGCTTCCAGGATCGACCAAGCGGCGCGGGCGATCTTGTCGATGCCGTCCCGCATCGCTTCGCCGATCAGCGACTCGTCGACGAACCGTTTGCCCGGGCGCAGCCCGGCCAGATCGGTTCCGGCGGCGATGGCCGGCTCGCGGCCGGGCGCGCGCCCGGCGTAGCCGCGTTCGATCTTGAGGCGCTCAGCCGTCAGCGGTCCGATCCCGAAGTACTCGGCGCGCAGCCGCGCCGCGATCGCGGCGTCCAGCGTGTCGCCGCCGATCTTGAGGGAGTGCATCGCGACGACGCCGCTCAGGGTGAGGACCGCGATCTCGGTCGTGCCGCCGCCGATGTCGATGACCATCGAGGGGCGCGTCCCCGTGATGTCGAGGCCGGCCCCGACCGCGGCGGCGACCGCCTGCGGCACGAAGGTCGTGGTGCGCGGACCGGCGGCGCGGATCGCTTCCTCGACGGCCTTGCACTCGATGTCGGTCGCACAGCCCGGCACGCAGGCGATCACGCGCGGCGCCAGCCGCGAACGCGAGCTGAGCGCCCGGTCGACCAGCGTCTTGACCAACGCGTGGGCGCCGCGGAAGTCGGAGATGGTCCCGCCGCGCAGCGGCCGCACGACCCGAACCCGCCCGGGGGCCCGGCCGTCGAGCTCCTTGGCGGCTTGGCCGATGGCGAGGATCGTGTCGTCGCTGGTCCGGTACGCGACCACCGACGGCTCGCTCACGAGGATCCCCTCGTCGTGCGAGTAGACAACGGTGTTCGCCGTCCCGAGATCGATGCCGATGTCGGGACTGAAGGTCGCCCGGAACGTTCCCAGCAGACTCATGCGTGGACCTCGGGATGGACCGCCGGTGCGGCGGGGGGCAGTAGACGATATCCGATGCGGGGCAGGGCGGCGGCGAAAGCAGCGAGTGGGAAGCCCACCACGGTGAAGTAGTCGCCGTCGATCCGCTCCACCAGGGTCGCCGCGAAACCTTGGATGCCGTACGCGCCGGCTTTGTCCAGACCGTCGCCGCTCGCGGCGTACGCGGCGACCGTCTCCTCATTTGTATCGGCAAACTTTACACGCGTCGACAGGACTTCCACCAAGGACCTGTTCGAGGCGTCGTCGCGGAGCGCGAAGGCCGTGTGCACGACGTGCCAGCGGCCCACCAAACGCCTGAGCATCCCGCGCGCCTCGGCGACGTCGCTGGGCTTACCGAGCGCTTCCCCGTCCAGGTCGACGACGGTGTCGGCGGCGACGATCAGGTGGTCGGACGCTGCCGCGCCGCGCGCCTTGCCGGCGGCATGACGCAGCGCGAGCTCGCGCGGGTCGAGATCCGGCAACGGCGTCTCCACGTACGAGCTGGAGACGACGCTGACGCGCAGCCCGAGCGATCCGAGCAACTGGCGGCGACGAGGCGACGCGCTAGCCAGAGCGACCGCGTCGAGAGGCGTGACGTGTGCGATGTTCTCAGTGTACGTACGCGCGCGCACGAGCACAACATCTCCGCGTCGATCTGCGTCAAAACACAGAAAATGCGCGCGCTAGAACAGATCGAGCCGCAACACGTCGTCCGCACGTTCCCCGCGGACGACGCGGCGGTGATTTCCGTCGCGGACGAAAACGACCGGGGGCCGGCCGAACCGGTTGTAGTTGCTCGCCATGCTGTAGGTGTAGGCGCCGGTGATGCGCAGCGCGAGCAGATCGCCGGCGGCGAGGTCGCGCGGCAAGACGTAGTCGCCCATCTCGTCGTTCTCGCACGAGCGGCCGACCAGCGTGGCCGGCTCGTCGGGGCCGAGCGCGGCGGCGGCCAGCACCTCGGGGAGGTGGCGCGCGCCGTACAGCGCCGGGCGCGGGTTATCGGTCATCCCGCCGTCGACGACGACGAAGCGCCGGCGCCCCTGCGTCTTGACGGCCATGACGCGGTAGAGCGACGAGCCGGCGCGCGCGATCACGGCGCGCCCGGGTTCCACCGCCAGCGCGTAGCCGCGCTCGGCTGCCCGTCCGCCCAGCGCCGCGCCGAGCGCGTCGAGATCGACCGGTCGCGGGTCGTCGGGCCCTTCCTCCACGCCGATGCCGCCGCCGCAGATCAGCTCCTCGATCGGGAAGCCGAGCTGGCGCGCGCGGTCGGCCGCCGCCAACAGCTCGTCGAGGTTGGCCAAGAACGGCGCGAGGTCGGCGATCTGCGAGCCGATGTGCGAGTGCAGGCCGATCAGGCGCAACTGCGGCAGCTCGGCGAGCCGTGCGAGCGCCGCCGGGACCTCGCCGAGCGCGAACCCGAACTTGGTGTTCTCGCCGCCGGTGCGGATGAACGCATGCGTGTGCGCTTCGATCCCGGTGTTGAGGCGCAGCATCACCGGCACGGGCACCGGGACGCCGCTCGCCAGCGACGCCAGCCGCTCGAGCTCTTCGCGGTTGTCGATCACGTCGAACGCGACGCGCCGGTCGACGACGGCCTGCAACTCGTCGGCGGTCTTGCCGCAGCCGTGGAAGTAGATGCGCCCGGCCGGAAAGCCGCCGCGCTCGGCGGTCACCAGCTCGCCGAGCGAACAGACGTCCAGCCGCAGCGGGGTCTCGGCCAGCCGCTCGGCCAGCGCGGTGCAGAAGAACGCCTTGGCCGCGTACGCGACGCCGATGCGGTGGGGCTCGAACGCTTCGAGCAGCCGCGCGATCTCCAGGTCGAGCACGTCCAGATCGACGAGGAACAGCGGCGTGCCGTAGGTCTCGGCCAGCTCGCGGGCGGGGACGCCGCCCAGCTGGCCGTCGAGCGCGAGCGTCTCGTCGGTCACGACCGGTACAACCCCCGTTCGCCGATGTAGCGATAGACCGTCTCGGGCACCAGATAGCGCACGCTCTTCCCTTCGGCGAGCCGCGCGCGAATCAGCGTCGCCGACTCGGCGACCAGCGGCAGGTCGAGCATCCGGATCTTGGCGCGCCGGGCGGGGTCGAGCTCGCTCAGGGCGCGGTCGAGGTCGGTCTCGGTGACCTCGCCGCGCGGCGCGACGACGAACGCTTCGACCGCGTCGACGACCTCGTCGAGCCGCTGCCATTGCGAGCGCACCAGCGAGTCGCCGCCGACGACGAAGGTCAGCGTCGCCTCGGGATAGCGCGCCTGCAGGCGCGGCAGCAGATCGGCGGTGTAGCCGCTGGCGTCGTGATCGAGGTCGCTCTCGTCGATCCCGAACGTGACGTTGGCCGCGATCGCCAGGCGAATCATCTCGGTGCGCTGCGCGGTCGTCGCGCTCATCGCACCGTTGCGGTAGTGCTTCCCTTCGCGCGTCGGCACGAACAAGACGCGATCGAGTCCCGCCGCCTCACGAACCGCTTCCGCGACGAACAGATGCCCGTTGTGCACCGGATCGAACGACCCGCCGAAAATGCCAAGTTTCAAGGCGCTCCGCCCCGGGCTCCGCGCCCCCCATGCTGCGCATGGGGCCCCCACGTTTGACCTCGCATTGAACGCACAAACGATGCGCGATGCTGCTGCGCTCGGTCTGCCAACATGCTGCTAGCTGTAGTCGAACTCGACGCCGGCGATGCGCACCGTGTCGCCTTCGCGCACGCCCAGCTCGCGCAGGCGCTTTTCGACGCCCATCTTGGCGAGAATCTGTTCGAAGCGCGCCAGCGCTTCGTCGGAGTCGAAGTCGGTCATGCGCGCCAGGCGTTCGACCCGCTCGCCGCTGACGACGTAGATGCCGTCTTCGACGTGGATGGCGAACGGCTCGTCGGCAACCAGCTCGATCTGCGCGGGCTCCGGGTGCACCGGTGCGGGCAGCGGCGTGTTGCGAATCGTCTCCCAGGCCGCGTAGAGCAGCTCGCGCACGCCTTCACCGGTCGCGGCCGAGATGCCGCGCAAGTTGGGGATGTCCTCGCGCAGCGCCTCGAACGTCGCGCGCGCGTCGGGCAGATCGAGCTTGGTGATGACCGGCAGCATCGGGCGCTCGAGCAGCGCCGGGTTCCACGCTTGCAGCTCGGCTTCGATCGTCGCCTTGTCGTGCAGCACGTCGTGGAGCGGCTTGGCGCCGTCCATCAAGTGGACCAGCACGCGCGTGCGTTCGACGTGGCGCAAGAACCGGTCGCCCAGGCCCGCGCCCTCGTGCGCGCCTTCGATCAGCCCCGGCACGTCGACCATCACGAACGACTCGAACTCGGCGACGCGCACGACGCCCAGCTGCGGCTCGAGCGTGGTGAACGGATAGTCGGCGATCTTCGGCCGCGCCGCGCTGACGACGGAGAGCAGCGTCGACTTGCCGGCGTTCGGCAGTCCGACCAGTCCCGCGTCGGCCAGCAGCTTGAGCTCGAGCTTGAGCTCGCAGCGCTCGCCGGGCTCGCCGTTGTACGCGAAGCGCGGCGCTTGGCGCGCGGCGGTGGCGAAGTGCTGGTTGCCCAGCCCGCCGCGGCCGCCTTTGGCGACGCGCACGCGCTGATAGGGTTCGCTCAGGTCGGCGAACAGGCGCGAGTGGCCGCGGGCGCCTTCGGCATCGAGCTCGGTGCGGGTGACCAGCGTGCCGACCGGGACCCGGATCTCGAGGTCTTCGCCCGCGCGGCCCGACTTGTTCGACGTCGAGCCCGGCTTGCCGGAGTCGGCCGCGAACTGCTTCTTGAAACGGAAGTCGACCAGCGTTCCGAGCTCGGGGTCGGCCAACAGCACGACGTCGCCGCCGCGCCCACCGTCACCGCCGGCCGGTCCACCCTTGGGGACGTACTTCTCGCGGCGCCACGCGACGACGCCGTCGCCGCCCTTGCCCGCCGCCACCGCGATGGTGGCCTCGTCGATGAACTGCACGCTAGACGAAAGCGGCGCTGGTCATGGACCGAGCGCCGTGGGATCGTGCCGTCCCGACCATGTCGTTGCGAGGTCGAGTCGGGGGCCCCGCGGCGAAGCCGTGGGGGGCGCGCAGCCTAGGGCGCAGCGCCGTAAGACGCCGGGACCACGTTCACGTGCTGGCGGTTACGCGAGCTCGAGAACGTCACGTGGCCCTCGACCACGGCGAAGATCGTGTGATCCTTGCCGATCATCGTGCCGACGCCGGGATAGAACTTCGTGCCGCGCTGGCGGACGATGATGTTGCCCGGGATGACCAGCTCGCCGCCGAAGCGCTTGACGCCCAGACGCTGCGCGTTGGAATCGCGCCCGTTGCGCGTGGACCCGGCGCCCTTCTTGGACGCGAACAGCTGGAGGTCGAACCGGAACATAGCCGCGGCATCATACCAGACGCGGGGCCTTCGGGTCAAACCGAGAACGTGCTCCCATGCCGCTCCGGCCGTTCGTACCGTTGGCCCGGCGTGCGGCCCGAGCCGGCCTCACGGCATTCGCGATTGCCTCGGCCTTCTTCGTAGCCAACGTCGCGCGGGAGTACCTGTACGACCCGAGCATCACCGGCGACGGCAACTGCTCGACGACGCTCGCGCTCGGCTTCGGCGTGCTGGTCGGTTTGGTAGCCGGGATCATCGCCTTCCTCGGGTCGGCGGCGCTTCAGGGCCTTGGCAGCCCGCAGGTCCGGGTCGTGCTCCGGCTTCCGCTCGTACAGGTAGGCGTCCCGACCGGCTTGTTGGCCGTCAGCGCCGCCGCCGGCTTCATGTGGTGGACGCCCTACGGGCACGGGTGCCTCTGACGGAAATGCTCAGGCCGGCGAGGGCTGCCGAGATGCGACCTGCATGAGGATTTTCCGACCGGGCCGCAGGGTGACCAAGGGGTCGAGCGGCACCGGGGCGGCGTCCAGGGCGGTGAAACGGAAACGCCGGGCCAGCGTCGCGAGCAGCAACACGCCCTCGGTCCAGGCGAAGGCCTCGCCGATGCAGATGCGGGTGCCGCCGCCGAACGGGAAGTAGGCGCCGCGCGGCAGGTCGGCCGTCTCGCCGTTCGACCAGCGCTCGGGCCGGAAGGCGTCGGGTTCCTTCCAATAGCGCGGGTTGCGGTGGGTGACGAACGGCGAGACGAACAGGACCGAGCCGGCCGGCACGTCCCAACCGCCCAGCTGCAGCGGTTTGAGCGAGAAGCGGCCCATCAGCCAGGCCGGCGGGCGCAGCCGCATCGACTCCGACATCACCTCGCGGGCGAACGTGAGCCGCGGGACGTCGGCCGGCTCGGGGTCGCGGTCGCCGAGCACCTGGTCGAGCTCGGCGTGCAGGCGCGCCTCGGCCTCCGGCGCCCGGGCGAGCTGATCCCACGCCCAGGCCAGCGCGTTGGCGGTGGTCTCGTGACCGGCCAGCAGCAGCGTGAGCGCTTCGTCACGGACCAGCGCGTCGGGCATCGCCCCTGCGTCCTCGTCGGTCGAGGTCAACAGGATCGAGAGCAGGTCGCCATAGTCCGGGTTGCCGGCGGCGCGCCGCTGGGCGATGACCTTGGCGATCACCGCGTCCATCTGCGCGCGGGCGGCGTTGAAGCGGCGCGTGATCGGGTGCCACTGCAGGTGGTCGAGCAGCTCGCCGTAGGCCGAGAGGGAGGCCGGGAAGACCGCCAGCACCTCGGTCAGCGCGCGGCCGATCGTGTCGCCGTCGTCCGCGACGTCGATCGAGAACAGCGTCTTGGCCGCGATGCGCAGCGTCAGCCGGTTCATCAGCGCGTCGATCTCGACCGTCTCGCCGTCGTGGAGGCGATCGGCCAGCTGACGCGTCAGGTCGATCATCGTCGCGGCGTAGCCGGCGACCCGCTCGCGATGGAAGGCCGGCTGGACCAGGCGCCGCTGGCGCAGGTGGAGCGGCTCGCTGCTGGTCAGCAGGCCGTCTCCCAGCAGCCGGCGCAGCCGCTGCGTGCCGCGTCCTTTGATGATGGTGGTGGCGTCGGCGGTCAGGATCCGTTCGACCGAGGGGGCGTCGTCGAACAGCCACCAGCGCGCCTTGGGCATCCGCCACGACGTGACCGGGCCGTACTGGCGAGCCGAGCGGTCGAGAAAACCGGGCACCCGGGTGAGGCTGCCGCGCAGCGTCCCCAGCTGGGTCAAGGCGGTGAACGTCGACGGTCCGGGCGGGACCGGGAGACGGGTCGCGCTGGTCATTGCCTCCGAGCATACCGCACCCGCGGTCTGAGGTGACGGAATCCGGGTTGCCGCTCGGCGGGGAGGGGCATGGAAGCGACCTGAGAATCGGGGCTTGTTTTGGAGAAACGTCGTCGCGTCGTCATCACGGGGCTGGGAGCGGTCACGCCGCTCGGTAATTCCGTCCCCCTGTTCTGGGATGCGCTGATCAACGGCCGCAGCGGCGCCGGCCCGATCACGCGCTTCGACTCGACCAAGCTGCCCACGCGCATCGCCGCCGAGGTCAAGGACTTCGACCCCGACGCGCTGATCGGCCGCCGCGATGCGCGCCGCATGGACCGTTACACCCAGTTCGCGCTGGTCGCCGCGCGCGAGGCGATGGCCGACGCCAACTTCCCCGAAGACGACGACGTGCGGGTGCAGACCGGCTCGATCATCGCGACCGGAATCGGCGGCATCATCACCGTCGAAGACACCGTCAAGGCGGTGGCGCCGGAAGAGAAGTGGGATCGCATCTCGCCGTTCTTCGTCCCGATGCTCATGGCCAACGCCGCCTCGGCGCAGGTCTCAATGACCTTCGGCCTGCGCGGTCCGGTGTTCGCCGTCTCGAGCGCCTGCGCCAGCGGCAACGACGGCTTCGCGATCGCGTACGACAAGATCGTGCTCGGTGAAGCGATCGCGGTCGTCACCGGCGGCAGCGAAGCGACCGTGATCCCGACGGCGATGGGCGGCTTCTGCACGATGAAGGCGATGTCGACGCGCAACGACGAGCCGACCAAGGCCTCGCGGCCGTTCGACGCCGATCGCGACGGCTTCGTGCTGGGCGAAGGCGCCGGCGTCGTCGTGTTCGAGGAACGCGAGTTCGCGATCGCGCGCGGCGCGCGCATCTACGCCGAGGTGCTCGGCTACGGGCAGTCGGCCGACGCGTATCACATCGCGCAGCCGGACCCCGAGTCCAAGGGCGTGATCCTGGCGATGCGGCGCGCGCTGGCGCGCAGCGAGGTCGCGCCCGACACGGTCGGTTACATCAACGCGCACGGCACCTCGACGCCGCTCGGCGACGCCGCCGAGTCGCAGGCGATCGAGCACGTCTTCGGCGACCACGCCCACGCCGGGCTGGCGGTGTCGTCGACCAAGTCGATGCACGGCCATCTGCTCGGCGCCGCCGGCGCGATCGAAGGGATCGCGACGGTGCTGGCGCTGCAGCACGGCATCATCCCGCCGACGACCAACTACGAGACGCCCGATCCGGCCTGCACGCTCGACTACGTTCCCAACGTGCCGCGCAAGGCGCCCGACCTGCGCATCGCGATGTCGAACGGCTTCGGTTTCGGCGGTCACAACACCAGCGTCGTGTTCGCGAAACACGAGTAAACGGTGATGGACCGAGCGCAGATACATCGGGGCGCGCAGCCTGGGGCGGAGCGCCGTTAGCATGCCGGGCGAGAAACGGCGCGCGCGCTTACGCGCGCTGCTCAAGAGCGTCGGCGTCGAAGAGGCGAAGAGCGCCGCGATCGAGGCCGCGTTCGTGCACGCCAGCGCGGCCAAAGAGCAGTCGCTGATCTCGAACGAGCGGCTGGAGTTCTTCGGCGATGCGATCCTGGGCTTCGTGGCCTCGCGTTGGCTGATGGCGAAGTATCCGCAGGCCAGTGAAGGCGAGCTGACGCGGCGCAAGGCGACCATCGTCAGCGGCGCGGCCTGCGCGGACACCGCGCGCCGGCTGAACTTCGGCGAGCTGATCGTGCTGGGCACCGGGATGGAGCGCGCCGGCGTCAACGAGACGATCCTGGCCGACGCGTTCGAGGCCTTCCTCGCCGCGCTCTACGAGGCGGGCGGGCTGGAACGGACGACCCGTTTCCTCGAGAAGGAGCACCTGGTCCCGATCGACCGCCGTCATCACGACGAGCGCGACGCCAAGACCGACCTCCAAGAGTTCGCGCAAGCCGTCCTGCGGCTGACGCCGCTCTACTTCGAGCGCGCCGAAGGGCCGCCCAACGATCGTCGCTTCACCTCGCAGGTCCGCGTCGGCGACGAGATCCTCGGCGAAGGGATCGGTCCTTCCAAGAAGAGCGCGCAACAGAGCGCCGCCGCGATGGCGCTGGGGACGCTGCGCCAGCGTCATCCTGAGGCATCGACGGCTCGCGCGTCGAACGACGACGGCCGGGTCATCGCGCTCGACAAGCGTCGCCGGCCTCGTACCCCCCGTTCGCCCGACCGCGGAGCGCCCGTTTAAGGCATGCGCCTGGAATCCCTCAAGGTCTTCGGCTTCAAGACGTTCGCCGAGGCCACCACGCTCGATTTCGTCGAGGGGACGACTGCCGTCGTCGGCCCCAACGGCTCGGGCAAGTCGAACCTCGTCGACGCGATCCGTTGGGTCCTGGGCGAGCAGTCCACCCGCTCGTTGCGCTCGCAGAAGATGGAAGACGTCATCTTCGCCGGCAACAACACCCGCAAGCCGCTGGGGATGGCCGAGGTCACCCTGACCTTCGACAACCGCGAGCGCGGGCTGCCGCTGGACTTCAACCAGGTGCAGATCACCCGCCGCGCGTACCGCGCGGGCGAGTCGGAGTTCTACATCAACCGCGAGCCGGTGCGCTTGCGCGACGTCCACGAGCTGCTGATGGGCACGGGGTTGGGACCCGGCTCGTACGCGATCGTCTCGCAGGGGCAGATCGACGCGATCCTCTCCTCGAAGCCGACCGAACGCCGCGCGCTGTTCGAAGAGACGGCCGGCATCGGGAAGTTCCTGGCGCGCAAGCACGAAGCGCTGCGGCGTCTCGAGGCGACCGAGCAGAACGCGATCCGCGTCAACGACCTCATCGCCGAGCTGGAGCGCCGCGCGCCCGAGCTCGACACGCAGGTGCGACGCGCCAAGCGTTTCCGCAAGGTGACCGCGCGGCTGCGCGATTTGGAGATCCTCTCGTTCCTGCGCGCTTCGGCCTCGCGGCGCGCCGAGCGCGAACGCGTCGCCGCCGAGCTGGCGACGCACGAGGACAAGCGCGCCGCCGCATCGGCCCGCGCGGCGCAGCTGGGCGCGCAGCTCGGGATCCTGCGCGAAAAGCTCTACGAGCTGGAGCTCGAGCTCGACGGCCATCGGGCCGCCGCGCAGCAAGCGCGCGCGGAGCAGGCGCGGCTCGAGGCCGAGCTGGCCGCGGCGGTCGGCCGGCGCGACGGGCTCGAGCGCCAGTCGTCGGCGTCGATCGCCGACCGCGACCGGGTCGAGTCGGAGCGCCAGACGCTGCGCGATCAGATCGCCGGCGTCGAAGAGCGGCTGGTGCCGCTGAGCGAGCAGATCGACGCCGCGCGCGAGCGTGAGTTGGCGGCCGCGTCGGCCGTCGCCGAGGCGCGCGGCGCGCTCGACGGCATCTACCAGGAGCTGCGCGCCGTCGAAGCGTTGGCCGCGCAGCGCGCCGCCAGCGAAGCCGAGCGCCGCGCGCAGATCCAGAGCGCGCGCGCCGAGATCGACCGGCTCGAGCACGAGCACGCCGCCGCGCAGGCCGAGCGCGACGCGCACGCGCGCGGCGCCGACGAAGCGCGCGCGCGTTTCGGCGAGCGCGAGCTGCTGATCGCCAAGTACGAGGCCGAGGTCGCCGCGCAGCACGAGCGCGCGCGCGTCGCCCGCGAGCGCGGCGACGCCGCGGCGCAGCGCGTCGCCGACGCCGAGCGCCGCCGCCGCGAGCTGGCCTCGGAGCTGGCCGGCGCCGAATCGCGCCTGCACACCATCGAAGAGTTGGAAGCGGCGCTCGAAGGGCACGCGCACGGGACGCGCGCCGTCGTCGAAGCGGCGCAGCGCGGTCAGCTGCGCGGCCTGCACGGCGTCGTCTCCAACCTGATCTCGACCGACGAGCGGTACGCGCGCGCGCTCGACGTCGCGTTCGGCGCGGGACTCTCGAACATCGTGGCCGAGACGTCGGAAGACGCCGAAGCGGCGGTGGCGCTGTTGCGCGAGCGCGAGCTCGGCCGCGCGACCTTCCTTCCGCTCGACACGCTGGCGCAGCGCGAAGGCCGCGAGCTCGGGCAGCTGGCCGGCCACGAGGGCGTCATCGGGTACGCGCACACCCTGGTGCGGGCCGAACCGCGCTACCGTGGGATCGTCGCGTATCTGGTCGGCCGGGTGCTGGTCGTCGACGAGCTGCGGACCGGGGTCCGCCTGGTACGCGCCGAGGGCTTCCGCGACTCGATCGTCACCCTCGAGGGCGACGAGATTCGCGGCGGTGGCGCGATCAGCGGCGGCCGCTTCCGCAAAGAGCGTTCGATCCTGGCGCGGCGCGCGCAAGCCGAGACGCTGCGCGAGCGCGTCCCGCAGCTGCGCGCGCAGCTCGACGCCGTGGTGCGCGAGGGCGCGGCGGCCAAGGGCGAGCTCGACGCCGCCACCGCGGAACGCGAAGAAGCGACTCGTCTGGCCAACGAGGCCGAGGTCGCGCTGCGCGACGTGCGCACGCAGCTCGAAGCGCTGGTCGGCGAGATCGAGCGGCTCGACGCGGCGCTGAGCGCCGCCGCCGCCCACGGGATCACCGCCACCGCGCAGCGCGACGAGGTGCACGCGCGGCTGCACGCGCTCGAGCGGGTCGCCGAGGAGCACGTCGACCTCTCCGCGCAGCGCGAGGGGTTGGAAACCGCGCTGGCGCGGGCGCGCGAGCACATCGCGGCCGTCGAGGCCGAGCAGGTCGAGATCGTCGCCGCCGGCAGCGCCCTGCGCGAGCAGATCGCGGCGCTGACGGCCGAACGCGACGGCGCGCAAACGCGGCTGGGACTGCTGGACGTGAACGAAGAGCGCGCCGCGTCGGCGCGCGAGGCGATGATGCGCGAGCTGGACTCGCTGCGCGCCAAGACCGCCGAGCTCGACGCCGCGGTGACCGCCGCGCGCGCCGCCGTCGCCGCGGCCGACGCGACGCTCGAGACCGCCCGCACCGCGCGCGAAGCGACGGCCGACGAGACGCACCAGCGCGAGGCCGACGAGCGCGTCGCGCAGAGTGAAGACCGCGAGGCCGGCGCGCTCGGCGAGTCGGGGCGCCGCCGTCTGGCGGAGATCGACGCCGAGCTGGGGATGCTGCAGCAGACCTTCGCCCAGAACCCGGCCACCGACGAGGAGCAGCAGGACGTGCTGGCCCGCTACGAGGGCGAGCCCGACGAGCTGGTCGACGAGGTCCCGCGGCTGCGCGAAGAGCTGGTGCGGCTGCAGGCCAACGTCAACCTCAACGCCGAGGCCGACCGCGACGAGCTGACCGAGCGCGAGCGCTTCCTGCGCGAGCAGATGGACGATCTGCACCGCGCGCGCGAGACCCTGCTGGCGACGATCACCGAGATCGAGGCGTCCTGTCAGGTGCAGTTCAACGAGACCTTCGAGGCCGTGCGCGCGAAGTTCACCGAGACGTTCGTCGAGCTGTTCCCGGGCGGAACGGCCGAGATGTGGCAGACCAACCCGGAGAACCTGAGCGAGACCGGGATCGAGATCTCGGTGCAGCCGCCGGGCAAGAAGATGACCAACCTGGCGGCGCTCTCGGGCGGCGAGCGCGCGATGACGGCCTCGGCGCTGATCTTCGCGCTGATCGCGGTCAAGCCGTCACCGTTCTACCTGCTCGACGAGGTCGACGCCGCGCTCGACGACGCCAACGTCGAACGGCTCTCGACCAAGATCCGCGACGTCTCGACCACCGCGCAGATGCTGATCGTCACGCACAACAAGAAGACGATGGAGTTGGCGCAGCGCATGTACGGCGTCACGATGCAGGAGCCCGGCGTGAGCTCCATCATCAGCGCGACCCTCGACGAACAGCCCGTCGCCCCGCCTCCGCCGGCGGACGACCGTGAACCCGCGCTCGTCACCTGAGCCCGCGCGCGCGCCGGTCGCCGGCGCCGCGCTGCTCTCCGTCTACGACCGCACCGGCGTCGTCCCGCTGGCGCGCGCGCTGGCCGACGCGGGCACGCCGCTGTTCGCCACCGGCGGCACGCGCGCCCACTTGCTGGCCGAGGGGATCGAGGTGCGCGACGTCGGCGAGCTGACGGGCTATCCGTCGCTGTTCGACGGCCGCGTCAAGACGCTGCACCCCAACGTGTTCGGCGGCATCCTGCAGGACCGCGAGAACGCCGAGCACCGCGCCCAGGCGCGCGAGCACGGCATCCCGACCATCGCGACCGTCGTCGTCAACCTCTATCCGTTCGAGATGACGGTCGCGCGCGAAGGCGCGACGCTGCAAGAGGCGATCGAGCAGATCGACATCGGCGGCGTCTCGCTGCTGCGCGCGGCCGCCAAGAACTTCGATCACGTCACGGTGCTCAGCGATCCCGGCCAGTACGACGCGTACATCGCGGCGCTGGGGCGAGGCGGCGTCGATCACGCGACCCGCCGCAGCTTCGCGACGCGCGCCTTCGAGCGCACGGCCGAGTACGACAGCGCGATCGCGCGCTACCTCGAGTCGGGACTGGTCGCCAACGAGCTGCCCGGCTCGCTGGCGCTGACGATTCCGATCGAGCAGCCGCTGCGCTACGGCGAGAATCCGCAGGATCGCGCCGCCTTCTACCTCGCGCGCGAGGCGCAGCTGCCCGAGCAACTGGGCGGCAAGGCGCTCTCGTACAACAACTTGCTCGACCTGGACGCGACGTTGCGTCTGTTGGTGCGCGCGCAGCACGGCTTCGCCCCGGGCTCCTCGCCGTTGCCGTTCGACGCCATGCGGCGCGCGGCGATCGTCAAGCACACCGTCCCCTGCGGCGTCGCCGAGCGCGACGACGTCGCCCAGGCGGTGCGCGAGGCGCTGCAGGCCGACCCGGTCTCGGCCTACGGCGGGATCATCGCCGTCGACGGCACCGTCGACGCGGCCGCCGTCGACGCGCTGTGGGACTTCTTCCTCGAGATCGTCGCAGCCCCGGCGTTCGAGCCCGCCGCCCTCGAGCGCTTGCGCAAGAAGAAGCAGCTGCGCATCATGCGCTTTCGCCCCGGCGCGCCGGAGAAGATCGCGGCGGAGCTGCGCGTCCGCAGCGCGCTGGGCGGCGTGCTGGCCGAGGACGACGACCCGCAGTCGCCGGCCGAACGCTGGACGGTCGTCTCCCAGCGGGCGCCGAGCCCCGGCGAGTGGCGGGACCTCGTCTTCGCCTGGGATATCGTGCGGCACGTCAAGTCCAACGGCGTGGTGTTGGTCCGGGACGGGGTTTCGCGTGGTATCTGTGCGGGGCAGACCAATCGTGTGAGCGCGGTCCAGATCGCCGCCCATCGGGCGCACGACTTCGCCGCCGGCGCGGCGTGCGCCAGCGACGGGTTCTTTCCGTTTCCCGACGGCTTGCACGCCGCCGCCGACGCCGGCTGCACGGCCGTCATCGCGCCGCAGGGGTCGATCCGCGACCCCGACGTGATCGCCGCTGCCGACGAACGCGACATCGCCCTCGTCTTCAGCACCTACCGCTACTTCCTCCACTGATGGTAATGGACCGAGCGCAGCAGAATCACGCTTTGCCGATACGTTCGATGCGAGGTCGGAACGGGGGCCCCGCGCGACGCGTGGCGGGCGCGCAGCCGGGGGCGGAGCGCCGCTAAAATGGTCGGCTTCATCATTCGTTTGGTCGGTTACGCGCTGGCGTTCGGCGTGACGTGGCGTCTTTCGCAGATGCTGTGGACACAGCAGGGACTCGACGGGGTCGGGCGGCTGCAGCACTTCCACAACCTGGAGACGACGACGCTGCTCGTCGCGCCGATCGTGCTGGCGTTGCTGGGCTTCGGGCCGTTGCGCTCGCTGTGCGTGTTCGTCGGGTTCTTCTTGATCGGTGCCGCGTTGACGGCGCCGTTCACGATCGCACGCATCGTCGGCGCCTGATCGCTCGAGCTCGTGTCCGCGCGCGGGGTGACCAGCTTCGTGCTGGTGCTGTTGGTCGGCGCCGGCTGGGGACTGTTGACGCCGGCCAGCAAGGTGTTGTTCGCGGCCGAGCCGTCGATCTTCGACGGCTTCACGATCACCGTCGCGCGCGGCGCGTGGACGCTGCCGGTCTTCGCGATCGGGCTCGCCGTCGCGTGGCGGCTCGATCCGCCGCGGCTCGACCCGCGCCGCTGGATCGCGGCGCTCGCGGCGGGCGTGGTGTTCGGTGCCGGGGTCTCGCTGTTCTTCACCTTGGCGGCACGGCAGACGTCGATCGCGCACGTCTCGTTCGTCCTGGGCCTCACGCCGGTGACCAACACGGCGTTGGCCGCGCTGGTGTTCCGAACGCGCCTGGACCGGCGCGGCGTCGTCGCGCTCGCGCTCGGCATCGCCGGCGTCGCGCTGCTGACGCTCACCCAGAGCGACGATCGCGCGGGGTTGCTCGGCGACGCGCTGCTGGTCGCGTGGCTGGCGGCGTTCGGCGCCTACTCGTGCTTGCTGCGTTACATCGGTGCGCGGGTGCGGCCGGCGACGTTGATGTGCATCGTCGGGACCGTCGCGATGCTGACGATGTGGCTGCTGGGCCTGGCGCCCGGCGGCGAGCGCGCGGTCGCGCACGTCGTCGACACGCCGACCGTCGCGTGGTGGTTCTTCGGCGAGGTCGTCGTCGGCTCGACCCTGATCGGGCAGACCGCCTTCGCCGCCGTCGTGCGCCGCCTGGGCGTCTCGGTCGCCACCATCGGCGTCGAGTACACGGCGCTGGCCGTCGGCGTCGCCGCGTCGCTGGCGACCCACGAGCAGTGGACGCCGCTGACGGTGATCGCCGGGTTGCTGTTGTGCAGCGCGCTGGCGGCGACGTTCGTACCGGTCCCCGCGCCGGTGCGCATCCGAGATCTCGGCTGACCGGGCCTTCGGTTCGCGCATACGTCGGCTGGCGGTGAGTGCCGGCTACCTGGATCGCGCGCCGCTCGCGTGCCATGCTGTTGCCTCCACCCGGTTCTCAGTGGAGGGCCGCTGCATGGTCGATGCAGCGCATCGGAAAACACGATGAGGCGTCCGTCGGCGTGCAGGCGCGCGGTGGGTGCCATCCTCGTGGTGCTGCTCGCCGCCGAGGGCCGCGGCGCGAACGCCGCCGACTGCACCGTGAACACCTCGAACGGCCAGTCGTCCGTGACGCAAAACGGCGGAGCGTGCACGATCCCGCCCGGCACCGTCCTCTCGCCCGGATCGACCGGCGTCACCGCGAACAACGGCAACGTCACGGCGAGCGGCGTCACCGTCAGGCCGGCGACCAACGGCGGCAGTACCGGTCTGTCGGCGAGCGGCGCGAACGGCTTCATCGGCGGCACCGCGATCACCGTGCAGATGAACGGCTACGGCGCGGGCACCGGCGCGTTCGCCGGCGGCGGCGGCACGATTTCGCTCGATTCGGGGAGTTCGATCACGTTCAACCCCGGCGGCGGCGGCAACACCGGCCTCAAGGGCAGTGGCGCCGGCAGCGCGATCGAGGCGACCGGCTTGACGTTGACGATGCTGGGCGGCGGCGGCAACGACGTCGGCGTGGTGGTGACGACCGGTGCGACCGGGACGCTCACCGGCGGATCGTATACGATCGGCGGAAACGGCGGCGGCGAGACGGGCCTGTGGTCCGCCGGCGGGACGCTCGGCGCGAGCGACACCACCCTGACGATCTCCGGTGCGGGCAGTGACGTCGGCATCAAGGCGACCGGCGGTGGCGGCGTCCTCCTGAACGGGGTGACGGTGTCCGCGCCGGGCACGGGCAACAACGAGATCGGCATCCTCGCCAGCGGCGCGAACAGCACGGTGTCCGGAAGCGCCGTGACGATCGGCGTTCCGGCCAGCGCCGGCGGCTACGGGGCGCAGGCCACCGCGGGCGGCACCCTCTCGCTCGACGCGGGCAGCTCGATCGCGACGGGCGGGCGCAACACGGTGGGCGTGCGCGCGGACACCGGCGGCTCCATCTCGCTGACCGACACGTCGATCACCACCACCGGTGCGTCGGCCGCGGGGGCGCTATTGCAAAGCGGCGGCACGCTGACGATGAGCGGCGGCGCGGTCACCACCAGTGGCGCGAGCAGCAACGGCTTTCTGCTGCAGGGCCCCGCGAACGCGCTCACGCTGAGCGGTACGACCGTCGACGCCGCGGCGGCCGCGTTCGCCGGCGTCGGCGGAAGCGGCACCATCACCGCGTCGGGTGTGACGGCGACGGGCCGCAACGGTGTGCTGTTGAGCGCGTCGCAAGGCTCGGCGCTGACGCTCGCCGCCGACGGCTCCCAGCTCACCGGAGCGGCGCTGACCGACAGCACGAGCACCAGCGTCATCGACCTCACCGGCGGAACGACCTGGAACATGACCGGCAGCTCGGTCATCTCGAACCTGAGCAACTTCGACAGTGCGGTCGTCTTCTCGCCGCCGACCGGCTCGACGACGCAGCTGTCCAGCTACCTGACGCTGGTCGTCTCCAACATGACCGGCTCGGGCGGCCGGGTGGTGCTCAATACCTATCTCGGCGACGACAGCTCACCGTCGGACCGCATCGTCGTCAACGGCGGCGTCGTCCAGGGTTCGACGGGTCTGGAGATCCGCAACACCGACGGTCCCGGTGCGCTCACGACCGGAAACGGCATCTCGATCGTGCTCGCGCTCAACGGTGCGACGACGAACGCCGACGCGTTCATGCTGCTCGACGACGTGCGCGCGGGCGCATTCGACTATCGGCTCTTCCAAGGCGGCATCGACGGCAGCGATCCGAACGACTGGTTCCTCCGTGACGCGTTCATCGTGCCGCCGACGCCCGAGCCGACCGCCACGCCCACGCCGGAGCCGCCGACCCCGGAGCCGACGCCGACTGCGGAACCGACGCCGACAGCACCGCCCGTGACCCCGACGCCGACGCCGCCGACACCCACGCCGGTTCCGACACCGGTGCCGCCGACGCCCACGCCGGTGCCGACGCCGATACCGCCGACACCGACGCCGATGCCGCCGACGCCCACGCCGATTCCGACACCAACGCCGCCAACGCCGACTCCCACGCCGGTGCCGACGCCGATCCCGCCGACGCCGACACCGGTCCCGACGCCGACTCCGCCTACGCCAACCCCGCGGCCGACGACGACCCCGGCACCGCCGACACCCACACCCGCGCCGCCGACACCGACGCCCGGGCCGCCGACGCCGGTGCCGACGAGGTCACCCGAACCGACGCCGAGCGCTTCCGCCGTGCCGACGAACCCGCCGCCCTCGCCCACGGCATTGCCGGCGATTCCGACGGCGGAACCCGGGCCGGCCGAGAACGGCAAGGACAACCTGCCGCTCAAGCCGCCGCCCTCCGTGCTGCCGCCGGGCACCTATCCGATCATCGGGCCGGAAATCGCCACCTACGGCGTGCTGCAGCCGCTCGCGCGCGAAGCGGGGATCGCGATCCTCGGCACGCTGCACGAGCGCCGCGGCAACGCGTTGGGACCCGGCGACCCCGCCGACGACGCGTCAGGCTGGGTGCACGCCGTGTGGGGGCGCACGTTCGCGCAAGAGATCGACGACCATTACCTGGCGTTCGCTGATCCGCGCGCGAGCGGCTCGCTGTTCGGCGAACAGTTCGGCGTCGACCTGTGGCGCAGCCGCCGCCAAGACGGGCGCCGCGATACCGTCGGCGTGTACGTCGCGCACGTGAACGCGAGCGCGGACGTCGACGGCCTGGTCACCAACGGGTCGGCAACGGGTTACGCGCAGACGCAAACCGGTACCGCGTCGCTCGACACGAACGCCGCGGGCTTGTATTGGATCCACTACGGCTCGGGCGGATGGTACGTGGACTCCGTTCTGCAAAGCACGTGGTACGACGCCCGCGCGACGACCCTCGACACGGACTTGACCACGCCCGGCCACGGCTTCGTCGCGTCGGTGGAAACGGGCGATCCGCTCCACGGCAGCGGGCGCTTTTCACTCGAGCCGCAGCTGCAGCTGGTCTGGCAGCACGTCGCGTTCGACGATACGAACGACGGGCTGGGCGCGGTGGATCTGGGCGCGACGTCGGGAGCCGCGTTACGGGTCGGCGTGCGCGGCGAGTGGACGATCGCCGGCGCGCACGCGCAGCTCTGGCAGCCGTACGTGCGCGCGAACGTGTGGTGGGACTGGGGTGGCCTGGCGAAGACGGATTTCGGGAGCTTCGGCGGCGCGCCGCTGCTCATGAGCACGACCCGGCTCGAAGCCGCGGGCGGTCTGACCTGGCGCATCAGCCAGCACGACGACCTGTACGCGCAAGGCGGCTATCAGTTTTCCGTCGCGCCGGCGGGCGTCCACAGCGCCGGTGCACGGGGCGACCTCGGAGTGCGCTTCCACTGGTGAACGACCGGATCGCCGATTCGTTGACGTAGGGAAGCCGAGCAGGCACTCGAAAGCCCGGCGCATGCGTACGCGATGGTTGGGTGCCCTCGGGCTGATGCTGGTGCTCGCGGCACCGGCCGCTGCGGTGCCGGGCATCACCGTCGTCGATCGCGGCAGCTGCGTCGTGGCGGGCGGCATCCGCAACGAAGACGGGACCCCGGCCAAGGCCTGGGACATGTGGCAAGAGATCTATCAGACCGGCGCGCCGACGTGGCTGCAGGCGCATACGCACCACGGCGCCGAGTGCATCACCAACGTGAGCGGCGTGACCAGCTGGTGGTTCGCGCATCGCGTGCCGAGCCGGCCGGCATCGGCGCCGACCATCGTCCCGGCCCACAACGGCTTGACGGTCTACACGGTGCAGGGCCGCGTGCACACGGCCGGCGACGTCGGTCCCGGGAACCAGGCGTATCTGGGCATCCATCTCCTGGTGCAAGGATCGGACTTCAACTATCCGGTCAACGATCCGAGTGCGCCGCCGCTCGCGAAGACCGGCTCGGTGTCGATCTTCAAGAACGAGTTCCCGAATCAAGTGCCGAGCCCGGGGACGCTGACGATCGCGAACCAGATCCTGCGCTTCGCGCCGCACGCGGCGTACCCGATTCCGGCTTCCGGCGCGCTCGGCTACTACACGTTCTTCGCGGGCAGCGGCACGCTGCGCATGCGCGGCGTCGTGGTTGCGATGGCGACCGGCAAGACGCTCGTCGTCCCGCGAAACACCGCCGCGACGATCACCGCGAACGCCGCGGGTATGCTCGCGGCGACCGAGTTGGTTCCCGGCGCGCATCCCTAAGCGGCAACACGATGCGATTCTTCGGCTGTCTCGCCACCGGTATGCTCGGCGTCGTGCTGACGTTCGGCGTGATCGCCCTGGTTGCCGGCGTGGTGCAGCTCCCGCGCGACGTCGCCCTCGCGCAGGCGTATGCAAAGGCGGCCTGCGTGCGCGCGCAATCGCCGAGCGCCGCGGAGTGCGTACGCGTTCCCGTCGACGTCGTCACCGTGATGGGACCCATAGCGACGCCCTCGCAGCGGACGGCGACGGCGGCGAACGTGACGGTCCGCTTTCCCGACGGGACGCAGCAGACGGAGGACCTGGGCGGCGCGAACGTGCACGCGTTCGTGCAGAGCGTCTACCCGGGCACCGCCGGGGAGGCGACCGTCTTTCGCGGAGCGCTCGTCCACCTCACGGCCGGTGGGGTCGCCACCGACCTCGCCTCCACTCCCGCCGTGCGGGTCGCGAGCGATCGGGTCTTGCCGTGGGCCGGCGGCGGCATCCTCGCCGTCGGCCTCGTGCTGGTCGTGGTCGTGCGCCGGTTGCTGCGATGGCTGCAGGCCCAAATCGACGGGGAACGCGGCGCGACGCGGATCAGTCCAAGCTGAAGCGGTAGAGCCGCACCGGCCACTGCACCTGCGAGGTGCCGTGGTGGAACAGCGCGACGCGGTCGAGCTGCGGCGTCGGCAGCCAGATCGTGCGCGCGTCGTCGATGAACGGCGCGTCGACCCAGTGCAACCGCCCGTCGCGTACCAGCGTGGTGATGGTGCCGTCGGGCGCGCGGCGCTTGAGCGCGCAGGCGGCCAGATCGGTGAAGTACAGGCTACCGTCGGCATCCATCGCCGAACCGCCGATCGGCGGCAGATCGGCCCACGGCTCGACCAACGCGGCGAGCTCCGCACTGGAGAGCGACGGATCGTCGAGCGCGCGCGTCGGGACGCGCGACCACGGCCCTTCGAGCGGCCCGAAGCACAACCACGCGCCGTCGGGCGAGAGCTCGAGCGGATCGCTCTGGATGCGCGCCAGCGAGCCGTCGGGCGCGTACAGCGTGTCGCCGTCGACGACGATCGGGCGATCGGGCGGCGCGATCGCGGCCGGGTGGCCGTCGAGCACGCGGCGTGCGGCGCCGGTGGACAGGTCGAGCACGATCAAGCCGGCGTTGCCGGCGTCGGTGATGTAGCCGTTCCCACCGTGGATGCGGATGTCGTCGGTGTAGGTGCCGGGACGAACGACGTCGGGACCGAGCGGATACGTGCGGACGACCGCATCGCGGTCGAGGTCGACGTGCACGATCTTCGTCGCCCCCGGCACCGCGTCGCCGCCGAACGCCGGCGTCCCGGTGTCGACGATCCACAGGCCGCGCGCGCCGTCGTGATGGATCGCGTTGACGTTGACGAACGCGCCGCGCGGATCGGCGCCCGGCTGCCACGCGTTCCAGGCCGCGCCGGGATACGGCAGCAGCGTGTTGCCGGCATCGATGCGTGCCACCGCCGGCGCGCCGGTCCCCGCCCAGCGCGGCCCGCTGACGAAGACGCGTCCGCGGTCGACCGCGACGCCGTTCCAGATCATCACGTCGGTCTCGGCCGCGACCGTCAGTTCGCGCATCGTCCCCTCGCGGATGTGGGAAGGCGTGGCACGTTCGTCGTAGCGCTTCGGCATCATGCCGCGCTATCTGCACACCTCGATCTTCGTGAGCGACATGGACGCGTCGATCGACTTCTACGTCAACAAGCTGGGGCTCAAGCTGCTCGACGGTCCCTTGCACTATCCCGGCAACGCCGACATGGCGTTCGTCGGGTCGAGCTGGGACGCGTACATCGAGCTGGTCTACGACCTGGAAGACCACCCCCCGTACGAGCTGGGCAACCGCTACGAGCATCTGGCGCTCGAGGTCGACGGCGCCATGACCGACAACATCGAGCGGCTGCGCGGGCTGGGCGTCAAGATCCTCAAGGAGCCCAAGAAGTCGCCGGGCGGGACCCGCTGGATCGCCTTCGTCGAGGACCCCAACGGGATTCCGGTCGAGCTGCTCGAGCCGCGCGAGGGCGCGATCACCTAAAGTGGCGAACGGGGCGGGTCGACCGTGAACCCGATCAGCGCCCCCCGCGGCACCAACGACGTCTACCCGCCCGAATCTGCCCGCTGGAACCGCCTGGAGGCCGACTGCCGCGACATCGCGGGCCGGTTCGGCTACGGCGAGATCCGCACGCCGATGTTCGAGGCGACCGAGCTGTTCGTGCGCGGGGTCGGCGAGACGACCGACATCGTCGAGAAAGAGATGTACACCTTTCTCGACAAGGGCGGGCGCAGCATGACGCTGCGGCCGGAGTGGACGGCCGGCGTCGTGCGCGCGCTGCTGCAGCACAAGCTGCTGGCGCAGGGGCCGCAACGGCTCTACTACATCGGGCCGTTCTTTCGCTACGAGCGGCCGCAAGCGGGACGCTACCGGCAGGCCAACCAGTTCGGCGTCGAGTGCTTCGGCATCGCCGGCGCCGAAGCCGACGTCGAGGTCATTCAGATCGCGGCACAGCTGATCGCGCGCTACGGGATCGACGACGCGACGCTCAACGTCAACACGGTCGGCGACGCCGTCTGCCGCCCGCGCTATCGCGAGGCGCTGTTGGCGCATTTCCGTCCCCACGCGGCGGAATTGAGCGAAGACTCGCAGCGCCGCCTCGAGCGCAACCCGCTGCGCATCCTCGACTCGAAGGACGCGCGCGACCTGCCGTTCGTCCAGACCGCGCCGAAGTTGATCGACCTCTTGTGCACGGACTGCCGCGCGCACTTCGACGCGCTGCTCGGCTATCTCGACGCGCTGGGTCTGCGCTACGTCGTCAACCCGCGCATCGTGCGCGGGCTGGATTACTACACGCGCACGGTGTTCGAGTTCACCTCGAACGCGCTGGGCGCGCAAAGCACGGTCTGCGGCGGCGGGCGGTACGACGGCCTGGTCGGCGAGCTGGGTGGGCCGCCGACGCCGGCGGTCGGCTTCGGGCTGGGCCTCGAACGCTTCCTGATGATGGTCGCGGCGACGGCCGGCGACCACGCCCCGCCGCGGGTCGGGATCCAAGCCATCGCGCTGGGCGCCGCGGCGCGCGAGCGGCTGTTTCCGATCGTCGCCGCGCTGCGCGAGCGGGTGCCGCGGCCGACCTTCGCCGACTGGCAGGACCGCAAGCTCCAAGCGCACTTCAAGACGGCCGACCGCAACAACGCCCGTTGGGCCCTGATCCTGGGCGACGCCGAGCTGGCGGCCGCCGAGATCGTCCTGCGGGATTTGGTGGCGCGGGAGGACCGGCGCTTGCCCTTGGCCGGCCCGTCGGCGGAAGTCGCCCATCTCCTCGCCGAAGTGACGCTGTGATGGAGCAGGACGAGGCGGCGCGCGTACGCGCGCTCGGCGAGATCGCCGCGGAGTTCGACCTGGACGCGATCCGCGTGCGGACCGGCGAGGTCGAGATCGAGATCGTGCGGCGCGACCCCACCGTGGTCGCAGCCCCGGCGCCGGTCGTTCTGGCGGCCCCGGCCGCGGCGGCGGCGCCGGCCGCGGCGGCAGCCCCGGCTCCGGCGCCGAGCGAGAGCCGCACGCCGCCACCGAACGTTCGCGTCGTCACGGCGCCCCTGGTCGGCGTCTTCTACCGCGCCGCCTCCCCCGGCGCGGACCCGTTCGTCGAGGTCGGCAGCCGCGTCCAGGCCGGCGGTGCGCTGTGTATCCTCGAGGCGATGAAGCTGATGAACGAGATCACCAGCGACTACAGCGGAACCGTCACGCGCATCTTGGTCGAGAACGGCGAGCTCGTGAGCTTGGGACAGGAACTGTTTTGGATCGAAGTGTGATCGAAGGCCGCCGCGGATTCGACGAGCTGCTCGCCGACCGGCGCGGTCAGCTCGAGCGGCCGCACTATCGTGCGCAGGTCGAAGCGATCTCGAGCGCCATCGCGCGCGCGTTTCGCGAGGGCCACCGCGTGTGGTGGTTCGGCAACGGCGGCAGCGCCGCGGACGCGCAGCACCTCGCGGCCGAGTTCAGCGGCCGCTTCTTGCGCGAGCGCGGCGGACTGCCGTCCGAAGCGTTCACCGTCAACACCTCCGCGGTCACGGCGATCGCGAACGATTTCGGTTACGAGCAGCTGTTCGCGCGCATGGTCGAAGCGCTGGCGCGCCCGGGCGACGTCGTGGTCGGCATCACCACCAGCGGCACCTCGAAGAACGTCGTCGCCGGCTTGCGCCGCGCCAAGGAAGTCGGCGCGACCACGGTGGCCTTCACCGGCAACGGCGGCGGACCGGTGGCTGCGATCGCGGACTACGCCCTGGTCGGGCCCGACGGCTACAGCGCGATCGTCCAAGAGGTCCACATCACGATGGGGCACATCGTCTGCGATTTGGTCGAACAGGAGCTGCTCTTCGCGTGACCGCCACCGTCCACCACGGCGGGCCGGCCGCATGTTACCAGAGCCCCGGGGCGATGACGTTCGCGCAGCACGGTGCGCCGCCCGCGCGGGCGTCGTCGATCGTCGCGTCGGGCGACTACGTCGCGCTGCGCGCGGCCGACGGTCGCGAGGCGGCGCTGCGCCGCAGCGGGCAGCGCTGGTGCGTGCTCAAGAGGTTCCCCGGCGCGTTCAGCACCGCCGACCTGACGCACGCCGGCGTTCCGCTCGACGTGGCGCAGCGGCTCTGGATTCGCATGGAGCGTTTCCGGACCGGACCGTTGTGAGCCGTGCGGTGGTCTTCCTCGACCGCGACGGAACGATCATCGAGGACAAGGGCTTTCTGGGCGAGCCGTCGGGCGTCACCGTGTTGCCGACCGTGGTCGAGGCGCTGACGCTGCTGCGCGCGCGCGGCTACGCGTTGGTGGTCGTCTCGAACCAATCGGGGATCGCGCGCGGCTACTTCGGCGAGGACGACGTGCGCGCCGTCAACGCCGAAGTCGATCGGCAACTGCAGGCGTCGGGCGCGGGCGTCGACGGCTGGTACTGGTGCTCGCACTACGACGCCGGCTGCACGTGCCGCAAGCCCTCGCCCGGCCTGGTCGAACGCGCGGTCGCGGATTTGGATCTCGACCTTTCCGGCGGCCGCGGCGCGGTCGTCGGCGACCGCGGCAGCGACGTCGCGCTGGGGCACGCCGTCGGCGTTCCCGGCATCCTGGTGCCGGGGCCGTATCCCTACGCCGGCCCCGAGCCCGACCTGCGCGCGAGCACGCTGCTCGAGGCGGCCGAATGGATCGTCGCCCGTGGCTGAGGTGATCGCGGCGTCACGCGCGACCGAGCTGCTGGCGCGGATGGCCGGGCGGCGCGTCGTCGTCGTCGGCGACGTGATGATCGACGAGTGGATCTGGGGCGACGTCTCGCGCATCTCGCCGGAGGCGCCGGTTCCGGTCGTCGCGGTGCGCGAGCACACCTTCACCCTGGGCGGCGCCGGCAACGTCGCCAACAACTTGCGCGCGCTGGGCGCGCGGGTGACGTTCGTCGGCGGCGTCGGCAGCGACGGTGAAGGCGACCGCGTGCGCGAGCTGTTCGCCGCCATCGACGTCGACACGCGCGGGATAGTCGTGTTGCGCGACCGGCCGACCACCCGCAAGACGCGGGTGGTCGCGCACAACCAGCAAGTCGTGCGCGCCGACTGGGAGTCGGTCGCGCCGCTGGGGGCCGACGATCGCGCGCGCGTCGTCGACGCCGTGCGCGCGGCGGTGCGCGACGCGGACGCCGTCGTGCTCAGCGACTACGCGAAGGGGCTGTTCCATCGCGACTTGGTCGAAGCGGCGCTGGGCGCCCCGGTCGTCGTCGCCGACCCCAAGCCGCAGAACATCGGCATCTTCGCCGGCGTGACGTGCATCGCGCCGAACGTCGGCGAGGCCGCGCGCGCCAGCGGGATCGCGATCACCGACGACGCGTCGCTCGAGCGGGCCGGGCGCGCGCTGTTGGCCGAGCTCGGCTGCCGCTACGTGCTGATCACCCGCGGCGAGCACGGGATGTCGCTGTTCGGCGCCGGCGGGGAACGCGCCGACGTTCCGGCCGTCGCGCGCACGGTGTACGACGTGTCGGGCGCCGGCGATACCGTCGTCGCCGTCTTGACGCTGGCGCTGGCGGCCGGGATCCCGGCCGAGTCGGCGACGCAGCTGGCGAACTTCGCCGCCGGCGCGGTGGTCGAGAAGCTCGGCACCGCCACCGCCGGCCCGGCCGAGATCGTCGCGCTGCTGGAGCACGCCAACGGTGGCTGAGTTCGCGCCCGTGCTCTCGCTCGAAGAGGCGGCGCGCTGGCGTGACGAGCAGCGCGCGGCCGGCCGCACCGTGGTCACGACCAACGGCGTCTTCGACCTGCTGCACGCCGGCCACGTCGGCTATCTGGCCTGGGCGCGCGCGCAAGGCGACGTGCTGCTGCTGCTGCTCAACGGCGACGAGTCGGTGCGCCAGCTCGGCAAGGGCTCGGACCGCCCCATTGTCGGCTTCGACGATCGCGCGCGCGTGCTCTCCGCCCTGCGCAGCGTCGACGCGATCGTCGGCTTCGCCGAACGCACCCCCGAGGTCGCGCTCGACCGACTCGCGCCCGACGTGCACGTCAAGAGCGCGCAGTACCGCATCGACGAGCTGCCGGAACGCTACGTCGTCGAGTCGCACGGCGGGCACATCGTGCTGGCCCCGCACCAGCCCGGCCGCAGCACGACGGACCTGCTGGCGCGCGTGCGCGCGCAGAGCTAGCGCGCCGTGCGCATCGCGATGACCGCCAACGGGCCGGGCGAGTTCGCCGGGTGGGTGCGGCCGCTCGTCGCAGCGCTGCGCGCGCGCGACCCGGCGACCGAGATCCACGTCATCGGCGTGCCGGACGATTTCGCGACCGGTCACGAAGCGGGGTACGTCGAGGCGCTGTTTCCCGGCGTGCACGCCTATCCGCCGGCGGCCTACCTGCGGCTCGCGCTCGGGCGCGGCGTCGCAGGCTTGCCGGAGCGCGTCGACCGCGTGCAGTACCTGGGCGGGGACCTCGCGCACGCGGCGCGCGTGCACGCGCGGCTGGGCGGTGTCGCAACCTCGTACAAGTTCTCGCGGCGCTCGTACGCCAAGCTGTTCGCGCGCGTGTTCGCCGTCGACGAGGCCAACCGCACGCAGCTGCTGGGCTGGGGGACGCCGCCCGAGCGCATCGAGGTGGTCGGCAACCTCGCCATCGACGGCGCGCTGGGCGAGGCGGCCGGCGCGTTCGGCGATCCGCCCAGCGACGACGCGCGCGACGGGATCGTCCTGTTCCCCGGCTCGCGCAAGCTGGAGGTCGCGAACGTGTTTCCGCTGTTCGTGCGGGTCGCGCTCAACCTGCGCCGGATGCTGCCGGAGGTGCCGATCGCGTTCGCCGGCTCGCCGTTCGTGACCGACGAGGAGTTGCGCGTCTCGCTGCGGCGCGGCGGCATCCATCCGCTCTCCTACGGCGTGCACGCCGAGCTGCTCGACGGTGCGATCGTCGCCGACGGCCAACGCTTTCCGCTGGTGCGCGCGGCGATGCGCGCGGCGTCGCGCGCGCGGCTCGCGATCTCGATCCCCGGCACCAAGGTCATCGAGCTGGCGGCGCTGGGAGTCCCGGCCGTCGTCTGCACGCCGTTCAATGCGCCCGAGCTGGCCGTCATCGGCGGCCCGTTGCAGTACGTCGGCAAGCTGCCGCTGATCGGCACGCCGATCAAACGTGCCGCCGCGCTGGCCGTCGCCCGCCGCTTCACGCACTTCGCGCAGCCGAACATCGACGCCGGGCGTACCCTCGACCTCGAGATCATCGGGACGCTGCTGCCCTCGCAGGTCGCGCACGCCGCGGCCGAGCGCTGGCACGACGCCGCCTGGTGCGCGCAGACCGGGGCCGAGCTGCGGGCCCTCTACGCGGGC